>JAEAMF010000001.1_pt1 | contig 746473 bp, 555 predicted proteins | sample 8958721 | NCBI WGS metagenome assembly JAEAMF01 (sample SAMN16933255, study PRJNA681124) | bioreactor sludge metagenome | isolation source: anaerobic bioreactor treating anionic surfactant - SDBS | place: India: Bengaluru | collected 2019-02-28 | reverse complement strand
GATCGTGGTGATGGCTCAGAACCGCGAGCCGTACATCGAAAACATCAATGTGATCGTGCCCGCGACGGTCTACATCGATCCCGTCGAGATCCAGGCGAATGTGACCACGGCGGTGAGCGTCGGCGTGTTCGAATACGATGGGGTCACTCCCAAGCCGGGGATCGAAGTCTGGGCGGACGGCCTGGGCTATGAGTCGGACCACGCCTTCACCGCGGCGAACGGCTACTGCACGCTGTCGGTCACCTATCCCTTCGGCCCCTCGGTCGACATCGTCGGCAAGGACCCGGCTGAGCCGTGGGAGCTCTTCCGCGAAGCGATCGTGGTCCGCGCCCTGCCGCTGTCAGCTCCGAATCTCCGCGTCACGACGAACATCGGGCTGGCCGACACCTTTGCGCTCAACCTGGAAGGCAACCTGATCGCGAGCGGTCTCGACACCGGTTGTGAGCTGTGGGCCTTTTTGAACGACGAGCTGGTGGGCAGCACCAGCGCCAGGACGCTCACGCTCACGCCCAACGAGACCGGCATCGTGACCGGCATCATTTCGAAGAGCGGGTACAACGTCTACTCCGAGTACTTCCCGGTCATCGAGGCCTACGGCACGCTGAGCGGGCACGTGGACGCGAATGGCTCTCCCGCGACGGGCGCGGTCGTGCGCGGATATGACGGCGACATGGAGCTCGTCTTCACCGCCACGACGAATGCGTCGGGCAATTACACCATCAGCGAGGAGCAACTCGTTCAGAGCTACACCATCACCTGCGATCTCTTCGGCTACCTGCACTGGGAGCAGGCCTTCTTCCTGAACTACGGAGCGAACACGCTCGACATCTCGCTCGAGCTGGCTCCGGCCGGCGTCATCACCGGGGTGATCACGGAAGCGGGCACGGGACTGCCGCTGCAGGCGACGATCAAGATCTACCGCACCGACACGGGCGCCTTGTACGCGCAGACGACGAGCGATCCGGTGGACGGAAGCTACACGACGCCGGCGCTCACCTACTTCGACTACAACGTGAATGTGAAGGCCTGGCATCACATTCCCGCGAATGTGACCGTCACGATCAATCAGCCCTCGCTCACGATGGACTTCGTCCTCGAGCCGACGATCGGCGATCTGCTGGTGATCGACGACTCGGCCAAGGAGAAGAGCTATCCGCCGAAGTACGATGAGAAGACCGGCATGCTGATCGCTCCGAGCGGCATGTACGAGGAAGGCAAGGCGGCGGCCGACATCGTGGCGGATCTCGAGGAGCTGGGGTACACGGTGACCCTCGAGGGCATGGACGCGACCGATCCGCAGACATGGGATAGCTATGACCTGCTGATCGTCTCGTGCGGGGCGAATGGCACGACGCTCGACAACGCCACCTTCCGGGCGGCGCTGCAGAGTTTCGTGATCGCGGGTGGGCACCTGCTGGTCGAAGGCGGCGAGGTGGGGTACGACTGGCAGAACGCCGACATCGCCTTCTCGCGCACGGTGCTGCGGGTGGAGGACTGGCTGCACGACGTCAGCGGCAATGTCACCAACATCCAGCCCACACACTATGTGATGAGCGTGCCGAACACGATCCCGACGCCGATCACCATGGCGAGCCCGGCCTATGCGGATGAGGACGCGCTTCTACAGGCGGCGGGCGCGACGAAGATCGGCTCTTGGACGAGCTATCCGACCGACGCGAGCATCATCGTCGCCGACTCGAACCCCGCGCCGATGGGCGGCCAGTATGTGATGTTCGCCTTCAACTATTCCAAGATGGACGCGGCGGTGCGGCCGCTGCTGCTCGAAAACGCGGTCATCTGGCTGATGACTCTCGAATTCGGGACCTGCTCGGCCTCCGGGCGCGCGGCCCTCTACGGCCAGAGCGACCATTCGGGCATCCGGGTGGAAGCGATTCCGAACGGCGGGGTCGCGTACACGGACGCGAACGGCAACTTCCAGCTGCCCGGGCTCTACCCGGGGCCCTACCGCATTCTGGCGAGCAAGGACGGCTGGGCGCCGGCGATGGAGGAGGTCACGCTCGAGGATGGTGAGCAACTCACCGGCCTCAACCTGGTCCTGACTCCCGTCGCGACTACCGAGCAATGCCGCACGCCGAACCTGACGATCAGCGACAACATGGAGGTGAGCGACACGATGCCCGTCACGCTCGATGCCACCATTGCGGACATCGAGGTCTATGTGAACATCACCCACACCTACATCGGCGACTTGACCGTCTGGTTGGTTTCGCCGAGTGGAACGAGCATCAGCCTTCACAGCCGTACGGGCAGTTCGGCCGACAACCTGATCGGCTGGTATCCGAGCCAGCTCGTGCCGGCGCAGAGTCTCGACGGCTTCTTCGGCGAGCCGACCGACGGCAACTGGGTCCTGCATGTGCGTGACAATGCCAGCGGCGACACGGGCAGACTGAATTCCTGGTGCCTGCGCTTTACGCACTCGACCCTGGATCCTGCGGATGTCGCCGAGGCGGCGCCCAAGGCGCTCGCCTTGCGCGCCAACCGGCCCAATCCGGTGCGCGGGATCACCTCGATCGCCTTCGATCTGCCCAAGGCGGGCCCGGTCGAGCTCGCGATCTTCGATGTGACCGGACGCCAGGTGAAATCGCTCATCTCCGGCGTGCTGAACGCGGGCAGCTACGAAGCCACCTGGCGCGGCACGGATGAGAACGGCGACGCGGTCTCGAGCGCGGTGTACTTCTACCGCCTGCGTGCGAATGGGGAGACGATCACCAGGAAGATGATGGTGATCGACTAGCGCGGGTGGCTTCGGGGGGACATGCCGCGGCCGGCTCTTCGGGGCCGGCCGCCGGCGTTTAAAGCGATCGTCTACGATGAACCCTCTCCGGCCAATCGCAGGATGCCTTCCAACCGGGCGCGGATCTTCTCGAAGTGCGAGCCTTTCCAGTACAGGCGCCCGCAGCCCGTGCAGCGGCGGAATTCCTCGTAGTACTGCTTCGTCTTCGGCTCCAGGCGTGCGAGGACTTCCTCCTTGGCCACGGTCTCGACGGGCGCGTTGCAGGCCGGGCAGCGCGTGAAGGGATGCGCCTGATGCGCGAGATCGAAGCGCACGAGGACTTCCCGCGCCTGCTCGTCGGGATCGCTGGATCGCACCCAGTAGCCGTGCGTCACGCTGGCGATCATCAACAGGCCGCGATCGCGGGTGAGAATGGCGCGCTGCTCGCTCGTGGAGAGACGGACGATTTCGCGATCGGTCCAGTGGTTTTCATACGAGGCATCGAATCCCAGCCATCGCAACAGGCGCGCGAGCGTCCCGAGATGGACATCGAGGATGAAACGCGTGCGGCGCAGCGGGCGGTCCTGCAAGCGCGTGATGGGAGTGATGTCGAAGCTCTCGAACACCGGATAGACGGCGATGCGATCGCCGAGCTGCAATCGATAGCCGAAGCCGACCGACGCGCCGTTGGCGATGACGAGGTCCACTTCGGTGTGCGGCACCCCCAACGCCTCGATCGCATCCTTGATGGAAGGCGAACCGGAGAAGGAATACGCGATCGCGCGCTTCCGCCGCTCGGGCGGAAGGAAGTCGTTCAGCTCCTCGTAGAAGCGGAATTCGGCTTCGTGCTCGCGCGCCATTTCGTGCTTGCCCGCCATTGAGTCGTCGCCGCCGTTGGGTCTCGCGCGTCATTCCCGTCTACGAGTCATGCGGCGCATGGCCGCCCCGCCGCGCATGCGGCCACGTAATTCTAGCCCGGCGGGAGGTTTCCGTGCGGATGATGATGGCGCAGAATGTGCGGCCGTTCGAGCCCATGTGCGAGCATCAATGCTTCGTCGTCCAAGAGCTCGGCCGCCGGGCCGGCTGCAATCAGCGCTCCGTGGTCCAGCAATATCGCGCGGGAACAGAGCTCGACGACCAGCTCGAGATCGTGCGTCGCGATGATCTGCGCGATGGGAAGATTCGCGAGCAGCGCTTTCAATTCACGCTTGCCACGCGGATCGAGATCGCTCGTCGGTTCGTCCAACGCCAAGAGCTGCGCATCGCATGCCAGCAGCCCCGCGAGGCAGACCCGCCGCTTCTCGCCGCGGCTCAAACGATGCGGAGGGCGCTCTTCGAATCCCTCGAGCCCCACGCGCGCCAGCGCATCACGAACGCGCTGCTCGAGCGCGGCCCCGCGCATGCCCCACTGCTGGGGCCCGAAGGCGACATCTTCGTACACGGTGGGGCAGAAGAGCTGATCGTCGGGATCCTGGAAGAGAAGTCCGACGCGCGCGCGGATTTCGGGGAGGCGATCGGCGGTCACGGGAATGCCCTGCAAGCGCACGGCCGGCGTCTTCGGCGGGCGCTCGGGGAGCAGGCCGTTCAGATGAAGGAGCAGGGTCGACTTGCCCGCGCCGTTCGGGCCGACGAGCGCCACTCGTTCGCCCGGCGCGATTTGAAAGGAAAGGTCCTTCAACGCGATCGTGCCGTCCGGATAGCGATAGTCGAGGTGCGCGACTTCGAGGGCGGGAAGGGGATTCATGTCTTCCATCCTCGCGCGGTCATCGCGAAGTACACGCGTTCGGCCCGATCGGACGCGCGCACGAAGAGTTGCGCGGCGATGGCGGCGGAGGCGCGCCAATCGTTGCGGCGTGCGTGGACGCTTCGGTCGAGCGTCTGCGCGCCGGGGAGAGTGAGACGCACACCGTTCGGTGAAGACGAGCCCATCGGTGAAGGTGCTCGCACCGACGGGGGCATGCTCAATGACGATGGCACGCCCATCGTGCGGCTCTTGCGCGCGCGCTTGAGACGCGCCGCCTCCTCGAAGAGCACGAAGAGATAGCGATGCATGAGCGCGAGCGTGGTGACGAGAAGCCCGGGCATGCGCAGCGCGATCAGAGAACGCAGGAGATCCGAGAAGCGCGTCGTCGATGAGAGGAGCACCATGGCGAAGAGACAGAGCGTGCTCTTGGTCAGCATGACGGCGGCAATGCGCAATCCGTTCGGTTGAAAGAGGGCAAGGAGCGCGATCCCGAGCGCGAACGGCTCGACCACGAGCAGGCGCTTGCCGAGATGGCGAAGGGGCACGCGGCTCCAGACGGCCAGGATCGCAAGGAGCGCCGCGGCGGCCGCGAACAGCACCCAGGTGTTGGGAGCCTGATCGTTTCGGATGATCGCAGCATGAGGCGAAGCGCTGGGCGCGGGCGTTCCAGGCAGCAGCACGATCGCGATGATGAATACGATCGCCAGGCCGAGCTTCACCATCGCCGGCGCGCGGTGAAGCGCGCTCGAGCGATGTCGATAGACGGCGAAGAGTGTGTCGCGCACTACGGTTGATCCTCTCGAGCGCGGGGCGTATTCGGCTCCCGCGCCGGCGCGATGCGGGGAGCCAACACGCGAGCGAGGAGGAACGCGATCGCGAAGGCGAGGGCCGCGCCGGCCAATCCCGCGATCGCCGTCGCGAGATAGGAGGAGTGGATCCCGGCGACGCCGTAGTCCGACAGAGGGGTCTCGATCGTCGTGGTCGTGCGGTGTTCGAAGCCGAGGCGGCTCGCCACTTTCTCGAGTCCATCGGGCCAGCCGGAAGCGAAGGGCGTGACGAAGAGCGCGAGCCCAGCGCAGAGAAGCAGGCCGTAGACGAGCGCGTCTCGCGCGTGGGCGGCGCGTGTCGCAGGGCCACGATCAGCTGCCTCGAGCAATTCGGGGCGCGAGCGCGCCACGCCCGCGACGACCAGCGTGGTGATCGTCGCTTCGCCGATTCCGATCAGCATGTGGATGCCGCCCATCGCGGGCAAGGCCGCGTTCCAGGCGACCGTGCCGGAGAAGGCCAGTTGCCCCGCGCAAGCGATCGCGGCCGCAAGAGTCGAGCACCAGGCGCCGAAGGCGGTTCCGAGAAGCTTCCAACGCCAGGCGGAAGCGCCTTCAGAACGCGCTCCCAGGCGGCGGATCGCGGAGTACATCGCGAAGCCGACGATCGGCGCGACGATCGCCATGTTGAAGATGTTCGCGCCGAGCGCGGTGAGACCGCCGTCGGCGAAGAGCAGGCTTTGCAGAAGGAGCACCGCGGTCATCACGACGATCGCGGCGCCCGGCCCAAGCAGCACGGCTGCCAGGGTGGCGCCGATCAAGTGTCCCGAAGTTCCGCCCGCGACCGGGAAGTTGAGCATCTGCGCGACGAAGATGAAGGATGCGGTCAGGCCGATGAGCGGAACGCGCCGCGCGGGCAATTCCTTGCGAACCGTGCGGAGGGCATAGGCAACTCCGCCGGCAGCGAGGACCGCCGATGCCGCCGCGGTCTTCGCATCGAGAAATCCATCAGGAATGTGCACGCGCGCTCCTTCTTGCTTGGCATCGGGATCGACTCGCGATACCCAGACGGCGAGGCGAGTCGGGTCAGGCGAACTCCTTGCCCGTTGTCGTGATCGTGAGGCGGCCGTGCTTCACGCCCTTGGCGGCGATCAAGCGATCGGCCAGGCGATGGATCGCGCGTCCCTTTCCGCGCACCGCGAGCACTTCCATGCAATGGTCGTGGTCGAGATGCACGTGCATCGTGGCGACGATCAAGTCGGGATGATCGTGCTGCACCTCCGTCAGAAGCGTCTGCGCGTGACTCTTGTGATGGTCGTACACCAAAGTGATCGTGCCCGCGATCTCATGGTTGCCTTCCTGCGTGCGGTGCTCGACGAGTTGGGCGCGCACCATGTCGGCCACCGCCTGCGAGCGGTTCTCGTAGCCCTTGGCGTGGATCATCGCGTCCAGCATCCGGACCAGGCCTTCCGGCATGGAGAGGCTGAAGCGGCGCAGTGTGGACTCGCCCATGTGTTACCTCTTGCAAGAATCGTAACACGAGGGGAGAAGGCCCGGCAAGGCGACGAAACGCGAGCCGGGCCGTGCTCGCCACCGCTTCGCGCCCGGGTCTGCGAGCCGGGCCGAGGGATGCCGGGCTAGGAGCGCCCTTCGATGGTGGAGGGAAGATCGGAGCGACGGCCGCCTCCCAGTTGCGAGACGATCACCGCATTCAACATGAGCGCGCAGCCGACGAGCTCGCGCGCCGTCAAGCGTTCGTGGAGCAGCCAGGCGCCTCCGAGCGCGCCGAAGACCGCTTCGAGACTGAGGATGATGACCGCATGCGTGGGCGGCACATGACGCTGCGCGACGACCTGCAGCGTGTAGGCGATGCCGACCGAAAGAAACCCGCCGTAGAGGATCGGGATGGCCGCGGAGCGAACATTCGCCCAGGTCGTCGTCTCGAAGAGCAGCGAGACGGCCAGGCTCAAGATCGAGCAGATCGCGAACTGCCGCGCCGCGAGCAGCAGAGGGTCGATGTCGGGAGCGAAGCGCGCGATCACGAGCACATGGATCGCCCACGCGAACGCCGCGGCGAGAACCAGGAGATCGCCCCGGCCGATGGTCAGCTCTTCGCTCACGCTGAGGAGATACAAACCCGATGCGGCGATGAAGGCGGCGGCGAGATGCGGACCTGGCGTTGGCTTGCGGTAGAGAAAGGTCAGGATGGGAACGAGGACCACATACAATCCGGTGATGAATCCCGCTTTGCCCGCCGAGGTGTAGACGAGCCCTCCTTGTTGCAGGGATGCGCCCGCGAAGAGCACCAGCCCTGCAATCAGACTTCCTTTCCAGGCCGAGGAAAGAGCGGGCGCGGTCGTCTGCGCTTGCGCGGCGCGCGATCGCCGTCTCAACAAAAAAGGAACGAGCACGAGCGTCCCGAGCCCAAAGCGGATCCCGTTGTAGGTGAAGGGGCCGACGAAGGCCATCCCCGCGCGCTGGGCGACGAAGGCGAAGCCGCAGATGGCCGCGGTCAGCGCGAGGAGCGCGTCGTACTTGAGCGCGCGAGAGCGGGGTTGCATCGGCCGCTACTTCCCGGCCTGGTCGATCGGACGCGCTTCGATCTTGTCGTCGTTGAAGAAGGGAATGAGCACCACACCCCGCGGGAGATCGAGCCCGATGTCGGCCGGAGCGGGAAGGTGATCGAAGAGCAGGGAAGCTTCTCCCGAGGGAGCGATGCGATAGACGCCTTGCGCAACCCAGCTCGAAACGAGCAGGGCGCCGTCGGGAAGGTGCACGAGTCCGTCGAGGCCGGCGGCAGGAACGCCGACTTCTCTCAGGAGATGCGCCTCCTTGTCATCGGAGACATCGAGGGCCGAGATGCGCGCAGCTACTGAGCGCGCGATCCACAATGTATCGGCCGAGATCGCGAGCCCGTTCGGTTGCATGATGGTTGCATCGTGCACCAGCACCCCGGGGTGCATGTCGGCGCCGATGCGATGAATGAGGTTCGTGCGCATGTCGGACACATACAGCGTGCCGTCGTCGGAGACGGCGAGGTCGTTCAGGAAGACCGCCTCCGCGATCGGAATCGCTCCGCGCGGCTCCCCGGTGGTGCGCGAGAAGATGCGCACCGCGTCGATGTCGGCGACAAAGAGCGAATCGCCGCGCAGGGCCATGCCCTTGGGCGCATTCAGAGTGACTTCCTTCGCCGCCCCGTCGATCCAGGCGATCGCGAGGACGCGGCCGTCGGGCGAGACGCGCGAGATGAAGCCGTTGTCATCCTTGGCATCGGGCGCGCCGTTCACATTGGAGACGAGGTAGACATCCGCGATGGGGTCGTGGAGCACGGATTCCGGCGTGCGCAAGCCGGCGTCGGTGAGGACGAAACCGTCCCAAGTCACAGGCGGCGCCGGCGTGGGATTGTCTGTCGCGGGGCAGACGGCGGCCAAGGCGGCCAGGCCTGCGAGCGCGAGCGCGAGACGGAAGGCGCGCGCGCTGGGACGCGCAGAGGCGCGCCTGATGATGCGGGCAAGCTCATGCAACCCGGCCTGCAAGTGTCGAGCGTGCATCGTCCACCTCCTGTATGCGAGTTCGAACGGGAACGCGAGCGAAGTTCAGCATAGCGAGGGTTTCGGTCGTGGCCAAGCGCGATGTCCTGAGATGGCCCCCGCCTCTGCCTTTCAAGGCAGGCCGCGATTCCAGGTGCGGTCATGTCCCGAGGGAAGGCTCAATGACCCGCCGGAAGCGCTCGGGCATCGCGGCCACGCGCTGATTCCCGTAGTCGAAGAAGAGTAGCGAGGTTCTGGCCAGCGCGACGAGAGTGTTCGAATGGCGATCGGTCACGCGATAGAGCAGATCGCACCCGCGCGAGCCGATTTCTCCCGCGGCGATCTCGATCTCCAACACCTGCCCATAGAATGCCTGCGCGCGATAGCTCACCGCGAGCTCGGTGAGGATGATTCCCCGGCCCTCGACATTCGCCTCCTCCATGCCGTGGGCGCGAAAGAAGCGCACGCGCGCTTCGTGCAGAATCGAAACCAGCGAATCGTGGCCCAAATGATTGCCGTAGTTGATGTCGCTGATCCGAACCGTCTGCTCATCGGCAAAGAGCGCGCGGTCGGGGAAGACGATCGCCTCACGAGTCATGGCCTTGCCTCAGGGTTGGCCTGCTGTGTTCCCGCAAGCATTCGCTCACGAACCGCTTCACTTCCTCGAGATCCGAGGTCCAGCGGGTTTCCGCGGGCAGATCCAACATCTCTCCGGCTCGATGCAGGAAAGCGATCAAGGGCCGGCCGTACTGCCGCGCGAGCACGATCTCGCTCGCCGTTCCGGATGAGCCCGGCAATGCGACGATCACATCGCTGGAGAGGACATTGATGTGGTTCCGGGATAGCGGATCGGTGCCGCGAAAGCCGGTGAAGGGAAGGTGCGTGAAGATGGGGATCTCGATCCACAGGTTGGGATAGCCGGCGCGCGCCTCGTCCGAACGCGCGGCCTCGCGCCCGGCCTCTCGCCCCGCGTGTCGCGCGGCCTCGCGCCCGGCCGCATGCTCGCCTGCGGCTTCGAGCTCGGTGATGGAAGGATGCGGCAGGATGCCGATCGTGCGGCCGGATCGTCCGGGCGTCTCGCAGAACGCCCGGCTCACGCATTCCATCACGCCTGCTCCACCGCCGGTCAGCAAATGCACGCTCAGAGTTGCCAGCCATCGTCCGAGCGGCTCGGCGAGATCGGGATGCGGATCGGTCCCCGATCCCATCACGCCGACGATCGGCAGGCGGACGGTCTGGGGCGCCTCTCTCGTCATCGCTTGGAGATCAGATAGGCCGCGAGGACGGCGAAGAGCGCGGCGAGAAGGGCGATCAGCATGACCTTCCATCTCGTGAACGGGGCGCGATCGGAGATCACGATGCGCAAGGCCTGGCGGATGTCGTCGCGCGTGGTTCCCGGGCGCTCGCGCTCGAACTGCTCCACCGTGGAAGAGATCCGCTGCGCGAGCTCGAGCGCGGTGGGAGAGGCATTGGTGCGAACAGGGACGACGATCATGCGTTTCCTCTCTATCGAACGCTGTGGCCGAAAGGCGTGAACGACAGGGCCATCAACTTGAAATGCTGCTTGGCGAAGGGAATCCCGATGATCGTGATGGCGCACAGGAGTCCGAAGACCAAGTGCGTGAGCGCGATCCAGACACCCCCGCAGACGATCCAGAGGATGTTCATGAGAACCGACAAGCATCCGGTGGACGCAGAGGTCGACACGACTTCACGGCCGAAGGGCAGGAGCGCGAGGAAAGCCAGTTTGAAGACCTGGATGCCGAAGGGGATTCCGACGATCGTGATACAGAGAACCAGTCCCCCGGCGAGATATTCGAGGAAGATCACGAGTCCGCCGAGGACGATCCAGAGAATGTTACCGATCAGGCTCATGGAAACGCTCCTTCAAGGCCGGGATTCCTGTGCGGAGGAAGTCTCATCGACGACTGCCATGCGGGCTATGTCCACCGGGTGAGGGGCCGCCCTTCCTGGTCCCTGAAACTGCCGATGATGATCATGATGAAATCGATCAGGGTCCAGACGCCGAGCGCCCCGAGGGTGAACAATTGCAGCAGTCCCGTTCCGATCTTGCCGACGTAGAAGCGGTGGGCGCCGAAGACGCCCAGGAAGAAGCAGAGCAGGAATGCCGGCAGGATCCGTTTGGGGCTTTCGCCGGGCATGCCGTACGCGGGAACGAGCAAAGCCTCTCCGCAGTATCTGCACTTGATCGCATCATCCTGGATCTCTTCCGCACAGAAGGGGCACTTCTTCATTGCCGGTTCTCCTCGTGATGCGCCTGGCGCGAGCGGCTCACGCGCGCCGGCGTCGTGAGCGCCCGCCGGTCACGATCGCTCGTCGCGTGATGCCGCCGGCCGACCCTTCGCGGATCGGCTCGACTTTCCTTTCACTTTCTTCGCTTTCGTCGCGGTCTTGCTCTTGATCGGGACGCTCGTTCGACTGCGCTGCGGGCGGCTCGCCGGCGTTTTCAGCGCGCGCACGATGAAATCCCGCCAAACGGCGTTGGGTTTCCATACCCGCGCGGCCTCGCGCAGAGCCCGCTCGGTCTGCCAGCCGAGGCGCAGAATGCGATCGAGGGCCACGAACACGGACACCCGATAGTTCTTGGCGCAGTGAACGAAGATCTTCCTGCCTGCTTGCGCGGCCATGCAAGCGGAGAAGAGCCGCAGGTCCGCCAGGCTCGGCCGCTCCCACACGATGGGAATCGCGAAGTAGCGCATGCCAAGCGAGCGGACGACCTCGCCTTCGCCGGGCCAGGCGTCCTCGGCGTCGTCGGGGAGGAGATTGACCACTACTTCAAATCCGGCGGCCGCCAGGACGGCGATGTGACGATCCGTGACGCGCCCTCCGGTCGCCAGGCGATGGTTGAGACGCCGGTATCCCGGAATCGATTCCGATAGCCAACCGTCCATGCCGCTGGGAAGAGCCATGCGCAAATGATACTCAGATATTCGAGCGATAGAAAGAGGGAGATGGGGGAACAAAGGAAGGTGCGGGAAGAGGACGAGAACTTCTGTTAAGGAAGGCGTGCGGGCCGGCTACGATGGACCACCACCTGAGCGAGGCGCGCCTTTGCGTTCACGAGAGTGGGGACGATCGCGCCAGCGCGCGCGCAAGCGCGCCCATCCGGCGGCCGTCGGCCCGCGCCACCCGAAGCGTTCGAGATCGATTCGTCCGCGGGCGTCGAATACCACCCCTTCTCGTTCCAGCAGACGGCGCTGCTCGTCGTGGCCGTCGCCCGCGCGGCGCGCGCTCACCCGGCCCTGGCTGTTGATCACGCGCTGCCAGGGGACGGGAGCGAAACGCGGCAGCGCGGCCATCGCATAGCCGGCCATGCGCGGCGTGCAATCGCCGACGAGGGCGGCCAGTTGTCCATAGGTCGCCACCCGTCCGCGCGGGATCAATTCGACGAGATCGTAGATGCGATCGTGCAAGCCGGGCATGCCTCAATACCCGCCTTCCTCGATCTGCACTTTTCCGCGGAAGACCCGGTACACATAGATCGTGTAGCCGATCACGATCGGCATTCCGATGAGCGCCACGATGAACATGGTCTTCAGGGTCAGCGCGCTCGCGGAAGCGTTCGCGATGGTCAGGCTGTGATCGAGATGGGTGCGCGAGGGAACGAGGCGCGGGTACAGCCCAAGCGCGGCGAGCGCGATTGCGGAGGCGATCGCCACCGACGAACCGGTGAAAGCGAACGAGAAGCGCGCGCGTCGCAAAGCGAACGGCACGGAGAGCAGCGCCGCCAGGAAGAGCAGGAAGACGACCCAGGTGAGCGGCCGGCCGGACGCCTGAGAGAAGAGCCAGGGAGAGACGAGCGCGGTTGCGAAGCTGGCGAAACCATGCAACAGCACCCAAACGATCCATAGGCGCATCGCGACGCGATGCAACCAGGACTGGAATTCCCCATCCGTCTTGGCGGCGAGATACAGCGCGCCATGACAAATGAAGATGACGAGCGACAAGATGCCGATCAACAGTGCGTAGGGATTCAGGAGGCCGAGAAAAGTGCCGGTGTAGAAACCGCGCGCGTCGATGGGCAGGCCGCGCAGGATGTTGCCGACGGCGACGCCGAGAAGCAGCGCGGGGAGCAGGCTGCCAAGGCCGAAGCACAGGTCCCAGAAGCGCACCCAGCCGGGCGGCGTCTCCTTGCTGCGAAACTCGATGCCCGCGGCGCGCGCGATGAGCGCGGCGAGGACGGCGAACAGCGCGAGGTAGAGGCCGCTGAAGACCGTCGCGTACACGGAGGGAAACGCGGCGAAGAGCGCCCCGCCTCCGGTGATCAACCAGACTTCATTGCCGTCCCACACCGGGCCGATCGCGCGCGCGATCACGCGCCGGTCGCGGTCCTTCCGGCGGAAGAGATGCAGGATCCCGGCGCCCAGGTCGAAGCCATCGAGCACCGCGTAGCCGCCGATCAGGACGGCGATCAAGAGGAACCAGGCGATTTGCAGGGCGGACGGTTCCATGAACGGCTCCTTCGTTACTCCTCATCGCGAGAACGCGATGCCCGGCCGTTTCTCACGCCGCGCGCGCGCCTTCCGGACTCGCCGGGCCCGAGCGGATCTTGCGCACCATGATGTAGGCCCACACCGTGCCGAGCCCCGCGTAGATGAGGGCCATCAAGACAAACGAAAAGAGGATGTTGCCGGCGATCACATTTGGAGAGACCGCGTGCGAGGTGCGCAGCAGCTTGTACACCGCCCAGGGCTGCCGCCCGACCTCGGCCGCGATCCATCCGAATTGACAAGCCAGCAGCGGCAAGGGAATGGCGACCACCAGCGCCTTGAGAAGCAGCGGCGTGCGCAGCAGTCGATCCTTACGCAGGAGGAAGACGCTCAGCGCCGTGAGGCCGATGAAGAGCATTCCGAGAATCACCATGTTGTGAAAGGAGACGAAAGAGAACCAGAGCTCGGCGCCCTTGGGCACCTGATCGGGGGGGAAGTCGGAGAGCCCGCGCACCAGCGCGTCGGGATCGCCGAAGGTCATCCAGCTGAGCATCTTCGGAATCTGGATCTCGGCGGTCAGCTCGGGCGTTTTAGTGTCGACCAGGGCGAAGAGCAGGAGCGGAGCGCCCGAAGTGCCGACGTACAAGCCTTCGAGGGCCGCGAACTTCTCCGGTTGCGTGTGCGCCACTTGCCGCCCGTGCTCGTGGCCCGTGGGGAAGAGCAGCAGCAGCGAAGCGATGAGGGCAACGGGCAGGCCCAAGCGCAGGGAGACGCGCCCCGCTTCCGCGTCACGACGGCGCAGAACGAGCGCGGCCCCCACGCCGGCGACGAAGAGCGCGCCGCTCACGAACGACGCCATCATCGTGTGCGAGAAGCGCAGGAGAGTGGAAGGATTGAAGACCGCTTGCGAGAAGTCGGTCAACTCGGCGCGCCCCAACTCGGGATTGATCGTGTAGCCGGCCGGGGTCTGTTGCCAGGAATTGGCGACGATGATCCAAAAGGCCGAGACCGTCGCGCCGATCGCGACGAGCAGGATCGAGACCCAGTGCGCCGCGGGCGAGAGGCGCTTGCGCCCGAAGAGATAGAGCCCGAGGAAGCCCGATTCGAGGAAGAAGGCGAAGATGCACTCGATCGCCAGCGGCGCGCCGAAGATGTCGCCGACGAAGCGGGCGTAATTCGCCCAGTTCGTCCCGAACTGGAATTCCATCACGATGCCGCTCGCAACCCCGACTCCAAAGGTAATCCCGAAGAGGACCGCGAAGAACCTGGCGGTCCGGCGGTAGACATCCGCGCCGGTGCGCCAGGCGAGGCCTTCGAAGACCACGATCATCCACGAGAGGCCGATCGTGAGAGGCGGAAAGAGAAAGTGGAAGCAGATCGTCATGGCGAACTGGAGTCGGGAGAGAAGCACTGGATCCATGCCGCGGCTCCTTCTGCGCACGATCGCCGGTCACGGCGATGGGGCGGAGATGGGCCCGCCCGCTGGCCGATTTGCGATGGAGTAGCGCGGAGAATCTACCTTGGGCCGGGATGCAGGCCAAGGTGATTGTGGATTGTGAAGCGGGCATGCGCGGGCCCGTGCCGTCGCGCGACGGGAAGTGATCGAAGCCGGCGCGATGCTGGGGGCGCTGTCGGGATGGGAGACGGAGGCAATCAGGAAAGATCACATTCGCTCAACCGGTGCCCCGCCCTGGTAACCCATTCACTGCCGGGTCGGGAAGAGAGGGCTTCCCTGCGGCTTCTGCTCTGCCCAACAGCGGAACTCCACGGAAAGCGGCTGAATAGCGGCGTTCCGCCAATACTGGTTCTTGCCATGCGCCCGCGCGCGAGGCATCCGAGGACCCAGGGCGCTCGGAACGCGCCGCGGATGCCAACCGGCGCGGGAAGCGAGCGAAGTCTGAGCGCCTTCAAGAACCGGAACCCGAAGGCGCGAGAGGCGTACCTCAGTGCTTGAAAGCGACCTTCCGCTCGAGCGCTTCATGGTCATCGCGCCATCCGTGGGATTCGCGGGCCGGAGGCGGGCAAAGGCAGTCATCAGGAGCGAAAACTCATGACGCTTGTGAGAACGATTCGATTCTTGCGAGCCAGGGCTCGCATCCACGATCTCGTCCCGATCACGGCCGTGCTCCTCCTCGCCGTGATGGTGCTTCTCGCGAATGCGGGAAGGCGGCGCCCCGCGGTGGTTCTCTTTCTCGTGGTCGACACGCTGCGCTCGGATCATCTCGGGTGCTATGGATACGACGCTATCGAGACGCCCAACCTCGATCGCCTCGCGCGCGAAGGGACGGTGTACGAGGCCGCGATCGCGACCGCGCCGGTGACCTTGCCCGCGGTCGCCTCGCTGCTGACCGGCGCGTATCCCGCGCAACACGGCATTCGCGACAATGGCGCCTTCCGATTGGGCGATCCCTGGCTTACCTTGGCAGAGCGTTTTCGAGACGGCGGATACCTGACCGCCGCATTCGTCTCCGCCAGTGTGCTCTCTTCCGATCACGGCCTCGACCAGGGGTTCGGCACCTACGACGCCGAGATGTCGAAGAGCGCCGAGTCGTACGACCCTTTGTTGCGTCAAGTGCCGGAGGCGGGAGAAGCGGTCGAGCGCCGGGCGGACGAGACCATCGATCGCGCGCTCGCGTGGGCAGGGGCGCATCGCGGCAAAGACCTCTTCCTGTTCGTGCATCTCTTCGATCCGCACTTGCCTCGCGATCCGCCGCCCGAATACCGCGATCGCTATCCCGGCCGTCCGTACGACGGCGAGATCGCGTTCGTCGACGCGCAGGTCGGTCGCTTGATGAAAGGTTTGCAGCGCGGACGGCGGCCGGCCGACCTCTTTGCCATCGTGACGGCGGATCACGGAGAAGGCCTTCAGGACCACGGCGAAGAACTGCACGGGTTCCTTCTCTTCGACGAAGTCATGCGCGTGCCGCTCATTCTTCGCGGGCGCGGCGTCCCCAAGGGAGCGCGCATACGCGCGCAGGTGCGATCGGTCGACCTCGCTGCGACCGCTTGCGCGATCGCGCGATTGCATGGGCTGCCGGAATCCGCGGGCGCGCCGCTTCCAGGGATCGAGTATCAGGAGCTCGGCAGGACCGATGCAGGCGGCCCGGCGGTGCCGCCGCGCGATCCCCGCCCGGCCTATCTCGAGACATTTCGTCCGCGGCTTTCCTATGGATGGTGCGAGCTGCGCGGCATTCGAACCGAACGATGGAAGCTGGTGCGCGGGCCCGAGGACGAGCTCTACGATATGCGCAGCGATCCCAAAGAGCGCATGAATGTGCGGGCGCGGTATCCGGATGTGTGCGACTCACTCGGCCGCGCGATGGACGAGATCGCGCTCGGAGCGGTCGCGCTGGGCATGCACGCCGCCTCCCTGGGCACGCTGACGCCGCGTGAGCGCGATCACCTCGAGAGCCTGGGATACCTTGCTGCGCCTGCGCGCACGGTCGCCTCGGCCGCGCGTCCGATGGCCCGGACGGCGGCCGATTCGCTGGCGGTCTGGCATTTCCCGGTTGCGGAACGGGGTCCGTCCCTTGGTCTGCCGCATCCCACCACGCGCCTGGCCGCATACAACCGGCGCGTGATCGCGAACTCCTTCTGTCTTGCGGCGAACGGAGCCTGGCGCCAAAGCGATCTCGCGCTCGCGAAGCGCCACTACGCGAGCGCGATCGAAGCGGAGGCGACGCACGCGCCCGCATACGAGGGCCTGGCGCGCGTGTGCGAGGCGATGGCCGACACCGCCGGCGCGCGAGCCGCGCTGCGGCGCGGACTGGAGGCGGGCGCGAAGTCCGAAATCCTCTACGGACGGCTGGCCGAGCTCGAGCGCCTGGCGGGGGATCTGGACGCGGCGGAAGCGGCGATCGTGGAGGGCACGCGCGCCTATCCGCGATCGGCCTGGTGCTGGAGCGTGCGGGCGCTCGTGCACCTGGACCAGGGGCGCTTCTCGCAAGCGGCCTCGAGCGCGGAGATGGCGATCGAAATCGACCCCCATTTCGCGCGCGCGCACTTCATGCGCGGTCTGATTGCGCGCGAAACGCACGACCCCGCGCGGGCGCGCAAGGAATGGACGCGCTACCTCGAGCTCGAACCGCAGAGCCCCGACCGGGCGCTCATCCGCGCATATCTTGACAAAACCTGAACCGCGATTCGATGCACCGACCTGGAATCGCCCGCCTGCGTCAGCGTCTCTTGCGAGTGAAGCGTAGAGCGGACCAGGTGGAATCGATCGCGATGATCTTGTAATCGACCAACTCCTGGGCCAGCCCGCCTGCCTGCACTTCCTGGAATGCGATCTCCGACTTCCTTCCGCTCGCCTTCTTTCGCCAGGCGATCCAAAGGCCGCGCGTTCCATCGACGCAGCGGGCGATAGCGGGAAGATGCAAGGCAAGCGTTTCGGCATCGCGCACGAAGAAGAGCAGCAGGTCGCAATCGTCGCGAATCTTCCGCGAAGGTGAAGCGCCTGCCATTCGGTGCGGGCGCGCACGAGGGCTGGAAGGATGCGCGCTTTGCTTCGCGTCCGGCTTCCCTCGGTCCCGAAGCGTGGGCAGTCGCCGGAGAAGGCGCGTGAGCGTGAAGCGCTGTACGACCGCTCCTGCCGGCAAGAGCCCGAGCGCGGCGGAAAAGGCAGGCGGGGGGTCGATCAACCACAGGGAAACGCCTGGCCGCAGGCCCAGCTTCTTCGACAAGGCCGTTCCCGCGTAGGGAGCGAAGGCCGACGCTGGAAGCGCGCGTTGGGAAAGCGAACCCGTGAGCGCCCGGCGCAGCGAAGCGCGAATGGCGCGCCACGAGGTGAAGATCGCATCGGGCAGAAGCGCCCGCACGCGAACCACCTTCTCGGCATCTCCGCCCACGAAGATGAGCGGCACCTGGCGGGTCGGCTTCTGTCGCCGGATCGCGATGGCCACATCGCGGCCGCGAGAAGGAATGCGGTCGAGATCGATGATGACCGCGGCGGGCGGGTCGTCGCGCAACGCCCGGATGTCGCGGATGCTCTCGATCCTCCTCGTCTCCACGGAATATCCCAACGCGCGCAGCCGCGTGGCTCGCGGCGCACAGGCTTCCTCATCCCAGCAAACCAGATGAACGCGCGCGGGCATAGATCCTCATTCCTCCGGCGCGGGTCCGCGAGCGTTGGCCGCGCATCATCCTCCCTTGATGTGCTCCCACAGAATGCGCGCGCCGATCAAGAGCAACAGCACGCCTCCCGCCAATTCGAGCCGCGTCCCCGCCGCGCATCCGAGACGGCGCCCGGCGAGCGCGCCGAGAAGCGAGAGTGCCGCCGTCACGAGGCCGATCACGAGAATCGGCGTCCAGATGGAAACGCCCAGCATCGCAAGCGAAATGCCGACGGCGAAGGCGTCGACGCTGGTGGCGATAGCGAGCATGAGCAGGGTGAGACCGCGCGAGGGATCGCCTTTCACTTGACAGCCCGGGCGGCATCCCGAGCGAATCATGCGGATGCCGACCACGGCGAGGAGTCCGAAGGCGATCCAGTGATCGATCGCCGAGAACCAACCGGCGAGCTGCGCGCCGAGCAGCCAGCCGATGAGCGGCATCAGCGCCTGGAAGAAGCCGAAGGCAAGCGCCAGGCGCATGGCCGCGGCGGGACCGCGGGCGCCTCCGCCGGCGGTCGCGCAAACGGAAACGGCGAGTGCATCCATGGCAAGCCCGAGCGCGATGATGATGATCTCCATCAAGGTCATCGCTCACGCCTCGAGCTCGAGCCGCATGATGGGACGCGTGGCGGAGCGGCGCGCGACCTCGCGGAAGCCGGCCGCGCGAAAGACGCTCACGGTCCCATGGTACGCGAACGCGTCGGGGAAGCGATTCGAGCGCGGATCGATCGGATAGCCTTCGAGCATGCGCGCCCCTTTCTTGCGCGCATGCTGAACCGCCGCGCGCAACAGCTCGGTCGCGACTCCCCGCCTGCGCTCGGAACGCGCGATGAAGAAGCAGTAGACCGACCAGACGGGCTGGTCGTCCACCGGAGCGAGCACGCGCGATCGTTCGAGACGCACATAGTCGACCCGCGGCGCGAGCGCGCACCATCCGACAGCATGGCCTGCGCGATAGGCGAGGATGCCGGGCACCGTTCCGGACTTGACGATCGCTTGCATCGCGCGCCGGTTGGCCAGGCCCTTGCGCGCCTCGAATTCCTTGGCCGTGAGCCGCGGCCACATGCACCAGCAACCGGCCTGCGCGCCATGCGGGCCGAAGAGCTCGACGAAGTCGTCCCAGCGCGCGGGAGTCAAAGGATGAAACGAGAGCGGGGACAGGGCCGGAGCAGGCGTTTTCTCCGCTCCCCGGCCGCTCCGCGGTGGGCATTCCTTCTTCACGGTTGCCTCCGATTTCCCGCGCGGTTCACGAACGCGCGGCGAACCGAGAGGATGCCGCGGAATGAATGCTCACGGCAAGGGCTTCGTGATCTCTTCGCGGATGAGCGCGACTCGAAAGGGGAAGAGCTGCGCGCGAAAGACGCCCGCTTTGACGGCCGGATCTTCCTCCATGATGCGCGCCGCCGCGTCCTCGGACGATGCCGTGAAGATGACAATGCCGAAGGAGTCGGCATCGGTCGTCAGCGTGCGGCCCGCCAGGAGCACGACCTTCCTGCGGGTTTGCTCCTGCAGGTAGAGGAAATGCTCGGTGACCAGGGCGTCCTCTTCGGGAGTCGCGCCTTTCGACAGCATGTCGGGACGGGTTGGTTGAATGCGATACAGATAGGCGGTTCGAGTCATACGGGTCCTCTGGCTGGTTGTCTGGGCGATTCGAGCCCTGGCGCTTCCGCGCGAGCCGGCAGCGACGTCACGCTTCAAGGACGGGACAGCGGAGCGCGAAGCCGGCCGGAATCCGTCTGAATGATCCACTGGGCATGCGGAGCCGGCAAGAAGGAATCCCCGGCCGGAGCGAGCGAATGGCGGGGCGGTCAGACGACCTGACTGTCAGACGGCATGACGCTGCCCTTGGCCTGCATTACAATCACCGCGTTTGCCTTCGCCCGGGCTCGGGGAGGCCGGGCAGGGAAGCCGGTTGCGTGGTTCGAAGTTGGCCGGCGCCCTGAGTGCCCGGTGGACCGTTGAATGAGGGTCATTGCCATGATTCATGCGCGTCAACGCCGGCCGCGCGCCGGCATCGTGCTCGCTCAGGCGTACGCATTCGTGCGACTAGGCAAGCGGCTCGCCTGCTTCGCGCTCGCGCAGGCGCTCGCGGTCGCGTGCGCGGCCTCCTTGCTGACCGCCGAGCGCGCCTCCGCCGATGAAGGCATGTGGCTCTTCAACGATCCGCCCCTCGCGATCTTGCAGGAGAAGTACGGCTTCTCGACTTCTTCCGAATGGCTCGCGCATTTCATGCACGCCGCCTGCCGCATCGACGGCGCTTCGGGCTCCTTCATTTCTCCCGACGGGCTCGTGATCACGAATCATCATGTCGGCTTCGATGCGATCTATCAATTGAGCACCGCCGAGAACAATCTCCTCGCCGACGGGTTCGTCGCCAGCACGCTTGCAGAGGAGTTGCCGTGCCCCGGAATGGATGTGCTCTCGCTGGTCGAGATCGTGGATGTAACGGCGCGGGTCAAGAGCGCGGCAGCCGAAGGAGCGAGCGCGGCCGACGCGCGCGACGCGCGCGAGAAGGAGATCGCCGCGATCGAGCAGGAATCGAAGCGGAAGACCGGTCTCGAGAGCGAAGTGGTGGCCCTCTATCGCGGCGGGCTCTATCATCTCTACAGATACAAGCGCTATGACGATGTGCGTCTAGTGCTCGCGCCCGAAGAGGCGATCGCGAATCTCGGCGAGGACCGGGACAACTTCGAGTATCCGCGCTACGATCTCGACATCTGCCTCTTCCGCGTGTACGAGAATGGAAGGCCGGCGCGGATCGCCGACTATTTGCCGGTGGCGACGGAGCCGGCGCGGGAAGGCGAGCTCGTCTTCGTCGCGGGCCATCCCGCCAGCACCGAGCGTCTGCTCACGCTCGATCACATGCGCTTCGATCGCGATGTCCGCTTGCCGATGGTGCTCGCGCACTATGCCGGCATGGAGATCGCGTTGCAGCAGTTCTCCCTGCGCAGCGCCGAGCATGCGCGCATGGCGTACGACGACCTCCTGGGCGTCCAGAACGGACGCAAGGGGCAGCGGGGCGTGCTCGCGGGTCTTCTTGATCCGGAGATCTTCGCCCGCAAGGCCGCGAGCGAGGCGCGTCTGCGCGCGCGCGTGGCGGAGGATCCGGAGTCCGGGGCGACCCTCGACGATTGGGACCGTCTGTCGGCGTCGCTTGGGACGCTGCGCGAGTTCTATTGGGAATATCGCATGGTGGAGGAGAACCGCGGATTCTGGTCGGACATGTATCGCTGGGCGCGCACGCTCGTTCGATTGGCGGAGGAGCGCGAGAAGCCGAACGCGGAGCGATTGCCGGGATATCGCGAGTCGGACATGGAATCGCTGGAAGATGAGTTGTTCTCCGATGTGCCCGTCTATCCCGCGCTCGAAGAGGCGAAGCTCACGCATTCGCTCACGATGCTGGCGGCCGGATTCGGCGCGGATCATCCCTTCGTGCGCGCGGTCCTGAAGGGCCGTTCGCCCGCCGCGCGCGCGCACGAACTCGTGGCCGGCACGCGCCTGGGCGACGCTCAGGAACGCCGCCGTCTGGCCGAAGGCGGACGGGCGGCCATCGAGGCAGCGGGCGAACCGATGATCGCGCTCGCGCGTCTCGTCGAGCCGCACGCCCGCGAAGTCCGCAACCGCTACGAAGATCTCTTCGAGAGCGTGGAGAATGAGAGCTACGCGCGCATCACGAACGCGCTCTTCGCCGAATACGGAACGAGCCTCTACCCCGATGCAACCTTCACGCTGCGCTTCGCCTTCGGCCCGGTGATCGGCATCCCCGATCTGGGCATCGCCTGTCAGACGACCTTGGGAGAAGCGTTTGCCAAGTACGACGAGTACGAGGGCCGCCCGCCGTATGCGTTGCCTGCGCGCTGGGTGGATGCGCGCGAGCGCATCGATCCCGCGACTCCGTTCAACATGATTTGCACGGCCGACATCACCGGCGGGAATTCGGGCAGCCCGGCGATCGATCGCGATGGCCGTCTAGTCGGCGTCATCTTCGACAGCAATCTCGATGGCCTCGTGTGGGACTATTCCTATTCCGATGCGCGCGGCCGGTCGGTCTTCGTCGCCATGCCGGCGGTGATCGAAGCGCTGCGCAAGGTGTACGGAGCCGAGCGGCTGCTCGAGGAGTTGGGCGTGAAGTGAGCGCGTGCGCCGGCCTGCGTGCGTGCGAGGCGTGCGCAAGGGGCAGCTGCCCGGCGCGTGATCTCGCCGCGTGATCCCGCCGCGCATCGGGAATGCGGCTGACCGGCTGCGCACCGCCTCACTTCCCGGATGGCCACCCTCCTTCGTAGCAATCCCGGATCGATTGCCAAAGCACGGGATGAGGATCGGCCTCCGGGTGTTGCGCTCGGATGTCCTCCAATGCTTCGGACAGGCTCAAGCCTTCGGTTTCGTAAAGGACGGCCGCGGCGAAAGAGACCGAGCGGCTGAATCCGCCCCCGCAGGTGATGAGAACAATTCCGCCGGCCTCGTGCTGCTTCAAGACGAACTCGACCCCTTCGCGCACGACGAGCGGATGGATCGGCTCGGCGTCCTCGATCGGCAGGATGTGGCAGACGATGCCCGGCACCTGGACGCCGGTCGCAAGCTCGAGCATCGCCGTGATGCGGTGTCCCCACAGAAGCGCTTGATTGCGCACATCGTGGCGTGTCCCGATCCACAGCCAAGGGCGTAGCTGACGCATCCGTTGCTCCTCCTCGCCGTCTCGAGCGAAGCCTACCCCACAATCCGGGTGCGTTCCAGGTTGCGCACTTCCCCGTTCAATAGCATGCGCATCCGTGGTAGGGTCGCTGACGACCGAGCCCATGCGAGATCATGGTGGCCGTGAGCATCCGTGACAGCTCATCTCGCGAAAGGACATTCCAAACGCTTGCGCGGCGGCCACTAGTCATACGGTGGCAGGTATGGCCCTGGGCGGGTCTCTTTTCCGGGGCCTTGACGGTAGCGAATGGCGATGGTTGGCACGGCAAGGCGAGGCCTGGCGCGGCATTCATCCAAGCTTTCTTGCCAAGCAGAAAGGCAGTGACCGATGAAATGTCACCCGGAGAGGATCGAGGGTGCAGTCCGTCTCCTGATGCTCGTTGTCTGCGCGGCGTCAATGAGCGTGGCCGCAAATCTTCCGCCAGCGGTAAGCGCGTTGGACTTTTCCCGCATGGCCGACTATCCGGTCACGCCTCTCGACCATCTGCGCAACGAGGCGCGCCTGGCCCGCTATGCGGGGGATTGGGCACGCGCCGCGGTGCTGCAGGATTCGCTCTTGGCCATCCACCCCGGGGACGGCTTTGCCCTCTGCGAAATCGCCTATGTGGCCGACGATCAGGGCAGACTCCCGGAAATGGCCGCCGATCTCGCGGCCAGGCGGATGGAAACGATCACCGGCGGCGCGCGGCTGACAGAGGCGGACATCGAGTATCTGCTGGCCGTTGTGGAAGCAGAACGCTGTCGTTATCGAAGCGCGCTCGAGCATCTGGATCGAGCCCTTGCGCAACGGCCCGGATGGGGATGGGCGCTCGTCTATCGCGGTTCAGTGAAGCGCGCGCTCCTTTTGCCCTCAGTAGAATATGACGCCGAGATCCAAGCGGGGCTGGAACAAGCGGACACGGCCCCATATGCGCTGGTTGGTGAGGCATCTTACACGATTTTCGGGCGGATCGACCCCGTCGTGCTTCCTTTCATCGATCGGCTTGCCGGGATCCCCTGGACAGCAGAGGTTCCCGACCTGATGCGGGCCGATGAGAGGTTGGGCCAGGGGGACGCGGATGCCTCCTTGTGCGATAGCATTTGGGACCAAGCACGAGCCCGATATGGGGAGGTATCACGACGCTTCGAGTCGGATCTTGCATGGTACGCTTCCAGTGAGATGCCGGCGGGAGAGGCGCTGGAGTATCTATCGCGCGGGGAACAGCAGGCGCTCTGGCCCAGATTCTGGCGCGACCGCCGCATTCTTCTGCAAGAGGAGCTTGGGTACTCCGAGTTGGCGGACAGCTTGCTCGAGCCCGACGGCCGGCCGCATCCATTCCTGCTCCGTACCTATATTCGATTAGGCCTCGATGACTTTCCGCTGGATCGCCTTTTCGCGGAGGTCGAGCGGCTTTTGGAATGCTCTCTGTCGCTCGGCAATGTCGATCTCGCCCTGGATTTCTACGAGAGCTCCGGATCGACGGAGAGGAGCCGAGCGCTGAAGGAACTGGCCGCGCGCGAGAATCCCGCGGCGCTCCTCCAACGCCGCCTGGATGAGTACCTTTCGTCGAATCCCGCAATGGCGAGATCGCTCTTCGACTCTCTGCAGGCGATTGGCGCAAATCCTAATTCATTCAAGTTCGAACGCATCGTCCTGAGCGAACGCGAGGGCGATTCCCTTGCGGTGGAGGCAGCGCTTTCTCAAGCAACTCCGATGTATCGGATTGCGTTGCTTCAGTCGGTGGCGGAAGCAGCGCTCTCCTCGGGCAGGCTCGGCCGCTCCATTCGCTTGGCGCGCAGGGCCATGGCGGAGTCTCCCGCATCCGTGGTCTGGACGCTTCGGCTGCTTACCAACATTAAGAATTGCGACGACCCCCAATTGACACAAGAGCTTCTCGATCGTCTGAGCCAGAAACGCGCGGGGCACCCGGCAGAAGCGCTCAGGGCGATTGTCCCGCTCCTGAAGCTCCGAGACGACCAGGGCGCGCTCACTCTCATTCGGGAGCAGGTCGATAGCCCGCGACTTGCCGCGGAAGCGGCCGCAGGTCTCGCTTACCATGCTGATCGGCTCGACGACAGCGGGCTCGCGGATCGCCTCATGGAGCGCGCGCGTTTCATGGCTCCGGAATGCCGCCACGTGCAGTACATCGATGCTCTGATCCTCTCCGCGCGTGGTCGGAACGACGCCGCCGTGGCGATTCTAAGACCCTTGGCGGAGATGCTGCCTGGCTCGGATGTGTACCGGACGGCTCTGGCACAAGCGGACCCGAGCAGCAGGGCTTTCGAGCGGGATGCGTTCGCCGGCGCATCAGAGAACCTCGCCATCTTTGGACAGGAGTTCGAGTCCACCTCCTGGATCGCCGAGGCGAAGAAGAAGGCCGAGACCATCAAAGGAACCGATGGCGTCTACCTGATGCAGCGCAACAGCTATTGGCTTGGAGCGGTCAATCGACTCATGCACCGATATCGCCATACGGTTCTCATTCTCACTCAACAGGGAATTGACCAGGCGCACCCTGTTCGCCTGTCCTTCGATGCCGGCCGGGGCAATCCGCAAATGCGCATGGGACGGGTCATCCACCCGGATGGGCGGATCACCGTGGTTCGCGATCAGGACATCATGATCACGGGATCCACGGAGGAAGAAGATGTGGGCGACACGCGCGACATGGTGATTCCTTTCCCGGATCTCGAAGTGGGCGCGGTGATCGACCTCGTGGTCGACTATCCGGAGCAGGAGTACTTCGGTCACGGGCTTTCTTTCACCTATGTGTTTGGCGACGTATGGCCGATCGTGACCGAGACTCTTGAGATCGCGGTTCCCGATGGCCTGGACGCACGCTTCCAGGCCGGTCCCGCCACTCCTCAGCCGGTCGAGACACGAACGACCGGAGCGACCATTCACACCTGGAAATGTGAGGATCAGCCTGCTTTTGAGTGGACGGACATGGCCGGCTGGGCCGATCTGTTTCCGAAGCGCGTGACCTGTTCCACCTATGCGAGCTGGGCTGACGCCGAAGGTTGGCTCTGCGACGAATACCGGCAGCGCACTTCGCCGAGCGTCGATATTCGCACCCGCGCGCTGGAACTCACGCAAGGCAAGAAGACCGCGGAAGAGAAGGTCGAGGCCATTCTCGCCGAAATGTCCAGGAGCGTGCACTACATCGCGATCGAGATCGGCCGTGGAAGGGTGGTGCCCAGAACGGCGGAAGAGATCCTTGCGCGCGGGTACGGCGACTGCAAGGACATGACCACCCTGCTGATTTCCCTGCTTGCGCCTCTCGGCATCGAGGCCATTCCCGTGCTCGTCTCGCCGCGGCCGCACCTTCCGATCGATCCCGAGTTTCCCGTGGCCCATGTCTTCAAGCATGCCATTGCTTATCTGCCCAGCATTCGCGGCGGCGTGTACTGCGACCCGACGCGAGGGCTCGCCTGCCTCGCGCCGATCGCCTACGACCTTGGGGGTGAGACGGGCCTGCTGCTCCCGCCTTCGGGAGCACCGCAGGCCGTGAAGCTGCCCCTTTGCCGCCCGGAGGAGCAGGGGTACCGCATGGAAATGGATCTCTGGCCCAGCGACAAGAAACAGGCGCGGATCGTCGTGCGCAGCCGCTTCCACGGGGCGATCGGAGAAGAATTGCGTGCGGGTTTGAGCTCCGCCGACACAGCCCAGGCCGGATCTTATGTGGACCGGTACCTTGGGTACGGGCTGTGGAGCACTTGCCGACGCCTCTCGTGGGCGGCGCTTCCGGACTCGTGCGGTTCCTTTGGCGTGGAGGCGGTCTACGAGGACAGCTCATGGATATCCGAAGGTCGCAACACCATCACTCTCCGCTATCTCACGGAAGTGGCCAATCCTCTGTTTGCCTATCCCGATCCCAAGGATCGCAAGTTGGACGTGGATGTTCCTTATCCCTACGACGATGTCTCGATCGTCCGCCTGCATGACGGAGGAGGATGGGCGATCAACCGAAAGATCGCATCGTTGTCGGTCAATAGCCCGCATTGCCAAGGCTCGATTGCCTTTGCAGACAAGAGGCGCGGGCAAGATTCCTGGCTGGAAATCACCCAAAGATTTCGCATGCCGGCAACGAAGATTCCAGCCGCGGAGTACCAAGCATTCTATGATGACTGGATGCGCTTTCTGATAGGACTTTACCAGCCGTATCGCTACGAACGGTTGTTGGACGAAGAGAGCATTCGCCGTCTCGAGGAATATGTCGAGAACCATCCGATGGACTATGGCTTCGCCACCCAAGCGGTCATGAAGATCCTCGGAAATGATACCGGAGGACAAGGAGAGAGCGGAGATCGAAGGCGCGAGACTGCTAGGCGGCTATTGTCCGCTTCCATTGCATCGCCGACGGCGGGTTCCTATCCTTGCCTCCTGGGCTCTCTGGTCGAAGCCGTCGACGGCCGCTACTTCGCCGCCGAATCGCTTCTGGTTGAGGCGGTCGCAAGGAATCCGAACGATTTGTTCGCCCTCGGGATGCTGGCTGGGGTGCAGGGAGCGCAAGACAATTTCGGCGGACAAGTCGACATCCTCAACCGACTGATTGCCTTGACTCCCAATCCAGAACTCGAATTCATGCTGATTGAAAGCCTGTACGTATTGGGGCGTAATGAGGAAGCCATTGCCGCGGAAGAACGGTGTACGACTCTGCACGGGGAGATGGATTCGACGTCCGTTCCTGTCGCCCGGTTCCGCGGCTTGGTGAAACGCGTTTCCTGCGAGGAGGCGAGGGAAGCTCTGGATGAGCTGCGCAGGTTGCTGCCCGAGGACAGCTGGACCCTGGAGAGCGCAAACTATTTCCCGAATTGCGATCTGTGGGTGGAGGCCTTGAACACATACGAGAAGATCTGGAAGCAGGACCCGCTCAATTCAGGTGCCTGCAACAACGTCGCCTGGGCGAGCGCGATTCTCGGCCGAGATCTGGATCGGGCCGAGGAACTGGCGAACGCGGCGGTTCTGCTCGACGACAGCCCCTCCAATTCACGCAACACGCTCGGGGCCGTGCTCGCGCGTAAGGGCGATTGGAAGAGGGCGCGTGGGGTGTTTCAAGAATGCCTGGCGGATGACGACCTGCCCTCAACGCATGTGGTGAATGGGTTCTTCATCGCTTTGTGCGATTGGAAGCTCGGACGGCAGGAAGAGGCCCTTGCGGCCATTCACGAATTGCTGCGACAGGAGCGGGTGGAGCCCGAATGGCGGCGCCGCATGGAAAAGGCGGTTGCGCTCGCAGAGAACGGCGAAGATATCACCAAATCCGTCTTCGTTTACGAGACGGAAGAACAGGCCGGCGAGTGAAAAGGGTGCCTGCACGGCGGGGCCCTCGCGCGCAAAGGAATCGTCTTTGCCCGGACACCGATCGCGATTCAAGAATGTGCGCTACCGCAGCGTCGGTGCCCTCTCCAGGTGCACGATCCTCGGCTTGACGACTCGCTCGAAGTCGGAGAAGGCGAGACGGATGAGTTCCGTGTGCGAGCAGGCGTTGAAGGCGATCTCGTCGTCCCGCGCAAGCGCTTCCGACACGAAGACGGGCATACCGTAGAGATTGCCGAAGGGCGGCATCGCGCCGAGGTCGCAATCGGGAAAGGCGGCCGCGAATTCGCGCTCCGTGGCGAGATCGGCCGTCTTCGCTCCGGCGGCAACGGCGAGGGCATCGAGATCGACGAGCTGGGTCGCCTGCAGCACCGCCATCGCGAGCTTTCCGTCCAGCTTCACAATCACCGTCTTCGCGATCGTCTTGCCGGAAATGTGCGCGAGCGCGGCGATTTCCTGGGCCGTGTAGGCGACGCTGTGGCTGATGATGCGGTACTTGATCTTCTCCGAGTCGAGAAACTGGCGGATCTTGGCGAGCGGCATGGCGTGACCTCCTTGGGAACGGGAATACAAAATCGAATCGGCCGGCCGCCCTCCATCAGATGCGCGAAGCGCACCCAGCGCAGGCGACCGCTTGGAAGGTCGTATCCAATATAGCACCACACCAGGGCGGGAATAAAGGGGGCAGCGGGCGTTTACGAAGCTTGCATCGGAGTCCGGCGCAAGCGGTCGCTTCACGAGAGCCGGATTCCCTTGACGGAGACTCCCTCCCGCCTCTCTGCCCGCAGCCAGCGCGCGCGAATCCATCGCACGCATGGCTCGAGGTCGAGCTCGCGGGCGAACTGCGCCATGTACGGCAGGCGCTCGGCCGCGTCCATGGGAAGATCGATTCCGGCGGGAAAGACGGGCGCGAAGCGGAAGTAGCGCCGCCCGAGGAATTCACGGCATTGATGGTCCGCGATCTGGCTGGCGCCATCGATCATGATGCGCAGCAACGGCCGCGCCCACTGCAGATATCCCCAATCGTGCGAGTCGCCGGCGATGTGCCTGAGAGACATTCCCGTGCCGAGCGAGAGAAGCACGATGTGAGAGAGGGAGCGGTGCGAACGCACGCCCGTTCTTGACGGATTCGCGCCCGACGACGGCCGGTCCTGTCCGTGCGCGGCATCCTGGCATTGCGCGAGCGCGCACACGCTGGGATTGGGGGCGAAGACGCCGCCGTCGATGTAGCCGTCCACCGATGGGAAATAGGTGGGTGCCGCGCAGGTGTACAAGGCCACTCTGTAGGCGCGCGCGCCCGCGTCGTTGTCATCGGTAGGCAGGTTGTGGAAGATCTTCGGCTTCCAGTGATGCGGAGTGCGCTGCGCCGCTCTCGTCCCCATCCCGGGTGTGCTCGAGCTCGAGCGGTCATCGAGGTCGAACGCGGTGATCACGACATGTTTCTTCAACTCTCCCAGCGTGCGCCGGCCAAGTACGCGCCGCAGTTCGCGACGCAGGTGCCTTAGCCCATAGTCGGCTCCGCGCAGATTACCGAAGTCGCAGACGTCATCGAGAAGCGAATCGCTGAAGATGCAGCGACCCTTGGTCTCGTAGATCTCGCGGATCTCGGAAGGAGAGAGTCCCGCCGCAATGCCGAGCGCCAGCAGGCCTCCCGTGGAAGTCCCGGCGATCAGATCCACCCGATCGAGCCAACCATGCAGCGACAGTTGCGCGCACAAGCGCTCGAGAACGATCGCCGGAATGATGCCCCGAATTCCCCCGCCATCGATGCTGAGAATGCGATAGGCGGCCATGGCGACCTCCATCCGAGAGCGGCCAGGCGATGCATGGGAAGCATGGGGCAAAAGGGCGAAGGGGGGGCCGGTTCTTGTCTGGGAAAGACAGACATCGAGAACGGATTCCACGCGGATCGCAAGATATCGAACATTGGAGGCCGGTCGCGTGCCCGGCGCGCATGATCTCATTCCGCGGCGGCCCGCGCGAAACGATCAAGCCCCGTGCCTGTGCTCGAGCGCTCGATCAGGCTCTGGATGCTCCGCCGCTCTCCCCGCACTCGCTCGATCGGCCGAGCAGTGTGTCCAAGGCGTGAGGCAGGACAGGTAGGAGCGCTTCGATCCCCTCGCGGACGGCCTTCGGGCTTCCGGGGAGGTTGATGATGAGCGTGGTGCCGGCGGCTCCCGCGACTCCCCGCGTGAGCATCGCCTTGGGAGTATGCTCGAGGCCCTTCAGGCGCAGGAGTTCGGCCAGGCCGGGCGCTTCGCGGGTGATGACGCGGCGGGTCGCCTCGGGAGTGTGATCGCGAGGCGAGAGGCCCGTGCCTCCGGAGGTGAGCACGAGATCGACTCCGGGGTCGGCGACGAGCCTCTTCAACTCTTCGACGATGCCCTCTTCGTCATCGGGAATGACGCGCGCGGCGACGATCTCGAAGGGGCTGCCCGCGAGCGCTTCCCGCGCGGCCGGAATGACGCGGTCCTCACGCTCTCCGGACGCGCGCGAATCACTGAGCACTAGGATCGCCGTTCGGTACGACATGGATCTCGTCTCCCGGGCGGACGATTCCGCCCTGCAGCACACGGCAGAAAATCCCATCCGTCGGCATGATGCACTCGCCAACCGCACGCCCGATCGCACACGGCGCGTGGCAGAGCTTGCCGATCTGGGTGACTTCGAGAAGCACGCGCGCGCCCACCCGCATGCGCGCGCCCACCGGCAGGCGCTTCACTTCGATGCCGCTGGTGAGGATGTTCTCACCAAAATCGCCCGGGCCGATCGCGAGTCCCTTCGCGCGCATGATCTCAGCCGATTCGTCCGCCAGCAGACTCACCTGCCGATGCCAGTCGCCCGCGTGTCCGTCGCCGCATACGCCGTGATTCTCGACGAGCTCGATCTCCGCGACGGACGGTTTCTGCACCCCGCGCTCGGGACAGAGGCAGACGGCGAGCACGATTCCCCGTGTGCGGCTCAGTGGGGGACGCTGCCCGCCGTTCTGTGAAGCAGCGCTCATTGGTGGAGGCTCCCCCTTGCCCGGGTTCCCGTTGTCCGGCCTTCCTTCCGCCGGAAGTGGCCCGAGCGTCCGCCCTTCTTCTCGATGAGGCGGATGGCATCAATCGTCATCTCGCGATCGAGCGCCTTGCACATGTCATAGATCGTGAGCGCGGCCACCGCGACTCCGGTGAGCGCTTCCATTTCCGCTCCGGTGCGGCCTCGCAACTTGACGGCCCCCGTGATCGCCACGCCGCGTTTCGTGAACTCGAAGTCGAAATCGATGTGGTCGATCGCAAGCGGGTGGCATAGCGGAATGAGCTCCGCCGTGCGTTTGGCCGCCAGCGCGCCGGCGGCGTGGGCCGTCGCGAAGACATTGCCCTTCTCGATATCGCCGCGCTGCAGACGATCGATCAAGGCGCGCGTCATGGTCACATGGCCGCTGGCGACCGCCACGCGAACGGTGACATCCTTGGCGCTCACATCGACCATGTGAAGCTCGCCCTTCTCGTTCAGGTGAGAGAAGGCCGGCAACGCGGCGCGCACGCGCGTTGCGCGTTTCAAAGCGCGGGTCTCGTCCACATCGGCGCGCTCTTCGCGTTGGCGAGAGCGGGCCTTCTTCTTGCGCGATGCCTTGCGTGCCGATATTTCCATCCGTCTCAACCTCCAATGCGCCACATCGACTGGATGCGGCGCGCATGAGGGATGTCCGCCTTGCTCGCGCCCAGTTCGCGCCGGACGAAAGCGGCCAACGCCTCCCGTTGGAAGGAGGGTAGCACGAACGGTTTCAGGTCGATCCACTGCTCCGCGGACAAGCAAGGCAGTAGGCGCCCGTCGCCGCGCAGACGCACGCGATTGCAGTCGAGGCAGAAGGGCTCGGTGACGGGGGCGATGAAGCCGCAACGATACCCGGCGGGCACGCCCGTCAGGACCCGATAGCGCTTCGCCGCGCAACCGGTGCCGGCCGCCACGGCGGTGGTATGCGCTGCATCCGTCGTTTCCCCACTCCCGTCCGCTTCCAGCGTGAATTCTCGGGACAGCCGCGCACGGATTTCCGCGGCCGGTATGAATTGACCACCCGCATCGTGATGGCTCGGCATGAGCTCGATGAAGCGAACCTCGATGCCGCGCTCCATGCCGAAGCGCAGGATCGCGCCCGCCTCGTCGATGTTCTCGCGCATCATCACCGCGTTCAACTTCAAGGACTTGAAGCCCGCCTGCCGCGCAGCCTCGAGGCCCGCCAGCACGCGTTCCAGCCCGTCGACTCCCGTCATGCGGGCGAAGCGCTCGGGCTGCAGGGTGTCGAGGCTCACATTCAGGCGTTGCACGCCCGCGGCGCGAAGGGCCGCGGCCGATTCCTCGAGAAAGAAGCCGTTCGTCGTGAGGGCGAAATCGCGCAGGCGGGCGATGGTTCCCACGCGCTCGAGAAATGCGATGGCGCCTCTGCGCACGAGCGGCTCTCCGCCGGTCACGCGCACCTTCTCGATGCCGAGGTCTTCGACGAACACGCGCACCGTTTCAGCGAGAACTTCCAGGGGAAGGAACTCCGCGTGATCCATCTTGCGGATGCCTTCGGGCGGCATGCAGTAGAGGCAGCGGAAATTGCAGCGGTCGGTGAGCGAGACGCGCAGGTAGGTGATTCGGCGCCCGCGCGCATCGCGCAGGTCGCGGGCGCCGGCGGACTCGGCCTTGCCGGCGTTGCCGGTGGTGTTGGCGGAGTCGGCGGTGTTGGCTGTGCCGCCGGTGTGGGATTTGCTATAGCTCATCGCGGGCCATCAACCTCGCGGGTATCTTGACTGCTATAGCACATCCCAGGCCTTCAGCCCGGCAGGTTCGCTCGTTGCTATAGCTCATCCCAGGCGTCACCCCCTCAAGGCTCGTGGAGTTTCCGGAAGGCAATCTGCGACCCCGCGAGCGCTTCCGTCACCTCCGCCGAAATCATGCCGATCGCGTCGATGCCGCGAGTGGCGGCGAGATCGGAGGAACCTTGCGGCCGCGTGGGGGCGAGCTCGAAGTGATCCTCCTTCCATGTGGAAACGCATCCCACCAGGGAGAGATTCCCTGCCTTCTTGCGGACGGTTTCGGTAAGGGTGCCCTGATAGGTCGTGGCCAGCGGCTGGGGATGATGCCGGAAGACGCGAATGGCCGGGGCGACATACTGATCGAACGCGAACAAGGTCGAGATGGGATTGCCCGGAAGGCCGAAGACGAGCGTACGCGCGCCGCCCGAATCGCGCACCCCAAAGACGGTCGGCTGTCCCGGACGAACGAAGAGCTTCTCGAAACGCAATTCCACTCCCGCCTCACGCAAGACGCCGGTCACCAGATCGTACTCGCCCATCGATACGCCGCCCGACAAAACGAGGAAGTCCGCTTCGAGACCCGCTGCGATGCGTTCGCGCAAGATATCCTGGCGGTCGGGGAGGATCCCGAGGTAAGCGGGCTCGGCGCGCGCAATCCGGATCTGCGCCCACAGGTTGTACGCGTTCGAATTGCGAATGCACCCGGCCGGAAGCGGCTCGCCCGGCTCGCGCAACTCCTCGCCGGTGGCGGCGAAGGCGACGCGCGGACCGGCATGCGCGCGCACGCGCACGCGGCCCACCGAGGCGAGGAGCGCGACCTCGGCGGGAGCGAGCAAGCGGCCGGGCCGCAGCACGGTTTCGCCCGCGCGCAAATTCTGCCCGCGCGAAACGATGTGGCTGCCGCGCTCGGGAATGTCGCGAAAGTGCGCCCGCTCGCCGGCCGTCACATAGCCGCTCGTCTGCTCGACGGGAATGATCGTGTCCGCGCCCTCGGGGACCGGCGCCCCGGTCATGATCTTCACGCACTCGTTGGCGCCGAGAGTGAAAGGGCGCGGTTCGCGCGGCCCAGTCCCCGGCCGGCCAGCCTCGTCTGGAATCAGCATGCCGGGAGCAGCACCCGCGATCACCGCGCCGAGCACGAGGAGCCCTGCGCTCGTCGCGCGCTCGCGCGCATCGGCGTGGCGGAAGGCGTAGCCGTCCATCGCGGCCCGATCGAAGGCGGGGGCGTCGATATCGGAGACGATCTCCTCGGCGAGCACGAGGCCGGCCGCATCCACGATCGGCCATTCCAAGACGCGATCGCCCGCGCGGCTTTCGGCGAGAATGCGCGCGATCGCTTCTTCAAAATGCAGCTTGGGCGTGTGCACGAATCACCTTCCTCGAATGCGCAGCGCGCGGGCCCGGGGCGGATGCGCAGGCGCTCCGATGCGCAGGTTCACAGGACCTCCACCGCGTGCGCCTTGAAGCTCACCCGGATCTCCTGGTTCACATTCAGCCCCAAGCGCTCGTACGACTCGCGGCTGACGATGGCCGTCAAGCGTTCGCCGGCCGCATCGATCTCGACCCAGATCGATCCGCGCTCCTCGTGCACGGCGCGCACGCGCCCGCCAAAGGAATTGCGCATCGAGGAGTCGAAGGCTTCGCGGGAAAGGACGAGGGCGTTGGGATCGAGCGACAGGCGCGCGCGGCCTTGCGCATGCATGCCGCCCCCTGCGTGGGCATCCGCAGGCGCATCGGCGGCCGCGTCGGCATTCGCATCTGCGTTTGCATTCGCATCCGCATGCGTCTCGCCAGGGTGGATCGTGAGACCGCCGCTCGTGACCACCGCGCCGTCGCGCCATTCGCCGGTGAGGGTATTCACCGGGAGCGTGCTTGCCAGACGGCCGTCACGCAGCGCAACGATACGCTTCGCCACCCGATGCGCGAAGCGCAGGTCGTGCGTGGTCAGGACCCAGGTGGCCGCGGCGCTCTCGAGAATGCGCTCGACCACATCCTGCGAATGACGATCGAGAAACGCGTCGGGCTCATCGAGAAGGAGGATCTCAGGTTCCGAGATGAGCGCTCGGCCGAGCGCAAGCCGTTTCCGTTCGCCTCCCGAAAGATTGCGCGCCGGGTGTGTCCCGAACGCCTCCAGTCCGATCGTCGCGAGCATGGCGGCCACGCGCGCACGGACTTGCGGTGCGGGCGTGGGGCGCATGCGCAGCGGATAGGCGAGATTGCCGGCCACATCGGTGTCGAAGAGATAGGGATCCTGTTTCAGCACCCCGATGGAGGCGCCCTCCGGGCGGAGAAACTCCGTCGCGCGATCGGGCTCTTCCAGATGCGCGAGAAGGCGAAGGAGGGTGCTCTTGCCCGAGCCGTTATGGCCCACGATCGCCAATCGCTCGCCGCGCGTGATGTCCAGTTGCCGGATCGCCAGACGAAATCCGTCGTCCGCAGGGGAAGGGCGGCGCGCATGCGACGAGCCGCGCGTGGCGGATTGCGCGGGCGCATCCGCCGAGCCGCGCGCACGCGCTGAGCCGCCCTCGCCCTTGCCCGCGAAGCAGAATTCGACCTCGCGCAGGGCGAAGAGCGTCCGGCTGCTCGCGGCGCCCACGGGAGATGAATGATGCGCGTCAGACGGACTCACTGCGTTCGCTTCCCGTTCGGATGAAAAGATTCAGGACGAGCACCAGCGCAAGCAGAACGATACCAAGCGCGAAGGCCTGAGGGAAATGCCCTTGGCTGGTCTCGAGCGTGATGGCGGTGGTGATCGTGCGCGTGAAGCCGCGGATGTTGCCGCCCAGGATGAGCGCGATCCCCACTTCCGATACGACGCGCCCGAAGGCGGCCAGCAACGCGGTCGCGATCCCGAAGCGCGATTCACGCGCCGTCGTGCGTAGCGCGGCCGACGGGGACGCGCCCAGCAAGCGCGCCTCTTCATACACCCGGCGGAAGCGCGGCTGGATGGCCGCATGCGCCAGGGTGACGACGAGCGGCAGGATGAGGAGCACTTGTCCGATCACCATCGCCGGGGGGGTGAAGAGCAAGTGCCAGCGTCCGAGCGGCGCGTTGCGCGCGATGAAGGCATACACGAAGAGGCCGACGAGCACGGTGGGCAGTGCGAGCGCCGTGCGCAGAACCCGCAGCACGGCCGGCTTGGCGCGAAATTCCGCGCGCGCGAGGAGCAACGCGAGCGGCAGGCCGATCGCGCCGGCAATCGCGGTGGAAGCGAGCGCGACCTGCAGGGTCACGGCGGTCGCGGAGAGCAGATCGGCGTCGAGATGGAGGATGAGCCGCAACGCTTCCCGCAGACTGTCGAGGAGCAAATCCAAGCGCTACCTCGCGAGGGCGACCGGCTCCGCGATGACCGTGGCCGGGGCGCTCACGGGCGGCTCGCCGGGATGAAAGAGCGGGCGGTCGTTCACGCGAAAGTCGTCGATCAGCTTCTGCCCGCGCGGAGAGGTCATCCATTCGATCACCCGCTGCGCGCCGCGGGTGTTCAAATCCGGATAGCGCGCCGGATTGACGACGATCAGCGAATACGGATTCATCAGGGCGGGATCGTTCTCGATCAGAATCGAGAGGCGCAGATCGGGCCTCGAAAGGAGCGTCCCGCGGTCGCTGAGAACATACCCGCGCTTCTCGTTCGCGATCACGAGGCATTCCTCCATGCCCTGGCCCGCCTCCATGTACCAGGAGCCGGTCGGCTTCACGCCCGCGACCGACCAGAGCTCCATCTCCTTCTTGTGCGTGCCCGAATCGTCCGCCCGGGAAACGAACGGCGCGCGCGCGTTCGCGAGACGATGGAGCGCGTCGGCGGCGAGGGCCGTCTTCGCCGCTCCCAGCGTGCCTTGCAGCGCGCCCAGACCGGCAGGATCCTCGGCCGGTCCCGCAATCACGAAGTCGTTCCACATCACCGGCACGCGCGCGAGTCCAAAGCCTTTCGCGACGAACTCTTCTTCCGCGGCGGGGGCGTGCACGAGGAGCAGGTCCACATCGCCGTTCTCTCCGTGCTTGAGCGCCTTTCCCGTCCCGACGGCGATGAACTGCACCTCCACTCCCGTCTCTTCCTTGTAGGCCTTGAAGAGATAGTCGAGCAGCCCCGTGTTGGCCGTGCTCGTGGTCGTCGCCAGGCGCACGGGCCGCGCGGGCTCCTTCTTGGAGGAGCAGGAAGGAAGCGCGAAGAGAAGCGGCCATCCTAGTGAAAGGACGAGCGCCGCGACCAGGAAACGGCTGTGAAGGGCGGAGGAGAAGTGGGGAAGCCCAGCGGCGCGGCGAGAAGCGGCCTGTCCAACGAGCGCGCGCTGCTTTCGAATGCCTGCGGGCCTTCGCATACGGACCTCATCGGGTGCGGGATGTTCGGAACTCGGGGCGATGGAAACCACGCGGGCCGTGAAACCGGGCATCCGGCGACTTGCCGCATGCGAGATGTGAGCCGCGCGTGCCGGCGTCAAGACGCCGCGCGGAAGATCCACGCAAACCGGTGGGATCCTACTCCAAAAACGCGCGCCGGGCCAGAAGCAGGCTGCGCGGCGTGGAAGCGCTGATGGCGAGATCGCGGTCGATCGTGGGGCGAGACGATGGGAGGGCAATGACGATGGGAGGGCAATGACGATGGGAGGGCAATGACGATGGGAGGGCGAGGCAATGGCGAGGGCGATGGGGATGACGATGGCGAGGGCGATGCGAGACCGCCCTCGCGAGCATCCCTCCCGATCGCCCTATTGGTTCCGCGCAATCCGGAAGCCGACCGTGTTGTCGGCCGATCCGGGCCAGAAGGTGCCGCGCGAGGCGCTGCGGCAATCGCGCGCGTAGTAATACCACGAGCCGCCGCGGCGCACGCGCGGCTGGGTGGGGTCGGCGCCTTCGGGCCCGGCCGGATCGGTGAGCGGGCCGGCCGGATAATCGGCGTAGGTATCCCAGCACCATTCCCACACATTGCCGTGCATGTCGTAGAGGCCGAGCGCGTTCGGGGCCTTCTGCGCGACGCTGTGGGTTTTCGGCACGCCGATGCCCACATCCGCATTGTCGTCGTACCAGCCGACTTGATCGAGCAGCGGATCGACGAAGGGATCCGTGAGGTCGCCGTTGCACAGCGCCGTGGTGGCGCCCGCGCGGCAGGCGTATTCCCATTCCGCCTCGGTCGGCAGGCGGTAGCCGTTCGCGTCGCGGTCCCAGGAGACCGTGGCCGCGACGATGCGATCGTTTTCCAGCCGCTGGTTTTCGATCGCGTAGACGGGTTCGAGCCCGTCGTGCGCGGACAGCGCGTTGCAGAAAGCAAGCGCGTCGTACCAGGTGACCGATTCCACGGGACGCGAGGAGCCGACGAAATACGAAGGCCGCGTGTTCATCACCTCGAAGTAGAGCGCCTGTGACACTTCGGTGGCCGCAATCGAGAAGTCGCGGGTGAGCGTGACCGAGTGAGGAGTCTCGTCGTTGCCGCGTCCGACTTCACTGTCGGGGCTTCCCATCGTGAAGCTCGCCCCCGCGCCAACCGGAATGGGAACCATCGTGTAGGTGAAGGGATCGGCGGGCACATCCGGACCTTCCGCCATCACGGACGCCACCAGCGGGCCGTGGCCATCATCGAACGAGAACTGATGATCGTGGATGCCGTAGGGTAGCGTGATGGAAAGGCCGTAGCGCACGCCCGCCGTATAGTCGCTTCCCGATTCCACCTGCATCGCATGCGCGACGCCGTCGATGATGACATCGTGCACGGCGGGCGCATCGCCTTCCGGATCCGCATAGGTGACGGAAAAGTGGAAGGGAGTCGTCGGACTGCCGAACACGGGATCGACCAGCGGATCGGAGAGCGATGGAGTGGTCATCGCGGCGGTGGGGAGATTCGAGATCGGCGAGACATTGCCTGCATCATCTTCCGCGCGCAGAGCGAGGTAATAGATCCCGCCCGGGGTGAGCCCGGCCAGGCGCGCCGATTCGGTGATTCCGGCGGCCGCGGGCACGGGGCAGCGCACGATTCTCTGCGCCTCCTCCCAATTCTCCGCCGTGATCAGCGCTTGCGACCAGCGGAGATCATAGCGCAGGCAGGCGCCCTGATCGCCGTCGTCACCGGGCGCAGTCCAGAAGATGTCGAACGCCGTGACATCGATGAGCCGCGCGCGCAGGTCTTGCACTTGGGCGGGCGGATCGTCGTCGGGACCGAGCACGGGGCCTTGGAAGACGATCAGGCCTTCCTCGACATCGGCGACGCACACCACATTGCCCTGGCCGACCGCCACGGCGACGGCATCGCTCGTCGGCACGCTCCCAAGCAGAATCGGATGATACGGGTCACGAATGTCGAGAACGTGGAGGCCGGCATCACCCGCGGCGACGAAGGCCACGCCTTCACTCACCTCAATTGCCAGGCATTCGCCGGGCAAGGCCACGGAGGCGACGAGCTCGACCAGGTAGTCGGAGCCCGCGCGCAGCACCTGCAGGCCCGCCTCGTCCGCGGCCACGAAGACGAACGAGCCTTCGACCGCGATTCCCGAGGCGTTGCCGGGCGTGTCGGTGTTGCCAACCACCGCAAGCAAGCGGTCCATCACCTGGGTGGCATCGAGAACCGTGACCCCCATCTCGTCGTCGGCGACGTAGAGGTGCGTGCCGTCCTCGCTCAACGCGAGATCCTGGGCGTAGCCGTAGGGCACGGCGCGCACCCGTTGATCGAGGAAGCCGGGGTTGTCGGGGGCGGAGACGAAGCCCGTGACCGCGCGCCAGCTATCGGCGAGGAAGAGGATGTACGGATCACCGACGTAGAGGGGCGGTTGGACCAGCACGGCGTTGCCCGCGTAGGCGCTCGTTCCTTGGCGGAGGTCGACGAGCGAGTCGGGGACGAAGGATATGTCGTAGGGCAGGATGCCCTCGGTTCCTTCCACGAGGAACGCGAGGTTGCGGGGCGTGCCGTCGGCGTCGTACGTGCGGGCCACCGCGATCGCGTCCGCATATTTGGGCGTGTCGATCCAGAGGACGCTCTGCGGATTGCTCGGATCCGCGATGTCGACCACCTGGAGCCCGCTCTGGCCCGCGGCGACATAGGCGTAATGGTCCAGAATCGCGACATCCTGGATCTCGCTGGGCATGGGGAACCGGCCGCTGATCGTGTACGGGCTGTCGGGCGGCGAGTAGAGGTCCTGCTCACCACATCCCGCCGACACGAGCGCGAGAAGGGCCATCCAGGCAACCGTGCCTGCCAGTCTGTGTGTGCGTTTCCTGCCGTGCACCGAGAATCTCTCCTTCTAACGCAGGGGGGTCGAGAAGGCGATCCAGTATCGCGACCCGGTGTAGTCCTTCTCCTCGGACGGATCGTCTTCCCCGATCAGCCCCGCCGGGGCGTCGGCGGTGCGCTCGGTGAAGCGGAATCCGGCTTCCAACGTCGTCTTGCGATAGAGCGGCTGCGACGACCAGATGATCTCGATCTGATAGCTCTGGTCGAGACGCCCGACGTGCGTTGCGTCGATGTAGAGCGGCAACTGGCTCGTGTAGAACTGTCGCGTATACGTGAACTCGACCTCGAGCCCGGCCGTTCGCGCATAGACGAGGCCGCGATCGAGCAGCGACGCGGCGCCTTGCGCGATGCCCACCGCGCGGCCGAGTACACCCGTCCCGCCGCCGGAGGACATGTAAGCGCGCTTGCGCGGGGCGTAGCTGAAGCGCAGCAGATAGGTGTCCTTCTCGTACGAGCCGTCGCTGCCGTTGTCGGCCGTCTCCAGCGTCTCGCCCACTTCGTCGTAGCCGCGGGCCTGCACGTCCGCGTAGGCGTATTGGAGGCGCGTGGTCAGCCGGCGGTACCGAAGGTCCGCGGACACCTGCCCGTTCCACTCCCAGAGGTCGTTCTCGAGGAAGGGCCGGTTGTAGAAGCGCCAGGTGCGGCCGCCCTGAAAGCGCATCCGCAGCCACGATTTCGCGCGCCAGTAGTAGGCCGCGTACAGCGTGTTGCGCTTCACCTCGAAGTGCAGGTACTCGCGCGGAACCGATGTCGAGGTGAACGGCGGTCGGTCGGAAAGCTCCTTGATGTAGTTCTTGGGCGCGTAGGTGTAGCTGGCTTCCACGTAGTCGCCCGCCCGCGCGTATTGCCGCGCGCGCAGGTTGACCTCTTCGTTGGTCTTGATCGAATTGCGCGCGTAATCCCAACGCTGATAGCGGACGCGGAAACGCGATTCCTTGTTGAACAGCAGACGCTTGTGGCTCGCCTCGGCGGCCAGCGCGGGATTGATGATGAGATCGTCGCGCGTGTCGATGCCGAATTTCTCGTCGTAGAGCCCCGACTCCAGATCATTCAGGGTGGAATCGGAAAAGCGCGCGATATTGTCGTCGTAGATGAAGTCGAGCATGAAATCGCTCGTGAATCCCCAGGGCTTGGCGCTCGCCTTGGCTGCGCTCGCCCTGGATCGTGCCGGCGCCTTGCCCGCGGATGCCTCGCGTGCGGCGGCCGGCTCGCTCTCCGCGGCCTCTTCGGGCGCAGGCGGCGCGGCGCCCGCTTCGGGGCCCTCGTAGAGAAACTGGGCGTAGACCGGTCCGCCCGCATCGCAGGTGCCCGTCACCGTGACGCGATGCAACCCGGCCGGAAAGGCGAGCGAGATCCTCTGCCCATCGGTCGGTTTTCCCGGACGCTCATCCGCGTAACGCGCGGGCGAGGGGCCGACCGGGCGGGTCCAGGTCTGGTCGCCGAACTCCTCGAGCCCGGCAAGCACGACCGTCACTTGCGTGGGCGCTTGGCCGGAGGGTTCTCGATGCGCGCGCACATAGAAGCGCAGCGTGCCCGGCCCTTGCAGAAGCAGAGGACAGCCTTCGTCGATCCGATAGTAGTCCTTGAATTCGCCCTTGGCGCCGATCCCGACCGATTCGAACGCTCCGCGCGACAGGAGCGCCACCGAATCGGGCGGAGACCAGTCCGCGCGCGAGGAATGCGTGGCGATGCCCCGTCCCGGCGCGAGCGTGAGCGTCTTTGCGAAAGCGGCTCCGCCGGCCATGCCTGCCAGCGCAATGAGGGAAAGCGCGATGCGTACGCATCCGGTCCAACGCCGGACGTTACGAACGGGCGGCCTGGCGGCGAACAGCGACGGGGTGGCGAACGAGCCGGCCGGGATGCGCGAAGATGCTCTCATCATTTCCAAGAGACCGTCTCACTCCATCGTGACTGATGTCGTCAACTCCCGAGCCCGATGTCGTCCTTCGGAATCAGGATGCGCGCCGCGATTCCTCGTCCGCCCGTGACCGCGCGGATCTCGAAGGTCCAAACGCCTTCCGGGATTTCGATTTCACTCTTGCGGCTCTCTCCCGGCACGATCTGGGCGCATTCCTTGTACGCGCTTCCCGGGACCGGACCGCTGGTGAGGGGAATCGAAACGGCCGGCTCCCACGCTCCGCCCGCGGCGTTGCGCTTGCGCATTTCGAGCGAGTAGTCCACGGGCGTGCCGGCCGCATCGCGCGAGGAAAAATCCAGACGCGTGCGTAGCAAGAGCGATGTCGGGCCGTTCACCGTGAAGCGCAAGGGGTTCTCGGGCGAGAAGTGATAGTGCCCGTATTCCTTGCCGTCCTCCTCCACCAGCGTGCAGACACGCTCGAACTCCTCGGGCGCGAATCCGACATAGGAAGTGGCGGCCGTCTTGCGTTCCTTGAAGAATCGCGCGGCCACTTCCTTGCCCGGCTCCTCGATCTTCACGCGAAACGAGTGGCGCCCTTCGGGAAATCGCGCCAGCGTCTCGCACGCGGATCCCACCGGGCCGCCGCCCAGCCCGCACAGCACCGCGCTGTTGCTCTCGACGCTCAATTGGGGCTCGCTCTTCAAGAGCTGGCCGTCCATCTCGATCACGACCGTGTAGCAGCGCTTGGCGGTGCGCCCGTCCCGGGGAAGATGCCGCGTGAGGGTGCGCAGCCGCCCGGGCCCTTGCAGCGAGAATTCGACCGCCTGCCGGGAATCGAGCGGGAAATAACGAGCCTCGTCCTCGCCGACGCGCACGCAAAGGGGGGCAGCGCCGGAAGAGGACGGGTCGATGCTGTCCCAGGCCGCTTGCGCGGGCGAAAGCACGCCGCTCGCGAGCGAAGCGACGCAGGCCAGGAAGATGCCCGCGCACACGCGCCGGACGAGCGCGCGCCCGCGGTGAGCGCTCGCAAGAGAGCCGGAAAGATGCGGATCACATTTCACGCCCGGACACGCCATGGTGCCTCTCCCGCCCGGCATTCCTTGCGCGTCAACCGGCCTGTGCCGGAGGAGCCGCCGGGGCCGATGCCGTTTGCCGCAGAATCAAGCGGCGCCACGAAGGCAGGATCATGACGAAGGTGAGAAGCAGGTACGCGATCAGGAGGATCAGGCTCATCGCGAGACTGTAGCCGCGCTTTCCAAGCGCGGTGCCTTCGCCGATTTGAGGCATGGTCCTGGGGGCGATCGACAGGCGATAGTCCTTGGCAATCCCCTGCAGGATTCCGAGGTGAATGACCGGCACACCACGCTTGGCGAGCTGGATCATGGGGCCCTGGCGCGGCCAGTTGATCGGCCAGCTCGACAAATCGCGATGCACTCCGGAAGGGATCGGCACATCGCCGATGTCGAAGCCCAGACTCGCCGACGAGCCGGCCACGTTCACATAGGCCTTGATCGCGCTGCCGCGCGCTTCGCCGTAGATCAGGCCCATACGCTTCTCGATGCTCTCATCGAGGCTCGCGCTGTGAATCTCGGCCACCCGGTTGCGCTTGATCGCGTCCCAGATCTGGGCCTTCCCGGCCGCGCTCTTGCTTCCGCCCATGTCGTCGCTGCCGCCCGGAGAGGCGGCGATCGAGCGGATCTTCATCACCCCGCGCTCGGCGAGGACGCGCTCCATGTCGAGCCAGGTGAATTCGGGATCGGTCGCGCCGTAGCCCGACGATCCGACCGCGGTGATCACGATCGGCTTGAGTCCCATCGCTTCCATGGCCGCATAGAGATTCACATTCGTGCCCGGATACGAGCCCGAGAGCCCGACCGCCACTAGGTCGCCGCGCTCCAATCCGAGCTGCTGGAAGTAATCGACGAACACGGGCGCGAAGTTCGGATTGATGCTCGTGCGCTTGGCGGCCACATTGCCGGCCGCATTCTGGATCGCGCTGCGTTGGGGGCCGATGAGTCCGGTTCCCGCCGGATCGTCGTCGAGATCGATCTTGCGCCCCAATTCCTTGCGATGATAGTCGCGCAGGGTGTCGAAGGACTTCTGCGCGAGCTCGGCCGCGGCGCGCTTCTCGCTGTACCCGGGCGCCTGGCGATAGGTGCGGGTCGTCTCGAGCAGCCAGCCGAAGGCGACCGCCGCGATCGCGAGCACGATGACCGTGACCTTGCGTTGGGATTCGAATCTGAGAGCCAAGAGCCAACCTCCTTGCGCGAACCCTTTCCAAAGGCGATCGCCAGCGATTTACAGCATGCTCGAGCGAATCAGTCCGATTCCGTTGGCCAGAACCAACACCAGCCGCACGACAAACGAGGATGCGACCACCGTGCCGGTCGTCTCGATGATGCCCTGGCGGACCATCCAGTATCCGATCAATCCGCCGACGATGTATCCCACCACCGGGCTCGCGGGGATGTCGACATTGCCGAGTGTCGAGCGCAGGGCCCAGAACGCTTGCCCGATCAGGTATCCCGAGATGACCGAGAGCACCAGCGTGCGCCGGCCGTAGAGCAGCATGACGCGCCCGAGCCCCCGGATCAGGAGCATCGTGAGGACGCCGACCGCCAGGGTCAGGATCACCATGATCGGCTGGTTGAAGTAGACGGCGATGTATCCCGGCACCACCATTCCGCTCGCGGTCAGACCCAGCTTCTCCGAGAAGAGCAGACTGACCAGCAGCCCGAGACCGATGGCGGGCAGGAGTGTGTTGGGATCCGGAATCATGCGTTCGTCCTTTCCTTTTCGATCAGGTCCATGAAGCGGACGCCGAAGCCGCCGATGTTGCCGATGCCCATCACCGTGCTTTCTTCTTTCGTGAGCTCGAAGAGGCGATCGAGGACCGCGCCCGGCTCCGTATCTCCCATGTCGATCAGCTTCTCGCCAGGGACGCCGTTGCGGGTCGCCATCGCGCAGAAGGTCGCCCCTTCCGCGCCGGCCACCAGATACCAGTCGGCCTGCACTTCCTGGGTGATCATGCGCGCCATGTCCACGGCCCGGCGCATGCGGTCGGCGCGATTGTTGATCACGATCCCGACCTGCCGGCCGTTGGGACGGTCGAGCCCCAGGAAGTGCCAGAGAAACACGGTCGATTGAATGTCGTTGGCCGCAAAGGCGTTCACGAACGTGACCCGCTTCGGTCCCCGCTGCAGGCGATGGCGCGAGGTCGCGCCGATGTCGGGGATCCCGCGGTACATGCCTTGCAGCGCCTTCTGCCGGTCGACCTTCAGGTGCTGGCAGACCGCCAGCGCGAGCGTCACATTCTCGGGGATCTCGACATACTCGAACCCCTCCATCTCCTGCTCGGTGACTTCCGGTTCGAGCGAGGCCAGATGGAAGCGGCAGTTCTGGCGCTGGGCCTTGTCGCGGAAGAACTCCGCGAAGCGCGTCTCGGCGGTGAAGAGATCGCCCCCCTGCGGGATGGTTCCGCTGAGCGCGATCGCCACATGCTCGAGGTCGGGCCCCATCACTTCGAGATGATCCGGCCGCGCATTCGTGATCACGCCCACATTCGAATGGACGATTCCGCGCTCGCTGACGGTTTGCAGGTCGGGGCGCACGGCCATGCATTCGATCACGAGCGCCTCGGCCTTTTCCCGCGCCGCTTGAGCGAAGATGTCGATCTGCTCGCGAATGTTGGGAGAGCCCAGGCGGCGGATGGGCTCCTCGGAACCGTCGGCGTGGATGAGGCGGGCGGCCGAGCCCGTCGTCTTGGCGACCGTGCGGATTCCGCCGGCCCGCAGTCCCGCGGCGATCAGCCGGGTGACCGAGGACTTGCCGCGCGTGCCGTTGACATGGACGCGGATCGGTATGCGCCGCACCACCCGGAGGTGGCGGGCCTGCTCGAGCGCGTAGTACGCGACCATTCCGACCAGGAGAAGGAGCAGGAATGGGGAGATCCGCCAGTTGGTGAAGTTCAAGGCAATCCAGATCATGTGCGTCTTGCAGCCCTCCCCGCAATGAAGGCCATGAGCCGGGGACGGCCGCCCTCCCGGGACGCGCCCACGACTCTTGCAGCAAGGATTCAAGCAAACGAGAGTAGCGCATGAGCCGGCCGGAAGTCGAGAGAGTTTCGAAGCGCCGAATGGGATTCCCGAGAGGGAATGGGGCTCGCCGTTTTTCTTTCCGGGCCGCCCGCCTTTCGCCCGCGGCCCGCGCCCGCCGGGGTTCGCCGAGGGCCGCGCGGCGGCATCGACGGCGCCGCGATCCCGCGTCGCCCGGGCTCGGGCAAGCTCGTCCGCACGCCGGCCGGCCCGCCCCACGCTGCCTTCGCCGCGCTTCGGAGCGCGGCATGCACGATCGGGGCGCGCATGGAACGAGGACAGCAGGAGGGCCTTTGCGATCGGGCCCGATCTGCGCTACCTTGCTCCGAAACCTTTCTCCAGGAGGACAGGGTGGGCACAGCCGTCCGAGCCGATGCGCCCGTCGCGAAGGTGGCGCCGCCGGCCACCGCCGCGGGCAGCAGGTATCTGTTCGTCGACCATCTGCGGGGCCTGATCATCGCCTTCATGGGATTGGACCACGCGTCCAATTACTTCAATGCCGCCTGGAAGCAGACGACCTACGACAACTTCCTGTTCGAATCGGGCGGCCAGTTCGTGCTTCGCTTCCTGAGTTATCTCTGCGCCCCGGGATTCCTCATGCTCGCGGGCGCGATGGTGTGGCTGAGCATGGAACGAAAGCTGGCCAAGGGCGGCGCCTTGTGGGCGACGCGCTGGTCCTTCATCCAGCGCGGCCTCTTCCTCATCCTGGTGCAACTCGTCTGGGTGAACGCGAGCTGGGGCGGCTTCACCCGCTTTCGCCTGGATCACTTCGGCATCATCGCCACGATCGGCTCGTCGATCGTCCTGCTGGCGCTGATCGCGCATTTCCAGTGGCGTGTCCGCATGGGCATCGCGCTGGCGATTCTCCTGGTCCATCCCCTGTTGCTGACCATTCCGTACGACGCGAGCGTGATGAATCTGCGCACCCGCCTCATGTGGCTGTTCGTCGACTCGGCCGAGTGGAACCTCTATCCGATCCTTCCCTGGTTCGCGCTCGCGACCCTCGGGTCGGTGGCGGGAGAAGCCTGGTTCCGTCTCTGGCCGCAACAGGAGCGGGTGCCGCGATCGATCATCTGGGGAGTCGCGAGCATCCTGCTCTTCTTCATCGTGCGCATTCCGGGCGGCTACGGGAACATCCTGCCCTTCGACCGGATCGGCAGCGTCTCCTTCTTCTTCGTGCAGAAGTATCCGACGAGCCTGTCCCACAACTTCCTCTTCGCGGGCTTGATCATGCTTTGCGCCACGGCCTTCATGGTCCTGGGGCCGCGCCTGGGCAAGCTGCTTCATCCGCTCGAGGTCTTCGGACGCACGCCTTTCTTCTTCTATGTGATTCACATTCCGCTGCTCGCGATGGTGACCCGCAGGATCCCCCTCTTCCCCTATCGAGAAGGGGGAGTGGGGACCACGCTACTCGCCTGGGTGGGACTGCTGATCGTGATGTATCCGCTGTGCCGGTGGTTCGGCGGAGTGAAGGCGAAGACCAAGAACGCGCTCATCCGGATGATGTAGGTCGTGGGTCGAAGATCCGGTCCCGGCCGGCAGGCCATGGGCTGCTCCGGGACAAGATGCATTTCCCCCAACGGAACTGGCCGGCGGTGAAGGCGCATTCCAGCCGCATGGCGGCCTGGACCAGCGCCTGGAAATGCAAAGGCGAATAGACGCCGGCCGCCCGGATCTCCGACGGAGTCGGCCGCCAGAAGGCTGACATCCAGCAACCCCGTCAGCGAGGACTCTCCTTTCAGCCACACGCGCCTGCGCCTTTTCCCCGCGCTGCAGGAAATTGCCGGCCGGACGATAGATCATCATGAGAGCCTCCGCGAACACGGCCGCGGACGGCCGCTCGAGTCCCGGTGTTGCGACTGTTCCTCGCTTGGTTCTCGTGCGGGCGAGCGACTCCGTCCATGCCGGTGCCGTCCGCGATTTCGAGGCGATCCTTGCATCTTTTTTCGCCGGAGTATGGTGCGCCCGTCACGCGGCGCAGGCCCGGCGAGAGACATCATCGGCCGGATGGATGAGGCAGCGAAGCGATGCACTTCCCGACCGGACTTTGCCGTCCCCTGCGCAAGCTTGCGTTCCTTGCGCTCATTCTTGCTTTCTTGCCCGCCGCGAGCCCGCGCGCGCTCGCAGTCGACGGGCCTCCGGCCAACTTCCGCGAGGGACGGTCCTTTCCCCGCCTGGCGCTGAAGACCGTCTGGACAAATCGCTGGGTGCAGCGGCCAGGGGGATTGGATTTCCTGCTGCGCTTTCAGGAGGTGAGCGGGCGGCTCGATCCCTCTTCGGTGCTTGCGGCCCAGGATTCCGCCCGCGCGCACGGAGAAGAAGAGTGGGCCGACGAGACCCAGTTCATCTCGATTCTCGCGCCGATGGCGGTCGGCCGCGCGGAGCCCGAGGAAGACGGCCTGCTCCCGAAGTGGCTGTACACGACCGCCGAGGAGGATCTCGCCTACGCCACGATCGTGGCCGTCTATCACAACCTCCACGATCACGGCGTCGACTGGATGCTGCACGATGCCGACGGCGATTCCATGTGCGTGTGGGGATATCCCGACTGTCCGACTGTGCTCCTGAACATTTCCCCATGGTGCCCCACCGGCCGCTGGGACGGCCGGGTGGTCAAGTGGTACAACGGGCGCGTCTACGAGTACGATTTCGGCTCGACGGCGGGCAAGACCTATGTCGAATGGTTGTGCACGGTCGCGCGCCAGGATCTCTTCTTGGAGAACGACGCGTTCCTGCGCGCTTTCGACGGCATTCAATTCGAAGACCTCAATCGCCTGCTCGCCTGTTGGGGGGGGTACAAACCGAACGGCGTGACGTCGACGCTGCCCGATCCGCAGGGAGACGGCCTGGGTATGGAATGCGACGAGGATCGGGGCGGAAGATTCAGGGATGAGACCGCCGCCAGCTTCGACTCCATCCTCACCGAATTCGCCGTTCCGATTCGGGATGCCGGTCGCGTGGTGAGAATCAATGGCCACAACGTGCGCTGGGCGGTGGAGGCGAGGTCCCGATGGAGCGAGGATCCTTTGTACTCCAGCACCTTCACCGGCTCGCATCTCGAGAACTACGGGAAGTGGGGCGGGTGGCCGGAAACTCGAACGGGCACGATCTGGCTGGAAGTGTATCGCGCGCTGGAAAAAGTCTACGGCACGGACGAAGCGGACGAGAACGGGGGCTGGGATGTCTCGACTGTGCAAAGCTTCATCGACTACGACGACCCCGGGCGCGACCAGTGGACCAGGCTCAATCTCGCCCAGGCGCTGATGGGCGACGGGTTCTTCGAAGGCACGGCCGCCCGGGAAGATCTTTCATTCCAGCGCTTCCTGCAGGGCGATCGCCGCTTCGCCCCGCGCATGATTCAGGAGATGAATTTTCCCCTTGGAGAAGCGGCCGGAGACTACGCCGTCTTCCCGGTTGCCGGGGGGACGCTGGTGTACCGGCAGTTCCGCGGCGAGCCGGGACCTTATCGCGACGGATACACGGTGGTCGTGAACACCTACGAGGAAGAGCTCGCCGGAGTGCCGGCCCGCGATGCCTTCTGGCTGTACGGCCTGCACGACGACTTCCCCGCGCCCATCGAGGATCTCGTGTTCGACCATTGGGACCTGCAACCGCAAGACGACGACTGCGGGCCCATCGATGATGTGCAAACGCGCGGACTCGACCAGGCGATCACCTTGCGCCTGAAGACCCAGTCAGCCGTGCAGGTGGACATCTTCGATGCGGCCGGCCGCATTGTGCGCACGCTGCGGGAAGAGAGCATGGGGCCGGGAGACGGTGTCTTCCAATGGGACGGGCGTGATCGTGCAGGCCGCCGCCTGCAATCCGGCGTGTATTTCTATCAAGTTCACGCGAGCGATTGCGGGTGCGGCGGCCGCATCGTGCTGATTCGCTGATCGTTCGCTGCGCCGCCGATCAGAAATCGGCGGCCTGCCGCCGTCGCTCAACTGTTGCCCGCGGGCCGGATCTGCTGCATCACGCTCAGCAAATCCATCTGGTGCCACATCTCCACGACCTTGCCGTTCTCGATGCGATCGACCGTCGTTCCGAACCACCGGGCGCGCTTTCCCGTGGAGGCGACTCCCAGGAAATCGCCAGTGTGCGTGCCTTCGAAGAAGCCCCAGGTGGCCACGCGATCGCCTTCCGCCATCTGTCCCATCGGGAGGAAGACGAGATCGGAGAAGCCGGCGCGGAAGGAGGACAGGGTCTCGCGGAGACCTTCTTGCGACATCGATGTGCCGTTGAAGGTGACCCGCTCGGGGAAGTACTTGTCCCACTCCTTGAAACCCGGATCGGAAATGCAGCGGAAGTAGCCGGTCACGATCTGCTTGTTGGCATCGCATGCGCCGGGAGCCGCCTGCGCGGAAGCGCAACCCGACTTGGTCGCGAAGGGACATTCCGCCCGCGCGGCGTCCGGCAACGAAGCGACGAGCGCAAGGATCGCGAGCATGGCGACGACGGCAAGGGACGGGCGAACGCGCTTGGGATGCATGAAGCCTCCAGGGGTCATGAAACCTCCAGGGATGCGGAATCTCGTTGGCGCGCGAGGCCCCCTGGCAAGGGGCCTCGCAGGAAACCGTCAGGGAAGGCCCTGCCCGAACCGGAAGGATACCTCATCGCGACTCTCTTGAGGAGAGCCCGTCGACGAAAACCGGCGATGAGGGCGCGCGACGAGCTCTCGGATGGAAACCCGGCGATGAGCCCCGCTTACGACTCCAATCGGCCGACCGCCTTCTCCACCGCCTCGAGCACTTCGCCGCGGCGCACGGCTTCGGCCATCGCATTGTTGTCGTTGAAGAGCGGCCGGTCGTCGTCCAGATGCGCGACATGGCTGCGCACGACATCGTAGACCGCCTTCACGCCCGGGCCCGACTTCAGGCCGCGGAAGTCGAGCGCCTGCGCGGCCGAGATGAGCTCGATGCCGATCACGCCGTAGGCGTTGTCGAGGATCTGGCGCGTCTTCAGCGTGCTGTTCATTCCCATGCTCACGAAATCTTCCTGATCGGCAGCTGCGGGAATCGACTGGGTCGAGGCCGGCATCGAGAGGATGCGCTGCTCGGCGATCAGCATGCCCGCGGTGTACTGGGAGAGCATGAGACCCGACATCATCCCCGCGCCCTTCGTCAGGAAGGGGGGCAGTCCGGCGCTCAAGGCCGGATTCATCAAGCGGTTCAAGCGCCGCTCGGAGATGACCGAGATGGTCGTGATGCCGGTGGCCAGCATGTCGAGCGGCAGCGACATCGGCGTGCCCTGGAAGTTCGCGCCGGTGAGCACGATCTGGTCTTCGGGAATGAAGATGGGGTTGTCGCCGACGCCGTTCAACTCGATCAGGTACTGCGAGCGCGTGTAGGCCAGAGCGTCGCGGACGGCCCCGTGCACCTGAGGCGTCGAGCGCATCGAGTAGGCGTCCTGCACCTTCTTCTTCTTGCTCTCCAGGTACTCGCCGCCTTCGACCACGCGCATGATGTTGCGCGCGCTGGCGACCGCGCCCGCGAATCCCCGCAATTGATGCAGGCGCTTGTCGTACGGCTTCATGTTCGCGTTGAGCGCCTCCAGGGTGGTGGCGGCGGCGATGTCGGCGGTGCGCACGAGCTTGTCGGCTTCGTCGATCTCGAGGCAACCCATGCCGAGGATCACATTCGAGCCGTTGATGGTGGCGAGCCCGTCGCGCGCTTCGAAGACGATCGTCGGAATGCCGGCCGCGTCCATGGCCTGCTTGCCGGTCATCCGCTGGCCTTTGTAGAACGCTTCGCCTTCCCCGATCAGCACGAGCGCCATCTGGCCCATCGGCGAGAGATCGCCGCACGCGCCCACCGAGCCCTTGTCGAACATCACCGGCGTGACGCCGCGATTCAGCATCTCCATGAGCGTCTGGGTCACGATCGGGCGTTGCCCGGAATTGCCGTGGCAGTGGACATTGATGCGCGTGAGGATCGCGGCGCGGACGACTTCTTCGGGCAAGGGCTTGCCGAATCCCGCGGCGTGGCTGTAGATCAAGTAGCGTTGATATTTCTCGACCTGGTCCTGCGTGAGCACGACCTCGGAGAACTCGCCGATGCCGGTGTTGACGCCGTACATGATTTCGCGCGCACGGATCTTGACCTCGAGCATCTCGCGGCAGCGTTCGATCCGCTTGATGGCCTCGGGATCGAGAGAGATCTTCTCGCCCTTGCGGGCGACTTCCACGACTTGCTCGACGGTCAATCCCGAGCCCTTGATCACGATGCTCATCCGTTCCTCCTAGTCTCAGGCGATTGGGCCGCCCTCGCGGCGCGCTTCCGTTCCTTGCCTTCTGGCGATCGTCTTTTGTGCCTTCCTCGCGATCGTCTGTCTGCGATCGTTGCCCTCTCGGCCGAAGACCGATGCGCTATTCAGCCATTCCGTCGCGCCGCCTTCGCCGCCTCGTGGGACATGCGGCTAAGCACGCTCAGGCATGAAGGTTCCGCTGCCCGTAGCGGATTCCGGAACCAAAGGAAAGCAGGGGAGGGTACCCAAGCGGGCGGCCGGGCGTCAAGCGGACAGGTTGACGAAAGGGGTGCCGGAACGGTAGACTCATGGATGGTACAGAGTCATATCTCTATGCTTTCTGAGATGTTACGGGGCGGCTGCCCGCGTGACCCCAGGCTCTGTCCCGCCGTCGCATCTTGGCGGTTGCCCGCGTGAGAGCGCGCACAGGAGGAACATCATGCTTCGCAGTCTCCGCATCGACGCCCTGCGTTCGTCCCCAGCCCATCGTTCGCGCCGGCCCCTACTTTCCTGCGCGGCCGCCGGTATCTTGCTGGCCGCCTTCTTGTTGGCGCCCGCCGGCTTGTTCGGCGGCATGGGGTCGGTGGCCGCCATCCCGCCTGCCACGGTCGACACGGCGGGTTGGGACGGCTCCGGCGGAATGCTCGCTGCTATAGCTTGGGACGAGCCGGATGCGGCGCGGCTCGCTCCCCTCGAGAAGGAAGGGTGGCTGCTCGCCTATCAACAGGACTTCGCGCTGGTGCTCCTGCCTCCCGCGCTCGTCGCCGCGGCGGAGGGCATCGAAGGCCTGCAATTGCTCGAGGCCGTGTCCTCGGAGACGGGGCAGTACTTCCTCGTCCTCGTTCGCGATGCTGCGAGCGCGCAATTCGAGGGTGGCGCGCGCGTGCTGGCGCGCCACGGCCACACGGCGATCGTCCGCACTTCGGGCGACGCTCCGCGGATGAGCGCGGAAAGCAAGGCCGCGCAACCCGGGCTCTTCCAACTCGTGCGCGTGACGCTTGCGCCGATCGCCTGGCCCATCGCGCAGCTCGAGAAGGAGCCGGGCCTGCCCGAGGCGCAGCGCACCGACTTTCATCCGCTGGTCGATCAGATCGTCGCCGATGTCAGCCAGACCGAGTATGTCGCGCTCTGGCAGACTCTCGACGACTTCGAGACCCGCTATTACAACACCGCGGCCAACACGAATTCCTCGCAGTGGATGTACGATCAGTTTCTCTCCTTCGGCCTGCAGGCCCAGTTCCACACCTACAACCACTCGGGCACGCGCCGCAATGTGGTCGGCATTCTCCCCGGGCTCGTGCATCCCGAACAGGTTGTCTACATCACGGGGCATTTCGATTCGACCAGTGAGGACCCGCAGAACCACGCGCCGGGCGCCGACGACAACGCCAGCGGCACGGCGGCCTTCCTCGAAGCGGCGCGGGTGCTCAGCCAGTACGCCTTCCAGTACACGGTCAAGTTCGTCGGCTTCAACAGCGAAGAGCAAGGCTTGATCGGCTCGGACTATTACACCGACACGATCGCGGCCGAGGGCGAGGATGTGATCGCCTGCTTCAACTTCGACATGATCGCCTATGCCGGAACCGATCCGGCCCCGCCCGACTTGATCATCTACACGAACACCGCTTCGCTTGCATACGCCCAGCTTCTGCGCGACGCCTGCCTCGAATATGTGCCCACCCATGTGGAACCGGTGATCGTGCAGGAAGCGCTCAGCGGCTCGGATCACTACTCCTTCTGGGAACATGGATACCTGGCGGTGCTGGGGATCGAGGACGAGGCGTGGGGCAGCGACTTCTGCCCCTGGTACCACACGGCCGACGATCAGATCGAGCGCTATCCGCAGGATTTCCCCACCTACTGCACGATGGCCGCGATTGCGGCGGTCGCGCAGACCGCGGTGCCGATGCAGCCGGCGACTCCGTACCTGACGCTTCAGGCCGAGACCTATGACGACGATGCCTCGGGATCTTCGCAAGGCAACGGCAACGGCCTGCTCGAATTCGGCGAGACGATCGAGCTCACCCTCACCTTGGGCAATCTCGGCCAGGCGGGGGCGCTCGGCGTGTCGGGGACGCTTTCCTGCGATGATCCGTATGTCACGGTCACCGCGGCGACCCGTTCGTTCGGCAACATTCCCGCGCAAGGAACGGCCAGCAATGCGGTTCCGTTCGTCTTCACCATCGACGCGGATGTTCCCGATGGACACCCATTCGATTTCCATCTCGCGGTCACGGAAGATCCCGATGTGCTCGACTTCCCCGCGAGCGTTGCGGCGCCCGCCCTGGCGGCGATCGGGATGACGATCGACGATCAAGCCGGCGGCGACGGCGATGGCATCGCCGAGGCGGGGGAGGACCTCGTCGTCACCCTGACCCTGGCCAATGGCGGAGGCGCGGCGATCGTCGACGTGACCGGGGTGCTCGCTCCGACGAGCGCCTATCTGACCGCCGATCCCGCCCCGCGCAACTTCGGCACGCTCGCTTCGGGCGGATCGGCCTCGCGCGACTTCGCGGTGTCCGTCTCGCCCGATGCGCCGCCGCTCTATCCCGCCTCGCTCGAACTCGCGATCGCGGCGGCGGGCGGCTATGCGTTCGTGATTCCGGTCGCCTTGAATCTCGGCGATGTCTTCGCGGCGGACATGGAAGGCGGGGCGCCCGGCTGGACGCATGCGGCCGGCGGTTCGGGATATGCGGATCAGTGGCACCTCGAGACCTATCGCAATCACACCTACAGCGGCGCGGCCTCGTGGAAGTGCGGCGGAGCGGGCGCAGCCGATTATGCGAACACCGTCTACGCCGTGCTGGAGTCCGGCCCCTTCACGCTCCCGCCTCACGCGCAGATCACCTTCTGGCATTGGATCGAGGCGGAAGTGAGCTCGAGCTATCCGGGCTACGCCTACGACGGGGGCGTGGTCGAGATCTCGATCGACGGCGGAGCGTGGCAGCGGCTCACCCCGGAAGGCGGCTATCCGTATCGGATTCGCAGCGGCGGCACGCCGGGCATGCCGGCGGAGACGCCCGTCTTCAGCGGCGCGCATGGCTGGGAGCAGGCAACCCTCGATCTCGCCGCGTATCAAGGCAGCGCGCGGTTGCGCTTCATCTTCTCCACCGACACCGGCGTCGTCGCCGAAGGCTGGTACATCGACGATGTGCAGCTGCACTTTACCGCGTCCGATGTCGATACCCAGCCGGTCGCGCGCCATTTGATGCTCCATCCCGCGCAGCCGAATCCGAGCGTCGGGCCGACCATGTGGATGCTCGACCTGCCGAAGCGCGAATGGGTGGATGCGCGCGTGTACGATGTCTCCGGCCGCTGCCTGCGCACGCTCGAGCACGGCTATCTCACGGCAGGGCCGAACGCGCTCACCTGGGACGGGCGTGAGGAATCGGGTCAGCCGGTGAGCGGCGGGATCTACTGGATGCGCGTGCGAGTGGGCCAAGGCGAAGAGCAGGCGCGGATCACGATCGTGCGATGATCGGGTCACGATCGCGCGGATTCCCTGCGCGAGATTGATCCTGCGGCTGCGCGGGTTTTCCGCGCGAGATCGATGTGATGGCGGGCCGCCTTCCGATCGGGAAGGCGGCTCGCTTGCGAAAGCGCCCTTCCGGAGACTCCCGTTTGCGCAGCAATGGTGCATCGGCGAAGCGCCTCGGGCGATTTCTCTGCGGCCGGCCATCGAAGTCTTGCTATCCCCCCGCTTTTCCGCGGAGGATTTTCCCGCTTCGAGCGTTAGGGTGAACGGATCCTCGAATCGATCTGGATGTCCCGCGGCCGGCCTCGAGGAAGGTCCGGTGTGCGGGCGGTCGCTTCGAACGAGAGAAGACAATCGACAACAGGAAATCGGAGGTTCCTAGTCATGATGGTCGCAAGGAAAACGCTCTCCCTTTGGCCCATGCTCACCATCCTCGTTCTCGCAAGCTCTCTCCCCGCCTTCGCACAGGATGCGCCTCCCGCCACGCCGGCGCCGCATGCAGGCTGCCCCATGGCAGGCGCAGCCTCCGCGGCCATGAAGGCCGGCGAACCGGCTCCCACGACCTGTCCCATGGCCGCTGCCGGATGCACGGGCATGGGAACGATGAGCGAGCCGGGGTTCGGTCGTCCCTTCCTGAACGACCAGCAGAGGGCCCGCCTGGATGATTTGCGTGAAGAAGGACGCGCGCGCCAGATCGAAGGACGGAAAGCGCTGATGCGCGTCCAGAACGACATCCGCGGCGAATGGATGCAAGAGCAGCCTTCCATGGAACGCCTGCGCACGATGGCCGCCCGCGTCGGCGAGATCGAGACGCAAATGCGCATCGACCGGCTCGAGATGCGCATGCGCGTGCGCGACATCCTCACCCCCGAGCAGCGCGATCAGATGTTTCTGCGCGGCGGAATGGGCGGTTTGCTGGGCGGCGATGACGAAGATTGCTGCGCGGGCATGAGCGGCGGCATGAACGCCGGGCCGTGCATGGGGCAAGGCGCATGCGGCCACGCGGGCATGGGCGGCAACGCGGGCATGGGCGGCGGCGCATGCATGGGCGCGATGGCGAGGCCGGGATACGGCGGCGCGATGCAGGCGCGCATGGGGCAGGGCGCTCCGTGCAAGTGCTGCGGCCCGGACGGATGCGCTTGCGGCTGCGGCTGCGAATGCGGCAAGGGCGGCCCGTGCAAGTGCGATCGGTGCGGCGGCCGCAAGGGTGCCTGCATGAGCATGGCGATGCCCGGATGCGGCGGCGCACGCATGGGCGCAATGACGAGGCCGGGATGCGGCGGAGCGATGCAGGCGCGCATGGGACAAGGCAGCCCGTGCAAGTGCGATCAGTGCGGCAAGGGGGAAGCGAAGGCTGCTTGGTCGAATCGCGGCCCGCGGGCCATGCGGTCCATGGGACGCGATGGCGGCGGACCGCGCATGGCTCCCTGGGATTTCGGAAAGCGTGACGCTTCCGAGTTTCGCGGACATCGCGCCCCGCGCGGCGTCATGGAACGAAGAGCTTCTCGCGGCGAACAGGGCATGCCCAATTGCCAAGGGCAAAAGCCGGCCTGCGGGCAGGCTCCGGCAGGCTGCAAATAATCGCTTCCGTGGCCAACGGGCGAGACAAGGATGCGGCGTCGAGCGGGCCCGTGGAAGCGAGCGTTTCCACGGGCCGCGCCGTTTTCACACGCGCCCGGGCGCCCATGGATGCGCCGGCGCCGAAAGCGGTGCGCGTTGGCGACGACGAAGCGCGTGGCGTGGACAACGACGACGAGCTCATGGCCCGCATCGCGTTGGATGACCACCAAGCGTTTCGCGTGCTGGTAGAGCGATGGCAGAACCCGGTGTTCGCTTTTCTGACGCGCATGATCGGCTCGGCGGAAGAAGCGCTGGATCTCAGCCAGGAAGTGTTCACGCGCGTGCATCGGGAACGAAGCCGCTACCTGCGCAACGGGCGGTTTCGTTGCTGGATCTTTCGGATCGCGGGCAACCTGGCGCGCGGCTATTTGCGGCGGCGCAAGATTCTTTGCTGGATGCGGCTCGATGTGAATCTGCACGACCGGCCGGCAAGCGAGCCGCCCGCGGACCTTCGGCGCGAACGCGAGGATGTTCGCGAGCGCGTGCGCGCCGCGATTGCGCATCTGCCCGAGCGCCAGCGCCAGGCGGTCTTGTTGCGGCGCTTCGAAGGCATGAGCCATGAAGAGATCGCATCCGCGCTCGGGGCTTCTCCTGCAGCGATCGAATCGTTGTTGCAGCGCGCGATGGCGGGGCTTCGAAAGGACCTTGGTCCCTGGATGGTGAAATCATGAAGACGAACGGCCAGCGGAAAAGCGTTGGGACGCAGGAAGCGGGCGGGCACATCGCCGCGCGCGTGAGCGCTCTCGTGGACGGTCGCGCTTCGTCGGCCGAAGCGGAGGCCGCGCGCAAGCATTGCATCGACTGCGCTGCGTGTCGCGAAGCCTGGCGGGAGACGGAAGCGGCGTGGGGCGCGCTCGACGCGGATCGCGTGCCTCCCACACCCCCGTCGCTGTGGCCGCGGATCGCCGCGCGCACGGCAGGCTTGAGCCCGCGGGCGCGACTGGTCTTACGGGTGAGCGGCGCGGCGGCCGCAGCCCTGGGGATCGTCGCCGGCATCTTCCTCGGATCCCAGGCCGTCCGCCCAGAGAGCGGATGGCAGGACACTTGGGGCGAGTTTGGCACGATGCTCGTCGATCAACACGATGCGAGTCTCGGAGACATCTATCTCTCCATGTCGGAGACGGGAGGTGAAGAGCAATGAGACGAGGTTGGTACTTCCTCCTGGCTCTCTCTCTGGGTTTGAACGCGGGGCTCTTGTACACGACCCTTTCCGCGCGCGACCTGCCCGCGTGGCATTCCGAGCTCGATCGCGCGCCGGGTCCCGGCCATCCACCGATGGAAGGCGGCGGTCATCCGGCGGGATGCCCCCAGGCGATGTCCGGAGCTTTGCCGGGCGAACCGGCCTGCGCGCCGATGATCAACGATCGGTTGAAGAACATGGAGTCGGTGCTCGCGCTGAACGAGGCGCAACGCGAAGGCATGCGCAAGACGCTCGATGAAATGCTTCCGCGCATTCTCGCGGAACGCGATGCGGTGCGAAAGATTCGCGGCAGCGTGCAAGGGGAGTATTCGAAGAGCGCGATCGATGCGGAGGCGATCCGCGGCCTGATTGCGCAACTGGCCGCTTCACAGGCGCGGCTCGACTCCCTGACGGCGGAGACGATCCTGCGCGAATCGGCTCTGCTCACGCGCGAACAGCGCCTGGAATATTTCGGCTCGATGCCCTGGGAACGCTGCCCGGGATGCCTCCCGCCCGAGAAGACTCACGGCCGGCGCGCGGAGCGGTAGGAAGTTCGGCTGGCCAAGAAGGAAGCGTTGAGAGAAGCGACCGGCTCCACATCCGGTGCGAACCCTGCCTCCCTTGCTTTTCCTTCCGAACGGCGTACCATCGCTTTGCGTTCTGGTGATTGCATCCGTCCAGCGGTTGAAACGCGCATCATGTGGCCGCGGGGAAGATGGATCACGCCGGCTGCGCAAAGGAGATCGTCCGATGAAGCCCCCCACTTGCTCGGGTACTCCTGCATCGAAAGGGAAATGGCTCGCGATCCTCCTCGCCTGTCTCGCCCTCGCCTGCCTCCCGCCTGCTTCTTCTCGCGCCGGCGAACTCCTGCGGGCCACCTTCGACGACAAGCCCATCGATCAACCCATCGGCGTGGGGGGGGCAGGGCAACCTGCTTGGATGGACGAGGACTTCGTGGACGCGATCGTGCGCAACGAGCCATTTGCCACCTCCTGCCTGGAGATCAGCAACACGACGGCACAGGGGGCGGTGGGTTTTCGGACCAACAATCTCATCTCCGAGGGTGTGGTCGCCATCATCACGGACCTTTGGTTTCACGAGGACAGCGACTGTTACGCCCGGTTCATGATTCTCAGCGATTTGGGGCAGATGATCCTCTGTCTGGACTTCACCGGGGATGGTGACCTTGCGATCATCGAACCGCTCGACGAGCTGGCCGACCTGCCGGATGTCAGCGGCCGGCCGCTTCCCGTTCTCATAGCTCTCAACCTGGACAGCCAGACCTATTCCGTGTGGGTCGAAGGTGTCCAATGGGCTGTTGACCGTCCGATGTACGAGCACATGAACGCCTTCTCGCAGGTCGTCATCCGAGTGGGGTACAACTGCCCCGAGGGAAACCGGTTCTCGATCGATCAGATCCGGATTCTCGACGAGGTTCCTCCCGTTCCGGTCGAGCCCACGACCTGGGGGAGAGTGCGGGCGCTTTTTCGGTAAGGGGCCCTGCGAAAAGATCTCCTCCCATATCTCCTCCTCGCAATCCGGCCCGCCCGCCCTGGCGAGGAGGAGACCGGCCGACCGTCCATCGCCGCAGGTGTCCGCCCGTGTCCCCACGGACCCTTCGCGCCGATTATCTGGTAGACTCCCTTGCGCCGAGGCGGCGATCGTACGGGAGCCGCGGCTTCCGTGGGGGTGGGCACATCTTTCGGGGGAACGATGCGCTTCGAGAGAACCAGGCCGGCGGGAATCGACCGGTCACGAATTCGGCGGGCGCGAATCGGCGGGCGAATCGTTGCAGGGCGGACCCTGGCGGGGCGGATCGGCATGCCCGCGGCGCTCGTCCTCGTCTTGCTCGGCCTTCTCGCCGCCCAAGCTCATCCCGATTCCGCTTCCATTCGCGCGGCCGCAAACGCGCGCGCCGTCCTGACCGTTGCCGCTCCCCTCACGGCTTCCCTGGATTGCCCCGACTGTCCGGTCATGACGGTTCCCGGCGACTCTCTGCCTCTCTTCGTGGAATCGAAGGAGCTCGGCCTCGTCTGCCATCCCGCGCGCATCGCAGCCGACGAGGGGCGTTGGACATTCCTGCTCCGCGGGCCGGGGGGCGTCGGCATCAATGGAGCGGCGCTCGAGATCGCAGGCACGGAGCACAAGGCGGTCCGCATCGAAGCGCCCACTCCGAACGCGGTGCTCGTCGATTTCCTCCTACCCGTGCTGACTCCCGGCGCCCAGGCCCACCTCATTCTGCGCGACGGCCGCCGGGAAATCGGGCGCATTCCGATCAGCGTGAGCGGCCCGGCCTCGGTGCCGCCCGGTGCCCGTCAGCCGCACTTCGTCCGCCTGCAGATGCGGGAGAACGTCTTCCTATATCCGTTGCATTCGAGCGGCGGTTACACCGCGCAAGACGGACGCAGGCTGGCGGAGATCGGGGGCAATCGCTATTTCCACGAGCTGCTCGCCGACATGGGGATCGAGTGGATCCGAAAGATCATGTCGAACATCGACGAAGCTGACAGCGTCCAGTGGGACCCACGCAACCATCGCGAGCTGGTCTACGGCGGCACGCAGCTGCGCATGTATCTCGTCTATCTCGACCCCGAGCGTTCCGAGGAAGCGTTTCGCGAGATCTTCCGCGCGTTTCCGCAGGTGGAGCAGGCGTTCGTGAACTCGGATCCCAGGGCGCGAGGGCGCGCGGGGCACTAGATGTTCTTGTCGATCATCTCGACGACCTTCTCGCGGCTCTGCAGGCCGATGAACCGGTCGACCATCTCGCCCTTCTTCAAGAAAACGACGGTGGGAACGCTCATGATCTTGAAGCGCTGGGCGGTGGCGGGCCCTTTGGCCACATCGCAGTGAGCGATCAGCGCGCGCCCCTCGTACACGGCGGCCAGTTCTTCGAGAATCGGTTCGAGCTTCCTGCACGGTTGGCACCAGGTGGCGCCGAAATCGAGCACGATGAGGCCCGGATTCTTCTCGACCACTTCGGCGTAGTTGCGATCGTCGATCTCTAGCATCTCCAGCGTTCCTCCCGTTCTGACAATGATGGCCCGGCCCGGTCGCCCGCATCCCGGGCAAGAATCGGCCGCACGCACTCATCTTGCGAGGCGGCGCCACGAAGCCGCGCCTGGTCGAGCATCGCTCGCTCATGGTGAGCGAATCGCCCGTCATTGTGCCTGTCCGAGTCGCAATGCGCAAGCCGGTCGGTATATGATCCGCCCGTAGGGCGGGCGATACCGGCGGGGGTACGAGCGCTTCTCCGTGGCGACAGAATCGGGAGGTCCGATGAGACCGGCAATCGCGTTCTTTGTGCTGATCGGTGCGCTTGGGGGCGGGGGAATCGCGGGGGCATGGGCGGATGCGCCGCCGCGCGAACGGCCCGCCCCCTACTTCGCGCTGCCCGCGGTCGACGACGGCCGCACGGTCGAGAGCGACACGCTCTTCGAATCCAACACCGCGACCCTGCTCGCCTTCTGGACCACCGAATGCGCGGAATGCGCGCGCCGTCTGGAGGTCTGCCAATCGCTCGACGATGGGGGACGCGAGGATGGGCTGCGCGTGGTCGGGATCAACTTCGACGAATCGCCGGGCGCGCGCATGGCCGGGCTCATTCGCCAGCGTACGCCGCGCATGATGCAGCTTCGCGATCCGCAGGGCAGGGCGGCTGCGCGCTACGGGGCGGGCGCGCACAGTTTCAGCGCCTGTCTCGTGGATGCCGAGGGCTTTCTTCGAGGGACGCTCTATGACATCCCGGCCGATTCGCTGGCGCGCTTTCGTCCCGTGATCGCGAGCGTCATGCAGGAAGCGTTGGAAGAGGGAGGGGAAACGCAGGCGCCCGCCGAAGAGGGAAGCGAGCAAGCAGGCGAACACGCGAGCGGGGATGCAGGCGAGCCCGCGAGCGGAGAAGCAGGCGAGAGAAGGCACGGAGAGCGCGCGCTTCTGGACGAGGACCTGTTCGAGAAGCTGGGCCTGTGCGGCGCACGGCTCGAAGTGCACGGAGCCGGGCGAGTGCGCTGGATGGACATCGACACCACCGGCGTGGGCGCCACCGGGCCCTTCGGGGAAGCGGTCGATCCCGGATCCTCGTTCCGCCGTCGCCTGGAATTGGAGTTGACCTATGCCGTGTCGTCGCATGTTCGCGCGGGCGGTCTGCTCTGGCTCAGCAATGAAGGCGAGGCGGTGTTGCGCAGCGGCCCCGATTATCTCTCCTCTCCGTGGGGCAGCGCCTTCCTGCGGCACGAAACGACGGCTCGCCTGGGCGGCCTCGGCCGGCTCACGAGCGCGCTGCGCGCGGGATATTACGAGGCCTTCTTCACTCCGCTCACGCTCATGCGTTGGGACCAGGACGATTCCCCGATCAGCGGAGGCCAGCGCGTGCAGGGCTGCGGCATTTGCGGCGGAGAAGCGGGACTCGCGGGATTCATCCGCTCCGAGAGTCTCGAGCGCCTCGCGCCCGAGTACACCTTCGAAGGCGCGCGCTGGGATGCGTCGCTGGGCGAAATCGATGTGCCCTTCGAGCTCGGCGTGGATCTGACCGCCTTGTACGCGCGGCCGCGCGGGCATTGGCCCGAAAAGGAGAGCGACTTCAATCCGGATGATTTGACCGCTCTGCAATTCCGCCAGGAGCTCTACGGCGGCCGTCTCGCGAATCACTTCTCTCTTCCGTGGTCCGCCGACCTCGCGACCCTCGCGGGCATCCTGCTCTTCGTGAGCGACGATCGCGACGATTGGCCATGGGACCTCTGGCCTCCGTATGCGCCGGGCACCGACCGCCTGGCCGCGCTTCACTTGCGCCTCCCGCTGCCGGCGCGCATCGAAGCCGACGCGGAGCTCGTGCAGAGCCGATGGGACGCGCGTGAGACGCCGCGTTTTCCGGAAGACGACGGCGCACTGGAGGCGAACGCGTTTCGCGCGCAAGCGAGCGTGGATCTGCGGCCGCGCGGAGGATCGGCTCCGCAGGATGTTCTGCCGGAAGGCATGACGGCGATCGTGCAGGCGGGCTATCAGCACACGGGAGCGGATTTCTTCTCGCCCTACAGCGCGCTCAGCTACGAAGCGAATGTGCATCCTTCGCAAAACGCGCCGCTCACGGGGCTCGCCGGCCCGCGCCTATCGGGTCGCGTGGAATGGGGCGTCTTCGGGCTCGGCGCATTCTGGAAGACCCTGCAGCCGGTGGACGAAGAGGCCGAGAGCGTGACGGCGTTCGCGCAAGGCGACCGCCGCATGGCGAGCGTGTGGGCGGATGTCGAAGCGTGGCCGGGCGGGATCGTGACCCTCGGTTGGGTGAAGGACGATCGCGATCCGCTCGCGCGCCAGCCGCTGGCGCCCGAAGAGCGGCGGCGCACCTGGGTCGCGAGCGTGCAGCAGGATCTGGCCGCGCGGGCGTTCCTCTTCGTGGAAGCGCAGTGGCTGCAGGGGGAACGCGAAGGAAACGATGTGCCGGCGGCCGAGGAGGAGTATTCTTCGCAAACCGTGCGGGTGATGATGGATGTGGAGTTTTGACGCGCGGCGAAGGCGGGACAGCGCACAGGCGACGCGCGCGGTTCGAAGGGTTGTCACGAAGCAGCAGGGCATGCCCGAAGGTTGACGGCATGCACGAATTCAACGGGGAGGCGCGATTCATGGAAGAGACACGCATGGATGAAAGCTCCGCCGATTCCACCGCCTTCGCGGAAGGACACGAGAGCCAGGCAGGCGAAACCGGGGCAGGCGGCGCGATCCGGACGATCGTGCGCGAGGAATTGGGGACGGCGCTGGGAGAGAACGCGCGCACCATCGTGGACGAAACGCGCGCGGCCGTGCGCGAGGAGATACCGCTCGCGATGAAGGGCGACATGCGCACGATCGTGTACGAGGAAGTGCGCCAGGCGGTCGCGGATGAGCTGCGCACGGCGGGCATTTCGGCCGGCGACATCGCGATCGGCGCCCGCTGGGAAGGCGGCGAGGTTGTGCTCAAGCCGGGTCGCGAGGGGGTTCAGGAAAAGACGATTCCGATCGAGACCCTCTTTCACAAGGTCGTAATGGCGCGCGAACGGCTGCGGGTGCTCGAGCAGCGGATCAACAATCATCCCAAGCTGACCGACGCCGACCGCCTGGAGCTGCAGGATTACATCACGCGCATCTACGGGTCCTTCACGACCTTCAATGTGCTCTTCGCGGATCGCGCCGATTGGTTCGTGGGATCGGGCAAGGGATGAGCCTGGGCGCGGCCGATCGCCTTTGACCCAGGATGATGTGGCCCCTCGCTGCAGGGGCCACACCCATTTCTACCGAATGGCCGCCAGCCGCTTGGTGGATCGATAGCCGTTCGCGCTCATCTCCACCCAGAAGATTCCGTTCACGCGCCGGCCCGCATCGTCCGCGCCGTCCCAGACCATCGTGTTCTCGCCGGCCGGGGCCTTGCCGTCGTGCAGCGTGCGAATCAGCCGCCCGCCAACATCGTAGACGCGGACTTCGACCGGCCCTTCCTTGGCGAGAGTGAAGCGGATCGTGGCCGCCCCGCGGAAGGGATTGGGACGGCTGGGATAGAGGAAGTTCACCGGGCCGCCGAGATGCGTTTCGGGTTCGTCAGGCACGGCGGAACTCGCGCACGGGAGACGCCATTTGACGAAAGGCGCCGCCCCGTCGTCACCCAGCCAGGCGAACTCTGGCCCGGCCAAATCGAGCATTCCTTCGAGAATTGCGCAAGGCTCACGCCAGCACTCTTGTCCGCCGTAATAGACTTCGCTCAAGTGGTGCCAGCTGAATCCGTCGACGACCGTCTTCCAGCCCCCGGCATCGTCCGGGGCCGCCAGGTTTTCGCGCACGACTTGCGCGTAGTTCACTTCGGGATACAGCGGAGTGGTGGCGCCGCTGCCCGGAACATACTTCAAGTTCCCGATCGAACCGGTGCCGGCATAGGGGCCGATGACATTGAAGTCGAGGATCCCCGGACAACCGTTGTCGTAGACGGAGATCTGTTGCGATGGGTCGAACTCGTTCCCTTCGGTGGGAGAAAGCCACACGCAGGAATACTCGTCGCTGTTGTAGTCCCGGTAGGCGTGATCGGTGAGGGAGATGCCGAGGACATCGCGGCAGAAAGGAATCGCTCTTCCTTCCTGAGGGTGGCCCATGATCTCGGCCAGTTCGTCTCCGTTCATGATCAAGCCGCGCCGAAGAGAGGGGAGGCCGCATTCGGTGGTCGTCAGCCAATCTTCCAGAAGGGTGAAGTCGGCATCCTCGCCGGCTCCAACTCCATAGCTTCCCGTATTGAAGAGGATCAAGCGGTATCCCAGCAGTTGTTCGAGCGTGCAGCCGTTGTTGCCCCATCCGCCGGGATTGTAACAGCCCCCCCCAAAGCTGCGCCGCAGAGCAGCGTCGTAGCTGGATGCGAAGTCTTGTCGGTCGTACTTGTCGAAGGCCAGACCCAGTTGGTTCAGCAAAGGCGCAATCGCCGTTTCTGCTTCCTGATCGGCCGCGACATAAAGGATCGACGGCCAGATGACATCGTACTCCTCGGGCGTCGCCTCGTTTCGTTCCATCGTGGGCAGGCACTCGAACTCGTAGAACTGCGTGGGCGCGCCGGCCGGGAGTGTGAAGTACCCCGCGGGATGGGTCGCCCAGTAGCCGCGATAGTAATACTCGATGCGCGTTCCGGGCGTGAAGACGAGATCCGGGAGAATTTCCTGCTCCGAACCGCGATCGGGATGAGATGGATCGAACCCGAAATCGTTCTCATGGAAGTAGGTCACGCGCGCCTGTCCGCCGCTCAGCGGAACTTCGTGCCCGTGGCTCACGGTCATCGCGGTGTCCAGAAGGCAGCAGACGAAACCGGCTTCGGGATTCCCGGCAAGGCGCGCCTTCCAGGCGGAATACGCGGGGATCATTTCCTGGCGTGGGCCTTTCCTGGCGATCCGGAAGCACAGGTCGATCCAGTAGCGGTCTTCGGGAAATTGGACGGGCGGACCGCGGACAATGGCCGTGTCGGCGAGCCAGTCGTTATCCGGATCATCCGGGTAGTACGAATCCCTGCTCAGGTCGAAGGCGACATTCGCGTTGCAAACATCGCCTGGGTCCAGATGCTCAGGCAGAGTCTGCCCGAACCCGTCATGAAACAGGTGCCCGGTCTCGAGGACGATCGGCGGCGCGTCCACTCCGCCGGTGATGCCGATCCGGACATTGTCGTAGACGGGAGCGCCGTTGGTCAGGCCTTCTTTCTTGCACAAGGTTTCAATGCCGAAAGCGGTGCAATCCGTCAGGACCTCGAAAACATAGCGCAGGGAGTCCCAATCGGCGGGCAACGGAGTTCCATCTTGCGGAGCGGTGAGATTGACCAGGACATCATGCTCGCAGATCGGCGTCTGGCCGGAGTACTTCCACGCCTCTTGTCCCAGCCGGGGACTCCATCGGGGATCCGGATCATCCGCAGTGGTATATGGAAAGTAGTAGAAGCCCGGCCGCCACATGGTCCCGGACGCGATCCGCAAGAAGTTGAACGCGTCCCAGCGGGCGACCACATCATGATACCCCGCCGCGCTCGTGAAGCGCTGCCGGTCGATCACCGGACTCGCCATGAGTTCATGCTGATAGCGATAGTGTGCCGGGCGTATGGACCAGGGCACACTCGTCGCGCAGTTCAAGGCATTGCCCGACAAATCGCACGGACAGCGCACAGCGGGCGGCCCGAGAACCCAGGTCGACCACTCCGCTTCCGTGCAGATATTCATGTAGGTCCCAATGCCCGGGCAGCGCTCGAATGTCCACCCATCCGGGTCGCCTTCGAAATCGTAGATGTGATCGGTAGTCCCGATGCGGAAGTCCACATCGTCGGCTGCGAAAGGCCCGTAATTGCACGAGTAGTCGCCGTCCTCGTCCGACCACGCCCCGTCCGCATCGAAGTCGAACTGCAGGCGGACCTTGGCGGGCGCCGGAGTGAAGCTGCTGTAGGGCACCGACATGTTGAAGTTCGCCGGCGCGGCAGCCGCTCCGATGTCGCCGCAAAGGTTCTCGATCTTGAAGGTTTGCAGCAGTTCGTTGCCAGCGTCGTAGGTGAGGACATGCACGTAGGCGTAGTCGAAGTCGACCTCAGAATCGACGAAGTACTTGAAGGTGATCTGGATGTCCTGGCCCGCGGTGATGTTGAATTGAGGCGAATAGGCCTTCTGGCACCAATCATTGCCGTAGCCCATGCCCGTCGCCCAGCCCATTTGGATCGCCTCATCTTCATGGGCGCCCACCCAGATTTGCCCATTGGTCATTACGGGCGGGAAGATCATGTGCTCGTCGGCGGGATCACCCGGGTGCGCCGGCGCGCCAAAGGAATCGGCAGTCACCCACGCGAAGAAGACCCTGGGGTCCTGAGTGGCATCGATCGTCGTCCACCCCTCGAGCGAATCCTCGGTCGCCGCGTCCCAGGTCCATACCGCTGTTGCGTAGCCGTCATCCACGCTGTTGTAGGCGATCCCCTCGGATTCGTCGTATCCGCCGAACCAGACGGTATCGGAGCGAGCGGGCGTTTGCGTGCGCGCCGCGCCGTCCCTCGATGAGGCCGATGTCGAAGACTGCTCAATGAGCAGCCGAGCTGCGGAACGGGCGTGAGCGACGCGCGCACCCGGGAATTGCGCGAAGAGGAGGGCGAGAATCGCGGAAACGCAGGCAATGAGGCGCAACCGCGGTTCGATGCGCATGACTGCCTCCAGACCGAACGGAGTGGAAGATCGGCACAGGAGCGAGAGCTTCAACGAGGCAATTATATAGGATCCGGCCGTTTCGTGCAGCCCGGTCCTTCAAGCGAGCGAACGTACAACGCTCGACCCATTCCCGGGTATCCGCGAGCAGGCAAGGGCGCGGCAGGCGGGGGCCGGGATCGAAGGTCGTCAGAGTTTGACCAGCTCCACTCTCCGGTTGTTCGCCTTGCCCTCGGGCGTGGTGTTCACATCGATCGGCTTGCTTTCGCCCCAACCCTTGGTCTCCATTCTGGCCCGATCGATCTTCATCTCATCGGCCAGGTAGGTGCGCACGGCATCGGCGCGTCGTTGGGAGAGGGCGAGATTGGCGTCGTCCGCACCGTCGGAATCCGTGTGGCCTTCGATCGACACCTTCAACGCGGCGTCCCCTCCCAAGAGCTCCCCGATGAGAGCCAGTGTTTTGTATGACTCCGCCTTGATGCGATCCGATCCGGAATCAAACAGGATCCCGTGCGTGACGATCTTGCCTTCCTCGTCGAGCTGCTGACGAAGGGTCTTGCCTCCCTCCGCGTAGCGGATGTTCCCGATCAGCATCGGATTGTCTTGCTCTCCCCAGGGATCGAGCTCGATTCCGAAGCTCGCCGGAGCGAAGCCCTCCATCTGAGGCACATTCGCGACGCGCTCCTGGTCCAGGTAGCACTTCAACGTCGTCCGCGTGGCCATGACGCGCATGGTGTGGATTCCGGAGGAGACCGTCGCCAACAGGTCCTTGTCGGCGAGATCCTTGTTCATGATCACCAGATGCGTGGACTGCCCATCACGAAAGAGGAATTGGCCGATCTCGTTGTTCTCCGCATCGTACCAATGGATGTAGTACCAATGTCCCCGTGCCTCTCCGCCTTTGGCATAGAAGTCGAACTCGATGGTGTAGCGCTCGGGCAAGGGCCCCGCCGGAATTCGCGGGCGAATGATTCCCTTGTCGGAACACATGATCCACTGGCGCCCCTGCTTGCCGGCGATTTCGAAAACGCCGCGATCGAGACTCCAGCGCGAAGGAAATTCTCCAAGCTCCTCCTTGGCGAGGTCGTCATAGAAGAGCACCTTGTCGCCGGGAACGAAGTCGTACTTGGTATAGAGCGTCATGTCTTCGGCGGCGGCCGAACCGCCCTGGCCGGCTGTCGGCGGCGTAGAGGAAGTTTCTTCGGAGGCCTCTTCGCCTTCCGGCTTTTCCTGCGTGGCCTCGTCGGTTTTCTTGTCGATCTCCTTCTCCGCTGCCTCGCCAACCTTCTGCTCGACCTTCTTCTTGAGCTTGTCCGCGAATCCGCCGCGCGCGGCAGGAGGCGTTCCGAGTGCGAGCAGGAGGAAAGCGGCGATCACGATGCTGACGGGCAGCCATCTCTTCATGGCGGTTCTCCTTGGAATGGCGCGCCAATCGTCTCTTCGTCGAACGGGAACGAACCGGATGGTAGGGACGCGCGCAGAAATGGTCAACGAGGATCGACCCATCCGCCTTCGCGCGGCCATCGGGTCGCGCTTTCGATGCATCGCGAGCGCCCCGGCGCCGATCCGCGGCCCTTTTGGGCCCGGAAACACCTCCTTCGATGGCTGGATACGGCCGCTTGATTGCCATAGCACCCGCTGGCCCGAGTCGCGCTGCCCGATAGCTCTTGCAGGCCCTTCCGCCTCGCCGCTAGACTGCGCTGTTCGCTGGAACCACGAAGCCATCTCAGGGAGGGAACCATGGATCCGCGCATCACGCGTCTGGCCGATCTGCTCGTCAACTACTCCTGCAGCGTCAAGAAGGGCGAGAATGTGCTCATCGAGTGCTTCGGCTTCTCGCCTCTGCCCCTGGTGGATGAACTCGTCCGCGTCGTCACCCGCAAGGGCGGGAACGCCTTCGTGCAGTTCCAGCACGACCGCCTGCTGCGCACCTTCCTGCTCCACGCCAACGAGGAGCAGATCAAGGCCCAGACCAAGCATCCGCTCGCGCGCATGAAGGACATGCAGTGCTACATCGGCGTCCGCGGCGCGGAGAACACAGCCGAGCTCTCGGATGTGCCGGGCAAGCAGAACCGGCTCTACGCGCTGCATTATCGCAAGCCGGTGCACATGGAGCAGCGCGTTCCGCACACCCGCTGGGTCGTGCTGCGCTATCCGAACGACGCGATGGCCCAGAACGCCAAGAAACCCACGCCGAAATTCGAGGACTTCTACTTCTCCGTGTGCACGATGGATTACCCGAAGATGTCGAAGGCGATGAACCCGCTCAAGCGCCTGATGGAGAAGACCGACAAGGTCGCGATCAAGTCGCCCGGCACGGATCTCTCCTTCTCCATCAAGGGCCTGCCGGCCATCAAGTGCGACGGGAAGATGAACATTCCCGACGGTGAGCTTTTCACCGCGCCGGTGCGCGAGAGCATCAACGGGACGGTGCGCTTCAACGCCGGCTCCCTGCAGGACGGCGTGAACTACGGCGACATCAATCTGACCTTCCGGAACGGAAAAGCGGTGAAGGCCGAGTCGGGCGCGAACACGAAGAAGCTCAACGAAGTGCTCGATCAGGACGAAGGCGCCCGCTATGTCGGCGAGTTCTCGTTCGGCTTCAATCCCTTCATCACCGAGACGATGCTCGACATCCTCTTCGACGAGAAGATCGCCGGATCGTTCCACATGGCGCTCGGCAATGCGTACGACGAATGCGACAACAAGAACAAGTCGGCGCTGCATTGGGACCTCATCCAGATCCAGACGCCGGAAAGAGGCGGCGGAGAAATCTGGTTCGACGGCAAGCTGATCCGCAAGGACGGGCTCTTCGTGCCGGCTGCGCTGCAGGGATTGAATCCCGAGAGCTTGAAGAAGTAGGCGCGCGGCATGCGCCCGCGGACAGGCGGGGGAAGGGCGATGTGCGCGCTTTGGCGGCGTGGTGCTTACCGTCTCGCGGCCCTCGCCGCCGTATTCCTGCCGGTCATGGTGTCGGCGCAGACGCCGGGTGCGTCGCGGGACGCGCTGTCGGCTGCGGACGCGGCGGCGTCGCCGGATGGGTGGATGGCTTCCGACGCGGCGGCATCGCCGGACGCCCTGCCGGCGATCGCGCTTCCGCTCATCGTCGTCGACACGCCCTCGGATGACGGCAGTTCACTCACCGTGCGCTGGGATCCGGATGGGGCGCGCGCGGCGATTCCGTCCGCGATCGCGCTGTCCGGCGAGACGAGCGTGACGGTCGAGAGATCGCAGGCGGGGAGCGATTCGTTCACCGTTGCGGGCACGGCCCCCTTCTCCGAAGGCGCGTTCATCGATTTGCGCTTGGGCCCCGGGAACTATCGCTACCGGCTCGCCTTTCCGTGGCCTGCAAATGAACGCGCGAGCGAGGCGGGCGTGGCCGCGAATGGCGCGGGTGTGAATGGCGGGGGCGTGCGCGCGCAATCGCCCTCGCTCGACGATGCCGCCTTCGCGCGCACGACGGCCAGCACGCCGGCGGCTCCCCGCGCGAACGCGTTCCGCGCCTATCGGCTGAACGCGTTCCTGCTCGTGCTCGCGATGTTCGCGCTCGTGACGGGATTCGTCTCGGCGGCCCGGCGCGGTGTGGGAACCTACCTGCGGCGGATCGCGGGCATCGACGCGATCGAAGAAGCGGTGGGCCGGGCGGCCGAGATGGGCCGCAAGATCCTCTACATCCCCGGCGTGGTCAGCGTCGGCGATCCGCAAACGCTCGCGAGCCTCGGCATTCTCGGACACGTCGCCAGGTTGACCGCGCGCCATCGCGTGCGACTGGAAGTCCCGAACATCGACCCCCTCACGATGACCGCCGCGCGCGCCATCGTGAAGCAGGCGTATGCGGCGGAAGACGCGTCCGGGGAGTACGACGACGGCATGGTCCACTACATCACTTCGGATCTCTTCGCCTATACCGCCGCCGTGAACGGAACCATGGTGCGCGACCGCCCGGCCGCGAACTTCTTCGTCGGCTGGTTCGCGGCCGAATCGCTCTTGCTCGCGGAAACGGGCCAGTCGGTGGGCGCGATCCAGATCGCGGGGACCGCGCAGGTCGCGCAGCTGCCCTTCTTCGTCGCGGCCTGCGATTACACGATGCTGGGGGAGGAGCTGTTTGCGGCCAGCGCGGAGCTGTCCAAGGAGCCGAAGATCGTCGGATCCGTGAAAGCCCAGGATGTGATGAAGGCGGCGCTCGTGGCGGCGATCCTCGCCGGCGTGGTCCTGGCGACGGCGGGCCTGACGGGTTTCGTCGATTGGTTCACGGTGCAATAGCCGGAATGGCGAGCGGCGTCGATTCCACCGGAGGCGAAGAGTGAAGAACAGAGTGCCCGTGTGGCTCGCGCTCTTTGCTTCCCTCTTTCCCGTGGCCGGCTTCTTCCTGCCCGCGCGATGGATCGACACCTGGTTCAACCAACGGCTGGACCGCTGGATGGTGATCGTCGCGAGCTTCGCGCTGCTGCTCGGGGTCGTGAGCATGATTCGCGTGAATGCCGGCAAGATCCGGAGGCGCGCGAAGGGTTGGGGCTTCAGCGTCGTGGTGCTCGCCTCGTTCGCCGCGATGGCTTCCCTGGGTCTCTTCGGCCGGCAGGGAGAGCGCGCGGACGGCAGCCTCTATCCTTTCACCTGGACCTTCCAATTCGTCGTCGCGCCGCTGCAGGCGACGATGTTCTCGCTGCTCGCGTTCTATGTCGCCTCGGCCGCCTATCGCGCCTTTCGCGTCCGCAATCTGGAAGCGACCCTGCTCTTGATCGGCGCGCTGGTGATCATGTTCGGACGCATTCCGATCGGGCAGCTCATCCATCCGGCGCTGCCCGAGGTGGCCGAATGGGTGATGAAGTTCCCGAACACCGCCGCGCAGCGGGGGATCTTGATCGGCGCCGCCTTGGGGGCGGCGGCGATGTCGGTGCGGATCATGTTGGGCATTGAACGGCCGTACATGGGCAGAGATTGAGCCGCTGCGACCACGGCGGGGAAGGATAATGAGCGCAGCATGAGGCGCGCGATGACAGGAAGAGGGCCCGCGCGGACGCCGGAACGCCTGCGCAAGCTGGGCGCGATCGATCGCCGCCTCATTTTCCTGCTCGTCTTCCTGGGCGCGCTGATTCCCATTCTCCATCCGCTCGGGCTCGGGGTGCAGATTTCTCCGCCGGTGCGCGCGGTCTTTCAATCGATCGACCGGCTCGCGCCCGGCGATGCGATCGTGCTGTCGTTCGATTACGGCCCGTCGGACGGGCCCGAGCTCGATCCGATGGCCAACGCCATTCTCCGCCATTGCGTCAAGAAGGGCGTGCGCGTGGTCGGCATCTCGCTGTATTCGCTGGGCGGCGTCGACATGGCGCGCGCGCGATTCCGCCAGCTCGTTTCCGACATGCATGCGAGGCCGGGGATCGACTTCGTGAACCTCGGCTACAAAGATGGGGCCCAGGCCGCGATGCGGGCGATGGGGCTGGAGTTTCCCTCGGTCTTTCCACGCGATGTGAACGGCACCCCGTACGAAGAGATCCCCGCCGCGCGCGGCATTCGCAACTTCGCCGACTGCAAGCTGGCCGTCACGCTCTGCACCAGCATCATCGGCCAGCATTGGGTGAACCTGGTCAACGCGCAGTTCCGCATTCCCCTGGCCCTCGGGGCGACGGCGGTTTCGGCGCCCAAGTACTACGCCTATGTCGAAGCCGGGCAGGCGATCGGCGTCATCGGCGGCATGAAGGGCGCGTCCGAGTACGAGGAGCTGCTCGCGAAGGCCGATCCCGATTTGGGCGGACTCACGCGAACGGCCACCGTGGGAATGGATGTGCAATCGATCGTGCACTTGATCGTGATCGCCCTCATCGTGCTCGGCAATGTGGCCTTCCTCGCCTCCCGCCGCGGGCGAATGCGAGGGGATGGGCCCACGCACTCGGCGCCCCCCACATCCGGAGGGAAGCCATGAACGGAAGCGAAGCGATCGGCCTTGCGCTTCCCGGATTCGGCACCTGGGTGGCGGCCCTGTTGACGCTGTGCATCTTCAGCTTTCTCTATCGCGACAATCTGCTCTATCGCCTGGCCGAGAGCATCTTCGCCGGGGTTTCGTTCGGGTACTATGTGGGGCTCGCGAAACTGAACACGCTCGAGCCGAACCTCTTTCGCCCGTTGTTCGGCGACTTCGCCTCACAATGGCCGCTGCTCGTCCCGCTGGCCCTCGGCCTGATTCTGTACCTGCGCTACATCCCCCGGCTCGCGTGGATCTCGCGCTGGGCGCTGGCGATCTACATCGGCTATTACGCGGGCGTGAGTCTGCTGCAACGCCTTCACGGAGAAGTGCTTCCCCAGGCGAAAGGCACGATGCTGTCCTTGAGCGGCCCGGTGGGGGAGGCGCTCGGCCATTTGATCGTCATCGTCGGGGTCATCACGGTGCTCACCTACTTCTACTTCTCCAGCCCGCGCCGCGGGCCGCTGAAACCTGCGTCCCGCCTGGGGGTCTATTTCCTGATGATTTCATTCGGGGCCAGTTTCGGGTATACCGTGATGGGGCGCGTGTCGCTCTTGATCGGGCGGCTGACCTTCTTGGTGCATCAATGGGCGCGCCCGCTCTGGATGGCCTTGTTCGGGTCGTGATCTCGAGCCGTCGCGATCCGAGCCGCGGGCGAGCGTTTGACAGGACCGGCGAGGTGCGATGCCTGGTTCCGTGAGCAAAGCGCAGATCCGGCGCATGATCTGGGAGCGGTTGACGCGCCAGGGCATGGCGACCTTTCCCGGCGTGTACGGGCGCACCCCCCGCTTGCCCGATCACGCGCCGTGCATCCGGCGGCTGGCGACGATGCCGGTCTGGCAAGAGGCGGCGCGCATCCTCGTTCTTCCCGACGCCGCGCTCGAGGCAATTCAATCCCGCGTGATCGAGGATATGAAGACGCTCGTCATTCCCGATCTCGCGCGCGTGAGCGAGGACTGGATCCTGGAAATCGATCCGCGGGAAGCGGGAATCGAGAAATCGCTGGCGGCCATTCGTCAGGCGGGCACGGTGGATCCCAAGCCTGCGCGCGGAATCCGCTATCAGCGCGGTCGCGACACGCCGGCGGTGGATCTCATGGTGATCGGGGCGGTCGGAGTGAATCGCCTCGGCACGCGGGTGGGACGCGGCTGCGGCGGAGCGGATCTGGTCTACGCGATCGGTCGCGACCGGGGGTTCCTGCATGGCGACACGCCCGTTGCGGTCGTGGTTCATCCCGCGCAGATCTTCGATGAGCCCGCGGATCGCGAGGCGACCGATCTGCCCGTCGACTACATCGTGACCGCGGAAGAAGTGATCGGCATCGAGACCGTGGTCATGCGTCCGAAGGGTCTCACTCCCTGCATGGTGACCGCGTACCGGCTCTCCTGCTTTCCAGGCCTGCGGAGGATCCTCGAACGAGAGGGCATTCCGCTGCCTCCCGGGGCCTGCCGGCCCGCCTGAGCGATCTTCGCCGCTTCGCCGCAGGCCCTCTTCCGGAATGCCTTCGTCGCCAAGGCCCATTTTCGGCTACTTCTGCGCATCCGCGCTGCCGATCTCGGGGTTGAAGAACGGCTTCCCGGCGGGATACCCTTATCCGTTCTCGATCGCATTCGTTCTCGATCGCATGGACGGGCTTCGGAAGCGAAGGCCCGGCGGCCGGACGCGATCGGCGGCTGGCGCAAGGCCGCTCGGTCCGCGCCTGGTTCCGCCATCACGGCCCGCGCAGCGCAAGAGCAAGGAGACGCAGAGATGGGACTCTTCGACGGCATCTTCGGAAAAAGGCAAACGCCGGCCGGCTCGGGCGCGGCCCCTTCACGCCCGGGCGGTCCTGTTTCCGCGCGGCCTCCGCTGGCCGCGGCGGGCGCCTTCAAGCGGCCCGATCCGCCCTTCGCCGAGATGAACAACTACCTGCTCATCATTCTCGACAGCTGCCGCTACGATTCCTTCATGGCCGCCGCGCCGAAGGTGATCACGAAGCTCGGGCCGGTCGAGCGGCGCTGGAGCTACGCCTCGTGGACCGCGCCTTCGCACTACAACCTCCTGATGGGCCTCCTGCCGCACACCAGCCCGCCGCATGTGTACGCGTCCGATTACTACAAGGAAGATTTCGTGCGCTTCAATGAGCGCTTCGGGGCGAAGGGCATCGAGTTCGCGAGCTTCGTGCCGCATCTCTATCTGCCGAGCTACCTGCGCCAGACCCTCGGCTACTTCACGCACGCGAAGGTCTCGTTGCCGGTGCTCAATCCGAAGACGGCGATCAACAAGGATTTCGACACCTTCCGCCTGATGGAGAAGCACAACGACATGAACGCCATGCTCGACGAGATGACCTTCTCCACCGAGCGTCCCTCGTTCTACATCCTGAATGTGGGCGAGACCCACTATCCCTATGCGCGCCCTTCGGAACCGAGGGACCTCTGGCCGCGGCTGAGCGGCGTGCACGGCGTCTTCAAGCACCTCGACGATCATGTGATCGAAGGCAAGCTCAAGGCCGACACGAAGGTTCAGCCCTTCTTCGATCAGGAGAAGCTCGACATCCTGCGCGGGCGGCAGATCGACACAATCCAGTATCTCGACGGCGTCTTCGAGCGGCTCTTCGACATGGTTCCCAAGAACACCTACATCACGGTGACGGCGGACCACGGCGAGCTCTTCGGCGAGGAAGGCTACTTCGGTCACGGTCCCATCCAGCACGACAAGGTCTACGAAGTGCCGTTCCTCGAAGGAAGAGTTCGTTGAAGCGAAGCGCTTTCGTTTCCTGACGATCGCCCAGAGGCAGCCTCGCTTTCGCCCGTCATGAGGCAACCCAACCCGGAAGCAGCTCGGGAGCCGATGGCTTGCGAGCTGCGACCGTCTAGGCCGCGCTGATCGGCGACTGCGATCGCATGCGTGCTCGAGACCATGGCCGAGCACTTGCTGCGCGACCGCGACACGCTTCTCTCTCTGATCTATGCTTGCAGGCAGCGATGAGGCGGTCCGTGCGGGCCAGCGCGCCCGTCCGGCGCGCTCGTGAGGGTTCATCGAGGCAGGCAAGAGGAAACAGGCGAGGACCATCGTCCATGAAGCTTCTCTCGTTCTTGCCGTATCTGATCGTCTTCGTGATTCTCGCTGGCTACCTGTATTTTCGGATGGGCACCGCGGCGAGAACCGCGAGGAGAAGGGAAGGCTCTACGCTATGGCACGCCCGGGGCCGGGGACGCCGGAAACTGCGGATTTCGAGGGACTGGGATAGCCTGGGAGACCACACCAGGGAACGAGATGGCGCAGATGAGCCTCAGGGCGGGCAGACAAGCGGCTCGCGACCCGATACGGCCCCGGACCAGAAGCAGGACGATTGAGCGTGCTCCGACGAGCGAGGCTTCAAGTGCCCAGTGGGTAGGCGGTTCTGGCAATCGACTGGGCAGCGCCCTCTCGATCCTGGAAGACACTCTGGAAGACCTCGGCCAATTGACGGGTGGCCCCTGCAAGTGGTATCCTTCTCAAGTACTTCGGGTGTCAACCCGGGTCGGATCCCGGTCTGTGGCATCCTCACGAAGCGCCGGCTTCGAGGCATTGGGAGGAAAGGAAGCCGCCCCGGCCCCGTCGCCTGCGCTAAGGTGGAGCGCTCGGGTCTCGAAGTCACTTGCCTCCATGCGGTTCGAATCCAGGAAGGTGGCCGGGCCGTGTGGGACATTCGATGGAAGACTCGAATGCTCGCAGCAATTGGTTCCTGGCACGCGGTGACGGCCGGGGCGCCATGGTTCTGGCCGGCATTGTCTCTCGGCAGGGTGCGCCGATCCGGCGCGCCCGCGAGGAACCCCAGGGCCAATGCGGGCACCGCGGTCCCGGACGCATGCCGTGGCCTGGCGGGAAGCGGCTCGAACGCATACGGGAGAGTCGTGAACGCCGAATCGGGGACGGCCTGGCCGGCGTACTCGGGACCGCGGAGACCCGGCATTCCGCCGCACCGGCGCTCTCCGGCTATCGCGCTTTCCGAATCGCTTCCAGCAGATCTTCGGCGGGGCCCGCTTTGTAGAGATACATGTCGACGCCCGCTTCCAGCATGCGCTTGAGCAGCGACGCTTCCTCGAACATCGAAAGCACGATCACGCGAATGTCCGGCATGTGCAGACGGATTTGTCGAGCCGCCTCGTCGCCGGACATGATGGGCACCGAAACATCCATGACCACGACATCGGGATGCAGGCGATAGGCGAGATCCACCGCTTCGCGACCGTTGCCCGCCTGGCCCACGATTTCCAGATCGCGCTGCTCGCGAATCAGGAGGGCAAGGCCTTCGCGCAAGATGCGATCGATCAGGCCGGGTACGGCGAGGAATTCCGCGGGGGCGTATCCGGTGGTGCGTTCTCATCCGGGCGAGACATACACCAAGCAATTGTATCCGGGCCTGATTGCGCGCATCGTTCCCTGCCGTTAATTTCCTTCGAAGGGGTCTTGGGTCCGTGCGGATCGTTTCGTTCGAAGGGGCTGGGTGCCGGCATGCCGGGGGTCGACGGTTGGGAGAATGAGCGCCATCGATTCCATCGATCCGCTCTCGAAGGGAGGCTTCATGTCCGCGTCGCTTTCAGCAACTCGTTCCCATGACGCTCTTCCGCGCTGGGATCTCTCGAATGTCTACGGAGGCCTGGAGGCGGAGGACTTCCAGTCGGATTTGACGCTCGTCGCCCGCCAGTTGGACGAGCTCGAATCGCTGATTCAACGCCATTCGATCGGGCGGCTGGCGGAACCGCCGCGGGACCTCGCCCCCACCGCGCGCATCGCGGATGAGGTGCTCGAACGCTTCAACGACCTCGCCCGCCGCCTGGAGACGCTGACGGCGTTCGCCTACGCCTTCGTTTCCACCGATTCGTACGACAAGACGGCCGCGCGCCGGATGAGCGAGATCGAACAACTCGATGTGCGCAAGAAGAAGATTCGCGTGCGCCTGCAGGCCTGGTTCGGCTCGCTCGCTCCCGTGTTGGCGCAGGTGAGCATGCAAAGCGCGCGCGCGCGCGAGCACGAGCAGGTGCTGCGCGAGTGGGCGGAGCAAAGCCGTTACCTGATGGATGCGCCCTTGGAAGATCTCGCGGCCGAGCTGCAGCTTTCGGGCGGAGGTGTGATGTGGAAGCTGCAGGGCACCGTGACGAGCCAACTCAAGGCGGCCATCGAGCAGGACGGTCGCACGGTCGAGCTGCCGATGACCAAGCTGCGCAATCTCGCCTACGATGCGGACGAAGGCGTGCGCCGCCGCGCGTACGAGGCCGAGCTGAAGGCCTTGGCGAGCGTGCGCGAACCGGTCGCGTTCTCGTTGAATTGCGTGAAGGGAGCGGCCGTCACGCTCGCCAAGTGGCAGAAGCGGGACGATGTCCTGCACGCGACGCTCGACGTGAACCGCATCGATCGCGCCACGCTCGAGGCGCTTCTCGCGGCGATGCGCGACGCGCTGCCCGCCTTTCGCCGGTATTTGAACAGCAAGGCGCAGAAGCTGGGCAAGCCGCGCCTGCCCTGGTGGGATCTCTTCGCCCCGGTGGGGCAAGGGACGCTGGAATACACCTGGGCCCAGGCGCGCGAGTACATCGTGACGCAGTTCGGCCGCTTCGACGCCGAGCTCGCGCAATTCGCCGACCGCGCGTTCGAGCGCCGTTGGATCGACGCCGAGCCGCGCGACGGCAAGCGCGGCGGAGCCTTCTGCATGGATGTGCCCGGGGTCGAGGAGTCGCGCATTCTCGCGAACTTCGACGGCAGCTTCGATCAGATGACCACCCTCGCGCACGAGCTCGGCCACGGCTTCCACACCCATTGCCAGAAGGGCCTGCCGATGTTGCGGCGCGGGGCCCCGATGACGCTGGCCGAGACCGCCTCGATCTTCTGCGAGACGATCGTCTTCAACGCCGCCCTCGCGGATGCGCCGCGCGATGCGCGTCTGCCGATTCTCGAGAATTCGCTGATGGGCTCGACGCAGGTGATCGTCGATATCTACTCACGCTATCTCTTCGAGAGCGAAGTGGTGAAGCGCAGGGCGGGGGCGGAGCTGAGCGCGGACGACTTCTGCGCGCTGATGCTCGCGGCCCAGCGCGAGGCCTACGGCGATGCGCTCGATCCCGAGCATCTGCATCCCTACATGTGGCTGCTGAAGCCTCACTACTATTACGGCGATTTGAACTTCTACAATTTCCCGTACGCCTTCGGGCTGCTCTTCGGTCTCGGGATGTACGCGAACTACGAGCGGGAAGGCGCCGCGTTCGTGCCGCGCTATCGCGAGCTCTTGCGAGCGACGGGCGAGGGCAAGGCGGCCGAGCTGGCGGCGCGCTTCGGCATCGACATCCGCGGCCGCGACTTCTGGGACCGCAGCCTGGCGATCGTCGGCCGTCAGATCGACGAGTATTGCGGGCTCGCGGCCATTTGACGGCCACCGCTTCTCGAACGGGCGCGGGCTCTCGTCGACCGATGGCAGCCTGCACCCTCCCGCGCCCGGGTGCGGCCGCGCCGGCTCAGCTCAATTGTAGGTTGCGGAGAAGCGCACGCCGAAGTTCGTGCCCTTCAGACTCTCGTCGGTTTCCGTGGGAATGGAATGGAAGCTCGCGTCAACCGCGACGCCCAGGCCCCAGCGCGATCCCACCCACCATTCCTTGCCGACCATCCCTTGCAATGCCACGCCGGTATCGCTTTCAAGGGAAGTGGTGGCATTGTCTTCGTGGAATTCGAGATTCATCGTGGCCGCGGCGATGCTGCCGGAGAAGTACACATTGGACGGGTCGAGATAGTAGGTGAGGCCCGCTCCAAAGCCGGACATGCTCATGGACACATCTTCGGAGTCGACATCGATTCCTCCGATCTCGAAGTCGGGCTCGGTGACGGCCCAGCCGAGCAGCGTCGCGTGCAGCGCGAGATTGGGGGAGACGATGACGCCGATGGCGAAGTTCGCGTCTCCGGACAGGCCGCTCGCTTCGACATCGAACCCGACCGGATCGTCCTCGACATCCGCGGCATCGATTTCCGTGCGCGCGGATCCCAACCCGGCGGAGAGCCGCAGGAAGAACCCGCTGTCATGTTGGCGCGGCAGATTCGCCGCCTGTGCGATGGAGAGCATTCCCGAGAGGAACAGAAAGACGAGCAACGCACTTGCCATTCGGATCTTCATGGCTCGACCTCCATGCAAGCCGCCCAGCGGAGGACGCGCGCGGCCTGGGCCGCGGCGAGGAACCCGGCCGGCGGCAAGCGCCTCTGCAAGCTCTTCGAGGCCAGGCGCCGGCGCCGGACATGCGAGGAAAAGCAGAACCGCGCCGCGACTGCAAGGCGGGAATGCGCCGGGGATGTGCCCTGCCCGACTCGGCGGCCTGCCGTGGGCACCCGGCCTCGATGCAAAAAGGGAGCGACGGACGAACCGCCGCTCCCTTTCGCTGGAAGGGGGAAGAGAACCTAGTCCGCGAGGATCATCTTGGTCGTGCTCATCTCGCCCGCGCGATGCAGGCGCGCGAAGTAGGTGCCGGCGCCCACCGGCTGGCCCTGATCATTGCGTCCGTCCCAGGGGAAGCTGTGCTGGCCCGCTTGCAAGCGGCCGTTCCAGATCGTCCTCACCATGCGGCCGTTCACATCGACCACATCGACCACGACCGCGTCTTCATTGGGAATGTTGAGCGCGATCGTGGTGAGCGCGCCGAACGGGTTCGGATAGGCGCGCGAGATCTCGAAGACGCGCGCGATCCGGCCGTCAGGCGAAGCCGCGGGATCGACGAGCACGGTCAGGGTGACCGGCACGACGGTCGGGCTGCCCGGCGCATTGTGGGTGAGCGTCACTTCCGCCAGGTACACGCCCGCGTCCATGTCGGCCGCGTCGTAGTCGAAGTCCATCGGCAGGCTCGCGCCCTGGGCGATGTCGCCGGTCGTCGGATCGATCGAGAGCCAATCGGTGCGCACGCCGTCCTTCCCGGGGAGATAGGCGAGCGCGGCGTCGAAGTGCAGGGTCGTGCCCGGGCCGCCGGTGTTCGAGATCAGGAGCACATCAGTGGCGGTTTCGTTCTGGATCAATTCCGGCGCGAAGGATGCATCGCTCAGCGTGAGCGCCGGCTGGGCGGCGACATCCTCCTGGCTGACCGTGATGGTGTAGGTCGCGGTGCCCGTGAACGCGGAATTCGACATGCTGAAGCCGACTTCCAAGATCTGCTCGCGCGGGACGGAGAGCGACACATTGGCGTCGCAGTTGCCGTCGAGGGTGATGCGTTCCAGCACTGCCGTGTTGTCGCGCTTGCGAATGATCGCCGTCAGGGCGATCGCCGAGGCGTTCTGCCCGTCGAAGACGACATTCACCACGCCGGGGTTCTCGCTGAATGTCCGGCAGCGGATGAATCTCGCGGCCAGGTAATTCACCGAACCGCTTTGGGTGTTTGGATACGAGGAGAAGACCGTGTTCGGCGAGGCGGGATAGCGGGACGCTTCCCCATAGCCGAATCCGGGGATGGCCTTCGCCGATCCGCAGGCGTAGTTCCACGCCGTGAACACGGGCCAGCCGATCGTGAACGAGGAGCCGTAGTTGCCCAGAATGGTGTTGTAGGAAACCAGCATCGACTGGGACTGATGGGTTCTCCGCCATACCCAGAGATCGGTGATGATCTGATTGCCCCAGGTCTCGCTCATCCAGTGCTGGAACACGCAGTCCTCGTAGGAGCCGCCCGCTCCGCCGTTATCGAGCGATTGCGCCGGAGCGCTGATCGGGCTGCCGGAGATCAGGTAGTTGTAGTAGTCGTTCACCACATCGTACGCGATGTCTTCCATCCAGGTGGCGTCGAGTTCCACCCAGCCGCCTTCCGACCAGCGCGATCCGGCCCGCTGGGTGGCGTGCTTGAACTCGTGCGCGCAGGTGACCTTCGCCGCTCCCCACTGGTCCCCCTCGGGATCGTCGTTGGCCGGAAAGCCGAGGAAGGTGTTGTGGAGGGTGATGTTCGATCCCGTGAGTCCCACCGCACTCGTGTAGCCATAGTACCCCATGTTTTCGAAGTAGATGTAATAATAAGGCGAGTGCGGCGGAGTGGAGAAGCCCAGGATGTTGCACTCGAGATCCTGGCTGTAGTCCATGTAGTTCGCGCACTTCTCCACAAAGTCGGGGATCCCGTTGGCGGGATTCACATCGGTCGCCGGCACCGCATCCACTCCGGTGGTCACATAGGTGAGCAGGAAGAAACCGCTCGGGCTCACATAGGTGGCGCGATCCTCCAGCCGCCGTTCGGGATGAATGTAGCCTTCGATGATCTCGATCGTGCGGGGAGAGAGCGAATCGCGCATCCGTTCGAATTCGATGATCAAGGGCGTTCCGCTCTTGATCGGGCTGAACCCCGATGGCCGGTACTCGGCGGGAAGCTGGCTTTGGTCAAACCCGTAATGGAACTTGTAGAGCAGCGCCTGCTCCGGAGTCAAAAGGCCCGCCTCACGGTCGGCATCGATCTTCTGGAATGCCTCCTGGCCGGAATTCGGAGGCAGGGCGAAGGCCGCGGCGGAAAACGCGACCAGGCACAGAACGACGAGGATGATTCCTGTCCATAGGCTTCGGGACATGTAGCAACTCCTTCCAGCAAGTGGTCCAAGGCCTGCATGGGTGCCACAGAACGAGCGGGCGGCCTTTTCAAGGAGTGCGCAACAGGGTGCCGACTCGCGAGCCGCCATGATATGTAAATGATTGTAGCACAAACCTCCCCGGGAATCAGCGCGATTCCCGGAAGGCAGGGAAGCAACCGCGCTTCGGAAGCGCGGGCAATCCCTTGGCAGCGGCGGTTTTGGGCCGTTTCGGATGCCCGGCGGCCGCACTCTCCTTCATCGCGTCCTCGGCGGTCGGCCCCGCGAGTCCCGAGGGCAGGGCACCTGGCCGAGGACATCGTACCCCGACAAGCAGTCGAGCCGATCGACGGCGTGGAAGATGTCGCGGCATTCGCTCTCGGAAACCGTTTGGCCCGGATCGTCCACGGCCGCGTACCCGGTGACCACCGATGCGAAGCAGACTTCGATGTCTCCTTCCACGCGACCGGCCAGGGTTTTGACTTTTCGTCCGAATCGATCGTAGAGATGGAGGGCCGAGGGAAGCGTGGCGAGGATTCTGCGAACGACGCCCCGTCGCAGGCACACCCCGGAATCGCCGGAAAGCAGGCATCCGACGCCGCGAGAAGATCGCGCGCCTCTGAATCCTCCAGCGCCGTCCCGGGAACGGAGGCGAGGCCGATCGCTTCAGCCAGAACCGATCGTACCCGAAGATCCGCTTCCCGCCGCGGACGAGGCATTTGCCACCAATGAATGGGCATCACGCGCGATGGGCATCATTCCGCGCGCGCCGTCCACAAGGAGTGCACAACCCGAGTTCGGCATGGGAGAATCGGGGAAGATTCGAGCGGGTACGAATACCCTCCTGCCTGGCATGAAGAATGTCCAGGAATTGACGGACTATTCGCCTTCATGGGACATTGACGCCGGAAGGTGGATTTCCGGAAGGTGGATTTGCCGATGGGCACGGGGTTCCTGTTTCAATTCTGTCCGCGGTGCGGCGAGGCGCTCGCTCCCGAACGGCCTTGTCCGGCATGCGGCTATCGTCAATATCGAAATCCCGTTGCCGTCGTCGCCGGGGTCCTGCTTTCTTCCGAAGATGCATTGCCTTCTCCCGGACGCTCGATCGCCCCCGGGCAGGCGACTCACATCCTGCTCGTGCGCCGGTCGGGCACCCATGCGGGAGCGTGGTGCATTCCCTGCGGATATGTGGATTACGAGGAAGACATCCGCGCCGCCGCGGCGCGCGAGATGCGCGAAGAGACGGGGCTGCGGGTCGCGGTCGAGGAGATCTGCGCGGTGAAATCGAACGCGCACGATCCCGAGAATCGCACGGTCGGGATCTGGTTTTTCGTGCGGTATCTGGGGGGAGCGATTCGCGCGGGGGATGACGCGAGCGAGGCGGCCTTCGCTCCGTTGCGGAATCCACCAAGCGAGCTGGCATTTCCCACCGATCGGGAAGTGATCGAGGCGCTGGCGCGCGCTGGCCAGGAGAGCGGCGGAAGATCTGCTCGAGGCGCAGGGGAATGAAGAGAGAAAGCATGCAAGATAAGAAGAGCAGAGGGGCAAAGGCGAAGGGGGGCGCTTCGCCGCGAAGCGCGTTCCACGCCGGAGAAGGGCGCGGAGCGAAGCCGAGCGATCCCGCGCCGCAACGCCGGGGCATGAAGGCCCGCCGGCCTGCCGCGCCTGTCGTGCGCGACGCGGCCACGCGCGAGTTCCAACGCGAGCGCGAGCGATTGAACGCGATCGTCATGCGCTATGCGGGCACGGCCACCAAGCGCTTCTATCATCTCGATTGGCAGGCGTATCAACCGGGGGCTCTGCCGGTCGAGGTCAAGGAGCTGCTCGGGCTGGTGGCATCGCTCGTGCTGCGCTGCGACGACTGCATTCGCTACCACCTGATCCGCTGCCGCGAGGAAGGGCTTTCCGATGCGGAGCTGGAGGAAGCTTCCGCGATCGCGCTTCTCGTCGGGGGCTCGATCACGATTCCGCACTTGCGACGCATGTGGGATGCCTGGGACGGGATGAAGCCGTGAGCGCGTCCTCGCCAGCCGGCGCCGGCCGCAGCGCTCGCGGAGGCGAGCGCGCGCAAGACGCCGCTTCCCTTTCGCCCGCGCCGCCAGGCCGTCGATCTTCTACGAGGCCCGCCGTTCTCGTCTGGTTTCGCTCCGATCTTCGTCTCGCCGATCATCCGGCGCTCGCCGCGGCGAGAGAAACGCAAGCGGATCTCGTGCCCGTGTTTATCTGGAGCCCTGGCGAGGAAGGGCGTTGGGCGCCGGGTGCGGCCGCCCGGTATTGGCTGCATCAATCGCTGCGCGCATTGGCGGAGGATCTCGAAGCGCTTGGTTCGCGGTTGATCCTGCGCAGCGGAGACGCGGTCGAGCAACTCGGCCGGCTGCTCGAGGAGACGCACGCGAGCGCGATCTACTGGAACCGTCGCTACGAGCCTGCCGCGCAGTCGCAGGAACAGCGCGTGCGCGCGCGTCTCTCCGGCGCGGCCGAATTGCGCGAGTTTCCGGGCAATTTGCTGTTCGAGCCGCACGAGTTGAAGACGAAGGCCGGCGGCCCATTTCGGGTCTTCACGCCGTTCTATCGGGAAGCGCTTCGCCAGTTGGAGGTGTCTCCCGGTTCGCTGACGACGCAAGGCAGGCCGCGCCGGCTGCGCGCGCCCCTTCGCTGGCCGCCAAGCCTGGCGTTGGAAGAACTGCGTCTGCTGCCGGCCATCGACCGGGCGGGAGGCATCCGCTCGGCGTGGACCTTTGGAGAACGCGCGGCCATGCGCCGCCTGCGCGGCTTTCTGTCCGGGCCGGCGGCATCGTATGACCGTTTGCACGATCGCGTGGGCGAGGAAGGCACTTCCCGGCTGAGCGCCCACTTGCACTTCGGGGAACTCTCGCCGCAACAGATCTGGCGCGCGCTGCAGTCGGCTGCTCCGAACGCGGGAGTGGAATCGTTCCGCCGTCAGATGATCTGGCGCGAGTTCGCGCATCATGTGCTCGCGCACTTTCCGGAGCTGCCGGAACGACCGCTCGATCGGCGCTTCGAGCGGATGCGATGGAGTCGCGGGCGCGCAGGGCTCGAGGCCTGGAAGCGCGGCCGCACGGGATATCCCCTCGTGGATGCGGCCATGCGCCAACTCTGGCAAACGGGATGGATGCACAATCGCGCGCGCATGGTCGCCGCATCGTTCCTGATCAAGGACCTTCTGATCGATTGGCGAGAAGGGCAAGCGTGGTTCTGGGACACGCTCGTCGATGGCGACCTCGCCAGCAACGCGTTCAACTGGCAGTGGGTCGCCGGATGCGGCGCGGATCCGGCTCCCTTCTTTCGGGTGTTCAATCCCCTGCTGCAGGCGAAGAAGTTCGATCCCCACGGGCAATATATTCGCCGCTTTCTTCCGGAGCTCGCCCGTTTGCCCGATGGCTTCCTTCACGAACCGGCCGGTGCGCCCCGTTCGGAGCTCTCGCGCGCCGGGATCGTGCTCGGCAAGACCTATCCCCGCCCGATCGTCGATCACGCCGAGGCGCGCGACCGGGCCTTGCTTGCTTTCACGCGGAGAAGCGCCGCGATTTGATCCGGGCAGAAAAGAATCCGGCCCGCATCCGCGCGACGACTGCGGCGGCCGGGTTGTATGGTGGCGAGCTCGTCCGCGCGCAGGATTGACGCCTTGTCATGACCTGCGGATTCGTTCAGGATCGCGGGGCGTCGGAGCGAGAGAAGCGGACGCGTGCATTCCGATTGACCGCTTCTCGCGCCGGATGACGGCGCCGACATGCGACGCTCGCACGCAAGCCGCCGCCGGACATTCGGCGGCGGTTCGCATCGGGTTCGTGTTCCTGCATGAGGCAGAGACATGGCGATGAAGCTCGTCTATCTCGATCACGCCGCCACATCGTGGCCCAAGGCGCCCGGCGTCTCGCAAGCCGTGGCCGACTTTCTCGATCGCATCGGCGCGAATCCCGGGCGGTCCGGCCATCGCATGTCGATCGAGGCGGGCCGGATCGTCTCTTCCGCCCGAGGGACGCTCGCATTCCTGCTGGGCGTCGAGGATCCTCTCCGCATCGTCTTCTGCTCGAATGGAACCGAAGCGTTGAATATCGCGCTCCATGGCTACTTGAGGCCGGGAGACGAGGTGGTCACGACTGCGGTCGAGCACAACGCGGTGATGCGTCCGTTACGCACGCTCGAGCGGGAGGGAGTGCGGGTCAAGGTCGTCGCTTGCACGCGCGACGGAAAGCTCGATCCCGCGCAGATCGCCGCGGCCGTCTCGGACGGCACCACGCTGATCGCGATGACTCACGCCTCGAATGTGACCGGCACGCTGCTGCCCGTCGCCGAAGTCGCGCGGATCTCCCACGCGCGCGGCATCCCGCTGCTCGTCGACGCGGCGGCGAGCGCGGGAGCGGTGCCGCTTTCGATGACGGAAATGGGGATCGATCTCCTCGCCTTCACGGGACACAAGGGACTGCTCGGGCCTCCGGGCACCGGCGGGCTGGCGATTGCGCGCACCTTCGACATCCGTCGCTTGCGTCCGCTCAAGCAGGGGGGAACAGGAAGCCGTTCCGAGCACGAGGAGCAACCCGATTTCCTGCCCGACATGCTCGAGAGCGGAACGGTGAACGGAGCGGGCATCGCGGGGCTGGCGTGCGGCACGCGGTGGATCCTGGAGACGGGCGTCGACACGATCCGCGATCGCTTGCGCGCCATGTCGCGGATGCTGCGCGATGGATTGGGGGCGATTCCGGGTGTCACGATTCATGGCCCCTCACGTCCGGAAGATCGCACCGGCATCGTTTCATTCACCATCGAGGGGAAGACGCCTTCGGAGATCGGCGAACGATTGGATCGGGAGCACGGAGTTCTCTGCCGGGTGGGGCTCCACTGCGCCCCGGCCGCGCACCGCACCATCGGCACATTTCCGGTGGGCACAGTGCGATTCTCGGCGGGCATCTTCCACACGGACGAGGAGATCGCACGCGCGATCGAGGCGGTGGCCGCCATTCAGAAACGGTGACGGATACGGCAGGGATCTACGCGCCGGGGCACGGACGCGCGTGAGGACGGTGCGGGCGAGGAGGAAGGCAGAGTGGCGGACGATTTCGCGGAGCACCAAGGCGACCAGGCGCAGCGCCGGCTGGAGCATGCGGTCGTGCTCTTCCACAGCACGCATCACGCCTTGCGGGCGGAATCGCTCGTTTGCGCCGCGGGCTTGAAAGCCGAGCTCGTGCCCGTCCCGCGCCAATGGAGCTCCGATTGCGGCGTGTGCCTGCGCATTCGCGCCGAGGATCGCGATCGCGTGGAAGAGATCCTCGGCGCCCATCATGTCGAGATCGCGGACATACGGGATCTTTGAACCGCCGGCGTCCGCACCCACGGCACGTCCGGTGCACGCGAATCCGCATTCGCCGTCCTTCGAAAGGCTCAGCAGGCAGGCGGTTCCATCCCCATCTTGGCCCAGTCTTCCTTCGCCGGCCCGAAGATGCCCGGCACCTGAATGCCCGCCTGGCGCATCAGCACCGTCATCTGCCCGCGGTGATGCATCTCGTGATCCATGAGGATGCGCAATGTGAGCCCGCGAGGCCAGCGCTCGCCGTACATATCATCCGTTTCACGCAAGGACGCGTCGGTCCATTGGGACGAAATCATCTTCACGAGCTCCGAAGTCGAGCGCTGGTACTCCTCCGCGATCTCGCGCGCGTTGGCCGGCGGAAGCTTCGAAGCGGGAGGAGTCATTGGCAGGCCCGTGTGAGCCATCATCTCGGAGACGGAGGTGGTCACATGCCAGGCAATGTGCCCGAGCGTGCGATGCCCCGGCGCGATGGGACGTGAGAGGCAGGCGTTGTCGAGGGCCGCGAGGATCTTGCCGGTGCCTTCGGTCAGCTGTCGGTAGGACGCCAGGAATTCATCGAGCTTCGTGAACATCGATCTCCTCCTTGCCCATGCCGCTGGGCCGCGTTGCTCTTCCATCAGCTTGCGTTTCTGAGCGGCGCCGTTTGATCACCACCAGGGTGATGTCGTCCGATTGAGGCATCCCGGCCGAGAATCGGTCGACCGCACTCAGGATCGCCTCCTTGATCTCGACCGCCGAACGATGCGCGTGTTCGCGCACCACTTGGACCAGGCGCTCCTCGCCGAACATGGGCGGAACATCGTCTTCATCTTCGGCCGCGGAGATACCCATTCCCTCGGCCGCGTGAAGGTCCACGCCCTCGAGATCGCTCTCGGCCGCCCTCGCACGTGCCGGTCCTTCCGCCTCCGTCACGCCGTCGGTGTAGAGAACGAGGAGATCGCCGGGCGCGAAGGGCACGGTCTCCTGTTCGTACGGCATGCCCTTCAGCATGCCGAGCACCACTCCGCCGCTGTTCAGGGTCTGCATCGAACCGTCGGCCTTGAGCAGCAGGGGCGGGTTGTGCCCCGCGTTCACCGATGTGAAGGTGCCTGTCTCCGAATCGAGCACGCCGTAGAAGAAGGTCGCGAACATATGCGCGTCCGTCGAGCGCGCGAGCAAGTCGTTCACGCGCGCGACGATCTCCGCGACGCTGCTCGGATGAATGACCTGCCCCTGCAGGCTCGCCTGGAGATTGGCCATCAACAGCGCGGCGGGCATCCCCTTGCCCGACACATCCGCGATCGCGACCCCGATCCGCCCCGGTTCGAGGGAGAGAAAATCGAAGTAGTCGCCGCCCACTTGCCGGCTCGGAACGCTGGCGCCGACCATGTCAAAGCCGGGCAGGTCGGGAATGCTGCGCGGAAGCAGGCGTTGTTGGATGGTGCGGGCGGTCTGCAACTCGCGCTCGAGCGTCTCGCGCGCGATCGCCGCTTCCCGGCCGCGCTGCACGGCAACCGTCATCTCGTTGAAGGACCCCGCCAGCATGCCGAATTCATCTTGATTGGGAAGCTCGATGCGCGTCTCCAGATCGCCGCCCGCCAGACGCACCGTGCCTGCGTGCAAGGCATTCACCGCGGAGATGATCCCACCCGTGATGCGGATTCCGAGAAAGAGCGCCAGGCCTTCGAGGATGAGGAAGAGGCCCGCGATCACGGCCATGCCGAAGAAGATCGCCTGGTTGAACTGATAATCGCTGCGGGCGAATTCGCGCGCGAGATCCGAGAGGCGGACATCGAGATGATAGAAGACCGCGGAAGGAACGATGCGATCGTCGCGCAGCGAAAGGATGTCGAGGAAACCTCCTCCGAAGCTGATCGGCCGGCGCCAGATCGGCTTCGCTCCCGGTGCGGTCGTCGTCGCGCGTTGAAAGTAGCCGCGCAAGTGCATGCGGGTGGTGTCGGCCATCGCATCGGCGATGCGCGCGCTGTCCGCTTCTCCCATCAGGACCTTGTCGGGCCCGAGGAATCCGACGTCGCAATTGAGCAGCTGCGCGAGATGATCGAGCGCGGCGTCATCGAGTTTGTAGGCGTCGATCGCGAAACGCGGCGTGCCCGTCTGGCGCATCCGCACCAGCCACAGCCCGTCCTGCATGTGCGCATAGGCGGTCGTGTCTCTCGGCGACCAGACGCGTCGCAGCGTGTCCTCGTCGGCCACGATGCGCGCCTGCGACCTGCCACCGCTGCCGATCGTGAGCGTGCCGCGTGGCCGGGGGCGAGCCTCGGGGGAGGGCGCTTCGTCCGCTGCGTGCGCGGGCTCCGCGGCGAACGTCAGGCGCGGCGGGGCGCTCAACATCTCCTTCAAAGGATCGAGCCAGACGGGCCGTTCGGAAAAGGGCAGGGAAGCGCCGCCGCGCCCGGCGTCGGCGTAGAAGAACGAGTCGGGCGCCGCGTGAAGCCTCGTGGGGAAGGGCAGGGGGCACAGGATCGCGCCCTGTTCCGTTTGCCGCGCCCACAAGTGGAGCAGGGAGCTCGTGCGCGCGGCGCGGCTGCCGCCCAGCATGCCGTAGGTGAGCACGACGCCGAAGACGACGACCAGCACGAGCGGCACGAGCGCGATGAAGAGCGCGCTCACTGCGAGCTTGGGCTTCAACCGCATGAAGTGCAGACGCATGCGAAAGAAGAGCTGCAGGAGCGAGAAGAACCAGAAGAAGCGCAGCGAGGCGACCGACCAGATCGCGAAGGCGCGGCCGATCGCGTGCGGCCAGGATGCGCCCTCGATCGGCTGGCCCGCGAGATTCCAGTCGAGGGTGATGAGCAGAAAGGCGAGAACGCCGAGCAGGAAGATGCGCATGCGCTCGTGCCCGGTCAGCAATTGATAGGGCCGGTACTTGCGCACGAGAAGAAAGGCGAAGCTGATCAAAATCGAAGGAATCGGATTGGCCTCGGATCCGCCGAGCAGGAGGATGAGCAGGGCGGCGAACGCGAGCGCGATCACCCAGAAGCGGCGAAAGCTGCTGTCGAGAAGCAGGAAGCGAATGGCGGCGAACCACGCCGTGGAAAGCAGCAAGGCGAGCGCCCAGGCGAACACGGCCCCTTCGTTGCCGATGAGGCGATGGAAGCCCCAGGCGAGCACGCATCCGCCCACCGCCAGGAGCAGCCGGCGCCACGCGGTCAGGGCCAACGCCTCGCGGCCTTCCTGCGGGGACGCGGCGAAGGCGCCGCCGCGCGCTGTGTCGCCATGTGCGGTCACGGAGCATTCTAGACCCGAATCGCGCGCGGGTGCCACCAGTAGTGCCGGGCAGCGGGAAGGGTGTGGGCCGCGCCGGCCATCGCCTCGCGCCCGCCCCACCTGAAGCCGCCTACGATCGTTGCGGGGTTCGCATCGCGATGCTACCGTGCGGCACGCCAATCGTGCTGTTCTCCGCGCGCGAGCCGTGGGCCCGATCGCGCGCCATGACAGATCGCGCCAGAAGCCGGATGGGCGCGTGAAAGAACCTCGGGCCTGGACGAGGACGGGCGGGATTGGGCAATCCTCCGCGCGGCATCGATCCCCGGAATCTTGCGCGGCAAGCGGCGGCCAGTCGCTTCGCGCGCAATGTGGGCGTGCTCGTTTCGGGGACCGCGATCGGTTACGCGCTCACTGCGCTCATATCTCCCGTCCTCTCCCGGATCTTCGATCCGGCCGCCTTCGGCCTGCTCGCGGTCTTCTCCTCGGTGCTCAGCATTCTTGGCGAAGCGGCCACCGGCCGCTACGAACTCGCGATCCTGCTTCCCAAGGAAGACGAGGAGGGGGCGAATCTTTTCGCCTTGACGGCGCTCGTTGCGTGCGGCGCATCCGCGATCACGCTCCTCGGCGTGGCGCTCGCCGGGCGTCCCTTCGCGCAGCTCCTCAAGAGCCCCGAGATCGCGCCGTTTCTGTGGTGGCTGCCACCCGCGCTGCTCGCGCTGGGAGTAGGCGCCGCCATCAGCCATTGGATGACGAGACGGCGCAACTTTCGCGCGATCTCCGGCGCGCAGATCTATCGCTCGGCCGGCACGGCCGCGACGCAGATGGCGACCGGGTTCCTGCGCACCGGGCCGATCGGATTGATCGCCGGCCGCGTTGCGGGCGAGGCGCTCTCCTCGATCGGCCTCGCGCTCAGCATTCCCGCCGCCGACCGGGCGTTCCTCAAGCGTTCGATCCGCAAGGTCGAGATCCGCCGCCTCGCGCACGCCTATCGCGACTTCCCGAAATTCAGCATGCCGCAAGGCCTCGTGAATGCGATCTCGCAGAGCGTGCCCTCCTTCCTGCTCACCGCGTTCTACGATTCGCAGATCGTCGGCTTCTACGCGATGGGCCACCGGCTGCTCTATCTGCCGTCGCGCTTTCTCGGCCAGGCGGTCCGGCAGGTGTTCCTGCAACGCTCCAGCGAGACGCAGGCGCACGGGGGAGACATCCACCGGCTCTTCACGCGCACGACCCTGGGGCTCTTCGCAATGGGGCTCGTCCCCGCGCTGATCATCATTCTCTTCGGACCGCCCTTCTTCCGGGTCGTGCTGGGATCGAACTGGGAAGAGGCGGGCGTCTATGCGCAATGGATGGCGGTGTGGCTCTTCTTCGGGTTCGTGAATCCGCCCGCCGCGGTACTCATGCAGGTGTTGCGGCTGCAGCAGTACTTGCTCGCGTTCGACATCGCGCTACTGCTCGCGCGCACCGCGGCGTTGGTGATCGGAGGCATGGCCTACTCGCCGCTCACTTCCATCGCGCTCTTCAGCATCGTCGGGGCAGTCTTCAACGCCGCCTTGCCGGTGGCGATGTGGTGGTACACGCGCCGCCATCGCGATCTGCGTCCGGCGCTTTCGGAGGACGACGGCCGGGAACCGTAGGAGCCGGCGTTTGCGCGCAGGCCCGGGATCGCGAGGGCTTGTTGAGGCCGGGAGGCAGCGGTGCTGCAGTTCTGGATTTCGATCACGCCCGCCGAAGCGACGCCGTCGGCTCCGCCGTCGCGCGGCGTTCCCCTTCCCGATCGCGCGCTCTTCGATCGCGTCCTCGGCTCGCGCCGCGTGCGCGTGCTCGGGATTCCGGAGACGGCGCGCGCGAGTTCGCGGCCGGAACCTGCCAACTGGGAACAAGGCCTGGGAAAGCGCCACGCTGCTTTCCTCACAAACCCGGAAGACGACGACGACCCGCGCGTGGTGATCGACGAGCAGGCGCGCGCGGTCACGATCACCGTTCCCTACAGCTCGACCACGCAGATCTTCTTCACGCGACGCAACGAGGAGCTGCTCTTCTCGGGCGATCCCCGCTTGCTGCATGCGCGAGGCATGTCGCTGGACCCGCAAGCGGTCCTCTGTCTCTTCGAATTCGGTGCGCTCGTGCCGCCGCTCTCACTGTGGCGCGAAGTGCGCCGGCTGCCGCCCGGATTTCGCACTACCATCGATGTCGACACGCTCGCCTGGAAGAGCGGGCGCCTGGATGTGTGGGGGCCTGAGCCTTCAGGAGAAGCCGCGCGCGACGCCGCTTCGCAGGAAACGCTCGTGGCCGCGGAGCTCGATCGCGTGTTGCAGCGCACCTGCCCCGACGGCCGCCCGCTCATTCTCTTCAGCGGGGGAGTGGATTCGGGGCTCCTCGTCGCGCGGGCGAAGGCGCTCGGATGGAACGAGACGCGCCTCTTCCACTATCGCATGAGCGCGGGCGATCCCGAGGGCGCGCTCGCCGAACGCATGGCGCGCGCGCTCGAGCTGCCGCTCGTGGTGCGGACGAACGATTTCGCGGATTGGGCGGACCCGATCGCGCATCTGGCCCGCGATTACACTCAGCCGCTGGGCGATTACTCGATGATTCCCACGCGCCTCTTGTCCGCGGATGTGTTTTCTCACGCGGGCGCGACCAGCGTCGTGTGGGACGGCACGGGAGCGGACGGCGTGTTCGGAAGCTTCGCGAAGCTCGCGCGCTGGCAGGGCCTGTACGCGCAGCCCGGCGCGTTGCGCGCTACAGCAGGATGGTTGTACAACGCGGGGCGCATGTGGGGGAGCGACACGCGCCTGAGCCGCCGCCTCGGGGCCGCGCGCATCTCGCGCATGATGCCTCCGCTGCTCGCGTCGATGATCGCGGAGAATCCGCTGCGCGGCATCGCCTATCACGCGAGCGACGAGGATGCCCGCGCGCTGCACGAGCGGGTGGTGCGCGACATCGAAGGCTTCGCCGCCCCGCTCGCGGAAGAAAACGCGACCGCGCGAGTGCTCGATTTGCGCCACATCATCTGCGATTTCACCGCCCAGAAGGACGCGCCCCTCTTCCTCGGCGCGCATCCCGACATCGCCTATCCCTTTCTCGATCCACGCATCGTCCGCCTCGGTTTTCGGTCGGCCGTGTCCTGGCCCGGGCCGCGCGGGGAATCGAAAGCCGTCTTGAAGCGCCTGCTAGCGAACGCCATCGGACCGGAGATGGTGTATCGGCCGAAGAGCGGATTCACGCCTCCGATTGCCGCCGGCTTTCGCGAAGGCGTCCTGCGTCGCGCGCTCGAGGCGGTGTTGGAGCGCGGCCATCCGCTCGCGCCGTTCCTGAAACAGCGCACACTCTCCGGCATGGTTCGCCGCGCGGGGAGCGGGGATCTTCCCCATCGCGTGTACAACTTCCTGTGGATGGTGGTGTCGGCGACGCATTGGCTGGAGCAATTCGAGCGGATGGAGACGAGGGAATAGACGAGCTCGACGGAGTTCATCGGCGCAGCGGAGTTCATCAAGGCGGCGGTTTGATCAGGGCAGCGATTTCATCCAGGCAGCGATTTCACCCAGGCAGTCGTTTCATCAAGGCAACTGAATCGATCCCACCGTCGCGAACCCATCTCCCCCGCGCGGAAAGAACCCGAGCCTGTCGAAGCCCGTCTGCGCTGCAGCGGGCGGCGTCTCGATGTCCGCGAGCACCATTCCCCTGGCGTCGCGCACGCGCGGAGCGAGCGGTTGCGCGGCGAGAATCGACGCCCCGCGATAGTAGACGAGCGTGTATTCGGCATGGGGATCGAGCTCGACGGTCATGCGTTCCGCGCGCCGCGCATCGGGGAGAGCGACCTGCAACCCGTTGAAGGAGAATCGCACCGCGCGACCGCCGCGCGCCGTGCCTTCGGAGGGAGGCGTGGGCGCAAGGTCCGCGAGCGAAACGCGCCTCGGTTCGAGATACCGCGTGCGATCGAATCCGGGCCTTTGGCCGCTGAAATTCAGGCGCAGGATTTCGCGCAGCCGTTCGCCCGATCCCAACGGCCCGCGCGTGATCAGGTCCAGGCGGCTGCTCCACTGCCCGATGTCGCGGTCGCGAATGTGGTCCTCGCCGGTCATCAGCGATTGCAGGTAGCCTTCGGGAATCGCCCGCAGGAAATGCCCGACGCGCCAATTCGACGCTTCCGGTTTTCGCACGGCGCCGAAGGGATCGAAGCGCAATGCGGGCATGCGGGCGAGCAACGGGTCGGTGAGGCCGTAGTAATCGAGCACCGTGAGACGCGGGCCCGCGTAGTAGCCCAATTCCCCGATCGCTCCTTCCAGCACGAGGCCCGCGCCGCGTGCACGCAGGGCCTCTCCTTGCTCGCGTCCGAAGGCGCGCGTTGCCGCCGTGTGGCGTGAGGCGGGGAAGAGCGCCCGTCCCGGCAGCGCATAGTAGGCGCGCTCATCGGCGATCCCGTCGCGATCGATGAAGCGCGCGGCTTCATCGCCCGCCCCCGCAACCGCTGCTGCGGAGGGCTTGCCGCTTCCGAACAGCGCTTGCGAGAGGCCAAGGCGCGGAGCGACGCCGAGGATCACGATCGCGCTTGCGATCACGAGCGCGCGCTTGCGCGTGAGCGTGAGCGCTGCAACGCCCAAGGCAACCGAGGCGAAGAGCGGCGCGGTGAAGAAGCGCCCGCCCATGAAATCGCCGCCGATGCGAAGAATGTAGAGGAGATAGAGGAGGATGCCGGCCGAGATGGCAATGGCGGTGCGATCGATGGCGCGATGGTCATCCGCGCGGTGTCCATCGGTGCGGTGATGATCGGCTTGGCGCTCGTCGGCTTCAACGGTGCCGTCGCGATGGGGAATGCGCGCAGCCTTCGCTGCTACGCCGCGCAGGAAGGGAAGCGCGATACCGGTGAGCATCACGATCAGCGTGAGCGGATCGAAGCGCAGCGTGTGACGGAAGTACCGCAGGCCTTGTGCGGCCAGCTCTCCCGCGGGAATCCCGGTCGAGAGCTTCGCGTACGCCGTGTTCGGAAACAGGAACCCGTAGTACGCGAGCGAGAAGAGCTCCCACAAGAGAAACGGCGCGAACCCCAGCGCGAGCCATCCGAGCGCGCGCCCGCGCGGGCGCGTCTGCCAGAATGCGAGCGCGAGCGCGGGCAAGACGAGCAGCAGAGTGTCCAAGCGATTCAAGGCGAGGAGGCCCGCGAGAAACGCGAGCGTCGCGAAGCGCCGCATCGTCCATCGAAGATCGAGCGCGCCTCTCCAGAAGGCCACACAGAAGAGAGCCAGCAGCAGATGCGTGAGCGGGTTTTCGAGGCCCGAGGTGGAATAGTCGATGAAGACCTTGGAGAAGATCAGCACGAGCAAGGCCGGCACGAGCGTGGTCGACGCGCTTGCGCGGATCCATGATTCGCCTGGCGACTTCCGCATCTTGGGTGCAGTGAGATTCGGCTTCTGCCCATCGAACCCGCGCACGAGCACGAGCGCGGCGAGCAGCGAAACGAGCGCGCCGAGCACGACCGCGGTCGCGAGCGCGCTTCCGGTGAGCGCGTGCACGGGGATGAGCAGGAAGAGCCAGAGGGGATGCGTGTACGTCTGCACGCGCGCAGGCGGGTTCCAGGTCAGGCCGTGGCCGTGCAGGAAGTTGTCGACCGTGCGAAAGGTGATGAAGGCATCGTCGCAGATCCACGCGGTGCGCAGGACGAGCAGAGCGAAGAGCGCGAGCACGCCCACCAGAACGAGGCTCGACACGGTCGTTCCCGAAGCGTTCGGCGCCGGCGCGAGACGGCTCCTGCTTCGCGATGCATCCGCAATAGCCTCATCCTGATGGAACACCGGACGAGCCAACCCTCCAAGCCGGGAGCTGAACCTGGACTTCACCGATGTCGGTCCCGTCGGCCCGCCGGGTTCCGATCAGGCGGCGGAAGGAAAGCCGCTTCCGTCGCGCAGGAGTCCCGGCGAGGAACGAGATACTGAAGAGCGTACGGAATGCCGCCGGTCAGCGTCAAGCGGGTGGAATTCACAGCCATGCGGCTCTGCCCGGGGACACCGGCGCAACCCGCGAATGCAAGTGTGACTCATCATCGAAGCGCCCAGTCTTCCTAGCCGTTCTCGTCCGCAGATAGGAAGAGGCGGTCTTCTTAAGGGAGAAGACCGCCTCTCAGCCTCGGTGCTGGACCGAGGGGTCATTCCATCCTAACGGATCATCAGGAATCGCGTCGTCATGGTCCCTTCGGGTCCCGCGATCCGAACCAGATAGACTCCCGCCGGCGCCGCTCGGCCCGTGTCGTCTTGGCCGTCCCAGAAGACTTCGTGGCTACCGGCAGAGAGATTCGCCTCGGAGATATTGCGGACGCGGCGGCCCGCGATGTCGTGGACGCTCGCCCGGACCGGCCCGTCAGCACGGAGAGTGAAGTGGATGGATGCATGCGAGGACCCCGGGTTCGGGCGCACGTCCAGGCGGGGGAGCTGCACGGACGGGCTACCGTCCACGACATCGGCTCCACCCTCGCATTGCGCAGGCACGATCTGGAGACCGCGATCGTCGTCCGCCACGTAGACGTAGTCGCCAGAGACGGCCACGCCATATGCCCGCCCCGGCGTGTCCACGCTGGCCACGATCTGCGGGTTCGCGGGATTCGTGATGTCGATCACCTGGAGACCGGAAGCACGATCCGCCACGTAGGCGTGGGTACCGGAGACGGCCACGCCACAGGCATAGTCCGGCGTGTCCACGCTGCCCACGATCTGCGGGCTCGCGGGATTCGTGATGTCAATCACCTGGAGAGAACCATAGTCCGCCACGTAGGCGTGGGTGCCGGAGACGGCCACGCCCTGGGTGTACCCCGGCGTGTCCACGCTGCCCACGATCTGCGGGCTCGCGGGATTCGTGATGTCGATCACCTGGAGGCCGGAACCATAGTCCGCCACGTAGGCGTGGGTGCCGGAGACGGCCACGCCATAGGCGTAGCCCGGCGTGTCCACGCTGCCCACGATCACGGGGCTCGCGGGATTCGTGATGTCGATCACCTGGAGACCGGAATCCTCGTCCGCCACGTAGGCGTGGGTGCCGGAGACGGCCACGCCATAGGCTTCCCCCGGCGTGTCCACGCTGCCCACGATCTGCGGGCTCGCGGGATTCGTGATGTCGATCACCTGGAGACTGGTGATATCCGCGACGTAGGCGTGGGCGCCGGAGACGGCCACGTCTCGGGCGAAGGACGGCGTGTCCACGCCGCCCACGATCTGCGGGCTCGCGGGATTCGTGATGTCGATCACCTTTAGACCATAACTGTAGGCCGTCACGTAGGCGTGGGTGCCGGAGACGGCCACGCCATAGGCGTAGCCCGGCGTGTCCACGCTGCCCACGATCACGGGGCTCGCGGGATTCGTGATGTCGATCACCTGGAGGCCGGAACCATAGTCCGCCACGTAGGCGTGGGTGCCGGAGACGGCCACGCCATAGGCGTAGCCCTGTGTGTCCACGCTGCTCACGATCTGCGGGTTCGCGGGAATCGCGATGTCGATCACATGCAGACCGGAATCGTCCGCGACGTAGGCGTGGGTGCCGGAGACGGCCACGCCATTCGCGTCCCCCGGCGTGTCCATGTTGCCAACGATCTGTGGGCTCGCGGGATTCGTGATGTCGATCACCTGGAGACCGGAACCATAGTCCGCCACGCAGGCGTAGTCGCCGGAGACGGCCACGCCACTGGCGTCGCCTGGCGTGTCCACGCTGCCCACGATCACGGGGCTCGCGGGATTCGTGATGTCGATCACCTGGAGGCCGGAACCATAGTCCGCCACGTAGGCGTGGGTGCCGGAGACGGCCACGCCATAGGCGTAGCCCGGCGTGTCCACGCTGCCCACGATCTGCGGGCTCGCGGGATTCGTGATGTCGATCACCTGGAGACCGGAATCATAGTCCGCCACGTAGGCGTGGGTGCCGGAGACGGCCACGCCCCGGGCGGAACCCGGCGTGTCCACGCCGCCTTCCCAATGAATGTAGTCCTCCCCATAGTCAATGCAGTCCGCGGCCGCCACGTCGAAGTGCGGCCCGACCGCAAGCGCCATGAGGCAACCGAGAACCAGAACTGCGTGGAACCTGCATTCAAACCTCAAGACCAGACCTGATGACCGCTTCGATACGCGCATCTGGCACCTCCTGAAATCGACACCCGCCCCCGGCCTGTGGTCATCCGCACGAGCCGCTTCGATAGTGGTCGGAGGATCAGAGCTGAACTGCGAGTACCGCCGAATCGAGTCGAGAGAATCTCGACCCGGCCGCGCGGACTGGACTCCGAAGCGTCACCCTCGCAGCAGCACAGGACCCCTTCGCAGTCACCCACACTAGTTAAGTGTACCGCTTGAACCAGGGACAAACAAGGGAGCGGGCGGGACCATGCGCGTGATATATCGCTTGTTTGTCAGGAAAGAGAAATGGGGCATCCCGCGCGTGAATTATACAAGGCGAATCGGGCGATCAAGGAGATGCGCTAAGAGGCGAAAGGCCAGGTATATGCGCTCAAGGATCGCACGAATGCTCATCGGCTCGGCGAGACGTTCAGCAAGCGGCTCGCCGGTTCGCCGGCCGGTGGTAGGAGCGTTATCCGGCCGCAGTGGCCCGTTTCACACGCGCCCCCCGCGCGCTATTCCTCGCGCAAGAACTTATATCGATAATCGGTCGGGGGAACGAAGGTCTCCTTGATCGTGCGCGGCGTCACCCAACGCAGGAGATTCAGCATCGAGCCCGACTTGTCGTTGGTTCCGCTCGCGCGTGCGCCGCCGAAGGGCTGCAATCCCACCACCGCGCCCGTCGGCTTATCGTTCACATAGAAGTTGCCGGCGGCGTAGCGCAGGCGCCGGTGCGCGAGATGGATCGCGTAGCGATCGCGCGCGAAGATCGCGCCGGTGAGCGCGTAGGGAGAGGTCGCGTCGCACAGCGAGAGCGTCTTCGCATACTCGGCCGCCGGGTAGATGTACACCGAGAGCACCGGTCCGAAGATCTCTTCTTCCATGAGACGCGAATGCGGATCGCGCACTTGCACGACGGTGGGCTGGATGAAGTAGCCGCGCGCTTTGTCCGCGCCGCCGCCCGCGATCACTTCCGCGTCGGGTGATTGATTGGCGTAATCGATGTAGCCGGTGATGCGGTCGAACGCTTTTTCATCGATGACCGCGCCCACGAAGTTCCGAAAGTCGCGCGGATCGCCCATGCGCAGTTCGCTCAAGGTCGAAAGCAGCGCGGTCTTCACCTCGGGCCAGAGCGTATCGGGCAGGTAGGCCCGGCTCAACGCCGAGCACTTCTGCCCCTGGTATTCGAACGCTCCCCGCACCAGCGCGCAGACGAGCGCGGCGGGATCGGCCGATTCATGGGCGAGCAGGAAGCCCTTGCCGCCGGTCTCGCCGACGATGCGCGGATACGAACGATAGCGCCCGATTGAATCTCCGATCGTCTTCCACAAGAGCTGGAAGGTCCCGGTCGATCCGGTGAAGTGCAAGCCGCCCAGCGAAGGATGCGTGATGAGCTCGTTTCCGATCACTTGCGGGTCGGCCGGCAGGAAGTTGATCACGCCCGGCGGAAGTCCCGCTTCCATCAGGATGCGCATGATCACATACGAGGAATAGACCGAGGTCGAGGCGGGCTTCCAGATCACCGAGTTGCCCATCATCGCGGGCGCCGAAGGCAGATTGCCGGCGATGGAGGTGAAGTTGAAGGGCGAGATCGCGAAGATGAATCCTTCCAGCGGCCGCCACTCGAAGCGATCCCACACTCCGAGCGAGGAGGCGGGCTGCTCGGAGTAGACGCGGTTCACGAAGTGCGAATTGAAGCGCCAGAAGTCGATGAGCTCGCAGGCCGCATCGATCTCGGCTTGATGCACGGTCTTTCCCTGCCCGAGCATCGTGGCCGCGTTCAATTCCGCGCGCCGCGGCCCGGCCAGCAACTCCGCCGCTTTGAGGAAGGCCGAGACGCGCTCGGTCCACGGAATGCGCGGCCACTCGCGCCACGCGTCGCACGCCGCGCGCACGGCCAGGCGCACTTCCTCCGGCCCGGCCTGATGATAGATCGCGAGCACATGCCCGTGATCATGCGGCATGACCACTTTGGCGGTGCGCCCGGTGCGCACTTCCTTGCCGCCGATCACGAGCGGAATCTCGATGGGGGCGGCCGCCATCTCGCGCAGCCGCGCTTTGATTGCCGCGCGCTCGGGACTGCCGGGCAGGTATTCCTTGATGGGCTCGTTCTGCGGCAGGGAGAGGTTGACGATCGCTTCGTCCACGGGGCACCTCCGGCACCGGCCGGCGGCCGGATGCATCGACGCTCTAGGGATCGTCTCCCGGCCGCGTGATACAGGATCGCGGGGGAAGACGAAACGAACATGCGCGGGGCGGGGGTTCCCGCACACGCGAGCTCGGCCCGGTCATCCGGCCAGAGCCCGCGTTCCCGCGCATTGTCGCGATTCGATCGCCCGGATGTCAAGCCGCCGCGGCGCGTCGCTTCCCGGCATCGCCGGCGCGCATGCCCTCGGTCGCGCTCACGCCGCGCGCGCCCTCGCGGCGCCCGCGGCCGTCACGCCTCACTTGGCCGGTTCCGGCTCCTGGAGGATCACTTCGATGGGGCATTCGATCTTGATCTCGTTGCCGAGCAGCGCACCGCCCTGATCGAGCGCGCGGTTCCACACGACCCCGAACTGGGTGCGATCGATGGTGGTTCGCGCGATGAAGCCGCCGCGCCGGCCCATGCCGGGAATGTCGCCGAAGCCGAGCATCTCCACATCCATCGTGACCGGACGCGTGACGCCGCGGATGGTGAGGTTGCCGTGCACGTGGAAGAGGCCTTCCTTCTCGCCCGGCTCCATGCGATCGCTTTCGAAGACGATCGTCGGGTACTTCTCGGCGTCCAGGAAATCCGCGGTGCGCAGATGCCCGTCGCGTTTCTCGTTGTCGGTGTCGATGCTGGCGGTCTGGATGGTGAGCGAAATCCGTGACTGGGCGGGATTCTGAGGGTCGTAGTGCAGCGTGCCCTGGAAGTCCTTGAAGCGTCCGGGCGTGGGGCTGAAGAGATGGCGCACTTCGAAGCGCACGCCGGAGTGGGCGACATCGATCGTGTAGACTTCGGGCGTGGAAGCCGCGGCCGGGGCTTGCGCCATCGCGGGCGCAATCAAGCCGGAAGCGATCGCGAGCGATACGAACGACGCGGCGATGACGAGAGGCGCGATCGACGGGATCCGCATCCGATCGACTGCCGGCCATGCTCTCGTGGGGAAGAACTTCATGGACTACCTCCTTACGGTGAACAGGACCATCGTCTTCAGGCAAATATCGAACGCCGGTTTGAAGCCCGGGTATCACCCACCCTCGCTTCGGAAGTTCCCGCAGGGAACCGAAAGGGGGACACGGAGCGGGAGTCTGCCCTGGGCGGTCCCCAAACCTTCGTCGAGCGCCTCGATTCACGGAATCTCGCCGGAGAATGCGGGCTGCGCAAGAACATGCGATCATCTCCGGCAATGCCGCCTCCGGGGCAATGGTTTGCCGGAAAAACTGCGGTGCAAGAGGCATCGTTGACGGGAAGAGCAACAAACGGACGGCCTGAGAAGCGGACCAGTACAGTGAAGAGACATCTTTCGCAAGGCGGCCGGAGCGGTCGCGATCGCGTTCGGCGAGTTCCTCTCCGGGGCGCTTCCCCGTCGCGCGTGATGCGCGGGACCGAGGCGCGCCCCATCGACGCAAGCGTCATCCATCCGCTCAGCCGCGAAACGCTCGTGTGGTATCGCCGGGCCCGCAGGAGCTTTCCCTGGCGAGGAACGCGGGACCCGTATCGCATCTGGATCTCGGAGATCATGCTGCAGCAGACGCGCACGGAAACGGTGCGCGAATACTATCCCGCCTTCCTCGCGCGCTTCTCGACGCTTCACGATCTTGCGCGCGCGAGTCTCTCCGATGTGCTGAAAGCGTGGGAGGGGCTCGGATACTACGGTCGCGCGCGACATCTGCATGCCGCGGCCGGGCAAGTGGACGCGGCCGGCGGATCGCTGCCGCGCGCAGGCGAGGAATGGATCCGGCTTCCCGGAATCGGCCGTTACACGGCGGCCGCTATCACCGCGATCGCGTTCGGGGACCGGCATCTCCCGCTGGACGCGAACATCCGCCGGGTCGTGCAGCGGACCTTCGATCTCGAGCGCGCGAGCGACGCGGATCTCGAGCGCGCGGGGGCGCCCTTGCTGGCGGGCCTCGATCGACGGCGCGTGCCTGCCTTGGTGCAGGCGCTGATGGACCTGGGCGCGACCGTGTGCCTCGCCCGGCGTCCGCGCTGCGAGGCGTGTCCCTTGACCGCGCGCTGCGCGGCGCGCAAGGCCGGCACCGTGGATCAGCGTCCGCGCAGGGAACGGCGCGCGGCCCCTCCTCATCGCGTGGGCGTGATCGCCTGCCTGCGCAACCACCGCGACGAATGGCTGCTCGTCCATCGTCCGCCACAAGGTTTGTTGGGCGGATTGTGGGAGCTGCCCGGAGGATCGCTACGCCCGGGCGAGACGCCGCAACGCGCCTTGCGCCGCGAAATGCGCGCTCAATTCGGACTCACCGGACTGCGCGACCTTCGCGCGGAAGGCAGCGTGGATCACGCGTACAGCCACTTCTCCATCACGCTCCATCTCGTGCGGGGAAGGGTGTTGCGCGAGAACGCTCGACCGGTGAGGCGCGCATCCGCAGCGCCATCGAAGCGCGCGCGTGATTCGAGCGGCGCGGGCCCGGCCGAGATCCGCTGGGTGCCCTTCGCCGCCATCGCCCGCCATGCGCTGCCGGCGGCGAGCCACCGGGCGATCGCGCGGTTTCGGGCGGTTCTTTCCATTGATGGCGGTCGCGCGCGCGGGTAGCGTGGAGCGGGGAATTCTTGACGAGGAGGAACCCATGGCGGAAGAGCGGAAGATCGGGAGAGTGACGCACTACTTCGGCAAGATCCAGGTGGCGGCGATCGAATTGACCGACGGCGACTTGTCGGTGGGAGAGACGATCCGCATCAAAGGCCACAGCTCCGACTTCACCCAGACGATCGCCACCATGCAGATCGACCGCGTCGATGTCCCAAAAGCCGTGAAGGGCCAGTCGGTGGGCATTCGCACCAACGAACATGCCCGCCCCGGGGACGAGGTGTATAAAGTCGACAGCGGAGCGTGAATCGGGCGGGGCTCAGCCCTTCTTCAACACGTGGTCGACGATCTTCAGCAGCATCTCGGGAACGACGGGCTTCTGCAGCACGCCGGTGAGATCGAGTTGCGAGAAATCGATGTTCTGGGTCAAGGCATCGCCGACCGAGCTCAGCATGTACACGGGCGTCGTCGCGCCCAACGCCCGGATGTTCTGCACGAAGGCGAGGCCCGAATCCGCTTCCTCCATCATCAAGTCCACGATCACGAGATCGGGCTTCTCGGCTTGATACGCCTGCAGCCCGGCCTGCCCGGAGTTCGCCGTCCGAACCACGCAATTCCTGTGTTCGAGAACCAGCCGGAGCGATTCCAGGACATCCGGATCGTCGTCGATGCAGAGAATGACAGGCGTTCCTTCACTCATGGCGTTTGCGTCTCCTCCCTTTTCGCCCCGGCGCTTCCGTGCCTGAAACCCGCGGCTCGTTCCTCCAGGTCCGCACAACTATACCAGGACCGCCCGGCGCTTGCGCGGGAAGTCTCGGATCCATTTACCGGCTTCCATCCGCGCGCCGGTCGTTGCCTTGCCAAGCGGGCGTTTCAGTCCGCCTGCCGAGAGACGGCAGCGCTCCCGTTCGCGCTCCCGCCCGCGCGATAGATCTCCATGGCCTCGGGAAACGGGGCCAGCGCGCGCGCGAAGATGCCGAGCGACCAGGCGATCGCCATGCCGAAGTTCGTGATCGGCACATTCGCCTGACGCGCCTTCAAGATCCGCGAGAGCATCTCCCGCCGGTTCCACATGCACGCCCCGCAATGGACGATCAGCCGGTAGTTGGGCAAGTCCTCCGGCCAGTCGCGTCCCTGGCTGTTGGCGACGGCCAAGGGCCCGCCCACGCGCTCGCCCAGCCACGCGGGCAGCTTCACCCGCGCGATGTCGTCCTCGATGGGATGATGCGAGCAGGCGTCCGCGATCAGCACGCGATCCCCGGGCCGCAAGCGTTCGATCGCCATCGCTCCCTGGACGAAGGCGGAGAGATCGCCTTTGTAGCGCGCGAAGAGAATCGAAAAGCTCGTCAGCGGAATGTCCTTCGGCGTGTCGGCGTCCACCTTCCGAAAGGCTTGCGAATCGGTGACGACCAGGGCCGGTTTGCGCTTCAGCGAGGCCAGCGCGTTGGGCAGATCGCGGTCTTTCACGACCACGCACCACGCCTCGTTGTCGAGGAGATCGCGGATGGTCTGCACCTGCGGAAGGATGAGCCTTCCCTTCGGCGCCTCCTTGTCGATCGGGACCACGAGCACGACCGCCTGGCCGGGGGAGACGAGGTCTCCGAGAATGCTCGGCGGGTTCACCGCTGCTTCGGGCGCGCAGCGGACGAGTTCCTCGCGCAGCTCCTCGATGCCTTCGCCTCTCGCCGCGTCGGTCAACGCGACCGCTATCCCTGCTTCCTGCAAGCGCGCGCGCAACGCCGCGGCCGGCTCTTCGAGATCGCGCTTGTTGAAGACCGCGATCACCGGCGTTCCCCGCTCGCGCAAGGCCCGCGCGATCTCGTCCTCGAAGGCTCCCCATGCGGATCCCACCGCCACGATCAAGCCGAGGTCGGTGCGATCGAGGATCCCGTGCGTCTTCTTCACGCGCAATTCGCCCAGGGCCCCGGTGTCGTCCACGCCCGCGGTATCGATGAAGAGCACCGGGCCGAGCGGCAGGAGCTCCATCGGCTTCTCGACCGGATCGGTCGTCGTGCCGGCGATGGAGGAGACGATCGAGACCTGTTGCTGCGTGAGCGCGTTCAAGAGCGAGGACTTGCCCACATTGCGACGGCCGAAGAGGCCGATGTGCAGACGCATGCCTTTCGGTGCGGCCTTCATGTTTCCTCGCAGACTTCGATCGTCTCTTCTCGCGCGGCGCTCTTCCGCGTGCGCCCGCGCCCCCAGGCTTCGCCCGCCATTCCTCTCACAGATACAGATCGCGGTCGTCCGTCTCGCGAATGCGCCGCAGGCGATCCACGAGGTCGCGCTTCTCGGGCCCCTCGGGCATGCGCGCGAGCTCTTCGGCCACGCGCTTCTCTCCCTCGGCGCGCGTCTCCGGGCCGGCGTAATCGACTAGATATTCCATCAGCGTGGTCAACGCGTTCGGAGTGCAGAAGCGCTTGATGAATCCGGGAATCGCGAATTCCATGAAGTGCTCGCCGGTGCGGCCTAGGCGATAGCAGGCGGTGCAGAAGCTCGGCACATAGCCGTCGGCCATGAGCTCGCGCATGACCGTGTCGAGCGAGCGCGTGTCGCCGAGCTCGAATTGTTGGAGCTCCATGCACTGCGCGTCGCTCATCATCGTATAGCCGCCCAGCTCGACATTGCTGCCCGCGTCGATCTGCGAGACGCCGAACGACATCGCTTCCCGCCGCAACGCCTCGGGCTCGCGCGCGGTCAAGATCAAGCCCGTGTAGGGCACGGCCAGGCGCAGGATCGCGATCAGGCGCTTGAAGGATTCGTCGTCCACGAGATGGGCTTCGTCCGTATGCACGCCCGAGGCGGGGCGCAGGCGCGGGAAGCTGATCGTGTGCGGGCCCACCCCGTAGCGCTCCTGCAAGTGCAGCGCGTGCCGCACGAGACCGAGCACTTCGAAGCGCCAGTCGTAGAGGCCGAAGAGCACGCCGATGCCGACGTCGTCGCAGCCGGCCTCCATCGCGCGGCTCAGCGAATCGAGCCGCCAGAGATAGTCTCCTTTTCGGGTGCCGGCGGGATGGACCTGCGCGTAGGTCTCGTGATGATAGGTCTCCTGGAAGATCTGGTAGGTTCCGATCCCCGATTCCTTGATCACGCGGAAGCCTTCGAGATCGAAGGGAGCGGCGTTGATGTTGACCCGCCGGATCTCGCCGTGTCCGACGCGCTCCGCGTACACGATGCGGACGGCGTTCGCGATGAAGTCCGGGGTGTAGCGCGGATGCTCGCCGAAGACGAGAATCAGCCGCTTGTGGCCCTTCTCCTCCAGGGCCCGCACCTGCTCGCGAATGGCTTCCTCTTCCAAGGTGACGCGGATCGCGTCGCGGTTGCTCCTTCGAAACCCGCAGTAGACGCAGTCGTTCATGCACTGATTGCCGATGTAGAGCGGCGCGAAGAGGACCACGCGGTTTCCGTAGACGCGTTCTTTCAAGGTGCGCGCGGCGGCGAAGATCTCGGAGACGAGCGCGGGATCCTCGGCGCGCAACAGCACGGCCGTCTCTTCGATCGAGAGCGGTTGCTTGGCCAGGCTCTTCGCGATCGTCTCGCGCACGCGCGCCGGCTCGGACGCCGGGAGCACGAGCAACGCCTGCAGCGCGGCATCCTGGATGAAGTCTTCCGCCCGGTCGCTCAACTTGCGGATCATGAGCGCTCCTCTCGTGCCCGCGCGCGCATCGCGGGGGCGGGTCCCTGGCCCGCTCCGATCGCGCGCCCCATGGCCTGGATTTGCGCGACCAGCGCGGCGTGGAAGGTCTCGGCCGTTTCCGTCCCGGGCTTGCCGGGATAGACATCGTAGTGGGCGCGGTAGGTCAGGGGCGTGAGATTCGGCATGACGACATTCGCGCCGCGTTGCAGCCCGAGCGCGCGCCCCTGCTCGGCATCGATCGCGGCGAGCGCGGTCGTGCTCGGGATGTTGGTGCGCGGGCAGGCGAGGCGGGCGAGGGCGATCGTCTTCCAAGTGGTCCGCGCATCGCGCGGCACTTGCTCGGCGGAGGGCAGCGAAGAGCCCTGCGCGGCGGTCGCGTTCCCCAACGGGGTCGCGGGATGGGGGATGAACGGCCCGACGCCGATCATGTCGAGATCGAGGCGCGCGAACATCTCGATGTCGTTCGCGAGATCGTCCCATGATTGCCCAGGGATCCCGACCATCACACCGCTGCCCACTTCGTAGCCCATCTCGCGCAAGCGCACGAGGAGCGCGATCCGGTCCCCGCTCGTGCGGCCCAAGGCCGGGTGGATGCGCGCGTACAGCGCGGCATTCGTCGTCTCGAAGCGCAGCAGATAGCGGTCGGCGCCCGCTTCGCGCCACAGCCGCAGCTCGTCGTCGCGCCGTTCTCCCAAGCTCAAGGTGACCGCCAGCGGCGTCTCGCGCTTGATGCGGCGAACGAGACCGGCCATTTCCTGGGCCGTGATGGCGGGGTCTTCGCCCGATTGCAGCACCAGGGTCCCGTATCCGAGCCGCTCACCTTCGCGCGCGCAGGCGAGCACTTCCTCCGCCGTCATCCGGTAGCGGGGAAGCTCATGATGCTCGCGCCGCAGTCCGCAATAGCCGCACGAGCGCACGCAGCAGTTCGAGATCTCGACCAGCCCGCGCAGGTGCACTTCATCCCCGACCGCCTCGCGCCGCGCGCGGTCGGCTTCCCGCCACAGCGGTTCCAGACGCTCGTCGTCGAACTCGCGCAGCCAGCGCAGAATCTCAGCGCGGGAGATCACTTCAAGCGAGCTCCGTTTGCGGGGGGCGCTCAGGCGCGGCCTCGGGCGCGGGTGCGGGCGCGGCCGCCGGTCCAGGCGCGGGTCCGGATCCAAGCGCCGCCTGCGCGCCAAGCGCAGCCGCGCCGGCGGCCAGAAACTCCGCGGACGGCGTCTGCGACATCTCCACGGTGAACGTGCTGCCCACATTGGGCGCGCTCTTCACCGTGCAATCGCCGTCGTACAGCTGCACGAGCTTGCGCAGAATCGAAAGCCCCAGCCCGCTGCCCAGGATGTTGCGCGTGCGCTCGTTCTTGATCCGCACGAATTCCTGGAACAGCCGCCCGGATTCTTCCTCGCTCATGCCGATGCCGGTGTCCTCCACCTCGACCTTCACCCGGCCGTCTTTCGCGCCCAGGCGGATGTCGACCCGCCCTCCGTCGCGGTTGTACTTGACCGCGTTGGTCAGGAGGTTGTTGAGCACGATCTCCATTTCCCCGCGGTCGGCGGTGAGCAGCACGGGCGCATCCGCGTGCAGGGCGAGGGTGATGTTGCGCGACGCGGCCTCGGGCAGCAGAGTTTCCATGCAGGCGCGCGCCGTCTCCCGCAGATCGACGGTTTCGAAGCGGCGGACCTTCTGCCCGGATTCGAGGCGCGTCAAATCGAGGAGGTCCATGATCAGCTTGCGCATGCCTTCGATGCGCACGAGGCTTCGATCGAGCGCGCGTTCCTGGACCGCGGGATCGCCGCTCAACGATTTGTCCTTCAGGATGTAGAGATAGCCCTGGATCGCGGCCAGGGGCGCTTTCAATTCGTGCACGATCACCGAGAGAAGCTGGAAGCGAACCTGGCGCTTCTCCTGCGCGAGCCGGCGCGTCTCGCGCGTGAGCAGCAGATGGCGGGTGGTCTTGCTGACCACGGCTTTCAGCTCATCGGGCGTGAAGGGCTTGGCGAGAAAATCGAAGGCGCCGCGCTTGGTGGCGACGATCGCGTTCTCGAGGGTCGCGTAGGCGGTCATCATCACGGTGAGAAAGTCGACCGGGCGATCGGCGAGCAGGCCCAGCAGATCGACTCCCGACATGCCCGGCAATTGATGATCGAGGAGCACGATGTCGGGCGGCCGCGTCTCGATGATCGCCAGCCCGTCTTCGGCGCTGCCCGCCTCGCTCACTTCGAAGCGGAATTCCCCTTCGATGTCGGGAAGCTGAAGCGTGAAACGCGACAGCGAGCGGAGCACGGCCGCGCGCATGGGGGCCTCGTCCTCGATGATCAGGACCCGCAGAGTTTCCATTCCTCACCTCCGGAGCAGCCGGTCGATCTCGCGCCGCAATTGCTCGAAGCGGACGGGCTTGGTCAGCATCGCGTCCGCCTTGATCCAGGATCGTTCCGTTTCGCTGGTGGAGGAGAAGTCGAGGCCCGTTTCGGCGGCCACTCCCGTGACCATGATCACGGGCACCGGCGGGGTCATCTTCTTCAGCTTGTAACTGAGCGCGAAGCCGCCGTCCAAGTGCTCCATCATGAGATCCACCACGGCGAGGTCGGGATGCAGGGTCTGCAGCAGCTCCGCCGCCTTGGTCTCGCCTTCGGCCGCCACCACGCGAAACCCCGCCGCCTCGAGCTGCATCACCAATTGCAGGCGAAAATCCTCGTCGTCGTCCACCACGAGCACCGTGCGCGTCTCCGGCGCGGCCGCCTTCGATCCGTCATCGAGCATGTCCACCCTCCCCGGGCGCGCCGGCGTGCACGCTCGCCGCCGCTTCGCCCGCCTTGGCCTCTTCGCCCGCGCGCCGCGCAGGCAACGTCACGGTAAAGGTCGTTCCCGTCGGTCCCGCCGCCGGGTCCGCATTCGATTCCACGCGAATGTCGCCCCGGTGCATCTTGACGATGCCGTACACCACCGCCAGCCCCAGGCCCGTTCCTTTGCCCGCCTGCTTGGTGGTGAAGAAGGGCGTGAAGATCTTGCTGCGATGCTCGGCGGGAATCCCCACGCCGGTGTCGCGCACCATGAAGCGTATCCGATCGCCCAGATTCTCGGTGCGAATCGTGAGCGTCCCGCCCTGCGGCATGGCGGCCACCGCGTTGTCCGACAGGTTGATCAGGACCTGGGCCACCTGATCGCCGTCGAGATCGGCGTTCGCCACACCGTCTCCGTGCTCCACGACCACGCGCACGCTTTCGGGCACCGCGACGCTCTTCAACACACGCCCGACCAGCTTGGGAATGTTCGTCTCCGCGATGGCGACCTTGTTCTGGCGGGCGAAATTGAGCAGCCCGGCCACGATCTTCTTCGCGCGGTCGGTCTGTTCCACGATCGTCTCGAGATCCTGGCGCAGCGGGGAATCGCCGGGCGTGTCTTCGAGCAGCATGTGCGAATACATCAGGACGACGCCGAGCGGATTGTTCACTTCGTGCGCGATGCCCGCCGCGAGTTGCCCCATCGAAGCGAGCTTCTCGGTTTGCACGAGCGCTTCCTGGGCGCTCGCCAGGCGCTGGTGCGAGACATTCAGCTCCTGGAACATGACCCGCAGTTGCTCGATCGTGTAGGGCAGGCACATCTCGTTCTCGGCCAGCCCGAGATGGATCGCCTGGGCGTGCTCCCGGCAGGTGTCATAGCCGCACGCGCCGCAGTTGAGCTCGTCGCTGAGCTCGTGCTTGCCCATGCGGGCCAGGATCGCGGTCATCTCCTCGGGAGAGGGCATCCGCATGCGTTGATCGTCCGCCGCGTATCCGCGCGACAAATCGACGATCCGGGCCAAGCGGCCGAGCTTCTCGATCACGGCCTCCTCGTCGCGTCCCAGCACCGTCTCGCGCACATATTGCGAAACGCACGAGCGGCGGGCCGAGAAGGGGGCGAGGGTCGTCATCCCCGGGCCCATCACGCATCCGGTGCAGCAGAGCACTTCGAGCAGCCGGGCATGCAGATCGCGCGATTCGAATTCGCGAACGGCCGCTTGAAAGTCGATCCGTCCATCGGCCGCGACCACTTCGTCGCGCACCAGATCCTGGCTGATGCCGGCCGCCTGCAGCATCCCGCGGCTCAAGGGGAAGAGCGCGCCCTTTCCGCTGTAGGGCGGATCGAATTCCGAGTTCTTCAACCCGTGGGGCGTGATGCCTTCGTCGTCCCACATCAGGCGCAGCTCGCCGAAGGTGAGCACCGATTGGATCTCGCCTTGCACCTGCGTGGCGATCGCCTCTTCCTTCTTCGCCAGGCAGGGCCCGATGAAGACGATCTTGCAGTCATCGCCATGCAGGCGCCGCAAGGCGCGCGCGGTCGCCACCATGGGCGAGACGATCGGCGCCAGGAAGCGCACGAGATCGGGATGGAAGCGCTCGACATAGCTCGTCGCGGCCGGGCAGGTAGTCGCGATGTAGCGGCGGTCGGGATGCTCGACCAGCAGCTGGCGGTACGCGCCCGCGACGAGGTCGGCTCCGAAGGCGACTTCGTGCACCGAGGCGAAGCCGAGCTTGCGGATCATGGCGACCAGCATGCCCGGCTCGAGATCGGTGAACTCGGCCGGGAAGCTGGGTGCGACGCAGGCCAGCACGCGTTCGCCCGAGGCGAGCAACGCTCTGGTCTGCTCGATCGACGAGAGGATGTGCTTGGCGCCCTGCGAGCAGACGCGCACGCAATTGCCGCAGCCGATGCAGCGCTCGGCGACCACCTCCGCCTGCCCGCTCACGATCCGGATCGCCTTGGCCGGGCATTCGCGCACGCAAGTGTAGCAGACCCGGCAGCGTTCGCGGATCGTGGTGACCAGGGAGAGCTTGTGCGTTTCGCTCACGGTCGCGCGTCCTTTCCTAGCGCACCACTTCGCGCGGGCCGTAGTGGGTGTGGAGCAGACGATGGCTCTTCTCGCCCAGCGGTGCGCCCAGGTATTCGCGATACAGGCGCTGCACGCTCTCGTTGCCGTGAGCCGTGCGCACCACGCCGTCCCGGTCGATCGTGTAGAGCGCCTGCAGGCGCGCCTTCAACGCTTCGGGCGAGGTCGCGTGCGACTGGCCGCCGCCGTTGATGCATCCCCCCGGACAGGTCATCACTTCGATGAAGTGCAAGTCGCTCCGTCCCGCCTTGATCTCCTCCAACAGCGCCCGCGCGTTGCCCAGTCCGCTCACCACGGCCGCGTGCAGTTCGAGGTCCCCGATCTTCATGCTCGCCTGCTTCACGCCTTCGAGCCCGCGCACCGCCTGGATGCGCAGGTCCTCGAGCTCCTTGCCGGTCAGCAGGAAGTGCGCCGTGCGCAAGGCCGCCTCCATCACGCCGCCGCTCGCGCCGAAGAGCTTGCCCGCCGTGCTGCGCTCGCCGAAGGGCGTGTCGGCCCCTTCGGGCTTCAGCAGGTGCAGATCGATTCCGCGCATGCGGATCATGCGGGCGAGCTCGCGCGTGGTGAGCACCGCATCGATGTCAGGAATCCCGTCGCGCGAGAGCTCGGGCCGGTTCGCCTCGAACTTCTTCGCCACGCAGGGCATCACCGAGACGCTGAAGATCTTGGCCGGGTCGAGCTTCTCCCGCTCGGCGAAGAAGGACTTGGCCATCGCGCCCACCATCGCCTGCGGGCTGCGACAGGTGGAGAGGTGGGAAATGAACGCGGGGTGGAATTCCTCCACATATTTGATCCAGCCCGGCGAGCAGCTCGTCATCATCGGCAGCGGCCCGCCCTTTTGGATGCGGCTCACCAATTCGGAAGCCTCTTCCATGATCGTCAAATCCGCGCCGAAGGAGGTGTCGAACACGCGGTCGAAGCCGAGTTGGCGAAGCGCGGCCGTCATCGTGCCGGCGATGTCGGTTCCCGGCTTCAATCCGAATTCCTCGCCCAACGAAATCGAGACGGAGGGCGCATGCTGCACGACCACGGTCAGGTTCGGGTTCTGGATCGCGGCCAGCACGGCGGGAATCGAGTTCTGCTCGGAGAGCGCGCCGGTGGGGCAGGCCATGATGCATTGCCCGCAATTGACGCAGCTCGAGACATTCAAGCCCTGGTTGAAGGCGGTGCCCACCACCGTCTTGCTGCCGCGCCCGACGAAGTCGAGACAGCCGACGCCCTGCACTTCCTCGCACACCCGCACGCACTTTCCGCAGAGGATGCACTTGGCCGGGTCGCGCACCAGCGAGGGGCTACTGTTGTCCAAGTGATAGCACAGCTTCGAGCCGAAGAAGCGGCGCCCACGCACGCCAAGCTCGGCCGCGAGCTCGCGCAGGCGGCAGTCGGCGTTGCGCACGCAGTAGAGGCAATCGTCAGGATGGTTCGAGGTCAAGAGCTCGAGGATCACCTGACGCGCCTGAGTGGCGCGCGGCGAGTGCGTGCGCACCTTCATGCCCTCGCTCACCGGGAAGGCGCAGCTGGGAATGAGATTGCGCTGGCCCTCCACTTCGACCACGCACATCCGGCACGCGCCGGTGGGGGTCAAATGCGCGAGATGGCAAAGCGTCGGAATCCGGATGCCCGATCGCTCGCAAGCCTCGAGCACCGTCTCTCCCGCCCGCGCCTGGATCTTCCGGCCGTTCACCTCGATGGTCAGCATCACCATGATCTCCCGTCCTCTGCTCTAAGCGGTTCGTGTTCGCTGCCTGTCTTTCGTCTCGTCGCCGCACATCCCGATCTCGCCCGCGAGCTCGCGCGGCCGGCCTGCTATTCCGTGAACACCGCCCCGAACTTGCACACCTCGAGGCAAGTGCCGCAGGCGATGCACTTGTCCTCGATCACATAGTGCGGGCTCTTCGGCGCGCCGAGAATCGCCGCCGTCGGGCACTTCTTGCGGCACACGCCGCACCCGGTGCAGGTCTCGGTGTGGATCGCGTAGCGGCGCAATTCCGTGCACACGCCGGCGCGGCAATGGCGCTCGAAGACATGCTCTTCGTATTCCTCGGGAAACCAGCGCAAGGTGGCCAGCACCGGATTCGGCGCGGTCTGTCCCAGCCCGCACAAGCTCGTGTCCTGAATGACGGCGGCGAGGCGCTTCAAGTGCACCACGCCCTGGAAGCGCTCGAGCGCCTCGTTGCCGTGTTCGCGTCCGCGCGCGCGCGTGATCGCCTGCAGGATCTCGAGCATGTGGCGCGTGCCTTCGCGGCAGGGAATGCACTTGCCGCAGCTTTCGCGCTGAATGAAGTCCATGAAGAACTTCGCGACATCCACCATGCAGGTGCCTTCGTCCATGACCACGAAGCCGCCCGAGCCCATGATCGCGCCCACCGTCCTCAGCGATTCGTAGTCGACCTGCGTGTCGAGGTGGAGCGCCGGAATGCAGCCGCCCGAGGGGCCGCCGATCTGCACCGCCTTGAACTCTTTCCCGCCCGGAATCCCGCCGCCGATGTCGAAGACGATCTCGCGAATCGGCGTGCCCATCGCGACTTCGACGAGCCCTGTGCGCGCGACTTTTCCGGAGAGGGCGAAGACCTTCGTGCCCTTGCTGGTCGCGGTGCCGACCGAGGAAAACCAGGCCGCGCCTCGATCGAGAATGGCGGGAATATTGGCGAGGGTCTCCACATTGTTGATCACCGTCGGCTTGCCGAAGAGCCCCTGCACCGCGGGATAGGGCGGCCGGGGGCGCGGCATCCCGCGTTTGCCCTCGATGCTGTGGATCAGCGCCGTCTCCTCGCCGCACACGAACGCGCCCGCGCCCATCTTCAAGACGATCTCGAGATGGAAGCCGCTGTCGAGAATGTTGCGGCCGAGCAGTCCGTAGCTCTTGCAGCGCGCGATCGCGCTCTTCAGGCGGCGCACCGCGAGCGGATACTCCGCGCGAATGTAGATGTAGGCTTTGCTCGCCCCGATGGCATAGGCCGCCAGCGCGATGCCTTCGAGAAGGCGATAGGGATCGCCCTCGATCACCGCGCGATCCATGAAGGCGCCGGGGTCGCCTTCGTCGGCGTTGCAGATGAGATAGCGCTGATCGCTCTCGCTGCCGAGCGCGACCTTCCATTTTCTCCCCGTGGGAAATCCGCCGCCTCCGCGTCCGCGCAGTCCGGATTCCTCCACCACCTGGCAGACTTCGGCAGGCGTGCTGCCATGCAGGACTTTGTCGAGAGCGCGATAGCCGCCGCGCGCCAGGTATTCGTCGAGCGAGTCGGGATCCACTTGCCCGCAATTCACGAGCACCCAGCGAAGCTGGCGCACGAAGAAGGGATGCTCGTCGATGAAGGGCACCCCCTCCCAGGAAGTGTCGCCGCTGTCGCGGAATTGCCCGAGACATTGCTCGCCAGGGACCCGGCCCGCGAAGACGGAATCGAGCAGGCCTGCCACTCCATCCGCCTTGACCGAGTGGAACCCCACGCGATTCCGTCCGGGGAGCTGCACATCGAGCAACGGCTCCATCGCGCAGAGACCGATGCAACCGACTTCGATCACGCTGGCCTCGATGCCCTTCGCATCCAACCAGGCCCGGGCCGCGCGGATCACCTTGCCGGCGCCCGCGCCGAGCCCGCAGGTTCCCGCGCCGATGTAGACGACCGGCTTGGTGGGATTCCTGCGCAACGCCCGCTCGCGCCGTTCGCGGATCCCGGCGGCGCAGTTCGCATCCTCGTGACACAGCGGGCCTTCCGAAAGGCAGCGCACGAAGTCCCGGCAGGGGCGTTCGGCCGAATGCCAACAGCGGCTACAACAGTGGGGAGCGGTCGCGTCCTTGCCTGCGACGGTTGGCGTGGGCATCATGATTGCACCTCTTCAACCACGGGTGTGCGATAGCTGTTCAGGATCTCGGGAATCGCGTCCACCGTGACTCTCGCATAGAACTCTCCATCGATCGCGATCACGGGCGCCAGACCGCACGCACCGATGCAGGCGACCACATCAATGCTGAAGAGCCCGTCCTTGGTCGTCTGTCCCGGCAGGATCTTCAAATGGCGGCAGACGGCTTCGAGCACCGCGGCCGATCCGCGCACATGGCAGGCCGTGCCCCGGCACACTTGCACCTGATGCTTGCCCGGCGGCTGGAAGCGAAACTGATTGTAGAAGGTCGCCACGCCGTAGATCTTGCTGGCCGGCACCTGCAAGTGGCGCGCGACGAGCGTGACCGCTTCGCGGGGAACGAAGCGACACGCTTCCTGCACCTCCTGCAGAATCGGGATCAGGGCGTCTCGCTGGGCGTGCGGCCATCGAGCGAGACAGGCTTCCACTTCTTCGCGCCAGTCGGTCTGCGCCATCGTGCTTACGCCTTTCCTTCCCGCCCCGCCGAAAGCGCGCGGGCGAAGTAGGCGGCCTTCTCCATCGAGGCCGCGATGTCCATCTCTTCCACATAGCAGTTCGGAGGCAATCGCAACGCCTGGGGAGCGAAGTTCAGGAGCGAACGCACGCCCACGCTCACCAGCAGTTCCGCCGCCGCTTGCGCTGCGGCGCCAGGCACCGTCAGGATGCCCACCTCGATCTTCTCTTCGCGAACGATCTCGGCCAGACGGTCCATCCGATAGGTGCGGCAACCGTACAGAACGCGATCGGCCTTCTGGGGATCGATGTCGAAAGCGGCGACGATCGAGAGGGAGGGGCGCTTCAAGGCGAAGTAATCGAGGATGGCGCGCCCGAGATTTCCGACGCCGACCAAGGCCGCATGCTGTCCCCCGGGCGCGTCGAGGCAGCTGGCGATCGCGCCGATGAGCTGGCTCACCACATAGCCGCGCGCCGGGCTGCCGGTGAATCCGATCGCCATCAAATCCCGTCGAACCTGGGCCGAAGAGAAGCCGCACAGGAATGCGAGGCGATGGGAGAAGACCGTCTCGGATCCGGGCGGCAGGGACTGGAGGCAACGCCGGTATTGGCTCAACCGGCCGACCTGCTTGTCGGTCAGGGTGACGGCATGCGAGTGCGGCGATGGCGCCGGTTGCGCGACCACTTCGATGGTGGCCTGCGTCCTGCCAGGCCTCCTGGGTCCCGCGTTTTCCTTCGGGGCCATTCCCTCGTCTCCGGTTCGTTTGTCCGTGCTGCAAAGCACCCGTTACAACAATCACATCGTTACATTGATAACAATACTTGAGCGAAAAGACGGTGGGCAATGTCAAAATCCAGGTTCAGATCATCAGTTCGTCTTCTGATGCATCCAGCCGGTGGGTCGATGGTTCGGGAGAAGGTTTGGCTAACTGATTTCTAATAATAAGGTTGCCGTGGATTAGCCCGCTCGATGCGCATTGCCCCGGATGTCCCTCTTTCGCGGATGGGCGGTCGACGAGCGGGCCGCAACTTGACGGTCCCCTCCGCCGCCACTACCGTCCGCCGCCATGGACTCATCCGAATCGCGTCATCCTGCACCAAGCCCAAGCGGACTCGGGGCCGGCATCCGGGAACGGGAAGACTGGCATGTGCACACGCATCTCTCCGACGGTCTCCGATCGCCGGCCGAGATGGTCCGCGAGGCGGCGTCCCTTGGATTGTCCCGCATCGCGATCACCGACCACGACGGCATCGACGCGCATCTGGATCCTTCGCTGAAGGAGATCGCGCGCGCGGAGAAGATCGCGCTCGTCCCCGGTGTGGAGATCGATTGCACGCTCGGCGACTTGCACGTGGAGATCCTCGGCTTCGAATTCGCGCCCGAGGCCGGGCCGCTCGCCGCGCGTCTTGCCACGATCCAAGCCGCGCGCGTGGAGCGCATCCGCATCCTGACCGAGCGCCTGATCGAGCGCGGTGAACCTCTCGATTCCGAGCATGTGCTCCCTCCCGGCACGAAAGCGCCTTTGAAGGTCCATCTCTATCGCGCGCTCTTGCAGGCGGGCCGCCCGCTGCCCGGGGGATATGCGGAGTTCAAGGCGCTCATCGCCTCGCTCGGCCCGGTCGCTTCCATTCCCGTGCCCACCGCCGCCGAAGCGGCGGCGTGGATTTCGAAAGCGGGCGGCTATGCCCTGCTCGCGCATCCGCTCTATTACCTGCGCGCCTATCCCGCTCCGCGACTCGCCGCCGCCGTGCGCGCGGCGGGTTGCGTGGGCATGGAGTTCCTCTATCCCTACGATTTCGCCGCCGACGGAATCCCGACCGCGCAGGCGCGCGCGGGATTGAACGATCTGCGCGCGGCGGCGCGCGCAGAATTCTCCGGCAGCCCGCATTTCAGCGCCGGCACGGATGTGCACGATCCCGCGGAATGGAAGGCGCGGTTGCTATGCGTCCAGCGCTGGCGGCGGGAGTTTCCTCGCTCCGCCTCGCCGTGCTAGCATCATCCGTTCGCGATATGACCACGGGATGCCATCAGCGCACGGCCTCTCTGCGTGCGTGAACCTAACGCGGCCGCCGGAAGGAGTGAGCCCATGAAGAAGCTCGTCGAATGCGTGCCCAACATCAGCGAAGGCCGGGACCGGCGGGTGATCGACGAGATCGTGCGCCAGGCGGCCGAGACCGAAGGGGTCACCCTTCTCGATGTGGACCCCGGGGCGGACACGAACCGCACCGTGATCACCTTCGTGGGCGAGCCGGAAGCGGTCGTGGAAGGCGCGTTCCGCCTGATCCGCAAAGCGGCCGAGCTCATCGACATGAGCAAGCACACGGGCGCGCATCCGCGTCAGGGCGCGACCGATGTCTGTCCCTTCGTGCCCGTCTCGGGCGTGACCATGGACGACTGCGTGGCGCTCGCGCACGAGCTCGGCAAGCGCGTGGGCGAGGAGCTCGGCATTCCCGTGTTCCTCTACGAATACGCGGCCACGCGGCCGGAGCGAAGAAGCCTGGCCGACATTCGCGTCGGCGAATACGAAGCCTGGCCCGAGAAACTGGCGAAGCCCGAGTTCCAACCCGACTATGGCCCCGCGAAGTTCCTGCCGCGCACCGGCGGGGTCGTGATCGGCGCGCGCGAATTCCTGATCGCGTACAACGTGGATTTGAACACCCGCGATCGCGGTCTCGCCCACCAGATCGCGCTCACGATTCGCGAGAGCGGCCGCCTGATGCGCGATTCGGAAGGCAATGTCGTCTTCAACGACGAAGGAGGCAAGCAGCGCGAGCCGGGATTGCTCGCCGCTTGTCGCGCGGTCGGCTGGTACATCGACACCTACGGCAAGGCCCAGGTCTCGATCAATCTGCTCAACTACCATGCGACCCCGGTGCATGCGGCGTTCGACACCTGTCGTGAAGTGGCCGCGCGGCTGGGTCTGCGCGTCACGGGCAGCGAGATCGTGGGGCTCGTGCCGCTGGAAGCGATGCGCATGGCCGGCCGGCATTACCTCGAGCAGCAAGGCCGCTGGGCGGGCGTGCCCGAGAAGGAGCTCGTGCACATCGCGATCCAGTCGCTCGGGTTGAACGATGTCGCTCCCTTCAAAGCGGAAGAGAAGATCATCGAGTACGCGGTGCAGAAATCCCAGGAGCAGTCCCGTCGCTCGCTGGTGGCGATGACCTGCCGCGACTTCGCCGACGAGCTCTCCAGCGATTCGCCCGCGCCGGGGGGCGGCAGCGTCTCCGCGCTGTGCGGCGCACTGGGCGCGAGCCTCGCGGGCATGGTGGCGGTGTTGACGCGAGGGAAGAAGGACTACGCCGCCCAGCAGGAGGACCTCCGCCGTCTGGCCGATCAGGCCCAGCGTTTGAAGGACGAGTTCCTGCTCGATGTCGATCGCGACACCGACGCCTTCAATGTGCTCCTGGCCGCATTTCGCATGAAGAAGAAGACCGACGAGGAGAAGCTCGCGCGCGACGAGGCAATCCGCAAAGCGACCGAGGAGGCGACCCGCGTCCCGCTGGGAGTGCTCGAGCGCAGCGTCGCGGCGCTCGCGCTCACCGAGACCGCCGCGCGCAAGGGGCTGCAGAGCTCGCTCAGCGACGCCGGCGTGGGCGCGCTCACCGCGCGCGTGTGCGCCGAGGGCGCCTATTACAATGTGATGATCAATGTGAAGAACCTCGCTCCCTCGCCCTTCGTCGAGGAGATGCGCACGCGAGCGCGCCAGGCGCTCGGCGAGGCGCGCGCCATCGCGGAGCGCGTGGCCGCGCTGGTGGGGGAGAGGCTGGAACAGTAGAAATCGGTCTTCACCTCGACCGGCACTATCGACCAATTCACGGGTTGCCTCATGGGTCTAGACCGGCCTCATTGACCGGCCTCTTGCCCGCATCTATCCTGGCTCCTCAGACGGTCGCTAATCCATGAGGCGGTGATCCGGCGGTGGCTCGGCCGGCGATCGTCTCATGCGGCGATGGGCCCCCCGGATGTCCGGCCTAGACGAGGAGGTGACATGTCTCTGCGCCATGTTCGCGTTTCCGCGGCCCTCGCGCTGGCCTTGATCGGCCTCTCCGCAGCGCCGGGGTACGCGCAGCTCGACGAGAATGTGCTGGGACTGACCGACGAGAATCTCGAAGGCTACTTGGAGCCGCTGCAAACCGGCCTTTCCGCCACGATGAATTCCGCGATCTTCCGCACCGGGCATGTGCCCACGGAAGGGTTCCACTTCAGCATTGGAGTGACGGCGATGGCGATCGGCTATGACGATGTCGATCGGACCTACATGCCGACGGACCCGGACGGCTTCACGAGCATCGATCCGGTTCCGGTGCCCACGATCGTAGGGGATCTGGAAGGCGTCGTGGTGGCGGGAGAAGACAATCTCACGCAGATCTATCCCGGCGGCTTCGATCTCGACATGTTCGAAATCGGCGTTCCGCAAATCTCGATCGGCAGCCTCCAAGGAACGCGCCTCCTGGGGCGGTTCCTGGCGGCCGATCTCGGGGACTCCGACCTCGGGGACTTTTCGTACATCGGCTTCGGCATCCAGCACTCGATCACCCAGTGGATCCCGAGCCTCCCCGCCGATGTGGCCGTGGGAGCGTTCATCCAGTCGTTCGAGATCGGTGATGATGTGATCAAGGCCAAGGCCTTCCATATGAATGTGACGGCCAGCCGCCAGTTCAGCGTGCTGCAACCGTACCTGGGTTTGGGGTACGATTCCCTCTCCTTGGATGTCAAATCGGAGGACGAGGATGACCCGGAGTTCTCGATCGACGCGGCTTTGGAGCAACAAGGGGATTTCCACCTGACCCTGGGCCTGCTCGCCAAGGTCCCGGTGGTCGCATTTTTCTTTGAATACAACGCCGCAGCGGCCGATGGCTTTTCTTTGGGAGTGGACTTCGGAACCAACTAGAAGGAGGTCCCCATGAGGCTCTTTCATGCAACCTTTCGTGCGCGCGCGCAACGGATCGTGCGAAATGCGACGCGTCCGCACATGCTCATGCGGCTGGCGCTCTTCGCCGCTCTGCTGATCGTGCTGCAGGGGGCCAAGTGCCCCTCGATCCCCGAGATGAAGACCGTGGACATCGCGGTCGTTGCGGAGCAGACGATTGAACTCGAGTTCGAGGCTCGCGGCGGGATCAATGCGGAAAGCGATGTGGTCACGATCAATATCGAGGAGCTGCGCGACGACCTCGAAGATGCGGACATCGAGATCGACGACATCGACACGGTGGTCGTCCACGCGGTCTCGTACGGCGTGACCGCCTACTACGAAGGCAACACCGGAGACCTCGCCAACCGGCGCATCGAGGACGGAAACCTGACCGTCACGCGCTTGGATGCGGCGGAGTCGCACGAGATCTTTCACGATGTCAATGTCAATGTGTATCCGCTGCTCGGAGAACTGGTGCCGGCGCCCGTCGAGCCGGGCGGGATCGCGTTCCTGAACGAGCTTCTCGCCGATGTTCTGCAGGCCCTGAAGACGGGAGGCACGGAAGGCTTCGATCTCCAGGGAACGGTGAGCGGCGTCTCGACGCCGATGGGCCGGGACACGAATTTCGACTGGCGGGTGGTCGTCCGGTATCAAGTCAAAGGCACGGCGGAAATCGAGCGGCCGGAGTTCTAGCGATTGCGCGAGGCGATCGCATTCCCGATCGCACTGCGTGATCGGCGAGGCGTTCGCATCATAGCGACCGCGACGGCATCGCGCGCTTGACATCCGAAAAACGCTGAGGGGATGACCCGGCCGGGCAGGAGGGCTGCCAGGCCGGGTCTCTTCATGGGCCTCGCGCTCGATCACGGTCCCGCGTCCGACGCAAGCCCTACCGTTCGGAGCGCGGATCGACTACCATGGCCCGGCCGGAAGTCTGCGGGCAAGAAGCGGCGCAAATCGGGCGCGCGCTTTCCCGGCCGGCGCACGGCGCAGATTCGCGCCGCAGCTTGCATTCGAAAGGGAGCTGGGATGCTCGAACGGCCTCATCACGAACTGCTCTACGCGTACCCGAAGTACTTCGATGTCGCGTTCGGGTATCGCGACCTGAGCGCGGAATGCGGATTCCTGGAGCACCTGAGCCGTCACCTCGGGCGCGGCGTGCTCGAGTCCTTCATGGAAGTCTGCTGCGGCCCCGGATACCACATGCATCACTTCGCCGCCCGCGGCGTGCGCAGCTATGGAGTGGAGTACTCGGATGACATGGTGCCGTACGCGCGCGACAAGGCCTATCGCCTGGCGCTTGCGGCGGGGTTCTCGGGCGTGATGGGCGCATCCCCGGAAGGGCGCGCCATTCCTCCGGTCAGCATGGTCCTTCAGGGAGACCCGCGCGAAGTCTCGTTGCCCGAAGCGGTCGATCTGGCCTTCATGCCCTGGCTCAAGCTTGGCTACTTGCTCACGGACGAGGAAGTCGTCGAGCACTTCGTCACCGTGGCGAAGAACATCGGACGCGGCGGCATCTATGTGCTGGAGCTCGATCACCCCGCGCATCTCTTCGGCTACCCCGAGCGATCCGAGCGGCAATGGGATGCATCCGAAAACGGCGTGCGCGTTTCCGTTCACTGGGGGGACGATCACGAACTCATCGATCCCATCACGCACACGACCGAAGTCGAGGTGGCCTTCGATGTCGAGGACGGCGCGCGCAAGGAGAGCATCCAGGATGAAGCGCCCATGCGTTCCTTCACTCATCGCGAGCTGCGCGCGCTGGTGCGGCTCTCGGGAGTGTTCGATTGGGTCGCCACCTTCGGCGATCTGTCGGTGACCCAGCCGTTCGACCTCTCGCCGGGCGCGCGGCGCATGGTCCCGGTGCTGCGCTGCAATATCTGAGGCCCTCGCCGGCGAGGGCGGCCTCGCCGCTCGAAAAGCAGCGCGATTGAACCTGTGCATCGCCGACCCGTGCACTCGTGGTCAGCGAATGCGCCGGTGACCCTCCTCCTTCTCCGCACGGGCAACTTCCATGGGACTAGGCATTTGCCTGCCGGCTGTCTCGTTCGCCGAGGCTGGCTCGTTGCTTGCATCTCCTCCCGCCGTCACGCCATCGAACGAGGTGCCCTTCCACGCGTCGGAGCCGGCAACGAATCCGGCGACGCGAGCACCAGGCGAGCACGAGGAAGCGATGCCGAGCGTCGAGCGAGCAACGAATGTGGCCATGCGAAGCACCAAGCAAGCAACGAATGTGAGGCGAACGACGGCAGGAATCGCCGGGCCGCAATGAGGTGGTGCGGCACGACCGGGGTCAGGAGGATCCGGCAATGGTGCGGGTCGGGCTCTCCGCCCCGGTCTCCCGGCGGCTCGAGGCCGCATCCGGCCGCATCTGCATCGTTGCGCCGGCTCGGTCTCCTCAGCGTACCGGCAGTACGCTTGCGTCGCCCTCGCTCGTCGCGCCTCGCATCTACAGCCGTCTGCGCCCTCTCGCGAGGAGTCATGGAGGGGCCGCATCCGACCGCATCTGCTTCGTTGCGCCGGCTCGGTCTCCTCGGGGCTGGGACGCTTGCGTCGCCCTCGGTCCCTTCTGCGCCAGGGCGCTTGCGTTTCCCTCTCGAATGGAGGTAGGTTCCATTCTGGTTCCATTATGGAACCAGTGGGAGGGAGACCGATGCCGAACCTCACAATCAAGGGAATCCCGGAGAAGGTATACCGGCAGTTGAAGCTCCGAGCGACCAAACACCGCCGCAGCCTGAATCGGGAGGTGATCGTCTGCCTGGAACAGGCGCTCGCCGCTCCCGCGCTCGATCCGGAGGAGTGGCTTGCGGAAGCCGATCGTCTTCGCAAGAAGCTTGCTTTGCCTCCCTTGACGGATGACTCCCTGCGTCAAGCGAAGGCGGGCGGCCGGCGATGATCGTCGTCGACGCGAATCAGATCGCCTATCTCCTGATGGGGGGCGAAGGCACGGAAGCCGCCAGGCGGGTGCTGCTCAAAGATCCCGAATGGGCCGTGCCGCTTCTTTGGCGCAGCGAGTTCCGTAGTGTCCTGTCACAGTACCTGCAACGCAAAGAAATCACCCTGGCGAATGCGATCAAGCTGCAGAGGAAGGCCGAACAGCTCGTCGCCGGGCGCGAATATCTCGTCTCCTCGGAACGCGTTCTGCGCGTGGCCGCTACCTCGAAATGCACCGCCTACGACAGTGAGTACCTGGCCCTCGCACAGCAGCTGCAGGTTTCTCTCGTGACGACCGACAAGCAAATCCGCGCCGCCTGCCCTTCGCACGCCCTCTCGCCAAAGGCTTTTCTTGATGAAGGCGCTTGATGGGCCTGGGGAAATGCGCCGCCGTCATGACAAAGCGGCCGCCTCATCAGGCTTGATGAGCAGCGCGATCAGCGCACGAGGGTCACGCGCCGCGTGAGCGCTCCCTCGGGCGTCTGCAGACGCAGGAAGTAGGTTCCCGCCGGCAACGCGCGCGCGCGCTCTTCTTCCCAACGAAGGCGATGGTCGCCGGCCGCGAACACACGGTCGACGAGGCGATCGGCCAAGCGGCCGTCCACGCTGTAGAGATTGCAGACGACCCGCCCCGGCACGGCCATCGAGAACATCGCCTCGAGACTCGAGATCGCGGGATTGGGCTCGACGAAGAGGAACAGATTCGCCGCGGCATCCTCGTTCACGCCCGCGCCGAGATGGCCGGTGCCTCCCGCCGCGACATAGCGCGCGCCGAATTCCTGGAAATAACAGTTCGCGATCACGGGGTCGTGGACGATGACCACATTCTCATCGTTTTCCCCGCAGGCCGCGTTGCTCCAGTTGGCGCTGCCGGTGATCACGACGGGATCGCTGCTTCCGCGGTCGACATCGAGGATCATGTACTTGTGGTGCAGGATGCCGGTCTCGGTCCCCAACAGAACATCGGCCGGAGGGCTCCAAGCATACTCGCCATCCCCATGCATCGGGTGGTACTGGCTGTCGTCGTTGCCCGACTCGGAGCTGTCGAAGACGCCGCGGATCTCCATGCCGGGAACATTCAACCAGCGCAGCTCCATCTCGTTGCAGAGATCGAAGCGCGTGTAGCTCATGATCGAGAAGTGCACCGAGTGATCGGCCTCTTCCACTTGGCGGATGTCCGCCTGCAACCAGGGATCCGAAGGCGCGAAGTACATTTCGACCAGGCGGCCGCCCACATTGAAGAGCTTGGGGGTGTTGTCGGTCTTGTTGATCCCGAACTTCGAGAAGGCGGTGTTCGGCACCGCGGTGCTCGAGCCCCACATCTCGTCGAATTCAAATGTGGCCACGCGCGCGAGGGCCTGATCCTGGAAGAAGATCACATTCTGCGCATCGGTGTAGGTGCCCTGCGAGGAGAGGTTCCACGAGCCGGTCACCACCCAGGGGTCCTCGGGATTCGGGCTGAGCGCGTCGAAGATCCAAAGCTTGTCGTGCATGATCTCCGCCCCGTCGTTGGGGCCGAAGGCGTCGTTGATCACAACCACGCCCGCATTGATCAGCCGCGTGACCTGGGCCTGATAGGGATTGCGGTTGTCGTAGACGAAGCGGATCCGCAGGCCGCGGTTCTTCGCGGCGATGATCGCGTCGGCGACCGCCGAGAGATCGAAGCTGTACATGGCGATGTCGATCGAGTAATTGGCCGCGTTGATGCGGTCGATGATCCAGCCTTCCAGGTTCTGGCCTCCGAGCGCCTGCTCGTAGGTCGCGAGATCGTGGTCGACGCTCTTGTTGAAGATCGCGCGGATCGTTCCGGTTCCGCCGGGGGCCGAAGCCGAGCAGAAGAGCTTGTCGCCGGTCGTCGTCTGGCCGCCTTCGTTGATGGCGGTCACGCGATAGTGGTGAATGGTCGCCGGAGCGACGGGGCTCAGCACGACATCGTGCGAAGTGGCATCGAGGCCGTCAGTGGCGGTCCCCAGCTCATAGCTTGTGGTTTCACCGTACTCGATTTCGATGGTGGTCGAGTAATCGGTCTCCACATGAATGGTGACCTGGCTGCTTTGGATGTCCGTCTCGATGGGACCGGCCGTGATCTGCGGACCGGGCTGGATGTAGAAGTCGGACGGCGAGCGAGGCATGAACTCGTAGCCGGTGGTGTACGGAGGCGCATAGCCGGCGTACTGCTTGATGATGCCGACCACATCGAACTGGCCCGATGGGGGAGTCATCGACTGGATGTCCGTCGTGCCGTCGATGAACATCGTGCAGGTTCCGCTCGCATCCTGCAGGGTCACGCCGCCGCTGAAGCTCGGCCACGCGCCCGTCCAGGTGACATTGTTCAGGCGCACCAGGCGCCCTTCATTGGGCTCCGTGTAATTGGGCAGAAACGCGTGCTCGACATCGTCGCAGGTGACGACCAGCGGGCTGGGCACCTGGATGCCGGAAGCATGGAGGGTGTATCCGGTCATGGTCACTTCGGTCAGGCCGCGATACTGAGCGATCGTTCCGGAGATCGTGACGCTGTCGCCGATCTGGAATTGATAGGGGGGAGCGCCCACCTGATAGATCGCGACTCCCGCGGTGGCATCCTGCAAATACACATCCGTGTAGTCCCAGGTGAATGTCCCGACGCCCACGGTCACGACGCCGCACACCGTGACCGCGGTGCCGATCGTGTAGGGAGAAGCCGGGACGCCTGACGAGGTGTTGTGATGCAGATCGATGATGTTCACCTGCGCCCAGGCGGTGACGGTGGAAAGCGCGATCAGCACTGCCACGAGAAGCGCCGCGCAGAAGATGTCCCCATGCATCCGAGGAATGCGCCGCGCGAGCCCGCCAGGGAACGCCCGAAGCCCGATTCTGCCTGCCATGATGCCTCCCTCCACGGCCAGTCGAATTCATCTTTCGAATGAAGGAACGAATAATCACATTAAGTATACAGGAAGCGAGGCCCAAAATCCCCTGGAATTCCGGACGGCAGGGGGATTGCCGCGGGCCGGCCGTCCTCGCGTCCAGAGGCATCGCGCCGCGCGGATCGGCGGGTGGCGCGTGGTCGCGCCCCCTGATACCCTCGCGCCTCTCTCGGTTGGCGCGGAGCTTCCAACGGAGGACTCGTGCGGATCCTGGCCATCGAAACTTCCTGCGACGACACCTGCGCCGCGGTGCTCGAAGATCGCGCTCGTGACACGGGCCGCGGCGGCCCGGATGACGGCGCCGGAACAGTGTCGCCCGGCGCATCGCGCGCGCGTCTGTTGAGCAGCGTCGTTTCGTCGCAGCCCATTCACGCCGAATACGCGGGGGTCGTGCCCGAGCTCGCCTCGCGTGAGCACATGCGCTTGCTCGGGCCGGTGGTGCGCGAGGCCCTCGATCGGGCCGGCGTCGCCCGCCGTCAATTGGATGCCGTGGCGGTCACGAACGGCCCGGGCTTGATCGGCTCGCTGCTCGTCGGCGTCTCCTTCGCCAAAGCGCTCGCGTACGCGCTCGAGATTCCCGTGCTCGGCGTCAGCCACATCGAAGCGCACCTTGCTTCCATCGCGCTCGATCTCGGCGAGGATGCGGTCGCGCCGCCGTTCGTGGGACTGGTCGCATCGGGCGGCCACACCGAGATCGTGGCGGTCGAGGATTGGGGCGCCTGGACTCTCCTTGGCGCGACGCGCGACGACGCGGCCGGCGAGGCGTTCGACAAGGTGGCCAAGCTGCTTGGGCTCGGCTTTCCCGGCGGGCCTGCGATCGCGCGGTTGGCCGCGCAAGGAACGCGCGACGCGTTCGATTTCCCGCGCGCGTGGCTGGATCTCGAGCGAGGCGGCCTCGAGATGAGCTTCAGCGGTGTGAAGACCGCGGTGAAGCTCTTCCTCGACCGTCGCGGATGGCCCGAGCAGCCCATGAATCCGGACGAGCGCGAGCGCTTGATCGCCGATGTGGCCGCGAGCTTCCAGGAAGCGGTCGTTGAAGTGCTGGTCGCGAAAGTGATCGAGGCCGCCAGGCAGAGCGGCATTTCACGGATTGCGGCCGCCGGAGGCGTGGCGGCGAATGCTCTGCTTCGCGAGCGTCTTGAGGCAGTGGCCGCCAGGCGAGGAATGACCGCGTGGCTGCCCTCTCCCGCGATGTGCGGCGACAACGCGGCGATGGTCGGAATGGCTGCGATCCACCATCTGCGGCGCGGCCAGCGATCGGGCTACGACCTTGCGGCGATCCCGAACCTCGACGACTGGAGCGGCTTCTACCAGATCGATTGAAGGCCGGATCCTCTCGCGCACTTCGCAATTTCTCCTTCTACCGTGCAATCGGCAATGTCCTGGCCCACGCGCGGCCGGTCAGATACACGTCGATCTTCGCCAAGCGCGTGTCCACCGCAGGTTGCATGCGTTGATCACCGGCGAGGACGACGGCACCCGTCTTGCAGGGAGATTCCTTGAACGGCGAGGAAGGGGTGCAGGCACGCAGAAGGCCTGCCCGAGGCACGCGCGCGCGATTCCTTCGTGAGTGAGCCTCGCCTTGGGAGGATCAGCCGCAGCAAGCGAGCGGCCCGCGCGAGAATCTGCCGCGCGAAGCGGCTGCCATCGACCGCCGTCGAAGATCCGCCGCGTCAATGGCTGATGCGCTCCTTTCCCCAGGCGCGCATGGCGCACGCGCGGGGATGCGTTTTTGTGTCGGGTAAACATCCATCGAGGCCCGCCGATTTCTGGAGAAACGCCGCGCCCAGGCGGCTGCAACGAGGCGATGATGACTTTGCATCCTCAGACGAACATCCTGGTGGTCGAAGACGAAGCGAGCTTGCGGCTCGTCCTGAAGATGGAGCTCGAGCGCGCGGGATACCGGGTGCGCACGGCCGAGGACGGCCTGGACGCGCTGCAGAAAATCCAGGAGGAGCTGCCGTCGCTGGTCCTGCTCGATGTGATGATGCCCAACATGGACGGCTACGAAGTGTGCTCGCGCATCAAGAGCGACCTCGCGACCGCGAGCGTGCCGGTGATCATGCTGACCGGACGGACCGAGCACGAGGACAAGCTGCGCGGCCTGCGCGGCGGCGCGAACGACTACATCACCAAGCCCTACGAAAAGGACGAGCTGCTCGTGCGCGTGGGAAACATGCTCGTCTGGAGCATGATGCAGCGCGAGGCGAACCCGTTGACCGGCTTGCCGGGCAACACCGCGATCGAGAGCGAGCTTGCCCAGCGCTTGCGCTCCGAGACGCCCTTCACCTTCATGTACATCGACATCGATCACTTCAAGGCCTTCAACGACTACTACAGCTTCCGCAAGGGCGACGAGGCCATTCGTCTGACCGCCTCGATCCTCACGACCGCCGTCAGCATCGAGGGCAGCGGGCACGATTTCGTGGGGCATGTGGGCGGAGACGACTTCGTGATGATCGTCGATTCCGCGTGCGCGGCCGCGATCGCGGACATGGTCGTGAAGGAATTCGACGCGAAGATCCCGCGGCTCTATCACGACACCGACCGGCAGCGCGGCTACATCCAGACGACCGATCGGGTGGGCGTGGAGCGCCGCTTTCCCATCATGACCCTCACGATTGCGGCGATCACGAACCAGGATCGCAAATTCGAGCACTTGGGAGAGCTGAGCCAGGTGGCCGCGGAGCTGAAGGCGTTCGGCAAGAGCCAGGCAGGCAGCATCGTGGTGTGGAATCGGCGGCAGGCCGCGTGAACGGAAACGCCGGAGAGGACCTCGGGCAAGGGAGCGATTCGTGAGGCGCAAACGCATTCTCGTCGTCGATGACGAAATCTACATGCAGCACATCCTCGAATTCAGCCTCGGCATGGAAGGCATGGAAGTCATTCGCGCGGGAAGCGGCGAGGAAGCCTTGCAGCGGGCGGCGGAGGAGTCGCCCGATCTGATCGTCCTCGATGTGGTCATGCCGGGAATGGACGGCTACGAAGTTTGCCGGCGGATGCGCGAACAGGAGCGCGGCCGCCGCATTCCGATCGTCTTCCTCTCCGCGCGGGATGGGGCCGCCGACCGGGAATTGGGCATCAGCCTGGGCGCGGACGCCTACATCACGAAACCCTTCAGCCCGCAGAAACTGATCGACACGATCGACGATCTGTTGACGGGCGTGCGCCAGGACCAATCGGAAGCGTCCGGGTTCTGAGCCCGGGCGCGCGTGAAACGCGCGCCCCAGGCCGCATTCGCGAGAAGTGACTCTCCGCCATCCGCCTCGTATACTCCGCTCTGTTCGCGTTCCCGTTCGCGCCATCGCCGCCCGGTGCCGATCGCCTGCAGGCGCTTCGGCAGGCCGGCCGGCTACGCGGCCATCCCGCCGCAGGAGACCCTCGCGTGTCGGCTTCGGATTCCCCGCTTCTGGCGCGAGTGGCGCTGCCTCTCGCGATCGCGCATCCGCTGCTCTATGCCGTGCCCGAGAATCTCGCGGACACGATCCGCCCCGGGCATCGCGTGCGCGTTCCGCTTCGCAAGCGAACGGCTTCGGGAATCGTCGTCGCGATCGAGCGCGAAACCCAAGCGGCGGACGAGCGCGGGCCTCGCGCCCGCGACCTGCGCTTGCGCGAGATCGTCTCCATCGATCCGGAGACGCCGCTTCTTTCTCCCGCCTTGCTCGAGCTCGTGGCCTGGATCGGCAAGTACTACGCGGCGCCCATCGGAATCGTCATGGAATCGGCGGTCCCGCGCGCCGTGCTGCGCGCGCCGCGCAAGACCAAGCATTCGCCGAGCGAGGAGGTGGGGACGGATGAGGGCGGCGGCGAGGCTCTTCCTTCGCTGGAAGAGCCCAGCGAAGAGGCGATCGCCCAGGCTGCGGAGATCACATTGAACGAGGCGCAGGCGACCGCGCTTGCCGCCATCGTGGATGCCTTGCAGCAAGCGAACGGGCGGACCTTCCTGATGCAAGGAATCACGGGCAGCGGAAAGACGGAGGTCTACCTGCGCGCCATCGCGAGCGCGATCGAAAGCGGGAAGAGCGCGCTGCTGCTCGTTCCCGAGATCGCGCTCGGGACGCAGGTCGTGTCGCGAGTGCGGGGACGCTTCGGTTCGCTGGCGGTCGAGTATCACAGCCAGCTCACCCCCGTCGAACGGCGCGACGCCTGGTGGAAGGTGTTTCGCGGCGAGGCGCGCATCGCGGTGGGGGCGCGTTCGGCGGTCTTCCTGCCGCTCGTCGGGTTGGGGCTCATCGTCGTCGACGAAGAGCACGAGCCTTCCTACAAGCAAGGCGAAACGCCGCGCTATCACGGCCGCGACACCGCGCTCGTGCGCGCGAAACTGGAGAAGGCGGTCACGGTGCTCGGATCGGCGACGCCCTCGCTCGAGTCGCGTTGGAATGCGGAGCAGGGCAAGTACGCGCGGTTGCTCATGCCGGACCGCGTGGAAGCGCGCAGCACCGCGCAAGTGACCCTGGTCGATCTGCGCGCCAAGGAGGAGACGGGCGAATCGACGGCGCGGACCGCGGAAGGACTGCGGATCGTCGGCGGCGCGGGCGAGGAGCGCGGCGAGCCGCTGTCCACCTACTTGCTCGACCGCCTGCGCGCCGTGCTGGCCGAGCGCGACCAGGCGATTCTCTTTCTCAACCGGCGCGGCTTTTCGACGGCGGTGCAATGCCGCGCCTGCGGGCGCGTGTTCGAATGCCCGCGCTGCAGCGTGGTGCTCACCTTTCATCGCGCCGAGGGCAGCCTGCGCTGCCACTACTGCGGCCACGAAGCGCGCAATGTCGAACGCTGCGAGGGATGCGGCGGGCACGACTTCGCCTATTCGGGAGTCGGCACGCAACGGGTGGAGGCGTCTCTCGCGCGCCATTTGCCAGAGGCGCGCGTGCTGCGGATGGATTTCGATTCCACCCGGCGGCGCGGATCTCTCGCCAAGATGATCCGCGTATTCGAGAAGAAGGAGGCGGACATCCTGCTCGGAACCCAGATGGTCGCGAAAGGGTTTGATTTCCCGGATGTCACCCTGGTGGGGGTCATTCAAGCGGACCGCGAGATGGGCTTCCCCGATTTCCGCGCGCAGGAACGGGCCTTCCAATTGCTCACGCAAGTTGCCGGCCGGGCCGGGCGCGGAGACAAACCGGGCGAAGTCGTTTTCCAAACCTATCTCCCCGATCATCATGTGATCACTACGGCCGGCCTTCAGGATTACGAAGCGTTCTTCCATCTGGAGATGGAGGAACGGCGCGCGCTGCGATATGCGCCCTTCGGGCGGATGGCCAATCTGCTCTTCGATGGGCCCGACGAAGCGGCGGTGGTGCGCAAGGCTTCCGCGATCGCGCAATCGCTCGAAGGGATCGCGGGATTGACTCTGCTCGGTCCGGCCCCGATGCCGCTCAGTAGATTGAAGGGGCAGTATCGCTGGCACCTGACCCTGCTCGCCACCCAAGCGGGGCGGCTGTCGAATGCGCTGCGCCAGGTCCTGGCTGCGGAGGAGAGGCCCGCATCCGGGCGCGGACGCGTGCGGGTGCAGGCTGACATGGACCCTGTCAGCATGCTTTAGGGCAGCCTTTTCCCGCTCTCTTAATGGGCCTGCGGCCTTGAATGGGTCCGCGGGACCGGCGTGCGCAGAGAGAGAAACGGAAGGCGGAAGGCGCGCGCCTTGGTCGCGCTTCGCGCGCGACGAAGGAATTTCGCCAACGGCAGGGCGGGGCCGCGCACGGCGCGAACATCCCGTGGGACCCATTCAAGGCCGCAGGCCCTCGGCGCGGGTGCAAGGCTGAAGGGCTTTCGGGACCGGCGTGCGCAGAGAGAGAAACGGAAGGCGGAAGGCGCGCGCCTTGGTCGCGCTTCGCGCGCGACGAAGGAATTTCGCCAACGGCAGGGCGGGGCCGCGCACGGCGCGAACATCCCGTGGGACCCATTCAAGGCCGCAGGCCCTCGGCGCGGGTGCAAGGCTGAAGGGCTTTCGGGGCGGGCGCGCGCTGGGGTCGCCCTGTCGCGGGGGCGGACAAGGGGAGGGCTGCGGGGCCCGGTCGCGGGCGAAAATACCCGCAGTTGCCTGCCTTGACACTCGCGGCTTGAGCGGCATAGGCTCCTTCCTTCGGCGCAAAACCGTCGCATTCGGGTGTTCGCAAGCAGGCGCCGCTTTCAATGGCGGAATCGCGCGCAGAACGCGCGCAGCACTGGAGATCTGCAAAGGAGACCTTCCGATGAAGAGTTGTTGCCGACTTTGGGTGGGTGGTGCCGTCCTGGTTCTCGTCGTCGCCCTGGTGAGCTGCGGGAGCCAGTTTCTTTCGGGCGGAAAGCTGCATTACTCGCAGGGCCGGTACGACACCGCTCTGATGAATTTCCAGAAGGCCGCTGAAGAGCAGCCGGACAACGGCGAAGTGCATCTCTGGCTGGGCCGCGCGCTGGCCGAGCTCGAACGCGACGAAGAAGCGGTCGTCGAGATCCGCAAGGGGGGCGAGCTCGATCCTCTCCAGACCGAGATGATGCAGAACACGCTGATTTCCTTCTGGAGCAAGCGTTACAACAGCGCCTTGCAGTATGCCCAGCAAGCGGCGGAAGAGCAGGACGAGCAGGCGCAGAGGGACATTCTGGAAAAGGCCCGCGAACGCTTCACCCGCGCGATCATCTTCGCGCCCGACAGCGTGCAGAACTACAGCAACCTCGGGAAGGTGCTCTATCAGCTGGGCGACATGGACCAGGCGATGGCGATGTTCGAGAAGTCGCGCACGATGTCGGCCGGGCGGCCCGACTTGCAGCGCTTCCTCTTCACGCTCTACAAGTACTTCGGCAGCCAGGCGTTGCAGATCGACGATGCGACCCGCGAGGACTACGAACGGGCGATCAAGTTGCTCGGCGATGCGGAGACCATTCCGATGCCGCCCGAGGAAATGCTCGAGGTCGATTACAACATCGCGACCGCGTATTACGCGATGGCCGACAAGGTGAGCGACGAGGAGAAGCCCGGCGCTCTCGACAAGGCCACCGAGTATTACTTGAAGGTTCTGGAGATCCAGCCCGACGAGCCCGATGCGCTGAAGACCTTGGCGTTCGTCTATTCCGATCGCAAGATGCACAACGAAGCGATCGCGCGCGGCAAGCAGCGTTTCGATCTGGCCCCCTGGGAGCCGGAGCCGAATGTGTTGATGCATCAGCTCTACAAGGCGGCCGGCGACGACAAGATGGCCAACGGCCACATCCTGCTCGCGCAAATTCTGCAGAACGGCGCGCGCCAGCCTGCGGGCACGGCGCGCACCGAGGCCCAGGCGGCGGGGCCCAGCTCCGATGCCGTGAAGGTGCTTCGCGATCGCGGAGAACCGCGCGAAGTCCGCACTTTCCAAGGCGGAGAATCTTCGTACTCGGCCTGGTTCTACTGGACCGAGGGCAGAATCTTCCTCTTCCGCGCCGGGAAGGAGCAGGCACGCATCGCATTCAAGCCGGTCGGCGAGGAGCAGGTTCGCAAGATCATGGGCTGATGCGACACCGTCCGCGGGCCGCTTCCGTTTACAGTGAAGAAGCATGCATGGGAGCCGATAGGATGGGATGGATCGGCCTCCATCATCGACTGCAGCGGGCCCCCATTGACGAGAGCGAGCGGAGCGCCCCTTTTCGTGAATCAGCCTGGGGCGCCCCCCTTATCGGGATGTTGTGCGCCGGCCGGGGCGAGGCCGGCGCCGAGAACGGGCCGGGGAGAAAGGCGTTGACACCCGGCGTGCGGCTCCGTAGCATTTGGTTCGTGGGTGCGGTGCGGCACCTGGAAGTCAAGCCGACGACTCTCCTTGATTCCTGCCCTGTGCGCTTTCAACGGTAATTCATCGAAGCGCAAGGCCGGCCGAGTGTGTCACTCGAATGGCCGGCATCACAGGGTCTACGGATATGACTCTTTCGCCAAGCGTTTGACCGGCCGCGCACTCGCGAGAGCGGCGCGTTGCGGTACGGTTGCGGATGTGGCCACGCGCGCATGGCGCGGACCGGCGTGGCTCCCGCCCGCGGATTCCCTGCGCGGGTGATGGGGCCGCCCATACGACCCAAGACTGAAACGAGACAGGAAGCCCGATCATGAGTCCGAGACAAAGCAAGACCCCGGCGCCGGAAGTGACGCGCGCGGAAGCGACCCGCGAGGAAGTCATCGTGGAAACTCCGGAGCCCACCCGAGCGGCGGTGCGTGAAGATTCCGAGGAAGCAGGGCCTCGGCCGAAAGGCGCCGAGAAGGGCCTCGACCTCACGGGAATGAAGAAGAAGACCATTGCCGAGCTGGTCAAGACCGCTCAGGACATGGGCATTCAAGGGGCCTCGGGACTGCGCAAGCAGGAATTGATGTTCAAGATCCTCGAAGCCCAGACCCAGCAGAACGGGCTGATCTTCGCCGAGGGGGTGCTCGAGATCCTGACCGAGGCCTACGGCTTCCTGCGCTCGCCCGATTACAACTATCTGCCGAGCCCCGACGACATCTATGTCTCGCCCTCGCAGATCAAGCGCTTCGACTTGCGCACGGGCGACACGATCTCGGGCCAGGTGCGTCCTCCCAAGGACGGCGAGCGCTACTTCGCGCTGCTGCGCGTGGAAGCGGTGAACTTCGAGAGCCCCGAAGTCGCCAAGCAGAAAACCCTCTTCGACAACCTCACGCCTCTCTATCCGCTGAGCAAGTTCACCCTGGAGACGAAGTCGCGCGACATGACTGCGCGGATCATCGATCTGCTCTGTCCGATCGGAAAGGGCCAGCGCGGTTTGATCGTCTCGCCTCCCAAAGCGGGCAAGACGATCATCCTGCAGAAAATCGCGAATGCGGTTATCGAGAACCATCCCGAGGTGATCCTCATCGTGCTGCTCATCGACGAGCGACCCGAGGAAGTCACCGACATGGAGCGCACCGTCAACGCGGAGATCATCAGCTCCACCTTCGACGAGCCGGCCGAGCGGCATGTGCAGGTGGCCGAGATGGTGATCGAGAAGGCCCGCCGTCTGGTGGAGCACAAGCACGATGTGGTCGTGCTGCTCGACTCCATCACGCGGCTCGCGCGCGCGTACAACACGGTCGTTCCCCACAGCGGCAAGATTCTCTCAGGCGGCGTGGACTCGAACGCGCTCCATCGCCCGAAGCGCTTTTTCGGCACGGCGCGCAACATTGAGGAAGGCGGCTCGCTGACCGTCTGCGCGACCGCGCTCATCGAGACGGGCAGCCGCATGGACGAGGTCATCTTCGAAGAGTTCAAGGGCACGGGAAACATGGAGCTCGTGCTCGACCGGAAGATCTCCGACAAGCGCATCTTCCCGGCCATCGATCTCAACCGCTCGGGCACCCGCCGGGAGGAGCTGCTCCTCAGCGAGGGCGATCTCCGTAAAGTATGGATTCTGAGGAAGTTCCTGAGCGAGATGAATCCCGTCGAGGCCATGGAGTTCCTGATCGAGAAGATGAGCCAGACGAAAACCAATCGAAAGTTCCTGGAATCCATGAACGGCTAGGCGGTATACTCGTTGCTTGCTTTGGCCGGCCCGGCGGTTGCGGGGCGAATGTGAACCGAAGAACAAAGGACGGACGGACATGAAAAAAGGCATTCACCCGAGGTACACGCTGACGAAGATCACCTGCGTGTGCGGGAATGTGATCGAAACCCGCTCCACCATGGGCGGAGAAGTGAAGATCGAGATCTGCTCGAACTGCCATCCCTTCTTCACCGGGAAGCAGAAGCTCATCGACACGGCCGGCCGCATCGAGCGCTTCCGCAAGAAGTACCGCCTGGAAGAAGGCGCGGCGGCGGGCAAGGAAGGGCAAGAGGCCGCGCCCGCCGGCGAACAGAAGGGATCGGCCGCCGACCAGTAGATCCGCGCGCATGTTCGACCGCCCGGTTTCGTGAGGAGCCGGGCGGTTTGCTTTGGGCGCGCGAATTTGTTGCCGCGCAAGCCGGGACCCCTTGGAACCATCGATGGCAAGCCGCTCGAGCCCGCCGGCAGGGTGGCTGGGAGAAGGAATCGCGAGCCATGGGGCAAGAATTGTTGCGAACCTACGAGCAGGTGCTCGCGCGCCGCGACGAGCTCTCCACGCAGATGAGCGATCCAAAAATCCTGAAGGATTCGCGCGCGCTGCGCAGGATCGGACGCGAGCACGCGCGGCTGGAACAGCTCCTGGCGACGATGAGCGCCTATCGTCAGGCGCTGGAGGCGCGTGAAGAAGCGCGCGAGATCCTCTCGCATTCGGGCGACGCCGAGTTGGTGGCGCTGGCCAAGGCCGAGCTGCAGGAACTGGAAGCGCGCGAAGCCGAGCGCGAGGCGGAACTGAAGCAGCTGCTCGTGCCGCGCGATCCCGACGACGACAAGAGCGCGATCGTGGAAATCCGCGCCGGCACCGGCGGCGAGGAAGCGACCCTCTTCGCGGCCGATCTCTTCCGTATGTACGGGCGCTTCGCCGAACGCACCAACCGCCGCCTCGAGCTCCTCTCGACCAGCCAGACCGATCTCGGCGGAATGAAGGAAGTGATCTTCCTCATCGAGGGCGAAGGCGCCTACGGCTCGCTGCGCTTCGAAGGCGGCGTGCATCGCGTGCAGCGCGTGCCCGACACGGAAGCCTCGGGCCGCATCCACACCTCGGCCGTCAGCGTGGCGGTCTTTCCGGAAGCGGAAGAGGTCGAAGTGGAGGTCAATCCCGACGATCTGAAGGTCGATGTCTTTCGCTCCTCGGGCCCGGGCGGACAGAGCGTAAACACGACCGATTCGGCCGTGCGCGTCACGCATCTGCCCACCGGCATCGTCGTCCAATGCCAGGACGAGCGTTCGCAGTTGAAGAACAAGGCCAAGGCCTTGAAGGTGCTCTACGCGAAGCTCCTCGACGTACGCCGGCAGGAGCAGGAAAAGGAAATGACCGAGGCGCGGCGCACGATGGTTTCGACGGGAGATCGCAGCGCGAAAATCCGCACCTACAATTTCCCGCAAAGCCGCGTGACCGACCATCGCATCGGCCTTACGCTCTACAATCTTCCGCAGATCCTCGAAGGAAATCTCGAGGAGTTCATCGAGGCGCTGCACATCGCGGACACGGAGAGGCGCCTGCAGGCCGAGCCCGCTTCGGAGAGCAAGCCGCGCGAGCGCGAGTAATGCGGTTCCGAGGAGTGCGGGGCCGAGCGCAACCGCCTGCGTAAGGGAGAGCGCGAAACTCGCGTTGGTAAGTGAGGGATCTTCGGCCAAGGGCTCAGGACGAGCGCATGAAGGCAAGCGCCCACCATCGGAACCGTCGTGCTGCCGCTGGCAACAGCGGGGACTCGCTCCGGGATCGGCTTGAAGGCGAGCGGCCCGGCGCGGGCGGGCGACCAGCAGGGCGGTCCAAGGCCGGGCCGCTGGCGATCATTCTCCTCGTCGACGGCGCGCGTCCCGATGTCCTCGAAGAGCTGCTGGCGGCCGGCGAGCTGCCGCACATCCAGGAAGAGATCGCGGGCCCGGGCAGCGTGCGGCGCGCGACCTCGTGCCTGCCTTCCACCACCGGTCCGGCGCACCTTCCCTTTCTCACCGGCTGCTATCCCGGCACCTTGAACATTCCCGGGATTCGCTGGCTCGACAAGCAGGTGTACGGGCGCGGCGGCGCCTGGGACCGGCAGAGTTTTCGCAGCTACAACGGCGTCGAAGCGCTGTACATGAATCGCGATCTGCCGCGCGAGCGAAAGACGATCTTCGAGCTGGCCGAGCGTCCCTTCGCGATCTACTCGCTGCTGACGCGCGGATTGTCTCGCGGGCGGGACCTCACGCGCTTCGTGAAGCCGTGGTTGTATCTCCGCGCGCATCTCACCGACCGCTGGCATCCGATCGACCGCGTGGCCGAAGCGAAGATGCTCGCCTGCCTCGACGACGATCCCGATTTTCTCTTCGCCGTCTTTCCGGCGGTCGATTCCTTTTCGCATCTGCGCCATCCGCGCGACCCCGAAACGATCGCCGCCTATCATGGGGTCGATCGCGCGGTGGGGAAGCTCGTCGCCGACCTCAAGCGGCGCGGCCGCTGGGACGAGACGCTGCTCGTGATCACCTCCGATCATGGATTGACGCCCACGACCACGCATCTCGATCTCGCGCGCTTCCTGGATGGGCGCGGATTGCGGACGCTGTCGTATCCGGTGGTGTGGAAGCGCAAGCCGGCGACCGCCGTGATGATCTCGGGAAACGCGGTGGGCAAGGTCTACTTCCTGGGCAACGGCGGCGCTTGCCTCGAGGGAGACGCCGTGCCGCGCGCGCTCGGCGATGTCTGGCCGGAGTTGATGGCCCGCGAGGAAGTGGACTTCACTGCGTGGCGCGAGGGGCCGGAACGCATTCGCATCGCTTCGCCGCGCGGGAACGCGCTGGTCGTGCGCGAAGCGCGGGGACTCTGCTACCGGCCCGAGACGGGCGATCCCTTTCACATGGGCGGCGACCTCGGCCCCTTCGAAGATGCGCAAAGCCTGGCGGCCACGCATGAGTCCGACTACCCGGATGCGCTCGTTCAGCTCTTCCAGTTCTTCGGCAGCCCGCGCAGCGGAGATCTGGTCGTGGTTTCGCGCAACGGAAGCGATTTGCGCAAGGCATTCGAGTGGCCCGAGCATCACAGCTCGCACGGATCGCTGCATCGCGAGCACATGAGCGTGCCTCTGATCGCCAACCGGCGCGGCTGGGACCCGCGTCCCGCGCGCACGGTCGACCTTTTCCCCAGCGTGCTTCGCTGGCTGGGCAAGCCGCAACTCGAGAACATCGATGGCCGAGCGCTCTTCTGATCCGCGCGCGGACACGCCCGCCGAAGCGCGCAGCATGGAACAGGTCAAGGCGCGTGCCGAAGCGCCGGGCGACAGCGAGGAAGCTCCTTCGTCCGCGATGCGGCTGCCTTCTCGCCGTGCCTTGGCCTGGGGCATCCAGGGGTTCATCGCGATCTCGATTGCGGCCATCGTGGTCAGCAGCCTCTGGAAGCGGCCGCCCGATCTGGGGACCCTGATCGGGAATTGCGATTGGCGTTTCGCGCTGCTCCTCGTGCCGCTGGTCGCGGCCGACTACTACCTGGGCGGACTTCGCTATCGCGTGCTGTTCGACGGCCGCGTGCTCTCGCGCGTGTCGTTGTGGGCGTGCATCAAGGCCAACTGGGCGAACATCTTCCTGGGTGCGGCGACGCCGTTTCAAACCGGCGGCGGCCCGGCCCAGATCTATCTCCTCTGGCGGGCGGGCGCGCATTTCTCCGAAGCCTTGCTCGCCTCGCTGGTCACCTTCGCCGGCACGCTCGTCTTCTTTATCGCGTCCAGCGTGGTCGCGCTGCTCGTCATTCCGCACGAGCTCTTCGATCCGACGACGATGGGATTGATCCGCACGGCCTTCATCGTGGTGGGCGCGATCGCGGCCGGCACGCTGCTCGTGATGATCTTCCCGCGCCCGAGTTTGACGGTGTTGCGCTGGATCTACGACGCGTTGTTGATCCATCTGCCCTGGTTCCGTCGCTCGCGGGAGAGGATCTTGGGCGGCTTCTCGGCGGGAGTGGATCGCTTCAGCGGCGGGGTTGCGCGCACATGGAAAGCAGGCAAGGGAGCGCTGCTCCTCATGATTGCGTTCACGCTGCTCCTCTTCTCGAACAAGTTCACGATCGGGTACGCGGTATTGTGCGCGCTCGGCGCGGAGGTGCCCTACGGAACATTCCTTGGATTGAGTTGCGTGCAGCTCTTCCTGATCTACTTCGCCCCCACGCCGGGCGCTTCGGGCGTGGCCGAGCTGTCGTCCGTGTGGTTGATGGCGCGCGTCATCCCGGCCGAGCTGCTCGTCGTCTACACGATCCTGTGGCGCTTCCTCACCACCGTGCTCGGCGCAATCATCGGAGGCTTCGTGCTGCTGGGCGAAGTGCGCCACGAAGGCACGCGACCCGGGGACGGAGAGTGAGCCGGCGCTGCCGCGCGGGGGCGGGGCCCATCCCGGCCGTCATTCTTGCAGCCCGGTAACCTTAAGTGAGTCAGTATCTTCCAAGGTTCCGGTTGCTGCCGTCCAGTTCCCGTGATACGCAGTCGCAATCCTGCTTGTGAGGATCGATTTCGGGCACGAAACGAGGGGCGTGGGAGGGGGTGGCCGGCTACCCGCCTCTCAAGCACAGAGAGTTCACGGTGCCAAGAGGCCGTGAAGGGCATTCGTACACGGAGGTGTGGAATGAAGAGAGTCGTAGCCGCTGCCGTTCTTGCGTTTCTGTTCGCTTTGCCGGTCATGGCCCAGACCAACCCGATCGTGCTCGGGTTCAAGGGCGGGGTCAATCTTGCCAATCTGTCGTATGATCCCGAGACCGATCCCAACCCGGACATGTATCTGGGTCTCGCAGTCGGCGGATTGCTGGGATTCGAGATTTCTCCGGGCATGACGCTCGACACCGATTTCCTCTACATCCAGAAGGGCGCGAAGTGGGAAGGCGAGTCCGACGGCGATGAGTACAAGGTCACCGACAAGTACAGCTATGTCGTCATCAATCCCATGCTGCGCTTCGCCGTCCAGAATCAAGGCCTGCGTCCGTACTTCATGGCCGGCCCGGAGATCGGCTTTCTCGTCGATGCGACCGCGAAAAGCGAGATCAATGGAGAGGACCAGGACGACGAGGATCTGAAGGACTTCACGAAGAGCACGGACTTCGGGATCAATTTCGGCGCCGGCCTCGAGTTCCCTTCGGGCAACAGCGCCTTCTTCGTCGAAGGCCGCTATGCGATGGGCCTGACGGACATCCTGGATGATGAGGACGAGGACAACAAGCAAGAGGATTCAAAACCGGAAGCCAAGCATCGCGGCATCTACCTGATGGGCGGCGTGCGCTTCTAGTCCCGTTCGTCCTTCGCGGGTCGCCCGCTTCCAGGGCGAAACGCGGAGGCCCTGCGGCAATCGCTGCGAAAGAATGCGCATGATGCGGGCCGGCCTTGCATGAGGCCGGCCCGCGTTCTCCTCGGTAACGCCTGTCCCGCTGCTGCCCGTGTCATACTGTCTCTTCGATGCCCATGTGATACTGTCTCTTCATGGATTCTCCTCCATCACGAAAGAAGCGGCTCGCACCGCTCGAGCGCGCGATCGAGGAAGCGGCTCGTTCGCTGATCGAAATCCGCGCGGGCAATCCCCGCTTCGAAGCGGAACTCCTGCTCGCGCACGCCCTCGCCCGTCCGCGCGCGTTTCTCTTCACCCATCCCGAATACCGTCCCGACGAAAAGGAAGAGGCGGCCTTCGCGCACCTGCTCGGCCGCCGTCTCTCGGGCGAACCGCTGCAATATGTGCTCGGCACCGCCGCCTTCCGTCATCTCACCTTGCGCGTCGGGCCGGGAGTGCTCATTCCGCGGTCGGAGACCGAAGTGCTGGTGGGCATCGCGTGGCAGGCCTTGCGGGCCCGGCTGCGCTTGGATCAAGCCGCAAGGGACCGTGGCGCTTCCGATTCGCACGGCGGGCAGGCATCGACGTCCGGCGCACGCGAGCGCGAAATGCCATCGCGCGAGGAGCGTCCCTGGGTGATCGATGTCGGCGTCGGTTCGGGCGCGATTCTGCTCGCGCTGCTCGATGAAGAGCGGCGCTCGCACGGGAGCGAGGAGGTGCGCGCGCCCCGCTTTCGCGCGCTCGGCATCGATCCCTCTCTGGTTGCCATGCGCTACACGCGCGAGAACGCGCTAGCGAATGGGCTCCCCGCGCCGCACCTCGTGCGCGCCGGGGTGCTCGCGCCCATCTCCGCTTCCGATCCGCCTGCACCGGTGATCGGCATCGTCAGCAATCCTCCCTACATCTCGACCGCGGAGATGGCCGAGTTGCCGGTCGAGATTCGGGAACACGAACCGGCCGTGGCGCTGCATGGCGGAGACGATGGGCTGAGCGTGATTCGAGAGCTGCTCGATCAATCGCTCGCGTTCCTGGGCCGCGGGGCCTTCCTCTGTTTCGAGATGGGCGCCGGGCAGGAAGGGGCCGTGCGCGCGGAGCTCGAGCGCCGCGGCCTGCTCGGTCGCGCGACGATTCATCCCGATCTCGCCGGACGGCCGAGAGTGGTGTTCGTGAATCCTGCGTGACGACCGGGTTTCACGCGACCTCCCCGCTTCAACGGTTCTCGGAATTGTGCTACCGTCCCATCTGGCAAAGACGGGAATGGCAAGCATGCGGCGCGAGGGAGTGTCACCGGCATGGATGCGATTGCGATTGAAGGCGGCCGTCCGCTGAACGGCGAGATCGAAATCGGAGGGGCGAAGAACGCCGTCCTTCCGATGATGGCGGCGAGCCTGCTCGTTCCGGGAATGCTGCGCATTCACAATGTCCCGCGCCTGCGCGATGTCACCACCTTCCTCGATCTCCTGCACGAGTTGGGCGTGCAAGGCGGCTACGAGAACCACTCGCTCTTTCTCGACGCCACGCATGTGACTTCGCAGGAAGCGCCCTATGACCATGTGAAGAAGATGCGCGCCTCCATCTATGTGCTCGGGCCTTTGCTCGCGCGCTTCGGGCGCGCGCGTGTGTCGCTCCCGGGCGGCTGCGCGTGGGGCCCGCGGCCGGTGAACCTGCATCTGGACGCGATGCGCGCGCTGGGCGCGCAGCTCGAGCTGGAGCACGGCTACATCGTCGCCAGCGCCGAGAAGCTGCGCGGGGCGCGGATCGCCTTCGACATCTCGAGCGTGGGCGCGACCGGCAACGCGATGCTGGCGGCCGCGCTGGCCGAAGGGACGACCGTGATCGAGAACGCGGCGGCCGAGCCCGAGATCGAGGCGCTCGCGCAGTTCCTCAATGCGCACGGCGCGCGCGTGAGCGGGGGTGGGACGAAGACGGTCACGGTGGAAGGCGTCGAAACGCTGCGCCCCGGGGGGGATTTCGAGAACATCCCCGATCGCATCGAGGCGGGCACCTTCCTGGCAGCGGGCGCGATCACTTGCGGCGATGTGACCCTGCGCCGCGCGAGACCCGAGCATCTCACGATGGTGCTCGCGCGCTTCGAGCGCATGGGCTGCGCGCTGGACGTGAACGCCGACACCATTCGCATCCGGCCCGGCAACGATGGTTTGCAGGCGGTCGACATCGTGACCGAGGCGTATCCGGGATTTCCGACCGACATGCAGGCGCAGTTCATGGCGCTGCTCTGTCTAGCGCGCGGCGCGGGCGTGATCACGGAGACGATCTATCCCGATCGCTTCACGCATGTGCCCGAGCTGCGCCGTTTGGGAGCGCAGATCACCCTTTCGGGCAATGTGGCCACGGTCACCGGGGTGGATGGCCTGCAAGGCGCGAAGGTCATGTCGACCGACATCCGCGCGAGTTCCGCGCTCATCCTCGGCGGCCTCGCGGCGAAAGGCCGCACGCGGGTGTCGCGCATCTATCACATCGACCGCGGCTACGAGCGCATCGAGGAAAAGCTCGCGCGCCTGGGCGCGCGCGTGCGCCGCGTGAAGGACGAGACGGCATGATGCTGCCTCGACGGAAAGGGCCGTGATGCCGCCGACCGCCGGCCCCACGGACCCGGCCCTTCGACATCGCCCGCTCATCATAGGAACGGCGGGCCACATCGATCACGGCAAGACCGCGCTCATCAAGCTGCTCACCGGCGTCGACACCGACCGGTTGAAGGAAGAGCAGGAGCGCGGGATCACGATCGAGCTCGGCTTTGCCTCGCTGCGTTTGCCGTCGGGAGAGATGCTGGGCATCGTCGATGTTCCCGGCCACGAGCGCTTCGTGCGCAACATGCTCGCGGGTGCGGGCGGAATCGATCTCATCCTCTTCGTCATCGCGGCCGACGAAGGCGTGATGCCCCAGACGCGCGAGCACATGGACATCATCGATCTCCTCGGCGTCGAACACGGAGTCGTGGCGTTGACGAAGATCGATCTCGTCGAGCCCGATTTCCTCGAGCTGGTCGAGGAGACGGTGCGCGAATACCTGCAGGAGAGCTGCCTCAAGAACGCGCCGATCGTGCCGGTGTCGTCCACGAAGGGGACCGGGCGCGAGGCCTTGCTCGCCGCGATCGAGAAGGTCGCCGCGCAAGTGCGCGTGCGCGAGCGCGGCCACTTGCCCCGCCTGCCGATCGACCGCGTCTTCACCATGGAAGGCTTCGGCACCGTGGTGACCGGAACCTTGTGGGCCGGCACGCTGCACGAAGGCGATTCGGTGCGCATCGTTCCCGGCGAGATCACGAGCCGCATCCGCTCGCTCGAGGTACACAATGCGCGCGTGCCCGAGGCGCGCGCGGGCCAGCGGACCGCGGTGCTGCTGCACGCGGTCGAGAAAAGCGCGATCGAGCGCGGCAACTGGCTGCTCGCGGGGGACGAGGGCGAGGTCTCGCCGCTGGTGGATGTGCGCCTGCGTGCGCTGCGCAGCGCGGCGAAGCCGATCGAGAACGGGCAGCGCATCCGCTTTCACTTGGGCGCCGCGGAGACGCTCGGCCGGCTCTTCCTGCTGGAGAAAGAAGTGCTGCGCCCGGCTGAAGAAGGGCTCGCGCAAATCCGTCTCGAAGCTCCCGTGCTGGCCGAGCGGGGCGATCGCTTCGTCATTCGCCGCTACTCGCCGATGCTCACGATCGCGGGCGGAAGCGTGGTGACGGCGGGCGTGGGCCGGCGCAGGCGTCATCGCCGGGAAGACATCGATGCGCTCGTGCAAGCCGAGCGCGGCACGCCGCTGGAACGGATCGCCGCGGTGCTCGAGCGACACGGTGCGGCGGGCGCGGAGCGCGAAACGCTGGCGCGCGAGAGCGGCTGCACGCTGCCTGAAACCGAGTCGGCCATTCAGGCGCTCGTCGAGCAAGGCCAGGCGCGCGCCGTGGGGCGCAAAGCGTTCGTCTCCACGACCGCGCTTGCCGAAGCGGGAGCGAAGCTGGCCGACATTCTGCGCGCATATCAGCGCCAGGCGCCGCTATCGTGGGGCTTGATGAAGAGCGAGCTCAAGAAGCGCGAGGAAGGCGCGATTCATCCCGATGCGGTCGAGGCGTGGGTGCAGCAGGAAGCGGAGGCCGGCCGCCTGTTCGTGCGCAACGACCGCCTGCGCGAGGGCACCGACAAGTTGAACCTGAGCCCCGCGCACGAGGCGCTGCATCGCGCGATTCTGGCGGAAATCGAGGAGGCGGGCTTCGCCGGGCGGCGGCAAGTGGAAGTGCTGGCGGCGATGGGCGGGCAGCCGGGCGCCGCGGGAGCCGCGCCGCGCGGCCATGCGCCCACGGGCGGGCGAGCAGGCGCGTCCCCGAGCGAGAGCAGACCCGCTTCGGGCGCCCGCAAGGCCGATGCGCGCGAGGTCGAGGCGCTCCTCACCTTGCTGGTGGATTCAGGCGAGATCGTGCGCGTGCCGCCCGAGTTCTATTTCACGCGCGCCCGACTGGAAGAGCTGGCCGAGAAAGTGCGGCGCTTCTTCGCCGATCGTGCGGAGATGAATGTCGGCGACTTGAAAGACCTGATCGGCGTCTCCCGCAAACAGGCCGTTCCGCTGCTCGAGTACCTCGATCTGGCGCGCGTGACGCTGCGGCGCGGCGATGTGCGGGTCAAGGGACCGAAGCTGAGTGGGGAATGAGCCTGACTGCCTCTACTTGATATAGCCCAGCGACCGCATGCCTTCGATCACTTCCGGATCCGCGATCGTCTCGATGTCGCCCAAGGTCGATTGATTGAGCTGCGCGATCGTGCCCTGCAGGAGTCCGCGCAGCGCGGCGAGCGTGTCCGGCTGCATGGCGGCGAGATTGGTTCTCTCTCCCGGGTCGGAGCGAAGGTCGAACAGTTCCCAGTTGGGGTCGCTCAGCGAACCGCTCTGAATGATCTTCCAATCCCTCTGACGCAGGGTAAAGAGGTGCGGAGGAGATTCGGCCAGAACTGGGCTGCTTCCGTCCGTGCGCACGCTCGCGGTCGATCCGCTCGCGTCCATATCGCCGGATGTCGTGTCGCGCAGGTGCTGTCCTGCTGCGACCGTAGTACTGCCGAGATCATCTTCCATCCCATTGGCGAACCATTCGCGCGGCAGCTCGCGCCCTTGATGCATCGGCGGCGCATCGAGTCCTGCGCGCAGGCAAAGCGTGCGCAAGAGATCGAGAATGGAAATGGGCGCAGCGATCGGCTGTCCGCCCGCCACGCCGCCCGGAGGGCGCCACGCGAGCGGACACCCGATCAATTCCTCGTGGATCCCTTCCGCATGGCTCCATCCCGAATGATCACCGAATTGCTCTCCGTGATCGTTGCAGAAGATGATGTGCGCGCGATCCAGCTCTCCGGAGGCACGCAGTTGATCCAGCAGCGCTCCCACGCGGCGATCCGCTTCATGAATGTCCGCATCGTAGTTGACGATCATGCCTTCGCGGTCGGAGTCGCTCACTTGAGGCAAGCGGGAGAGGCATCCCCAGTCGTGGCAGTCCCCGTCACCCGGCTCGCGGTAGTCCTGGAACATGGGAGGGTTGCGCGGACCCGGAGGAGCGCCCGGAGCCACCGCCTCGCGATCGCTTGCCGGCGCATCGTAGGGAGCGTGCGGCTCGAGGTAGTGAAGGTACGCGAATCGCGGCCGGCCTTCGTTCTTCTTCATCCAGGCGAGCATCCGGCGATTGAGTTCCCAGCCCACATGCGAATACGCGGGACGGCGCAAGCGCGTGACGATGCGCTCGAACGCGAGGCGTTGCTCGCGGCACCACCAAGGCGGCGGAGCGGGAACGAAGGTCTGGAAGCCGCGCGAGTAGCCGTTGCTGCCCGCGAGAGTCTGGTTGGCGACGAACGCGCCGGTGCGATAGCCATAGCCGCGAAAATGCTCGGCGAGCAGAGGAGCGTCGTCCGGCAGGCGCGAGAGCGCCGTGTAGACGCGATGAGAACTGGGATAGAGGCCCGTGAAGAGGCTCGCGACGCTGGGAACGGTGGAGACGCTCGGCGTCCAGGCGTTCGTGAAGACGCGGCTCTCGCGCATGAAGGCGTCGATGTTCGGAGTCGTGGGCCGATCGTATCCGAAGAAGGAGACATGATCGCGGCGCAACGCGTCGACGAGGATGACGATGACATCCGGACGCGCGAGCGTGTCGGCTCCGGGGTGGATTTGCACGCGCGGCTCGTGAGAACGGGCGCGCCAGACGAAGCCGATGTTCAGCAAAGCGGTTGCTATAGCAAGCACGACACCGGTGGTTGCGAAGGCGCTGCGGGCGAGTCGATCCCAGGAGATCGCCTTCGAGATGCGGCGCAGAAGAACGGCGGGGATCAGTCCCACGATCAGACCCAGCGCAACCACGCCGGCGGCGGCCAGTTTCCCGGCCGGCTGAGCGAACGATGGGAAAAGGTCGACGGAGACGATCCGGTATGCGAGCGCCGTCCCGCCTTCGAACGCCCCGGCGGCCGCGAGAGCGAGGAAGACGAATGTGCGTGCGTCGGCTTTCCAGGCGATCAAGCGCACGAGGAGAACGACAACGAGAAGGAGGACGAGGTGCAGGTCGATCGCATGAAGCAAGTCGCCGAGATTCATGCCGGGCGCAGCCAGCCACGCCTCGAGCGTGCCGACAAGGATGCCGAGCAACGCGGCCAGAACGAAACCGATTCCGAATGCCCGCCAGCGGGATGGCATGACTGCGTCTCCTCGATTGCGGGCGAACATACCGGGCGCAAGCGGGCGGCACAACTTCGAGGCTGCGCACCCGCGCACGGGGGCGGGCCTCGTGCGCGGAGTATGGTCGCCGGGACCGGAAGGCTTCCGCGGGGACGGCGCGCGCTCAAGACAGTTCGGGCAGGGGGCGCGCGCCTCGTACGCTCGGCGTGCTGAACACCTGTAGCTCCTGAAGGCCGGGGCGTTCACGCCTCGCTTACGCCCCGCGGGGAAGCCTTCCGGTCCCGGCTCCCTCATCGGCGCAGGCCTGATTCCTCGAGCGCAGTGGATCGCGATCCGTTGCGCATGGGGTGCAATGTGAGCGCGTGGCGCATGCGTGATTGCCGTCACGCCTCGCTTGCGCCTCGCTGGTGAGCCTTCCGATGCGGCTACCTGGATCCGGGAAGCGCGTGCGCATTCTTGAGTGCGGGTCGCGATCGTTGCGCCGCAAGCCGGCGTTGCCGGCCGCTCCAACTATTGCGCTTCGCGCAAGTCGCGCGCTCTATCGCGGTCTCCGGCTTTCCATCGCCTGACGGCGCCCGATTCGTGTCATCGCACGATGAGCAATCGCCTGGTCGCGGTTCTTTCCGTCGTCGACACTCGAAGCAAGTAGACACCTGCCGAAACCGGCAAGCCTGCCATGTCGCGCCCATCCCATAGAAGCTCATGCGTCGTCGCTGGACTGGTGCCGGGGCGAAGTGTCCAAACCAGCCGTCCCTGGAGATCGTGGACGCTCACAATGGGCGATGCTTCCGGCGGCAATTCGAGCCGGATGGAAGTCTGCGTCGTGAACGGATTGGGATTCACCGTCAAGAAGCGTTCGAGCGAGGAGGGCTCTTCCACCCACGCGCCCACTCCCGACTGCAGACCCAGGCTGTGCCATCGTCCCGCGTCAATCGCCACGAAGCATTCGTTCGGATCGGGAGGAGTGCACTCGCCATAGTAGTTGTCTCCCCATCCCACAATCGATCCGTCGCGCTTCAGCCCGAGGGAGTGTCCCATGCCGCCCGAGACGGCCATGAAGTCGTTCTCGACCGGGACATCGCACTGGCCATACGAGTTTTCTCCCCATGCCACGACCGTTCCGTCCGCCTTGACGCCCAGGCTGTGGCTCGTGCCTGCCGCAATCGCCACGAAGCCGGAATTGGGGGCCGGCACATCGCATTGACCGTAGGCGTTGTCCCCCCATGCGACGATCGTGCTATCGGATCTCAGAGCGAGGCTGTGCCATTGGCCGGCCGCTATCGCCATGAAGCCGGCATTGGGAGAAGGAACCGCGCACTGGCCATGCTGGTTGTCGCCCCACGCCACCATTTTTCGATCGCTCTTCAATCCCAGGCTGTGGCCCCAACCGGCCGAGATCGCGATGAAATCCGCGTTGGGGGCTGGAACATTCTGTTGGCCGAAGTAATTATCTCCCCAACTCACGATCGATCCGTTTCTCAGGAGACCCATGCTGTACATTTCGCCCGCCGACACGGCGACGAACCCCGTGTCGGGCGCTGGGACGCTGCACTGCCCGAGCCAGTCGTCCCCCCATGCCAGGATCACTCCGCTCCGTCGCAAGCCGAGGCTGTGGTATCCACCGGCGCTGACGGCGATGAATTCCTCGTTCGGCTCGGGAGTCGTGCACTGCCCGTAATAATTGTCTCCCCACCCGAGAATCAGATCATCGCCCTGAGCTGTCGCAGGAATCATGAGAAGGCCAAACAGCAACCAGGCCGCGATGTGCGTTTTGGAAGCGCGCAGGGCATGCATGGAAAGGCCTGGCGCATCCAATTGCCCGCCGTAGCGCGCCGTGCTTCGTTCGAGATTGGCTCTGGCTGAGCGTTGGATGCGGGGGAGGTCCCAAGCGCGGAGAGAGGAGAAGAGTGCCATGGCTACACCTCCTTGCACGATTGATAGTACTCGGGATGTACCTGAACAGCGGGATGATGATAGCAGATACGAAGCTGGTTGCACAGGAGCATCTGCCCGGGTGCGTTGGTTCGGCCGTGGCGACGGTGAGAGCATTCGGATGTGCGTTCAGATAAAGAGAAACCGAAGGAGCGGAACTCACCTCACGGCTCGCGTGGTTCGGCCATGATCACCTTCTCGCGCTGCACCAGGGCCAGGCCGGGAGCGCCCTTGCGCGGCTTTCGCACGAAGCGCTTCTCGGTGTAGACGACGGGGACCATGCGCGAGGTGCGCGCCTTGCTGAAGTAGGCGGCGATGGAAGCGGTGCGCGCGATGATGTCCTTGGGAGGATTGTCCTTTCGGCCGCCGCGGCGCAGCACCACATGGCTTCCCGAGACGCCGCGCGCGTGAAACCAGAGATCGTCGGGACGCGCAAGATGATGGGTGAGCGCATCGTTCTCGCGATTCGAACGGCCGACGAGGACGATCCAACCACCCGGCAGTTCAAAGCGGCGCGGGCGCACCGAGCCGTCCGAATCCTTTTCCGCGCGCGCTTGCTGATTCGGACGAGCGCTTGCGGATGAGACCGTTTGCGCGCCTTGCCTTCCCGACGCGCCACGCGCTCTGCTCTCCAATGTCTTTGCGCCGCCCCCATCCGCGCGACCGCCGAACCGGCGGGACTCGTATCCCTCCTGATCGATCGGCAGCGACAAGCGCAGCGTCTCTTCGCTCCAGGTCCGGACGAGGTTCGACCAACGCTTCTCGAGCCCCGGCTCGAGTGCGCGAGCCAAGGCTTTCGCCTCGCGAACGGGCTCTTCCAGATCGAGAACGACGCGCGCGCTCGTTGCGGCGGTTGCCGAAAGCGAATGAGGAACCGTGGGCGACAGCTGGAGCAGGGAACGGAGCGGATGCCATGGGTCGGCGAGGGATGGGGACGAAAGCCACGCGGCCAAATGCGCGCGGAGACTTCTCGCCTGCCCCGCGCGCCGCTCCCTTTGCGGCAGTGCGCGCTCATATCGCGCCGCCTTCTTGAAGAGGCGCGCCGCGTTCTGGCTGAAGCTCAACTTCGGATCGAGCTCGATCTCGATTTGCGCGCCCGGATGGGCCGGATCGTCGATCGCGACTTGCTTCGCGCCCTTGGGGATCCTTCCTGAGTTCGCAAGCAACGCTTCCGCTTGCCGTCGATGAAGAGCCGCGCTGGCCGCCTCCTTCGATTCGTGCGCAAGCCGTTGCTCCAGATTCCCCAGGTGCCGCTCTTCTCGCGTGAGGATCTGCCTGATCCTTCTCCGGTAAAGCGCATGCCGCGCGAGCATGATGGAGCATTCGCCCGCTTGCCTGGCCGCTTCCCATGAGGGCAGCGGCGCGGGCGACAGCGCGGATGCGCGCGACGGCGCGAGACGCATGGGAGAAAGGAAGACGATCGGCGCTTCCACTCCGGGTCGTACCGCACGAGACATGGCATAGAACCAGAAGAGCGTGGCCGACGACCCGTTGCTTGTGGAAGTGGACGAAGAATGCGGCGGCCACGGCTCTTCATTCTCTGGTGAAGTTGTGCCATTGGGCGGCGCGGCGATGGATTCGTGGGAAATGCGCAGCCACACCTCGACCGGCCGGCCGGCTGGCTCCCGATAACGCTCACCCGGAGAACCGCGCCCCGTGGGTCCGGCATGAATGGTCGGCGGATAGCGCTGCTGGACGGTGCCCGCGCGATCCAGAACGAGAAGACGGCACGCATTCGGCAAAGGATCCAACACGAGCGCTGCCGCTTCGCCGCTGTCCGCTTCGGCGGAATCGAGATCGAAGCGCACGATCCTTCCCGAATCGCCCGCCGACACCCGCGCGATGGAAGCGCCGATCAGCCGCCGGCGCATCCAATCGGTGATCCCCGATGGAGGCGGCGCGCTCGCGCGCGCGATCTCGGAAAGCCAGAAGAGCGGCGTGGGTGCAAGCAGCAAGAGGTGCAGGTCACGCTTGCGATCGCCCGCCGTTCGAAGCTGCGAGGAAGTGGCCGATTGCGCGTCCGTTTGCACGGTTTGCGTCGGCGGCACGAGTTCGGGCCGCGGCCCCGCGATCGCGAGGGTGAGCACGATCTCCTCGGTGCCCGAGGCGCGGGCATCGAGAATGCGCGCGCCTGGTGAAAGCTCTTCGGCGAGCAGGCGCACGAGGCGTTCGTGCAAAGATGGAGCGTCTTGCATCTCGAATCCAGGGCAGTTCCTCGTATGGCCTTTCGCGACCGGTGCGCTCGTCCGCGCGCACTTCGAAACTCAAACGGACGGGTCGAGAGGGCGCAGGCCGTCGCCTTCCTGTTGGAAGCGCCGCCCGCACGAGGGGCAATGAAGGCGCTCGTCCAAGGGATGCGCGCAGCGGCAGACCCATCCGATGTGGCGGGCGGGGTTACCCGCCACCAACGCATGGGCGGGCACGTCGCGCGTGACGACGGCGCCGGCGCCCACAAAGCACCACGGCCCGAGCGTGTGGCCGCACACGACCGTCGCGTTCGCGCCCACGGACGCGCCTTCGCGCAACAGAGTGGGACGCCACTTCTCGGGACGGCCCTTGTAGTCGGGATGGCTGCGCGGAAAGGGATCGTTCGTGAGGACCGCGTTCGGCCCGAGGAAGACGAAGTCCTCGCAAGTGACGAGGTCCCAGATGCAGACGCCGTTCTTGACGGTGACGTAATCGCCGAGGACCGCCTTGCCTTCCACATAGGCACCCTCGCCGATGTTGCAGTGGCGGCCGATCACGGCGCCCTTCATCACATGCGCGAAGGCCCAGATGCGGGTGCCCTCGCCGACGGTCTCCGAATCGTTGATCCCGCGTGGATGGACGAACACTTCTTCCAACCTTCCTCCCCGGCTGCTGCGTCTCATCGATCACTCAGCCTCGTGGTTTCCGCGGTGGCGCGTGCGCGCGCGCATGGTAGCATGCGCCCTTCGAGATTGCAGCCGCGCGAACGGAGACGGCGGATGCGGAGGCGGTCGTGGTCCGGGTCCGAATCGCAACACAGGAGCTTCGCTTTCCGGAAGCCGAGTGGGAGGCGCGGGTCGCTTCGGGCGCCGTGCCTCCCGATGCGCTTGTCTTCTCGCTCGAGCTCACGCGCGGCCTTTGGCGGCGGGCCGACGCGTTGCCGCTCTACGACTTCCATCGCCGCGGAGGCGAGGAGGAGCGCCGCGAGCAGGGCATTGAAGCGAGCGACGCGCGCCCGTTTCGAGACCTGCCCGAAGTCGTGCTCCCGCGCCGGGGGCTTTCGGGCACCGAGCTTCTGCTGGCCGTCAATCTGCTCGTCGCCCTCGCGTTCATGCTTCTTTGGCGCGAAGCGTACCGAGAGAATGTCTTCTCGCTGGCCACGGTGTTTCGGCGCCTCTTCGTGCGCGATCATGTGCCGGTGGGATTCGTCGCCACGCTCTTCATGCACGCGGGGTTGCAGCACCTGGGCGCGAACATGATCACCCTGCTGCCCGCGGGGGGATTCGTCGAGTATCTCTACGGCCGCGGCCGCGTGCTGCTCATCTACCTGCTGGGCGGCATCGCGGGAGCGATCGTCTCGTACCTGGCGCGCAATGTCGGGCCGATGAGCGTGGGGGCCTCGGGCGCGGTATATGCGCTGATCGGCGCCTTCGCCGGCTTCAACCTGCGCCATTTCCGCCGCATGCCGCGCTGGAACCGATGGCGGGCGGCGCGCATCTACATTCCTCTGGTCGTCATCGCGACCCTGCCCTCGATCTTCGGCTTCGATTGGCGAGCGCACCTGGGCGGATTCGTGGGCGGCCTCGCGCTGGGTCTGGCGTTGCCCTTGCACGAACGCGGGCGCAAGCTGCTCATGCCGTCGCGGCCTGGGGGCGGCTTGTTTTTACGGTCGCGCAAACGCGGCGGGAAGGCATCTGGGGAAGGGACCAGCTTCGGAGGGGGAGCGTGAAGCACGACAGGATCGCGGTGCTCGATTTCGGCGGGCAATATGCGCACTTGATCGCCACAAAAGTGCGGCGCATGCGCGTGCGCACCGACATCGTCGATCCGATGTCGCCGCTCGATGTCTTTCGCCAGTATCGAGGACTGATCCTCTCGGGCAGTCCCGCATTGAGCGCGTACGGCGAAGGCGCCGACTACAATCACGACATCTTCAACCTCGACATTCCCATTCTCGGCCTCTGCTACGGCCACCAGGAAATCGCCAAGCGCTATGGCGGACGCATCGAGCACACCCGGCGCGAATACGGCCCCGCGCGATTGCGGATCGTGGCCGAGAGCCCGATCTTCGCCGGCATCGCGGGCGCGCCGGTGGTGTGGATGAGCCACGGCGATTCCGTCACCGAGCTCCCTCCCGGCTATCGCGAGATCGCCTGCTCGGCGTATCTCCCCGGGGCAACGGTGGGCGAAGCGGTCGAGGAAGGCGCCGTGGCGGAAGCGGGGCTCGAGCGCGAGACGGATGTGGAATCAGGCGCCACGGTCGTGCGGGCGGGCGCGGGTACGCGCGGCGGGCCGGGCTCGACGCGCCCCGCCGGCAGTGAACCGGCGCACCATGAGCAAGCGCACTCCCATCGCAATGCCGCGATCGCATCGGAAGAGCTCAAGCGCTACGGATTTCAGTTCCACCCTGAAGTCGACGACAGCGAGCACGGCGAAGAGATGCTCGCGAATTTCGTGACGGGTATTTGCGGGTGCCGTCCCACCTGGACGATCCCGAACTATGTGCAGGAGCAGATCGTCGCGATTCGTGAACGGGTGGGCGGGCAGAAGGTCTTTCTCCTCGCGAGCGGCGGCGTCGATTCCACCGTGTGCGCGCGCCTGCTGGTGGCGGCGCTGGGCGATGAGCGCGTCCACTTGCTGCACATCGACAACGGGCTCATGCGCAAGGACGAGAGCCGGGCGATCATGGATCGCTTCCGCGCTTGGGGTCTGACCGGGAACTTGCATTTCGTCGATGCGAGCGAGCGCTTTCTGTCCGCGCTCGCGGGCCTGGTCGAGCCGGAGGCGAAGCGGCTCGCGATCGGCAACACCTTCATCGATGTCTGCACCGAGGAGATGGAACGCATCGGCGTGTCGGGCGCGCTGCTCGCGCAGGGCACGATCTATCCCGACACCATCGAGACGGGCGGAACGAAGCGCGCGGATGTGATCAAGACCCATCACAATCGCGTGCCCATCGTGGAGGAGATGATCGCGGCGGGGCGGGTGCTCGAACCCTTGCAGCAGTTGTACAAGACCGAAGTGCGCGAGCTGGGCGCGGCCCTGGGGCTCGATGCGGACCTGCTCAATCGCCATCCCTTCCCGGGGCCGGGACTGGGCGTGCGCCTGCTCTGCAGTCGCGGACTCGATGCAGCGGACCGCGCGACGCTCGAACGCATCGAGCAGGCGGCGGCGCGCTTCGCGGCCCCCTGCCGCTTGCGCGCGCTCGCCATGCCGCTGCGCTCGGTGGGGGTGAAGGCGGATCTGCGCGCTTACGAATGGCCCGTCATGCTCGTCGATGCGCGAGGCGGGAGCGGCGAGGGCTCGATTTCCTGGGACAGCGTGCTGGAAGCCGCGGGGCTCATCTACCGGCGCGTGGACGGCGTCAATCGTTGCTGCTACGCGCTGTCGCCCATGGAGGGGACGCTCGAGCCGGTCGTGGCTCATGTGACGCGCGAGCGTCTGGATCTTTTGCGCGAAGCGGATCGCATCGTCATGGAAGGGCTCGCGCGGCATGGGCTGATGAATGTCGTCTGGCAATGCCCGACGGTCGCGGCCCCCATCCGCGTGGGCGGCAAAGGGAGCGAGCTCATCATCACGCGCCCGGTGCTTTCCGCGCGCGCCATGACCGCGCGTCCCGCGATTCCTCCCGACGCGCTGATCCGCGAGTGGCGAGAGGCGATTCTCGCATTGCCGGGAGTGAGCGGCCTCTGCCTGGATGTCACCACCAAGCCGCCGGGCACGATCGAGTGGGAATGAAGCGGCCGCCCCGGGCGGCAGGACCCGAGCGGGATGCGCTCGCCGGCTCCAGGAGTGAAGATCCTCGTTCGAGTTTCCGAAATTAGTATGAGATACTGAATGCACGGCTCTGGTTGTGGGGGACTCGAGCGCAGGAATCTTGGCACCCACCCGCGAGCGCGAGCTGATGACGGTTCGTTCCATCTCTGAGAGAAGATCCGGTCGTCCGGCGGGGAATCGCCCTATGGAAAGGCCCCTCCTTGGTGCTAGGCTGTGGGCGCGGACGGTTGGATGAGCGGGCGCGCTGCCCGTTATCAGAGAGGAGTGCGAGCATGCCCGTGTTGAGCCAGATCGTTCTCGGCGTGATTGCGATCGTTTTGATCCTCATTGGGATCCAGGTGATCCGGATCGGCAATCGCATGCATACGACCTTCGAGCGGCTGAACCAGACCTTGGAAGAAGTGAATGTCGCGATGCCTCGCTTGAACCAGCTCATCGACACGATGAACACCGAGCTGCAGACCTTGAACGCGATCACGACCAAGGCGGATCGCATGATCGGGCGAGTGGATGATCTGTCGGCCAATGTGGGCGATGTCGCCAACAACTTGATCGGCAGAGTGGGTGACATGACCGGGAGCTTGCGCGTCGTGGGCGCGCTGCTCACCGGGGCGAGAGTGGGATTGAAAGCTCTCTTCCAACGGCGGCAAGCGGAATACTGAATCCCGCCGTCCGAGAGCTCGACGATGGGGCGCATCGAGCGCCCGCATACGGGAAAGGGGGAATCGCAGGTGGCTCGCAGCAGAGATACGGTTCTGGCGTTCGTGGTGGGAATGGCGGCTGGTGGAATTCTGGCGCTCTTGCTGGCGCCGGCGAGCGGGCGAGAGACGCGGCGGAAGATCCGCGAGACGACGACGGATGCCTATCGTCGCAGTCGCGAATCGCTCGAAAGAGTCGGCGAGCAGGTGGGCCTGCGCGCGCACCATGTCACCGAAGGCGCTCGCCATCAGATGGACGCCGTGAAGGAAGCCGTCGCGGAAGGCAAGGATGCCTATCGCCGGGAAATGGGCAAGCAGCCTCCGCAGAGCTGAGAGCGGCTGTCCATCCCGTTCCGATCAGCGTTCGGCGCCAAAGCGACCGGATCAAAGCGACCGGCGGCTCTTCGGAGACGCGCCGGTCGCTTCCGTACATACGCCAGCGCCGGCCAGGCTCACCACGATGGTCGCGCGCGCGGTTATCGCTTGGCCATCACGAGAGCAGGATCATTTCCCGCTGCGGCTTGCTCAGGAACTCGCACCCGGTCTCCGTGACGAGCACATCTTCCTCGATCCCGATCATCCCATGCCCGGGCACGAAGAGGCTCGGCTCCACCGTGTACACCTGCCCCGCTTCGAGCGCGCGATGGGGCGATTGCCCGTAGCGCTCCCACGCAGGCCCGAGCACGCCACCGCCATCATGCGCCGCGCGCCCGAGCTGATGCCCCGTCGCGTGCTTGAACTCCTCGTAGCCCGCGCGCGTCACCGTCTCGCGCGCCGCCGTATCGACGGCGTGCCCGGTGCATCCGGGCCGCATGATCGCGACCGCGGCATCGATCGCGCGCACGATGGTCTCGAATCCGTGCCGTACCGGCTCGGGCAGCGCGCGTTCGCCTTTCGCGAGCACATACGCGACCCGCTGGATGTCGGAGCAATACTCGTTCTGGCGCACACCGAAGTCGATGTGCGCGATGTGCCCCGGCTGAAGCGCGATGCCGGTGGGAGAGACATGCCCGCTCGCTGAATCGGGACCGAAGTTCACGATCGGGCAGCCATCATAGTCCCACGCGGCTTCGAGGCCGCGCTCGGCCAGTTGCGCGTGCATGAAGTCGCCCGCCTCGCGCTCGGTCATTCCCGGACGCAGCCTGGCGAAGGTGCGCGCGAAGATCTCCTCGGTCGTCTCCACCGCCGCCCGGATGCGCGCGACTTCCGTGGGCGTCTTTCGTCCGCGCAGCGCGCCGATGAAGGGAGCGGCGCTCACCAGGAGCGAGCCGTAGGGCGTTCCCTCCAAGTGCCCGAGCAGCCGTTGATGCATGCCGTGCGTCAGGCCGTCGGCGCCGGGATCGTCGAGCGAGAAATTGATCGCGATGCGTTCGGGCCGCAATCGTTCCAGCGCCAGACGAAGCGGCGGGCCGATGGATTCGTCGTAGGAGACGACTTGCGAATAGGCGCCGGTGCGCGTGGCCGTTTCCACTTCGAAGCGGCCGACGATCGCGATGCGTTCGCCGGTGCGCGCGAAGAGCAGCGCGCTCTGCCAAGTGAGATTGGCGGGCCCGTAGATGAGAGCGAGCACCGGATCGCGCACCGCGCTCGTCTCGCGCACGAAGGTGAGCCAGAGGTCGATCTCCTGTTCACTCAGGATCGTGATGGCTTGAGCGGCCTTTTCCTGCACGAGAGAGGGCATGGAGCGCCTCCGATGATGCGACGAGCGTGCGGTCGCGGGCAGCGTGCCCACAACCGCAGGACTTCGCACTTGCGCGGAACCTAGCATCGAAGGCGCGATTCTACGATGGCGAACGAGAGAAGGCTACATCTTGACCCGCGCCAACCCCGCGGGGACAATCGCATCAGGAAAGCGAGTGCGCGAGGCCAGGCGCTTCAAGCGAGGATGGATGCGATGAGCAATCGATCGATTGTCACATTCAAGAGAGAAGGTCTGCCAAGAGCCGGCCAAGGCCTCGCCCCCATGATGAGGACGCGATGCGCTCGAATGCGCGCGCCGCGCCTCCCGCCGGCCGGGCGCTGGTTGCCCGCGCTCCTCTTCACGCTTGCGCTCGCCTTCCCGGTTCATGCCGCCGGCGGCCCGCGCCTCGACCGCGCGCCCACCTTGCGCATGAGCTACGGATTCGTCGATCCCTCGCTGAAGGAAGTGCAGCCTCCCTTCGCCGACCTGGGCACGGTCGAGATCGGAATCGGCTCGATGACGCTCGAGGTCGCGCGGGACAATCTCGTCGAGTGCGAAGTGGGCGAGGTGCAGGTGGGCAGGGTCTCCGCGCCGCTGCGCGAGGGCGCCGCTTTCGGCGAGACGGAACTCGAAGGATGGCGCGCGAATCTCAACTGGGCCACCGGCTACGGTTATCCGATCGGCAAGGTGCGTTTCGTGCTCACGCAGACCATGGGCCTCGGATTCACCCGCGTCGACATCGACACGAGCGGCTTCGGCGATGGCGACGATCCCGCCGTCGCCGCCGACCTTCGCGATCTCGGGTACTTCGACGAGGAAATCCGTTTCGGCACCAACATGGAAGCGGGCGCGCTCTTGCAGATCGGCTCGTTCGCGGGCATCCAGGCCGGCTATGAGCGCTCGCTCACTTTCCGGAGCTTTCAAGGCTTCGAATGGCTGGGCAGCGCGCTTCTCGAACAGGCCGGGCGTGCGCTGCTGACAGCCTTCATCGACCGCGTGCGCGAGCGCCGGCCCGCGGCCGTTCCCATCTTGAACTTCGTGCTGCAGAACGGCTGGTCGTACGCGGCCTACGAGCTTCGTCGCAAAGACATGTACTTTCCCTTCGATTCCGCGCCGCCGCTCTTGCTCGACAACTTCAAGGTCGGAGTGCGCTTCACCTTCTGAGCGCGACGCCGTCCGACCCGCAGATCACGCGGCCTGCCTGGAGGGCAAGTCGTGCCTATTGCCTGTTCTCACCTCATCAACAGCAACTCCCGCGTCTCGTGGCTGCCGTTGGCGCGGAGCACGCAGAAGTAGCGTCCGCTCGCCAGGGGATGCGCGCGGCCGTCGCGGCCATCCCAAGTGACTGCATGCGTGCCCGCGGGAAGTTCCGCATCGAGCAGCGAACGGATGAGGCGGCCGCTGAGATCGATGATCTGCACCTGCGCGCGTCCCGCTTCCGGAAGATCGAAGCGGATCGAGGTCGCAACGCTCGAGTTGCTGCCCGCGCGGAAGGGATTGGGCGCGCTCGGATGAAGAGCCAGACGCACGGGCTTCCGCTGCGGCTCTCCGGCCGCCGAAGCGCCCGGGCCGGTGGGAAGGAGCATCAGATCATCCAGGTGCCAGCCTTCGCGGACCACGGCGCCGTCGGTCCCGAACACGAAGCGCAAGCGCACGAGCCCCGTCACTTCACTCAAGTCGAACTGCACTTGCGTCCAATCGAGCGTGCCTGAGAAGACAGGCGTTTCCGCGGGCAAGGGCCCCGGCGTGCTGCCCGTCCGGATGCGGTACGGATATCCGCCGACCGGCGTGATCTGCGTCCACGGACCATCGTCTACCGACATCTCGACCAGGCCGCCGTCATAGCAGTACCCGGTGTACGAGCCGCTGACCTCGGCATCGATCCAATGCCAGAAGGTGAGCAAGGCTCCGTCCGCCAGCCAGATTGCCTGCGACTCGAGAGCTCCGCCGGAAAGATTGGCGTAGTCGCCGTCCGCCGTATCTCCGAACTTCCATGATTCCGATCCGTCCGGCGTGTGGTTGCGCGTCGTCGAAAGGTGCCACTGATCCGCGTACGATTCTCCGAGCGCGTAATGCTGCCAGCCGCCCGCGCCCGATTCCATGTCGTCCAGGAACATCGGCTGCAAGACCCAGAACAGGTAGGCGCCGGTGGGCGCGCCGGCCGGGTCGGTGGCCGCGTTGCCGCCGGCATCTTCGCCCACGAGATAGTACCGAACCCGCGTGCCGTACGGCTGGCCGGGAATGTCGCCCGCGTAGAGATCATCGCCCAAAGCGGTCATGGGAACATCCACCCATTCCGCACCAACTTCGTAGCGCAGGATGAGCTCGGCGAGCGGGGAATGCTCCGTCACCCTCGCCGTGACCCGGTAGGGTCCGATCGTGTCGCCGGTGTTGGGGAGCGCGGTCGTCTCGCTGAAGAGCGGCGGCGCGATGTCGATCAAGGAGAAGTCGAGCGTTGTCGTCTGGCCTTCGACGATCATGACATTCGAGACGGTGTCCGCCGCGAAACTCGGATGGGAAGCAACCGCCGTATACGAGCCCACGCCGGTGCTTCCGCCGTAGAGGCCGTCCGCTCCACTGGTGAGCAAGCGCCCGCTTTCCAGGAGTCGCACTTCCGCCATCGCCAGCGGGGTGCCGCCTCCCGTGGCATTGCGAATCGTCCCCATCAGAACGCCCGAGGGCACGACCGAATAGGTGGCGAATTTGATGGCCCGGCCGCTGGTGATGGTCGGCGAGCCGGCGGTGTATTGATTGGCGTAGGTGTAGAGGACCCCCGTCGTTTGATCCTCATTCTCGATGCCGACTGTGCAGTAGTTCTCGGACGAATCGGTGTTGTGGAAGGTGTGGTACTGGAAGACGATCTCTCCGTCGCCGCTTCCGGTCGGGTAGAACGCCGGATCGTAGAGAATGACTTCGAAGTTCTGCTCATCGTCTCTCAGATTCTGCACCCGGCTCCATTGCACGATGTAGCGATGTTGGGCGCTGTCGTACCAGTGATAGACCTGATTGGTCCCATCCTGATGGAGCTCGTCCCACATGGGCGCGATCAGGAAAGGCGGCGCTCCCGCCCCGGGGATCGTCCAGTTGTTCCAGTTGGCCAGATAGGACGAGCCCATGCACATCCATCCGTTCGAGCAGATGGTCGTCTGGGTGAAGAGCCTCCCGTAGAAGAGGAACGAAAACGGCAGCGTGACGGTGCGCGAGTCGTCTTGGGCCGTCCCGAAATCGGTCAAGCCCACCGACACTCCCGGACCACCGTAGTTCGGATCGATCTCCACCCAGGCATAGGCGGGAGCGAGCGGATACATGATGTCGGTATTGTCGAAGGCATAGTAGCCGTGGGTGTCGGGTCCGGTGGGATCACCGGAGGCGGCGGTTCCAATGGGCAGCGACCAGGCGACCGTGTCGCGCGCCCCGCCCGAGAAGGAGAGGACAATCTTCATGGGCGCCTGGTGGCCGGGATAGCAATCTGCCTGCGCACTGATCGCAAAGCGGTCGGTCGCGTTGTCGCCGCTCGCTCCGGCGGAAATATCTCCGAAAGCGCCGATCGAATCGACGACCGTCACCCAAGGGCTTTCCGAAACGAGGATGCCCGTCATCGCCTGCGCGGCCGCCGTGCCCGTGTTCATCAACTTGACGCTCAACTGGCCTGTTTCGCCGGGGTCGAACTGTCCGCCGACATCGTAGGTATTCACCAGGCGGTACTGCAATTCCGCCGATGCCACGGTCAGCTCGAGCAGCGAACGCCAGGACGATGCGCCCGACTGCAGATCGAGCCCGAGTTGAATGACATGTCCGGCGGGTGCGCCTTCCTCCACGCGAAGATCGAAATCATCTGCGCTCCACGCGGTCGCTCCGGCCGCCAGATTGCCGAACGATTCCTCCGCATCGAGGAGCACGACATAGGGATCGTCGCAGTCCACGGTGCCGGTGACATTGGTCATGGGAATGCTGCCGAAGTTTTGGATCTGGATGGGAAGCTCGATGGTCTCGGCCGGGTTCACGATCCCGTCGCTGTTGCCCGCGCTCGTTCCGCTCGCATCGTCGTCGATGGAGTGCGCGATGTACCCGACGAAGTCCGCATTGATGACGGAGATGTCGGCTAGATAAGCCAGATGATCGTGCTTCGTCACCGTGATCTTCATCGTGCCGGTCGTGGGCGTGTCGACGGCGAGCTCCACGGCGCCCGTCCCATCGGTCATTCCGGTCACATGGGTCTCGTCTCCCTTCCACAGGCAAACGCTCGCCCCGGCGCATGGAAGGCCCTGGGCAGTGACGGTGACGAGGACGGAACTCGTTCCGCGCGGAAGGCTGGCAGGGTGGGAGACAGCCATGCTCTGCGGGATCCCGGTCCAGATCTCACCCGCCGGATCTCCCATGAGATTTGCCCAGTGCATGTGGTTCAAGCCGCTGCCGCCGGTGCCGTAGTTGGCGTAGAGCTCGTACTTGCCTCGCACGGACGCTTGGCCGAAGCGGAACTGGTCTTCCACGAGCATCGCATGCCAGATGCCGAACATGATCGCGTTGTTGTACTTCGTCACGGTGCTCAAAGTCGACATTCCCATGCTGGCGATTCCGCCGGTCGGCCGGTCGGGCGGAACGCCGGCGCGGATCCACGCCTCCGACATGGAAGTGCCTCCGACGAAGTTCCCCGTGCCGCAAGTCAGGGTGGGGGCGAAGGGCATTTTCCAGCCGTTCACCAGCGCGCCGATGTGACCGCTGTTGAAGCCACTCGTGTTATAGTATCCCCGGTAAGCGAAGACCGTATCGCCGCGGTTCAAGGCGGAGACCATTTGCGAGGCCCACGGCTCCGTGAAGACGGTGTCGACCTGCGCATAGCCGCGCGCCAGCAGCCGGGACTTGATCCATTGCATGGTCTGCAGGCAGGAGTATCCGGATGCGCCCGGGTCCCCCACCAGGCAGGCGCGCCGGAACCAACTGGTGTCGGTCATGTAGGGCGCGCTTTCGTAGCCGACCATTTTGGCTACATACAGGCGCAGGCGGTCGACGCTGTCGACCGAGATGCGGCCCACGAAGACATCGGCCAGCATGTCCGCGCCCGCCAACAGGCTGTATTGATGATCAGTGGCTCCGCCGCTGTAGTCCCAGGCCGGGATCGCGATCGATCCGTCGGCATCGCCTACCAGGCAGACATACTCGGGCGGTTCATCCCCGTAGTTGAAGGCGTTGCCCAGCCACCCCTGGATCTCTTCCCGGCTGCTTCCCGTTTCCGACAAGGTCGCCACGCGCACGTGAAATCCGCGCCGCATGCGCCATTCGATGAGCGGTTGCAGGGCGGCGATCACATCCGCCTGGTCGGGGCAGATGATCACGAAATTGCCCGCCGATGTCTCGCGCCCGAGGCCGTCGTCCTGGCCGCCTTCGTAGTTCACCACCATGTCGCGGTAGAGCCGGTCGAAGCTACCCGGCACCCGGCGATGGCTCCCGGAAGCGGCGTTTCGGAGATCGATCCCGGAAAAACGAATGCGGACCTCGACCCGCTTCACGACTTCGATCGTCTCGGCGGCGGGGTCGTAGCGCACGGGAGCGATGGTGATCGGCACGACCCGCAGATCGCGCGCCAGCGCCGGCGCGCCGATGTTCACCAACGGCTTGGCGGTCAGGCCCTCTTCCGTGTAGGCGGCCCGGTCGATCACGAAAGCGTCGGAGACTTCCGGCTGCATCGGGAAGGGGCGCAAACCGCTCAGCCGCTCGGTCTCCACTGCAATCACTTCAAAAGAGACGCCCGCGCGATCGGGAATGTGGATGAGACGCGAGTAGATCGGCAGCATCGGCTGACCTTCCTCGCCTTCCATCGCCCCGTCTTCAAAGGCGAGGAAGTGGAAGGTCTCGTTTCCCGCTTCCAGCGATTGCACGCCCAAGACGGGAAGGGTGAACTCGAGGAGCAGACCGGTCTCGCTCTGTTCGAGAATGCGCAGGTTCGGCTTCTCGGAGGGTTCCCCCAACCCAGAGACCAGCGGCACGGTCCATGCTTCTCCGAGCTCGATGCCGGCGGAAAGCGGGGTACCGTCGGCGCCGAGCGCGGCTTCCGGAGTCACGAGCAGGGCGAGCAGGCAACCGAAGATGGCGAAGCGGGCGATTCCTTGGAAGGCACGGACTGCGGACATGGTGATTCCCCCCGATGCGCAAGCCCTCATAGCATGAAACGCTGAAGGACGAAGTCCTATTGAGTATACCCGACGCGGGCCGCGGAACGCGAATACGAAACTGCCTCGCGGGCCGCGAATGTGGTACAATCCAATGGTGAACTGTCAAAATCCGCCGGAACACCTCAGGAGGAGCTCCATGCGCGCCTTCATCATCCTGCTTCTGGCCGGCAGCGGGTTCTTCACCGCTGCGGTTCAGAGCGCCGTCATCCGCGTGCCCGAAGATTTTCCGACGATCCAGCAGGCGGTCAACGCCTCGTTGTCAGGCGATGTGGTGCAAGTGGCCGCCGGCACCTTCTCCGATCCCACCCATGTGGCGGGCGCAGGGGACACGACGAAGTGTTGCGTCATCATGAAGCCGGGCATCACTCTGCGCGGGGCGGGCGTCGGGCGCACGATCATCGATGCGGATTCGTCGGGACGCGGCATCCACCTCTACCAATGCCCGGATGTCCAGATCTCCGGTTTGACGATCACGGGCGGGTACGCCGAGATCTACGGAGGCGCCATACTCTGCCGGCAATCCTCGCCGCTCATCGAGAACTGCGAAATCGTGGAGAATGACGACGGGGGAATCGCGGTCATCGAGGACTCCCATCCGACGATCCGTTACTGCCTCATGCATTTCAATGCGGCCAAGAACGGAGGCGGCCTGGAGGTGGAAGCGGGCTGCCATCCCTTCGTGTTCGACTGCGACATCGTGGACAACGAAGCGCCCTTCGCGGCCGGCGTGATGCTCCGCGGCAGCGCGACGCTCGATCACTGCCGGATTCTGCGCAATCACACCACCGGGGCGGTCGCGGTGATGGGGGGCGGCATCCTGGCCGTCGATTCGGCCGACCCGATTTTCGTCGACTGCGAGATCGCCGAGAACCAATGTTCGGGCGATGGCGGCGGAATCGCCTTGATGGGCGAGGGGACCTCCGCGGTGGTCGAGCGCTGTGAGATCATCGGGAATTACTGCACCGGCGTCGAAAGCCACGGCGGCGGCATCTATGTCGGCGCGCAGGCCACGCCGCAAATTCTTGGATGCACCATCGCGGGGAATTGGACCAGCGGTCCGTGGAGCGATGGCGGCGGAATCTACATCCAGTATTCGGGGGTCGAGCTCTCCCATTGCACCTTCCATGGGAACTGGACCCAGGGCAACGGATACCTCGCCGGCAATGTCGGCATCGAGTATTCCGATTTCATTCCCCTGAATGTCGACATCACGCACTCGATCATGGCCTCCAGTCCCGATGGCCAGGGCGTCTGGTGCACGGGCTACGGCAGTCCCGCTCCGCAGATTTCCTGCTGCTGCGTGTTCGGCAACGCCGGCGGCGATGCCTTGTGCGGCGAGGGGACGGGCAATTTCAACCTCGATCCGTTGCTGTGCGATCCGCAGGCGGGCAACTTCCATGTGCAGGATGCTTCGCCTTGCGCTCCGGGCCATCATCCCGGGGGAGCGACGGCCTGCGATGGACTTCTCATCGGGGCATGGTCGGCGGGGTGCGATTCGGGCATTGAAGAGCCCGTTTCTTCGAGCGAGCTTCGCCTGCTCGGCAGCCGCCCGAATCCCTCTCGCGATCGGGCCGTGGTCACCCTCCAACTCGCCCGGCCGATGCCCGTCACGCTGGAGGTCATCGATCTTTCCGGACGGCGCATCGCGTTGCTCCACGAAGGACCTCTTCCCGCCGGGATGCAGGAAATCGCCTGGGACGGCAGGACGCGGACGGGCGAGCGGGCGGAGAGCGGCGTCTATTTCTATCGCTTGAGCGCCGGGGAGATGACGCAGGGGCTGCGAATGCTCCGGCTGCAATGACCTTGATGCCGGTCGTCGCGCGGTCCGGACATCGAGGTTTTCCGTGGAGCGTTCGCGCTCGAAGCTCGCGCGATCTTCCGCGCCGCCCGGCAGGCGGGAAATGCCGGCCGAAAGAATCGAATCGATTGCCAGGGAGGGATCATGCGACGCAGCATCCTGCGTTCTTTGCCGGCCGCTGCCATTCTCTGCGCTGTTCTCCTGTCTTGTCCCGTCGGATCGGCGGCCCGCGAGGCCGGCGATTCGTGGGTCTTCACGGCATCGCACGATGGAGCGTTGACCGCGGAGTTCGACCTGCGCCCGCCCAGCGAAGCCCCCGGCCGGCTGCTCGTGTTGCCTGCGGGCGCGCGCGCGGTGGAACTGCTTTCCGCCACCGACGAGTCCGGTGAGCGGGAAGTGCCGCTGACGGCAATTGGGATGGGGCCGATCATGCGGATGCGCAAGACTCCGCTCGTTCCTCTTTGGATCGATCCCCGCGTCGCGGAATCGCTGAAGGCCCAGGGAAGCGCGCGAATCAAGGTGCGCCTGCATGCGCGCGACGGAAAAGGGACTGCGATCGAGGCCGGCGCGGGTGCGCTCAAGGCCTCGAGCGCGGACAATCGGGGCGGCTACCTCATCATCGCGCCCGATTCGTACGCCGATGCGCTCGCTCCGCTCGTGGAGTGGAAACGCGCGTGCGGGTATGAGGTGACGCTCGCGCTCACTTCGCAGACGGGGCGAACGGTGGGCGACATTCAGGCGTTCGTGCGCCATGCGTACGAAACCTGGGACACGCCGCCGCTCTATCTCCTGCTCGCAGCCGATGTGGAAGACATCCCGAGCGGGGATGTCTTGGGAAATGTGTCCGACCAGGTCTACGCCTGCGTGGATGGAGACGACTTCCTGGCCGACCTTCACGTCGGCCGCTTCGCGGTGAAGAACGCGCAGGAAGTGGCCGTGCAGGTGGCGAAGACGGTGGGGTACGAGAGCCGCCCGGATACGGCGGGCACGCTTCCCGCGGATCCCGAAACCTGGTTCGATCGAGCGCTGATGGTGGCCGCCAATCACGGCTCCGCCACTCCCGTCCCGACCTGTCAGTGGGTCCGCCAGGAACTCGAGCGGGTGGGATACTCGCGAGTGTCCGAGGTCTACTATCCGCCCTTCTCGGACGGCTGCTCGCAGACCTACGGCTGCCCGATCGGCACTGCGATCAACGATGGAGTGAGCATCGTCAACTACCGCGGGTGGGCGCGCGAGAATCCGCCGGGCTGGGATGTGCCCGATTACACCACGGAAGACATCGCGGCCTTGGCCAATGGTTGGAGGCTGCCCGTCGTCTTCAGTATCGTCTGCAACACGGGCGATTTTGGACGGACGAACGAGGATTGTTTCGGAGAGGGCTGGCTGAAAGCGGGGACCGTGGACGCTCCCGCCGGCGCGGTGGCGTTCGTGGGAACGGCGGAGCATTGGTCGCGCACGCGCTGGAACGACCGCATCGACTTGGGTCTGTTCGAGAGCTTCTGCTACGACGGCGTGCGGCAGCTCGGCCCGATGCTCGCCTCGGCGAAGGCCTCGCTGCTCGCCTACTTCCCGACGGAGATCTACCTGGAAGATGCCGTCGAAGAGGAAGCGGTCGAGTTCTACAACAAGATCTACAACATCCTGGGCGACCCGGGCCTCGAGATTTGGACGACGCGCCCGCGCGCGCTCGAAGTGACCGGCATGCCCGCGGCCATTCCCGCCGGCACCAATTGCCTTTCGCTACAAGTCGTGGAAGCGGACGGAGGGCGCGAGGTCGCCGGCGCGCATGTCGCCTGCACGCAGGACGGCGCCTTGATCGGGTACGTGACGACCGGCGCGAGCGGCGAGGCGCATATCGCGATCTCGCTCGCATCGAACGGTCCCGTGGAATGCACGGTGACCGGCACGGATCTTTATCCGTGGCGGGCGAGCGCGAACATCGTCCCCGCCGAGCGGGCGCTCACCTGCACCGGCGCAGATGTCATCAAACAATTGAACACCATCATTCCGGGTTGCGTCCCGGATCTCTTCGTGTATGTGCGGAACACGGGCAGCGTCCCGCTTTCCGGCGTGAGCGCGACCATCTCCGCGCCGCCCGGGGTGGAAGTCATCAGTGGCGCGACCGGCTTTGCGCCGATCGCGGTGGGAGCGACCGAGCTGTCGGCGGATCCGCTCAAGATCCGCGTGGCGGAGGACACCGAAAACGGCGCGCGCCTGCGCTTCCTGCTCCATCCGGAAGTGAACGGCGAGGCGTTGGCTTCGACGGAATTCCGCCTGACGGTCGTGGCGCCGGAGTGCGTCGTTCAGTCGATGACGGATGGAGGCGACGGCGTCTTTGACGCGGGCGAAGAATGCGATCTCGTGCTCACCGTGCGAAATGATGGCGCGGCGAGCGGCGGCATTCTGCGCGCGACGCTCCACGCTCCTTCGCCCGAAGCCGGGATCGCGGTGCTGGATTCCAGCGGCACATTCTCCGCGATCGCTCCCGGAATGACGGGCGACAACGCAGCCGATCCGTTTCGCGTGCGGCTGGACGGCAGGCTGGCGGCGGGAACGGTCATTCCCCTGCGGCTCACATTGCGAGGAGACGACGGGCCCGTGGTTCGGACGGCCGCGGCGCTCGTCGTCGGCCGGGTCGATGGCGGCGCCCCGATCGGGCCCGACGCCTATGGCTACTACGCCTACGACAGCGCGGACATCGACTACCGCGCGCAGGCGCCGGCCTACCGTTGGGTGGAGATCTCGTCGCGCTACGATGGGCCCGGGACGCGACTGCCGATCGACATCGACGACCGCGTGCCGCAAATCGTGCGCTTGCCCTTCTCCTTCCAGTACTACGGAGCGTCGTACGACAGCGTTCTGGTGAGCGACAATGGATGGCTCGCGTTCGACACCACCTACTTCTTCGACACGCGCAACTGGGCGATGCCCGATCGCTGGGGCGGCGGCTGCCAGGTGGCGGCCTTCTGGGACAACCTGAACCCGATGATCGAGGGAACCGACGGGATCTATACCTGGCACGACACGGAAGGACATCGATTCATCGTCGAATGGAACCGCTTGCGCAACTTCGAAGAGGGCGCGACGAACTGGCAAACCTTCCAGATCATCCTCTACGATCCGGCCTGGCATGCGACCAGCACGGGCGACGGCGAGATCGTGATCCAGTACAAGCACATCATGGATGACGACTGGAAGACCATGTATTCGACCGTGGGCATCGAGGACCAGAGCGAGACGATCGGATTGCAGTATGTCTACTGCAATCAATACGCGCCCGGCGCGGTGCCCCTCGCGGCGGGCCTCGCGATTCGCTTCACGACCGACGCGCCGGTCTACGATCCGATCGCGGTCCATGATTTCGTCGCTTCATGGATGCCGGGCGGAGGGCATACGCCCGACCGCGATCGCGCAGGCGAGGAAGCCGTCGAAGACCCTTCGTTCCCCGGGGCCGTGCAGGTTCGCTGGGATTGCGATGAGGAGATCCCGATCGCGGGATTCGAATTGCTGCGCGCGTCGCGCGACGAGGCGGGCGCAACCTGGATGGAGCCGGAATGCGTTCACGCCGGCCGCCTTCCCGCCGCCACCCGTTGCTTCAGCGACCCGACGGCCGATCCCGGCGCGCGCTATCTCTACCGCCTGCGAGCGGTCGCAACAGTGGGCGAGGGGCGGACGATCGGCGAGACGGTGTACGAGGGCCCGATCGGGCAGGGGCCCGCGCTGCGACTTGCCAGCGCCAATCCGTCAGCCGCGGGCGCGGTCCTGCTCCTGCGGGCGAATCCGGGCGCGACTGCAGAAGTGCTCGTCTTCGACGCGGCGGGGCGGCGCGTGCGTTCGTTGACCGGCATCGCGCAAGGCAGCGCGCTCGCGCGGGTCTTCGCCTGGGATGGGCGCGATGCCGCAGGGCGGCTGGTGCCGAGCGGCGTCTATTGGCTGCGTGCGGTCACGGGCAGCGAGACGAACAGCATCCGGCTGGCGATCGTTCGCTGACGGCGCTGCGGCCATTCGCATGCGCGCGATGGATGCGCTGGATGCCATCGGGCGGTTCGCCAGCTCTCGGGCATAGTCGAGCATGTGACGGACTCGCACGAGCGCATCATGCTGCGTCCATGTCGCGCGAATCCTGCTACTCCGCGTTCCTTGCCATGCGGAAGCCCGTCGTGTTGTCGGCCGAGCTCGGGTAGAACCAGCCACGCGCGGCGCTGCGGCACTCGCGCGCTTCGCCTTCCCAGTGTCCGCCGCGGCGCACACGCGCGTCTCCGATGCCGCCGTCCGGTCCGCGCGGGTCGATTTGCGGGCCGCCAGCATATTCCCCGTAGCGATCCCAGCACCATTCCCAGACATTGCCATGCATGTCGAACAGCCCGGCCGCGTTGGCGCTCTTGCGGGCGCCGTCGTGCGGTTGAGGTCCGCCTCCTGTGTCGGAGTTCCCGCAATACCAGGCGATCGCATCCAGCAGATCTTCTTGACCTGCGGCGGGGGAGCATCCCGTGAAGCGTAGATCGCCGCTCGCAAGCGCGGTCGTCGTGCCCGCCCGGCAGGCGTATTCCCATTCCGCTTCGGTCGGCAGCCGGCAGCCGTTGGCCAGAGGATCCCAATCGACGATCGCTCCGATCAGTTCTCCCTGCTCGTTGTAGGTTTCGGATGTGATCGTATACGCGCGGGTCAAGCCTTGCAGATCCGAGAGGTCATTGCAGAAACGAACTGCCTCGAACCAACTCACATCGGTGACCGGCAAGGAAGCGCCTTGGAACCAGGAGGGATTGCGGCTCGTGATGGCTTCGTACAACCCTTGGCTCACTTCGATCTCCGAGATCTCGAAGCTGCGCGTGAGCGTGACCTCGTGTTGCGCTTCATCCGTTCCACGGCCGGTTTCGCCGAGCGGACTGCCCTGCTGGAAATTCGTTCCCGCGCCGGTCTCGATGAGGCGCATCTCGAACAGGAAGGGATCGGGCGGAAGCTTGGGGCCCGCCACCGCTGCGGTGGCGACGAGCGGACCATGGCCGTCGTCGAATTCGAAGAAGTATTCGTGCGAACCGAGGCTCAGCAAGGTCTGGTATTCGAAGCGCACGCCCGCCTGGTAGTCGGAACTCGTATCCGCCGCGGACATCTCGTGCCGGACATGATCGATCACGGCCGCGCGCACCACGGGCGATTCCCCTTCGGGATCAGCGTAGGTGACCGTATACGTAAAGAGCGTGGCCGCGTCGCCGCTGTCCGGAGCGACCGTCGCGAACGAGAGGGCCGGCGCGGTCATGCGAGCCGCGGCGACATTGGAGATGCCCGACCAGTTGCCGGCGTCGTCGCGCGCCTTCAACGCGAAGAAGTAGCTCTGACCGGGGACGAGAGCGTCGATCACCATGCTCTCGGCCCGGCCCGCGCTCGCGGGGAGCGGGCATCGCACGAGGGTCTCGGCCTCGCTCCAATTCTCATCGGTGATCGGCGCAGCCGCGCGACGCACATCGTAGAGGATGCAGCGGCCGCTCATGCCATCGTCGCCGGGCGCGGTCCAGGCGAGATCGAGCGAAGTCAGTCCCCGCAGGCGCGTGCACAAGTCGGTCACGCCCGCGGGCGCGTGAGTGTCCGAGGGGAGATCCGGATTGCGGAAGACGACCAGCCCGTCGTCGCGGTCGGCCACGCAGACGATGCCCTGATCGTTGACGTCGACCGCGACGGCATAGGAGGTGACAACCTGGCCGACGATGGAAGAGCGCTCAGGAGCGCGAATGTCGAGGATGTGCAAGCCCGCGTCCTCTGCGGCGACGAAGAGCGCGCCGTCTCGAACCGCGACCGAGATACAGTCTCCCGTGAGCGCGAGCGTGGTCACGAATTGAGGAAGACGATCCGCGCCGATGCGCAGCACATGCACGCCGGCTTCTCCGGCTGCCACGAAGAGATAGCTGCCATCCGTGGCGATGTCGATCGCCTCGCCGGATGTATCAAGGCTGCCGAGCAGCCGAAGCGCTCCGCCCGCGGCAAGTCCGGATGCGTCGACCGTCGAGACGCCCATCTGGTCATCGGCCACATAGGCGTAGCCATCCACATAGACGATCGCCTTGGCGTGTCCTTGCGTGTAGCAGCGATGATTCACTCCATCGATGAACCGCACTCCGCCCGGATTCTCGAGATCCTGGAAACAAACCGCGAGACCACGGCGCCCGTCGGCGATGAAGAGCATGAACTGTTCGGTGATGAACGGCGCCGGCACGAAGCGAACCGATTCCGTGTAATACCCGTTCCACTCCTGCGGTTTCGCGATGAGAGAATCGGGCGACGAGATGTCGAAGGTGGCCAGGCCTTCTTCTCCAATGGAGACGAAGGCGAGTTTTCGTGGAGCGCCGTCGGCATCGTAGGTCTGGGCGGTCGAGACGGACTTCATGCGTTGATCCGACCAGGAGCGCAAAGTCAGCTGCGGATGTTCGGGATCGGAAATATCGACCACCTGAAGTCCGCCTTCATCCATGGAGACGAAGGCCTGATTGTCGAGAACGGAGACATCCAGCGGTTCGGCGGGGCAGGCCACCCGGCCGGTGACGACGAAGGGACTGACGGGCGGCTCGTAGAGATCCTGTTCCCCGCAGCCTGAAATCAGGACGAGGCTCGTGGTCATGAGTGCGCCGAGCGCGAAAACCGTCGTCAGAGCGTCCGTCCAGGGCCGCGATGGCTTCCGCCCGCTGGGCCGGCGGTCTGATCTCAAAATGGAAATGGGCTTCACGCCTTTGTCCTCCGAAACCTGGAATGAGGAAGACAGCAAGAACCGGATTGTCGCGCTTTTCGGTCCGATTCTCAAGCGCAGCGAGCTGGAAACGGCCGGCTACACCCGCAAGAAGGCCAGCCACGCGAACAGGGTCAGAATCGAGATCGCCGTCGTGCCCACGATCAGCCCCGCCGCGAGCTCGGCATCGCCTTGCATCTCGCGCGCCATGATGTAGCTCACGACCGCGGTGGGGCAGGCCATGATGAGCACGGGCGCGGCGAGCGCGACGCCCTCCATCCCCAGGCGGCGGAGCGCGAAGTAGATGAGCGCGGGATGAAGGATCAAGCGCACGGCCGAGACCCAGGCGACCGGCCTCCACTCGGTTCGCAAGTGACTGAAACGCAGTCCCGCGCCCACGCAGAGAAGCCCGAGCGGGGCTGCGGGCGTGCCGAGGAATTCCAACGCGCGGTCGAGCGCCACGGGCAGGCGCACCCGCGTGAGCGACCAGAGCACGCCCGCGACGCACGCGAGAATGAGCGGGTTCTTCGCGACGCGCAGCGCGGTCGCGCTCCACAGGCGGGGATCGCGCACGGAATGATCTTGCTGCGGCAGGGTGAGCACGAGCACCGCGAAGAAATTCTCCACCAGCACCATGAAGCCGATCACGATCGAGGCGACGCCCAAGGCCGCGTCTCCAAACGCATACATCACGATCGGCAGCCCGATGAAGACGGTGTTGCTGCGATGGCAGGATTGCGCGAGCACGCCGCGGCGCTCGGGCCGCGCGCGATGCGCGAGGGCGTACACGGCGAGCGAGACGGCGCCGGTGATTCCGCCGATCCACGCCAGCATCGGGACGCTTCCGCGGAGATCGTAGGCATGACCGCTCGTGCTGTGAAAGAGCAGGGCGGGCGCGGCGACATAGAAGACGAGGCGCGAGAGGCCCTCGTTCAAGTCCTCGCCCAGGAATCCGCGCAAGCGCAGCGCGTAGCCCAGCGCGATGATCAAGAAGACCGGCAGAACGACACCGACAAGGTTCATGCGCGGGCTACGACTCTTCGCCCGACGGGCTGGTGAATCTCTTCAACTGATTCTGCAGGTACTGGCTCGTCGGGTTGGCCTGCACGGCCTGGCGAATGAGCTCGGCCGCCTGGGCCGCGTCTCCGCGCAGGTAGACGATCTCGGCCAGGGTATCGAGCAGATTGGCCCGCGCGGTGTTGTCGGGCGCGAGCTCGACCCCGCGGCGGGCGAGCGCTTCGGCCTCCTCGAGATTCACGCGGCGCTCGAAACACCACCAAGCCATCTCGTTCAACTGGTCGGCATCCGATTCCCAACCGCGCGGCAGGGAAGCGCGCTTCGCCGCAACGGCCTTCTCGGCGTCGTTCTCCACATACAGCGCATAGTCGATGAGAAACGCCTGATGGCGTTCCTTCAATCGCTCGTCGTCCAGCGAGGCGAGCCGCGGATAGGCCATCTCGAGATACGGAGCGACCGTCTCGGGCCCGAGCTTGTCCACGATTCCCAGCAGCCGTTCGCACGCTTCGAGAATGTGCGCGGGCTTGGCGTCGGGCGATTGCAGCAATTGCGCGGTCGCGTCTCCCGCCTGCTCGAGCGTCGTCTCGCCGGTGTCGAGGCCCTGATACACCGCGCGCACGATCTGCATGTGCACATTCTGTTCGATCGCCGCCTGCGGATCGAGCGCCAGCGCTTGCTCGAAGTAACGGCGCGCCTCGGCGCAACGCTTGTTGCTGAGCGCGTCCTGCCCGAGCGCGAAGGCGTCGCGGAAATTGGGGGTCGCGGCGTGGCGGGCCTGCCGCTCGGTGAGCGCGACCGGATCGGCCTTGATCCCTTCCAGCCACGCGCCCCAAATCGCTCCGTCGCTGAATCCCATCGTGCGATGGATCGGCTGGCCGGTCTTGTCGAGAACCACGAAGGTCGGATAGGCCCAGACGCTAAAGTCCTTGACCGCTGAGGCGTTGATCGCCGTATCGCCCTGCACCGGATAGAAGACGACGCCCTGAAGCGCGGACTGGACTGAGGCATCCTCCTTCACCGCCCGGGCGAAGGATCCGCAGGGGCCTCAGTGTCGCTTCCAGAAGTCGACCAGGATGACGGCCTTGTGTTGCGACGCGAGGCTCTTCGCTTCGTCCAGCGATTTCGCTTCCCACGAGGCGATCTTCTCGCTCGTGCACGAGAACGAGCCGGGGAGGAGGAGCGCGATCATGACGAGAAGGGGAAGCGCGAGGGAAAGCGCGCGGATTTTGCGCGCGCGGGGCAGCAGCGCGGATCGCGAGAATCGCGAGCGGTCGAGATTTCGCATGGCTTCCTCCAATTGCCCGAAGGCAGAGCGGATTTCCTCGGCCGGGAGACCGGTCAGAAGGTAGTGTCCACGGGCCTCTCGATGCAACGAGGAAAGGGAGCCGGCGTGGACGCGACGCCGCCGCAATCGACGGATGCAAGGGCGTGCGAGCTCGATTATCCTGGGTGCGGTTCCACGAGCCGAGCGGGTCAGGCGGCCGCAGGACCGCGCGCCCGGCCGGCAGAAATCGATCCGCCGAGGAGCGCGAGCATGTCGCACGCCGGGCATTCGCACGGTCTCGAGTCGCCCTATCAGCGCGCGTTTCGCTGGGGAATCGCGCTCAACACCGGCTTTATCGTCATCGAAGTGGTCTTCGGCTTGTGGGCGCAATCGCTCGCGCTCCTCGCCGACGCCGGCCATAACCTGAGCGATGTGCTCGGGCTGCTGATCGCCTGGGGCGCGAGCCGCCTCGCGCGCCGCGCGCCCTCTCTGCGCCGCACCTACGGACTGCGCCGCTCGACGATTCTTGCCGCGCTGGCCAACGCGGTTCTGCTCCTGATTGCGATCGGAGGGATCGCGATGCAGGCGATCGGGCGCTTCCGCCATCCCGCCGAGGTGAGCGGCACGACGATGATGATCATTGCGGGCGCGGGCGTGCTCGTGAACGGCTTGACGGCGCGCTTCTTCTGGAGCGGGCGGCATCACGATCTCAATGTGCGCGGCGCGTACTTGCACATGGCGGCGGACGCGGCCGTCTCGGTGGGCGTCGTGCTTGCGGGTTTGCTGATCACTTGGACGGGTGCGCTCTGGATCGATCCGCTCGTCAGCCTCGTGATCGTGGCCGTGATCGGCTTCGGCACCTGGAGCCTGCTGCGCGAATCCTTCGACCTCGCGATGGATGCGGTCCCGAGCCACATCGATCCGGTCGCGGTGCGCCGTTATCTGGAGAGCCTGCCGGGCGTGGTGGGCGTGCACGAGCTGCACATCTGGGCGACGAGCACGACCGAAGTCGCGCTCTCGGCCCATCTCGTCAAGCCCGACCCTGCCGGTGACGATGCGCTGCTGATCGAGATCATGACCACCTTGAGCGAGGACTACGCGATCGCGCATCCGACGATCCAGTGGGAGCGCGGGAGCGGGTAGGCGCGTTCTTCCGCGGAGATGGGAAGTAATCGGCGAGGTGTCGCATGCATCGAATCGTACTTCTCCTGATGGTCTTCCTGCTTCCCAGCGTTGCCCTCTCCGAACCAGGCGATGCTTTCGACCCACCCTTCGCATCGGCCCCAGGGAAGCCTCTTCGATCCATTGAGCCCCGTTCGGTGGAGCGAGAACCGGATGCCAACGCGCGCATTCCGGGAGAGACATATGCGGATGCGATCGACATGACCGCCCTGCCGTTTCAGACGGCGGGAAGCCTGTTCGACTACGAGGACGACATCCATTTTGGATACGGCACCTCTCCCGATGTGGTCTACATGCTCACTCCCCAGCAGGAAGGATGCGTCACGGTCGACGGCTGTGGCTCGACCTACGATCAGATGATTTTCGTGGTGGACGAGCTGCATGCGGTCATGGCGTGGAACGATGACGGAGTTGCGTGCGGGAGCGGTGCGTCGCAAATCAGCTGGCTGAGCGTGCCGGCCGGTGAGCGCTACTACTATGTGATCGATGGATTTGGCGGAGCCATGGGGGACTATGAGCTGAGGGTAGCGTGGATAGCATGCCCGCCTCCCCCCATCTGTCCCCCGGGCGCGATCCTGGAGGGCGAACCCGACTGTTACGACGGGTATGTGGATCACTACAATGGGGGATGCGGCTCCGTGCCCTTTGTATTCATGGAGGTCCCGTGCAGCGAAGGGACGATCGTCTATTTCGGGGAAACGGGCACCTACTACAATGACTCCGGTCAACTGCGCCGCGATAACGATTGCTATATCTTGCGGCCATGGCAACCAATGACCGTGTCGATCGGAGTGTACGGAGAGAGCAGCGTTCAACTGGAGAGCCATGGGTGCTTCGAGAGCTGCGTCTGCACGATCGGCTGGGCTCGCTCCCGCGGCCCGCGCGAATGGCTGCGTGCAGACTTCCCGATCTATCCGGTCTGGTACGAGCCTACCTTTGGGTATGTATTCACGGTCGCAAAGGATTACTACGACCCGAACCTCTACCCCTGTGAAGAATCGTGGCCGTACCTCTTCACGATCGACGGCTACACCTGCCCGCCGTCAGGGAATGAGAGTGAATCGTGGGGGCGGGTGAAGGCGCTCTTCCGGAATTGAGCGCCTTCACGGCCTCCCATTCGTCTATGCCGCCGCCTCCCTGACGGGATCCAGCTTCACGCCGCGCGTGAGCCAGCCCTTGAAAAGCAGCGCCACCATCAGCCCCGCGAGCGCGAACAGCCCGAGGATGAGCCACATCGCGGCGGGCGAGCGCCAGAAGGGCACGGTACCGGCGATCAGGCCCGCTTGAATGCCCTCGGGGCAGAAGCGGGTGAGCATGTGGCCGGACAGCAGGCTGATGAAGGTCTTGGCGATGAAGTAGGGCATGAGCGACATGCCCAGGTAGGAGCCTTCCTGTCCGGCGGGCGCAACGGCCGCCGTGTATTCCTGCAGTTTCGGGGACCAGATGATCTCTCCGATCGACAGCACCACGAGCTGCACGAAGGTCAGGGCGGTGATGGCGACGGCGATGTTTGAGCTCACCATCCGCCACGGAACGACCAACGCGAAGAGCGAGATCGAGGAGATGATTCCGCCGATGACGAGCATCTTGTAGATGTTGAACTTGTTCGAGATCGGAATGAAGAGGATCAACCCGACGACGATCAGGATGGGATTGATCGCCTGGAAGAGCCCCATGGGCGCGTTCTCCCCGATGACCCGCAGCCAGTACTTGGGCATCAGCAAGGCCATGTAGAGAAAGACCGCGCGCACTCCGATGACGCAGCTCACCAGCACGATGAAGCGCCAGAATGCGCTCTGGGTGACGACTTCGCGCAGGATCTGCCAAGGCGGCTTGCGGGCGGGCTTCTCTTCCTTGGCTGCGGGGCTCTCGCCTTTGCCGTACACCTGCAATTCATGCCGGATGAAGAACAGAGTCAGAAGGGTGCAGAGAACGGCCGAGCCGACGCCGATCGAGATGATCCAAGTGTTGTCGGTCTTGAGGGTGAGCCGCACGAAGTCGATGGAAAAGCCGGCCAGGGCGGCTCCGATGTTCATGATCAAGTACCACATGCTGAACCCGGCGCTGCGAGATCGCCCGCTGGTGTAGCGCCGGACCGCGGCCTGGAAGACGGTCTGCATCATCGCGACCCCGGGGGCGAGAAGCAGAAAGAGCGGCCAGATGAGCTGCGTGCGATAGGGCATCCCCGGCAGGAAGCCGCACAGCATGATCCCGCCGCGGCTGATCAGAAGCAGCGCGCCGGCCACATACAAGGCCTTCTTGATTCCGAGCGAGTCGGTGATGAAGCCCGAGAAGAAGAGCATGAGGGTGACGGTGGTCGTGAAGACGGTGAAGACATAACCCGCCCGGACATCCGAGAGGCCGAGGTTCTGGGAGAGGAAGACGACCGCGATATTCAGGAAGGCGAAGTACGCGAAGCAGTCCAGCAGGTTGATGAGCTGAACGATCCAGAACTCGCGCGGGCAGTCCTTCAGCACTTTGAAGTCGGTGAAGTAGCTCTTCATCATCGACCAGGCGGACGGTTTCTCGGCCGGCGGAGCGATGGTGGCCTCTGTGGACATCGGTGGTCTCCTTGTGCCCGCCGGGCGGCGCGGGGGACTTGGCCGGGCCTGCCGCCCGGCAACGCGATCCGCGTGCGCGCGGTTCACGCCAACGCGATCGCGATTCCGCCGTCAAACTCCTTCGCCTCCCCGGATAGCCGGGAAGGAAGCCTCCGTTCGCATCATCCGTAGGAGTGCTGTCCTCCGAGGAACAAGTTTCCGACGAAGGATAGGATGATCATGACAAAGCCGACGATCGAAAGCACCGCCGCGCGGCGCCCTCTCCATCCGCGCCGGTAGCGCGCGTGGAGGTAGCCGGTGTAGAAGAGCCAGATGATCCACGAGCCCACTTCCTTCGGGTCCCAGCTCCAGAAGGTGCCCCAGGCGTTGTAGGCCCAGATCGCGCCCGCGAAGAGCGCGCCCAGTGTAAACAGGGGATAGCCGATCGAGATCATGCGGTGCGTGAGGTTGTCTAGACGCTCGAGCTCCTCGGGGCGCGTGCCCGCGCGGCGCTCCTTCACGAGATACGCGATCGCAAGGCCGCAGGCCACCGCGAAGGCGCCTTCCGAGATCGCGGCCATGCTCACATGGATCTGCAGCCAATGGCTCTGCAGCGCGGGAACGAGTTGCTGCTCGATCTGCCGCGGCAGCAGCGACGCGATCGCCATCATCGCGATGATGAGCGGGCTTGCGTACGAGCCGATCTCGAAGCGACGGGTGCGCGCGACGAGGATCGCGAGCGATCCGGCGGCCATCCAGGACATCACGCTCGCGTACTCGTACATCGACGCGAGCGGCGAATGGCCCGAGACCTTCCAGCGGATGACGAGCGCGATCGTTTGCAGGAGGAAGCCCGCGCTGGTCGCGGACAGGCCGGCCCAGCCCCAGATGGCGCGGCGCGTGGCGCTGCGAACGAGAAAGAGCGCGAGCGCCAGGATGTAGAAGGCAAAGGCCGCGGTGAACCAAGCGGCATCGGGGAACGGGGTCACGAATCCTCCGCTTGTTGTGCTCCAACAGGCGGCCCGCCTTCCGGTTCCAGCAGCCGGACGAGGCGAACGCCGAGGGATGTGGTGCGCGTTTCCCAGGAGGCGCGCGCGAATTCGGGCGCCTGGCGAGAGGCGCCGCGATGCACGAAGGCCACTTCCCAAAGCGGGCCCGGAGCTTCGCGTGAGGCGCTGCCAGCGTCTCCGTCAGCTCCGCTCGAAGCATCTCCGGCGGTCGGGCCCGAAACCGGGCTCATGCGCAGCCAGGCATGTTCGCGGCGAAAGAGGAAGGCGAGCAGCGTGCCGAGAGTCATGATCGAGATGCCCGCCCAGATGAAGCCCGATCCCGGGTGGGTCGAGATCTCGAGGCCGGTCATCCACTCCGGATCGATGTCGGTGATGCGCAGAGGAAGCACGAGCCCCGTGCCGACGGGCATGTCCGGATGCATCGCGAAATACCACGCCCGCCCCGCGAGCGAGTCGCCGACGAAAGCAAGGATGCGGGCGGCGGGATTGTTGAATTCATCCGATGCGAGGCCTGCTCCGCCTTCGTCGATGCGGAAGTCGGCGAGGAAGGTGTCGATCGCGACCTTGAAGGGTGAATCGGGCAGGGCCAGCATCGAATCCCAGGGAACGACCACGGTCATGGGATTCGCCATTTGTGCGGTGAGCTGCTGGTGTCCCGAGGCCTGCGAAGTTCCTCCATGGCGAGCGATGAAGCCGAGCTCCTCGATCGCATTCCAATCGAAGAGCAGCTCGAGGCCGCGCACGCGCGTGGGGTTCCTGCGATAGGCCGTCTGATAGACGCTCACGCCCGCGTGGCGAAGGGGATGATTGACCTCGATGTCGGTGGTAATGCGTTGAGTCATCCCGGCACCGGTCGTCTTCTCGGATGCGGGCGGTTCGTCGGGATGCTGAGCGTGCATCGTGGCCGGTCGCGTTGCGGGTCCCATTCCCCGTCGATGCAGGCTCACGCGCGAAACATAGTCCGCAATCCGCCCGGTGGGCGTGGTCTCGATGCGGAATTCCTCGAGCCGCAAGACGGCGCCGCTCGCTCCGAGGGGCGCTTCGTCTCCCGGCTGCATCCACACCAACTGCGACGAGCCGGTCGAAGCCATCACGATCCCGCCGATCACGAGCAGCAAGAGCCCGACATGCGCGAGCACCGAGCCCATCTCGGCAAAGCTGAAGCGCGCGGCGGCAAAGGTGATGGAGCCGGCAGGATCGTCGACGCCTTCGCGCACGCGAAAGAGGCGCGCGGCCAGGAGGCGCTTGGCCTGAGGCGCGGGATCGGCGGCGCGCGTCTTCCATCGAAGCGCGGCGGGGGAGGCGAAAAGCTCGGGAGATGCGGCAGGCAGAGACCACGCGCGGCGCCAATGCACGCGCCAGCGCTTGATCGTGCACGCGAGCAGGCTCAAGGAGAGAAGCGCGAGCAGAGTGCGAAAGAAGAAGCTTCGAAACGGGCTCGCGGGGACGAGATGAATGAGCATCCAGACGAAGGGATCATTTTCGCGCCCCGCATACGCCTGCCGGGCCATTTCGCCGCGGAAGGGAAGCCGGTCGATGATGAGAATGCCGAGGATGCTTACGACTGCGAGCACGATGAGGAGAATGATGGCGAAGCGGGTGTCGGTGAGCAGGGCGTAGAGCTGGGCGAAGATCCCGCCCTGAGAGTTGCGTTTACGCGCGTTCTCGGAAGCGCTCGTCATGCAACATCCTTCGCCGAAGGATCATTTCTCAGGCGCGCATCGAGACGCGCGCCGCGATTGCGTGCTTGCAGCACCTCAGCCGAGCATGTGGGGATCGGCCATCGGACTGCAAGCGTCCCACCTCGTGCCCGGTTGAACCGTCGGGTCGGGGAAGAGTAGCCTACCCGGCCGCGGGATAGCACGCGAAAACAGGGTGCCCGGGCGAGGCCCGGGAAGTGGAAGGAGAGTCCGTGAACAAGATCCACGCCTACATCGAGAGCTTTCTGCGGTTTCCGAATCCCGCGCTGGCCGACATGGATGCGCAATACCGAACGGTGGAACGGGCCCAGCCCGAGATCGGCTTGCAGGTCGGTTGCTTCTTGAGTCTCCTGATGGAAGCGCTGCCCGCGCGGCACGTGCTGGAATTCGGCGCCTGCCTGGGATACTCGACGCTCTTCCTGGGCGAAGCCGTGCGGCGAAGTGGAGGGCGTCTGACTTCGATCGAGTCGGACGATGAGTTCTTTCGCATCACGCGTGAGAATGTGGCGCGCGCGGGACTGGAAGACTTCGTGAACTTGGTCCACGGCGACGCAAGCCTGATCATCGAAGAGCTGCCGGGCCCGTTCGATCTCATCCTGCAGGATTCGGCGAAACCGCTCTATGCGCGGATGCTGGAGCCATGCATCGCGCGACTGCGTCCGCGCGGGATTCTCGCCGCCGACGACGCGCTCTTCCGTCCAATGGGGATTCGAAAAGAGATGGCCGACCCAGTGCACGAGTATTTGGAGCGCGTCTTCGCCGATCCCCGGCTCACGACCACCATTCTTCCGATCGGCGATGGACTCGCGATCAGTGTCAAGCGGGAGGGGACGGGCGAGTGATGCGCGCGGACTCGGATGCACGCGCATTCAAGCGATGCGCTCACGCTGAAGCGGCAGCTTCAGGCGGCGCAGTGCACACGATCACGCGCCCGGCTGCACAAACAGAGGCAGGCGAATCCTCGAGAGCCTTTCGTAATATGCGGCCTGCGTGGCGAAGGTGAGCGGAACGGTCACGAACAGTCCCAGGCCGAGCGGGATCGCGCCGAGAAGGTTGATCGTGATCAGGACGAGCCACAGCAGAAAGTAGTCCGCCTTGTAACCGCGCATCATCCGCCAGCTCACGCGTAACGCTTCCACCGCATCCAGGTTTCGGTCCATCACGAGCAGCGCCCACTGCGACAAGGCGAGCGCGAACACGATGCCGGGAACGATCAGCAAGAAGATTCCGCAGGCGACGATCGCTTGCACGAGGACGAGCCCGATGACGATGGGGACGAAGCGCTGAAACGGGGCAAAGAAGGTGGAGAAGGGCACGGGCTGCCTGCGCAGAATGCGCAGCGCGGCATAGAGGATCCCGACGGAGAAAATCCCATCGAGCAGGACGAAGATCGACCCGAGGACGAGCCGCTGAAGCGGATGCAGGAAATCGGGCGTGATCGCCTTCCCGAGAGCGAAGCTGCCGCCGAGCATGAGCGCAACCATGCCGATGAGCGGAATCTTCAGCAGGTGGAATCCGATCAGGATGAGCGGCTCGCGCTTCAAGGCATCCCAACCGTCATGAAGCGCAAGGCTGAGGATGTTCTCGTCCGCAGGCGGCGCTTGATTCTGCGGCAGCGCATGCGATCCATCGATATTCGTGGGCGGCAGTCCAGGCTGTTGTTGATCCATGGCCCTGGTTCTCCCATCGGCCGATCGTCAATTTGGTTGCCGCCCGATTCGAAAGGCGGATCACCAAACCAGCGGAGCCGGCCAGGATGCCGTCGTAGCCGTCCGGCCAGCTCGCGCGCTCGGGCCATGATACGGCCGATGGGCCGGCGAAGTTACCGGGTTCGGTCCTCCGGAGAAGGCGGTAGAATCCGGCGCTACCACCTGGCACGAGCGTTCCAGCCGCGGTTTCGGCTGCGCGCTGTGCGTCGAGACGGGTCGCCCGAATGCGAAGAGGAGCGGAGTGCGCGTCCTTCACCTCATCAAAGCCACGGGTTTGGCGGGAGCCGAGCGCCATCTGCTCGATTTGCTGCCGGGTCTGCGCGCCCGCGGCTGCGACGCCCGCGCGATCGTGCTCGATGAACGCGCGGACCCGGCGTGCGAGTTTCTCGAAGCGTTGCGCGCGCGCGAGGTTCCCGCCGAGCGATGCCCCATCCACGCCGACTTCGACCCGGCGCTCGTCGTCCGTTTGTGGAAACGCTTCCGGCACGCGCAGCCGGACATCGTGCACACGCATCTCATTCATGCGGACCTGCACGGAACCTGGGCGGCGCGCTGGGCGAACGTGCCCGCGGTGGTGACGACTCGCCACAATCCCGATGCCTTCCGCCATCGCGCGTCGATGCGAGCGCTGAACCGCGCGATCTGGTCGCGCGTGGACATGGGCATTGCCGTTTCGGAATCGCTGGTCGCTTTCAGTCGCGAAACGGAAGGGGCGCTCGTACCACTGCGCGTCATCCATCATGGAATCGGCGGGGTCGAGCGCAAGGACCCGGCGCGTGTTCGCGCGCAATTAGGCCTTCCGCAAGATGCAATCGTGGTCGGCATGGTGTGCCGCTTGACCAGGCAGAAGGGAGTGGAGTACGGACTGCGCGCCTTCTGCGAGGCGGCGGCTCGATGGGCGGGTCAATCGGCAGGTCACTTGGCGCATGAATCGCCGAGTGGTGGCCGCCCGCCCGATTTGGCGGGCGCCGTGCTTGCTATAGCAGGCGACGGACCGGAACGGAGGCGGCTCGAAGGCATCGCGGCCGAATGCGGCGAGTGGCGAGAGCGCATTCGTTTCCTCGGTTGGCGGGCGGACGCGAATGAGGTTCTCGACGCGCTCGACATTCTCATGGCGCCGAGTTTGTGGGAAGGATTCGGGCTCGTGGTGCTGGAAGCGATGGCACGAGGGATACCGGTTCTCGCAAGCCATGTGGCCTCGCTGCCGGAGCTGGTCGTCGATGGAGAGACGGGCCTGCTCGTCCCGCCGGCCGATGTGCATGCGCTCGCCGGCGCGCTCGCGCGTCTGCTCTCGGATGCGAGCCTGCGCGCGCAATTGGGAAGCGCGGCGGGCGTGCGGGCGCGCGATGCATTCTCCTTGCCTCGCATGATCGAAGAGACGCTCGAGGCGTATCGAGAGGCGCTCGACGCCGAGGAGATATAGCGACCCATGTCTTTCGATATCCGCTACACCAATGCGGCCATCACGCAGCCTACCCCGATGGTGGACGAGAAGCGCGTGCGCGCGAACATCGCGCGGATGGCAGTGAAGGCCGCGCGCGTGGGCGTGCGCTTGCGGCCGCACTTCAAGACGCATCAATCGGCCGCGATCGGCGAATGGTTCCGGGATTGCGGAGTGGAAGCGATCACCGTCTCTTCTGTGACGATGGCCTCGTACTTTGCGGAACACAACTGGAAGGACATCACGATCGCGGTTCCCATCAATGTGCGGGAGGCGGATGCGATCGCGGAGCTGGCAAAGAAGATCGATCTTGGGTTGCTGTTCGATTCCATCGAGGCGGTGACTGCCATCGAAAGCGCATTGTCTGCTGCTGGGGCGCGCGGCGACAGTCGCGCCAGCGGCCCACCGCACGATGGCGTCGTACGCGCGTGGATCAAGATCGATGCGGGCTATGGCCGGGTGGGAGTGCGTTGGGACAGGAGCGGGGAGATCCTCGCCGTCGCGCGCGCGATTTCGGGCTGCCGGAGGCTTCGCTTCGAAGGCATCCTGACGCACAGCGGGCACAGCTATCGGCAGGAAGACATCGCCGGCATTCGCCAGGTGCACGAGGAATCGCTCGCGCGAATGCGGGCGGTGCGGGAGATGCTGGGCACCCGGGTCAGGCAGGACGCTTCAGCGATGAAGCGAAGCGAGCCTCTCTTCGAGCGCGGTCTCATCTCCATTGGCGATACGCCCACCTGCAGCACGATGGAATCCTTCCCCGGCGTGGACGAAATCCGGCCGGGCAATTTCGTCTTCTTCGATGTGATGCAATGGCGACTCGGTGTATGCGGGCCCGCCGATCTCGGCATGGCGCTCGCGTGCCCCGTGATCGGCGTGTATCCGCAACGCGGCGCGATCGCGCTGTACGGGGGATCGGCGCATCTGTCGAGCGAGAGAGTGATGGTGCGCGCGAGAGAGGGCGGCGAAGAAAGAATCGTGTTTGGGTATCTCGCGAACTTCGCCGGCGGCGAAACGCTCGGCGTTCCGGATGCGCGCCTGCCTGTCGTCAACTTGACGCAGGAACACGGGATCGTTCTCGCGCCGCCCGATGCATGCGCGCATGTGACTGCGGGCGATCTCGTGCTCGTGTATCCGGCGCACTCCTGCCTCACGGCCGCCATGCACCGGGAATATGTGACGACGATAGGGGAGAGGGTGGGGAGGATGTAGGCGACGAGACGGCGGCGACTTGATTGCCCCTCTCGCCTGTGAGCCAGCCGCAAACCTGCAATTTCCCCTTGATGGAGAGAAGTCCCGGCGTAGGCTGCCCGTGCGTCGATACCAGGTTCCGGAGAGAGGAACGCGACCTCGAATCATCAAACGCGATGAGTGAACTTGAGGCAGATGTGCCAAATCTCGGATGCAATCAAAGGAGGAACGCATGCAGGGGTGCGCCAAGCCTGGTGACAATAGCCGAGATTGGACGAGCAAATTCAGAAGGCAATCACGGGACAAGCGTACTGGCTGCCGAAATGCGCCTCCTTGGACATGGCTTCTTGCATTGATCCTGTTGGTCCCGATTCCCTTGGCCTGCGGCGATGACGACGATGGTGAGACGGTGCCGGACACGACGCCGCCCGCGGCAGTCACGGACCTGGCGATCGCCGCAGTGACGGACACATCCGCGACCCTCACATGGCACGCTCCCGGCGACGACGGCATGACGGGCACGGCGGACGCGTACGATATTCGCTGGGCGACCGACCCGATTACCGCCGGCACATGGAACGAGGCGATACCAGCCACGGATCCGCCAGAGCCGCATGCGGCCGGTGCAGCCGAAATGTTCCTCGTTGAAGGGCTGACGCCCAGGACCGTCTACCACTTCGCCCTGAAAGCGAAAGACGAGAGCCACAACTGGTCCGGTTTGTCGAATGCGCCGACCGACACGACGAGCGGGGGTTTGCTTGTGGTCGATCCGGACACGCTCGACTTCGGCCTGGAGCAGACCGAGCTTTCGTTCACGATCAGGAATCTGGGCACGGGTACGCTCGCCTGGTCGGTGACGACGGATCATGCCTGGATGAGCGCAAACCCATCAAGCGGAAGCACGACGATCGAAGAAGACCAGGTGACCGTCACCGTGAATCGAACGGGATTGGACGCGGGGTATTATTGGGGGATGGTGACGGTGACGCCGGGAAGCGGAACGATCCAGCATGTCAGCGTTAGCTTGGAGGTGAGCGGGGGTCCTGTCCCGGAAGACATGACTCTCGTTCCGGCCGGGTCGTACCTCATGGGTGACGGCGTGGCGCAATGCGGAGAAGATGAACATCAGGTGACGCTGACCCATAGCTTCTACCTTGGTAAGCACGAAGTCACGAACCAGGAATACCGGGACGCACTCCAGTGGGCCTACGATCAGGGTTATGTCACCGCGACCACATCGGCGGTAGACGACAATCTGGATGGCAGCGCCGAACTCCTCGTCGCGCTCGCCGGCTCCTTCTGCCAAATCTCCTTCTCCGGAGGCGCATTCACCGTTGAGGCGGGGATGGAAGACCATCCGATGGTCTATGTCTCCTGGTTCGGGGCAGCGGCGTACTGCGATTGGCTGAGCATGCAGGCTGGCCTGGCGCGCGCCTACGATCATTCCACCTGGCAATGCAACCATGGCGACCCGTATGGAGCAACAGGCTATCGTCTGCCGACGGACGCAGAATGGGAGTATGCCGCACAGTATGACGACGAGCGAATCTACCCCTGGGGGAACGAGGCTCCGGATCCGGATTGCAGCCGGGCGAACTTATGGGGCTGCCTGCATTCGACCGGTTCCGTTGGCCGCTATCCTGCCGCGCCGGCCGTCTTGGACTTGTACGACATGATCGGGAATGTATTCGAGTGGTGCAATGATTGGCATCAATGTGATCTTGGGCCGACAGCTGTGACCGATCCGGTGGGTCCGGCCGCGGGCGAAGATCGGGTGTTGCGCGGCGGCTCGTGGATGCGCGGGGACATCGACTACCGGCGCTGCGCCGTCCGATACAGGAATAACGTCGGCCCGTTCTACTCGATCACCGATGTGGGTCTCCGGTGTGCCCGCAGTCAGTGATTCCGAGTTCTGGAATCCTGTGTTCTGGATTCAGGTACTCAGCGGACCGGGGGCCAGGTGCTCGGACCCCGGACGGCAGCGCGCCCCCGGGCTTGCGGCCTCTCGTCCCCTCGGCCCATAATCCCCGAGCACTGGGCCACACACGCTTGGCATTCAGGCCGGGAACGGTCAAAGGGGTCGAGAGATGCGCGCCATTGTCGAGGCCGACCGAGGCAGCGCCGGCGGGAGAGAGCCGCAAGGCCGTGAAGAGCGGTCAAGGCCGTGCATCGCCGCAAATGGGCCCATCAATGCCAGCGACCTCGCCCCCAACGAGCGCACCGCCGCCAGCGAGCCCGCCATCCCCTCTTCAGCCCCGCGCGCGGGCGCGCATCCTATGATTCCCCTCTCGGTCGTCATCATCGCCTTCAATGAGGAGAGCAACATCGAGAGGTGCCTGCAATCGGTGCGGGACATTGCCGACGAAATCGTCGTGCTGGATTCCTTCAGCACGGATCGCACGCAAGCCATCTGCGAACGATACGGAGTGCGCTTCTTCCAGCACGCGTTCGACGGGTACATCCAGCAGAAGAATCGCGCCTTGACCTTCGCTTCCCATCCGCACGTGCTGTCACTGGACGCGGACGAAGCGCTGGATGAGCGCTTGAGAGAGTCGATTCGCGAGGTGAAGCACGACTTTCGCAAAGACGGGTATTACCTGAATCGGCTCACGAACTACTGCGGCCGCTGGGTGAAGCACTGCGGGTGGTACCCGGACCGGAAGCTGCGACTGTGGGATTCCCGCAGGGGCGAATGGCGAGGGACCAATCCCCACGACAAGTACGAGATGTTCGCGGGAAACGGGAACACGGGCCGTCTGAAGGGCAACATCCTGCACTACAGCTATCATTCCGTGGAGGATCACTACGAGCGGGTGGAGCGCTTTTCGGATATCGCCGCGCGGGCCCATTTCGAGAAGGGGCGCAAGGCCCATGCATGGCAGGTGCTGTTGCATCCGGTGGCGAAGTTTCTCGATCACTACATCGTCAAGCTGGGCGTGCTGGACGGAAGGACCGGCTATCGGATTTCCCGCGCCGCCGCCTATGGAACCTATCTGAAGTACAAGAAGCTGAGGATGCTCCACGAAGAGGCGTCGCCGGGAGCGAGGCGGCAACGGCGGGCCCGATGAAATTATTGGTTCGCGCGCCGAATTGGCTCGGGGATGCCGTCATGAGCCTGGGTTTCCTCGGCAAGCTGGCCGAGGAGTTCCCGGGCGCCGAGATTCATCTGATCGTCAAGGACACGCTCGCCGGTCTCTTCGAGCATGTGCCCGCGGTCACGCGCGTGCACGCTTTCACCAAGTCGGCGCAGGGCGGTTTCCGCGGCGCGCGCGCGTTCGGGCGGAAGATCGGCGCTCACGGTCCGTTCGATGTCTTCTTCTGCTTGCCGGATTCATTCAGCTCGGCGTTCATGGGCGTATTCACGGGCAGCCGGCGCAGGGTCGGATTCCGCGGGCAGTGGCGCTCATTCCTGCTCACCGATGCGTGCCGCAAGCCGAGTGGTTTGCATCGCGCCGAGGAGTACGCTCATCTCCTCTCACAGCACTGCGGGCACGATGTCGGTCCGCTCACCATCCGCTTGTGCGCGGACTCGGACGCGGGTGCGGCGCTCTTGCCCGAGAAGCGACCGGTGATCGTGCTGAATCCCAATTCCGAAGCGCCTTCGCGGCGGACCTCGAGCGAGAAGTGGAGGGCCGTGGCGCGCGCGCTGCACGAACGTATGCAGGGCAGCCTGGTCGTCATCGGCGGGCCGGGCGACCGTTCGCGCGCGGGCGAAGTCGCCGCGGCGATTGCCATGCCTGAGGCGGTGACGGACCTCGCGGGAAAGACGAACTTGGCGCAACTCGCCTCGGTGCTCGCTGCCGCCGACCTCGTCGTCTCCGTCGACTCCGGTCCCGCGCACATGGCCAATGCGGTCGGGACTCCCACTATCGTGTTCTTCGGCGCGGGCAACGAGGCGAACACCGCCCCTTGCGACAAGCGCAACCTGCGCGTGTTGCGCGCGCCCGGGCTGGCGTGCGCGCCCTGCTCTTCCAACACCTGCCGCAGCGGATATCCGCCCAAGTGCCTCGAGCAAATCCCCGCGGAATCGGTCATGGAGGCGGCGACGGAATTGCTGGGCGGGCGGCTGCGCCGGACTTGACCGCTCGCTCAGCGCGAGAGCTCGACGCCGTGCGCCGCCCGCAGGCTCACTGCCCGCTCGTCTCCGTGCCCGATCCCAATCCCCAGCGGCCGGTCGGCATGTCCGGCTTGTGACAGTGCGTGCACTCGCCCTGAAAGAGGGTGCGGAAGTGGCTCTCGTTTCCGCCGCGCAAGTGGACCCGGTGCAACATGCGCGCGAATCGAGGGGCAGGGTGCGGCCGAGGTGTTCGTCGATGCCGATGGCCGTTTGCTCGGCGAGGACTTCTGCGGCATAGCCGCGAGGGCAAGGAGGCAGTCACACATCACGGCGAGAAGGGAGCGGAAGGCGGAGAGGCGTAAGCAAATGGCCGGCAGAGGCGCATGTTGGCCTCCGCGTTTCATGCCGGCACGATAGAGGCGGGGTGGCCGTCCGCCTTCGGGCCATCGGCTGAGAAGCGGGCCGGAAAATGGGGGATCGAACGGTAAGAGTGATTCCGAGAACGACGGATGGAAGGAGCCGGTCCCCGTTTTCTATTGGAAGCAGGGCTCGGGCGAGTTGCTCCTCTCTTCGGGAGGCGTAAATCCAGATACCCGTGATGTCAACGGGACGCCGGTCCGCTTGACTTCTGTTGCTCCGTTCGGGATTCTCCAACCGAGTTCGTTCCTGCGGATCTCGCATCCGCCTTGTGTTTAGCGCGACACCTGCTCGGTATCGGACCCAGCAAAGGAGAAGCGCGCTGCACCTGATCGCGACAGCTACCTATTGGCCCTTCTTCGCCTACCTCGTGGGCGTCGTTGGGTTGCTGGCGCTCATGATCGGGCTGCCGCAATTGCTCGGGCAGCGTCACCGTGAACCGGGCACGGACAAACCGTACGAGGGAGGCATCGCTTCCTACGGGTCTGCGCAGGTGCGTCTTTCGGCCAAGTACTTTCTCTACGCGGTCTTCTTCGTGATCTTCGATCTCGAAGTCGTCTTCCTGGTGGCCTGGGCGGTCGCCGCGCGACGGCTCGGCTGGAGCGGCTTCGTATCGGCCGCCGTGTTCGCCGGTGTGCTCGCCGTTTCGCTCGCCTACCTGTGGCGGACCGGCGCGCTCGATTGGGGAACCACCGCGCTGCTCAAACATCGCAAGGCGCGAACTGCTTCGGGAGGTTCGAAAAGGTGAGCGCGGGCGAGGCGGCGATGAGTGATCGCGACCGGGATGTCGCGCGGCGGGGCTCCGCGGGCCCACGCGGGTCTGTCGAGCTCGGTCGCGCAAGTGCAGGCGCAGGCGCGCGAACCGGAGACGAAGATGCCGCGGGCCGAAGCATCCTGCTCGCCCGTCTCGAAGACCTCGTCGCCTGGGGCCGCAAGAATTCGCTGTGGCCCTATTCCTTCGGCCTCTCTTGCTGCTTCGTCGAAATGGCCGCGAGCTTGACCAGCCGTTACGACATCGCCCGCTTCGGAGCCGAGGTCATCCGCGCTTCGCCGCGCCAAGCGGACGTGCTCGTGGTGGCGGGCACCGTCTTCATCAAGATGGCGCCGGTCATTCGAAGGCTCTACGAGCAGATGATGGAGCCTCGCTGGGTGATCGCGATGGGCGCGTGCGCGTCATCGGGCGGGATGTACGATGTGTACAGCGTCGTGCAAGGCGTGGACAAGTTCCTGCCCGTCGATGTCTACATTCCCGGCTGCCCGCCCAGCCCGAACGCCTTCATGGCCGGATTGGTGCTGCTCAGCGAAACGGTGGGCAACGAACGGCGTCCGCTGAGCTGGGTGGTCGGCCCGCAGGATGTCGTGCGCGCGGAACAGAAGGGTTACTTGGCGCGCAAGCGCGAATTGTACCGGGGCATGGCCGATCTTCCTTCGCCGGATGAGGTGTGAGCGCGATGCCTTCCGCCGATCCCTGGCTGCGCGAGCTCGATGATGCGCTGCGGCAAGATCCGCATGCGCGAGCGGACGCTGCGCGGGCGAGTGAGGCGCAGGCGAGCGGGTCGCGGTCACAGGGAAGCGTGCGCGAGCAGGCGACTCTGCGCGAGCAGCACGCGGGCGTGCGCGACGGCATTCCGACCTTCTGGTTGCCCGCCGAGAAGATTCTCGAGACGCTGCGCTACCTGAAGCACGGGATCGATCAGCCCTATCGCATGCTCTACGACCTGACCGCGATCGATGAGCGTTGGCGCGCCCATCGCGAAGGCCAGCCGCCCAGCGATATCACCGTCGTCTATCAACTGTACTCGTTCGATCGCAACGCCTTCGTGCGATTGAAGACGCCGCTCGTGGAAGAGTCGCTTGCGGTTCCCAGCGCGACGGGGGTGTGGCCTTCCGCAGACTGGTATGAGCGCGAAGCCTACGACATGTTCGGCATCCGCTTCGAAGGCCATCCCAATCTGCGCCGCATTCTCTTGCCTCCCTGGTGGACGGGGCATCCGCTGCGCAAGGAGCATCCCGCCCGCGCGACGGAGATGGGTCCCTATCTCGAGCCGCCCGAGCGCGTCGCAGCCGAGCAGAAGCAGCTGCAATTCCGTCCCGAAGACTACGGGATGGCGCTGGAAACGGAGGGCTTCGATTATCTCTTCCTGAATATCGGCCCGCAGCATCCGGGCACGCACGGCCCCTTTCGGATCGCGCTGCAGCTCGATGGCGAGGAAATCGTCTCGGCCGTGCCGGACATCGGCTTCCACCATCGCGCCGCGGAGAAGATGGGCGAGCGCCAGTCGTGGCACACCTACATTCCCTACACCGACCGCGTGGATTACCTGGGCGGAGTGACGAACAATCTCGCGTACCTCACCGCCCTCGAGCGGCTCGCGGGCATCGATGTCCCGCCGCGCGCGCAGACCATTCGCGTGATGCTGGTCGAGCTCTTTCGCATTCAGAGCCATCTGGTCTGGTACGGGACCTTTGCGCAGGATGTCGGCGCGCTCTCGCCGGTCTTCTACATGTTCGTCGATCGCGATCGGATCTTCGACATCGTGGAGGCGATCTGCGGCGCGCGTATGCATCCGGGCTGGTTTCGCATGGGCGGCGTGGCCGCCGACCTTCCGCGCGGATGGGACCGCCTGGTCCGTGGATTCCTCGACGAGCTCCCGCGGCGACTGGATGAATACGACCGCCTGGTGATGAAGAACCGCATCTTCCGCGAACGCACGATCGGCATCGGGGCCTACGACCGGGAGCAAGCGATCGACTGGGGCGTCACGGGGCCGGGGCTGCGGGCGACGGGACTCGCCTGGGACTTTCGCAAGAAGATGCCGTATGCGGGATATGAGCAATACGACTTCGAGATCCCGATCGCGCAACATGGCGACTGCTACGACCGCGCGGCCGTGCGGGTCGAGGAAATCCGCCAGAGCCTGCGGATCGTGCGCCAATGCCTGGAGAACATGCCCGCAGGCCCGTACAAGTCCGCGCACCCGCTCGCGACGCCGCCGCCGAAAGCGCGCACGATGCGCGACATCGAAACCCTCATCCATCACTTCCTGGATGTCAGCTGGGGCCCGGTCATTCCCGCGGGGGAGGCGTTCGGGTGCATCGAAGCCACCAAGGGCAACAACGGCTACTATCTGGTGAGCGACGGCGGGACGATCTCGTATCGCACCCGCATTCGCACGCCCTCTTTTCCTCATCTTCAAATCCTGCCCGCGATCGCGCGCGGGTTGATGATTCCCGACCTGATGACGATCCTGGGCGCCACGGATTATGTGCTCGCGGATGTGGATCGATGACGCGCGACGCGACGCGCGGCGCAACGCGAGGCGGGAACGAGGAAGCGGATGCGAAGCGAAGCGAGCAGAGATAGCGGACTGACCGCGCAGGAACGCGAGGTGATCGCGCGGGTGCGGGCGGAGTCGCACGACGCGCGGGCCGCCTGCATCGACGCCTTGCGCGCGGTGCAGGACCGGCGCGGATATGTCGACGACCACGCGCTGCAGGCGGTCGCGGATGAGCTGGGCCTGAGCGCGCACGAGCTGGAAGGCGTGGCCACCTTCTACAACCTGATCTTTCGCAAGCCGGTGGGCCGGCATGTGATCCTGATTTGCGACAGCATCAGCTGCTGGATCACGGGATACGAGAGCGTGCGCTCGGCTTTGGAGAAGCGTCTGGGAATCGCGCTGGGTGAGACGACCGCCGATGGGCGCTTCACGCTGCTCACCGTGCCCTGCCTGGGAGCGTGCGATCGCGCGCCGGTCATGATGATCGATGACGACTTGCACGGAACGCTGAGCGAAGAGGCGTTGGGGGAGATCCTCGCGCGGTACCCATAGGCGGGTGCTGAAAGACCGCGCGGCCGCGTTGAAAGCCGCGCAGCGGAGAGAATGATGGAACGGCCGTTGACCGGACAGATGCGCGCGGATCGGAAGCCGCTCTCGCTGTCCGAGTACGCGGCCGCCGGGGGATATCAGGCCTTCACGCGCGCGCTGCGCGAGATGCGCCCCGAAGATGTCACCCAAGTGGTGAAGGATTCGAAGCTGCGCGGGCGCGGAGGAGCGGGTTTCTACACCGGCGGCAAGTGGGCCTTCGTGCCGCTCGGCCCCGATGCGCCAAGACCGAAGTACTTCCTCGTGAACGCCGATGAGATGGAGCCCGGCACCTTCAAGGACCGCCTGCTGCTCGAATGCCATCCGCATCTCTTGATCGAGGGCACCGCGCTGGGCGCCTACGCGATCGGCGCGGAGATCGCCTACATCTTCCTGCGCCGCGAATACCGCCACGCGGCGCGCGTGGTGCAAGCGGCGCTGGCGGAAGCGCGCGCGGCGGGACATCTCGGCGAGCGCATCCACGGCAGCGCCTATTCGCTCGAGATCCACTTGCACATCAGCGCGGGGCGCTACATCTGCGGCGAGGAGACCGCGCTCATCAGCGCGCTCGAGGGCAAGCGCGCCAATCCGCGCGCCAAGCCGCCCTATCCGCCGCTGGTCGGGCTGTGGGGCAAGCCGACCGTCGTGCAGAATGTCGAGACGGTCTGCAATGTCCCGGGCATCATCCAGCACGGCGCGCCATGGTTCCTCGGCTTGAGCCGCGTGAAGGATGGCGGGACGAAGCTCTACGGCGTGAGCGGCAAGGTGCGCGCGCCGGGATTGTGGGAGCTTCCGCTGGGGGTGACGGCGCGCGAGATCCTGGAACAGCACGCCGGAGGAATGCAGCCGGGACTTCGCTTGCGCGGCTTTCTTCCCGGGGGCGCCTCCACCGATTTCCTGAGCGCGGAGCAGCTCGATGTGGTCATGGACTTCGAGGCCGTTCCCGCGGCGGGAAGCCGCATGGGCACGGGCACGATGATCGTCCTCGACGACCAGACCTGTCCCGTGGGCGCGACGCTCAATCTCACGCGCTTCTTCGCGCAGGAATCGTGCGGCTGGTGCACGCCCTGCCGCGACGGCCTTCCCTGGGCCGCGAAGATCCTGCAAGCGATCGAGAGCGGCGACGGGCGGGAAGGCGATCTCGAGCTGCTCGAGCATGACTGCCGTTGGCTGGGGCCGGGATACACCTTCTGCGCGCTCGCTCCCGGCGCGGTCGAGCCGTTGCAGAGCGCGCTCAAGCTCTTTCGCGAGGATTTTCTCGCGCACATTCGCGAGCAGCGGTGTCCCTACGGGAATCGCGCGGACGGCGGAGCGGAACACGCCCGCGAAGCGAGCGCGGCGCCGGCATGAGCGGGCGGGGGACAGGAAGCGAACGCGCCGAATGGAAGGCGCGCGAACGAGGGCGGACGAGTCGATGAGCGCAACGCTTCATCGCATCTTCATCGAAGGCAAGGCCTACGATGCGCGCGCGGGGCAGAATCTGCTGCAGGCGGCGCTCGCGCTCGGGTTCGATCTGCCCTACTTCTGCTGGCATCCCGCGCTCGGGTCGGTGGGCGCCTGCCGCCAGTGCGCGGTGAAGCAGTTTCGTGACGAGCAGGATACGCGCGGCAGGATCGTGATGGCCTGCATGACCCCGGTCACCGAGAACGCCCGCATCTCGATCGCCGATCCCGAGGCGGTCGCGTTCCGCGCCTCGGTGATCGAGTGGTTGATGACCAACCATCCGCACGATTGCCCCGTCTGCGACGAAGGCGGCGAGTGCCACTTGCAGGACATGACCCAGATGACCGGGCATGTGTACCGGCGCCATCGGTTTCGCAAGCGCACCTACGAGAACCAGAACCTCGGCCCGGCCTTGACGCACGAGATGAATCGCTGCATCCAGTGCTACCGCTGCGTGCGCTACTATCGCGACTACGCGGGCGGAGACGATCTGAGCGCACTTTCGTTGCGCAACACCACCTACTTCGGGCGCGCCTGGCCGGGAACGCTGGCGAGCCCCTTCAGCGGTAATCTCGCCGAAGTCTGCCCGACGGGCGTCTTCACCGATAAGAGCCTCGCGCGCCATTACGCGCGCAAGTGGGACCTGCAGACGGCGCCCTCGATCTGCGTCCACTGCGGTACCGGGTGCAACACGATTCCCGGCGCGCGCTACGGCACGCTGCGGCGCATTCGCAACCGCTATCATCCCGACCTGAACGGCTTCTTCCTGTGCGATCGCGGCCGCTACGGATACGAGTTCGTCAATCCGCCTCTGCGCCTGGCGGGCCCGTCTGAGGCAGATGCGCCGTCCGAACGTATTCGCGACGACCGGGCGGGATTCGCCGCGCCGGCGCAAACGGCCGGCCACGCGCCGCTGCTTTCCTTCGAAGCGTTGATGCGCACCGATGGCGGCGCTCTGCTGGAGGAAGCCGCGCGACTGCTCGCCCAAAGCAAGGGACTGGCCGGGATCGGCTCGCCGCGCGCGTCGTTGGAAGCGAATCATGCCCTGCGCCGGCTCGTGGGGCCGGAACGCTTCTGCAATGGAATGAGCGCGCAGGAAGCGGCTTTGGCGCAGATGACGCTGGCCGCGCTCGATGATCTCGGTGCGCATCGCGGCGAGGCCGATGATGCAGGCGTCGGCCAGGCGAGCGATGCAGCGCCCGGCGGGCGGATCGCTTCCCCGCGCGACATCGAAGAGTCGGACGCGCTCCTCATTCTCGGCGACGATCCTCTCGGCATCGCTCCGCGTCTGGCGCTCTCCGCGCGCCAGGCGGCGCTGCATCAGGCGGCCGCGCCGGCGGCAAAGCTCGGGATCGATTCCTGGAACGACATGTTCGTGCGCCTTGTCGCCGCGGAGCACTCGAGCTCACTCTTCCTCGCCGCCTCGGGCGAGACTTCGCTCGAGGACATCGCGCGCGCGTGCCTGCGTGTCGCGCCCGCGCAGGTGGCGCATGCGGGATTCGAGATCGCGCGCGCCATCGAGGGCGCAAGCGAAGGCGAGCGCGAAGGGAAGCGCGAGGACAGCGGCTCATTCGCCCGCGCGGCGGCGGAGGCGTTGGCCAAGGCCGAGCGGCCGGTGGTTCTGTGCGCGGCCGGTTGGGCGCAGCGCGAAGCGATCGCGGCCGCGGCGGCGGTCGTGCGCGCGCTCGTGGCCAACGGGCGGGCGGCGAAGATCGCGATACCGGTTGCGGAAGCGAACACGCTCGGCGTCGCGCTGATGGACGCGCGTGGCCTCCCTCACGCGCGGAGCCTGCTCGAGAGTGGGGAAGCGGACACGCTCGTCGTCCTCGAAAATGATTTCACGCGCAGGATGCGCCCGGAAGATGCGGAGCGGCTGTGTTCCCGCGCGCGCGCGATCCTGGTGCTCGATTGCGTTCCCACATCCGTCGCGTCGCGCTCCAGTCTGATCCTGCCGGCCGCGCCCTTCTCGGAATCGGCGGGGACTTTCGTGAACTACGAGGGGCGCTTGCAGTCGCACATCGCGGCGCTTCCTCCGACCGGCGCCTCGCGCGCGGCGTGGGACTGGCTGTCCGCTCTTGCCGATCGCGCGCAAGCGCGGGCGAGCTCGCCTGCGCACGGCCCCGGGATTGCGCGCGCGGATGATGCGCATGCGGGACCTGCCGGGGCCCGCGAGCGCCGCACATCGCTCGCTGCCTTGCGCGAAGAGCTCGCGCAATCGCTGTCGCGGCTGTCGGCCATTCGAAAGATCGCGGCCGAAGAGGCAGGCTGGGCCGCGCCTCCGATTCCGCGCCAGACGGAACGCTTCAGCGGCCGCACGGCCATGACCGCTCACTTGAATGTGCACGAGCCGCCGCCGCCCGTCGATCCCGACGAGCCCTTCTCCTTTTCGATGGAGGGCTTTCACGGAGCGGTTCCCGCGCGTTGGATTCCGCGCTACTGGGCGCCGGGATGGAATTCGGTGCAGGCGATCAACAAGTTCCGCGCGGAAATCGATGGCCACCTCGCAGGCAAAGAGGCTGCGTGGATCGCGCTGCGCGAGGCCGCGAGCGCATCGGACGCAGCGCGGGGACCATCGACGGGAGTCGGGTCGTTCGACGGCGCGGGCGATCGCGCGCTCGACGGCGCGCACGGTCCCTCGCCTGCGCGCCTGCCTGAGGAATTCGGCCTGCTTCTCGACCGCGAGGTCTTTGGCTCGGAAGAGTTGAGCGCGATGGCGCCCGTCATTCGCGCGAGAAGGCCAGAGCCGCGGGTGGTCATGAGCGAGCACGATGCGCGTTCGCGCGGCTTGCAGGACGGGGATTGGCTCGTCGTGGAGGAGGTGTGCACGCCCGCGGGCGCGACGGCGCTTCGCTGGACGCTGGCCGTGCGCATTCGCGCGCACGCCATCGAAGGCTTCGTGCGCTTGCCCGCCGGGTATCGCGAGCAGCCGGGATGGGAGTACGCGCAGGCCGTAACAGTTCGTAGAGCGACCGAAGAAGAGCGCGCGCAGGCGGAGCGCGAGCGTGAGCGCGAGCAGGCCGAGCGCACCCAGGCCGAGCGCGGGCAAGGTGAGCGTGAGGCCGCGGAGGGCGAGCCTGGCGCCGGCGGCGAGGAGGGCGCATGAGCCTCCTCGCCCAAATCCTGATCGCGCTCGGGATCCTCGTCGGGGTCGTCACGATCGCGGCGAGTCTCATCTGGTACGAACGGCGTCTGCTCGCTCTCTGGCAGGATCGCTATGGCCCGAATCGCGTAGGGCCTTTCGGCCTGCTGCAAGTGATGGCCGACATGATCAAGATCTTCTTCAAGGAAGACTGGGTGCCGCCGTTCGCGGAGAAGCGCCTGTTCATCCTCGCGCCTGCGATGGTCATGGGCGCGGTGCTCCTGTCGCTCGCGATCGTTCCCTTCGCGCCCACGATCTGGGTGGCCGACTTGAACATCGGACTGCTCTTCTTTCTCGGGATGTCTTCGTTGAGCGTCTACGGGGTGGTGCTCGGCGGCTGGTCTTCGGACAACAAGTACGCGCTCCTCGGCAGCCTGCGCGCCTCCGCGCAGATGTTGAGCTACGAAGTCTTCATGGGCCTGTCGCTGATGGGAGTCGTGATCCAGGCCGGTTCGTTCCGCTTGATCGACATCGTCGAAGCGCAGCGCGGCTTGTGGTTCTGCGTGCCGCAGTTCGTGGGGCTGGTGGTCTTCCTGTTCGCCGGCCTGGCCGAAACGCGGCGGCTGCCCTTCGATCTGCCCGAGGCCGAAAGCGAGTTGACCGGCGGCTTCCATACCGAATACTCCGGCATGAAATTCGGGATGTTCTTCGTCGGGGAGTATCTCGGTGTGACCTTGATCTCAGCCATGATCGTGACGCTCTTCTTCGGCGGATGGCACGGGCCGTTCCTGCCGCCGGTGGTCTGGTTTCTCTTGAAGACCTTCTTCATGATCGCCTGCTTCATTCTGGCGCGCGCGTCGCTTCCGCGGCCGCGCTACGACCAGTTGATGGCGTTTGGCTGGAAGGTGATGCTGCCGCTCACGCTCGCGAACTTCCTCGTGACGGGAGCGGTGGTGCTGGCAACCCGGTAGCGCACGGGCGGGTCGCGCGCCGGGAACACGGAGACGCGATGCAAGTCGTTTGGAACGGCCTCCGGACGATGGGAGAGATCTTCCGGCATGCGTTTCGCAAGCGGGCGACGGTGCAATATCCCGATGAGCGGCCGCACCTGCCGCCTCGGTGGAGAGGGCGGATCGTGCTGACGCGCGATCCGGACGGCAACGAGCGGTGCGTCGCCTGCTATCTGTGCGCGGCCGCCTGTCCCGTCGACTGCATCTCGCTGCAGGCGGCCGAAGGCTTCGACGGGCGGCGCTATCCGCTCTTCTTCCGGATCAACTTCTCGCGCTGCATCTTCTGCGGCTTCTGCGAGGAGGCATGTCCGACCTACGCGATCCAGCTCACGCCCGATTGCGAGATGAGCGAGCTGCATCGCGAGACGCTCGTCTATGAGAAAGAGGATCTCTTGATCGCGGGTCCGGGCAAGTACCCGGGCTACGATTTCTATCGCGTTGCGGGAGTCGCGCTGGCCGGCAAACCCAAGGGAGCGGGCGAGGAGGACGAGTTGCCGGCCGATCCGCAGCGGCTGATGCCCTAAAGGAGTGGCGGGTGGCGAATGCGATCTTCTACATTGCGGCGGCGATCGCGATTCTCGCGACGGCCGCTGTCGTCACGCGCAAGAAAGCGGCCGAAGCGGTCTTGTATCTCGTCGTCTCCCTGCTCGCGATCGCAGTGCTCTTCTTCTTGCTGGGCGCGCCGTTCATCGCCGCATTGGAGGTGATCATCTATGCGGGCGCGATCATGGTGCTCTTCATCTTCTTCGTGATGACCTTGAACCTGGGAGCGCGCAGCGCCGAACAGGAAGCCGCCTGGCTCGTTCCGCGCATCTGGATCGGCCCCGCGGTGCTTGCGCTCCTGCTGGGCATCGAACTGCTCACCTTGCTTGCCCGCGGGCCGGGCGACGCGCTGCAGCGCGCTTCCGGCGAACCGCAGGAACTCGCCATGGCTCTCTTCGGGCCCTACATGATCGCGGTGGAGGTCGCCTCCTTCCTGCTGCTCGCGGGATTGGTGGCGGCCTACCACTTGGGATCGGGCCTCGTTTCGGGCCGCGCGGGCGACGGGAGGGGAACGGCAACGGGAGCCAATGACGCGGTGGCGGGCGGCGAGGTTCAAGCGGCCGATACGAGCAGGTTCTCGATGGTCGCCGAGCGTAGCGGCCGCACGGCCGAGGAGGACCGATGACCAGCGTGCCTCTGGAGCATGGCCTCGCCGTCGCGGCGATTCTCTTTGCGCTCGGATTGGCCGGCCTGCTCATCCGGCGCAATGTGCTCTTTCTCCTGATGTCGATCGAGATCATGTTGAATGCCGCGGGCCTGGCGTTCGTGGTCGCGGGCGCCCGGTGGGGCCAGGCCGATGGACAAGTGATGTTCGTGTTCATCCTGGTGGTCGCCGCGGCCGAGGTCGCGGTCGGTCTTGCGTTGCTGCTGGTCTTGCACCAGCGCCTGCGCACGATGGATGCGGACAAGGCGCGCCTGTTGCGCGGGTGAGCGAGCGCCGCGCGTGAAGCAAGCGGCCGCGGTGCGAGCCGCAAGCATGAAGCAAGGAACGACGTGCATCGAGTCGCGCGCGTGAGGTAAGTGGCAAGCGTGGAGCGAACGGCATGAATTTCGAACTGGCGCTGATCCCGGTCCTTCCGCTGGCCGGGTTCCTGATCCTCGCGCTCTTCGGCGAGCGCTTCTCCGCGCGCGCCGTCGCGTGGGTGGGATCGGGAAGCGTCGGGCTCTCCGCGCTCGCCGCGACGCACCTCGCCTTGGCGGCCTTCTCGACCTTGCAGGCAGGCGCCGCATTGCGCACCCGCTTGTGGACCTGGTGGTCCATCGGGGATGTTCGGCCGGGCATCACCTTCTCGCTCGATGCGCTCTCGCTCATCTTCGTGCTCGTGATCACGATCGTCGGATTTCTCATTCATGTCTACTCCACCGAATACATGCGCGGCGACCCGAGCTACCGCCGCTTCTTCGCCTGCATGAATCTCTTCGTCGCCGCGATGTTGATCCTCGTGCTCGCCGACGATCTCCTGCTCCTCTATCTCGGGTGGGAAGGCGTGGGCTTGTGCAGCTACCTGCTGATCGGCTTCTGGTACCAGGACCCGGCCAACGGAAGGGCGGCCAACAAGGCCTTCCTCGTCACCCGCGTGGGCGACACGCTGATGGCGATCGGCCTCTTCCTGCTCTTCTGGAATCTCGACTCGCTGCGCATTCCCGTCGTGCTCGAGCGCGCGCCCGCCGCCTGGCCGCTGGGGAGCGCGACCGCCACCGCGATCGCACTCTTGCTGCTCGGGGGAGCCGTCGGCAAGTCGGCGCAGATTCCGCTGCAGACCTGGCTTCCCGACGCGATGGCCGGTCCCACGCCGGTGAGCGCGCTCATTCACGCCGCGACGATGGTGACCGCGGGCGTGTATCTGATCGCGCGCATGAATCCGCTCTTCGCGCTTTCCCCGGCCGCGCTCACGACGACCGCCTGGATCGGCGCGATCACGCTGCTCATCGCCGGCGCGAGCGCGCTCGTGCAGAGCGACATCAAGCGCGTGCTGGCGTACTCGACGATCAGCCAGATCGGCTACATGTTCCTCGCGCTCGGCGTGGGAGCGTGGCCGGCCGCCGTCTTTCACTTCATGACCCACGCTTGTTTCAAGGCGCTCCTCTTCCTCGGCGCGGGAGTGGTGATTCTTGCGCTGCACCACGCGCAGGAGATCGATCGGATGGGCGGGCTGCGCAAGGGGCTCCCCATCACCTTCCGCACATTCCTCGTCGGCGCCGCATCGTTGGCGGCCTTTCCGCTCGTGACCTCGGGCTTCTACAGCAAAGACCTGATCCTCTGGGAAGCGTGGAGCTCGCCGGGAGGCAACCACTGGTTGTGGGCCGCGGGTCTCGTGGGCGCGGTGATCACCGCGTTGTATGCCCTTCGCCTGGTCTTGCGCGTGTTCACGGGCGCGGCGCGCTCGCCGCACGACGCGCAGTTGATGGAGAAGGGCGCCAAGGGGCCGAAGGCGGCGCTTCTCGTTCCCCTGGTCGTGCTCGCCGTGCTCGCGCTCTTCGCGGGATTGCTCGAGGTCCCCGCGACATTGGGCGGCAACGGAGCGTTCACGCGCTTCGTCAGCGCGCCTTACACCGCGCACATCGCGGCCGCGCATCCACCTGCACCGGAGGGATCGGGAACCGCGCCGGGGCATGCCACCGAACATGCGGGATCTCACGCCGAGGAAGCGGCCGTCCAAGTGGTCGCCTCGCTGCTGACTCTGGGGGGCATCGCGCTCGCGATCCTTTTGTTCCAGCGTAGGAAGGCATGGGTGGCGCGCATGCAGACGGCGCCCACAGGCGCGCGCGCGCACGCGCTGCTCTTCTCGGGTTGGGGATTCGATGCGCTCTACGACCGGCTGTTCGTGCGGCCCCTCGTGTGGTTCGCGAACATCAATCGCGACGATGTCTTCGACGCCGCCTTCACCGGTCTCGCGGCGCTGGCGACGGCCGTTCACTTGGGACTCTCGCGCGGCCAGAACGGACGCGTGCGCGTGTATGCGATGGCGATCGCGGCGGGCGCGATCGGCATTCTCGCGATTCTGATTCTGGCGTGAGAACGGCCGTCCGGCCGATGGAAGGATGTTCCGCGGGCGGGAACGCCCGTGGCAGAGAGGGCGCGGGAACGACATGATTCTGACGGCGCTGATTGCGATCCCGCTGGTTGCGGGCACGGCCACCTGGCTGCTCGGCAGTCGCGGGCGGGCCGTGCGTTGGATCGCGCTCGCGGCCACCCTGCTGGAATGCGTGCTCGTGGCGGCGATCGCCATCGGACACGCGAACGCGCCGGCGGGCATGATCGCGCGCGAGGCGGCGCGGCTGGAAGAGAGCGGATTCTCATCGGGGCCCGGGTCCGCAGGCGGATCGGGCGGCGGTTGGGCCGATGCGCTGACGGCGGTGGTGGCGCGCGGCGGGGCCTGGATGCTCGAAGAGGACCACGCCTGGATTCCGCGCTTCGGCATTCGCTATCACCTGGGCATCGACGGCTTGAGCCTCGTGCTCATCGGCTTGTCGGCGCTGATCGGCGTCGTCGCGGTGCTCGTCTCCTGGCGCGAGATCACCCGCCGTCCGGGCCTCTTCCACACCGCGCTGCTCTTCGTGCTCGCCGGATTGAACGGCGTCTTCCTCGCGCTCGATCTCTTTCTCTTCTACTTCTTCTGGGAAGTCATGCTCGTGCCGATGTACTTCCTGATCGGCGCGTGGGGACATGAGCGGCGGATCTATGCGGCGGTCAAATTCTTCCTCTTCACCCTCGCAAGCGGACTGCTGATGCTGGTCGCGATCCTGGGGCTCTACATCGCCCACGGGCGCGCGTCGGGCAACTTCACCTTCGACTACGCGGCGCTCGTCGGCGGCACGCTCATTCCCGGCGCCGACCGCTGGCTCATGCTCGGCTTCCTGGCCGCGTTCCTGGTGAAGCTTCCGGTCGTGCCCTTGCACACCTGGCTGCCCGATGCGCACAGCGAAGCGCCCACGGCGGGCAGCGTGGTCCTGGCCGCGCTGCTCTTGAAGACCGGCGCGTATGGAATTCTGCGTTTCGTGCTGCCCTTCTTTCCGCGCGCCGCGGCGGAATTCGCGACCACCGGCATGCTGCTCGGCGTGATCGGCATTCTCTACGGCGCGGCGCTCTCCTTTGCCCAACGCGATTTGAAGCGCCTCGTCGCCTACACGAGCGTGAGCCACATGGGATTCGTGATGCTCGGGGCCTTCGCGGGAAATCAGCTCGCGCTGCAGGGCACCGTGCTGCAAATGCTCGCGCATGGAATCAGCACCGGAGCGCTCTTCGCGATTGCGGGCATGCTCTACGAGCGCGTCGCCACGCGCGATCTCGATCGCATGGGCGGCTTCTGGAACGCGATGCCGCGCATGGGCGGTCTCACGATGGTCTTCGTGATGGCCTCCCTCGGATTGCCCGGCCTGGGCAACTTCGTGGCCGAGATTCTGATCCTGCTCGGCGCCTTCCGCGCGCATCCGGGCCTCGCGACCATCGCCGCCGTCGGGATGGTGGCCGCGACCATCTACTCGCTCGCGCTCATGCAGCGCGTGTTTCTGGGGGCGTTGCGGCAAACGGACGCCGCGGCTGTTTCCGCGGGCGCGTCGCGCTCGGGCGAGACGCGTCTGGTCGATCTCCGTCCGCGCGAGATGGTGATCCTCGCGGTGCTGACGATCGCGATCGTCTGGATGGGGCTCGTTCCCCAGCCCCTCATCGATGTGGTCGCGCCCGCGTTGCATGCGATCGGACGCATGGCCTCCGCGATGTGATCCGTGACGGATGGCGCGCCCGGTTGCGCGCGGCAAGAGACGAATCGATGGGGATGAGAAGAGGACGGAATTGCGGATGACGACAGGCAATCTCAGGAGAGCGAGCGCATGAGCTGGCAGCCTCTCCTTCCATGGCTCGCGCTCGCGGGAACGGCGCTGCTTCTCATGCTCGCCATCGCCGTGCGACGCAACGCGACGGCCGCCTTCCTCGTGGCGTTGGCGGGAGTCGCGGCGAGCGCCCTTCTCACCGCCGCGGCCCCCGACGACGCGCGCCTGGGATACTTGTTCCACTTCGATCGCTTCGCGCACTTCTTCCTGGTCTTCATCGCGCTCGCGACGATCGCGGTCCTGCTCTTCGCGAGACGCTATCTGCAGGCGACCGGCGAGCAATGCGAGGAATTCCCCCTGCTCGTCGTGCTCGCGGCCCTCGGGGCGGCCCTGCTGGCGGCCAGCGCGCATTTCGTCTCGCTCTTCCTGAGTCTGGAGTTGTTGAGCGTCTCCTTGTACGGCCTCGTCGCCTATCTGCGCCGCCGGCTGTGCTGCGTGGAAGCGGGATTTAAATATCTCGTGCTCGCGGGCGGCTCTTCGGCCTTCCTGCTCTTCGGCATGGCGCTGGTGTACGCGCGCCTGGGCACGCTCGCCTTCGACCGCCTGTTCCTGATCGCGCCCTTGCAGCAAGGTCCCGGCTTCGGGGAACCGGATGTGATCGCGATCGCGGGCTTCGGCCTCATGCTGGTCGGCTTCGGATTCAAGCTCGGCGTGGTTCCCTTCCACATGTGGACGCCGGATGTGTATCAAGGCGCGCCCGCGCCGGTGAGCGGATTCATCGCCGCGGTCTCGAAGGGCGCGGTGGTCGCGCTGCTCCTGCGCTTCGGGGCCGCGCTCGAGCTTTCCCCGGACGATCTTCTCTGGCAAATCCTCGGACTGATCGCGGCCGCGTCGATGCTGGTGGGCAACCTGCTCGCGCTCCATCAGACGAATGTCAAGCGGCTGCTCGCCTATTCGTCGATCGCGCATCTCGGATATCTGTTGGTCGCCTTCCTCGCGGGACAGGCGGCCGGCATGGAAGCGGCGGTCTTCTACATGATCGCCTACGGCGCGACGATTCTCGCCGCCTTCGGGGTCGTGGGGGCGATGTCGGAGGGGCACGCGCGCGCAGGGGACGCCGAGGAGATCGACGACTATCGCGGACTCGCGCGCCGGCGTCCGTGGCTCTCCGCCGCCTTCACGCTCGCGATGCTTTCCCTCGCGGGCATTCCCTTGACGGCGGGGTTCATCGCCAAGTTTCTCGTGATCGGCGCGGGCATCGGAGCGGCCGCATGGGCGCTCGTCATCTTCCTCGCGGTGAACAGCGGGATCGGGATCTACTACTACTTGCGGGTCGTCGTCGCGCTGTACTTGAAGGCGGAGGAGTCGCCGACGCGCGAAACGGGCGCGGACGAGGAAGGACGCCAGGCTCTTGAAGCCGTGTCCCGGCATGCGTCGCCGCCGCCCGCCCGGATCTCTCTTCCCGCGGCGGTCGCGCTCGTCGTTCTTTGCGCGGCGATGTTCGTGTTGGGAGTGTTTCCGCAGCTCGTGCTGCGCCTGATCGCCTTGCCGTCCGGCAGCGTGCCCGGCTCTTGAGCCGAACCGGCCTCGAACGCTGATACAAATGTGTTGCCGCGCGCATCGACGGGGGCGCTTTCCGCCGGCGGCGCGGCGCGCGCCTTGTATCTGCGGGCATCTCCGCTGTCTCGCGACGAGCTTTATGAATAATCCGGGCTAACGAATCATCGAAATCCAGTGCGTGGCCCTCAATCCCCCGGCTCGCACGGAAAGCAAGTACATCCCCGAAGGCAGGAGGGAGCCGTGTTCATCGCGGCCACTCCAGGAAAATACCTGAGAGAAGATCTCCGAATTTTCCGGGGTCAGCGCGCAGAGGCGCCGGCCGGAGACATCGAACACATGGAGGACGGCAGTGGGAAGGGCGCTTGACGAACCCGCGCCGTCGCCTGCCGTTTCGAACACGGCGACGATGCGCGTTCCGGCGACCGCCGGATTGGGATGACAACGAAGCGACAGCGCACTCGCGTGCGTATCGCGCGGCGATTCCGCTTCCACCGGCCGGCCGGCTTCGGGAGCAGAGCTCGGCAGGCAGGGGTTGGCAGTGCAGTCCACCAGGCCGCCTTGCCACAGACCGCCCGCTGCCGCGCAATTCGCTTCGCTCAGCATCGTGCAGGCAGTCCCGATGCAGCAGGCCCCGGTCGAGTATCCGAGCTGGCAAACGGTCGCCGAATACACTCCCCAAGCACGGCCCGCCTGGATCCTGCGCCACTTGTACCAATGCAGCTTTCCGTCCCAGGTGTCGTGAACGGCGTAGTATTGCGTCGTGCTCTCGTATCCCGCGGCCGTGACGAAGTGATCGGTATTCCCGTCCGCGTCCGTGTCGACCAGCAGCACGACCGGCCGGCCCGCGTCGATCTGCGCCATGTAGCTCATCCAGGAAAAAGCGTCGTAGTGCGCGGTCGTCGCCGTCGGCAGGTAGTCCGAGACCTTCCGGACATAGGCGCGAAAGGCGGGCGCGACATCGGTGTCCCAGCTCCAGCCGTAGTAGTTTCCGCGCGAGCTCCAGGAGGTGCGCATGAAATCCGCCACGCAATCGCTTTCGTGCGCGCCGCCGGTTTGCGATCGATCCGGCAGCAGGGCCCCGCCGGAGTCATCGAGCGGGCAGGCGTAGTCCTGGTAATGGTCGCCGTCGGGGAGCGCGCAACTCGGATGCCCGCTGTCGTCGGCGATCATCGCATCGACGGCGGGCGTCTGCGAAGAGGAGGACCCGGGCACGAGATCCGGGAAGCCGTGATCGTCCCAGTAGCCGATCACCATCCCAAGGGCCGTGGGCCCGCAACCGTGATGCCAGAGATACGCCGGGACTTCACCGAGAACGACCTGCGTCCGGTTTTCCGCGCGCCATCCGCGATCCGTTCCCGGAGGAGGAACGGGGCCCGTCGTGCTCTGCTGCGCGATCGCGGAAGAAGCCGCGAGGGAGAACCACAAGGTGAGAAGCACCACGACGCTTGCCGTTCGCATGTTCGCTCTCCAGCCCGTTCCCGAAGCCGCTCAACCGGGGCAGGGCCCCCGCCCGCCTGGCAGAGCATTCGGCAGGCATCTTGGGACTTCCCCGGCGGAGAATTCCCGCCTATTATTCCACATCGTGAGGGTGCGGGACAGGGGAGTCGCGGTGTTCGATGCCGTCCGGGCGCGCGCAAGGAGTGAAGGCAGTGCGACCGGCTCGATGACCGGCGAGCCTCGTGTCCCAGCGGATGACTCGAACGGCAAGGAGGAATCCATGGCGCCAGGTGCGAAGAAGGAAGCGAAGAAGGAAACGAAGAAGAAGCCCGCGAAGACCATCAAGGAGAAGAGGGCCGAGAAGAAGGCCAAGAAGGAATCGAAGGGATAGAATCTCCGGCCGACAAAGGCGCGACGAAGGAAATGCCCGCTTCGGCGGGCATTTCTGCGTTGAGAGCCGGATGCGCAAACGATGTTCCGCTTCACCAAACGGATTGCGCATTCGAGTCGAAACGAAACCTTCTCACGAATCGCTTTGAAAACAGTCGGCGTCAGCGAAACCGGCTCTTCATCTTCCCCCAGGACATCTCCTCGGTAGGCGTTGCGCCGCAGGCAACCGGCCAGTCTCCGATCAAGCCGCATTCGGGGTTGTTCTCCGGCGCGCAAGGGGAATCGTCGCGCAAGTAGAACTCGGACCCCGAAGAGGGATCGCAGAAGCGGGCATCGGCGCAGAGATTCCCGTTCACGCCGAGTAGGGAGGCGATGCAGCCCACCCAGTCGCCGCCCCCGTTGCCGAAGATGTCGCAGCAGGCGAGATTCGCGCCGCTCGCGGCATCCAAGCATTCGATGGCCGGGTCCTCGTCGAAGGTGGCCGTGATGATGCTGTTCGTCAATTCTGCGCTGCTGCCGTTCGAAAGGGCGATGCCGCTGAACCAGCACGTGCATCCCTGCAGCACAAGAGAAGAGCGATCGGCATAGACTCCGCTGCCGGCTTCCGGGGCAATGCCGGAGGACAACGTGGATGAGAGCAGCGAGACGTGGCTGTGGTCCAGGAAGATGTGCCCGCCGCGCTCGGAAACATCGAACGGCCCGAAATGGCAGTCGGTCACGGTCGCCAATGCGAGCCAACAGAAGATGGCTCCACCGCCATAATCCCCCGAGCCGAACGGCGTCCCGTTGTCGTGAAACTCGCATTCGCGCAGGACGAGGTTGGTGCTCACCGCGGAAAGCGCTCCGCCGAAATCGGCATGGTTGTCGTGAAAGACGCAGTCCTCGATGGTGCTCAATCCGCCCCATGCCGTGACTGCGCCTCCTTGCCGGAACCACTCTCCGTGTCCGTTGCCATCGACGACGGTGATCCCCGAGATCGTGACCTGGGCTCCCGCGGCCATGTTCGTCCGGATGCCCCACGTGTCGTGCTCGCAGTCGATGACGCATGCGTCCGGATTGCCGCCGACGGAGGCGATCGTGAGGCTCTTCCCGCGCAGATCGATTCCCCGGTTGCCGTCGCCCAAGAAGGTTCCGTCGGCGAGTTGCAGGATGTCCCCGTCCTGGGCGGCATCCACGGCCGCCTGGATGGTGGGGAAGTCCCCGCTGCCGTCGGGAGAGACGAGATAGGTCGCAGCGAAGCCCGGCGATCCGAGGAAGGCAAGAAACAAGGCGATCAGGGTTGCACGAGACATGACACGATCTCCCGCACTGGCGAACGTTCGACCCTGCACGATCCGAGTATAGCACCGACTGCATCCCGTCTGCGAGATACCGCGACTGTCATTTCAACATGGGGCTCACGCAGAAGGGATCAGACCGGCCCTGGCCGCGGCGCAGTTCGAATGGGTCATGGCGTGGAGGCGGCGCACGCGGGAGTGCACGCGCGGGAGCGCACGAGAACTTGAGAGATCGACCTCGGAAAGACTACAATCTCCCGGGGTTCTCTGACGCAGGCACTTCGCAACCAGGAGAGAGCCATGTGTACCGAGCGCACCTCGCCTCCTTCCTCCGCTGCATCGCCCCGCAGGTCCATTCTCTTGGCGGCCGTTCTTCTCTTGATGTCATCTTCGGCATGGGCCGGGCGTCCTGGATTCTCTGCCGGGGATCCCGCGGCCTCCTTTGCCGACCGGCCGGCCGTTCCCCTTTGGGCCGCACAGGGGTGGCCGTCCCAGGTCGTGGAACGGGACGCGGGGCGGATGGCTCCGGGATCTCTCGGCTGCAGTCCCTTCCTGCCCCTGATCGAGTTTTCAGTGACGAGCGATATCTTCGCCGCCGATCCCGGCGACACTCTGACGCATTCTTGCTTCTTCGTCGGCGACTATGCTCGCAACACCATCGTCCGTCATGTCGTTGATGCGAACCTCGATCATACCGAAGGCCTGCTACCGGTCGCGTACGGCCAGACATGGCTGGCCGAGGATCTGGACCGCGACGGGTACGTCGAGCTCGTGCTTCAACGCGGTGACAGCGGGATGGGCGGGAACGGCTACCTCGACATTCTCTCCGCGCCGGATTGGCGGCTGAGGACGCGGATCGTCCTTCCGGGAATGAAGGTCTACTTCCATCCGGTCGCGATCGATGTGGATGGAGATCCCGAGATCGAGATGTTCCTGACGCCCAGCTCCCTGTCCGGCGATGCCCGCGCCATGCTCATCGACTACGATCCGGCGGCGCAGAGCTTCACCGTCCTCAGCGACATCACGGCCCCTTCCGGCACGGGCGGTCCGGCGGCGGCGGCGGACTTCGATCACGACGGGCGCATGGAGTTCCTGACCGGCAGCTCGAGCGGCTATCACCTCTACGAACTTCTGGCGAATGTGCTCGTCGATCGCGGGGCGATCGGTCTTGCCGAAAGAGGCGCGTGGGCGACCGCCGTGCGGCCGACTCCGGACGGCACTCCGCACGCGATCCTCGGCTATTCCTCGTTCGAGGCCGGGTATCGCTACTACTTGATGAAGCCGGCGGGAGACAACACCTTCACGATCGCCCAAGTGTTTCAGGAGATGACCGGATACGCAGGGCTGCACTCCTCCTTCGCTTCCGACCCGGACCGCGACGGCATGGATGAATTCGTCGTCAGCCTCTATCCCATGGCGCGCTTCTATGAGTGGGACGCGGCGTTCGATGTCTATCGCGAATTCTGGTCGCTCGACCAGACCGTGGAGGGGACCGCACTTTGCTGGGGCGATTGCGATCTCGACAAGGACCATGTGGGCGAATGGTGCTTCGTCAACCACATGAATGTCTTCCGGGCGTATGAGGACCAGGGCACATCGACGGCCGTTTGCGATGCGACCTTTGATGTCCGCCCGGATGTGTTGATTGCCTGGCCCAACCCGTTCGGCGATGGGACGCGCCTGTTGCTTCGTGCGCCGGATCGGGCTCGGTCGTCGCATGCGGTCGCATCCGCGGGGGATGCGCGTTGCCAGGTGGTCGATCTGCTCGATCCGCAAGGCCGGTGTCTGCGGACGTGGACGCTTGGCTGGGGAATCGAGACGGCCTGGGATGGGTGCGATCGGTTCGGGCGCCCGGTCGCGGCCGGCGTCTATTGCCTGCGGCCGCGCGGGCAGGCCGACGGCGGACTGAGGCTCGTGCGCATCGAGTAAGCGCGCGGCCTCCGCGGTGTTCGCGCCATTGCGGCCCCGAGTAGCGCGCGCGTGGGCTGTTAGACAGTATGGAACGACCGGCTCGCGATTCGTAAGGTCGCGCCGCGTCTCATTCCCGTGCAGCCGGGCACTCGGGTGAAGACGGACCGCAAGGATGCGCGCAAGCTGGCGACGCTGCTGCGGGCAGGCTTGTTGACCGAGGTGCACCCTCCGAGCGAGGAGCAGGAAGCGCTACGCGATCTATGCCGTTGCCGGAAAATTGTCTTGCGCCCCGTGCGGTTCGGCGTCTCTCGGAGCGCCGGCTACCTTACAAGCGTCATCCTCCCTGCCAAACGGCCCTCTCCGCTATCCAGGCAATAGAAGTAGATTCCCGCCGGCAGTATTTGTCCGGCCGCGTCCACGCCGTTCCAGACAACCGCGTGAGGTCCCGCCGGGAGCGTGCCATCCACCAGCGTGCGCACCACGCGGCCTTCGAGGTCCATCACCGTGAGGCGCACGTGCCCCCTGCGCGGAAGCTCGAAGGCGATGCTCGTCGAGGGCGTGAAGGGATTCGGGCGATTCGCGTACAGCACGGGCCGCAGCGCGAGCGGATGCGCCGGCTCGCCGGACGCGCTCGCCTCCGACCACGATTGCACGCGCACATCGTCCACATACCAGCCTTCGCGCGTGTCGGCGCCGTCGCTGCCGAAGCGGAAGCGGAAGCGCGCGAGCCCGCTCGATCCTTCGATGGTGAAAGTCTCCGCGCGCCAATCGTGCGCGCCCGAGAAGACGGGCGTGTCGGCGGGGAAGGGTCCGGGCGTGCCGCCCGCGCGAATCAAGTAGGGATACCCGCCATCGGGCGTGATCGGCGCCCACGCTCCGCCGTCGATCGACATCTCCACGCGCCCGCCGTCGTAACAGCGCCCCGGATACGCCGCGCTCACTTCGGCCTCCATCCAGTGCCAGAAGGTGAGACGCGTGTGCTCCGCGATCTCGACCGCTTCCGTCACGAGCGCCCCGTCCGCGAGGTTCGCGTAATCGCCGGCGGCCGTGTCGCCGAACTTCCAGCTCGTTCCCCCGCCCGCGGTGTGATTGCGCGTCGTCGAAAGATGCCACTGATCCTGAAATCCTTGTGTGACGATCTCGTGCGTCCAGGCGCCCTGTCCCGCTTCCATGTCGTCGGCCAATCCGCCGATGCCGATGGAGGCGGTCAATTCGATCGCCAAATCCCAGTCCGCCGAAATCTGCAGCGGACACGCGACCATGCCGGGGCAGGGAGCGTTCGCATCCACCGCGACTTCGAACGCGGGAACGAGCGCGGCCTCGCCGTCGATGGGAAGCAGGGCGACGCCCGCATGCGGTTGCGTGACCTCGAGCCCCCAGCCGCCGGTGACGAGCGTGGTCGCGACCGTGGAGGCATCGCGATGGCCGCCGTTGGCGAGGCGGATGGTGACGAGCGCGCTTTCGCCCGGCTCGAGGCAGCCGTCGCCGTCGCCATCGGCGGAGTCGTCGACATCGAGCGAGGCGATCGCGAGCGTGGGCGCGTCGACCGGATACGAGAAGGCGCCGTTCCACGCCCCTGCGCCATCGTCGCGGATGTCGAGCGCGAAGGCGAGCGCATGTCCGTCGGGGCAGTTGCCGTTGATGCGGAAGCTGTAGTGGTCGCCCCCGAGCCCGCTCGAGCTCGCTCCGCCGGCGATCGTGCCGTAGCTCGCGACGGCGTCGGTGATCTCGACCTCGGGATCGGCGCAGGAAAGCGTCGCGTGCACGCCCGTGATCGGCTGGCTCCACACATTCTCGAGCGTCACGCTGAGCGCGATCGTCTCGCCCGCGTCGCAATCGCCGTCGGCGTTTCCGCCGGGCGCGTCGTCGATCGCGTGACCGGCGACGGTGACATAGGGACCGCTGGGAATGATCGGGAAGGTCGTCTCGGTGACGAGAAGATTGGCGTCGGAGACGACCATGTGCATCGTGCCCGGATACCCGGCCGCGATCGCGAGGGTGGCTTCGCCGTTCGCATCGGTCACGGCGAAGCTATAGCAACTGCCTTGCTCATCCCACAGGCACACCCGCGCGCCCGGCACCGGCAGGCCCCCGGTCGTGACCGTCACATCGTAGCTCGTCATGCCCAGCACGAAGACCCCCGCGTGCTCGCACACCGGCGCGCGCGGAGTCGCCGTCCAGACCGGCATGGCGGGATCGCCGAAGGTCGTCACTTCATAGTGCACCCAGCGATTCGATTCGTAGGCGATGTAGGGGACATTGTCGGTGCGCGAGTCGTCGTTGGCTGAGGCGAGCTCGTTCAGCCCTTCCGCGAAGAGCGCATCGACGAACTGGCGATGGTAGTACTGCGACGAGCCGTTGGTGGTGTAGTGCACGCCGTAGCCATAGCGCGTGTTCCCGATCCACGAGACATATCCGCGCGCGGAGAGCAGGAAGTCTTCGAGAATGCAATCGGTGTCATCGAAGGCGCCCGAGTAGCAGCCTTGCGAGTAGCCGACATTGTAGGTGTGGGTCACGCCGTCAGCGGTGAAGGAGGGGATGTCGGAGCTGTAGACCTTGCAATTGAAGGTCTCGTTGGCGTGGCCGAGGTGATGAGCCATGTGGCAGCCGGTCGACATTTCGTTGATGTAATTCGTCCCGCTCCAGGTGCCGGTTTCCTCGTAGTAGGTGCTCGTGTTCCACTCGAGCGGAATCCCCGCGGTCGTATAGCCCCAGGTGCTCGCGCCCAGACGGATCTCTTCCATGTACCAGTCGCCGTAGGTGCCTTCCCACAAGTACTCGCCGTAGAAGCTGGCCGTTTCGATCTCGTTCACGACCGGATTGCGCTCGTAGCGCAGGAGCTTGTTCACGAAGTTCTGTGCTTCCGTGGGCGTATCGGAACAGACCCGTCCGATCGCGATGTCGGGCACGAGGTCGGCCTCTTCCACTTCGCCCCAGCGGTCGTCGCCGTCGTCATTCCAGGTTCCGTCGAGCCCGCCGTAGTAGAGCTCGCAGCAGAGGGCGTTGGTCTCCATCGGCGTGCCTTCGTCGACGACATAGCAATAGCAGTCGCGGTCGGGAATGACATCCACGTCGCCGCCGAAGAGGACATACTCGGTTTCCCAGTTCTGATACGCGTCGAGAAGGAAGCTGCGCACGCGTTCCTGATTATCGCGCCCCGAATACGAGGCGAAGATGTCGGCCGCGAGCACGATCGTCGAAGGCAGGCCTTTGGCGGTGCGGTCGTCGGCCAGCTCCTGATAGACCGGGGCGAGCGTGGCGTTGGTGATGATGACATGCAGATAGGTATCGGCGGGATCGCAGAGGGTGCGGCCGCCCTGCGCGCGCCCGAACGCATTCGCGTCCGTGCCCGCGTTCGTGCCCGCTTCACGCGCGAAGTCGCCGCGTTCGGCCGCGTTCGCGTAGGCCTCGGCCATCTCCGGATTGTCGCAATGGCGTGCGAGCCATTCTCGCGTGGAACCGTCCGCGCGGAAGGTCACGGCCGAGCGGGCGAGCGTTTCCCGGTCGGGCATGGTCTTGATCTCGACGCGCAGATCGGAGACGAATTCGGTTTCGCCGGAAGCCAGGCGTGCGCGCAAGGGGAAGAGCTCGATGTAGGCGATGCGATGGCCGCGATAGGTTTCCACGCGAGCAAGCCGGCCAAGTTGCGCGGGGAAGAGCGCGGCGGATGCGTAGAGCGCCTGGTTGGGCTCCGTCGGGGCGATCGGCCCCGAATAGGAGAGCGGATGCTCCTGCTGGGCGGGCACCGGCAAGTGGCGCGATGTCTGCGCCGGCGCATCGGCCGTCACGCGGATGTCGACGATCGATTCTCCCGGCGGAAGCATGATGCGGGCCGCGGCGACAGGCAGGTACGGCTCTCCCGCTTGTCCGATCGTGCGCGCATTCGGCAGCGATGCAATCTCGTAGCCGGGCATGAAGAGCGCCGGCTGCCATTCGGGCGCGGGGAAGCTGTAGCGCAGGGAAAGCTCCTCGGCAATTGCAGGCGTCGATGCAGCCGCGAACACGGCAAGGGACAGGACCACGAAGAACAGACACATCGATTGCGGGCCCCAGTAGCGTCTCATCGTTCTCAACCCCTCCCTTGGCAAGCGAAATGGATTGCAGGGGCTGCAAAGAACCAACTTAAGGATACCATACGAGCGCCCGCGCGGCCATGCAGTTCACCGTGCCGGCACGAAGTCGATGCGACCGATTTCATGACAGCGCTGCTGCCACGAGTCGACCGCTCGATGGTCATGATCCTGATCGCGTCAGGCGCACACCATGCTCCTGCATCGCGGATGCACGGGAGGACAAGGGGAATGTGCGAGGATATTCGTTGAACACCTGACAGTTGCCGGTTCAAGACGGGGGTCCGTTTGCGAGCAGCCAAAGCCGCATGACGCCGCCAGGAAGCCCGCCCGCCTCTTACGCCGGCGGCGCCTCCGCGCGCTTCCGGCGATTCCGGTACGCGAGCGCGAGACGGCTCACGGCCGAACGGCGCACGATCACATCCGAAGGATAGGAGCTCGTGCCGAAGGTCTGCTTGAAGCGCCGCGATCCCTCGTGCTCGCCGCTGGGATTGAAGTCGTAGAGCACCACGCCGCGATCGCGCGCATCCCGGATGATCCAATCCACGAGAAAGTCGCGCACGCCCGACGAGAAGTAGTCGGCGTTGAACGCGGCGTGCCACTCGACGCAATGGCGGCCGTGATAGAAGTTCAAGTTGCCGCCGATGAGCGCGTCCTCGAGATACGCGAGCCACAGCTTCACCTGCGGGCTTCCGGCCGCGAACAGCTCGTGAAAGAGCGCGAGCGGATAGCGGCTCGTGGCCTGATCGCCCCATTGCGCGAGACGCGCTTCGTAGAGCGCGTAGTAGGCTTCCCACTGCGGCCACTCGGTCGCCGGGCGGACGCAGATTCCGGCGCGCCCCGCCTTGTTGACCTGTTTGCGCACGCTGTGGCGGTAATGCATGCGCAAGGCCTCGTCGCCCGCGAGCGGCGCGAGATCGAGAATCTCCGTCGAATCGCTGGTCGTCACGAAGGGGGCGAGCGCGTCCTGATGCGGCGCGAGCGGATTCAAGCGCCAGAAGAGATTCGGGCAGGCGCGCAGCACGGCTTGCGCGACGGCGGTGAGATGGGCCGGCGAAAGCGGATCGGCCGAGATCGGCCCGCCGTAGCACCACGCGGCCGTGCTCGCGTAGGCGCGCTGCAAACCGAAAGCGCGCGAGCGCGCGATGAGCGGAAAGATCGCGGTGACGCCGTCGGCGAAGCGAAAGCGTTTGGTCACGATGCGGTGATGCGGAAGGGCGCGCTCGAAAACGGCGAGCCACAGAGGCGTGTGGAAGAAGGTGGCCCAGGCGCAAGCCCGCGCCATCTCGTCCCATTCGTCGAGGCCGACCGAATCGCTCATCTTGACGGCGAGCTCCTTCTCGCCGCCGGTCGCATCCATGCTGGCCATTGCGCCCCTTTCCTCGAGTGCGCCGCCGTCGCGGTGCGCACCCGCTGCCGCTGCGGTCCTTCGCCGGCTCCGTCTTTGGGGGACCTTCCTCTCGCATCATGGAAACGCGCGCATCCTACCACTCGGATTCCGGGCATGCTATGCTTCGACGCCAAGGAGGGCATCAGTGATGTCGCCATCGAGCGGCGGAACGCTTCGTTCGGGAGTCCGCGGCGTGCTGCGGCGCGTCTATCATCGCCTGCCGCGCTCGCTCAGAGGCCGGGTGAACGCCTACCGGCGCACGCATGTGCGACCGCTGCACGAGATGCTTCCCCTGCCGATTCCCGAGACGATCCACCTCGATCCGGTGAACCTCTGCAACTTCCGCTGCGTCTTCTGCCCGACCGCGGACAAGGAATTGCTCGCATCGGTCGGCCGGCCCAACGGAGTGATGGACTTCGATCTCTACACCCGCGTCGTCGATGACTTGCAGGGAATGGTGAGGCGCACCGGGCGCAAGCTCGCGACCTTGCATCTCTACAAGGACGGCGAGCCGCTCCTGAATCCGCGCTTCCCCGAGATGGCTGCGTACGCGAAGCAGGCCCAGGTCGCGCAAGTCGTCTCGACCACTTCGAACGGCTCGCTGCTCACGCGCGAGATGGCGGGGCGGCTGATCGATTCCGGGATCGACCAGATCCGGATCTCGGTCGTGCATGTGGAAGAGAAGACCTTCCAGGAGTTGACGCGCTCGAAGATTCCGTACGATCGCGTGCGCGAGAATGTCGCCTTCCTCTACCACGAAAAGCGGCGGCGCGGGAGCCCGCTGCGCCTGATCGTGAAGACCAACGACAGCGGGCTGACCGCGGAGCACAAGGAGCGCTTCGAACGCGACTTCTCGGCGATCGCCGACTTGCTCGGGATCGACACCCTGATGGGCTGGTCGCTCTCCGATGTGAAAGACTTCACCCTCGGCGTGCAGGTGACGACCGGGATGGACAGCGTCTCGCCGCTGCGCGAACGCAAGGTCTGCCCCGAGCCCTTCTCGCGGCTGGCGATCAATTGGGACGGGCAGGTCTCGATCTGCTGCGTGGATTGGAGCTACGGGACGATCGTCGGCGATCTGCGCACCCAGACGCTCGCGGAAGTGTGGGCGGGCGAGCGGCTGCGCGCGATCCGCCTCGCGCACCTTACCGGGCGGCGCGCTTCCATTCCCGCCTGCGCGGAATGCCAGTACAGCAAGGGCGCGCCCGCCTCCCGCGATCTCGACGATCACATCGAGCGCCTGCTCGAGATCTATCGCGCGAGCGGAGAGGCGCAGTGACGCGCGACGCGAACGCTCCCGCAGCCGAGAGCGCCGCCGCGCGCTACGAGCCCTACATTGCCGCGGCCACGCGCATGCCCGAGCTCACCCTGCGCGCCATCATCCTGGGCACCTTTCTCGGCATGATCTTCGGCGCCTCCTCGCTCTATCTGGTCCTCAAGGTCGGCCTCACGGTGAGCGCCTCGATTCCCGTCGCGGTGATCTCGATCACGCTCTTTCGCCTCATTTCGAAGACCGGCGTGCGCGACGCGACCATTCTCGAGAACAACATCGTGCAGACGGCGGGGTCGGCGGGCGAGTCGATCGCCTTCGGCATCGGGGTCACGATGCCCGCGATCATGATCCTGGGCTTCGATCTCGACATCGCGCGCGTGGCGCTGGTCTCGATCCTCGGCGCGCTTCTCGGCATCCTGATGATGATTCCGCTGCGCCGCGCGCTCATCGTGCAGCAGCACGGCGTGCTGAAGTATCCCGAAGGCACCGCGTGCGCGGAAGTCCTGAAAGCGGGCGCCTCCGAGGCATCGAAGGCGATGGCGTCGGCGGCGGCGCAGGAGGAAGCGCGCGCGGCCGCCGCGGCGGGATTGCGGACGGGCACCAGCGCGCGCACAATCTTCACCGGCTTCGGCGTCGGCCTCTTGTACAAGACGATCATGGTCGCGTTCAAGGCGTGGAAGGATGTGCCGGAAAAGGTCTTCGGCGCGCCCTTCAAGGCGGGCTCGCTCTCGGCCGAGATCTCGCCCGAATTGCTCGGCGTCGGCTACATCATCGGGCCGAAGATCGCCTCGGTGATGTGCGGCGGCGGCGTGCTCGCCTACCTCGTGCTGATTCCGCTCATCAAGTTCTTCGGGGATGCGATTCCCGGGGCGTTGTCGCCCGGCACGGTCCCCATCAGCGACATGGATCCCGACGGCATCCGCGGCGCCTATGTGCTCTACATCGGCGCGGGCGCGGTTGCGGCGGGAGGAATCATCAGCCTGGGGCGCTCGCTGCCCGTCATCGTGAGCGGCATCAAGGAAGGGCTGCGCGATGTCGGCGCGGGAGCGCGGGCCGCGCGCGATGTGCACCGCACCGAGCACGACCTCCCGATGAAGTTCGTCTTCGTGGGCATCGCCGCAATCGTGATCGCGATCGTGCTCGCGCGCCCGTTGCACATGAATATTCTGGGCGCGCTGATGATCGTGCTCTTCGGCTTCCTCTTCGTGACCGTCTCGTCGCGCCTGGTGGGGGAGATCGGCTCCTCGTCGAATCCGATCTCGGGCATGACCGTCGCGACGCTGCTGTTGACCTGCCTCGTCTTCCTGCTCGCCGGCTGGACGGGAGGCAACCACTATGTGACCGCGCTCTCGGTGGGCGCGATCGTCTGCATCGCAGCCTCGAACGCGGGCGCGACGTCGCAGGACCTGAAGACGGGATTTCTCGTGGGCGCAACGCCCCGCCTCCAGCAAGTGTCCATCCTGATCGGCGCCTTCGCCTCCGCGCTCGTCCTCGGTCCGATCCTGCTCAAGCTGAACGACACCGCGACCGTGTATGTGCCGGCGGCGCAGGTGGCGCCCGGCCTCACCACCGACGTAAGCGCGCTGCACAAGCGCGAATCGCTGCAGGGCCCGCAGGCGCGCGGCGACCGGAACTCCTATCTCGTCTGGCAGAAACGCGGGGCGGAAGGCGGCCCCGAAGGCAAGTACCTGGTGAACGACGCCGGGCAGGCGATGTATCTCGTCGACCCGGGCATCAACGGCGCCTATTCGGAGCGGCCCGACGGCAGCGGAGTGCGCAAGTTCGACGCGCCCAAAGCGACGCTCATGTCCTACATCATTCGCGGCATCCTGGATCGCAAGTTGCCATGGGCGCTGGTGCTGTTCGGAGTGATGATCGCGATCGTGCTCGAGATGGCCTCCGTTCCCTCGCTCGCCTTCGCGGTGGGCGTGTATCTGCCTTTGTCGTCGTCGACGCCGATCTTCGTGGGGGGCGCGATCCGCTGGCTGGTCGACCGTCATCGCCGCCGGCAGCTCGCTCACGCCGCGCTCACCGAGGAACAGCTCTCGGCGGAGAGCGACAAGAGCGCGGGCGTGCTGATGGCCTCGGGCTACATCGCGGGCGGCGCGATCGCCGGCATCGTGATCGCCTTCATGGCGGGCGTGCTCGCGAACCTCGACGACTCGCTCACGCGCTGGTCGCGCGCGCACAATCCCTTCTATGGAGGCGGCGCGGCGGACCTGCTCTCGCTGATTCCCTTCCTGGCGCTCAGCGTGTTCCTGTATCTGGTGGGACGCGAGCTGGTGCTGGGGGAGAGGAAGGCGAAGGGCGAAGCGTGAGAACTCTGCACGCTACCCCGGCGCGGGGCGGCGGCGCTTGACCCTCGCGGATGGTTTACTCAACGCATCGAGCAAAATTACTCAATGCATTGAGTAATTCGTGAATCCCACCGTTTGTCCCGAGCGGTCGGCGCCGGGGACCCGCGACTCCCGCCTACAACTGTCCGGTGATCGCCTTCATTCTCGCCACCCCGGGATCGTTCGGCGGGCTGAGCTTGAGATAGGTGCTTGCGCGCATGACGGCCTGTTGGCCGCGGCCCATCTCGTCGTAGAGCACGGCGAGGTAATAGTACGGGCCGGGCATCGTGGGGGCCAGGCGCGCGGCCTGCTCGAGATGGTCCAGCGCCTCGTTCTTGCGATCGCTCGATTTGTGCAGCGCCCGGCCGAGAAGGTAGTGGCGCCTGGCGAGCTCGGCGTTGTTCTTTTGATGCAGCGCGAAGGAGCCGCGCAGGACGCGCTCCGCCTCCGCCGTGCGACCGAGGGCGATGTACTGCGCGGCCGCGCCGCTCATCGCTTCCAGGTAACGCGGGTCCTGAACGAGGGCCTTCTCGTAGTACGCGATCGCGGTTTCGGCCTGCTTCTGCCGTGCGGCCCAATCGGCCATCTCGTACAGCGCGCGCGCGTCGGTGGGGGCGATGCGACAGGCGCGCTCGAGGAGCTCGCGCTCGCGGGCGTCGTTCTTCCTCACTCGGGCGAGCGCGGCGAGTTGAATCACCGGCGCCGGATCTTCGGGAGCCACCGCCGACGCCTTCTGATACACGGCTTCCGCTTCATCGAGTTGCTCGAATTTGTACAAGTAATCGCCGTAGAGTTTGAGCACCGCCGGCAGATCGGGCTCGAGTTCGGCGAGGCGGCGGGCGATATTCAATTCCCCGCGAGACGACCGCTCCTGCGGGCCGAGCTGAATCTTCTGATACAGCGCGACGGCCTGAAGGTGCTCGAGCGGATCCTGCAGAGTCGATCCGGCGGGGCGCGCCACCGATTTGCTCGAGACATAGCCCAGCGAGGCGAGCGCTTCGCGCGTGCGGTCGTCGATCTGCTCCTCGCCCGCGGAGGCGGCCGCGTTTTCGTGCTCCGATAGAAAGGCGTCGAGCAGGCCGTCCATTTCGCCGGAGATCGCGTCGCCCTCTTGGTACAAGTTGCGGGTCTCGTGCGGATCGGACGACCCGTCGTACAGCTCGCTGCGGCTTCCGCGAATGAGCTTGTGGGGAGCGCGCTCCATGCCCAGCAAAGGCGCCCACCCGAAGAGATTCTCCAGATAACGGCTCTCGAAATAGCTCGTCCGCGCCTGGCTCTCGTTCTTGCCTTCGATCAGCGGCCGCAGGCTGCGGCCTTCCACCGTACCCGGAATGTCCACGCCGAGGAGATCGAGCAGGGTCGGCATGAGATCGATCGTGCGCGCGAGCTCGTTCACGGTGCGGCCGGCGTCGATCTTTCCGGGCCACGCGATCAGAAAGGGAACCCACAACACTTCACGGTAGACGAATTCCGTGTGCCCGATGAGCCCGTGTTCGCCGAGCGATTCTCCGTGATCGCTGACGGCGATCACGATCGCGTTCTGCAACTCCTTCTTCGGGACGACTTCTTCCAGGAAAGCGCCGATCTGGGCGTCCATATAGGCGATCTCGCCGTCGTACGGCGCTTTCTGGAAGCGGCTGTAATAGGGCTCGGGAGGATTGTACGCGAGATGGGGATCGAAGAAGTGCAGCCAGACGAAGTAGGGGCTGGCGGGCTTGGATTCCATCCAGCGGCGCGCCTTCGCGACGGCGGCCTCGGCGCGCTGCTCGTGCGCGGCGGAGCCGTCGGGGTGATCGATCGTCTCATCATCGTAGACATCGAATCCGCGGTTCAATCCGAAAGAAGCTTCGAGGACCTTGGCAGAGACGAACGCGGCGGTCTGATAGCCATGCTGCTTCAGGATCTCCGCGAGCGTGGGGATGTCGGAACGGGTGAAGGGATCGGTGTGTTGATGCACGCCGTTCGTCATCGGATAGGTGCTGGTGAGAAGGGAAGTGTGGGAGGGCAGCGTGATCGGAATCGGAGTGCGCGCATCCGCGAAGCGCACGCCTTCGCGCGCCAGGCGATCGAGGTGCGGCGTCGCCGCGGAAGCATGCCCATAGCATCCGAGATGATCCGCGCGGGTCGTGTCGAGCGTCAGCAGAATGATGTTCGGAGGCGTCTTCTTGGTGGAGCAGGTCGACAGCGACAGGCAGGCGCAGAGAAGGACGCATGCGCACAGCCAGGGCCACACGCGCAGCGATGTGCACGCACGCAGTCGCGCGCGCGCGCGAAGCCGCAGGGGGGCGCGATGAGACGCGCGGCAAGGCGTTGCGAAAATCGAATGCATCGGCATCTCCCATCCTTGGCCGGAATGGTCCCCGCGGCATTGCGCCGGAGGCGGTCGCCTGCATGGGCAAGCGAGAAGCCACCGCCGCTGCGGAAAGCCGGCAGCCGTCCATCGAGTTTGCCGCGAATGGCAATCGTTGAAGATGCTAGCACGGATGGCGCGGGCCGGGCCAGCGCCCGGCCGCGAGAGGAAGACGGAGGCGGAGTGGCAGGAGGCGCCAGGAGGCGGAGCGAAGCCGGTCAGGCCGTGTGGCGCGGACGCTGCGATTGGTCCGCCTCGCTCGCCGGCTCTTTCGTCAATTTCGCCGTCAAGCCGACGGCCACCTTCTTGTCGATCGCGACCGACACGGGGCAGTTGGCCTTCGCCATTTCCGCGAGGCGCTGAAAGGTGTCGTCATCGATGCCGGGAACATCGGCTTCAGTCACGAGCTCGATGTTGGTGATCCGGAACCCCGCGTCTCCTTTCAGAATCGTCACCTCGGCCGTGGTGCGAATTTCCACCGGATCGAAGCCCGCTTGATCGATGAGGCCGGCGAGGGCCATCGAAAAACACCCCGCGTGCGCGGCGCCGATCAACTCCTCCGGATTCGTGCCCGGCTCCTGCCCGAAGCGCGAACCGAAACTGAAGGCGCCCTGCCACGCTCCTTGGCCGATGTCCATCGTCCCGGCGCCTTGGCGAAGCGTTCCCTTCCAGACGGCCGATGACTTGCGAAGCGGCATGATGGAATCCTCCTGCGGAAAGCGAATTCTCCGGCGCGAGCGCCGCGCGCCGGAAACCGCTAGTCGAATTGCCAATTCACGATCGGCAGAACGGGGAGCTTCTTCTTCTCGCTGATGATGTTCAGCACGCCGATCTGGATGCCGTTCATGCGTTGGGTGTAATTGACGAGCGCGAGCTGAAGCCCGTTCATCGATTCGGTGTAGTTGAAGCCTCCGAGCATCACATAGCGCGCGTCGCCGCAATTGTTGTAGAGCCCGGTCGCGAGCCCGTTCATGCGGCTGGTGAGATTGATGAAGTTGTCCTTCCAGCCCGTGAAGCTCCTGTCGCCCCAACCCACGAAGCCCCACTGCACGCCGACATTGTCCCCCGATGTGCGGTTGACAAGGCCCAGATCGAGGCCGGACACGCTGTGATTGAATCCGTAGATCAAGTTCAGACGCACGCCCTGGATGGCCGCCCCGGCGGGTTGGATCTGGACCGGGTACCACAACGCGAGCTGGAAAGGCTGCGTCTGCGTTTGCGCGCCGCTGGTCGATCCGAGCGCGATCATGAATGCGAGGAGAAGGAAGACGAGAACCATCCTGGCAAAGCGTGGCATCGAGCACCTCCGAATGACAGCTGGCCGTTCAACGACCTCCTGGAACAAGCGCGGGACGAGCGATTCCCCGCTCTCCCATCGCAAGAGGAGTGTCCCAGATTCTTCGCCCGCCTGCCACCATCCCGCCGCCCGGCCTCGGACCGGGCGGTTGCCATGTTGCGGGATCGGAAATTCCCCGCCATCCGCCCGGTGGGTGGGCGGAGGAACGTATGCGAAACGAGAACAACAGAATCGCGATCTATCGCAGAACCATCATCCTCCTGACTTCCCTCGCATCTCCCGCCTTCAGCACGCAGAAGTACACGCCGGATCCCACGGGAGCGCCTGTCTGATCGCGCCCGTCCCACAGGAGATCGTGATATCCCGCCGGCAGAACGCCCTCGAGCAGGCGACGCACTCTCGCACCTTGCACATCGTAGACTTGCAGCGCGACCTTGCCCGCAGATGGAAGGCCGAAGTGAAGGACGGTGGCCGCGCCGAACGGGTTCGGGCGATTCTGCGCAAGGCAGAGGCGGGCGGGCAGCGGCGCGAGATCTTCGTCCGGCGCGAGGGACCCTTGCGCGTCCATCGTGACGGTCAGGCCTCCAGTGACTCGCAGAAGACGATTGCTCACGGTGAAAAGCTGTTCGGCCACTTCGATCACGCCCGGCTCCTCGTTCGACGGCGTGATCACGAGGGTGGCCGGAATCGCGGAGAGCGGCGCGAGCGTCACCATCCCTCCTTCCGGCGGCGAAGTGGTCACGATCCATCCGTACGGCACGCGGTCACGATCGACGACCAGTTTCGCGTGCGCCGGTTCGGAAAGCGGGTTGCGCAACCAGAAGTGAATCTCGCGCGCCTCGCCCGCCTGGTTGTGAACGAGCCAGTTGTTCCGGCAGGCGACATTGTTGTCCTCTTCCGGCCAGCCGGACCGCAGGGGATCCTGGGGGCTGTTCACCATCGCGAGGAAGCTCCAGTACGCCTGGCCGAAGCTGTTGCCGTTCGCAGGCGAATGAAACACAAAGGGCCCGATGGCCGCGGAATCTCCGGGAGCGAGAGCGGGGAAGGGCAGTGTTCCAACGCTCAGGAATTCCGTGTCCGGAGCGTGCAAGCACGATGTCGGCTCGCCGTAGAGAAGTGTGACGCTCCCAGGCTCGGCCCCGAAATCGCCCGTGTTCGACACCATGATCGTGGCTTCGTAGTCCGTGTTCATCTCGGCGATGGGAGAAATGGCGATGTGCGCCCCGGTCCAGAAATCCTCGGGCCGCGGCCAGGAGCAAATCTCCGGATCGGCGCGCGGGATCGACCGCCAAACGGCTTCGTACGCATTCACATATCCGTATCCGAAGGCCGTGTCCCATCCCGCCGGCCCCCAATCCGTGGCGGTATCGAGCAGGATCTCCTTCACCTCCGCGGGGGTGAGGGCCGGGTCGGCGTCCAGCATCAGGGCCACGACACCCGCGATGTGAGGGCAAGCCATGGAGGTGCCCGACATGTCGTGGTACCCGACCCCGATCTGCGAGCCTTCGATGCCGCGCGCAGACATGATCTGGTGATCGCCCCCGTCTCCTCCCGGCGCCGCGATTTCCGGCTTCTTCTCGTCCGCGTCGTCGCCGTCGAAGTCGTCCTTGCGCGGCCCGCGATTCGAGAAGCTCGAGATGATATCGTCGTCCCGCACCACCGTGCTCGAGTCGCACATCGAAGCGACCGTGATCACATTGGCGGCTGCTCCCGGAGGGCCGATGCCCTCGTTGTCCGGCCCTTCGTTGCCGGCGGCCACGACCACGACGAGACCGGAATCGACCGCCGCGTCCACCGCCACGCATTCCGGATCGCTGCCGTCGGAATCGACCTTGGAGCCCAGGCTCATGCTCAGCACGCGAATCGAATGCTCCTCGTGATGCTCGATGCACCACTCGATGCCTTGGACGACATTGTCCTGCGTACCGCGGCCGAGCGCGCTCAGGACCTTCACATCGATGAGCTCCGCGCCCGGGGCGACGCCGCGATAGGTCTGTTCGGCGCCGCCGGTGCCCATGGCGATGCCCGCGCAGTGTGTGCCGTGAAAGATCATCGGCAGATCGTCATCGGGATTCTCCTCCCGATCCGTGATCGTGTTGAAGCCGGCGACGTACTTTCCGTTCAGCGAAGCATGCTGGTCGTCCACGCCGGTGTCGATGATCGCGATGTTGATGCCGGTGCCGTCGTAGCCGAGATCTTCCGCGGTCGTGCCCGGATAGGTTGCCGAGGAGCGTGCCTTGAGGGCCCGCGCGCTGACATCGAGACAGTGGTAGACGGGATACATGGGACTGGTGTCCAGCACTCCGTCAAGATCGAGGATGTCGTCGACGAGCTGATAGGAGACGCCCCGCACGCAGATGTACGGAATGTACCGGCAGCGATAGGCGATTTGATCGACACCGACCAGATCGGCCAGGTCGTCTTCGTCCAACTGCGTGGGAACGCCGTCATAGCGGACGAACAAGCTGCGGGTCAGCGCGTAGGTCCCTCCCAATCCTCCGGCGAGGCGAACGAGCGTCCCTCCCGGCTCCAGGATCCGCTCCGACACTTGCACGAAGGCGAAATCCTCGCCCTCTTCCTCGGCCGTCAATTCCAGGAATCCCGGCACGCGCGCGTAGGGAGCGAGGAGGATCTCCTGTCCCGGAGGAGGCATGACCTGGACCGACCACCCCGAGGGAATTCCGCTCGCGTCCAGATCCACGACCACTTTGCGCTCGTTTGCGTCGGGGTTCGTCACCCAGAAGGAGAGCCGTTCGGTCTCGCTGGGAGTCGCCTCCTTCTCCCAGGCTGCTTTCACGATGACATTGTTGTCTTCCTCCGGCCAACCGCTGGTGTACGGGTCGTCGGGCGCATCGACGGTGACGAAGTAGCTCCAGTAATTCTCGCCGAAGCTGTTGCCTTCGGGGGGCGCGGTGAAGAAAAACGGCCCGACCATGACGGAGTCGCCGGGCGGAACTTGAGCGATCTGTTCCACACCGATGGAGTGCAGCGTGTGATCGTACGCGTGTTGCGCGAGACTCGGGTCGGACGCGTACATCTGCACGGCCACATCCGCTGCCGGCGCGCTGCCGAGATTGCGGATCGTGGCATAGAGGGTGGCCGTCTCTCCCGGCTCGACGACTTCGCGATCGCAGTAGATGTGGTCGCCCAGCCACCAGTGGGCCGGCCGCGGCCAGTCGCAGATCTCGACATCGACATCCGGCGAAAGCGGGATCCCGGTCACGACGAAGTCGTCCCAACAGGCCGCACCCCTTTGCATGGAGCCCGGCTCGGTGTCTCCGAGCAGCACTCGCGCCGTCGCTTCATGGGAGAGGTAGTCCACCGTGCCCATGGGCAAGCCGTCCACGAACACGGTGTAGTCGGTCGAATGCGCGTAGGCGGCGCACTCGATCGAATACCAGCGGCCCGGGCTCATCGTGACCAGAGGCCGCGGGCCGCCTTCCGTCACCGCCGCCAGCGTCATCGCCCCATCGATGATCAGACTCACCTGCCCATTGTGAAGGACGGTGAAGCCCTGATTGTTCGTGTCTTGAAGCCGGAAGTGGAAGGAGATCTTGTAGTCGCAATACTGGTCGAAGGGGTAGATGGGAGAGGTTGCGAAGGCAGATCCCGTGCTCTGCGATACGCAACGCAACGCGCAAGGCGGACTGTAGAAGATTCCCGACTGCGCGCCGATCGCACCCCCGGGGCTCACCTGCACGACCCAGTCGCTGATGTCGCAGTCGTCGAAGGCGTCCGCCCACATCACTGCGCCGGGCGTCGTTTGATAGGTGAAACCGGCGTCGGGAAGATCTCCGCTCAGGCAGTGCGAGGTGAGCCGGATGGCGGGATACTCGCCGATCGCTGGAGGCGGAACGACGGACAGCGTCACCGGCGCCACGCTATTCGGGGGAACCGAAAGCGTCGGCGGATCGACGGTGGCGATCCATCCCGCAGGCAACGGATCATCCAGCTGAATTTGGAAGATCTCGGATTGCGCGTACACATTGTGGATCGGCAGCGAGAATCCGCGGGAACGGTCCGGGTCGAAGATGACGTCGACGACATTGGTGGAAGCGTAGTTGTCGCTGTTGTCGGGATCGGAATCGACGCTGTTGTTCGGAAAGCGCGCGTCGGCCCAGGTGCAATAGGTCGCAGCCTCGTCGCACCACAGCGGAAAGGTCGCCGTTCGAGTCGCCTGACCGTTGGCGATCATCGCCGCAATGGCAAACACCCGGCAACTGGTAGTGTTGTCGGGACAATTCGCGCCGATTTTCAAACTGCACGGTCCGCATGCTTCCGGGCCTTGGTTGGTCACCGTCGCCGTGATCGAGATCTCTCCGTCGTCCACGAGCTTCTGCGCGGTGAGGCGGGTAATCGCGAGGTCGGCGCTGGCCGCGAACGCGGGCGGCGAGAAAGGCCATGCCAGGAACGGCAGGAGCAGCGACGCAAGCAGAGGAAGGAGGCGAAGTCGAGAACTCGAAAGGGGCCGCTGATTTCGCCGCCGCGCAAGGTGGTTCTTGACGCGCACAATCGCGGGAATGGGAGTGCAGGGAAGGGACGGGTTCGCTTTCATGGCGGGATCCTCCATGTCCGAGTGCGGCAGGGCGTGGCGCGCCACCGGAGTCGCAGGGGTCGGGCGGCCACGCGAAGAATCGAAGGAAGCGTTGAACGGTCGTCGGCCGGATGCCGGCCGCCCAGGAACTGTGCCGCCGACGGTTGGGAAGCCGGGCGGAAACGAAAAGAGCCGTCTCCGTTTCTGGGGCCTTGCGGGCAGGATCCCGGTTGTCCGGTCAAGGCGGAGCAATCGGTCGATGCGCGCGGTGGGTGGCCTCATGCGCGGCCCCCGTCTCACGGTCAGCGCCTCGATAGACCGAAGGAAATCTTATTGCCGGAATAAGATTCTTGTCAAGCCGCGAGGAAGGCCCGCCCATGCGGTGCCGGCGTCGGGCAAGCGCTTGCCGGGCGACGGCGACAAAGCGTAGAGTCAACAATTCTTGTGGTAACTGCGAGTCGCACGTGATCGGCCGCCGTCGAACGCAGTCGGATGCAGCCGGCGGCAGTCGGACGCAGCCCGCGGGAGTCGGATCTTCCCGGCGAGGGCGGGCGGCGATTCGAAGGCTTCGCTTCGTCGCGCGAGCGGTTTCGTTCGAGCGCTCGCAGCTCCTGCGTGTTTGGAGGAAACGACATGCATGCCGCCCACCTCATGGTCCCGCACTCGATCAAGGTTCGCGCTCTTCTTCTTCTCCTCATGTGCGCTTGCCTGGTGCCCCAGGGCGCCGCGCCGCACGCATCGCCGAGCGCTCTCGTCGGCTACTACCGGCAACCCGCGATCCACGACGAGACGATCGTCTTCGTCGCGGAAGGCGATCTCTGGAAGGTCTCCATCGATGGCGGAGCGGCCACGCGCCTGACGAGCGATCCGGGCCTCGAGGGCAAACCCTTCTTCTCGAGCGATGGATCGACGATCGCGTTCACCGCCCAGTGCGAAGGGCCGACCGAGATCTACACGATGCCCGCGAGTGGCGGCCTTCCCACGCGCTGGACCTTCGACGCCGCTCGCTGCGCCACGGCGGGATTCACTCCCGACGGGCGTCTCGTGTATGTGACTCGCCGTCAGGCGGGGCTTCCCGATTATCAAGCGGTCGTCGTCGACCGCGAAACGCGCGTGAGCGAGCGGTTGCCGCTGAGCCAGGTGGCCGAGACGGCGTGGTCGGATGACGGAGCCGTCCTCTATTTCGTGCGCTTCGCATTCCAGGGCAGCCACACGAAGCGCTATCAGGGCGGGACCGCGCAGGACATCTGGCGCTTCGAGCCTGCGAGCAACACGGAGGCGCGCTGTCTGACGGGCGATCATCCGGGCACCGATCGCTGCCCGATGTTCTGGCAAGGGCGGATCTACTTCCTCTCCGATCGCGACGGAGCCGTGAATCTCTGGTCGATGCTTCCCGATGGATCCGACAAGCGCCAGCATACACGCCACATCGATTGGGACATTCGCGACGCGGCTCTCTCGCGTGGCAACGTCGTGTATCAACTGGGCGCCGCGCTGCGGCTGCACGATCTCGCGAGCGGAGAGGATCACGAGATCCCGATCACGCTCGCGAGCGACTTCGGGCAGATGCGCGAGAAGTGGATCGCCGACCCGTGGAAGTGGCTCACCTCCGCGCATCTTTCGCCCGACGGCAAGCGCGTGGCGTTGACCGCGCGCGGGCAGGTTTTCGTCGCCCCCCTCGGCGTGGGGCGTCTGGTGGAAGCCACGCGCAGCGCGCAGGTGCGCTACCGCGACGCGCGCTTTCTGCCTGACGGGCAAGTGCTCGCGCTCTCGGATGAATCGGGCGAGGTGGAATTCTGGCGCCTGCCGGTCGACGGCGTCGGCGCGCGCGAGCAGATCACGAGAGATGCGGAGGTCCTGCGTTGGGAGGGGGCGCCCTCTCCCGACGGCAAGCTGCTCGCGCACCACGACAAGAATCTCGCCCTGTGGTTGACGAACTTGAAGGATGGCTCGACGACGCGCATCGACGAGAACAAGGTCGAGGGATTCTCCGATCTCGCCTGGTCGCCCGACAGCCGCTGGCTCGCGTATGTCTGCCAGGGCGAGAATCTCGTGCGGCACATCTGCCTCTACGAGGTGGCCAGCAAGCGGATTCTGCAGGCGACCACCGATCGCTATGACAGCTACTCGCCCGCGTGGAGCGCGGACGGCAAGCGGCTCTATTTTCTCTCCGACCGCAATCTGCACTCGCTGGTTCGCGACCCGTGGGGCCCGCGGCAACCCGATCCCTTCTACGATCGCACTACCAAGATCTACGAGCTCGCCCTCACGCCCGGCCTGCGTTCGCCGTTCCAACCTGCGGATGAGCTTCATGGCGAAGGGCTCGAATCGAGAAACAGCGAGGCAGGCAATGCCGGCCAGGCAGGTTCCGGGAAGAAGAGCTCGAAGGATGGGGCCGCCACTTCGAAAGATGTTCCTCAGGTCGTGATCGAGGAGAGCGGGCTCTCTGCGCGCATTCGCGAAGTTCCCCTGCCGGCCGGGAACTATTGGAGTCTCTTCTGCGCCGGCGAGCGCTTGTACTGGCTCTCGCTTCCCGATCGCAGGCTCACGAAGTTCAGCCTGCTCAGCGCGCCGATTCGCGATCGCGAGGTCGAGACGCTCGTCCTTGCCGACAGTCTCGAGGACGCGGAACCCTCGGCGGATGGAAAGAAGATCCTGCTGCGCATGGGCGATGCGCTTCACATCGTGGATGCGGGCGGCGACCAGAAGCCCGAGCTGGGCGAGAAGACCCGCGTGGATCTTTCCGCCTGGGGCTTCTCGATCGATCCGCGCGAGGAATGGCGGCAGATGTTCCTGGAAGCGTGGCGCCTCGAGCGCGACTACTTCTACGACACCGGCATGCACGGCCTCGACTGGCCCGCGATCCGCGAGAAGTATCTCCCGCTGGTCGACCGGGTGAGCGAGCGTGGGGAACTCTCGGACATCCTCGCGCAGATGGTCTCCGAGCTCTGCGCGCTGCACATCTATGTGTACGGCGGCGACTTTCGAAGCGGCAAGGATGCGGTCGAGACCGCGGATCTTGGGGCGCGGCTGGCGCGCGACGAAGCGGCGGGCGGATACCGCGTGGAGCACATCTTCGCCTTCGACCCCGATCGTCCCGATCTCGCGCCTCCGTTCGCGCAGCCGGGCGTGGATGTGCGCGAGGGCGATGTGATCGTCGCAGTGAACGGAGTCTCGGCCCTCGCGGAGCCGGACATTCACGCGCTGCTCCGTCGGCAGGCGGGCCGCCAGGTGCTGCTCGAAGTGCGTTCGGCCGTCGGCGGGCAGCGAGCGACGAACGATGCCCGCGACACCCGCCGCGTGATCGTGACACCGCTCACGGCGGCCGAAGGGGCGAACCTGCGCTATCACGAGTGGGAATACACGCGCCGTCTGGAAACGGAACGACGGAGCGAAGGCAAGATCGGCTACATCCACTTGCGCGCGATGGGAGGCGAGGACATCGATCGCTGGACCGAGGAGTTCTATCCCGTGTTCAACAAGGAAGGCCTCGTGATCGATGTGCGCCACAACAACGGCGGCAATGTCGATGCCTGGATCCTCGCGAAGCTGCTGCGCAAGGCGTGGTTCTGGTGGCAGCCGCGACTCGGGATCCCTTCTCCGAACATGCAGTACGCCTTCAGCGGGCACATCGCGGTGCTGTGCAACGAGCGCACGGCCTCGGACGGTGAAATCTTCGCCGAAGGAATTCGGCGCCTGGGTCTCGGGAAAGTCATCGGCACGCGCACCTGGGGAGGCGAGATCTGGCTCACCAGCTCGAATGTGCTCGTGGATCGAGGCATCGCGACGGCCGCCGAGTTGGGCGTCTACGGGCCCGACGGCATCTGGCTGATCGAAGGCCACGGAGTGGATCCCGATATCGTGGTCGACAACCTTCCGCACGAGACGTTCGAGGGACGCGACGCGCAGCTCGAAGCGGCGATCACGCATCTGCTCGAGCGCATCGCGGCCGAGCCGGTGCGCGTGCCGCTCGCGCCCGCGTATCCGGATAAAGCGCTGCGCAAGGGCGTGGGGGAGTAGGCGGTTGCGGTGTCAGACCATCGCGCCGGAGGCCGCGCCCGCCTGGCGGCCTCCGGCATGCGTCTCTCAGGGAAGCAGCGCGCCCTTCTGCATCACGAAGACGATCGAGTCGACATTGCCGACATGCTCGAGCGGGTTCGCTTTCACGACGATGAAGCTCGCTTCTTTGCCGGGCTCGATCGATCCCACGCGATCGTCCACCTGAAGCCACCGGGCCGGATAGATGGTCGCCCCGCGCAGGATTTCCGCCGGCGGCACGCCGCAGGCTTCGAGCTCTTCCATCTCCGCCCGCGTGCCGCAGGGATCGATGCCATCCTGGCCGACGAGCATGCGCACCTTCGCGCGCGCGAAAGCTTGCACGAAGCCCTTGCTGACCGACTCCATCGCGGTCAGCACCTTGCGCATCATCTCGAGCCGTGCGGGTGGAATCGATTGCGCGGAATCCGCATCGGATCCGGCCGGCATCTTCGCCATCGTCGCGAAGACATGCAGCGTGGGGCAGAGATAGGCGTTCTTCGCGACCATCTTGGCCGCGAGCGCGTTCAAGCGCAGCGTGTCGATCCCGTCCCAGCCCGCCTCCACGACCGCCAGCATCACACCCATCTGCTCCAACGGCGAAGCCTGGGCATTCGCCAAGGCATCCTGCCTGCTTCGCAAGTCGTCTTTCAGCACCACCGGCCAGGGCGCTTTCGCATGCTCGATGCTCGTCACGCCGAGATCGAGAGCCATGTCCATGGGCACCCAATGAAAGATCGGCGTACCCGGATCGTGGACGATGTCGAGTGAATTCCTGCGGGCGACCTCGACGAGATGACGATAGAGCGCGGGGTCGATGTGGTTGAAGGTCTTCACCATACGCGCTCCGCGCGCGGCCAGCGCGGGGAGCAGGCTGTCAACCCGGCTGGGTGTGTCGATGGGAACCGTGAAGCCGGGCATCTCTTCGTTGAACGATGCCCAGGTGAGCGGACTGCCTTCGAGCATCGGGCCGGAATAGAAGATCTCCGGGCCGGTCCACTCGCCCGAAGCGGTCCTGGCCGCCATCTCCTGCATCGTCCCGATGGGCCCGCCGACATCCCGGACATAGAGGACGCCCGCGTGCGCGAAATCGCCCAGCGCGCGCTTCAAGCTGTCCGCTCCCGCTTTGGAGGCATGCGCCAGGTGGGTGTGGCAATCGAAGAGCCCGGGAACGATGTAGCAGCCGGAACAGTCGATCTGCCGCTGCGCCGTTCGTTTCGAATTGGCGGGCAGAATCTCGGCAATCGTTTCATGGTCGATGAGCAGGTCGCACGGCGCGCTCATCGATCCGGTGTGCACATCGAAGATGCGCGCTTGCCGCAGGATCGTCTCCTGCGCCTGGAGGCCCGCTTGCGGATCGGGAGGAGCCGCCGCCGGCGCGCCGCAAAGCGCGCTGAGGGCCAGGACGAGGGCCAAGACGAGGGCCAAGCTCGCGGCGATGGCAAGGAAAGGACGAAGCGTGCGCATGAGTCTCCTCACAGACAAATCCAGCAGATCGATCGACTTTCGAACGAATGCAGAGAGGGTACGGCAATCACCGCGCGCGCGCCAGGAGCCATTCGATGAAACCTGCCTTCCCGTCGGTGTAGGCATGGCGGTCGTTGCGAAAGCGCTCGGCCAATGTGCGCTTCAGCCGTTCGTACGCCTGCGCGGCGCCCGCATCGTTGCGAAGCAGGTCGCGAAAGAGCAGATGCCTGCGCCAAGGAAGGGAATCGATCTCGAAGAGATGCGCGTGCGCGACGCGGCGGCCCTCGCGGAACTTTTGAAAGTAGAGGCGCCCGGGGATGCCGTATTCGCCGAGGCATTCGTACCCGATCGTGCGCATCGGCTCGACGGCCTTTGCGCCGTCGGACGACGCCTTCACTCCCGGCATGAGATCGAGGACCGGCTTAGCGGACAAGCCGGGCACCGCGGTGCTTCCGATGTGCTCGACGCGAAGGACGACGCCCGCGCAGGCGGCCAGGATGGCATCCCGCTCCTGAGCAAAGAGCTCCGCCCATTCCGGGCGGTGAGGGACGACTTCGATGATGTCCCCTTCCGATCCGAGCAAATCCCAGAGATCCATGCGCGCGCTTTCTTGCCGCAAGGCGTTGCGGACAGAAGAGTCAGAACGCTTGTCTCGCGACGAGCTTTATGAATCATCCGGGCTAGGACTTGGGACGCTCGCGATAGGCTGACAAGAGCTCGCCCGGGTTCTCGATGTACATTTCCGTGAAGCCGCAATGGCCGCACACGACCGCGACCAGCTCGCCCCGGTGGGTGCCCTTGAAGAGCAGCCGCTCGGGATGGTCGTAGATCTCGACCGAGAGCGACCGCTTGCGCGTGTGTGGTTCGGTGAAATCGACGATGCGCGCATTCGAGATTCTCTCGTTGGATCCGCACTTCGGACACGCTTCCTCTCGAATCATGACATCCTCCTGCCGGTGTCATCGCCGAGCGTGCGTTTCTCGCGCGCCCGGCTTGTTGGCGGCCATCGCGATCGACCTTCCATTTGCGGAGACCGGGCGGCCGCCTCAGCGCCGCCCGCCATCGCGAAATGCAGGCCGGCCGCTTCAGCGCTCATTCCGCCAACGCGAAATGCGCGCGAGAAAGCCGGAATCGTTCCATCGCTCGCATAGATCCCGCAACTCCGATCGCGCTCCGCGCCATTCCAGATCTTCCAGCTCCTCAGCCACCGGAGCATCCAGGCGCAAGGTGGCGAGATAGCGGAAGAGCTCGGCCTCCTTGCGGTGGGCGGCGAGGCTCTCGGCGAGCCGCGTCGCGCGCGCGGACGGCAGGCCCCACGAGCGCAGGTCGTCGGGAATCGCTTCGAGATGGGGGAAGCGGGAGAGCACGGCGCTCGCCGACTTCGCGCCCCAGCCCGGAATGCCCGGGTATCCGTCCGACGCATCGCCGACCAGGCCGAGCCAATCGGGGATGGACGCAGGCCGCACGCCGAATTTCTCGATCACGCCTGCTTCATCGAGCACGAGATTCTTGCGGCGATCGAGACAGACGATGCGCCGGCCGTCCACGAGCTGCGCGAAATCCTTGTCGGGAGAGCAGACGACGATCTGCTCCACCTGCGGATGCCGCGCCAGCCGGGCGGCCGCCGCGCCGATCGCGTCGTCGGCTTCGAACTCCACCATCGGCCAGACGACGACGCCGAGCGCGTGGACCGCCTCTTCGGCCAGCGGAAACTGCGCGAGGAGATCGGCGGGCACGCCCGCGCTGGTCTTGTAACCGTCGAAGAGCTCGTTGCGAAAGGATTCGATCACATGGTCGAAGGCGACGGCGATGTGGGTGACGCCCGGTGCTGTGACGAGCGCGTGCATGCTGCGCAGGAGGCCCAAGGTCGCGCCGACTTCGCGCCTATCGCGCGCCTTGCGGGACGGCGCGCCGAAGTAGCTGCGGAAGAGCTCGTAGGTGCCGTCGACCAGGTGGACCTTCATCGCCTGCTCCATCGCCGGCGTGACCGCCGCTCGTGCCATCGCCGCGGCCGCACCATCACTCCCGCTTGGGCGAGCGCTTGCCGGTGAGCTCGTCGACGTCCACGCGCACGAGGACGGTGCGCCGGACCATCTCGGGCGCGAACGAGAAGGCGCGCTCCGAATACTGCGCCAGGATGATGGCGAGCGCGGTTTCCTTGTCCGCCTCCTCGACGAACGCCGCCCGGCCGAAACCGATCACGCTGCGATAGCGCATGCCCCACCCGCAACCGCGCTCCGATTCCACGATCGCATCCAGGAGGTCGAACTCCACGCACACGCGCGGGTTTGCGCGCAGGAGCTCGAGCTTGCGCCCTTCGGGCGCGCAGTGGAAATAGAGCGCGCGGCCGTCGTAGCCGAAGCTGAGGGGCACGACATAGGGTTGCTCGCCATCCGTCATTCCCAAGCGGCACACCCGGCACGCGCGAATGATCGCGTCGATCTCTCCGCGGTCGTCAATCGCGCGCTCGTTTCTTCTCATCGGCCTTCCTTTGATCGTCTCTTTCCGGCCTGATCGACCCATCTCGGCTGGCGCCTTCACGCCTGCTTGCCATTCGCGCGGCCGGCGCGCCCGCCCTCAGCGAGATTGCAGCAAGGCGATTTCGTAGGTCATGGGGATCACGATCGGCTCGACCCCGCGATATCGCTCCAGACGCGCGGCCGCGGCCGCGTCGTGCGGGCCCATCTTTGCGAGGAGCTCGTCGAAACGCTCGAAGCGCTGTTCGGTGGAAAACGCCCGGCGGCGCGCGATCGGAAAGCGCTCGACCGCATCCCAGGCGGCCGCCACCTTCTCCTCCTCCGCGACATGCCAGGACCAGGGCGAATCCCGCCCGTGATCGAAGACGAGGATGTCGGGCGCGAGCCTCGTTGCCTGCATGAGGGCGCGGTGCGGATCGGTCATCTCGTGGAGGCAGAATTCGAAGAGCACGACATCCGCGCGCAAGGGCAGCGTCCAGGCGAGAAAGTCGGTGCATACATAGGCGAAGCGATCGGTGAGGTGCTCGCGTTGCACGGCCTTCTGCAGCTGCTCGATCGCCGGCAAGTCGCGATCGACCGCGATCACCGCGCTCGCCTCGCGGGCATAACCGATCAGTTGCCCGCCGCCCCCGCCGATCGTGATCACGGTCTTGTCCCGCACGCTGTAGAAGTCCGTCAGATTCCGGACCATGAGCGCGTAATCGGTCGCCATGCGAAAGACTCCTCGAAGACTGCTTGCCAATCGCTGCCCTCGGAAGGCTGGTCTCGAAAGACGGCCCCTTCGCGCTTGTCGAAACGCGAACGGCAGCGCTCCTCTTCGTCGCTACATCCGGTCCAGATTCCCGCCGAGCATCGCGCGCAAGTGACGCCCTTCGATGTTGCCCGTGGCCAGCAGCTCTTCCAGAAACGCCCACACCGGCTCCTCGCCGGAAGCGAGCATCCACGGCGTGAGGTCGAGGTGCACGCGGTCCCAACCGAGGCGGCCGAGCAGGGAAGCGAGCTCCGCGGGCGGCATCGGGCCGTCCAGAGAGACGAGAAAGAAGAAGCGCTTGCGCGGATAGGCTTGCGGATCGGGGATTCGCTCGCCGCGCGCGGGAAAGATCCTCACGAGCGCCTTTCCTTCGGCCGGCAATCCCGAGACCCAGGCCGTGTCGGGGCGGACGAGAAAGAGCGCGCCTTCTCGAGCAAAGGAGGCCAGCGAATCGGAAACGATGTCCCTGCTCGTCGCCGATGTCCCATCGAGCAGGCTGACGTGCAAAGCGCGAAGCAGCGGACGATACGCGGGCGGAATCTCTTGCGGATCGCGAAGCCCGATCAACCGGCCGTGCCTCCACTCCCGCGCCGCCCCGCGCACGCGGGGGAGGCCATCGATCAGGCGAGCGTCGCCTTCATCCTGCCGCGCGATTCCGGCCAGGTACGTGGGCGATGCAAACTCCCCGCCATCGAACCACTGCGTCGAAGCGGCGATCGCATCGGGAGCGGAAGGGAGGTCCGCGTCTCCTTCGCCGCCCTGCCCTCCGCGCGCGTTCGCGCCCGTGAAGTCCACTTGATAGGCGGTATTCAGCAGCGCCCGCCCAGCGCGATGCCCGCAGGCCAGCGGTTGCGGCCAATCGGCGAGAAAGCGGATCCAGCGCTCCGCGGCGCGCCCTACGCCCTGGACCGCCAGGGTGTCGATCCAGGCGAATTCGTCGTCGAGACAGTGATAGAACTTGTGCTCGCCGTCGCTCCACAGATTGCTCGTCGGCACGCCCGCGTTGCGAAACGGCGCGTGATCGCTTCCGTCTCCGCCCCAGGCGCGCGTCAGATTCAAGCTGTCGAGCACGCCCGGATCGAGAGCCTCTCGAAAGGCGCGCAGAATCCAGGGATATTGCTCTCCGCCGCCGAGTCCGGTCTTGCCCGATCCGTGCCCGGCCATGTCGAAGTTCACCATCATCACCGCGCGATCGAGGTCGATGGGCGGATGCGCCGCGAACGCTTCGGCGCCCAGCAGGCCTTGCTCCTCTCCCGCGAATGTGGCGAAGACGAGCGTGCGCCGCGGCCGGTCGCCGCGCGCGAAGGCGCGCGCCAGCTCCAGCACGACCGAGGCGCCCGAAGCATTGTCATCGGCGCCGTTGAAGACGCGTCCGAGCGCGTCCATGCCGACGTGATCCATGTGCCCGCCGATGAGCACGATCTCGTCGCGCAGCCGCCGATCGCCACCCGGGATCATGGCGACCGCATTGCGCGCCAGGCCCTCGGGCCCGCGCTCCACTTCGAAAGCGATGCGGATGCGTTTTCCGGTCGCGAAGGGATCGGGTTTGCTCGCGATCGCCGCCTCGTACTTGGCGCGTTCGCGGCCCGTTTCCATGAAGAGCAGGTCGGCCACGCGATGCCCGACATACGCCACGGGAGTCGTGGGGAAATACGAACCGGCGTGCACCGCGCCGCCGTGCACCGGGCGGCTCTCCTGCACATACAACACCGCGGCGGCCCCGCGCGCGACCGCCGCATGCAGGGTGGAGTCGCGCGTAGTCTCGAGATCCCAGTCGAAGCCGTTGGCGGGCGCGCCGCGGAAGATGAGCACCACTTTGCCGCGCACATCGATGTCGCCGTAGTCGTCCCACTCGCGGGCCGCGTCGCTCAACCCGTGCCCGACCACGATGACTTCCGCGGTCACCTTCCCCGAGCCGCTGTTGGTGACCGGATCGAAGTCGTTGCCGTAGAGCAGCGGCACATTTCCATAGGGGCTGTCGAGCAGTTCCATGCTCGCGGCGCGGACCTCCGTCGCCAGCATGGGCACGCGCTGGAAGAAGCTGCCCGCTTCCCCTGCGGGAAGGAGACCGGCGCGTTCGAATTCGCGCGCGGCAAATTCCTCCATGCGCGCGCCGCCCGGGCTGCCGCTCTTGCGCCCTTCGTAGTCATCGCCCGCGATCTCGGAGATCATCGCCAACGCGCGGCGATGATCGAAACGCGGCTCGGGCATGGCGGCCGCGACCGCGGCCGCGCCGGTCACGGGCTCGCCGGTGGCCGCAGGCTTGGCCGCCGCCTGCGCGGATGGCGCCGCGGCGCAAAGTGAGACGGCGAAGAGGAAGATGCAGACGGGGAAGCGCGTGAAGCGAGCGATGAAGCGCTTGCGAGCGGCGAGGCGCTTGCGAGCGGCGAGGCGCGTGCGAGCTGCGAGGCGCGTGCGAGCTGCGAAATCGTGAAGCGTCATCGAATGTATCCCAGCGCGCGCAACCGCTCGCGCATGCGTTCGTCGATCGTGACCTGTTCGGGAGGAAGCGCCGGCACGCCGCTGAAATGACTCGCCATGCTGGCGAGCATTCGCTCCACGCGCTCCCCATTCGCGGGGGCGAGGTCGCGCGTTTCCCGCGGATCATTCGACAGATCGTAGAGGAACACGCCCGCGTGGACATTCGGAGCTTCCGAATATTCCGTGCGGCTCTCGGGAGGGACGAGGCTCAGGTCGCGCTCCTCCACGCGAATGAGCTTCATCCCCGAGAAAAGCAGGGCGCGTTGACGGAAGCCGGGCGGACGGTTGCGCTCGATGAAGAGCGGGCGGTCGGAGAGCGACGGGCCGGAGGAATGCGGCGCCAGCATGTTTGCGCCGGGAAGGCCGGCGGGAGGCGCGACCCCGAGCAAGGCGAGCATCGTCGGCAGGAGATCGATCTGCTGCACGATCGAATCGTCCTTGCCCGGCGCGATGCCGGGCCCGCTCACCATCAACGGCACGCGCACCACTTCCTCGTAACAGGTCTCGTGGTATTGCGCGCCGTGCTCGCCGAATTCCTCGCCGTGGTCGGCGGTCACGATCACGAAGGTGCGATCGAGGAGCTTCTTGCCGCGCAGGACATCGAGCAGTCGCGCAATCTGCGCGTCGGTGTGCGCGATCTCTTGGTCGTAGCGGTCGCTGTCGGTGTCGCCGAATTCGGCCCACGACGCATGGGGCAGATAGGCGAAGTGAGGATCGAAGTAATGCACCCAGACGCAGAAGGGCTGCTTGACGCTCTTCAGGTCCTCAATGGCGAGCCCGGTCAGTTCCTGGGAAGTCTCGATCGCGTGCGGATCGCCGCGGTCGAGCACGGAAGCGTCGAAATGCGCGAATCCCTGATCGAACCCGTAGACCGCGGTGAGGAGAGTATGGCTGACATAGGCCCGCGTGTCGTAGCCCTGGGCCGCCAGCAGAGTCGCAAGCGTGGGGATACCCGACTTCAACCGATAGTTGAAGTCGACCGCCTGGTGATCTTTCGGATGGAGACCGGTCATGATGGTCGCCATCGAAGGCAGCGTCCAGCCTGACTGGCTGTAGGCGCGGGAGAAGACGAGGCTGTTCGCCGCGAGGCGATCGAGCGTGGGCGAGGTCGGCCGCGCATAGCCGTTGCCGCTCAGGCGGTCGGGCCGAAGCGTGTCGATGGAGATGAGAAGCAAATTGGGCGGCCGGTTCTCGTTCGATTGACAGGTGAGCAACGCAGCGGGCAAGAGCAGGCCGAGCGCGAGAAAGAGGATCTTCCTTCGCCGGCCGCCCACCGCCCCGTTGAGCGCCCTTCGCCTCGCCCCGTGCTCGCCGCAAAATGCCTTCATCGCTGACCTCGCCGATGGCTTTCCGCTCCGCCCTCTGGGCCTCATGAGCCGCGCATGCTCTCCATGCTCGCGCGCGACGCCCTTCTGTGGCGCCGGCTGCGCACCGATGCTTCCCTTGGAGGCCGCTTCGGAAAAACATCACTATAGACCTGCAAGTTGCCCTGGAATAGGGCCGATCGGCCGGGGCGCGCGGGGGCCGCGGACCGGTCCGCCGACGAGCCGGCAATCCGTGCGGGCCGAGGCTTGGCTTGACGGCAGCTCCGATGCTAGTCTCGCTCTTTCTGTCGAGCGACGAGGGCCTGTCGAGCCTGCCAACGAAGAGCGACGAAGGGAGAGCGCTCCGCACGCGCCCTTGCGCCTGCGGATTTCGCGGGGCGATCCGCGGAACCCTCGCATGCGAAAGACGGTGGGTGTGGAGTACCCGATCGCAGGCCTCGTCGAGAAACCGGAATGCATCCGGTCCCATTCCGCGCTCGCTCGGATGCGCGGTTCACGCAAGGAAACAAACGGTCCTATGCCATCAAGCCCATCTTCCGGACATGCGCCTGCGGCGCGCGCGGCGAGCTCGGCGGGCGCGGCCGCGAAAGAACGCTCCCATTTCCATGCGAGGCGCGTGAGCCTCCGCGAAGGGATCCTCCTCGCCGTCATCGTCCTGGCCGGAGTGCTGTTGCGCGTATCGTACTTGTCGGAGTTCCAGCGCGAGCCCGTCTTCCACGCGCCCATTTCGGACGCCGCGTTTCACGATTACTGGGCGCGCGGGATCGTGAGCGGAAACTGGGCGGTCGCGGAAGGCGAGCCCGATCCACGCATTCCCCAGGTGCCCTTCCTGCGCCCTCCCGGCTATGCCTATTTCCTCGCGGGCATCTACAAAGTGTTCGGCGCCGATCCGCACAGCGCGCGCGTTTTTCAAATGGTGCTCGGCCTCGTGAATGTGGTCCTCGCGTTCCTGCTCGGGCGCGCGATCCTGGGACGCACCGCGGGCTTCCTGCTCGCGGCCTTCTGTTCGCTCTATTGGGTATTTCCCTACTACGAGGCCGAACTGCACGCGCCCGCGATCTTCATCACCCTCGCCCTGCTTCTCTTTCTCGTGCTGCATTCCTGGCTGCAGAAGCCCGATGCGAAGAAGGTCTTCGCGGCCGGGCTGATCACCGGCGCGTTGGCGCTCTTGCGCGCTGAGACGCTGCTCTTCGTCCCGGTCGCATGGTGGTGGATGGCCTGGGCGCGCAAACAGGCGCCGGCCGGGTCGGGGAAATGGGCCGCGTGGCGGCCGGGCGCGATCTTCGCCTTGGCGACGGCGCTCGCGATCGCCCCGGCGACCCTTCGCAACGCGGTGGTCGCGAAGGAATTCGTTCCGATCTCGGCCAACGCGGCGATCAACTTCTACATCGGCAACAACGAGACGAGCGACGGCGTGACCACGCGCATTCCGGGTCTCAGCGAAATCGCCGGGACGGCCGGGTGGAGCTGCTTCTCGTACGATCAGATCATCCAGGCGATGTCGCAACAGGAGGGGCGTCCGCTCACCTACACGGCCGCGTCGAGGATCTTCAACGACCGGGCGTTCGACTACATCTCCGGGCACTTCGGGCGCTTTCTCGCTCTCACGCTGAAGCGCGCCGCGCTCTTCTGGGGACCCGATGAGGTGGCCAACAACAGCGCCATCGCCGACGAGAAGGCTCACAGCGCCGCGCTGCGCTGGAACCCCGGCTTCGCGCCGGTATTCGGGCTCTCGCTGCTCGGGCTGATCTTGATGATCGCGCAACGCAAGGCGTCGCAGCGCGGGCCGGGTCAAAAGCGCGGCCGCATCTTCGCGATGCTGGGGGGAGTGGGCGATGAACCGCGCCCGGCCGTGGGCGAGCGCCAGGTCGCCGGGTCGAGCGCACCGCCCGGCACCGCGATGCCGCTCCTGATCGGCCTCTTCGTGCTCGCGGGATTCGTCGCCGTGCTGCCTTTCATCGCCGCGTCTCGATTTCGCGCCCCGTACATTCCCTTCATCTTCGTCTTCGGCGCATTCGGGTTGGAGCGGCTGATCGCGTGGTGGCGACGAAAATCCTGGCGGCCTTTGGGGATCGCCCTCGGCCTGGCGGTGGTGTTCACGATCCTCGGGAGCATCTCGTTCGCGGGATACCGCACCGATCCCGCCTGGTGGCACACCGATCGCGCGCTCGCGCTTTGGAGGGCCGATCGCGTGGACGAAGCGGCCGCGGAATTCCGCACCGCGCTGGGGAAGAACCCGGGCTTTGTCGATGCCCATGTCTGGCTGGCCGGATTGCTCACGCAGCAAGGCAAGCTGCAAGAGGCCGAAAGCCACTACGCCCTCGTGCTTCAGCACCGGCCCGATCGCATCGACCTTCGGCTGAAACTCGGATCTCTGCTGCTGCAACTCGACAAGCCCGCGGAAGCGAAGATCCAGCTCGAAGAAGTCGTCCGCCGCAATCCGAATCTCTTCGAAGGGTGGTTCGAATACGGTCGCGCGCTGGACGGCGTGGGAGAAGTGGAAGCGAGCCGCACGGCCTTCGCGCGTTCGCTCGAATTGAATCCCGACGAGCCCTCTGCCTTCGTCAATCAAGCGGTTGCGCTCATGCGGGCGGGAAAGGCGGCCGAGGCTCTGCCCTTGCTGCAGCGCGCGGTGCAGATGAAGCCCGATCTCGCTCCCGGGTATCTTTGGCTGGGGCAGGCCTACGCGGAAACGAAGGAGAGCGAGAAAGCGCGCGCGGCCTATCAAGAGGCGATTCGTCTCGATCCCAAGAACCCGCTTCCATATGTCTACATCGGCGTGCTGGCAAACGGGCAGCAGAATGTCGAGGAAGCCGCGCGCTGGTTCCGCATGGCCATTGAAGCGGACCCCAACAACAGCGCCGCCCACTTCAATCTCGCGGGCATGCTGGCCACGCAGGGAAAGATCGACCAGGCGATCGCGGAGTTCGAAGAGGTCCTCCGCCTCGAGCCCGGCAATCAGGCCGCCCGGCAGTATCTGGCGCGCTTGCGCTCCAACCGGCGGCTATGAGCGCCGAGCCGGTGGAGCGCGCGGGCTTCTCTTTCCCTGCGCGACGATCGTGAGGAAACGGTTCCGGGCTCACAATCCCAACGCGAATCCCACGCCGACCATCTCCGCGTCCCGAAACGCCGGCGGCAGCGCGCCGTGCACGAGCTTGAGCAGCACCGCGGTGCGCGTGTCGTCGGTGACATACCACTTCCACGAGAGCTCGACGATCGATTTGCCGTCGCCCGTATCCAGATCGTGAAAGAGGCGATAGCGCGTCTCGAGATCGAGAGGCCGGAGGAGCGGCACGAGCGCGGTCAGCTCGGCGTCGAGGCGGTGCCGGTCGGGCAGGTCCGCATCATGGCGGCGCGTCTGCTTCAAGAAGGTGTAGCTGACGCGCAGGGTGGGCGGAAGAAAGCCGCGCGGCATTTCGATCGCGCGAAAGTCCTGGTCGGCTTCGATGCCGAGGGGCGCGATCTGCAATCCGAGCGCGTGCACGCGCCCGCCTCCCAGCCATTCGGGGCCGGGCATCGTGAAGCGGCGCAGATAGCTGATCGAGATTTGCGCATCCAGCGCGTTGTGCGCCTGATCGGAGCTGCGGTCGACGGCGAACATGCCTTCGGTCACGAACCTGCAATGAATCGCCTCCGCCCCGAGCCGGCGGCGAAAGAGAGGCAGATCCACTTGGCTCTCCAGATCGATGCCCACCCGGTGCTCTTCGCCTTCGAGCGTGCGGACATCGAGCGTTCCGGTGAGATGCCGGTCGACGAGACGCACGAAGCGAACGAAGCCGTTCGCGGGGCCGGCGAGATCGTCCTCGGCGGGGGCCACCCGCACGCGCGCGGCCGCGATGTCCGGGAAGTCGAGAGAGAGCAGCCAGACGACGCTCGCATCGAAGCGCCCGAACAAGACGGCGCCGGTCGTCTGGTCCTGCTTCTTTCCCGCGCCGCGCCAGACGACGCGCTCGATCCTTGCGAGCGAGGAATCGTTGGCGCTTTGCAGGGAGTAATGGGCCGGATCGACCACCTCGTTCACCGGCAACTCGACCGCGCGGTTCTTGTCCGAGCGAAAGAGGACCACGATGTGCCTGTCGTAGGCGGAGGACTCGGGCCAATCGAGAGGCGTCCTCGCAAGAAAGGCCTGCGTGCCTTCGATGCTCACCGGCGCGCGCGCGAGCGCCGGTGCGCAGAAGGAAGCCATCAGGAAGAGCAACACCAGCGCGGACGCCCGCGGGCCGGGATGCGAAGAAGAGGCGGATGCGCGCGACGCGTCGGGCGAAGATGCAGCCGATTCCTTGGGCGCGGACGGAGAGGATGCGGACGAATCTTTCTCGAGCATCATCACGCGCTCGGCGATCCAATCGCGAATCGAGCGCATCTTCCGATTCCACCGCAGGAAGACGCGCTCGGAAAGCTCATCGATGCGATAGCCCTCCTCGCGAAAGGTCTCCGCGACCGACTGGACCAAGGCTTCCTTCCAGAACGACGGCCACGCGCTGGGAGAGGAGCCGGGCAGAACGCCGCGCAAAGGCAGCTCGAGAAACTCGGTGACGGAGGGAAGCGGCGGAGCGCGCCGGATCACCCGATAGACGGCCCGATGCAGCAACACGCCCACGCGATCGCGAGTCATCGCCATCCTCCTCTCGCGAATGTGACCCGTCCTCCCGCGAGGCAATCGGCGGGAAAGCCCAGTTCACGAACGACAACCGCGGCGATGATGACAACTGAGGTATAGGCAGATGGCGGGGGGTCGTCCAGACGGCGCCTCAAGCGTTCGCGGGCCTCGTGCGCCTTGTGCGCAGTGGATCGTGCTCCTGAGGCTCGGAGCATGTGGCTGCGTGCGCGTGGTGTGGTCGCCGGGACCGGAAGGCTTCCGCGGGGACGGCGCGCGCTTAAGACAGTTCGCGCAGGGGGCGCGCGCCTCGTACGCTCGGCGTGTTGAACACCTGTAGCTCCTGAAGGCCGGGGCGTTCACGCCTCGCTTACGCCCCGCCGGGAAGCCTTCCGGTCCCGGCTCCCTCATCGGCGCACGCGTCATTCTTCGAGCGATGTGGATCGCGATCCGGTGCGCATGAGGCGCAATGCAGGCGCGCGGGGCAGTCGCGATTGCCGTTACGCTTGCATGCGCGAGCCCGCGCCGATTACTGGAATTTGCCCTTCAGGCATCCCCAGCTTGTCGGTTGGGCTGAGGTCTGCGGCAATGCGAGGGTAGCCACATACTGCGGCGGGTCGGTCAACGCCCAGATCTCGCCGTCGCAGCTCAAAGCCCAAGAGGGCTCGTACCCGGCTTCCTGGTCAAGCTCGAGCGCGCACCACTCCCGGTCGCTCGGGAGCGTGCGCCAGAGGGAGGCCGGCCCGAAGATGCCGAGCGTCCAGATCTCGCCGTTCGGCTTGAGGCCGAAATACTGGCGGGGATGAATGGTCTTTCTCGCGAAGTCCGCCCACGGACCGGGTCCGAACGAGCCGACCGCGTTTGGAAGATTGCCCGGGACGAGCTGCCACATCTGGCCGTCGTCCGCAACGCCGACCCAGGAGTCGTCCTCCGTCCAGATCGCGAGCCATTGTTCTGCGAAGGCGGGGACTGCGAGCAGGGCGATGAGAGCCACGATGGCAACGAGTCTCTTCATGGCACGCCTCCTTGTCCGATCGCAAGCCAATCGGCGGCCATGATAGCAGAAAACGGCTATTCAAAAGTCCGAGGAGCGAGTCAGGAGCGGGCTTGCGCGGAGGCGGCGCGCACTTCTTCCGCCGAGGGAATGCGACCCCACCACGCGTTCATCACGACGCCGCGATCGAGCAGGAAGGTCGAAGGCAAGCGGCGATAATACTGGCGCAACACGCGTTCGGGCGAGCTGCCGACGGGGAAGCTCGGCTGATGCTGGAGACGCCACGCAAGCGCCTGCCCGGGCTTGCCCGCGAAGATCGCGGCGACTTGCGGCAAGATCTCTTCCTGTTTCGTCTGCGCCAGGCTCGCGACGCCTGCATCGCAGGGCGCGCAGTCCGTCCCGACCAGCGCGACCAGCGTGCGGCCTTCGTCGAGGGCGAACGGCAAGCCTTCGGAAGTCATGCGGGAGAGATCGCTGCCCGGTCCGATTCCGACGACGATGCGATCGAGCGGAAGCGCGGTTCCGAAGACGACGAGCGCGAGCGCGGGAACGAGCAGCGCGGCGAAGAGCCGTTGCCGCCACGCAGGGGTTCGATAACCGCGCACCAGCCAGAGCCCTGCCAGCGAGGTCGCGATCACGAGCGCGTCCTCGATGATCACCTCCTTCGGCCCGCGCTCGATCATCCGGCCGAAGCATCCGCAGTCGCTCAGGCTGCCCTGCTTCCAGGCGTAGGCCGTGACGCCGATGAAGCCGAGCATGAGGAGGATGTTGAACGCGAAGGAGAGGCGCGGCCATACGAACGCGATCAACGCCGCGCCGAGGATCAATTCCACGGCGATGAAGAGAAACGCGAGCCACGTGGACCAGGAAGCGGGAGTCACCCGATGGGCGGTGATCTGGTCGGCAAAGAGCGCGGGATCGCCCGCCTTCAGGAAAGCGGCGAGCACCAACACCCCGGCGCCCAAGAGCGCGAATGCGTAGGCGAGAAGGAACCGCCAGCGCGGAAGGGGAGCGGAAGAGGTCTCGGCGAAGAGCCTCATCGACTTCCACCGCTCGCGCGGGAGAGAATCGCGGCCAGATCCGCCTCGACCGACTTGTGAGGCTCATCCACGATGCGGCCGATCTCGATTCCGCTGATCAGCGCGACGATCGTGGGCGTGGCCTTCACTTCGAATTCGCCGAGCATGTCGGCGGGCTGCTCCATGTTTTCGTCGACGCCGACGCAGGTGAGCGTGAGGGCGGGATTCGCGGCGGCATCGAGTGAGGCGAGGAGCGCCGGCAACACCGACTTGCAGGTGCTGCACCAGGTGCCGAAGAAGGCCAGGATCTCGACCGGCTCCGTGTTTGCGGCGAGCGTGGCGACGGCAGCGGCATCCGGACGATAGGCGCGCGCATGGCGGGCGTACGCCGGTTGGCGCGCTTCCAGATCGGCGCGCTCGATCGCGCCGATCAATGGAGGCGCGGGCTCGATCTGGATGTCGCCGCCGGCGTAATGAAACATCATCCGCCCTTGGTTGTCCGTGGATACCGCGCCCGCATCCGTTCCCGACGGGCTCGTTCCGCCCGGCGAAGGACTGGCCTGCACCTGTCCGGCCACGTCGAGAAATGCCGCCCGCGGATACGCGGTCGCGCGCATCGTGGAGAGCTGCACGATGTAGGCGAATTCGCCTTCGGCGGGGAGAACGAGCATCGTTTGATAATCGGAACTGTCGAACACTTCGCCGAAGATGGTACGCGACTGCGCGCCCGTCGGTGAAGATTTCGGGTTTGCCTGCCCGGTAGCGCCCTTCTCCAAGCACGCGACCAGGCCGGGATTCTCGATCCAGCCCGCATTGGGCGACGAGGATTGTGCATACGCCGGTTGCGCCGTCAGGCAAGCGAGCGCGCCGAGGGGCGAAGGCGCGGGAGGGCAAGTTCCCAGGATCGACCCCATCGCGAAGAGCGACAACAGCGCGGAAAACGCCGTCGCGGCGAGAAGGAACAGGCCCACGCGCGATCGGAAATTTCGGGAGACTGCGAGCGAAGCAAGGGGGGCTCGTTCCGCCGGTATCGTCTCGTGTGTCGCCATGATCCCTCGATCCCGTCGTTGATGGACTCGGTGGGGCGCGTCAATGGCTGGATGCAGCCATCGTTTCATCTTCGGCTGTCCCATGGGCCGGTCGCGTTTCCCAACCCCCGCCGGAAGCGCGGGGTTCCCGCTTGCGGGCACGGGCCCGGGCGCTTGCGTCCGCCTCGCCTGCTCGCCCGCCTCGGCTCCGCGCGCCACGCGCCATGCCCCGGCCGTCCTATTCGATGAGGGCCAGCTTCTTGTTCTGCTCGACGATGTCTCCGCGCTTGACCCACAGCTCCTTGACGGTTCCGTCGATGGGGGCGCAGATCTCGTTCTCCATCTTCATCGCTTCGAGAACCACGATCACATCGCCCGCCTTGACCGCGTCTCCCTGTTGCACGGGAACCCGGATGATCAAGCCGGGCATGATCGCGGTCAGCAGGCCGTTGCCCGCGACCGCGCCGGCCGCGGCGCGGAGATCGGCGAACGAACGCTGCTCGAGGCCCTCCGTAGCGAAGAGATGTCCCACTCCGTCGACGATCGCCTGGCCGCTGCTCAGCTCGACATTCAGCTTGGTTTCGCCGAAGTCGACGGTCGCGCCCGAGATTCGCGGTTCGTATCGCTTGCCATTGACGACGATCGCCCGGCCTTGCTGCTCGATCGTGTAGGCCGTGCCGTCGAGATGCAGCGTAAAGCTCTTGCCCATGCGATCTCCTTGTTCTCTTAGATGCCGATTCCGACGCCCGCGGGCGCGGCGCGTCCCGCGCGCTTCCACGCATTCCCGCTTCCCGCATCGCACGGCTGCGCTCCCTTGCGCGTGCGCGCCTGCAACACTTGCGCGGCGACCGCCGCGGCCACCATCTCCCGCCGGTCGATGCCGGCGCGGACTTGGCTCAGGAACGGGCGGGCCACTTGCGGGAAGAGCGCGTACGACAGGATGTCCTCTTCCGAGCGGGCGAGCTCGCCGATTTCGGTGCGGGCCTTCTCCATGCCCGGCGGCAAGAGGTCGGCGGGCCGGACGCTGATCGGCTGCTCCTTGCCGATCACCTTCGCGCGGATGGCCTCGTCCATCGGCGCAGGCGGGCGGCCGTAGTATCCGCGGAAGTAGTTCTTCACCTCTTCGGGGACGACCTTGTAGCGCTCGCCCAGCACGACATTCAGCGTCGCTTGCGTGCCGACGATCTGGCTCGAGGGCGTGACGAGCGGGGGATAGCCCATCTCGCGGCGCACGCGCGGGATTTCCGCGAGCACATCCATGTACTTGTCTTCCTTGCCCTGCTCACGAAGCTGCGAGACGAGATTCGACAGCATGCCGCCCGGCACCTGGAACTGGAGCACATTCACATCCACGCCCGCGATGCCGCTCTCGAAATGCAGGTAACGCTTGCGCACTTCTGCGAAGTAGCGCGCGACTTGCGCCAGGCGCGCAAGGTCGAGGCCCGTGTCGCGCGGCGTTCCCTGAAGGGCGCTCACGATCGATTCCGTGGGCGCTTGGGAAGTGAGCAGCGCCATCGAGGAGATCGCGGTGTCGACGACATCGACGCCCGCCTCGGCGCCCTTCAAGAGGACCATGCTCGCCATCCCGCTGGTGTAGTGGGTGTGCAATTGCACGGGAATCGAGAGGCGCTCCTTCAGCGCGGAAATCAGCTCGAAGGTGGGGTAGGGCGCGAGCAGGCCGGCCATGTCCTTGATGCAGATCGAATCGGCGCCCATCTCGGCCAGCTCTTCGGCCAGGGCGACGAACTTCTCGTTGTCGTGCACCGGCGAGAGCGTATAGGAAATCGTGGCCTGCAGGTGCTTGCCCGCGCGCTTGACCGCTTCCATCGCGCGCCGCATGTTGCGCGTGTCGTTCAAGGCGTCGAACACGCGAAAGATGTCGATCCCGTTGCGCGCCGCGGCGGCCACGAAGGCGTCGACCACATCGTCGGGATAGTGCTTGTAGCCGACGAGGTTCTGTCCGCGCAGGAGCATCTGCATGGGGGTGTTCGAAATCGCGCGGCGCAGCGCGCGCAGCCGCTCCCAGGGGTCTTCGCCGAGGAAGCGCATCGCCGAGTCGAAGGTCGCGCCGCCCCACATCTCGAGTGAGTGGAAGCCCACCTTGTCGAGATCCTCGGCGGCGGGGAGCATGTCGACGGTTCCCATGCGCGTCGCGAGCAGCGATTGGTGCGCATCGCGCAGGACGGTGTCGGTGATCTTCAATGGGTTGCCCATGGTTCCCTCTCGAATCAACCGCCTTCCGGTCGCGACCCGGGTCCCTTCGTGGACCGCGAGGGCGCGCCTCCGGCGGGAGCGCTCTTTCGCTCTGCCCGCGTTCAGCGGCGGCAGGCCCAAGGCCGTCACAAAAGCAATCGGGAGATGCTACACAAGCGAACGCCCCGCCGCAACCGCCTCCGCGACCGCAGGCGCGGCGGCGCCCGGGCCGGGCCGCAGGCCCGCGGCTGGACCGCACTTGCCGCGAGGGGTAGATTGACCCGCGTCAGGCGGCGAGCGGAGCGGTTGGCCGCGGGGGAGGATTCATGAAGCTGCTCAGGCAATTGTCGGAAGCGTTCGGCGGATCGGGTTACGAAGACGAAGTGGCCGCAATCGTTGAAGCGGAGCTCGCTCCGCTCTGCGATCGCGTCTGGACCGACACGCTGGGCAATGTGATCGGCTTCAAGCGCGGGCGCGGCGGGCGAGGCGGACGCCCCGCCGGGAAGCAGGCAAAGGCGAAAGCCAAGACCTCCCAGGCGGCGGGCGCGCGCAAGCGCGTGATGCTCGCCGCGCACATGGACGAGATCGGCTTCGTCGTCAGTCACATCGACGACAAGGGCTTCCTGCGCGTGCTGCCCGCGGGCGGCTTCGATCCGCGCACGATGATCGCTCAGCGCGTCTGCGTGCTCGGCAAAGGGCGCGCGCGTCTCCGCGGGCTTCTCAATGTGGCCGGAAAGCCGATCCACATCCAAAGCCCCGAGGAGCGGCGCAAGGAGCTGAAGATCGCCAACTTCTTCGTCGATCTCGGTCTCTCCGCATCCGAAGCGCGCAAGCGGGTCGCGATCGGCGATCGGGTCATCTGGGAGCGCGGCTTCCTCGAGATGGGCGATTGCGTCACCGGCAAGGCGCTCGACAATCGCGCCGGCGTCTATGTGATGATCGAGGCCCTGCGGAGAATCTCGTCCCGGGCGCGGACGCAGGGGCCGGGCAGTCCATACGACATCTATGCGGTCGGCACCGTGCAGGAGGAAGTCGGCCTGCGGGGAGCCTCGACTTCCGCCTATGCAGTGCAGCCCGACATCGCGATCGCCCTCGATGTGACTCTGGCCGTCGACATCCCCGACGGCGAGGACCATCAGCGGGTCACCGAGCTGGGCAAGGGCGTCGCCCTGAAGATCATGGATTCGGTGTCGATCTCGGACGCCGGCCTCGTGCAGGAATTCCGCGAGCTGGCCGAACGTCACAACATCGCGCATCAATTCGAGGTCCTCCCTCTGGGCGGCACGGACGCGGGGCGCATGCAGACGGCCCGCGGCGGCGCGCGCGCGATCACGCTCTCGGTGCCGTTGCGCTATGTGCATTCGGTCAACGAGTGCGCGCACGGGCGCGATCTGCGGGCGGCGATCGACTTGCTCGCGGCCTATCTGGCGGGGGACTAGCCCGGATGATTCATAAAGCTCGTCGCAGCAGAGATTTCATAAATCATCCGGGCTAGCGCTTCCCTCGCGTCTTGGGCTGCGAAGGCTGCGAGATCTCTGCGAGCGCTTCGTCGTACTCCGCTTCGTCGGATCCGTGCACCGCGAGATCGCCGAGGCTGAGCATCCCGATCGGCTTGCCGTCCCGGTCGCAGACGAGCAGGTGCCCAATCTGATGATCGCGCATCTTGCGCGCGAGCAGGCGGAGCGATTCGGGCGCACGCATGTTCGACCGTGCAGCGTCCGCGCGACGGCGTGACGCGAGAGGGCTCCATGCCAGAACTGCCCGACATCACGATCTACCTGGAAGCGCTGCAGAAGCGCATCTCGGCGACAAAGCTGGAGCGCGTCCTCCTGCCGAGCGCGTTCGTTCTTCGATCTGTCGATCCTCCGATCGAGGATGCGTTCGGGCGGCGAGTCGTTTCGCTGGATCGAATCGGCAAGCGGATCGTGATCGGGCTCGCAGGACGACGATTCCTGGTCATCCACCTCATGATTGCCGGCCGCCTGGCGCTCGCCGTTCTCGAGTTCGAAACCGGGTTCCTCATCCTGACCGAAGCGGGCAGCAAGCGCCGCGCATCGCTACACTATGTGAGCGGCGAGCGCGCGCTCGGGGAGTTCGATCCGGGCGGCCTCGAGCCGCTCGCTGCCGGCCTGTCCACCTTCGAGCAAGCCTTGACCCGCGAGAGCCACACCTTGAAGCGCGCGCTCACCGATCCGCGGCTGTTCAGCGGCATCGGCAATTCCTATTCCGACGAGATCCTCCATCGCGCGCGGCTCTCGCCGTTCAAGCTGAGCGGGCAGCTCAATGCGGAAGAAATCCGCCGGCTGCACGAGGCGACTCGCGAAGTGCTGCGCGAGTGGATCGAACGGCTGCGTGCGGAAACCGGCGACCGCTTTCCCGAGAAGGTGACGGCCTTTCGTCCCGGGATGGCCGTGCACGGCCGTTATGGCTTGCCTTGTCCCGTTTGCGGCGCGCCGGTGCAACGGATCGTCTACGCCGAAAACGAAGCGAACTATTGCCCGCGATGCCAGACGGGCGGGCAAGTTCTCGCCGACCGCGCGCTCTCGCGGCTGCTCAAGAAGGAATGGCCGCGGACATTGGAGGAGTTGGAAGAGCTGCGCGACAAGCGGGAAGCAAAATGAGTCCACGAGTGGGCGCGTGCAATCCAAGGCGGCGCGAAGCTCTCGGCGGAAAAGACCTCACGCCGCCCGCCAGGCATGGCCCAGGACATCCCGAAAGAGGAACGGAGGCGCGATCGCGATCACGCCTCCGTCGTGCGAAAGAGCATTCTCGTCGAAGCCGCGTTACCGAACCACGACCACCTTTCCCTGCGCATGCGATTCGGCGCCCGTCTGCCAACGATAGGTGTAGACGCCCGCCGGAACCTCTCTGCCCGCGTCGTCGCGTCCATCCCAACGCCACGCGGCCGCGCCGCCGGCGCGCAGAATGATGTCCACATCGCGCACCACGCGGCCGTCGAGGCCGGCGATCACGAGCCTGGCCGCGCCGCCTGCCGCTGTTTCGAGCTGAATGGATGTCGAGCCGCGGAAGGGATTCGGATAGCTCGAACCACGCGCGATCAGGCGGGGTTCAGCGACCGCGGTCGGATCGACGCCCAACGCGCCGTGCTCGTCCAGGCTCTGTGCGTAGACATCCGGCGCTCCGTTGCGCGTGTCTTCCCAGGCGATGCGCGTGGTTCCCGCCCCATCGATGAACAACGGCAGGCGCGACTTGCCGCTTTGCGCCGTGGAGACGAGCGTCGGAACCGCCGCCCAGACATTCGCGCCGGTCGCATCCAGCCGGTGCGCGACGAGACGGTCGCCCGTGAATCCGGCCGGGGTGTCGGTGTAGAAGCAGACGGCGCCGTCTCCCAGGGGCACCGCGCGAGGATACCCCTTGTACTCGGTGCTCACGGCCTGGAGCACGAGGCCGTCGTTTCCCCACATGCGGGCGCCGAGAGCCGAGAGACGCTGTCCGTAGATGCCCCGCTCATCCTGAGTCGAGTTGCGTTCGTTCCAGAAGACGAAGATCTCTCCGGTGTCGGCGCTGTAGGCGGTCGCCGGATCGACGTGCATGCGGGACGTATTGGTCGAGACGAGGACGCCATTGTGCGGGAACACTTCCGTGCCGGCGGCCGTCACGCGCTGGGCGAGCGAGACGATCGAGGTGCTGGGCGAGTAATGCCATCCGCATACGGCTCCGCCCGCTGCGTCCGAGAGGATCTCCGGCGCGTAGCCCAGCGGCACGGCGCCTCCGTCGAAGATCGCGACGAAGCTTGTCCAGACGGCCGAGCCGTGGGCGTCGAAGCGCTGCAGCCGGATATGGCGCGGGCTCATGTAGGCGCTGATGTCGCGCACCCACATGAGCAGCGCGTCGCCGCCATCGGAGGGCACGAGATCCGCGAAGGCCGGGGTCTCGTTGGCGACATGGATCACGACGAGGCCGCCGTCGGGGAGGCGCAGCGTGCCGTCGGGCCCCAGGCGTTGCATCGTCATCCAGCCCGTCCCGACGTCGGGGTTCGTGGCCCAGGCGAACACGAAATCGCCGTCGGAGGTCTCGCAGATGGCCGGCATCATGTCGGGAGCTGGGTCGTGCGAGAGGGTGATGCCGTCGGGACCCCAGACGAACACGCCATTCGGGTCGATCATGTACGCCTGCACATCCCAGTTGCCTGTGCGGCTGTCGTTGAACGCGAGCACGCAGTTGCCCGAGGAATCGCAGAGCAGATCCCAATCGGTAATCCAGCTTTCCTGCGGGTGGCTGCTCACGAGGATCCCGTTGTGCGGCCACATCTCGTTGCCGTTCTGGTCCAAGCGCTGCAGCCAGACGTCGTAGTTTCCGGATGCGTTGCTGAACCATCCGACATAGCAGCTGCCATCAGGCAGGCCCGCGATCTTGGGCAGGACCTGCTCTCCCGGCCCGTCGGCGACCGCGAGGTTGATCGCGGGGTCATCCGGCCAAACCGCGAGGGCCGTGGGGGGAACGCAGAGCGCGCAGAGCAACAGGGAGCCGAACGCGACGGCGAGGGAACAACGACGGGGGATGGTACGCATGGCAGGAACCTCCTGTTGAGGGTCTCGGACAGGCGGGCACGCAAGGATTCTACGTCTTTTCGGGAGAGAATCATAGCGTGAGGATGACATCCGCGAGGAGGCATCCCGCCCGGTGCCGATGGCCTCCGCATGAAGGGCCATCGCGGTCGCGGCGAGGCGACGATGAGGGTATACTGCCGCGATGCAAACGAGAAACCCCGCGCATGCGGTCGCTCCCGGGACGGTGCTCGTCGCCGTCTCGATCACCTCGTTCCTCGTTCCGTTCCTCTCCTCATCCATCAATCTCGCGCTGCCTGCGATCGGCCGCGACTTCGAGATGGGCGCGGTGCTGCTCGGCTGGGTCGCGACCTCGTTTCTCCTGACGACGGCGGTGTTCCTCCTTCCGTTCGGAAGCCTCGCCGATCTCACCGGCCGCGTGCCGCTCTACCGCGCCGGGCTCCTGCTCTTCACCGCGTCGTCCGCCTTGATCGCCCTCGCCAACGGCGCGCCGCTGCTGCTCACCGGACGCGCCCTGCAAGGCATTGCGAGCGCCGCGATCTTCGGCACCGGCATGGCCATTCTGACGAGCGCATACCCGGCGAGCGAACGCGGCCGCGTGCTCGGGATCAGCACGGCTGCGGTGTACGCGGGATTGTCGCTGGGGCCGTTTCTGGGAGGCGCGCTCACGCAACATCTTGGATGGCGAAGCATCTTCTGGTGCAATACGGCCCTCGGCGGCGTGAATCTGATTCTCGTCGCTTCGCGCTTGCGCGACGCCGCCTCTCACGCGCCAGCCTCCTCCGCGGGCGGCTCGCCGATACCACGCGGCTCGCGCCCCCGCGAAGGCACGCTCGGATCCGCGCGCTTCGATCTCGCCGGGGCGTTGCTCTACGGCCCCGCGATCTTTCTCTTCATGTACGGCATGTCGACTCTCCCGCGCGCGCAGGGCGCCGTCATGATCGTGGCCGGAGCGGCAGGGCTGGCCGCTTTTCTGCGCCACGAACAGCGCGTCGCGCTGCCGCTCCTGCATGTCGAGCTGCTGCGTCGCAATCTCCCGTTCACGCTCTCCAATGTCGCCGCGCTCATTCACTACAGCGCGACCTTCGCGGTCGGTTTTCTGCTGAGCTTCTTCCTTCAGTACATTCAAGGCCGCTCGCCCGGCGGCGCGGGCACGATCCTGATCGTGCAGCCGGCGATCATGGCTCTCCTGTCGCCCGTCACCGGACGGCTCTCGGATCGCATCGAACCGCGCATCCTCGCCTCCGCCGGCATGCTCGTCACCACGATCGGGCTCGTTCTCCTGGTCTTCCTGCAACCGGCGAGTTCGCCCGTGCATGTGATCGTCGCGCTGGCGGTGCTGGGCATCGGCTTCGGGCTCTTCTCTTCCCCGAACACCAATGCGATCATGAGCGCGGTCGCCCCGCCGAAGTACGGATTCGCCGCGGGCATGCTGGCCACGATGCGCACGGTCGGCCAGGCGATGAGCATGGCCATCGCGCTGCTTCTCTTTTCGCTGATGATCGGCGGGATGGCGATCGGCCCCGCACAGCATCCGCAGTTGCTGCGCGCGCTGCGGTTGGCCTTCGGGCTTTTCGCGGTCCTCTGCCTCGGCGGCGCATTCGCATCGGCGGTGAGCGGGCGCATCCGGCCGGCGGCCGGCGAGAGCGCGCAATGAGTCAAGAGATGGGCAATGCCGAAAGGAAAGGGCAGGCAAGATGAGAGGTCCGGCCGTCATCCGTGCGAGCGCGCGCGTGTGGAGAGCCGCGTTGGTCGTTTCCATCCTCGCGCTGGGCGCTTCATCCCTCCCGGCGCAAACGCGGCCGTTCGTGAATGTCGAAGCGGGCGCGGCGTTCAACGGCTACAACGATGTGCGCATCCCTCCCGATACCGGTTCGGCGTTTTCGCTGACCGAAGACCTGTCCGTCGATCCGGCCGCGTTCTTCCGCCTGCGATTCGGCGTGCGCCTGGGCGAGCGCCACGAAGTGAGCGCGCTCATCGCGCCATTGCGATTCGACGCGAATGGTTCCTTCGATCGGCCGATTCAGTTCAACGGCGTCGAGTTCCCCGCCGGCACGCCGGTGGACGGAAGGTACCGCTTCGATTCCTATCGCCTGACCTATCTCTATCGCATCTGGCGCCCCAGCGAGACGACCGATCTTCATCTCGGACTGTCCGCGAAGATCCGCGACGCGGCCATCGGTCTCGAAGCGGCGGGCCTGCAAACCGAGAACACGAATACCGGCTTCGTTCCGTTGATCGCGTTCCGGCTGGAGTGGCGCGCGGCCGGGAGCTGGGCGCTGCTTCTCGAAGGCGACGCGCTCGCCTCGCCGCAAGGGCAGGGGCGCGCGGAGGATGTCTTTGCGGGGGTCGTGCACGCGATCCGTCCCAACCTGCGGGCGCGGGCCGGGTATCGGATCCTCGAAGGCGGAGCGGATGTGGAGAAGGTCTACAACTTCGCGCTCGTGCACTACCTCTCGATGGCGCTCGAGTATCGCTTCTAGCTGGCCGGCCGGCTAGCGCTTGAGCTCGCGGTTCGCGCTCAGCACGCTTTCGATGACCTCATCGTAGTACGGCTTTTCCTTCAAGCTCGCGTAGCTTCCGGGGAAGAGCACGAGGGTGAGGTCGGCCGCTTCGTCGGAAATGCTGTTCAGGACGACCGCGCAACGCTGGCCGCCGGTGAGGCGCGTGTTGTCGATCATCGGAAAGTCGAAGAAGCTCACGCCGAAGACGGCGACCTTGGTCTGGCGGCCCAATTCCGGATCGGGTGTCTCGATGCTCAGGCTGATGCGTAATTCCTGGTTCTCGCGATCCACATCCAGGACATCGATCGCAAAATTGGTGGGAACGCCGTCGAGGGTCAGGGTTTCCGGCTCCAGGGAAACGCCTTCGAATTCCCCGCTCAAATCGACGGAGCGATCGAAGCGCTTGCCCACGCCTTCGAGAACGATCATCTGCCGGCGCGCGATTTCGCGGGCCATGGAGCGCAGGCGCGCCAGATAGGATTCGTACTGCTCGCGCTCTTCCTCGCTGCGCGATGTCTCGATCCCCTGGGCGACGCGCCGGTGCATCTCGGCAAAGAGCGGTTTCAGGTTCAGCGATTCGTGGAAGTTGTAGGCGAGCATCTCGAGATTCAACACCGAGGGGCCGAGCCCATGATCGCTCGGATTGACGAACGAGTTGATGATCGAGACGCACATGTCCTTGCGCAGCGCGCTCTCCGATTCCTCGCGACGGCTCATCAGCTCGGTGTAGAGGCGGGTGTTGGTGTCCATCGCCTGGCGCTGATTGAGCGCGCTCGAGGTGATGAACCCCAGCAGCGCGATCGCGACCGCGGTGAGCAGTCCGCCCAGCGGGCGGGTGAGGATCTCGACTTTGCCCCAGGCATCGCGCCTGCGGACCGGTTCGTCGTTCATCGACACTTCCCTGTGTCACCGGCGCGGGGGATCGCGCCGTCTGCCCGATGGCCATGACCGCCGCGAAATCGCGGCGCGCGGCTACTTCCTGCGCAGCGAGAGCTTGCCGTCTTTCTTCTCCAGCACGAGATCGTAGCGGGTCGGCTCCTTGTACGAAAAGACCTCGAGCGAGAGGAGCTGCTTTTCAACCGTGACGCTCAGAATGCACTTGCCGAGCGGCTTCACGGTGAGCTTGTACGAACCGAACTTGTCGGTCGTCGTGGAATCGGCAAGGGTCGCGTCGACCTTCGCCGCGCCCGCGGCACTGTCGGCCGGCGCGAGCGCGATGGTCACCGGCAGGCCGGCCGCCACCGGTTTGCCGTCCATCTTGATGTCGCCGAAGATCCGCCCCGCCTGCGCGTTCGAAACCACGAGGCATACGCAAAGCGCCATGAGCGCCACCACTCTTCCGCGCATCGAATACTCCTTTCCCGCAACAGGAACGCGGTCTGAACCCCTTCGGGCGCGCAGGTCAAACGCCCGCGGACCGTTCTATGGTCCTCAACCGTTGGCCTTCAGCCGCTTCTACCCCCCGGCCGCCGCGCGGGTCCGCTGCGGCCGCCGGTCGTACCCTCAGCCTCTCGCCACCGCCTTCTCGTACGGCGTGAAGCCCAGCTTTCCCTTCTCGATCGCGACCTTCGGCTTGTGGAAGGCCGGGTTGTCGAGGATCAGCTTGAGGAGCCGCTCGCGTTGCTCGGGCGGAGCGAGATGCGCGATCCCGACCGCGCGTTCGCCCATGCTCAGGCCGCGCGGGTCGAGCGCGCCGTTTTCGGTGACGAGGATCACCTGATCGGCGGGAATCGCCGTCGCCGTGATGCCCGCCGGCGAACGATCGACGATCTTCGAGATGCCCGCGGAGGTGGTCGATTTCATGGCGAGAATCGCGACCCCTCCCTCCGAGTACTGCGCGCCGCGAATGAAGTCGCTCTGGCCGCCCACGCCGCTGTAGATCTTGCGCGCCTCGAGCGAATCGGCCCAGATGTTGCCGTGCAGGTCGACGCCAATCGCGCTGTTGATCGCCACCATGCGCGGATGATTGGCGATCCGAAAGACGCTGTTCGTGTAATCGCTTGGACGGCTCTGCACCGAGCTGTTGTGGTTCAGCCACTCGTAGCCGTGGGCGCTCCCGGAGAGAAAGATCGAGGAGATGGAGAAGGAGATGTTCTTCTTCCACCGGTTCGTGACGACGCCATTCTCGACGAGCTTGATCATGCCGTCGGTGAAGAGCTCGGTGTGGATGCCGAGATCGCGTATGCCGCGTTGAAGAATGGCGTCCGTCACCGCCTCGGGGACTTCGCCGATCCCGTACTGCAAGGTCGAGCCCGGCTCGTCGCCCGAGCCGTCGCTAATGAAGAGCGCCGCGATGATCTGGCCGATGCGGCGCGCGCGTTCGTCGGGCTGAAGCACGGGACTGCGCGGCAAGGGATAGTTCGTGTCGAGCAGATAATCGATCGCATCCGCGGTGATGGTCGCGCCGAGAACGAAGGGCATCTGCGCGTTGCGTTCGGCGATGACCACTCCACCCTGGCGGCGCGCGCTCTCGATCGCCGCCGGGACCGCTTCGACCGTCGTCCCGAGACTGTAGTTGCCGCCGTTGTCGGGGCCCGCCACGGAGATGAGCGCGACATTCGGTCCTCCCGGACGGCGCAAGTGCCGGGGCACTTCGGAAAGATGCAGCGGATGGTACTTCGCCCACCCGCGGTTGGCCGCTTCGCGACTGAGCTTGCTGTTGAAGATCAGGCGATGGGTGAGCTCCTGGCAGCGCTCTTCCGAGAACAGGCCTTCGAGCCCCTCACCGAGCAGCAGGATGCTGTACATCGAAACATCGCGAATCGTGAGGTCCTTGGCCAGCTGGCTCAGCAGCACGCGCGGCGTGCCCGCGTTGCCCGCCGCATACAGCACGCTGCCCGGCCTGATGGTGCTCGAATTGACCGCCTCTTCCGGCGTCTGAACACGCTTCATCTCGTCTCGCTCCCCGTTCGGGACGATGCCCGCATTCGGTCTCTCCTCAGGCAGGCACTCGTGGATGGGCTCACATTCGGCCGAATCATACGCGTCGCGGCGCCCGGGGTCCAGATGGACCGCTGGTGCGGTGCGGCGTGCCGGCCGCCGGTGAAGAAAGTCCCGCGCCCATGCGCGCGCATACACGAGCACGGCCCATGCGCGGGAATCAGCGCCCGCCGATCCCCGCGCCGTAGACGATGATCTTCCGATTCTCGAGCAGCGCGTAGCCGCCGTTCTTCCAGTCGAACTCCTCGAAGCCGTCCGGCAGAGGATCCACGCGAATCGCGATCACGCTGCGGACGCACGACCCCGCGTTATGCTCCTTGGCGGGATCGTAGTCATATCCATCCGCAAAGCCCGAGGGCGAGACGCTCGATCCGCGATCGGGCGCGCCCGGCTCCCCTTCGAGTCCTTGGGGAACGATCAAGCGATAGGGCCCTTCGCCTTCGAGCGTTTGCGAATCCGGATCGAGCCGGCCTTTCTCGAGCGTGCGGCCGTTGTTCGCATAGGCGAGAAGCACGAAGGGATCTCCGGGAATCTCGCCGCCGTCGACGAGACCTTCCGGCAGCAGGCTGTCGGGCGGGTAGACCATGAAGCCCGCCGGCCCGCGATCGAGCCCCGCGTAGTAGCGGCCTTTGGGAAGAGGTTCGCGCACCGCCTCCACATCGAAGCCGATCGTGTAGCCGTCGGGAGCGATCGCGCTCACTTTCGTCGCGATCGTCCAATCGACTCCGGCCGCGTCGAGAAGATCGAGAATGCGCACGCCTCCGTACACCGTGTAGGCGTCCTCGGCTTGCGTGTGGGAATTCAACAGCACGAGCTGTTCCCAGTTGGGCATCGCCGTCACATCGTCCCATGCGAAGGCGCGCACCGGCACGGTCCGTTGTCCGGGCGTGCTCTGCGCATCGCCCGGGTAGCGGTTCGCCGCGATCTCGACGCCGTTCGCGAATCCATCCCCGTCGGAATCCTCGCGCTCGATCGCGCGCATGGCCTGCACGCTGCGCCCGGCCTGCGCGTAGGCCGCGCCGAACGCATTCAGGGTTGCCTCTCCCGAAGCGGGCCCGCCCGCGACCACTGGAATGCGGCTCTCGGGCGACAGCAAGTGGCAATACGCGCAGGGATCGAAGTGGCGGGTCTTCTCCGCGCCCTTGGAGAGCACGGTCACTTCGCCTCCGCGATGGCAGGTCTGGCAATCGTCGAGACGCGTGCCGGTGAGCTGCGGGTACGCGGCCACGAGCACCGGCGTATCGCGCTCGCCGTCGTGGCCGACATACGATTGCGAGCGCGGTGCCTCGGCGTCTCCGCGCGGTGTGCGCGCGCAACCGCCGCCGAGGATGAGGCCGAGCGCCAGCACGGCGGCGCACCCGATCACGAGCGTGATTGCACCTGCCCAATGTTCCATCCACCGGCGCAAGGGCGCTGCTCTCATCCGATCCTCCGCGCTTGATTTCACTTCTTGCGAATCGGGAAGCTGATCCGGCTCTCGAGTTTTTCCGCGGGCATGGTCGACGGATTGCCGAGCCATTGTTCCATGCAAGGCCCGTCGATGGCATAGCCATTCTTCTCGATCCATGCGCTCAATGCATCATAGCAGGCGGTCACGCCTCCGTACGGGCCCGTGCAGATCACCTCGGCCACGAACATCGGCGGCATCTCACGCACGACAAACGGCGGCTCGGCGGGCGTGCCCGTGGGCACGGGAACGCACAGGTCCCAGCGCAGGGAATCGGCCGGCGTATTGGCGGGGCTGTTGTAGTAGAGGGCGAAGGGCATGTCGCGCACGATGCCTCGCGGTCCCGCGTACGACATCAGCTTCGTGATTCCCTCGCCGTGCTGATCGTAGTTGCCTCGCATGGGAAGCACGAGCACGGTCACCGCCGATGTCGAGTCCGTCAGAATTTCGCCGACGGAGTTTTGGATAGGCGCGGACGGATCGGCGGAAGGAGCGTCGGGCTTCGCCGCGTCCTGCGCGCACGCCGTGCTCAGCCATCCACTCGCCGAAAGCAGGACAACCCCGGGCACGATCGTGAATACGACCCATCGAAGAATCCGGATCATGACGACTCCTCCCGATTGAGCATCTCCGGCCGAACGGGCGCATCGCCGCTCGCGGGATGCATCGCCGCTCATGCGACGCGCTCGCATGCTACCCTTCCGCCGGTCCGCCCGCTTGCGCGATCTGGTCCGTGCGCACTTTCGCGGGGTCCAGGCGCGCGGCCGAGGCGGTCATCTTCTCGATCGTCTCGTCGAAGTCCGCCTGTCCGCGCTTGAAGCGCAGGGGATTGATGCGGGCGACGACGAAGGCCTTGAGATACGGGCTTTCGAATCCGCGCTCCTTCAAGCGCGCGACGGCCTCGTTCACGGCCTGATCGAGCGCCAGCAGCTTCTCCGCCCGTTCCGCGCGGGCGGCCAGCGCCGCCGGCAGCCGGGCGCCCGAGAACTTCTCCACCCGCTTCAAGACCGGATGGTAGGCGCTGCCCGCGAAGCGGCCGTTCTTCTGATAGCAGAGGCCGAGGGTGAGCAGCGCCGGCTCCTCGAACTCGGTCGCGTATTCGCGCTCAGGACGCGGGTCGATTTCGGCCAGCCCTTGGGCAAGACGCGTGACCTCCGCCGCCCGCTCGCGCAAGTTGTGCGCCTTCTCGGTATTCAGGATCAAAATGCGGTGCGCGACCTCGATCTCGGGAACGACGAGCGCGGTGATCGATCGCGCGCCCAGGCTGCGCATCGCGGCCAGGCGATGATGCCCGTTGGGCGTCCAGTATTTTCCTTCGGGCACGCGCACGACGATGACGGGATCCAGAAAGCGGTCGAGCTTGTCGATGGCCTCGGCCAGACGCTCGACATGCGGCAGGGAGAGGTCGCGTTGATAGGGCGTGGGCTCGACGAGCTCGATCGGGAGCGCCGCGAGAAGCTGCCAGTTGCCGCCCAGCGGATCGCGATAACTCCCCAGCACCGCGCCGCCGTCGGCTTCGATCGCCTCGCGCAAGCGCGCGATGGTGGCAGGCGCCGCGGCGGAAGCAAGGCGATTCGCCGCGAGGCCTCGCGAGGCCGCCGGAGCGGCGGGCTTCTTCGCCCGGCGGATCTTCGGCGCCGCGTTCTTGCCGCTCGTCTTGTCCGAGCTTTTCGCGGCGGACTTCCCGGCAGGTTCCTTCGCGTTCGGCATGGCGCGCTCCTTTCACGACATCACTGTCATAGCAGGCTACTTGTAACCCACCGCGAGCGCGAAAGCCAGCGGCCGCTTGCTTGACCTTCGACTGCGCGGCCCGCTACACTTATAGGGTGCAGCGGCCGCATGTGAGGCCGGCCGCTGCGCCATGCGCGCATCGCATTTCGCTGTGCCAGCTCGAAGCGCACCCAAGGAGCGTTCATCATGCGTGTCCCGCGTTCGCAGCGCTTGTTCATTTCCGTGGCCGCCGGATTCCATCGCGATCGTCACCACTGGTGGCGGCCCTTTCCGGTCACGCTCGCGCTCCTCCTGCTGCTCGCCTTCGCGACCGCATCTTCCGTGAACGCGCATGGGCCGCTGCCGGCCGCGCAGCAGGGCGGCGGCCTGCGCTACGCGAACACCTTTGCCAAGGACTTCGTCATGGACGCGCCCTGGCGCGTGAAGGATGCGCAGGCGGCCATTCCCATCGTCATCGTCTTGAAAGACTGCGACACCGACGACATCCGCCAGCTTCACTGGATCCGCTGCTGGGACATCACCAGCGGAAGCGATCTCCTGATCTGGGGACACGACTTCGGAGACGAGCGCATCGGCGACCAGGCGTCCGAACACGACTTCTGGACCTACATCAGCGTGGTGACGGAAGGCCATCCGTCGCTGCCCAACGGCACGCCGCTCACGCCGGCGAACCTCGGATACGCGGCGGGAGCGGTCCTTCGTTTGAAAGCCTCGATCTACTATCGCGACGACTTGTTCAACTACACCGAGACGCGCTACCTGCGCGTGAGCGTCGGCTCGGGCGCGTATCCCTGGCCCACGGGCTGGTATGGCGGCGACGCGCACTTTCACTCGATGTACACCAACAACATCGCCGAATTCGGCCTGCCGGTGCCCGCGGCCGCGCTGGCGGCCGAGGCGCTCGGCCTGCAGTGGATGACGATCACCGACCACTCCTGCGATCTCGACGAGACCGGCGACGGGGATTTTTCCTACGCCACTCACGAATGGGAATTCACCCTGCAGAATGCGCAAGGCATCGCCACCACCTATCGCAATGTCTTCGATTACGGCTCTTCGTGGGGCGGGCTCGGCACCGACATCGCGTCGCAGGACGGTCCCGCCCTGCGCATGGATCGCGCGGTCGAGATGAATCTCGCCTCGGTGGACGCGGATTCCTATCAGCGCACGCTGCATGGCCTCTTCTACAATCCTGAGTACATCGCTTCGCCGCTGAGCGGCGCCTTCGGAGAGCGCCCGGTGACGCCTTCGGTGCCGGGCGGGCTCGCGCAGCTTGCGCCGGAGGGATTCGCGTACGCCGCGCATCCCGAATACAACCTGGGCACGGAATGGGGCGGCGTGGATTGGGGCGTCAACGGCGCGAGCTGGGGGGATGAAGACATCGCCGCCGCACTCGCGTATCCGGGATTCGCGGGAATCGAAGCGTTCAACACCCGCGAGACGCGCCATTCGACCGACGAGAACGATCCCTGGGGCGACTTCGATGCGGGCGAGCTGCCCGGGAACCCGTACCCGAACGAGTTGCTGCAGGGAATCGCGCGCTGGGACGCGCTGCTGCGCGCCGGCCTGCCTGCCGATCCCGCAGGCGAGCCGCGCAGGATCCTTCTGGCGGGCGGAAGCGACGCGCACGGCGATTTGAACTACGCGACCTTCTTCGGCCTCGACAACTACGCGACCGACAATGCAATCGGTAAGGCGCAGACGGTGGTGCGCGTGCCGGGCGATTACGGGCCGGGCAATCTGCCCCCGATGGCCGATCTGCTCGCGTCGTATCGAAACGGCCGCTCGGTCGTGACCGACGGCCCGTTCCTGGAGATCGGCATCGATCGCGACGGCGACGGCGACTGGTACGACGCGGGCGATGCGATGATCGGCGACGCGGCCGTCATCGATCCCGCGCACGAGAGCGTGGATCTTCGCTGGGCTTCGCTGGTCGAATTCGGCGCGATCACCTCCATTCGCTTGTGGGCCGGGACCGCATCGGCCACGACGCTGATCGCGGAGTGGAATCCTTCCTCGAGCGGAGAGGGCTATGCGGGTGATGCGGACGTCGCGTTGAGCTCCGTTGGCCTCGCGGGTCACGTCTATCTGCGCGCCGAACTCCTGACCAGTGACGGCGCGTCGGGACATCGCGCCTACACGAATCCGATCTGGGTGCAATGCGAACCGCTGTCCGCCATTCCCGAAGCGCATCCCGCAAACGGCGCATGGAAGCTTGCGCTCGAGCAGAACCCGTTTCCTCACACGGCCGTCGTGCGCTGCGTTTCCACGGGCGCGATCGCCCCGCTGCGCTTGCGCATCATGGATACCGCGGGCCGCTGCGTGCGCGATCTTTCCTTCGGCGACGAAGCGAGCGGATCGGGGGAGTGGCTGATCTCCTGGGACGGCCGCGACCATGCCGGCCTGCCCGTGCCCGCGGGCTTGTACATCTTCGAATTGCGCGGCGGGTCCGCGACGGCGAGAACCAAGGGCATCCTGCTTCGCTGAGGGCGCCCGATTCCGTGGTGGCCTCGCAGCTTCCGAGGCGGTACTCTCAAGAGGGTAATGACCGCTCATTGGCCCCGCGGGTTTTCGAGCGCGGGCATCTTCGCCTCGAGGCTCGCGACGCGGGCGGCCGCCCCGATGTGCATCCAGGATCTGACAGTGGGGGGAGCGAAGCCATGAGCACCATGATCAGCCAAACCGATTTCTTCGCCAGACGCCTTCATCGCCACTCTCATTCTCGCGTTCATCAACCGCAGCGGGCTTCTTCGCGCGAACGCCTCGTCTTCTCGTTTGCGCGCGTGGTCGCGTGGGCGGCGCTGTTTCTCTTCCTCGCGCTGAACGCGAACGCGCAGCCGCGCACGTCACTGCTCTGGTCCTTCCAGGCGAACGGGAACATGCAGTGCATCGCCGCCGCGCCCGACCTCGATGCCGACGGCGGCCCGGATGTCGTCTTCGAGGGCTACGAGAACGGCCCCAGCGGCGTCGATCACGTCTTCGCCATCCGCGGCGCATCTTCGGGAGCCGGTACCGTGATTTGGTCGGCGCGACCGATCGGCGGCGCGAGCAGCGGCGGCGGATGGGGCGACAACTGCCTGCGCATCTGCCCCGACTTCAACAGCGACGGCGTCGCCGATGTGCTGCTCGGAACTGCCTGGGGCGGCCGCACCGCGTACGGAATGGACGGCACGGCCGGAACCACGATGTGGAGCTTCGACACCTACCTCATGTCGCCGCCCTCTCCGCCCGAGTCGGGTTGGGTGTACGCCATTGACGCGCTCGGTTCCGATCTCACCATGGACGGCGTCTCCGAAGTGGTCTTCGGCTGCGGCAGCAACAACGATTATCTCTATTGCGTGAACGGAAGCACCGGCGCCCGCATCTGGTCCTCCGACGGCACCGATGCCTACTTCGATGTGCTCTCGCGCGAGGATGTGAACGGCGACGGGGTGCGCGATGTGGTCGTCTCGCTGGGCGACAACACGCCCGTCTCCCCGCGCATCGTGACCTTCTCGGGCGCGAACGGCGTCGTGCTCTGGTTCCGGCCCGTCGCCAACACCGCCTGGAATCTCGCGATCATCGGCGATGTGACCGGCGACGGCATCGCCGAGGTCGTCCCCTCTCAATTGGGTGGCAACCTCTACTGCCTGGACGGAGCCAATGGCAGCGTCTTCTGGCAGGTGTCAGCTTCCTCTCAGCAACGCGTGGTCGCGCTCGACGATGTCAACGGCGACGGATACATGGATGTCGCGGTGGGCTCGTATCAAGCGAGCAATGCCCGCGCCTACAGCGGACGGACGGGCGCGCTGCTGTGGACGGCGCCCACGAGCGATTGGACCTGGGCGATCGATCGCATCGCCGACTGCACCGGCGATCGCGTGAACGATGTGGTGGCGGGCGATTTCGACGGCATCGTGCATTTGATCAACGGCGTGAGCGGCGCGATCGAATGGAGCTGGACGAACCCGACCGGTGACAAGATCAAGACCATCCGCGGAGTGGGCGATCTGAACGGCAACGGCGCTCCCGATGTGGTCGCCGGTACGCAACTGCTGTATGGCGGAAGCGGCGGCGATGTCTACGCGCTCGAAGGCAACGAGAACCTGTCGGCGATCGGAGAAGGAGTCCCCGGTCGCTTCTGGCTCTCGCAGGCGAGGCCGAATCCCTCGCGCGGCCCCGTCTGCTGGGAGCTGTCCACTTCGTCCGCGGAGCGCGTGCGCTTGCTCGTCGTCGGTCCCGACGGCCGCACCGTGCGCGATCTGGGCGAACGCCAGTGCGAAGGCGCCGGGCAGCCGCTCTTGTGGGATGGGCGCGACTCCGAAGGCGTGCTCGTTCCCACCGGGGTCTACTACTTGCGGCTCTTGACCGGCTTGCGCACCGCCAGCGAGGGCAAGGTCGTGGTCGTGCGCTAGCGGGACGCGCGCCTGGCTGTCGTGCCCCACCAGGACGCATCCCTGCTCCGATCGCGTCTTCTGGTGCGGTGACTGTTCGGCGTAGATTCTCATCTGCCCTGCGGCGACCACGCGCAACAAACGGACGCGCAGGGCAGGATCTGTCGGGAAGCCCCTCCATCGCCTCACGGCCGGTGGGCAAACGCTCTCGAAGCCGCTTCTCCACCTGAAGTGACGGGACCCGCCAACGGCTCCGGCGGCGCACCATGAAGGCGTTTGCTGCCGGTCCGTCCGGCGTGATCGCCGCTGGAAACTCCCCGATCCATGCCGTATTGTTTCTCGATCTTTCCATGAATGGGAAATGCAGGCACCACGAGTCTTCAGCGTGGCATGCATGGACGCGAGCGCAAAGGAGGATACGGAATGGGCGACGAACGCACGGGACTGGTGACGATGGGAGGCAAGCCGATCACTCTGTTGGGTCCGGCTCTGCGCGTGGGAGATCCCGCGCCCGATTTCCGCGTGGTCGACAACGGCTTTCAACCCGTGCGCCTGGCGGATTTCCGCGGCCGGCCGACCCTGATCAGCGCGGTGCCGAGTCTCGACACCGGCGTCTGCTCGCTGCAGACCCAGCGCTTCGACCAGGAGCTGGCGAACGTGCCCGCGCAGACCGCGGTGCTCACGATCAGCATGGACCTGCCCTTCGCGCAGAAGCGCTTTTGCGAAGCGGAGCACACCGACCGCGTGAAGTTGCTGTCGGATCATGTGTGGCACGACTTCGGCACGCGCTACGGCGTGCTCATCAAGGACATGGGATTGCTCGCCCGGTCCATCTTCGTGGTCGGACGCGACGGCCGGATCTCGTACCTCGAAATCGTTCCGGAAATCGGACAGCACCCCGATTACGATGCGGCCCTCGGCGCGTTGCGGGCCGCGATCGCCTAGCCGCAGGTCGCAGGACCTGGCTCGAGAGGGTCGCCCTGTTTGGAAGGCCGAATCGCCGCCGGGATCGCGCTCGCCGGGCATGGGTGGGGCGTTGACCCGGCTTGCTTCAACGGCCTAGCATAGGCACCTATGAAGTGTCACAAAGGCAGCTGCGTGCCAGCAGCCATGACCGTTGCCGGACGCGCGGGCGAGGGCGCGAGCCGGGAGCGCGGCTCGACCGCGTCCCCGGTTCCGCGCGCGATCGCCTTGGCCTTCCGGGTGTGCGCGTTGCTCGCGTTGCTCGCCGCATGCGCGCCGCGGGCGTCCGCGCAGTTCCCGCGGGTCAGCGCGGGATTCGGCTATGGCGCGGGAGCGCTGTACAGCGACGAGTATGTCCTGAGCGTGCGCAAGGCTTCGTCGATCGGGCACTTCTCCTCCGGGCTCTATGCATTCGACTTGAACTATGTCACCCGCTCCAGTCTCACCTTCGGATTTCGCGCGCACATGATGCGCGTGGAGTTGAAGGGCGAGGAGGAAGAGGTCGGCCGCCTCGACCTCATTCCCGCGATGATCTTCGTCGGCTACCGCAAGCCTGCCATGGTGGGCCACGTGCGCGGTTTCTTCGGCGCGGGCGTGGGCGTGGCGTCCGCGCATTTCGTGCCGGCGGAAACGATCGACGCCTGGCAGCCCGTTCCCGGGGAGACTTCCATCGATGTCTCCGACGAGCGCCCGTTCGCCTTCTCCATCTTCGGCGGAACGGATGTGGGATTGAGCGAGAACTTCTCGCTCGAGCTGCAGGTGGAATCGACCTACATCAACGCCGAGCTCGGCTACGATCCGGTTCCCTACGAAGGATTCGCTTCCGAATCGGGGTACCAGGTGAAGGCCCGCCACGTCGCGTTCTCGCTCGGCCTGCGATGGTGGGTCGAGTTGTGGTAGACGCGCACAGCGAGGAGCACGCTCCTCGGTCGCCGGTTCCCTCGTCCTCTGCTCGTCGGTCGCCCGCTTCTCCATCGCCTGCCTTCTCGTCGGCATCCTCGTCGCCCGCATCCTCGCGATCGCCCCTGCTCCTCGGCGCGCATTGCTCCACGGCGGGCGGGCTGCACTGCGCCCTCGAGCGCGCGCACGCCTTGCGCTGCCGCGCGGTCCAGATCTTCACCCACAATCGCGCGCAGTGGCGCATGCAGGCGTTGACGGAAGAGGAGGCCACGCGTTTTCGCGAGACCGATCGGACGCTCGGCCCCTTCGCGCTCGCGGCGCATTCGAGCTATCTCATCAATGCCGCTTCGCCCGATCGCGCCCTGCGCGCGCGCTCGATCGACGCCCTCTCGGGGGAGATGGACCACGGCGCCGATCTCGGCATTCCCTTGCTCGTCTTTCATCCCGGCGCGCACATGGGGGCGGGCGAACGGGCGGGCATCTCGCGCACGGCCCGCGCCATGAATCGCCTGCGCACCGCGGCTCGTCGCAAACACCAGGATGCGGCCCCGATGCTCGCGGTGGAAATCACCGCCGGCTCCGGCACTTCGATTGGCTGGCGCTTCGAACACCTCCGCGCGCTCTTCGATCAGCTCGACGAACCACAGGCCGCGCGCGTCTGCTTCGACACGGCGCATGCCTTTGCGGCGGGATACGACTTCCGCACGCCGGCCGCGTACGAGCGCCTCTGGTCCGCGTTCGACAGCGTGATCGGCCTCGGCCGTCTGGGGATCTTCCACTTGAACGATTCCCGCACCGCGTGCGGAGCGCGCGTCGACCGGCACGCGCACATCGGCCGGGGCGAGATCGGCCTGAAGCCCTTCGGTTGGATCTTGAACGATCCCCGCTTCGCGCATCTGCCGAAGGTGATCGAGACGCCGAAGGAAGGCGGCATGGACCCGAAGAATCTTGGAATGCTCAGGCGCGCGGCCGCCCGCTGGAAGCGGCCTCGTTAGCGCCGCTCGAGTTTTCGCAGCTCCTCGTACAAGCGCCGCTCTTCCGGCGTCACCCGCGCGGGCACATCGACGAGCACGCGCACGATCTGATCGCCTCCCTGAATGCCCTGGCCCTTCATGCGAAGCTGCGCGCCCGAGCTCGTGCCCGGTGCGATCGTGAGACGAGCTTCGCCTTTCAGGGTGGGCACGGTCACCTGTCCGCCGAGGACGGCCACCGTGACGGGCACATGCAGGTCGATCAACAGATGGTCATTCTCGCGGCGAAATTGGGGATCGGGCCGCACATGAATGCGAACGAAGAGGTCGCCCGCCGGCCCGCCCGCGTGCCCGGCGCCGCCTTGCCCTCGCAAGCGCAGCACGCGGCCGTCCGCGGTTCCCGGGGGGATCGTGATCCCGAGGCGGCGCGTCGAGCGCACCGTTCCGCTGCCTCCGCATTGCGGGCAGATCTGGCTCGGCTTGGCTCCGGTTCCCTGACAAGTGGGGCAGACTTGCGTGACGCTGAAGAACTGGCCGCGCCGTTTGGAGCGCTCGGTCACGCGGCCGCTTCCCTTGCAGGTCGGGCAGCGTTCGACCGGCCCGAGCGCGCCGCGCCCATGGCATTGCGGACAGGCCGCGTCTCCTGTAATCGAGACATCCACGCGTCCGCCGAGCGCGGCGGTGCGAAAGTCGATCTCGAGCGCGGTCTCGATGTCCGCGCCCGCTCTGCCCGGAGAGCGTTCGCGATGGAGCGACTCTCCAAAGTCGCCGTAGAAGAGATTGCCGAAGCGGCTGAGGAAATCCTCCACCGACCACGCTTGTCCGCCCCGCGCCTGCTCTCCGCCGAATCCGCTGAACGGCTGCCCGCCCGCGCGCGCGGCATCGTATTCGCGACGCTTCTTGGGATCGGAGAGGACTTCGTATGCCTGCGACAAATCCTTGAAGCGTTCCTCCGCCTGCGCATCCCCCGGGTTCTTGTCGGGGTGATAGCGAATCGCGAGGCGGCGATAGGCCTTCTTGATCTCTTCCTCGCCCGCCGTGGGGGAGACGCCGAGAGTCTCGTAGTAGTCCTTCATCGTCTCGGCCCTCGCGAACGGCGGCGCTGCACGACGATCTCCAGGTAATCGCGCTCGGCGCGAATCCGCGGCCGCCCGGCGTCGAATTGAGGGGGAACGGGCAGCACGCTCACATAGCGAGTGTCGCTTCGTCCGCGCGCGCGAACGACATACACGGGAGGAGCGACCTCAATATCCACATCCGGCTCGAGGACATCCTCGAGGACCACATGCCAGCGAAGCGCGCGTCCGCTGAAGGTCCAGCGCGCCGCGAGCGGGCGCGCTTCGGCCCATTCGCGAAGGAGAGAGCGGAAGCGCTTCCCGATCGCCTGGATCTCGGCTTCGAGTCTTTCTTCGAGTGAGTCCAGCATCCTTCGTTCCCTTGGGGTCGCCCGCCGCCTCTCGGACCGCCGATCGTCGCGCGCGCCCGGCACTCGGTGGCGCGAACACCGCATCGCGGTCGGCCCGCAGGGATGATGCCCGCTCGCGAGTCGATTCTCAACGCGCCCGATGAGGGACGGATTCCTCCCAGATCGAGCTCGGACGGATCCCCGTCCATGGATGCCGGAGGACCGATCCAAGGAGGTAAGGCCTTGCCCTTCATACGGTTGGCTCTCAAGGAGACCGGGCGGTCGGGCCGCGCCGCCGGCGAAAAGGGCCAGCCGAACCATGGAACCGCGATCCAAAAAAAATGTTGACCACTTGGTCGAATATGACGATATTGCCGATACCGACCGCGCGGTCGGTTTTTGCATGTATGAGGAAACGGGAACGTTGCAGGTGCAGGAAGAGAGAAAACCCCGGGCTCCCGGTCGACCGGTCCGTACGCGGCCGGCCAGGACGGCCGAACTCCGAGCGGCCCAGGCCGAAAGCGCGCGCGTGCGACCGCCGAATGAGAAGCAGGGGCAGCCCGCCAGCCGTCAACAGCGGCGCTCGCGCAATACGCGCCAGCAACTCTTGATGGCGGCGCGGGAGGTGTTCGCCGAGAAGGGCATGGATCTCACGAGCATCGACGAGATCACGCGCCGCGCGGATGTGGGCAAGGGAACCTTCTACTACCACTTCAAGAACAAGGAGCGCCTGATTCGCGAGCTCGTGCGCGGGATGCTGGGCGAGTTGATCGGCGCGATCGATCGGCGCTGCGCCGGGTGCGACAACTTGAACAGCCTGCTCGACACCATGATCCAGGCGCACATCGAGTTCTTCAGCAACCGGTGGGAGGATTTCGTCCTCTATTTCCAGGGACGATCCGATCTCACGCTGGAGCAGGGTTATTCGGGGATCGAGACCCCGTTTCTCGAGTATCTCGAGCGGATCGAGACGTTGATCGATGGAGTGGTCCGCTACCACTTGCCGAAGCCGGTCCTGCGGCGCATCGCGTGCGCCGTGGCCGGATTCGTCTCGGGGTACTACTCCTTCGCCGTGATCACCTCGCAAGGGGAGGACGTCGATGAGGCGTTCCGGGCCTTGCGCGGCGCGATGGTGGCAAGCCTGGCGCGTTTCATCCGCGAGGCGATCCCCGCGGAAGCGCGTCAGGAAGGCTGACCGAGAGGCGTCTGGAACTACGGCCCGCAGCCGGTGATGCGCAGCGGGCCGCCCTGGGAGGGCAAGAGAGAAAATGAATCGCGCGCCTGCCATTGATGTGCCTGTAGCTAAGGCTGCCCCCGTTCGCAAGGGCAAGCGGGTCGAAGGACCTGCTCCCCGGCGAATGGGGCGTCATGCGCAGGAGCCAGCCCTGTGGGGCTTGGCAACCAGCATCGACATCTACCACTGTGATCCGGCCACGATTCGCGACGCGGAGAAGATTCGCCGCTTCGTGGTCGAGCTGTGCGAGTTGATCGAGATGCGTCGCTTCGGCGACACGCTCGTCGTCCACTTCGGCGAGGACGAGCGCGTGGCGGGTTACTCGATGGTCCAACTCATCGAGACCTCGCTGATTTCGGCGCACTTCGCGAACCTGACCAACACCGTCTATCTGGACGTGTTCAGCTGCAAGACGTACGACCCGGAGGTCGTGGCGAACTTCGCGCAGAAGTTCTTTGGAGGCGCTCACTGCATCACGCACGTGACTCCGAGGCTGTAAGAGGTGATCCGGACTCGTGTGGTTGACGATCTGGCGGAAGGCCGCCGGATCTGGGAAGAGCTCTTTCCGCGCGCGCACCTCACCGATTTGTGGGAGGTGCGCGCCTGCTTTCAGGAGCATTACCGCCGCCCGCTGCACTTCGTGCTGGCGGAAGAGGACGGCGTGTTGGCCGGCTTCCTGCCGCTCAGTTGGATCGAAGAGCGCCAAGGCTACGCCTATTTTCCCGGCGAGCTTTGGGCCGGCCACACCTGGCTGGAGCAGAACCGGGTGATCGTGCGCCATCCGGATGTGTTGCGCGCGATGCTGGAAGCCTGTCCCGGGTGGCATCACATCCGGTACCTGTTGCTTTGCGATCCGCCCGTTCCCGGCGCGGCGGTGGACGAGATCAACTACCAGTTCCATCCGCCCGAGTATGACTACGACATGGAGCGCTATTTCGCGCGCTTCTCGCATCGCACGGCCAAGCGCTTGCGGCGCGAAGTGGCGGGGTTGCGCGAACGGCTGGCCATGCGCATGAGCGGGTCCGAGTCGGATTTCGCGGTGAACGAAGGCGCCTTCGACGCGATGGTCACTCTCAATCGAGACCGCTTCGGCGGGCGCTCCTATTTCTCCGACGATCGCTTCACGGAAGGCTTTCGCAGCCTGGTTCGTCTCGCGCACGAACGCGGCTGGGTGCGTTTCACTTCCATTCTGGATGCGGACAAGCCGGTCGCGGTCGATTTTGGATGCGTGTATGACGACGCCTACACGATGCTCGGCGGCGGCACGCACGCGGAGTATCCGGGAGTGGCGAAGCTCATCAACCTGCAGCACATGGAAGTCGCCTGCCGCGAACACTTCTCGTCGGTCGATTTTCTGTGCGGGGATTTCGCCTGGAAGACGCTCTTCCATCTCACCCCGCAGCCGTTCTTCGTGATCACGAACGAAGCGCCGCCCGCGGGCGACGCGGACCAAGCGCCGAGTGGGGGCCTCGCGGACGAAGCGCCGGCGTCAAGCCCCGCGCCCGCTGCGCCGCCGCATCCCGAATCTTCGGACCATGAACGCTGATCGCTCGAAGGGCCATGCGCCGAGAGTTGCCTCTCGCGAGCGCGTCCTCGTCGTCGGAACCACGCCCGACTACATCGATCTCCTCCTGCACCGTCATCCCGGGCGGGCCTTCTTCCTGACCGAGCGCAAGTTTCGTGCGGCGGCCAAGGAGCCGCGCCCCGCCGCGCGCAACGAGTGGACGACCGATCTCCTGCGCGACCGCGAGCAGGTTCTTGCCGGCCTGCGCGCCGCGCTCGAGCAGAGACGCATTCGCATCATCGGGGTCGCCTGCTTCGACTGCGAATCGCTCGCCCTCGCGGCCTTTCTGGCGCGCGCGTTCGACCTGCCCTTCCCGAGCGAAGAGGCGGTCATCGCGGCGCGCGACAAGCACGAATGCAAGCGGATCTGGAATGAAGCCGGCCTTCCGGCCCCCGCCGCGGCGCTCGTTCACGACGAGGAAGAGGCGGTGCGCTTTCTGGCCGGGCTGCGCGAGCGTGCGCGGAACCGCAGCCGTCGGCGCGCAGGCAGGAGAGGCGCCGCCCATCCGGCCGCTGCGGCGATCGTCCTGAAGCCGCTCACCGGCAGCGGAAGCGAGCTCGTCTTTCTCTGCCGCACGGAAGAGGAGGTGCGCCGGGCCATCGGCGTCATGCGCGCGCGCCTCGCGCATCATCACGACGCGCGCATGTATGCGCCGGTGCGCACCTCGCATGGCCGGCTCGATCCGCGCGCGGTGTTCGTGGCCGAGGAGTTCGTGCAAGGGCCCGAGTACAGTTGCGATTTCGTGCTCGACGGCGAGCGGGTGGAGATCGTGCGCATCGCGCGCAAGATCTTCGCGCCCGCGCCGCCCATCGGGACCACGCTCGCCTATGCGCTCCCTGCCCGCCTGCCCGCGGGAATCGGGCTCGCCGCGTTTCGCCGCCAGATCGGCGCCGCCGCTCGCGCGCTCGGCCTCACGCGCGCCATGGTCATGCTCGACTTCATTTTCCGCGACGGGCGCGCCGTCATGATCGAGATGTCGCCGCGTCCGGGAGGCGATTGCCTTCCGCCCCTCATCCTCGCGTGCTCGGGGCTCGACATGCTGGGCGCGGCGCTCGACTTCGCGACGGGACGCGCAATCGCGATTCCCCCGAAGTCGCGGTGGAAGAGGCTCGCGGGCCTGCGCTTGATCGCGCGACAGGAAGGCGTGATCGCGCGCATCGATCCCCGGCCGCTGGCCGCCGAGCGCAGGGTTCTCGATGTGCACCTCGCGCGGGAACGCGGGCATTGGGTGATCCTGCCTCCCGCCAACTACGACTCGCGCATTCTCGGCTACGCGATCTTCGCGCCTCGCGATTGGCGGCGGGTCGCGGCCGAATGCCGGGAATTGCGTTCGCGCCTGGGGCTGGTCTTCGAACGCGCTCCAGGCGCGGCGCGCTGAAAGGGTGGGGGAGGGTTTCATGAGCGACATTGCGAGACCTTTCGAACAGGATGAGATCCTTCCCTTCGTGCGAGCCATTCTGGAGCGCCGCGAGGATTTCCTGGCGGCGCATCGCGAGCACGGTTCTCCCCTCTATCTCTTCGACGAGACGGCTCTGCGCACGCGCGCCCGGGAATTCGCGCAGGCTTTCGCGGCGACGCTCGACCGGCCGCGGATCTTCTACGCGATGAAGAGCAACTCGCATCCCTGGATCGCGCAGACGCTGTTGAAAGAGGGGCTGGGCCTCGATGTGTCGAGCGGGCGAGAGCTCGCCGCCGCGCTCGCCGCGGGCGCCGAACGGATCATCTTCAGCGGGCCGGGCAAGACGCCCGAGGAGCTCGCCCTCGCGATCGAGCATGGCGATCGCGTGACGGTGTTGATGGACAGCTTCGGCGAGCTCGCGCGCTTGGGTGAAGCCGCGCGTCGCGGGGAAGCAGCCCGCCGGGGCGAGACGGGGGGCGCTGCAGAACGCGTCCGCCGCGCGGGCGTGCGCCTGACCACCGACGAGCGCGGGTTGTGGCGCAAATTCGGGATCCCGCTGGAGCGATTGGGCGAGTTCCACGCGCTGGCAGCGGCGCAATCGAATCTGCGATTGACGGGGCTGCAATTCCACACGAGCTGGAATCTCGATCCGTCCCAGCAGACGGCATTCCTCGCGCGCCTGGGCGCGACGCTCGCGAGAACGCCGGCGCTCGCAGCGCAACTCGAGTTTCTCGACATCGGCGGCGGATATTGGCCGCCCGCGGGCGAGTGGCTGCACACTTCCGATGGCAGCGCGATCGCGCCCACCTCGCTGCCCGTGCCGCACTATCGCCGCCCGGGACATCCGGTCGCGCTCTTCGCCGAACGCATTGCCGCAGCCTTGCAGGCGCACATCTTCCCGCACGCCCGTCCGCGCATCTGGCTCGAGCCGGGACGCTGGCTCTCCCACGACGCCATGCACTTGCTTCTGCGCGTCGTCGACCGCAAGGCCCCCGATCTCGTCATCACGGACGCGGGCACGAATGCGATCGGTTGGGAGCGCTTCGAGAGCGATTACTTCCCGGTGATCAATCTCACGCATCCCGCGCTGGAAGAGCGCCCCTGCTTCATCCTGGGCTCGCTCTGCACGCCGCACGATGTCTGGGGCTACGCCTATTGGGGCGCGGGCATCGAGGAAGGGGATCTGCTCCTGATCCCAAGCCAGGGCGCGTACACCTACGGGCTGCGCCAGGAGTTCATCAAGCCGCTGCCCGAGTGCGTGCGATTGCGGCCCGCCTCGGGCCATGCGGAATGAACGACACGCTCGACCACGAGGGCGCGAGATGTCAGCGCGCTCACCCGCCCGCTTTCACCCGCTCCACCAACTGATCGAGAAACCCCGCTTGCCCCGGCAGGATTTTCTCACGCGCGGCCATGAGATCGAACCACGCGGCGCGGTCGGCCTCCGGGTACTCTCGGACATTGCCCGAACCGGTAGGCCATTCGAGGGAGAAGGTGTTGCTCTTGAAGCCGGCGAGATCGAGATCCTGACGCACCGCCCAGGCGTGAACGAGCTTGCCGCTGCGTTGGCGCAAGGGGAGCAAGGGAAGGAAGGGGCCGTCCACGCGCAAGCTCGTCTCTTCTTCGAACTCGCGCCGGGCGGCATCGAGCGGCTGCTCGTCGTCTCCGAACTCGCCCTTCGGAATCGACCAGGAAGCGGCGTCCTTGTTTCTCCAGAAAGGCCCGCCGGGATGGACGAGCAGCACTTCGAGCGATCCCGCGCGCTCGCGAAAGACGAGCAGTCCCGCGCTCTTCTTCGCCATCCCGGCCGTCTCCCGTCGTGGAACGCCATCAAGGCCCCGCACCCGGGAGCATACTCCGGCCTGCGGCCGCTATTCCACGACGCAAACGCGGCTGCGCACGGTCTGCCCGTTGGCGTGCAATACATAGAAGTAGACCTCGCGATCGACGGGCAGCGCTCCGCCGGGAATGGAGTTCCGCTTCACGGCGTTTTCCGAAGCTGGAGGTCCGAACGCGAGCAGGGAATGCGGCCGGAATGCGGTAGGACTGCTGCAGGAATGAGGCAGGGAATGCGGCTGAAAAGCAGTGGGAATGTGGAGCCCGGAACCGGATAGCGCTTGCTCCTTTGGCGGCGCTCGGAGAATCTCCCCGCCATTGCGCGGCGGAACGCCTGCGCCGGTCGAGACTCTCCCCGCCCGGCCCGCACGCGGGCCCAGGAGCGTGCGCGTTCATGGACGCAGGCCGGTGCACGAGGAAAGAAGATCGTATGCGAATCGCGTTGTTGGGGCTGCCCCAATCAGGCAAGAAGACGCTCTTCGCCTTGCTGACGGGACGGGAAGTGCCCGCCGGCCGCAAGGCGCACGAGGAGATCGAAGGCGCGGCGCGCGTCGCCGATCCGCGCGTCGATCGTTTGGCCGAGATGTACCGCCCGCGCAAGGTCACCTACGCGGAGAACCACTTCGTGCTCTGCCCGGACATGACCGAAGGGGGCGGCCGCGACTGGTACGACGCCGCGCGGGGGTGCGACCTGCTCTGCCTCATCGTGCGCGCGTTCGCCGCCGGACATGTCTATCACCCCGCGGGCAGCGTCGACGCCGAGCGCGATCTCGCGCTTCTGCAGACCGAGCTCGTCATTTCGGATCTCGAGCGGGTGATGAACCGCATCCTGCGCATCGAGAAGGAGAAGATGCGCGGCCCTTCGCCCGCGCGGGACATCGAAGAGCGCGCGTTGCGAAAGATCTGGACGGCGCTCGACGAAGGCCGCTGTTGCGACGGCGTGGATATGGAGGACGAGGAGCGCAAGGCGCTGCAGAATCTCTCTCCGGTGACCATCCGTTCCGCTCTCGCCGTTCTCAACATCTCCGAGGATGCGCTGGGTCAGCCGGTCGCGCCCGGCCGCTTCGCCGTCTGCGCGCAGATCGAGCGCGAGATCCGGGCGATCGCCGATCCGAATGAGCGCCGCGAGTTCCTGGCCGCGCTCGGCATCGAGACGCCGGGCCTCGATCGCTTGAACGCGGCCGCCTACGAGCGCCTGGGCCTGATGTCCTTCTACACGGTCGGTAACGACGAAGTGCGGGCGTGGACGATTCGCCGCGGCGCGACCGCGCCCGAAGCGGGGGGCAGGATCCACAGCGACATTGCGCGCGGGTTCATTCGCGTCGAGGTCATCAAGTACGAGGATCTGCTCGCAGCCGGTTCGGAGAAGGCGGTCAAGGAACAGGGCAAGGCCCAGCTGCGCGGCAAGGACTATGTGATGGAAGACGGCGACATCTGCCACTTCCTCTTCAATGTCTGATGGGGCAAGGCGGGCGTGCTGCGTGAGCTAGTGCAAGCGCGGGCGGCTCAACCGGCCTGCACCTCCTCGAAAAACCCCGTCGAGCGGTTCTTGCGCACATTGTTCCAGGCGAAGCAGCGGCCGTTCATCGCCACATAGACGCCGCGGGGCAAGGTCTGCGCGAACGCGATCGCGCTGCCCAGGTTGAAGAGCCCATCGGAGCTGCCGAAGGTGTAGGGAATCATGGCCCCCACCAGGACGACCGTCTTCTCCTGGATGCGTTCCCCCAGGTAGCGCGCGGTTTGATCGAGCGTGTCGGTGCCATGCGTGATGATGATGCGATCGGGATCGGCCTCGACGCAGCTCTTGAGGATGATCTCGCGGTCGACATCCGTCATCTCGAGGCTGTCGATCATCATGAGCGTGCGCACCTCGATGTCGACGGTGCAGCGGCCGAGCTTGAGCATCTCGCGGATGTGCGTGTCCTTGAAGAACAGGCGGCCGTTGATCTCGTCGTATTCCTTGTCGAACGTTCCGCCGGTCACACAGAGGCGAATGGACATCACGGCTCCTTTCCGGGATTGGGCGCGCCATGCCGCTCACGATTGCTTCCGGAGATGACGCGGCCATTGTCCCCAAAATCAGGCCTGAATTCCACCATTTGGCCGGCGGAGTGAGCCCGGAGAAGCCCTGCTCGTGGCCACTGCGGTGGGCGCGCTTGGACCATCCCTCGCGGCCCATCGTTCCCCGTGGCCGAATGCCCGCACCTCGACCGTGCGGCCGAGCTTGGGCCGGCCGACCGTGTTGCAGAACGCAAGCCTCCCTTCATGTTTCCGGCGTGATGCAAGTACTGCTCGGGACGCGCCGTTTCTTCTCCCGGCCTGGCCGGGGATGGGGATACCGTCCCTCGCGGATTCCCGGTCAATCCTTCTTCCCTTTTGCCGATGAACAAGGAGTCGCCTCGCATCGATCGCAATCGCATGCATCGCATGCTCGTGTCGTTCCCGCCCGAAAGGAGGCTCTCCGTGACCGGACGCATCGGCTTCGCCTGCTTCATTGTCTTGGCTATGGCCGGATTCCTCGGCTGCTCGCAATCGACCCAACCGGAAGGAACGGCCGCGCCAGTGCCCGCGCATCCCATCGGCATGATCGATCCGTGCGGCGAGCCGCAGGTGGTCACGCTGTATGCCGGGCAATTCATCGACGCTGGTTTCGTGACCGTGTCGAACGACGCGCAAACGCTCTCCGTGGAAATCCAGACGGCGCCCGGATGGTTCATGACGGAATCCCATGTCGCCGTCGCGCGCACGCTGGAAGATCTGCCTCAGACAGGGTCGGGGAATCCGCAAGTCGGCCACTTCGACTTCGCGGCGGTCCACGACCCGATGACGGCCGCCTACACCTATCTCGTCGACATCGCCGAGTACGGCTACCAACTGGGCGATCCGCTGGTTGTCGCCGTGCACGCGGCCGTCGTGCGCGTGGACGATGGCGGCGCGATCGTGCAACGCGAGACCGCCTGGGGGGATGGGCTCGATTTCCCCGGCAACAACTGGGCGACCTACCTCGAGTACACCGTGCAGCAATGCGTGATCGAGCCTCAATGCGAGATCACCGTCGAGTACCCGAACGGCGGCGAGAGCTTCTGCCTTGGCGACGACATGACGATCGGGTGGATACAAGAAGGGATCTCGTGCGGAGATTTCGTGAAGATCGAGCTGCTGCAATACGGCGCGGTGTGCAGCCCGCTGGCCGAGAGCGCTCCCAACACCGGCTCTTTCACGTGGACGAACGTGCAGGGATGCGGGATCGACGATCTCACGACGCTGGCCATCCGCGTGACCGATTTGACGAGCGGCGCCTTCGATGAAAGCGACGGCCCGTTCGAGCTCTTCGACTGCGGCGGCGGCAACGGCGGCGAATGACCCAGCGCTCCTCGTTCCTTGCGTGCGGGCCGTCGTGATAGGATCGGAGCGCTTGGCCGCACTTCGGTCCGCGCTTTCCGGTGTGCGGCTTCCGTCGTCACCATACGGATTTTCGGAAGCCACGCGACATGACGCCCGACGATCTCTTCACTGCGCTGCGCGAGGGCCTCGCGGGACCGCTGCCCGGTCCTCGCGCGCAAAAGCTCATGGCTCCGCATCCGCGACCCGGTTGGCGTCCGGATGCGGAGCTTCCTTCCGCCCGCCCCGCCGCCGTGCTCGTCCTTCTCTATCCCGGCAGTGAAGGGGATACGCGAATCGTCTTCACCGAGCGAACCGCGGATGTCGCGTCGCACAAGAGCCAGGTGTCTTTTCCAGGCGGTGGCATCGAGCCGGGCGAGTCGCATGTGGAAGCGGCTTGCCGCGAAGCGGAAGAGGAAATCGGCCTCGCGCGCGATATTCCACGACCCATCGGCGAGCTCACGCCGCTCCGGGTCCCCGCGACCGGCTTCACGATCCACCCGGTGGTTGCTATAGCAGTCGAGCGGCCAGTCTTCGTCCCGAATCCTCGGGAGGTGCGCCGCATCCTCGAAACCGATCTCGCGCATCTGCGCTCCCCGGACCATCTGCATTGCGAGCGTTCGAACATCGCGGGGCGATGGCTGGATGTGCCCTACTTCGATCTCGCCGGCGCGCGTCTGTGGGGCGCGAGCGCGATGATCACCGCGGAATTGCTCGCGCTGCTCGGATGGCCGGGCCCGCCCTGGCCACGAGAAGGGCAGACTCCCCGCGGGTGAGATCGATTGGACGCAGCGCTTTGGGCCGCGCCTCGCCCTGCGAGGTGCGTGCGCGCGCTGACGCGTGCGCTCGTCAGCGCGCGTCCGCACTCGGGGCATCGACGAGAGGAAGGCGCATGGCTCCCGCCGCTTCGAGCGCTTCCACCGTGGCGAAGTAGTCCGAAGGAGTCGCGGGCACGAGTTGCGGCGAGAGATGCCTGCGGTTCCACCGCGCGACGAAACGGCGCAGCCGCTTCCAGGCGCTCTCCTCTTCCAGGCGGACGAGGCAGAACGCGAGCGAGCGCTCTTCGCCGTCAGCGCCGCTGCGCCATCGCATGCCGTCGCGCATGACTGAATCCGCTTGCAGCAACGCTCGCGCGCCTTCGTCGAGCTCGTCAGCGCCCCATGCAACGGAAAGCGCTTGGCGAAATGCGACGAGGGAACGCGTTCCCGATTGCAGATGAAATGCTCGCCGCGGCAACGGGCTCGCGAAGATCGCGTCGTCGCCGACGAGCAGGTTGGCAATGGTGGTCGCGTGCGTGGACGACCATGACGACAGTGACTGCGTAGCCGGCGGAGCATCGGACAGGCGCGGCAATTCGAATGCCGCCTGCCCGTCCGCGATCCACGCGACCCGAGGAGCGGCGAACAGTCGCAGGCGGCTCAACGAAGGCGGATCGCAGGACGCGCGCGCGAGAACCTCGAGCCTGCCGCTCGCGCACAGCGCGCGAACGCGCTCTTCCCAGTGTTCGACGAGAACCACAGGCAACCAGTCGGCCGGCAACGCCGCGCGCAAGCGCCGTCCGCTCTCGAGCGCTCGCAGGGCGGCGTCGAGCAGCGCTGCATCAAGCGGCCCGGCGCCGAGCGCATCTCCGTCAGCGGCCGGGCCGGCCGGCAGATGAGGGCACAGGTAGATTTGGGCCCCGCGCGGCGCGATCGCGAATCGCAGCGAGCCGGTGCGCATTTCCGGGGCGCGCGAGCTCGTACGCGCGCCGCGCCAGACCTCGAGGAGCAGATCGGCCGATGCGACGCCGGGATATTTCGCATCCGCCAGCGGCACGGAGAAGAGCAGAGGTTGATCCGGCGACGCGCTCGCAGGCAAGCCATCCGCACGCGGCTCCGCCCAGGCGTGCAGGAATTCGTCGCGGCGCTCTCCCGCGATGACGGTCAGGCGCGCATGACCGGCGAATCCCGCGGGGGGAATCAGCGCCATTCGCTGAGCGCTCGCGCGCGATTGGCGCAGGAGCAGGAGAGTGGGGCGCACGCGCCATTCACCGAAGGCGGCCTCGTGAACCTGCGCGTCACTCGCGGAGGGCCTGCTCTGGTCCTCGCTCACGGCGCGCCGGGCCCCAAGTCGCGCTCCGCTTCGTGCAGCGCATCGATGAGCCCGTTCCACACCGCGGCGGGGCGCTCGCACGCGATCGCGCTCATGTGCGCGCAAGCCTCGAAGCCCCAAATGGCGATGGTGTCGGGGGCATATTGCAGAAGCTCGCGCGTGCCGGCGAAGAGCTCGGCTTCGCGCGCGGCCGGAATGCGAAAGGCCTGCACCCACAGCATCGAGGGAATCTGCGCGCGCCGGCAGATGCGCAGCGCTTCGCCCGCGTGCGTTTCCACGAAGCGCCGCCGCTCCTCGGGCGTGTGCATGCCGAAGGCGTCCCAGTAGGGATCGGTACCGAATTCGTGGATCCGGCCGTCGGCGAGGAGCGCGTCGTGATCGAGCGCGGGTTGCTCGAGAAATCCGTGCGGCAGCACGCAAACCGATGAACGCAGTCCCTGCGCGTGCGCATAGCGGGTGAGGTCCACGAGCAGATCGCGAATGCCGCGTTCGCGAAGCTCGGTGATCGTCTCGCGCGACGCGCTCCGCAAGTCCGCTCCCGGGTGCAGCTCGCGCAGACGGCGCTCGCAATGCTCGCACGCGCAGATCTCGCCGTGCGGATTGAGCGGGCCGGGAAAGACCCAGTGGGGCTCGTCCCAGAAAATCCAGGGCGCGCCCGTCTCGGCGGCCGCATCGATCCAGGCGTGCATGCGCGCGCGCAGGCTGGGATGGTTCAGGCAGCAGCCGCCGAGCAATCGTCCCGAAGGGCCGCACTGGAAGAGGTCGGGCTCTTCGAGCAGCCATTGGGAATAGGCCTCGCCGCCGAAGACGCGCCCCACTCCCCAGGGATCGAGCAGCGTCTCCAGTCCGCAGTCGCACGAGATGCGCACGATCTCGCGCATGGTGGCGCGATAGAAGGCCATATCGGTTTCGGAGAAGGTGTGCACGACACGGGTGAAGCCGAGCCTGTGCAGGAGTTGCATGTCGGCGGCGACATGGCGCGGAATGCGATTGCCGAAATAGCTGGCGGCGATCCTCATGCCGTCGCCCCGGAAACGGGCGCGCGCGCGACGGCCGGCTGCCCGAGGATGGACCATTGGCGGAACTGGCCGAAGCCGCAGTCGGCGTACAACTCGCCGACCGCGAAGGGCGCGTCGAGCGATCCCGAAACCGTGATGCAGCCCGCCGCCGCAAGGCGCCGGATCGCTTCCCGCGCGAGAATCACGCCCAGGCCGCGCCCCCGAAAGCGAGGCAGGACCTGCACCCAATCAATGAAGCCTTCGTCCGTTTCGCCGCAGTAACCGCAGACTGCCGCGCCGATCGGGCGCGCGAGCGTTTCATCGCACAGGAAGAACCATCCGTCGGCGTAATAGGATGGCGCGCGCGCCGCCACCGCGAGCCGTTCGGCATCGATGAAGCGCGGCAGGCTGGGATAGGCGGAGTTCATCAAGTCGGCGAGCGTGGGGAGATCCTTCTCGGGATCGACGGTGAGTATGCGCAATCCGGCGGGCACGGAGACGGGGCCCGGCTTCGGGCCTTCGTAGATCGCGCGGAAGCAGCGTCCTAGCACCTGCAGCGAAAGCTCTTCGTTCCACTTGGTGCGTCCGGTCTCCATCACGGGGAGGAAGGTCAGCGTGGGAACACGATTCTTCACCTGCACGATGAGATTGCGCAGGGTTTCGGCCCGTTCCGGCACGCTCCAGGTGAGCTCGATCGAGTCGTCGCCGTACGCGACCACCGAGCTCAGGCGGCGCCCGTTCGTCGAGACGAGGTAATTGCAGCCCATGAGGACATCGCGCACTTTGCAGAGGGGCGTGTAGAGGGTGAGATGCGGCGCCTTCTTGTAGAGCGGCTCGATCAATTCCAGCGTGGTCGGCCGCGACGCGGACGAAGTCCGCGCCGGAGTGCGCGTGCGCCCCTGGTACAGAGCCGAGAGAATCACGATTGCGAACCCACCCCGCTCGAGGTCTGGTCACGAAATCGATGTTGGCCGGTCGCATCGGAAGGCTAGTCGACCCAGGCCACCATCCAAGTGCGTTCGATGGCTTCCCCGCCGCCGAACAATTCTACCATGTCTCCGTCGACGAGGCTCCTTCCGCGACGCGTCTCGCGCTCCCCATTCACGCGCACCCGCCCGCCCTGGATGAGCATCTTGGCTTCGCCACCGGTGGCGGTCGCGCCCGCGAACTTGAGGAAGGCGTCGAGCCTGATTCCGGGCCTGCGCACGTGGACGGTTTCCAGTTCCATGAGACCCGATATTGGCACACCGCGATCGCGAGTGCTACGCTGCGCCCATTCTTCGCGCATCAGGGAGCGATTTCCGGCGGCGGCTGTGGGAAGGCGGGCAGAGGAGACTTGGGCAGGAGAATTGCTATGGCACGCGTCTTGCCATCGAAGACCCGAGGGCACCTGGCGGCCGCGGCGCTACGCGTCGCGGAGCATCGCGAGAGCCGGCCCGCGCGGGCGGATGAGATCGCGGCCCTGCTCGGGTGGGGCCACGAGGAGACGCTGGTGGTCTTGAAGGGCCTCGTCGACGCGGGCGTCCTGCGCATGCACGAGACGCCCTTCGAGGTGCGCTTCGAGATCGTCGACCACATGAAGCTCGAGACCTTGCCCGAGGAAGGCGAGGAGCCGGTGCTGGAAGAGGAAGTGGCCGACTTTCACCGGCGGACCAAGTCGCGCCGCGAGGAAATGGAGCGCATGTTCCGCGAGGGCGAGGTCGACAAGCAGCGCAAGAAGAAGGTCGAGGATCTGGAGGCGCAATTCGACCAATTCCGCAAGAAGAAGCGCCCTCCGATGCCCTGACGGCCCGACCTCCATCGGGGGCGAGGGTGCCGTCGAGGGCGATCGCGCGCACGGAATCCCGCCCGAACATCCGCTCCGCGCTACCCGGAATCCGCCGCTATCGGGTATAATTGAGGCACGCCTTCCGGGCTTCCGGATGGCACATCCCCGCCGGGCGACACAGCTTGCGGCGGGTTTTCGTCGCAGTCTCGCACACCAAGGAGGACGGGAATGAGCGTCACGCGAGGGGTATGGGCATTCCTTTTCCTGGGCGCGATCGCAGCCTTGGCCGCGCTGCCGGCATCGGCTTCGGTGCCGCGCATCGTTCTGGCTGAAGACTTCACGGCCTCATGGTGAAGCTACTGCCCCGATGCCCGGGCCGGGCTCGATATCGTGGCAGGAGAATTCGGTGATCAACTCGCCATCGTCGAATACCACCCCAGCAGCAGCGATCCCATGGTGCTGCCCTGGTCGGTGGCGCGGGGCAACTTCTATGGCACCAGGTTTGGGGGCTACCCGACGGTGATCTTCGACGGCCGGATCGACCATGTGGGGTCGTACGGCTCGCCGGCTGCGTGCGCGAATGCGTATCGCACTTCCATCAATCAACGCCTGGCCATACCGGCCAACGTGTCGGTGGAAGGCATCTTCAATTACAGCACCGAGAATGTCTCGCTGACGGCCAAGGCGAAGAAGGTGGACGCCGTCACGCTCACCTCGCCCATTTTCGTGATGGCCGTCTTGGAAGACGACATCCATTCCGGCGGACGGATCTACAACCATGTCGTCCGCGCCGGAGGCAGCCAGAACATCACCCTCACGGACGTAGGCGACTCCGTGATCGTGGCGATGGACTTTCCCATCCGCCCGAATTGGAACATGGACAACGTCCATTGCGTGGCGTGGGTTCAGCAATCGACCGGCCAGCTGCCTGTCTACCAGGCCGCCGACCTCACCCTCTTCACCGACTTCACCTTCGACTTCGAGGACAACCTGATCACGATCCCCGAAGGCAACGGGGAGGCGATCTTCGAGGGCACGCTCACGAGCCTGTATGAGTCGGCCCAGGACATCACCGTGTCGCTCAACAACACCTTCGGCTGGCCGTGCGAGTTTATGGTCGAGGGCGAAGCGGACTTCCACACCGATCCCGCGGTCGTTCCGCTGGCTCCCGCCCAGCAGTTGGTGGTGACCGTGCGTGTCACGACCAACTCGGAGCGGCGAGTGGGCGAAGGCGCGCTGCAGCTGCAGTCGCCCAACCGCGTCGCCACCAAGAAGTGCCGCATCTTCAACGGCGGCCCCGCGATCCTCATGGTGGACGACGACGGCCGCTATCCGACCAACGAGGAAGAGCCGATTCTCGCCGCGCTCGATGCCGCCAACGCGCTCTACGACCACTGGGACGTGCGTCTCGATTACGGCCGGCCCCCGACACTGGACGAAATCAGCCAGTACGATTGCGGCCATCTGGCATGTCGGGCGCCAGGTGGGAATGATCGACGACAGCGATGTGCAGCTCTTCACAGATTACCTGAACAACGGCGGCGGGCTGATCCTCTCGTACCAACAGTTCATGAACTTCGCCGACACCTGCTCGGTGCCGGTGGTTCCCGCCTTCGTGCACGACTATCTCGGCATCGACGATGTCGCGGTGGACGCGGGCGCCGACAGCGCGCTGGGCGTGCCGGGCGATCCGATCACCGACGGGATGAACATCTACTTCAACTACTCCTCGAGCGTGCTCAACAAGGCGGATGTGCTCACGCTGAATGCGACCGGGGCGCCGATCCTGCACAATTCGGCGGGCGGCGTCATCGGCGTGCGCGCGGATCTCGAAGGAGCGGTGGTTCCGGGCCGGGGCAACGCGCGTGTGGTCTTCTTCTCCTGCTTCCTGAACGCGCTGCAGGACTCGAGCGATCCGGACAACCTGAAGACGCTCCTCGACAATTCCATCGAATGGGTGCTGGCGCGGGGCAGCGCCGGGATCGGCGATCAGGCGCGTTCGCATCTCTCGGCGATCCGCAGCATCGCTCCCAATCCGCTGTCGATGAGCTACGCCCGCGGCAGCGGGACCGCGATCCGTCTGCGCGTGAGCGATGCAGTCGCGAACCAGCCCGTGCGCCTGGATGTGTTCGACTTGAACGGACGGCTGGTGCGCAATCTGATCGACGGATCGCTCCCGGCCGGCACGGCGGATGCGAACTGGGACGGGCGCGAGTCTTCGGGCCAGCCGGTGGGCAGCGGGATGTACTACCTGCGCTTCACCACTCCCGAGGGCATCGACCGCGCTCCGATCGTGGTCATTCGGTAACGAAGACGCCGGGTTGCCGCCCGGCGGATCGGCCAACAGGAACGGGGCGTCCCTTTGGGCGCCCCGTTTCCGTAGATTCCTGCTCTCGCGGACAGCCAGGTCTCCGGATGTCCGCTACTGGGCCGCCCCACGCAAGATCACTTCCGTGCTTGTCCAACCCACCGATTCCAGGATCTCTGTGATCGCCTTCGTCTGCTCAGCGCTTGGGCTGAGGAGCGCGCCTTCGATCATGAACATGTCGTAATGGCGCTCCATGGCGCCGAAGTAGGTCGCGAGCACGCAGCCTGTGGCGCTGAGGCCGCACAGGAAGAGGGTGTTGACCCCCATCTCCTTCAGCGTCGCATCCAATTCCGTGTCCACGAAGGCGCTGGGGTAGTGCTTCACGATCTTCGGATCGCTCTCCTGCACGGTGATCGCATCGGGGAACGGAAACCCGGGGCTGTCCGGCGCCGGCCCCCACTTGGGATCGGTGTGATAGACGCGAATCACGGGGAACCCGTGCTGGCGGAACAGCCAGATGTAACCGTTGATGGTCTGCAAGGCGCTGTCCCGGCCGTTGGCATCCATCATGGGAAGAAACGCCTCTTGCACGTCGATGACGAGCAAGGCCGGATGGACCGGCCCTTTCTCCTCTTCCTGCGACCAGGCAGCGGGAACGAGGGCCACGAGAAGCACGAGACAGATCGCGAAACGAAATCGCATGATTCGCCTCCAAAGCGGCAGGGAAGATCGTGACCGCCTGCGACGGCTGCATCGCTTTCGCAGCGCGCAATGGCAACAGTCTAGCCTGCACGTCCGATGCCAGGCAACAAACCTTCCTGCCCGGCCGGCTTCTGGGTGGGATTACGGTGGCTATCCGAAGTGAAATGTCATGCGCGAAGGGGAACAGGATAGGTTGCCCGCGTCCGCAGGCGACCCATCCGACGAACCAGAAGCGGAAAATGCGCCGCTTACCTCAGGAACACGATCATGCGCGTCATGGCGCTTCGGCCGTCTTGGACCTTCAGAAACAGCGCGGACGCGGGAACGTCCAGCCCATGCGCCGTTCGTCCATCCCAAGAGAAGGTCGCCTCGCCACCGCCACGGCCGTTTGCCGTGAGGTTGCGCAGCAACCTGCCTTGTGCGTCGAAGATGCTGACCGACGCCTCTTCGGCCCCGTCTCCCGTCACTTGAATCGCCTGGTCGATTCCATAGGGGTTTTGCACTCGGAGCAACAGCCGGCCCGTCGCTGGGCTGGGGACGGGCAGGTCGACATGGGTGGGCGCAAGCACCGGTGAATACACCATGTCATCCAGGCAGTAATGCTGTTGATTGTCGCCTGCTCCCCCGACCAAACGGACGGAGAGAAAAGGAGTATCGGACGTGAAGCCCCAGAATTCGCCATTGAAGCTGTTGGAAATGAAACCCACATAGAGCGAGTCATCGGCGATGTAGACGCGCAGGCTGTTTCCGGAACCACCAGGCCCACCGAGCGTCCAATTCCCACCATACCCGAAGATCCCAGATTGGAAGGTCCATGTCGTCATGGGCTCGTTCTGGCTCTGAGAAGCCAGGACGTCCTGGTAACATTCGTGTACCAGATTGATGTGGCCGGATTCGCTGGAGACATAGCTGACACCGAAGTTGAGCGTACTGTCAGCGAAATCCTCGGTAAGGTATTGCCAGCTCAAAGCCGCTTCCCATTCGGCCTTGTCGGTATAGACCGTGATCGCCACCGCGCCGGCGGTGGCGGTCCAAGACAGGATCGTAATCAGCGCTGCGAACGAGGAGATGGCTCTGCGCATGGCTTCCCTCCAATGGCAGCCTTGCAGGCTGGCATGAGTCGGTTCTCCAGGGGCCTCCGGCGGCGGGATTGGTTCCGCATCGACATTATACCAGCAGGCATTCCTGAAAGCCGCATAATTGTTGCATCGGCTTTGTTCCTGCTGCGGAGAGAGGGCGGGGGCGGCGGGCACGAAGGCAGGGCCTTACGCCAGGAGGGCGTCGCTGCGTGACTGCGGCTACGCTCCTATCGGAGGCCCCTTTCCAGAACGCCTGCCAATTTCTCCGCCGCTTCCTTCAGCGCGGGATCGGACGACGGATCGCGTTCCAGCCGCTCTCGCAAATCGGTGAGCATCGTCTGCGCCTCGGCCGTCCGGCCCATCTGCAACCGGCAGAAGGCTACCCGATAGCGCGCCTGATTGCGCACGCCCTCTAGGAAGGGTTGCTCGAGCCATGGGGAAGCGAGCGCCCTCTCGTCGGCGGGCAGCGCATTCGCGCAGTCGCGCTTCTCGAAGTAGTGAATGCCGAGCGCCGCGTACTGGTCCCCGAATCCCTCGTCACGGGGGAATTCCGAGAGCGGGCGATTGACCAGCACCAGTAGCACGATCAGCACGCCGGCGCTCATGAGCAGCGCGCGGGGTCGCCGCGCGCGAATCTGCCGAACCCAGAGCAGCAATTGATGCGCGGCGAAGATCGCCAGGATGCCCGCGGCCACCATGCGATAGCGGCCGAGCACGAAGAGCGCCACGAAGGACGCGACCTGCACGAGGAGAAAGACCGCGAGCGTGCGTCCGCGTCGCGCCCGCAGCGCGGTCCACAGACCGATCAGTCCGACGGGCGCGATCCATGCGAAGGCCGCCGGCAGGATGCGCAACATCCAGGAATACTGCTGCCCGAAGTAGAATTGATCCCGAATCCCAAGCTCGCGCGCATGAAAGAAGAGGCCGAGTTTCTTGATCCACAATCCTATCGTTCGCCCGGGATGGCGCGCGATGTAGCTCCAGGTCTGCGCGGTCAGCTCCTTGGAATCGGCGATCGCCTCGTGCGCGTCCACTTTTCCGGTGAGGTAGAGATTCAAGCCCTGGCCGGTCTCGTCCTTGTCCATGAAGGTATGCGTGCCGTTCGCCTCGGGGCCGTTGCCTTTGTAGAAGTTCCTCCCGCCAGTAGTCGTGAGGAGCACGAGCTCGTGCGAGACGACGATGTTGCGGATGGTGAAGGGCGCGATCACGAGCACGCATCCGGCCGCGAGGGCCACGCAGGCGCGCACCCATGCGCGCCGGTCGCGCACATCGCTCTCTGCGCGTCGCTCGCGCACGCCGCTCCCTGCGCGTCCCGCGCGCCCGCTGGCGTGGCCGCGGTCGTGGATCCAGGCGATGAGCGCTGCGACGGCCGGGATCAGCAGCAGCGCATTCGCGCGGGCGACGGCGGCGAGCCCGATGAGCGCGCCGCCCAGCAACGCGCGCCGCCACGACAGGCGCTTCTCGAGATCGATCAGCACCCAGGCGGCGAGGAGATTCCGGAAGAGGATCAGCGTGTCGGGAAGCAGCATCAGGTTCTGGAACACGAAGAAGCCGTAGAAGGCGAAGAACGCGCCCGCCATCCAACCCGTTGTCTCGTCGAAGATCTTGCGCGCGATCGCGTAGGCGAGCACGCAGGTGAGCGCGCCCATCACGCATTGCAGGATGAGCGCGGTCGCGACCCCAGGCCCGAAGATCGCGTAGGCGATGCCGAGGGCGTAGTAATAGAGCGGGCTCAGGAAGTAGGGGTGGTTGCCGATCAAGTCGCCGCCCGCGACCTGGCGCGCCATCATGTCGTAGTAGCGCGTGTCGGCGAGAAGCTCCGCGCGCTCGAGCAGCGGCCACGCGCGCATCTGTGCGTAGGCGATCAGGCGCACGGCGAGCGCAACGACGAAGATCAGGACGGCGGGGAGCCAGGCCCGGAGAGGGGAGGTGCTGGGAGCCGGAGCGGGCGGTGTCCTCTCGTTCAACCTCCGCAGACGCTCCCTGGCCCGCTGGCCGATCCGATCGGCCGTACTCAGGATGTCTTGCGATACCGGCACCACCAGCGGAGGCGGATTCCGTTTCTTGCCCATGGCCTCGTCTGCTCCAGGCTCTTCGCTCTTGGGGATCCAAAGGCCGGATGATAGGGCGGGTGCGGAAATTCGTCCAGAGGCGAGAGGCGCGGCAAACAGTTGCCCTTTCGCTGCGCGAAAAAGCGCCAGGGGCCCGGGAGGCTTCGGTCGTCCTCATGCTCCCGGGCCCGAGGAGGGGGGATCGAGAATCAACAGACGCGCGACATCAACTCATCGATGCAATCAAAATCCTCAACTGTCGGCCGCGAGCTTCTTCGCCACGGCTTCGAGGGTCTTCAAGGGAATGGAGATGTGCACATCCTCTTCGACATCGCGCACATGGACGACGAGGTTCCCGCCGCGCTTCGCGATGCGCACGTGCTCGTCGGGGCCGTCCACTTCCACGAGCGAGCAGTCGGGAGCGTTTCTCAGCACGCGGCTCACGCGTTCGGCCGCGAGCGAGGCGATCCTGTTCTTGCCCGCGTCTTTCACGATGTGATCCGGCAGAAAGCCGATGGCGTTGTTGACGAGCATGCCTGGGATCCGCAAGCCGTGCACCTCGCTGCCGCCCGGGCCGGTGGCGTTGATGTCCACGGTGATCATTCCCGAGCGATGCGCCGTCACCGCCATCGCGATCCCCGCAAAGAGAATCAGGGCCACGATGCTGCCGAACAGAATCAGGAAGGGACGGGAGCTGCGGTCCATGGTTCACGCTCCTTTGCCAATCCATGCGTCGCGATCGATCCGGGAAGGCGTCACTCGGTCGAATCCTTGCGATCGATCCCGGGAGTCGCCTCAGTCGATCGAATCGCGACTGTCGATCCAGATGCGCACGTTCTCGTCCTTGCTTTCCACCCGCACGAGCTCGCATTCGCCTTCCTGCTCGAGCGCGGCCGCGGCGGCTCTGAAATTGAGCTCGCCGTCTTCTCCCGAGAGCAGCGCATCGACGACCGCGAGACGCAGGCGGATGTCGACTTTCTCGTCTTTTTCGTCGACGTGGACCAGCAAGTAATCTTCCTTCTTGGTCACCCGCACGGTCTCTTCGTCGCTTTCGACGGTCACATATTCGCCGTCTCTGCCTTTCCGGAGCGCGCGCACGATCTGGGCGACATCGACCTTCTTGTCCTTGCCGCCCAGGGTCATCTGGAACCCGTCGTGCCCTTCGGCCTCGATGAGGGGAAGCATCTCGGTGACGAGCTCCATCGGAAGATTGATGCGGACCGTCTCGCCGGCGGGTCCCGATTCATCCACCCGGACGTGCAGCCAGTGCTGATTGGTCTCGGCCGAGACGGCGCCCGCCATCGACACGGCGACCAACGCGGAGAGCAGGAGTGCGCGGATCATGAGCCACCTCCGATGTTGCAGGGAAGGCGCGCGGTCGCGCCGGGAATCGCATCGCCATATGAACGAGATCGGGAGAGCGAAGGTTGCATGGCGGGCACCAGAATCGCGGCGCCGATCGAGCTCCCGCGCCTGGCTAGCGCCCAGGGTAACCGCTTCTGCTGGAAGGAAATTCCCGATCGGGCGGAGGGGAAAGCGCCTGGAGCCATGGCTGCTCGGCGCACCCCGTGCGCCTCTTCATCGCCCTGCCGCATCCCGAGAGCGGCTCGTCTTGCCCCTGACCCCGCGCGGCGGAGGAAAATTGGTGCAGTGCATAAGAAAGGGGGCCGTGACCGGTCTCGGACCCCGTGCTAGGCTACCCGGCAATTCAAGCTCGAAGCGATCAGGGCGCTTTGCGCCTCGTGCCTCTCAGTCGGATGCAAGGAGGGCATCGGAATGCGCTATCGCTGGCATTCGGGATATGTCGCCTGGCTGCTCAATCGCATCACCGGCATCGCCATCAGCCTCTACCTCATCATGCACATCTGGGTGATCCACCACTTGGCCCACGGCAAAGAGAGCTATGCCAAAGTCATGCTCGTCCTCAACAGCCCGATCTTCTGGTTCTTCGAGCTCTGCCTCATCGGGGCCGTCCTCTATCACACGATGAACGGCATCCGGCTCGTGCTGGTCGACTTCGCGGGAGGCGCGTTCTATCACAAGCGTGCCTTCTGGGTCGTGATGGCGATTGGGGTCGTCCTCTATGTGATCTGTGCGTGGGAGCTCGCGCAGACCTTCGTGGGATCGGCGCAGCACGCGGCTGTGGTCCGCTGAAGCGCGAAGCGGCCGTCAGGTTTCGATCCGGCTGTCTCGCGGGGCACTCTCAAGCCGCACAGCGAAGGCCGGTTGGTTCGGAGGTGGAAATCATGCAACGGGAACGCGGCGTTCGATCGGGCGGGCTGCTGGCCTGGTTCTTCCAGCGCCTGACGGGCATCGTGCTCGCCCCCATCCTGCTCGTGCACCTGTTCACCATGCACCGCTATCACGAGCACGGGCTGGCCTTCGAGAATGTGACCCGCTTGTTCGCGAATCCCTACTGGAAGGTCCTGGAGACGGTCTTCCTCGTCGCTGCCCTGTACCACGGACTGCTTGGAATTCACTTCGTACTTCAGGACTACATCAAGCGGCCGGGATTGCGGCTAACGATCTTCAGTCTGATCGTCATCGCGGGCGTGATCCTGGTCGCCTTCGGATTGGTGACGGTCTTCACGGTGCGTGCTTCCGCCGGCTATTGAACGAGGCGCGGCCCCGGGCGAGGCGCCGCCACGGGCACAACGGCCGGCAGGCGCGGCTTTTCACGAGGAAGGATGAGATGAAGGTCGAGATCGTTCATCACAAGCACGATGTGGTCATCATCGGCGCGGGGATCGCGGGCCTGTATGCGGCCTTGAAGACGAGCGCGCAGGTCGACACCGCGGTCATCTCCAAGCTCTATCCCACCCGCTCGCATTCGGGCGCCGCGCAGGGAGGCTGCGCCGCTTCGCTGGGCAACATGATGGAAGACCACTGGGAGTGGCACCTCTACGACTCCGTGCGCGGAAGCGACTTCCTCGGCGACCAGGATGCCCAGGAGCTGCTCGTGCGCGACGCGGTGCCGGTGATGTATGAGATGGAGCACCTGGGCGTGCCCTTCGACCGCACCTCCGAAGGCCGGATCGCGCAGCGCCCCTTCGGCGGGCACTTCGGCAATTTCGGCAAGAGCCCGATGATGCGCTCGTGCTACGCCGCCGACCGCACCGGCCACGCGCAGCTGCATTGCCTCTACGAGCAGTGTCTGAAGAACGAAGTGCGCTTCTACAACGAGTTCTTCGCGCTCTCGCTCATCATGGCCGACGGCGCGTGCCGCGGCGTGGTCGCCTGGGACATCAAGAACGGCGGCCTGCACGTCTATTCCGCCAAGGCCGTGCATCTCGCCACCGGCGGCTACGCGCGCTGCTGGAAGATCACCTCGAACGCGATGGCCAACACCGGCGACGGGCTCGCGTTGGTCTTGCGCCAGCAGCTGCCGCTCGAGGACATGGAGTTCGTGCAGTTCCATCCGACCGGCATCTGGCAGCAAGGCATTCTCGTGTCCGAAGCGGCGCGCGGCGAGGGCGGGTATCTGATCAACGACAAGGGCGAGCGCTTCATGGAGAACTACGCCAAGGCCAAGATGGAGCTCGCTCCCCGCGATGTCGTCTCGCGCGCCGAGCAGACCGAGATCGACCAGGGCCGCGGAATCAAGGGCAGCGACTCGGTGTTCCTCGATCTGCGCCACCTGGGCGCGGAAAAGATCCTCACGCGCCTGCCGCAAGTGCGCGAGCTCGCGATCAAGTTCCTCGGCCTCGACATGATCACCGATCCCATTCCCATCCAGCCGACCGCGCACTATTCGATGGGCGGCATTCCGACCAATCTCGATACCCAGGTGCTCAGCGGCCCGGGCAAGGAAGTGGTGCCCGGCCTCTACGCGTCGGGCGAATGCGCCTGCGTCTCGGTGCACGGAGCCAATCGACTGGGCACGAACTCGACCCTCGAATGCGCGGTCTACGGAAGGCGCGGCGGGTTGAAAATGCTCGACGATGTCCGCGGCCACGAAGGCCATGTGGACCTGCCCGAAGGCGCGGCCGACATGGCGCGCGAGGAGATCGAGCACCTGCTCTCCACGGCGGGCAGCGACGGGGGCGTGCGCGCGGTCGAGTTGCGCGAGAAGCTGCAGCAGACGATGTCGGAGAATGTGGCCGTCTTCCGCACCGCCGAAGGCTTGAGCAAGCAGGTGGAGATCTGCCGCGAATTGCGCAACCAGTACCGGCAGGTGCGCCTCGACGACGGCAGCCTGCAGGCCAACACCGATCTCACCGAAGCGATCGAGCTCGGCCACATGCTCGACTTCTCGTACATGATCACGAGCTGCGCGCTCGCCCGCCCGGAATGCCGCGGCGCGCACTGGCGCACCGACCATCCGGGGCGCAACGACGCGGAGTGGTTGAAGCACACGCTCGCGTGGCTGGACGGCGAGCAGATCCGGCTCGACTACAAGCCGGTGGTCATCACGCGCTTCCAACCCGAGGAACGCAAGTATTGATGCGGGGCGATCGGGCGGCGGGCGGCGGGACGGCCGGCGCCTGACCGGACGCCATCGGCAAGTGGGAGAACAGGGATGCAACGCACATTGCGGGTCTTTCGGTTTCAGCCGGGCAAGGACGAGAAGCCGCACTACGACGAGTTCACGATCGAGGTGCAGCCGGCCTGGACCGTGCTCGACGCGCTGAACGCGATCAAGTGGCACCACGACGGCACGCTCACCTTCCGTCGTTCGTGCCGTCACGGGATCTGCGGCTCGTGCGCGATGATGATCAACGGCAAGAACGAGCTCGCCTGCGAGAAGCAGTTGAAGACCATCAAGGGCGTCGTGGTCGTCGAGCCGATGAAGGAATACGCCGTCCTCCGCGACCTGATGGTCGACATGGAGCCCTTCTTCGAGAAGCTGCGCCTGGTGAAGCCCTGGCTCATCAATCACACCGCGCCGCCGACCGACAAGGAGCGCCTTCAGTCGCCCGAAGAGCGGAAGATCCTCGACGGCACCTGGGAGTGCATTCTCTGCGGCGCCTGCACTTCGTCGTGCCCCGCCTTCTGGGACAACGAGAGCTTCCTCGGCCCGGCCGCGCTGCTGCGCGCGTTCCGCTATGTGGGCGACACGCGTGACGAGGGGTTATCCGAGCGCGCCGACATTCTGGACAGCAAGATCGGGGTGTGGCGCTGCCACTCGATCTTCAACTGCGTGGAAGCCTGCCCCAAGAGCTTGAATCCCACCTGGGGAATCATGAGTCTGCGGAACAAGCTGTTGAGGGAGAAGATCTAGCGGAGACGGAGGCGGGTGCGAGCGAGACGCGCTCTGCCCGCCTTCATTTCGTCAGCATCACCCGCCGCAGTCCCCGCATCCGCCGGAATCCCAACCCCTCGCTCACATCGCGCAACGCCTCCAGCGGATCGATGACGATCGCTCCGCACACCACGCTGACGCCGTGATCGAAGAGCACCGGGCTGAGCGGAGAGCTCGGTCCCAGCAGCAGCACCGGCTTGCCGCGAACGAGCGCGAGCAAGTTGTCGAGCGTGTGGTTGACGAGGGTGGAGCCGCTGATCACGACCACATCCGCTTGCGGCAGCACGCGAGGCGCCTCCTCGGCGGGCAGGTCGCCTTCCTGAGGAGTGAGCTCGAGCACATCCACCGCGCGCGCGAGCGGGCGCAGGCGATCGACCATGGGGAAGTGGCCGACCATGCCGATGCGCTTTCCCGCGCCGTGCCGGAGAATCCAATCGAACACCAAGTCGTCGACGATCCCGGCGGGAAGGGGAAGCACCGATTGGATGGCCGCGAGACCGAGAGAGGCCCTTTCGTAATCCTTCGACCGGGCCAGATCCGCAAGCCCGCCGGCGCTTCGATCTCCGAGGCGCGCGGGGGAATCGCCAGGCCCGGGCGCGCTCCCTTCGTCGAGCGGGCGAGCAGCGGGATCGCGCGGGAATGCGTAGGCGAGACCCACGCGGATGCTCCACACCGCGGAGGCGCGCAGGCCGAGGCGCACTTCGCGCACCGGCGCGTCGCGATGGGGCAAGCTTCTCAGCAAGTCGTCGATGATCGCCATGTCGGAAGAGTACTGGAGCGGTTCGTTCCATACACCCCCTTGAATCGCTTCCCGGTTGGTGGGCATGCTTGCGCGTCGCCTGGGCGAAGGCTCGCGCTCCGGCGTGCGCGGGCGTGGTGCGTGGAGGTGCGATCGTGGATGATCTCGTGCGCTTTCTCTTCGAGGCGGGGCAACTGAAGCGCGTGGCCCGCTCGGGCTGGTGGCTGGCCGGCATGCGCTCGCCCGAATCGGTGGCCGAGCATTCCTTCCGCTGCGCGCTGATCGGGCATTTCCTCGCGCGCCGCGACGGCCGCGCCGATGTCGCGCGCGTGACGATGATGTGCCTGCTGAACGATCTGCACGAGGCGCGGATCAACGATCTTCACAAGGTGGGGCAGGCGTACATCGATTTTCCCGCGGCCGAGAGCAAGGCCTTCGCCGATGCGGTCGCGCCGATGGCGGAGGGCGCGGAACTGCTCGCCCTGCACGAGGAATATCAACGCCAGGAGACGCGCGAGGCCCGGCTGGCCAAGGATGCCGACCGCATCGAATGCGCATTTCAGGCGCGCGAGTACGAAGCGGCCGGGTGCCCCGCCTGTCACGATTGGTTCGAGAATGCGCGCGGCTCGCTGACGACGGATGCGGGGCGCGCGTTGTTCGACGCGCTGTCGAAAGCGGATGCGAACGAGTGGTGGCGGTCCGCCCCGCGGGCGAAGTGAAGGTGGACGGAGGTCCGCCCCGCGAGTGAAGGAGGTCGGTCATGTCCCGAGGCAGGCAGCGCGCAGAACCGGCGGAGGCGCGCTGGTGGCGCGCGCTCGATGAGACCCGGCTCCTCTGCCAGCTCTGCCCGCACGCCTGCCGGGTCGCGGAAGGCGAAGCGGGCTATTGCCGCGTGCGCCGCAACGAGGGCGGCCGCTTGCGCTCGCTCAGCTACGGCCATCCGACCGGCTTCGCGCTCGATCCCATCGAGAAGAAGCCGCTCTTCCACTTCCTTCCCGGCTCGCAAATCCTGAGTTTCGGCACGCTCGGTTGCACGCTCGGATGCCGCTTCTGCCAGAACTGGCCGCACAGCCATCCCGAGGAGGTCGATCTCGGCGAGCGCGCGATCGCGCCCGACGAAATCGTCTCGCTGGCCGAATGCCGGGGCGCGCCTTCGATCGCCTATACCTACAACGAGCCGACCGTGTTCGCGGAGTATCTCGTCGACACCGCGCGGCTCGCGCGCGCGAAGGGGCTAAAGAATGTGGCCGTCACGAACGGCTACATCACGCCGCTCGCGCGCCAGGAAGCCTTCGCTGATCTGGACGCGGCCAATGTGGACGTGAAGGGCTTCGACGATCGCTTCTACAGCGAGCAGGCGGGCGGCCGGCTTCGCCATGTGCTGGACACCTTGGAGTGGATCCGCCGCGAGACGAAGATCTGGCTGGAGGTCACGACGCTCCTCATCCCGGGGCTGAATGACGGGGACGAGATGCTGCGTTCCGAATGCGCCTGGATCGTCGAGCACCTCGGACCGGATGTGCCGGTGCACTTCACCGCCTTTCACCCGGCGTTTCAATTGCTCGACCGGCCGCGCACGCCTCCGGCGACCCTGCAACGCGCGCGCGACATCGCCCGCGCCGCCGGCGTCCGCTTCGTCTACATGGGGAATGTGCCCGACGGCGGCGGGCAGACGACGCGTTGCCCGAAGTGCAACGAGACGCTCGTGGAGCGAAGCTGGCAGCACACCACCGTGCGGGCGTTGCAGGACGGCAAGTGCAAACGCTGCGCGACGGTCATTCCCGGCGTCTTCGATCTCCGCCCGCCTGGGGATCAGCGATAGCGCGTCTCGTCGATCGCCCACACGCCGCGCGGCTCGCGCCAGGGGCGGGTGAACTCCGCCACCAGCGCGCGCAGCATCGCGCCGAAGCTTCCGCTCTTGAGCGATTCGAAGAAATCCTTCTCGCGCGGATAGTGGATCAGCTGGACTTCCTCGCTCGCCGGAATGCCCGCCTTCTGCTTGGCCAGGGCGAGGGCGTCGTCGAAGGTGCCGAGCTGATCGATCAGTTTGAGGTTGAGCGCCTGATTGCCGGTGAAGACCCGCCCGCGCCCCACGCTGTCCACTTCGGCGACCGTCATGTTGCGCGCCCGGGCGATGTCCTCCACCCATTCGTAGTAACCGTCCCAGTGGTTGCGCGTGAACGCGTCCCACTGCTCCGGCGTGTAATCGGTGACATCGGAGTTCATCATCGCATTCGGTCCGCGGGTCACGAAATCCCAGGTGAGGCCGAGCTTGGCGTAGAGATCGCGCATGTTCATCTTGCCCGAGATCGAGCCGATCGAGCCGACGATGCTGTAGGGATTCGCGACCAGCGGCGAGAGGGGATAGCAGATCAGATAGCCGCCCGATCCGGCCACATCGCACATCGAGACGACCATCGGCTTCGCTTCGGCGGCGCGCAGCGCGGCGCGCTGGATCTTCCACGAGGTCGAGCTCTCCCCGCCGCCGCTGTCGACCCGGTAGACGATCGCATCGACATCCTTGTTCTCGGCGGCTTCCCGGAAGGCTTCGGCCATCGAAGCCGCGCCCATCGTTTCGCCGAGCGGGAAGTTGTAGCCGCTTTCCTCTCCCTGAATCAAACCGGTCGCGTGCACCACCGCGATCGTCTTCTTGCCCTTGATGCCGGCGTCCTTGCGTTCGACCTCCGCGTAGTCGCCGCCGGAAATCATCTTCGGCCGCGCGCTGTGCCCTTTCTTGCCGCTCTCCTTCATCTGCTTCACGCCCTGCACGCCGAGCAGGCGTTGTTCCACCTGATCCCAGTAGAGCAGCCGGTGGACGAGGCGGGCGTCGAGCGCATCGTGCGGAGAGATTGCGCCGCGGGCGAAGATGCCCTCGAGCGTGCCCGCGGGCAGGCCGCGATCCTGCTCGATCGTCGAAACGGTGTGCGGGTAGACGTCGTCGAGGATCCATTCGAGATTCGCGCGGGCGCCCGGGCTCATGTCTTCGCGCTGGACCATTTCGGCGGCCGCCTTGTAGGCGCCGATGCGGTGGAAGTTGGGCTTGATGTCGAGCTTGTCGAGCGTCCCCTTGACGAACGGCCGGCCCGCCGCCACGCCGTGCAGCGAGCAATATCCGGTGGGAAGCATGAAGAGGCTGTCGCATGCGCCGCCGAGGTACAGCGCGGTTCGATCGAGCCACTCGGTGTACGCCCACACGGGCTTGCCCGCCTGGCGCACTTTCGCGATCGCAGCGCGCAATTCATCTTCTTTCGCATAGCCCAGGGCGGGCATGCCGATTTTCAACACGACTGCCTTGATCCGCTCATCGTGACGCGCTTTCTCGAGGTTCTCGAGAAGGCCCGTGTGGCTGACCGCTTCGCTCATGCCCGGGATCGGCAGGCCGCCCGATGGAGGAGCTTCGGGAATCTCTCCCTCCAGATTCTGCACCAGGACCGTGCCCGCGCTGACATCGACTTTCTGATCGAACTTGCTCGCGATCATTCCGATGACGATGAGCACGAGCAGGATCTGCGCGATCAGCACGGCGAGAAACGTGCGGAGGAACGATTTCATTTGGGCACCTCCATGCGTGTCCACCCGGGCCGTCTCGTGGCCTGCGCTCGAATCATGCGGACGATTCGAAGACGCCGGCCGCGCGAACGGAACGCGAGCCAAGGTCGTCCAAGCCGGCGCGGACAATATAACCTGGGCCGCGATGAAATGTCAGCCCGGCCAGGGGGCGCGATTCCGCAGGCAGCGAAAATGAGGGAATGATTCCAAAAGGACCCGGCGGCCAAGGAGAATGAGGACCTTGTCCTGCCGGCTTGGTTGAAGATCTAAGCCCTTCCCCCTGAAGACATTGCCCGCCGGCCCCGTGAGCCGTTCGCTTGGCTCCTCTTACGGGCTGGGGGAAGGAAAAGTTGCCGCGGCCACAAGCGCCGCGCGGAGGCCCCGATCACTTGTCCTTCATCAGAGGACGGATGAGCGCGAGCACCGCGGTGTGCGTGTGGAGATAGTTCATGTTGCGAATCGGTCCGATCTCGCCTGATCCCCGAAAGCCCGCGATCGGGAGGGGATACCCGAGCGTGTTCTGGATCTCGGAGATCGAGAAGCGCAACTCGGGCGTGGGACGCCGGCCGGGCCAGCTTCCGAAGAGCAAGCCGCCAGCGGCCGCGGTGTCCGCGATCTGCGGAAGCAACATGAGCTTCAAATCTTCGAGGAGCGTGTCGTCCCACACCTGGAAGCGAATGCGATGGCCTTCGCCGACGAGACCCGCGACCGAAATCGCGCCCTCCTCGTGATCGAGCCCGACCACCGGGCGAATGAGAAAGTCTCCCCGTCCCGGGTCCTCTTCTTCTCCCACCGCTTCCCCGAGCATGAGCCCGCGCCGCAAGAGGGTCTGCTCTTCGCGGCTGAGTCCCGACACCATTTGCTCGAGCGCCTGCAGAGCGGGCACGCCGCTGAGCTCGAGGACGACATTGCCTTCCACGCGGGTCGCGCGGAAGAAGCGGCCCACCGGTTTGTAGCCTTGCGAGACGATCACATCGGCGCGGAGATTGCCCGCCAATGAAACGCCGACCAGCCCGGAACGATGCAGGGAATCATTGAGCGCGAGGATGTGCCCGCCCGGGCGTTTCGCCCCGCTCGCGAGCGCTCCCACCGCCTGCAATCCCGGCGCGACCATCTCGAGGCTTTCGAGAATCTCGGCCGTGGGGGTGGTGAAAGGATCGGCGATGAGAATGAGGAGCCGCGGGTCCGGTCCCGTCTCCAGCAGCCCCTGCCACTTGTCGAGGCAGATGGGCGTGCGTTCGAAATCATCGAGCTTCATGCGGAAGGGCACGACCGCGACCCCGGGCAGGTGGGCGGCGACGCCCGTGATGGCCGAGCGCGCAGGACGGGAGACGACCGGATGCAGGACATTCGCGGCCGTCGTGCCGAGAATGGCCGAGTCCGTCCACGCTTCCTGCAGGGTCGAGAGAATCACCCCCGTGAATTGCGCGTGCGGGGGAGTGGCGAAGAACATGACGAGATCGGGCGGTTTTCCCCCTCCGCCGAGTTGGCGTTCCAGATCCGCGACCAGCTCCTGGGCCGCCTTCGCGGTATCCGTTTGGGTTGTCGCCGCCGTCGCAAACTTCATGCTTTGCATCCTACGCATTCAAATGACGAGCGCAATCAGGCCCTGCGACGCGCCGGCCTTCGGCTCTTCAGGCTTCGCAGAACCAGGGCGGAAAGCCGCCCATCAGGAAAATCACCGATCGAAAGAACCGCACATCAGGAAAACTGCCTATCAAGAAAACCGGTTCATCCTCCCGGTTCCCGCCTGCACTTCCGCGAAAGAGCAGGTTCTCGCGCGCGGAAATCCAGGGGAAGTCTCGATCCCTCGAAAAAGGCATCGTGTCCCGCCGGAGGGGGCTGGGCGGCATCGCCGGCGCAGCCGGACGCGATGCGATTCCAGAGATCGCGCGCCGCGCCGCGAGGCGATCCTACCGTATGAGCAGTAGCTTGCGCGAGGCCGATTCCTTCCCCGCGTCGAGCCGATAGAAGTAGATCCCCGAAGGCGATTGCCTGCCTTGCTGATCCCGGGCCGCCCAGGGGATCGCGTGGCGCCCCGCGGGCAGAGTGCCGGAGAGGATCGTGTCGACCATGCGCCCATCCGCGTCGTAGACCCGCAAGGCGACCGGCCCTTCGCGACCGAGGGTGAAGTGGATCGTCGCTCCCGCCGCTCCGCAAGGATTCGGTTCGCTTCTTTCCAGCAGCAGGCGAGGAGGAAGATCGAGCCCGGTCATGGCGGAGGCGGCGCCCGGGCCGCCCGTCGTGATCTTCAAGGCGGTGCCGTCGAGCAGCCAGTATCCGCTCGAGGGCTGGCGATTGTAGTAGCTGTAGGTGAGCCCGATCGAATGGTCCTCGTTCTCGATTCCCACGGTGCAGAACATCTGCTCGAGGTCCACCTGATTGACATTCTGGTACTGAAAAACGATCACTCCGTCGCCGGTGGTCGTCGGATAGTAGGCGGGATCGTAGAGGATCGCCTGGCAGCTCTCGCAGGTCATGTAGCAGGCGTTGTTGTAGAGATTGTCCCACGAGACGACATAGCGGTGATTCACCGCATCGTACCACTGGTAGACCTTGCCGGCGCTGTGGAGATAGAGATCGTCCCAGAAGACCGCGATGAGATTGGCCGGGCCTTGCGCGCTCGGAATATACCAATTGCGCGAGTCGGTGAGATAGGTCGCGCCCATCGCCATCCACCCGTTCGAACAGATCGAGGCCCGCTGGAACGTCTGGCCGTAGAAGGTGAAGGGGAAGGGCAGGTCGACGACCACGACATCATCCTGCTCGAAGGCGTAATCGGTGAGCGGCACTTCGGTGCCCACGGTGCGCAGATCGATCCAGTCGTAGACCGGCGCTTCCGGATAGCCGGTGTCCTGGTGTCCGTAGATGCGATACCCGTGCGCATCCGGTCCGGTCGGATCGGTCGCGACCGCGACGCCGACGGGCAGGACCAGTTGCGCGGTGTCGCGGATGCCGTCGGCGAAGGTGAGCGCCACGCGCAGCGGCGCCAGCATGCCGGGGAAGGCGTCGCTGGGCGCGGCGATCTGGAAGGGATCGCCGCCATTCGTTCCGCTCGCGCCGATGGCCAAAGCCGGGAACACGCCGTCGGGGTCCGTCACGCGCACGCTGTACGCCTCCGAAGAGAGATGCGCCTGGATGGGCCCGGCCGCGTCCATGTCTCCGTCGTTGCGCAAGGTCCAGACGAGATCGGCGCTCTCGCCCGGATCGAGCGTCGGCCCGCAGCCGGTCAGCGCGTACGATTCGGTGAGGAGATCGGGAGCTGTCACGGGAATCGACAATCGCGAACCCCATTGATCGGCGCCCGCATGGGCCGAGAGTTCCAGGATCACTTGCTTGCCGTTCGCGATCGCCGGTTGCGCGTACAGCACGACCACCGTATCGGCGAGAGCCACTTCGCCGCCCGCGACCGTGCCGAAGGAAATGGAGCTGGGCGCATGCAGCCCGACATCGGGATCGTCGCACGAGAGGGTGAGAGTCACATTCTCGACCGGCTGCGTGCCGAAATTGCGCAGCGCAATGGCGAGCGCGATCCGTTCTCCGGGGTTCCATTGCCCGTCCCCGTTCCCCGAAGCGGGAGGAGCGACCCCGTCGTCGATCGTGAAGGAGTCGAGCCCGATGTAGCGCGCCTGCTGCTGAATGGCGAGCGTGCCGCGATAGGCGTAGAGATTGCGGCCCGTCACCGTGATTGCCACATCGCCGGTGCTCGCCGCATCGAAAACGAGCAGGGCGTCGCCGTTTTCATCGGTCTCGGCGCCGGCCGAGATCTGCCCCTCGCGAAAGGCGTGCACCCAAGCGCCCGCGACCGGCGTTCCCACGGGGGTGGTCACGCGGACCGCAAGCTGGTTCGATCCGAGCGGAAGAACCGCCGGATGCTCCACGGCGAGCGTCTGCGGAAACGCGGTCCACATGCGTGTGGCCGGATCGCCCATGAGCGAATTCCAATAGCAATAGGTGGCCGCGGTCGTCGGCTGATTGACGCCGTAGTTGATCATCATCTCGAGCTTGCCGCGCGCCTGAGCGGCGCCCAGCCGCTCGTCGCCCTGGAAGAAGAGGCCGAAGGCGACGCCGCCATAGAAGCAATTGTTGTACCGCGTGGCCGTGCCGGTGGTCGCCGTTCCGATGCTGCCGATGCCTCCCTTCAAGCTATCGGGATAGGTGCCCGCGAGCAGCCACGCTTCGCTGCGGGAAGTGCCTTGATACCAGGTTCCCGTATCGCAAGTGAGATTGATGGCGAAGGGCATCATTCCGCGGCCGTTGCGGCTCGCGTAGATCTGGCCCGTGTCCCATCCGCTCATGCCGTAGTAGCCGCGATAGCCGAAGTAGCCCACGCCCCTGCGAATCGACGCCTCCATCTGAATCGTGAAGGGCGCGCTCCACACCGTGTCGATGCCGGTGTAGCCGATCCGCCGCAGCCGATCCTTCACCCATTGCTGGACCTGCTTGCAGGTGATCGCCGAAACCGATTCCGCATCTCCCACGAGGCAGGCGCGGCTGAACCAGTCGCGGCCCAGGTACGGAGTCGTGTCGTAGGCGACCAGCTTGCGCACGATCAGTCGCAACTGTCCCGTCGTTTGCGCGGAGAGCCGGCCGATGAATGCGTCGGGCAAGTGATCGGTGCCGTCCAATTCGACGTACGGATGATCTCCGCGCCCGTCGTAGCCGCTCCACGATTCCGTGAAGGTCGGCAGAGAGAAGTCGCCGTCGATGTCGCCCACGAGCACGATGTACTCGGGCGGATCCTCCCAGGTGTCGTACGCATTCTGGATCCACGCCTTGATCGACGCGGCCGTGGTGCCCGTCTCGGATGTGGTCGCCTGGACGACGCGATAGCCCTGGCGTTGGCGCCACGCCACGAGCGGCGCGAGCTCGGCCAGCACGCTCGAGGAATTGCGCGAGATGATCAGCCAGGTGCCCAGATGATCGCGGCCCGGCTCGCTTCCCTCGCGGGGGAGATCGAGCACGACGGAACTGGCGAGATCCTGGAAGGCGGCGGATGGAGGCAGCGCGCGGCGCAGGTCGTTGCGCTGATCCGCGCCCACGAAGTCGATCGCCACCTCGAGGCGCCGCGTCACGCGCAGCTCGCTTCGCGCGGGATTGTACTTGAGCGGTCTCCAGGTGACCGGAACGACGCGCCATCCGCGCAGAATCTGCGGCGCTCCGATCTCCACCATCTCTCCGCCCAGATCTTCGTCGCGCGCGTACAGGTCGTCGTCCATGCGGAAGGCCGCGCCCTTCTCGGGCTGCATGGGAAGAATCCGATACCCGCTCAGCGTTTGCTCATCCGTCGCGAGGACGCGCAGGGAGGCGCCGGAACCGGCGGGCAGCGTGACGAAGCGCGTGAAGGCGGGAAGCGCGGGCGCTCCCTCCTCGCCGTGAAGCTCGCAGGCGTCGAAGGCCACCGTCTGATAGATCGTGCCATCGAGCTCGTAGTCTTCGACCTCCAATCCGGGAATCTCCAGCGTGACGCGCGTGCCCGTCTCGCTCGCTTCGGCGTGGACCTGGGGCAGCGTGCCCGTCGCGCCCGGCTGCATGGCGAGGAATCGGGACTCGGCGAGCGCTGGCCCGCCCGCGAGCGCCACCGCGCAGAGCAGCGCGGCCGCGGAGACAGAGGGGAAGAGCGAGCGCGGGATGAAGGCAAAGCGATTCATGGGTCGTCCTCGGCGTTGATCTTGCGACGGCATCGAAAAGCGACGCGGCCGAGGAGAACGGCCGCGCCGCATCGAAGCCGCGCTACGACTCTGACCAACGATTATATCAGGTTTTTCGCCCCCGGGCCCGTGTCGATCTTGCCTGCTGGAGCGAAGATGGCCGCCTGCGCGCAGGCCCGCGGGCTTTGCCGGGCGAGGGAAGCGCGGGCCATCCCAGATTCGGGCGAAGCTTCAAATCGGGCAATGGCTCGCGCGCGCGCGCGACGAGGCGCAGGGCTTCCCGCAAAGCGCGATCGAGTTGCGGATCCGTTCCGGCCGCGTAGTCCTGCGGGCGGAAATCCACTTCGATGTCCGGGTCCACGCCGTAGTTCTCGACTCCCCAACCCGCCTCCTGGAACCACGAGGAGAATTCGGGCTGGGTCGTGACCGTCCCATCCACGAGAAGCTGCCGCGGCCAGATCCCGATCACTCCGCCCCAGGTGCGCTTGCCGATGAGCGGGCCGAGCTTGTGAAGCTTCCACACATGGCTGAACACATCGCCGTCCGAACCCGCGAGCTCATCGGTCAACGCGACCATCGGCCCGCGCGGGGCCTCGGAGGGATACGGCGAGAGCCCCCCGTAGCGGCTGTAATCGAATCCCACGCGACGGCGCAGCAATTTGTCGAAGAGCAATTGCGAGACATGCCCGCCGCTGTTGCGGCGAAGGTCGATGATCAGGCCGGGGCGATCGATTTCCGCGAGAAAGTAGCGATGGAATTCCGCATAGCCCGACGGGCCCATGTTGGGAACGTGCACATAGCCCACGCGTTCGCCGCTTTCGCGATGCACGCGCGCGCGCCGGCTCGCGACCCAATCGCGATAGCGCAGCGGACCTTCGGAGAAGAGCGTGCGCAGGGTGATCGATCGCTTCCCGGGCGAAGGGCCGGGCGCCTGCTTCTTGCGGCTCTTCGAGGAACGCCGGCGCGCGGGCTCGGGATCGGAGATCGTCAGCCACACTTCCTGGCCCGCCCGATGCACGAGGCATTCCATGGGAGAGCGCTCGGGCCCCACCGGCTGCCCATTGACTTCGTGAATGCGCGTGCCCGGTCGAATCTCGATTCCAGGAGCGGAGAGCGGAGACGCTTGCTTCGCATCCCACGAATCGCCGGCGGGCAAGCGCGCGATCACCCAGGCGCGCGCGCGCTCATCGTAGGCGAGGTCGGCGCCGAGGAATCCCTGCGCGTAGGCGGGGGGCAGCCGGTAGTCGCCGCCGATTTCGTAGGCGTGCGAAGTGCCGAGCTCGCCCTGCATCTCCCACACGAGGTCGGAGAACTCGCCGCGCGTCGAGACCCGCTCGACCAGCGGAAGGTACCGCGCGTACACGCCTCTCCAATCGACGCGCGACATGTCGGGCACCCAGAACTGATCGCGCTGCAAGCGCCAGATCTCGGCCAGCATCTGGCGCCACTCCTGCACGGGCTCGATCGAGCAGCGCACCCGCCCGAGATCGAGCCACCCGCTCGCGCGTCCCGGCTTGTCGTCGGAGGAGAGCTTGCCGGGTTCCGAAGAAGCGAGCAGGGCGCGCAACCTCCCGCCCGCCTGATAGACCAGCGTCTTTCCATCGCGCGACATGCGAAACGCGGACACCCCCCCGGCGAGCGTTCCGCTCTTCAACTCGCGCAGGTCGTAGACTTCGATGCTCGATCGCCCGGCCGCCGATCCGGGCATCCAGTTCTGTCCGAGGCTTCCTTCGATGGAATCGGCCAGCAAGAGCACGCGGCCGGGCGCGGCGGCGATGTCGCGATAGCGTCCCTCTCCGACGGGCAGCGCCAGAACGCGCTCGGCGATGCCGTCGAAGTCGATCTCGATCTTCTTTGTGGACCGGCGGTTCTTCTTCGTCTCCTCGGGCGCGCTCTTCTCCAATGCATTGGCGGAGGCGACTTCCCAAGGATTGCGCGCCATGGAGGGCGCGTTCTTGGAAGAGCCGAGCGGGCGCGGCGCGGGAAGGAACGGAGAGCCTTCGTCCGCGCGCAGCGTGACGAGACAGGGGCGCACGCCGCGAGGAAATCCGAGCCCGAACTGGATCAGATCGTAGACCGGGTCGTAGCTGCGCAACGAGAGGAAGTGAAGATAGCGGCCCTCGGGATCGAAGCAGGGAGAGAAATCGAGAAAATCCCCGGAAGTGATGGCGTGGATTTCGCCCGTGGCCGCTTCCACCACGCGGATCACCTTCTGCCGTCTTCCGGTCGCGATGCCGTACGCGAGCCAGCGGCCGTCGGGCGACCAGGCGATGCCCGCGATGCGATCGTATTCGCTGCGGTCGACGCAGCGCACGGTTCCTTGCGTGAGATCGGCGATGCAGACTTCCTGGCGCTGATTGGTGAAGGCGACGATGTCGGGCGCGGGCTCCGACTCCTCTTGCCTGGCATGCTTCGACCGCCGCGAGCGCTGTGAGAGGCGCTTCTTTCCCTTGCGCCCTTTGCGCGACTCCTCCTCGCGCGGGGGCGCGGGAGCGACTTCGAGATCGATCAAGCGGCCGAGATTCTGCGACGCCGGAAAGAGCGTCTCGCCTTCTCCCGGAGTGAAGATTTTCAACTGCTCTTCGCCGGTCTCGTCGCTCACCGCGAGAAGGCGCTTGCCGTCGTTCAACCAGCGCGCCAGGCGATGGCGTCCGCGCCAGGGAGTCCCGAATTCCGTCGCGGGCCCTTCCCAGAGCCCCATCGCGATCGGCCGCCCGCGCACGGTCAGGAGAATCGAATGTCCGGCGGGATGGGCGTCGAAATCCTCGAGCGCGCCGCCGTTCACGAACTTGCGCCGCCGTTGCGGGCGCGCGCTGGGAATGGAGATCGGCAGACGCCTGGGCGGCCCGCTCGCGGGATCGAGAAGATGAAGATCGGCGCCGGCGTGGTACACGATCCGCTTCCCGTCGGTCGATGGGAAGCGGGCGTAGAAATCGGCGTGATCCGAGTGGCGGACGATCGCGCCGCGGCCGTCGGCGCGCACGGAATAGAGATTCCCGATGCCTTCGTGATCGGAGAGGAAGTAGATCCGCTCGCCGATCCACATCGGCGAAGTGAGATTGCCCTTCACGCTCTTCAGGATCTGACGGAATTCGCCATCGCCGCGCCGGTCGAGCCACAGCGTGCCGGCCGTTCCGCCGCGATAGCGTTTCCAGCGCGCGGGATCGCCTCCATGGCGCGCGATCACCACCCCCGGGCCTTGCGGCTGGAACGCGAGCGCGCGCGCGGGGCCGATGTTCAGCGGCCGGGCCCGCCCGCTGATCACCGCGACCGCGATCAGGTGATGATCCCCGCCAAAGGGCTGCTGCCAATCGGATGCGCAGAGGATCTCCCGGCCATCGCGCGACCACGCCACCGGATAGATCTGCGAGCCGAGAAATGTCAGGCGGCGCGGCTCGCCTCCTTCCGGCGGCATGAGGTAGATCTCGGGCCCGCCTTCCTCGTTGGCCGCGAACGCGAGCGTGGTTCCGTCGGGCGAGAAGAGCGCGCGCGAAGCCGTGCCGCGCCCCGCGGTCAATCGGCGGGCCACGCCGCCTTCGGCCGGCACGCTCCACAAGTCGTCATCCGAGGCGAACACGATGCGCGCGCCGTGCAGTGTGGGAAAGCGATAGTACCCGCGCTGATCGTTGCCGGTCGTTTCGGCGGCCGGCGCCCAGGGCGGCAGATCCTCGGGAACCAGCACCGGCGCGGAAGGAGCGTCGATGACCTGCAAGCTCGGGTGGGATGGCGCACACGCACGGGATCGCGGACGGGCCCGCGATGGCGAACGGGAACCGGAATGCGGACGAGAACGAGAACCGGAACGAGATCGCGGACGCTTGTGTGTCTGCATGCCTGCCTTTCGTCAAGAGGCGGAGGTTGGTCCGGGCGACGCCTCGGGTTTGGATTCCGGCTGGGAGAAGGTTCGCAACACCTCCCGCGAGCGGCGCACAGCGCACCAGTCGCGGCCGCACATGCTGCAGAAATCTTCATTGGCCGTGGCGTCCTTGCGGATGTCCCGCGCGCGGCCCGGATCGAGCGCCAGACGGATCTGCGCTTCCCAATCGAAATCGAGCCGCGCCTTGCTGATCTCGTCGTCGCGCCGGCGCGCACCGGCTCGATGGCGGGCGATGTCGGCGGCGTGCGCGGCGATGCGATGCGCGACCACGCCTTGGCGCACATCGTCCGCGCCGGGGAGGCCGAGGTGCTCGGCCGGGGTCACATAGCAGAGGAACGAGGCACCGTGGAACGCGGCCGCGGTCGCGCCGATGGCCGAGGTGATGTGGTCGTAGCCGGGCGCGATGTCGGTCACGACCGGTCCGAGCACATAGAAGGGCGCGCCGTCGCAGAGCTCTTCCTCGAGCTTCATGTTGCGCTCGATTTCATCGTAGGGCACATGCCCCGGCCCTTCGACGATCACCTGGCACCCTTGCGCGCGCGCGCGCCGGACGAGCTCGCCGATGGCGCGCAGCTCCGCGAATTGCGCTTCGTCGCTCGCATCCGCGAGACAGCCCGGACGCAGGCCGTCGCCCAGGCTGAAGGCGACATCGTGCGGCCGGAGGATTTCGCAGACCGTCTCGAAGTGCTCGTAGAAGGGATTCTGCCGGCGATGATGAAGCATCCAGGCCGCGAGTAAGCTTCCGCCGCGCGAGACGATCCCCGCGAGGCGGCGCGCGGCGAGCGGCAGATGCTCGCGCAGAATGCCCGCGTGAATCGTGAAGAAGTCCACGCCCTGCGCGGCCTGCTTTTCGATGACTGCCAGCATCTCTTCGAAGGTCACGCTCTCGACGGGGCGGTCGCGCACCATTTCGTAGATCGGCACCGTTCCGAGCGGCACGCGCGCGTGCGCAATCAGGTGCGTGCGGATCTCGTCCAGGTCGCCGCCGGTCGAAAGGTCCATGACCGCGTCGGCGCCATAGCGAACGGCGAGATCCATCTTGGTGCGCTCTTCCTCCTTGCACGAGTGATCGGGCGAGGTGCCCAGGTTCGCATTCACTTTCACGGTGAGCTCGCGCCCGATGCCCAGCGGATCGAGAAGCCCGTTGCCCGCGCCTCCGAATTCCGAGGCGAGGTGATGCACATTGGCCGGGATGACGATCTTGCCGGCCGCCACGCCCGCGCGAACGTCCTCGGGGGCGCAATGCTCCCGAACGGCCACGCGCGCCATCGCGGGGGTGATCACCCCCGTTCGGGCTGCTTCGAGTTGCGTCAAGGCGGATGCCTCCTTTCGCATGCTTGCAGGCTCCCGGCGCCATCCAAACGCGCGGATCGCGAGGGGAGCGGACCGTCTCGCGGGCTTCGACTTCGCACCAAAGCCCAAGCGAGCAAGGATACTCCGGCCCTCCGGCCCGCGGCCAGCCACAACTTGACCGATGAGGGCCGCGAGCGGGCGGTTCCCGCCCGGCGATTCTTCCGCTACTCTTGCGCGCAGAAGGCGCGCGCCCTCGACGCCATCGCGGGCGGTCGCCGGGCGGCGTGATGGAAAGGAGCTCGTCATGGCGGATGTCACTCGCGCTCAGGCCTGGGCCCTGCTCACCGAATTCACGACCAGCGAGAGCCTTCTCAAGCACGCGCTGGCGGTGGAAGCGGCCATGCGGGCATACGCGCGTCGTTTCGGAGAAGATGAGGAGCGCTGGGCCGCGGTCGGCTTGCTGCACGATTTCGATTACGAACGCCATCCGACCTTGGCCGAGCATCCCATGAAAGGCGGGGAGATCCTGCGCGAGCGCGGATATCCCGACGACATCATCCGCGCGGTCCTCTCGCATGCCACCCACACCGGCATTCCCCGCGACACGCCGATGGCCAAGGCGCTCTTCGCGGTGGACGAGCTGACCGGGTTCGTGACGGCGGTGACCCTCGTGCGCCCCGGCAAGCGCGTGGCCGATGTCACCGTCTCCTCCGTCAAGAAGAAGATGAAGGACAAGGCCTTCGCGCGCGCCGTCAGTCGCGACGAGATTCGCGAAGGGGCTGAGCTCCTCGGCGTCGATTTCGATGCGCATGTGCAGACCGTCATCGAGGCGATGACGGAAGCGGCGGAGGCATTGGGATTGGCCGGAGAGGCGCCCGGGCCGAACCCGGCCTGAGCTCGACGCTACTTTCGCTCCTGGACGATGGCGGGCAGGTCGATTTTGCTGCCGCCCCGCAGGACCGAGACGATCACTTGGTCCCCCGGCCCATATTGCCGCAACATGGCGGCATATTCGGCCAGGGAAGCGACCGGCTCTCCATCCAGAGCGACGATCGTGTCGCCCGCCTGGATCCCGGCGGCTTCGGCCGCCCCTCCCGGAGAGACCGGTCCCACTTTCACGCCCTCGCCTTCCGTCGCGAAATCGGGCATGAAGCCGAGCGACACCCGCCGCGCTTGCGGCCCTTGCGATTGCCCCGCCGGCGGGGATCCCACGGCCCCGGGGGGCGGACCGGCCGCCGCGGCCAACGGGTCCGCCGCTCCAGCGGCGGATACGCCGGTCTCCCGTTTCGGCGCAACGAAGGTCAGCGGGCGCTGCCGGTAGCTGAGGTAGCGTGCCAGTTCGGAAACGAAGTCGGCGACTTCCGCCACCCCGGCGAAGTTCACCCCGTCCGCTTCGTCGCTGACCTTGCTGTAGTCGGCGTGCGCGCCGGTGAAGAAATGCAGGCCGGGGACACCCGCCGTGACGAAGCTCGTCTGATCCGATGCTCCGCTGTCGGCACGCCGCAGAACGAGATCGAATCCGAAGCGCTGATTCACTCCTCGCAGCGCGCGGTCGAATTCCTGCGCCGTTGCCGCGCCGAAGACGATCATTTGCCGGTCGCGAAGTTTCCCCACGCTGTCGAGATTGAGCATCACCATGGGATGTCGAGCGGCAGCGGGCCGATGCTCGACGAAGTAGCGCGAACCGAGCAGTCCCGACTCCTCTCCCGAGAAGACGACGAAGACGATGTCGCGGTCGCCGGGCCGGCCAACGGTCGCGCTCAACGTCCGCGCGATTTCGAGCAGAGCGGCGACTCCCGACGCGTTGTCGTCCGCTCCGTTGAAGATGCGATCCTCCGCATTCGAATTCGGATCGACGCCGAGATGATCCGCGTGCGCGCCGATGACGACGACGGAAGCGTCCGCATCGCGCGGCGCAACCCCGACCGCCTGGCCGCCCGTGCGACGAAGAATGCCGGCGACATTCGCCGAAGCAGGCCTTCCCTCGGCGACGAACGGTTGGAAGTATCCCGCCAAACGGTCCTCTCCGCTCGCCCGTTCAGGGAAGGCAGGAAGCAGCCCGATTTCCGCGAAGCGCTCAGCCGTCATGCGCAGGGCGCGATCGAGGCCTTCGGAACCGATCGCGCGACCGGCCATGCGATCGTCCGCGAGAACGCGCACATCCGCTTCGATGCGCTGCGCCGACGTAAATGCGTTGTGCGCATCGATGCGATCGCCCGCGGGCGCCGCGATCGCGCAAGCGGCCGGCAGAAGCATGGCCAGGCAGGCGGGCAGCCAGCGCCTGACCACGGACGAGCTGCTCCAGCGCGAGCGGTCGTCGCCGGCTGCATGGCAAGACGGCATCATGGCGCTCCTCTTTGGTTCCAGACCATCTTGAGCGGAGAGCGGCCCGTCCCCCAGAAGCCGCGCTCCTGGATTTGGGTCCCCGAGAACACCAGATAGCTGTACTTGCCGTAGTGCGGCAGCTTGCGCCACACGGCCGCGAAATCTTCCGGCGCGCCCCCGGTCACGAAGCCGATCGCTTCTTCCGGTTGCCTGGGATTGGGAAGAGCCAGAACGAGGGTGTGGTCCGCGAGCGAATAGTCCGCGCCCTTCAAGCGAAAGCGCGTCGCTTCGATCACCAGGCTGTCGGGCCACAGGGCTTGCAGGTTCTGCATGCCGGGAACCGCCCCGAGAACCCACGCGCCTCCGCGATCCAACTCCGCCAGCGAGAGGGAATCCGCCTCCACGATGCGCGCCGGCTGTTCGCGGGAGCGCGATTCCGCGGCCAATGCGCGCAGGCGATCGCGCGTAGCGAGGTCGCCGCCGATCACGAAGGTCAGCGAATCGGCGCCCAAGACGCGGCTCAGCACGGCGGGCACTTCGGCGTGATGCAAGGTTCGGAAGAGATCGAAATCGGGATCGACCTCGAGCGTGCGGGGCATGGCGGGAAGGCGGCGCGTTTCGCACACGGATGGCGCCCCCAAGCGGACTGTCCAGGCCACCGCTTCCCGGTCGGAGAAGGTGGCGCGCATGGGGACTTCGAGATCGTACGCGGGCACCGTCTGCTCGAGGGTATAAGTGAGATCGAAGCCCTCGCTCGCAGGCAGCAAGTCGGTCGAGGCGAGGCGCAGTTCGGGAGCGCCCGCGCGCTCGATCCATTGGCGGGCGAAGGCCTGCGCGTCGAATGTCTCCGTATTCATTGCCGGAGCGCCGGGCGCCGGGGCAGCCTGGAAGGACGCGAGCAGGTCGCTCCAGCTCGCGCGCCGGAAGAGATGCCGGGCATAGAACCGGCGCAATCCTTCGGCAAAGGCCCCTTCGCCCAGCTTTCGTTCCAGCATGTGGTAAAGCATCATCGATTTGCCGTAGCCGACGGCTGCCGACGAGGCGTCGTGCCGCTCGCGAAACTCCGCCAGAGAAAAGTCGCGCCCCGCCCGCGCGTAGTTGCGGTATTCCATCAACTGCGCGCGGCGGTATTCCTTCGCCGCATCCGCGCTCTCGCGCTTCTTGTACAAGTAGTCGGCGCCGAAGACGGTCAGCCCCTCGCACCAGTTGCCCGTCTCGCCATCGACGAAGACGCCGTTGCCCCACCAGTTGTGCAGAATCTCATGCCCGTACGATGTGCCGATGATGAAGGGCAAGCGGATCACGCGATCGCCGAGCAGGGTGAAGCCCGGCATGCCGAAGCCCGTCTGCCAGAAATTCTCGACCAGCGCGAATTTCGGGAAGGGGTAGGGGCCGATCAGCGAGGAGTAGAGATCCAGATAATCCGCGGCCGCCTGAAGATAACGCTCGCACAGTCCCTCGTCGGTTTGGCGGTAGGTAAAGGTCTGGACGGCGACATTCCCATGCGAGCGTTCGCGCACTTCGTAAGGGCCCGCGATGAGGTAGATCTCGTCCATCGGTTCGCTCGACGACCACACGATCGGATTCCCCCAGACGGGGGAGACGGGCGCAGCGGGCGTAGCGGGCGCTGCCGGCAGAGCGGCGCCAGCGGGCGCAGCGGGCTTTACCATCCGCCGGCCCTGCGAAACCGACTCCCAGCCTTGCGGAAGAATGGTCTCGAGATCGAAGGCGCAGGGCTCGTCGAAGCGCCGCGGATACCAGAGCGAAGCGCCGCACAGGTACACGCCCCGTAGATCGATCAGCCCCGTCGTCGTCTCGAACCCGCGCTGGTAGTTCTCTTCGGGCGTGCGCAGGGAATCGTACAAGACGCCTGCGTATCGAATCGCGATCGTGAGCGACTCGGGCCACGCGGCGCTCGAGAGGGCGTCTCCCAAGCGCAGATCGATCTGCCTTCCCGGCGCGATGTCGCTCAAATCGTCGTACTGAGGCCGTTCCCAGAACGCGCGCGGGTTCCAGAGCGCCGACTCCGTCCAGGAAAGCGGAGCCGCACCGGTGCCCATAACCGGCGTTTCAGCGCCGGTTCCAGTGCGCGCGATCTGGATGCTCTCAATGGCGAGCGATCGATGGAGGAGGAAGGAAGCGGGCCGGCTCACGGAAATCCCAGCAGGGTGGCGCAGCAGGACTTCATCGGTCGCTTCGATGCGCATGGCCTGCGGATCGACGCGCGCGGTGATCGAGTGATGGGTGAAGGCGCAGCGCCCGGGGTTGTCGAAGACCGCCTCCCGCATTTCGGCGGACGAATCGAGAACGGCGGCAAAGGCCAATGACGCGACGGCGCAGGCAAGCAGCGGGCCGCACGCGATGAGCAAGCCTCGCGCGCGCAGGCGGCCCCGCGGGTGTGGCCGGCGCGGCGGAGGGCCGGAGGCTTCGCGCGTCATCGGATACCCTGCGAATGGCGGCATCGTGCTCTCCCTTGGCGTGCCTTTCCTTGGCCGAATGCCGTCTCTTCGTCACGCCCCCCGCAGGCCGCGGACGACATCGATCACCTGGCGCGCGGCATGCTCGATCTCCTGCGCGGTCGTTTCGCGTCCCACCGAGAAGCGGACCGTCCCCGCGGCCGCCTCGGGCGGCACCTGCATGGCCTTCAAGACATGCGAGATCTCGATCCCGTCGGAATGGCAGGCGGCCCCGGCCGAAGCGGCGATGTTCGGGAGAGCCGCGAGGATCGTTCCGGCCTGCAGGTTCGGGAAGGAAACGCTGAGCGTGTTGGGAAGCCGCTCGAGCAAGTGGCCGTTCACCCGCAGGCCGGGCAGCCCCTCAGCCAGCAGCTCCTGCAGCCGGTCGCGCAGCGCTCGCATGTGGCGCGCGTGATCGATGAGTTTGCGTTGGGCGATTTCGCACGCCACCCCGAGGCCCACGATCTCGAGAACATTCTCGGTGCCCGCGCGGCGGTTGCCTTCGTGCGCCGCGCCGTGCATGAGCTTGGCCGGCTCGACGCCCTGGCGAACGGCCAACGCCCCGACGCCTTTCGGCGCATACAGCTTGTGGCCGGCCAGAGAATAGAGATCGACGCCGAGCTGATCCATGCGGGTCGCGATCTTGCCCACCGCTTGCGCGCCGTCGCTGTGCATCGCGATGCGGCGCTCGCGCGCGAGGCGGGCGATCTCCTCGATCGGCTGGATCGTGCCGACCTCGTTGTTCGCGTGCATCACGGAAATGAGGATGGTGTCGGGGCGCAGTGCGCGTTCGATTTGCGCGGGATCGACGCGGCCGGTCTCGTCGACCTCCACATAGGTGACCGAGAATCCCTCCCGTTCCAGGAACGCGCATACCTCGCTCACGGCAGGATGCTCGATCGCCGTCGTCACGATGTGGCGTCCGCGATCGCGGCGCCGATGGGCGATGCCCTTGATCGCGAAGTTGTTCGCCTCCGTGCCCCCGCTCGTGAAGACGACCTCGCCCGCATCGCACCCGAGCAAGGCGGCGACCTGGGCGCGCGCGCGTTCCACGTCCCGGCGCGCTTCGACGCCCAGGCGGTGCGCGCTCGAGGGATTGCCGAACCGCCCCTCCAGGTAGGGGCGCATCGCAGCGGCCGCCTCGGGGGCGATGGGAGTGGTCGCGTTGTAGTCTAGATAGATCACGGCTTCCTCTCGTCCGGTGAAGCATCCTTTCGCTGCACTTCGAATCCATCAAGGGTCGCACACGCCGTTCGGTTCCCGCAAGGCGAGCCATACGAATCGTTGCCGCGCACGAAGCGGAGGCGCAGGGCGGTCACGGCGGCCACGAGCGGGTTCTGGGTGTCGCCATCGCCCGATTCGTTCTATGATCCCCGGCGACGACCCAGGCCAGGAGGAGCTCCGCGATGGATTCCCCCGAAACCGGCGATCGTGAAGAGGCGCGGCGCGAGCGGGCCGCTCAGGAACGGGAGGTCGCGGGTGCCCCGCCGGGCCTCGTTCCCCCCCGGGAATCGAGCATGCTGCGACGGGGATTCGCGGGAAGCGATGCCACCGCGGTGGCCCACTTCTATCGCGGCGAGATGAACCGCCTCACGGTGTGGCGCTCGCGCATGGACGCGACCACGAACTGGGCGATCCTGAGCACGATCGGGCTTCTCTCGCTTTCCCTGCAGCACCCCCAGGCCGATTCCCTGTTGCTCGTCAACCTCGCCACGCTGTGGGTGCTGCTCGTGATGGAGGCGCGCCGCTATCGCTTCTACGATGTGTGGCGCTGGCGGGTGCGGATCCTGGAAGCGCACATCTTCGCTCCGATCATCTCGAATCTCGATCGCGCTCCGCAGGGGCCCTGGCGCAACGATCTCACCGCCGATCTGCTGTATCCCACCTTCAAGATCTCGATGGCCGAAGCGATGGGCCGGCGCTTGCTGCGCAATTTCTATTACCTGTTCCTGCTCGTGCTCGCCGTTTCGCTCGGCAATGTCTTCGGCCTCTCGCCGCAGACGGGCTCGTGGAAATGGATGGAACGCGGCCAGGCGCTCGCCTCGCTGCGCCAGCATTGGCTGTTCCTGGTGCTCCTCTTTCTCGCCTACGCGCCGCTCGTGCGCCTGGCGATGATCGGGTGGCGCAACCGGAAGATGGCGGTCGAGCTGCACGACCCCGGAGGCCGCCGGCCGTACCGGGTGTGAGGGCTACGGGCTAAGGCAGCACCGTCATCTGGCGCGTGCGCTCCTCTCCGCCGACCGTGAGGACCGCGAAGTAGACGCCGCCGCCCACCAGGCGTCCGGCATCGTCTGCGCGATTCCAGGTGATCTCGTAATTGCCCGGCCTCTGCCCCGCCGCGTAGAGATTGCGCACCACGCGTCCGTTCAGATCGAGAATCCGCACCGTGACATCCGCGGCGGCTTCCAGCGAGTAGCCGATCGCGGTCGTCAAACGGAACGGATTCGGATAGTTGGGATGGATGCGGATCTTCTCGCCGCTGCGCAGCTCGGCGACGCCGGACGCGTCGCTGCGGCAATCGGCCCAGAAGGCGAAGTCCTGGCCGGTCTCCCCGACGCTGCGGCCCATCGAGGTCAGCATGATCACATTCGTGCACTCGTCGAACATGGGAATCTCGATCACGCCGTAGCCCGTTCCATCGATCGACATGGAGTACTCGATGCACATGCCGGAGGGAAAGCGCTGGATCAGGTCCGATCCGAGCGTGGTGTTGGGCCCATCGACGAAGACCTGCAGGATGTTGTCGGAATCCTCGGGGCGGAACTGATTGACGCTCGCGCCCATTCCCTCGGGCAGGCGCTCGCTGCGCGGGTGCTTCTCGCCGGAGGGATAGGCCAGGACCGTGCGGTCGGTGGCGAGCATCCCCCAGGTGCTGCCTTCCTCGAAGTGGTTGCCGTCATCGCGCGTGGAGGTGTAGTAGCACCAGCGCATGAACTCGAGGTAGGCCGCGTTCCCATCGTAGCCATAGGGCGCGAGGACTTCGTTGCAGGCGGCCCAGAAGCTTCCGGTGGGAGACCACTTCTGCTCGTACCAGATGGCGCGCACGGCATCGGGATCGAAGCGTTCGCAGAAGTACATCGGCCAGGCGATCTGCGAGTACTCGTATGTGCCGTCGTAGGTCTCGATCCAGTTGTAGCGCGTCTGGAAGAAGGGAGGCATGTAGGGCAGGTATTCATTGAAGGTGTCGTAGACCCATTCCTCGCCGCGCATCGCGCAGTTTTCCATCCACCAGACGATCTCGTTCGAGCGCACGTGGCCGTACTGCACGATGTGCATGTACTCGTGGACCACGGTCACCATCCGGAGCTCCTGGTCGCTGATCGTGTTCGAAACATGGAAGTACCCGGTGTAGTCGTTGGGCGCGCCTCCGGGAGCCGGGCTCTCGGTTTGCGCCATGCCGAGGACTCCGCTGGACAGGGGGTGGATGTAGCAGTCGATCATTCCCTGCCCGCCGCCGATCGTGCCGTCGCTGGGAGGAACATCCCAGCCGAGATCCGTGTGGTACTTCGTCCACGCATCCTCACAGGCCTGGGCGACAATATCGACATACGCCTGCGGGTTGCTGCCCGCGTCGTAGTGGACGATGAAGTGCGCCGTCTGCAGCTGATCGGGAAGAGTGGGCCGCACGAGCAGCCTCTGGATCCTGCCCTGGATGTCGGAGGGCAGGCCGTCCAACTCCTCCTGGATTTCGAGCAGGATGCCGGTCGCGTCCTTGATCGCGGGACCGGGAAGCGCGAAGCGTTCCGGGAGTTGATCGGGCGAGAAGAGGAAACAGGCGCGATAGAGGAGCGCTTCGGCCCGGTCGATTTCGCCGGCCTGATACGCCGCGTCGATCGCTTCCAGCGAGGGGTGCCCATGCCCGGCGAAGGGCCGAGAGGGGGAAGCGCCGGAGGCCGCCGGAACGATTGCGGAAATCAGCATCCCTGCAAACAGAACAGCGCAAAAGAAACGAAAAGCTCTCATGATGTTGCTCCCCTCGCGTACAAAAGGGCCCGGGCGCGTTGGGAGCGCACGGGCGCGTTGGCGGCGCAATGGATGAACGACCAGGGATGAACCCTGGCAGGTGATCCCTTCAATTCTACCTGGGGGACCGGCGCTTCGTCAACGAAGCGAAGAGGATCGGTGATGCCTGCGGCTGAAAAGGGGCATGGGAAGCACAGATCCATTCCCTCGCGAGAGCGCGCGCCACGCGAAGAGAGCCAGCTGCAAATGAAATGAAGCTGCGAGTCGCAAGCGCCGGCGAATGCCGAACCCTCAATCGGGCTGAGCGCGTGAATCGCCCGCGGCCTGGAATCGGGCTGGAATCCGTTCCCGTTCCCGGCCATGATGGTCCGCATTCCGTGAGGCGCTCCGCCGGGGAAGTCCCGAGGGGAACCGTGCCGCGGGGAATCGGTGCTAGGTGCTGAACGCCGAGAAGGTTGAGCCGAGGGGCGCCTCGTAGGACGCTCGCCGTGATGCGGATGGCTGTCTTGAGCCACCTGCGTCCGGGCCGGTGGGCCATGCGGCCCGTCCAGACGCAGCGGCCCAATCGATCAGGGCGCCATGTGGGAGGCGCCAAGCGCGGAGGGATGATGTCGAAAGCCAGAGTCGCGATCTTGCGCACCACGCCTGAGACGGTCGTTCAGGACTATCGCCGTTTGTGCGAACTGGCCGGGCTGCGCGCGGCCCTCGATCCTTCCGCCTCGACGATCCTCAAAGACAACATCACCTGGCATTTCGTTCATCCCGGCGTGAACACCACTCCCTGGCAGCTCGAGGGAACGATCCTCGGTTTGCACGACGCCGGGATGACAGATCTGGTCGCGGTCCACAATCACACGGTCGTCACCGTGCCCGAGCGCGGGGAAGCGGAGCTCAAGTTCACGCCGGTCTACGAACGCTTCGGCATTCCCGTGCTCTTCAACTTCCGCCCCGACCAGATGAAGTGGATCCGCTTCCGGCCCAAGAAACCCTTGCTCGTGCTGCCGAAGATCTTCCATGACGATGTCCGCATCCCCGATTTCTTCGTCGGGCGCAACATCGTCCATCTGCCCACGATGAAGACCCACTCCTATACCCAGTACACCGGAGCGCTGAAGAACGCCTTCGGTGGGTTGCTGAACTTCCGCCGCCATTACACCCACACCTGGATTCACGAGACCCTCGTCGATCTGCTCACGATCGGCAAGGAGATCCATCCGGGCATGTTCGCGACGATGGATGGCACGACCGCCGGGTCGGGGCCCGGCCCGCGCACCGTGCACCCGCACGACAAGCACGTGATTCTGGCCTCCTCCGATCTCGTCGCGATCGATTCGATCGCGGCCACGATCATGGGATTCGATTGGACGAAGTTGCCCTGCATCGCGCTGGCCCACGAGCGCGGGCTGGGAGTGGGCGACCCGCGCGACATCGAAATCGTGGGCGATGTCGATGCGGCCGCGGAACGCTGGAACTTCCGCGTCGGAGTGAATCTGGCCACCGGAGTGGGGCGGCTGCTCTGGTTCGACACGCCTCTGAAAGGGCTGCAGCGGCTCTTCTTCCACAGCCCGTTGGTGAAGATCTTCATCTTCGGTTCCGAGACCTATCACGATCGCGTCTGGTATCCACTGATCGGGCGCCGGATCGTGTCGCGCTGGGAATCGCAATCTCCCTGGGGACGCCTGTTCGCCTCGTATCCGCGGGAGTCGAGCGGCCCGGCGAGCCCGAAAGCGGAGACGATGCCGATCGGAGCTTCCTCCGATCGCCGCTGACAATGGCGGATTTCCGCTACCTGCATACTTGCCGCGCAGGAGCGCATGCGCGCCTCCAGCATCGCCAGCGGCGCGTTGCCTTCCCGCCTGCAAATCCGGTATAATCATGATGATTATGTTCTGGCCTTCACGGAGGGACCCATGCGCGTTCCATCTCTGCCGGTGCTCGTGGGAGTGCTCTTGGCGATGCTTGCCGCGGTAGCCCTACCGGGCACCTCCTTCGCGCAGCTTCGCTATGCCGATTCCCGGTACTACACCTACGATGAGATCACCCAGCTCTTCGAGCAGTGGTCCCAGGCCTATCCGCAGATCTTTCAAACCGAGATCATCGGGTACACGGATGTCGGCCACGAGCCGATCCTGGCCGCGAAGATCTCCGACCGGGTTTCCGAGCACGAAGGGGAGGCGCGCCTGCTCTTCAGCGCCGCGCAGCATGGAAACGAGCCCAACGGAACGGGCGCGATCATGTTCATGATCGACCGCCTGCTCACGCACTACCTCCTGCCCGGGCCCTACAAGCAGATGGTCGACAATCTCGAGATGTGGTTCGTCCCGGTCATGAATGTCGAGGGCCACCGGTTCGCGTTCTCGCAGAATCCCTCTTGGGATGTCTGGCGAAAGACGCAGCGGGACAACAATGGCGACGGCCTGGTCACCTATCCGATCGATGGCGTCGATCCCAATCGCAACTGGAACTATCGCTGGAGCGAGTACAGCGAGTCGAACTACTCCTCGACGCGCTACAAGGGCCCGTATCCCTTCTCCGAATCGTGCGTGGTCGCGCTGCGCGATCTGATTCTGCGCGAGCAGCCGCTCTTCGTCACCGACCTTCACTCTCCCGACGATCCCTCGCAGTACAACAAGGTGTGGTGGGTCTGGTATTCGCAGACGACCGGAGAGGGGCCGGACGCCGAGATCTACCAGCCGATCTCGATCGCGCTCGGACAGCATCTGCAGACCGAAGTCGACGGCGTGTATGTGAACGGATCGCCCGCCTCCTACGACAATCTGCCCAAGGAGCAGTGCTGGGTCTACGCCAACACCGGGATCTGCACCTTTCTCTACGAGATCTCGCGGCAGGACTGGTGGACGGGCGCGATGGTCGACACGATTGCGAATCGGGCCGGCCGCGGCCTGTTCTACCTCATGGACCGTGCGCTCTCCGGCCCGGGATTGAAGGGACGCGTGGCGAGCTCGGTCGACAACCGGCCGCTCGTCGCGGAAGTGCGGGTCAACCAGGTCCACGATCCGGCCATCGGCCCGCGCCTGACCGAACAATTCAATGGCCGGTACTGGCGCCTGCTCAATCCCGGCAGCTACACCGTCACCGTTTCCGCGCCCGATCACTTCACGCAGACGCAGAGCATCTATGTGGGGGCGAGCGGTTGGACGACGCTCAACTTCACCCTGACCGCCGATCCCGCCGCGGTGCCTTCGCCGGATGATCCGGACGCGCCGCGCCTGTGGTGCGATGTCCCGCTCTATTCCGGAGGCGCGATTCATCTGCAACTCGCGCGCGAGTCGAGCCTGTCGCTGCGCCTGATGGATACCGAGGGCCGTCAGGTGCAGGAGTTCGCGCAGGGATCGTTCCTGCCGGGCGTGCGTTCGTTCCGCCTCGATCCCCAAGTGCCGAGCGGAAGCTATCTCCTGCAATTGCGGTCGGGCAGCCGGAACCTGGTGAAGAAAGTGATCGTGATCGACTGACGGCCGTCCGGGCGGCGGCGCACGGATGGCGGCCGCGCCAGGATCAACGGGGGCTGCGGAGGGGCCCGCACCCGGGCCCATCAAGGCCGGCCCCGATCACAGCGCTCGCATCAACGCGCGGAATCCGGTTCCGCGCGAGGAGCCGCGATGCGAGCGAACCGCACTCCACCCCGCTCACGCGCGAAGAGCAAGGCGGCGCTTCCATCGGGAAGGGCTTGAAGCGCCGGCGATCCCGCGCACGCTTCGTCGATCGATACCGGAGGAAGCCAAGCCTGCGGACGGCGAGGATGCGTGGCGGAGCGAAGGGCGACGAGGCTGTCGCCTTGGGAAAACGCCGCCCAAAAGACGCCTGCGGCGGCATCCAAGGCCGGTCTGCGCGCGTGCGCGCTCTGCCGGGCAAGCGCGATGGCCGGTTCCCAGTTGTGCCCTCCGTTCTCCGACGCCGAGCCCGCTGCCTGGTGCAGATGATTCTCGCAAAGAACGAATAGTTCAGAGCCGGCCCGCGCGATCTCCGCGTTTCCGGTGGGATCGGCGCGCAGACGGATGACCTTCTCGGCGCTCCATTCGCCGCCCGCGTCCGCGCTGCCTCGATACACCATCAGGGAATCGCGGGCGTAGCAGACATCCACGAGGCCGGATGCATCGCTCGCCGTCATCCCCGGCTTTCCGAGCGCTCCGCAAGCAAGCTCGAAGGGAGCCGACCAGGTCTCTCCTTCATCCGAGGAACGGCGGTAGACGATCCTGCCCAGGGTGTCTTGCGGCCCGCCTTCGAATGTCACCAGGTGCAGCCATTCCTCGGCCCGCGAAGCGGCATTCTGCGATTCCATGCACAGCGCGTAGACCGGTTGCTGTGCGGGCAGATGGGCGATTCCCCATGGCGCGGTCCCTTGCGAAGGCGCATCCGCTGCATGGCGCGCAATCCAGACGCCTTGATCGTCCACGCCGGCGACGGCGATCGTATTTCGGGAGAGCGCGACATCCAATCGCCCTTCGGGCGCGCATCGATCGAGCTCGCTCCAACGCTGCCAACGAATCTTGGCTCTCGAAATGCCGCCACCGCCGCCCGCGGCCCGGCGGATGGCGGAAGTGTCGGCGCGCCAGAGCGCGAATGCCGTTCCCGAATTCTCGCAGGTCAACGCAAAGAGCCCGGCATCAGGCTCGAAGGCCAGCAAGACCGGTGGGCCCGCTTCGTTCCCTGAGTCGAGCGCCCGCCACAGTCCTCCGCGCCCCGCGCACGATGCGGCGAGCAGGGTGATGATCAGGAGACCGCAGAATGCCGCGGCTCGCTTTCCGCGCCTCACGTGCGCGCATCGTTCGGCTGGCAGGCTGCCGCATTCGCTCGACATGACTCTGATCCTCGCATGTCCGATCTGGCTTGGCTGATGGCGCCCGTCCGATTCGGCGCATCGGATTCGGCTCATCTGATCTTGCTCGTCTGATGCCGGCCGTCTGGTGGATCTACGGTCAAGCGCGCTTCCTCGTCAAGAGCTTCAGAGGATCCGGCGCAGCCCCGCCTGAGCAGGCGGGCGTTCCGCGATCGCGGGGCCGTGGGGAAAAGGCATGGAGCTGCGGGCGGAAACGAAGATGCCCGCGGGAAGCGGGCATCGCGCCGGGGCCGGTGTTCGGGATTCGCTTCTCTCGGGCTATTCGGCCCCCCTTGGGCCTATTCGGCCACCACCATCTTCCGCGTCTCGCGGGCCCCCGCCGCTTCCAAGCGGCAGAAGTAGATCCCCGAAGGCACCGCGACACCGTTCGCATCGCATCCGTCCCACCGGATGGCGTGGACGCCCGCGCCCATGCGGCCGTCCACCAGGCTGCGCACCATGCGGCCGGTGACGTCGAACACTCGCACGCTCACCTCCGACCCCGCGGGCAATTCGAACGCGATCAGCGTCCAGCGATCGAAGGGATTCGGATGATTGGGAAGCAGCATCGGATTCAGGATCACGGGGGCCGCCTCGTCCGGCGATGAAGGGTCGTTGGTGCGGCCGAAGAATTCGACATCGTCGATGAACCAACCTTCGAAGCCCTCCGCCGAATCGCTGCCGAAGCGGAAACGGAAGCGCGCGAAACCGGAATAGCCGTTCACGATGAAGACGGCTTCTTCCCAATCGTGCGTGCCCGAATAAACGGGCGTTCCCTCGGGGAACGGCGCCAGCGAGTCGTCGCTCGAGATCTGATAGGGATAGCCGCCCTCGGGCTGCAGCTCCATCCATGGTCCGTCGTTCACCGACATCTCCACCATGCCGCCGTCGATGCAGAGGCCTGGGTGCAGAGAATCGACCTGCGCCTGCATCCAATGGAAGAAACGCAGCTCGCAGGAATCGTTGAGCGGGACCGGCTCGCTGACCAGCGCGCCATCGGCGAGATCCGCGTACGGGCCGCCGCTCGCATCCCCGAACTTCCAGGAAACACTTCCGCCCGGAGTGTGATTGCGCTCGCTCGAGAGATGCCACTCGTTCGCGTAATCCGGCGTCACCGTCAGGCTGTCCCAACGTCCTCCGCCCGATTCCATGTCGTCGAAGAAGCCGCCCACTTCCAGCTCGAAGCGCAGGAACTGCCTGAGCCCCCAATCGCCGCTGCACGAGAACTCGCCCACGTAGAAATCGGGGACCGTGGCGGCGCTGTCCAAGCTCACTTGAAACCAGCCGGGCAGGTAGACCTCCTGCGCGCATCGCAGGGTGTCGAGTCGCGCCTTGCCCTCTTCGATTCTGGGGGAGGGATGGAAGAGGTGCAGTTCCAGGTCGAGACCGGTCGCCATCTCGCTGCCGACATTCGTCAGGCGAGGAGCCAGAAAGACCGTTTCGCCCGGGTCCAATCGGCCGTTGCCGTTGCCGCCCAGCGAATCGTCGACCGCGCATCCGGCCAGCGCCAGGACGGGGGCGTGGACGGACAGCGTGCAGGCCTCCGCCCAGCTGCCTTCGGCGGACTGCACGTGCAAATCGAAGACCAGCGCGTGCTGATCGGGGCAATGGGGAGCGATCTCGAGTTCGAAGGCATCGAGGCAGCGGCGCATGCTGTCGACGGGGATGTCCTCGAAGACTTCCGCGGCGCCGAGGATCTCGACCAGCGGATCCGCGCTGGAAAGCGTGGCGGTCACCTGCGTGGCCGGCTGCGTGCCGTCGTTAGCAAGGGTGAGCGCCCATTCGATGCGCTCGCCGGCGTCGGCGTTGCCGTCGGCATTCCCATGCGTGTCGCTCAGACTGTCGCCGACCGCGTCGTAGATCTCGCTGGCGGCCAGGAAGAGCCTCGGCACATCGGGAATGATCGGCACCGAGCGGTCGTAGCGGAAATGATTCGGTTGGGTCACGGTGATGCGCAAGGTGCCCGGGTGCGCTTGACGCTTGATCGTGATGTCCTGCGGCAGCCCGGTCGCGTCGGCCACGCCCACGATGTTGCCCCTCACCGTCAGCCCGATCACCGCTCCAGAATCCGCCTGCATGGTGAAGGTCGAGGTGTCCAGGAAGCAGTGGTCCGGATGGCTGACGGAGAGCGACTCGGGCATTTCGCTGTAGAGCGTCAGGAACGCGTCTCCGTGGTGATGAAACAGGTGGTAGGTGACGCGCTTGTCGTAGTCGTTGTACGGCCACCCGCTGGCCGCCAGATAGTACTTGCCCGAGACCTGGGCGAAGGCCGTGCGGAGGTTCGCTTCCTGGGTCTCGCCGTAGTAGGGATCGAAGTCGGGCCACAGCCCGTCGAACACTCCCCAGGTGTAGACATCGTTCACGAAGGAGAAGGAGGTTTCGGAAGCGGCGATCAACCCGAGCGCCCCGGTCGAGAGGCGATGGAATCTCTCGGCGAAAGACTCGGTGGTCGCGTTGTAGCGCCCCGTCTCGCAGTTCATGCTGAAGACAAAAGGCGGTTGCGTCGTGGTCAATCCGTCCAGGTCAGCGTTCCGATAGCGCGGTTCGCCCCAGCCGGTCAGCGTGCCATGGTCGCGATGCAGGATCATGTACGCGCCGGAGTTCAGATCGGCGTTGATGCGCATGGCGGAACCGTTCCAATCGAGGGGCGGCATCTCCTCGGGAATGTAGCCGAGCCCGCCGGGACCGAAGTAAGCGAGGATCTCATCCGTGTTGGGCGCATCCGACCAGACGGAATCGGGCACGCCGGTATAGACCGCATACTCGCGCCGCGGATCCTTGCCGAGCCGTTCCACTTGATGCCCGCGAATCACCTCCGCGCAGAGAATGAACCAGCGCGACAATTGGAAGCCGCCGGAAATCACCGGAAAGTCGTAGAAGCTTGCGTCGGTCACCGGATGGCGCTCGTAATCGAGCATCTTGCCGATCATCGTCGACAGTTGCGCCTCGTCGTTCGCGCAAATGCGCCCGTGGGCCAGGTCGGGCAAGTGATCGCCGTCGACATCGGCGTAGATGTTGTCCGACACACAATAGTTGTCGTACAGCGGCGAAGCGATCCCGACCCCGCCTGCGACCGGATAATCGCCCAGCAGCAGAAACGCCGCCGGAGCCGGATCCCAGGTCGCGTAGGCGTTGTTGATGTAGCTCTCGATCGCCCAGGGAGAGGAAAACCCGATCTCGCCCAGCGTCACCACCTTCGTGCTGATGCCTTGAAGCTGGCGCCAGTTCTTGAGGGTGTCGGCCCAGGCCACGAAGACGGAATCGTCGGGGGTGATGATCAAGTACTCGGCCCCGGGGGCCGTCTCGCGCATCAACCTCTGGCCCGGCGCCGCCGCGACCGACTCGTAGTTGATGAGATGGTCGCGCAGCAGAGGCTCCCAATACCGGCTGCGCAGGCGCGGATCGCCGAAACTGCCCGTGCCGCCTTCGAACTCCACGCGCACATCGAGAGCCGTATAGACGCGCAGTTCGCGGGTGACGGGGTTGTACTGGAAGGGAGTGATGCCGACCATCACGACATCGACTCCGCGGATCGTGCGCGGCGGGGAGACGATGAGGGGATGGGCCGGATAGAAGGCATTGCGCCGGTAGATCGTCGTGTTCATCTCATAGATCAGCGGATCGTCCGACCCGTCCGGAGGAAGCGGGGGAGCGGGGGCGACGTCGATGTCGTAGTAGCTGCGGGTCTGCGAGGAAACGATCGAAGCGTGGACCGTCGCGCCTTGCGGAACGGCCACGAAGCAGCCCTTGCCCGGCAGATTCGGCGCTCCCGCATCGTTGGGCAGCATTCCACCCGACAACGAGACCGATTGCATGCTCCGGCCCTGGACCATGACCGGCTCGAGTCCGAACGACTCCATGCCGTAGCGAATGTCCACACCGCCGCGATCCTGCTCTGCGAGCGCAAGACCGACGGTGCTGGTTCCCGGCTCTCCCACCTGGATGAGGGCTGCCCGCGCCAACGACGGATACGCGAGCCCGAGCGCGGTCAGGAAGAAGAGCATCATCACGCGCGACCGGGACATCGAGGACAGTGGGGTCATGCATGCCTCCCGGCATTCGTGAGCGACATCACAATGGCTATGGATACTTTTGACATATATCGACCCGTTCAGGCCGGATCAATATTCCGCCCAACAACCCCTCACGGATGCACCTAGGGATTATACCAGAAGTTGCGGCTTTCCGCCTGTGCGAACTCGTTTCCCTGCCTGCCTGACGCGGAGTTGCATGAACTCCGCCAACGAACGCGCCCACAGGCGGGTTCCGATTTCGGGAATGGCCGAGTTTCTCGTGGACTTCAGCCATTCGGACGGGTAGCATCCCATTGAATGGCCGGGGAGAAGGCAACCGAGTAGGAAGACGTGGGCTTCCGGCTGACGCGCAACCCGGGCAGTGGCGACCTACCCAGGGTTTGCCGCTCACGATTCCCGCATCAATGGCAATCCGGCGGCGGCATCTCGAAGGCCAACCTGCGAAGCTGCCGGGTTCCTCCCCGGCCAGTTCTCCCCTCGTGGGTCGATCAGGGAAGATGGATGACTCGCGCCACCGAGGTCCCCCCGTCCCCCCGCGCCCGACAATAGTAGGTCCCCGCGGGAAGCAGGCGCCCTTCCTCGTCCGTGCCCGTCCAGCTGAACCAGTGATCCCCGGCGGCCAGGAGTCCGGCATGGAGCTTTCTCACCACCCGGCCGGACGCGTCGAAGACTTCAATGTGCGCATCTCCGTTGGCCGGCATGGCCAGCTTCACGCGAGCCACTTCGCTGATGGGATTCGGGAACACCGACAGCGCAAACACGCCCGGCCGCGGGCCCTCTTCCGGGGTCGCCGCAAAGGTGACCGGCGGCGCGATCAATTCGAAATCGTCGATGGCCCAGCCGCCGAACTGAAGTCCCTGGTCTGAATTCAGGGCGAAGGTCACCTGGACCGAAGCGTTCCCGTCCGCGATGGCGGAGATGTCGTACATCACCGTCTCCCAAGCGTTCTCGATCACGTGACCGCGCTCGGGATTGCGCCAGATCTCGGTCCCGTTCACCAGGATCTTCGCCACATCGTAAAGGCCCTCTTCCACCGAGAGCCAGCGCTTGAAGCGCAGATGCACGCCGGTGTAATCGCTGCAGTCGATCGCCGGAGACTTGAGCCAGTTGTTCGCGCGATTCGCATAGATGCAATTGCTGCCATCCGTCGTCAGATCGTTGCCCCAGGCCTTCGTCCCCGAGGATGCGTGCAGCGGATCGATGAAGCCCGGGCGGGAGCCGGGCACGGCCCACACCCAGTCGTCGTGGCTGCCCGGATACCCGTGCGTCCAGCCGGTGATGCTCGTTTCGAAGTCGTTCGCGTAGATCACATCGCAAGGGGAGACGAAATCGTAGGCCGAGCTGACATCGGTGGCCTGGTCGCTGCGCATCACGAGCTGGAATTCGAGCAAGGTGCCGGGCTGGATGCCCGGCGCGAGGGCGACCCGAAAATGGGGCGCAAGGCTGGAGCTCGAGCCCCAGCTGACCATGTTGCCGAAATTGGCGACGCTGTCGATCACCGTCACACCCGGGGTCGTGCAGCGCAGCACACCTTGGACGCCGGTTGCGGTCGAGGTTCCGAAGTTGCGCGCGGAGATCGACACCTGCGCGTTCTCGCCCGGGTCGAAAGCGTAGTTGGCGTCGAGGACCGTGTGCGCCACATACGCGAGACGGGACTCGGGAAAGGGCTCGTATTGGATGAGCGATCCCTCGCCGCCCAGCGAGCAGGTGCCGTACTGGATCCAGCCGAAACCATTCTCTCCCCAGCCGGTGCCCCAGCTGTTCTTGATCAGCCAGGCGCCCGTCCCGTTGCAGGCGTTGTCGTCCCATCCGCACAGGAGCACCGCGTGGTTGGCGCCGTCGTTGGGCCCGTTCTGGAAGCAGCCGCCGTGGTAATAGAAGAGCGCGTTCGGCGCGTACATGACGACCGCGATCGGCTGTTGCATGATTGCGGTCTTCAATACCGCCGGCGTGTAGGCGACCGCCGTGTATCCGGCGATGCGCGCCTTGACGTCGCAGTCTTGCTGAGTGCAGGGGATCGCATCGCTGGCCTGGTAGGGCATGCAGGTTTGATCGACGGCGCCGAAGCCTTCCCACAGGAAGTAGCAGGACACCATGTTGCCGCCGTCGCAGCCCTGATCGAAGGTGTTGCAGGACAGGCACTGCTGCTCGGAGAAGCGTTGTTGATAACCATTCTCGATAAGGAACGCGGCTTCGAGCGCGCTCACCGCGGCGAAGGCCCAGCACGAGCCGCATCCGCCCTGGTTCTTGGCTCCCGTCACTCCGTTCAGCGTGCGCCAATCCCAGGCGGCGGGGAGATCTCGTTCGGGAAGCGGGGCGAAGGTTCCCGTGGCGCGGCTCAGCCAGTCCTGAACGTCGGCGGGCTTCAATCCCATCGCCATCGCCGGGCGTTGATCGGGCGGGATATGGCTCACGGAGGTGTAGCCAGCCTCCCAATCCCAACCGTTCTCCTCGATTTGCCGCTGGATCTCGGCCAACTCCGCCGCCTCGCTCCACGCGGGTTGCCCCTCATCGGCGGCAGCCGCGGGCAGCGGGGGGCAAGCGCAAAGGAACGAAATGGCAAGGACGCCGAAGATCAACGCGAAAGGCGCATGCGGAAAGCGCTCGGCTGCGCGAGTCAGGTAAGGCATCCTGTGCTCCTCGGGTTGCATTTCAAGCAGGTAAAGAACAAGATCCGGCCTCTCCGGCGAGGCCCGATCTTCTTGGTTCCGACGATTGTATCACGAACGCCGGAAAGACCGGCGAGTTTTTGTTCCGGCAGCCGCCTGCCCTCGCGAAACTCGCCTTTGTTGCAGAGGCGTTTGCCTGACGGGCTGACGGGAAGAAGCCAAGCCGCCGCCCGCTCGAGAGAGGATTCGTCTGGGGAAGGAGCGCGTGCGTTTGCCTGGAGGCCTGGTGAACGGAAGCCGTGCGCCGAAAAGAGGACGAAGCGTGGGGCGAGCCCAAGGCCGGACTCGAGCCCAAAGCCGGGCAAGACCAAGATCCCGCGCGCCATCGCAACCCCAGCCGGCATCGCATAACCGGGCGCAACCGCACATCTCCCGGAAGCGGGTCGTGCACCCGCGCCTGCTGTACAGCGATGACCAAGGCGTGATCCGCGATCATCCCCGCTTGCTCGCCGTCGGCAGCCGGGGAGGAGAGCCGGAGCCGCTTTCTGGTTCGACGCTGTTGCCCTTGCCGCGCGGAAGCGATCTCTTCTTTCTGCCCGGCCGTTCTCCCCTCGGGCAGGATCCGGTGACCGGAGAGACGGTGCTCTTCGAAGAGGAGCACGGACGGCCGGTGCATGCGGTCGCCGCCTTTCTGGCGCCGGCCCACACCATCGATCTTCTCGCCGCCTATCGCACCCGCCCGCGCGCTCCGGCGCTGCCTCTCTTTTCCTATGGCGCCGTGGGATTCGCGGCGGGGCGTCATTGGACGCAGGCGCGCAGAGTGGATCCGGACACGCGCCAGGATCCCTGGCGCTTCGACCTGCAAGCGATCGAACGCGCGGTGGAAGCGGCTCTCGAATGGAAGGGCGCGAATGCGCTCTTGCAACAGTTGCGCCGGTGCGCGCTCGAGTACCAATGCCGGGCTGCGCAGAACTTCTTCCTCGGGCGCCACGAGGCTCCTCTTCCCATCAGCTCCGCCTGCAATGCGCGCTGTCTGGGATGCATCAGCCTGCAGCCGGACGGGCGCTTCAAGGCGGCCCATGAACGCATCGGCCGTCCGCCGCTGCCCGAGGAAGTGGCCGAGGTCGCGCTTGCGCACATCGCCCGCGTGCCGCAAGCGGTGGTGAGCTTCGGCCAGGGATGCGAGGGTGAACCGCTTCTCATGCGCGATCTCATTCGCGAAGCCGTGCGGCTCATTCGCGCGCAAACCGACCGCGGGACCGTGAACCTGAACAGCAACGCCAGCCTGCCCGGCGTCGTTGCCGAGCTCGCCGATTTGGGTCTCGACAGTTTGCGCGTGAGCATGAACAGCGCGCAGCCGTCGCTGTACGAGGCCTACTACTGTCCTCAAGGGTACCGGCTTGCGGATGTCGAGCGTTCGATGAGAGCGATGAGCGAACGCGGACGCTTCGTGAGCTTGAATCTGCTCTATTTCCCCGGCATCACCGATCGCGAAGCGGAAGTCGACGCGCTTTCCCGCTTCCTTGCTCGCACCGGAGCGCGGATGATCCAGCTGCGCAATCTGAATCTCGATCCGGAAGTCTATCGTCTGGCGATGCCCGCTCGTGCGCGGGGCGCGGGCATGGGACTCGACGCGTTCGTGCGCGCTCTGAAACACCGCGCGCCGCGCTTGCGCTTTGGGTATTTCAACCCGCCCAAGGAGCGTTACCGGCGCTGGTAGCGCTCGGCAGGCAGCGAGCCCCGGCAGCCCGCCGCTGCGCCGCCGGCAGTGAGCCTGCTCTGGCAACGAGGCATCCGCGAAAGCCGCACGGATGGACGCGCGCAAGCGGTGACCATGGGCCGGCGGCTTCTGCATGGTGGGGAAGAAGGCGCGATGGAAGGATGGCAAGTGCCTGTGCTCCTGGCAGGCGGATTCGTCTGCGGAGTGACGAACGCGCTTGCGGGCGGCGGGTCGTTCGTCACCTTGCCGCTTCTCTTGTGGATCGGCCTTCCTCCTCAGATCGCGAATGCCACCAATCGCGTCGCGATCGTGCTGCAGTGCGGCACGGGCATCGGCGCCTACCACCAGCACGGAGTGCGGCCGTGGAAACATGTGATTGCGCTGATCGCGCCGTCGGTGGCCGGCGCGCTGCTCGGCGCCTACCTGGCCGCGAAGGTGGATGAAGCCGTCTTCCGCCACGCCGCTGCGATCCTGTTTCTTCTCATGGCCGGAACGGTCTTCATCAATCCGAACAGCTGGAATCGAGCCGAAGGGAAGGGGCATCTCCGCGCGCGTTTGTACCCGCTCTTCTTTCTCATGGGGGTGTACGGCGGATTTCTGCAGGCGGGCATCGGGGTCGTGCTCATCAGCACGCTCGTGCTGCTGGGCGGCTTCGACACCGTGCACGGCAACGCGCTCAAGTTCGCGATCACGCTCGTCTTCACGGCCGCGTCCCTGGTGCTCTTTGCGGGCCTGGGGCAAGTGCGATGGGGCATCGGTCTCTGCTTGTCCGCGGGAACGATGGCGGGCGGCTATGTCGGCGCGCGGCTGGTGATGACGAAGGGAGCGCGCTGGGTGCGCATTTTCGTGCTCCTGGGCGTCGCCGCGGGCGTCGTGAAGCTATTGTGGTAGCCACCGCGTCACGGAGTGCGGCACGCGCATGGAAGCACGGGGCGCGCCTCGACGAAGCGCCTGGATGGGTCCATCCAACCACAACCTCATGGCGACAACCTGGTGCGCGCTCTGGCGGTCATCGCGACGGATGGGGCGGGGCCTTCCCGCCCTTCATGCGCGGAACGGGAACAACTCCTGCAAAGCAGAGTCCATAGCGCTGCGGAGCGCTCGGCCCGGGGCCTGATCTCGTGGAATGCGCGGCCCCCATTGGCGAGCCATTTGGACTACAATCGCAACGGACCGGCCGAGGCAATCGAGAGGCTGCGGAAGCGAGCGGGACTGGCGACGGAGGGTCGCCCGCATGAACCCGAAGAGGGGAGCTGTCATCGAGGTGATGGCGTCCTTGTTCAAGGCGAATGGGCCTCTTCATGTTCGCTTCCCAGCCCCTGCGATCCGGTCCTCTCCCGTTCATGGATGGATGAGATTCGCCGCTACGAGACGAGGCCCGCGGCTGGGCGCCGCGCTCGCGCTGGCCGCCGGCGCCTGCCTGCCCTTCGCCTGTTCGGAAAAGGTCGATCCTCCCGTGCTCGATGTATCGCCCCGCGAGATTGCGCTTGGCCGTTCCGATTCGGCCGGTGTTTTCGTGATCCGCAACGCAGGCGGCGGGACGCTGCACTGGTCGGTCGAGAGCAATGCCGCCTGGGCGGTGCCCGAGGTCACGAGCGGTTCGCTCGAGAGCGATCCCGCCACGATTGCCTTCGCGATTGCGCAAGAGGAAATCCTGGCCGGCCCGCCGAGCGCCGAATTCGCCATCGCATCGAATGGAGGTGCCGACACGGTGCGCGTGCGGTTGTGGCGCGCGCTCACCGCGGCTCCCGAAAGTCTCTTTCTCCCGGACAGCCTCTTTCATGCGGCGGTCGTGTTGCGCAACGAAGGCGACCGGCCGGTGGCGTGGAGCGCGTCGCTCGACGCGCCTTGGCTGATGCTGAACCATGATGGGGGTCTGCTCTCCGCCCGCGCGGAAACGCTCGATGTGCGCGTGGCGCGAAGCGGTCTCGAGCGCGGCACCTATCGCGCGCAGGTGCGCATCGTGGCGGGCGCGTACGGGGAAGACACGGTCGCGGTGGCCATGTCCGTGGGAGCGCTGAGCGCGCTGCATGGGCATGTATGGCATCCCAACACGCGCATTCCCGTGGAAGACGCGACGGTGCGACTGTCCGATCAGATGTGTCTGACGGATGCCGAGGGCGCCTATCGTTTCGCGGAGGCGCCTGCCGGCCAGCGGATGCTGCGCGTGGAGAAGCCCGGCTTCCGGCCCTTTGAGCAGCAAATTCTGCTGGCCGAGGAGGATCGTGCCTTCGACATCGAGCTCTTCTCCGCCCAATACCGTCATGCGGTCGAGGGCCGGCTCGTGAATTCCAAGGACGCACCGGTCGCGCACGCGTCGGTCACGCTGCTCAATCCCGATCGCACGCCTTCGCGCATCATGACCAACACCGACTTGGACGGGCGCTACGCGCTGGCCTTGGTGCCGGACGGGGAACGAACGATCCGCTTCGATCATCCTCTCTATGCGATCGCGGAGGGCGTGGCGCAAGTGGGCGCAAATGGCGACTCGACGAATGCGCGCCTGCTCGCGCGCCCGGTCCCGCCGCCCTTCCTGCCCGATGGGCCCGCGCTGGTGCGTTGGGACTGCCGTGCGGTGACGGTCGAGTGGCCGGCCCGTCTCGAGGAAACGGTGGCGGGCTATCGCGTCGAGCGGGCCCTTGCCCAAGGGGATCTCTACGCGGATGTCAGCGGCCTGCTCACGGAGGCGCGCTTCGACGATCGGGATCCCGCGCTGGGTCGCTATCGGTATCGCATTCGCACCGTCAATGTCGAAGGCATCACTGGAGAAGCGTCGCCCGAACGCACGATCGGGCTCTATCCCTGGGCGCTCCTCTTGCCGCAGTATTCCGAAGGCCCGGACATTCGCTGGGGCCATTCGACGATCCTCTGCCCGGAAATCCGCTGCTTGTATCTCTATGCCGGCACCGGCTGCGAATCGGGGCATTGCGGGACGGACTTCCGCGATCTCTGGGAGCTGGATCTCGATCGACATGCGTGGCAGCTGATCGAATTCGTCGGCGGGCCGGTCTATCGATCGGATCACACGGCGATCTACGATCGCGCGCGCCATCGCATGATCGTCCATGGCGGGCGCAGCTTCCGCTATCAATACGGTCTGCACGACACCTGGGCGTTCGACCTGGCGAGCGGAACCTGGAGCGAGCTCGACATCGGGGGCCCGACGCCGGGCGACCGCTGGGGACATGCAGCCGTCTACGACGAGGCTCGCGATCGCATGGTGATCTACGGGGGCAGCTCGCAGGTGGAGGAATTCGGCGATGTGTGGGCCTTCGATCTGAATGACGAGCGCTGGCAGATGATCGATTCCGGCCAGCCTGAGGATCCGCTCACCCGCCCGTTGGGGCGCAGGGATTGCGGATACGCGCTGGTCGGGGATCGCGGGTGGATGGTGATCTACGGCGGCTCGCGCGGAATCGTGCACACCCATCCCGACGCCTGGGCGTTCGATTTGAGCGCCGACGCCTGGGTTCGGCTACCCGATGGCCTCGGAGAGGCGGCCGATTGCGCGATGATCTACGACGAAGCGCATCACCGCGTCATCGCCCAAGGAGGCCGCGACCCGAACAACGCCCTGCCCCTGACCTATACCCGCGCGCTCGAACTCGATCCACAACCCCATTGGGTGGAGCTCGACAACGGGCCGGTGGAAGAGATGCCGCTGCCCCGCTTCGGCCAGACGGCGGTCTACGATGCCCCGAGCCGGGCGATGATTGTTTGCGGCGGCAATCTGCCCTTGCAGGGCCTGCTCGCCAACGAGGTGTGGTCGTTCTGCTTGGGGCAGTGAATCCGGGCTAGATGAGCGCGGTGCTGAAGTAGCGCTCCGCGCGGTCGGGAAGCACGGTGACGACATTGTAGGTCGGCCCCAACGCGCGCGCGACATACGACGCCGCCCACACATTCGCGCCCGATGAAGTGCCCACCAGCAATCCCTGCGTGCGCGCGAGCTCGCGCGTGACGCGAATCGCGTCTTCGTCGCTCACGGTGATGAGATCGTCGATCAATTGCGTGTCGAGGCAGCTCGGCACGAAGCCGTCGCCGATGCCCTGAATCGCGTGCAGCCCCGGTTCCTGGCAGAGCAGCGCGGCCGTTTGCTTGGGCTCGACCGCGATGATGCGCACGGAAGGGGCGCGCTCTTTCAGAAAGCGCCCCACTCCGCCGAGCGTTCCGCCGCTGCCCACGCCGGCCACGAAGGCGTGCACCTTGCCTTCCAGGCTTTGCCAGATCTCCGGCCCGGTGAAGAGATAATGCGTTTCGGGATTGAGAGGATTGTCGAACTGCGAAAGCCGCCAGCCATTCTCCCGCTCGGCGATCTCGTTGGCGACCCGCACCGCTTCGTCGACGCCCTCTGCTCCCGGCGTCAGAATCAACTCCGCGCCCAGGGCGCGAATGATCTTCTTGCGCTCCTCGCTCATGTTGTCGGGCATCACGATCTTGACCGGATGGCCGCGTTGCACCCCGACGAGCGCGATCCCGATGCCGGTGTTGCCCGACGTCGCCTCCACGATCGGCATCCCGGGTGCGAGGGTCCCGCTCTTCTCCGCTTCGAAGATGATGTGCTTCGCGACGCGGTCCTTGATGCTGCCGCCCGGATTGAGGAACTCCGCCTTCGCGTAGACCGACAAGTCGGTGAAGCGGGTGAGCTTGATGAGCGGAGTGTTGCCGATCAGATCGAGGACATCGGTCGAATAGGCCATGAGCATCCCTTTCATTCCTTCAACGAGCCGCGCGCGGAACGGATTCGGTCCACCCGAAGTGGCGGGGCCGCGAGGCCTTCAAGAATATCGGCCGCGGAAGCTCTCTGCATGAATGCGCGGTTCCTCGAATGAACCACGCGGCGTCAGGTCCGGTTTCCGGGCGGGCCGTCCGCAGAGGGCAGGGAGAGCGCCTCGTCGATGACGGCCAGCCGGCCCGGTCTCAGGCTCTCAGCGCTGTGATGCCGCCGGCACCACTCGCGCGCCTCGCTGCCGAGCTTCGCCGTTTCGCCGGGATGCTCGAGCGCGCGGACGATTTGTTCGGCGAGAAGCTCGGCGCCTTCCGCGATCAGCAGGTGCTGGCCGGGTTCCACGGGCAATCCCGCGGCCGCCACGGGCGTGGCGATCACGGGCACGCCGGCGGCGAAGGCTTCCAGGATGCGAATCCGCACGCCGCCTCCAAAACGAAGAGGCACGACGAGAAGATCGATCGCCTCGAAGAAGCTCGCCAGATCTTCGACGCTTCCCAGCCAGCGCGCGTCTCGCGAGGAGGCCGCCTCGCGCAGCGCGGCCGTCGATCCCTTGCCCGCTCCGTTGCCGGCGATGGTGAGGGTGGCTTGGGGCAGGCGCTCGCGCACCCGCGGCCAGATGTCGTCGAGCAGATGGGCGAGGGCGTCGCGATTGAAGTCGGCGCGAAAGGTTCCCAGGAACCCGATGCGCATCGAGGGCGCATCCGGCCGGCCATAGCGAAAGAACTCCTCGGCCACGGGAACGGGGAGGTGACGCACGAGCGCCGGGCGGGCGGAGACGCCCCGCGCGCCCGCGAGCCTCTCGAGGTCGCGCGCAATCGTGTCGCGATCCGCCTCCGTCAAGGCAAAGACCGCATCGAAGCGCGTCCACGCCTCGCGTTCGAGTTGCCGCTCGCGTTCCAGGCGTTTGTGCAAGCGCGCCCGCGCGCCCGGATCGCTCGCCGCGTGCAGCGCGCGCTCGACGATTTGGTAGCCGACATCGTGCGCGAGGAGCGCGCTTCTTCCACGATGGACCGAAGAGCGCAGCAGGAAGGTCTCCCAGCTCTCGAGAATGGTGAGCTCGGGAGCGAACTCGCGCTGCAGGCGCTCGAGATGCGAGCGCAGCGCGCGATTCGACCAGTAGAGGCACACCGCCGGGATATCGCGCCACTTCGAGAGCGGAAGATTCCACGCCTTGTAGAGCGCGCGCGCGACCGGCGAGCGATGGTTCGGCATCAGGGGAGCCACCACCCGCACGCCCAGGCGTTCGATGTGGGGAATCAACGCCTGTTCGTCGCGCCGCTCGCGCTGGCAGAGAAAGACGACCTCGTGGCGGGTGGCGAGATCGGCGAGCAATGCCAGGCTCACCCGCCGCGTGCCTTGAATGGGCGGATAGGGGAAGAGGTGTTTGACGACGAGGATGCGCGCCATTTCCGCCTCAGGCTTCGCCGCCGGTCATGCGCTCGTCCCTCGCGGGCCTTCGCTTGCCACGCGCATGCGCGCGTCCACCACGGCGCAATCGCCGGCATGCGGGTTCATCAGGAAGGGATTGACATCCATCTCGACGATCTCGGGAAGATCGAGCACGAGCTGTGAGAAGCGCTGGAGGCACTCCTTCAGGAGATCGAGCGCGACCGCCGGTTCTCCGCGCACGCCTTCCAGCAGGGGATAGCCTCGAATCGAGCGCACCATGTCATCGGCGTCGACATCCGTGAGCGGCGGAACGCGCAAGGTCACATCCTTGAGCACTTCCACATACTTGCCTCCGGTTCCGAACAGAATCGCGGGCCCCATCTTGGGATCCAGGTTCATGCCGAGGATCACTTCGCGCCCCGGCGGAACCATCTTCTGCACGAGCCCGCGCTCTTCGGCGGGATCGTCGCCCAGGTTCACGATCAAGCGGCGGATTTGCGCGTGGGCGCCCTCGAGCTCCAGATCGTTGCGGATGTTGAGGACCACGCCGCCGAAGTCGGACTTGTGGACATACTTCCGCCCCGCGACCTTGAACGCGACCGGATACCCCAGCCGGCGGGCCGCCTGCAGCGCTTCTTCCGCGCCTTCGGTCTCGACCAGCGGCGCGATCGGGAAACCGTAGCATTCGAGAATGCGCATGCACCCCGCGGTGGGAATGTATCCGCCTCCCGCCTCGCGTTGCCGGCTGACGATCTCGCGCGCCTCTTTCGCCTGCACGCGGAAGCGCGCGATCGTTCCGCGCGGCCGCTTCTGGCGCTGGGTGTAGTGGTACATCTCCGAGCAGGCCCGCACGGCCATCTCGGGAAAGGCGTAGATCGGAGGGCAGTTCTCGATTTCGTGCGGCAAGGTGCGATAGGACGATTCCTCGGCCATGATGATTCCGAAAATCGGCTTCTCGAGTCCGCGTCGCGATTCGGCGATCGCGCGGGCGGCGTCGCTGGGATTCACCATCAGCGGCGGCACGAAGAGGGCGAGGATCACATCGATTTCGGGATCGTCGAAGAGGATCGGAAGGATTTCGCGGTAGGTGTCGGCCTTGCCCCAGGCGGTCAGATCGATGGGATTCGCCCGGCTCGCTTCCTCGGGCAGGATGCGATCGAGCGCCGCACGGGTCTTCTCGCTGAAGCGCGCGATCTCCATCCCGCTCGTGACGAGCGCGTCGGTCGCCATGATGCCCGGTCCGCCCGAATTGGTGAGAATCGCCACGCGGTTGCCCGGCGGAAGCGGCGCGCGATAGAAGCCGGTCAGCAGGCCGAGCATCTCCTCGATCGTGTTGGCGCGGATCGCCCCCGTCTGGCGAAGGAACGCATCCACGGTGACATCCGAGGCGGCCAGCGCGCCGGTGTGCGAAGAGGCGGCGCGCGCGCCCGCGGCGGTGCGCCCCGACTTGACCACCACGACGGGCTTGCGCCGCGTGATCCGCCGCAGCAGCGGACCGAGCTGCTGCGCTTCGCCGAAGGATTCCACATAGAGAGCGATCACTTGCGTGTCGGGATCGTTCTCCCAGTAGGCGAGCAGATCGCGGCCGCGCACATCGGCGCTGTTGCCCACCGAGACGAAATAGCTGAAGCCGATGTTCAGACGCTCCATGTTTTGCAGGATGGAAACGCCGAGCGCCCCGCTTTGGGAGAGGAAGGCGAGCTTGCCGCTCACCGGGCGCACGGGCGCGAAGGTGCCGTTCAAGCGCACGCCGGGGGTCATGTTGATCAGCCCGAGGCAGTTCGGCCCGACCATCCGCATCCCGTACTTGCGCGCGATCGCCAGCAGCTCTTCCTCGCGTCGAATGCCGTCGCCGCCGAGCTCGCGAAAGCCGGCGCTGATCACGCACAAGCCGCGCACGCCCTTCTGCCCGCATTGCTCCGCCACCCCGAGGACCCGGTCGTACGGAACGATGATGAAGGCGAGATCGACGGTGTCGGGAATGTCGAGGACGGTGGGGTAGGCCTTCATGCTGTGAACGAAGGGCGCCTTGGGATGCACGGGATAGACGACGCCCTGGAAATCTCCGTCGATGATGTTGTGCAACACCACCCGCCCGATCGAATCCAGGCGCGGCGAGGCGCCCACGATCGCGATCGAGCGAGGCTTGAGTACCGCATCGAGCCCCGCGAGCAAATCGGGAGCGAGCGGCTCATCCGCCGTCGATTCCGTCGGCGAATCGCCGGGCACGCGCGCAAGCAAGGACGACTTCCGCCGCTCGGATGCTTTCGTCTCTGCACGCCGTTCGCCACTCTCATCGCGCGGACGGGAGCCCGCCGGGGGACGATCGCTCATGCATCCTCCTGCCGTTTCGTGGTTCGCGAGCATAAGAGCCGGGCAGCAGGCGGACAAGGCGAATTCAGACGGTCGCACGCGCGAGGAGACCCGCAGGGATCGCAATGGGAGATCACAATCAAGACTCAAGATCACAGGTCAAGGTCGAAGATCGCGGACGGCAACGCTCGTGCGCCTACATCGAAATCAGATCACGATAGGCCGCACACGGTATCGGCGTCCGCGGGATCGCGCTCGGTTCCATGGGGAAGAAAGACCCGGCGAGAGCGATCTCCTCGGATTTCGAAGAGCGGCTCGTCAAGCATGACAGCCACTCGCGCTACTGGGATTGACCCTCGCACGAGCCGCGCATCGCGCGCGTCGCGGCGAACGGGGCCAGGTGGCGCGAAAGCGCGGACTTTGGATCGCGATCCTCATAGAAGCCGAGCAAGACGAATCCGGCCTCCAACTGCCCGCCAATCTGGTCTTCGAGCGAATGGCCGAATTCGAGAGGCTTCTTCTCCGCCATGTGCGCGGCCAACCGAGCCGGGTCGAGCGCCACCGGATCGGCGTAGGGCAGGGAATAGCGGATGTGAAGATCTCCGCGCTCGAGGTCCTCATCGTCGAACAGGTAGAGAAACCCGTTGCAGAAACCGGCCAGCATCACGCCGCCTTCGCGAAGCACGCGATAGGCCTCGCGCCACACGGGCCGGACATCGGGGACGAAGCAATTCGAGACGGGATGGACGATGAGGTCGAAGGTCCGGTCGGGGAAGCGCTCGAGATTCGACATGTCTCCCTCGACGAGAGCGATCTCGAGACCTTCCCGTCGTGCGACCTCGCGATCGCGCTCCAATTGGCGCGGAGAATTGTCGAGCACGGTGACTTCCGCCCCGGCCGCGGCCAAGACAGGACCCTGCTGGCCTCCACCCGACGCCAGGCAAAGCACCCGCGCTCCTTTCAAAGGCGGGAACCACGCCAAGGGAACCGGCCGGGTGGGCGTCAGCACGATTCGGCAATCGCCCCGCCGGGCAGAGGCGATCAGCGCGGGATCAGCCGGGATCGTCCAGGGGTTGCCCCGTTCCACCTGGCGGTTCCACGCAAGGGCATTGTAGGCACGGACATCGTCGATCATCGCTCCCCCTTGTGGGCTGAAAATTCGAGGATCATCCACATCAACCATGTGTCCGGTAAAGGCTTAGAAGATCTTTGCCCATTTCGCGAGCAAATCCTTGAACTTGCATGGTTCCGATAAAGCTTACAGGTTTCGGTTTCCAGGCTTGTTCGTCCACGCTCCGCAGCCCAGGAGGGAAGGAGCATGGAATGAAATGAGGCCCTTGATCCCTCGAACGCCCCGGCCCCGTCCATCCTCCGTCTTTTCGAAGAAATCCATGGACATTGGCCGGCGATGAGCGGATCATACCCGCAAGCCTTGCCATGGATCGACGCCCCGGTTCAAGGCGGGTATTGAGGTATGTTCGGTATTGGTTCGGGAGGCGTTCGCCGCTGCCCCGCCCAACGGGGGGGCACGGAGCGGAAAGCGCTCCCAGACGCGGTGTACGCGTCCAGGCAAGAGGGTAGGAAAAGCATGGCGAGCAAACTGTACGTGGGTAATCTCTCCTATGACACTAGGGATGACGATTTGAACGAGCTCTTTTCGGAGTACGGGCAGGTGGTTTCTGCCAAGGTCGTGATGGATCGCGACACCGGCAGGCCTCGCGGCTTCGGCTTCGTCGAGATGGGCACGGCCGATGAGGCCCAGAAGGCCATCCAGGAGCTCGACGGCAAGGACTTCATGGGCCGGGCGATCAAGGTGAACCTGGCTCAGCCTCGCGTGGAGCGGGGTGGTGGTGGTGGTGGCCGCGGCGGTCGAGGCGGCGGCGACCGGGACCGCTGGTAAGCAAGCGATGGGGGAAGACCGGGCGTGCTTCCCCCATACCTTTCTCTTCCGGGTCCTCATCTTTCCACATGTCTCTGGCGGCGCTTCGCTGGTGAACGGCTTTGCCGTACCTGAAATTTCCAAGGGAAAAGCGCCAAGATGCGAGCGGCCGTTCGGTCGCAAACCTGCAGGCGTCGAGAGTCGTCCCGGGAGTCCTTTATCCTGATTCGTTTCTCGGCGCCCTTTTCGCAGGCTCTCGGTTCTTCCGCATTCGCTCTCGCAAGACTTCCTTTTCGCTTTCCGGCAGCCAGCACTGATCGACCGCCAACCCATTCAAGGCGGCAATCTCGTCGCAGCTGAATCCAAGCGCCTGGTGCAGGGCCAGGTACTCGTCGGCCAGCGAATTGCCGAAGAATCCCGGATCGTCGGTGTTCACGCTGATCGGGATCCCCCGCTCGAAGAAGATGCGCGCAGGATGGTCCTCGATGCGGGCAATCGCTCCCGTGCGCACATTTGACCACGGGCAGAGCTCGAGCGGCGTCTTGCGCTCGGCGAGATGCGCGACCAGCGCCGGGTCCTCGATCGCACGGGTGGCATGGCCGACACGTTCGACGCCGAGCGCTCGCACGGCGCCCCAGATGCTGTCGGGCCCGCACGCCTCCCCGGCGTGCGCGGTGGTGTGAAGGCCGGCCTTCCGCGCTCGCGAAAAGACGGGCGCGAAAGGCTCGGGCGCGACCAGATGTTCCGATCCCCCGATGCCGATGCCGACCACGCCCGCTTCCGCGGCCGTCTCGCAGACCGCATCGAGCGCCTGCATTCCCGCCTGCGGCCCGAGGTCGCGCACCAGATCCAGAATCAAGGCGACCTTCACTTCCGGCACCCGCGCGAGGCCCGCGCGTATCGCCACGCTCAGCTTGTCCGCGCGCAGGCCGCGGGAAGCGAAGCTTTGCGGCGAGAAGAACATCTCCGCATACAAGACATTCTGCGCCCGAAGGTTCGCCGCCGCGCCGGCCGCGATGCGGGTGAAGTCCTCGTATTCGCGCAGGAATCCGTTCTTCCATTCCCACACCTGCAGGAATTCCGCCAGATTTCGGAAGCGGAAGCGGGCGGCAAGCGCCTCGCGATCGGCCACGCGCGCATCGTTCGTGCGCAGATCGGCGGCGGAGGCATCGCCCGCGTGCGGATCGCCTCCGTACTTGAGGATCAACTCCCGAAGCGTGCCCAAGGGAATGGCGCCTTCCAGATGGATGTGCAACTCGATCTTGGGAAGATCGTGAAATCGCGCGCGAGCTTCCCCGGCGCCCGCGCGCATGGCGCTCGAATCCTCGTCGTCCGGATGCGCTTCAGGTTTCGTTGTCACGAGCGGCTCGGCACTCGCGTGGCCCAGAAATCGAAGGCCCTGCCCGGAACGAAGATGTCGATGCCCGCCGAGGGATGGTCCAGGGGATTGACGACGACGTGGGATTCGTTTCCTTCGAGGAAGACCGCGTCGCCCTTGTGCAACTCCTGTTCGGCCTCGTCGGTGCGAATGATGAGCTTGCCTTCGAGAACCACCATCACCTGGGCGTGAGGGTGGGCATGACGCGGAGAGGAATGCCTTGCCGGCTTGACGAAATACTCGACCGAAACCTCGCGCCCGCCGCACAGCTGGATGCGCTTCCAGTCCTTTTCCGGCTCGTAACGCGGCGCTTCCGACATGCGCACGATCTTCATCTCGTGTCTCCTTCGCTTCTCGGGCGGCGGCGTCCGGCCTTGCCCGGCCCGCTTGCCTCGCGTCCGGCATTGCCCGCCGTGCCCGCCTTCGCCCGTGAACGCAACTGTGCGGCAGCATGGCCCTGCCTCTTCGCGCTTGTCCCGATCTTCGCATCGATGAGCGTCGAGACGGCGCCCAGATCGTTGCGGGTCCGCACCGGCAGACGGAATCCGCGCCCTTCGGCGTACACGGGCGCGCATTCGATCACGGCGAGCACCGCCGGGGGCAGCCCTGCGGCGCGCGCCTGCTCCACCGCCTTTTCGCCCAGGCAGAACCCGGCGAGAAAATGACCCCGGCACGGGATCAAGTACACGATCCGGCGCTTTTCGTGAATCAGCCGGCAGCTCCATCCATAGGCCTGGCCGGTGAAATTCCACTCTTCCTCACAGCGGCCGTAGTCCTTCTCGGTCCGCGAATGAATCGCGACCCACAGAGCGTGGCTGCGACCCAAAGCCGCGCGGAGATCGGAAGCGGAAGGCGGTTGGGACTTCTCATCGAATACGCTGAGAGCCATTCGTACCTCATGCTCCTGAGATAGGATGCAGGCAGATGCAAGGGCAGAGCGTAGACGCTCGCTTCGCGTTTGGGAAGCCGGGGAACCATGCTCGCGCGGCCCTCGAGCGCGCGGGGAAGGACGCGCTGCTGAAAAGAATGGAGGCGTTGAGGAAGGCGCGCGCGCGCCCGTCAAGGGATTCACAGGATGGGAACCGGGAGGGCCCGAGCCGGTGGAGTCCCGAACGCAGCGGCGAGTACGAACCGGTCGCGCACGAGCTCGTCGTCGAGGTCTCCTACGATCACTTCACCGATGGACGCTTTCGCCACGGCGCGGCCTTCGTCCGCTGGCGCCCCGGCAAGCCTCCGGCGCAATGCCGGATCGAGGATGTGCAGGGCTCGGGGCGATCGGCGATGAAGATCCTCGCGTGAGAAGGCGAGTCCTCGCTAGCCATGAAGAATGCGAGCGCGGCGTTTCTGCGAATGGCTTCGGGGACGATGTCCGCGCGCGGGCTGGCGAACGCCAGGAGACGATCTCGCTCAGGGCGTTCCCGTCCCGTTGCTCTTCTCCACCCGTTCGATCGCGATGATGCAGCGCGTTGAGAGCGCCGCGATCGCGCCGACCGCGGCGAGGACCGGGGCGACGACACCCACGACCACGCCGACGGTGAGCGGGATCTCCACCAGGGTCTCGCCTTCGATGTTCTTGATCGTGATCCGGCGGATGTTCCCCGCATGAACGAGCTCTTTGACTTTGGCGATCAGCTTCTCGCCCGTGACCTCGAATTCCTCGACGTGGCGTTTCTCCATCTTGCTCCTCTCGATCGTCCCGTTCCTCGACGATTGCGCCGCGCGATCATCGTTTGCCTGGAGGCGCTCCGCGGACGAAGGTACCCGCCTCCAGCTCGCGCAGGGCCTCTTCGATCTGCTTGCGCGTGTTCATGACCATCGGCCCGTAACGCACGACCGGTTCCCCGAGCGGCCGTCCGGCAATCCAGAGATAGCGCGCCTCGCGCGCGCTCGTCCGCACGACGATCGGCTCGTTCTCGAAGGTGAGCAGGGTGCCGGCATTCGCATGGCCGGGCGCGTGGGGCTCTGCGCTCGCATGGCTGGGCGCGCCCGCATGGGACTCCGCACTCGCATGGCCGAAGGCCGCTTCGCCTTCAAAGAGGTAGGCGAGAGCGGAGCGTCCGGCGGGAAGGGGATGAACGAATGTCGTGCCGCCCTGCAAGTGCACATCGAGGTAGGTGGGCTGGGTCGCCAGTCCGTAAACGGGCCCGCGCACTCCGAACGCTTCGCCCGCCAGCACGCGAACCGTGGCGCCACTGCTCGGGGTGACGACGGGGATGTCCTTCGCCAGGATGTCCCCATATGCCGGCGCGGTCATCTTGTCCTTGGCGGGCAGATTGACCCACAGCTGGAATCCGATCAACGGGCCTGCCTCCGGATCGGGCATCTCCTCGTGCATGATCCCGCCGCCCGCCGTCATCCACTGCGCATCGCCCGCTGCGATACGACCCGCGTTGCCCAGGCTGTCGCGATGCTCGACTGCTCCGGCGAGGAGATAGGTCACGGTCTGGATTCCCCGGTGAGGATGCCAGGGGAATCCTTTGCGGAAGTCCTCGGGATCCGGGGAGCTGAAATCGTCGAGCAGGAGAAACGGATCGACGAAATTGAGAGCGCGCGTGGGGAAGCTCCTCTTCAAGCGAACGCCTGCCCCTTCCAGAACGGGAGTCGGCCGATACGATCGAACGGGCGGCGAATCGCTCATCATGCTCCTCCATCGCTTATCGTGCGCGGCTCGCGCAGGGTCGCTCGATCTTTGCGGCCCAAGAGCGCGTCAAGACTCCATGGCCCGCCGCCGACCGCCGACAGGTAGAGAAAGAGAAAGCAGAAGAGCACGGACAGCTCTCCGGAATTGACGATCGGCCAGAAGGCGCGGGGCGCGTGCTGCGTGAAGTAGGCGAAGGCCATCTCTCCGGACAACAGGAACGCAACGGGGCGCGTGAGCCATCCAAGGAAGAGCAGGAGCCCTCCAAAGGTCTCGAGGATGCCGGCGACTCCCATGAGAGATGCGAGCTCGACCGGCGGGCGATCCGTGAGAGGGAAAGCGAAGAGCTTCTGCCAGCCGTGCTGCATGAAGGCGAAGGCGGCCACGATGCGCAGCACGCTCAGCAGGTGCTGCGACCTCGAACGAAGAAAAGGAAAGAGCATAGCCATCCTCGCATGATAAATGGTCCCCTGCGCATTGCCCGCCCGCAAGACATGCTAGAGCGTCCAACGGGAAGACGGCAAGGGACGATCCCGCGCGCCGGCGGCGGCGCTGGTTCGGGACAATCAACGGTTCAGCGCCCAGATCGCGTGATTCAAGAATCCCGCGAAGGTCACCCATGCAAGGTAGGGAAGCAGGAGCGCCCCGGCCAGGCGTCGAATTCTCCAGAAGAGCACGATCGTGATCGCAATCAGGACCCACAGCGCCAAGAGATCCATGAGCGCGAGGCCGAAACGGCCCAGGCCGAAGAAGAGATAGGACCACAATCCATTGAGGGCGAGTTGAAGGACATAGACGGCGATCGTCCCGAGCACGGCCCGTGAGGCGCGCGTGCGCCAGACCAGCCAGGCGGCGAACGCCATCATCAGGTAGAGCGCCGTCCACACCGGGCCGAAGAGCCATCCGGGTGGCGTCCAGGAAGGCTTTGGAATTTCCTGGTACCAGGGAGCCGGCGAGAACTGCGAGCCGTAAGCGGCCACGCCCGCGACCAGCGCGAGGCTGACGAACAATCCCAAGATGTCGATTCGACGGGGATCCCTCATGTTCTCCTCCGGCACTCTTCGTTTCCGCTTCCGTCGCGCTTCGGATGGTCGATCCGCGCTCACGCGGCCCAAATTGTCGCCGGCATTCCTTTGCGGCGATGCGCGGCCGCCGGCGCCCGCATTTCATCACAAGATCGTTGGCAGGAATAGAGAAAGGCCGTAGGTTGGAATCCGTTTCCAGCGACCCGGCCATGGGGATCATCCGTCAAGGCGATCGCTCTTTGTCTCTTCGAACCGGCCGGCGGCATGATCATCGCGCCCGCTCGTCTCGAGCGGGGAGCGGCTTGCCGCGCGCCCGCGCAGCTTCAGCATGCGGGAGGTCTCGCTCATGCCATCGATCGCTCCCTTCATCGAATCGATCAATGCCTTTCTGTGGGGCTGGCCGCTGATCATTCTCATTCTCGCGGCCGGCCTCTTCCTGACGATCCGGACGGGCGCGGTGCAATTCGTCCGGTTTGGGATCATGTCGCGCGAGACCTTCGGCCGCGTCTTCCGGCGCGGGCCGCGCGCCGAGGGGGATATCACCGCGTTTCAAGCGGTCACCGTCGCGCTGGGCGGCACGGTCGGCGTCGGCAACATCGCCGGGGTCGCGACCGCGATCGCGCTCGGAGGGCCGGGGGCCGTTTTCTGGATGTGGGTCTCGGGCTTGCTCGGAATGGCGACCAAGTTCGCCGAAGTGGTCCTCGGTCTTCACTACCGCAAGCGCGAGCCGGGGCAGCCGATGATCGGCGGGCCGATGCGCTACATCGAAGGAGGGCTCGGGCCCCGCTGGAAGTGGCTGGCGATGCTCTTCTCGCTCTTCGGCGCGCTCGCCGCCTTCGGCATCGGCAACATGGTGCAGGCCAACGCCTGCGCCGAGGGCATGAAGTACTTCGGCGTCTCTCCCTGGATCACCGGCCTGGTGATGTCCGTCGCGGTGGGCGCGGTCACCTTGGGCGGCCTGAAGCGCATCGCCGCCCTGGTCAACTATGTGACGCCCTTCATGGTGACCTTCTACATGCTGGGCGGCCTGGTGGTGATCCTGCTCAACATCGGCCAGCTTCCCGCCGTGCTCGCGCAAATCGTGCGTCTCGCCTTCACGCCCGCGGCGGCGACCGGCGGCTTTGCGGGCGCGGGCATCATGCTCGCGATGCGCCAGGGCATCACCCGCGGCGTCTTCAGCAACGAGGCCGGCCTGGGCAGCGCGCCCATGGCCCACGCGACGGCGATGACCGATCATCCCGTGCGCCAGGGACTGTGGGGAATCTTCGAAGTCTTCGTCGTCACCATCATTGTGTGCACGATCACCGCCTTCGTCGTGCTCGTCACCGGGCAATGGGCGGGAGGAGAGAAGGGCGCGACGCTGGCCATGCAGTCTTTCGCCCAGACCTTCGGCGTGAGAATCGGTTTTCCTCTCGTCGTCATCAACATGGTGCTGACCGCTTACGACACGAATCTCGCCTGGGGATTCTACGGCGAGACTTGCGCGGCGTATTTGTTCGGCCATGGCAAGACGGTGCGCCTGATCTATCAGATCCTCTGGCTGCCAGCGGTCGTGATCGGTGCCGTGTGGGCGCTCGATGTCGTCTGGGGGATCGCGGATGCGCTGAATGCTCTGATGGCCTTCCCCAACCTGATCGCCCTCTTCTCGCTCAGCGGAGTGGTGGCCGCGCTCACGCGGGGCTTCTTCACCGGGCAGCCGTATGTCGCTCCGGGAGTTAGCGAGGCCGGCAAGGTTGCGGCGATGCGAGCGCGCTGAGCTCAAGGCTTGGATCTTTGCGGGGGCCGGGTCGTGGGGAGACCTGCCCGGGGTAGCTCGTCGCCGGGTGCGCGGGCGCAAAAAGGGGCCCTCTCTTTCGAGAGGGCCCCTTTGCTCAGCTCATCGATGGCTTTCGCGCCGCTCCCGATGGAGCGGGCTTGCGAACGCTACCGATACACGGACTTGATCGTGCCCCAGCTTTCCGAATCCTGAGGAACCGGAATCTCACAGGGGTTCGGATCGCAAGCGGTCCAGTCCACATGCCAGGTACCGCCGACCAGGCCGCAGTCGGCCTCGCTGTAGAGGAAGCAGTTCTCACCCACGCAGCAGACCGCCGTCGGGAGCGGGCAGGTGACGTCGTAGGTCAGCGTAAAAGGCCCACCGCCGGTGGAGCTGTAGGCGTCGCAGATGATGTAGTAGGTGCCGTCCGCGGTGCAGGTCCAGGTGATGTCCTCCGGATGCCCACCGTCGGATCCCGCGACGCAGGTGCCCGCCGGGTCCGCGCAGTCGGTGATGATGTACAGCGACTCGTCGAAGCTCGTTCCCACATAGGAATAGACGAGGCTGATCACATCGCCTGCCAGCAGATCCACGACATAGACGACATCCTTGCCAAGCGCGCCGTATCCCGTGCAGCTCGAAGGGTAATCGCCCGGCGTGTAGTTGCCCAACGCCCAGGTCAGGTCGCCATCAATGACGCCCGAGGTGCAACGCTCGATGGCGATGGCGCCTTCGCAGGTGTCGTTCGCCGGCGGCGGCGGCGGCGGGTCGGTGGGTTCGATCGTCAGGTTGAACGACGGAATGCAGTCCGGCGTCGGCCAGGTGTCGACCATGATGTAGTAGGTGCCAGGGGCGAGGCCCACCTGGCTGATGGTCCGCACACCGCTGGAGCCGGTGTTGAAGCCGAGGCAGCTCGAGGCCAGCGGGCACTCGTCATCGATGGCGACCCCCGTCCAGGTGGTGCCCAGGGGGTCCATGATGATGTTGACCCACACCTGCTCGGTGATGGTGAGCTGGAAGATCGTGTCTTCGCCGCCATCGTAAGAGCCGAGGCAGGTCTCGGTGTAGTCATTGAGGGCCCCGCAGGTCGTGAAGCCCGTGCCGTAAAACGGCACAGCGTCGATGACGATGGGGTTGGTGCAGTCATCGCCGACTGCGCGCCCGCCCTGATCGCCCAGCGGCACTACGACGGTCGGGCCGTGGAGCGCTTCGTCCTTGTCGAGGGCGAAGGCCGTCCCGCACAAGAACGCGAACGCCAGGAAGACGGTAAGAAGACGCATGTTTTCCACCTCCACTTGTTTAGCAAGACCATGGTGCACTCAAAGGGCAACGAGCCTTTCAGCTCCAGCCTGCTACATGGTTGGCCCTTCGACCTCGATGATACCGGATAGATGCCCGAAACTCAATCGGTACCTTCTCTTGCTATCCGGTTCCTTTTCCCCGGCGGGTGCGGAAAAGGACGCTTCCCGGGTCCCAAGATCGGCCGGGAGCGGGTGTTTCTTGATCCCTGCCCCGGATGGTGACAGGGCTTCAAGCTATTGGAACGGTGTTACTTGGGCTTCCCTTGACGGATCCCGAAACAGCCGAGGCGGCAATTCGTGATGCGAATGCCGGCGGCGTTACAGACGCGCCCGACCCGGATGGGAGGCACCTTCAATGCCTCTGCCAACTCGATCGCGTCTTTGCAGGCCAGCCGCCCTTCCTTCAGCAAGGGTTGGATCGCCTCCAGGATTTGCGGATCGGTCACATCGGAAGGCATCAAACTCTCCTGAGCGCTTCCTTGCACTCGATGTTCATCGTCTTCAGCTCCGACAACACCGGTTCGTAGATCTCGGGGACGACCGGAGCCAGAACTCCGGTGAGCGAGATCCGGCCCTCGAGAATCAGGCGGGTGCCGATCGCGGCCGGCAGGCTCACCGTGCGGGCCATCGAGCTGTCGCCATTAGGGATGCCGTAATCGACCATCGTCGAAGTGATGTGCTCCTGGTGATCCGGGAAGCTGGCTCCGAACTGATGATGCATGACCAGCATGTCGCGCTCGCCCGTTTGGTAGGGGAGCTTCTGCAGCATGCGGGCAACGAGGACATCCAGGACCGTCGGCGCCTCGGGGAGAGGCTCGTCGCTGAAGAGGCCCAGCCATTCCATGCGACGGATCGGATCGGAATCGCGCGGGATGCCCAGATGCCCGGCCACCGCTGCGGCGGTATCGCTCGCGCCCTTCGCGCCCGGAACGAGCATCGCCGCCAGATCGCGGAAGGTCTTTCCCGCGAGATCGTCGCGCTGGGTATCGTCGAGGTAGCCGAGATCGACGACCGCTTTCATCGCCTTGCACCAGCCGGGATAGCGCAGCGTCCCGCGGAACATGTTGGGAATGCCTTTCAGTCCATAGAGATCGATGTAGCCCAGGCAGTCGCGGTTCGTATAGCCCTCGAAATCGCCCGCGCCCGGCACGGCGACCGTCTCGTAGTGGGCGAAGAGCTCGGGACCGGGAATGTCCACGATCCGGCCTTCCTTCAGGAACCGGCCGTTGTTCCTGCCCGCCATCAACACTCCCCGGGGGCTCCAGGAGAACTTGTAGCCCCAGGGATTCGTGTTCGCCTCGGGAGCGGGAAGCCCGCCGCAATAGGAGGAGAAGGAGATCACCTTGCCGCCGCGCCGCTGGACATCGTGGATTACGCGCATCGCCGACAAGTGATCGATGCCGGGATCGACGCCGATCTCGTTCAGGATCGTGATTCCCGCCTTGCGCGCGTCTCCATCGAGCTCGCGCATCGCAGGGCTGATGTAGGAAGTGGTGACCATGTGCTTGCCGTGCTGCAGGCAGAGATTGGCGACGCGCACATGATAGACATACGGCAGGAGGCTGATCGAGAGATCGTGCGCGGAGACCAGCTGCGACAGCGCGCGCTCGTCGTCGACGAGCACTTCGCGCGCGTGGCCGCGCGGGTGGCCCTCGAGCAGCGCCACGGCTTTCGCCACCGTTCGGGAGGCGATCGTGAGTTCGAGACCCGGTTGATCGAGCAGGTAGCGCACCAGCGGCCGGGTGACGAGACCCGCCCCGAGGAGAAGCACGCGAGCCATGAGAATTCCTCCTTATTGAAAACGAATGCGAACCGCCTGGTCTAGGGTTCGATTTCCTGGGCCGACGCTCTCAGTGTTTGCCGCCGCCCAGGTGCTCGGCGATGTACGCGAACGGCGGGCGAAGGCTTCCCTGGTAGGCAATCGTCGCCCGCTTGAGCGGATCGGGAAGGGGAAGCTTCTCGAACGGCCCCTCGATCTCCGTCGTCTTGAAGGCCGCGACGAAATCGCGCAGCACCTGGCTGAAGAAGATGCTCGACTCGCGGGGCAGCTCGCAGGGCAGATTGTCGACTGCCATCACCACCGGCCCGTTCCCCGCATAGCCCTCGGCGATGTCGTCGGTCGCCGGACGATAGACGAAACAAGGCTGGTCGGACTCGGTCGCCTTCAAGGTGATTTCCACGCTGCCTTCGATGTCGCAGGAGATGTCTCCGATGACTCGCAAATGCGGCTGCGAGCCTTCGCGGTACAGCGCGCGCGCGGCGGCGCGCGTGACCAGGCGCGGATAGCGCTCCGTCCAGAAGACGCCGTTCACGAGCACGCTCAAATGCGGAAGATATGCTTCGAAGACCGACCGGTACTTTTCGGGGGAACGATAGTAGTCCTGAAGATCGAAGCGCGCCGTCGCGTCGTTGGGCGCGACCATATCCTCTTCCTTGAAGACCGTCTTGTAGATCGCGTGGCCGGCGGGCGAACGGCCGTCGCGCAGGGAGGCGAGCGCCGCGGGCGGGATTTCCTCCACCGGCAGGCGGCCGAGGATCTCTTGCGCGCCTTGCGAGACATTTCCATACCCGGCGAAACCGAAGACGAGGGGAGTGATGCGCGCGTCGAGTCCGTCGGTGCGAATGCGCGCGGCGATGCGATCGACGGCCGCTTCCGCTTCCTCGAGATCGCGATACTCGTGCGCGGAACGCATCTCCTCGAACGGATTCGGAATGCCTTCGACCGCGAGGCGCCGCCCGAGCGCGTGCAGGGTGTCGATCATGCCCGCGAGCCCCGCATAGCGGCCGAAGAAGACCAGCCGCCGGCCGGCCGCATCCGTGATGAGCTCGTAATCCATCAGGGTGCAGCCGAGCTCGAGCAGGCGGGCGAGCATCTTCATGTTGTAGGGCTGGCACTTGATGACATGCGCGAAGAAGAGATAGGCCTTGCCCGGGATCAAGAGCTCGACAGGCACTTCCTTGACCCCGACGATGAGCCGGCATTCGCTGAGATCCTCCCGGATCTCGGCCCCCGCGGCGGCGTACTCCTCATCCGCAAAGACGCGGATGGGCGAGGGCTGCACATGGAAGCGCAGGCCCGTCTCGCGAATGAGCTTGCGCACATCGTCGGGAACGATCGGCGTGCGGCGCTCCCAACGGTTCTTGTCCTCTCTGCGGATGCCGATGATCATCGCTCTCCGGGTCCTTTCTTTCGGGGTTCCCTGCCGTGGCCTCGAGCGCGCCGGGCCGCGCTCGATTCGGCCGATGTTTGCGCGAGTCAAGAAGCGGGGGAGTATAGCACAAGCGGCGGAGATCAAGCACCCCATCGATGGCCCAAGGGAAGACGACGTGCCTCCGCGCCGCGAGCCGCTTCGGCCCACGCTGCTCGCGCACCATCCGCACACGACCGGGTCCAATGGTTGCCCACCGCCGCTCCGACCTGTTGCCCGCCGGCCGAATCGGGCTGTGGCTACCACCCGCCGCCGCGTTGAACTTGAGAGCGATCGTGCCCTCCTGCTAGAATTGAAGGATCGCGCAGGGGAGCGCACTCCGCGGGGCGCCTCTCCGACGCCGGTTGGGAAGCTCCTTCTCTTTGCGCCATGGCGAAGGCGGCCGGTCGACGCCGCGAGGGAGGCGGCCGGGCGATCGGGACGATTTCGCCCGGGCACGAGCGCCCGCAGGAAAGTCCGCAGCCGAGGAGCACGCATGAAGAACTTCAGTCGGAGGCCGGTCGGGCGGATGGCGAACGAAGAAGAGCGCGGCGGGCGGCAAGCATTTCCGGGATGGCGCCGCGCCCGGCCTCACGCGCGAGCTCTCGTTGCGCTTCCTGCGCGGGCTCTCGGCCTGCTCCTTCTGTTCCTCGCGCTCGGCGCGGCGGCCGCCGCGGGGCAGACGCGTCAAGCGGTCCTGTGCGATTTCGAGAGCGGCAGCGCTTCGCTGACGAGCTATGACGGCGAGGACCAGAGCCCCAGCTCGTGGTCCGTCCAGAGCGGGAACACCTACGGCGGGTCCGATTACGCTCTGCGCATCTACGGAAACAGCTGGAAGGAGCTGGCCATCGCCCCGCAGGCCGTCACGCAGGAGACGGTGCTGCAAGCGGCGCTCTACATCGCGGAACGGGGCGAGATGCAGGCGATCGGCTTCGGGGACGGCAGCGGCAACATCCTCTTCTACTGCGTCGCAGGCACCCAACTGAATCTCTCCGATCGCTGGAATGTCGTCTATCAGAGCTTCTATCCCATCGAGGAATGGCACGCCTATCGCTTCCCGCTGGGCGAGGACTGGAACGACACCTGGGGCTACCTGCCGCAGATCACGCAGATCGTCTTCGTCAACGACCGTGACAACACGCAGAACGGGGAGACCTTCTACGACGAGATCTGCGATGTGACCGACGAGATCTCCATCGCACCTCGCGTGCAAATTCAAAAGATCCCTGGCGCTTGCAAGGTCGCTGCCCTGGGCAACGATCTCTATCGCCTCGACATGCAGTTCCAGGCGCTCGTCTTCGATCCCGACAGCGAGACGCACACCTACGCCTGGGATTTCGGCGACGGCGCCTCGAGCGCGCTTCCGAATCCCTCGCACAGCTTCACCGCCACCGCCGACTACACCTTCACCGTGTCGCTCGATGTGGCCGACGACAGCGGGCTCTTCGGGCGGGACACCTGCCAGGTGGCGGTGGAACCTTCCCCGGAGAACGGAGAGATCTCGATCAACTTCACCGGCGATGTGTTCCTCGGCCGGGGCTACGAGCAGTGGGGCGGACTGATCGACACCTACGGGGTCGAGTATCTCTTCACGCCGACCCTCGACATTCTGGGCAACGCCGCGGATGTCACCATGGTGAACGCCGAATGCGCGTTCACCAATCGCGGCACGCCGCACCCCAGCAAGAGCGTCGTCTTTCGCACGAGCCCCGACAACATCGACGGCCTCGTGTACGCGGGCGTGGATGTCGCTTCCACCGGCAACAATCACATCATCGACTACGGATGCGAGGGGCTGGAGCAGACCCTCGAAGTGTTCGAGCAGGCCGGCATCGAGGCGGGAGGCTCCGGCGCGAACGCCTACTTCGCCTTGCAGCCGAGCTACTACACGCACGACGGCATCCGCCTCGCATTCATCGATTTCTGCAATCGCACCGGCCGGGCCGACAACGAGCAGCCCTTCTACGACGCGGGCTACGACAAGTGCGGGCTGGGCTACTGGATCGAGCCCAACATCGAGCGCGCGATCGCGCAGGCCGACAGCCTCGCCGATGTGGTGATCGCCTTTCCGCACAGCGGCATCGAATACGACAGCGCGCCCGAAAGCCGCGGCGATGGGATGCCCACGGAGTCCATCGAAGTGGAGCTCTGCCCTCCCTTCGTGGATCCCGAGGATGCGCCGGAAGTGCAGTTCCGGATCTGGCCGGGGCTGAGCGACCGCGAATTGCGCTATCGGGCGGTCGATTTGGGCGCGGCCGCGGTGCTGAACGCGCACCCGCATGTGCTGCAGGGGTTCGAGGTCTATCAGGGTGTGCTGATCGCGCACAGCCTCGGCAACTTCATGTTCGATCTCTACTATCCGGAAACGATGCCCACGATGGTGCTGCGCGCGCGCATCGACAAGGAGGGCGTCATCGGCTGGACCTTCAAGCCGGCCTACATCGATCAGTGGATTCCGCGCCCCGCGAGCGGACGCCTGGGGCGCGAGATCCTGGACCGGATGGCGGATTACTCGCGCGTGATGAACACCTGGGTGGGCGTCGATCCCGAGGTGATGACGGGCACGATCTTCCTCGATCCCGCCGAGGCGCACCAGCTCGTCAGCGCGCAGGAAGGCACCCAATCGCTCGCTCGCAACGGCGACTACTACATCTCCCGCCCGATCGCGCTGGCGGGCGAAGGCTCCCTCTCGAAAATCACCGGCATTGCGGGTCTCGGCGACGACTGCGAAGTCCGCTGGGGAAGGGAAGTGCTCTGGTTCGGCGGATTCGAGGAAGCCGAAGGCCACCACATGTGGGATCTGAACAGCAGCGACGAATGGCTGGACGATGAAGTCTTCCACGAAGGCAGCCACTCGCTGGCGCTGCGCCGCGCGGGCAGCGGAACCAATGTAACGACGCAGCTTACGCGAAACCTTCCCGCGGCCGACACGCTGCAGTACAGCTTGACCGGCTGGATGAAGACCTCCTTGGCGGAAGGCGCGAAGTTCAGCCAGCGCTTCTACTCTTCCCGCTACAGCACGACGCCGATCTCTTCGACCGACATGGGAACGGAAGTCGACGGCACGACCGATTGGACCTGGTACAGCTGCGACATCACTCCGCCCGAAAATGCGACATTCTTCAATGTGCGCTGCAACCTGGACGGCTCGCAGAGCGGCACGGGGATGGCCTGGTTCGACGACTTGCGGGTGGTCGCGTGGGAGCCCTGGCAGCCCGCGCAGCTGCCGATGCAGGTGCCCTTTCCCAACAACTATCGCTTCGTGCAGGTGCGCACGGGAAATGCGGTCTACACGACGACCGTCTCGTATGAAGAAACGGCCCTCACCGACGGGGGCGCGAGCGATCTTCCGTTCGAGCCCGCGCCGCGCGTCGATGTGCTCATGCAGGCGCCTTCTCCCAATCCTTTCCGCGGAGGAACCGCGATCAAGTTTCGGCTGAGTGCAAACGCGCGCGTGGATCTCGACATCTACGATGTGAGCGGACGCCTCGTCGAGCAGCTCGCGCGCGAGGAGGCCATGAAGCCGGGCTGGCACCGGGTCGCGTGGAGGGCCGAGCGACAAGCGACCGGCGTGTACTTCGCCCGCTTGACGGTGAACGGGGAGAGCGCCACCCAGAAGCTGATCCTCGTGCGGTAGAGAAGCGGCGTTGTCGATGCCAGCGCCGGCCGACAGGCTGCTATAGCACCAGATGAGCCGGCAGGCAAAGGTGCTATAGCATTCGCCGCGCCGCTTTTGTCACGAGGCCGGGCGACGGGACTCCTCGCAGCCGCCCGGCTGCGCGATTCGCCATTCTTGCTCACCGTTGCCATCCATCGTAAGCTCTCCCCGCCGCAAGCCGATGCATCTCGTGATCGTTCCGCGAAACCGGAATCGTAGCTGCGATTCAGGATCTGGTGCGCATGCTGGAGGGCGAAGCGATGAATGAGCAAGAGAACCAACCGTTCGATTCTTCCGGACAAACGCCCGGCTCGCCGCCGGTCACACCGCCGGTTTCACCGCCCGCATCACCGCCGGTATCCCCGCCGGTCATACCGCCCGACCATGCGGGAATGCCGGCCTCTCCTCCGGCCGGGAACCGGATGGACATTCCGGTTCCACCCATGGATTGGCTTTCACGATTCCTGATTCCCGTCCAGGAGTCGCGGGGGTGGCTCAAATTCTTGGGCGTGGTCTTCATCGCTTCGGGCATTCTGACGGCACTGACGATTTTCGGACTCCTGTTCGCATGGGTGTACGTCTGGGCCGGCGTGCTCTTGTGGCAGGCGGGCAATCGCGCGGAGCAGGCCGCGCTGCGCCGGGATCCTTCCGAGCTCGAGCGCTATCTGGTGGATATGCGCAAGATCTTCATGATCGCCGGGATCGTCACCGCCATTGGGCTCGCCCTGACGGCGCTCGCCATCATCCTCGGCCTCGCCCTGGGTTGGATGGCGACGATGATGAGTCTGTTCTCTTGAGCGGCTGCGCGCCAAGCGGGTGATGATTCGCTTCGAGCAGCCGTTTCGCGCGATCGGGCCGGGAAGGAGGGGGCCGCCAATCGCGACCGCCTCCCTCGCGCGGCCATCCTGATTGCACGAGAACCGCCAATTCGGAGATCGCCCGCCGGTTCCTTCTCCTCCGAATCCCCGCCCGCGCCAAGAGCGATAAAGCTCCTCTCCGCCGCCTCCGATCCTTATAGAGGCGCGTTGCGGCAACGAAGCATGCGCGGCCTCTTCCCGACGGGAAGATGGCCGCTTCTTTCATCGAAACGGGAGATCCGGTGCCAGGGCCATTCCACATTCCGGCCGGCTTTCTGCCTTTCTTGTGCGCTCTCGGCTCGGTCTCGATCGGCGCGTTAGCGCTCGACCGGCGACGAAGCGATGCGAGCCTGCCGTGGAGCATGCTCGGCGCGTTCGGTCTCGCGCACGCGGCCATGTTCTGGTGCGCGACCGCGAGTCTCGGCGTGGGCGGCCGGCCCGCCGCGGTGCTGGCGGATTTTGCCGCGCTCGCCTCGCTGCTCGCCCTGGCCGAATTCACGCGCGTCGCCGGCGGGGCGCGCTGGCCGCGCGTCCCGGGCCGCTGGGCGCTGGCCGCCGTCTCCGCGATTTGGGTCTGGGCGCGCTTCGCGGGCGCGCCGCCGCTCGCGTCCCTGCTGCTCTCCCTGGTTTGCGTAGGCGCGGCCGGGCTCGTGCTGCGCGCCATCGCACTCGGCGGACCCGATCCCTTCGGCCGGCTCTTGCGATACTTCGCGCTCGGCATCTTCGCGCACGCCTTCTTCGGCACCACCGATCACGCGATCGGACAAATGAGCGCGGCGTTCTCGCTCGCGCCCGCGACGCTGGCCGCGCGCGCTCTCGGGATCGCGATTCCCGTGATCGTCGCCATGGCGGGTCTCGTCGCCGCGACGACGCTCGGGATGTATGCCTTCTGCCGCGAGGAACTGGTTCCGGGCAGCGGACTGCGCGCCGTTCGCGCGCGCATGCTGGCGGGATGTGTGTTCGCGACCGTCTCCACCGCCGGACTCGGATTCGCGATCACCGGCTTCTCCCTGCGCGCGAGCGGAGCGGGAGCCCTGCTGCTCCACGGCGCGATTCCCGGCGTCCTCGGGCTGCAATTCCTCATGCTGCGCGGGCTGATGAACACCTGGCAGGGATTGCTCGCCCGCGCGGGACGAAATCGCTTCGAGAATGAATGCCTCCTGAGCGCGGTCGTCGAAACGGCCGGCGATGCGCTGCTCGTGGTCGATGAAGAAGGCCGCCCCGTCGCGAGCAACGCTTCCTTCCTCGACATGACCGGTCTCACTCCCGAGACCTTGCGGCAAATGGACGAGCCCGCCTTGCTGACCGCCTTCCGGCGCCAGCTCGTCTCGCCCGAAGAGTTCGCCTCGATGCGCGAGGTTCCGGGATCGTCCCAGGAAAGCCTGCACTTCGTGCGCTTGAAGGACGGGCGCGTCTTGCGATGCTCGGCGCGACCGCTTCCCGAGGGCGGGATCCTCAAAGGGCGCGTGTGGGTGTGGAGCGACGTCACCGCGCGAACCGAAAGCGAGCGCGAGCAGCGCGAACGCAACGCGCGCTTGGAGCGCCAAAGCGAAGCGCTCCTCCAATTGGCCGAAAGCCAGGACGAGTTGTACCGCGACCGGCCCTCGGGTCTGCGCCGGATCACGCAGGTGGCCGCCCATACCTTGCATGTCGAGCAGGTGGGGGTGTGGCTGTACGACCAGGAAGGCGATGCGGTCGCGAATGTCTGGCGCTACGAACGCTCGGCCGGCCGTCACACCGAAGCGCCCGACGAGCGCGCGCACGAGGAACCGGCGCACTTCGACGCCTTGCGATCGGAAGGCACGCTCGCGATCGGGGACGTGCGCCACGATTCACGCACGCCCGGCTTCTGGGGCGATCATCACACCGCCCAGGGTTCGGTGGCTGTCCTGCACGCGCCCATTCGGGTGCGGGGCGCGATCATCGGATTGATGAGCTTCGGGCAGACCGGCCCGGTGCGCGCCTGGACGATCGACGAACAGATCTTCGCCGGCTGCATGGCCGATTGCGTCGCCAATATCCTCGAATCCGAAGAGCGCAAGCGCGTCGAGCAGGGATTGCAGCGCGCGCAACGCTTCCATCAGCAAGTGATCGAGACCGCCGTCACGCCCTTCTTCATGACCGACGACGACGGCCGCATCCGCGCCGTCAACGACGCCTTCTGCGCCGCAACCGGCTTCTATCCCGAGGAAATCATCGGGCGTCATCACACCGCCCTGGCTCAGGAACGCTGCGGGGCCGATTGCCCGCTCGCCGATCCGAACCTGGCGCGGCGGGTGGCTCGCCACAAGTGCGGGATCGACACCAAGGACGGCCGCCAGCTCGAGATCCTGCTCAACATCTCGGCCGTGGAGGATTCGGCCGGACTGGTGCAGGGACGGCTCTTCTCCTTCGTCGATTTGACCGAGGCGCAGGCGGCGCGGCGCGAAACCGACACCGTGCTCCGCGAGACCGAAGCGACCCGCGACATGGCACGCGTGCACCGCGAGCGGCGCGAGCAACTCGAGCGGGACCTGGATGCCGCGCGCGAACGCGTGGCCCAACTGGAGAAAGAGGCGGACGAGGCGGCCGCGAGCAGGCAGCGCGAACGGGAAGCGCAAGCGCAGGAGCGCGCCGCGCACTCGCGAGAAGGCGACGCGGGCAAGCGAGCGCTCGAGGCCCGCGCCCGGGAATGCGATGCGCTGCAGGCGAAGCTCGCGAGCGTCGAGAAGGAAGCGCGCGCGCAGGCGGACGAGCTGCGGCGCAAAGTGGAAGGCGCCGAGCGGCGAAGCGCTTCGCTGGTCACCGAGCTCGAACGCACGCGCAACGACGCCGCGCGGGCGCAGAGCGAGAGCGAGCGGACGGCCGCGCGCGTCCGGGAATTGGAGCAGCAGCGCGAGGAAGAACGCGCCCGGTTCCAGGGCGAAACGGAACAGGCCTGGGAGGAGCGCCGGCGCGAGCTCGAAGCCGCGCGCGCAGCCTTCGCCGCCGAGATGGGAGAGGCGCGCGAGGAGTTCGCGACGCAGATGCGGAACGCGAATGAGGAGCATGCGGCGCAATTGCGTGCGGTCGAGGAGCGATGCGCCGCGCAAGCGCGCGAGTGCCAGGACCAATGCGCGGCCCAGGTGCGAGAGTCTCAAGAACAGTGCGCGGCCCAGGTGCGGGCCGTTCACGAAGAGGCGCGGGCAAGCGCGGAACAGCAACGGGCGGTCGCGGAGCAAGCGCGCGCGAGCCTGGGCGATGGGCGCCGGGCGGTGGCGCAGCGCATCGTGGCGCTGCGCAAGCGAACGCGTGAAGCTCTTGCGCAAGCGCGCAAGAGCGAAACGGAGGCGGCCGCTCGCGCGCAGCGCGAGCTCGAAGAGCGCGCGGCGGAGCTCGCACGCGAAGCGAGCGAACGGATCGCCCAGGTGGAGCGCGAGGCCGAAGAGCGAGTGGAACGAATCCGCCGCGAGGCGGATCGCAAGGTGACCGGACTGCTCGAAGAGCAGGCCGAAGGCCGGTCCCGGTCGGTTCGTGAGTGGCAGCGCCGCTGCGTGGACTTCGAGCGCCAGGCGGGCGAAGAAGCGGAGAAGCGCACGCGCGTCGAGCAACAATTCGTTGCGTTGAACGATAAGCTGCGAGAAATGGACGCGCGCATGGAGGCAGAGGCGGCGCGTTCGAAAGCAGACGCGGAGACGATCGCCCGGCTGGAACAGGAAGCGCGCGAACGGATCGAGCAGATGAATGCCCGCATGCGCGAACGCACGGCGCATGAGCAGGAAGAGGCGGGGCGTCGCATCGCGGAAGAGAAGCGGGAAGCGGATCTGCGCGTCGCGGAAGCAAAGAGGCAAGCGGACCGGCGCATCCAGCAAGCGGAAGAGGAAGCCGGTCGGCGCATCGCGCAAGTGATGGAGGAATCCGGCCGCCGGGAGGATCAAGCCCAAGCGCGCGGACAAGCGCAGGCGCAGGGGAAGGGCCAGGCCCAGATGCTGGCGGCCGAACTGGATGCGGCGCGCAGGCGATTGAGCGAACTGGCCGAAGAGGTGCGCGCTTCCCAGGCCGCCAAAGGCCGGTTCCTCGCGAATCTCTCCCATGGCATTCGCCATCCCATGAACGCGATCGTCGGCATGACCGAGCGCGCCTTGTCCGGCCGGCTCTCGGCGGATCAGCGCAAGCAGCTCGAGGCGGCGCAATCTTCGGCGCGCGCGCTGCTCGTGTTGCTCGATGATCTCTTCGATCTCTCCCGCGTGGAAACGGGCCATCTCGAGTTGGAGCCGGTCGAATTCGACTTGCGTTGCGTGGTCATGTCGGCGCTCGATCCCTTCGTGGCCCGCGCGGCCGAGAAGGAGATCGTCTTCAACTGGTGTTTCTCCTCCGAGATTCCCGATGTCCTGATCGGCGATCCGGCGCGCTTGCGCCAAGCGCTCATGAATGTGGTCGGGAACGCGTTCCAGTTCACCGAGAAGGGCCGTATCGAAGTGGGCGTGGCTCCCGTTCCGGAAAGCGACGACTCTCTGGGATTGCTCTTTACGGTGAAGGACACGGGCATCGGGATTCCGCAGCAGAGGCTGCAAGTGCTCCTCGATCCGGCGCACGCCGTCACGACTTCTCCCGGAGAGCCGGGTACCGGGCTTGGGCTAGCCATCACGGGCGAACTCGTGAAGATGATGGGCGGGCGTCTGTGGGCCGAGAGCCGCGAAGGATCCGGCTCGACCTTCCACTTCACCGCGAGAATGCGGCTCAGCGGGCGCGGATCTTGCGCGGCGGATGCGGGGAAGGCGCTGTCGGATCGCAATGCTTCGCTCGAACGGCCGGATGCACTGGCGATCGATCTCGACGAATTGATCCGGGATGCGGGCGGCCGTCGCGCGGCGCGCGAACGCCTGGATGCCTTCTTCAAGGAATCGCCGCGCATGCTCGCCCGTGTGCGACAGGCGCTGCTCGGCAAGAACGCGATCGCCTTAGGGGTGGCCGTGCACTTGCTGAAGGGGGCCGCCGGAAACCTCTCAGCGGAGAATGTCCGGCGCACTGCGGAAGCTCTCGAAGGCCACGCGCGCAAAGGCGACATGGAAGGCGCGCGCCGGTTGGCGAAAGCGTTGGAAGACGAGATCTGCCGCTTGCGCGACGCGGCTCAGCATCTCGACAAGGCGGCCTGAGCAAGAACAGGAGGCCGCATCGGCCGGCCTCCCGAATCCTCGATCTTGGACCTCGTGGGACGAATCCTCCGCTCCACCCGCCTCTCGATGGCCTGCCGGAGCGCGCCTGCGCGGGGGGCGCTATGTTGTGGTCGCGGCCTTCTTCGCGCCTTCCCGCGACAGCTCTCGTTTCGTCCGCAGATATTTCACGAGCAGGTGGATGCCGCCGGCGAGAATCGCGAGCGGCCAGATGGGTTCGAGAAACGCGAGCGAGATCCCGAAGGTGATTTCGAGCGTCAAGAGCAACCCCAGCAGCAGAAGCAGAATGCCTCCCACCAGCGGGCTGTCGGTCGGCATCTTGGGGATCGCTTCTCCGGTCATCGATTCGTTGTACAAGCGCGCGCGGCGAACCGCGTCGATCACCGTGAAGATCCAGAAGAAACTCAAGAAGAAGCCGAGAAAAGGCTCCCATTGCATGAGTCGTTTTCCGGCCAGCAGGGTGATCAGGGCGGCGATGACCGCAGCATGCAGAAAGCCCGCCGCGTAGTAGCCGACATAGATCTGGCCCGCTCCCGGAAAGAGCGAAAGCAGGCCCGCCACCGTCGGCGATTTGCGCAGGCGCGCACGCCTGGCGCCGGGCGCATCCGCGCCGCCATCTTTCTGCAGTCTTCGTTCAGTGCATTCCTTGCAGCGCGGCTTGTCGCTCCACTGGATGGCGCACGAATCGCACACCGGCGCTCCGCACTCCGCGCAGGTTGTGCCGGCCGGCACTCCGCTGTGATGCTTGCAGTCCATGTTCCCTCCTAACGATGAGGCCATGATGGGGGCGCTTCCCCCGAAGGCGTTTCGCCGCCGCCCGCGCGCGTTCCGGCCGGCAGAGAAGCCGGTTGCCCGGGAATCGGCGCGGTCGAATCCTGGCCCGACGAGTTTTCAGACGGCGAGGTTGTAAGCGGGCCATCTTCTCGCGCGGGATGCGGCTCTTCCGCGCGATGGAACAGCATCCCGAACCACAAGCGCACGATGTCGACGCCGGTTCCTGGAGGAGCGCCGGGAGCGAGAACGCGATCGCATGCCTGGCCCGCCCACTCGCGCATCCGGCGAATCGGCGTTTCCACGAGCGCGTCGCTCACGAGCCCCGCCATGCGCGCGGCGGGCGGATGCGAGAGCGTCTCGCCCAGTTTTTCCCAATGGTCGTCTTGGCTACGATGGTCGCTCCCGTCGAGATCGAGGGACTCGATCGCCGCGACGGCGCTGCGCACCGGCTGGCCGAGCGAGGGCCCGGTCAACAGGGCACAGACGAGCGCGCCTTCCCACACGAGACCCGGTCTGCGCCACATGGCCGCCAGGGTCTGAAAGAAGCCGGGCGCCCGCGTGCGGACCGTCCGCTCGAGAACCGCGGCGGTGAATTCGCGGCCCGCCTCCAGACGAGGGAATTCCGCGCACCATCGAGGCAGGCTGCGCATGGCCGCGGCCAGCGTCCGGCAGCGCGGACACTCGGCGAGATGAGCGTCGATGCGAAGCGCGCGGGCCGCATCCTCGCCGTCCCATTCCGCGGCCAGGAGCTCTTCGACCGCCGAGCAATCGCTCGCGCGCATTTCCGGGAGCAGAGGATTCGCCCGCGTGGTGCGGCGCAGAACGCCGTCCAGCCAGGCCTCGGCTTCCGCGGCATCGTCGAAGAACGATGCGTCCATCTGCGGCGCTGCGGACATGCGCTCGCAGGCGAGCGCGTGGCAGCGGGCGCAGACGCTTTCGTGGGCGGCCAGCGCTTCGAAATCCTCGGGCGCAAGATCCGCTCGCAGGTAGTCGTTCAGACGCGCGTGGAAGCGATCACAGTTCAAGGCCGCCTCCGGTCGTCGCCTGGCGAAGCCGCACCACCGCTTCGGCAAGTTCGAGCCGCGCGCGGAAGATGCGCGATTTCACCGTGCCTGTCGCGATGCCCAAGATCGTCGCGATCTCCTCGATCGAGTGTCCCTGAAGATCTTTCAAGACGATCGCCTCGCGGCTGATCTCTCCCAGTTCGTCCATGGCGCGCGCGAGGAACTCGCTCTCGCTCCGTTGCTCGACCCGGCGCGCGGGCGAAGGCACGGCGGCCGCGAGCTCTCTCCATTCCTCGACGGGTCGGGCATGCGCAGAGGGCCTCTGCTTCCTGCGCCGATAAGCGTCGATGCAGAGATTGCGGGCGAGGCTGTTCAGCCAAATGGAGAACGGACGGGCCGAATCGAAGCGGTCGAGCTTGTGATAGAGATGAACGAAGATGTCCTGCGCGAGATCGCGCGCTTCTTCGCGATTGCCCGTGAATTGATAGGCGAGATTCAGCATCCGGTCTTGATGCCGTTGCACGAGGCTCTCCCACGCGCGGGAACTGCCGCGCAGGCACTCCCGCACCAGTTCGATGTCGCTCTCCACGCGCTCCTCGATCGAGTGGCTGGGCGGCTGGCTCAGAAAGGGCCCGGCCGCTTCCTTCGTTCGCCGGCAATACGAGAAGGCGAACGGCGAAGTTCGGCGCCGCCGGCCGCCTCGCCCCTGGGCCATGAGGGCGGGAGGCTGCCGCCGAGCGAATCGTGAGGCTAATGCGTTGCCGGAACAATAGTAAGAACGCCGCCTGCCGGCCGTCCCAGGCTGGCCGGCCGGCCCTGCGACGGTCTGCAAGATCCGCCTCGCGCCACTTTTCGGCTAAGAAACGGCCGATCGCATCCGATCACTCCAATGTCGAGGCGCGCGCGGCCGCATCCGACCGCGGACCTTGAGAATGTCCACGCCGAAGATCGGCGCGACAGGGAAAAGGAACCGAACAAGGAGGGATGGGCCTTGGAGAACAAGACGAACTTCCAGCAGGGACCTCAGGGGCAGTGGCAGCAGCCGCCTCAGGGGCCGCAGACTCCGTACTACGGGCCGTGGGGATACCACGGGCCGTGGGGATGGTGGAACCAGCAGGCGACCATGGATTCGAAGACGAACGAGGAGCACACCGAGACCACCGAGAAGAACGAGCAGACTCCCCGCACCGACTTCGGGTACTGGCCGTACAACTACAATCCGTACTACAACTACCAGCCGATGTACCCGTGGTGGATGAACCATCAGACCTGGTACCCGGGCATGACGAACTACCAGACGGCTCCCTGGTGGAACTACTCGTACAATCCGATGCAGCAGATGTACCCGACGACACCGTGGTGGAACTACAACCAGCCGTACAACACGAACTATCAGCCGTACTACATGAACTACCAGCCCTACAACTATCAGCCCTACAACTATCAACCCTACAACTACCAGCCCTACAACACCAACTACCAGGCGTACTACCCGGGCATGACGGACTACCAGACGACTCCCTCGTGGAATGCCTGGCGGCCCTACACGCAGATGTACAATGACTGGCAGCAGACGCGGTGGAACTTCGATCCGTACACGACGGACGGTTATCCCTGGTACACCCAGTACTACAACTGGATGCAGCGCTACGGATACCCGACCTGGAACGCCTATCGCAACGAGATGCCGTACACGCAGGAATATGGCTACGAGCGGTATCCCTACTACAACCAGCCGTACCGTCAGGGGCACTATGGCTACCCGCACTACAGCTATCGCACGACGCCCCGCTGGTGCGGCGAGTGCTGGCCGCCGAGCTATCGCAGCATGGATGCGGCCTGACCGCACCTTCTCCAAGGCGGTCGTCGGCCGGAGGGCTTGCGAACCCTGACACCCAGGTCGCTGCTGCAGCGTGACGCTGATGCATAGCGTTGTCGCGGCGGCCGCAAACAGGAACGCGGCCGCGAAAGCGAGCCCGGTGAGCCGGCGAACAGGATGGGGAGGCCCGCGCCACATGCGGACCTCCCCTTTGCGTTGTGATCCATTCCCACGAGGCGACGAGTCCTTGCCGCGCGCTTTCCGTTCTTGAAGCGCCGCGCCTCATCGATGATCCTCTTGCTTGAATCATCCTTCCTCGCCGGCAGCATTCCGCGAACGGAAGACGCAGGGCGCGGCTGCGGGCAGGAGACGGACACGGCGGTTTGATTGGGAGGTGCCATGGGCAAGGGCGTCATCGTGCGTTCGAATTGCCGCTGGTGCGGCGAGGCCACCTTCGAGCATGTCCCTACCAGCGGAGCGGCCTTCGTCTCCGATGCTCTGCTCGCGGGCGAGAAACCGCGGGCGCTTCGCGGTCCCACTCCCATGGAAATGCTGCTCGGCGCCTTGTGCGGATGCAGCGGCGCGGACCTGGTCGGCATTTTCGAGAAGATGCGCTTGAAGATTCGCACGCTCACGATGGAAGTCGAGGGCGAGCGCGGCGAGGAGCACCCGCGCGTCTTTCGAGAAATCGTGATCTCCTATCGCATCGAGACCGATCCTCCCGATGCCGCCAAAGCCCTGCGCGCGGTCGAGCTCTCGATGCAGAAGTACTGCGCCGTCTCGGCAACGCTCGCTTCCGCGGGCCGCGTGCGCTACCGCCTGTCGAGCGCCGGAGAAGAGTTCGAAGGGGAGGTTCCGGTTGGGGGAGAGCAAACGCCCTCGTGATGCGGAAGATCCTCCGGCGCGCCCCCGCCCATCCGCGCGCGGATCCGATCCGCGAGAGGGCGATCCGCGCGCATCCGAAGAAGACGCAGCGCCCGCGCACCCGGTGCCGGTCGAAGACACCCTCGATCTCCACGCCTTTCATCCGCGCGACATTGCGACGGTGGTCGAGGAGTACTTGTGGGAGGCCCAGCGAAAGGGCCTGCAGGAAGTGCGCATCATCCATGGGAAAGGGCTGGGAGTGCAGCGGCGCATCGTCGCGGCGCTGCTCGCGCGGCACCCCGCCGTCGCCGCCGTCGCTCCGGCGCCCGCCGATCGCGGGCACTACGGAGCGACGCTCGTTCGCCTGCGCCCGGCGGGCTAGCGCATGCCCGGCGTGAAGGCGTCGATCGAGCGTTGCAGGAGATCGCGCGCGTATTCGTAGTTGTGCACGCCGTCGCTGCGGTCGCGACTCACGAAGCGCCAGTTGAACTGCGCTTGCTGGAAGACGGCCGTGGCCGAATCCGCGGGCGTCGCCGAGGCAAGCTCGCTTTCAAGCGTCTGCAACAACGCGCGAATTTCCGTGCGCTTGGGTTCCGCCCACGCGAAGTCCGTGTCGTTCGCTTGGGGATGGCACGCCATGCAGCCCGCCGGCCGCGCGAGAAAATCGTGCGAGCGTTGCGGGTCCGCAGCCGGGTAGTGGCAATCCTCGCAGCCCAGACGCAAGACCTGCTGATGCGGCGTCGACGACAGCGGGCCGGGCGCCAGGTTCTCGAATCCTCCCGTTCCCGCGAGCATCTGCGTCTGCGGCGAGTGGGGATCGCGCGGGTAGGAGTTGCGTTCGTCCGAGTGGCAGGCCGCGCACACCCGGGCTTCGGGCGCGCGCAGATCGGCGCGCTGCTCCGTCCCATGAGGATCGTGACAGGCCACGCAGGTGACCGGCATGGGATCGGCGGAGATGGGAACCAGATGGCCGTCCATGCGCGCGATGAACCCTTGCGCGGTGTGGCAACCGCTGCACACGAGCTGGCCGGTATCGACGCCGAGGGGGATGGATGCGTGCGCTCCGGAGGCCCATTCGCTCATGTAGGCGGGCCCCTGCGGGTGCGCGGCGCTCGCATAGGATTCGTGGCATTGCGCGCAGCCGCGCGGGTTGTGCATCCGATCGGCCGCATAGAGGGAATCGTTCACCGAGAGCGCGAGGTGATCGTCCGGAATCGAACCATAACGGTCGGCCATCGGGCCGTGGCAGTTTTCGCATTGCACCCCGGCCAGCCGCGCGACCGGGACCTCGTCGTAGCCTCCGTTGTTGAGCGGCCATTCGTTGGCGGCCTGGTCTCCGTATCCCACCGTGTGGCATTGCGCGCAGCCGTCGGGCGTGTATTCCGGGTGCTGCTCGACCGCAGCAAAACCGCGCGCGTGGCGCGTCTCGATCCAGGTGTCGTACGCGTCCCCGTGGCTCTTCGTGCCATGGCACTCGAGCCCGCAATAGGAGGCTCCCGTGTAGGAGGGCAGGTGGCGGGGCAGGTAGGTCGCCACCGAGAGCGTCACGCTCAACGCTTTGCTCTCATTCTGCGCGTTGCTCGCGACCACGCGGATTTCCGCGAGCCCGCTCACATCGGGCGCTTTCCAGGCGGCGTAGCTGCCGTCCGTGACCGTGAAGGTCCCCACGCTCGCAGACCAGGCATAGCTCTGCCCGGCCGCATCCGGAAGCGCCCACAATCCGACCTCACCGCCCAGCGCGAGCGAGTCGGCCGTGCGATAGATCTCGTCCAGGCGGATTCCCGAAGCCGGGCAGACGGGACACGATTTCTCCTCCTCGCATCCGCCGGCCAGAAACGCGACCGCCAAGCTGAGAAACGCCGCAAGGACCATCGCGCCCTTGGGCGGCGACGGTTTCGCGAAGCGGACAATGCGCGAAGAGCGAGCGTCCATACGATTCCTCTGTGTCGATGACGACCTTGCGAGAGCGACCATCGTGCCAGGGCGAGAGGCTCATCTCAAGCCAGGATGCGCGGCTGGTCTCCGATGCCAGGCGAGGCGCCCCTCATGAAAGCGCGGGATCCCTAGCGAGAACCGGCCCGGGGAGGAAATCGTTCCCTGCCTTGGCTTCGGCAGGGGGCTGAGAATCCACGCGGACAGGCCGGTTTTCCGGCACCCTGCTGATTTCGTGCTTCTTTCGACCCCGGATGCGGGGCAGTAGTATCGTGCGGCGAGGCTGGCGATGCGCGCGCGAACCGGGATGTCGCCCGCAGGATTCCGAGAGGCAGGCGGGGGGCGCAAACGAATGAATCGGCCGGACCCGGATCAGGGCTTCGAGCCGGTCGACCACACGGCCGATCGCGCCTTGCGCGTATGGGCGCCGGATCTGGAATCGCTCTTCCTCCAAGCGGCGCGCGGGCTCGCCTCGCTGTTGACCGATCCCTCGACCGTTGAGCGCCGGGAGCGGCGCTCGATCGAGCTTGCGGGCATCGACCGGGAAGAGCTGCTCGTCGCGTGGTTGGGAGAGATTCTCTACCGCCACGATGCGGAGCATCTTCTCCTCGCGCACTTCGATGCCGTTCACATCGAATGCGAGGAGGAGGAATGCCGCTTGCGCGCCGTGGCCTTCGGGGAAGCGCGCGATCCCGCGCGGCATTCCGGCGGGACATCCGTGAAAGCGGCGACCTATCACGGATTGCGTGTGGTTCCCGACGAAGACGGACGCTACGCGGTCACGATCGTGTTCGATGCTTGAGCGCGCTCCTTGAGGGCCTTCTTGTTGTGCGCCGGCGATGCCCGTGGCGCGTGCCGTTGACGCCGGCGGCGCCATCCGCCGCTGCCCCCAGGTGCGCCGGGAAGAATGCGAGGAGACCATGACTCCCGATCCGATTTCGCTGAACAGAATCGACGAGCACCTCTGGGAAGTCCCCCGCGAGGGCGCCATGCGCGTGCCGGGGCGCGTCTACATGAACGAGGCGATGGTCGATCACGTGCGCAACGAAGGCGGTCTCGCGCAGGTCCGCAATGTCGCCCACCTTCCCGGCATCGTCGGCTACTCGCTTGCCATGCCCGACATCCACTGGGGCTACGGGTTCCCGATCGGAGGCGTGGCGGCGACCGATCCGGCGGCGGGCGGCGTCATCTCGCCGGGGGGAGTGGGCTACGACATCAACTGCGGCGTGCGCGCGGTCACGACCGGCATCCAGATCGCCGACGTGCGCGATAAGCTCGAGCGTATGCTCCATGCGCTCTTCCATCACATTCCCACGGGAGTCGGCTCTTCGGGTGCGATCGAGAACGTGCCGAGAAAGACGCTCCATCATGTGATGGAAAAGGGTGCGCGCTGGGCGATCGAGCAGGGATACGGGTCGCAGACCGATCTCGAGCGCACCGAAGAGGGCGGCTGCCTCGCAGGCGCGGATCCTTCCATGGTGAGCGAGCGGGCGCACGAGCGGGGACGCGAGCAGCTCGGCACGCTGGGTTCGGGGAATCACTTCGTCGAGATCGACGTCGTCGAGGAGATCTTCGACGAGGAAGCGGCCGGCGAGTTCGACTTGCGCGCGGGACAGATGGTGCTTCAGATCCACACCGGCTCGCGGGGATTCGGCCATCAGATCTGCGACGACTACTTGAAGGTGATGGCTCGCGCTGTCCGCCGCTACTCGATCGAGCTGCCCGACCGCCAGCTCGCGTGCGCGCCGGTGGAATCGGAGGAGGGGCGCAGCTACATGGCGGCGATGGCCTGCGCGGCCAATTACGCCTGGGCGAACCGGCAGACCATCATGGCGCTGGCCGAGCGCGCGTTGCTCGCGGCCTTGCGCATTTCGCCGCGCGATCTCAAACTCCGCCTGCTGTACGATGTCTGCCACAACATCGCCAAGCTCGAGGATCACGAAGTGGGGGGAAAGACCCGCAGGCTCTGCGTGCATCGAAAGGGCGCCACCCGGGCCTATCCGCCCCGCAATGCCCCGAACCCCTGGCGGACCGGGCAACCCGTTCTGGTGCCTGGAGATATGGGATCGGAATCGTACGTCTGCGTGGGGCAGCCGGCATCCTTGCAGGCGACCTTCGGGTCGACCTGCCACGGGGCGGGACGGGTCCTCTCGCGCAAAGAGGCGACGCGCCGCTTCGGCGGCCGCGATCTGATCGGGGAGATGCGCGCGCAAGGGATTCTCGTTCTTGCGAAAGAGCGGGGCACCGTGGCCGAAGAAATGAGTGGGGCCTACAAGGATGTGGGGGAGGTCGTGGAGGTCGTGCACGAAGCGGGACTCAGTTGCAAAGTTGCCCGCCTGCGCCCTCTCGCGGTCATCAAAGGTTGATGGGGCAAGTCGTGCGAACGGCCGGTGCGTGCGTCGCGGTCAGATGAGTTGCAGTCACGATAACAGGAGGGTCGCGTGAGCGGACCGATGAAGCCCGTGGACGAACAGGTTGCGATCCTGATGCGCGGAACGCGCTTCGCCGACGAGACGGAGGAATGGGGCCGTCTCGAGACCGACGGGCGAGGGTTGCGCGCGCAGATGCAGGCGGAACTGACCGAGAAGCTCAAGCTCGGCCGGCCGCTGCGCGTCTACCTGGGCGTCGATCCCACCGGCACCGAACTTCACGTCGGGCACTTCGTTCCCTTGCAGAAGCTGCGCAAGTTCCAGGATCTCGGCCATCAGGTGATCTTCCTGATCGGCGACTACACCGCGCAGATCGGCGACCCGAGCGGACAGGCGGGGGAGCGCCGCCGCTTCCAGCACGAGGAAGTGCTCGCGTTGGCGCGCACCTACGCCGATCAAGCCTTTCGCATTCTCGATCGCGAGCGGACGGAAGTCCGCTACAACGGCGAATGGCTCGCCAAGCTCACCTTCGCCGATTTGATCGAGCTCGCGAGCATCTTCCCCATGAAGCAGATCATTGCGCGCCGCGATTTCCAGCAGCGCATGGAGCGGGGCGAGTCGTTGCGCTTCCATGAGGCGCTCTACGCGCTCATGCAGGGCTACGACGCTTACGCGCTGAAATGCGACGTGCAGGTGGGCTCGTACGACCAGCACTTCAACATGCTCGCCGGCCGCGCGATTCAGGAGCATTTCGGCGACAAACCCCACGCGATGATCACCAACCCGATCATCATCGGCACCGACGGGCGGAAGATGTCGAAGTCCTACGGCAACACGATCAACATCAACGACGCGCCCTTCGACATGTACGGGAAAACGATGCGCATCGCCGACGAGCACTTGCCCGAGTACCTCGAGCTGACGAGCTCGCTTGCGCCCGCGGAGCTCGACGCGCTTCTGGCGCAAGTGCGCGCGGGCGGCAATCCGATGGACGTGAAAAAGCGCCTCGCCTTCAATCTGGTCGAGCAGTACCACGGCCATGCGGCCGCCGAAGGGGCCGCCGAGAAGTTCCGCCAGGTCGTCCAGGAGAAAGAGGCGCCCGAGGCAGTGCCCGAAGTGCGCGTGCCTTCCGCCTTGCTGAGCGCTTCCTGGGTCGATCTGCTCGCCGCCCTCTCGCTGACCAAGTCGAAAGGCGAAGCGCGCCGTCTCATTCAGCAAGGCGGCTTCTACGTGGAGCAGGAGCCGGTCGCGGACGGAGATGCTCCCGCGAGCATTCCGAATGAAGGCGTTCTCATCCGGCTGGGGAAGAGGCGCTACCACCGGCTCGTGCGGGAGTGAGAGCGGGCGTCTCCAGGGTCACGGCCGCGTGTCTCCTCCCAAAAAGCGGACCAACTGGCGCTTCATGGGTATATTCGACCGGAGCAGGATCTCGCTCTCGTCGGATCCGAAGACTCGCAGCAGCCTCAGGACCAAGAACTGCACGAGCGTCGATCCCGCGAAGGCCGCGATCACTTCCAGAGGCCGGTCGAACCGTTCGCGCCAGAGCCACAGGGGGAGAATCACGAGGGAGCCCACGAAAACCTTCGCGAGCAGAAACCACGGCACGCGAAGCCCCGGAACGATCCGGACGGTGTACGCATACTGCAGGATCGCGCTGACGAGCAGCGCGGTGCCGGATGCCGCCACGCCTCCCCACATGCCGTAGCGCGGAATGAGGAGAAGATCGAGCGCGACGTTCACGAGCGCGCCTGCTCCCGCCAGAAGCAAGTTCGCCCGATTGCGTTCGCGCACGAAGAGCCCCATGCGCAGCGGCGCGCCGAAGAATCCCAGCACCAGCACGAGGAACAGCGCCTGGCAGACCGGGATGCCCGGATTCATCTGGGTCCCGTACATCACGCGATACAACTGTCCGCCGAAGATCGCGCCCGTGATCGCGACCGGTAGGACGAGGATGAAGATCAGGCGGAAGTAGAGCTGCAGGCCTCGCGCGAGATGCTCCTGCTTGCGGGCGTGCACTTCGGTGAGTCCGCCGAGAATCACCGGCCACATGGCCAGCGGGACGAACTCGAGCGCCATCTGCGCGAGATTGTAGGCCGCGTTGTAGAAGCCGACGACTTCGGGCGGATGGTAATGCCCGATGATCAGCGTCTCCGACGAGCGCCACACGATCTGGCTGATCAGCCCCGTCGCGGCGACGGGGATCGCGTACGCGAGCAACCGCCGGGTCGGCACCTGCCGGGAGACGGGAGGCGCGGTCGCGTCGAAGGGATCCATTTGAGGCGCGTTCTTCCTGCCGGGAAGAATCCGCGCCATTCCGGGCAGCAGCAGCAGCAGCCCGAGCGCGAAGCTGGCCGCCACGACCCACAGCACGCCCGTCACTTCGAGGCGGCTTGCGCCCGCCGCGGGCGTCTCGCTTCGCATCAAGAGAAGCAGCAGGCCGATGAGCGTAAGTTTTTGGGCCACCGAGGCGACGGCCAGCCAGACCATGCGGCGCAGCGCGGTGTAGACATTGACCACCAGGCCCCAAACCGTTTCGCCGATCAAGAGGCCGACGCCGAGGGGAAGAATCGTATGCAGATCGGCGTGCTGCAGGTCTCCGATCGGCCCGCGCAGCAAGAGGGCGAGGCCGACGAGCACGATCCAGCTGACGAAGTGAAAGCCTGCCGCTCGCCAGATCAGCGAGCGCGAGCCGGGCGAATCCTGTTGCACGCGCAGCTCGGGCAGAAAACGTAGGATCGCCTGGGCCGTGCCGAGGCCGATCACCAGGGAGACGAAGTGCGCGATGTTCAGATAGATGCTGTAGACGCCGTAGAGGTCCTTGCCGAGGCCGCGCACGATCATGATGTTCGAGCCGATCGCGAGAATCGTGACGAGCACGCGCGCGACGAGGCTCCACAGCATCGCGCCCGGCACCTCGCGGGCCGTGTCGACCGCGGCATGGTTCGGAGAAGCGCTCATCTCCGGCTCCGTCGTCGGGTCATGTTCGCGTCCGTCCTCGCATCGTCTTGCGCTTCCTGGCCGCCACTCATCCGGTCCGCGCCGCGCGACGGCGGCCCCTGCGGTGCGCCGTCATTTCGCTCGCGCTCCCGGGTCGCGTTCCCGCAGGGCGCGTTGAAACGCCGCATCGAGATCCGCCGCGGTCTGGCGGACATCGCCATGCGCTTCCACGAAGGCGCGCGCCGCCCTTCCCAAGCGGTCCGCCTCTTCGCGATCGTCGCACAGTCGCAGCATCGCGTGCGCGAGCGCCTCCGCCGAACGCGGCGGGACGAGCAGGCCGGTTTCGCCGTCGCGCACGAATTCGGGCACTCCGTCCACATGGCAAGCCACGATCGGAAGCGAAGCGGCCATGGCCTCCAACAACACCAGGGGCAGCCCCTCGGTGAGCGAAGGCAGCGCGAAGAGGTCGCTCTCTCGCAAGAGCGCGGGCACATCCCCGCGGAAGCCGAGAAAGCTGACCGTGCCGGTCAAGTTCCGCTCAGCCGCTTGCCGTTCGAGATCCTCGCGCAAAGGGCCATCTCCCGCGATCCAGAGGAGCGCATCGGGATGGCGAGCGACGAGGGCAGGCATCGCTTCCAGTAGGTGAGCGACGCCTTTGCGCTCGACCAGCCTGCCGGCGAAGGCGATCACCGGGCTCCGCCCTGCCGGAACATGGCCTTCCCGTTTCGCCGCCGCGGGGAGGTCGATGCCCTCATAGCAGACGTCGACCGGCCGCCGGATTCCTTGTCGATGCAGATCTTCCGCCAGCGAGCGGCTGACGGCGAAGATCCGCAGCGCGCGATTGCCCAGGCGCAGATCGCGCGCGGCCAGCGTGGCGCGCGTGCGCGCGTGCGCGATGACGGGCGTTTTCGTCCAGCGCGCCGCCCGAAAGGTGGCCGCTTGCACCACGAACGTGTTGTTGCAGTGCACGAGGGCATAGCGTCCGGCGGCGATGATGCGCGCGATGCGGACCGCCAGCGGGAGTTCGCGCCGCCATTCGCCCGCAGCCCAACGGGCCGCGCGGACCGCGGGCCGGGCGCCGGGCACGCGGCGCGCCGCGCGGCGCGGCCAGGAGGCGGAAGCGCGCGCGTGCTGCGCATCGGAAGAGGCGGCATCCCAATGCGCGGGTGCGGGGCAATCCAGGCAGAAGAACCGGCGGCTGTGCGCGCGCACGGCGTCGAGCCCGGGGACATCGCACAGGAAGAGCGTGTCGTGGACGAATCGGGAAGGGTCCGCGTGGACGAGATAGTTCTGCAAGGCGAGCGTCGAACCTCCGAATGTCGGTCCGGCTTCGACATGCAGGATCGCGGGGGGCGCCTCGGTTTCCGCCCGCTCGCGAGGTGGTTCCATTCGCACCCGCCGCCCCTCTGCCATGCGCGGCCATGAACGGGCCGCGGACCGCTTCGAGCCTCTCGCCGCTTCATGAAACGGTCGATTCTTGCCCGCGGAATCGCGCGCAGGCAATGGGAATCGTCGCAAGGCCGCGCGCGGCCGCCGGCTCTTCTCGACGGCCCTGCCGTGCGCGGCGAGCGCCGCAGCTTCGACGGGACCGCGGGAAGGAAGAAGACACAAACCCCTCTGCCTTGCGCGGTTCGATAGTGCTATCCTGTTCTGCTCCGTGAATCGAAAGCAGGGCGCGCGTTGCAGGGCCTCGGCGCGGCTCGGCTCGGCTCGGAAACGGATCACGATCGGTGCCGGCTTCGGCCCGCTTTCTGTGCGGAGCGCGGCGATCGCAGCCATGGAAAACGGATCCGGCTGCGTGGCGATGATGTTGGGTCGGCTGCCGGAAGCCGTTTGGCTTTCCGGGCGGCCTCGAACGGAGAACTTCAGGCAGGCGGAATTTCGGGCACCCGCCCGAGCGCCGGCTCCTCTCGGAGAGGGAATCGTCATCCATGGATTATCGTGCGGTCGGCTTCATGTGCGGGCTCGAGGTGCACCAGCAACTGCTCACCGAGCGCAAGATGTTCTGCCGCTGCCCGGCCGGCAAATACACCGAGACGCATGACGGCACGGTTCTGCGTCACATGCGGCCCACGCTCTCCGAGCTCGGCGAATACGACGGCACCGCGCTCATGGAATTCAAGACCAGGAAGAACATCATCTACCTGCTGAACAAGGAGAATGTCTGCACCTACGAGATGGACGACACGCCGCCCTTTCTCGTGAACCAGCAGGCCATCGACATCGCGATCGAGCAGTGCCTGATGCTCGGCTGCGACATCGTCGATGAAGTGCACATCGCGAGGAAGCAATACCTCGACGGGTCCATTCCCACCGGCTTCCAGCGCACCGCGATCGTGGGCGTCAACGGGCGGCTGCCGTTTCGCGGGCGCCAGATCAGCATCACCCAGGTCAGCGTCGAGGAGGACTCCTGCCGCGAGGTGTCGGACAAAGGCCACCTGATCGTCTGGCGCGCCGACCGGCTCGGCATGCCGCTGATCGAGACCGTCACGGGGCCCGACCTGCAGACACCGGAGGAAGTGGAGGAAGCGATCCTGCTCGTGGGCCGGGTTTGCCGCAGCACCGGTCATGTGCGGGTGGGAATGGGCGCCAGCCGCCAGGACATCAATGTGTCGGTCCGCGGCGGGCGCAGAGTGGAGATCAAGGGCGTCCCGCAGGCCGGCTGGGCGCCGCGCCTCGTTCACGGCGAGGCGGTCCGCCAGGTGAACCTGCTGAAGCTCCGCGACGAGCTCCATCGCCGGGGCTTCACCTCGCCGGAGCAATTGGCCATCGATCATCAGGATGTCACCGACTTGTTCTCGGCCTCGCAGCTCGCCGCCCTCCGCCGCGACAACTGGGAACGCTGGATGGCGGACGAGGCTCGCCGGCCGGGATTCGAGCTGGGCGCAGGTCCCTTCACCGTGCGGGCCGTGCTGCTGAAGAACCTGGTGGGCACGCTCCTTTGGCCCACGCAGCCCGACCTCACCTTCGCGCATGAGCTCGCCGGCCGCGTGAGAGTCATCGCCGGCCTCGACCAGCTGCCGATCGTCTACCACAGCGAGAAGTGGCCGGATTACCAGGGCTCGCTCCAGGAAGTGCGACGCCTGCGAGGGCGTCTCTCGTGCGGGCCGGATGATGCCATCGTCGTGGTCTGGGGCCCTGAAGAGGACACGGTCACGGCGGCCAACGAGGTGCGCCTGCGCTACGCGGACGCGATCCTCGGCGTGCCGAATGAAACCAGGCAACCGTTCGTGGACGGCAGCACCGATTTCGAGCGGATCCTGCCCGGGCCCGACCGGATGTATCCCGACACGGACAGCCCGCCGACGCCGGTCACGCGCGATCGGGTCGAGAAGCTGCGCGCGCCGCTTCCTCCGCGCCCATGGGACCGGGAAGCGCGTTACTCGGCCGCCGGCGTACCGACCCCCACGATCCACTATCTGATTCGCCGCGGAGGAGCGCGCCTGGTCGACGATGTCGTCGCGAAGGCCGGCGCGGACTTGCGCACGGCCTGCTTCTTCTTTGGGGAGCGCTTGAAGGGATTGCGTCGCAGGGGCGTTCCGGTGGACGGAATCGGCGTGGAGCGATGGCGCGAGTTGTTCGCCGCCGCTTGCGAGCGTCCGGTCCTGTGGGAAGCATGGATTCGCCTGGTTCGCGCGATGGCCTCCGACCCCACGATGACGGTCGAGGAAATCGTTCGAAGGGACGGGCTGGGCGAGGAACCGCCCGACTGGAAGGCGTCCGTCGCCCCGGCCGCGGCTTGTGCGCTGCGCGATGCCTGCGGCGACGGCGATCGCGCCGGACGGCTCCTCATGTGCAGATTGATGGAACAGCTGCGGGGCAAGGTGCCGGCCCGGATCGCCGGCGAAACGCTGGCGGCGGAAATCGGCCGGCACGCCGGTCATCAAAGCGGGGTGGCTCGTGAGCAGTGAACGCGACGAACTCAAAGGCTACAAGGGGCTCGCGCGGCAGCGCCTGTCGGAGTGGGGAGTGCGCGTCTGGAGCGATGTGCAGGTGACGAACGACGCGGGGAGCTTCTTCGAAGGCGTCATTCTTCCGCGAAGCGAAACCCTCGACGATCAGCATCTCGTGTTGAAGCAGAAGACCGGCTACAACGTCGGGCTTCATGTGAACCGGATCAGGAGCATCAAGGAGGTCGGCTACAAGGAGGCCGTCTACAAGATTCCCGAGAAGGAATTCCCGGCCCGGCCGAATCTGCCCAAGGTGACCCTGCTCGGAACCGGCGGCACGATCGCCTCGCGCCTCGACTACCGGACCGGCGCGGTGATCCCGGCCTTCACGCCGGGCGAGCTCTACGGCGCGGTGCCCGAGCTGGCCGATATCTGCAACCTCACCACGCGAAAACTCTTCGGCGTCTTCTCGGAGAACATGGCGAAGGAACAGTACATCGCGCTCGCCAAAGCGATCGGCAAGGAGATCGAAGAGGGCGCCGACGGGATCGTGATCGGCCACGGCACGGACACGATGGGACACACGGCCGCGGTCCTCTCCTTCATGGTGCAGGACTCGCCGGTGCCGATCGTGATCGTCGGAAGCCAGCGGTCGAGCGACCGGCCGTCGAGCGACGCGGCCCTCAACTTGATCCACTCCGTGCGCGCGGCCGCCTACGGCGACATCGCCGAAGTGCAAATCTGCATGTTCGGCCCGACCTCGGATCGCCACGGCCTGCTGCATCGGGGCACGCGCTGCCGCAAGATGCACAGTTCCTACCGCAGCACCTTCCGGACCGTCGGCGACATCCCCCTGGCGGTCGTCTCGCGCGACAGCTTCACCTACGCCACGAGCGACTACCGGCGCCGCGACCCCAGCCGGAAGGTGAAGGTGGACGCCGTCTACGATGACCGGACGACGATTCTCTACTACTACCCGGGCATGCACGCCGACCTCGTCGACGCGCTCGTGGAGAAGGGCTACCGCGGGATCGTCATCGCGGGTACCGGCCTCGGCCACGTGAACAAGCCGCTCTATCCCGCCCTGAAGCGCGCGATCGAATCGGGCGTCCATGTCGTGATGACGGTCCAGACGCTCTGGGGCTTCGTCCAGATGTATGTCTACGACACCGGGCGCGACCTTCTGGACATCGGCATCGTTCCGCTCGAGAACATGCTGCCTGAGACGGCGCTCATGAAGCTCTCCTGGGTGCTCGGCCATACCAACGATCATGACGAGGTCATGCGCCTCATGCGTCACCCCTACTCGCACGAGATCACCGAGCGCGAACCTCACAACGGCTACTTGATCATGCAGGGGGGCCTGGCCGAGACGGACGAGTTCGTGGCGAAGCACTGGAAATAGCGCGGGGGCAACACGGTCCGCGCCGGGATGCGCGCAGGCCCGCCGGGCGGCCCGATCGCCTGCTAGAGCTCCTTGAGGATCCGAATGACTTCGCCTTCGGTCGTCGCTTCCATGAGGGCGCGACTGGGATCGCGGAAGGAAAACGCTTCGGCGATCTGCTTGTAGATGCGCAGGTACTGCACATCGTCATACGGCGGGGCGACGAGCACGAAGAAGATGTGGGCCGGCTCGCCGTCGAGCGCGTCGAAAGGCAGGCCGGGGGTCGAGCGCGCGAAGCCGATGAGGAACTCGCGCGCCTCGCGGGTGCGCACGTGCGGAATCGCCACTCCCTGGCCCAGTCCGGTGGTCGCCTTCTTCTCGCGATTGATGAGATCGGCGCGCAGCCGCTTCTCGCTGCCGATGCGGCCCGACATGGCCATCAGTTCGGCGAGCTCCCCGATGACCGCTTCCTTCAGCTGCCAGACGAGGCGCGGCCGGTCGGCCTCCTCTTCCGGCTCGGGAAAAGGAGTCGTGCGCAACTCCAGGCGAATGCACTCCGGTCGTATCAAGCGGGCCAGATTCATGCGCGCCTGCCGGCCGCCGCTTTCGACGACGGCCCCTTGCGTTGCGGAGCGAGACGCGAACACGCATCCCCGCACCTTGCGTCGGCTGGGCGCCCTTGCAGGAACGGCGCCCTGGGTCAGCTGAAGCGTCCGAGCAAGCGGGGAATATCGATGGCCGGACCCGAATCGTCCAGCTCGCGCCCGCGCGTTCCGCCCTGCCTCTGCAACATCTCGACGAATTCGGGGCGCTCCTCCTGATAGAGGAGCCCCATGTACATTTGCTCGGGATCGGTGGCCATGAGATAGGCCCGCCGCGGATCGGAGGGATCGTAGTCCGGCGGCAGCTCCTTGATGCTCTCGGCGATCGCGTCGAAGCCGCAGTTCTTGCCGAAGGTCACGCAAGGAGTGAGGGCCTGCACGAGGGAGAAGCCCTTGTGCCGCACCGCGCCGGCGATGAGCGCCTGCATTTCCTTCATGCGCGTGCTGTATCCGCGGGCGACGTAGGTCGCGCCGTAGGAAATCGCCAGCCCGGCCGGATTCATCGGGTACTCGATCACTCCGTGCGGAGACGTCTTCGTCCAGATGCCGCGCGGAGTGGTGGGAGAGGTCTGGCCCTTGGTGAGTCCGTAGATGCGGTTGTCGAACAGCACGTAGGTGACGTCGATGTTGCGCCGCACCGCGTGCGGAAAATGTCCGGCGCCGATCGAGAGCCCATCGCCGTCGCCGCCGGCGACGATCACCGTCAGGCGCGGGTTGCCCATCTTCACGCCCAAAGCGACCGGCAGCGCGCGGCCGTGCACGCCGTGGAATCCGTAGGAGCGCACGAAACCGGGCAGGCGGCTCGAGCAACCGATGCCGGAAACGACCGCCAGATTGTCGGGATCGATCGCCAATTCGGCGAGCGCGTTCATCAGCGCGTTCAGCACGCCGTAGTTGCCGCACCCCGGGCACCAGATCGGCTTGATCCGGCCCTTGTAATCCTTGGCGGACAGCGGCGCGCCGTTGGGCTCGATGGTGGCGGTTCCGGGAACCTGGTCGGCCGGGGCATCAGACATAGTTCGCGACCTCCTCGATCTTGCGCAACACCTGATCGGGCGTGAAGGGCAGCCCGTCGTATTTGTTCAACAGGGTCGGCTGGAAATGATAATGGTGCGTCAGGAACCGCGCATATTGCCCGCTGAAGTTCTCTTCGATCACCAGGATGCGCTTGTGTCCCTCGATGAACGGCCGGATGGTGAGATCGTTGTGGGGGAGAATCATGCGCGGAAAGATCGCCGAGGCGTTGATCCCGCGCCGCTCGGCGCGCGCGACCGCTTCGCGCACGACGCCCGCCGTCGCTCCCCAGCCGATCACGCCCACTTCTCCGCGGAAGGTGCCTTCCTCGGAGGCGATGCGGGCGGCTTCGTCGTCGGTGGTGGCGTGGAAGCGCTGCGTATGCCCGTCCGCCTTGAAGGCGAAGACCCCGCCGTACTTCCGATCGAGATTGCGCAGCTTGCGAAAACGCTTCTGCACCATTTCCACGCGATTGCCCGGCTCGTGCGCGGGACCGCCATAGTCCCAGTGCTCGAGTCCCGTCACCATGTGCGCCCCGCCCGGATCGCCGGGCAGCGCCCGCGGCGAGATGCCCGTGTCGGTGAGCTCGAATCTCCGGTAGCCGCCGGGCCAGACCTTCTTGGGACGCGCGACCGCGGCGATGGGGGTTTCCTCGAGCAGCTTGCGCGGCAGGGTCGCGCGCCGGTGCCCGAGCGCCTGCTCCGAGAGCACGATCACCGGTACCTGATACGACTCCGCGATCTCGAAGGCGCGGCGCATGACATTGAAGCAATCGCGAATCGAAATCGGGGCCATCACCACGCGCGGGAACTCGCCGTGCCCCCCGTACAGCGCCATGTGCAGGTCCGATTGCTCGGTCTTGGTCGGCAGCCCCGTGCTCGGCCCGCCGCGCTGCACATCCACGATCACGACCGGAAGCTCGGTCATGGCGGCCAGGCCGAGCACTTCCGCCATCAGCGACAGGCCCGGCCCCGAGGTGGCCGTCATCGCGCGCACGCCGCTGAAAGAAGCGCCCACCGTCGCGGCCAGCGAGGCGATCTCGTCTTCGGCCTGGTACATCGTGCCGCCGACCAGGGGAAGCTCATCGGCCAGCAATTGCATGATCTCGGAGGCGGGCGTGATCGGATATCCGCTGAAGAAACGGCAGCCCGCGTACAAGGCGCCGAGCGCGATCGCGTCGTTGCCGCTCATCACCAGGTGGCCGTCGCCGGAGATCTCGGGCACGGTGAGCGGATCGCGCTTGGAGACATGCTGCTGAACATATTCGCGGCCGGCGGCGAGGGCGGCGATGTTCGACTCGATGACCTTGTCGCCCTTCTGCCGGAATTGCCTGCGGACCAGCGCCTCGGCGTGTTGCGGAGGGAACCCCAGGAGCGCGCCGATGACCCCGAGCGCGACCATGTTCTTCGAGCGCTTCTCGCCGATCTGCTCCTGCGCGATCTTGCTCATCGGCACGACATAGATCGGGCCGCCCGGCCAGTCGGCGAAGCGGGTGGCGCGGTCGGTCTTCTCAGGATCGCCGTCGATGATCAGGATCGCTTCGCTGCAGACGGTGGCCTTGTACTGGTGATAGGCGAGATCGTTGAAGGCGACGAGCACATCCAGCCGGTCGCCCGGGTTGAAGACGCTGTCGACCCCCAGGCGGATCTGGACATACGATTGCCCGCCTCGCACTTCCGCCGGAAAGGTCATCGTGCTGCTGATGTGCAGATTCGCGCGGGCGCCCACCTGGGTGAGCAGATCCCCCGTGACCACCACGCCCTCGCCTGCGTCGCCGCTGATACCGATCACGAAATCGTCGCGTTTCATGGACTGATCCTTCGCCTGCGCTTTCGGGTTCCTCTGCGGACTGCCGAAGGCCGTTGTGACGAGAACGAACTCCCTTCGATCGAAAAGCAGAGAAGTATACCGGATTCAGGGGCGGGATCAAGCTCTGTGGTGGAGACCCCATGGGGGTCGATTCCCACGCCTCGGGGCCCTGTTCCTGCCCATGCCTTTCCACAAAAGGCTCGCTTTTCGCTCCCCAGGGACCTCCCGAGGCCGCCGGCACCTGGCATCCAGGTGTCGATCAGCCATTTCCCTGACGCCGGCCCCTTGCCCGACGCGGCCGGTTCCCCAAAGCCGGCCACGCTTCCCGATCCCCGGTTGAGTGTTTCTCCTAGTGCCCATCCTCTTCTCCCCGATTCCCCGCCCGCTTCGTTTTTTGCAGAGTCTCCATGTGGAAAATGGAGTCAGGAAGGTCAGGAGGACTCTTCCCGGGTCCTCATCCGAAAGGTGCGGCATGGCACGAGCGGCTGATGGCGGCCGGGGGAGATCCCCGGAAGAGATTCTGAGAGCCGGTCAAATCAAGACGCGGGCGCGCATTCGTCGTGGCCCGCCGTTGCCGCTCGATTCCCTGGCGGGCTTGGAACCGCGCTCGTCTGAAGAACAACTGCGCCTGGCGCTGGAGTGCGGCGAGATCGGGACCTGGTCTTGCGACCTCGATCGCGACGAGCTCGTCTGCAGCCCGGGCGCGGCGGCCATTCTCGGCTTGCCCGCGCAAGCGCCGGCCGGCATCCCGGCCTTTCTCACCCGCGTGCACACCCAGGACCTTCCGCGAGTCATGGCCGTCTTCGAGCAGGCCCGGGCATGCGGCGAAGGCTTCGAAGCGGAGTTCCGCTTGCGGCAGCCGGACGACCGTCCCGTCTGGGTGCTGATGCGCGGACGATTGTTGTGCGGGGATGCGCCCGCATTCGGTCCGCGTTTGATGGGAGTCGTCCACGACATCTCCGCTCGCAAACGCCTCGAAGAAGATCTGCGCCGGTTGAACGAGCAGCTCGAACACAATGTCTCGGAGCGCACCGAGGAACTGGCGGGCAGCCTGGAGCAGATGCGGTGGGAAGTCTCGCGGCGGAAGGAAGTCGAGCGCGCCCTGCGCGGCCAGTCGGCGATGCTCGAAGCCTTCTTCAAGCACAGCCTTTCTCCGATCGCGTTTCTGGACGCCTCCTTTCGCTACATCCGGGTCAACGAAGCCTTTGCGCGCGCAGGAAGCCGGCGTCCCGAGGAATGGGTCGGCCTGGATCACTTCACCGTCTTTCCGAGCGAGGAGAATCGGGCCATCTTCGAAAGCGTGGCCGCCTCGGGCAATCCCCATCAGGCGCTCGCCCGCCCCCTCACCTCTTCCGATCATCCCGAGTCGACCGTCTACTGGGACTGGACCCTCACGCCCCTCGCGGATGCGAGCGGGAAGACCCGCTCGCTGGTCTTGAGCCTCGAGGATGTGACCGAACGCAAGCGCGGGTTCGATCAGCTGCGCGCCCGGACGCGCGAGTTGCAGGAGCTCGCCCTCGAGCTCATCCAGGCCGAGGACCGCGAGCGCCGCAGGCTGGCCGAGATCCTCCACGAAGACCTCCAACAATTGCTCGTCGGCGCCAAGCTGCAGCTGACCGTGCTCGCGGGGCGATTCCCGGAACAGGAGCAGCTGCGCGAAGCGATCGGGCAGATCTCCGGCCTCTTGAACGACTCGGTGCGCAAGACCCGCGAGCTTTCGCATGAGCTCGGCTCGCCGGTGCTCGACCAAAGCGGCCTGGCGGAAGCGCTGGCCTGGCTCGCGCGCCAGAGCGAGCAGAAATTCGGCCTGCAGGTGCGGCTCGACATTCAACCGGAGTGCGAACCGAGAAGCGAGATCCTGCGCCTCTTCCTCTATCGCGCCGTTCAGGAACTGCTCTTCAATGTGCACAAGCATGCGGGCACTTCGCAGGCGCATTTGCGGATTCGCCGGGGGGCCGGCGAGATCCGCGTGCTGGTCGTCGATCGCGGCCTCGGGTTCGACGCGCGGGGCCTGCGCATTCACGGCGGCAAAGCGGGAGGCCTGGGGTTGTTGAGCATGCGCGAACGCCTTCAATTCCTGGGCGGCAAGCTGTGGGTGCGCAGCCGTCCGGGAGCGGGCACCGCCATTGCGCTGCGGGTGCCCGAAGAGCAGGTGGAGACCGAGAAGCGTGAAGCGAAGCGCAAGGCCACGCAGGCGCGCCTCGCGCTCCGGAGGCGGGGCGCGCCGCGGGCACCCGGCACCTCGGTGCGTGTGCTGCTGGCGGACGATCATCAGGTGCTGCGGCAAGGCCTGGCGGCCCTGCTGGCGGAAGAGGCCGACATCCAGGTGGTCGGCCAGGCGAGCAATGGGCGGGAAGCGGTCGCGATGGCGGAACGCCTGCGCCCCGATGTCATCATCATGGATGTGGCCATGCCCGAATTGGACGGGATTGCCGCGACCCGCGAGATCGTCTCCCGCCATCCGGGCATTCGCGTGATCGGGCTTTCGATGTTCGACGAAGCCGACATGGCGGAGACGATGCTGCAAGCCGGCGCCGACCTCTTCCTTCCCAAGGCCGGCGCCTCCGAGGAGTTGCTGGCGGCGATCCGCGGCGAGAGGTGATCCGCCCGATCCGCGGACCGCGGTCGCGGTCCGCGCCCACCCACCTGCGCGAGGGTCACCAAGCGCCTGCGCGATTCAGGTCAACACACCTGCGCGACCGAATTGAGCGAACCGAAGGAGTTGCGCACCACCTGGTCGTGATCGGGGTCCTGTCTCCATACTCCGTCGACGAAGAACTTGTATTCGCAGCGGCACGGCAGGTCCTGCACCTTGCGAACATAGATGCCGTCGCTCGTCCTGCGCATGGGCAGCGGCCTCCAATCGCTGAACTCGCCGGCGATCGCGACCTCGCGAACCGCGTGATCGGGGCGGAAGGAGAATTCGACCGCCCCGTGCTTCCTGGCTGTCTTGTACATACATCACCTCCATGACCATCGCCTGGGCAGCCGGCGCTCAGACCGCCCGCGCCCGGTTGGCATCGCGGCAGCCTCACACGGTCGCTGCCACGTTCAACTGGGCGGCCTGCACCAACTGCACGGTCTTCGCTTGCGGGCCCTTCTCGCCCTGCTCTTCCGTGAAACGCACTCCGGCGCCCACGCTCAGATCTTCAAAACGGCCGTAGACCACGCTGTTGCGATGAAAATAGATTTCGCGGCCGTTGGCGGTTTTCAGGAAGCCGAAGCCTTCCTCGGGAAACAAGCGCACGACCACTCCGTCGGGCAACTGGGCGAAATGGGTCTTCACGGCCCGTCTCCGGCGCTCGGCGAAGGCCTGCATTCTGCGGCGCGCCGCCTCGAAGGCCTGACGGATGACCATGTCCAACGACTCGTGCATGTCTCCCTCGCCGGACGGCCGCGTGACCACGATCGTGTGGTTGCGAGGGGCCTTGATCTCCAGCCGCACACGATAGGCGCGGCCCGAGCGCTGGTGTTCCTGGGGTTTCTCGATCGCGATCCGGCAGCTCACGATCCCCGGGAACATCTCATCCAGCTTTCGGATCTTTTCCTGGATGAGCAGATCGACTTCCTCCTCTTTGGGAATGTTCCGATAACTGACCTCGACTGGCATTTGCATGGCACATCCTTTCCCGGCGATCGTCCGCCGATCAGTGCGCCCTGTATCCATCACGCTCGCAGAGCGTGAACTCCCATCGTTATTGCCTACCCGCGCCCGTCGCGACGGTTCTATCACGACGCCGCGCGGGCCCGCCCGCGTTCGGCGCGCAATTCGGCGATCCCGCGGGTGTTGACGATGTCCCGCGCGGTCAGCCATCCGCGCCGGGCCGTGTGCACGCCGAACGGCAGGAAGTCGAAGTCGCTCGCGCGATGCGCGTCGGTGTTCACGGCGAAGCGCACTCCGCCGTCGCGCGCCCGCCGGCAATGGACATCCGGAAGATCGCGCCGGTCGGGTTGCGCATTGATCTCCAGGCAGACGCCATGATCGCGGCAGGCGGCGAAGACCTTGTCGAGATCGAAGGGCATCGGGCCGCGCCGGGGGATGATCCGGCCGAGCGGATGCGCCAGGCAATCGACGAGGCCGCTGGCGATCGCGCGAACGAGGCGATCGGTCTGCTCGTGGAACGGAAGGCGCATGTGCGAATGCACGCCGGCGACCACCCAATCGAGCGCGCGCAAGGTCGCGTCGGCAAGATCGAGAGAACCGTCTCGGAGGATGTCCACTTCGATGCCGGCGAGGAGCGAGAAGTCCTTCCATCTCGAGCCGGCTGCGCGAACGCGCTCCGCTTGCGCGAGGGTGCGTTGGTCGTCGAGCCCGTTGACCATGCGCAAGGCGCGGCTGTGATCGGTCACGGCCAGGTAGGCGTAGCCGCGCGCGCGCGCGGCGGCCGCCATCGCTTCCAGGGAATCGCGCCCGTCGGTTTCGCGCGTGTGCGACTGAAGATCGCCGCGGATCTCTTCGAGACGCACGAGCTCCGGCAACGCGTCCTGCTCCGCCGCTTCGATTTCCCCGCGCTGTTCCCGCAATTCGGGAGGGATCCACGCCAGGCCGAGCCGCTCATAGACCTCGGCTTCCGACGCCCCGGCCATGGATTGATCGCCGGCGAAGAGTCCCCGCGGGCCCAGCTCCCAGCCGCGTTCCCGCGCGCGCTCGCGCAGCGCGCCGGTGTGGCCCGGCGAGCCGGTGGCCTGGATCCACGCCGCTCCGAAGTTCTCCTCGTCCGCGAAACGAATGTCCGCCTGCACGCCGTTGGTCCATCGCTGCGACAGAGCTTCGCGATCGCGGGCGAGCGTGGCGCCGGCCATGGGGTAGGCGAGGATCGCCTCGGCGACGGCGTTCCGATCGCGGGCGAGCACGAGGAAATCCAGATGGCCGATCGTCTCGCACCGGCGGCGCAGGCTGCCTGCCGTTTCCCAACGGGCGATGCCCGGAATGCGAGACAACCACGCGCCGAAATTCGTCGCGTAGCGGGCCGCGTCGATGAAGAGCCGCCGGTCGGGCTCGCGCTCGAGGTGCAGGATGCCTTCGAGAATGCGTTCCTCGGTCTTCGGTCCCATGCCCGGGAGCGCGCGCACCCGATGCTCGACGCACGCGGCGCGCAACTCCTCCACATTGCGAATCCCCAATGCCCGATGCAGCGCAATCGCCTTTCTGGCTCCGACGCCGGGGATGCGCATGAGGGCAGGCAATCCGGCTGGGTACTCGGCGCGCAGCTCATCGAGCCGGGGCGTGCTTCCGGTGCGCACCAGATCGCGGATCTTGGCGGCGATGGCGGGTCCCACGAAGGGAAGCTCGGTGAGAGGGCCAGGATCTTCGGCGAGGCCGCGAACACTCCTCACGACAACGCGACCATCGTGGCCGGTCGAATCTTCGTGCTCGCCCGGTCCGGACAACTGCTTCCCTGGCTCGTTGAAGAATTCGCGCGGCGTTGCGCGGACGAGGTCGGCGACTTTTCCGGGCCACTCACGAATGGTGCGCGCGGCCCGGCGATAGGAACGGATGCGGAAGGGCTGGGCTTCCTTCAATTCCAGGAGGTCGGCGATTTCTTCGAGCAGGGCGGCGATGCGATCGTTCTCCATGGGGCTACAGCTCCCAAGACTTCACGGACAAGTTCGCCCATCTCTCCGCCAGGCGCGCTCCATGGAAAACGGAAAATGGCATCGGCATTCCCCTGGCCGGTCCAAGAATTGCTAGGAATGTGTAGGCAAGTTGTTGATGAATCAGGCCTTTTCCTAGGAATGCAGCAGCAGGTGCCTTATCCCCGCTTCGAATCCTGTACAGGATAATCGGGTTCAGAATCTGGAGGGGCTCGAAGGCGCCAAGGCTCATCGCGGTGCACGATGGCCGGACTCCTGCCCGCAACTGACAACAAAGCGACGGAGCAGGGACGCGATGACAAGCTGCTTTCACCGATTCTTCAAGGAGGAACCCGTGGCCAACTCCAACCGGGAAGGATTTGCGATCTGGTTGACCGGAATGCCTTCCGCCGGCAAGTCCACCGTCGCCATGCTGCTGCACGCCCGGCTGGCGCGTCGCAAGATCACCACCCAAATCCTCGATTCTTCCGATCTGCGCAACCGATTGATGCCGGACTTCGGTCCCTCCCCGCAAGATCGCGACCGCTTCTATGCGATCGTGGCGGATGTCGCCGCGGTCCTCACGGCCCGCGGAGTGAACGTGATCATTGCCGCCACCGGCCCGCTGCGCCGTCATCGCGACGCCGCCCGCTCGAAGATCGCCCGCTTCGCCGAGGTCCACTTGGATTGCGACCCTCGCATCTGTCGCGAACGGAATCCGAAGCGGCTATGGCGGCTGGGCGAATCGGGGGCGATCACGGCCGTTTCCAATCGCGGGTTTCCGTATGAATGGCCGCTCGAGCCGGACGCGCGGGTCGACACGAGCTTCTTGTGCGCGGCCGAGGCGGCTCTGCAGATCGAACGCCAGCTCGAAGCGAAGACCTTCTTTCACGAAGCGTGGGAATGGGCCGGACGCACGGCCTCTTCGCTGTGATGGGTGGCGCGCCTCGTTGAGCAGGCGCTTCGTCGAAGAGCAGGCGCTTCGTCGAACAGGCCTGCGAGTCTAGCCGGTCTTCCTCGCTTCGACGAAATTGGGCCGCAGATCCAGCCGCTTCAGGCTTTCCATGATCCGCTCCATGCGTCCCCAGTCGGACCACTGAATCTCCGCGTCCAGGCGAAGGGCGATGATCCGCGCGCACGACCGCGCGATCACGTCCGAAGAAAAATCGGACGCGGGCAACCGCTCGTAGGCGCGCTCCAATTGAGCTTCCAAATCCTGCTCCCGCGCGCGTCCCTTCGCCAACGCGCGCCAGGTTCCGTGAAGAGGAAGAAGCTGGCGCATGACGCCGGGAATGTGGCGTCGTCCCACCCGCCACAGCAGCCTGGCCTTCGCGATCATGATCATCGTGTTCCAGATCGCGCCGTCGCGATACAGGCGCTCGGCGTCCGGGGGTTGGGGCTTCTCGTGAAAGCGCAGCACGCGGGAGGCCGTGGCCCGCGCAAGGAGTCGCAGGCGCTCGCCGCTTTCGGATGCGCCCGCCGCTTGCGCTTCTGCGCGGGCCTCCGGCCAGGCCGTCGCGGACAAGCGCCGGCCTGGCATCAGCCATCCATATTCGGCATCCGGGCGATCCGGGTCGGCGGTCAAGAGCACCATCAGAGAGGGATATCGATCGATCATGCGGGCGGCTTCACGCACCCGCTTCAGGAAGAGCTCCTCGGGATAGATGAAGTGATCCGAGGGAAAGATGAAGACGGTGGCATTCGGAGCTTCGGCAAGCACCCGGGCGAGCGGCAGGAACACTCCCGCGGCCGTGCCGCGATCGCGCGGTTGATCGATCCAGATGCCGTCGCGCGGACGGTCCAACGCCTGCTGCAGGAAGCGGCGATGGTCGCGCGCGATGACCGTGACGACGCGCTCTGGAGGGACCAACCGGCAGGCGCGGTCCAAGGTGTGCTGCAGCATGCTGCGCGTGCCCGTGAAGGCGCAGTACTGCTTCGGCCGGTCCTCGCCCAGCCAGGAGCGGATGCCGTCGCGCAAGCGCAGGCCGTTTCCTCCAGCCAGCACCAGCGCCCAGCGATCGTTTGCATCCGCGCGCGCGCGAATCTCGCCCACGGTTCAAGACCTTCCAGACGCCTTTGGCGGTCTCGCCAGACGAAGACATCGACTGACATGTGCGGAACGAAATCCTGGAGGGAGATCCCCAGACCACGCGCGAGAAGTTGTCAAAGCGTCGTCAGTAGGAAAATCGGATCGAGTCCAAACTTGATCTCAAGGATTCCTTGAAAGATTGCAGGAGAGAGCGGTCCTGCGGTTGCCGAGATCGGGCAAGCCACTGTCAAGCCGCGTCGAGATGGGCCAAGCCTGCAAGCGAGACCGGCAGGGATGCAGGCGAGACGGCAGGGGATGCAAGCGGGAACGGCAGGGGATGCAAGCGAGAACCGGCAGGGGATGCAAGCGAGATCGGCAGGGGATGCAAGCGAGAACCGGCAGCGATGACGGGCACCCGAGCGCGGGCAGGCGAGACGGCGGGAGTGGGCCGTGAACGGGCAGGCATGCGGAGAGCGGCGCCACCCTGGGGAAATGAAGCGCGCCAGAAGACGATCGGTCCGCTCAGCGCTTGAAGAGTTTCACCGGGCCGGCCTGGGCAGGGCCGTTGCGCTTCTCCCCCGCGGAGACGATCTCGGCGAAGCTCGTGCTCTTTCCCAGGCGGGCCAGGCTCTCGTCGATCTGAAGCAGAATGCGCTCCACTTCCCGCAGTCCCGGCTTGTGCATGCCATTGGGCGTGGAAGTTCCCGCCATGCGCAGACACTCGATCACATCGTGCACCGTCAGGCTTTGCGGATCGCGGGCGGGAACGAGCCCGCCCTCACCGCGATCGCGAGTGCGCACGATTTCGTGCAGCAGCCCGCCCGCGGCGAGATCGCTGACGGTGGAACGGACGAGACGCACGGCGATGTGCAGGCGCGACGAGAGCGCCACGACCGTCGGCGCCGGCTCCCCGTCGTGATACGAGCGGCAGATCTCGGTCATGCAGATCAAGGCCGCCTTCATCCGCTCACGGAAGCTGGCCGTGACCGCGCCTTCCTCGAGCTGGAAATCGTCCGCCGCTTCACGGGCGAAAGTGAGCAAGGCGCCGAAGAGCACGATCACCCAACTGAGCTGCACCCATAGAAACAAGAGCGGGATGGCGACCAGCGGACCGTAGAGGGTCTGATACATGCTCGCCGAAGACAGATAGAATCCGTAGCCCCACTTGCTGATTTCCCACAAGAGCCCCGACACCAGCGCGCCGCCGAGGGCGGAGAGCACGCTGACGCGCGTGTTCGGCATGATCCAATAGAGCAGGGTGAGGCCGAGGATCGTGATTCCGATCGGCAGGATGCCATAGATGGCGAACACGACGAAGCTGCCCACCGGCGCAAAGCTCTCCAGGCGATCGAAAATGCTGGCGTGTTGAATCGAGGCCGTGAGCGTGACGCTGAGCGCGGTGAGGAACGGACCGAGCACGGCGATGGTCGTATAGGTGGTCAGACGCTGGATCAGGTTTCGTCCGCGCTTGATGCCCCAGATGTGGTTGAAGGCATCTTCGACGGTGGCCAGAAGACCGAACACGCCGCCGAGCAGGAACGCGATGTTGATTCCCTGAAACGCGGTCGCGCCTTGAAAATACTTGGAGAGAAAGGCGGCCACTTGATCCTGCACGCTCGGGACGACATTGCGCAGCACGAAGCGCTGAAGGGCGAGGCGGACTTCCTCGAGGCCGCCGAAGACGCCGAGCAGGCTGAAGGCGAGGACGATGCCGGGGACCAGCGCGAAGAGGGTCGCGAGCGTCATCGCGGCGGCACGCACCGGGATCTGGCCGCGCGGCAGGCTGCGGCCGACGACGACGATCACGCGCAGTTGCCGGTAGGCAAAACCGCGCAGACCCCTGCTGGTGCGGAAATCCTCTTCCCAGAGGCGTTCGCCGAGGAGTTCTCCCAGGCGCTTGAATCTCTGCCTCCAGGCTGTCCAATCGATGAGCGCCATGGCTCCTTTCAGAAGCCGCCGCGAACCCAGGGTACCATCCCTGTCGCGCGGGTCAAGGCGTGTCGTCCCTTTCCATCGCGTCGCTCACATCCCGGTCTTCGATCCCATCGCCGATCTCGTCGCGCTCACCCTCTTTCTCATCGCCCGGGTCTTCAACGCGCGAAGCATCCTCGCCGGAGTCATCGTCGCGCAGCGTCTCATCGCCCAGATCGTCGGCCTGCAGGTCCTCGCCGGCCTCATCAGGCTCGCGCGATTCGGCGAAGGCGAGAAACCGCTTGGCTGCCGCCCGGTCGATGCCCAGCAGAGTCGCCATCTGATCCAGGGAGACCAGGCGTTTCAAGTACATCGCCATCCCCAGATTCACGAAGCGCACCGGGTGATGGATCGCGCAGTCCAGACACATCTCTTCCGAGCCGCGCTGCGACGCTTCCTTGGCGTCAAGGGCATCCGATTCCGCGCGGATCGCGCGCGCTTCCGTGACGGGGAGCAATCCGAGATCGGCCAGCCGGTGCAGCGCGGCCGCCGATTCCACGCCGTAGTAGTAGGCGAGGTCGGCCAGGCGAGAGAGCTTCAAGGCTTTCGGATGCACATCGAAGAGCCTGGCGCTGTGCAGGAAGTGCTCGGCCGGCATGAGGAAGGCCCGCGCGAAGAGATCGGCCCGCATTTCGGAAACGGCGAAGCCGCCGACTCGCGCGGGCGGCAACTCGCCTTGCTCGAACAACCGCCCGCCACCCACCAGGGATGCGGAATCATCGGAAGGAAGGCAGAAGCGGTTCTCGTAAGGATCCACATCGGCCAGCAAGTGGCCGTATTCGTGCGCGAGAATGAAGCGCCCCGCCGGAGAATCGGGAGGCGCGAGCGAGAGAAGCGCCGGGCCGGTGGCGGCATCGAAGAGGAACGCCCCCGCCCGGGTGAGTCCTTGCGGGACGGGCCACTGAATGGCCTTGATCCCGCGATCGTCCAGGAGATCGGCCAGATCCTCGATCGGACCCGCGGGCATCTCGAAGTTCTCGCGCTCGGCGCTCGCCAGCGCTTCGGCGTCGTGCACGAGATCGTCCGCATGTTCCCTGCGCACCACCGAGGCGTGCGTCGACAGATCGTAGATCACCTCGCCTTGAATTCGCCGTTCCATGTGCGCGAAGCGCAAGCAGAGATGAACGAAGTGACGGATCACATCACGCTGCTCGACCTGCAAATCATCCAGCGAGAGAAAAGTGTCGGCCAATTCCGCCGAGCGCTCCTCCCAATCCCAGGGCAGCGGCTCGAACTTCGTGCGAGCACGCCGGGCAGGCGGGCGACCGGCGCCCGGCTCCCGCTCCGCGACTTCCCATTCCCTGGGATCGTCCTTCGACATGCGATCTCCTCGTCTATTTGTCGCCGGCGTCCTGCTTCCTTGACGCCGCATCGTTGTCCGTCAGACGCTTGTGTTCGGCGGTCAACTCCCTCACGCGCCCGCGATCCACCGGCTTTCCCGCGAGCCCCGATTCCTCGAGCGAACTGCCCACCAGGAATCCGTCCGCCGCTTTCCAATAGCGTTCGAGTTGCGAAGCGCGCACGCCGCTTCCCACGATCCAGGGGATCCCCTTCACGCGGGCGCGCAGGCGCTCCAACTGCGCGAGGTCCGCTTCCTCGCCGGTGCGCGGGCCCGTCACGATCAAGGCATCCGCCATCGCCCGCTGCTGAAGGTCGCAGGCGACTTCCAGCGCGTCGCAGGGCACCGGCGCGTGCGCGTGCTTGACCAGCACATCCGCCCAGATCCGCACCTTCGCGTGCAAGGCGCTCCGGCGGCGAAGAAGCTCGGCCGCTCTTCCGACGACGGGCCCCTGATCGGTCAACATCAACCCCGAGAGGACATTCACCCGCACGAATCCAGCCCGGGCCGCGACAGCGACGGCAAGCGCCGCCTCGCCATCCGAGCGCAGCACGTTGACCCCGAGGGGAAAATTCCCCAGCCGGCGAATTCGCGCCGTGACGACCGCCATGGCGGCGACCGTCTCGGCAGGCACCCGGCCGGGAAAATAGGGCCGGTCACCGAAGTTCTCGACCAGCAGCCCGTGCATCCCGCCTTCGAGGTAGGCGGTCGCGTCGGTGACGGCCCGCCGAATGACCCCGAGCATGCCCGGCCCGTACCCCGGGGCGCCAGGCAGGGCCGGAAGGTGCACCACGCCGATGAGCGGCTTCTCGATTCCCGGTCGCTTGAGCACGAACTCTTCTACCCCGTGGATCATGTCGGGGTCGCAAGGACGAGAACGGGCTGCGGGCGGAATGCCTGGCGAGGCCTGCTCAATCGCTCGCACCGGCCTGTCAGCCCGCAAGGCGCTCCCAGGAACCCGAACCGCTGCGACCGCCGCGCGAAAAGGCCCGCGACCCCCGCCCGCATGTGGACAACGCAAAGGAGAGAGGCTGGGGGCGATCGGGGGGAGTCTAGCATCGGGACGGGCTCCAGGGAAGCCCGGGCTTGTGGGTCGAAGATTCGGTTTCATCGGGTGCAAGTATTTGGGGCGAAGTGAAGTACGCCGACATCGGGTAATCGAGAGGCAAACCAGGTCAAAACCGTCTTCAAGTGGTTATCACGCAGGTGGTTACATATCGCTTTGACCGAATCTTCGACCCACAAAGGAGGAGAACAGAAAGAGGCCGGGGCTCGCCCCGGCCTCGTCCCTCCAGGCGCGGTCGCCGTCGCTACTTCACTTCGATCCGCCGCTTGCGCGCGGCCTCCGCCTTGGGAAGCGTGACCTCGAGGACTCCGTCCTGGAAGGCCGCCTCGATCTTGTCGGGCTGCACATCGCCAGGAAAGCGGAGCGAGCGAGTGAACTTGCCCGCGAACCGTTCCGTGCGATGGACCTGCCCATCGCCATTCTCCGATTCCGGCTTCCGCTCTCCCGAGATCGTCAGCACATCGCCTTCGAAGCTGATCTCGACCTGTTCGCGCTTCATTCCGGGCAGATCGACCTTCACCGAGTAGGCGCTTTCGTTCTCCCGGACATCGAGCGCCGGCATCCAGTCACACGAGGTCGCGGGAGAGAGCCCGAAGAGCTCGTCGAACATGCTCCAGCGATTCATCAGCGAAGAGTCGTCGTTGGCCCAACGGGTCGGGGTTCTCGGCGTCCAGCGTACGAGTGTCATGGTCTGACCTCCTTTTCCCTGCGGCGGCCTTCTTCGCGGCCGCCATTTGAAGCTTCATGCCTTCTTGTTCTGACCAGGGAGCCTCGGCTTTTGCTTTCCTGCTCGCCCGGCGATACGAGTACTTGCAGGCTTCATGCCAGGACGGGAGGACAGAGGATAGAGGCGGCGAAAGCAGGCGTGGCTCCCGTGTGGCGGATGGCGGGAAGGCCGGAGGCCGATCCTTTTTCTGGAGGCAAGTCATTATGAATGAATCACTTGCATGACGGCACCCAAGGTTCATGCGGCCATGGGCATCGATCGGCTGGGAATCGTAGGGGACAGAGTCAATCGATACCAGAGCAAGAGTCCATCAAGATTATTGACTTTATGTTTCGCATTGAAACATATCCCGTGTTGCTTTGTGAACCGTCATTTCCGATCGCATCAATCTGCCGGGCCGGCCGCCTTGACACCATCGCGCACCTCTTTCTAGCCTGACTCGGGCGCCTCGAGACGGGATGAATGAAGTGGGAGGACCTCGATGCACGACAGCGCGCGTAACCGGCCGGATCGCGAGCAGCTTCGCAACGATGGCCGCGGTCACGACGGCGAGCAGGCCCGCAATGATCGCCGCGGTCACGACGGCGAGCAGGCCCGCAATGGCGGCCGCGGTTGCCGCGAACGCCTTCCGATCGTTCTCACGATCGGCGGATCGGATCCCAGCGGAGGGGCGGGCATTCAGGCGGACCTGAAGACTGTGCACGCTATGGGCGGCTATGCCCTCTCCGTCGTGACCGCGATCACGGCGCAGAGCTCGCATCGTGTTTCCGGATGGGAGGCGGTTGGCCCCGAAATCGTGGGGGCGCAGTTGCGCGCACTCGCTGAAGACTTCTCTCCCGACGCCGTCAAGACGGGCATGCTCGCCGGCGCGGCCACCGTTTCGACGGTCGGAGATTTCTTGAAAGACAGTGGCTGGCACCTTCGCGCGCCGCTGGTTGTCGATCCCGTCCTCGCGTCGACGAGCGGGCGCGAGCTGCTCGACCATGCGGGTCGGGAGGCGCTTCGCGAGAAGCTTCTTCCGCTCGCGTTTGCCTGCACGCCCAATTGGCCGGAGGCCGCTGCGCTGACCGGCATCAAGGTCGTCGACGACGAAAGCGCCGCGCGAGCCGGGAAGGCGCTGCTCGATGCCGGCGCGCAATCGGCGATCGTCACGGGCGGACATGGAGCGGGGGAGGCGAGTGTGGATGTTCTCGTGACGGCCCATGCCACTTTGCTCATTTCGCTTCCGCGCGTGGGCGTCACCGCCCATGGAACCGGGTGCGCATTCGCGAGCGCTCTCGCGGTCGGGCTTGCGCAAGGTCTCGGGATCGAAGAGGCTGCGCGCCGGGCGAAAGACCATGTCGCCCGGGCTCTCATCTCTCCCTTGCTCCTCGGCCAGCAAAGCCCGATCCTGGATCCTTTCGGCTTCCGCTCGTGAGGAAGCAGGCCCCTCATCGATGGAGATGCATCACTCGTGAGAGAAATCGGCCGGCTCCATGTGCTCGTCGGCTCGGCGCGCCCGATTCCCGGGCAGGCGCCCGCTGCTTCCGCGCGCTCTGCCCTGGAGATCGCCCGACTGGCGATCAAGGGTGGCGCCGATGTCATTCAGCTGCGCGAAAAGGGAGCGTCCACGCGCGAATGGATCGAGACGGGGCGCGCGCTCGTCGCCCTGGCGCGCGAGCACGGTGTCCGGTTGATCGTCAACGACCGGGTGGATGTCGCCATCGCCTGCGACGCGCACGGCGTCCACCTCGGCCGCCATGATCTTCCGATTCTTCTGGCGCGCGAGATGCTCGGGCCCGATCGCGTGATCGGAGGCTCGGCGAATTCGATCGAGGAAGCGATCGCGGCCGAGCGCGCGGGCGCCGACTACGTGGGCATCGGCCCGGTCCGGCCGACATCGAGCAAGGAAGACGCGGGCGATCTCGTGCCGCTCGACGATCTGCGCGCCCTCGTCGCGAAGCTGGAAATTCCGATCATCGCGATCGGCGGCATCGGGCCCGCATCGGCGGCGGAGATCATGAGGACGGGAGTGCGCGGCCTGGCGGTCATTCACGCGATCAACGATGCGCCCGATCCGGCGGCGGCGACGGCCGAGTTGCGAGCGATCATGGAGCGCGTGCTCGAGGAGCGACGATACCCGTGGTGAGCCGCTCGCAGCGATTTCGTGCGCCGGGCTGGCCTCCGGGCAAGCCGGTGGGCGAGCTTGGCGAATTCGGACTGATCGCGCGTCTGCGCGAACAAGTGGGCCGCGCCGCGATCGGTCTCGCCCCAGGCGGCGGCGCCCCCGTCACCGATGCCTTGCCCGACCGGCCGGAGTTGGTGGGCATCGGCGACGACGCGGCGGTGCTGCGCCCGCCGGCCGCATGGGACTTGCTCCTCACCTGCGACACGCTCGTCGAAGGGCGCCACTTCCGTCCGCAATGGTTGAGCGCGCGGGAACTGGGCGCGCGCGCGGCCGAAGTGAACCTGAGCGATATCGCCGCGATGGGCGGGCTGCCGGAAGCGGCGCTCATCTCGCTGGGATTGCCTCCCGAGCTCTCGGTGGAGATGATCGATGAGATCTACACCGGACTGCTCGACGCGCTCAGCGTGCACGGAGCGCGCATCATCGGCGGCAACATCGCGCGCACCGAGCGGCTGCATCTGGATGTCACGCTGATGGGCCGCGTGGAAAAGGGCACCGGGCTCTTTCGCAGAAATGCGAAGGCGGGCGACATTCTCTTCGTGACGGGCCACCCGGGACGCGCGGGCGCCGCGCTCGCCGCGCTCTCCACCGAAGAAGGCCCGGCCGGCGAGGGGGTCGGGGGTTCCATCTGGGAGCGGTTGGCGGAACGCGAGGCGTTCGCGGAGAATCTCCGCGCGGAAGCGGACGCGGCGGCAGAGGCGTCCGCGCTCGCATCATCGCAGGGCTCGGCGCTCGCATCATCGCAGGGCCTGGCGCTCGCATCATCGCAGGGCTCGGCGCTCGCATCATCGCAGGCCTCGCCGCTCGCCACGCCGGGCGCATCGACGCACGCCACCCCGGGAGCATCTGCGCTCGAACGCTCGATGGCGGAAGCCGCGCGAGAACGCATTCGCCGCCCGTATGCGGTTCCCCGCGCGCGCATCGAAATCGCGCGCTATCTTCTTCGCAACGGCATCTCCGAGTGCGCGATCGATTTGAGCGACGGGCTCGCCGGCGATGCGGCGCACCTCTGCGAAGAGAGCGGCGTGGGCATCGTGCTCGAAGAGCTCTTTCTTCCGATCCACGAAGACCTTCGTCACATCGGCGAAGAGCGCGAAACCGATCCGCTCGTCTGGGTGCTCGGCCCGAGCGACGATTACGAGCTCCTCTTCACCGCTTCGCCCGGGAAGGCGGATGCGGTGTTTGCTCTTGCGGGCCTCTTCGGCGTTCCGGTGAGTCCCCTCGGGTCCGTCGTGGCCGAGCCGGAGGGCGTTCGTCTGCGCCATCCCGACGGCTCGTTCAGCGAGCTCGCCGGAGGATGGGACCACCTGCGCGCCGGCGCGTGGCCCGAGAAGGACGAGGGAGAATGAGCGGCTTCATGGCGACCGAGGAATGCATCCATGCCTGAGAAGAAATCCGCAAAGCGCGTCGATCGGAGAGCGAAGATGGCGTCGAGAAGCGGCCAGACGACGAAGAAGGCGATCGCCTCGAAGCGGACGCACGCGCTCGACGGCGCGGGCGACGCACTCGAGCCCGACGCGAGCGCCCTCGCGCGCATCCGTCCCGAAGTGCGCGATCTCATTCCCGATCTCGTTGCCCTGCGTCGCGATTTCCATCGCCATCCCGAGCGCGGGTTCGAGGAAGTGCGCACCTCCGCGAAAATCGCGGAGGAGTTGGCCCGCCAGGGCGGCTGGAAGATCCGCACCGGCGTCGCGAAGACCGGCGTGATCGCCGATCTCGAGACGAAAGACGCGCGCGGGCCGACGGTGCTCCTGCGCGCCGACATGGATGCGCTGCGCACCCAGGAAGACAACCCGGGGCTCGCGTACGCGTCGACGAATCCGGGCGTCATGCACGCGTGCGGACACGACGGACACATGGCGATACTCCTCGGCGTGGCGCGCGTGCTCGCGCGTCACCGCGGCGCGATGCGCGGAGGCGTGCGTCTCGTCTTCCAGCCTGCCGAGGAAGGTCCGGGCGGCGCCGAGCCGATGATCGCCGCGGGCGCGCTCGAGAATCCGCGTCCCGACGCCGCCTTCGGCCTGCATCTCTGGAGCAGGTTGCCGATCGGGTCCGCGGGCGTGCGGCCGGGCCCGATGATGGCCTCTTCGGACGAGCTCTTCTTCCGCGTGTGCGGCAAGGGATGCCACGGGGCGAGCCCGCACGAAGGCATCGACGCCATTCACGCGGCCGCCCATCTCGTCGTGGCCTTGCAGGGCATCGTGAGCCGCAATGTGAATCCGCTGCAATCGGCGGTGCTCACGATCGGAAGGATCCAGGGCGGCAGCGTGGTGAATGCGATCGCGGAGGAGGTCGTGCTCGAAGGCACCCAGCGCGCGTTTCTCCCCGAAGTGCGCGCGCTGTTGCAGCAGCGGGTGCACGAGACGGCCGCGGGCATCGACGCGGCCTGGGGCACGCGCACAGAAGTCGAGTATGTCTCCCGCTATCCCGCGCTCGTCAACGATCCTCGCATGACCGGCCTCGCGTGCGAGGAGGTGTCGGCGTTGTTGGGAGCCGATCGCATTCGCGAGTACCAGGTGATGGGCGCCGAGGACATGGCGTTCTTCCTCGCGCAGGTGCCCGGCTGCTTCTTCTTCCTGGGCGCGGGCAATCCGGCCAAGGGCGCCGCCTGGCCGCAGCACAGCCCGCACTTCAACATCGACGAGGATGCCCTTCCTTTGGGTGTGGAGCTGCTCGTGCGTCTGGCCGAGCGCTTCGTGCTGCCGCCCGGTGATGTTGCGAAGAGGCTCCGTGATCCCAACGCCGCCGCCGGCCGGCGCCGCGCGCGGGAAGGAGGGGCGGCATGAAGCGCTTCTTCATCACCTTCGCCGCCGTCGTCGCCGGGCAGATCTTCCTGATCTGCGCGGGCCTGCTGGGGATCTTCTTCTTCGTCATGTTGATCGCCGGCACGGGCGGAGGGCGGCCCGACATTCCGCGGCATGCGTACCTCGTGCAGGAGATACCGACGCAGCTTCTCGAATACGATCCGCCGCGCCGCTTTCCGATCGGGCGCCCCCCGGTCACGCACACCATGCTGATGGAGAATCTCGCGCGCGCGGCACGCGACCCGCGCATCGAAGCGATCGTGCTCAAGGTCGACATCTCCGACATGGGTTGGGGCAAGATCGAGGAACTGCGCCAGCGGATCCACGAAGTGCGCGCATCCGGCAAGCCGGTGTACGCCTATTCGCCCTTCGCGCTCAATCAGACCCTGTATCTCGCCTCCGCCTGCGATTCGATCATCGTTCCACCCGAAGGAATCATCTGGTTCACGGGGCTGATGGCCGAGCGCATGTACATCAAGGACCTGCTCGACAAGACCGGCGTCGGGGTGCAGGTCGCGCGCATTCGCGAGTACAAGGCGGCCCCCGAGATGTACGAGCGTACCGACATGTCGCCCGCGGCGCGCGAGAACGCCACCCGCCTGCTGGGGGACATCTATGAGGACTATCGCGCGGCGATCGCCGTCGACCGCGATGTGGATCTCGCCGAAGTCGACGCCTGGATGGAGACCGGCCAGTTCGATCCCGCTTCCGCGAAGGAAGCGGGATTGATCGACGATGCGCTCGTGTGGGAAGAGCTCGTCGAGAGGGTTTCCCGCGGTTCCGGACGGTCGCTCGAGGAAGTCGATGGGGTCGACTATGCGCGCACGATCGACTTGCGCGCCGGGCGCCATCCCAAAGTTGCGGTGGTGCACGGCCAGGGCACGATCACGACCGGCCGCAGCGGCTGGACCGTGCCCTTCGGCACCTCGATGGGCGAGGAGACGATGGTCGAGGCGCTCGATCACGCGGGCGGCGACGACGGCATCTCAGCGATCGTGCTGCGCCTCGACACGCCCGGGGGATTGGGCCTCGCCAGCGAGCGGATCGGCCGCGCGGTGGAACGCGCGGCGAAGCGCAAGCCGCTGGTCGTCTCGACCGCCGACATCAATGCCTCGGGCGGCTACATGGTCTCCTACCGGGCGAGCGCAATCGTCGCGCCGGGCAACGCGATCGTCGGGAGCATCGGCATCTTCGCGGTGCGGCCCGACTTCGGCGGCTTGTCGGAAAAGCTCGGGATCGATTGGGACCGCGTGACGGTGGGGCCGCACGCCACGCTTTCCTCGGCCACCCTGCCGATGAGCGATGCGGAGTTCGGCCGCTTCGCGATGGTGCAGCGCAGCACCTACGACCGCTGGATCGCCGGGATCGCGCGCCATCGCGGCATGCGCATCGCGCAGGTCGACAGCCTGGCGCGCGGGCAGGTCTATACCGGCCGGCAAGCGTTGGAGGCGGGCTTGATCGATGCGCTCGGCGGTTTGGATGCGGCCTTGGGAATCGTGCGCGAGGATCTCGGTCTCTCCGAAGAAGCGCCGCTCACGCTGGTGCACTATCCGGTGCCGCGCAGCATTTGGGAGGAGTTGCGTTCGTACGACGCGCCCGCCGTCGGTGCGCGCATCGCCGAGGCCTTGCATCTCGGGCATCCGCTGGCCGCATCGGTGCAGACTTCGCTCGAGACCTGGGAGGCGATCCTGCGGGGAGAGGACGAACTCCTGCTGTGCCCTTGGCGGTTCTAGCCCGCGGCCGCCTCTTGCAGAGCGGCCGAGGCTTCAGGCATCCGTTCGATCCAGCGCCATTGCGACTCGCGGAAGTGGAGATCATCAGCAGAAGGAGCGCAGCATGCTGAACCGGGACGAAGCGATTCTCGTGGCCGTCGATTTTCAGGGCAAGCTCTTGCCCTCCATCCACAAGTCCGAGGCGTTGATCGCGCGCACGATTCGCTTGATTCAGGGCGCGCGCCTGCTCGGCCTTCCGATTCTCGTCACCGAGCAGTATCCGCAGGGAGTGGGGCCCACTCATCCGGAAATCGTGGTCGCCCTCGGCAGCCACTATCGCCCCATCCAGAAGATGACGATGTCCTGCATGGGAGAGCCGCAATTCGTGACCGCGCTCCAGGCGAGCGGGAGAAAGCAGGTTCTCTTGAGCGGCATCGAGGCGCACGTCTGCGTGCACCAGACCGCATCCGATCTGCTCGCCGCGGGCTACGAAGTGCATTGGATGGGCGACTGCGTCTCTTCGCGCACCAAGCACGACGCGAAGCTCGCCCGCCGGCGCGCGCGCCAGATGGGTTGCCAGTTGAGCGGCCACGAAATGGCGATCTTCGAGCTCTTGCGGGTGGCGGGAACGCCCGAATTCAAGGAATGGATCCGGGTGGTTCACGAAGTGATTTCGTGAGGGCCGGCCTCACGCCTTGAGGGCCGGCCTCGCCTGAGGGCCCGCCTCACACCTGAGGGCCCGCCTCACGCCTGACCGAACTCGTCCTTGCCCATGGCCGCCATCATGACGAGCGGCGCGCGCTCGCGCGCCTGGCGGATCATCTCCGTTGCGACCACGCGGATGTCCCACTGTGCGTGACGATCCATCCGCAGGCGGGCCACATGGTAGAGCTCGCGCGCATTCACCTTCACAATCACGCGCCGGCGGTGCGCATTGGTCAGCGCATAGGCGGCCGCATCCGGATGCGCGCTTGCGATGCGGCGATACAGCGCTTCAGCCCGCGCGCACGCTTCCGTCAAGTCGCGCTCGAGCCCGACATCCGCGAACGCGGGCGGGATCGTGACGCCCAAGTGCGGCCGATAGGGTTGCGGCAGGAGCGTCGCCAGGCGATGGCGCTTCAGTTGTGCGAAGCAGCTCGCGCTGACAATCAACTCGTAGCTGAAGTCGGGAAGCTCGAAGGCGCGCATGGGCGCGTCGTGGCGCGTCAGGCGCGCCAGGCACTCGCGCACGATCGCCTCGCGTTCCTCGCGCGAGCACGCCGTCGCGCGTTCCCGCGCCTGCTCCCACGAAAGATCGAGCGCCTCGAAGATGAGCGCCGCAATGAGGTCCGCTTCGCCATTCGGCGAAGAGCCGATGAGCCGGACCGTGGACGGAAGATCTCCGCGCGCGGATTCCGGCTCATTCGTCAGGCCTGCGCCTCGATCGGCATCCGCCTTCGCAGGCCTGTCGGCACCCAGACCCTGAAGCCGCGCCCGCACCGCGGAAGGAGTGTCGCGCCGATAGGCATCCGCTTCGGTGTGGCGCACGAGCGATGGAGCGATGGATGCGACCGCCGCGTGCAGCCGTTCCCCCAGCTCACGCACTTCCGAAAGAGGATCCGCGGCCAGGCGGCGAACCGTTCCCTCAAGCGTGCGCGCATTCATCGTCGCGCCGAGCTGTCCCGTGGTCGCGAGCGCGAGGAAATACCGCGCGTCCTCCTTGGCCGCTCCCTGGAGCTCGCGCCGCGTGCGCGCGTCGGCCCATTGCTCCGGGTGCGCGCTTTCGTATTCGTGAACGAGCCGCTCGTATGCTCGGCGATAGCCTTCGTGCTGATCGGAAAGCAGCGCCCGGAAATCCGCTTCGTATGGCGTGCCCGCGATTTCGGGCGGGACGAGCGCGTCACGCTCGAGGAGGATGTAGCGCTGCGATTTCTCGGTGTAGGAGCCGAGCCGCGACGCCTCGAGGGCTTCGATGGCCAGCCGCGAAATGCCGAGAATGTCGAAATTGAAAACGGCGTGCTCGGCCACGCTTGCGTGGCCGAAGCCGAAGACGATCTGCGTATTCGATTTGCGCGCGCGGGCGACATCCTGCCGGGCGTCGGCGCGCAGCTCGGGAATCGGACGCGGGTCGCGGCTGATGCGCGCGTACGCGGCCGAGAGCGTTTCGGGGGTGAGGGAATCGGGATCGAGCGGCGATGAAGCCTGATCGCGGCTCGGGCCTTCCTGCGCGGCGCGCGCGAGATCGGCGATCAGCTCGCGATCGAGATTGTACCCGGCGAGAATGACCTCCATCGCCTGTCCATTCTTCCGGGCGCGAGACTAGCCCAGGGTTTGCTGCAGCCCGCTCGGGATCTCCTGCGAGATGAAGTGGAACAAGTAGGTGCGGCCGTCCATCTTGTATTCCTTCTTGCCCGCCTTGGCGGCCGCGAGGATGTCCTTGAAGACGGAATCGTAGTTGGCGATGTCGCCTTGCATGATGTCCGCCTGCTCGGGCGGGTCTTCGACTCGCTGGTAGGTGGTGATCGCCACGCGGTCCAGCCCGGCCGTCGCGAGAGCGCCGTCGCGGTCGCCGTCGTAGAGATCCTTGCGCTCGAGACCGACCTGCCATTGGGTGCGATTGATGTAGGTCTGGATGGAGACCTGCGAGTAGTCGTTGCGCACGAAGATGACATGGTCGTAATGGAACTGATCGACGGGATTGCCCCTGCTCGGGTCATATCCGCAGCCGTTCACTCCCACCAGCGCTGCCCCGGCGATCGTGAGGATGCCGAGAGCGAGCGCGCCGCGATACCAACGATTCCGGACGGACACGCGATTGCCCTTCATTACTTTGACCTCCATAGGCAAGACGGAACCTGGGGAGTATCCCCGATGCCCCGGCCGCTTTCAAGCATTGTCAGGAAGGCCGAGGAGGGGGAGGCGGAGGGGGCCGGAGGGCTTGGGAAACGGCCCGCGGACCTGGATTCGTGCGCTGCCGCGAGGGTGGCGCGAAGATTCGGGACGGCAGATTCGGATGGGCCGCCTTCGCCGCCTGCGCTGCCGCGAGGGTGGCGCGAAGATTCGGGATCGAGCTTGGCCACTCGCCTGGTCGATGCAATACTTCGCCCGCCCCAAGGTCCCGAGCCAACCAGTCCTGGAGACGGCGCGGGAAGCCGATTGCCGGGAGGTGAGGATGAGCCCGTATCTGTATCTCGTTGTCGCCTTGGTCCTGAACGCGGCGGCGAACCTCCTCATTAAATATGCGGCCCTGCAACGCGCGGCCGGCACGCACGCGGCCGCAGCCCAGACGGCGGGCGCAGGGGCTGCGGGAGCGGCGGGAGCAGGAGCTGCGGGAGCAGCCGGCGCGGGGGCGATCGAGGCAGCGGGCAAGGCCGCGGCCTCGGGCGCCATGGCTCCCGACATTCACGCGTACTTCTCGGTGCCCTTCGTGCTCGGAGTGATCTGCTTCGGCTTGAACCTCCTCGCCTACACGCAGGCGCTTCGCAAGCTGCCTATCTCCTCCGCGTATCCGATCATGGTTTCGGCGGGATACCTCATCATCCTGGCGGTCTCCTGGCTCGTCTTTCAGGAGCGCCTGAGCGCACCCCGCTACGCAGGCGCGGCACTGATGCTCGCCGGACTCTGGCTGCTGGTGCGCTGAGCACCCCAATCAGCATCAGGCTGCCGGTGCCTCCACCGGGCCCAGGCCACGAAGCCACGCTTGGCCCCACGGTCCCGCTGGCCCTGCAATTGCTACTCCCTCCCTGAAGTGCGCCCAGGCGTGTCATCGTCTGGCATCCCTTGGCTTCGTGACGAATCTCCACTGGGGCAACCAACCGTGCTCGCAGTCGTGCATTCGTATGCCCTCCTCGGCATCGACGCCGTTCCCGTCCGCGTGGAAGTGGACCTCGCCACCGGCGCATTCCCATCGCTCACGCTGGTCGGCTTGCCCGACGCCGCCGTACGCGAGAGCCGCGAACGCATCGTGGCGGCGCTTCGCAATCAAGGCCTCTCCTATCCCGATCGCAAGATCACCGTCAATCTCGCTCCCGCCGGGCTGCGCAAGGAAGGGGTCGGGTTCGATCTACCTATCGCGATCGGCATCCTCGTGGCCTCGGGGCAAGCGTCTCCCGAACGCTTGGGGGAAATGGCGTGGGCGGGCGAGCTGTCGCTCGACGGCCGCATCCGTCCGGTGCGCGGAAGTCTCTCGATGGCGGTCCGCGAACGAAGCCGGAAATTCTCGCGCGCGCTCGTTCTTCCCAAGGGAAACGGAGTGGAGGCGTCCGCGGTGGAAGGCGCGCGCATTTGTGAAGTCTCGTCACTGAAGGATGTGGTCGCTGTGTTGTTGGACGGCCCCGCGCGATTTCTCTTTTCGGGAAGCGATCGAGTGTCTCCGTCCGCAGGCGGTCCCGCGATCTTGAGCGAGGATCTTTGCGATGTGCGCGGACAAGTGGCCGCGCGCCGGGCCATCGAAGTCGCGGCCGCGGGTGGACACAATCTTCTCTTGATCGGATCGCCGGGCACGGGCAAGTCGATGCTCGCCGAGCGCATGCCGGGCATCCAGCCTCCGATGCGACGCACGGAGCAACTCGAGGCGACGATGGTGCACAGCGCAGCCGGGCTCCTGCCCGCGGGATCGGGCTTGATCGCGCAGCGCCCGTTTCGCGCGCCGCATCACACGGTGAGCCGCGTGGGTTTGATCGGCGGCGGGCGTCCTCCGCGCCCGGGCGAAATCAGTCTCGCGCATCGCGGCGTCCTCTTTCTGGACGAGCTGCCCGAATTCTATCGCGACGTGCTCGAGGGGTTGAGGCAACCGCTCGAGTCCGGCACGGTCACCATCGTGCGCGCGGGAACTCGGGTCACCTTCCCCTGCCGGTTTCAGTTGATTGCTGCGATGAATCCTTGCCCATGCGGCCAGCGCTTCGATCCGCGCGGCGGTTGCCGTTGCACGCCGAGGCAGATCGCGATGTATGTCGGCCGCATCAGCGGGCCGCTGCTCGATCGCATCGACCTCCATGTCGAGATGGCGCACGTCTCGTTTCAAGAGATGTCGCTGCTGCGGTCGTCGGAGGACAGCCGCTCGGTGCGCGTGCGGGTGACGGCAGCTTGGGAGAGACAGCAGGCGCGCTTTGCCGGCAGCGAGCGAGTGCATTTCAATGCGCAAATGGGCCTCGCGGAAATCCGCGAGCATTGCCGGCTGAGCGACGGGCCTTTGGGGCTGTTGCGCATGGCCATGAGCCGGCTGCGCTTGAGCCCGCGCGGCTACCATCGCGTGCTCAAGGTGGCGCGCACGATCTCGGATCTGGCGGGCCAGGAAGAGATGGGCGAGGAGCATGTGGCCGAGGCGATCGCGTACCGGGTGCTGGATCGGGGGAAGGGAGGGTAGGGGAGGAAACGAGAAGAAGAGAAGCAGGGACAGCGGCGGCCAATCAACCTGCAAATTCGTGGACGCTCTTGCCTCCGGCTAGGGCGCTTCTCTTGATCCGGTTCATTTCACCGCTATCCCAAGCGCCATCCCCAAATAGCGGACGCACGCTGCCGAGCATGCACTATCCCGGTGAGGTCACCGCTTCTCCCATAAATGTTCATGGCCTGGAATCTGGCTCGTCACCTCAGCGGCGAATCATCTTTCTGCTCAGCGTCCCCCCATTCGCCTGCAGCTTGCAGAAGTAAACCCCAGCCGAGGCTCTCCGTCCTCGTTCATCCCTCCCATCCCAAGCGACGGAATGCTCACCGCCCGAGACCACGCCATCTATCAGCACGCGGACCCGCCGACCGGTCACATCGAAGAGCTCCAGCCGTACCCGACCAGGAGCAGGAAGCGTGAAATCAATCGACGAGCTCGCGTCGAACGGTTCGGTCGCGGAGTTTCAAGCGCCAACCTCATTGAAGCGAGCGCAGGATCCTCCGGGACGGCCGACACGGGAGTCCAGTCCAGTGTCCAGACATCTCGGTATGGGGGCCAGCCATGATACCATTCTCCGCCGAAAACCACCATGCGATCGCGTGTCACGTCGTAGATGGCCGTGTGGTTTTCCCGGACCTGGGGCGAATCGCCGGTGGGCGCGAGCTGGCTCCATACAGAGGTGCCCGAAAGCGAGAGCGAATAGACATCGTTGTGTTCCTGGTCCGTAGGATCAACGCCGCCGAAGACCACCATCCGGTCCCGGCCGGGATCGTAGATCGCCGTGTGTTCCCTGCGTGCGGGCCGTTGTCCGGTTGGCGAGATCTGGGTCCAGGCTGGCGTTCCCGAAAGTGACAGTGCCCAGGTGTCATCCAGAACATCATACCAGTGGAGACCGGTAGTACCGCCGAAGACCAACATCCTGTCTCGTATTGGATCGTAGATTGCTGTATGAAAATAGCGTGCCGAAGGGGGAGTGCCAGTTGTGGCCAGCTGGCTCCAGGACGGCGTTCCCGAGAGCGAGAGCGCCCAGGTTAGATCACCTCCGAAGACCACCATTCTGTCGCGCACCGGGTCGTAGATCGCCGTATGACCAGCAAGTCCCGGGGGCGGAGCCCCGGTTGGAGCCAGCTGGCTCCAGGACGGTGTTCCCGAGAGCGTGAGCACCCACGTGAGGCTGTCCGATCCCCATCCCCCGAACACGATCATCCTGTCGCGTACGGGATCATAGATCGCCGTATGATAACTGCGTGCCGGAGGTGGAGTGCCGGTTGGAGCCAGCTCGCTCCAGGACGGCGTTCCCGAGAGGGGGAACACCCAGGTGGAATTGGAGGGGCCCTCATAGAAGAACCAACCTCCGAAAGCGATCATTCTGTCGCGGACCGGGTCGTACACCGTTGTATGTGCCGCCCGATAAAGGTAGAGCTCCAACGGGTCCCAGGCCGACGTGTCCGCGAGCGATAGACTCCACGTGTTGCCGTTTCCCAACACGATCATCCGATCCCTCGGGGGGTCGTAGATCGTGGCAGTGAACGCCCACGGCGGCTCTCCGGCCGTTGAGCGCTGACTCCAAAACGGCGTTCCCGAGAGCGAGAGCGCCCAGGGGTCGCTGAGCGATGGGTGTAAATCGCCCGTGCTCGCGAAGACCACCATCTGGTCGCGTACAGGATCATAGATCGCCCGTGGAGCCGAGCTTGCCGGCGGCAGAGTGCCGGTTGGAGCCAGCTCGCTCCAGGACGGCGTTTCCGAGAGCGACAACGCCCAGGTGTCGTTGCATGCACCGGCGCTGTCACTTCCCCCGAACACGACCATCCGGTCGCGCACGCGATCATAGATGGCGGCGTGATCCGCGCGTGCGGAAGGGCGACTTCCCGTTGGGGTGAGCTGGCTCCAGACCGGGGTGTCCGAGAGCGACAGCGAATAGACTCCGTCGGAGAGCGTCTCGCCGTCCCAAACTACGCCCCCGAAAACCACCATCCGATCCCGGACGGAATCGTAGATCCCCCCCATGCTCCGGGCGGCGTATCATCGAATGCGCGGAGAGGCGGCCGGGAGACGCCAGACGGCATCCATGTCGCGGTCGCGGATGAGGTTTCCGGAAGGGGTGAGGAGATTCGCGCATCCATACAGCGACGGATGACTGTCATTTGCTCGGATGACGACGCCGCCATCGCTCGTCTTCTGGGAGTCGCCTCTGGTGGAATCACAGAGGTGCAGAATGAGATGCATGACGCTCCTCACCCTCGCTGCGATCGCCCTTCTCGGACGCGGAGCGACGTACGGGCCCGTCCCCGAGACGTCCGATACCGCCTAATCAACAAGGTGCCGCGGCAGTGACCTGCGCGCCGTCACCTGTGAATGGCGCCCGCGGCAACCAAGGAGGCTGCCATGAAGTGCCTAATGGTGTCGCTGGTCCTGCTCGGCTTCGCTCTGCCGAGTCTCCTACCGACTCCCGGAATGGCCAAGACCTGGAACGTCGGGGACGATTTCTCGCCCACCGTGAATCCAACTGGTGCGTGGTCGTACGGTTGGCGCAACACCCCGGCAAGTCCGTTTGTGCTCTACGTCGTGCACTCCGACGTCGATGAGTGGGGGGACTGCGCGCTCGACGTCTGGTACACGCCCCCAGGATCCTGGTCGCCGGAAGTCTGGCACAATCCGCACGACTACACGCTCTGGTGCGGTCCGACGCACAGCACCGAGAACCCCCCGAACTCCGTGCATTTCCATCCGGGGACATCCGAGCAGAGCGTCATCCGCTGGACGGCGCCCGCGGATCTGGAGGTCTCTCTCTTCGCCGTCTTCACGGCGATCGATGGAGGCTCGTCGAACGTTCACGTCTATTACAACGGGGCCGAGCTCTTCCACGCGGACATCGCGGGATACGACGACCGCGTCGAGTTCGAGCGGGATCTGCCCGTCGCGGCGGGCGACGTGATCGACTGCGCGGTGGGCGCGATCAGCTACGTCTACGACACCGTGCGTGTGGACATCACGGTCATCGCCGAGACGCCCACCCCGGCCAAGGAAGTGACCTGGGGAGACATGAAGGCGCTCTATCGGCACCCCTAGCCTCGGCCTCCTCTCTCGTCATGTCCAAGCGATCAGACCGCCGCGACCGCTCCCGTGCGGCGATAGATCCCGTTCTTGCGTTCCATCAGACCGGTCATGATCATTTCGCGCCGCAGCGTGGCCGAGTCGGGATGATGGCGCTTGATGATCTCGTTGACGCGGGCTTCCGGGTAGCTCACCCCCGGCTCGAACTGCGTGGCCAGCCAGTTCAGGATGACATTGCGCTTCTTGCGCGTCGCGGGGATCTGCGTCAGCCGGTCGCCTTCGAAGTAGGTCCGCAGGACCTTGCGCTCCCAGCGCTCCCCCTCGACCTCGTCGGCGATCGAGGCCATCTGCGGCGGAGTGAGGATCTCGCGGCTCAGACGATGCAGGACCTCGCTGCGGATCTGGTAGTGGTGGGCCGTCCCCTGGGACCGCATCCGCACCAGGCCCAGCTCCTGAAGCCGCGCCAGATGGTGGGAGACGGTCGGCTCCTTCAAGCGCAGCTGCTGCGCCAACTCGCCGACGGTCATCTCCCGGTTGGCCAGGAGTCCGATGAGCTTCAGCCGGCTCTCGTCCGCGAGCGCCTTCAGGAACTGCAACAGCGTCTGGAATTCCTCGGGGTCCATCCTCCCTCCTTCGATGCGTGGCTAATTAGATGGCCATCGAAGCTAGAGAGTACTCCGGAGGCGGACCGGGAGCCAAGCGATCATTTGCTGTGGGGCCCGCGAGAACCGGCGCGGGCGCCGGGCGCTCCGTCGGCCGCTCTTCGAGAGTGATCCGGCCCGGCCGGCAAGTGCAAGGGTCACGCTGGGCTTGACCGTATTCAAGTCTGTGGCACGACGTTATGGTGATTCCCTCCAGATCATCTCGAAGCGCACAAAAGAAAGTGTGGACATTCCCACCCCCAGGCCGGATATTGATGTTGTGTCGTGCAGGAATCGCAAATGGCGATCTCCGGCATGGCGCGACCAGCCTGAGTTCTAGGCTTGCCAAGGAGTTCATTGCCAGCCTAACCCGATCCGCACTCTGGGTCTGCCGGGCCGAGATCCTGCTGAACCCGGAACTTCTCCTTCCCTCGGCGAGCCGTCGTTCGGCACCTCTTGGGACTGCAGATGGACCGATTCCGGCGCTTCTTCCCGTAACTCCCTTGAGGGGTGCTCTCAGGTCAGTGTTCGATACGACGATGAATGCACGCTGCGGCGAACGATCGTCACAAAGGAAAGGTGTTTTCCCTATGACCAGCAAAGTCTACGTCGGCAATCTTCCCTTCGAAACGACGGACAGCGACCTCCAGGAGCTGTTCGGCGCTCATGGCCCGGTCACCTCGGCCAAGGTGATTACCGATCGAGAGACGGGCCAGCCCCGCGGATTCGGCTTCGTTGAAATGGAGCAATCCGGCGACGCCCAGAAGGCGATCGAGAACCTCAACGGACGCGAATTCAAGGGCCGCCCGTTGAAGGTCAACATGGCCAAGCCCCGTGAGGATCGCGCCGGCGGTTCCGGCCGCCAATACCGCTAGCGGAGGGAAGGGGAGGGCGCCATGTATGTGCCCTCCCCCGCTTCGCGCGCACCCGCCGTCGCCCCTGTGCGGCGCCCATGTAGGGGCATTCGCCGTGGCAGCCACACGAGAGGCGTTGTTGAACCGAACCGATAGCCCGAATGTCCTCCTGGTCAATCCCCGTTTCAGTCTTCATTCCTTTTGGAACTACCGCGAGACGTGCGAGCTCGTGGGCGTTCGCCATGTCGCCGCCCCCCTGGGGCTGATCACTGTTGCGGCGCTCTTGCCCTCCGCATGGACCGTGCGCGTCCTGGACTGCAACGTCGAGGATCTGCGCGACGACGACCTTGCCTGGGCCGATCTCGTCATGCTCGGAGGCATGCTCTCCCAGCAGCGGGACATCCTGCAGATCCTCGCGCGATGCCAGGCCTGCGGGAAGCCGGTGGTGGTCGGCGGGCCCGACGTCACCGTGAGTCCCGACGTCTACTCCGACGCTGACTTTCGTGTGTTGGGCGAGGCGGAAGACGTCCTGGGCGAATTCATCGACGCCTGGCGTGCCGGGAAGACGCGCGGCACCTTTGCCGCAAGGGGCTTTCCCGCGCTGGCCGGCTCGCCGCTACCACGCTTCGATTTGCTGAAGCTCGAGCGCTACATGAATGTCGGCGTGCAGTTTTCGCGCGGTTGCCCATTCAATTGCGAGTTCTGCAACGTCATCGAGCTGAACGGCAGGACGCCGCGCTACAAGGGCCCCGGCCAAGTGCTCGCCGAACTGGAATCGTTGTACCGGCTCGGCTACCGCGGCCATGTGGACTTCGTCGACGATAACTTGATCGGCAACCGCATGGCGGCCCGCTCCTTCCTTGCCGCGGTGGCCAGTTGGCGGAAGCGCCGCGGATACCCCTTCGAGTTCTCCTGCGAGGCGAGTCTCGTCTTGGCGGAGGACGACGAGCTGCTCGCGCTGATGCGCGCGGCAGGGTTCTTCGCCGTCTTCATCGGCATTGAATCGCCCGATGAAGCGACTTTGCGGAGTGCGCAGAAGACCCAGAATAGCCGGCGCGACATCGCGGCGAGCGTGCACAAGATCTATCGTGCGGGGATGTTCGTGAACGCGGGCTTCATCGTGGGCTTGGATGGGGAGACGGGCTCGGTAGCGCCGGGCATGGTTGCCTGCATCGAGAGCGCGGCGATTCCCCTTTGCATGGTGGGCCTGCTCTACGCCCTGCCGGCCACGCAACTGGCGCGCCGCTTGAGCGCCGAGGGGCGCTTGCACGCCGGGTTCGACCGCCCGGCCTCCGACGCGAGCGACCAGTGCACTTCTGGCTTGAACTTCGACACCTTGAGACCACGCCGCGAGATTCTGAGCGATTATCGGAGGATCCTGAACTCGATCTACGAACCTGCGGCGTTTTTCGGCCGGGTGCGGCGCATGGCGCGGGCTTTGCGTCTCGCGCGGCCAGGCGCGCGTAGTTCGCTGCGCGTTCTCGCGCGGAACCTACGCTCCTTCGCCAGAATCAGCGCGCGGATCGGGATACGCGACCGCCAAACGCGTGGGCCGTATTGGCGCGCCGTAGCGGATTGCCTGGCGCACAATCCCGGCGCGATCAGGGCGGTCGTCTCCCTGGCTGCCCTCTACCTGCATGTGCAACCCTTCTCACGGTATCTGGAGCGGCGCCTGAGCGGGCAATGCGAAGCGGGGAACGATGCCCCCACTTTTGTCGAACTGCCCCCCAAGGCGAGTCAGCCGGCGGCATCGCTGGGCAGATCGTCTTCGAGACCTGACCGGCGCTGGGCCTAGGAAGCGCGCGCGGGCAGTGATGGACGCCCGGCTCTTTCGCGTGAGTGCTCCCGGCCCGCGATGTCCTCACCCGATAGCGACGAATCACGGACGCCGGAAGCGCGAGTCGCAAGATGCCGGCGTCCGATTCGTCGCTGCGCCCCTTTTCCCGCCGCTGGATGCCCGCCGGCCGGGCGACTGCCGCCGGCGCAGGCAAATATCGCCTAACGTAAGCACAGGCTCGCATTTGAGCCCCTCCAACCCGGATCTTCGACCCACAAGGGATTCCCCTTCAGCGTCGTCGGCCATTCCGGGTATCATCCCCGCATCGCTTTCCTCATTCAGGGCGGGCATGCCTCTTCGCTGCTCGCCCGTCATGGGCCCGATGGACGAAAGGAATCGCCGCCGCATGAGCACGCCGAAGGAGCACAAATCGCTCGGCCAGAAGGTCGTCGACTACTTCAAGGGGTTCGCCGTCTTGAAGGAGACCCGCAAGGAGTACTGGGGCCTCCAGGCGATCAACTTCCTCGACATGACGGCCTACTTCTCCCTCTACGGCATCGTCGTCGTCCTGCTCTCCGAGGACTTCGGATTCAGCGACATCAATGCCGGCTACATCTTCACGGCCTTCACCCTGGGCACGACGATCTGCCTCTGGTTCTCGGGGCTCTTCACCGATTGGCTCGGCATCCGGCGCACTATCTACCTCTCGATGGCTGCGCTGCTCGTCACGCGCGTCGGAGTGATCTGGGCCGGACTCGACCCGAACTTGCCCTACCGTTCCTACATCGCCGCCGGCGCGATCATACTGATGGCCCCCGGCATGGCGATGGTGCAGACGATGCTGCAGGCGGCCAACCGGCGTTTCACCACCGCCCGCTCGCGCGGCCCCGGATTCAATCTCTGGTACCTCTTCATGAATGTGGGCGCCGCGTGCGGGGGATTCCTGATCGATCTCGTGCGCAAGAACCTGCACCTGCCCAACACCTACATCCTCTTCTTCTCGATCTTCTCCGGCATCGCCTGCATGGTGATCGCCTTCCTCGTCATTCGCCGGGAAGACCAGCTCTACGGGCCCGACGAAGTCCCGGACATGAAGCCGGCCGTGGAGAAGAAGAAGCCTTGGCAGATCGCCTGGTCCGTGGTGAGCCACCCGGTCTTCTGGCGGTTCATGGTGCTCGTGATCTGTCTCCTGGGCGTGCGGGCGGTCTTTCTCTATCTCCACCTCCTCTATCCGAAATTCTGGCTGCGCGTGATCGGCCCCGAGGCATCCATCGGCACTCTCCAGGCGATCAATCCCATTCTGGTCATCATCGGGCTGATCCTGCTCGTGCCGGTCTTGCACCGCTTCAAGGTCTATTCGATGCTGACCTATGGAGCGATCGTCTCCGCGCTGTCGATGTTCGTGATGGCGATTCCCTCGCAGGGCCAGGCGACCTACACGATCACCATGCTGTCGCTGATCGTGCTCACGATCGGGGAGATCGTCTGGTCGCCGCGGCTGCAGGAATACACCGCCGCCATTGCGCCCAAGGGGCAGGAGGGCACCTATCTTGGTTTGTCGCTCTTCCCCTGGTTTTTCGCGAAGGGCGCGGTGAGCGCGCTCTCGGGCCACATGCTCGCGCGCTGGATTCCCGAGTTTCCCGAAGGCGAACCGATCCTGCGCGATCGTCTGGCCGCCGGTCAGATCTCCTTCTGGGATTCGCCCAGCGCGCTCTTCATCCTTCTCGGAGTCGTCGCCCTCGCGGGGCCGATAATCGCGCTGGCGATGAAGAGGTGGTTCACGAAAGGCGCGAGCTGGAATCGCGAGGAGGCCGACCGGGAGATGCAGGCGCAGAAGGAGCTGCAAGCGCAGCGCGAGGGGGAGTCGGGGAGCTGAGCAGTCGCGGTCTGCAGCGCGAAGCCGAGAAGGCGAGCTGAGCAGCCAGGGTCGCGCAGCGCGCAGTCGGAATCGGCGGAGTTTGCAGCGAAGCAGTGCGGCGAGCAAAGCGGGTGCGTGAGTTGCGACGCACGGAAACCGGCGAGCCGATGCCGTGAGCGAGATTTCCTGGAGCTGGAACCGCTATGCGCGCTCCGTTCCCCGCGCTCCGCGCGGCATCGACGCGCAGCGGCGCTATCGCGAAAGCCAGGATCGCAATCCTGAGCGCACCCCTCTCGATCCATCCGCGGAAGGCCCGTGGGAACACCTTTCCCGCTATCTCCTCGCGCGCCCATGGATCGCGGGCCGGCGCGTTCTGGATGGCGGATGCGGATTCGCGTATGGCTCGATGCTGATTCGCTGTCTGGGCGCCTCCCAAGTGGTGGGTCTCGAGCGCGATGAAGATGCGCTGCGGGCCGGCGCGATGGCGCTCCGTTCGCTGGGGAAGGGCGGGTTCGCGATCCATACGGAGTGCCCGCCGGACGAAGGGCCTCTTCTCGTGGCCGGGGATTTGGAGCGCGCGCCGCTTCCGGATCGATCGATGGATCTCGTGCTGGCCTTCGAGGTGATCGAGCATCTCGCCGAGCCGAGGCGGTTTCTCTCCGAGGCCCGGCGCGTGCTGACCGAATCGGGACTGCTGCTCATCTCGACGCCGAATCGCGAGCTCATCTCGCCGGGGTGGGAGATTCCGCCCAATCGCTTCCATGTGCGCGAGTATTCACCGGATGAGTTGCGCGCCCTCTTGGCGTCCGAGTTCCCGCAGGTGGAGATGGCCGGACAACGGCCGGGAGAGCGCTTGCTGCGCAACCGAACGCACGGTCGCAGAGGCAAGCGGATGGCGGTGTCCGTCGAGCGGGCGTTTGGATTCGATCCGCGGCGAATCCTTCCCGGCGGCGTGCGCTCGACAATCAAGCGGATGCTGGGCGATCGCAGGGAGCCGGACGAAGGCGGCCGCACGAGCGGGATGGATGGGCTCGCGCCGCGAATCCGGAAATGGATATCGGCGGGCCTGGAGGCCCAAGACCCTCGTCTCGACGGCCTGTACGAATACGCTTCCGCCGATTCGGGCGAGACTCTGATCGCGCTGTGCCATCAAGAGAGAGATTCCCTGCTCTCCCGTGCGTTCGATCCCTCTCCTTGACCATGCGTCGAGGGCCCAGTCAACGATCCCAGCGACGAGTCCATGCGCGGAGGCGAACGGATCAGCGGTCTTGCTCCTGGAACGAGGCCTTGACTGCGCCTCCATCGTCCCAGCGTGATCGGGATCGACTGAAGGACCCCGTCGCCAGGCGCGGCGAAACCGGCGCCGCAGACCCATCCGACCAGGAACGCAGCAGAGGACCGCCGGGTATTTCCATTGTCGGAGCCGCTCTCGCACGCTCCGGCGGGCCTGTCGGAATCGTCGCTCCATATAGCCAGGGAAACGAAGTCGTGTCGAAGCCCATCATTCGAGAAATCAAGGCGAAGTCGATCCTCAATCCCTCGAAGATCTACGACTACTGCCTGAATCCCTACACGGGATGCGGGGTGGGCTGCGTCTACTGCTATGCCGCGCAGTTCATGCGCCGGTACAGCGGCCACAGCGAGCCATGGGGACAATTCGTCGATGTCAAAGTCAACGCGGCGGAGCTTCTGGCGAAGCAGGTCGCCCGCGCGAAGAGAGGATCAGTCTGGATCTCTTCCGTCTGCGATCCCTATCAGCCCATCGAGACGCGCTGCAGGTTGACGCGGCAATTGCTCGAGGTCCTGATCGGACGCGATTTCCCAGTGACCATCCAGACGAAGAGCGCTCGGGTGCTTCGCGACCTCGATCTCATACGACAACTGTCCGATGTCGAAGTCGGATTCACGATCGCGACGGAAGACGAGCGGATCGCGAAGCTCTTCGAGCCGCACGCCTCTCCGATCTCCGAGCGGATCGAAGCCTTGCGCGAGTTGCGACGGGCCGGCATTGCCACCTATGCCTTTTGCGGCCCGCTCTTGCCGGGCGATCCGGATCATCTCGCCGCGCAACTCGGCGATGTCATCGAACACGCCTTCATCGATCGCATGAACTATGTGCCGGCGGTGAAGAAGTTCTACGAGCGCCACGGCTTGTCGGACGCCCTCGACGACTCCTTCTTCGAGAAGCAGGCGAGCGTGCTGGCCAAAGGTCTGCGCAAACGCGGCGTGCGGGTGAAGGTGGTGTTCTAGAAGATCATTCGCGCGCGGTCTGCATCCTGAGGATGGCCATCACTGGAAAGTGATCCGAAGGATAGCGCCCGTCCACCCGGTCCCTGACGATGCGGCATTCGATCGGGATCAGATCTTCCGTCGCCAGGATCCAATCGACGCGATCGCCGCGCGTCCCGCCCGTGAAACCGTGATAGGTCGCCTCCTCGTCGTTCCCGGGATGCAAGGCCCGGTAGGCGTCGAGCAACGCGCCGCGTGAAGCAGGCCCGGCCGCCCGCCCGGCCGGACGCCCGGCGGAATCGGCGAGACTCCGTTCCGTAAGCACTGCGTAGGGACTGGGCACATTTCCCAGCCTTGCCGGCGCATTGAAATCTCCCATCACGATCGCCCGCCGAAAGCCGGACATGGCGGCGATGGAATCGGCCACGAGCTGCGCGGAGCGCATGCGAGCTTCTCCTCCCATGTGGTCGAAGTGCGTGTCGTAGACATGGAAGAGGGCGCGAGGATCATGAATGTCCCGCAGCTCGACCCAGGTCGCCATGCGCGTCAGCGCCGCGTCCCATCCGACGCTCCCCGGCACGCGCGGCGTGTCGCTCAGCCAGAAATGCCCTTCGGCCAGCTTCGTGAAGCGGTCGCGGCGATAGAAAATCGCGCACATCTCACCAGCGCGGGCGCCGTCGTCTCTTCCGACACCCACGAAAGCGTACTCCGGAAAAGCGGCGCGCAAATCGTCCGCCTGCGCGGCCAGGCATTCCTGGGTCCCGAGAACATCGGGCGAGAATGCGCGTACGGTTTCGACGAGACGCGCGCGGCGAGTCGCCCAGCTGTCGGGACCATCATCCGCCGTGCCATAGCGGACATTGAAAGTCATGACGCGAAGCATGACGACGGAGTCTGCGGGGACCGCCGTTGAGGAAGAGGAAGCAAGGGCTGGCGCCGGGGGAGGCGACGCGCCGGAAGCAGGGTCAGGCACCGGGGCAAGAGACGCATAGGCAGAGATGTTAGGGCCTGCGGGGAACAAAGCCGCCGTCAGGGAGAGAGCGAGCAGCGACCTCCTCATCGATGCGACGCGCAGCCCGTCCATGCCGGCTTTTCGAACGGCTGGGCCATTCCGCTTCATCCTCTTCTCCGTCTCTTCTGGTCTTGCGTGGAAGATGCTCGCCGCCTCGCCGCACGACCGGGCCGATGCATTCCGGCGGGCTTTTCGCCATACTCTCATTCCGGATGCGCGCGAACAAGAATTCGAGAGCCATATGCCAGGTGGAGGCCGACGGTATGAGAGCTGAGCATGCCTTACGTGTCTGCCGGGCGATTGCGAAAGCCACCCGGCCCAGGAGCTGCCTGCTTCTCGCCATCGTGATGGCCTGCGCCATTTCCTGCCATGAGGACCCGTCCGGCCGTCCAAACGAGCCATCCCTTGAAGAAACGATCGATCGGCTCGTCGCTCCCAGCCTGCAGTTCGGCTCGCCCAGCGGGCTGCTCGTCGGGCTGACGATCGCCGGCGAGCGTTCCGTTCAGCGATACGCGAATGCGGAGATGGGATATGCCTTGCCGCGGCGGGACGGTCTGTTCGAAATCACGGCGATCACGAAGACGATCACCGCGATTCTGATCGCGCAACTCATCGCGGATTCGCTGCTTCATCTGGACGATCCCATTCAGCAGTTTCTGCCGGCCGGTGTCGAAGTGCCGGAATGCGACGGGCATCCGATTCGCATTCGTCATCTTCTCTCGCACACGGCCGGCCTGGCGTCGCTTCTGCCGGGTACGGTCGATGGGCCGTATTCCGAGCAGCAGGTGTTCGACTACCTCGAGGATTTGGACACGGAGAACTCGACTTTCTGCGAACCAGTCGGGGATGGTGAGCATGTTCACCCCGGCGAGCGGATGCGGCATTCGGAAGTCGGCTATGTTCTGCTCGGGATGATCGCCGAGCGCGTGCGCGGGCGCCCGCTCGGCGACCTGATGCGCGAACGCGTTTGCGATCCGCTCGGCCTCGGTGACATGCGTGCATACGAGCAGATGAGCGCCGCGCAACGATCGCGGGCGGTCGAAGCCTACGAGGTGACCGGCGAGCGAATCGACTTCTGGGAAGGCACCTGGCTGGACGGATCGGTCGGTCTCGCGTCATCGATCGACGATCTGCTCGCGTACTTGGAAGCCTGCATGAATGCAGGCGGGCCGCTGGCGGATGCGATCGGGATGACGCGGGAGCCCCTCTTCTGGAACTATCAATCCGCGGGGGACGAACGCGGGATCGCGATGGCCTGGTCGGTGTTCCGGACGCCGGGCAGGCAGATCTTCATTCAGCGCGGGTGGCGCCGGATGACTTGCATCGCCTACCTGTGGCCCGAGCAGCGGACCGGAATGCTTCTGCTCGCGACTACCCGCGAGCACTTCCCCGTGATCGATGAACTGGCGGCCGAAATCTGGAACGAGATCGAGGGGCGGGCCGTCATTGCGGTCGACTGTTCGCGCGCCAGGGCTGCGGGAATAGCGCTTGCCTGCCCGAACGGGGCAAGGGTAGAATGATGCATGAGAGGCCCACCCAGGGGCTTATCGAGCCGCGTCCAACAGTGAGCGGAATCCACGCCTGCGGCGGCGCGGCCCTTCTTCAAACCGGGAAGGAGGCATGCGATGAAACCGGTTTTTTGCCTGCTCGTTCTTGCCCTTGTCGTTCCCAGTGTGGCGATGGCCCAGGCGGATTGGTGTTACGACCAAGACGATGTCCGCGCCTACTACCAAGACGGTCTCATCACGGTCGTTCACAATGCCTCGGTCTACAACTGCTGCCCGGACAGTTTCACATTTCAAGCGGAGCAGGAGGGCGATGTCATCCGAGTTTGGGAATACGAAAATCTCACGGTCCCGTGCGTGTGCTTGTGCTGCTACAACCTTTCCGTATCCCTGGGCGCGCCGGCTCCCGGCGATTACACGATCGAGTTCTCCTGGATGGATTATGAAACAGGGCAGTGGCCTGTCGTGACCCTACCGATTCATGTCCCGGAAGGCACTCCGCCGGCGCGCATCGACATCGTCGATGAGTACGCTTCGCCCTGCCTGGAAACGCAGGATGTGCCCGAGCCGGATCCGGAATCCGCAGGATCGACCTGGGGCGGGATCAAGAAGCTGTTCGAGTGATTCGCGCCCCGCTGACGAGGACCGACCGGCGGGATGAACGACAGGCCGCGGGACGCTTCACTCACGCGTCGGTGGGGGTCCCCAGGCGATTCAATTCCCTCTTGATCGAATCGTACAACTCGTCGATCCAAGGCGTCGAAGGCGGCGTGCCCGCGGGCAATTTGCGCACGCGGAAGTCCACCGGCGCGAGAATGATGGAGATATTCTCGATCCCCGTGTCCGCGGCAAGGACGAAGAGATCTTCCACGGCCGCGTCACCCATCGCGAGGCAGCCGATGGAACCGGTCTTTCCATGGATCATGATGTCCGAGCCGAGATCCGTCCGGCCGTCCTGCTCCGCCCACCGCCGGTCCTGCGCATTGGGATAGTTGACGCGCAGGGCCAGGTGAAAACGGCTGTTCGGGTTCAGGAACTCGATGCGATAGAGCCCCTCGGGCACTTGCCGGTCGCCTTCGCTCAGCTTCGGGCCGAGCTTGCCGCTCAAGCCGAGAATGGGATAGTCGCGCAGATGGATCCACTTGGCCTCATGGCCGGTCACCCAGACTTGAAGTGTCCGCTCCGCCTTCAGGCCGACGAGCGTCACACGACGAGGGGGATAGCTCACTCCCGCGCGGGCAAAATCGGGCGCGAGTCTCTCGCGAGCGGCCGTTCCATATTCCGCGATGCGATCATCGATCGTCTTTTGGACTTCGGGCATTTCTCCTCGCGCCGCGGGCAGTCGCATCTGCGCTTGATACGGAACGGCGCATCCAGCGAGCGCGAGAAACACCCCGAGAACCACGCGGAACGCTGCGGCCTTCATCGGCAAACCATCAATTGTCTCGTTCGAGCACTTTGCGCCTGGCGAGCCGCAAGGCCTTGGAGAAGACATTGAACTGGCGATCGTCCCACAGGACGATGCGGACTTCGGAAAGACAAGAAGGCTGGCCCGCGAACCCCATGATCGCTTCACACATGCCCTGCGCCGATTCCCGCGTGGAGATGCCGGCGCTTCCTGTTCCGAGGGCGGGGAAGGCGATGCTTCCGGCTTCCAGATCCGCGGCAGCGTGCAGCGCATTCGCAGTGCATTCATAGATGTCGGGGGGTGCCAGTCCCACGACGGCGACATGGACGATCCATTTTGCAGGCAACTCCCCGGCATGGGTCACGATCACTTCCCCGACCGCGATCGGGGCCTGGGCGATCGCCTCTTCCTCCACCTCCGGACCTGCCTCGGCCAGGATCGCAGCCGCCACACCGCCGCCCATGACGAGCTCCGTGTTGGCGGAATTCACGATCACATCGACTTCCTGCTCCGTGATCGAGCCGATGACAATCGTGACATTCATGCGCTTCCCTCTCCTTCCCGACACTCGGAGAAGGCCGGGGGATGATCATGGTCTGACAAGAAAGATCTGGCGGGCGCTCCTCGCCGCTCCGTCCGCGTCACCGGCGGCTTCGATCCAGTAGATTCCCGCGGGCGCGGGCCTGCCATGCTCATCGCAGCCATTCCAGCGAACTTCGGCCTCCCACTCGTCATCATCGGGCCGCAACCGGCAAGAGAGCGTCCGGATCGTGCGTCCGGCCAGGTCATGAATCTTGATCGTTTGCGAATCGGCACATGCGAGTCGCGGGCAAATCCGAGACGCACCTGGATAGTAGTGACATCCAGGCAGGGATTCGGAAACACGGAGACATTTCGCACCCGGCGGGGCAGGGGGAGAGAAGGGTCCCCGGCCGGCCGGTCGCCCGGGACCCAGGCGAACGGTCCGTTGCCTTCAATCGAAGAGGCGCCGCATCCGATGGGGCCGGACCCGATTCCTTGGCATTCTCCACTCGGGGCAGGCGCGCAAGGCGAGCTATCCGCAATCGACCAGGGCAACCCGGCGTTTTCCTCCCCGCAGAACTGCGGATCCAGGGAGATGTTGCCGTTCAGCCCTTCCTGGCCGAGGAGCAAGCCGACCCAATCGCCGTCGTGATTTCCCCAGACATCGCAGCAAGATGCCGAAGCATTCGCACCCGGCGGTCCCTGCACGGCCGCGCCTCCCAAACCGAGAGCGAGAATGCTCCGGTTCAGGGTCGCCGGCGCTTCCCCATCGGTCCAGACGCCTGCCCCAGGAAGCCCATGGTTGGCGGCGAGCGTGCATCGCTCGAGCGTGAGCGCGGAGAAAGAGCAGGAAACGCCGCCTCCCCGGCTGTCGGGCGATGAACCGGCGTCGTTTCGGGTGAGCAGGCAATCGATGATTTCGACGGTCGAATCGTATGCGTACACCGCGCCCCCGCCCGCAGCGGCCAGATTCGAGTCGATCACGCAAGAGGATAGCTGTGCAGAGGAGGATGTGAGCATCACCGCGCCGCCGCTCATCGCCGCCGAGTTTCCGTCAGCCCAGCAGTCGCGCAGGATGAGAGTGCCCGACATCGCGCAAGCCGCTCCGCCGAATTCCGCTTGATTGGCGACGAGCGTGCACGCCTCGGCCTCGATCCGACCGGCGGCGATGCCGAGCGCGCCTCCGCTACCGCCGGTGTTTCCGCTGATGAGGCAATCGCGCAGGAAGAGCTCGCCGCCGTCGTGGACTTCGAAGGCGCCGGCCGTTCCATGCGAGACATTGTCCTCAGCGAGGCAATCCTCGAGTCGCGCGACGGACGCGAATCCGATCGCGATCGCCCCGCCGGCCGCGGCGCTGTTTCCGCGAAAGACCACTCTCCGCAACACCGGCCTGCTGCCCGATTCCGCCAGCAGACCGCCGCCCATGTTGTTGGCCTGGTTCCCCGTGAGGATGCAGTCTTCGATGCGCGGCGAGGCGCCTTCCAGCAGGCGGAGACCTCCGCCCGAGCACCAGGGTCACATGCCTTCCACGAAGCCGCGCGTGAGCGTGAAGCCGCGGATCAAGGTCGTCGTATCGATGCTTGCATGGTAGAGGCCGATCACCGTCTCGCGATCGTCGCCGTCCAGAATGCAGTCCGTTGCGCCTGCTTCGCCGATCATGCAAATGCCGCCCCGATCGGGCCAGATGATGTTGCCGGCATAGGTGCCCGCCGCCACGACAACGGTGTCGCCGGGCAAGGCTGCGTTGAGGGCGAGTTGCGGAGTGGGATAGGAGTCGGGAACATGGCGCACGGTCGCATGGGCATGAGTGGCGGGGAAGAGCAGGACGGAGACCAGAATGAAAACGGGAAGGAAGAGCATGGGAGGCGTGCAGGCAGGGGAAGGCCGGCTGCGCGTCGTCCGGCAGCGTTCTTTCGCCCGGCATGGCTTTCTCGTTCCGCTCCTCAAAGCATCCCTCCTCGCTGAGAAATGACGGTCCTCTCGTCGCTCATTCTACCAGAGCTCGCGCATGCTTCAGATCCGCATTCCCATGGTTGAACGAGGAAAGCTTCAGAGTGCTTGACGCTGGCTGGTCGCAAAACATACAATCTTCCTGGTCCGGCGTTCGATCGATTGTGGTTCCGGCACCATCCGGATTCTTTGGGACAGCCGAATGTACGCGGACATTCGCTCCGAATCCGTGCGCGCGCGCATGGCCCAGGAACTGCTCGTATGGATGGCAGGGGGGAATGCGCCCGATCGAAGCCTCCTGGCACTCTACGGCGTGGCTCAAATCAAGTCCTTCCTCAAGGCCGGCAGTTGGAACTGGAGGCACGGCTTTGCCGAGAGCCCCGAAGAAGTTGCCGCTGACGCCGCCCACCTGGCCATCTCGGACTTGCTGAAGGAGGAGCAGCACAAGAGCGCGGCCCAGCCTTCCATGCCGCTGCTTCACAAATGCCTGCAATCTGTTCTCGCGCTGCGGCCGCGCATTCCGGCTCCCATCGGGACGGGATCCCGCCAGGAGGGAGCAGCCGGCGAGATGCTGCGGGCACTCGACATCGTCCTCAGGACGCGAGGCCGTCAAGCGCTCATTCGAATGTGGAAAGAGCGCCACCCGGAGCATGCCCGGCTGCTCCGTCAGCTCAAGTCCCACATCAAGCGCTCGGGCGGGTTGCATATCGTTCACGATGCTCGCGGGCAGTTCGTATGCGCGCCGCGCGCGGATCTCCGCCAAAGCAGGATTTCCCGCGAAACGCTGCAGCGACATGTCTATCCTTTCGACTTTCTCTTGCTGGTGAAGAATTGCGAGCAGGTGTTGACGGAGCTTCTGGTTTCCGAAGGCCACGGCCGGTATTGCTACCTGATGGACCTCGTTCATGTGATCCACGAACTGCGCCGTCAGTTGTATGAACACGACTGGATCGAGAGGCTGTCCACAGGCTTTCCCCATGCGCAAGGCCGGCTTTCCCACCGATCCGCGGAGGAATGGCGGCGCTGGCTGTTCGAGCGCGCGTTCGAAACCGGTATGGATCAGGAGAAGAGACGAAGCCGCCGCTCGGAGGCGGCCATCGATGAGAGTTCCGTGCGCATCTCCGCAGGTGCGGCGGCGGAGATGGTCGCCAGGAAAATAGAGGCAGGCAAGCCGGAATACGCGGAGTTCTCGCAAAGGCAGCTGCTTCTTCACCTCCTGCCAGCGCCACTGGACGCGGCGAATCTTGAAACGCTGCGCAGGAAGACCGATTACCTGGTCCGATGTCTGATGATGGTTCTCGAAGCGGATCTCCACGCCGGAATGGGAAAAGGGCCTACGCATGAGCAGCCGCTTGCCCCATGAGCTTTCGGACAGCCCGCACCCGCGAGCGCTGCATCACGCGCACGAGGAAGTGTGCCGTCTGCTGACGCAGTCTCAACCGCCCGCGGTGGCGATCCGCCTGCAGGCTTCGTTCGTCGAGGCTTGCCTTTTGCATGGCCAGTCCGGTTGGGCGGCGTACGGAATCGGGATCGCTCGCAGATTGGCTTTCGCCAGCGCGCAGTATTCGTTTCTCGGCTGGTCCCCACAGGAACTGGACTCGCTGCAAGCCCTGCTGCGGCGTTGCCTGGAGTTCGATGATCCCCCCGTTCCCGCCGGCCGGGATTGGAGACTGCACGCTTCCCAAGCCCTCGCCGCCCTGGCGAGACGCCGCCGGCACCTCGACGAATGGCTGTCGGGAAATTCGCTCGCAACCAATGAAGACCGTGAGCTGGCGATCGCATCGGGCCCGGCCGGTGGCAGCAGCGCCGGCCAAGAGGCACGAGAACAGGGAGCGTTCGTTGAAGATGCCGAGGAAGCGGAGTCGGCGAGTGTGTATGTGCCTGTCATCGGCCGCCTGGCGGGTCAAGAGCCCGATGTCCGTTCTCTTTCCTGTGGGCCCGTTGCACAGCTCTTGAAGCTGTCCGTCAGCGCCGCGCATGCGCCCGCCGACCGGGAAAGCCCCCGGATCATCGTCGAGGGAGAGATGCAGCCGGAAGCCCGCGAAGCGTTTCACACCGCGCTCGAAGCGATTCGCAGGCATTCAGCGGCGGGCAGCGCCCATTGGCGCGACCTGCTCATCGTCGCCAGGTGGAACGAGGCGGGCGCGCGCTTGGTCGGGCGCTCCGCGGGGCTCGGCTTCGCATTGGCCTCGTTGGCAGCATGGAACGCGACCGCGCCTGGGCTGCGGGTGCGAACAGTCCGGCGCGGGCTTGCGGCGACGGGGTCGTTGAAGGGAAGCGCGGTTCTTCCGGTCGATCCGGAGACCCTGGCGTTGAAGGCGAAGGCCTGCTTCTTCTCGCCCGCCTCCTGTCTCTTCGTGCCCCGCGATCAGGTCGGCAAAGCCCGCGCGGAGATCGACCAGTGGAGCGCGCAATTCCCCGCGCGCAAGCTGGTCGTCGAAGGGCTGGGCGAAATTGGCGAAGCGGTCCACGCCCGGGGAAAGATGGCGTCCCAGCGCGCGTTCAAGCGCGAGCGGCGGCCGCTGCGCAATGTCGTCGTTCGATCGCACGACTGGCTCTCGCGCAGCCGCTTCCGGATGGCGCTCGGGATTGCCGGGTTGCTTCTCCTGATCTTGATTTCCACTGCAGGCCTTCTATTGACTTCGAACGAGCCCGCGACGGTGAAGTGGGAGGGCGGCCAGGTCGTCGTCCGCAACAGCCACGGCTGGGTGACGGAGAGATTGCCGCTCCGATATGCGCCGGAGCTCGAGCAGTTCATGGCCCGGACGTTGGACGTGCCTTCGGCCGTTCGGGTCGAGCTGAATGGCGACAGTCACAACGAGATTCTGGTCGCGCACTGCTCGGAGGCGGAGCGCATCGATTTCCTCTCCGCCTACGACCGAAACGGCAGGGAAATGTGGAGCTTGAATTCCCGCGCGTTTCCGATCGCCGACAGCCTGCCGCATGGCGATTTGCAGTGGTACGCCTTTCGCCCGGTGGTCTCGTCCCGCGGCGGCGACGTGATGGTCATTCGCAGATCGGCGCAATCGGGCCTTTGCTATGTGGAGCTGATCGATGGAGCGAGCGGGTCGCCTCTGATGCGCCTGCGAAATTACGGACACCTGGATTTTCTCCGGCTGATGGATATGGACGGCGACGGCGTTGAGGATGTGGTCGTGCATGGCACGTACACGCCGGGTGGCATCGTTGCCGTGCTGGAGACCGCAACGTGGACGGAAGACCCCGGCGGCGAGCAGGCAAATGCGGATCTGGCCGTCACCGATATCGATGATCCTCGCAGCCTCCAGGCGGGGGTGCGTTTCGCCTTGGAGTTCGACAGAGACCGATTCGCGAGCTCCGACAATGTGCACTGCAAATCGATTCACCGGGAAACGGAAGGGCGAATCTATCTGGACATCTGCGGAGTCAGTAACGAATGCGCGCAGTACCGTTTCGCGGTCGAGAAGACGAGCGAATGGCGGCTGCTCGACATCGTGTTCACCGATTGGTACCGCACGAGCCTGCGGAGCAGGCCTGGGATTGCGCCGAGCGAAGAGGCGCTGGCCGCGGAGACGTGCCGGCTGGCGGGAGAGGTGCGGGTTCTCCGTTCTGAGGGGTGGGTGCCGTTGGCGGCGATGGGGATGGTCGATTTGGCGGAAAGCGACCCATCAGCAAGCGGGCCGGGCAGCGGACGAGAACAATTCTGAGAAGAGGGAACGATGATGATAGAGTCTTCCTTGGGAGTCATTCATGCACGCCGGTTCCCTCGCGTGCCTTTCGGAGAGGAGCGGGAATTGTGCCGATGAAGTGTCGCTCGGAAAAGACCCTGGAAAGAGCGGCTCTGAGCTTGCTGGCTCTCGGCATCGATCTGCGAGACGCCCGGTTTGCGTGTCTGCCGGTCGAGGATGAGAGACTGCAGGACCCGCGCCTCAACCAAAGGCTGTCCGTGGACCGCCCTGGCGACAGCAATTCGCCCGCCTTGCGCGACCTGCTCGAGCACTCGATCGATTGCGTGCGCTGCCGCGAGCTCCTGGGGCTCTTCCAGGCCACCAGAATTGGGCTGGAGGAGGAACTGGCCGGGGGAGAGGAGGCCGTGCGAGAGCGGCCCCCGGAGGCAGCCGCGAAAACCAAGGCGGGACGCGTCATGGAATTGAGGTCGATCGAGCCTCTGCGACGATCCGCCTCGGTTTCCGAGGGAGATGCCCCCGAGTATCGCGTGGCAGCAGATACCGGACCCGAAGGCGAAAAGGGCGAAATCGCCTCTGAACCTCCGGTCCTCTCTCTCGAATCGGTCGACGGGCGCTATGTCGTCCGCATCTTCACCCAGGAGCCGGGGCCGGGGGCGGTTGCGGTTCTCCTGCACAGCGAGCCTCAGGATGTGTCGCGTGGCGGCGAAAAGGCTCCGAAGCTCTTCCTTCAAATGGGCGACGAGCAATATCCCTTCGCGGAAGACGGGACTGCGAGGTTACCCCGATTCCCTGCCGACAGGATTGCCCTTGTAGTCGAGTAAACTTCGACTGTCAGAGCATCTCTTACCGCAGTCAGACCTCTAATCAGCCCCCTCACACATTCACCTTCTCGTCCTTCGCGATCCACCTCGAGTAGAGCCAGATCCCGACCGCGGCCAGGATGCCGAGACCCACGAAGGGCAGCCAGACGCGGGAGGGATGGTAGGTGTCCCACAGCATGCGCGTGGCCGCGTTCGGATCGAGGCCGGTGGAGGCTTGCAGCGCCTCCATCGCGCTCGTGCGCTCGACGCCCGGGGGCACGCCGCCATGCTGCTCGAGATAGCGAAGCGCGAGCGTCGCCTTCTCACCCAAGCGCTCGTAAAGACTGCCGCCCGCCAGCGATCCGATCACCCAACCGATCGCGAAGGGCATGTTGGCGTAACCCATGTAGAGCGCCTTCTGTCCTTCGGGCGCGATTACGCCGAGGTATTCGTTCATCTTCGGCGAGGAGAGCATCTCCCCGACCGCGAAAACGGCGATTCCCAGGAAGCACATCCAGCCCGACATGCTGAAGCCGGCGATCAGCAGGCCGATCGAGGCGATCACGATCCCGACGAAGATCGACTGCACGCGCTTCATGCGCGAGGCAAGCCACGAGATCCAGAGCACGCAGAGTACGATGAGGCCCGCGTCCACATTGATCAGCCATTCCTGCGCGAGCATCGTGCCGCGAGCGGTCGCGGTCGTGAACATGCTCGGCAGATGAAGCGCCTGCACCAGCGCGCGCGAATCGACCCAATCGACGATGAAGTTTGGCAGCAGATCGAAGAGCTGCATGAACATGAGCCAGAAGCCCGACATGATCAAAATGAAGCTGATGAGCTTCGGCTGGGCGAGGTTGCGAATCGTGCGGATGAAGATTTGCAGCGGACCGCCGCGCTGTACGCCACCTGCCGAGACGGCCGGGTAGGTGAGCAGCATGAGAAAATTCAGCGAGAGGATGATCGCCGATCCGAAGAAGACGTGGCTCCACGACATGCCGACCAGGAAGTGGGCGAGCGGGGGCCCCAGGAAGCCGCCGATGTTGACCACCATGTAGAAGGTGCCCCAGCCGACCGAGGAAGTCTTCTCATCGAGCGTGCGAACGAGCGTCCCTTGAAGGCCCGGCTTGAAGAAGGCCGTGCCGAGTCCGACCGTGCAGGCGCCGAGCAGGAAGGGCAGGTACATTCGCTGGGTCGCCATCAGGATGTAGCCCAGGATGGTGATCGCCGTCGCAAACGCGATCGTCTTCTTGTAGCCGAGACGATCGGCGAAACCGCCCGAAAAAATCGGCACGCCCGCCTGCACCGCGGCCCACCAGGCGTAGATCACCGCCTTTTGGGGCTGGGTGAAGTGCAGCCCGCCCGGCTCATCCGCCTGGGCGATGTAGATCGGGACGACCACGCGCACGCCGTAGTAGGCGAGACGCTCGATCGTCTCCATGATATTCACCATCCAGAAGGCGCGCGGCATGCGCGCGAGCTGCGCGAAGGGCCCGGCCTTCTTCGGCTTCGCCAGCGTTTGGGCGGATGTCGGCATACGAGTCTCCATGGTTGGCGGATCGGGCTCTCCAAAGCGGCCGCGAATCCTTCTGCAAGCAGCAGGCCCCTCGCAGCCTCGGCTGTCGTCCGCAAGCGTCGGGGACCCCTGTCCGCAAGCGTCGGGAACTTCACGACTGTCTGCTTCCGGCGCCCGGGAATCAAGCGCTTTGGAGCGGGGCGGCGGTCGGCCCTTTAGCGGATCTCGTACTGCGCGAAGACGCAGGGAATCGACCCGTTGTTCATCCGATTGCGCTTGAAGGGCCGCAGGCGGAAGACCTTCTCGAAGCCTTCCTCCGCCGCCAGCACCGCGAGGCGCGTTCCGGGAAAGGCGCGCAGCCGCTCGCGGAACGCTTCCCACACGGGCGCATACGATTCCTCGTCGCCCACGCGGATGCCGTAGGGCGGATTCGTGACCACCCACGATCCGGGCTCGAGCCGCATCTGCGACACATCGCGAACCGACAGGCGGATCGCTTCATCGAAACCGGCGGAGGTCACGTTCGCGCGGGCCGCGTCGATCCATTGCGCGGAGCGGTCGCCCCCGCTCAAGCGCAGATCGTGCGCCGGCCGGATGGCGGCTTCCGCCTCCCCGCGCAACGCGGCGAAGCGGCGCGCGTCGAAATCCGGCCACGACATGCAGCCGAAGCGCTTGCGCCAATGGGTGGGAGGCGTGCGCGTGGCGATGAGCGCGGCTTCGGTCAGAATCGTTCCCGAGCCGCAGAAGGGATCGTGCAGCGGCGCGTCCGGTTCCCAGCGCGATTGCAGCACCATGGCGGCCGCCAGGTGCTCGCGCAGGCTGCTCTCGTGCTGCGCCACCCGATAGCCGCGCATGTGCAGCGGGGCGCCCGCTCCGTCGAGGCCGACGGAGAAGCGGCGATTCTCGAGATAGCAGACGACATGGAATTCCGCGGCGGCGGTGTCCACCGACGGCCTGCGCCCGAGGCGCTCGAGCATCTCGTCGGCGATGGCGTCCTTGATGCGGTAGAGGCCGAAGCGCACGCTGCGCAGCAGCGAGGAGTGCACATTGAAGGTCACCCGGAAGGTCGTGTCGGGCGTGAGCCAATGCGGCCAGTCGATCGAACGGACCACTTCGTAGATGTCCTCTTCGCGCTCGATCTCGTAGTGGGCGATCTCGCGCACCACCCGCGAGGCGCAGCGCAAATGAATGAGGGCGCGATAGAGGTCCTCGAGGGCGCCCTCGAAGCGCGCGCGCCCCGGCTCGGTGCGCGCGACGTCGATGCCGAGCGCCTTCAATTCGGCGCTCACGATCTGCTCGACTCCCACGCCGAGCGTCGCATAGAAGCGCTCCGCCATCGTTTCCTCGCCCTGCCTTCGCCGGGGGCCCCGCACCCGGCGCGCTCGCTTGCCCTCATCAGGGCCGCGCGCCCGCCATGCGCCTCAGGAGCAGAAGTCAATCGACGTCGTATGTCAATCGCGCTTCACGGTCTGCGGATCGAGCCGTCGATCCGCGATCCGAGCCTGCTGTCGGATCGAGCCGCTGCTTGTATCCGACCGCCCGGAGGCTACAATTCGCGGGCAGGCGGTGAGGCGGGCCGGAAGGTTCCCGCCGCCTGAATGAGCGCGATCGCCCTAACGGGCGCTTCAGCCATGACAGGAGTTGCCTTGAATCAAAACGAAAACCCGGGCAAGGACCGCAAGAACGGAAAGCGCGCGGGCGATTCCTCCGCCAAGCGCCATCGCGCCGATCGCGACGATCGCGATGATCGCGACGATGCGCCCATCACGCGGGGCGGAATGTCCGAACGCGACTTCGAAGCGCTCGACCGCGCCTGGGAAGATTACGAAGCGGGAGAGATCGAGCGCGCGGCGGAAGCGGTGGGGCGCTTGCTTCGCCGGACGGATGGTCATCCGGAGGTGCGCTTCCTGCGCGGCGTGCTGCTGCTGGAGAGCGACGAGCCGGAGGAAGCTCTGGCGGAATTGAACGAATGCGTCTCGGATGTCGAGGACCAGGCGCTGCACGCCTACTATCGCAGCCTCGCGCTCTACGATCTGGCGCGGTTCGAAGAAGCCGAGGGCGAATTGCAGATCCTCGCGTCGACGGATCTCGACACCGGCAGCGTGCAGTACCTGCTCGCGCAAGTGCGCGAGAATCTCGGCCGGCGGGAAGAGGCCGATCGCGCCTACGCCGTCGCGCACGCGACCGCTCCCGAGGATTTCCCTTTGCCGATGCGCTTGTCGCGCTCCGCCTTCGAGGAAGCCATTCACGACGCGCGCGAGCAATTGCCCGAGAACCTGCAGGAAAAGCTGGATCAAGTGCCGGTCATGGTGGACGACCTGCCGCCGCGCGAGATCCTGACGCATCCCGAGGGCGAGGGGCTCACGCCCGATCTGCTGGGCCTGTTCGTCGGCCGCAACTTGCGCGATGAATCCGTCTTCGAAATTCCGGGCATCCCGGCGGCGATCTACATCTATCAACGGAATCTCGAGCGCGCCTGCCGCACGCGCGAGGAACTGGTGAGCGAGATCGCGACGACCCTGTACCATGAGCTCGGGCACTACCTCGGCCTGGACGAGGACGATTTGCGCGAGCTGGGCGTCGATTAGGAGTTCACGAAGCGCAAGCGGGTGGCAGCTTTTCCGCAGGCTGCGGGCCGGCTTCTCTACGCGGCAGGCTCTTCACGCGACCGGGCCTCTTGACGGCCGTCGTCGCGGCCAGCCGTCCGAGCATGCGCGGCGATCGAGCGCATTTCTTCACTCGCGCGAACGAGCGGCAGGGTGACATGGAAAGTGCTTCCCCCGCCGAGCACGCTCTCCGCCCAGATGCGTCCGCCCATCAGCCCGATGAGCTGCCCCGCGATCGCGAGGCCGAGCCCCGCGCCGCCGTGGCGGCGAGTCGTCGAGCCGTCCGCCTGCGTGAAGGCTTCGAAGATCATCGAGAGCTTGTCGGGAGGAATGCCGATGCCCGTGTCGGTGACGGAGATGTCCAGCCATTCACCCGCCTCGGCGTCGGTCTCCAGGCGGATGCGCATCGTGACGCCGCCCTGATCGGTGAACTTGATCGCGTTTTCGACGAGATTCACGACCACCTGCCGCAAGCGTCCGCCGTCGCCCACGAGCCGATCGGGCAACCCGGGATCGAGATCGGTCGTGAGCGCAATGCCTTTTCGCTCGGCCAGACGCTCGAGATCGCCCAGCGTGTCGTCCAGCGAGTCGCGCAACGAGAAGGGCTTCCGTTCCAGGGTGAGCTTGCCCGTCTCGATCTCCGAGAAATCGAAGATGTCATCGATCATCCGCAGGAGCTTGTCCGTGGATCGCTGCACGACATGCAGGTAGTCGCGCTGCTGCGGGGTGAGATGGGTCTGCAGCAGCAGGTCGGTCATGCCGAGGATCCCGTTCATCGGCGTGCGGATCTCGTGGCTCATGTTCCCGAGAAACTCGCTCTTCGCGTGATTGGCCTTCTCGGCGGCGAGCCGCGCCTCCTCGAGTTCGGCGGCTTGATCCTCGAGCAGCATGGTCTGCCGGATGCCGGCCCAGTATTCGTCCGCCAGATGGCGCGTCTGCATCGTCATGAAGGCCAGGAAGACGAGCAGCAAGCTGCCCGACGCGATGGTAATCGTGGTTCCGGCCGCACAAGTCATACCGATCACGGGCCCGAGCAGGAGCAGGAGATACGAGGTGAGCAGCCAGGGATGCGGATAGAGGGAGACGATCGCGGCCACGCTCGTTGCCGCCACGATCAGGATCGCGAGCAGCGAGGTCCACGATTCTCCGTACAGCGTGAGCGTGAGCGCGCTGAAGGTGCCCCAGAGAAGGGCGGCGAGCATGAGACTGGAGACGAATAGCCGTCTCCAGAGAAGCGGATGACGCTCGTGCAGACGAGCGAACAAGAGTCCCACCGCGACGCGATACATCGCGCACAGGCCGGTTCCGACCGCGAGCGCCCAGAAGATGCGCGGGCGCTCGTGGGGATAGGGCGAAACGAAGGCGATCAGCGGCAGGAAGGCGAAGTAGAAGTAGGCGCCCACGCGCGCGCGCTTGCGCAACTCGCCATCGAGGCGGGCACGAATGGCCTGCTCGTACTTCGAGCCCGCGACGCTTTCCGATGCGAGGGTCATGGACCGGTTGTCTCCATCACGACTTCCTTCGGGACGCGAGCGCGACGGGGCGCCGACGGGCACGACCGGCGCCGAGAGCGCGGCAAGCGCGAGCCCTGCTTATTTTTCGACCGCCGGCGACCCCGTCTTGATTTTTGCTTGTGGATCGAAGATTGGGGAGAGGAGGCCATAAACGATTGAGAAGCAAAGGATTGCGGTGCTCTTGCTTTCCCGTATGCAAAAACGTGAAAAAACCTGCTAAGTGATTACCAGGCAAGGGCAAGCTCGGGCAGAAGCCCGAATCTTCGACCCACAACCTTCGACCCACAACCTTCGACCCCACAACCGAGGCCTCATGGCAGGGCTCGTCATCCACACTGTCGGTCATTCGACGCACTCGATCGATGAGCTCGTCCGGATCTTGCGGGCCCATGGAGTGCAGCGGGTCATCGATGTGCGCACGATTCCCCGCTCGCGACACAATCCCCAATTCGAGCGCGAGGCACTCGCGCGCTCGCTCAGGAACCGAAGAATCGGCTACCGCCACATGAAGGCCCTCGGCGGCCTGCGCCACGCCCGGCCCGATTCCACCAACACCGGCTGGAGAAACGCCTCCTTTCGCGGTTTCGCCGACTACATGCAGACCGACGCTTTCGCGGCGGCGCTCGAGCGCCTGATCGAGGTCGCGCGCGAGCGGCCGAGCGCGATCCTGTGCGCGGAGGCGGTTCCCTGGCGATGCCATCGCTCGCTGATTGCGGATGCGCTGGTCGTTCGCGGCATCGAGGTGCGGCACATCATGGGCCCGGGCAAGGCATCCGTTCATCAGCTGTCGCCGATGGCGAAGGTGAAGGGCGGGCGCGTTCAATATCCCGGCCTCTTTCCTGATGCCGGGCGCGCGGCGAATGAGTATCCTCGCGGCTGACGATCAAGCTGCGTCGAAACGGCGCCCGAGCCAGGAAGGGCGCTCGAGCCGGGAACCGCGCCCCAGCCGGGCATGCAAGGGAGGTCTTCATGCGAACGGTCCTCTTGTTGGCGGGAATCCTGATGATGGTGACGACGGTGTGCGCATTCGCGCAGGAGATGCAGGACATGGCCCTGCCCGCGCCGCGCACCGACGGCGGCAAGCCGCTCATGCAGGCGTTGATGGAGCGCCGCTCCTCGCGTGATTTCAGCGATCGCGCGCTCGAGCCTCAGGTGATCTCCGATCTGCTGTGGGCGGCCGCGGGCATCAACCGGCCCGACGAGGGCAAGCGCACGGCTCCCTCGGCGCGCAACTGGCAGGAGATCGAGGTCTATGCGATCACCGCGAGCGGCGCCTACCTCTACGACGCCAAGGCGAATGTTCTCCGCGCCGTGGCTTCCGGAGATCTGCGCAAAGCGGCTGGGATGCAGCCGTTCGTGAGCATCGCTCCGCTCAATCTCGTCTATGTGGCCGACGCGACGAAGATGGAAGGCGCCGCCGCCGAGGACCGGGCACTGTACATGGGCGCGGACGCCGCCTTCATCGCCGAGAATGTGTACTTGTTCTGCGCATCGCAGGGGCTCGCCACCGTGGTGCGTGGAAGCGTGGATCGCGCCGCGATGTCGCAGGCCCTCAAGCTGCCCGAAACGAAGACCATCGTGCTCGCGCAGACGATCGGATATCCGGGAACGAGCGGCGGGGAATGATCGCGGCCGGGGGCAGCGCTTCCTTGCGTGCCGTTCGCTCCGGCAGTGCCGCCAAGCTCGATGATCGGGTTCGCGGTGACGGCGTTCTCGATGCGCGCATGCCCCATGCGCGCATCCTCGCCGGCGCCGCGTTCCTCTATCTGGCTTTGCGGCTGCCGTGGCTGGGCTCCATTCCCGGCTACACCTTCGACGAAGGGCTCCTCGGGCTGGTCGCGAAGAATTGGGTGACCCTTGGGGATCCCTTCTTCGGCGGCAATCTCGATCTCCTTCGCTTTCCGCTCTTCACCTCGCTTCTCGCCGGGCTGTATGCGCTGTGCGGTTGTTCCATCATGGTGTCGCGCGCGCTTTCCATCGCGGCGGGTCTCGCATCCCTCTGGGTCCTCGCGCGCATCGCAAGGCGATTGCTTCCGAGCGCGGCCGTCCCTTGGGCGCTGCTCTTGTATGCGGCCGACTTTGTGCTCGTGCGCTATCAGCGATACGGGCTCGCCGAATCGCTGCAGATCTTCCTCCTGCTCGGCGTGGTTCTCGTTTGGACGGACAAAGCGAGGAAGCAGGCCTCGTGGAAGCATGCTCTGTGGAAGGGTTCGCTCCTCGCGCTGGCTGTTCTTCAGAAACCTACTTCCCTTCATCTTCTCCCGGCGCTCATTTGGCTGGACATTCACCGCGGCTCTGGGGGCATCCTCCACCGGACTGCCGGCACGGCAAAGAATGCAGAGAGCTCAGCAGCCGTGCCAACGACAGGAGGAAAGGCGAGATTGGGGCGCTCCGCGTGGCTGCCCTATGTCGTCGCAGCCTCGATCTGCGCCGCGGCCTATGCCGCGTTGTGGATCGCCTTCGGGGACTTGTTCCTGAATGCATGGAGGCTGTATGCGAGACCGTCATTCTCGCTGACCGATCTGCCGCGAACTCTCGGCCTTCTCGCTCTTGGATCGCCCTTCGCGTTCGTTTCGTTGGCGCTGTTCCCGATGTGGGCGTGGGCCAAGAGGAGGCGGCCACCCGGGAATGACTCGCCGGCTGCGAATGATCTGCCGGGCATGAATGACCTGCGAGCCGCGAATGAGTTTCCGGGCGGGAATGACTTTCCCGCGGCGGATGATTCTCCGCTCGGTCGCATGGCGCGCGGGCAGGACCTGCAATCCGGATTCCTGGCCGCCTGGATCCTGGGCGGCTTCCTGTTTCTCCTCGCCCAGCCGCTTCATCCCGTCCGCTACTTCGCGGCGCTGTGGCCCGCGACCATTCTCGCCGCGGCATGGTTGCTGCACGAGGCCGCTTGCAGGCTTCGCCCGATTCGCAGTGGCCATGAAGTCGCTTGCACGGTGAGAGGCTCCGCGCTTCCCGCCATTGCCGTCGCGTACGGTGTGCTTGCGTTTGTTGGCTACTGCCTGATCGGCGGTCATCGCGATTCAACCGGACGCGATGTGGCCGCCTGGATGAAGGCGCACGCCGCGCTCGATGCAAGAGTCTTGGGAGCGCCTCATCTTGGCGTCGACATCCCGCAGCCTTTTCTGGAAGTGACCGGCGTTCGCGCCCTTGCGCTCTCCGACTCCGTGCTGACGGTGCACGATGCTCGCTTCATCTTGTACGACCCGGAATGGCGGGCCATCTCCGACCGCCTGAAGTTGGGAGCGGAGGACACCCTGCGAGCGACCAGCGTGTTGCGAGCGAAAGTCGGCGAGGCGGAGATCTGGGAGAGGAAGTCGTGAAGGCGACGGCTCACGAGCCGCTTCGAGCTCGCCGCCTGCCTGCGCACGGATCTTCTGCTCAACGGGTGAACGCGATGGCTCGATGGACCTTGCTCACATCCACCCGCGCATCCGATACCAGGCGTAAGCGCGCGCGATCGCGTCGTCGAGGGGAGTGGGCTGATACCCCAGTTCAGTCTGGGCCCGCGCGATCGAGAAGGGCTGGCTCCACTTGCTCATCCGAACGCCGCTCATCGGGAAGAGGGGAGCGGTGTGCGTGAGGTGCGCGATCGTCTCGGTCGCCATGCTGAGCGTTTCGGCGAGAGGCATGGGAATCGCGATTCGGGGGGCCTTCGCTCCGGCTGCGCGCGCACAGCGCGCGAGCAGGTCGCGCGTCTCCAGGTTCTCCCCACCGAGAATGTACCGGCGGCCCGGCCTGCCTCGGCCCGCGGCGAGCACGATGCCTTCTCCCACATCGCGCGTGGCGACCGCGTTCAGCGATCCCTTCAGGTACGCGGGCACCTTGCCCTGCGCAAGCGGGATGAGCAGCATCGCCGTCGTGCGGTGATCGTCGTACTCATCGACGCACAGGGCGGGATTGACGACGACGATCGGCAGCCCCTCGGCCGCGGCCTGCATGGCGAGGTCCTCGAGCAGGAACTTGACCGAGAAGTAGGGAGACCGATCGGGGGCACGCCGCTGGTCCTCTTCGTTTGCCAGCCGGGATGCATCCGGGCGCAGCCCGATCGTGGTCGAGCTGCTCACATACACGATGCGCGAAACGGGCCGGCCGCTTGACGAGGAGCTCGAAATGCCATCCCGCATGGCATCCAGGAAATTGCGCATGCCCCTTTCGGCCGCTTGCAGAAATGCGCCTTTCCCGAAGTGCTTTCGCGGATAGGGCGCGGCGGCATGAATGACGAGGTCGCACTCCTCCCGCGCGCTAGCGAGCGAGGAAGGATCGCCCAGGTCGCCGGTGGCGAAGCTCAAGCTTTGCGACCCGAGGGGAGGCGTGGCGCCGGCGATCTTCTCCAGCAGCGAGCGGTCGCTGCCGCGCCGAACGAGCGCGCGCACTTCGATTCCGTGCGCCAGGCAGGCGCGCGTCGCATGGGCGCCGATCATGCCCGTCGCGCCGATGATGAGCGCGCGTCGAAAAAGGATCTCTTCCATGATTTGCTCCCGCCTCTCACCCGCGGGCGGCCGGCCCGGTGAGCGCGCGCGCCGTCGTTCGAATCCATGCGCCGAGGTCGGCGGTCGTGCGCGCGAGATGCGCGGGCGAGAGGTGCAGCAGGGTCTCGGCGGGCGTCAATCCCCACGCGACCGCGCAGCAGGGAATGCCCGCGGCGGCGGCCGCCTGGACATCGAGCACCCCGTCACCCACCATCATGCAGCGCGCGATGGGAATGCCCATGCGCTCGGCCGCCACCCGCAGCATCATGGGATCGGGCTTGTTTCTGGGCACCGATCCCGCGGAGACGATCACGCGCAGGGGATCGACGAGCCCCAGCCCGGCGGCCATGCGGCGAACGAAACGCTCGTGCTTGTTGCTCACGATCGCCAAGCCGAGACCGGAGCGCGCGAGATCTAGGCACAGTTCCCGAATCCCCGGATACGGCTTCGTATGGACGAACATCTCCCGGGCATAGATCTCCCGAAAGATGGCCAACCCGCGTTCGACATCTTCACGATCGAAGGGCGGATCGTTCGAATCGGGCGGAAGGCGGTCGGGGCGAAGCGAGTCGCTCGAGGGCAGCGTCTGCCCGATCAGATTGCGGATGCCCCAGCCGATGTGACCGCGCACCTGCGCATCGGGCAAGTGCGCGGCCCCCAGGCGGGCGCGCATCTCCTGCACCGAGAGGACGATGTCGTCGAAGGTATCGACGAGAGTGCCGTCGAAATCGAAGAGAATCCCGCCGGTCATGATGCGCTCTCCGACAGCGCGAACGGTTGCGAGCGAATCCGCATCACGCCTGGACGGGCGAAGAGCCCGGCAGGCGCTGGCGGGCCGCGAGGATCACGCCCTTGCGCTTGCCGCCCGGCGTCTCGAGCTCGACTTCATCGCCGACCTTGTGTCCGAGGAGCGCATGAGCGATGGGCGAAGAGCAGGAGATCGCCTCGGGCGCGAGATCGCTGTCGCGATCGCCGAGCAGCCAGTATTCCTGCGTCTGGCTGGCCTCTTCGCCGCTCCAGCGGATCTCCACCCAGGAGCCCGGACCGACTTCGCCTTCGGGCACGCGCACATGCTCGATGAGCGTCGACTTGCTGAGCGTCTCGTTGATCGTGTTCACGCGCTGGGCGAATTTGGCCTGCTTGTCCTTGGCCGCGTCGTACTCCGCATTCTCCGACAGATCGCCCATTTCGCGCGCGCGGCGAATGGCTTCGGGAATCGTGTTCTTGAGCTCCCAGTTCAAGCGGTCGCGTTCCTCTTCGAGAGAAGCGCGGGTGTGGCGCGTGATGTAGGGGCCCACATATTCGCTGCCGTGGCTTTCGGTGGTGCGCAGGAAGCGATTGGTCGCGGCGGAACGCTCGCCGCGGATGACGCCGGTCAAGTCCTCCAACCCGAGTTGCTGGAAGAAGGCGAGGATCGGGAAGAGATAGCGCTCGGATTCGCGCCAGCGCAGCAGCGTGTCTTGGAGCGCGGCGCGCACTTCGTCGGGGGCCGGCTGCCCCTGCAGCGCGCGGAAGAGCGCGCTGCTGCCATGGAAGAGCCGCATCGCCTGGGTGCGCAGAATGTCGCGCCCGGCGCGCTCAACCAGGCGGCAGAGCGCGATCGCGGCCGTCCAAGGCGAGGGCAGGAAGGGCGGCTTCTCGCGCTCTTCGCTGATCACCATCCAGATCACGGTGAAGGCGGCATGCGGGCGCACCTCGGGCTTTTGAAGCAGCTCGGCGAGCATCGCTTCGGTGTTGGCCGGATCCTGCTCGAGGCGCTTCATCGCGAGATCGCGAATGGCTTCATAGCGAGAGCCGAGCGCGAAGATGATCGCCGGCTGCTCGAGGCCGGGCAGGGCGAACGCCTGTTCCGCCATGAAGCGTTGATCGGCCTCGTCGGCGAAGACGGCCGCCTCGATGCCCGCATCCAGGATCGCCTGCAGGCTGCGGCGCAAATCTTCGCGCTCGAGCTTGCGCCAGCGATGCAGCAGCAGGCAGATCGCCATGGCCGCTTCGGGATTCGTGTGCTCGTCGCGCAGCCAGCGAATGAGCACCGGCGTGTACATGTGGCGCGCCTGTTCCTGGTAGGTCGGGTGCTGCTCGAGGAAACGGCGCAGCAGATTCAAATTCGCGCGAATCCCTCTCCGGCGATCGAGGCGCGGAAGAAGAAGGCTCTCGTCGCCGCGCACGCGGGTGCGCACGGCATAGGTCTGGCGGAAGCTCTCGCCCATGTCGAAGCGCTCGTCCTGCTCCATCGCTTTGCGCGCTTCCTTCCACCAGGGATTCCACTGGGAAGTCGAGAGCAGGCCGCTGGTCAGACGGCGGCGAAGATCCTGCGTCGTTGCGCGCCCGCCGAGCTCGCGGATCGCGAGGTAGGCGATATCCACCGGCTTCTGGCGGATCATCTCCTGCAGCACAGTGGGCTGCTCCACCGCCAGCACGCGCAGATCGTCCGCCGGAATGACTTTCAGCGCGCTGCGTGCGAGCGACATCGACATGCGATGTCCCGGGCGGTTGGCGAAGTCGATGATCAGCGCGTCGCCTTCGTTCGCGCGGATCTTGCCCGCGCCCCAGCTTTGATGCAGCACGCGGAATCCGGGGGCGAACTCCAAAAGCTCGTTCAAGCGTTTCTCGGCCGTCTCGACCTTGACCTTGGGATCGAGGATTCCGCTGCGCGAGAGAATGTCGAGCGCGCCGTTCACATCGGGCATCGCCAGCGGAGCGAGCTCCATGAGGAAGCGGCGCAGCTTCGTGTCGGCGGGCGCCTTGGGCAAGAGTTTCAGGAACAGATCCCAGGCTTCCTGCGCGAGCCCCGCCTTGCGGATCTTCGGCATCAAGGGCTCGAGATACTTCTCCGCAACGGCCCATTCCTTCACCGCGGCCAGCTTCGCGCAGGCATCGAGCATCGTACCCACTGTCTCGGGATCATCGAGATCCTCGAGCCGGACGAAAACTTCCTCGACCTTCGCGAGATTCTTGCCTTCGATGAGCGCGGGCAGGCAGCCGATGTACTGGCCCAGCGCGCGTTCGGTGTTGCCCGCGCGCTCGTGCTCTTCGGCGACCAGCCAGCACAGACGCGGCTCCTCGGGGAAGAGATCCACCGCGCGTTGCAGGCTTCCTTCGGGCGCGACATCCTTCCCGCCCTGCTCGACCGCCTTCGCGAGACTGCGGGCCAGGTCCGCGTTCGCCACCTGCTGGAGGATCTCGTCGGCCAGTTCGGCGACATCCGCCCAATGGCCTTGCTGTTCGAGCTTCTCGCACAAGGGCAGGAGCGTCGCCATCGCTTCCGTGGTGCGATCGAGGAGCAGCAGCGCACGGCCGCGCAGGTACGCGCGAGCGGGAATGAGCGAGGTGTTCACGCGGACGGGGAAGCGGCTCTCGAGTTCGCGCAGCAAGGCCTCCGTTTCGTTGGAAGCGGAGGCCTCGAGAAGGACGCGTTCGGCCGCGTGGCGCGCCTCGGCATCCAGCCTGGACGCCGAGGCGTCCGAGGGTCCCAGAACCTCCTCCAACGATTGCTTCCAGTTCGTCGCCATGCCCACCCCCGGGGTGAATCCGATTCTCTTTTGTCCGTTCGCTCTGGTTTGGACGAAAAGCTTTGCGATTCTATCGCAATTCCTCGCGGTCTTCAAGTTGCGTGAAGATGCGATCGCGCGGATATCCGTGAAGGCCCACACGGGGGGGCGAAGTGTTGATCTGTAGATGAGGCAAGCGCTTAGGCGTCCGGCTTCCCAGCCGATGCCCGAGACGCCCAAGCAGGACCGTGCTTCGACGCCGTTCCCCGCCGATGCAGTGGATGACAGGATCGCGGGAATCGTTTAGGGTCAGGCGAGGTCACTGTCCGCCCCGCCAAGGCGGGGCACGCGAAGGAGGGAGGGGCCGCGGCTCTTCCTCGTGGGATTGTCCGATCGGAGAAGGAGGCGCGCGCGTGAAAAGAACAGGGATGATTCTTGCGGTTTTGCTGTTCGGTTTCGGGTTGTTCGCCCTGCCTGCTCGAGCTGCGATCGGCCTTGAAGCGATCGAAGCGCGCGTGGGGTTTGCCGATCTGGAGGAGGAGGCGGGGAGCACGTTCATCCTGAGCGCAGCAGCGGACATGGGCCAACTAACCGAGGACATCGGCTTCGAGCTCAATGTCGACTTCTGGACCAAGGGCTGGGATGTCGGCTTCTTCGACTGGTCCGCCACCAACTTCGGCTTCATGGCGAACGGGAACTACGCCTTCCCCATGGAGGGCAGTTTCCATCCCTTCGTGTTCGCGGGAGTGGGCCTGCTCTATCAGACGTACAGCGCGGATTGCGATGGTTGCATCTTCGATTTCGACGATGCCGACGAGTCCGAGATCGAGTTCGGCGTCGACCTCGGCGTGGGCGCGTACTTCGGGTCGGGCGAAGGCATGACGCCGACCGTCCGGGCGGGATACAACACGAACGGGGGATTCGACTACCTCTTCATCCAGGCGGGGCTGCGCTTCCCGATGGGACAATAGCGGAGCATTCGCGGTCGGAGGTTGGAGATCGTCCCCTCTTGCGTGCAGCACGAGGGGACGTTCCATCTCCTGGGCGGGCGTGGCCGCCCGGGCGCTATAGCAAAGCCCAAGCCCCATGTGGCAAGATCCAGCGGGGCGGCCAACCAGAAGGAGGTGCGCGATGATCGTCCGGCATTACACCGAGGTGGCGGCGCTTCCCGTCGCGATGGAAGGCGCGGAGAATGTCCTCATCCGCAATCTCATCACCGCCAAGGACGGCGCGCCGAATTTCGCCATGCGCATCTTCGATGTGCTGCCCGGCGGGCACACGCCGCTCCATCAGCATGATTACGAACACGAGATCCTGATCCTCGACGGTGAAGGGGAAGTGACCGAGGGTAAACGCATCTTCACCGTGAGCCCGGGCAGCGTGATCTTCATCCGGCCAGGAACGCCGCACCAATTTCGCAACCCCGGCGAGCAATCTTTCCGCTTTGTCTGCCTGATCCCCAATCAGCCGACGCCTGATGTGCGAGCCTTGCCCGGCAAGGACGCTTCGTCCGGCGGATGAACGCAGAGGGCCGGCCAGGATGCCGACCCTCTGCGAATCAGCGATCGCTCGAGTCTGGGACTACTCGGGGACCGAGATCTTGTGCGGGTTTCCGTGGCCGGGCCGCGAGTGATCCTCCACCCAATCCAGAATCGGCTTCCACACGAGCTCGGGCGCGTTCAAGGCCGTCCGCCTGCGGCCGGGGCTGCTTGTGCAAATGGGCGCGCATGAGACCGTCCTGCTGCTCTCCGAAAGCAGGCAGAAGAAGCGTAAAGAGAAGGGCCACACTCGGAGGTGGCGACTCCGAATGTGGCCCAGTCGAATCCCAACGCAGGGCTCAGGAGAGCGCGCTCAGCCGGTCCGCGAACTCCTTCGCATACTCGACGCGCGGGAAGATCGAATGCAGCACCCGCGCCGCCATCTCGGCCGCTTCCTTGGCCGGCAGGCAATAGCGCATGGTGGGGAACTTCTCGCGATACGCGCTCGCCGCGTCGGCGACCTTCGCATCCTTCATCACGCAATCGGCGAAGAGCTGCGCGAGTTGCTCGAAATCCGCCTCCTGCATCCCGAAGCGCGTCATTTCGGACACGCCCGTGCGCAGTCCGCTCGAATGCAGGAAGGTCTCGTCGTCGGGAAGCGCCTGGTAGTTGCAGACGAGGTTGTTCTCTTCCAGCCGGCGCGCGATTTCTTCGGCGGGGCCATGCTGCGAGACGCGCAGGATGACCTGATGCGTTTCGGTGTACCCGTCGGCCGGATCGCCCTGGACATCGAGCCCGGCCTTCTTGAGCGCCTTCGCCCAGGCCTTGGCGTTGCGGCGCACCTGATCCTGGTACTCCGCCTTGAAGGCGTTCATCTCGTAGGTTGCCATGAGCAGCGCGAGCAGCGTGCCCAGATGATGATTGCTCGTCGAGCCCGGGAAGGCGCGGCTCTTGATCTGCAGCCACAACTTGCCGAGCGGATGCTTCTCGTCCAGGGTGCCGACGATCACGCCGCGCTGCGGGCCGAAGAAGGTCTTGTGCGTGCTGCCGGTGACGAGGTCCGCGCCTTCGGCGAGCGGTTCCTGGAACGCGCCGTAGAGGCCGAGCACATGCGCCATGTCGTACATGATGACGGGGCGCGGGTCCCAGTCCTTCACGATGTTGTGGACGAACGCGACCGGCTCGCGGTGAATGAACATGCTCTTGCCGAAGACGATCAGCTCGGGACGCACTTCGGGCAGCAGATTGCCGAGCGCGTCGGTGTCGATCTTGTAGGGGTTGTCCTTGCGGATCGGGAAGTTGACCACCCGCTCCTTGCCGTCGGCGCCGAAGTCCACGTAGTTGAAGAGCGCGCCCATCGGTTGCGAGGAGAGGTGCCCGCCTTTCGTGAGATCGTTGTTCATGACCGCGCGAATGCGCCGCCAGGGGTCGTTCTCGCCGCGTCCGCGATTGGCGAAGGCGGTGACGGCCTTGAAGACGATCTCGTTCGCCATCTGGCCGCTCACCGGACGCAGCTCCGCGCGCGGGCAATGGAAGTACTCGCCCAGCGCTTTGCGGCATTCTTCCTCGACATCGCGGATGAAGTCGATTCCCTGATAGAAGTAGACCTCCTTGCCCTTCATCGTGCGATGCTCGGCGTAGCGGCCGGAGGGATCGGAGATCTCCATCATCTTCACGAGCAAGCTGGGCGTGTTCTCGGAGGGAATCAGATTGAAGCAGCGGCGCTGCCGCCACAGATTGTTCTCCACCACGCGGTCGACGAGTTGAGCGGCCTGAGCGCGCAGATCCATGGTCCTTTCCTCCCTGCAAACGGTCCTTCTAGTGAGACGATGTGCGAATCGAGAACCCGGGAGACTACCACAGCGGGAACGAGGGCGAAAGGTGGCGGCGGCCCGACGGCATGGGCGGGGACGCTGCCACGCAGGCCTTGCGACCACCCGCTCGGGCGTACACACTCCTCAGGCGCGAAGACGCCGAGCGGGCATTCCCGGAGGTGGAAACCTTCGGCGCGCTTTACCGGTTGAAGGTTCGTTCGCGAGACGGTGGGGATGAGAGGAGATCCGATGAGGAATCCGATCCGTTTGACCCTGTGGCCGCGGGCTGCGGTTTCCTGCGCGCTTCTGTTTGCGCTAGCGGCCCCGATACAGACGGAGGGCCAGAGTCCCGGCCGGGTTCCGAAGTGGACCAAAGAAGCGAAGCTCTCTCCCGGGGGGCTCTTTCAGACCCCGCAGATTCGCGAGCACTTTTTGCGCGCGTGGAAACCGCAGATCGAGGAGTTGCTCGCGGACGCGCAGGAGCTGCCGGTTTCCGATCATCCGATTCTTCCTGACGACATCAAAGACCCGGCCTTCGGCTATCTCATCGGAATGCTCGATCGAGACATGTCCGGCATGGTGACGGGGGATCACATCCAACGCGTGGTCGACGAGTCGGGGAGAAAGAGCCGCATTCCCAAGGGGACGGTCGCAAGCCTCACGAGCGTGCGAGGGGATGTGGGCGATGGCAGCGGGCGAGAGGCATCCTGGGCGCGGGTGAGTTTCCACGGCGATTTGCGGCTCCCGGTGCCCTACAGCATTCTGGGCTACCATCCGGGCAGCCTGGTCAGCACGTGCGATGTGATCGCGCGATACTGGCGCACGCGCAGCATGGCGGTGCCGAACTCCGTGAAGGGAGGCCCACCCAATCTCGAAATCAGCGATGTCACTATGCTCGCGTTCGTGGAAGGGAGCGTCGGCATCGAGGTGGACGGCTGGGTGGACAAGTTGCTGGGCGGCGCGCTGGACGACACCTACATGATCGGCCTCGCCGTCTTCCATTACGACGGCGGGCGCTACGCGATGGCGCTGGGATACAACGAACAGGGGGAAGCCCGTTCGGGCGCGCTCCACATGGGCGACGACGCGATGCGCTTCCCGACGTCGGAGGAGTTGAAGGCCATCGCGCGCTACTTGCGCAAGCAGATCGTGGCGATGCTGATGCGCATGGAGATGCCGGTGATGCTGCCGAGCGGCAAGTGAGCGTGCGGCCGCGCACGCTTCAGCGAGGGGCGGCGGCGTCCGCGAGGCGCAACGGCGTCCGCTGAGACCTGCTCGATCGCGACGCGCCGCGCTGTACGCGCCCGGTGCCAACCAGTCGGATCCTGGCGCGGCTTGCCTGCGCGGCTACACCAGGCGCCCGAGGTCAGGAGTCGATGTGGATCACGGAAGTGGGGCAACCTTCGGCCGCCTCGCGCGCGCATGCATCGTGCTGGCTTGGCGTCTGCCCTTCCTGATTGCGCCCGTCCACGCGAAAGGCGGGGACGATCTCGCTCAACGCATCGTCGGGGTTTTGCTGGAACACATCCGGGCAGGTGGTCCAGCAGAGCTCGCAACTGATGCAGCCCTCGCGTTCGATCGTGATCCGCATGTGCTCGTTCCCTTTCCTTCTTTTGCGCGCGATGCCCTCCGGCGGGCATCACGCCGCGGAACATGCCATCGCCGGACATCGTTTCCGCCGCCCGCGCATCATCTGTGACCGGCGTCCCGCTGTGCATCGGGGAAAAACCGGTATGCCTGATGGGGAATCGCCGTGGTGGCGCGGAGAGACCGCAGGCGTGCGCGAGAGCACACGCGTACGCTGCGTAATGTTGCCACGCGCGATCAAATCAGCGGCCCACCCAGAGAGGAAGATCCACCGGGCCCGCCTCGTAGCCCTCGACTTCCCACGCAAGCGCAATCGCTTCGGCGAGCAGCGCGATGTTCACGACCTCCGGATGACGGCGCACCACCCATGCAAGCTGGCCGCGCAACTCCATCGGCGGCTCGCTGTCCCACGTTCCGATCAGCAACTGAATGAGATCGAGTCGCGCGCGCACGCGTCCGCCCGGCCAGTCCTCCTGACTGACGAGCCCCAGGCTCTCGATGCGGTACTCGAACTCGATGAGGCCCGCATCCGCGTAAGGCCAGCGTTCGGGCGGCAGACTGCGAAAGAGCTGGGGCAAGTCAGGCAGCCGCGGGTTCTCGGTGCGAGGGAGGAGCTCGATGATCAGCTCGCGCAAGGCGGACTCGCTTTGACGCTCGAGGCGGAATTCGGCCTTCTCGGTTGCGGTCGTCTCGTCGAGCGTGGGGCCGGCCGACCCCTGCATCCAGTGACTGGCCGTCACCCACCCGAATTCGTCCATGCGGATTTGCCAGATGTCGGCCACGGCCGGGCCGCCGAGGGTGATGCGCACCGTGATGATGGCGTGCAGAGAAGGCGCCTTCGCAAGGGGATCGCGCCGAAGATTCTCGAATCTCAGGCCGTAGTCTTCGCCCACGATGTGATCGAGAAAACTGCGTCCGATCCAGTCATCGGCGTACACCGGAGGATGGCCGGGCGGGAGTTGTCCTTCGAGATCCGCTTCCCAGTTTTCGAGCCAGGCGGTGGAGTCGGCCGCATCGCGTTCGGAGGCGCTGCCCGGCTCGCGGGATGGCCCTGCCTTCGTGGCGGCATCTGGCGCGTCTTGGTCTTGGGTATCGCCGGCTGGGGGATTGCCGCCATCACGCTTGATGACGGTGTAACCGCAGCCTGCCAGGAAGAGAGTCCATGCGAACAGCAGAACGCCAGCCGCGCGGAGGCGACCCTGTTGCGCTCGCTCTCTGCTCATGATGGGAAGGTCGTCCCTGAAGGGAAAGGCTTTCGCGTTCATGGTCCCTCCGCCATCCATCGCTCGCTCACTCATCGCCCGGCTGCCATCCGCCGGAATGTCCTGTCATCCGGGTACTACCCGCCCAGGCGAATGGCCTCGCCATGATACTCGTGAACGCATCCCCAGGCACTCCCTCGTTCAGGGGGACGCGGAGCCCGCCGGCGGAAGGGGCGGCTCTCGGATCGCGGGAGAACTTGAAATGAGGCCTCCGGATATCGAAAATACTTTGCCAGGCGTTGCTCGATCGCGAGCGCGCTCTCGAGGTCCGTCTTCCGTGCGCTGCCTGCGTTGATGGGAGGTCTGGGATGGGTTCCGCTTCGAAGCCGCTCACGCGCCCGGCGCTCCACACGGCCCGCTTGATCCTTCTGCCTCTGCGCGCGCGGCACGCCGCCGAGATGCATGCCGCGATCGAGGAGAGCCGCCGCTCCCTGGGCCGCTGGCTGACCTTCGCGACCATGCAAACCGCGGAACAGACCCAAGCCTTCATTCGGCGCGGAATGCGCAGCGAGCACGACATCGTCTGGGGCATCTGGCTGCGCGAAGCGGGGGGGACTCGCGCAGGCCGCGAACGGACCACGCCTGCGCGCGCCGGCGAGCCGCACGGAGCCTATTGCGGCAATGTCGGCCTTCATCGCATCGTGATCGAACAGGCCATCGGGACGATCGGATACTGGAACCGCCGCTCCCTGGAAGGCAAAGGGATCATCACGGAAGCGGTGGCGGCCGTGCTGCTCTGGGCGTCGGGACCGTTCGGGCTCGAACGCATTGCCGTGGAAGCGGCGACCGGCAACAAGGCCAGCCTGCGCGTGATCGAGAAGCTCGGCTTCACTCGCGAAGGCGTCTTGCGAGAGGCCCAGCGGATTCCGGGGCGGCTCGGGCGTCTCGATTGGGTCATCTCGAGCATCGTGCGCGCGGACCTGCCGCGAGTGCGTCCGGCGCTCACGCGCATTTGCGGAACGGCGCGCCCGTGGGAGATCGAGCGCCGCGCGTGAGCCGGGGCCGGCAATCCGCGCGGGTCAAACGACGGTCGAGGGCCTCCGCTCTTTGCTCCCTACCCCCGCAGCACCGCCTCCACCTTGGGCAGCATCCAGTCGATCTCCTCGCGCTCGATGACGAGCGGCGGGGCGAAGCGGATCACCTGGTCGTGCGTCTCCTTGGCGAGAATGCCCTGGTTGCGAAGAGCCTCGCAGTAGGGCCGCGCGGGGCCCGCCTCGCGCTTGATCTCGACGCCGATCAAGAGCCCCTTGCCGCGCACTTCCTTCACGATCGGCGCGCCAATGGCGCGCAGCTTCGCCATGAAGTATTCGCCGAGGTCGTAGGCGCGCTCGGCGAGGCGCTCCTCGCGAATGACGCGCAGAGCGGCGCGAGCCACGGCCGCGCCGAGAGGATTGCCGCCGAAGGTCGAGCCGTGATCGCCGGGGCGGAAGACGCCCATGATCTCGCGCGACGCGCAAACCGCGGAGACGGGATAGACTCCGCCGCCCAGCGCTTTCCCGAGAATCACCATGTCGGGCTTCACGCTCTCGTAATCGCAGCAGAAGAGGCGGCCGGTGCGGCCGAACCCCGTCTGGATCTCGTCGGCGATGTAGAGCACGCGATGCTTGGCGCAGATCTGGCGCGTTTCGCGGAGGTAGCCCGCGGGCGGGACGATCACGCCGCCTTCACCCTGGATGGGCTCGAAGAGGAAGCCGACCGTGTTCGGCGTGATCGCCTTCTCGAGCGCGTCCGCGTCTCCGAAGGGGATCAAGCGGAATCCGGCCGGGAAGGGCCCGAAGCCGTCACGATACTGATCTTCCGAAGAGAAGCCGACGATCGTGATCGTGCGGCCGTGGAAATTGCCGGCGCAAACGACGATTTCCGCCTTGTCGGCGGCGACGCCCTTGACCTTGTAGCCCCACTTGCGCGCCGTCTTGATGGCCGTTTCCACGGCCTCGGCGCCGGTGTTCATGGGCAGCGCCATCTCCTGGCCGCAGAATTCGCACAGCTCTTTCAGGAAGGGGCCCATCTCGGCGTTGTGGAAGGCGCGCGAGGTGAGGGTCACGCGCTCGGCCTGCTCGCGCAGCGCCTTCAGGATCACGGGATGACGGTGGCCCTGGTTCAAGGCCGAGTAGGCCGAAAGGCAGTCGAGGTAGCGGTTGCCATCGGCGTCCCAAACCCACACCCGGTCGGCCTTCTCGATGACCACATCGAGCGGGTGGTAGTTGTTCGCTCCGTAGGTTTCGGCAAGTTCGATGAGCTCCCGGCCGCGTTCGATCGTCTTCTTTTCCATGGCGTCCTCCATCCGCATCGGTTCCGTTTCGGAACCTCCACCTTATTGTGCAACCGGGCAGTCTATCACAGCGAGTGATGCGCCACAATGCGGCCGGCCGGAGCCTTCCTGCGTTCAAGGGGCTGTGCGGCAAGGGCGGGTCAATCGTGGGAGAGGCCGTCGGGCCGGGCCCGCATCGCATCCAGCAGGGTCTCCACCTGATTGGCGCGCGGGCGGTGGGTGAAGAGACCGAGGGCGCTCATGCCGATGAGCGCGAAAAGCTGCCGGCTGCTTCCCGACACCACCCAGTCGACGATGCCGAGGATCGCGGGAATCTCGACGATGCCCCAAAGCAGAACATGATCCATCGTGATGCGTCCGATCAGGCGCTCGTAGGCCTGATTCGTCGCGGCCGGGTTCTGGGGTTGACCGGCCGCTCGAGCAAGAGCGTTTCTCGCCGCCTGCGCGAATCGCTTGGGCGCGAGGCGCACGCCTCGAATGCGAAGCGAAACATACAGGGCCGTGAGGCCCCCGATTCCGAACAGCAGGCGCCATTGCTCCCAGGATGCCAGCGATTCGGGGGTCATCATTCCGCCGCGTGATCCGGACAGGAAGTAGAGCGCCAGATACCCCACGAGGGCGAGGCAGAAGGCGGCGAAGAGCGTCCACAGGGTACGCATCACCAGGTCACGCAATTCGCCGGCCGCATGCGGGGAAGAAATCATGTGCATCGCGTCTCTCCGAATTCTCCCATGAGGCGTTCGACGAGCATACTCCCCACGAAAATGAATCGAGGGCCGCATGCGGCCCTCGAGACTCTACCATCGCTGCGTTGCCTGCGCCCGCGGAGAGAAGTCGCGTCTCAGTCCTGGTGCGCTTCCGTCTTGTCGCCCGGCTTCTTTTCGACTTCGCGCTTCGGCGTATCGGCCTTCTGCCCGCCGGTCGCTCCGGTCGCTTCCTTCACCTTCAAGTCGGGAGGACGCTGATTGAGAGCAGGCTGGCCGCTCGAAACCGGCGGCTTCGGCTTGGCCGCCTCCATCACTTGCTGCACCTCGGCGAGCACGGTGGGGTCTTCCTTGTAACCCGGATCGAGGGTCACATTCTTGCCCCCGAAGTCGACGATTTGACCGGTGGGAGAGACGATCAGCCGAGTGGTGGAGAGCGTCTGCCCGCGCGTGCCCGAACGATTCACGATCGCATTCGCGACCTGGATGGGCATCTCGTCGTTCTGGGTCATGTGGCCGCCCAAGACGACATCGATCTTCGGCTGCAGGGAGGCGTACTGCTCGAGCATCTTGGCGTCCGTGTGCGCGAGCAGCACGATCATGTCGACCTGGGGGTCGAGCAGGTTGACCGTGCGCTCGATCTCCGCCATGGGCGGAAGGAGGCGCAGCTCGTTCTCGACTTCCGGCTTCTTGAGCGTGGAGAAGAGCTCTTCGGAAACGACGCTCACGATCCCAATCTTCACTCCATCCACCGTGACGATGCGATACTTCTCTCCGACCGGCTTCCAGGCCCCGTCGGCGAGGTACTCGACATTCGTCGAGACGATGGGCAGGGGATGCTCCTGCATCAACTGCTTCGTGAGATTCCAGTGTCCGAATTCGACCTCGCCCAGTCCGACCGCGTCATACTGGGAGCGCTGCATTTCCTTCCAGGTGAGAACGGACTTCGGCTCTTCGCGATCGAGCATGCGGGTCATGAAATCGCCGCCGTCCATGAGAACGAGAGTCTGATGCGTGGCGCGCAGAGAATCGACGAAGGCGGCCCGACGGGCCAGCCCACCCTTGGCGCCGTGTCACCCACAGGGCTCGATCTCTCCCTGGAAGCAACTCTGGGAAATGAGACGGACTTCGATATTGGTCGGCCGGAGGGTCTCTTCAAAATGACCCTTGGCCGAAACGGAGGAACCGCACGCACCTCCGATGGCGAGGAGCAAAGCGGTCAAGAGCAGAGCCGGAGCCGCAAGGAGCCGCGTGTGACGCATACGATGAAGCCTCCTCTATCGCCAATGATCCTATAAAGCTATCGGCAAGGCGAGTTCCAGAGCAACGCCTTTTGCGCCCCCCAGGGCTCAGAACTCGACCACTTCATAGGCCCGGTTTCCCAGGCCAATCGCCTCGGCGTGGCGCAGTTGCGCCTCGCAATCGGCTTTCGGCCAAGCCTGGCCGAAAGCGTCGCCGCCCGAGGCCGCCCTGACGAGATCGATGGAGGCCTGGTCGAGAGCCACCGGATCGAGGGAAGCGGCGATGCCGATGTCGGGCGAAATCAAGCGCGGAGTAGCGCCCAGGCAGTCGCAATGGTCCGAGATGTGATTCAGCAAGTTGATGTACGCCAATCGGTTAGACAACATTCTCGACACGGCCAAGGCGTATTCTGCGATCCGTTCCTGGACCTGCTCGGAGTCGTTCGACCAGTTGATGCTGATCGCTCCACTGGGGCAGACGGCCAGGCAGTCGGCGCAGCCGGTGCAAAGGGAGGCGTCGATGGTGACCGCGCCGGACCGGGTGGCGCGAAGCTTCGGGCCGGCGGCGGCGCCCTTCTTGGCTCTCGCTTTCGTTCGTGGCGGGGCAATGGCATTGGCCGCGCACGCCACTACGCACCTCAGGCATGCCGTGCACCGCTCGGGCTCGACCACGGGTCGCACGATGCGATGCATGTCGAGCTTGCCCGCCCGGCCCGCGAGTCCCATGCCGGTGTTCTTCATCGCCCCGCCGAATCCGACCAGCAGATGTCCGGTCACATGCGCGAGGCCGACGAGGAACTCGCAATCGCGGAGCACGGGCGCGAGGTGCGCGGTCTTCACATGCGGCCCGCCGAGCGGGAACTCGTGCACATCGCGCCCGAGCACCCCGTCGCCGAGGATGATCGGGGCGCCCACGGATTCGTGCGTGAACCCATGCTGGCGGGCGAGCTCGAGGTGATCGAGCGCGTTTTTCCGCTGGCCCTGGTAGAGCGTGTTGGTCTCGGTCAGGAACGGGCGCGCCCCGCGCTTGCCCAGAGCGGAGACGACTTCACGCACGAGCCTCACGGGCGGATGGGCGGAGTTGCCCTTCTCTCCGAAGGTGAGCTTGACCGCGGCCGGGTGTCCGGCCCGCGCGCCGTCGAGCAGGGGAGCGCGAGCCAGAAGATCGCGCAATCGTTCGGCCACGAGGTCAAGGTTCTTCCAATCCGCGATCCGCAGCAGGTAGACTGGAGTTGCCATCGATCCTCCGTATCAGCGGTCGCTCCAGGGTTTGCTCGCAAGCCGGGAGCTTTTTGGATGATTCACGGGCCAGGCCCAGGATGCGGGGAATCTAGGGCATGGAGTCATCGGATCGCAACGCCGCGCTCGATGGATACCCCGGCGGACCGCCGGCGATGCGTCCGTCGGTGGGAGCCAAGAGGAACGGCATGGACAGCCCGGCCGGCATGGAAGCGGAAGCGATGGGATTGGCGAGGACGCATCGATGGGCCCAGCGGCGCGGGAAGAGCGCCGTTCGCGCGTGGATGTCCCGGCGGCGCGCCCGCCTGGGCGCTTCCCTCGCGCTGGGCGCAATCGCGGCAATCTGCGCGCTGCTTTGCGCTGGGCAGACGAGAGCGCTGTCCTTCGCTCAGCGTTCGGCGCTCGCATCCTCGCTGGGCGCAACCTCGATGCCTGCATCCTCGATGCCCGCATCCTCGATGGATGAGCCGAGCGACAGCCTGCAGCCGCACAATTGCCGGCTGTGGGCGATCGTCGGCCATGACTACCCGGATACGCTGATCTCCAATCAACTCCGCGACGGCTTGCCCACGAATCTGAAACAACTGGGCACCTACAATCAGGACGGATGGGGGCTCGCGTACTTTCCAAGCCTGCCCGAGCCGAGCGCATTGCGAGGGCCGATCATTCGTCGCGGCGGGCCCCGCTCGTCGCATCCCTTCGAGACCGAATACGACATCGCCGTCGACGAGATGGATCGCATGCGCCCGAAAGCCGCGATCGGTCATGTGCGCGCGGGCACTTCCGGGCATTGGGGCATCCCCAATCCTCATCCGTTTCTTCAGCGTGGAATGGTCTTCGCCCACAACGGCGGAGCGAATGTGACCGCGATGGAGCAGTATCTCGAAGAAGACAAGTACCTCGATTCGCATCCGCCCGATCATGTGCAGGGCATCGGCGGCAGCGGGCACGTCGATTCCGAGCTCTTCTTCCTGTGTCTCCTCAAGCACATCGACGACCACCCGGGCCATCCATTCGCGGAAGCGTTGCTCGCATCGGTGCGCCACTTCGTGAGCCGTTTCGGCGGGGGAGCGCTCAATTTCGTCCTGACCGACGGCGATACGCTGTACGCGCTCAATTGCTATGGAACCTCGAATTCCCTCCGCTACTTCTCGGTCGGATCGAAAGCGGCCGGCGAAGCGCTGCAAGGCAACGGCGGCGCACCGGCCGGCGGAGATGCATCTCCCTATTGGGTGGTCGCCTCGCAGCCGATGGGATCGGGCACGGCCGTCTGGGGCACGATGGCCATGAACACCTTCGGCATCTTCGTCCCCGATCGCGATCCTGTCTTCTATCCGCTGGCGGGCGTGCAAGCGATGGACAACGCCGCGCCAGACGCGCCCTTGCCTGAGGCATGGAGGTTCGACGATTCGCTTTCCTCTCTGGATGCCGTCCCCTCGCGCCTGCCCGATTCCGCTCCCACCGGCCGTTTCTGGGCGCTCGTGGGCAGCGGCTATCCCTCGGGAATGATCGCGCGCCATCTGCGGAACGGAGGCGCACAGAATCTGCAGGCCCTCGCGTCCACCTACGACGAGGGATGGAGCATCGGTTATACCCTTGCCGATCCGCCTCTCGTTCCGTTGGAGCTGCCGCTCATCCGGCGGGGCGGTCCGGCCGCGAACGACGAATACGAGCCGGAATATGCCTTCACGGTCGAAGAGATGGAGGCGCTTGCGCCGCGCGCCGCGATGGCGCATGTGCGCGCCGATCGCAGCGAACAGGCGGGCATTCCGAATCCCGATCCCTTCCTTCACGAAGGCATGCTCTTCGCGCACGACGGCCGGCTGCGCGTTCAGACATTGCAGGCGAGAATCGGGCTCGACTTCCTGGGCCGGCATCCCACCGACCATGTGCAGGGCGTGTCGGGAACGAGCCGCGTGGATGGCGAGCTGTATTTCCTCTATCTGCTGAAGCTCATCCAGGAGCGGCCGGAGCTTGCATTCACCGACGCGCTGCTCGAAGCGGTGCGCACGGTCTCGCAGCAGGTCGATCTCTTCGTCGAGGAACCCGAGCTGAACTTCGTGCTGCAGCGCGGCGACACCCTCTATGCGTTGCAGTACTGCGAGCCGCTCGAAAATCGCGTGCACTATCATCCGGCGGTTTCGGAAGAGGAGCCCTCTTCCTTCTGGGCGGTCGCGTCGGAATCGCTCGGCACGGGATCAGAAGGCTGGGCGCCGATTCCGGAAGAGACGCTCGCGGTCTTCATTCCCGGACAGGCTCCGCGATTCCTGCCGCTTCAAGAGCCCGGACCTCTCTTCACGCTCTCGGATGTGCGCGTCACGTACGAGACGGCGCAAGACCTGGACGGAGATGGCCGCCTGACCGGATTCACCGCCTGCGCCGATCCGAATGTCGATCAGGGAACCGGGCAGGTGTGGATCGCGCTCTTCGCCCGAACGGAGACGGGAGAGCGCATTGCGTTCGGAGCGACACGCATCAAGGAGATCGCCGAGTCGCTGCCGGACACCTTGTGCCTGCTGGCGTCCGCGCAGTCGCAGCTTCCCGCATGGCCCGACACGCTGGCGGGCGCGCGATGGGACCTGGAGATCGAGCTGTGGCAGGCGGGAGCCGAGGAACCGGTCACGATCGCGACGGGACAGTCGCATCCGGGAAGCGGTCTCGCGGATCTGCCGGTCGAAGGGCTCGACGAAGATGCGGTGAAGACCTTCGCCTTGTCCCACCTTCAAGTGGAAACGAGCGCCGATCGGGACGAAGACGGCTACGCGACCGCGCTGTCGGTGTGCGCGGATCCCGATGTGACGCCGGGCGGCGCGCGGATCGAATTGCGTCTCCTGGCCATCGATGAAGAGGGAGGCGCATTCGAGATCGGACGCACGGCATCCGCGCGAATCGCCGGCGAGCAATCGGATTCCTTGTGTGTGCGGGCGGAGTCGGGAGATCCGCAGTGGCCGGCGTCACTGGAGCCGCATGCCTGGGACCTGCGCGTCGAAGTGTGGCGAGCGGGCGAGGAAGCGGCGGCATTCGTGACGAGCGGTGCCGAGCATCCCGAGCTTGGAGATCTGCTCGTCGAAGGAATGGAGGAGGATCTGCCCGGCACGCCCACGCTCTCGATTGGATTTCCTCGTCCGAATCCGATCACCGGCGAGTTCTTTGTGCCGATCGAGACACCGCCGGACATCACGCGGGTGAGCGCCGAGATTCTCGACGGCGGCGGGCGGCTCGTCTGGAGCGGGGCGCTGCCGGTGGCGGATGGAGGCGTGCGCTGGTCCGCATTCGAGGAAGGAGCCCAGCTCTCTTCGGGCCTTTATCTGCTGCGCATTTCCGTGGGCGGAAAGACCGAGACGCGCCGTTTCGCGCTCATCCGGCAGAGCGAGTAGCGCCTGGGCTGCGATCGGCGAAGGAACAGCCGCAACGCGTCCACGAGCACCTTGCTAGGCGGGCGGCTTCCAGCGGTTCAGCCGCAGGCTGTTCGACACCACCGTGACGCTCGAGAGGGCCATGGCCGCGGCGGCGAGCGCCGGATGCAGATCGCGGATGATCGCGGGCAACCAGCCCGCGCGATGCAGCACCCCGGCCGCGATGGGAATCAGGGCGACATTGTAGAAGAACGCCCAGAAGAGATTCTGGCGCACGGTGCGCATGGTCGCGCGGGAGAGCGAGATCGCGCGCGCGACGCCGGCCAGATCGCCGCGCACGAGCGTGATCCCGGCCGCGCCGATGGCGACATCCGTGCCGCCGCCGATCGCGATGCCCACATCCGCGCGCGCCAGGGCGGGCGCGTCGTTGATCCCGTCTCCGACCATCGCCACGCGCTCGCCCGCCGCTTGCGCCTCGTGCACCGACTCCTCTTTCTTCTCGGGCGGAACGCTCGCGATCACGCGCTCGATGCCCACGCGCTTCGCGATCGAGCGCGCGGAAGGCTCGCTGTCGCCGGTGAGCATGATCACGGCGAGGTGTTGCGAACGAAGGGCCGCGACCGCCTCGGCCGCGTCCTCCTTCTCGCGATCCGCGATGCCCAGCACTCCCGCGATCGCGCCATCCACCTCGACGATCGCGGCGCTCTTGCCTTGCGCGGCGAGCGCATGAGCGGCATCCGGCGCATGCTCGAACCACGCGGGCTTTCCCACGCGCACGCGATGTCCGCGCACCGATGCGGTGATGCCGAAGCCGGCGGCATCGGCGACATCCTCGGGCTCGAACAGCGTCAGGCCCCGCTCGCGCGCGCCCGCCACGATCGCGCGGGCGATGGGATGCGCGGAGGCGGACTCGGCCGAGGCGGCGAGGGCGAGGGCCGAATCCAAAGCCGATGCGAGCGGGATCCAGTCGGTCAGCACCGGCTTGCCCGTCGTCAGCGTGCCGGTCTTGTCGAGCATGACGGCGGTGAGACGCTCCGCTTTCTCGAGCGCCTCGCTGTTGCGAAAGAGGATCCCCGCGTTCGCGCCGCGCCCCATGCCGACCATGATCGCCGTCGGAGTCGCAAGCCCTAGCGCGCAGGGGCAGGCGATCACGAGGACGGCCACGAGACGAATGAGCGCGGCGACGGGATCGTGGGCGAGCAGCCACCAGAGCGCGAAGGTGAGGAGCGCGATGGCGAGCACGCCGGGCACGAAGAAGGCCGAGACGCGATCGGCGAGGCGTTGAATGGGCGCGCGGCTTCCCTGGGCCGAGCGCACGAGACGAATGATGCGCGCGAGGACGGAATCGGCGCCCACGCGGGTGGCTTGCATCTTGATGCGGCCGGTGAGATTCACCGTACCGCCGAAGACCGGATCGCCGGGCGTCTTGTCGATGGGCAGCGATTCGCCGCTCAGCATGCTCTCGTCGACCGAAGAGCTGCCGCCGCTCACGACGCCGTCGACGGGAATGCTCTCGCCCGGCTTGACGGCGAGAAGATCGCCCGCGTCGATCTCCGCCACCGCGACCTCGCGTTCGGAGCCGTCGGGCTCGAGGCGGTGCGCGCGCGGCGGGGTGAGATCCATGAGGGCGCGAATGGCGCTCGAGGTGCGTCCGCGCGCCCGCGCTTCCAGCACCTTGCCCAGCTTGATGAGCGTGATGATGAGGGCCGAGGTCTCGAAGTACACATGGCCGCCGAGCGAGGGGAAGAGCAGCACGGCCAGCGAATAGCCGTAGGCGGTCGAGGAGCCGAGCGAGACGAGCACATCCATGTTCGCGGAGCCGTTCTTCAGGCTCTTCCACGCCCCGCGATAGAAGCCCCAGCCGGTGTAGAACTGCACCGGAGTGGCGAGCAGCGCGAGGAGCAGATCGAAGCCGCGCGAATGCGCCCAGGATCCGGGCAGGGCGGAATCGCCGAGTAGAGAGAAGTCGCGCCCCATGCTGAGAAGAAAGAGCGGGATGGTGAAGAAGAGCCCGACGAGGAAGGCGCGCCGCTCGCTCGCGTGCTCTTCCCGGCGGGCGCGAACTTCGTCGTCCTCGTCGGTGGGAAGGATCAAGCGATATCCCGCGCGATCGACGGCCGCGGCGAGACCCTGCAGATCCACGATGTCCGCGTCGTATTCGATGGTCGCGGTTTCGGTGGCGAGATTGACTTCGGCGTCCAGCGTGCCGGGTGTCTTCTTGCGAAGGGTGCGCTCGACGGTCGCGACGCAGGCCGCGCAGGTCATGCCGATCACCGGAAGCTCGACCTTGCGCTTGTCCATGCCCTTCCCTCGCGATGCCGCGACCGCTCACTCGAGAACAGGGTATCCAATCTCGGCGAGCAGATCCTTGATCTTCTTCCAGGTCGCCGGAGGCTCCCATTCCACCGTCACGCGTTTCTGGGCGAGATCGGCGGCGACCGCGCGCACGCCGGGCAGCTCCCTCAATTCGCGTTCGATGGTCGAGACGCAATGCGCGCAGCTCATCCCGGGGGTGTGAAAGGACCGCCTCTCCATACCCGCACCTCCATGCAAGGAATCTCCGCGGTCGTGTCCGCGTTCATCAGCTCTTCGCGCTTCCCTCTGCCGCGCGCCCCAGCGCATCGCGACCGGGATGACAAATCTACCGAGGGGAAAAATCAAGGTTCCGAAAGCGGAATGCGAAGGCCGGATGCGCGGATTCGGCGGTGGGGGAAAAGCCGGATCGGCGCGGGTCGCGTCCTCGCATGGCGGGCTGGCAGGCGGCGAGCAGCGCGGCTAGAATGCGGGCCGTCCGAGAGGCCCGGCGCGGATGCGAATGCGGGGGGGCGCCGGCGCGCGATTGCCGGGAATGACCAGAATCCAAGCGGTGGGAGAGCGCATGCTCGACGTCAAGTTCTACGAGGCCTTCGAGGAAGAGGCGGCGCGCCTGCGGGCTCTCCTGCCCAGGCAGATTCGTTCGGCCTTCACCGGAAAGACGATTCAGGAAGAAGGCGATCGCGAGCCGCCCGCGAGATTGATCAGCCTGCGGACGCAATCGCTCATTCCCCCTGCTTGGGTGGCGGCGCGAGCGCCGGCCGTGGCGGGCATTCTCAGCCGCACCACGGGCTACGATCATGTGTTGCGCCAACGCGATGCGCTCGGGTTCGATCTTCCCTGCGGGTATCTGCCCATCTATTGCAGCCGCGCGGTCGCGGAGCAGGCGCTCACCTTGTGGATGGCGCTTCTGCGGCGGCTTCCCCGCCAGATCGAGAATTTCCCGCGCTTCGATCGCAACGGCTTGACCGGCGCCGAATGCGCGGGCAAGACGCTGGTCGTCGTGGGAGTGGGCAACATCGGTTCCGAGATCGCGCGCATCGGACAAGGGCTCGGGATGCGCGTGATCGGCGTCGATCTCGTCCGCAAACATGCCTTCGTCGACTATGCGCCCATCGAAGAGGCCTTGCCGCAGGCGGACATCGTCGTCTCGGCGATGAATCTCACGAAGAGCAATCGCGGGTACTTCAGCGAGGCATGCCTCCAGCGCGCTCCCCGCGGGGCGATCTTCGTGAATGTGGCGCGCGGCGAGCTTTCCCCCGCGGGCGGTTTGCTCGCGCTTCTCGAGCGCGGACATCTGGCGGCGGTCGCGCTCGATGTCTTCGATCACGAGAGCGAGGTCGCCGTCGCGATGCGCACCGGCCGCGCGAGCGACGATCCCGAGACGGCCGCGGTGCTTGCGCTGGCGAGCCGTCCCGATACGATCCTGACGCCGCACAATGCCTTCAATACGGCGGAAGCGGTGGAGCGCAAGGCGAGCCAGAGCGTGGAGCAGGTGGAGAGCTTCCTTCGCACAGGGCGATTCGTCTGGCCGGTGCCCGAGGAGTAGGAACCCGATCCTGTCCTGCCATCGTTCGCGCACGGGGCGCATTCAGCAAGACATTGGCATGAACGCGCGGGCCGGCGCCCCGGCCTAGCACTCTCCTCTTCCCATGCACCTGCGGATGGCCGCGATCAACTGCTCCGGAGGCCCGCTCTTGGTCAGGTAATCGATCCCGCCCGCATCGCGGAGCGCCTGGGCGCGCTCCTCTTCCTCGAACATCGACAACCCGATGATGCGCATGTCCCGGAACTCGTTGGTGATCGCGCGGGTCGCTTCCACGCCGTTCCATTTCGGCATGCTCATGTCCATCAGGATGACATCGGGCAGCAGCTTGCGGGCGAGCAGCACGGCTTCCTGGCCGTCGGCGGCCTGCCCGACGATCTCGATGTCCGGTTCATGGCCAAGCAGCCGGGCGAGACCTTCCCGCATCACGACGTGATCGTCGGCGAGAAGCACGCGAATGGGCGTCCCGATCTTGGGAGAAGCAAGCTCCGTGATGCGCGCGCCGGCCTCCGGGGCCGGCAAGGGAGCGGCATCAGCCGGCCGATGCTGCTCGAGCGGCACGGTCAGCATGAAGCGACTGCCTTGGCCGGGCGCGCTGTGGATCTCGAACATTCCTCCGATCAGATCCAGCCGCTCGCGAATGCTGAAGAGTCCGAATCCGGCTCCCGCTTCGCCCGCCTGCTTGAGCTTGCCCGAGTCAAAGCCCGGCCCCGCGTCGCTGACCGTGATGCGAAGCAGGCCCTCGTCCAGGGTCCGGATATTCAAACCGGCGGATCCGACCTTGGCGTGCTTGACCGCGTTGAACAGCAACTCGCGCACCGATTCGAACAACAGCACCTTCACATCCTCGGCCATGGGCGGCAGATCTTCGTCGTACGACAAGTCGACGAGCAGGCCATGCTTGTCCGTCATCGATCGCGCCAGCCACTCCAGGCCGGGGATCAATCCGCCCTCGTGAAGAATCGGAGGACTCAATTCCGCGGTGAGCGAACGAGAGGATCGGATGGATTCATCGAGCAACTGGGCGACCTCCCGGGTCGCTTCCTGGACGACGGGGTCGGCATGCCGGCCGAGCACCGTCAGGCGGAACTTGGCCCCCACCAGCAATTGCTGCAAGTGATCGTGCAGGACCTTGGCCATCCGCCGCCGCTCGCGCTGCTCGGCCAAGGTCAGTTCGCCGGCCAGCGCGCGGAGCTGCGTGGCCCGGTGGGCCAACTGGTCGTTGGCATCGCGCAGACCGGCCTCGGCTTTACGCCATTCGGTGACGTCGATAGCCATCTCGAGGATCAACGGCGAGCCGTCGACATCCGTGAAGGGATAGTCGTAGGCATCGATCACGCTGCCGTCCGGCCCGTGCAGTTTCCAATGATGCGGCTGCCCCGTCTCCAAGACCCTGTAGGCCTCGCAGAATTCGCAGGGCGCCTTGCGGCCGAAACAGAACTCATGGCACCGCCGGCCCTGCGGCTCGCCGAATCGTTCGCGAAAACTGCGGTTGGCGAAGGGCACGCGGAAATCGGGCGTGATCAGGCACACCATCGCCGGCAGCGTCTCCAGGACCTCGAACAGGCGCTGGCGCTCGATGTGGATCTGCGCCTCGGCCTTCTTGCTCTCGGTGATGTCGATGCCCATTTCGAGGATCATCGTGGTGCCATCGGTGTCGGTGAAGGGGAAGTCGTAGATGTCGTAGTCACGCTGATCGGGGCCGGTCCAGTACCAATGGTGCGGCCGGCCGGTCTTGAGAGGTTTGTAGCTCTCGCAATTTTCGCACGGCTCGTTCCTGTCGAAGAGATACTCGTGGCAGCGCCGGCCTTCGCTCTTTCCGAATCGCGACTCGAAGAAACGGTTCGCGAAGGGCACGCGGTAGTTGGCGTCGAGCAGCAGCACATAGACCGGAAGGGTGTCCAGCACCTTGTAGAGCTGCTGTCGCTCCGCCTGAATCCGAGCCTCGGCCTGCACCCGGCCGGTGATGTCGATATCCATTTCCAGGATGGCAGGCGTTCCGTCGGAAGCGGTGAAGGGATAGTTGTAGATGTCGAACGTCCGGCCGTCGGGGATGGTCCATTGCCAGTGATGCGGTTTGCCTGTCTGAAGAGGCAGGAAGGCCTGGCATTCCTTGCAAGGCTCGTCGCGTCCGAACTGGCCCGCGTGGCAGTGCTTGCCCGCGTTGTCGCCGAGAGCCTCGCGATAGGCCCGATTGGTCCATTCCACCGTGTGGTCGGCGCGAATGATGTCGATCACGACCGGCAGCGTGTCCAATACATCGAGGAGCCGCTTCCGTTCGACTTCGGAGCGCGACTCCGCATGCTTGCTTGCCATGTCATCCGCTCCCGTGAAAGCCAGACCAGCCAGCAGCGGGTCGATCGGGAAATGTGCCCAGCAGAATACCCTGGCCTGGAGCCAGATCTTCCCATACTCGCGCTGAAGGAAGGATCGGGGCAGTTCCTAAGTTGGACACGCCCATGGGCAGGCCGCCCCGGTCTTGGGTCGCGCAGGCATCGGGATTTGCCCGCCAGCGCAGAAAACTCGCCCGCGGACGGGGCTATCCCACCTTCACCGGCTCCGCCACTTGGCGCCGCATGCGGGAAAAGGCCCCCGCGCGCGCGAGCACCCGCGCCGCCTCGATCACCAGCCAGACGCTAAGAACGAGCAGGATGAGCCCGCAAATGCCGGAGACGACGATGTCGGCCTTGACGGCGTTTCCCCCCAGCCAATCGGGGAGAAGCTTCAAGAACGGAACGATCTGCAGCACGAGCGCCATCAAGGTGACGATCAGCATGAAGGCCATCGGTATCAGCGCATACATCGCGCGCCGTCCGGTCTTCAGCAGCCATACCGAGATCGCGAGCAGGGTCAGGCTCGCGAGAAGCTGATTGCTCGTCCCGAAGATCGGCCAGGCGACGAGGTAGCCCTTCTCTTTCGTGGCCATCAAGAATGCGAGGGGAGCGAGCAGCGTGGCGAAGGTCGCGACCGCTCCCCCGAGCAGCGATTTCCAATTGAGGAGTTCCTGCACGATGTAGCGCGCGAGACGCGTGCAGACATCGAGCGTGTCGTAGACGAAGGTGGAGAAGGCGAGCAGCGCGAAGGAGAGGGCGAGCTGATAACTGATGCCCAGGCGCGAGAGGTAGCCAGCGATGCCTTGCGCGAAGATGAAGTTCGGCTCGCCCTTCAAGGCCGGATCGCCCTTCGGCAGCGCCATCACCGTGGCGAGGGCGAGCACGGCGACCAGGCCCTCGAGCAGCATGGCGCCGTAGCCGATCACGCGCGTGTCGGACTCGCGCGAGATCTGCTTCGAGGTCGTGCCCGAGCTCACGATGCCGTGGAATCCCGAGCAGGCCCCGCAGGCAATGGTGATGAAGACGATCGGAAAGAGCAGGCGCCCGTTCTCCAGGCTCTTCAGCCCATCCATGTTGAACGCGGGATAGCGGATGTCGAAGCCGCCGAAGATCGCGCCGATCAAGGCGACGGCCATGGTCAGATACAGGAACCAGCCGCCGAGATAGCCGCGCGGCTGGAGCAGCATCCACATGGGAAGCAGCGAAGCGATGAAGCAGTAGGCGAGGAGCAGCGCCTCCCACGATTTGACCGGCATGGCGAGAAAACTTGCGACGAGCGAGGAGGGCAATTGCGTTCCGGCCCAGATCGAGAAGAGCACGAGCGGCAGGAAGATCGCCGTCACGAGCCCGAGATTCAAGCGCGTGAAGCGCAACAGCAGGCCCATGAAGATGCCCAGGGCGAGATAGAGGATCGAACCCGCCGCTACGCCCGGCCCCGGAGCGCTGTCGGCCGCGACGGTCTTGAAGGTCTGCGCGGTGATGTCGGTGAAGGCGATGATCACATAGACGAGCGCGAACCAGACGAAGATCAGGAAGAGCGCGTGCGAGGTGGGCGACATGTGCGCGCGGACGACTTCCCCGATCGAGGAGGCGCGATGGCGCACGGAAGCGACGAGGCTTGCGAAGTCGTGCACGCCGCCGACGAAGATGGAGCCGAGCAGGATCCACAAGATCGCAGGCACCCAGCCGAACCAGACGCCGGCCAGGATCGGCCCCACGATCGGACCGGCCGCGGCGATGGCGGAGAAATGCTGGCCCAGCAAGAGCTGCGCCTTGGCGGGGACATAGTCGACGCCGTCGTTCACTTCGACCGCCGGGGTCACGCGCGCGTCGTCGAGCTCGAGCCGGCGCGAGAGGAAGCGGCCGTAGGTGACATAGCCCACGCCGAGAATGGCCATGGAGGCGAGGACGATGGGAGCGATCATGCTGAAGGCCTCGCAGAGGTTCAGGGTCGGGCAGGAAAGCCTGCCGGTTCGTCAAAGTGTGCGTTGGTGATACGCCGCCGCGCCTTGGGCGTCAAGGGGGTGGGCGCCGGCCCGGCATTACCCGATTGCGGCACTTCCCTCCATGCCCTAGGCTCCCGCGCCGACATGCAGCGGACGGCCCCGGATTCGGAGGAGCCCTTTGCATCCCGACCAGGTCCCATTGTCATTCTGGATCGGCTTCAATGTGTTCATCGCCTTGATGCTGGTGCTGGACCTCAAGGTCTTCCACCGCAAGGCGCATGTCATCGAAGTCCGCGAAGCGCTCAAGTGGACCGCCTTCTGGGTGGGCCTCGCGATGATCTTCGCGATCGCCCTCTGGCTCCTCAATCCCCGCCTGGCCGCCCGGGGCATCGATCTGGGCACGCGGCCGGCGCTCGAGTTCCTCACCGCCTACCTGATTGAAGAATCGTTGAGCGTCGACAACCTCTTCGTCTTCCTCGTGATCTTCAGCTATTTCCGGATCCCGCCCAAGTACCAGCACAAGGTGCTTTTCTGGGGCATCCTCGGGGCGATCATTATGCGCGCCACCTTCATCCTGGTGGGCACCGCCGTGATCGCGCGCTTCCATTGGGCGATCTACATCTTCGGCGCGTTTCTCGTGTACACCGGCATCAAGTTGGCGTTCGAGAAGGAAAAGGAAATCCATCCCGAGAAGAACCTGATCTTGCGGCTGGCCCGGCGCGTCATGCCCGTCACCTCCGAATTGCACGGCGGGAATTTCAGCGTCTGCATCGATCGCAAGCGGGTGATGACGCCGCTCTTCCTCGTGCTGCTCGTGCTGGAGACGACCGACATTGTCTTCGCCGTCGACTCGATTCCGGCGGTCCTCGCGGTGACGCGCCATCCCTTTCTCGCCTACACCTCGAATCTCTTCGCGGTGCTGGGGCTGCGCTCGATCTTCTTCGCGCTCGCGGGGATGATGCGGATGTTCCACTACCTGGGGCGCGGGTTGGCCTTCATCCTGGTCTTCATCGGGGTGAAGATGCTCATTTCGAACTACTACCACATTCCGATCGGGATCGCGCTCGGAGTGGTGATCGGCACGCTCGCGCTTTCGGTGCTCGCCTCGATCGCCTTTCCGAAGCGGTCGTAGCTCAGGCTTTCGGACGCCGCCGGGCACCGTCCCAAACGCCCGCCATCTTGAGCAGGCGGCGCGAACGGCGCTTGCGTTCGGCGGCCTTTCTGCGCTTCTCCTTGCGCGTTTCCTGGCGATTTCCGACGCGCCCGCGATCGGCGCGATCCGAGCTCGGAACGGGCGCGCACGGTGCAGGATCGGTGGCGTCGTTCGCAGAGGTGCGCACAGGCAAGCCGGCCGCGGTTCCATTCCGGCGCGCGACAAACGGCAACAGGCCGGCGCCCAGCGCGACCACCATCCCGATCACGGTTCCCGGTCCGCCGATTCCGATTTCCGCTCCCAGGTCGCTGGGGCGGATGCGGCCCAGGATCGTGCCATAGCCGGCGGCCAGGCGGATCTGGGTCGCGATCAGTCCGACGATGCCGACGAGCGCGGCGGCCAGCACGATGCCCTGCTTCATCGCCATGCATCGCGCGCGGCCGATGCGCGGGCCGAGCAACGGGAGGCACGGGAAGATCGCCGCGGCGGCGAGAATGGCGATCGCCGCGCCGAAGACGAGCCAGAGCGGCCCGCCGATTTGCGCTCCGGTGCGGGTGATGTGCACGGGGAAGCAGGACAGTTCGCCCCAGGGAAGAAAGAAGCAGACCAGCGCCAAGGCGGCGCCGAAGGGACTGAGGAAGGGACCGAGGAAACGAATCCTAGTGCGCATGGCCCCGTGCCTGACCATTGCCGGCGGCCGCCCACGCGCCCGCTTCGGCCCAGTCACTCGCCTCCGTCGACTCGCTCGCCTGCGGCCCCGTACCGGTTTCGACGGGAAGGACGACCAACGCCGGAGTCTCTTCCTCGTCGCGTTCATCCAAAGGCGTCCGCTCATCGATGAGCGGCATCAAGGCCGGCGCGAGCGAGGCGAGCAGATGAACGGGAAGCGAGCTCGTGAAATTGAAGCGCGCCGCATCGCCTCCCGGAACGAGCGCCGTGAGGATCCCGAAGTGGCGCGGCCCGACGAAGAAGACGAACACCGCCGCGCGCGAGACGACCCGCGAATCGATGAGCGCCCCGCCGCGTCCGTAGGTCTCGTAGCGGTTGTCTCCCGTGCCCGTCTTTCCGCCGACGGTCAGGGTCGTGCCGTTGCGGCGCTTGAAGGCCTTGTTGCAGCGCGACGCGGTGCCGCGTTCCACCACATCGACCAGCGCGCCGCGCAGCGCGCGGGCCACCTCGACCGACATCACGCGCTCGGGTTCGACGGGCCCATAGATGTAATTGGTTTCGAAAGGCGTGTTCTCGGCGAAGCGCAAATACTCCAGGCGCCGCATCGGATAGCGCAGGCCGTCGTTCACGATGATGCCCATCAATTCCGCCAACGCGGCCGGACGGTCGGCGGACGAGCCGATCGCGCTCGCGTAGGAGGGCACGAACGAATCGAACGGATAGCCTAGCCGTTGCCAGGCCTGGTGCACGAGATCGAAGGCGTCCTCTTCGATCATCATGCGAATGCGTTTGTTCTGTTTCGACTTGCTGCTGGAAGTGAACAGCCAGCGATAGGCTTCCTGCCGGGCGGTCGCGCTCGCTTCGAGGGTCTCCTTCCAGGAAGGCTGGGGGTGATCCTGCAGATAGGCGACCAGCCAGAGCTCCATGGGGTCGATGCGCAGGATGTAGGCGCGATCCTGCAGGTCGTAGGCGTCGGGCCCGTAGGCCGCGTAGAGCTCCTCCACGGCCGCCTCTTCCATCGCCTCGGGCGAGGCGTGCGCGGTGAGGAAGCCGCGCAGCTCCTCGGCGCTCGCCTGAGGATGCATGGAGCGGAAGAGGGTCGTCAGCCGCTTCACGCTGGGACTGCGCTTCGCGAGCATCTCCATCGCCTCAGCGGGCGTCTTCTTCGAATACTTGCTGTAGAACTTGGAGAGGTACTGGCTCGCCTCCTTGTCGGCGAAACGGGCGAGATACTCCTGCCGGCGCGGGTCGTCCCGCTCCTCGAAGAGCTGCGGGCTGTTGCCGGGCAATTCCTGCTGATAGTAGCGAACGATGTCGCGCATCAACCGGATGAAGACCAGATTGACCGAATGGCGCAGACCTTCCTGCACCGTCAGGATCTTGCCGGTATCGTCGGGATCGAAGTTCTGGAAATAGTGCAGGCCGCCGCCGGTGAAGAACGGCTCGGGAGTGGAGGAGTAGCGCCGGTTGAGCGCTCCCTTGAGCATCGCCGCCAAGGTCGTGTCGGAAGCGGTCGCCATGTATCCCAGCGCCCAGCGGCGGATGGGATCTTCCGCCTGCCCTTCGGCGTGCTTGAGCTCCGCCCGCGTGCGGCCGGCGTGAGCGCGATGCAGATCGGCGACGATCTCGAGGTAATTGGCGAGCGTGCGCAGCTTGGCCGACGAGCCGAGATCGAGCTTCGCTCCCAGGCTGATGTCGAGCGGCTGGTCGTAGTTCTCCACTTGCATGCGGAGGAGATTGCCGCGCGGGGTCGCCTCGTACAGGGTGAGCGAGTAGATCACCTTGCTGATGTCGCCCGCCCCGAGCAGATGCTTGCCCCACAAGTGCAGGGAATCGATCACGGCGCGCTCGTCCATGCGGCCGATGATATCGGTCAGGCGCCGCTGGGTGGCCGCATCCAGGGTCGTTCCCGCGGTCAGATCGATGCGATCGAGGTCGTAGAGCTGATCGAGCTGCAGCAGCGAGAGCAGCTGCGTGCGCACCGCGTTGGTCGCCTTCTGCGCGATGTACGACGGCCGGGGCAGCGTCGCGGGAGCGCGCCGGAAGACGAGCGGAATGCGCACCGCCCGCGCGCTCAGCTCCTCGGGGATCACGCCTTCGCGCGCCATGATCCGCAGATAGCTGTTCGTTTCGCCTTCGAGCAGATCCGGATTGGTGGAGAGATAGGTGTACGGCCGGCGGTGCGCGACCAGCAACCCGACCACCTTCTTGTACGCCTCGGCGCGTTCCGCATCGCCGGCATTGCGCTCGTCGATGCCGCCCACCAACTGGTTCACGCGCTCGAAGTCTTCGTTGAACCAGGCCCACAATCCGTCGCCGAGCCCGATCACTTCCCCGTAGCGCGGAATCGCGGAGAGCGGGACGGCGTTGATGTAGTCGAGCACGATTTGCCGGCGGGCGTCCATCGTCTCGCGTCCCTGGGAGTAGGCGCGCAAGCTGGCCGAGAGGATCTGCTTCGCCTTTTCGCGCGGCGAGGCGGTGAAGCCTCCGGGCGAGTGCAGGAACTTCTCGAGTTGGGTGGCGAGCGTGCTCCCGCCGCTCTGATCGTCGCTCACATGCAAGCTCGTCAAGGCCAGCTCGCCCATCGCCTTGGCCAGGCGGTCCCATTCGAGGGCGGGATTGCGATATTGATGCTCGCTCTTGAGCAGTTCGCGGTTCTCGATGAAAAGCAGGCTTTGAACGATCAGCGGAGGAATGGATTCGAAATCGGGATAGACGCGCTGCGGATACGCGGCCGCGTAGAGCGGCTGGTTCTGCCGGTCGAGCAGGGTAAGGCCCGAGCGCGCCTTCTTCGGATACACCGGATAGCAGCCGAAGTCGACCGTGCGCAGCAGCCAGGGCGACCAACGCGCCTGCGAGGAGATGACGAAGCCTCGCTCTTCCAGCGAGGGCCCGACTTTGGGAAGCATGGTGAAGCCGTGGCGCAAGTCGAACGGCCCCGCTTCCGGAAAGCGTATGCTGTCGCTCGCTCCGGGCGCGGGGCGGAAGTCGAGCCGGGAAGCGACCCATGTGAAGAGCAGGGATTGCAGCGCTGAGGAGCGCGCTTCCCACCAGATCCCTGCGCCGATGAGAACGAGGAGAACCAGTCCGATCACCCTGCGCCTCAGCCAACCCGCAGGATGCGGACCCTTGAGACTCATCGTTATTCCGTCGCACCTCCCGAGTGGGACTCGACCCCTTCGGCTGCAAGTATCGGACGGGCGGACTGCCGCTTGAGACATCCCCGACCGGCCGCGCGCCAGCCAAGCGGTGGCCTTAACTGATAGAGAGTGATCCATTTCCGCGCGTCTGCGCAAGAGGAATAGCGCCGGGGGGCGCCTGCGCGGGCCGCCCGGCTATGCCCTTTCCCGGTCCTGGGCCGCCAAGTGTCTGCCTGCCCGGAAATTGTCGTGTCGGTTTTGCGTGCGGTAGGATGCCCTCGCGCGCCCGGCGCCGGTATCATCGCAAGGCATGGATTCGCTCGCACACCGGGCGCCGGTACCATGCGCCGGGCATCGGTACTATTTCGGTATTATTAATGGTCGCCGGTCATGGATCTTCCCCGGATCCGGATCGTTCTCGAAAAGGCAGAAAAGCCTCGGGCGCACGGCAGTTCCGGCGGCCGACCATGGAGGGCCTGGGCAACCGATGGATCCGTCGTACGATCGCTTGACCGCCTTGCTGGGCGAGATGAAGAGCGTGCTGGTCGCCTTCTCCGGCGGGGTGGACAGCACGCTCTTGCTGGCGGCGGCCCGCGACGCGTTGGGAGAGAATGTTCTCGCGGTGACCGCGTCGTCTCCGACCTATTCCGAGGGCGAGCGGGCACGGGCGATCGACCTTGCCGCTCGCCTGGGCGCCCGGCATCGAATCATCGAGACCGCCGAATTCGACGATCCCGCGTTTCGCGCGAATCCGCCCGAGCGCTGCTATCACTGCAAGCGCGCGCTGTTCGCCGAGCTTTGCGCCCTCGCCGAGCGCGAAGGATTGGCCTTCGTGATCGACGGCGAGAACGCGGACGATCGCCAGGACTATCGGCCGGGATCGCGAGCCGCGCGCGAACTGGACGTGCGCTCGCCGCTCGCCGAGCTGCATCTCTCCAAGGATGCGATCCGCCGCCTGGCGCGCGATCGCGGCCTGCCGAACTGGAACGATCCCGCCTGCGCCTGCCTGGCGTCGCGCATTCCGTATGGCGAGGAGATCGATCCGCGGCGTCTCGCCCGGATCGCGGCCGCCGAGACGGCCATTCGCGCGCTCGGTTTTCGCGTGGTGCGCGTGCGCGACCACGGCCCGCTCGCGCGGGTGGAGATTGGAGCTGACGAAATGGCGGCGGCGCTCGACCCGCGCATGTGCGATGCGATCGCGGCCGCGTGTCGCGAGCAAGGTTTCCTATACGCGACGCTCGATCTCGAAGGCTATCGCACCGGCTCGATGAACGCGTCCTTGTCGGCGGAAGAGCGGGAGAGCGGCGCGGAGCACGAACCGGATGGGCCCGATCGCTGATATGTCAAGCAAGAGCGAAACCCGCGGACCAGTGGTCGTGGCGATGAGCGGCGGCGTCGACAGCAGCGTGGCCGCCGCGCTGCTCCTCGAAGCGGGCCACCAGGTCATCGGAGTCACGCTGCAGCTTCAGTCGTGCGAAACGATGCCCGGCCGCGCGCGCTCCTGTTGCGGATGGGACGCGCAGACGCGCGCCCGCGCGGTGGCGGGTCGTTTGAGCATCCCTCACTATGTGCTTCCCTGCGCGAGCGAGTTCGAGGAGCGCGTGCTGCGTCCGGCCTGGGAGGAATACGCGCGCGGGCGCACGCCGAGCCCCTGCTTTCTCTGCAACGAGCGCGTGAAGTTCGGGATGCTCCTCGCCTTCGCGCGCACGCTCGGTTGCGCGAGGATCGCGACGGGCCATTACGCGCGCGTGGAGCTCGACGGCCACGCGCGGCCCGCGCTGATTCGCGGCCGCGATCGCGCCAAGGACCAAAGCTACTTCCTGGCGGGATTGAGCGCCGAGCAACTTGGCGCCGTGATCTTCCCCCTCGGCTCCTGGACCAAGCCCGAAGTGCGCGCGAAGGCCTTGGGCATGGGCCTTCCGGGAGCGGATGCGCCCGAGAGCCAGGATGCCTGCCTCGTGCCGGAAGGCCAGTCGTTCGCGGAAGCGCTGCGCATTCGCTTTGGCGGCGAAGCAAGGCGCGGACAGATGATCGCGGACGAAGGCCAATCGTTGGGAATGCACGAAGGGATCCATCACTTCACGATCGGCCAGCGGCGCGGGCTCGCCGTCGAGACTTCCGGACGCGTGTGGGTGGAGCGCATCGATGAAGCCACGGGAGAAGTGCGTGTGACCTCCGATGAAGCGCGTCTCTACTCGACCATCTTCACCGTTGCCGGTGTGGCCTGGATCAATGATCCGCCTCGCGCATCGATCGATTGCCTGGTGCAAGCCCGCTACCGCGCCGCAACGGTCCCGTGCCGGGTGGAGATGGAGGAGCGGCATGGCGCGGATGCGTGCACAGAAAGTCGCCCAGGCGGTCACGATCGCGTGCGCGTGCTATTGCGCGAACCGATGCGCGCGATCGCGCCGGGGCAGGCGGCGGTCTTCTACGACGGCGAGCGCGCGCTCGGACGGGGCTGGATCGCGAGCCTGGAAGAAGCGGGCGGGAAGTAGGCCGGGGCCGCCAGCATCTGCTCGATCGCCCTCTCGCGGCCTGCACGGACTTGTTGTGCGTCATCATCGCGGCGCCTGCACGAATTCGCCGCCGTCGTCATCTCTTCGCCCGCGTCATTCCCCTTTTCGTCCCCACGATGAGAAGGATGCTCGACAACGCGGCGAAGCCCGCTCCCATCGTGAATGCCGCGGTCGATCCGTACGCTTTCCAGATCCAACCGAAGAGCAGACTGGCCGGCAAGGCGCCCAGCCCGACGGCCAGGTTGTAGAAGCCGAAGAGCCGCCCGCGATGCGTGGAAGGAGAAAGATCCGCGATCCACGCCTTCTCCGCCGGCTCGCTCAAACCAAAGAAGATGCCGTAGGCGAGAAACACGGGGACGAGGGCGGTCGGCGACTGGATCCAACCGAAGGCGAGATAGATGAGCGCGTAGAAAGCCCATCCGGAGAGAACGAGCGTGCGGCGGCCGGCGCGATCCGACAGCGCGCCTCCGAAGTAGGTCGAGACCATGCGCACGAGGTTGTGAAAGGCCCAGAGGAGCGCGATCGATGAAGTGGAGTGGCCCGCCTCGCCCAGACGAAGGAGGAGGAAGGCATCCGTCGAATTGCCGAGCGTGAAGAGAAGCACGGCGACGAGCAGCGCCCCAATCTCGCGCCGGGTACCCTTCTCAACCGGCAAATGGGGCAAGGGCATCGCGGGGGGAAAACCGCGATCCGGAGGCGTGCTTGGGGGCGGCGCTGCGCGCGAGGACGAAGGCGCGCCCGAGGATGAGGCGGCGCCCGGGGATGAGGCCGCACTCGGGGACGAAGGCGCGGCGGGCGCAGGCTTCGGCGTGCGCGCTCGGGGCTCGTGCACGAAGGCGAGGATCACGATGATGACGAGCGCGGCGGGAATGGCGGCCAGGAAGAAGATGTGGGGGAGAGTCATGCCGGGAATGAGGAGCAATCCCGCCGCGGCGAGCGGGCCCGCGACGGCTCCCGCATGATCCATGGCGCGATGGAGCCCGTAGGCCGCTCCCCGCTGACGCGGGTCGGTCACATCGGCGATGAGCGCGTCGCGCGGCGAAGTGCGCAGCCCTTTGCCCACGCGGTCGAGAAAGCGGAGCGCGAGCACGAACGGCCAGGAGAGGGCGAGACCGATGAGCGGACGCACGAGCCCGGCGAGGCCGTAGCCGGCCACCAGAAATGGCTTCCTCCGGTGCACACGATCCGTCCAATAGCCGGAAACGAGCTTCAGCAGGGAAGCGGTCGATTCGGCGACGCCTTCGATCAAGCCGATGGCGACCGCGCTCGCTCCGAGCATGGCCGTCAAGAAGGCGGGAAGCAGCGGATAGATCATCTCGCTCGAGAAATCGGTGAGGAAGCTGACGACGCCCACGGCGATGACGGCGCGCGGAAGATTTGCGCCGGGCCAGAGAAATCGCCTGCGAGAACGGGCGCCGTCGGGCGGGCGCGCCGATGCCGAAAGCCTGGAAGAGCCGGGGGCGTTCATGGAAGGGAAAGCCAGCGCTCCAGGTCGGTGCACATGCGGGCGAGGCCGTGGAGCGATGCGGCGGGCCCGTCGAGCGAATCCATGCCGTGCGTGGTGCGTTCGAGGGAGACCTCCGTGACCTCGCGAAACGCGGGCAACACGGTGTTCCACGCGGCCTCGTCACGCGCCTCGTCGGGAGCGCAGCGGACGGCGAAGAGCCGCCAAGGACGCGAGCGCGCATCGGCAGGCGACGAAGATTGCGCGAACAGTGCCGCGATGCGCGCCTCGACCGGCGTGAGCAGCACCAGATCGGTCTCCATGGACGCGCGGTGGTCGAGGGCGAGCCGGACCGCGAGGATGCTGCCCAGGGATTTTCCCGCGATCAGGAACCGCTTGCCGCGGGGGCCGCGATCGCGAAAGGAATCCGCGCGACCGACGAGATGAAGATACGCCGCCTCGGCCTCGGCCAGCGCCTGCGTCCGGCTCGCCTCCGAATAGGGCTCGCCCGCGAGGAAGTAGCGGTAATCGATCGCGAGCGTGTCGAAGCCTGCGCGCAGCAGCGTCTCTCGCGAGAAATGCATGCCCGGCGCTTGCGAAGAGTAGTAGGCGCCGGGGAGGAGGAGCGCGGTACCGCGCGTCACTTCCGGATTCGCGGCGGGCCCCGCGTCCGCTTCCTGGAAGAGATTGCGAACGGGGCGCCCCTGGCATTGGATCTTGAGTGGGATCACGGTTCCCTCGAGGCTCCTTCGAAAGGAAACGATCCTCCGCGTTCGCGTGGCCGCGTGCGATTGTTCACCAGAACGGCGCGATCTCGGGGCGAATCCCATGACGACCGCGGCTGCCATTCTAGCGCAGCAATCTGGTCGCCACACCTCTCGGTTTCCGGATCGGCCGGTTCCCGGTACTTCCAGGAAATTCCGTACAGTGGGCTACGGAATATCTGGACGCTGCCGTAGGAGGATCAGTCTGCTTCCGATGGCCAATCGCCTCCTCCAATCGAGTGAACGGTGTTGATGGAGGTAGGGTAGAGGCTTGCGGAAAGTAGCACGAAAATGCTACCCTGGTCAGGGTCCCACCGGGGCAGAAGGGGAGGAACCATGACTCGAAAAGTTCTTCTGAGGCGGGTTGGCGGATCGATAGGCGCAACGCTGCCGAAGGACATGGCGGAGCGTCTGCACTTGACGGTTGGAGATCAGGTTCTCGCGATCGAGACGGATCGCGGCATCTTGTTGACGCCGTACGATCCGGCGACCGAGCGAGCTCTGGCAATTGCCGCCAAGGCGGCTCGCAAGTATCGCAACGCGTTGCGGGAATTGGCGAAGTAGTGCATGAAACGCCGAGAGCCGATTTGGGTGGATCGGGTCGTAGTGAACGCGGTGCACGCGGACACGCTGCGGGCGCACGGAGGCTTGCCCGGCGTTCGCGATGAAAACGCGTTGGAATCGGCGCTCGCGCGTCCCAAGCAACGTTTGGCGTATGGCCGCCGGGCGGATGTGGCCAGACTGGCGGCATGCTATGGATTCGGATTGGCTCGCAATCCCTTTCGAGACGGAAACAAGCGAGTCGCGTTTCTGGTGATGGTCGTGTTCCTGGAACTCAACGGCTACGAGCTCGAGGTGACCGAAGCGGAAGTCGTAACCCTAATGGTCCGGCTCTCGGCCGGCTTGGTGGCGGAAGCCTCTCTGGCCGGCTGGTTGCGGCGTCATAGTAGACGACTCACATAGGTCCCGTCCGTCCGGCGTATCGATATCCCTCAGCCCTCCGCCTTCCGCATCGGCTTGACCAGCAGGATCACTCCCGCCGCCAGGAGGCAGAGCACGCCGGAGATCACGAAGGCGCGTAGATAGCTGCCCGCGTCGCAGTATTGCTGGACGAGCTTGCCCGCCTTGTCGACGCCCTCGTAGCACACCTTCTGCGCGACGGTCATCAACTTGGGCGCGAGCCACGGGCCGAAGAGCCCGCCCGCGCCGTAGGCCGAGAACATCCAGCCGTAGTTCGCACCGACATTGCGCGTGCCGAAGTAATCGGCCGTGACCGCGGGGAAGAGGGCCAGGAATCCGCCGAAGGTGAAGCCGACCGCGCCGACGCCCATCAGGTAGAGCGGGTACTTCGAGAGCCAGTTCAACGCGAACATCGCCACGGCGGCCGCGCAGAACATGATGAGCAGCGTCTTCTTGCGGCCGATCGAGTCGGAGATGCGGCCCCAGATGATGCGCCCCGCCGCGTTCAGGATCGCGACCACGATGACCGCGGTCGCGCCCGCGGAAACGATGCTGTCGTAGGTCGACTTGGGAACCACCGCGGTCGTGCGCGCGACTTCCAGCAGCGGGAAGGACTGCCACACATTGGTCGTGTTCATGATCACCATCAGGCCGGCCGTGCAGCCCGCGAAATAGGTGAGCCACAGGAGCCAGAACTGCGGGGTCGCGAGCATCTGTTGCCAGGTGAAGTCGGTGCGCACCGCGCTCGCTCCGGCAGCGGGCGCGGGGGGATTCCAGCCGGTGGGCTTCCATCCGGCGGGAGGATTGCGCATGAGTTGCGCGCCGATCACGACGGCGATGAAGAAGATGATGCCCAGATACAGGAAGGTGCTCATCACGCCCTGCGAGGCGATGAGCGATTTCGCGACGGGGGTGAAGACGAGGCCGCCCGCGCCGAAGCCAGCAACGGCGAGGCCGGTGATGAGACCGCGCTTGTCGGGGAACCACTTCACGCAGGTGGCGATGGGGCAGACATAGGCGGCGCCGATGCCGATGCCGCCGAGAATGCTGAAGCCGAGGACGAAGGTGAAGAGACTCGAAGCGAAGCGCGCGAAGATGAGACCCACGCCGAGGATGATTCCGCCCAGCGTGGCAACGGTGCGCGGGCCGATCTTGTCCTGCACGCGGCCGAAGAAGATCATCGAGAGCGCGAAGAAGGCGAGAACCAACTGGGAAGGCAACGCGAGATCGGTCGCGCTCCACTGCGGAAAGACGCCCTTCAATCCCGGCTTGAACACGCTGTAGATGTAGATCGCACCGAGGCTGACCTGGATCAGCAGTGCCCCGACGACCACCAGCCAGCGATTCATGACCTTGGCGTTTCCCGAAGCCGACACCTCACGCTCCATCACCATTCCTCCTCGCGTGCGTATCGCCCGCCCGCGCCCGCGCCGCCGACCCGCGCCCCGTGGCCCCGTCAGGCCGTAGAGCATGCGCATTCCAAAAAAAGAGAAGGAGAGGGCCGTAGGGGCCGCCCTCTCCTTCTTTGTCACTTCATCCGCGCCTCGATCGGCCTGACGCGGCCGATTACTTGTCCTTCAGATCGACCAGCTTGTCGACCACGGAAGGATCGGCGAGCGTGGTCGTGTCGCCGATCTCCTTGAACTCGCCCGAAGCGATCTTGCGCAGGATGCGGCGCATGATCTTGCCCGAGCGGGTCTTCGGCAGGCCGGGCGCCCAGTGGATCACATCGGGAGCGGCGATGGGGCCGATCTCCTTGCGCACGTGCGCCTGGAGTTCCTTCTTCAACTCGTTGGTGTACTCTTCGCCGACGTTCAGAGTCACATACGCGTAGATCCCCTCGCCCTTGATCGGGTGGGGGAAGCCGACCACCGCCGCCTCGGCGACCTTGGGGTGCGAGACGAGCGCGCTCTCGACTTCGGCGGTGCCCATGCGATGCCCGGAGACATTGATGACATCGTCCACGCGTCCGGTGATCCAGTAGTAGCCGTCCTCGTCGCGCCGGCAGCCGTCGCCGGTGAAATAGAGGCCGGGGAACGCGCTGAAGTAGGTTTCCTTGAAGCGCTGATGCTGTCCGTAGACCGTGCGCATCATGCCGGGCCAGGGAGACTTGATCGTGAGAATGCCCGCGCAGGGCCCCTCGAGCACCTTGCCCTGGTCGTTCACGACGACCGGCTCGCAGCCGAAGTAGGGCAGCGTGGCCGAGCCGGGCTTTAGCGGATGCGATCCCGGAAGCGGCGTGATCAGGATCCCGCCCGTCTCCGTCTGCCACCAGGTGTCGACGATTGGGCAACGCTTCTCGCCGACGACGTCGTAGTACCAGCGCCAGGCCTCGGGGTTGATCGGCTCGCCGACGGTGCCGAGGAGGCGCAGCGACTTGCGGCTGCGCTTCTGCACGTGCTCGTTGCCCTGCGCGGCGATCGCGCGGATGGCGGTGGGAGCGGTGTAGAAGATCGTGACCTTGTACTTGTCGACGACATCCCAGAAGCGGCCGGCATCGGGATAGGTGGGGATGCCTTCGAACATGACCGAGGTCGCGCCGGCGCACAGCGGGCCGTAGACGATGTAGGAATGCCCGGTGACCCAGCCGATGTCGGCGGTGCACCAGAAGATGTCGTCGTCATGGTAATCGAAGATGTACTTGAAGCTGTGCGTGACATAGATCATGTAGCCGGCGGTCGTGTGCAACACGCCCTTCGGCTTGCCGGTGGACCCGGAAGTGTAGAGGACGAAGAGCGGATCCTCGGCGTCCACCCACTCGACCGGGCAGTCGGCGGAGGCCTTGGCCATCTCCTCGTGCCACCAACTGTCGCGGCCGGCCTGCATGGGGACCTTCACGCTGTCGACGCGATTGGTCACGATGCAGTTCTCGACCGTGACGCCCTTGCTGGCCGCGAGCTGCATCGCGCGGTCGGCATTGTCCTTCAAGGGCACGGCCTTCGCGCCGCGATACACCGCGTTGGTCGTGATCAGGAAGCGGCACTGCGAATCGAGAATGCGGTCGGCGAGCGAGTCGGCGCTGAAGCCGCCGAAGACGATCGAATGCACGGCGCCGATGCGCGCGCAGGCGAGCATCGCGATGGGCAGCTCGAGCACCATCGGCATGTAGATGGAGACGCGGTCGCCCTTCTTGACGCCCTTGGACCTGAGGACATTCGCGAACTTGCAGACTTCCGTGTGCAGTTCCTTGTAGGTGACCGTGCGATCCTCGCCCGGGTTGTTGCCTTCCCAGAAGTAGGCGACCCGGCCGCCGCGCGTGGCGAGGTGACGGTCGAGGGCGTTGTAGCACAGATTGGTCTTGCCGCCCTTGAACCATTCGATGCGGATGTCCTTGTCGAAGTCCCAGCGAAGAACCCGGTCCCACTTCTTTTCCCAATGGAACTCCTGGGCGGCATCGCCCCAGAATCCCTCCGGGTCCTTGATGGAGCGCTCGTACATCGTGCGGTACTGATCCAGGCTCTTGACCCAGGCCTTCGCGCTGAATTCCGGCTTGGGCGGGTAGACATCTCCGGTTTTGACTTCGCTCATGTGACAAGCCTCCTCAAAGGTTCCTGGTCCTGGCGGTCCGCGCGCCGGGCGGTATTCGACGCATGGGCCAGGCGAATCCTCCGAGAATTCGCGCCCGGCCCTTGCCGCCCGGCCGTGTCGAAATCGGAAGCGTGCGCGGAGACGCGCGAACCGATCGCACGATGGCGCCAGTCGCTGCCTGCACTTGGCCGACGGTTCGGCACGCAAAAAACAAGACGGAAAGAGTAGCCGACGGGAGGGGAACGGGTCAACCGTGAAGCAGGCCGCCGGAAGGGCTTCCGGAGGCCCGCGGAACCTGCATCCCAAGCGGCTGCGCTTGTGGGGCGGGCGGGAATGGCCTAATACCGGAAGGCGCGATTGCGAAGGCCGGCATGCGAAGCTGATCGGCCCGTACCGGCATGGGCCAGGTTCAGGGGATGGCCGGCCGTAGTGGAAGGAGAAGCCATGAGCGCGAGACCGCGATGGAGCGGGATCCTGAAACTGGGCGAGCGCGAGGTGAAAGTCGAGATCGGAATGCTCGGCGCGCAGGCGGACGGCTCCGCGCTGGTGAGATCAGGGAGGGAAGTCCTGCTCGTGACGGCCGTGGGGGCGAGCGATGGTTTGGCGGGCCGCGACTTCTTTCCTCTCACCGTCGAATACCGCGAACGGCTCGCAGGCTCAGGCCGCATTCCGGGAAGCTTCTTTCGCCGCGAGACGCGTTCGGGCACCGGCGAGATCCTGACCTCGCGGCTCATCGATCGCAGCTTGCGCCCGCTCTTCCCGCACGAGTTTCGCGGCGAGACGCAAGTGATGGCGACGCTTCACAGCTTCGACGAGGAAGGCGATCCCCAGGCGCTTGCGATCACCGCGGCGTCGATGGCGGTGCACATCTCCGATCTGCCGTGGAAGGGTCCCGTGGCGGGCATGCGCGTGGCGATCGTGGACGGAGCGATCCGGCTCTTTCCCAGCGTTTCGGAGCGAAAGGCGGCCACGCTCGATCTGCTCGTTTCCGTCGGGCGCGCGGGATTGATCATGGTGGAAGGGCGCGCCTGCGAGACGCCCGAGGCCGATGTCCTGCGCGCATTGGAGGCGGCGCAAACGGGCGCGGAGGGGATTCTCGCGCTTCAGGAGCGCATGCGCGGCGAGGCGGGCGCTCACAAGCGCGCGTTGCGCGAGCCGGTCGCGATCCCCGGCATGATCGAGATCCTGGAAGCGTCCCTCGGTTCGCGATTCGATCCCTTGTACACGGCAGAGGACAAGATCACGCGGCATCTGCAAATGAGCGAAATGGTCGAGGAGGCGGTCGGCGCGTGGCACGCCGGGCGCGACGCCGAAGCGCAGAAGTTACCGGATGCGAGCGGCGGGAAAGGGCAAGCGAGAGGGAAAGAGGAGGAGGAAGGGAAAGGGCAAGAGAACGAGAACGAGGCCATCGCGCCCGAAGCCGCGGAGAAGATCGCCCGGGAAGCCGCGGAGAAAATCCTGCAGCGCGAGATCCGTGCGCGCGCGTTGCAGGGTCGAAGGCTGGACGGGCGCGGGCCGGCGGTCATCCGTCCGATTTCCGGAGAGGTCGATTTTCTGCCCGCCGCGCACGGCTCGAGCCTGTTCACGCGCGGCGAGACGCAGGCGCTCGTCACCTGCACGCTCGGGCGCCGGCAGGACGAGCAGCTCGTCGAGGACGCCGCGGGCGTCCATCACGAGCGCTTCCTTCTGCACTACAACTTCCCGCCCTATTCGGTGGGCGAAGTGCGGCCACTGCGCGGGCCCGGCCGCCGGGAGGTGGGGCACGGCAATCTCGCGCGGATGGCGCTCGAGCCCGTTCTGCCGGCGGGGGAGGACTTCCCGTATACGATTCGGATCGAATCGGAGATCACTTCGTCGAACGGCTCGTCTTCGATGGCGACCGTGTGCGGCGGCACGCTCGCCTTGATGGACGCGGGCGTCGCCTTGCGCAGCCCGGTGGCGGGAATCGCGATGGGGCTCATCGTCGAGGGAGAGCGCCGCGTGATCCTCTCCGACATCCTGGGCGATGAAGATCATCTGGGCGACATGGACTTCAAGGTGGCGGGGACGAGCGCGGGCGTGACCGCGCTGCAGCTCGACAACAAGATCGGCAGCCTTCCGCGCGAGATCCTCGCCGAAGCGCTGGAGCAGGCGCGCGCGGGGCGCATGCACATTCTCGAGCGCATGGCTGCCATTTGCCCGCGCACACGGGAGACGATTTCGCCGCGCGCTCCGCAGGTGCTGCTGCGCCACATCCGTCCGGCTCGCGTGCGCGATCTCATCGGCCCGGGCGGGCGGCACATTCAAGGGATCCAGCAGGGCACGGGCGTGCAGATCGACGTCGACGATGCGGGCCGCGTGCTCATCTACGGCAAGACGCGGGCGGCGATCCAGGAAGCGGCGCGACAGGTGCGCCACTTCACGGGCGAACCGCAGGCCGGACGCTTCTATCGCGGGCGGGTCTCCGGAGTGATGGACTTCGGCGTCTTCGTGGAGCTCTTTCAAGGCATCGAAGGGCTCGTGCCCCGGGCGGAATTCGACAACGACAGCGCGCGGCCCGCGATGGGCGATGAGATCGTGGTCAAGGTGCTGGGCGTCAATCGCGAGGGCAAGCTTCAACTGTCGCGCAGGGCGGCGCTGTCGGTGCCCGAGGCAGAGATCGAGGAATAGCGGGGGGGTTCAGCAAGGATCACGGTGGCCTTCGTGCCCGCCGGCGAACCGGTGCGCACGAGAGGCGAATGGCCGTCCTGGATTCCCCCTCACATCCGGGCTTTTGCTTCTTCCTTGCCCAAGATCACGAGCCGTCCCGTCTCCTGCCCGTAGGCCCGCATCAATTCCCGAAGTGCCGAATACGCGGCTGGATCGAAGCGTTCGCCCGCGAGTGTCAACTCGCGCAGGATGGCTACGCATCGCCGTGCGCCTGAAGCTCCGGAGGAGTCCGGCTCACGGGGGACGAGCGAAGCATCGGCCGTCATCGTGAACGAGCCCGCCGCGTTGGCGACATTCGCGGAGGCGGGGCAATACTCGAGCGAACATCCGTCGGGCAGAACGACGCGATAGGAAATCGTCTCGTGAATGCGGCCCGGGAGGCACAACGGGGTCGTGCGCTCGGATCGTTGAAGCCGGAACGGGGCGAGCATGCTCGTCACGCTCTCCGGGCCGTCGGGCAACAGGAGACGCGTGCGGCCGTCGGTGTCGCGCGGCAGCTTGTCCACTCGGAATGAGAAGCGGATGCTTGCCGCGCCCGGTCCGATCGACTGCGTTTCGCAGGATGTCACGGTCGCTCCGGAAAGAATCCGGTTCGCATAGCTCGAGGCGATCTCGCTCACATCTCCCGGCCGCCCGGAAGGGCAGAGGATCCCGCTGATGGAGAGATCGACCACTCCGGCCAGCGCGTCCTCGTCCTCCGGATACAGCGACACCATGACGGTCGCGTCGCCACGCATGCCGTCGGCGGAAGAAGGCGTGCTCCATTCGCCGGCCCGCACACGATCGTAGGGCAACGAGGTCAGCCCATCGGAGAAGGAAGCCGCCGCGTCTTCCTCGCGCTCGCCTGAATCGCGCGCCTCGCTCACGAAGAGCAAGGGGCGGTCGCGCCAGTCGAGCGGGCATTCCAGAGGATCGGGCGACAACGGATCGAGAAGCGGCGGCCGTTCGCTCGAGCCGAAATCAGGCTCGAGATAGACGCGCGCGAATTGCGCGAACATCGGGATCTCCCGCGCGGGTTCCGGAGCGGAGGGGCACAGCGCGAAGCGCGCGGGAATGCCCGCCTGCTCGAGCAAGGCGAGCGCGAGCGCGGCGCGATCGAACACGCTGCCGCAGGAGGTGGCGAAGGTCCGCCCGGCGGGACGCGGTGCGCGATAGCGTTCGAACGCGGCCCCCGATGTCCCGCGAACGAAGTGCGAAGTGAGATCGACCACGGCGCGGGCGCGGTCGCGCAGCGTGAGCACATCCGGCTTGCGGAGCATCTTCTCCACCCACGCGGTCAGCGAGAAATCCGAGCCCGCGGTGGCGGCGCGGAAATCGCTCTCCGCGCGCTCGGCGAGCGCCTCCCAGCTCGCGCAGGTGCTGAAGAGCAGACGCGGGCGCGTGAGGCAGCCGTTGCAGCCGTCATCGCTTTCGCGCACGGCTGGGAGATCGCGCGCCTGCCACACATGGATGCGGGCCGGCCCCTCGGCGCCATCGCCGGCGCCCTCGACGGTGCTCGCTTGCGCCTCGCCGTTTTCGACGGCCGCGCGCAGGCGAACGCCCGCCGGGCACTTCACGCTGATCGTGCGCTGCAGGACGGGATAGTCCATCGCAAGCGGAACGATCCCTTCCAGCCAGGACGCGTACGGGAACCGGTCGCGGATCTCGACATCCAGCTCGACCGTGCATCCGCGCTCGATGCCCAGATGCGTGATCACCGCTTCCTGCCAGTCGAGATCGTCGGCGCAGAAGGAGACGCCGTCGGCGGTGACGGGATTGACGGCATGCGGCCGGAGATCGACCGTGCGACCGTCGGGCGTGATCGTGCGGCAGGTGTGCACGATCAATTCCTGGCGCAGGGAGTCGTAGAGAATGCGCGGATCGCCGAAGCGCCTGATGGCGTGATCGCTTCCGAGGCGGATGACGCGATGCTCGCCGCGGTCGATGCGACCGTCGTCGTGGAGGATGAAATAGTCGCCCGCAAAGAGGACGACCGCGTCCTCGTCCTGGAGCGCGGGAGGAATCGCCGTGGAGAAGTCGAGGCTGTCGGCATGCCACGCGGGAGCGGCGAGCGCGGGTGTCGCCAGGCCGGCCGACAGAAACGGGCAAAGGAACGCGGCGATCAACATGCAAGGGAATGCGGGCATCGATTTCATTCCTGTGCGGCTCCTCGCTTCGTAGGGATCGCTTCTCGCTTCGCGGCGATCGCTTCTCGCTTCCTGGCAGTCGCTGCTCGCTTCCTGGCAGTCGCTGCTCGCTTGTTGGCGGGTCGCTTCATGGTTAATGGCAGTCGCTCATCGCTCGCCGTGCAGTCGCGCACCCGCGAAGCTGTGCAACGAGTCGGCGACTTCAGCCAACGCCGCCCATTCGTCCGCGGGCAGCGTGCGCTTCTTGAGGATCAGGCTTTGCGACGCGCGCAGCTGCGATGGGCTCGCGCTCACGCTCGCCTCATAGGACGCGGGCTGGCGGTCGACTTCCTGCGCGGGCGGAAGGTCCGCGAAGCGGAAACCGCCCGGCAGCTCGAGCGTCTCCTCGATGTCCGTCTGCACGGCAGACCAGAAGAGCGCGGGGTGTTTGCGCTCCTTCACCTCGGGAACATCCACGATCCGCGCGAAGCGCTGCCCGCCCTTCAGGAAGCGCGCGGAGGGCAGCGCAAGATCGACGGAGGAATCGGTGACCGCCGCGTAGCCGGGGGCGACGAAGTCGAATTGATAGCGCATCGGCCGGCCGTAATCGAGGATCTCGCCGAAGCGCGCCCCGGTGATTTGGACGCCGGGCGAGATCGATGCGAGCAACTCCCCGGCGAAGGTGTTCCAGTCCGCGCGATCGATCCCATTCATCACGCGGCGCAGGCGCGAATCGGCGCTGCCGTTGCCTTCCATCGTGATTGCGCCGGTCAGATTGCCCGCGCCATCCAGGCGCGTCGCGAGCTTGACGGAGAGCCGGCTCTCCTCGGGCGCGAAGGTGCGAATGGCGGTGAGGTCCTCGCCTTCGGGCGAACCGATGACATAGTTCTGCTCGCCCTCGGCGCGCGACCAGATGTCGAGCGATTGCGGCGCCCAGGTGGGATCGAGCATCACATACGAGCCGTCCTCTTTCCGCACCGCGACCACGCAATGGTTGAACTGATCGGCCGGCACGCGTTCCACGCGCGCCCCCGCCATGGTCATCACCGGATAGGTTGTGTAGCCCGCCGCGCGCAGCATCGTGACCAGCATGCCGGCGATGTCCTTGCACACGCCGCAGCGCTCTTCCCAGGTCATGATGCCGGGATGAAGCGTGTAGCCTTCCCCTTCGCCCATGCTGAGCCCCGAGTAGCGGATGTTGTCGGCCACCCAATGGAGCAGCGCGGCCATGCGGTCTTCGTCGGTGCGGCAGCCCGCGGTCAGCTCCTCGACTTTCTCGGCGATCTCGTCGTTCCAGGCGAAGACCGGATCGTTCACTTCGAAGAACCAGCGCGATTTCTCGGGCCAGTCGGGGACGGTGGCGAGCACGACCTTGGGGACAAAGTCGCTCGCATCGGGCTCGTTCGGCTCGTTCACGGACGCCGGACGATCGGCCGCCCACCAGGAATAGGTGAGGGTGCTGTCGGTCGTCGAGAGCGAGGAGGAGAGCTCGCCGTTGTAGGTGCTGTACTGCACGACCTTCTCGCGCGGCACCGTGAGACGGTAGTGCATGCAGGCGATCGGATCGGAAGCGCCGAAGAGGACCACATCGTAGAAATGCCCGCGCATCGGAGGAATGTAGCGCTCGAGATCTATGTCCACTTCGGTGAGGTAGGCGATCTGGAAGCCCATCTTGGTCGAAGACATCTCGATCGCGTCGCCAGGCTCGAGACGCGGAAGCGCGAGCACTTTCATGCGCGCGCCCCAATAGATCATGTGCGCCGGGGCGGGCACATCGCGCGCGGCCGAGGGATCGATCGCCACATAGCGCCCATCCGCGCGGTGGATGCGCACGCAGTCGATGTCAACGCGGTTCGAGGCCGGATCGAAGTCGAAGCGCAGCGACGAGAAATCGCGCGCCGCATCGGCGGTCAGGATCTTGCGCAGCACATGGCTGCGACGATGGGAGAGGCCCGAGTCCTCGACGGTCACATCGGTGCTGTCGAAGACGACGATCGATTGCGCGTCCGGCTGCGTTTGCTCGTTGCCGGCGGCGTCGATGAGCGTGCGGACTGCATCCGGGGTCGTGCCCGCTTCCAGGATCGTGAAGGGAGCGGAGGAGAAATTGGTGGCGCGATCCTGCGCGGCGCTGGTGCCGGTGAGAGCGAAGCTGCTTCCCGCGGGCTGGGCAAGCATTCCCAACGCCACGATGGGGACGAGCGAGACGAGCAGCCGGAGCGCGAACGGCGGGAAGACGAAAGCAGCGCCATCACCCGAGCCGGAGACGAATGCGTTCTTGATCAACATCGCTCGAAGACTCCTCTATCGACGCGCATTCCAGAAGAGCACGCGCGCGCGGTCGAGTTGCTCGATTTCCTTCGCCGCCTTTCCGGATACGACGCTGAATTCCTTGGACAGCACGCCGGCCGCGTGAATGATGGCCGCATCGCCCTGGATCAGCCTGCGGGCCAGCGATTCCGAGACATCCACGAAGACGATCGCGCCGTCGGGAAGCTCGAAGAAGAAGCGGCGCGGACCTCCTTCGCGCCCGAGGACATCGGCCTCCTGGAGAAGACCGCCGAGCTTGCCCAGCCGCGTTTCTTCTTCCCGCCTGGTCTGCATCGCCCGCTCGCGGTCGCGGTCGGCCTGTCGCTTGCGCGCCTCCTCGGCCAGACGCTCCTGCTCCCGGCGCTGCTGCTCTTCGGCCAGGCCCTCCGCGCCCATCTCCGTCCGCCGGACGCGCTCTTCGTGGCGCGCGCGGCGGAGGTCCTTTTCGGAGGCGAGGCCCGCCTTCTTCAAGGCCTTGCGGATGTCGTCACTCATCTCGACAATTCCTCCTGGGTCGGGATCAGGATCCCCCTTTCCAAGTGATTCCTCCACCAAAAAGCTCTCCAGGTGAACCGCGAATTCAATAGCCTTGACCAGCTTGATGTCGTGGTGCCGCTCTTTCTGGACGCCCGCCCATGCGTAATTGATTGGAATAGATACTCCCCGACCAGGACGACGAATCCGTACGCGGCTGCCTGCCGGGTCAATGCCAAAGCTAGTTGAAATGTCGAACGGCTCCGTCTTCATCATGCCGCCCTCCGCTGAGAGCGGGTGGACTCCTCGATGTGAGCTCTTGCTGCAGGGCCGCGCGCAGAGCAGCGAGATGTTTCCATCCGATGACCCTGCGTAGCCGCGGCTCGATATCCATCAAGGCCGTCGCCAGCCAGCGATGAAGTTGGTTCGAGTTCCTCCAGCAGTCGCCCTTCGCGCAGCGCTCCTCGATGAGGCTGTTGACGTTCTCCAGGCAGTTCGTCGTCTTGAAGGACCGGCCGAGGACGGCGAAGAGTCCGAGCCGATGCAGCGTCAGAACCTCCTCGAGTCCTTCCTGCAGGCTTGCCACCGCCGATTGGCTGATCTCTTCGAGTTCCGCCTCCAGGTGCGCCAGCCGTGCCCGGGCTTCCTTCTCCGTCGGCCGGCTTAGCGCCGCCTGCAGCCGCTTGCGCCAACTCGCCTGCTCGCGTACCGCCAGGTGGCTGACCACGTTCTCCCGCTTGTGCCACATGCAGCGTTGCACGATCGCCCGCCTCGTGAACGCCCGGCGCACCGCGGCGCGCAGTCCCTTGCCGCCGTCGATCACGACGAGGATCCCTTGGCTGATCTCCAGTCCTCGCGCGAGCAGCGACCGCAGGAACACGGTCAGCACCTTCTCGTTCTCCGTGTCCGTCTGGATCAAGCCCAGGAAGTGCTTCGCGCCCTGCAGCGTCACGCCCAGCGCCACGACCACGAGGAGCTCGACAAGGCGATCGCCCCGGGGATGGTCTCAGACGTGCTCCCCGAAAGTTGATCCATCATGAGATACCAGTCCTCTGCTAGCCTGAGGGGCGAGGAGGACGGATGGAGAAGCGAGGCAGGCGCTACACGGAAGAGCAGATCATCGCGATTCTGAGGGAGGCGGGACGCACCCGAGGCGAAGGTTGGCGAGGTGCTCCGGCGCCACGGAGTGGCGGCCAAGACCTATTACCGTTGGAAGCAGAAGTACGGCGGCCTCGAGGTGAGCGACGCGCGCCGGCTGAAGCAACTGGAGGACGAGAACCGGCGGCTGAAGCGGCTGGTGGCCCAACAGGCGCTGGAGAGGCCACGGGGAGGAGGAGCCATTCATGGGTAGTGTCCTACGATCTCTGGGGCGGTGCAAGAAGTGTCGACGACTGGGCCAGGTGCGGACGGTGGAGCGGGCCGAAACCACGGAAGTTGGAGCCGTTCAACTTTCAACTAAGAATGGCACACCTCCGCTGCCGGGCGCTTGACATTTTCTTGTTGACATTTGCCGTCCCCCAACGTACCCTTACCCCGTTACTCCCTCCGGGAAGTGCGCCGCCCGTTCGGGGAGGAACCAATGGGTCTATCACTGCTCACGGCCGAATCTCACGCGGTCTACGAGGTCCCCTCGTCGGGTCTCACAAGAATAGGCTTTGGATTCTTCGCCAGAGTTTCCCACCCTTTTGCCTGTTTGGACTTGCCCCGGTTTCGTGGAAACTTGATGACTATCGAGGCTGACGAGTTTCTGAAATCCGGGTCGAAGGGAGAATACTCCCTCTGAGACGGGAGGTGCGAGGAAAACGACCTCACAGGATCGCGCAGGAGCGACGATCGTGAGGCAGTACGATCCGTAGCACCCCGCGAAATCGACCCTCGAGTTGCCGCCTTGACCGGCGAGAGGATGGACGGGCTTGTCTTCTCAGTTGCAGGCAACCGCGAGTCTCCTATCGTAGTCGAGCGGCGATTGACGGTGAGTTCGGGTGAGTTCGGGAGTCATGGCACAGAGACGGAATGGAGGTAGCCATGAAGAACCTGATTCGCTGTGCGTCCCTGGCTCTGCTCCTTGCGGTCGTCGCCACCAGCAGCGCAAATGCCGATTCCGACTTCTTGCATGGGGGTGTACTGGTACCCCACCATCCTGCCGGCCTCGAATATTCCGCAGGAGAGCCGCCTTTAGGGGGCAATTGGTGCGACTACTTTGACTCAACAGGCACGTCAGTCTGCGGACAGATCAACCCAAGGGTGCCAGCGAACTCCGGAGAAGTGTCCTCCGTTTGGTATGTGCTGGTGGCTTGGGAGGAGCCTAAAGAATGGGCTGGGGTGGCCTTTGGGCTGGGCGAGTATCCTGACAGCATTTACACCTTCATCGATTGGGGCGTCTGCAGCCCCTGCGAAACGATGGAAATCGTTCAGGGCAATTGGCCTGGATCACAGAGCGGCACTTCTGTCGTTTGTGCCTCAGGATGCTGGTCTGGAAACTACCGACCAATATACTACTTTGCTGGCTATGGCTACTCGATCGGAGAAATTCCGTTGGAAGGAACCCCACTCGGGGATCATCCGGTGTGCTGCATTTTGGACAATACCGCAGAACGACGCACATGGGATGTTCCGCCTCAGGGAAGAGGAATCCTGGGGATCGGTCGTGACGGAGCTGCCCCCTGCCCAACTGACAGTGTAAGAAGCGAGGTCCTAGTTCACTTCGGAAAGGGGAGCATTGCTATCCCGAGCGGTAATACCCATGCTACCGTGCGTGGAGCGGGCCTATCGGCAGAAACAGAGACCCTCCTGACTCAGTCCAATGTGATCCAGTTGCGGAGACTCTTTCCTGACTTTGACAGGGCCGATACTCTAGCCGTATCACGGACTCACGAGACGATTCGTCTAACTGACTGGTCGCGCTACTTTGCATGCCAACTTTCGGATAGCCTCGATCGAGACAATTTGGCCGACGAGCTGGTGGAGATGCCGGGAGTACTTGCGGCACAGTCGAATACCTTCGCGGCATCACTATGTGCCTACCCGCAGCCAGAAGATGCACTCTACGAAGACCAATGGTACCTGGAAAATACTGGGCAAGAGGGGGGGACAGAGGGTGTGGACATAGGGGCGAGAAGAGCATGGGACATCACCCGCGGAGACCCTAATGTCACAGTGGCACTATTGGATTTGGCGTTCTCTGAACACGAAGATCTCCTCAGTCAACATGGGGGCTGCCCCTGCCTCTACGGAGGCCCATTTGAAGGGTGCGGCCACCATGGATACGCCATGGCGGGGCTGATTGCAGCTAACCACAATAGCATCGGCATAGCCGGCCTATCCCCTGCCTCTATGCTTGTCTGCTATGGACTTGACATTGCATTTTGGACACAAGATCCTGCCCTTTTCGCTCAGGCAATTACTGAGGCGTCGGTTCTCAATAGACGGCCGATTTTAAACTGCAGCTGGGGAGCGCCAGCCAACGCTTTCGTCATCAGGGACGCAGTCATCGATGCCTATAAGATGAACGCCTTAGCGGTCGCGGCGGGAGGTATGTACAATTGCTATCCTTGGGATCCCCAAGTCAGTTATCCGGCCGGCTATCTGCGCTGGGTGACAGGAGTGGGCGCCACTGATCGAAATGACGAGCTCTGGGAGTTTGGCCCTTGCGGTCCCCATATCGATGTGGTAGCGCCCGGCGTTGACATTGTCACATTGATGAATCCTCTCGAAGACCCCTATGAACCATACGGAGTGGGATCGGGGCCATCAGCTGCTGCGGCTCTCGTGAGTGCGACGGCCAGCCTCCTGCTGGCAAGGAATCCCGATCTTTACAATGATGATCTCGACAGGCTGATCAAGATGTCGGCGTTGGTTCTCGGCGAGGAGGAGTTTGACATTTACTCCGGATACGGCCGGATTCGGGCGGACGAGGCCTTGAAGCTGTTAGACCCATTGCAGTCGACATTCGTTCAACAGGTCGCATTTGGGGCCGATAGTGTAGGCGCCCCTGTCGATCTGGATGCCCAGATGATCGGGGTCCCCGATTGGGAGGGCGAGCTCTGGACGGATGCGTGGCAGGTGAAAATGTACGAAGTCAGAAAGGATGTCTCCTTCGGAGGCTGGTTCACGGTGGTACCGGAGGTATGGGGAAGAGGTGTTGCGACCACGGGATTGCATTATGCGGAGAACGATGAAGTACTCGGAAGTGGGTACTGCGAGCCTGTGGACGGGACCATAACGACCGCGGGATGCACATTAAGGACATGGGTATACAAGGACAGAGACTATGAATGGTGGTGGCCATGCAAGCCCGAGGATGTCGTCTTTGCGTATAGTCTATGTGCCCCTGAGCCGGAAAACGCGAACGTAGATGACTCCGCACAGGGGCTCCCGGAAACAGGGCGACTTTGGGTGAGTGGCTGGTCTGATGTGAGAGGTGGCGTGGATGTAGTCCTGGTGATGCCCGCCGCAGGTGTGGCGAAGGTGGAGGTCGTCGATGTGGCCGGGCGACTGGTGAGGCTGATTGTCGAGGCTCAGATGGACAGCGGAAGGCATCTATCTCGCTGGGATGGGCGGGATGCGGGAGGCCAGCCCGTGCGATCTGGTGTGTACTTTGTCAGGGGCCAACTTGGCAATAGCCACTTGGCCAGGAAGATTGTCGTCATGCGATGAGTGGCCTGAAATAGAGAGGTGGCGTATGCGGACAAGAACCAGATGCATGATGAAAGCGGTTGGCGCGCTAATCGGAATGTGCCTTTGCATGCTTGGGAGTGCCGAGGCTGATGTCATTTCGGTGAGACCTGACGGAACTGGCGAATTCCCCACGATTCAGGCAGCCATCGCGGCTGCTAGTGATGGAGATGTGATCGAGTTGGAGGACGGAGTCTACCAAGGGGACGGGAACAGGAATATCGAGTTCTTCGGGAAAGCGATCACTGTGCGCTCAGCGTCGGGCGACCCGGACTACTGTATCGTTGACTGCGAGGAGCCTGGGAATCGAGGATTTCTATTCCGATCCAATGAGAGCCCGGCAACCGTGGTGGCCGATATTGCGATCATCAATGGCTCTCCTCCGGGTTTTATGGGGTACGACGGAGGGGGGGCGATTCGGTGCAACCCCGATGCGTCTCCCACGATCCTGAATTGTGTTTTCCGGGACAATGAAGCACTGGGGGGGGAGCCTTTCTGGCCCTGGGAAGGAGGGGCGATCGCCGCTTACGCTGATCCCGGCCCGGCACTGATCGACTGCAGGTTCTACGGCAATGCCGCGCAGCGAGGAGCGGCCATTTTCGGGCGCTTTGCGATTGTGCAGAATTGCACCTTTATCGGCAATGAAGGAGCTGGCACTGGCACCGTCGTCCTGGATTCGAATGTAAACATGGAAGGGTGCACAGTCGCTTGGAATGAGGGCGCGGGAGTATTCGCTTCCTTGGGTAGTGGGGCGGGTGCCATCCAGAGGTCCATCATCGCCTTTAACGAAGGCGAGGCGTTCGACTGCGATGCATCGGCCGAGATCACCTTCACTTGCTGTGACTTGTTCTCGAATTCGGGGGGTGACTGGACGAATGCGATTGCCGGACAGCTGGGGATCCGTGGCAATCTCTGTCTGGATCCGCTCTTCTGTGGATTGGAAACAATGGATGTCGAGCTTCAGAGCAATTCGCCTTGCGCACCCGACTACAATCCTGATTGCGGCCTGATTGGAGCTTGGCCGGTGGGTTGCCATGGATCTCCAGTGGTGGGTGCGAGCTGGGGTGCGCTGAAGGCGAAGTTCAGGTAGGGGCGCAAGCAGGAGCTTTCGCGGAACCGACGCGCCGATCTGCGCTTGGCGCTCCGTGCTGCCTTGTTTCCTCCCCGGCAGTAGTCCCTGCAGGGGAGGGATGATATGGGTCTCGCCGGGTTTGGGCGATCTGAGATCCTCGGCGAACCGCCGCCCCGTTGCATTACCCAGGCTGCCGGCGACATTCGCCTTCTCGCGCTGGCGGTCTGCCGGTCGCTTGTCCGCCGCTGGGCGCCTTTCGGCCGTTCACCGGCCTTCGGCACATCCACCGACTTCGACGCTTTTGCTCTCATGCGCGCGTGCGACGCTGGTTCGTTGCCTCCCCGCTACCCAGACTCGTTCGTCTCCCGGATGTGCTTTTCCCAAGTCCTCTCACGGAAAAGAAATGGCGGGCAGGTTCTCGACGTTCGAGTCCCTGCCCCCTTTGCGGCAAGGCGATCCGAATAGCGGAGATTGACTAAAGGCCCGCGACAGGCTACAGGATAGGGACGGCTCTTCCGTCGCCCGCGCCGCGCACAACCAGCCGAGAGGGGCTCATGCAAAAGCGTCCGGTCCGCTGGAGAGTCCGTTCTCCGCGCAAGCCCGCCTCTCCGCGCGAAGTGATCGAGATCCTGCTCGCCGAGCGAGGCTTCACCGCCGAAGGGCTCGAAGCCGGCCTCGAAGTCCTCGAAAGCGATGCGCTCGCGATCCGCAATCTGGACGAAGCGGCCCGTCTCGTCGCCGATCACATCCTCAAGGGCAGCAAGATCGTGCTCACCGGGGACTACGATTGCGACGGGCTGACCTCGCTCGCGCAGATGGCGCTCTTCCTGAAGCAGGTGGGGATCCGCGACTTCGTGGCCGCGACGCCCGCCAATCGGGCCGAAGGCTACGGAATGCCGGTGGAGGCGGTGCGCGGAAACCCCGATGCCCGCCTCTTCGTGGTGCTCGACTGCGGCTCTTTCGACATCGAGCCCATCACGATGGCGCGCCGCCAGGGCGCCGATGTCGTCGTCATCGATCATCATGCGATCGACGATCTGGCGCGGCTCGCTCCCGCCACGGTGCTCGTCAATCCCAAGCATCCCGAGTGTCCCTCGCCCTTCAAGGATTTTGCGACCGCCGGCCTGGTGCTGCTCTTTCTCTCGCGCTTGCGCCGCGCGCTCGAGCCTTCGCTGGGGCGCTCGTTGCCGATCGATGGCGAATTCCTGGCGCTCGCGGCGGTGGGGACCGTGGCCGACATGATGCCTCTCGTGGGGGGCAATCGCCCCCTCGTGCGGCAAGGCCTGGCGACGCTTTCTCGCGGCCGATGCCTTCCGTTGCAGAGTCTGCGCGCGATCGCGGGTCTGGGCGGCCGCCCGCTCAAGGCCGCGCACATCGGCTTTCAAATCGCTCCGCGCCTGAACGCGGCCGGGCGCGTGGGCGACGCGCAGACGGCGCTATCGCTGCTGTTGGCGGAGAAACCGGAGGAGATCGACGCGCTCGCGCGGGAGCTCGACCTTCTCAATCGCCAGCGGCAGCAACAGGTCGAGGAAATCTCCGCGGCGATGCTGGAGCGCGTGGCGGCCATGCCCGAGCGCGCAACCATCGTGCTCGCGGACGAAGCGTACCCGCTCGGGATCAACGGCATTCTCGCGCAGCATGTGGTTCGCGAAGTGGGCCGCCCCGCCGCGGTCCTGCAGATTTTTCCGAATGAAGGAGTGGCGACGGGATCGGCGCGATCGATTCCCGGATTCGATTTGCACGCCGCCTTGTGCCAATGCTCGGGGCTTCTCGATCGCTGGGGCGGGCACGCGATGGCCGCGGGACTCACGGTTCCGCTTGCGCGGTTGGACCGGTTCCGCGAGCGGCTGGAAGCTACCGCGGCCGATGTGCGCGCGCGGGATGCGGCCTTCATCGAGCGCGCGGACATGGAGATCGATCCCGCCCTGATCGGCCCGGACTTGCTGGACGGGCTCGAACGCTGGGAGCCGCATGGAATAGGAAACCCGATGCCCCGGTTCGCGCTGCGCGATCAGACCATCACCGGTATGCGCGTGTTCGGGAAAGCGCCGCGCGGGCCGCATCTCGAGATCGCCCTCGCGAGCGGGCTCTCGGCGGTTCGCTGGCAAGGCGGAAGCGCGTGCGAATGGAAAGCGGGCGATCGCGTGGACCTCGTCTGCACGCTGGGATGGAGCGATTACCAGGCGTGTCCGCAGGCGGTGATCGTGGAAGCGGGCAGGGGATTGTTCGAGGAAGCGGGGGCAGACAGCGACGGGCCGATTGCGGCCAGCGCGGTTGCCGAAAGCGCCAGCCGCCCGGACAAGCATTTCGATTTGGAAGTCGGGCAATAGAGTTTTCGGAACGCCGCACCGCGGCATCCATGGGCGGGCAGCCGAGCCACCCGCCCACAGCGAGGCGATTAGAATGGCGAGGATTGACAATCCTCTCGCCGCTTCACCCCATCAATCTCAAGCCGGCCGACCTGCGACTACCTCGTGATCGCCACCTTGTTCGTCTTCTCGAAACCCGGCGCCGTCATTCGGAAGAAGTAGATGCCGGTGGACGCCACTTCTCCTCGATCCGTGAGGCCATCCCAGATGGCCTTCTTTGTTCCCTCCCGTTCGAAATCATTCACCAGGGTCCGGACGAGCCGTCCCGCCACATCATAAATGCGGATTGTCACACGCCCGCCGCCGGCAGGGATCTCGTACGCGATGACGGCCCAGGGAGAAGACGGATTCGGATAGCTTTGCCCGAGCGCGAATCTCCGGGGAATCAAGTCCCCGTTCCATTCCTGCCCCGCGGTCAGCCTCATAGGTGCCGCCAGCGTACCCGCCATCTTGTCCGCCTCGAAGGTCAGCGGTTCGACGATGTCGTACAGGATCCCTTCATCGGCGTCGTAGGCGCGGAGAACGACCTGCTCCCCGGAGGCATCGTTGCTGAAGACAAGAAGGAAGACTTCGTGCCGCCCGGCTCCCGCGACGCTCACGGGATGCGCGAGGCCCCTGCATTCTGCGCCGACGAACGCGCCGACGAGGTCGCCCGCATCGATGGATTCGCCATCGCGAAAAGAAAGAACCCCCGTCAGCGTCATCGTGTGCTGATACGCATGAGGATTCACCGTCCATGCCGGCGGCCCCGGCATGCCCAGGTCCAAGCCTGACGGCAAGCTTTCGAGATTCCTGTCTGCGGCAGCCGGCCGGCCGGCGGCCGAATCTGTTGGCGGATGTCCGGTCGCCATGTCGATCGGCCCCCGCAGCAGCGCTGCCGGGTAGGTGAAGCTGCCGTCGACCTCGCTCGAGAGGTAGAGCTTGTAGCCCGACCCCGTCCGCATGCTGTCCAGGCTTCCATACCAGGCTCCGTCCGCATACTCCGCAAACCCGGTCTGGCTCTTCACCACATCACCTGCCTGCAACCAGCCGAGCGCCTCAAGATCTGCGAGCGCCTGGGTCACCTCCTGCGGATGCTCCGGGATATATCCGATCCAGTTCCAGCCGTGCCTCACCGGAACGGGCGTATGGATGGGAGCCAGCGAACCGTCGTGGATGATCGTTCCTGGGGCGGCGAGCCGCATCATGTAGGCCGAAGCGTTGTCGACCGGGAAGGCGTTGTCCGACCACCCGGTCGAGTCATGGATGAACTGGACGAAGGCCGAGTCCGATTTGAAGACATCTCCGGGCGCAGGCGTGAGATTCGAGAGCAGCGCCGTGACGCTCATGTCGGCCGACCGAATGTTCGTCGAGATCCAACTCCATCCGCCGGCGACCGGAATGGTCAAGCTGTTCTCTCCCGCCGATCCCATGGTGGTCAGAGCGAAGGGATTCTGAGGGTCGCCCAGCATCTCATTCGCGATGAACGGACAACTCGGCGATGCGTTATAGGTCATGCAGCTATCCTGATCCCAAATCCGGAAGCGCACCGTTTCGCCTTGCGGCCGGTTTCCGTGGATCGTCAGGAAGGCCAGGTAGGGATAGGGAGGAGTGCCCACCGGAACTTCGACCGGAGAAGCCAGGCCGCGCAGCTGGTTTCCGACGAATGCGGCCACCCAGTCGTCCCCATCATTGGAGATCGTGCCATTGACATTGAGCGTCGCCACCATCGTCATCGTGTGTTCGAAGCCGCTCGCGTCGATGGTCCATGACGGTTTCCGGCAGGCCACCGTAACTTCGAGGTCGAAGATGGCGGTGCCTTGTTGGCCACCTCCCGCCGTTGCCCTCACCTCGGTCTCATAAGCGCCTTCCGGAATGTCCGGCAGCAATGAGAAGTGTATGGCCCGCTTGCCGCCCGGCGCGATCGTTCCTGTCGGCGGCTTCGCGTACTCGATCCAGCCGGGCAACTCACCGATTGCGAAATCAACGCTCTCCCCAGTGCCGTTCACGAGTTCCGCTACGACTTCGCCGGGATGGCGATACGGCACTTCCGCCTGGAGATGAAGATCGCTCCAGGTGAAGCGGCTCTTGCGGAAGCAGAATGACCATGTGATCGTGCCCGCCATCGGGTTGCCCGCCAAGTCCGTCAGACCGGACACCTGGGCCTCGATACGGCGGCCTTCCAACTCGCTTGCTGCGATCGTCGGCGAGATGGTGATCGTTCTCTCGCCGCACACCGTCTCGATCGCGATCGCCATGCTCGAATCCGGCCCATCCAAGTACCGGAGCGCGATGTTGGCCGGGCCCACCGAGCGGCCGTCGATCGGTTCGTTGAAGATGATCCGAATGTCCTCGCCGAAAGAGAGCTCGCCGTCGGAGGGCTCGGGCGTGCCCAGCACCTGAGGACCGTGCCGCTCCAGCGTTCCGGTGGATACGGCGGAGAAAGCTCGGCCGGTGCCGCAGAAGGTGTAAGCGCGCAACTCGTATGTCCCGTCCATGAGCCCGGGGTCCGGAAGCCACGCGATGCCTGTTTCGACCGCTCCCACCGAATCGGCTGGAATGGCGATCCATTCCGAGGGCCCCACATCTCCGCTGCCGAGCCACCGATACTCCAGGCCTACATCCTGCAGCCAGGTATCCTCGTCGATGTTCAGTTCATAGTCCGCCAGCCAAATCTCCAACGGCCGGCCGCTGTCGTGGTCCGCCTTCGTGTAGATCCAGCCCGGCTGAGGAAGAGCGAGAGCCACGTCGCTGCAAGGCGCATCGAAGGCCACGCTGAAAACCAGGGTATCGGCTTGCTGCAACGGAGCGCCCTGCTCCCAGAAAGCGTATTCGCAAGGCGGATAGAGCAAGAGCTTCAGATCCTGGTAGCGATAGCGCGTCGGCCCTCGTTCCACCGTCAGGGTCGCCTCCTGGGTCTGCCCTCCATCGATGAAATACTCCACCCCATTCGAGAGCACGACCCCACCGACCTTGCCCACCGCTCCATTCGGATTCGAAGTCGTCAACAGACGCAGCGCGTAGAGCCGGCTCTCGTTCGTGGGGCTGAGATTCGAGAGCGCGAGCGCAAAGACCGCCGGCTCATCGGGAGGCACATCGTTCTGCTCGTGAGGGCCGGCGATACTGAGCCTGGGCGCGTCGCGGGGTAGCATGCGAATCACCCCGGTCGTGTCGAGCCCCGGCTCATAGGGGCAGGAGCTTGCCCCGGCCCGCACGGCGAAGACGGGGCATGGGTACCGGCCGTCATTCTTGATGTCCACGGTGAAATGGTCGCCGATGTCGTTGTCGCTCAGCACATAGTGCACTTCCTGCAAGTGGGTCGCGGTCGTGTCGGTGGGATCGACGGCGGCATCATCGATCCACTCGTTTTGGTTCTTTGCATGCAGGCCGACTTGCAGCGCGAACCACTTCATCGACAGCCCGACTCCGCCCCACTCGATGTCCTCGTCCACGAGGGCGGTCAACACATGGCGATAGGACTGGGAGGTCTCGGAGATGTGCGAAGAGGCGAAGTCGGCTCCCGCACTGAACGATCTGTTGCCGTCAGGCGTCACCGGTTCCGCATCGGTCTTCAGCGAGTCGTTCTGGAACAGCAGGTACCGCCACTCGGCCGCTTTCCGCCGGAACGCGGCGGCCGAATCCTCTTCCGCGCGTCCCTGGTAGTAGTCGGCCTTCGAGTCGAGCTCGGGGATCAAGGTGCTGTTGATGTACTGTTCGGTGTATGTGTAGATCGTCTTCAGCGATTCCGGTTCAAAGCCGATCGAGACGGACTTTCGTACCGAACATTCTCTTACATCGATGACATTGACCTCCGAGAAAAGGAAGTTCCAACCCGCACCGATGTAGATGTCGCCAGGGCCCCCGACGAAGGTTTCGGAGGCTGAGGTCGAGAAGCGCTCTTTCATCGTGCAAGTGATGTCGGTCCTGTTTTCCGTTTCGATCTTGCACCCGGCCAGCAGCTCGGAATCGATTTGTTGGATCGTTCCCTCGATGTTTTCGATCACGCCCGCCCCGAGCCCAACGAAGAAGGACTGCTTGATTCCGTTCCAGACCTGCAATGTCAGTCCGCCCTCGACGGTATGCGTGGAGCGCGACCAGTCGGTGGTCTTCCGGATGGCGGTGCCCTCTTCCAGGTAGGCATAGGAACCGTCTCCGGGTGGATCGCGGAGGATGTAAAGAGGCACATCCAGGCTGCCTGTCACGAAGTCGGCGCCCGGGGGCGCGACATGACCCGTCACCAAGGCCCAGGCCGTCGCCGTCACTGCCGGCCGGCCTTCCGACTCCACGACGGCGGAAAAGGCCTTCTGAAGCGAGCGGTCCTCGCCCCGCTCATCGACGCGTCCGACCACCAGGCTCGGAGTGCTCGTGAAGGTCGTGCAGACCGCATTGCCATCGCGGATCTCGAGATCGAACGGTTCATTCTGGCGATCGAACAGCTCGTCGTAGATCGTCACCCGGCCGCTGTCGAGCGGACATGTCTCGTTGTCTCCGTAGACCTCCTCCGCGGTCACGGTGAGGATGACCTTTGTGAGCTGCGGAATGACCGGGAGGCTGTCAGGCAGGGCCCGGCCGCCGAACATCAGCGGGCCGTCGCAGGTCTCGACATACTGCTCGAGACCCGTGATCTTCAACGCCAAGGGCGCCCGGTACACGAAGTCCATTTCCGCATCCAGGCTATCCATGTCGGCGCTCCGGACGCCGAGATTCTGGAAGAACCGCACGACATCCGTCTTGACCAAGCCCTGGGGAATGGACGACGGATCGACCTGCGCGGACACGAAGTACTTCCGCGGAGGAAGCTGGATGCTGTAGGTCGAATCGCCCGACGCGAGAGGGAAGACGCTCTCCAGGCACCCATCTTCACTACGAATGCTGATCGCTACATCGCCGATCGCTCTTCCGCATCCTCCCCCCACGCGGCCATGGAGGCGGTAGGCCGCCGAGTCGGCGAACGACAAGCCGGCGATGTCGGCCTCGGCCATGACGAGGAGGCTCTCAGGCGCGAAGAAGTGATCCGTCAATTCGGGACGGATCCCATGCTCGCCAAGGCCGACGGCGACGGCAAACTTGCCCTTCGAATCGGTTGTCCCGGAGACCTCACCATCCACGAGAATGGGAATGTCCGCCGCAGGGCATTCCGTCCCCGCGTACAGAATTCGTCCAGAAACCGTGAACGAGGAAATGTCCGTGAAATTCACCTGGTTCTCGACCGGGCTCGCCGCGTTCAGCGCGACGCGAATCATGGGGGGATCGAATTGCCGGTTTCCGCCAGAGGGCCTGACCTGGTAGTCGCCGTAGAGGATGCCGGTCAGGCCATAGGTTCCTTGGGCGTCGGTGAGAGCGCACGCATCGAGCGGCGCAACATCGTCGGAGATGTACGCCCCGCCCTCGAGCAAGCAGTAGGGGGACCCCGAGACCATCCCTGCCGCCGCCCGCTCGCCCTGGCCGTCGAACGGCCAGTAGCCGACCAGATGCGGCTCATCGCCCCCGAGAGGCGCCGTCATGCCCGTGACGATCGCCAGCGAATCACGGGCGACGTCCCAGATGCGCACTTCGTCGATCTGTCCCTCGAAGAGCCCGAGCGCTGAAGCGCCGAGAAAGAGATCATCGTCGTTCGTGATCTGCCCCAGCCCGGCGGAGGAGACGCTACCGTCCAGCGCTCCATTGACGTAGAGGCGCACTTGGCCGGCCGGATCGTGGACGCAGGCCACATGCACCCAGGCTCCGTCATTCAGATCGTTGCGCGCGCTCATCACCGAAACCGGCGCGGGCGCCCCATCGCTCACGGAGAACACCAGCCGCCCAGGCGATCTGTTGCCCCGGTCGTTGCGCAGCAGGAAGGGATAGCGGTTCGCGGTGCCCGTCTTGGCGAGAATCGTCCCATGCACGCCGCTCGTTCCCCCGCCCCCGGTGTACTTGACCCAAGCCTCGACCGTGAACGGCGCGCTCGCAGCGAAGTTGAAGACGCCGTCGTCTTCGATTCGCCCACTCCCTCCGGCCCCATCGAAGTGCAGGGACCGAGCGGACGGCGGGGTAAGGCAGACGTCGATCCCGGCCACCCCGCCCCCTCCGATGGTCGCCACCCGTCCTCGGATCTCGCCATCCGGCGGGCGCCATCCGAGGTCGCAGCCAAGGCTCACCTCATTCGTATCCACCAGCGCGGCGACCGAATACTCATAGGCTCGCGCGGGAGCAGGATCCGCGACATCATAGAAGACCTGCACGCCTGCGGGCACTTGCCCCCTGAGCACGCCATCCCGGTAGATGCGAAAGCCGGTTTCGTTGGTGACGTTGTCGATCCATGCGACGCTGATTTGCCCAGGGAATGTCCCATCGCTGGCGTCGACCGAGGTGTCCAAGGCGAGCATGTATGCGGCGCCGGTCTCCAACTCCGTGGGAGGTCGACCGTGCTTGTACGCTCCAATCACGGCCACACCTTCGCTGACCGCCACCACGTTTCCAAAGAGGTCGCCCGCGCCGCCGTCGGCGGGAACCAGCTCCTTCTCTTGCCTCCAGCTCCCGCTGACGTCGCGCCTGAACATGTAGGCGGATCCCGCCACGCCGTGACCTTGCGCCCCGATGACGGCCTCATCCCCACTGACCGCCACCGACACTCCGAACACATCGCCCGCGGCGCCGTCGCTCGCGAGCAGTTTCTCCTCCTCGACCCATGTGCCACTGCCGTCCCGGCGGAACACGTATACGGAGCCGCAATCGATTCCTCGCTCGTCGTCGTCGCCTGCCGCTGCGACAAGCGCTAGATCTCCGCTGATCGCCACGCTGTTTCCGAAGTTGTCCAGCGCAGCCCCATCGCTTGCGAGCAGCTTCACCTTTTCGGCCCATACGCTCCCGTCACGCTCGAAAATGTAGGCGGCACCGCGGTCGGTTCCAAGGGTATCGGCGTGATAGGCACCGACAATGGCCACGTCCCCGCTGATCGCCACGCTGTTTCCGAAGTTGTCCTGCGCAGCCCCGTCGCTTGCGAGCAGCTTCGCCGTTTGGATCCAGCTACCGCTCCCGTCACGCTGGAAAACATAGGCGGCACCGCAGTCGGCGCTAGGGACAGGGCCATCATCCTTCCACGCTCCGACGGCGGCCAGATTTCCGCTGATCGCCACGCAGTGTCCGAATTCGTCCCCTGCCGCTCTGTCGTCTGCCAGCAGCTTGTCCTCCTGCACCCAGTTTCCGGTGCCATTGCGGCGGAAAATGTAGGCGGCGCCCGCCTCGGCCCCCCCCTCATCGTCATAGTGCGCGTCGATGATGGCCAGGTCCCCACTCACCGCCGCCGTGCTTCCGAAATTGTCGTTCGGCTGGGGGTTGTCCGCGGTAAGCGTCGCCTCCTGAACCCAGTTCCGCCTGGAATCACGCCGGAACACGTAGGCGGAGCCCGCATTGCTGTGCCCCCCTGGATCGTCGCCCGGAGCTCCGATGACTGCCACATTCCCGCCGGACGCCACGCTCATCCCGAAACGGTCGTATTCCAAGCCGTCGCTCGCGACAACTTCGAACAGCCGCGTATCCGCTGGATGAACGGTCCCCTCGGACACGATGCCGGAATCGCACTCCTCGTCGGACTCGTCCCCGCCACGACGCGCACGCACACAGTAGCGATAGGGGACGCCTGCGCGCAGTTCCTCAGCGGACAAGGAGTAGCGCACCAGCACGAGACCCGCATCGTCGGCCGCCACGTAGGCATGGTCGCCGTAGCCGGACACGTTGAGGGCCTCGTCCGAGAGCGCGAATGCCCCTGCGTTCTTCGGATTGTAGGGATCGCGCACATCGACGACTTGAAGGCCGGAGGAATCGCATGCGACGAAGGCCACACCGTCGAATACGCTCACGCCTACGGCCCGGCCCGGGGTCTCGTAGGTGCCGATGAGGGTCGGGTCGGCGGGATCGGTGAGTTCCAGAATCTGCAGGCCCACTCCGTTAACCGCGAGATAGGCAAGCCCGTCTGCTACCACCACGTCGTTGGCTGCGTAGGGCGCGTGCCGAATGATCACCATGTCATCCGGATGACTGACATCGATGATTTCCAGCCCGGTCGAATCCGCGACGAAGGCGATGTTGCCTGCGACGCATACTCGCCGGGCGAAATCCAGGGTCTCGATATGTCCGATCTCTACTGGATTGGCCGGATCGCTCACGCTGACCGCTCTCAGTCCCCCGAAGGTTCCGCGTCCCGTCGCGAGGAACGCGACGGTATCGGACACGCAGACATCAAACGCGTCTGGGAGACTGTAGTCGCCGATGATGACCGGCCGCACCGGGTCATGGACGTCGATGGATTGCAGGCCAAGATCTGCAAGGTAGGCGATGCCGTCCGATACCCAAACCCCCCGCGCGTAGCCGAACGGCGTGGCGCAGTACCCGATTCGCACGGGATTGGCCGGATCATGGATGTCGACCACCTGCAGACCCTGACTTTGATCGGCGATAAAGGCCAAGTCGCCCGATACGAACGCATCGCGAGCATGGCCCGGGCTGTCGTAGCTCCCGACGATACCTGACGCAAGGTGTCCATCTTGATAGTGGCCCATCCCGGGAGCGAGGGTCGCGATCAGTTCGTCGTCCCGGTATACGCGGTAGCCATCTTCCGCCTGGGACCGATCGATCCAAGTGACTTCGATGCGATCATCGCCGTAGCTGTCCGACGCGTTCACCGACACCGGGGCGAAGACCGTCGTGTTGCCCGAGTCGGATTTCGCCTCCGATTCCCCATAGTCGTCGAAGGCGGCCACGCTGTAGGAATGCGTTCGCCCGAAACCAGCCTCGTCGTCTACGAACGCGGTCGCATTGTCGGGCACGGTCCCGGCCAGCTGAGCGTCCCGGTAGATGCGGTAGCCCTCTTCGGCATCCGAATTGTCCCGCCACCGAATCGCGACCTCCGTCTCCGACTCCCCCTTGTCGGCATCGACGCTGCTCGGCGCGAGCAGCACGCGCTTCCCGCCGTCCTCGGCCGGGAGCGAGAATCCCACGCCTTCCCCCAGGCTGTCGAAGGCTGCCACTCGATACGCGTACGAGATCCCGGAAACGGCGGTGCGGTCGGTGTACGAAGTCCAGTTGGGGCCAAGGTAGGTTAGCGTGCCCTGGCTGAGCACCTGAAGGCTCGCTTCGGTGCCGGCGAGATAGATGTAGTCTCCCACCACAGCGATGCCCGTTGCGCCCGGGGCCTGGTGACTCTCGAGCAACACGGGCCTCGCGGGCGAGGAAACATCGAAGACCTCGACCGCGGAGGCCTCGGCCGCATAGACGTAGTTGCCGGCGAGTGCCAAGTCACGGGCTTCGCCGGCGGTCGCGATGCTTCCGGCAACGACCGGAAGACGCGGGTCGGAGATGTCGATCACCCGGAGGCCGACTTCATTCTCCGGCGCGATGACCGCACAGGCGCCGTTCATCACGATCTCTGAAACGCCCGATTCGAGAGGAATGACTGCAATCACGCTCGGCATGTCGAAAGAGGCGACATCGAACACGAACAGGCCGGCGTCGGACGCCGCGCAGACGTAGTTCCCATGGACGGCCACCGCTGGAGACTCGCCCGCAAATTCCTCGCCAAGCGACACGGGGTTGCGCGGTGACGATATGTCGAGCACTTCGAGACCCCACATCTTGCCGACATAGGCTCGGTCGCCCGCGATCGCGATGCTCATGGGACTACCGGGCAATTCAAGTGAGTGGACGAGCTCCGGCGCCTCCGGGACCGAAACATCGATCACCAGCAGGACATCCGTGCCCGTCACGACATAGGCATAGTCTTCGAATGCAGCGATATCCAAGACGGAGTCCGGTAGCGTGCAACTGCCTGCGATGTGCGCAGAGTCCGGAGTGCAGATGTCGATCACCCGAAAGCTTCCCGAGGCGTTTCCGACGTACGCGTACTTCCCGGAGACTGCTACGCAGGCACCCGAGCCCAGCGTATCGACAAGAGCGACGTCCGTGATGGAGAGCGCCGCGTCTGACTCTCGCCGTCCGACCACGTAGCCATGCTCGGTTCTCGAATCGTCCGTCCAGGAGACGACGATCCTGTCCTCGAACGCCTCGTCGGTCGCCGCGACGCCAATGGGTGGTCTCAATGCCCTGCTTCCCTCGTCCCCATCGCCCGCGCCTCGTCTTCGAGGGCCGTCACCGCCACGACGTCGTACTCGTAGGCTCGTCCCGCCGTACCTCCATAGTCCCGATAGAGCCTGTCCTCGCTACTCACCGACTTGATGAGAATGCCGTCGCGGAGAATCTTGAAGAGTACGGCGGTCGTCGCGGTGCTGCTCCAGGTCACCTCGACGTAGTCCTCGAACGTTCCCTCCGTGGCCGTGACATCCGTGGGTGCCAGAACGAAGCTGCGATATCCGTTACTCGTACGGTCCCCGGAAACGCCCCCCAGCCTGTTGACCGCTCGGACATGGTACGCATAGACCGTCCCGGCAATCGCCGTAAGGTCATCGTACGATTCCGCATTCACTCGGGTCGTATCCAGCACGACCGGGTCCGCGGCACCGACGCCGCGGCGTATCTCGTAGCCGTCTTCGAAGTCGGTCCGGTCCTCCCAGGTCACGCGCACACGGTCGTCGTATTCGCCTTCGGTTGCGTGCACGGCATCCGGCGCCCGCAGACCGATGCAGCCCTCGTCACAGACCCGGATCGACTCGTCGCCCGCGCCTCTCCCGGACTTGAGGACCCCTTCCGGAACTCCCCCGGCCTCTGTCACCTTGGTCGCGACGCAGTAGCTGTAGGTCACGCCGGCGACCACCGCGAAATCGTCGTAGGTCGTGGCCGGCGCATCGGTCGAGTCGATCAGCGCACCATCACGGTAGATGCGATATCCGGATAGCTCGAATGCCGGGCCCTGCCAGGTGACCCGCACGCGGTCGTTGTACTGCCCGTCGGTGGCCGCGACGTTCAGGGGCGGTGGGATGACTCCGACCCACCCACTGTCGCTTGCGGCGGCGGACTGCCATTCACCGAAGATCGCGACGACCTCGTAGTTGTAGCGGACCTCGGGCACCGGCGGGAATTCGGCGGCGTCGACCCTATCCGCGAACATCCCGGCATTCGGCCCGGCCGTCCCGATTTGAATGCCATCGCGCCGGATCGCATAGCCGGTGTTGATGGCGGAGATGTCCACCCAGCGAATCTCGACTCGGTCGACGAATTCTCCGTCCGAAGCAGAGATCCGATCGGGAAACTGAGGGTCCTCTCCGATGGGAGCGAAGATGATGCGAGAACCTTGGTCACAAACCGGCGCGCTCTCCTGCTCCGCCATGTCCTTGGTCACAACGCAGTAGTCGTAGACAGTGTTCAGATTGCCGGCCTGGTCGCTGTACTGCGTCTCATCGCTGGAGACGACCGAGATGAGCTCGCCGTCGCGCATGACCATGTAGACGATGGCGTCCGATGCGACGGCCGCCCAGGAGATTTCGACCCGGTCCTCGAACGCGCCGTCGGTCGCATGGACCCAGGCAGGTGATGGGGGGGGAGTCATGACCCGCAGCGGAGGCCGCTCGTCCCCGGCGTTGACCAGCGCGGCGAGATCGATAATGCCGCTCGCAACCGTTCTCTCTGCCGAAAGCGCTTGTGGGGGGGCGTTTCGCGCGAAGGGCTTCCATTCTTTTCCGGACGGGACCCAACCTTCGTCCGACTGCTCGAATCGGTAGAATGCGATCGGATTCCCGTTCTTCGCGCCGTCGGGCCCGGCCTCGACCGTGACGACCCGGTCGATGATACTCACTTTTCGCCCGAACTCTTGCCGCGGCCACCCGTCGCTCGCGTAGAGCCTGCTTCTTTCCGCCCACCGGCCATTCTCGAGTTCAAAGACATAGGCAGCGCCGCGCATCAGGTCCTGCCATGGCGCGCCAATGACGATCCGCTTTCCCTCGATCGCCACGGAACCGCCGAAGCGATCGTACCCGCTCAGGCTTTCAGGTGAGATCCGCTGTTCCACGATCCAGCCGGCTCCGTCTCGGCGCAGGACATACGCGGCTCCCCGGAAACCATCTTGCCATTCCGCGCCGATCACCGCGCGATCGCCGCTCACCGCCACGGCGAAAGGGAAATGCATTGGATTCGGATCTGTCGAGCGGATGTCTTCTGGAACGGGCGCCCTATCGGCGCTTGTCATTCCTGGCGCGAGGGAGGCGAATTCGGGCGGCGAAGCGGTGCGGGTCCCGGCCCGGACGGCGGCCGAATGTTCGTCCCCATTCAGGCCAGGCGGCACATTCTCGTTGTTTGCGAGCAGCCGCGCGGCAGGGCAGGGCGCGGAGACGATCGCCGACATCAGGATGGGGAGGGCGACTGCGATCGAAAGACGCGCGCGCAACGAAAGACGAAGCGCTTTTCGGCTGGACACATTCACCTCCTGGCAAGAGGGACACTGGCGAATGGAGAGCTGGCCCTTCGGATGGGTCGATTGGAGCAAGGGGTAGAACGATGGTGGTCCTGACGCGGCTGTCCTACTGGTGTGGATGATCGGTGCGAGGAGAAAATGTGCAGAAATCCCTTGGGCTTCCATGAGGACAGTCCAAAAGGTTCCCATGCCCGACCCTCCCTGACGAAGGGTGCCGTCCATCGCTATTCGGAATCGCAACGACGGCTCTCGGGCGGAAAGGGGCACGAGCGGACGCAATCGCAGGCAAGAAAAATCGAGATCCGCTACGTCGGTGCTTCGCCACGCTCCGCCTGACCGCTCGGGAACGCAAGAAATTCAACGGGAGGATACTCCTTGTGAATGCGGAATTCAACTGTTTGTCCATTGTTCTTCTTATAGGAGGCGCACCGTGATCCTTGTGCGCCCGATTCGGCGCGAATCCGGCATCATGCTGTTGTAGACAAAATGCGCATGGCGCGTTGGCGGTCGGAATCGGCTCCGCTCGTTCGATACGAGACAACGCAAACGGGAGAATGCGAACGGCGCGGCAACCATCTCGGCACGAGGAGAGAGAGACGGCCGGCCGGCAGGGGACGCCGGGTGGAGGAGACTGTGGCGGCGCAGGGACTCGAACCCCGGACACGCGGATTATGATTCCGCTGCTCTACCAACTGAGCTACGCCGCCTTCGGTCGCAGAGCAGACTAGCGATCCGATCGGCTTCGCGGCAACCTCTTTTTGCTGTGTGATGGCGCGCGAGATTCGAAGCGTCCTCCTTGCGTGCACCGGCAACGCTCTTGAAATGCGGATGTGAAGCGCTGCCTCGGGACGGCCGCTCGGTCTCGCTCCCTCGCGCCGGCTGGCCGCGGATCGGCCGGCAGAGGCGTGCAACCCCGCGTGCCGAACCCCCGAATCCAGCTAGACTTGGGCAGGCGCGCCTGCCTTGACACCATGAGGGCCGGCCGATATAGTCTCGCGATTCAATGCCTGCGGTCCGCCGTTTCGGGTCACCGGCGCAACGCCGGTCTGTGACCGGCGAGTTCGATTGCATGAAGCGGCGCGAAGCGGGCCGACGTCCGGAGAGGAACCACGATGAAAGGCATTCGTCTGCTGGGCCTCGCGCTCCTGCTGATTCCCGCGGTTTGCCATGCCGGAGTCGGCACCGAGTTGAACGGTCTGGCGAGCTTTGGAGCCGGCGGCGGCCTGATGCGCTGGGTCGCCGATTCCGATGCGGCCAAGTACAACGGCAACGCCGCCCAGATTCGCCCGATCGGAAAGGCCGTCTTTCGCTATCGCTTCAGCACGGACTGGCTGGGGACCGTGGAAGCGGGCTATGGATGGAACGGCTATGCCAACACCGGCGACGCCACCCTGGTCGTCATCCCATTGACGCTCGGCGTCGAGCGGCGCCTGGGCAATCTCTCCTCGATCACGACCTCTCTCGCCGCCGGCGCGGGCATGTACATCTGGGGCTTTCGCCAGGGCGGGCAATTCCAGCGCGATCCTCAGACGAGCGAGCGCCTGCAAGCGACTTCGCCGGGCGTCTATCTGGGAGGAACCGGCGAATTCCATGCGAGTACGCATGTGACATCGACCATTCATGTCAATGCGCATTACATCCTCTCGACGGGGCCGATCGAAGACCGCTATCCGACCGCGTTCGGCGGAGACGATGTCTTCGTGGAGGTGCGCATGGGCTTGAACTATTACTTCTCGCCGTATCAAGGACTCATCTGGGAGCCGAGCGGAGAGTAGGCTTCCAAGACCGCGTTTCTCGGGGGTCGACGCGGCCATCGTCGGCCCCTTGTCGTACGAGGCCGAATTCGCGGCCGGCGGATGCGGGAGCGCGATGCTCTCCGGCCCGCGTGGCGCATGCGGCCGTACCGGCCATGCGACGGCGCGCGCGCCGGCGGCGAGCCGTCCACGCATGCGGCCGGTGAGGGAATCGCAGGGAGGATCCGATGGACCCGATCTTCGCCAGGGAAGGCCTCACCTTCGATGATGTCCTGCTGGTGCCGCGCCGCTCGGAAGTGCTTCCCGACCAGGTGGACACCGCGATCGATCTCTGCCCCGGACTGAAGCTCAACATCCCGCTGCTCTCGGCCGCCATGGACACCGTCACCGAATCGCGGCTCGCGATCGCGCTCGCCCGGCAGGGCGGGATCGGCGTCATTCATCGCAACCTGAATCCCGAGGAGCAGGCGGCCGAGGTCGACAAGGTGAAACGCTCCGAAAGCGGGATGATCACCGATCCGATCACTCTGCCGCCCGATCTGCCCGTGGGCCGCGCCCTCGAGGTGATGGAGAAGTACCGCGTATCGGGAGTGCCGATCACGGAAGAGGGCAAGCTGGTCGGCATCCTGACCAATCGCGACCTGCGCTTCATCGAGGACCGCACCGTGCTCATTCGCGATGTGATGACGCGCGAAGGGCTGGTCACCGCTCCGGTGGGCACGAGCCTGGAGGAGGCCAAGCGCCTGCTGCACGAGCATCGCATCGAGAAGCTGCCCGTGGTCGACGCCGGCTTCCGGCTGCACGGATTGATCACCGTGAAGGACATCATGAAGCGGATCGCCTTCCCGCAAGCGGCGAAGGATTCGTTCGGGCGATTGCTCGTGGGAGCCGCGGTCGGCGTGGGCGAAGCGGGCATGCGGCGCGCCGAATTGCTGGCCGCGCGCGGGGTCGACCTGCTCGTGATCGACAGCGCGCACGGCCACACCCGCGGAATCATCGAGACCTTGAAGGCGCTGCGCGCGCGCTTTCCGAAGATGCCGGTGATGGCGGGCAATGTCGCCACCGCCGAGGGGACGAAGGATCTCATCGAAGCGGGCGCGAGCGTGGTGAAGGTGGGCATGGGCCCGGGGGCGATCTGCACGACGCGCGTGGTCGCGGGCGTCGGCGTGCCGCAGGTGACCGCGATCCTCGATTGCGCGCGGGAAGCGGAGAAGCACGGCCTGCGCATCGTGGCCGACGGCGGGATCAAGTACTCGGGCGACATCGTGAAGGCGCTGGGCGCGGGCGCCAGCGCGGTGATGGTCGGCAACCTGCTCGCCGGGACGGAAGAGAGTCCGGGAGAGACGATCATCTACCAGGGCCGGAGCTACAAATCGTACCGCGGGATGGGCTCGATCGGCGCGATGCGCGGCGAAGGCGCGCGCGAGCGCTATTTCCAGCGCGACGTGACCGAGAGCCACAAGCTCGTGGCCGAAGGCATCGAGGGCCGGGTGCCGTATCGCGGCCGCGTGAACGATGTGGTCTATCAGCTGGTGGGGGGCGTGCGCGCGGGGATGGGCTACTGCGGCGTCGGCACCATCGACGAGCTGCGGCGCGAGGCGCGCTTCATCCGGATCACGGCGGCGGGCTTGCACGAGAGCCACCCGCACGATGTCACGATCACCAAGGAAGCGCCCAACTACAATTTGAGCTGAGCGGGCGAACGAGCGGGGGCAGGCGAGCGGGCAGGCGGGATCGCGCGCAGGCCCGGGAGGGAAGCGGACGATGGAGGAGGCGCGAGGAACCTTCGAGAAGAGACGGCGCGGAATCGGGGGCCGGCCGTTTGCCATGGCATCGCGCCGGGCATGGGCCGGCTTCCTGGCAGGGTCCCTGGCCTTGATCGCGCTGAGCGCGCTCCTTCTCTTCGTGGTCTTGCCCGGATGCGGCCAGAAGGAGCCGGCTCGCCCGAATGTCGTTCTCATCGTGATCGACACCCTGCGGCCCGATCATCTGCCCTTCTACGGCTACCGGCACGATACCGCTCCCTTCCTCGCGCGCCTCGCCGACGAAGGGGTCGTCTTCGAACACGTGCATTCCACTTCGTCCTGGACCGCGCCCGCGACCACTTCCATTCTCACTTCGCTCCATCCGCTTCAACACGGCGTGCACAACGGGACGATCGCCACGCGCGAACGGAGCCTGACCGACCCGACCATCACGATCGATCGCATCCCCGACGATGCGCGCACCGCGGCCGAGGCGTTTCGCGAGGCGGGATACGCCACCTGGGCCGTCTCGGACAATTTCAATGTCAGTCGGGCGATGGGATTCGACCAGGGCTTCGATCGCTTCGAGGAGATGACCGATCAGGGAGGCGACGAGGTGAACGCGGTGGTGCGCGAGTGGGCGAGCGAGCTGCGCGCCAAACCGTACTTCCTGTACCTCCACTACATGGATCCGCATCGGCCCTATCTGCCCCGCATGCCCTATTTCCGCCCGGGCCCGACCGAACGCGAGAATTCGATCGGGGCGTACGACAGCGAGATCCATTTCGTGGACGATCGCATCCGCGAACTCTACGACCTCCTGGAGTGGGGCAAGAACGCCTGGGTGGTCGTCTGCGCCGATCACGGCGAAGAGTTCCTGGACCATGGGGCCTGGGACCATGGGCGCACCTTGTATGCGGAGGTGTTGCATGTCCCTCTGATCATCCATCCCCCCACGCCGCTGCCCGCCGGTTCGTCCGCGAAGGGCGCGCCCGCGCCCGGGCCGATCAAGCGCATCACGCAACAGGCCACGCTTCTCGATGTGCTGCCGACCTTGCGCGAGATGGGCCATGTCCCCGGTGGGGACATGGAACAGGGCATCAGCCTGCTCTCCGCGGTATACGGTGAACAGCCCAGATCCGGTGGGCGGACCTTCTTCGCCGAGCTGCACAGCGCCCCCTGGTACGGCTCGCAGACGTTGAAGTGCGTGATTCAGGCGAATCACAAGTACATCCTCACGCTTCCCTCCGCGGAGGAGCTCTACGACATCATGACGGATCCGCGCGAGCAACGTTCCGTGGCCGCGCAACGCCCGAGAGTCATGGAAATGTTGCGCAGGGAGCTTGATCTGTTCGAGGCCAGTCGTCCCCGCCTCGCCGCCGACACCGCCTCCACCACGCTCGATCCGCAAACGATCGAGAAGCTGAGGTCGCTCGGCTACATCAAGTGAGCGCGCGGAAAAGACGCCGCCCCCGACCGATCGCTCTCCGCGAGCGAAGCCGGGGGCGGGGGCTCCAGGGAGGATGGCGGAGCACACTCATCACCTGCACCGGCGGCGCGCTGCCGCCGCGCGGCACAGGACATCACTCGGGAAATCGAAAGGAGAAGTCGGGATCGAGCGCCCGGATCTCCTTCACGACCGCCTGCATCTGCGCGCGCACTTCGGCGCTTCCGGTCTGCTTCCATTCCGAGAACAGATCGAGAAAGCGGTCCTGGAGCTCGTGAATGTCCACCTCGCGCCGCGCTTCGTCGACGCTGCGTTCCAGATGATAGACCTCGCCGCGCGAGAGCCGGTCCATCAGGTTCAGGTACTCGCCGCGCATGTGGGCGAGAATCCGCAGGTACTTCTCGAATCCCGCGCCCAGCTTCTCGAGCACCTCGGTGATGGCCGCGTGCGGACTGTGGATCTGCTGGCTGTAGCTGTACGCGAACCGGTAGTAGGTCTTGCCCCGCCCGATGTAGGCCTCTTCGGCCGGCTCAAAAGCCTTGCGCCCCGCGGCTTCGGGGGCGCGCCCGGGAGCCGTGGCGGTGGGGTTGCCGAAAATGCCGAGGGAGACGAGCAGGAAATCGGCGTTGGTCTTGTAGAGGGTGTATTTCAAGCGCGCGTCTTGCGAATCGGCCAGGCGGCTGAAGACCTCCGTGTCGTACTTCGAAAGGTACCGCCCCGCGCGCTGGATGTAGCTGGGATCGATGAACGAATTCAGCAAGTGGGCGATGTAGACATTGACATCCTCGTCATAGAAATCCTTGTTGGAGACGAGTCCCGTTTCCATGCGTGAGAAGAGCAGGCAGCGCATCATGAAGTGGTAGGTCGGCCGCAGGCCGCGGTCGGTGCCGGTGAAGTCCACATACTGCTCGATCGATCGCATGCCGCACCTTCCCCGTTGTTCGACCGAGATGCGCATCGCGGACGAAGCGTCGGCCCCCAGCGAGCCTCCCGAGAGGCGAACCCGCGGAACGCTTGAACTCGTCCGCGGGCCCCGTTATCCTCTTCTCGTCCTCGTTCCGAGCAGGGAGTTCAGCAACGGTCGTGCCATCCGGTCGCGCGTTCCCGATGCGGCCGGACCGTGCTCGTCCGGATTTCGCCCGGCGGGTTTCCTTTGCGACAGGCGGCAGTCGGTGGGGCGTTGCGCCGATCGGCTAACGAGCATCAGCGCATGCCGATGGCGACTCGTTTCCACCAACGCATGGATTCCGCCTTCTCGAAAGCGGCGCGCGACGGCGCGGCCTGGTCGTTGCGGAAAGGGTCGTCGGACCGCGCGCTTGCGTGATGTGCGCCATCCCGCGAGCGGCTCGCTGGCCGGTGGCGCTGCGGAATGCAGCCGGAAGAGGATGCAGGTTGCATTCTGCGCGAGGAAAGGGGATCGGCATGGAGATGCTCCGTCGCGACCGGCGCGATCCAGGCCGCTCCAGCGGACTGCGGACGCGTCTCCTGATCCTCTTCCTGATTCCCGTCATGCTGCTCGGACTGGTCGGCCTCCTCACGCAAGCGGCCTGGAGGTCGGACGGCGATCACGGCTCTTCGGGCGCGAGCGTGATCTTTCCGCTCTGCTTTCTCGCCGCCATCCTGCTGGCCACCGGCCTCGCGCTGTACGCGGGCGACCGCCTGGCGCGGCCGATCGCGTGGCTGCTGCGCGCCATGGATTCGGGCGAGCTGGCGCCCCCCGGCGCGAGCGAGCGGCCGGCGGCCGACTGGGAGCTCGATCTCCTCAGCCGCAAGGTGCAGGTGTTGTTGAAGCAGAATCTCTCGGGCGCGCGCGCCGTGGAAGAGCTCGAGAACCTGCGCAGCGAGATGGCCGCGATTCTCGAGGAGGCCGCCGTGGGCCTCGAGGGGCGCGGCTGGACGGCGAAAGGGGCGATCCATCCCTTGACGCGGCGCCTGCTGGAGTACTTCCGCAGCCGCGCGGAACGGATCCGCGACGAGAGCGATGGGCTCGCCCGCCTGCAGGGGCTTCTCGAGCAGGATTGGCGCGAAGAGACCGGTGTGATTCGCGAGATGGCCGCGCGATCGGAGCGATGTTTTCTCGAACAGACCGAGATCGCCATGGAACTGCAGCGGCTCGCGCGCAGCGGCATGCATCCCGATGGCCTGGCGGGCAAGTCCGAGAGCGAAGGCGAGCCCGCGTGCGAGGACCCGCTCGCGCTGCTCGCGGACTTGCGCCTGGGCATCGTCCGCTGGCGCACCGAAGCCCAAGAGGTTCTCGAACGCGCGTTGCGCGAGACGGCAATGCGTGAGGACGCCGCGCCGGCGAGCCTGCCTCCCCCGGCGACATCCCCCGGGCCCACGCATTCTCCGGCCGCCGCCGCAGGCGCCAAGGAGGGCGCGGTCGGGGCCGTGCGTGATCGATTCTCCGAATGGGCCCAATGGGTGGACGAGAGCATCGCGTTGCTCGAGAATTCGATGGCCGGAGATCGCGACGGGGATTCGCAAGCCGCGCGCTGCCTCGTGCCGCGCTTGAAGCGCGTCTCGGAATCCGCTTCCCGCGCGGGGCAGGAACTGGGCAAGCTCTCGCGCGAGGCGGCGCAATTGGAGCGCACCTGGGAGCGCCTGGGAGAGCGGCTGCGTTCGTTGATGGTCAGGATCGGCGAGACCCAGTCCGGAGGGGAACTGCCGGTCGGAACGACACGAGAAGGGAGTGCCGGGCGTGACGCACTTCAATGAACGAGAAGACGGACAACGGGTCGGACGCGTTCTCGCCTTGATGGGCGCGCTGCTGCAGGAAATGGCCGCGCTGGTGAATGGGAAGGATGCGGCCCACGACGCGGATGCGCAGCGCATCGTCGACGCCGTGCAGGCGATGGGCGCGATGCGGATCGCCGAAGAGGCGCGCGGGGAACAGGCGCGCGCCGCGCAGGCGAGCGAAGAGCTGGCGACGAAGGCGGCCGCTGGGCCGCGTGACGAGGCAGGGCCGGCCGAACGCGGGCGCGATCGCGAAGTCGTCCGCGAGACGCTGTCCCAGGAAGAGGCGCGAGAGCGTGTCCTCGTTTGCCGGGGAACGGATCGCACGCTGGCCTTCCCGTGGCGCTGGGTCTCGAGAGCGAATGTGTCTGAGGGCCCCGACGCGCCCGCGGGCACGCCTGCGGGCGCGCAAGCGGGCACGCTCACGATTTCCGACGGCACGCACCCGTGCGAGCTGGCGATCGAGCGCGTGCTCGGAATGTGGACGCGCGCGGAGATCGCGGAATGGCAGGAAGGCCCGGTGTGGCTGACATCGGCCAGTGATCTGCAGACCATGATGCCCGCGAGCGAGAGCCGCGCCCGGGAAGGGAAGGCAAGCGGCGCCGGGGAAGCGAGAGCAAGCCAGGCACGGGAAGCGGGAGCAGGCCGCGAGGCCCTGCCCACGCCGGACGAGAGCCGCGGCCCCAGGGTCCCTGCGCGGGAAGCGGAGAGTCCGGCCGCAGGGCTGTCTTCCCCCCCGCCCGCATTCGATCGCCCCACGCCTTTTTCGCTCGAACCTTCGCTTTCGCAACCGACGGCCGTACGCAACGAGCCTGCTTCTCCCGATCTTCATCAAGCGCCTTCCGGCTTCGCGGCCGGGCGCGGCCCAAAGCGCCGGGAGATCGCCGAGCCCGAGCGGGTGTGGGTGGCCTCGCCTTCGGCCTTGGCGCGCCGGTTTCTTCAGCGCCATCTCACCGATCTCGGCTTCGAAGTTCTCGAAGCGCGAGACCTCGATGATCCCCTTCTTCCGGCCGATCTAGGAGGTGTGCGGGCTCTCTTTCTGGATGAGAGCCTCCTGGAAGACTGGAAGGCGCGCGCGATCTCGTCGGGGCGCCTGCCGCCGCTCGTCTCGTTGCCTCTGGACGGCGAGCTCGCGGTTCCGCCCGACGGTTGCTGCCCGCCCGGCGGCGCGGTTTTGCCGCGGCCGTTCGAGCGCACGCAGGTCGAGCGCGTCGTCCATTGGCTGCGCACCCTTCCCGGAGGATGCGCGCCGGAGGACGAGGGAGACCATGGAGAAGAAGACGATACGTGGCTGTTCGCCGACCCTTTCGGCGCAACGCGAGCAGGAGAACATTCTCGTCGTTGACGAAGACGCGCGCGTCATCGAGCTCCTGCAAATCACGCTGACCGGACGCGGCTACGCCGTCTGCTCCGCCCACGACGGCGAAGCGGCTCTCGACGAAGTGGCCCGCCGCTCGCCCGATCTCGCGGTCATCGGGGTGCGCCTGCCGAAGAAGAGCGGCTTCCAGGTGCTGGAGGCGATTCGCGCGAATCGCGAATGCGCCAACCTGCCCGTCATTCTCATCTCCGGCACGCCGTCGAACGAGGCGCGCATCCAGGGTTTGCGCTTGGGCGCCGACGACTATCTCGTCAAGCCCTTCTCGCCGCGCGAGCTGTTGATCAAGATCCGCACGATTCTCGATCGCGCTTCCGATCTGCGCCTGCTGCGCGCGAGGACGGAAGGCCTCGAAGAAGAAGCCCGCCGCTATCGCGAAGACCTGCGCCGTTCGCACGGGCAGATGCAGGATTGCATGGAGCGCATCGGTTCGCTGCTGCGCCATGTGGAAGAGAGCAGTCGCCTGGAGTCGCTGCCCGAGATCCTCGCCGCGCTGATGCGCGCGACCGTGCGCGATCTCGGCCTCTCGCGCGCCTGCCTGCTCGCGCGCAACGAAGAGGGCATCTTCGCGGCCCGCGCGTCGCAAGGCTTGGAGGAACATGCTCTCGGGCACCTGCATCTGGATGGACAGGAATTGTTTTGCCGGACCCTGGAGCTCGAAGGCCGCACGATGACGGCCGATGAATTCGCGCGCTTTCCCTCCGCCTCCCACGATGTGCTCGCGCTCTCGGCGCTCGGCCTCACGCATGTGACCCCCGTGCGCGGCGAAGAGGGCGCCCTCGCCGGCCTGCTCGCGGGCGGGGACAAGGCCGATGGGGAGCCGCTCGACCGCTTCGATCTCCACCTGCTCGAGATCCTCGCGCGCTCGGCCGGCATGGCGATTGCCAACGCCGAGCGTTTCGCGGGGGCGAGCGATTGCTTCCTGCAGGTGGCCGGCCGCCTGGTGAAGACGGTCGAGGCGCAATTTCCCGAAATCGCGGGCCATTCCGAGCGCGTCGCCGATCTGGCCGTGCGCCTGGCCGAACGCATCGGCCTCGCCGGGCATGAGCGCGAGGCGATCGCGCACGTGGCCCGGCTGCACGATCTGGGATGCCTCGAGCAGTACGAGCATCTCTTCGGCGAACGGCGTCCCTTCAGTGAAGAGGAGCGCCATCGATTCCGCCAGCTCGCCGCCGAAGGCGTGCGCCGCCATCTCGAGCGCGCGCATACGCCGCAAGTGGCCGACGGTATCTGCGGGCTGCAGGAACGCTGGGATGGGACGGGGATGCCTGAGGGCATCGCGCGCGAAGCGATCCCGCTGTTCTCGCGCATAGTGGCGATCGCCAATGCCTTCGATGCTCTCTTGCATCCCCGGCCGCATCGCCCCGCCTACCAAAGCGACGAAGCGATCGCGATCCTGCGCGATCGCGCGGGCACGCAATTCGACCCGCGCCTGGTCGAGGCTTTCATCGAGATGGTTTCGTCGGGAGAGGAAGTCGCGCTGGGGCAGCCGGGGCAACAATCGGACAAGCGCTGGGGCAGCGCGCGCGGCGCGGAAGACCGGTAGCGAATCGGCGCGACCGGAATCGGGTCAGTCGCGGATGATGCCCACGACGCGCGGTCCGGTGGCGCGGTCGAAGTAGATGTGCACGAGCACGCGGCCCGCGAGGTTGCGTCCCGTGTGGTCCCAGCTCGTGATCTCCGCGACGGCGTAGCGGCTCGCATCCTGGCGATGCATCCACGCGCCCGGGGCAAAGGGCGTCAGATCGAAGGTCGGCTGCTCGCCGCCGCGCGACTGATATCCCAGCGCCGTCTCGGTATCGAGCGCGCGCATGGTCATCAGATAGAAGACATCCTCGGAAGACCGCAGCCCGCCGCTCATGCCGAGATCCGTGCACTCGAGCGACCAGCGATTCTCGGACGGCTGGCGAATCGTGAAGCGATCGGCCCCGTTCACCGCCTCGATCCACGCGCGGCCCACCCGATTGCGCCGCTCCTGAAGCGCGCCGGTCACATACTCGACCACCTGCGGATCGCTGTAGCGGCCGGCCGCAACGGCGGCTGCGATCTCGGCGTCCGTGAAGGACAGCAGCAACCGCGCGCCCCAGAATCCATCGCCCCAGCTCATTTCCGCAAACGGCGCGTAGGGCAGATCGGGCTGCCACTCGAGCGCATCGAGCAGGCGGGGATGAAAGGCGTGCAGCGGGAAGAACCGCCCCCAGGCATCGCCTTCGGGACGGCGATGGTTGCCGAAGGCGAGCGCCAGGCCGGAGAGGTAATGGCGCACATGGCGTTCGGGTTCGAGATAGATGTCGAGCGTGCGATCCTCGCGAATGCCCGTCAAATCGAGCCAGGCTGCGAGAGGCTGCAGTCCCCGCAGGCTGCGGCGCGCCTCGTGAGGAATGAGGTCGTTGGGATCGTCCTCACGCACGCCGCGCGGCGCGAACCCGCCGAGGATGCGCCCTTCGGGAAGGCGGCCGGCAGCCACGCGCACGAGCGCGCGGGAAGCATTCGCGGCTTGGGCGGCCGCGCCCATCTGCAAGTTGCCGGAGGCCGCATAGCGAGCGAGGAACTGGGCGAGCTTCTCGGGCTGAAGCTTCCAATTCGCGCCGTGCTCGCCGTACTCGAGCGCGCCTTCGCCGATGCGCAGATCCTCGGGCGCGATCGTCTCGATGCCGGAGGCGAGCACGGGATAGCCCGCGGCGCCCAGCAAGCGCGCGGCGATGACCGACGCCGCGGTGCGCAATTCGGGCGAGCGGGGATCGTCGAATTCGAGCAGGAAGCGGGCGCCTTGGGCGTCGCGCACGACGAGAATCGGCCAATCGCCTTCGAAGCGCGCCGTCTCGATCTCGAGCGGGCCGGCCGGAAGTTGCGCCGCGGCGGGCGCGGACCCTTCGCCGCGCGGCGGCGCGGCGGACTCCGCCGGTTGGCCGGTCTTCCCCGGCGTGAACCAGCTGGAGGCGGGGACATCGTCGGCGGAATTGATATCGAGCGCGAGCGGCTTCACCCGCACGGCGAAGAGATCGTCGAGCGGATTCAACCAGTAGATGTCGACGAAGGAGGCGACTTCATTCCATTTCGTGGGAGAGGGAGGGGCGATCGGCAAATCGTCGCCGACCTTCCAGACGGGTTGCGCATTCTCGTCGAAGCGCGCCTCCGCCGCGCGCGCCTGCGCGCCGGCGAGAGCCAGGAGCAGCGCCATCCCAAGCGTTCCGAGGCTGCGTCCGATGGCGATCAAGCCGGCGGGCGCACTCCTGCGCGCGCGATCGGATGAGAAGCCCCGAGCGCTCAGCGGAGGCCGTCTCGTCATCGCCGCTCCCTCCGATCGGGCCGGTCGAAGGCGGAGTCGAGGCTCGCATACACGATCGTGTCCTCATCGCTCGCCGCGGCTTGCAGGCGGATGAGCATCCATTCGTTGGTCGCGATCCGCAATCCCGCTCCCCAGGAGCGATGAATGGCCTGGAAATCGAAATCGAGCAGGCGCGGCAGGACTTTTCCGAAGTCGGCGAAGAGGGTCGCTTCCACCAACGGGCTCACCTGATAGCGATACTCGATCGTCGCCAGGGTCGCGCCGTTGTCCATGAAGCGATCGCGTTCGTATCCGCGCAAGGTGGTCGGACCGCCGAGGCTCGGCAGCTCCGTGAATTTGACGGGCAAGTAGGTGCCGGTGGCCGTCTGCGTGCCGGTGCGCGCCTCTTCGGCCGAGATGCGCGTGGCCAGCACATGCCGCGGGGCGATGGTGTGGTAGTACTGCAACTCTCCGCCGTACCAGACGAAATCGACGATGTCGGGACCGGTGCCGTGCGCGTAGGCGAAGAAGAGCTCCGACTTCGCGCCGCGCGTGGGGCGCGCGCGCTCGTCGCGTCCATCGAGCGTGAGGGCGATCTCGCCTTGGATGTTCTGGGGATCGAGGATCAATCCGGGCGCGAGATGCTCGTTCGGGAAGAGCTGCTCGATGCTTCGCTCTCCGTCATCGAGATCGCGCGCGGGGCGGATCTGGCGGCGGTGCGCGGACAACGAGAAGTCCCAGCGCATCCAGTCGGAGGGCGCGTAGCGCAGCGACGCGAGCGCGAGATAACGCTCCTGGGTGTAGAGCGTGCGATCCTTGTGACGGCTCACATTCCCGCGCCCGAAATAATGACGGTCCGACATGACTTCATAGCGCGCGAGCAGCCGGTAGCTCCAGCCGTCTTCGTACGGAAGGAGGTAGGGATCGCGCGAGCGCAAGGTGAGCGAATAGATCTGTTCGCCGATCCCCCCGTACGAGAGCCGGTAGGTCACGCAACCATTCGGGTCGTAGGGATTCTCGTGTCCCAGGCGGACCGCTGCGGTGGCTCCGATGGTCGGATCGACTCCGAGGAGCGGCACGAAGTAGGGCCGCTCGCAATCGACGGCTCTCGCCCAATCCTGCGGGAATCCGGTGGGGGAGAGAAGCGAGCCGGCGAAGCGCACCGGCAAGGTCGCCGCCTGCAACGCCACGCGCGCGGGAAAGAGCAACACTCGCGGGACGAGCAGGCCCGCCTGCGAACCTTCGCCGGGCTCTTGCAGGAATCCGCGCGCTCCATTGGGAGCGGGACTCGCCGGGCGGATCTCGGGAATGGCGCCCGAGGGGGGCTGATCGGAGCCCGGGCCGCTTTGCGGAGCGGAAACGGGAGCCAGCACGGGCGTCTCTTCGAACGAAGGGACGCGAGTCTCGTCATGCGACTGTTGTGCGGAAAGGATGGCCGGACTCGTGGCGAGGCTGTCCGGTGAAGCGAGAGCAGAATCCTGCGCCCAGGCGTGCAGAGGCGAGATGGCCGCGATGGCCGCGAAGCCCGCGCAAATCAGCCACTGTCTCCATCGAGGGATACAGCCCGATCCGATGCGAACGGCTCGCATTTGCCTCCCTGCCCTGAGGTGTGGCCCTTCCATGACGATGGACGCCAGTGTAGAGGCTGGCCGCCCATTCGCAAGTAGAGATCGGCCTTGAGCAGGCGGAAGATTCGCCCGAATCGAGCACCCAATGGGCCCAAACGGATTTTCCGGGCGGCCGTCGAACCAGTTTCCCGGAAACGGTTTGCCGGTCCCGCCGCGATCCCCAGGATGGCCCGGCTTCCAAGGCGACGCGTGCAGGGGCATGGGGGGGTCAAGTCCTTGGCGCTGGGGCCAGGTCCCGGGCACCGGCTCCATCTCCTGGGCGCCGCCCCGCCCTGGCCCTTTCCCGCCAGAGAGATGCGGGGTTCAGCAAAATTGCGGGCGGCCGATGAGTCGATGGGGTCGGCTGTTTGACCCACGGACAGGCGGTGGCGCACGACACCTGCACCTGGACCCGTGGTCAACGCCAGACCCTTTGGGCCCGGCCTCTTCTCGTGAGAGGACCGGGCCCTGAGCTTTTTCCCTCCCCGGTTGTACTTCTCTTGGCAGGCCGATCCCTTGGCGGGAAGTTGGGGCCGGCGGGCCGCGTGCTATAGCACCAGGCGGACCGCGTCATACGGCACTGGGTGGGCCTCGTCAGATGGCATTGGGCAGGCCTCGTGCCATGGCAACCTGATGGCCACCAGCGCTTTCGCAGGAAGATTGCGACGCACGGTCCCTCCCAGGTACACTGGCCCGGCGAGCGGACCGCCGCCAAGCGCGCCGGAAAGGCCATGCCCGGCCCTTGGAAGGAGCGGGCGATCATGAGCGCACCAGGATGGGAGGAACGATGGGAAAGCAGGAGATCCGGCCTTCGCCAGCTCTTCTGCCGCGCCATGTGGTGCTGATTCCGGACGGCAACGGCCGTTGGGCCGGCCGGAAGGGGCGACCCATCGCTGAAGGGCATCTGCAAGGCGCTCGCGCGGTGGAAGCGTTTCTGCGCGTGTGTCGCGACTGGAATGTGCCCTACGCCACCGTCTGGGCCTTCTCGACTGAGAACTGGGGACGGAATCCGCGTGAGGTCTCGGCCATCATGAAGCTGGTCGACCTGTATCTGCGGAAGAACCGTTCCAAGTTTCGGGAAGAGAACATCCGCTTCCGCCACATCGGGCGGCGCGACCGGATCGCCGCTCGTTTCCCGCGTCTCGCGCGCCTGCTCGCGGAGATGGAGGAAGAGACCCGGGCGTACGAGCGCCACACGCTGAACCTCGCCCTCGACTACGGTGGCCGGGACGAGGTCCTGCGAGCGCTCGAGCGGTTGGGGCGCGAAGGGAAGGATCTGGGATCGCTGACCTGGGAACGGTTGAGCGAGGCACTGGACACGGCCGGCCAGCCCGATCCGGATCTGGTCATTCGCACCTCGGGGGAGCATCGGCTGTCGGGCATCCTGCCACTGCAGACGGTGTACGCCGAGCTTCTCTTTCTTCCGCGCCTGCTTCCGGAGCTGGACGAGGAGGATTTCCGGGAAGCGTTTCGCGAATTCGCCTCGCGCGACCGGCGCTTCGGTCTCCGCAACGACGCGCACACGCCGTCGGAGGAGCCTGAGTCGCCCGGGCCATCCGCGATCGCGCCTTCCGGCAAGACCGCGAGTCCGCCCGCGTCGACCCCACGGGCCCGAGAGGGGGATCGACAGGTGGGACCCGCATCGTCCCGCAAGGGAGCCTGAGGACATGGACGGTTCCAAGGTCTGGAGGAGCGAAGAGACGGGCATGCCGGAACCGACGATTTCGCCGGAATCGCTCGCGCTGGCCGCGGGCATCGATCGTGCGCGCGCGTACCTGAAGGACAGCGCCCGGCGCGTCAACGACGTGCTCGGGGCCTTCTGGGAACGCAAGCGCGGCGACTGGCGAGGATTCCCCGAGATCATTCGCGGCGCATTCGATGCGTACGATCAGCTCACCTGCTCGGGCAAGAAGATCCGCGCCGGGCTCGTTGTGCTGGGTCACGACGTCTGCTTGCGCGGAAGCGCGCCCGCTTCATCTCTCGAGGACGGTATCCATCGGGCGGCGGGATGCGTGGAGATCCTCCACAACGCATTCCTGATCCACGACGACATCGTCGACCACAGCGATGTGCGGCGCAGCATGGCCACCGTGCATCGCAAGTACGCCGACGATCATCGCGCGGAGTTTTCCCGGGCGGAGGATGCGCTCGCCTATGGGCGCGCGGTCGCCTTGAATTTCGGCGACAAGGGCCAGGCGCTCGCGCAAGAGCTGCTCCTCTCGTCGGGGTTCCGCGGCGATGCGCTGCTGCGGGCGATCGGCTTGTTGAGCCGCGTGACGGCCGAGACGGTGGCTGGGCAACTTCTCGATGTGTGCGAAGTGCCTCTCGCGCGGCTCGAAGAAGAGCGCGTCCTGCAGATCCACGAGTACAAGACCGCCCACTACACCGTCATGCTGCCGCTGCAGATGGGAGCGATTTTGGCCGGCGGCGATGCGCCCGTGTTGGACGCGCTCGCCGACTATGCGATTCCGGTCGGGATCGCGTTCCAGATTCAAGACGACATTCTCGGGCTGTACGGCAATGAGCAGATTCTGGGAAAGCCCGTCGATTCGGACATTCGTGAAGGGAAGAAGACACTCCTCATGGTGCACGCCTATCGGGAATCCGATCGCGCGACGCGCGCCTTCTTGGAGAAGGTGCACGGAAACCCGGAAATCACGCGGGCCGATCTCGAAAGAGTGCGCGAGATCGTGAAGCACAGCGGAGCGCTTTCCCGGTCCGAGGCGATGGCCCGGCAACTCGTCGAGCGAGGCAAGGCCTCGATTCCCAGGATCACGACCGACGACCATTGGAGCGGCATTCTCGCGGGACTGGCGGACTATCTCATCGTGCGTCGCTATTGACCTTCCGCGGAATGCGGCCTGATTGATGGATCCCGAATGCGCAGCCACGGATGCCTAGCTCGTGAACGAGCCGGTGCGGAACGGCGCCCCGTCGGTGCCTTCGACTTCGATTTCGTCGATGGCTTGGGCGCGCGTTTTCGTCGAAGGCTGCCTGAATTCACCCGGCTCGATCGAGAGCGGACGCCGGCTTTGCGGATTCCGCCATCCGGTCGCAGGCCGATCCTGATGCAAGGAGATCACGATTCCCATGTCGATTCTACGCACGCTCGTTTTTCTTTCCGGCCTGATCGAGTTGCTGGCCGGGATATCGTTGTTCGGGTTGCGTGAAACGCATCCGTTTCTCCGTCCTTTCCTGCAGGGACAAAGCGCCTCATCCGGGACGTTCATCGCGCTCTTCCTCGGGCTCGCGGCCCTGCTCGCGGCGGCGCTGCACTGGCTGATGTTTCAATGGTTGAAGCAGGAACGAGAGGAAGGCTACCTGCTCGTCAACTTGTATGGAGGATTCGCGACCCTCGCCGGGCTCGCGCTCTTTCTCGGGTACTCCGGATTGGGGCGAGGGCAAGATGCGGCGGCGTCGTCGTTTCCCGCCTGGCTCTTTCTGGTCCTCGATTCGCTGCGCGGCGCATTGATGCTGGTGACTGCGAACATCGTGCGATACACGCCGAGCACGTTGAGCGAGCTGCGCCTGCCGGCCGGACGCGCGGGGCAAGCGGCCGAAATCGGAAGGCGCACAGGTTCGCTCGAGAGGCGCGGGCGGCCCGAAGAGCTGCGGCGCATGCGTCGAGGGAGCCGCGAGCGCTCAACGCGCGAGGGGTCGGGCAGGAAGGCCGCTTCCACGCGCGATCGCGCGGGCAGCGAAGGCCCGCGACCGGAGCGCGAGGGCGGGCAAGCGGAGAGCCGCCGCGAGCGCGGGATGCGGCGCGGCCGCCGGGGCGGACGAGGAGCGGGGCGGGGACAAGCTCCGGAGGCGCCGGGGGTGGAGGCCGCCCGATCGGAAAGACGGCGTGACGCGAGCGGGCGCCCGGACATCGGGCCGGGGACGGTGCGGCCTTTGCCGGGGGGACGTTCGGATACGCGTCCGGAAACGCCTTCCGACACGCGTCCGGATGCGCGCGCCGACGAGCGCTTTGGCGAGCATTCCGAGGAAGCGTTGCGTGAGCCGCTCTTCTCGGAAGAGAGCCTGGAAACGGGAGAGCAAGCAAGTTCTGAGGCGAGAAGCGAACAAGGCCGCGAGCGCAGGACGCGCGGCCGGCGCGGAGGACGCGGGCGCGGAGGCCGGAGGGAACGGGAGAGGCGCCAGCCGGAGGAAAGCGCAGAGGCCGGCGAGCGCGGGGAATCAAGCGGCGGCGAGGAGAGATCATACGAGCCTGGGCCTTCACAAGAGCCTCCGAGAGAACGAACGCCGCAGCGCGACCGCGCCGAAGCGTCGCCGGGCGATGAAGGAAGGATCGGGCTCGTGGAGGGCTCTCCGCTGCGCGAAAGCAGCGTGCAGATCGTGAGGCCTTCGGAATTCGAGGCGGGAAGACGTCCCAAGCGCGGACGCCATTCCATTCAGGGCGCGCTCTTCCGGCCGCGCGAGAAGCGCCGGGTCTATCGTCATCTGGGAACGACGGAAGAGGAGAGGGGTGGTTCGCCGGCCTCGCGCGAGTCCCGCGATTCACAGACGCGCGAAGATCGCGCATCGAGTCGGCATGCGGAGCGCGATGGCAATCGAGGCGCGAATGGCTCGCGCTCTTCGCATGACGAGACGAGCGAATAGGCGCCGATCTCCGACATCATCGCTGCGTTGCAGACAAGCAAACGGCTGGATGACATCGAGTGCGCGCCGGGTGCAATAAGCGGAACGGCTGGATGACATCGAGTGCGCGCCGGGTGCAATAGGCGGAACGGCTACATGGCATCGGGCGCTTGGATGCCGAGCAGCGACAAGCCGCGGCGCAAGGTGGCCGCGACGGCCAGGCTCAAGTGCAGGCGCGCGCGCATGATGTCCTCGGTATCCGCTTGCAGCACCGGGTTGTTGTGATAGAAGCGCGCGTAGCTCTTCGTGAGATCCAATAAATAGTTCGCCACCGGCGCGGCGCTCAGCTGCTCGGCGGCCAACGCGAGCGCATTCGGAAAGCGCGCCAGCTCGAGGCATAGCGCTTTCTCGAAAGCGCTCGTGAGCAGTTCGGGCTGCCGGCATTCGGGACGCAGGCCGCCCGCACGGCGCACCGCTTCGGCCGCGTCCGACGCATGCGATGCTTCGGCCTTCGGCGCTTCCGCGATACCCGCAGCTGGCGCCGTCTTGCGCGCGTGCACCGGCGATCCCGTCCCGAGCTCGGCAAAGGGATCGGGCAGGCTCACCGCGAGCAGGTCCTCGATCGCGATCTTCCCCGCGGCAATCGCCTTGCGCGCAATGCTGCAAATGCGCGCGTGGCTGTATTGCACGGCCGGGCCCGTGTCCCCTTCGAAATCGAGCGTGCTGTCGGGATCGAATTGGATGTTCTTCTCCGCGCTCACCTGCAGCAAATAGAGCTTCAACGCTCCCTGGCCGATCGCGTCTCCCAGCCTCGCGACTTCGCGCTCGTCTCCAGAGGCAAATCCGCCTGCACGCGCTTTGTTCGACGCGAGCGCGGCGAGCTCGTCGAGCAGATCGTCCGCATCCACCGCTCGCCCTTCACGCGACTTGAGCTTCCCCATTCCATGCGGCAGGGTGACGAGCCCATAGCTCAAGTGACGGCACGCATCCGCCCAGGGCAGTCCGAGCTTGCGCAGCAGGGCGAAGAGCAGGCGGAAGTGATGATTCTGCTCGCTGCCGACGACATAGATCGAGCGATCCATGTGGAAGTCGTCGTACTTGATGAGTGCGGTGCCCAGGTCTTGCGTGATGTAGACGGATGTGCCGTCGGAGCGAAGCAGCAGCTTCTCGCCCAGGCCTTCTTCGGACAAGTCGGCCCACACGGAGCCGTCCTCTTTGCGAGCGAAGAGGCCGCGCGCCACTCCCTGCTCGACCAGCTCCTTGCCCTTTTGATAGGTGCCGCTCTCGAAATACCATTTGCGGAAGGCGCATCCCAGGCGGGCGTAGGTTACGTCGAATCCCGCGTACACCCACCCGTTCATCGTCCGCCACAGACGGCGCGTCTCGGGGTCGTCCTCTTCCCATCGGCGCAGGCTCTCCCGCGCCGCGCGCATCAAGTCGGTCTCGTCCTCGATCGCGCGGGCGGCCTCTTCGTCGAGCGTCGCCGGATCGATCCCGCGCGCGCGCGCGATCGCGGCCGCCTGCTCCTTCACTTCCTGACTGAAGCGCACATAGAAATGCCCGACGAAATGATCCCCTTTCACATTCGCCTGCTCGGGAGTCGCGCCCTCGCCCCAGCGTTCGTAGGCGACCATCGACTTCGCGATGTGAATGCCCCGGTCGTTCACGAGATTGACGGGGATGACCTCTTCGCCGACCGCGGCGAGAATGTTGCAGAGACTCAGACCGAGAAGATTGTTGCGCACATGTCCGAGGTGAAGCGGCTTGTTCGTGTTGGGAGCTGAGTACTCGACCATTGTGCGCCGTCCGGCGGAAGGCAGTGACCTACCATAAGGCGCCGCTCCGGCCGCCACTCGTTCGAGCACCCAACCGGCAAGCGAGCCGGATTCGAAGGTCACATTCACATAGGGCCCGGCGGTGTCGAGCGACGCAATCGCCGGGAGCGCCCCATCCGCTGCCGCCCGAGAAAACTCCGCCGCCAGAGGCTCGAGCAACTGGGCGGCGATTTGCGCGGGCGGCTTGCCGAGCGGCTTGGCGAGAGGGAAGCAGGGGATGGCGAGGTCGCCCAGTTCGGGACGAGGGGGGCGCGTGGGCGCGAGCGCGGCGGGAGAGGCCTCCAAGCTCGGGCGGGCCGCTGCTGCCGCTTCCCATGCCAGCGCCGCCGCGCGCGTGCGCGAGCGCAAGATCGATGCCAGATCGGCCACGCTTTCGGAGAGCCTGCCACGCGTTTCGTGCATGCACCCATCCTCCCTGTTCTTGCGTCGAGGGCGCCCGCAATTTCCAGGGCACTATAGGGGATAGGACCAAGGCGAAGAAGAGGCCAGACGGGGAGCGTGTCTGTCGCGCCGACAAGGAACCCGCGCTTTTTACGGAATGCCGCTATCGGCCTGCTCGAACGCTCATCCTCCCTGCCCCTTGCGCACGTGCTCGCCCCCAATTGCTTTACCTGTTTCCAATTGAATCCATCCCCTGTTCGTGGTACAATGTCATCGGTTGAAAGCGACCACCGCTAACGCGAAGCGGACTGCGATCCGCCCGGCTGCCACAGTTCTATGCCGAGGATACGGTGCGGCCGGGAGGTTCGGGGGTTTCCCGGATTCCCCATCCGGGCGCTTTCGGCCGGCGGGTTCACGCGTCGGACTGGGCACCATGTGAAGAAAGGACATTGAGATGCGCACACTCTTTCCGTTCCTGGTCGTTCTTGCGTTGTGCGGCGGAATGGCCAACGCACAAGTCCTGATCAACGAACTGGATGCGGACACTCCCGGCACGGACGCCTTGGAGTTCATCGAACTCTACGGGGCGCCGAACACGGCTCTCGACGGCCTCGTGGTCGTCTTCTACAACGGCAGCAGCGATGTTTCGTATGCGGCCTATGACCTGGACGGCTACACGACGGATGCCAACGGCTACTTTCTCATGGGCAACTCCGCCGTCGTTCCGGCTCCGGCGCTCGTCTTTGCCGGCAGCTTCCTGCAGAACGGGCAAGACGCGGTCGCCCTGTACACGGCCAATGGTGCGGATTTTCCGAACAACACGCCGGTCACGCTGACGAATCTGGTCGACGCGCTCGTCTACGACACGGCCGACGCCGACGACCCCGGCCTGCTGCCCCTGCTGTTGGCCGGACCGCAAATTGATGAGGCGGGCAACGGGGCGAGTGACGGCAACTCCTGCCAGCGCTGCCAGGACGGCGCGGGCGGCGCGCGGATCACGACCCACTACGTCGTCATTCCTCCGACTCCGGGCGCGCCGAACAACGGCACCTGCCCCTCCGCGGAGCAGGCCTGCTGCTTCGGCGACGGGTCCTGCCAGGACCTGCAGCCGGCCGACTGCGAGGCTGCTGGCGGCGTGGTATACACGGGAACCTGCGCCACGGTCACCTGCCCGGCGCCTCCGGCCGAGATGTCGCTGTGCGAAGCGATCGTGGACGACGAAAACGGCGATCCGGTGCACTACCTCACCGTCGTGCACATCACTTCGCCGCTGCTCGTCCTGAACGACGCGGATGAATACACGCTCGGCAGCGTGGACTGCGGCGCGACCGACGGCTCCTGCTGCGTGAACCTCTTCGACTTCAACAACACCACGGTTCTGATGGCGGGCGATCTCGTCGATGTCGTCGGCACGGTCAATCGCTACGGTGGCAAGGCCGAGCTGACGAACTTGACGGTGACCGTCCTCAGCTCTGGCAACCCGCTTCCGCCCCCGGAGGAGATCACGGCCGAGGAGCTCTTCGTGAACGGCGAGCTCTACGAGAGCTGCCTGATCTCGGTCTGCGGCCTCGAGATCACCGATCCCGCGACCTGGCCCGCGTTGGGTGCCAACGCGAATGTGGATGTCTTCGACGACACGGGCTTCCACATCACGCTGCGGGTCGACAAGGAAACCGACATCGACGGCACGGCCATTCCCACGCAGCCCTTCACCTGCATCGGCCTCGGCGGCCAGTTCGACAATGCGACGCCCTACTTCGATGGCTATCAGATTCTTCCGCGCATGCGCGCGGACATCCTTGACGGCGTCGATTGCCCGGCCGCGGTTCAAGCGTGCTGCTTCGCCAGCGGCGCCTGCCAGTTGATTACTCCGGACGAGTGCACGGCGGCCGGCGGCCAGGTGTATCCGGATCTCTCCTGCGATCCGAACCCCTGCCCGCAGCCGCAGGCGTGCTGCTTCGGGTACGATTGCGTGATCCTGCAGCCCGATGACTGCTTGGGCCAGGGCGGCACCGTGTACCCCGAGTTCGTCTGCGATCCGAATCCCTGCCCGCTTCCCGAGTTCGCTTGCTGCTTCGAGAGCGGAGCCTGCGAGGTCATGAACGAGGTCGAGTGCAGCCAGGCGGGCGGCACGCTGTACATGGAAGAGGGTTGCGATCCGAATCCCTGCCCGCTTCCCGAATTCGCTTGCTGCTTCGCGCTCGACGAGGCCTGCTACATGATGACCGAAGCGGCCTGCCTCGAGGGCGGCGGTGTCTGGTATACCCAGCAGACCTGCGTCGACGCGGGCGGCGCCTTCACCTGCCCGCTGTGGCGCGTCTGCTGCATCAACGAGGTGTGCGAGATCGCGACCGAAGCGGGCTGCGCCGAGCTGAGCGGCGTCTGGCATCCCGAATGGACCGCGTGCGCTCCCACGAATCCGTGCGAGACGCCGGTGCCCGTCGTGCCGGATAGCTGGGGCGCGATCAAGTCCGTCTATCGGTAGTCGATCAACCCGCCACGCGTAGGAGGACTCGCTTCCTCCTTCGCGATTAGAAGAACAAGGAGCGGCCTGCGCATGGAGTGCAGGCCGCTCTTGTTTTGCCTGCCGGTCGGCTTGACCCTCATGCCCGCGGCTCCTATGCTCGCGGCATCGCTCGAACCCGAGGATGCCCGTGGAGGAGCTGATGACCTTCGGCGAATCGGTGCGCAAGGGAGTGGACATTCTCAAGCTCGACCGCGCGACGATTCGCGAAGTGGCGAACCGGCCGGAAGCCTTCACCCCCGCGCTGCTCATCAATGTGATCGCGGGCCTCGCCATGTGGCTTTATCCCTTCCACCTCGCTCTTCACGGAATCGTGACCGGTCCGTTGTTCGCCCTGGGACTGCTCTTCGTGAGCGGCATCGTGCTGCATTTTGCGGCCACCCTGCTGGACGGCCGGGGCGAGTATCTGACCCTGCTTCGCACCTGGGGGCTCTCGCGCGTGCTCGGATGGGCTTGGGCGATTCCCATCGCCGGCATGATCGTCGATCTGTGGAGCTTCGTCGTCGCGGTGGTCGTGCTCGAAGAAGTCTACGGGCTGCATCGACCGCAGGCGGTGCTGGCCGTCGTCGTTCCCGCCCTGGCGGTGCTCGCCTTGAGCGCGATCGCGTTCTTGAATCTGATGGTCCTCGGGGGGCTCCTCAGCCTCGGCCGGTTCTTGTGAGGAGGCTGCCATGTCACTGGCTCTCGGCATCATCGGCATGCCCAATGTGGGGAAGTCGACCCTCCTGAACGCGCTCGCCCATGCGCACGCGGAAGCCACCAACTATCCCTTCTGCACGATCGAGAAGAATGTCGGCGTGGTCGCGGTGGAGGATGCGCGCTTGCACGCCCTCGCCGCCGCGCTCGAGCCGAAGGAAGTGACTCCGGCCACCATCGAGTTCGTCGACATCGCCGGTCTCGTGAAGGGCGCGAGCAAAGGCGAAGGGCTGGGCAACAAGTTCCTCGGGCACATCCGCGATGTCGATGCGCTGATCCATGTGGTGCGCTGTTTTCGCGACGAGAATGTCGCGCATGTGTCGGGGCGGGTGGATCCGGTCGCCGATCTCGAGATCGTGGAAACGGAGCTGCTGCTCGCCGATCTCGAGAGCTTGAACCGCATCACCGAGCGCCTGCACACCGAGAGCAAGGCGAATCCGAAGGGCGTGCAGGCGGATCTCGAGCGCGTCGGGCGGCTGATCGCCTCGGTGGAGCGCGGCGTTCCGCTGCGCCGCCTGGGCGATCTCGACCCCGCTCAGCGCGCCTGGGCGCGCGAGTACCGCCTGCTCTCCATCAAGCCGGTGGTGATCGTCGCGAATGTGGACGAGGACGACCCGCAAGGAGCCGGCTGGGTCGAGCGCCTGCGGGCGAGCGCGGGAAACGACGCCGAGGTGCTCGCGACCCCGATTCGCATCGAGGAGGAACTGTCCACGCTATCGCCCGAGGAGCGCGCGGCCTTCGTCGCCGAGATGCACCTCGAAGGCGCGGGCCTCGAGCGCGTGGTGGAAGCGGGCCGGCGGCTGCTGGGGCTCATCACCTTCTACACGATCGCCCACGAAAAACTGCGCGCGTGGCTGATTCCCGCGGGCACGCCCGCTCCCCGGGCGGCCGGGCGCATTCACACCGACATGGAGCGCGGCTTCATTCGCATGGAAGTGATGAGCGTGAACGATGTGCTCGTGCATCGCACGCGAGGAGCATTGCACAAGCTGGGCCTCATCCGCACGGAAGGCCACGAGTACATCGTGCAGGATGGGGATGTCTGCCAGATCCTGTTTGGGGCATGAGAACGCTTCTGCGAGGCGCGTTGCAGGAACGCCCGAGCCTGCGGCAATGATCTGTTGATTCCCTCGAACGAACCTTCGTACAATCGCTTCGATCCGGCTTCCAAATGCAAAGCGTGATGCGCCGATATTCCAGGGGGCCTCGTGTACGGTAGTGCTGTGATCGCGCGCGCCCAGGTGGCCGATCTGGTTCGCCTCTATCTCCAGGATTTCACGGCTCCCCGGTTGCGCGAAGCGACGGCGTCCTATTGCGCTAACTACTTGCACGCCCACCTGCTCACCCGCTACCGGAGATGGCGTTACGGGTTCCCGGGCTCTCATCTGGATGCCGCCAAGGAAATGGTCGATTGGGAGGTCGGGCATCTGATCGCTCTGATGCCGGATGGCGTGAACACCCCGAGCGTCGCTCCTCTCGCGCTGGCGCTGGAGCCGATTCTGCGGCGCGTAAACCCTTCGGGCTCTGCGGGAACAGGCGGCCGGGACGCGCTGGCCGTCGTTCTCTCGCACAGCAATGACGACCTCGACTACGCGCTTCACAAGCTGCTTCGTCTGCGGGCCGAACAGGGTTGCCAGCTCTTCTGGAAGAAAGAGCACTTCGCCGAAGCGCGCATCCTGCGGGGGATCAAGCGCGCCTGCAAGAGCCGCAGCGATCTGCGCATCGTGCACGATCCGCGCGGGCAGCTCCTGATCGGCGCGAGAACGGACATGAGCAAACCCTTCTTCCATGCCGAGACCCTGACGCACGGAGCGTTGAGCAGCCGCGAGATCTTCGGCATTCGCGCGCTCCTCGACCGGATGGCCGCAATGCTGGTGCGCTGCGAAGATCACGGCGGATACTGCTATCTGGTCGATCTCGCCCGCACGGTCGCGGCGCTGCGCAGGCAATGGCTGGCTCGCGAGTGGGGCGGAAGAGGCTCACGCCTTGCGGACGACGATTGGCTCTCCGTGGGCGGGCTTCCGGGCAAGGTGTGGGAAGAGAAGGTTCACGCCGGCCTGGTCGCGCTGGCCGAGGAGATTCTGCGCAATCAACGCGACGATCCTCCGGCGGAGTACGAACGAGCCTGGATTGCCGCCGCCGTGGAAATGATCGAGCGCGACTGGCGAAGAGTGCAGACCGAGTGGTCGGAGCTTTCGCTGCGAGCCTTGCTGCCCGAGATTCTCGGAGCTGCATGGAAAGCGGAAACGGCTGCGTTCCACACCCAGAAGGTGAACTATCTCATTCGAAGGGTTCGAAACGCGTGGGGCTTGCAGGTTGAGAGAAGCGGTGAAGGGCAAGCCGGTGGAGGCCGGGCATGACGACTCCGCGCTCGCTGCACGACTTGTACGCCGAGATGGAGAGATTGCTCGCCATCGGGCAGGCCCCCTGGCTGGCCGCGCTGCTTCGCGAACGCTTCCTTCGCATCGCGATCGCGCAAGGGGAGCGGGCTTGGGCCGCGTACGGGTTCCCCGTAGCCTTGTCCCTGGCGGAGAAGATCGCCCGGTTGCCCTTCACGGGAGTCTCGCTGGATGTGGTCGGACGCATCGAGGAGACGCTGACCGAGGCGACGAAGCGCGATGCGCCTCCCTGGCCGGGCGCGTCACGCTGGCGAGAGACCGCGCAGGCGGCGATCGCGAGACTGCGGCAGGAACGAACGCGCGCGCTCGCCGGGCTGAGCGCGGCCACGAGCGAGGCGATTCACGCGGCCGCGGATTCCGGGACCGATGCGGTGACAGTGCGCGTTCCGGTAGTCGTCGAATTGTCGAAGGGAGCGGAGACGCATCCGCTCTTCACCGACCTGCGCCTGGGTTTGCTGCTTGAATTGAAAGTCGAGGCGCACGCGGAGGCGCGATCGGGCAAGTGCGTTCGTCTCGTCATCGACGGGAATGCGCCGTCTGATGTGCGTTCCGCGCTCGAGGCAAGCCTGAAATGCCTGGATGCGCTTTCTTCGCCCGGCGTGCCTCGCCTGGGACAATGCTGGTTTCGAGCGAGTTGGCGCCCGTCCGAAGCGCGGCTGACCGGCAAGTCGGCGATGCTGCCTCTCGTGCTTGCCGCCGCCGCCGCGCGCGCGCGGTTGTCGGCCGGGCTGGCGGACCGCGGCCTCGCTCCCGACACCGCCTTCACCGGAGAACTGGGCGTCGCCGGCAGCGGCGCGTCGTCTTCGGGCGCGCGCAGTGCGCAATCGAGAAGCGCGAGCCGGACCGGCACGGTCGTGCTTCCGGTGGAAGCTTCGAGTCTTCCGCACAAAGTGGAAGCGTGCTTCTTCTCCTCGGTGCGAACGCTCGTCGTGCCGCAGGAACAACAGGCGGAAGCGGTCGCGGCCGTGCGCGCGCTCGAATCCCGGTATCCGGGGCGACAGCTTCTGATTCGCGGCGCGCATCTGGCCGAGGATCTGTGGCGCGATTCCACGATCGTGCTCGCGCGCCCGCGCAATGCGCGGCAAGTGGCCGGGGCCGCCTTTTCACGATTCATGGTCAGCCGCGGTTTCGTAGGCGCGATGTGCCTGCTGGTGGCGGTGGCCGTGACCTTGGGCGCGCGCGAGATGTGGCTCTCACGCGATGACCCGGCCGTCGCGGGTTGGCAAGGAGAGGATCTCGTCGTCACGAACGCATCCGGCCGGGAATGCTGGAGGAAGCATCTTCCCCCCGGCCCGCGGGATCGGTTTCCCACGTATAGCCTCGGTACCGGAGCCCAAAATGTCGCCGTCTGGAATCTTGATGGGAAGGGTCCGCAGGAAGTGATCGCAGTCGTCTTCAGCCAGCAAATTCTCGGAGACCGCCTGGTGGCCTGGAATCGTCATGGGCAGATCTTGTGGACCCGCCCATCGAACGAATGGCCCTTGGTGCATGCATCCGGACTGCCGAATGTGTATTGGAGATGTTTCGCCGGCGCGGGCCGTCTCCCTTCGGGCGAGATGCGTCTCATCGCCATGCGGCGGTCGGTCCAGGAACCGCTTTCGCTGGTTGATGTGCTCGACGGAGCGAGCGGCCGGCGCGTGTTCACCTTGCGCGGCGAAGGCCATGTGGAGGTCATCGACGAGGCCGATCTGGACGGTGACGGCCTCCTGGAGTTGTGCCTGTGCGGGCAGGATAACGGAACGAATCACGGAGTCTTTGCGGTGCTGAATACGGAAGCGTTGCTGCAATGCAGCCCTTCGGCAAGTGCGGCCCGCATGGAAGGCGATGAGCCGCTCTGGGACAACCTCGCACAGATCCCTTCTCTCACGGACCCTCGGGCGTTGCAGGCGGGAGAGACGACGGCGATTCGTTTTCCATGCGACCGGTTTCTCTGCAAGACGCGCCCCACCTGCAGCGAGATTCGGATGGAAGGGCGGGGAACGACGCGGGCGGCCGTGTATGTGAGCAGCTTCCGGGCGGTCAACTACTTGATGAGATTCTCGCGCCTGGATGATGTTCGCATGTTGAGCGTGCGAATCGGAGATCGCTATAGGGAAGAATTGATCGGGCTGGGACGAACCATGGAGGAGATCCTGGCCGAAGAGGCGCGGTTGACGAACTCGGTGGAGATGTTGACGCCCGACGGGTGGAAGGCGGTCGAAGTGGAAGCGTCGGCTTCATTGCCGCATTGAGGGCCCGAACGAGTGCGCGAGCCAAGGCCTGGTCATCTGAACGGCGGCGGAGATTCTCATTGGGCAGAGATTGGCAACTAGAGAGTCAGTGATGAAAAGAAAGTGCCTGAACGAGAGGCGGCTCGAGGCGGCGGCCGCGCGACTGACCGATCTGGGCATCCGGGCGGAAGAAGCCTTGGGCGCAAGTCAGGAGAATCGGTCGCTGCCGGCCATTCCGCAGCCGCTGTTGATGCTGCTCGCCCATGCTCGCGAATGCCTTCGCTGCCGGGAAATCATGGTCCTGTTTCAAGAGACGGCGATGGCCATGCGCGGCGAAAGCGGGCGAGGCGAGGGCAATCGCGGCGAAGGTGGGCGCGGTGAGTCGGTTGAGATCCTGCGTCTCGTGTCCCCTTTGTCGAATGGAAGGCACCGAGGGGAAGACGAGCCCAATCGGGAATTCGACGCGGCTGCCCAATCGCCGGGCGGTCCCAACGGTGTGCACCTGCCCGCGGCTGCTCGCGTGCTGACGCTAACGACGGACGACGAGCGCTTCGTCGTGCGCATCTTCGCAAATGAGGGAGGAGAAGGAGCGACCGCGATCCTGTTGGGGATCGACGCGCCCGCCGGGCTCGCGCTCCGGATTGCAGGCAAGGACTACTCGTTTGACGCGAATGGGCAAGCGCAGCTGCCGGCGTTTCCGGGAGAGGCGGTGGGGTTGGTGAGGCGGGGAGGCGAGTGAGTAAAGGACCGCTGATGTCTACACTGGTCTTTTCCACTGAGTCTTGATTTCCATCGTGAGCTGATCAGGTCCCGCTCGCCTCCCTCTTCCACCACTCCCTTACATCCCGCAGCGTTTCCTCCAGCGGCCGCGATGCGTAGCCGAGTTCCGTCCGCGCGCGGGTGCTGTCGTAGTACCAGTAGTAGCCGAGCAGGCGCGCGAACGAGGGGGTGAAGCGCGAACGGCCGCCGCCAAGGGCTTCCCAAACGCGCGTGCCTCGCGCCGCGGCTTTGAGCAGCGGAATCGGCATGCGGATCGACGGGCGTCCCGTGCCGAAAATGTCGTGTGCGCGTTCCATCAGCTCGCGCACGCTCACATCGTCGCCGCCCAGGATGTAGCGGCGGCCCGCCGCTCCGCGAGTGGCCGCGAGCAGGATCCCTTCGGACACATCGCGCACATCGACGATGTTCAGACCTCCCGGCCACCAGAAACGCAAGCATCGCAGCCAAAAGCTGCCCGGTCGCGGAAGCGGCCGCCGGCGCGGGCGCGATGTGCGGCGAAACGAGCCTTGGGGGCCGATCACGATGGGAGGATTGACGACGACGAGATCGGTTGCGCGGTCGCTCTTGCGCCAATGGGCGAGGATCGTCTCTTCGGCCAGGCGCTTGGTAATGAAGTAGGGATTGCGAAACTTCTCGAGATTGTAGTGCGCCTCTTCGTTCAACGCTTCGGGCGTCGAAGCGCAGCCGACCGCTCCGGTCGTGCTCACATGCAGGAAGCGCTTCACCTTGGCCTGGCACGCGAGATCGAAGAGCGCGATCGTGCCACGCAGATTCAGCTGCTCCATGTGCTCGCGTCCACGGCCGGCGAGATTCACGCGCGCGGCGAGATGAAAGACGGTGTCAGTGCGGGCGAGGGCGGACGACAGCGCCTCTCGCTGCGTGCGCGCGCGCTGATCGCTATCGGCAGCGGATGGCGTGAGCTCGGCCGACGTAGGGCACTCGAGCAAGCCGCGCGGCGAAGCTGCGATCATGGCGAGATCGGCCTCGACGATATCGACTTGCGCACCCTGCCAGGCCTCTTTTGCGAGCGGGCGGCGGAGGACGACTGTCGGCCGAATGCCCATGCGGTTCAGCTTGCGGACGCAATAGCTGCCGATTTCGCCCGTGGCTCCGGTGAGAAGACAGCGGCCGAGGGAGTGCCCGCTGGCCGCGCGTCTTTCGTCCGTACTATGCGCATCGTTTTCCGACATGGCTTCCTTTGCCGGCCGCATGGGTCATGCAGGCCGCGGTCATTCCATCACCAAAGGGTTCCGGCGAGCCCTGTCCTCCATCAGAGTCTCGTAATCGGAGGACCGCATCGGCGGGCACGCAAGTTTTTACAGCCTTACCCGGCCATGGCAACGATGGAAACGGTTGTCCGAGGAAGGCCGCGATCAGGCGGAGAAACCGAAAGCATGTCGTCAACTTTTCGACATACCATGAATCCCGGCTGATACGGCAGGCGAGTCGGGCATGAATCGGCGGCGACCCATCGCAGATGCGAGGGTTTCATCGCTCCGTTCTCGCTCGAGCGAGTGGATCGCCCGTAGATCGATCCCGCGCCACCCCCTCGAGCCCGCGTCGCCCGCCTCGTGCACGCATGCCCCACCACGCGCTCGCATCAAAACGCTCTCCGAACGCAGCATCGACTGGAGGAGAGCAGCGGCCATGCCGATGAGATGCATGAGAAGGATGAGCGGCGGAGTTGGGTTGAGGCGGCAAGCGAGCCGCGACAAGGTGAGGAGGTCTCGTGTTTCACCGCACACGCGCGAACCATGCGGATTCCGGCGTACTCGTCATGGCCGTCATGCAGACGCCGATCGAGGAAGAGATCTGGGTGTGGGACCTGCTTTCGCGCGTGCGCCCGCAGCTTTGCGAATTGATCGCGATGACCGACACTTCGCTTGCGTGCCCTGAATTCGGAAAAACGCTCGCCCACCATTTGCAGCTCGATGAGCTCTGCGAGAATCGCGAACGGCTCGTGCTCGTGGCGAGGGCTCCGGCTGAGGAGCCCCATCGAGAACTCGTTCGCTGGCACGCCGAGCAGCTCGCGCGGACTGCGAAGCGCGCGCCCGCGCCTCATCCTTGGAAGGCCGCGCCCGTTCCCGAGGGCCTCACCGCAGTCCGCAGGCGCATTCCCGCATCGGCCGTAGGCAAGGCGCCGCTGTTGCCGTTCTGGCTCGAGAGCACCCTTCCTCAAACGGGCCTCGACTACATTCAGCTCCCCTGGCCGCGCGTCGCCCCGGGTCATCCCGTTCAGGAATCGGTCAGCGCGACGCCGCTCGTTCCATGGGAGTCGCCGGGAGAATCGCTGCAGTTCGTCGGCCCGTACGCTCCGTCGCTGCGGGTCATGGCCTCGGCGCTCCTCGGGACTCTGTGGGAAATCGTGCGCGAGGTCTCCGCGCTGGCGGCGATCCGGCCGGTTCGCGCCGCATAGAGAACGAGAATTCGGACTGAATCCGCGAAGGCCCTGCGCCTCGCCCGTCTTCCTCGCCCAGCCACGCGGCTGGACGATCCTGCCTTCTTGGCCGGGCGGAACTGCTTACCGCCGCCTTCTCATCGGCTTGACCGCCTGCCCCCGCCTTCCCGTGGCCGTCCCGGGCACGGCTTGACCATCGGGCTGGAACAACTTAGAGTCCTCGGGTCCGATCGATCGGGCGAGGCGAGGCTGAGCGCGCCAGGGGTGGCTTTTCCGCCTTGAGCGGGAAGAGCCGGCCGGGCCGGGGATGGATGTGTCCGAGGAGCCCAAGTATCGAGGGATGAGGGTCGTCGCCCTTCTGGGAATGATCCCGGTCATCCTGGCGGTGGCTCCTCTGGTCGGATATGGGCTCGGCTATCTGCTCGACCGCTGGCTGCACACGGGCCAGGTCCTTCGCCTCGTGTTCCTCGCCCTGGGTTTCGTGGCCGGCGTCCGGGAGATGCTTCGCCTCCTGAAACGCGCCAGGCGGGATTTCGATGAGCTCTGACGCGCCCGTTTCCATGGAACGCGGGAGAAGCGATGATCTCTCGTTCGTGCGCCGCGTGCTCGTCACGACGGCGTGGCTGGGCGTGTTGATCGCGCTCGCGGCCGCGGTGTACCGTGGCTGGTACTGGACGCTTTCCTTTTCCGGCGGCGCGGTGATCGGCGCGTTGAATCTCGTCTTCCTCACCGTTCTCATTCGTGAAGTCGTGCGGCTCGGCCAGAGGCGGTGGGGCACGATTCTCTCCGTGCTCGCGCTCAAGATGCCCCTCGTGTACGGCGGTCTCGCGCTGCTTCTGATCTGGCGCAAGACGAACGCCGCCGCCGTCATGATCGGCTTTTCGCTGCCGCTGGTCGTGATCGTGCTCAAAGCCGCGGGGCGCGCGTTGGTGCAAAGCGGACTCTTCGGCGGACGCACCGCGGGCAAAGCAGCGCCACGCGAGGACGATGAAGGCTCGCCTCGCTCGAACACGCGCGCGTGCGATGCGGTTCTTCTCTCTTCCAAGGAAGCGGAGAGCCGATGATGCGCCGGCGTGCGACACGAAGCTTCCCGAGGCGTGAGCGTCGTGCGCCGCTCGCGCTGTTCATGGTGTTTGCGAGCGCGTTGATCATCTTTGGCGCGCCTGCGGAGTGGATGTTCACCGCATGCGCGCATCTCAGTGATGCCGCGTGGGCCGAAGAGGCGCACGCAAGCGCCGGCGCCTCGCACGAAGGTTCCGTGCCGGCTGGCGGCGAAACCGCGCAAGCGACGGTGGACCCTGCGCGCGAGAGCGCCCAGGCCCAGGTTCAACCGCAGGCTCATTCCAAGGCCCACTCCGAAGAGCCGCCCGAGTTGCCATCGCTCATTCATCTCATCTACAAGGCCGCCACGCGGGAAGGGCCGGGAGGAGTAGCGGCCGAGCCGCCCGAATGGCTGCGCACGCTGAACCGCTTCCAGGATGTCGTCTATGCGCTGCTCGTCGGTCTCATCCTGATTGTCGTGGCCCGTCTGGGCGCGCGGCGCATGAAGCTCGTGCCCGGCCGCGTGCAGAATGTCGTCGAAGCGTTCATCGACGGTTTTCGCGGTTTCATCGTCGGCATTCTCGGTCCGCAGGGCGAACGCTATGTGCCCTTCCTCGGCACGCTCTTCGTCTACATCTGGTTCATGAATCTCTTCGGCCTCGTGCCGCTGATGAAGTCGCCTACCTCGCGCCTCAACACGACCGCGGCGCTCGCGGTGTGCGTGTTTCTGTATGTGCAGTGGATCGGGATTCGCGGGCTGGGGCTGCTCGGATACTTGCGCCACCTGGCCGGCGATCCGCAAGACATCGTCGGCTGGCTGCTCGTCCCCTTGATGCTGCCGCTGCACATCATCAGCGAGCTCGCCCGGCCGGTGAGTCTTTCGTTGCGACTGTTCGGCAATATCCTGGGCGAGGATGTGCTGATCGGCGTGTTCGCCGGGCTGGGGATCGCGGTGCTCGCGTTCACGCATCTGCCGGTCGGACTTCCGCTGCACCTGCCCTTCATTCTGCTCTCGCTGCTGATGAGCACCGTGCAGGCGCTGGTCTTCACGCTGCTCAGCACCGTCTACATCCTGCAGGTGCTGCCGCACGAGGAAGGCGAGGGGCATGAGGGCGAGAAGTCGAAGAGCGAGCGCGAGCCTGCCCACAGGGGATCCACGGTTTCCGCCGAGTTGTCGGCGGCGGAACCGCGTCGATAGGGATCGGGAACGAAGAGGAGGATTGGAATGAACGCTGCGACCGCCTTGGGATTGGCGCTGCCGCTCGGCTTGGGGTTGGCGGCTTTGGGATCGGGACTGGGCCTGGGGCGCGCCATCTCCGCCGCCATGGAGGCGATGGGCCGCCAGCCCGAGGCTGCCGGAAAGATCCAGGTGGCCATGATCATCGGCGCCGCCTTCATCGAAGCGCTCACGATCTATGCCTTCGTGAGCATCTTCATCCTTTCGGGCAAGATCGGTTGATGGCGAAAGGGGACGAGGGATTGGAACGCGCGCGCTCACGCCGGCGTCCGCGCCGGTGCGCGAGACGCGCGGCCGAGCGACGCGCCGCATGAGGTTCGAGGGCGGGCCCGTGCGAGCGCGCTCCCGCCGTCGAGATTCGTTCGGATCCGGCCGTCCCCTTCGAGGAGCGATGCGGTGGAACTGATCGACATCAAACTCCTGATCACGCATGTGGTCGCATTTCTGCTGGTGCTCTGGCTGCTGAGGCGCTTCGCCTGGGGGCCGGTGCTCGGATTTCTCGAGGCGCGCCGCACGCGCATTGCGGGCGAGTTCGCGAAGATCGACGAAGAGCGCGGCCAGGTGGCGGGCTTGAAGCGGGAGTACGAGGGCAAGCTGCGCGACATCGAAGAGGAGGCGCGCGCGCGCATCCAGGCCGCGGTCGTGGAAGGCAACGCCGCCGCGAGCCGCATCAAGGAAGAAGCGCAGCAACAACGCCTGCAGCGCCTCTCGCTCGCCGAAGAAGAAGTGCACCGGCTCGAAGACTCGGCGCGCGAGACGCTGCGCCGGCAAATGGTGGACCTCGCCATCCAGGCGGCCGAGAAGGCGATCGAGGAGCGTCTCGACGACGCGGGGCACCGCCGCCTGGTCGAGCGCTACATCGCGGAGCTCGAGGCGGCCCCGCAGCAGAGGGGCGCCTAGATGCTGATCCACCCGGTGGCCCGCCGTTACGGCCGTGCGCTCTTCACCGCCGCGCACGATCGCGGGCTGCTCGACAGCGTGGCCGCCGATCTGCAGGCGGTCACCGGCTTCATGCGCTCGACCGCGGGCGCCGCGCTTCTGTTGCGCAGCTCTCCTCTCGGCACGGAGGAGCGGCAGCGCATCGCCCATGCGCTGTTCGACGGGCGCGTGCAACCGATCGTGGTGGAATTGCTCGACCTTCTGCTGGAGAAGAAGCGCTTCGGCTTGCTCGACGATGTGGCGGAAGACTTCGACGAACGCGTGAGGAGCGAGCAAGGCATCGTGCGCGTGGAAGTGCGCAGCGCGAGAGCGCTCGACGAGGAAATCGTTCGCCGGCTGGCGGGCGCCCTCGAGCGCACGACCGGCAAGCAGGTGCGCCTCGAACGGCGCGTGGATCCGCGCTTGATCGGCGGATTGCGCGTGCGGATTGGGGACCGGGTGATCGAGCACAGCGTGAGGCGCACGCTGGAGAGCATGCGCCAGACGATGCACGAGGCGGCCGTGCTGGACGAAACACTGGATGGCGAACGGCCGCAATAGGGAAGACGGGAGAGCGCGATGGCATTCAAGCCCGAGGAAGTGAGCGCGGTCCTGCGCAAGGAGCTCGAGAAGTACGAACAGAAGCTGGAGATGGCCTCGGTGGGCCAGGTGCTCCAGGTGGGCGACGGAATCGCGCGCGTCTGGGGCTTGCAGGACGCGATGGCGAGCGAGCTCCTGCAGTTCCCGAACGACGTGATGGGGCAGGTCCTCAATCTCGAAGAGGACAATGTCGGCGTCGTGCTCTTCGGCGACGACGAGCTCGTCAAGGAAGGCGACACCGTGCGCCGCACGGGACGGCTCGTGAGCGTGCCGGTGGGACCGGGCGTCATCGGCCGGGTGATCAGTCCGCTCGGCGAGCCGCGCGACGGGCGCGGAGAGATCGGATTCACCGAGTACCGCCCGCTCGAAGGGCGCGCGCCGAGCGTGGTCGAGCGCCAGCCGGTGAATCAGCCGCTGCACACGGGGCTCAAGGCGATCGATTCGATGATCCCGATCGGTCGCGGGCAGCGCGAGCTCATCATCGGCGACCGCCAGACGGGCAAGACCGCGCTGGCGATCGACACGATCCTCAATCAAAAGGAGACGGGCGTCATCTGCATCTATGTCGCGATCGGGCAGAAGGAATCGACCGTCGCGCAGGTCGTGAAGACCTTTCGCGAGCGAGGCGCGCTGGAGTACACGACCGTGATCGAGGCCTCGGCCTCCGAGCCCGCGCCGCTGCAGTTCATCGCGCCCTACGCGGGCTGCTCGATGGGCGAGTACTTCCGCGACAAGGGCCAGCACGTGCTGTGCGTGTACGACGATCTCTCCAAGCACGCGGTCGCGTACCGGCAGCTCTCGCTGCTGCTGCGCCGCCCGCCGGGACGCGAAGCGTATCCGGGCGACATCTTCTATTTGCACAGCCGCCTGCTCGAGCGCGCGGCGAAGTTGAGCGACGAGCTCGGCGGAGGTTCGCTCACCGCCCTGCCGATCATCGAGATCCAGGCGGGCGATGTGACCGCCTACATTCCGACGAATGTGATCTCGATCACCGACGGGCAGATCTTCCTCGAGACCGACTACTTCTACGCCGGCATCCGCCCGGCGATCAATGTGGGCATCTCGGTTTCGCGCGTGGGAGGCAAGGCGCAGACCAAGGCGATGCGGCGCGTGGCCGGGCGCTTGCGCCTCGATCTCGCGCAGTATCGCGAGCTGCAGGCTTTTGCGCAGTTCGGCTCGGATCTCGATGAAGCGACCCGCCGCCAGCTCGTGCGCGGCGAGCGTATGACCGAGATCCTGAAGCAGGGGCAATATGTGCCGATGGCGCTCGAGGACCAGGTGATGGTGATCTTCGCCGGCGTGAACGGCTATCTCGACGGATTGCCGGTCGATTCGCTGGCACGCTTCGAACGCGAATTCCTCGCTTGGATGCACGCGCAGAAGCCCGACATCCCGCGCACGATCGGCGAGACGCGTGAGTTGAAGGACGACACCGAGCGCCGGCTGCGCGCGGATGTCGAGCAGTTCACGGAAGTCTTCCTGCATTCGCTGGCCGAGAATGCCTCGCCGAATGCGGGGCCGGCGGGCGGGAATACGGGCACCGATGCGAGTGCGGGGACGGGCGCCGGGGCCCCGACACCGGCGGCGAGGTAGCGGCTTTCGATGGCAACGCTCAAGCAGATACGACGCAGGATCCGCTCGGTGCAGAGCACCATGCAGATCACCAAGGCGATGGAGATGGTCGCCGCCGCCAAGCTGCGCCGGGCGCAGGCGCGCGCCCTCGCCACGCGCCCCTATGTGAACGCGATGCGGGAAGCGCTCGCGCGCGTGGCCGCCGCCGCGCCCGAGGCGGCCCACGAGCTTCTCGAGCGACGCGAAGAAAAGCGCGTCCTCTTCGCCGTGATCGCATCCGACAAGGGCCTATGCGGGAGCTTCAATTCGCACATTCTCACGCTCGCGGAACGCCGGCTCGCGGCCATGGAGCGCGAGCGCGTGGCCTTCTTTCCGATCGGGCGGCGCGCTTGCCGCTACTTCGAGTACCGCGAGCAACCCATGTGGGGATCGATCGAACGGCTCGGCGATCAGATCGACTTCGAGATCGTGCGCGAGATCGCCCGGCGCGCGAGTGCGGCGTTCGAAAGCGGCGAAGTGGATCGGGTGGAGTTCCTCCACTATCGCTTCATCAGCACGGGCAAGCGCGAGATCGTGAGCGATACGCTGATTCCGGTCGCGCCCGCGAAAGAGGAGGCGTCCGGCGCGGAGTACATCTACGAGCCCGACGCGCCGGCGGTGCTCGACAACCTGCTCCCGCGCTATGTGACGACGCGCGTGCTCGCGATGGTCGCCGATTCGCTCGCCTCCGAGCATTCGGCGCGCATGCTCGCAATGGGCAACGCGACCCGCAACGCGCAGGAGATGATCGCGGAGCTGACCCTCACGGCGAACAAGCTTCGCCAGGCGATGATCACGAAGGAACTGATCGACATCGTCGGCGGATCCGCGGGCGTATAGTCGCGGGGCGGAAGGCAGGAGGACGGCATGGAGCAGCAGGCTCGAGGCACGGGACGGGTGTTGCGCGTGATCGGCCCGACCGTGGATGTGGAATTTGCCGAGGGATCGCTTCCCCAAATCAACAGCGCGCTCACCATCGCCGATCCCGAGCGGGACATCCGCGTCGTGCTGGAAGTCGCGCTCAATCTCGGCGACGGCGTGTGCCGCTGCGTGTCGATGTCCTCGACCGACGGGCTCGTGCGCGGCATGCCGGTCAGCGACACGGGCGCGCCGATTCGCGTGCCGGTGGGCGAGCAATGCCTGGGACGCGTGCTGAACCTGCTCGGCGAGACGATCGATCCAGGACCCCCGCTGCCGCATCCCGATCAGCGCATGCCCATTCATCGCGAGCCGCCCAGACTCGTCGACCAGAACACCGAGACGTCGATTCTCGAAACCGGCATCAAGGTGGTCGACCTGCTCGCGCCGTATCCGAAGGGCGGGAAGATCGGGCTCTTCGGGGGCGCGGGCGTCGGCAAGACGGTCATCATCCAGGAGCTGATTCGCAACATCGCCACCGAACATGGCGGCTATTCGGTGTTCGCGGGGGTCGGTGAGCGCACCCGCGAAGGCAACGATCTCTGGCTGGAAATGAAGGCCTCGGGCGTGATCGAGAAGACCGCGCTGGTCTACGGGCAGATGAACGAGCCGCCCGGCGCGCGCCTGCGCGTGGGCCTGACGGGCGTCACCGTGGCCGAGTATTTTCGCGACGAGCTCGGCCAGGATGTGCTGCTCTTCATCGACAACATCTTCCGCTTCACGCAAGCGGGCTCGGAAGTGTCCGCGCTGCTCGGGCGTATGCCTTCGGCGGTGGGATACCAGCCGACGCTTTCCACCGAGATGGCCGAACTGCAGGAGCGCATCACTTCGACCCTCAAGGGATCGATCACTTCGGTGCAGGCGATCTTCGTCCCCGCGGACGATCTCACCGATCCCGCGCCCGCGACCGCCTTCTCGCATCTCGACGCGACCACCGTGCTGTCGCGCTCGATCATGGAGCTCGGGATCTATCCGGCCGTCGATCCGCTCGACTCGACTTCGCGCATTCTCGATCCGCTGGTGGTGGGGGAGGACCATTACCAGACCGCGCGGCGCGTGCAGGCGGTCCTGCAGCGCTACAAGGACCTGCAGGACATCATCGCGATCCTCGGCATGGACGAGCTTTCGGAGGAAGACAAGGTGACCGTGCGTCGCGCGCGGCGCATCCAGCGCTTCCTCTCGCAGCCCTTCTTCGTGGCGGAAGCGTTCACCGGACGCGAAGGGCGCTATGTGCGGCTGGCCGACACGATCCGCAGCTTCCGCGAGCTGTGCGACGGCAATTTCGATCATCTGCCGGAGCAGGCGTTCTACATGGTGGGCGGCATCGAGGAAGCGGTGCAGCAGGCGGAGGCGATGCGGGCCGAGTAGCGGCGCCGCGGCGGGTGCGGGCGATGCGGAGGGGCCGGCGCTTCGCGCCCGGAGGCGCGGTTTGCAGGAGAGACGATGGCGGCCACATTTCGGATCCGGCTTCTCACTCCCGAGCGATCGGTGTTGGAGAAGGACATCGTCCACTTGCAGGCGCGGGGAAGCGAGGGCTTCCTGGGCATTCTCGCGCATCACGCGCCGCTTCTCACCGCGCTCGCCCCGGGGCCGCTCACGATCCGCAAAGTGGATGGGAGCACGGAAGTCTTCGCGGTGAGCGGCGGAATGCTGGAAGTCTCGAACAACCAGGCGACCGTGCTGGCGGACGCGGTCGAGCGGGCTGGCGAGATCGATGTGGAACGAGCGCTGGCGGCGATGGAGCGCGCGCGTCGCAGGCTCGCCGAGCGCGCTCCCGGGCTGGACGCGGCGCGAGCGGAATCCGCGCTTGGGCGGGCGCTCAACCGGGTCCGGATCGCGCGCACGTGGGGCGCACCGAGCGCCTCGGGATTGCCGGGGAGAACGCCGTGAGCTCGTTCCGCACACTCGATTTTCTCGTACGTCTCCTGAAATGGCGGAAGTGGATCCTCCTCAATACGGCGATCGTCGCCGTCCTCGCGATCGTGATCAGCCTGCTCCTGCCCAACGAGTACGAGGCGCACGTCAGCATCCTGCCTCCGCAGGACGATGCCCTCGATCTCACCTCTCTCTCGGGCGGAATCTCGCGCGCGCTCAGTTCGTTCGCGGGAGGGGGGCTTTCCTTCTCGGGCAGGATGAGCCTGCCCATGTGGGCGACTCCCTCGGATCTGCTCGCGGGCATTCTGCGCAGCCGGCGCGTCGCGGAGCAGGTCATCGCCGAGCACGATCTTGCGGCCGTGTACAAGGGCCGCAACTTCGATCAGACCCTCGAGGCGTATTGGGAGCATGTGCGCGTGCGCGTGTCGCCCGACGGCATCGTGCGCATGCGCGTGCGCGACCGCGATCCGGCGCGCGCCGCGGCGATGGCTTCCACGGCGGTCGCGGCGCTCGATGAGATCCAGCGCGAGACCCGTCACGCGGGCGCGGGACAGGTGCGCGCCTTCGTGGCCGAGCGCCTCGAGGCGACCCGCAAGGATCTGGTCGCGGCCGAAGATTCTCTGCGCGGGTTCGAGGAACGCTACGGGCTGCTCGTCCCCGAAGAGCAGGCGCGCGCGCTCGTCGAGGCGATCTCGAGTGTCGAAGCCGAGCGGTTGGCGGCGGAAGTGGAGCGCAACGCGCTGGCCGCGCAGATGGGGCCGACGCATCCCGAAGTGCAGCGCATCGAAGCGCGCCTGCGTTCCTTGAGCGAGGCGCGCGCCGCGCTGGAAGGGCGCACGCCGGAGGCGCGCGGCGCTGCCCGGCCCACCAGAAGAGCGGCGACGACCGGGGCTGCGCCCGCGGTCGAACCATGGGCCGCGGAGGAGGCGGGCTCGAGAACGGCCAGCGCTCCCGATCGCGCGGGGATCATCGATCTCGGGCGCCTTCCCGATCTGAGCCTTCAGTTTCTGCGCCGCTATCGCAGCGTCGAAGTGCTCGAGGGCTTGTACGCGATCCTGATGCAGATGCACGAGCAGTATCGCATCCTCGAAGTGCGCGACACGCCGACGATCCGCGTCCTCGATGCGCCGGCCGTGCCGCTCGAGAAGGCCCGCCCGCATCGCGCGGTGATCTGCGCCATCGCGACCCTGCTCGCCCTCGCCGTCGGGATCGCAGTGGCGGCCCTGCTCGAACGCATCGCCATGATGGCGGAGACGGATCCGGAGGGCCATGCCCGCCTGCGCCGCCTGCTTTCAGGCGTGGGGCTGGGATTCCTGGTCCGGTGAAGTTGCTATAGCAGCCGGCGGGCCGATGACGCCTGCGTGCATTTGGAGAGGCTGCATTGCTATAGCAATCGGCGGGCCGGCGAAGCGACAACCTGAACAAGCAGAGAGGATGCGGCGATTCCATGCGTGCGGAAGCGATCGGCGCGCCGTCCCTGCCCCGGCGCGAATCGCCGCGAGGATTCTGGATTGCCGCGCTTCTCTGCGATGCGGTTCTGCTCGCGTTCACCGGACATCTCTTCTCCCTGGTGGGCGCGTTGTTGCTTCTCGCCGTGATCGTTCTCTTTCTCGGGCGCGCGGAATGGTTGCTCGCGTTCTTTCTCCTCGGCATGCCGCTTCTCTATCCCTTCCAGTTGGGTGTTGAACCATCGAACGCGATTCTCGTCGCGACCCGTGCGCTCTTCGTGCCCGCCTGGTGGATCTCCCTTCAACGCGCGCGGCGATCGGCAGGCGAACCGCCGGCTGCCCATGCAACCGGCGAACGGTCCCCGGCTCATGCGATGGGCGAGCCGCCGGCGGCGAATGCGCTCGCGCTCTTCCCCGGACTCTTCGAAACGATCGGCCGCGTCTGCGCGGCCCCCGCGACATGGTTCACGCTCGTTCTCGCCCTTCTGCTCTTCCTCCGGCTTCCCGAGAGCCCGGCACCCTTGTACGGCGCGGGCAAGGCCCACTCGTTCCTGATCGCGAATGTCGCGCTCTTTCTCGCCCCCTTGCTGCTCTGGCCGTTGTGGATGCGCGCGGGCCTCGACCGCCTGGTGCGCGCATTGCTCATCATCGGCGGCCTCTTCGTCGTCGCGGGCCTGGCGCACGCCTTCGGCTGGCAAGTGTTCGGATGGGAACGCGGAGCCATCGATTCGGCGGGTTTCGATCCCGCGACGGGCGTCGCGAGCCGGCTCGGCTGGCTGGGCGTCGATCCCATCTGGACGGCGAGAGCGCTCGCGGCGTGGCTCGTGCTTCTCGCCTGGGCGGCCTCGCGCCGCTTGTTGAAACGGCCGCTCGCGGTGGTCGTCGCGATTCCCTCCCTGTGGCTGCTCCTCGGCACCGGTTCGCGAGGACCATTGGCCGCGCTTCTGCTCAGTCCGCTCGCGCTACTCCTGCTGCCCGTGGACGGCGCGCGGCGAAGCGCGGTGAAGCGCGCCATCGTCTACGGTCTCACGGCCGCGTTCCTCCTCGCGCTTCTGATCGCGATCATGCCCGCGGGAGAGCGAGAGCGGCTGGCCGGCCTTCTCTCGCGCACACCGCAGGGCACGGAGCTTTCGAGCTCGTCGGCAGACGGCGATTCGGGCGGCCTGCTTCGCGATCCTGCCTCGCTCTATCGCCGGCTCGTTCTCGCCCGTGGCTTCACGCTTCTCGAGGATGCGCTTCCCTGGGGAGCCGGCACCGGCGCCTTTCCCGCGCTGCTCTTCCTGCGCGACACGCGCCTCTATCCGCACAACATTGAGGCGGAGTTGCTGCTGGAACAAGGCTGGGTGGGATTGGCCCTCTTCCTTCTTTTCCTCTTCGCGATTTGGAGAGAGGCCCGCCGTCTGGCCCGCCGTGCGTCATTGTACCGCTGGCCCGCCCTGCTCTTCTTCATGGCCTTCGTGAATGCGCAAGTGAGCGGCGATCTGAGCGTGAATGCGGAGATCTGGTTCTGGGGAGGAGTGATTTGCGCGGCGGCGATCGCCACGCGCGCCGCCGCAAGACCGTGCACCGCGCGAGGGGAATGACGCCGATCGCCGGGGAATCGTGCACCGCGTGAAGGACGGACCCGCGCGCCGCCGGGCTTACTTCGTGCTGATCGCGATCAGCGAGACGATGACCGCGACGGCCGTCCCGAGCGGCGCGAGCAGCGCGGAGAACTTGTTCGAGCGGCGCTCGGGCACCCAGATGCGCGTTCCCGCTTGCACCGTGTCGGCCAGCGCGAGCGCGCGCTCGCGACCCTGTTCGTCGATGCGCTTCCACCCGTTGCCTCGCCCGACGGTGGAAGGCCCGCCCGCCATGCCGACATAGTCGGCGGCCGTCTGTCCGGGAAGGAAGGGGTAGAAACCCGGGCGTTGAACCGCTCCGCTCACGCCGATCCAATCGCGGCAGAACGGGATCTCGACTTGCGTCCCCGGAAGAACTTCCACCTCCGCCGCTCGATCAATGGGAATCCAGCGGCGCCCCGCATCGGGCGCGTCCATCCACACGCCCCCGGCGCAAAAGCGCGCGCCCGGCCAACCGGCGGCGCGCAGCACGAAGTCGAGCCGGTCGCCGTCTCGGTAGGGGACGCCGGCGGTCTTGCTCGCGAAGGGACGGTCGAGAAGCAGCCCCGCTTGCGGCGCGCGATCCTCTTCGCTCGAGACTCCGCGCACGAGAATCGTGTGGCGCGCGGCGGGCGCGTGCACCCGGTCGCCTTCGCGCAGGCGCGGATTCTCGCGGTCGTCTCCATCCGTGAGCCACGCGAGCAGATCGAACGCGCGCGCTTCGCCGGCATCGTTGGCGATCACGATCGCGCGCGAGTCGGCCCCTTCGCGCAGTCCGCCCGCGAGCGCGATCGCATCTGCGAGACGCAGGGTGGCGAGAATCTCGAAGCTGCCCGGCTCCGTCACCTGCCCGGTGATCGGAATGCGCAGCAGCGCGGGTTGCACGAGCGAGAGGGCGATCTCCGTCCTTTGATACGCGCGGGCGGCCGCTTTGCGCGCCAGTTCGGTCGCTTCGGCGAGCGTCTTGCCCGCGACCTCCAAACGCCCGACCGATGGAATGAGGAGCGCGCCGTCGGCGGTCACCGTGACCTCGACGATCTCATCGATCGCGCCCCAGATCGAGAAGGCGAGCCGGTCTCCCGGGGCGAGCCGGTAGTCGTTCGGATCCACGGGGCCCTCGAGGCCCGGCAGCGAGGAGGAGACCGCATTGCGAACGGGGCGCTTCTCCTCGTCCTGCGACGAGGAGAAGGAGGGCAGTCGCGACGGTTGGGCCGCCGCGGCGGGGAGCGATGTCGCAAGGGGGAGGACAAGGGCGAACACGAGAGCGAGAAAGAAGGCCGGGAAGAAGGCTACGAACAAGGCCGCGAACAAGGCCGGGAAGGAGGCGAGGGAAAACGAGGCGCCCGCCGGACGCACATGCCATCCGGCCGCAAGCCGCGGGGCGGCCGCATTCCGCGCGCTCCTCGCCGAAGCGTGCGGCCCAAGGGCATGAACATCGAAGGAAGTCATCCGGGCGAGTCTGAGAGACGCCGGGCGGGGCGGTCAAGGTGCATTCGCGCGTCAAACAGGCAAAAACCTGTGGACAAGGCGGGGCGGCCCTGCGGTATCCTTGATGTCGTTCGAGGCTTGGAAAGGGCCTCGGAAATTGGGTCCATGCCTGAGTCGAGGGTCTGGAAGGAGAAGTCTCACCGGCCTCCTATTCCGCACATCCGGATTGTGGTTTTGAAGACGGGTCTGCTCTCATTCTGCGCTCTCCGAACCCTGACCGGAGTTCCGAGACCGTCCTGCGAGCGGGAAGACTGTCGCTGAAAACCGGCATGAAGGCATCAGGGTCTCGGGCGCGTGTCTTGGTGGCGGATCGCTTCGCGTGCGGCGGGGCGTTTTCCTGAGCGAGGTGTTTGGATGGCTGCGAATCTCTATGTCGGCAATCTTCCCTATCGGATGACCAACGAGGAGCTGGCGGAAATGTTCGCCGGGTACGGCGAAGTCGTCTCGGCGAAGGTGGTCATGGATCGCGAGACCGGCCGCTCGCGCGGCTTCGGTTTCGTCGAGATGGGAGCCGAGGATCAGGCCCAGAAGGCGATCGACAATCTGAATCAGCAGGATTACCAAGGCCGCATGCTGAAGGTGAATCTCGCCCGCCCGCGAGAAGAGCGGCCCAGGAGCGAAGCTCCCTGGCAGCGCAGCCCCGAGCGTTAGCGCAGGCTGCATTCGAGATCCGTCCGCGTTCCACGCTCGCGCGCCCGCATCGTGAGGATGTGCGCGAAGCACGGCGATCGCGTGCGCGCGCCCGCGGAACCGCCCGCGCGGGACTCGCGTCCTCACGACTGCCGTCGGGCCTGAGTCGTGGAGCTTGGGCAGCGCCAGGGTTGCCGTGGCGCCCTCGCCGCCGGCGGCGCGGCGAGCCCCGTGGATTTCGCGCTGGCCCGCGCGCGGGTCTCGCATTACCGTATGCCTCTCTGGGGACAGACGAGCGCCCGGCGGAGTGCTGCCGGGTGCCGCTTTTTGGGCGGCAAATGGCAGCCGGATCCGCCCGGCAATCGGAATGAACGATGAGCGAGAACGAACGGCTTCGAAACATCGGTATCAGCGCGCACATCGACTCGGGCAAGACCACCTTGACCGAGCGGATGCTGTATTACGCCAAGCGCATTCACCGCATGCACGAAGTGCGCGGACGCGACGGCGTCGGCGCGACGATGGACACCCTCGAGCTGGAGCGCGAACGCGGCATCACGATCACTTCGGCCGCGACGCAGATCGAATGGGGCGACGCGCGCATCAACATCATCGACACCCCCGGCCATGTCGACTTCACCATCGAGGTCGAGCGCGCCTTGCGGGTGCTGGACGGCGCCGTGCTCGTGCTCTGCGCAGTCGCGGGCGTGCAGTCGCAATCGATCACGGTTGACCGCCAGATGCGGCGCTATCGCGTCCCGCGCCTCGCCTTCGTCAACAAGTGCGACCGCACCGGCGCGAATCCCATGCGCGTGGCCGGGCAGCTGCGCGAGAAGCTCGGACACAACGCGGTCATGATGCAATTGCCGCTCGGCTTGGAAGGCGAGCACGAAGGCGTGATCGACCTCGTCCGCATGCAAGCCTGCCGCTTCGCCGGCGACAATGGCGAGACCCTCGTGTGGGAACCCATTCCGCGCCGCTTGCAGGACGAGTCCGAGGCGCGCCGGGAGGTGCTTCTGGACGCGCTTTCGCTGGTCGACGACGCCCTCGCGGAAGCGTTGCTCGCCGGGCCGGCGACCGAGGAGCAGATTCACGCTGCGGTGCGCCGCGCCGTTCTCGCGAGCGCCTTCACGCCCGTGCTCCTCGGCAGCGCCTACAAGAACAAGGGCGTCCAGCTGCTCATGGACGCGGTCGCGCGGTACCTGCCGGGCCCGCGCGAAGTGGGCCACGAAGCGCGCGTGCTCGAGAATGACGAGGAACGCGTCCTCCCGCTCAGCAGCGATCCGCAGGACGAGCTCGTCGCCCTGGCCTTCAAGCTCGAGGAACGGCCCTATGGGCTGCTGACCTATGTGCGGCTCTACCAGGGCACGCTCTCACGCGCGATGACGATCCACAATTCCCGTACGGGAAGGACGAGCCGGGTGGGCCGTCTCGTGCGCATGCACGCCGATCAAATGCTGGACATCGAGGAAGCGACCGCGGGGGACATCGTCGCGCTCCTGGGAGTGGAATGCGCCTCGGGCGACACGCTCACCGGCGGCTCGCGCATCTCGCTGGCCGCGATGCACGTTCCCGATCCGGTCGTCTCGCTCGCCGTGCAGACCGTCGAGCGCCAGGGCGAGGAACGGCTGGCCAAGGCGCTGCAACGCTTTTCGCGCGAGGACCCCACCTTCCGCGTCGAGACCGATGAGGGAACGGGCGAGACGCTGATCAAGGGCATGGGCGAACTGCATCTCGAAGTCTACCTCGAGCGCATTCGACGCGAATTCGGGACCGAAGTGCGGACCGGCCAGCCCAAGGTGGCCTATCGCGAGACGATCTCGACCCGCGCGCCGTTTCAGTACACCCACAAGAAACAGACGGGGGGCGCCGGCCAGTTCGCCCGCGTGGAGGGGCGCCTCGAGCCGCTCGTCGGCGGGACCTTCGAATTCGAGAACGCGATCACCGGGGGCGACATTCCCACCCAGTTCATTCCTTCGTGCGAGAAGGGCTTTCGCGCTGCGATGAACGAGGGCCCGTACGCCGGGTTCCCGGTCGAAGGCGTGCGCGCGGTGTTGCAGGACGGCGCCTTTCATCCGGTCGACTCTTCCGACCTCGCCTTCCAGACCGCCTCGCGCACGGCGTTTCAGCAAGCCTATCTGCGCGCCGACCCGGTGGTGCTCGAACCGATGATGCTGATTTCCGTCGAAGGGCCGCGCGAATTCCAGGGCGACATCATCGGCTCGCTGATGCGCCGGCGCGGGATCATCGTGGGCACGACGGAGGAAGAGGGCTTTCTGCGCATCGACGCGCATGTCCCCTTGGCGGAGATGTTCGGCTACGCTACGCATCTGCGATCGATCACGCAGGGGAAGGCGGAGTTCACGATGGAATTCGCGCGCTATGCGCCGGCGCCGCTGGAAGTGGCCGAGGCGCTGGTCGCCGATTACGCGGCGCGCAAGGCCGCCGGCCGTCGGGAGCGAGGGCACTCGAGATGATGACATCGTCCGAACAGCTCAAGCGCAGTCCGGTGCGGGTCTTCGAGCGCGCCACCCAGGGAGGGCTCGGCGCGGGCAACATCGGAGTCGTCTTCTCGCGGCCGGGGGGCGGAAAGACGGCGTTCTTGATTGGGCTCGCGCTCGACGCGCTCCTGAGCGGACGCAAGGTGCTGCACATCTCCACCCAGGAGCCGGTCGAGCGGGTGGCCGCCTTCTACGATCACATCTTCCACATGATGGCGGATAGCGTGGGTCTCGAGCATCGCCTGCACGCGCTCCTGGAAACCGAGCGCAACCGTCATGTGCTCGTCTACGATCGCAAGATCTTCTCGCTCGAGAAGCTCGAGCAATCGGTCGCGTTTCTGCGCGAGGCGGCGGGGTTCACGCCGTCGTTCGTGATCATGGACGGCACGCCGCGGTTCGCGAAGACCGAGGCTTGGGAGCTCGAAGGTGTGCAGCGCCTGGCTCGCGAATGGGGCGCCGAGATCTGGACTTCCTCGCACAGCCATCGCGAGGGCCAGTCTCTGGATGCGCGCGGAGTACCGAGCGAGATCGCCCGCTTCGACGCCTACCTCTCGCTCATCATTCGTCTGGAAGCGCACCCCGACTGCATTCGGGTGCGCATCGTGAAGGATCATCTGCGCGATGAGCCCGCCGATGTGCACCTCGAATTCGATCCGAAGACCCTGCTCCTGCGCTGGCCGTGAGCGAGGCGTGCTCGACTCACCAACGCTCGTGGCGCACGAGCTCCTCGACGGCCTTGCGTCTCTTCTGGGCGGGCATGTCGGCGGCGTAGCCCAAGGGAGTGAACGCGATCGGCTCGGCCTCGGCGGGCAACCCGAAGATCTCGCGCACCGCCTGAGGATCGAAGGCCCCGATCCAGCAAGTCCCCAGCCCTCGGTCGGCCGCCGCGAGAATCATGTGATCCATCGCGATGGCGGCATCCACATCGACATAATTGCGTCCGTCGCGACGCACCCAGCTTTCGCCGGGCAATCCGCACACGCCGATCAGAAGCGGCGCCTGCAGAAACCAATCGCGCGGGTACATGCGCTTCAACTCGCTCTCCCGCCCCCGCGTGTGGACGACGAGAATGCGGAAGGGCTGGCGATTCGCCGCGGTGGGGGCGAGGCGCCCCGCTTCGAGCACGGCGGCGAGCGCCTCTTCGGGGACCGGGTCCGGTTTGTAGGCTCGCACGCTGTAGCGTTTTTCGATCAACTCGCGAAACTCCATCGTTCCTCCATGGCCTGATTCGTTTTCCCCTGGATTTGAGATGTCGTCCGGCGAGGCAACCGGGCGTCTTCCTTCGTTCTCTCGCGCCTTTGCGCCGGGAGGGCAGCGCCTCTGCGCGCGGGCGCATCCGGCCTCAGTGTGCGCGCCGCTTCGCATTCATGCAAGCCGCGCACCCGCCGCGGCCGCGCCTGGAATGCCGGCTGCTATGCGAAAGAACGCCGACGCGGATCCGCCGGCAGTTGGCAAGAAAGGATGCATTCCCACCAAGAACGAAGGAGGAACTCATGCAGAAGCCGTTCGTCTCCAGGGACCACGAAGACATCTACACCTGTCCGCGCCTCGAGCCCGCCGCCTCCGTGCGCGGCCCTCAGCGCAACGGCACGATCGCCAGCTCCAACATCCTCTGCTGCGATTGCTCGAGCCTGAACTAGCGGGCGCCGCGCCGCCCGGCTCCGCGGACGCCAAGAAGCGGGAGCGTGCGCGCTCCCGCTTCCCCGCGGAGCGTCTGCGCGAGCGGCGCGCATGCCGCGGGGCGGATGCGCATCTTCGTTTCGTCCGTCATGGCCCGCCGGGCCGTACCGCGATCGCAGTCTGCATTCCATCGCGCGAGGAGAGATCATGGCGACGGTGTATTGGGACTTGACGTCGAGATGCGACGGCGTTTGCGCCTATTGCTCGGCCGGCGCGCGAGGAGCAAGGCGCGCGCCGACGCGCGGCGGGGAGCGTGCGGACGGAACCCTGGCTTCCGCGGCGAGCGCGGAGATCGGCGCATCCGCGAACAGGCCGCCCGGCGAAATTCCGCCGCGCCTCGTTCCCGAAGTGTTCCGCCGGCTGCGGGCGGGCGGAGCGACGGGCGTCGTGCTCCTCGGCGGCGAGCCGACCCTCGCGCCCGCTCTCCAAACCGCATTGGATGCGGCCCGGCGTGAAGGGTTGACCGTCGGGATTGCCACGAACGGCCTCGCGCACAGCGAGCGCCTGCGCGAGTCCTGGCTCGGCCGGGCAGGTCTCTCGGTCAATTTCAGCATCGACAGCTTCTTCCCGCGCGAGAACGACGCGGTTCGAGGAAGCGGGGCGCACGCGAAGGCGTGGCGCAACCTGGGCGCGCTCCTCGCCGCGCGCAAATCCGCGAACGGCCTGCCCCGCGTCACCGTGCAGATGACCCTCACGCGCGTCAATCTCGCGCGGCTGGGGGATTCCGTCAGGCGCATCGCCGAATCGGGCGTGGATGCGATTCTGCTCGAACGCATGCGCGTCTTTCCCTGGCACGGCGACGATGTGCGCGCGCTCGCGCCGGGGCCGCGCGAATGGATCGATGGAGCGGCGCGGCTGGCGCGCGCTGCGACGCGCGTGTGGCGCGGGCCGGGCAAAGAGGCCTCGCATGCGTCCGAAGGCTCGTCCGGACATCCGGCGATCGTCCTCAACTATGGCAACGCGCTTCTCAAGGCCGCGCTCGCGAAGGAGCTCGGATTTCCGGGAAGCGTCGGGCGTTCGTGTCCGGGAGGGTTTCATTCGGCCGTGATGAATGAAGCGGGCGGGCTGCATCCGTGCCGTCTGGCCGCCGCGCGCCTGCCGCCGAAGAAAGACGATGGCTCCTCGTGGTACGAGAAGCAGTGCCTCTCCATTCTCGAACCGGGAGGAGAAGGCTTCCTCGATTCTCCCTACTTCACGCGCTTCTTCCGCTTCGCCCATTCGGCGCGCGTGTACGAACGGCTGGCCCTCTGCCGCGAGTGTCCCCACTACGCGACCTGCGAGCCTTGCCCCATGGATGTGATGGCGGGGGGAGATCGCGTGCTGTCGGAATGCAGGGAGATGCTTGCGGGCGGCATTCGCTGGGACGCCGGCCCGGGGAATGCTCTGTCACTTCCATGAAGAGGAGAACTCCATGCATCGGGATCGAATTCATGACGCCGGATCGCGCCCCGGCCCTCCGGATGAGACCGCCTTGCCCCCGTCCGCTTCACGCCGGGAGGCAGAGCCCTTCCTGGTCCGCGCGCCCGCCATACGGGCCTTCGAGAACAAGCGGGGCGGGTGGACGGTCCTCTCCCGCACCGGAGATGCGCTCGAATTCCAGGGCGCGGCCGCGCTCCACCTTTGGGAGGCCCTCGACGCAGGCGCGCGGCGCGAGGCCGTGATTGCCGGGCTCGCCGCCCGGTTTCCCGCGGTGGACCCTGTCATGCTGCGCCGGGACGCCCTGGGCTTCCTGGCCGCCTTGGAGGAGGCGGGCCTGGTCCTGAAAACGGCCGGAAACGGGGCCGGTTAGCCCTTCCGGGCCGCGAGAGCGAGGAGACACAGGGGTGGATTCCCTTTTCGCCGAGTGGTATCCTCTTCGGCTCGGTTTTCAGGCGTCCCATCACCGATTCGAGAGGTATTGCCATGGCTGTCAGGGAAAAAGCGAGTCTCGATTTCGCCAGTCTTCCGTTCGCCTATCAAAAGACCGACTTCAACCTGCGCTACACCTGGAAGGACGGGCAATGGGACGATGGCGAAGCGAGCGACAGCGAGACTTTTCAGATCCACATCGCGGCCACCTGCCTGCACTACGGGCAGGAAGCGTTCGAGGGGCTGAAGATCTACGAGGCCAAGGACGGCCGCGTGCTCGCTTTCCGCATGGCCGAGAACGCCAAGCGCATGATCCACTCGGCGAACATCCTGCTCATGGAGCCGCCCCCGGTCGAGCTCTTCTGCCGCGCGGTGCGCCGCCTCGTGAAATTGAATCACCGCTTCATTCCGCCCTACGGCAGCGGCGCCGCGCTCTACATCCGTCCGCTCTTGATCGGCACCGGCGCGCGCATCGGCGTGCACCCCGCGGACGAGTACACCTTCCTGCTGCTCGCCACTCCCGTCGGGCCGTACTTCAAGAAGGGCTTCTCGCCGACGAAGCTGATCATCGAAAGCAAGCTCGATCGCGCGGCGCCATACGGCGTGGGCACCGCCAAGGCGGGCGGCAACTACGCGGCCGGCATGCGCGCGACGGTGCAAGCGAAGCGTGCGGGCTACGGCGAGGCGCTCTACCTGGATGCGCGCGAGCACAAGTACATCGATGAGCTGGGAGCGGCGAACTTCTTCGGGATCACGAAGGACCAGGTCTATGTGACCCCCAAGTCGCCTTCGATCCTGCGTTCGATCACGAACCTCTCGCTGCGCGAGCTGGCCCCCGATCTCGGTTTCCGGGTGGAAGAGCGGCCGGTGCTGCTCGAAGAGCTGCGCACCTTCGTGGAAGCGGGGGCGTGCGGGACCGCGGCGGTCATCACGCCGGTCGAGAGCATCACAATCGGCAAGGAAGAGGTCGTCTACCTGCCCGACGGCAAGCCCGGCCCGATGTGCACGAAGCTGTACAAGGGCCTGACCGCCATCCAGTTCGGCGACGCGCCGGACAAGTACGGTTGGACGGAGGTCATCGATCTCTAACGGAAACGGATTGCGACGGAGCGCGAGCGAGCGCGCGCGACCAGGTCCGGAATCTTCCCGCAGCCGGCGCCATCAGGGACGCCGGCTGCTGTCGTTTGCGGCCGGGCCCCTGCTTGCGGCGTTGCTCATCCTCGCGCCGTCATGGGGATGCGGAACGAAGAAGCCGGCGGGCCCGCCGAACATCCTCCTCATTTCCATCGACACGCTGCGCCAGGACCATCTGGGCTGCTACGGATACCCGCGCCCGACGAGCCCGAACATCGACCGGCTCGCCCGTGAAGGAATCGTCTTCGATCGCGCGCTCGCGCCCAGCTCCTGGACGCTTCCGTCGCATGTCTCGCTGCTCACCGGGACCTATCCCGCCTTCCACCGCGTGCAGGACGACGGGGTCACGCTCTCGCCTTCGATTCCCACGCTCGCCGAGCACTTGCGCGCGAAGGGCTATCGCACCTTCGCCTCGGTGAGTCATGTGTATGTTTCCCGGCTCTTCGGGCTGGACCGGGGATTTGCCGTCTTCGACGATTCGCTCATCGTGGGCGGGGCGCGAAATCCCGTGGCAGGACTGGTCCTCGATCGCGCGCTCCGGCTGTTTCCCGAAACCGGCGGCGCGCAACCCTGGTTCGCTTTCCTTCATTTCTTCGATCCGCATTGGGACTACGAGCCGCCGGCTCCGTTCGACGCGATGTTCACCGATCCGGCCTACGATGGCCCGATCGACGGCACCCAGAATTCGATGGCTCCCTATCGCGCGCCCAGCCAGCCCATGCCCGCGCCCGACCTGCGGCAATTGATCGCGCTCTACGACGGCGAGATTGCGTATGTCGACGCGCAGATCGGCCGCCTGCTCACGGAACTCGGGCGCCGCGGCCTGCTCGAGAACACCATCATCGTGGTGACCGCGGATCATGGCGAGGAATTCAAGGAGCATGGCCTCCTTGGACACGGTCATAGCCTGCACGGCGAACAGATGCGCATTCCGCTCGTGATGTGGGGGCCGCTCGGGTCGCGCGCGGGCAGGCGCAGCGATGAGTTGTGCTCGCTGGTCGATGTGGCGCCCACGCTGTTGGCCCTGGCGGGCGCCGATCGGCTTCCTGAGACGGCGGGAACGGATCTCCTCGACGGGAATGTGCCGGAAGATCGCGTGGTCTATGGCGAGACGATTCGTTTCGGCAATGAGATGCGCGCCGCCAATCTCGGTCACGCGAAGGCGATTTCGTATCTCCAGGGAGACCGCAGGGTATTCTACGATCTCGCCGCCGATCCCGGAGAGCGCACGGCCCTGCCGGAAGATCCGAGCGGCGGCGCGCTTTCGACCGCGCTCGATGACTACACGCTCGCTTCGGACGCTGGATGGCATCTGAAATTGATCGCGCGCTCGGAGGGCCCCCTTGTTTGCCGCGGCGCGCTGCGGACGACGGGGCGCTTCGTGGACGCGCGGCGCTATTTCTCCGGCTTCTTGCGTCCTCCCCGAAAAGCGACCGTCACCGCCTTCGGCATCGCGCCGGACGGCCACGAGCTTTCTTTCGATGTGGCCGTCGTGCAGCTCATCGGCGAGATCGCTTTTCGAACCGATCCGCCCGACGCTCCGGTAGTCTTCGACCTCAATGTGAAGCACGAAAAAGGCGCGGCGGGACTGTACCTCGGCAAGGGCATTCCGGTGAGTGCGGGAACGCCTTTCACGCTCGTTCCCGGCGATCCGCGCGTCCGAGGCGTGCCCGACAGCTATGCCCGCGCGCCCGACGGCTGCTATGTGCGCGCGGTCTCGCGCGTGACCGAAGGGGCCGCGCCGCAGCTCTCGCCCGAAGCGATCGAACGCCTTCGTTCGCTCGGGTACGTCGAGTGACGAACGCGGGACCGCCGTCTCAGCGCGGACGCGCGCCTTGCTGCGAGCGGATCATCGCCTCCGCCGCCTGCATGTTCCTGCGGATGACTTGCGCTTCCTGCTCGCTCGGATGGCGCTCGAGCGCTTGACGCCACAAGTCCACCGCCTCGGAAAGGCGCCCCGCTTGCCCGGCCATCACGCCGAGATTGGCGTACGCGCCGGCGGACGCGCGCCCGGTATCGATGGCGGACCGATACGCGTTCTCGGCCTCCTTCGCGCGCCCGAGCTCCGCGTACAAGCTTCCCAGCTCATAGAACACCGTCGCGTCCGTCGGCAGCCCTTGAATCGCCGCCTGATAATGATTGAGCGCTTCTTCTTTGCGTCCCGCCTGCCTGAGCGCCCACGCGCGCCGGTAGTTGGCCCCCGCGTGACGCGGATTGACCGCGAGCGCTCGATCGATCAAGGGGCCGGTTTCCGCCGCGCGACCCGAGGCCGCGAGCACCTCGCTCAAGAGCACGAGCGCGTCCGCATGCGCAGGGCTCACCCGCAGCGCTTCGCGATAGGCCGCCTCGGCCTCGCCCGCGCGACCCAGGGAAGCTTCGAGCTTGCCCAGCCGCACGAACGGCTCGGCATCATGCGGCGCGATGCGCGCCTCTTCGCGAAAGGCCGCGCGCGCCCCGGCCGCGTCATTCTGGTGTTGCAGGATGTCGCCAAGCAGGAGATGCGCTCCCGGAGCGGCAGGACGCGCCTCCATCAGCACGCGCACCTGGCGCAGCGCTTCGTCCGCCGAGCCGGCCAGCAGATGCGCATTCGCCTGCTCGAGCAGAAGCGCCAATTCGTCCGGGCATCCCTGGCAATCGGCGAGCGCCGCCTGATAGGCCTGCACCGCTTCGGGCCCGCGCTCCAGCGCGCTCAAGTATTGCCCGCGCAGGCGCAAGGCCATGCGCGTCTCGGGATGCTCAGCGAGCAACGAGTCGATGACGGCGAGCGCTTGCGGCAGGCGCCCCAGCTCGGCGAGCGTTTGCGCCCAGGCGGTCGCGCGGGCGACACCCGATTGCTGCTTGGGATCGGCGCGGCGCTTGGCGACCGGGGGCGCGGTCGAGCCGAGATATCCCAAACTGCGCAGCTTTTCGCGCGTGGTCTCGTCCATCACATCGGCGGTTGCGCTTTCGCCTTCATTCCGTAGCAGAGCGGCGAGCTCGTTTTCCATTTCGGAGACGCGCGCCTTCTCGCTCGTGGCGAGATTGCGCAGCTCATCCGGATCCTTCTTCAGATCGAAGAGCTCCGGCTCGGGAGCGCGGATGTACTTCCACTCCGCCGTCTCCAGCGCGCGCAAATCGCTCATTCCATAATCGACATCGGGGACCAGCGTCTCGTGATAGACCCAGGGACGCCCGGCGGCCGTGCCTTCGATCAAGGGCAGCAGGCTCATGCCCGAGCAGCGCGGCAGGTCCGTGGGGGAGAGGCCGAGCGCGTTCCAGGCGGTAGGCAGAAGATCGATCAGGCTCACCAGTCCCGTCACGCGGCGGTCGCGCCAGCGTCCTTCTTTCCACGGATCGCTCTTGGGGAAACGCACGATCCATGGAATGCGTTGGGTCGTGCCGTAGACGAAGAGACAGTGGGTCAGCTCGTTGTGCTCGCCCAGCCCCTCGCCATGATCCGCCGCGATGAAGAGGATCGAGCGATCGAGGAGCTCCTCCGTCTCCAAGCCCGCGAGGAAATCTCCGATGGCCGCATCCATGGAGGCCACTTCCCCGTCGTACGGATTTCCCGCGAAGCGGCTGCGGAAGGGTTCGGGCGGATGGTAGGGCGCGTGCGGATCGTAGTAATGCACCCAGAGAAAGAAGGGCTTCTCCTCGCGCGCGCGAATCCACTCGAGGGCAAGCCGCGTGACCTCGGGGGCGGTGCGTTGCGCTTCGCCTACCTCGGGCGCGGATGCCTGGGCGAAATCGTCATCGTAGGTCCCAAAACCCTGCGCGAGCCCGAAGCGCCTCTCCACCGTGACCCCGGCGACGATCGCCCCCGTCCGATACCCGCGTTCCGCCAGCATCTCCGCGAGCGTGCGCGCGCTGTCGGCCAAGGCGTAGGAACCGTTGTTGCGCACTTCGTGCTCGAAGGGATAGCGCCCGGTCATCATGGTCGCATGGGCGGGCAAGGTGACGGGAACGGGAGTGCGCGCCTGTTCGAAGAGGATCCCTTCCTTCGCGATGCGATCGAGATGCGGAGTGGTCTGTTTGTCATAGCCATAGCACGAGAGCCGGTCGCGACGGGTGGTGTCGAGGGTGATGAGAATCAGATTCGAGGGAGGGTTCGCGGATGCAATCTCGGTCCATCCGGAAGGCGTGAAGGAGCCGGTCGCGCTCGAGTGGGAGGCGTCTCCCGTCTGCGTTTGTGTGGAGGGAGGCGCGCTCTTGTTCGACGATGAGTCCTTCTGGCAACCGCCCAGGGCGGTGACCGCGAGGAACACGGCCAGCCATCGCGCCGCCCCTCGCGCCGCCCCTCGCGCGGCCGTTCGCCGCGCCGCCGAAATGCTCATCCAACGATGCCAAGAGCCGTTCAAGTTCTTGAGGGGCCGATTCATGGCTTCCTTTCCTGGATTGTGATGGCGGAGCCGCGACGCGTCTCTGCATGCCGCGCTGGCCGGCTGCACGATGGGGGCCACATCATGCCCAATCGTTCCGCCGGAATGGACCTGCGCGTCTCGGCTTCGTGTGATGGATCGGCCGGCGTTCCGCCGCGCACCTTGAGGATTCGTCTTCGCATGCGCTGAGGATACCATTCCGATCTCAGGAGGGAAGTGTACAAGCGAAGGTGATCCTCCCGTCATTCCTGCATTTCCGAGCAGAGGCGGAAAATTCCGTGAATCGCCCGCATGTCCATGGTACAATTGCAGCAAAGTGAGACGTTTTCGCCGCGAATGCGCTGCCCGTTCCCGTCCTTCCGCGAATCGTCCCCAAGGATGAGATGGCTGCGTGTTGGAGGACACGGGCCGGCATGGGCTTGCCCGCGTTCCCGGGAAGCTGGGAAGGAGGTCAAGCCGCAATGAAGTCGACCGCTCATTCGCCCATTCGCCGTTCGGGATCCGTTCTCGTCGCCTTCCTCTCCCTGTGGCTCTTGCTTGGGGCGATGCAAGCGCACGCGAGCGTGGTCGTCCAGCGCTACGATTATCCCGCTCCGACGGTGGAACGCTCTGGCGATTACGATCGGGTGACCATGGCCGGCGCATGGAGCTTCGGCGATCCGGGGGAGCCGGTCCTGCCGAAAGCGGGCGCGCAGCTTCTTCTTCCGCCGGGCGAGGAGGTCGTCTCCGTTCGCATCCTTTCCGGAGAGCGCGTGACGCTCCCAGGCACCTATCGCATCGAGCCCGGGCAGCGCCAGTACCCGCTCAGCTCGACCGCTCCCGTTCAGCCGGATCTTCCGCGCAGCGAGATCTATTCCTCGGCCGCGCCGTTCCCCGGCCGGCTGCACGATGAAGCGCGGAGCGGCTTCCTGCGCGGCTATCAGATCGCGACGATCACTCTTCATCCGGTCGAGTACCAGCCCGCCTCGGGCGAGCTCGCGTACTACCGAAGCCTCGAAGTCGAGATCGAGACGCGGCCGAGCGCGCAAGTGATCGCGAAGACCGAAGAGATGATCCGCAGCGACGAGACGACCGCCCTGCGCGTGGAAGGCCTGGTCGACAACGCGCCCTCGATCGTCGATTACGCGGCGGTCGTGAAGGCGCCCGCGCACTCGCGCACGCTCGATCCGGCGCTCGGCTACACCTATCTCATCGTGACCGGAGACGCGTGGGCGAACTACCTTCAGCCCCTCGCCGATTTCGAGACCGCGCGCGGGCACAAGGCGGGCGTCTTCCTGCGCTCCTGGATCGTCGCCAACTACGCGGGCTCCGACGACCAGACGCGCATCCGCGCCTTCATCAAGGACGCCTACCTCACCTGGGGCGTCGACCATGTACTGCTCGTGGGCGACGCGCGCGACGCCAACGGCATTCCCCATCGCGGCTTCTATGCCTCCGCCTACGGCACTACCGACAGCGACATCCCCGCCGACATGTACTACGGCTGCCTCGACGGCACCTGGAATAACGACGGCGACGGCTACTGGGGAGAGTCGGGCGAAGACGATCTCTACTTCGAAGTGGGCGTCGGACGCGCCTGCTGCGATTCGCAGCTCGAGATCCAGAACTTCATCACCAAGACGATCCGCTATCAGGACGACCCGATCGTGGGCGAGTGCGACGAGGCCCTGATGGCGGGCGAGCTCCTCTGGAGCGATCCGACCTACGGCGACGATTACAAAGAGGAGATCCGTCTTGGAGCGAGCACCTACGGCTACACGACCGTCGGCTTCCCGGCGGGCATCCAGGTCGGGCTGCTCTACGACCGCCAGGCGACCTGGACGGCAGCGCAACTGATCGCCCGTCTGGAAGGCGGGATCAATCTCGTCAACCATCTCGGCCACGCCAATGTCGATTACGCCATGCGCCTGTACAACACCGACATTCCCTCCTTCGACAATGACGGCACCGTGCACACCTACAATTTCGTCTACAGCCAGGGCTGCTATTGCGGTTCGTTCGACGATCGCGACGACTACAACTCGTATGTCGGCGACTGCTTCGCCGAACAGTTCACCTGCGACGACGACGGCGCGGCTGCGGTGGTGATGAACTCGCGCTACGGCTGGGGCGAGCACATGAGCACCAACGGCTCGTCGCAGTACTACGACCGCCAGTTCTTCGACGCGATCTTCGGCGAGCACATCTATGCGCTGGCCGACATCAACGACGATTCCAAGATGGACAACATCTGGGCGCTCTCCTACGGCGCCAACCGCTGGTGCTACTACGAGCTGAATGCCTTCGGCGATCCGGCCATGCATCTGTGGACCGAGGATCCTGTCGCGATGACCTGCGACTACCAGCCGGTCGTCTACATCGGCGCGACCGAGATGGCCGTCCACGTCGACAAACCCACGGGACCGCTGCAGAACGCGCGGGTCACGATCTACACCGACGATCTGGCCGTCTACGACACCGGCCTGACCGACGCCTTCGGCGATGTGATCCTCAATCCGAGCGCCATCGCTCCGGGAACCCTGCATGTGAAGGTGACCGCGCACGATTTTCTGCCCAGCGAAGGCACGGCAACGATCACGCCGCCCGAAGGGCCCTATGTGCTCTTCAACGAGCGCGTGATTCACGACGAGGGCGGAGACCAGGACGGCGCAGCGGACGCCGGCGAGACGATCGGGCTCGATGTCGAGTTGGAGAATGTGGGCGTGGAAGGGGCGACGGCGGTCACGGGCACGCTGGTGAGCAGCGATCCGTACATCACGATCGTGCATGCGACCCGCGCCTTCCCGAACATTCCGGCGGGCGGCACGGGGACTTCCCTGCAGCCGTTCGGCATCGTGATTGCGGGCGACGCGCCCGATCAGCACGTCGCGGCCTTCACCGTGCAGGTGAATGCGGCCGAAGGGCAGTGGAGCTCGAACTTCCAGGTGGGAATCGCCGCGCCGGTGCTGGCCTGCGGGCGATTGCTGCTCAGCGATTCGGGCGACGGCGACGCGGGCGCCGACCCGGGCGAGACCTTCCGGCTGCAGCTCTTCCTCGGCAATACGGGTCACGCTGCCGCCCCGCCGTTGCAGGGGACCTTGGAGACGGCGAACGCGTCGGTCGTGATTCACGACGCGCAGGCGACTTCTCCGGCGTTCCCGCTGGGGCAAGAAGGACTGCTCGGCTCGTTTGGAGTCGAAGTGCTCCCCAGTTGTCCCACGCCAAGCACTCTGCCATTCAGCTTGTCGCTCACCGGCCCCAACGGATTCGCGGCCGAGCTCGCTTTCACCATCGATGTGGGCGGCTGGTACGACCCGGCCGAAACGGATCGCGGCTGGTCCCTCGGGATTCCGGGCGACAACGCGACGAGCGGCTACTGGGCGCGCCTCGAGCCGCTCGGAACGCTCGAGAACGGCAACCAGGTGCAGCCCGAGTACGATCACACCGCCGATCCGGGGCAGCTCTGCTTCGTGACCGGCAATGGCACGGGGGGAACATCGGGCGAGAACGATGTCGACAACGGCAGGACCACGCTGCAATCGCCCGTCTTCGATTTGAGCGCGGCGCTCTCGGCGACCGTGCAGTATTGGCGCTGGTACACCAACGATCTCGGCAACAACCCCGGCGGCGACTGGTGGTATGTGGACGTCACCGCGGACGGGAGCGCGTGGGTCGCGCTCGAGCACACCCAGGCGAGCGCGAACGCCTGGACGCAGTTCAGCTTCGATATCGCCGACTTCGTGCCGCTCACCGACCAGGTCCAGTTCCGCTTCATCGCCGAGGATGTCTCGCCCGGCTCGCTGGTGGAAGCGGCGGTCGATGACTTCTTCCTCGACGCCGTCTTCTCGCTGCCGTCGGGCTTGACCGCGGACGATGTGCGCCGCGAGTACGGGATCGTCTCGTACGGTCCCAACCCGTCGGGGCGGGAGAACACGCTCGTCTACCATCTGCCCGCGAAGTCGGATGTGCGCATCGAGATCTTCGATGTGACCGGGCGCTCGGTGCGCACGCTGGTCGATGGTCCGGTGGAGGCGGGCACGCACTCGCTCGCCTTCGACGGCCGCGACGGCGGAGGCCACGCGCTCGCCTCGGGCATCTACTTCCTGCGCGTGCAGACGCCCGAGAAGCTGGAGGTGCGGCAGATCACGATGCTGAAGTAGAAGACACGATGGGGGTCCTCAGAGTTCTATGACGCCCCCGGCCACGTCGCGCGGCTCGGAGAGCACGGGGGCAGAGAAACAGAGTCTCCCGTCGCTGTCTGCAAAGGAGGGAAGAGATGCGCCCTGCGACGATCGGATCCGCGATCGCCTGCGTTGCGGCCGCGGTGGCGGCGCTGCTGGTCTGCGGAGCGCCGGCGCTCGCGCAGCCTCCCGACACGCTCTGGGCCAGGACGTTCGGTGGGAGCAACATCGATGTGGGTTACGATGTGCGACAGACCGTCGACGGTGGCTTCATCGTGACGGGGTACACGCGTTCCTACGGCCTCTCCGGCCGCAACCTTTGGCTCCTTAAGACTGATCCTTACGGAAACGAGGAATGGAATCTGCCCTTCGGGGGCAGTAGCGACGACGAAGGGGAGTCGGTCTGGCAGACGGCCGACGGCGGCTACGTCGCCGCAGGCTACACCTTGTCGTCCGGAGCGGGAGGCAAGGATGTGTGGCTGGTCAAGGCGGACGCAGAGGGAAACGAGGATTGGACGCGGACATTCGGTGGCACAAGCGACGATGAGGCCTACGCGATCCAGGAGACGGCCGACGGCGGACTGATCATCGCCGGCGCCACCTCCTCCTTCGGCGCGGGAAGCCGGGATGTGTGGTTGATCCGAACGGACCACGCGGGTGTGCCCATCTGGACCCGGACCCATGGCGGATACGGCTCGGACGGCGCTTGGTCGGTGTCGCAGACATCGGACGGAGGGTTCATCCTCAGCGGCTGGACCTTCTCCTATGGCCCCGGCTATGTCGGAAACGCCTGGCTGGTGAAAACCGACTCGCTCGGCTATCTCGACTGGCAAGTGCCGATCGGCGGCTCCGAGGCGGACAGGGGCTACTGCGTGCAGCAAACCACCGACGGCGGGTACATCATGACCGGCTACACGGATTCCTTTGGGGCAGGCCTCTACGATCTCTTGCTGCACAAGACCGACAGCGAAGGGACCGTGGAGTGGAGCTACGCCTTTGGGGGGACCGGCAGGGACTACGGGCATTCCGTGGTGCAGACCGCCGATGGCGGGTTCCTGGCGACGGGGTACACGCTCTCCTACGGCGCCGGAGGAGACGACGTGTTTCTCGTGAAGACGGATTCGGAGGGCCACCTGGAGTGGCAGACCACCTACGGAGGATCGGCCTCGGATGTGGGCTATGCCGTGGCGAAGACGAGTGAAGGCGGCTACGCGGTCGCCGGGCACACACTCTCCTATGGCGCGGGCATGCACGACGTGTGGCTGATTCGCCTCGCGCCGGAAGGGCCCTCAGCCGCACCCGTGCTCCCTGCCACGAAGATCGACGTAGCGCTTGAAGTCTGGCCCAACCCCTTCTCTCAGTCCGTGGCCATGCGCTTCGCCGTCCCCAGGGCAACGACAGTAAGGCTGTATATCCACGACGTGAGCGGAAGGCTGGTGAGGATCGTCCGGGAGGAACACTTCCTGATTGGCAGTCACATCGTCAATTGGGATGGCCTCTGCCAGGCCGGGTCTCCAGTTCCGCCGGGGATCTATTTCTGCCGCCTTGATGCAGGCGGCCCGCAGACCGTCACCAAAATGGTGCGGCTGGAATAAAGCGTCCCGGTCCAGGCCGGACAAATCGGTGCGGATGGCCTGTCCGTGCCGAGGACCTGTGCGGCCTTCAAACCTTCGAGTTCCCGAACCTATCTCGTGCCTAGCCCTCCCTCGTTCTTCCGCGCCAGTTCGAGCAGGCACCAGCCGCCTTCTCCCTTGGCGACTCTGCGCGCGGCGAGCACGCGGACATCGAGAGAGTCTCGCATCTCCCAAATCCTGCGCACGCCGAGGCGCGTCCAATTCATGATCAGCGGGCTTTCGGAGGCGAGCAGCGAATCCGGGTACATCGGCAGATGGGTGGCAAGATAGCGATGCCCGCGCTCGAGCAAGTAGTCGAGTTCGCGGCCCTGCTTGATGTATTCGTCGAGGTAGCGGCGCGATCCCGCGACGCCGTCCAGCGGAATGACGGGCCTTCCGGAAAACTGAGCGAAGGTCCCCGGCCAGAAGGCGCCGAGCGATTCTCCTTGCGGAACCAGCCGGCGCGCGTCTTCTGCGAGCCGCACGCGTTGCAGCCAGTAGCGCTGCTCCTGAATGGGAACGCTCTGCCACGCGAAGACGAGCAGGACGAGCGAGGCTGAGGCCGCGATCGGAAGCGCCCAACGCTTCCATCGCAGCGCTCGGGCGTTCGCTCCTTCGTCGCCTCGAGCCCCGGGCAGAGCCTCGGCGAACATCCACACCGCCCAGAGGAGCGTGGGCGCGAAGTAGTACGCATTCCGGGTCATGAGCTCGCGATAGAAGAGGTATAGCGTGAGCGCGTGCGCGATCGCCGCGATGGAAAAGACGCGCGCGGCGACCCGCGGCCGCCCGAGACCATCGCGCCGCCACGCGAGCCGGACGGCGAAGGCGAGCGCGATCGCCGTGATGATCACGGGAACCGGAAGCGCGAAGGGAAAGGGATCCGAGAAGGCCTGGACCAGCGCCCACCATTCGTCCGACGCCAAATAGGCGCTGAGCGAGGGATAGAAGCTGCGGACATAGTAGGCTTTGACCGCGCCGCTCACCGGCATCAAGCCGCCGTGAACGAACAGATTGTGAGCCAGATAGGGAAGGACGAGCAGAGCGAGCGGCACGAAGTAGAAAAGCAGGTCGCGAAGGTTGGGCGCAAGGTCCCGCTCGTATCCGGGCGCGCGCCGGCGTGAGAGGAGCAGCCACCCGCCGATCACGATCGCGAGCCAGAACTGATCCGTTCTGGCGAGGAAGCAAAGACCCGCGAGGATTCCGAGCGCGAGAAGATCCCGGCGAACGAGGAACCGCGGTTCCCTTTCCGATGCCCGCCGCAAGGTCTCGAAGAGCAGCGCGTACAAGAGGAGCGTGAGAGGCGTCTCGAGCCCTTGCACCGTCCAGGCGAGCACGCGCGGATTGGCGAGCACGAGACCGCCTGCGAACAGCGCCCGCAACGCTCCCGACGGACTTCCGCTTCCCGCGAGAAAGCGAGCCGCGAGCAAGCAGAAGAGGACATAGACCGCCCATGAAGAAGCCGCGTTCAGCGCCGTTTCATGAATGCTTGGGAAGATCTTCACGAGCGCGATCTGCAGCAGCATCCAGAGCGGCTGGACACCGTTGGTCGGCATCTCTCCATCGAGTGTGAGAAAGCCGAAGCGGTCGAAATTGCGCGCGAGCACGCTGTAGAAGAAGGCGTCGTCCGCGAGAAGGCCGTGGGTCGCGAGTTGCGTGGGGTCCCAGAGGAGGAAGGCGCGCAAACGCCAGGCGGCAATCAGCGCGATGAGGACGGCCGGCCCCCAGGTGAAAAGCCGGCGATGCCGGACTCCCGCCCGGTTGCGCGTGGCTTCACCCGGATGGGGAGCGGAGTCCGTCACCGGTAGGCCTTCAAGTAGTACGCCAGAATTCTCAGGAATTGCGCGGGCGACTGGCGATAGGGAAGGCACTTCTGTAGGTAATGGCCGTCGAGGAGATCGCCCGCCATGCGCATCAGCACATTCGGCTTCATTCCGATCAGCGGCTTCACCCATGGCCAGAAGCGTGGATGGCGCGAGAGCAGGCTGAAGAAGGAACGCAGGTTCATGATCCGGTCACGTTCGCGGTCCGACGAGAAGGTCAGCACGGACCGGTGGTAATAGTTCGAACCGAGGGTGCTGAAGTCGCCGTCGAAGTAGCCGTGCTGGATCGCGTAGCGCGTCAGAGGCAGGCCCGGGTAGGGGGTGAAGATCGAGCAATTCCCCAGCGTCGGACGGACCTCCATGTTGAGCGCGAGCGTGCGGAAGGCCTGTTCGAAGCTCTCGCCCGGCGCGCCGATCATGTTCTCGGTGATCGTGCGAATGCCCCGCTCGTTGAGCAAACGCATCGCCGTGCGGATCGTCTCATCGGACATGCGCCGGCCGAAGAGCCGCCGAATCGCTTCGTCTCCGGATTCGATGCCCACATACGCCAACCGGCACCCGGAAGCGGCGAGAAGATCCGCGACCTCCGGGCTGCAATTGTCGAGCCGGAAGTTGCAGCTGTACGGAAGACCCACCCGGCGGGGATAGACGTCCGCGAAGCGCGACAGCCAGCCGGTGTCGAGGGTGAAGACATCGTCGACGAAGGCGACCATCTGCAAGCGGGTCGAGGCGCGCACCTGGGCGACTTCTTCGCACACGAGCTCCGGATCCCGCGAACGATAGGAGGGATGGCGTTCTTGATAGATGCGGTGATAGTACTGGTTGAAGCAGTAGGTGCACTTGTGCGGACAACCCCGATGGGCGATGAAATGCTTGATGCCGTGGTGCCGCAGAATGGGATGGGCCTCGAGAAAAATCTCACGATCGGGAAAAGGCAACCGGTCGAGTTCCAGATTGAGGGGCCGCACGGGGTTCTTCACGATCGTCCCGCTCTCGTCGCGCACCCAGAAGTTCCGCACATCGGAGGGCATCCGGCCGCTTTCCACGAACCGGGCGGCGAATTCGACGATCGCTTCCTCGGCTTCTCCGATGCAGATCGCGTCGAGCCCTTCCTCGGCGATCATCTCGGGAAAGAAGGTGGGGTGCGGGCCTCCCCACACCGCGGGGATGCGGACGCGCTCGCTCAAGCGGCGGTGGAAATCGAGATACTCGTGCTGTTCGCCGGAGAGCATTCCGTACGCGATCCAATCGGGCGGGTCGGAGGCCAGCTTCTCGATGGCGCGCTCGGGATGGCGGCCGAAGACAATCAGCGAGACGTCGTGGCCCGCCTGCTTCAAGGCGGCAGACACATAGGCGAGGCCCAGGGGGATCGAAAACCTGAGCCGTGAAATGCCAAGCGCGATCCGCACGCTACCTCGCTTCTTTCCTGAATCCCGGCCCGGAATCTCCCAGGCCTGGAATCCGCAACTTTGAGCCGGTCGCGTCTCCAGTCCGCGAACTCTTTTCCGGCAGGCGCTTTACGCCTGTCGCCCGTGCGTTTGGGAGATCGAGGTTCAAATCATAGCACAGCGAATGGACCTTTCGCTCTCCAGCCTTTGTCTGGAAAAATGAGGCGAATGCGTCCGCGCGTGCTTTGGGTGCGGTCGCAGCGTGCAACAGATCCCCCGGACAAGAAAGGAATTCTCATGACGAATGACGATCGGATGAATGTCGATCGCGAATCCTTGCCCGAGGAAGGCAGGATGAAGGAGATCGAGCGCGGAGACACGAGCATCCTCCTTTCGCGCGTGCAGGGAAGGCTGCACGCCTGCGGAGGCAAGTGCAGCCACTACGGCGCGCCGCTCGCGAAAGGACGCCTCTTCGGGAATGAGGTCGTCTGTCCGTGGCATCATTCGCGTTTCGATGTCACGAACGGCCGGCTGATTGCGCCTCCCGCTCTCGACGATCTTCCCGCGCATTCGATTCAGGAGCAGCCGGACGGCGCCATGGTGCAGATGGGCCCCGGCCATGAAGTGCCGATTCCCTCGGGCCACGATGACCGCCGGGTGGTGATCGTCGGCGGAGGGGCCGCGGGAATCGCGGCCGCCGAGATGCTTCGCAGGGAAGGCTTCGCGGGGCCGATCGTGATGATCACTCCCGAGCAGGACCTGCCGTACGATCGCCCGACGCTGTCGAAGGGATTTCTCGGCGGGAAAGCGACGGCCGATCAGTTGCCGCTTCGCGACGCCGCCTTCTACGAAGCGCGCGGCATTCAGATCCTGCGAGGCCGCCGGGCCGTGCGGCTCGACCCGGGCGCAAGAAGCGTCACCACCGACGACGGCCGTGAGCATCGCTTCGATTTCTGCCTGCTCGCAACCGGCGGACGCCCGCGCGCCATGACGGTGAGCGGCAGCGAGCTGCCGGGCATCTTCCTTTTGCGCAGCTTCGCGGACGCGCGCGCCATCGCCGCCGCGGCGGAGAAGGCCTCGCACGCGCTGATCGTCGGGGGAGGTTTCATCGGGATCGAGTGCGCGGCTTCGCTGCGCCAGCGCGGCCTCGCCGTCGATGTGATCTTGCGCGAGGAAGCGCCGATGGAGCGCATCTTCGGAGCGCGGATCGGCCGCATGTTGCAGTCCCGGCACGAAGCGAATGGCATCCGGTTCCATCTTCGCGCGAGCGTGCGCGCCTTTCTCGGAAGCGGCGCCGTGAGCGGGATCGAGCTGGCGGACGGCGCGCGCATCGACGGCGACCTCGTGCTCGTTGGGATCGGCGTGGATCCAGCGGTCGAGTACTTGCGCGACTCGGGATTGTTGGACAACGGCGCCGTCCCGGTGGATGGGCGCCTGCAGACACCGGCTCCCGGCATCTTCGCGGCCGGCGACATCACCCGCGTGCCGCACGCGTACGGTCGCGTTGCGCGACAGGCGGAAGGCCAGGCCCAAGGGAACGCGAAGGGCCAGGGCCAAGGAAACGCAAAGAGCCAGGCTCAAGAAAGCAACGAGTGGCGCATCGAGCATTGGACCGTCGCGCTTCGCCAAGGCCGCCATGCGGCCGCGTCGATGTTGGGCTCCACGCGACCGTATGACGAGGTGCCCTTCTTCTGGACGCGGCAGGGGGAGATGAGCCTGAAGCAGGCCGGCCACGCTTCGCATCTCGAACGCATCGCCTACCGCGGGGATGTGGAAGGGGGGAAGTTTCTTGCGGGAATCTACGAGCAGGAACGCCTGCGCGCCGTCATCGGCATGGGCGTGGTCTCAGACTTTCAGGTGCTCGAGCTCTTGCTGCGCGAGGGCTTCGATGTGCCGTTCGAGAAATTCGAAGATCCTCAATTCTCGTTCGCATCCCTGATGGCCTAGCAGCGCTCTGAGCCGCTCGTCAATGCACGATCCCGGCGATGTAATAGAGCAGACACAGCGCTCCGAGAACGAGCATGCCCGCATTCAGTTCCTTGTGGCGGCCCGAGAATACTTTGATCAACGGATACGCGGCCAGTCCGGCGGTCAGGCCATTGGCCGGGTTGAAGGTGAGCGCCATGAGCACGATCGTGAGAAACGCGGGCAGGAACTCGGTCAAGTCCTCGATCTTCATCAATCGAAACGAAGGCATCATCAACATGCCGACGACGACGAGCGCGGGCCCATAGGCGAAGCGCAATTCGGTCAGCGCGACGACGAGCGGGACGAAGAAGAGACACAGCAGAAAGAGCACGCCGGTGGTGACGGCCGCCAGGCCCGTGCGCGCGCCGTCCTTGATCCCCGCGGCCGATTCGATGTAGGCGCCCGAGGTCGAGGTCCCGACGAGCGCGGAGAAGATGCAGGCGGTCGCGTCGACGAGCATCGGGCGTTGGATGTTCGGGAAGTTGCCCTTCTCGTCCAGCATGTTTCCCGCGGCTCCCACGCCCATCAGCGTTCCGAGCGTGTCGAGGAAGTCCATCAGAAACAGCGTGAGCAGCACCGGGAGAAGGGTCATGGAGAAGAGGCTGACAGTTCTCCCGTCGGAAAGCGTTTCGGAGAAGCGCAGCTTGCCGGCGATCGCGCTCAATCCGTCGGGACCGCTCCACTTCGGCAGCGCGAGGATGCCCTCGGGCGCTTTCCCGAATCCCAAAATGATGCCCGCCAAGGCGGTGATCACGATCCCGACCAGCAGGGCCCCCGGCACGCGCCGCACCATCAAGACGGCCATGAACACGATGCCGGCGATCGCGAGCAATACGGGCCCCTGCGTCAGCGAGCCGATCTCGATCGGAACAGGAATGCCGGAGGAAGGAATCGGCGTCGTGCAATCGCACGGGATCATGGGCGGAAAGAGCGCGAAGGGAGGCTTGCCGATCGCGTACGAGCGAATGATCCCGGCGTCGTTCAAGCCCACCAATGCGAGCAGGAATCCGACCCCGATCGCGAAGGAGTACTTCATCGTCGGGCTGATCGAATTCGCCAGCCAGCCGCGGACTTTGAGCACCGTGACGATCAGGAAGATCACGCCGCTCACGAACACTGCGCCGATGCGCAACTGCCAACCGATCCCGAGAGTCGCGAGTCCGAAGGCGATGAAGGCGTTCTCTCCCATGTAGGGAGCCACTCCGATCGGCCGGTTGGCCCACAATCCCATCAGGATCGTCCCGAAGGCCGCGGTGAGAATGGTTGCGATCGTGGACGGTCCGGCCGGGATGCCGGCGGCGGTGAGGATGGCGGGATTGACGACGATGATGTAGGCCATCGTGAGAAAGGTCGTGATCCCGCCGAGAATCTCGGTCCTGACGCGGGCATTGGCCGCCCGAAGATGGAAGAGGCGTTCCATGCGAACCTCCTCTCACCACGATTAAGGAAGCATCGGAAGCGGGATGAGGATATCCCGAGGTCGAACCCGTGGCAATGCCGGTCCAGGTGACGACGCTTCCCCCTGGTCTGCGAGGTTCGCTTCTTCCAAGGTCGCGCGCCGATTGTGCCGCGAGCAGGCGATGAGTCGTGCGATGGCGTTTGCTCAGCGCGACAGGGAGAGGGCCGGTGGAGACTGCCAAGGGGTGTTAGCGACGCGCGTGTGCTGGGCCTCGAGGGGGCGTAAGAGTTTCAGGCGCGGAGCGCACAAGGCGAGCGCGACACCAGGAACGGTTTCCGTGCGCGCGCCGTCCCCGGGCAGTCTCCACCGGCCCTCGACGGAAAAGATGCGGCACAGGCCCTCACCGCCGATGGCCGCCGTGGGGGCGGTCGAGATCGATGCGCCCCGTTGCGCGGTCCACGAAGACCCCGCGATTGCGCGCGCGCGCATTGTCCCCGGCCGGGTCGTCGGTGATCTCGCTGTCATTCGTGAGGCCGGCGGGGTACTGATCGGATCCGCCGGCATCGAGGAAGAGACCGACTGACGAGGATTCGGTCCAATAGACAGAAGGGCCCGTGCGATCGAGAAAGCGCGCGTCGAAAGTCGCGAGCCCCGGACGCCGCTCGGGATTCGTGAATTCGTAGCGGTCGTCGCCGGCAGCTTCGAGACAGAGGGCCACGCCGCGATTGATCGAGTGCCCGACGCCTTCGCCGCCGCACTCGTACTGATCATCGCCCGCGGCATCGCACAGGATCGCGACGGTGAAATCGTGGCCGAAGGCCGGGCCCCAGTTTTGCGCGACTGCGTGAACATCGTTGCCGGCTTCGTCGATCACCGCTCCGATGCAGAAGTGCGCTCCCGAGCCCGAGGCCCAACCGTTCGCCCGATACTCGTCATCGCCCGCGCCGTCCCACATGAGGCCCGTCCCGAACCAATAGCCGCAACCTTGGGCCCAGTTGCCGGCCGTGTAGGTGTCGTCGCCTTCGGCATCGAGAATCGCCCCCAGTCCGCCGGCCCACGAATGGCCGTCGGATCCATCGCCGCGCCTGCCCATGGCGCAGCCTTGGGCGTTGCTGACGGCGACTTTGAGCTCGGTATGATAGGACGCTCGTCCGGTGATGGCGGGATCCGGGATGGCGAGATAGGTGTCGTCGCCCGCGCGGTCCGCAAGCACGCCGACGCCGGCGACACCGCCAAAGCCCTGCCCGTCGCTCCAAAGCACATAGGCGTCATCGCCCGACAAGTCGGCCAGCAGGCCGATTCCGAAGAATCCGGCCCCTTGCCCGCTATAGCGCGTCTCGTAGCTGTCGTTGCCCTCGAGATCGAACAACGCACCCAGGCCGAAGTGCCCCGCCCCCTGAGCGAGCGTCGCAGCCGCGTAATGATCATCGCCGGATGCGTCCAGCAGGATCCCGATCCCCGTCAATCCCGCGCCTTGCGCGCCGTCGCGCGCGTCGTAGTCATCGTCTCCGCTCAGGTCGAGGGCGGCTCCGATTTCCTGCCCGGGCCGCGAGCCTCCCACGGGGCCTGCGTAGCGATCGTCTCCGCCCAAATCGATCACGAGAAGAGTGCCGGTTTCGGGGACCGCGATGCGTGAGCCCGCCATTCCGTCCACGATCACGAGGCCGGCCGGCGTGGCGATCTCGATGTGAAGATCGGGACGCAGCGCGTTCCATACCGCGGGACGTTCGCGTTGGATTTCCTGCAGGGACAATCGCGCGAGGTCTAGCGCCTCGACCGTCTTCAGCCCGGCATACCACAGGCTCGCTTCGTCCCATTGCCGGGCCGCGTCATCCATGGCCGGTTCGTACTCGAGCGCGTCGGTCTCCTCCGCTCCGAGGTCCAATCGCGAAGCGATGCGCACGCGCGCATCCAGATCCACGCGACGAAAGGCGAGCTTCGCCCAGTGCCTCGCGTCGAGAAGATCCAGGACGAGCCTGCCCAGGATTCCGCTCACTTCGCGGGGAAGATCCGCGCAGGCTTCGCGAAGATCGCCCGTGACGTTGGGGTAAGGAGCATCGTTTCCGAACGAATGAAAGCGAATGGCGCGATCCTCGGCGATCCATGCTGCGGTGAGCGCGCTGTCGAGCGCGACCGGCACGGCCGTCAAATTGGCCGAGAACGCGCGCGTCGCGCCATAACGCTTGTTGACTCCCAAATCGTGCAGCGATCGGTACAGGGCACCCGCGCCGCGCTCTCCCCTTGCGCCTGCTACATTTTCGGGAGCCAGGGTCTTCATCAAGGAAGCGCCCATCACGCGGGCGAAGGAAACGACGGCGAGCGGTTCGGCGCACAGATCATCGAAATGCCTGAGCTTGTAGGGAATGTCCTCCGGGTACCGTTCCCACCAGCCGCGCGCCTGCCAACCGAGATCCGAGCGATCCATCGATGCAAGCGCGAGCGCCTCATCCAATGCATCAAGGGCGTGGCCGGCCGGTCCTTGTTGGGGTGCGGGAGGTGACCCGTGAGGACCCTGGGCCAGCGCCATCTCGCCCAACCCGCCGGTCGCGCACCAGGCGATCGTCACCGCGACGAATGTGATCCGCAGGAACGAGGGCATGCCCGTTCGCGTGGATGCGGGATGGCAATGGCTCGCGCTCAGACCATGGGCCGTTCTCGCGGATGCGGTCGAGCGAAGCGCTTCTTTTCCAGGCGTCGGGGAAGAATTCGTCATCGTCATCTCCTCTTGCACGGAGGCTGGGGGCGATGGTACGCGCCGCTGGGCACGAGAACGGGGACAATGGTGAATGCCTTTCGTGAGCCAGGCAACCCTTGTGGGTCGAAGACTCGACGGGAGTGGTCTGGGGAAACGATGCGCGAAACGGGGTCGGGGAGTCGGTGAAGCGAGGATGATCGATAGCGAAGCGGCTGAACGGAACACCTTCCTGGAAGAAGAGCCGGCCGTGTTCTCCCTGAAAAGGCGAGGAGCAAGACCGAAGCAGATCAGAACGCGAGGCAGGTAGAGGCAGCCATCCCGAATCTTCAACCCACAACCAAAAGGACGAGGGACCGGGCAGTGCCCGGTCCCTCATCTCACCCTAACTCCGCAGCGCCGAAAGTCGGCTACTAGCGGAACAGGTTCTTGATCTCGCCCCAGTTCTCAGACTCGGTCGGAACGCCTTGGCACCAGGTGTTCGTGACCTCGAAGTAGTAGTCCGAGCCGCACGGGACGCCATTGAACACGCTAGCGCCCACCCAGATCCAGAACGGAGTCTGAGGCGCATAGGAGTACGAAAGCGTTGCCCAGACGCAGCGAGAGGCGGTCGTATAGTTGTAGCCGTAGTTGTAGCAGTTCGGGTCGATTTGGTAGAAGAGGATCAGCTGCAGAGGGAACTCTGCCTGGCACTGAACCACCGACGTGCCGCCGAGGCCGTACGCCAAGAACCAGTCGGTGTCACGATAGCTGGAGCCGAGGCTGGAGAGGTAGGTGCCGCTCTTGCCGCACTGAACCAGCGTTTCGCCCGGACGAGGGCAGATCGTCTGGAAGATGTACGGATAGGTGTTGCAGCCGCCATTGTAGTTGTCGATGTAGCCGGTGTAGCAATCCGGCTCGCCCTCGGCGAATCCGCCCTGGGGGCACTCCAGAACGCACTCAACGGCAGCCGACATGTTGAAGGTGTAGTCACCGCAAGCGGTGCTGTAGCCGTCGACGATGATGTAGTAGGTGTGGCCGGCCACGAGCGACAGGCTCTCGAAACCAGACTGCCAGTTGCAGAAGTCATCGTTGCAGGCATACACGACGCCCATGCCGTCATGGATCTCCATGACGGTGTCGAACAGCGTGCCGCAGAGGTCGACGTTGACGGCGCCATCGGCCGCCGGGGTGTAGGCGTACACAACATCAGGTGCGCCAGCCGCGTAACCGCAGCTGGGAACGAAGTCGTCCACGTTGTCGCAAGTAGCGCCAGTGTCCGAGAAGGGAAGCGCGGAGATGACGATGGCATCCGCGTAGCTCTCGCCACCTTCACGGGTGTCCATGCCGCCGTTACCAACCGAATCCTTCACAGGCATGACATACTTGCTGCCAGTGTCGACTGCCCATGCCGACGAGGCAATGCAGAGGGCCAAGGTGCACAATACCAACCAACGCATGGCAGTTCCTCCAGAGGTTGTGGGGACCTAGCTGCAAGACAACCACCACCCAGGGCCGACACACCCAACGCCCCACCCCGCGGAGATGCGCCCCTAGGAGGTCTTGTTCGGGGACGTTCATAATAATGCCACAGAATGGGGTCCGAGGTCAAATTAACTATGCCTGATTTTTCTTCCTATCAGGACCCCATGGGCACCGATAGCCTCAAACCAACCATCCCAAGCGCCCGGCTTCCATTGGCCGCTTTTCCGGGGAGCCCGGGCAAGGAGACAGCTGTCAACCACGGATTGTCACTCGTGTTCGCCAGGGGAGAAACACGTCCCCATGAATCTCTCTCCGGCGAATCGAGCACTGTCCCGCATCGACGGCTGAGGACTCGGGCTCCCACCGGCCCATCGGCCATGGACCCACCTTTCTCGATCCATCGTCTGAGGACCAGGGCGCGGGTGGCTGATTTCCTGCTTTCTTGGCTCGACGATCGGTTGTGGGTCGAAGATTCGGGAAGACTTCTGGCTGGCGCAGCCGGGGCGGAGCGCAAACCTGCGGAGGGCGAGGGACTCGAACCCCCAAGCCCTTTCGGGCGGCGGATTTCAAATCCGCTGACTTACCATTAGCCTAGCCCTCCGGCTCTTCGGGCACGCCCCCGCTTCCCATTCGTGGCTTCTCGAGCCTGAAGCGAGAAGGCGGCGTCCCATCCGTGCGATTATCGGGGCCGCCAATCGAGGGAGTCAATACCGACGCAATCCCTCGTCTTGGCAAGCCCTGGACTTCGCAACGCCGGTCTTCTCATGACCGCCTCCTCGCTCAGGGGAACGCTCGAGGGCATGCGCCGCCTGGATGGGAACGCTGCTTGATCGGAATTCGCCGCCTGATGAACGCTCGTTGGCTTTCGCGGCCCGGCAGGACGAGTTGGCCAGCACCGGTTTCGGCAAGGTTGTGCGTTCGAGGTCCGGGGGCTAGACTCCGGCCCTTGGCGACGCCGGGCATGCGTCCGGCAGCGGATCGATGAGGGCCCCGGCGCGGGAAATGGTGTCCGGCCTTCTCTTCGAGAACATGGAGCGCGCAAGATGCATCGCATGGCCCGCCTTTCTCTTCCGGTCCTCCTATCGATCGCGAGCCTCCTCGGATGCGGCGAGAGTCACGAAGCGCTCGATTGGAATGAGTCCGTTCGCGCCGGGCTCGCCGACCCCGACACGCTCATCTCCGACAGCTTGGTCGTTCAAAGCGCGGATGGGCCGGTGGAAGTGAGCACCGGCTTGTCTCCCTATCTGCTCGCCGGCACGACGACCCGCGGCGGCCAGGAGTTGCGCGCCGAGACCTTTCTCCGCTGGGATGTGAGCAGTGTGTCGCAAGGTACGGTCACGGAGGCGAGCCTCACGCTCTATCTCCAGCAGGTGGATCTTCCCGGCTCGGGCGGCGGCGAGTTCTCGCTTGCCATGCACGAAGTCACAGGTGCGTGGGGCGAGGACAGCTTGACCGCTGCCAACAGGCCGCCCGCGAATGCGGCGACGATCGCCTCCGCCATCGTCGACACGCTGGGCATCCAGGGCGGCGACAGCGTGACCGTGCTCACGGATGTTTTCGATGCGCCGGGCAACGAGGACTTTCGCAGGCTGATCGAGAGCTGGGTCACCGATAGCGGAACGAATCGGGGAGTCGTGATCGACGCCGCTGCGGGAAGCGCGGAGGGCCTGCTGCGATTCTTCGGCGCCGAAGGGCTCCCCGCCGGCTTTGGGACTCCGTTCTTCACTCCTCTGCTGGTCGTCGAAACGGCGGACACATTGCTCTCTATCGAAGCGATCCAGGAGGCATTTCTGGTCACCCCCATGGGGGGGCCGCCCGCGATTCCCGATTCGCTGCTGCTCGTGAGCGCCGGATACGCGCATCGCGCGGCCTTTCGCCTGGATCTCGAACCGCTCCTCGGGCCTTCGTTGACGGCGGATCCCAATCTGGCCGTCATTCGCGCGGTGCTGCGCTTGCGGCTCGAGCCCGGCCAGGCGTGGAGCCTGCCCGCCGGTCAATCTCTCTTGCTGCACGCGTACGAAGCGCGCATCGACTGGAACGCGGCCGATCCCGTCGCGAGCGCCGAAGTGATCGAGCGGCTCTCGACCGTCACGGCTCACGGCGGCGATCCCGAAATCGCGATTCCGATCGGCACGCTGATGCAGGATCTGGTGGAAGGCCTCGACCGGGATCTCCTCCTGCTCGCCAATACGGAAGTCCAGGAGGCCAAATCGGTGCTCTTGCGCGGCGCGCTGGCGCGAGAAGGGCGCCCGCGAGTGGAAGTGGAATTCGTGCGACTGGGCGGGCGGTTGCCATGATCGCCGGCATCGCGCGCGGTCCCCAGCCGGGGATCGTCGCAATCGTGAAGAAAGGAGCAGGCCTTTGATCGGGCTTCGGCGTTCTTTGCGCGGGCCTCGAGCGCGATTGTGCGCAGGCGCTGGGGCTCGTGCCCGCGCCATGTGGACACGCGCGAGCATCGCCGCCGCGGTCGTGCTGCTTGCGAATTGGGGCGCGTGCGAGGCAACATGGGCCGACAGCATCTTCGCGCGCGAAGGGCTGGGCGAATGGACGGAGGGGTATGACGCGCGCGGAATGGCGCGCGGGTCGACCGGAATCGGCGTCGCCGATCCCAACAATTTCACGAGCATGAATCCCGCCTCGACCGCCTTCGCGATCGGCACCCTCGGGCACGCGGGCTTGATGTCCTCGATCCGCTGGAGCTCGGACGGCGTGAACGGCGCGCGGCGAGCGACGACCTCGTTGAATGAGCTCGGCCTGCACCTCGATCTTCCCGCCGGACTCGGCGTGCGCTTGATCGTGCAGCCCGCGACCAATGCCGAGTACTCGCTCGAGCAGACGATCCCGACCGGCGCAGGCGGCGAGGGCGAGGACATCCTGCGCGAGGAGGGCTCGCGGGGCCTCACCATGTTCCAGGGAGCGGCCTCCTGGCGAGGAGGAAGAAACTGGGCGGTGGGCGCGAGCGTCGGGCTGATCAGCGGCACGATCGTCGATGAAACGAGCTTCCGATTTTCCGGCGCGGCTTCCGACAGCGGCTATGTGTCGGGCGCGAACCGGCGGGAGCTTCGCTTTCACGCGCGACCCTCCCTGGGGATCGGATTCCTCGGCCGTCCGTCGCGGCGTCTCTCCGTGGGCGGATTCTTTTCGGGAGCGAGCTCGCCCCGGGTCACCGAAACCTATCGCGGTCTCGGCGAGCAGGCGTTCGTGCTGCGCAGAACGCGCGTGGAATTGCCCATGGGCGTGGGCGCCGGCGCAGCCTACTTCGTCACCTCACGCTGGCGCGTGAGCGCGGATGCCGTCTGGCGCAAGTGGGAAGACTTCACGGACGAACGGCAACGCGATGAAGGCGCGCTTCCCGTTTCGGCGAACGCTTCCTTTCGCAACACGCTTCGCTGGGGCGTCGGGGTCGAACGGATCGCGGACTTGCGCCGCGACGTGGGTGGCATGTGGGATGCGATCGCCTGGCGCGCCGGATTCACCTGGATTCCCTGGTATATCGTGGACGCAGGGGGCGATTCCGACAAAGACGGCATCGACGAATGGCGGGTGAGCGCAGGCGCCGCCTTGCCGATTCAACGCGACCGGGGGGCGATCGATCTCGGGATAGCCTATGGTCGCAGGGGATCGTTGGACGGGAACGGATTGAAGGAAGATTATTTGAACGCGACGCTCACCTTCACCTTCGCGCGAGTGTTGCGGGAATACTAGCCGGCCGTCGCACGCGGCTTGCCAGTGCGCGGATGCGGGCCGGCCGGCCCTGTTCCTCCGACCGGGCCACGGCGCGCGCCGCGCCCCCCCACGCAGGCGCTTTTCAGCGCCCGCACATCCGTTTGTACAAGCCGGGGCGGCGGTCGGTGAAGAGATCGCGCCCTCCATGGCCGTGATCTCTTGCATTCGTGCGCCCGGCATCTCGATGGGCTGGGCCGCTTCCCTCGGTGCGCTTGCTTTCCGCCCGGGAGACATCGATTTCGGCCACGATCACTTCCGCCTGCGTGGAGGAGGCGGTCGCGAGCCGGCGGCCGTCGGGCCCCACGATCTGGCTCTCTCCGGTAAATGCGACGGCCCTTCCGTCGCGCGCATCCTGTCCGACACGATTGGCCGTCACGGCGAACAGGCGATTCTCCAAGCATCGAGTGATCATCGCATCCTGACAAAAAGGCAGGACGAGATTCGCCATGTGCGCGAGAATGGTCGCGCCGTCCAACGCCAGGCAGCGCGCCGTTTCGGGGAAGATCCAATCGAAGCAGATTAGCGGGCCGATCATGCCCGCGCCGCTCGGATAGACCCGCGGGGCCGCATCGCCGGGATCGAACCAGTCCCACTCGCGATCGAAGAGATGGATCTTGCGATAGCATCCTAGCGGGCGTCCGCCCTCGAAGAGGGCGCCGGCGTTGTACAGCCGGCCGTCGCGCGTGCGCTCGACAAATCCTGCGGCCACGACCGCGGCCCGCTCGCGCGACAGATTTGCCAGGAAGCGGCAGACCGGCCCGGCGGGGTATTCCTCTCCATAGCGAGCCGCTTCCGCCCGGTCGCGAAAGAGATAGCCGCTCGCAAAGAGCTCGGGCAGGACATAGAGAGCGGCGGGTTGCGATCGGACGAGGGCCGCGGCTTGCGCGAGATTGCCTTCCACTTCGCCGAAGCGCGGATTCGTCTGCACCGCCGCGATGCGGATCATGGCCCACCTCTTTGTTTCCCCGCGCGCGGCGCCAGCTTCAACAGCGCGTCAGCCTGTCTGATCGACATAGCGCATCAGCCTGCGCTTGATTCCCACCGCGGGTCTGCCTGGAGAGACATTCCTTGCTCATTTCAACAGCAAGAGCTGGCGGGTCGCGGAGCGATCGCCGAGAACGAGTTGATAGAAATAGATCCCGCTCGCTTGCGGTCTTCCATTCTCATCGCGCCCATCCCAGAAGATTTCATAGCGCCCGGCGGGTAGGCGATGATCCAACAACTTGCGCACCGATGCGCCCTGGATGTTGAACACGATCAAGCGCACGGGCGTGTCGCGCTCGAGCGTGAACGGAATGGTCGGGAAGATGCCCGCTTCCCCCTCGCGCGGGCGGGCGGCGGGAGCCTGCACCTCGTCGGCGCGAGCAGAACCGGGATCGAGCGAGGTGCCTTCTCCCGCGATTTCGGGAGGAAGCGAACTGGTGTCGAAGGAGGGTGCGGATGGGCCTTCGGTGCGCGCCTCCTTGACGAACGGCGTCTCGAGGGCGGCATCCGCAAGCGCGCCCTGCCGTGCGGGTCCCGCGCCTTGCGCCGGCCAGGGCAATGAGCCCGGCTCGCAGATCGCCTCCAGTTCCCAGGCGTGGAGATTGTCCGACACCTCCGTCGCGCAAACGAGCTCCAGATTGCCGTCGCCGTCCACGTCCGATGCGGCGGGAGTCGCGCGCACGATTTCCTCGTAGGGCAGGAAGATCGGAAAGGCGCGCAATTCACGCCCTTCGGCGTCCGCGGCCCATAGCCAGGCATGGGTCTCGCGTCCGGTCGAGATGGTTGCGACACAGATGTCGAGGTCCGCGTCGCCGTCGAGGTCCGCGATCAAAGGAACGGCATTGATCGTCTGGTCGCTGAAATGCTTGGGCCAACCCGGAAGCGGCCGCGCGGTGCGTCCGTCGAGGAGCAGAAGGGACGCGTTGCCGCCGATGGTGGCGACGGCGACTTCGGCGGCGACATCGCCCGCGACATTGGCGAGCGCCACGCCGCCGTTGCACTCCTCGGGCAAGTCACAAGGCCAGCCTCGCAACGGCCGCCCGCCCGCATCGAAGGCCGCGACACGCGCGGGCACTCCGTTCGTCGGCGCGCACGCGACGACGATGTCGGGATGCCGGTCCCCGTCGATGTCTCCGATCGCGGGGTCGGCGGTTCCGGCGGGAGCGAGATTCGACGTGACCGCCGGCCAGCCGGGAAGCGTTTCGCCGTTGAAACGCCAAGCGTAGATGCGGCCGGCTTGCCCGGCGATGACGACTTCGAACCCCGGCCGGCCGTCGAGATCCGCGAGCGCCGGCGAGGCAAGTTGCAGCGCGCCGTGTTCGGGCGAGGGGAGGACCTGCGGCCAGCCGGGCAAGGATGCGCCGTCCGCATCGAAGACCCACACGACGCCCTTGGCGTTGACGACGCAGACTTCGGGAGCGCCATCGCCGTTCAGATCGCCCGCCGCGGGCGCGGCGAAGACCGGTGCGGCGAGCCCGGCGTCCGATCCCGGATGCGCCGGCCACCCGGATATCTGCACGCCGCCTCGCTCGAACGCATACACTTTTCCCGACATGCCGGCAGTGACGATTTCGAGACGCCGATCTCCGTTCAAGTCGATCGCGCATGGCGGAGCGTAGAACTCGTCTTCGATCTTCACCGGCCAGCCCTTGACCGGCTCGCCGATCGCCGTCACGAGATCGATCCACCCATCGGTGCACGCGACCACGGCCTCCATGCGTCCGTCGTCTTCCAGATCCGCAATGCATGGGCTGACCGCCACGGGCCCGGAACAGGCGACGGGAAATCCGAGGCGTTCGCGAAAGGAAGTGAGCGCGACGGCGGGCAAGTCCGGCCCGAGGCCGCGGGGATTCTCCAGTGAAATGCCCCCTTCCTCGGGCGATTCCGCTCCCGTCATGTACGCGGGAGCGCGAAAACGCCCGACCAGGAAGCCGCGGACATGATCGAACACGAGCAGGCGCCCACGATCATCGATCTCAAAGCTCGGTCCCGCGATCGGCTGCGCGAGAGAGGCGACGGCCGACGAGAGCAGCGCGATGCCAAGCCCTGCGGGAACCAAGATGCGCAGCAAGGCCAGCCGCAACCGCGACGAGCGGTCATGGGGACGAGCGGCGAGCGCGGGGCGTGGGCTTTCAAACCCGGCCGCCGCATGGGCAGGATGCGGAGCGTGCGCGGATGGCGCTGAATCAGGCTCCACTGCGATCCGCCTCATTCCATGGGTTCATCAAGCGTCGTCCGGCCCGCGTCGAATGCGCGGATCTCGGCGACCGCATCCTGCCGGGCCACGCGCTTCTGGTTTCCCGGGCCCGCCCGCAGGGTCACGGTTCCCGAGGCGATCTCGTCGGGACCGAGAATGGCGAGCAGCGGGATACCCTTTCCGCTGGCATACGCGATCTGCGGCTTCAGTCCCTTGGCGGGCTTCAACGGCACTTCGGTGGCGATTCCCGCCCGGCGCAATTCGGAAGCGAGCTGCAGGGCGGCCTCCATCGTGCTCGGATCGAAGATCGTGACCAGGACCAGCGTGGCGCTTCCCGACTCGGGAAGCATGTGGAACTCCTTCATCACATCGATGATTCGCTCGAGCCCCAGCGACGTGCCGGTCGCGGGCACTTCATTGCCCGTGAATCGGCCGATCAACCCGTCGTATCGGCCGCCGCCGGTCAGGCTCCCGATGGCGGGGCGGGTGACGATCGATTCGTGCACGGGCCCGGTGTAGTAATCGAGTCCCCGCGCCAGGGAGAGATCGAGGCGATAGCGTCCGGCGGGCGCGCCGAGCGCGCGCAGGAATGTGAAGAGCTCGCGGGTCTCGGATACTCCCGCGGGCCCCAGGCGAGTACCGGCCAGCATGCGCTCGAGAACCGCGAGCAGGTCGTCCTCGCCGCCCTCCAGACCGATCGTCTGCAGGATCTTGCCGGCGACTTCGCCGGGCACGCCGCTCTTTTCCATTTCCTCGCACACGCCTTGGAGGCCGATCTTGTCGAGCTTGTCGATGGCGACCGAGATCGCACGAAAATGTCCGCCGCCTCCCGCCGCTTCCACGAGTCCGTCGAGAATCTTCCGGTGCCCAATGCGGGTCTGGAATTCCGAGAAGCCGAGATCGAGCAGGACCTCCATCACCACCGCGATCACTTCGGCATCGGCGAGCATGCTCGGCGTTCCCGCGGTATCGATGTCGCATTGATAGAACTCGCGATACCGCCCCCGTTGGGGACGGTCCGCGCGCCAGACGGGTTGAATCTGGTAGCGCTTGAAGGGCAATGGCAGTTCGGGATGCATGGCGAGGAAGCGCGAGAAGGGCACCGTGAGATCGTAGAGCAGCGCGCAATCGACGACTTCGTCGTAGTCCGTGACGGTCACCGCGGGCACGCGCCCGAGACGCAATTGCTCGAGCGCGGTTCCGCGGCGAAGCACCTTGAAGAGCAATTGCTCGCCCTCTTCCCCGAGCTTGCCTTTCAAGGTCTCGAGGAGTTCCAGGGAAGGCGTTTCGATGGGTTCGAAACCGAAGCGCTCGAAGACCGAGCGAATCCGGCCGATCACCCATTCGCGCTGCCGCACTTCACGCGCGGTGAAGTCGCGCATGCCGGAGGGAACTCTTGGTTTGACTGCCATTCCCTTTGCCTCCCTGGGTCGAGCGCTTCCGGGCGGCATCCTAGCGAGGCGGAACATCGGCCGCAAGGTTTGCGCCCCGGCGTTCCGCTCCCTCGCCGCCGTCGCGCTTGACGAGGCAGCGCGCGGTCGCACGAGACGGCCGATGCATCCCTGCGCAAGCTTCGCGCGACGCCATGCGCGGGGCAGAAGTCCGGCGGCTGGAGGAAGGCGGATGCTCGCATCGTCAGATGGGCTTCCAGCCCCGGAGGGGCTTCCAGACCCAAAGGAGGGCGGAGGAGGGGATTCGAAGGCGCGCTTTCCGGCGGGCTCAGGCCAGGCCTCAGGCCTCTTCGAGGTCGAGCCGTTCGCGGTCCTTGCCGGTCAGCCCGTGCCAGGTGCAGCCCACCCGGCTGCAGACGAGCAGATCGACGGCGACATCGTAGGCGATGATCCGCAGCCCGGCCGCGGGCGCGCCGCATGCTACGCACGATTCCTGCTTGGACATGAGGGAACGCTCGCAATGCGGGCAGCGCAGGTCCTCGACCAGCGTTCCCGTCTGCAGACGCAGCGCGGTCCGCTTGTCGAACACATTGAAGCGGGGAGAGAGCTGCAGGACCGCAAGCGATCCGTCGGCCGCCACCGCCGTCAAGTGCACCCAGTCGCCGTGGGTGAGCTCGGCATCGCAGGCCGGACAATAGGTGCGCAGATAGGTGCCGGTGCGCAGGAAGGGAGTGGAACGATCGCTCATGGGTAACCTCTTGCGAGGGATGAAAACGCCGGATTGGACCCGAAAAGCCTTCTGGGTGGACAGCGGGATTTGAACCCGCGACCTCTTGATCCACAGTCAAGCGCTCTGACCAACTGAGCTATGCCCACCGTGTGCCGCACGCCCGCTCGGGCGCGCAGGCGGTGCCGGATCCGAATCCTACGGTGCGGGTACTCGAGGGCGCAAGGAGATTCCCCGAGGACCGGCTGTGAAGGATTCGGTGAACGGCTTGCCGAAGTTGCTGTTGCGCCCCGAGGGGCGGGGCGCCTATGATTTTTCGTTTTCTCCTCGAACCGAAGATCTCTGGGGTGGACCGCCGCTTCGCCGTGCCGGGCAAGGGGGATCGAACCGTGAAGGGTCGCGTGCTGGTGATCGACGACGAACCCGAGGTCCGCCGCTCGTTGACGGCGGGCCTCGTTCCAGAAGGCTATTGCGTGGCGGCATGCGCCGACGGCCTGGCGGCCATTCAGGAATGGGATCGCGCCCGCGCGAAGGGCGAGGGTTTTGATTTCCTGATCACGGCCATCTTCCTTCCCGACATCGATGGGCTGAAGCTGATGAAGGTCATGCGCCGGCAGGCTCCCGATCTGTGCGCGCTCGTGACGACGGCCTTCGGGGACGAAGCGTTGCGGCGCGCCGCGCTGTCGCAATCGAATACGGCCTACCTCGAGAAGCCCTTCGCGATCACGGATGCCCTCGCCGCTCTCGAGCGCCTGGCAGCCGCACGCGCGCAGCAGGGCGCCGGCGCCACTGCGACGAGCGGCAACCACGCGGACGCAACCTTTAGCGGCAACAACGCGGCCAGAGCCTATCTCGCCTTGCGGGTCACCGATTGGGCGCGCAGCCTCGAGATCTACGAGGAGCTCGCGCGGCTCGAGGGCGTGAAGGCGTGCGACCCGGTTCGCGGCGACGCGGACATCATTCTGCAAGTGAACGCGCCGACGCCGGAACGGATCGCTGTTTTCCCCGAACAAGCGAAGGGCGTTCCGGGCGTGCAGGTGATCTTCTTCGATGTGGTCGAGACGCCGCCCATCGATCCGGGGGTATTGCGGTTCATCGAGACCTACCGCGAGGTCATCCAGGGCGAAGAGCCTCCGACCGCCCACCCGCCCGTCGCGAGCTATGTGATCGTGGACATCGATCGGCAAGCTCTGCAGCCCGTCTTTGTAACCATGTGCTTTCTCGACGAGATTGCTTCCTGCGACGCCATCGAGGGAGGCGCGCGACTGGTGGGGACGATCCGCGCCAGCGAAGCCGTCGGACGCACTCCGCACCTGGTGGAGAAGATGAACCAGGTGGAGGGCGTCTTGCGGGTGCGGGAAGCGAAGGTGTTCGCGATCGGCGAAGGCCAGTGAACGGGCCTCCGGCCCGCATGCAGGAGTGAGGGATGGAAAGAGAGGATTTCGGCCATCGCCTCTGGCACTACCACGGCGTCGCGGGCGAACTAATTCCGCTGCTGCAGTCGGCGCAAGAGCATTTCGGATACATCCCCCGCCGGGCGATTCGGCACATTTCCGAAGCGACCGGCATTCCGGAATCGACCGTCTACGGCGTGATCACCTTCTACAGCCAATTCCGCCTGCAACCGATCGGCCGTCACATCGTGCGCGTGTGTGCGGGCACGGCCTGTCATGTGTCGGGTTCGAAGATGCTGATCGACAGCGTGCAGGACGAGCTCGGCATCGAAGTCGGGGAGACGACGGCGGACGGGATCTTCACGTTGTTCACGGTGGCCTGTCTCGGCTGCTGCTCGCTCGCGCCGGTGATGATGGTCGACGAAGAGACCCACGGCCGCCTGACGGCCTCGAGCGTGCGCAAGATCCTGCGCGGGTACCGGCGGCGCGCCCAGGCGGATGCTCCGCCGGTTGCGCAGACGAAGGCGGACAGCGCGGCCGGCCCGCGCTGCGGGTAGTGGAGCGCGCGCGGATGACGGCTCGAGCGGGAGTCTCCGCGCGCAGAGGAGCGTGCGCATGAAGCGGATTTTGGTCGGCATGGGGACCTGCGGCCTCTCGGCCGGCGCCCAGGCCGTCTACGAGCGCCTGCGCGAGCGCGTGGCCGACCATGCGGACGCCGCGCGCCTCTCGATCACCGGCTGCATCGGCATGTGCTATCGCGAGCCGTTGGTCGAGGTGCGCGAGAACGGCCGCCGCGTGATCTACGGGGAAGTGACCCCCGCGCGCGCCGACGAGATCCTCGAGCGGCATGTCCTCGCGGGAGAGCCGCTCGAGAAGGGCGTGGTCTACGAGATTGCGCCCGAGCGCGCGCCCGGCGGAGAAGAGGCCGACTTCCTCGCCGACCAGCAGCGCATCGTGCTGCGCAATTGCGGGCTCATCGATCCCGAATCGATCGACGAATACGAGGAGGCGGGCGGCTATCGGGCCTTGCGCAAGGCGCTCTTCGAGATGACGCCCGCGGCGATCGTCGAGGAAATCAAGGCCTCGGGTTTGCGCGGACGCGGAGGCGCCGGATTTCCGACCGGGATCAAGTGGTCGCTTGCGGCCGCGGCCGCCGGACCGGAGAAGTACCTGGTCTGCAACGCCGACGAAGGCGACCCGGGCGCCTTCATGGACCGCTCGGTGCTCGAAGGCGATCCGCACGCGGTGCTCGAAGGCATGATCGTGGGCGCGCGCGCGATCGGCGCGAACCACGGCTACATCTATTGCCGCGCGGAGTATCCGCTCGCGTTGAAGCGCCTCGCGATCGCGCTCGCGGCCGCGCGTCAACGAGGCTATCTCGGCGCGAACATCCTCGGCTCGAGCTTCGATTTCGATGTCATCGTCAAGCAGGGCGCAGGCGCCTTTGTGTGCGGAGAAGAGACCGCGCTGTTCGCTTCCATCGAAGGGCGGCGCGGGATGCCGCGCATCCGCCCCCCCTTTCCCTCCGAGCAGGGGCTGTGGAAGAAGCCGACCAACAACAACAATGTCGAAACCTATGCGAATGTGCCCTGGATTCTCGTCCACGGCGCGCAGGCCTTCCGGCGCTTCGGCACCGAGAAGAGCCCGGGCACGAAGGTCTTCGCCCTGGCAGGCAAGGTGCGTCGCGGCGGCCTAGCCGAAGTGCCCATGGGAATGACGATCAACGATCTGGTCTTCAAGATCGGTGGGGGAATCAAGGAAGGCCGCGCCTTCAAGGCGGTCCAGATGGGCGGGCCCTCGGGCGGCTGCATTCCGAGCGAGATGGGCGACACGCGCGTGGACTTCGAGTCGATTCCCGCGACCGGCGCGATCATGGGGTCGGGCGGGATGATCGTGCTCGACGATTCGAGCTGCATGGTGGAGATCGCGCGCTTCTTCCTGCAATTCACGCAGAACGAATCGTGCGGCAAGTGCACCTTCTGCCGGATCGGGACGCTGCGGATGCTGGAGGCCCTGCAACGCATCACTCGCGGCGAAGGCACGCCGGCGGATGTCGAGCAGCTCGAGCGCCTGGCGGCGCAGATCAAGGAAGCGAGCTTGTGCGGCCTGGGTCAGACGGCCCCCAATCCCGTCCTGACGACTCTGCGTTACTACCGGCGCGAATACGAAGCGCACATCGCGAACCACGAGTGCCCGGCGCGATATTGCGAGGCGCTGGTCGAATTCCACATCGATCCCCGGAAGTGCATCGGCTGCACGCTGTGCGCGAAGAACTGCCCGGTGCAAGCGATTTCCGGCGCCCCGAAAACGGCGCATGCGATCGATGTCGCGAAGTGCGTGCATTGCAGCCGCTGCATCACGAGTTGCGCCTACGGCGCGATCTTCAAGCAGTGAGGCGCGCGGGAGAGTCGCACGAGCGGCGCTCATGAAATGCGCCGGACAGGATTGCATCGCGAATGCCGGCGAGATTCGGCGGGCGGAACGATCCGCCGGACCGGAAACGGCGGAGAGAGGCGGGAGAAGATGGCCACGATCACGCTCAAGGTGAACGGCCGGGAAGTGCAGGCGCGGCCGGGGCAGACGATTCTCGAGCTCGTCGAAGAGCAGCAGCTCGACTCGATTCCCACCCTCTGCCATTCGCCCGAGCTCGAACCGTACGCTTCCTGCTTCTTGTGCGTGGTCGAAATGAAAGGCCGCCCGAATCTCGTGCCCGCCTGCGCCACGCGCGTCGCGAACGGGATGGAGATCGAAACCCGCAGCGAGCGCGTGATCGCCTCGCGTAAGACCGCCCTCGAGCTGTTGCTCTCGAACCATTACGCCGATTGCCTCTCGCCTTGCATGCTCGGCTGTCCGGCCGGGGTGGATGCGCAGGGCTACCTCGCCTTGGCCGCCATGGGCGCGCATGCGCAGGCGGTCGATCTCATTCGCGAAGCGAATCCCTTGCCCGCGGTGTGCGGCCGCGTGTGCGTGCGCAAGTGCGAGCTCGTCTGCCGGCGCGCCCAGATCGATGCGCCGGTCGGCATCAACGCGGTCAAGCGCTTCCTGACCGACCTTCCTGAGACGTACGAGGGGACGCCCGCGCGCGAGCCCGATCGCGGCAAGAGCGTGGGGATCGTGGGCGCGGGCCCGGCGGGTCTCACCGCCGCCTGGTTCCTGGGCCGCCGGGGATACCGGCCCGTCGTGTACGAAGCGATGCCGCGCCCGGGAGGCATGCTGCGCTACGGCATCCCCGCCTATCGACTGCCCGATGAAGTCCTCGATCGCGAAGTGGAATACATCGCGCGGGCGGGGGCGGAGATCCGTTGCCGGGTGGAGATCGGCCGCGATCTTTCGCTCGACGATTTGCGCGCGCGCCACGACGCGATCTTTCTCGCGATCGGCGCGTGGGTGGGCAAAGGGATGCGCGTGCCGGGCGAGCGCGAAACGGCGGGCGTCGTGCAGGGCATCGAGTTCCTGCGCGAGAAGGCCGAGCGGCCCGATCCGGTCGCGGGAACGGTGGTGGTCGTGGGGGGCGGCAACACCGCGATGGACTGTGCGCGCACCGCGTGGCGCTGCGGTGCGGAGAAAGTGATCCTGCTCTATCGGCGCACGAAGGCCGAGATGCCCGCCGACGAGATGGAAATCCGCGACTGCCTGGAAGAAGGCGTCGAAATCATCGAGCTCGCTGCCCCGATCGGCATCGTCGCGGAGAACGGCCGGTTGAAGGCCCTGCGATGCATCCGCATGAAGCTGGGGGAGGCGGACGATTCGGGACGGCGGCGCCCGGTGCCGATGGAAGGATCGGAATTCGATTTCCCTTGCGATCTGGCGATCGCGGCGATCGGCCAGGAACCGCGCGTGAAGGGCTTGACCGCCCTCGGCGGAAGCGACATCGCCATGCATCCGTGGCGCACTTTCGAGGTCGACACCGAGACGATGGCCACGAATCTTCCCGGCGTCTTCGCAGGGGGCGACGCGGCTGACGACGGCCCCACGGTGGTGATCGACGCGATTCGCGACGGACAGCGGGCCGCGCGCGCGATCGATGCGTTCTTGAGCGGCGAAGCGTTGGCCAAGGGGCCGTTCATCGTGACCAAGGATTTCTGGGGCAAGCCCGGCAAGGCCGAACTGGCCGACATCGCCGAGAGCCCGCGTCACGAAGTGCACGTACGGGAGGTGGAGGAGCGCGCGGGAAGCTTCCGCGAAGTGGCGACCGGATTCGAGCCGGAGGACACTCTGCACGAAGCGGCGCGCTGTCTCTCGTGCGGCTGCCTGCGCTTCGGCGATTGCAGACTGCGCCTGTACGCGCAGGAATACGGCGTGGATCTCGCGCATTTCGCGGGTTACGCGCGCCGGCACAAGCCCGACGACCGGCATCCGCACATCGTCTACGATCCGAACAAGTGCATCCTGTGCGGACGCTGCATTCGCACGTGCGAGCGGGTGCTGCCGATCTCGGCGCTCGGGCTCGTGCATCGGGGATTCAAGACCGAGATGCGCCCGGCGATGAACGATCCGCTGGCCGAGACGAGCTGTGTCGCGTGCGGCAATTGCATCGATGCCTGCCCGACCGGGGCGCTCACGCCGAAGTATCCGTTCGCGGGACGGGCGCACCTCGCCTGCGAAGAAACGAAGTCGCGCTGCGCCGTCTGCTCGCTGGCCTGCCCGATCACCGTGCGCCGATTCGCGGACGGCCGGTATTCCATCACTGCCTCCGGGGTGCCGGGCGAATATTTGTGCCGGTTCGGCCGCTTCGGACACGAGCGCTTCGTGATTCCCAAGCGGCTGACGCGCGCTGCGCTGCGCAGCGGCGGAGCGACGGCGGAGATCGGGTTCGAAGCGGCCTGCGCGCGCGCGGTCGAAGGCTTGCGCGCCGTGGCCGCGAAGCATGGGCCCGAAAGCGTGGCGGTCTTCGCCTCGCCGGAGTTGAGCAACGAAGAGCTGTATCTCGCCGCGCGCATCGCGCGCGAAGGGCTGGGCACGAACCAGGTCGGCTCGCTGGTGATCCTCGAGCGCGGCGGAGAGTCGGGGGCGCTCGATCGGCAACTGGGCGTCACCGCGTCGACGAGCGGACGCGAAGCGCTGCGCGATGCGGACTTGATCGTCTGCAACAACACCGCGGTCGAGACCGATCACCTGATTCTCGCGATCGAGATTCTGCGCGCCGTTCGCCGCGGAGCGAAGCTCGTCGTGGCGAATTCGATTCTCGACAAAGCGGACCGGCTGCTGGCTGCGGTGACGATGGATCCGATGCGCGGCCGCGCGACGCATCTCTGGCAAGCGGTCCTGGGGCAAGGGCTCGCGCGAAATCCCGAGTGGGCGCGGGTCGCGGAGAGTCTTCCGGGGGGGAAGGAATTGCGCGCGGGATTGCCTCTGGATCTCGCGACGGTCTCCGCGGAAACGGGCGTCGATGCCGCATGCATTGCGCGCGTGGCCGAGCTGATCGCAGGCGCGCGCAAGGCGGTCTTCGTGCACGGCGCCGATCGTCATGAGGATCATGCGGCGGGCGACATCCAGACGCTCGCGAACTTCGTGGTGCTCTTGCGCGCGGCCGGACGCGAGGCGGAGCTTCTGCTTCCGCGCTTGAGCGGCAATGTGGCCGGACTCGAAGTGACGGGAGTCGATCCCGCATTCCTGCCCGGGCGGCTGCCGGTTGCCCAAGCGGATCGCGCAACGGCCGCAGCGCAGAATCGCGCCGCCGGAGCGCGCAGCCAGACGGACATGCGCGCGCTTCTCGAGCAGAGCCGCCTGCGCGCCGCGCTCATGATCGGGGAGGACCCGCTCGAACATCCGCGCACCGCGGCGTATTTCAAGAATCTCGAATTCCTCGTCGCCGTCGAGTGGAGGCCGACCGAGACGACCCGCTCGGCCGACATCGCGATCCCGGGATCGACCTACCTCGAGAGCGAAGGCACGCGCTGCAATTTCGAGGGACGCAAGCTCGAGTATGCCCGCGCGGTCGCCCCGCCCTCGGGAAAGACCGGCTGGCAGGTGCTCGCCGAGATGGCGGCCTGCCTCGGCATTCTCGCGCGGCCCGCGTCCGCGTCCGAGCTCACCGCCGAGATCGAGCGCGCGGTGCGCGCGGCGCAGGGGCCGCTCGCGTCCTACTACTGGAACTGCGGAGAAGCGCGCTCCCCGCTGCCCGCCGGCGCGCTCGTCCTCACCCCGCTCGAGACGCGCCCCCCGCACTTCCCGCCCGCGGTCACGCAGACCGGGCGCTACAAGCGCAAGCTGCGCTCCGTCGGCGCCGAGCACTTCCGCGTGCGCTAGCGCGGCTGCCTCTCAAGAGCAGCGCGGCTGCATGACCGCAAGGCGTGTGGAACCTCGCGCCGCGTGGCCCGCGCGTTTCGAGAGCAGCGCCGCGTGCATGCCCGCAAGACGTGTGGAACCTCACGCCGCGTGGCCCGCATGGTGTCTCGGGACCGGCGCGCGCCTTGAGAGAGTTCACGCAGGGGGCGCGCGCCTTGTACGCTCAGCGCTGTCAAGGCCAGGAGAGGCCTGAAGTCTTCTACGGCCGCGTTTCGCTCACATCCCTATGACACCATGCGGGCCATCGCGGCGCTGACTGCAAGGCCGTGGGACATGCAGCGAGCTCTGCCACGAGGCAGCGGGGCGATGCGAGGCGCGCCGGAGTGCGGCCGGCCGCACGAGTCCGCTCAGCGGAAGCTCGTCTTCGTGCGACCCCAGGTCGTGCTCTCCGTTTCGGTCTGGCTGTCTTGTACTGTGAGATGGATCGTTGCGCATTTGACGCATTGGTCGTAGGCGCAGGTGATGAAGCCTTCGTATTCGCCGGGACCCATCCCCATCGTGTTCACTGACACCCAAATCACCCAGTGGTCCTCGACGTACTCGATGTCCTGCAGAATCCATGGCTCGGTGCACTCGAACGCCGGAGGGTACCAAGGCGAGTCGTCCGGGACATTGATCGGCTGCGGCGCGGAAATCCCGCCGGGGGGCACCTCGAAGTACAAATCCCACGGCGACATGTAGCACCACTCATCGATTCCACGGCATTCATGAACGCAGTGCGCGCAACTCACGCCGGCGCTCCCGCCGTAAGAACCACCGATCACGACCGGATCGCCGGCATCGGGACAACCGTAGCTGATCGTGCCGTGCGGAATACCCAGAGTGCCAAACTGATCGACATTGAGCACGAATCGCGCGAGTAGGGTGACATCGCCCTGGGTGACGGGGCACGTCTCGCAGCCATCCCACCCTGAACACGGCCACTGGATTTGAAACCTGCCCCCTCCCTGCGAGACCTCAGCCTGGCCTGAGCCTCCGCGACACGGCTCCCATCCCAGGTACTGCCACGACGGCGGCCATGAGACACTCAGCTCGCAGGCATTGAGGTACTCCTCGGCAGGTTCCCAGGGGACCAGGTAGACGTCGAACTCAAGCTCGCCTCTTTCATAGGTGAACTGCTCAATGTCGGGACAATTGCTGACCGGGTCCTCACTGCAGAAGTCCGGGGCCACGGGATGCACATGAATGTAGAAGGCATCACTGGGGACGGGGTTCGCTCGTCCGGTGGCCGATACTAGAACGAGCAGAATGCCCAATAGCGGGCCGCAGAGGTGGAGAACCATGCGACTCACCATCATGGAAGACCATCCTCCTCTGGCCGCAGCCAGCGGCGCACTCTCGATCGGCATGCCACCCTCGTGCTCCGCGGGCGGAAGACGCAGCTTGCGCTGTCACCTCGTTTGCTGCTCCCGCTCACTTCGTGAGCAGGATCCTGCCCGCCGCTTCGGCCCTGCCCGCCGTCAGGCGGTAGTAGTAGGTGCCGGATGGAAGAGAGCGGCCGGCGTCGTCGCGACCGTCCCACACGATCTCTCCGCTGCCTGCCGACGGACTCGCGTCCAAGAAGACGCGCACGCAGCGTCCGGTTGCGTCGAACAGACGGACCACGAGCTCGGTGGGCGCGAGTTCGGTGGACGCGAGCGGGGCGGATGCGAGCGAAGTGAGCGCGGGAAGGCGGTAGCCGATGCGCGCGACGCCCCGGCTGGGCGTCGGCTGGACCCAGGCGAGCGGGCGCGAGGTCTCGAGCGCGCTCGCGATCGTGCTGGCGGCGGGCTGCGAGAACTCCGAGGTGTTGTCGTTCGCGTCCGTAGCAGTGGCCGTCACATGGGGGCCGGTCGCGGTGCCGTTCCACACAAAATGCCCGGTCGCGTCCGCCATCGTGGAGCCGTGATAGACCGCGCCTTCATCCTCGTCGTCGGAGAAGATCTCGATCAGGCTGTTCGGCAGCGCCCGGCCGCGCACGGATGCGGGATCGAAGATATCGACGATCGGCGGGGAATACTCCAAATTGTCGCCCGATTCCGTCTCGATGCCCGCGAGACCGTTTCCGGTGATGAAATTGCAGGTGATCTTGTTCCGGATGGCCGAGGCGCCTTGCACGCGCACGCCGTTTTCACCATTCCACGCGATCCGGTTTCCTGGGCCGATAAAACTGTCCTGCGCCTCGTTCATGATCAGGATGCCGTCGTTTCCGTTGGGAAGCGGTCCGTAAGAGGCGGAGGAATTCGTTCCGATCCGGTTCCAGGCAATGATGTTATCGCTGCCCCAACTGATGAGAATTCCCATCTGGGTATTTCCCGAGATCAAATTCGCGCTGCCGGTCAGGCCGATGATGTTCTCGCCTCCTCCGCCGAGCTCGATTCCTGCTGCATTGGGCACGGCTTGCATCCCGGTCAGGTCGGTCCCAATGAAATTTCCGGTGACGCGGCAATGACCCGGTTGGGTTCCGCCGATGGAGATTCCCAAGTAGTTGCCGGAGATCAGATTGTTCTCGATGTGAACGGATTGGGCACCCGCCCAGATGTATACGCCATACTGATTCTCGAGGCTGGCCGTGCCGGTGGCATTGGTGCCGATGAAGTTCGCGCGAATCGTGTTTTCGTTCGCGCCGGCGCCTTGGACTTCCACCCCGGCGAGCCTGTTTCCCGAAAGCAGGTTGTGCTCGCCGTCTTCCCATCCGCCGATCACATTCTGCTGTGGGCCGGTGTAGATCAACACGCCCCGCCCATTGGCCCGCGCGTAGCGTCCGGTGGGATCGGTGCCGAGGTAGCAGCCGATCACTGTGTTTTCATCGGCTCCATAACCGTTGATTTCGATTCCGGCCGATCCGAAACAGTTGACGATCAGCGTGCGGACGATCGATCCGTCCGAGCGCAGACGCAGTCCGCTCGCAACCCCGAGCAGGGAGCCGTCGATCTGAATTTCCGGACCGAGCGGATTCGTGTCGCTGCCGATGAAGGCCGATTGCGAGAGACCGTCGATCGCGGCCGCCTCGGTGATGTCGGGCAATTCTGCGACCGGCTTGATGGTCCAGACCCCCTCGCTCGCGTCGTATCCCGCGTCGGTGATGGGAATCGCGAAATTGATGCGATCGCCTCCCGCGTGGGCGTTGGCGTCCGTGATGGCGCGGCGCAGCGAGCCGGCACCGGCGTCGGCGGTGTTGGTGACGACATAGGTGGTGGCGAAGCAGGGGACCTGGAGAGCTGCGAGAAGCAACAGCGACGACAGGAAGGAGACGAGCACGGTTCGCATGAAGCACCTCCTGATGCGTACGGGAAGAACCGGGCATCCGCCTGGCTCGTCGAAGACAGGAGATATCGACGACCGAGGATCGACGGCAGGGGAATGATATCACGCGGAGGCGCGGACTGGAAGAGGCGTGCGCAATCGATGTGTTCGCCTGTGCAACATGGAAAGAAGCGGGAGGCGCGTTGCTCACGCCTCCCGCTTCGCTTGGTCAACCGTGCATCGGTCCCGAGCTCCTGCGCCGTTCGACCTGTTGCGCCGTCAGGAGCTCGCCCTCAATGCCTAGTAGTAGTAGTACTCACCGTCGTAGTCGAAGTAGTCCTCACCGAACTCGATCGCTTCCACTTCGTAGAGCGGGATCTCGTAGATCTCGCCGTCCATCAGGAAGTCCACGGTGTCGCCGTCATTCTTCAGCAAGTGCCCTTCCATGATCTCGCCGTCGCGCAGGTAGAGGATGTCCATGTAGTACGCGTCCGCCGGCGGCTCGACCACCACATAGGTGTGCACCATCGGGTCGAAGCGGAAGAAGGTGCCCAGGTGGATGTAGAAGGTCACTCCTCCGTGCACGAAGGTGCGGTGGCCGTACGGGAGCACCGAGATGTGCGCACCGATCGGCGCCCGCACCAGCCGGTAGCCGTTCCCGAAGTACCCGTAGAACAGACCGTCGCAGAAGTAGTAGTCGTGTCCATACACCTTCACGACCTCGTGCCGGTGAGGAAGCGAACGCAGCGTGCGCGAGAGATGGAACCGGTCGCGGAAATCGGGACCGTGTCCGCGCCCGCCGTCGATCGAGTGGTTGCGACGCAACTCCTCGCGCCGCGAGTCCCGGTTCTGGCGATCGATGAAGACCTGGCGGTCATCGCGGCCTTCGCGGCGCAGCGCCTCCCGGAGACGTTCGCGAAGCCCTTCGGGACGGGCCGAGGGCGTGCGTTCCTGCGATCGAACTTGCGGGCGGGCCCGCGAGCTCGAGGATTCCCGCGAGGATTGCCCGGCTTCACGACCGGGATTGCGGATGACCGTGCTCGGGCTCTCACGGCTTTCCGTCGAGCCCTGGCTGCGCCCGCGTTCGACGCGCGCCTCTCGGGTTTGCTTGGCGCTCTGCTCTCGATTCGTTTGCGGCTGGCGCACGGTGCGCGCTTCCCGCGTCGCTTCCCGCGCTTTCTCCGCGCGCTTCTCGCTGCTCGCCTGCGGAGTGGGGGCGGTGCGCTCGGTGCGGGCGACATCCCGGCCCCGCTCGCTGCGGCTCCGCGACACCTGCTTGCGATCCGCCGACGGCTTGGCCGCTTGCTCGCGCTTCGCGGTCTTCTCCTGCTTCACCGTGGCGTCGCTCTTGGCGCGTTCTCCGCCGCTGCGCTCCCGGACGGCCTTGCGCGAATTGCTTTGGCTCTGCGTGCGGTCCGCTTCGGCCCGGCTCTTGGGCTCGCTGCGCTGCACTTGGGTTTGCTTGGTTTGCTTGCTGCCCCGGTCGCTTCGGGTGGCTGCATCTACCGCCGGCATCGCCAGAGGCGCAGCCAGCAGAGCGAACAGGACCAGCGTCCATCGTATGCGTTTCATGTCTGCCTCCTTCTCCTCGGAACTCCCCGGTTCCTTTCCCAAGTCTCCACCCGCCGGGATACTCACAAACGGTGCCAATACGCGCGCCCGGTGTTCGTGGCCAAAAGACATGGAAATTACTCGGGTTGCGAATGCTCTATTCCGCTGTCGATGCGGGAAGGGGCGTGATCAGGGCTGCGGGATCCGCACCCTCGTGCCGGATTCGCAGTGCAGGCGGCGGGCCTGCTCGTCTCTTGGGCCGGTCGCAAGAACCGAGGAAGACCCCGCAAGAAAAGCCGCCGATTCGCCCTGCTACGGCCAGGCATCACCGGCGGGCGGTTCCATCTCCTGAGCCGTGGCGGGCTTCCGCTCGCCTCCGTGTCCGCCCCGCGCGCAGGAATGCCGCCGCCAACAGCGCGCAGGCCACGAACCCCGCATCGAGTCCTTGCGCATCCGCGAATCCTGATTGCCGGATGAGGACGAATTCGCGGTCGTTTGCCGCCCGTTCGAGCAGGAGGTCGTCGGTCATCTCCTCCGGCGTGAAGACCCGGTGCAGCCGCGTCACGAACACGCCGGCGCGCAAGCGGGGCGCGAGGTGCGAGTAGGTTTCGCGCGCTTCCTCGAATTCGGTCTCGTTGAAACGGTTCGCGTACACCGCGGTTGCCTGCGGGAACGTCATGCGATGGTCCGCGCACACGAACAGGGTCAGGGGCGTCTCTTGCGTGGCGCTGACCGCCGAGATGCGCATCGGGTAGACGATCTGTTCGCTCGGGAAAGTGAGCCGGATGGGCTGCAGGCTGCCGTACCAGCCCAGGTCGTCAAGCTCGTCGAGCGCTCCGGCCGAGTCGATCTTCATCGCAACGAAACACCAGGACTTGTCGATGTAGAATTGCAGGGCGGACAGCGTTTCCTGGCGATTGGCATCGTGCAGGAATCCCCAGGCTTCGAGCGAGTCGGCCAGAGGGCCCGCCTCGTCGGCGCCGAGCGTGAGCGTGTGGTAGATCCCGACCACCTGATCATCGAAGATGACCGGCGCGTCCGTGTCCTCTCCTGACCGTATGGTCTCCGCCCCGCACCCAAACCATTCGTCGTCGTCACGCCAGACCGGGCGGGTGAGGGCCCAGCAGTCGCGAAAGAGCGCCATGGCCTCCGGCTCGAGCTGCGGCCGCGCGGGGACGGGCACGATCCAGGCGAAATCTTCCGCGTTTCCGTGAAAGCCGACGAGCAGCGTCATCTCCTCGATGTGCGTCTCGGCGTCGTAGTCGATGAGCGCCTGCTGTTCGCGCTCGAACAGGAAGTCCTCGTAAGGGGGAAAGAGACCTCCATCGGCCAAGCACGGCGCGACCGCGGTGGATGCGAGCGGAATAAGGAAAGGGATCAGCCGAATCGAAGAGAGGCGAGAGATTTTCACGGAGCGATCCCTCCTCGGCGCACGCCGGCCTCACGATCCCGCATGAAGCGCGCGAGACGCATCCGCGCCCCGCGATCCTCGCGGATGCGGGTGTTAGATCCGCTTGCTGAAAAACGCCCGCCATTCGAACGCGGAGAACGAGCGGTCGCGTTCGTAGGCCGATCTGCGGAAATCCAGCGAGCGCGCCGAACCCGCGAGCTCGAATCCGAGCGAATAGCGCCGGTCCGCGACGAACCACTCTGGGCCGAGGAACACTCTGACTCCCCAACCCCACTGTCCATCCGAGCCTTCTTTCGCATCGGCCTGCTCTCCCTGGAAGATCTCCTCGCGGGCGTAGATCTCCTGGAAGAGAAATCCCAGGTTGATGCGCGCGCGCTTGGAAGTGGATGAATGCACGCGCAGGCCGAACTCGAGCGGAACCATCGTGAATTCCGCGTCGTCACCCGCCTCGAAGGCCGGGATGTCGTAATACGGGTCGCCATGTTCGTGAATGTAGGAAGCGCCAAAGAGGGCGTCGACGCTCCGGTCCGCCGGAATCGCCAACCGCGCTCCCCAGGAGGACATTCCGCCGTAGATGAAGTCCATGTCGTCATCGAAGGCGTGCGTGCGGCCGAATCCCAGCGACACGCTCGCGCGCTCGTGACGGCCGAAGAGATCCGCGAGCGAAAACGCCGCCGCTCGTCGCGGCGCGCAAGCGAGGAGCAACCCCAGGATGAGAAGCGCGATCGGCAGTGCGCGCGTGCGCGCGCGAAGGGGCGAGCGGCGACGGACGATCAGGCGCATCGGTCTTTCCCTTTCGTGTTCTCGAGCACGAGCGTGAACCGCGATCGTCGAGACCGCCTCGCCGTGCTTTCGCGTCTGGGAAGGCTCGATCTTATCTCCCGGCCGCGGTCACATACAATGGGACTTCCGCTTCCGGATCGAGGTCGAGGATCTGGGCGACATCCGGATCCTGAAAGGCGCCCACGCCGCAGACGCCGATTCCCAGCGCCGTTCCCTGCAGGTACAAGCCCTCTCCCATGACGCCCGCGCGAATGCCGGCGTAGCGGTATCCGCGATCTCCGTCAGGGACCGCGAGCGCGTCCCAACGGATCGTCTTCACGAACACCGCATCGGCGGTCCCGCAGAAATCCTGCTGCAGGCAGGCGCGCATGCAGTCGCGCGAGAAGTCGCCGTCGCGCAGAGGACGAAGCGCGTGGGCGCCGGGCAGGTAGCGATAGACTCCTGGCCGGATGTCGGTCACATCTCTCACGACCACATACAGCCCAAGCGCCGAAGAGCCGGCCAGTAGGGGATCGCCCGCGGGTGATTCCATGCGTTCGCCCGCGGCGGCGAGACAAAGGCTCGAGAACTCGGCGGCGGTGATGGGCGCACTCGTATGCTCGCGCACGGAGCGCCGCGCGCGCAGGGAAGCGTAGAGCGGCATCCCCGTCGCGGGCGCGGGCAACGCGAGATCGCCTGTCTCCGCGACAATGGCTTGCCTCGAGCCCGTGGGATCCGGGCCCTTCGCGCCCGCCCGCCGCAAGCAGGTGCCGCCATGAATGAGCTCGATGAAGCTTCCCTCTGACTGCACGGCGGATTCGTGTTCGAAGCGCGGCTCGTCGCCGCTTCCTCGCCCGCGGGTGAGCGGGATCATCAGCATGGCCGCTTCGGTGGATGGATCGAGATCGAGGGTCGCGTTCACGGCGCGGTCGTCGAAGCGCGCGATCAGCGGCGTTTGCCAGCCGATCGTCGCCGCGGCGAGCGCAAGGTTGCAGGCCAAGTGCCCCGCATCCATGCACACATAGCGGTAGGCGCGCTCGGCGTACTTGAAGCCGGTGCGCGCGAAGGTCGTGGTCAGCACGACGACCGCCTGAGCCTCTCCCCATGCGGCCGGGCTGCCCGAGGCCTCGAACAGCATCCAGATGGCCGAGTCGTCCTCGCGCACGCGCACGAGCGCGGATTGCTTCGGATGATAGTAGTACACGCCCGGCTCGAGACCGCCCGCGCGCCACACGACGAGGTAGACATTCACCGGATACAGCGCCCCCGCCGAGGGAGCCGTGCGCAAATCGAAGGTGCGCTCGCCGTAGGCGATCGATTTCGTGATGCCGTTGGCGCAGTCGAGCAGGAACGAGATCTCTTCGCGCGTGATGGCGGCGGTATCGGGGGAGGTGGTGCCGTCGTGCCACGCGGCGCAGGCATCGAAGACCTGCACGCGGTCGGGAATCGAGAAGGCGGGCAGGGCGACCGTCTCGCCCGCGATCTCGTTGTAAGGCGTGGGCCGCGACGCGATCGTCCACCCGGGCAGCCGCGCGCGCGCCGGATAGGAGCTGCCCTCGTGATAGAGCTGCGCAAGCGAGAGGTCACGCCCGCCTGCGCGAACCATGGTCGGGCTCACGAGCATTCCCTCCCTGTGCGGCGATGTGCGCGCGGCCGGGGCTGCGCTCGACATCTCGACCCGCACCGACGCCTGGCGGCCCCCGAGCAGATAGAGCGCGCATCCCGCGACGACGGCGAGCAGCGACCAGGCGAGGAAACGCACCGGGCGGCGAAAGCGCTTGCGTTCGGGCTCCACGAGCGCGAGCGGCGCGCCCCGGCGCAGGAAGTGGGTCACATTCCGCCAGTGCAGCGCGACATGAAGGAAGGTGAGAAGGGCGAGGATGTAGCCGGGCAGGTAGTGCCAATCGAAGATGGGCAACTCCTGCGCCGCGACCCAGAAGATGCCCGTGCCGACAACGGTGACGAAGTAGAGAAGAACCAGAAGGCTCAATCCGATCGACAGGCGTTGCCTCGTGATCCTGCTTCCCCGCGCGAGGGGAAGGAGCAGCCACAGCAGCCACGCGGCCAGCGGGGTAAGATAGAGCATGAACTTCGAAGGCATCGCGCGATCCTCTTCGAATGCCGGGAGGCGATGTCCGGCCGGCTCGCGATTCTCTGCCTGTTGGTCCGCAGGTTGCGAGGGCAAGGGAATCGAACGGCAAAGATAGCATTGCAGTTTTGACGAGGCAAACGGCTAAGGCGCAATTCGTTATGACTGAGCTGGGACTTGATGTTGAGGAAGGAAGTGGGTGATTCCCATCCCCTTCAAATGGACTTGTTCATCTTGCCGGCAAACTTGCCGGCAAGGGAACAGGGTTGTTGACACGCGCGCTTCTTCGTGGTGCCATGCCCACATGTCCATGTTGATATCCGATCTTGAGCCTTCTGAGAAATTGGCAAAGGCTGGGTTCCGCTTCGGCGAGCGCGGCACGCACACCAGCCGCACGATCATGCTTGCCGAGCTGACCGACATCCTGGCAGCGCTTCCCGCGAATGCCGATCGCTCCGCGTATGCTTCGGCCATTGTCGCGGACAACCTGCTCGGGAAGTCCACCCACGCGACGCGCCGCCTCACGAATCAACGCCTGGGCGAACTCTATGGCCTCGACCCGAATGTCGCCATCTTCCGAGTCCTGCGCCGTCTGTGGAGGCTCGATCCGGACGGCCGTCCGCTGATCGCCTTGCTTTGCGCGCTCGCCCGAGATCCCCTTCTTCGTTCGACCGCGCGGCCTGTGCTGGATCTGCCTGTAGGGGCCGAGCTGGTCCGAGCGACATTCCTCGACGCCATTCGCGAGGAAGTCGGATCGCGCCTCAACGAATCCATCCTCGACAAGGTCGCCCGCAACGCCGCCAGCTCCTGGTCGCAATCGGGTCACCTCGAAGGTCGAGTGCGCAAGATCCGGCGGAAAGTAGTGCCGACGGTCGGATCGGTGGCGGCAGCATTGTGGATGGGGACGCTCGAAGGCTTGGGCGGAGAACAGCTTCTCAGCAGCCGATGGACGCGAGTGCTCGACCACTCAGGCAGTCAACTCGTCCCGACCACCCTCCAGGCGAAGCAACTCGGCCTGATCCATGCGCGCATTGGAGGGGGCGTCGTGGAAATCGATGCGACGCGGCTCGACGCTCGACCGGGGCAGGGAGCGACGGCTCCATCCCGAGAAGCTTGAACAGAGGGTTAAGCCATGGGAAAGATCGAAGACTTGGCCGCGATCTACGAACGCCACATCAGCGCTCCGTGGCAACGCACCGTATCGGGCGCCCAGCGGGTCATGATGATCGTCTACGAGAAGGAACTGGAGCGTACGCTGCGCGCACGGATGGGCGAGTTCGAGCAAGCCTCCCTGCGCAGCGGGCACCCGTGGCAGATCATCGATTGCACCCGGTGGTTCGCCGAGTGGATGGTCGCGGACGACTATCGCGATCGCTATTTCCAGAAACCCACCTTGCTGGGCATGAAACTGGAGGGAGAATTCAAGCAGGCCATCAGCCAGCGCCTTAGTGACGAGTTGGAACGGTCGGACGGCAACACCGTCGTGGGGCTGCACGGCGTTGCGTCGTTGTACGGATTCATGCGAGTCTCTGAACTCATCCGTGGGGTCGAGCAATCCATCCGCGGGCGTCTGGTCGTGTTCTTCCCGGGCACGAAAGACGGCAACAACTATCGTCTGCTCGACGCCCGGGACGGGTGGAACTACCTGGCCAACGGCATCACCCTCCATGGCGGCGGAGGTATCGGGTGAAGATCTACGAAATCCTCGATCGAGACCCGAGGTCGGCGCGCCTGGCAAATGACGGGCAGGCGCGGATCGCCGACCGCCGGGACGAGAAGGCGAATGCGGAACTGCGGGCCGAGCTGGAAACCTTCGTGTGCGAAGGGCAGTTCGCCGATGCCATTCAGCGCGTCCTCGAGCGCTACCTGGGAAACCTCGACCACACCAAGCAGCAGTCCGCCTGGGTGAGCGGTTTCTTCGGAAGCGGGAAGTCACACCTGCTCAAGATGCTCGCCCACCTGTGGGTGAACACGACCTTCGCCGACGGATCGACCGCTCGCGGTCTCGTCGGCCAGGGATTACCGGACGGCATCCGGGCGCCGTTGGTCGAACTCGACAGACAGGCGAAGCGTACCGGGCGAAAGCCTGTCGCAGCCGCGGGAACGCTGCTCGGAGGCAGCGTCGATCATGTCCGCCACACGGTGCTGTCCATTCTGCTGCGGGCAAGAGGCCTTCCCGATCAATACCCCCAGGCCATGTTCTGCTTCTGGCTGCGCGAGCAGGGCTGGCTGGATCAAGTGCGCGCCGCCGTCGAAGCCGGCGGGCGCGATTGGTTGAAGGAGCTGAACAACCTCTATGTGAGCCCGCACATCGCCCGGGCTTTGATGCAGGCCGATCCCCACTTGGCCGCGGATGAGGAGAAGGCGCACGAGCTGCTGCTTCAACAATTTCCCCAGCTCGTGACCGATATCACGACCGCGCAGTTCATCGCGGCCGCGCGCAAGGCTTTGAGCGAAGATGGGCCGCTGCCGCTCACGATCCTCGTTCTCGATGAGGTCCAGCAGTACATCAACGAAGCCCAGGACCGCGCTGCGGCGATCACAGAGGTAGCCGAGGCGATCCAGACCCAGTTCGACAGTCGGGTCATGCTGGTCGGCGCCGGGCAGTCGGCGCTCTCGGCCGGGACGCCCGCGCTGCTCTGGCTGCGGGACCGCTTCCAAATCGCCGTCGAGCTGACAGACGCCGATGTCGAGGCGGTGACGCGCAAGGTTCTCCTGCGCAAGAAGCCGAGCGCCGTTCCCGCGATCGAGAAGACCCTCGACAAGCACTCCGGAGAAGTCGACCGCCATTTGCAGGGCACGAAGCTGGGCCGGCGTGGAGAGGATCAACGAGATCGCGTACAAGACTACCCACTGCTTCCGACGCGCCGGCGATTCTGGGAGGCCTGTTTTGGAGCGGCTGACGCCGCCGGCACGCACAGCCAGCTCCGTTCGCAGCTGCGCATTCTCTACGACTCGCTCCACGACATTGCGGAGCGGCCGCTCGGGGCGGTCATTCCCGCAAGCGACCTCTTCAACGCCCTGGCGCCGAATCTCGTCAATACGAGCTTCCTGCTGAACGAGATCAACACGCGCATCCAGAAGTTCGACGACGGCACCGCCGACGGTCGTCTGCGCCGGGATCTCTGCGGGCTCGTCTTTCTCATTGGAAAGCTGCCGCACGAGAAGAACAAGGATCTCGGCGTTCGTGCCAATGCGGCCACGCTGGCCGACCTCATGGTCGATGATCTCACGCAGGATTCAGGGATCTTGCGGAATCGAATCGCCCAGATTCTGAAAGCGCTCGAGCGTGACGGCCGGCTCATGAAGGTCGAGGATGAATACCGCCTTCAGACGACCGAAGGCGCCGAATGGGACCGGGCCTATCGCGAGAAGCAGTCGGCGCTCCAGAGCAACGAGGTCGAAATCGCGAGCCGGCGCGAGCATCTCTTCGGTTCCGAGGTCCAGAAGATCCTCGACGAAGTGAAGCTCATCCATGGCGAGAGCAAGCTGCGACGCATGCTGGCTCTGCACATCGGAACAGAGCCTCCGCGCGGAGGCGGCGACCAGGTGACCGTCTGGCTGCTCGACGGCTGGTCTTCCGCGGAGAAGGACATGCTCGCTTCCGCCCGGCGCCTGGGTCTGGAGGACCCCACGCTGCATGTCTATCTGCCCAAGAAGAGCGCGGACGAGCTCAAGGCGCGGATCATCGACGCGGAAGCTGCCCGCCAGGTGCTCGATCACTATGGGACTCCGGCCGGGGGGCCGGGACGCGAAGCCCATGAGGGCATGGACAGCCGTCGACGCGCCGCGGAAGCGAGCCGGGACGAGATCGTGCGCGAAGTGATTCGCTCCGCGAAGGTGATCCAGGGAGGCGGGACCGAGATCTTCGGCGAAGGTTTGGCGGAGAAGATCCGTTCGGGTGCGAGGCAGTCCCTGGCCCGTCTCTTTCCGCGCTTCGACGAAGCCGATCATCGCGCGTGGGAAGCCGCGGTGAGGCGCGCGCGAGACGGCTCGGACGAGCCCTTCAAGGTCGTGGGCTGGGAACAGGCGACGGAGGAGCACGCGGTCGCCAAGGAGGTCCTGGCCCGCGTGGGTGCCGGTGCGCGTGGGAGCGACATCCAGAAGGTGTTGAAAGCCTCGTCATTCGGCTGGCCTCAGGATGCGATCGATGCGGCTCTCATCGCGCTTCATCGAAGCGGGCATTTGCGCGCCACGCGCAACGGCCAGCCGATCGCGGTTGGCAGTCTGGACCAGGCGAGCGTGAAGTCGGCAGAGTTTCGACTGGAGAAGGTGCGGCTGACCGCGTCCGAGCGGATCGCGCTGCGCGGGTTGTTCGAGAAGGCTGGGGTGACCACGAGGAGCGGTGACGAAGAGGCGCGGGCGATCGTGTTTCTCGATGCTCTGGGCCAGCGAGCGCGCCAGGCGGGCGGGGATGGGCCGCTGCCTGCAATCCCGGACATCAGGCTGATCGAAGATCTGGGACGCAGGACAGGGTCCGAACAGCTTGGGGCCATTCTGGAGAGCAAGGCGCAGCTTGAAGAAAAGATCGCCGCCTGGGGAACGCTGGCCAAGCGCGCGGACGAGCGGCGCCCGGCGTGGGAAATGGCGATTGCGTTTCGTCGCCACGCCGAAGGGCTGGCGGTGGCGGATGAGATTGGGAAGGAACTCGACGCGATTGCCGAGCAGCGCTCGCTCCTGGGCGATGCGGATCCGGTGACGCCGCTGGTGGCGAAGATCGCCGCGGCGCTGCGCGAGGAGTTGAAGAGACTCCGTGGGGGCCTCGTTCATGCAGTGGAGCGAGCGAATGCCGATCTGGCGGTGGATGCGACTTGGAAGGGATTGGAGGATTCGGCGCGCGAACAGATCCGCCGCGCGGTCGGACTCGAAGCGCCGACGGCCGTGGATATCTCGACGAGTGAAGCCCTGCGGCGTTGCCTCGATGAGCGGTCGCTGTCGGCTTGGAGAGCGTTAGTGGACGCCGTGCCGCAGCGGGTGGGGAAGGCGCTGGAGGAGGCGCTGCGGCTTGCGAAGCGAGACAGCGAGGCGAAGCCAGCGAGCACGGTGACTGTGCGGCGTTGCACGCTGGCGGATGAAGCGGCGGTGGGAGCATGGGTGGCGGAGCATGAGGCGAAGTTGAGGGAGGCGGTAGGGAAGGGACCGGTGGTGGTGAATTGAGGGGGCGTTCTGAGGGGAGGCGGATTCGACCGGCCACCACGGGTCGAGGCGGCTGCTCACTAGTTCGCATGGAGTAGGGAGCGTCTGATTATTGATAACCTAGCGTTGGCGCAATGGCGCGGCGAGACCGCTATGGAGGATCCGCATGCTGAGGCGGTTCCAGCTAATCAAGGCCATTGGGTGTTTTGGCCAAGCGTCAGCGGGATCTGTTCAGTTTGAACGACTCACATTCATCCATGGCGAGAACTGCTACGGGAAGTCGACCCTTTGCGACATCCTCAGATCTTTTGCTGAGGGTACACCGGACTACTTGGTCGACAGGCTCACGGTGCCGGCCACCTGTAACACGGCCCAGCAAGTAGACCTTACCCTCCTGTTACCTGGGCAGACTCGTGAGGTACAGTTTCGCTACAGGGAAGGGGTTTGGAATCCACAAGTGCCAGCCGATCTTCGCTTTCTCGTCTTCGATACTGACTTTATGAATAGAAGTGTCTTTACCGGACTCACTATCGAAAGACGTAATCAAGAGAGCATCACCCGATTCATCCTCGGTGAAGCTAGTGTCTCGACTGCTCAGCGCATCGCAGAACTTCGGTCTGAGCACCGGCAAACGAGCCAGCAGTTGAGAGAGCTTGAGGGATCTGCGTTCCGAGACATCCCGGACCTCCCGCGTTTTCTGTCTATCGAGGTTTACCACTCCGTGGAAGCCATCGCCGAGGAGCAAAGGCGCCTTGGGGACCGTTTGTCGCTTGTCACGCGCTTGGCCTCCGATATCGACAGGGCACGGCTCCGCCCAGAGCCATCGCCAATCATATGTCCCTCTGACATGCGTGCACTGGTAACGCGGGTAAATCAAACCCTGTCCGCGTCCTACACTCAGGCACACTCCGAAGCGGTTGATCTGGTCAGGCGACACCTGCTACAGAACTTGGCGGGCAATGCTGGCTCCCAGGCTTGGCTCCGGCAAGGCATAGCCTTGCGACGGGAAGCAGTGTGCCCGTTTTGCGGGCAGCCATTTGGCGACAACGCTCTCCACCTCTTGGAGGGTTATCAACAATTCTTCGATGCTGCCTTTGAGCGATATATGGAATCCGTCCGCGCAACTCTTGATAGCCTCCTCACCGACTTCAGCAGGTTGTCATTGCAGGACCCCTCAGCACAGGTGCACCAAAACGCACAGGTCCTGACGCAATATCCTGAACTCAACGACCAGCCGGAATGGTGTGAATTGGTCGTCGGACTCTCGGGTGCAGCCGAGAAGGTGACGGCTGTTGTCGAGTGCCTGCGCCGACTCCTGCCCCAGATAGGCGTCGAACTCAGGTCTTACATCCAACAGAAGCGTGAGTCGGTTCACGCCCCTGTCGGCCCTTGGGAGCAGCCGGAGTTTCTCGCAGTTCTCGACGAGGTAATCACGACTTGCATTGAGTACAACGAGCTGCTCCTCGCGGTCCAGACGCGAATCCTGACTTTCAAGGAGCACTTGGACCCGTCCATATTATCAGCGGAACTTGATACGCTCCGAGCCGCTATCGCGGGACTGCAATCGCAGCAACAGAGGTTAGCCATCGACGAGCATTGCCGCAGGTATATTGCCTTGCGCTGCAGGCAAGAAGAGCTGGACCGCGAAATACCGGTCCTCCAACGACAACTTGAGACCGCGCAGGCATGCTTTCTGGACGAGTATTTCGCCGCCATAAACCACCTATTCTCGGCGCTTGGGAGCAGTGGCTTCGGAATATCTCGACGAGTCAATAGGCGTGGGAATCTACCTACTGTCGAATTGATACCAACCTATTGCCAGTGCACTATTCCAGCGAGCCGCCTCAACTCGTACTTTAGCGAATCCGACCGACGGGCTCTGGCTTTGTCAATCTTCCTTGCCAAGGTGAAGGCGATTCCGGCTAGCGAGCGCCCGAGCATTGTCGTTGTCCTCGATGACCCGGTAACGAGTTTCGATGATGGACGTATCGATCGCACGATTCGACTTCTTGATGAACTTCGGTCTGAGCTGCGGCAGCTTGTGGTCGTATCCCACTACTCCAGATACATCCGGGCATTTTGCGAAAGAGCCAGCGCTGCTGACGAAGGTGTCTCGCTTGCTCGTATAGTCAAGACGGATACTGGCTCGCAGCTAGAAAGGGCCAAGCTCCAGGACTTCACTGAAACATCTCATGAGCGTATGTTCCGTCAGATTAGGGACTTTATTGCTAGGCGACATACCGTTGATATCAGCAGGGATCTCCGCGTCTATCTGGAAAGGGAACTGCGGTGGCGATTCTACAAACAGATGATTGACGGATGTCTTCAGAACGCACCATTCGCGGATCTCATGGCGGCACTGAGAGGCTGCGGTGCCATCACCCCTGCGCTTCATTCAAGAATCGAGGCGCTCCGCCACAGTCTAAATCCGGAACATCATTGCTGGACTGATAGGACGCAAGAGGACAAGATCAGCATTGCAGAAGATGTCCTGAAGTGCGTGTACGAGGACCTTTGATTGCATGCAAGGCCTGCGGCGGACAGCCGCTACGTGGCTGGCGGTGCGGTCCTGGCGCTGACACGGGGGCAATGACGATGGGGATACAACCGGAGGAACGACGGGCCTGCCACGATTCGGCTCTGCGGTGCTTCGGTACAGCATACATCTTCGAGTGCCGTGCTGCACCTCTCCGCGTCGCTCTGAAGCTCCTCGCATTCTCCAGTCTCGCGGGTCCGGTTTCGATTGGGGCGCTCGTAGTTTCTGTCGGTGCCAGTTCCAGGCTTCTCCCGTTGGGCATAGGGATCGCGAGCTTCTTAAGCTTCGCTCAGATTCTGCTATCCCTCTGGGCCTTGGTCTCTCACTGGCAGGAGAATCTGAGCTACTGCCTTGAGTCGAAGGCAGATAACTACCGACTGGCGGAGAAGTTCGTAGCACTCGGGAACAACACTAGGCACTCGGACGGCCAGTGGTGTACGGAATACGCTGTCCTGGAAGCGCTGGGCGGCGACCGCCAGCAGCTCGACCTTCATCACGACATCACAAATGAAGAGAAGCAAATGGGGATGTGCGCGGGACTGCGGCAGTATCAGCGCGAGTGCGCATCCTGTAAGAAAGTTCCAAAGGCGCTAGCCACGTCGGCGTGTCCGACATGTGGGCAATTCAAGAGGAGGACCTGGAAATGGCTGCTGTGAATCAGAAGATGGTGCGAGTGCTTCGAGGCTTCGCCAACCTGGACGATGAGGAGCGCACTGAGGTGATGAATGCAATGCGCGAATTCCATGAACATGTGAGTGCGGAAAGGCGGAAGGCAGTGGTCGATGCGTTTTCGGCAAGAGCGGGAGTGCCTCTTGGCCCAATAGGTCAGGGCGCCTGTCCCTGTTGTGGTAGATAGGGGCGCCCACAACGGCATCAACCCGGCTTGCCTCCACGATCGTCGCGCCTGGGGCTGCGGGTGGGCCCGGGATGTGCGCTTGCTGCGCTGCCGGCTATGTCCACCTGCCATGGCGCCCGCTGTGCCACGCCAAGTGAGCCGTGTCGGGAGGTGTTGATGGGATTCCGCGTGACATGAAGTTTCACTCACCAGTCTGTGGGCGCCGAGTGCACAGGGAAACACGGCAGCGCCGGGCATGTACCCGCCATTGCTGATGCGCCCCAGCGGGCTGTGGCCCGATCTACGGTTCCACGACGCGGTGCTTACCACGGCCCTGGCGGTGAAACAATGACCACGACCCCCGAACAAATCAACCTCTGGCGCCAGTCGCCGAGCGAGACGCCTTGCCTGGAGTTCAAGGAGGCGAAGAATCAGTTCGACAACCGCAAGCTCTACGAGTACTGCGTTGCGATCGCGAACGAGGGCGGCGGGTGTCTGCTGCTCGGCGTGGCCGACAAACCGCCGCGTCCCGTGGTCGGCACCCGGGCCTTCGACGATCCGGTCGCCATGGCCGAGAAGCTCTTTCCGGCCGTCGGATTCCGCGTGGATATCGAGGAGGTCGCGCATCCGGACGGCCGGGTGCTGGTGTTCCACATCCCTTCACGCCCGCGTGGAACCGCATACCACCTGGAAGGCAAGTACCTCATGCGCTGCGGGGAGTCGCTGGTCCCGATGAGCGAGGACCAACTCAGGCGGATCTTCGCAGAAGGCCAGCCGGACTGGCTGGAGGAGCCCTCGAAGACCGGGCTCGACGCGCAGACTGTCGTCGAACTGCTCGACACCCAGGCTTTCTTCGAGCTCCTGAAGTTGCCCTATCCCGGGGAACAGACCGGCGTCATCGACCGACTTCTCCGTGAGCGGCTTCTGGACGAGACTGCGGGACGGTACTCGGTCCGGCGACTCGGTGCGCTTCTGTTGGCGAAGCAATTGGCAGAGTTCCCGGATGTGGCGCGAAAGGCACCTCGGGTCGTCGTCTACACCGGCGAATCGAAGACCGCGACGCGCCTGGACCAGATCGGAGCCAAGGGGTATGCAGTAGGCTTCCAGGGGCTGGTCGGCTTCGTGGTGGCGCAGCTCCCCCAGAACGAGGTGGTAGAGGATGCGCTGCGCAAGGAAGTCAGGCTGGTCCCCGATGTGATAATCCGCGAGTTGGTGGCCAACGCACTCATTCACCAGGATCTCACCATCGGCGGCGCTTCCGTCATGGTCGAGATCTATAGCAACCGCGTGGAAATCTCCAACCCTGGCGAACCGATCGTGCCCGTCGAGCGGTTCATCGACGGCTACCAGTCGCGCAACGAACACCTGGCCGACATGATGAGACGAATGGGGATCTGCGAGGAGAAGAGTAGCGGAATCGACCGGGTCATCCAGGCTGCGGAGGTCCACCGGCTCCCCGCCCCCGATTTCCGAGCCGGCCACCGTCGGACATCAGTGGTGATCTACGGTCCGCGGGAATTCGAAGGGATGCACCGCGAGGATCGAATCCGCGCCTGCTACCAACACTGCGCTCTGAGATGGGTGCTGTCGGAGCGAATGACCAATGAATCGCTTCGGCAGCGCTTCAGGCTCCCCGAGACGAAGCGCGCGAGTGTCTCTCAGGTCATCGCGGCGGCAGTGGAGGCTCATCTGGTCAAGTCAGATGACCGGGTGGGGGGATCGCGGAAGTACGCCCGGTATGTGCCGTTCTGGGCCTGAGGCTTATTTAATTGAGGGGGCCAGGACATGGATCCGGAAGCCGTAAATCCTTGTCACTTAGTGTGTTACTTATTTAAGCGCGTTTTAGCGAGGAGGCCTGACCGGCCTTTCCGAATCCGTCGTTGGGCAGGCTGCGCTGGAGTGGCTTGAAGCTGCCGGATGGCCCGTCCGCTTCGAATCTGAAAAAGGAACCCGAGTCCATGACGGCTCCTCTACCCGACAATCTCCGCAAGCAACTGGGCAAGTCCATCTCCGCCGCCAGGCGCGAAGCCGAGGCCGGGGCAAGGAAGGCCCTTCTCTCGCTGGCCGTGGACCGGCATGAGCCCCACGGTTCGATGAGCCCCGAGGAGCGCAAGCTACGCAACCGCCTGCGCGCCCGCGGCCGGCAATTGGGCGATGCCCTCGACAAGGTGCGGGGTATCCAGGCCATCGACCGCCTCGCGCATGAAGTCGCATACGAACACTGGCACCGCATGCTCTTCGCGCGTTTCCTGGCTGAGAGCGGGTTCCTGATCGAGCCGGAGTCCGGAGTCGCGATCTCGATCGAAGAATGCGAGGAGCTGGCCCGCGAGGCGAACGAGGACCCCCGGGAATTGGCGGCCCGCTTTGCCCAAGCGTCGCTGCCGCAGATTTTCCGCACGGGGGACCCGGTGCTGGAAGTCACCCTTGCGCCCGAGACCCGACGCGCGCTCGAGCGCCTGCTCAATGAACTTCCACGAGAGGTCTTCCTCGCCGACGACTCGCTGGGGTGGACCTACCAGTTCTGGCAGACCGAACGAAAGGACCTGATCAACAAGAGTGGGATCAAGATCGGCGCCGACGAACTGCCGGCCGTGACCCAACTCTTCACCGAGCACTACATGGTGCTCTTCCTCTTCCACAACTCCATCGGCGCGTGGCATGCAGGACGACGCTTGGTCGCCAACCCTTTCCTGCCCGAAAGCGCGAAAAGCGAAGAAGAGTTGCGCAAGGCGGTGAAGCTCGGCGCCCAGGGCGGCTACGACTTCCAGTACCTGCGCTTCGTTCGTCAGGCGCGCGAGGGTGACCCGGATGGCGCGCCGACCGGTGCCTGGCGTCCCGCCGCCGGACCCTTTTCGGATTGGCCGCGCTCGGCGAAGGAACTCAAGGTCCTAGACCCGTGCTGTGGAAGCGGACACTTTCTCGTCGCTGGGCTGGAGCTGCTCGTGCGCCTGCGCATGGAGGAAGAGGAACTCGCGTTGGAGGAGGCCGTCCGCGCGGTCATCGCCGAGAACCTCTACGGCCTGGAGATCGACCCGCGCTGCACCCAAATCGCGGCCTTCAATCTAGCCCTGGCCGCTTGGAAGCTGGCGGGGCGAACGATCGAGCTTCCGCCGCTGCACATCGCATGTTCCGGTCTGGCTGTGGGGTCGAGCCGGCAAGAATGGGTGGAGTTGGGGGGCGATGATCCGCGCCTGCGCGACGGCATGGAGCGGCTCTACGCTCTTTTCGAAAAGGCTCCCGTGCTGGGCTCCCTGATCGATCCAAGAGCGATCGATGGGGGATCGGCCAACCGCGATGCCTTCCAGGCCGACTTCGCGGAACTGAAGCCGCTGCTCGATCTCGCGCTCGAGCGGGAGCGAGGGAGCGAGGAGCGGACGGAACGCGCCGTCGCAGCGCAAGGAATGGCGCGCGCGGCCGAGTTGCTGTCCGGCCAATACACGCTCGCGATCACGAATGTGCCTTATCTCGGTCGGGGACAGCAGAACGAGATCCTCAAGGCTTTCGCGGAGGCGCACTACAAAGAGGCAAAGGCGGATCTAGCAACCGTGTTCGTCTCGCGCATGTTGGGCTGCTTGGGCGAAAGTGGGACGATCGCCGCCGTCACCCCTCAGAACTGGCTCTTTCTCACGAGCTATCGGAAGTTGCGCGAGAAGCTGCTGCGGGAGCGGACATGGAATCTGGTGGCGCGGCTGGGGCCTGGCGCCTTCGAGACCATCAGCGGGGAAGTGGTCAATGTCGCGCTGCTCGTCCTTTCGGCTAGCATGCCGAGCGAAGATGCCATGATGGGCGGCATCGATGTGTCTGCACCTCGCGGGCAAAGGCCGATCTATGCGAGGGAAAAGGCGAGGTTGCTGAGTGGGGAGAGGATAGTTGAGACAAAGCTGGGGGTAGTTGGCTCATCGGGTGAAGAAGGGAGCAAAGAAGAAGCTGGGAGCGATGTCGCCACTCTCGTTCCCGGGAAAATCGTCCTGAGCAGTCAGGCGGAGCAACTAAAGAACCCGGATGCAGTTATCGTCTTTGGACATACCTCGAGCCGCTCGTACTTGTTCGAACATGCGGGCTGTTACCAGGGCCTCACGACCGCTGATGATGGGAAGTGGCGGCGTCGCTTCTGGGAAGTCGCTTGTTCGGTGACCGATTGGGCACGCTTGCAGGTACCTTCACGGAGCCGAGGACTTTTTAGCGGGCGAGAGGATATTGTGAACAGAGCCCTCCTTGACGATCGGGCAAGTGGGGGTGTCATTCGGGGCAGAGAGGCATGGGGAGCCACAGGAGTGGCCATTGATCGCGTGGGGGAGCTAGCCCGGACGCTCTACTCTGGCGATTTCTTCCATAGCCTGATTCCAGTCGTGATTGCCCGCAAAGCGGAGGACCGCGATGCTGTCGCCGCCTTCTGTCTATCGAGTCAATTCGCCTCATGCGCAAGGAAGAGGAATCAAGCGCTCAGCATCGACAACGGGTACCTAGGAAAGCTACCTTTTGATGTACGGACTTGGAGAAAGGTGGCCGCCGAAAAGTACCCCCACGGCCTTCCCGAGCCCCAATCCGATGACCCCACGCAATGGCTCTTCCATGGCCATCCCGCGAAGGCCGAGCCTGCCAGGGCTCTTCAGGTAGCCGTCGCCCGAATGCTCGGCTACCGGTGGCCTCCCGAGCTCGACGGCGACATGCGCATTGCCAAGGAAGCGCGAGCGTGGGTGGAACGGTGCGCCGAGCTCGCTGGTTACGCTGATCGCGACGGCATCGTCTGCCTCACTCCGATACGCGGCGAATCGAGCGCGGCCGATCGCCTCCGAAAGTTGCTGGCCGCTGCATTTGGCCCCGAATGGTCTCCGGCAAAGGAGCGCTCGCTCCTGATAGCGGCGGCTGAAGATGATCCGCCCGCAAAATCCCTCGAAGACTGGCTGCGCGACTGCTTCTTTGAAGAGCACTGCAGTCGCTTCCACCACCGCCCGTTCGTCTGGCACATCTGGGATGGGCGCAAGGACGGCTTCCATGCGCTGGTCAACTACCATCGTTTGGCCGGCCCTAACGGCGAAGGGCGCCGGACGCTCGAAGCGCTCGCCTACAGCTATCTTGGCGACTGGATCTCGCGCCAGAAGTCCGCGCAACGCGAGGGCGCCGAGGGATCGGACGCGCGCCTCGCTGCGGCGCAAGACCTGCAGATGCAACTCGAAAAGATCCTCTCAGGCGAGCCGCCCTATGACATCTTCGTTCGGTGGAAGTCGCTCCATGAACAGGCTCTCGGGTGGGATCCGGATATCAATGACGGCGTGCGACTGAACATTCGCCCGTTCTTGAGAGCTGAGCTTCGCGCGGGCGGACGCAGCGGAGCGGGAGTCCTTCGCTGGAAGCCGAACATCAACTGGAAGAAAGACCGCGGCAAGGAACCCGAGAGCCTGCGTCCGAAGAAGGACTTCCCCTGGTTCTGGCAGTTCCCAGGCGAAGGAACGACATCGGAACGCACGGATTTCGCCGGCGGCAAGGAGTTCGACGGAAACCGATGGAACGACTTGCACTACACGCGCGCCTGCAAGGAAGCGGCGCGTGAACGCGCCGGAGCAAAACGAGAGAGCAAATGAAATGGGAGAAGCGCTGAATGACTCGGTCGTTCATTTCTGAGAGCAAGCGGATGGCAAGAGGAACAACTACATGAATAGTTCAAACTCCTCCGCGAACCATTCGAGCAGCACCGTGCTCGATCACCTGCTCGATCACCTGCGCTCCCGTGATGTTGCGATCGATGGGCAGGCGCGTCCCGTCGCCGTGCTGTGGACCGACCCGAAAGGCGAGTGGCGCCCACTTGTGGAGATGCTTCGTACTCGCCTGGACGAACTGCTCGTGTTCGGCGATTTCGCGCCAGACGCGCGCTGCGGCCCTGCGATCTGGATTCGTTGCCTGGTGGACGGAGCGCTCGACCAGCCATCGCTTCCTGGCGGACGCGCGCCGGTCGTCTACTTGCCCGGCGTTAGCCGACAGGAATTGCGGGCTGGCGAGGAATGTCGCCCGCTTCTTCGCCCATTGGTCGAGCTGATGTACCGCGGGGCGCTTTGGCTGCAGCAAAACGGCAGCGACTGGACTGTGATGGCGTTCCTCACTTCAAACAAGACGCTGAATCTGGACATTTCTCGAGATACAGCGACGACGGAAGCGCTGCTACGCGCATTGCCCGAAGTCGCCTTGACCCCCGTCGCACAACTGGCGGGTCGCCGGCTGGCGGCGTCCGACTTCGACAGCCTGTTGAGCGCCGATCTGGTTCGAGATCTGTTGCGTTGGATGTGCGACCAGGCCGGCACGCGCGCGCGATTGGGAGAGAACGGCTGGGGCGCCTTCCGCAACCGTTGTCGGGAGGAAATGGACTTCGATCCCGAAGTGGAGGCGGACGTCGTCGCGGGAGAACGACTCGGAAGAGGCGAAGGTCCCTGGGCGAGAGTCTGGGACCGCTTCGTCGAATCCCCGGCTGCATTCCCGTGCATCGCCGCGCTGCTTCAACGCAGCCGTCCGAGCGATGTCGGGTTGTTTGAAAGCCACGAGCGCTGGCCCGATCTGAACGAAGAGGACGAACGCGCCTTGCGTTCGGAATTGACCACGATTCCGGATCTGCCGCACGACCGAGCGTGCGATGCCATCGCCGCTCTCGAAGCCAGGCATGGCGCGCGCCGAGGCTGGGTGTGGGCGCGGATGGGGATGTCGCCATTGGCGAAAGTGCTGCAACCGCTGGCCCGCATGGCCGAGGGGGCCAAGTCCGCCTTGGGGGGCAAGACGCCCGACGACATTGCGGCCACCTACTGCGAACGAGGGTGGCTGACGGATGCATCCGCTTGGGAAGCGATGGCCGCGTGTCCCACCGCTGACGAGCCGTTGATCGCTGCCATTGTCCGTCATCTGCTCCGCCCCTGGCTCGATGATTCCGCGCGAGCTTTCCAGGATTCGGTCGCGCGCAAAGCCCTGCCCGGTCCACAGGAGCAGGCATTGGTGGAAGCTGGCGAGGATGGATGCCTGCTCTTCGTCGACGGACTGCGCTACGACCTCGGCCAACGCTTGAGCGAGCGATTGGAGGGCCGAGGATATCGCGTGACCGTGAATCGCAGGTGGGCGGCATTGCCCACCGTGACCGCGACTTCAAAGCCGGCAGTGACGCCGGTCGCCGATGCGGTCGTGGGAGAAAAGCTGGGCGAGTACTTCGAGCCGCGGTTGAAGAAAAGCGACAAGCCTGTGACCGTTCAGGTCCTTCGAGACGAGATTGGGGCGCGGGGATATCAGATTCTCGGTACCGGCATGTTCGATGCTCCCATGTCTCTTCCCACTCGAGGATGGCTGGAGACTGGCCAGATCGACACGCTCGGGCACACGCTCGAAACGCGGCTGCCTCGACAGATCGACGATGAGCTCGACGATTTGCTGGAACGCATTGCCGGCTTGCTCGAGCTGGGGTGGAAGAGCGTTCGCGTGGTGACCGATCATGGCTGGCTGCTCCTGCCCGGCGGACTGCCGAAAGTCGATTTGCCCAAGCATCTGACCGAGAGCCGCTGGGCCCGGTGCGCGGTCATCGCGGGAGAGGCGACGTTCGATGTTCCCCGCGCCGCCTGGTACTGGAATGCAGGACAGCTCTTCGCCACCGCGCCCGGCATTGCGTGTTTCAACAAGACTGTCGATTTCGCTCACGGCGGCCTGAGCGTGCAGGAATGCCTGATTCCGGATCTGCTCATCGAGAGGGGAGGGGAAGCTCCGCTCTCGGCCTCCATCGTCACTCTCACCTGGCGCGGCTTGCGATGTTTCATCGAGGCCCGCGCGAGCGATGCTGGCGTGCGCGCCGACTTGCGCCTCGAGCGCCCGTCCGGCCCTTCGGTGGCCGCTTCCGTCAAGCCACTGGAAGGTGACGGGTCCGTCAGCCTCGTTCTCAAAGATGACAAGTACGAAGGCGAACCATTGGTTCTGGTGTTGCTGGACGCAATGGAAAGCGTCCTCGCGCATCGGGCGACTCGAGTAGGGGTGAATGGATGACCACTTCAATGATTGCCATGGATCAACTGGACAAGATCGCCGCCGAGGCATTCCAAGGATACCTCGTGCGCAAGGATCTCGTGCGCCGCTATGCTCGCGACTACCCCGTGCCCACCTATGTCGTGGAGTTCCTCTTGGGGCGGTACTGTGCCAGCACCGATCCGGCGGAGATCCAAGAGGGCCTCGACATCGTCGAGAAGCAGCTCCAGGGGCGGACGGTGCGCACGGGAGACGAAGAGCTCTTCAAATCCCGGGCGCGCGAAGACGGCTCGGTGAAGCTGATCGACATCGTGCGGGCGCGACTGGACCCCCGCAACGACTGCTACCTTGCCGAATTGCCCAGCCTCGCCCTGAAAGATGTCCAGATCCCCGATGGGATGGTGAAAGACAACGAACGCATGTTGACCGACGGCTTCTATGCCGAAGTGTCCCTCGAGTACGACCCCCTCATCGCGCAAGAGCGCAACGGGCGACCCTTTCGGATCGCGGGATTGAGACCGATCCAGATGTCCAAGCCGGATGTGCTCGATGTCCTGGCCCACGGCCGGCAGGCTTTCACCAGCAAGGAATGGCGCGACTTCCTGATGCGCTCGATCGGACTCGAGCCGTCGGTTCTGAGCGAGCGCGCCCAGCGAGTCGCCTTGCTGCGCATGGTGGCCTTCGTCGAGCGCAACTACAATCTCATCGAGCTCGGGCCGCGCGGCACAGGCAAGAGCCACATCTACCAGCAGATCTCTCCCTATTCGCACTTGATCTCCGGCGGCAAGGCGACGGTCGCCAAGATGTTCGTCAACATGGCCAACGGTCAACGCGGGCTCGTGTGCCAATACGATGTCGTCTGCTTCGACGAGGTCGCCGGCATCTCCTTCGACCAGAAGGACGGCGTCAATGTCATGAAGGGCTACATGGCCTCAGGTGAATTCAGCCGCGGCAAGGAGAGCATCCGCGCCGAAGGCGGAATCGTGATGGTGGGCAACTTCGACGTGGATGTCGAACAGCAGCAGCGGATCGGACATCTGCTGAGCCCGCTCCCCAAGGAGATGCGCGACGACACTGCCTTCCACGATCGCATCCACGCCTACGCGCCCGGGTGGGATTTCCCCAAAGTGGATCCCACGCTGGTGACCGACCACTTCGGCCTGGTGAGCGATTTCCTCAGCGAATGCTGGAGCCGCCTGCGGCAAAGCAGCCGCGTCCCCGTGCTGCACGACCGGATATTCTGGGGCGGAGCACTGAGCGGGCGGGACATCGAGGCAGTCAACAAGACCGTTTCGGGCCTGACCAAGCTGCTCTTTCCCGATCCCGGCCAGCCAGTCTCCGACGAGGACTTGGAGTGGATCGTGCGCCTGGCCCTCGAATCGCGCCGGCGAGTCAAGGAGCAGCAGAAACGCTGCTTCAAGAGCGAGTTTCGCAACACTCACTTCTCCTTCACCTTGGGAGTCGATGGAGTCGAGCAGTTCGTATCGACGCCGGAGCTCCACAGCGATGAGGCGATCGAGGGCGATCCCTTGCCTCCGGGGCAGGTGTGGGCGGTCGGACCAGGAGGGGCCGGCACTGGCGCGGGACTGTACCGCATCGAGGTGACCGTCGGCCCGGGAAGTGGCGTGAAGATCCTGAATCATCCCCAGCCGCCCGCATTTCGGGAGAGCGTGAGAGTTGGCGAGCAGAATCTCTACACGCGCGCCCGGCAATTGGTGGGCGACCGCGATCCTCGCGCGCATGAGTACTCCATTCAACTTCGTCCCTTCGATGCGGACAAGACGGGAGGCGGGTTGGGTCTGCCCGTCCTCGTATCCTTCGTGGGGGCCTTGCTCCAACGCAGCACGCGGGGAGGGACGATTCTGGTCGGACCGCTCAACCTCGGTGGTTCGGTGGAGCTCATCGCAAATCCCGTGTCGATCGCTGAACTGGCCGTCGACAAGCAGGCCGCGACCCTGCTCATGCCGGTCTCAGCGCGTCGCGCGCTGAACGAATTGCCAGATGATTTGTGGACGAAGATCAACATCGAGTTCTACAGCGATCCCGCGGATGGAGTGTTCAAGGCATTGATGGAGTAAGTTCTCCGCTTGGTCGAGCTGACGGCCGGGCAGTCGACACGTGACTGCCCGGCCGCATGCCTGATTCGAGACGACGAGAGATCGGTCCCCTGTCCAGTCAGTTGGGGTAGGCTACCATTCCCCATCCGGCACGGAGGCGTCATCCTTCATGCCCAGTCCCTTCACCTGCCCCTTCTTCACCTCCACCGTCGCATCGTCCTGTTGCGGCTCGAATCCCTTCGCCGCGTCCATCTCCTTCACCGACTTCACGCGCTTAAGCGTCTCCGAGGCTTCGAGATCGCCCTTCCCTTCATCGTAGAGCTCGAACCATGGGTAGCCGTAGTCCGTGTACATGTGCGCGGTCACCGGAGTGGCGGGCGGCTCCTCGCCCGTGATCTCGCGGTAAGTCATGCTGTTCACGATGTGGACATAGACGCGCCCGGTGTTCTCCGCGTCCCAGGTGTCGATGCCATGCGGGTCCGGGTAGATCTTCTGGCGCATGCGGCCGCCGGCTGCCAGACCCAACTCCGCGCCGCGGAGCGGAGCGTACATCACCATTCCGTCGCAGAAGGGCGATCTCCTTTCGTAAGGCGGTCGATCGGGGAAGCGGCCCGGTTTCGGCGCGTAGACCTTGATCTGCAGCCCGCCGAACTCCTCCTTGCCGGTCACCTGGCCTTCCACCGTGTATCCCATTCCCAGCGGCATGGCGACGAACTGCCGGATCGTTCCCTCGCCCGCCTTGATGCCGTCGAGCCAGGGCTGATCGGGGCAGACGACATAGTCCTGCGCCGAGAGCGTTTCGCTCCACGGCTCTCCCGAGATCGCGTTCACTTTGCCGACCGCGATCTTCACCGCGCAGGGGTGCCACGAGGCCGCGTCGAACGAGAGCCACATCGCCTCGCGCTGATACATCGGCAGGAAGACGCCGCCGTGCTTGCGCCAGGAAGCGGGCACGCGGGATGCGAAATCGGCGATGCGGCGAATCGGAAAGCTGCCGAGCGAGGGCGGCAGGGGATAGGTGTTGCCGTCGTCGGGAATCCGCAGCGTGCGTTCGAACGACAGGCGGAAATGGGGGCCAATGCGAATGGCGTCACCGGAGCGTCTGCATTTCAACATGAATCCTCCTTCGATTCCGGTCCCGTGTTTTCCGGGACACTTCGTTGCACATCAGGAACTTGCCTTCGAGAAACGAGACGGTGCGCATTGTTCGTGACGGATGTTTCGCGCGTTCGAAGGGAGATACCCATGGGCGGGAAGATTTGGCGCGGAATGTTTCGGCGGGCATCATCCGGCGTGGAATTGTCAGCGCCGTCTCGCGCGCGCAGCGTCCTCAGGAGACGAAATCGGCCAGACGCCCGCGCTGCTCCGCCGTCAAGCCGGCGAAGAACTTCTCGTAGCCCGCGTCGGCGCACGCTCCCGCAAGCACCAACAGCGAGAGGAAGGGGAAGGAGCGCTCGGGCGGTCCATGCATGACCATCTCGTCCGAGGATTCCGCGGGCGGAGGCCCCTGGGGAATCGGGTGAGAACGCCATGCGGGCAGGCGCTTGGTGGGCGCGCCATCGGAGGCGTCATCGCCGAAAGCCGCCCCTCTCAGACGCGGATCGGCGGGCAGCCTGCTGTGGAATCGAATGTCGCTCTCGGCCCATTGCGTCTTGTCCGCCACCGGCGAGAGCGCCTCGCGGAATTCGTCCAGCATCGGCCGGGCCTTGCGCTGGATGCGGCGGAAGATGTCCCACCCTTGCAGCGGCTTCATTCCCAGGCGCGCGGCCGCTTGCGACACGACGACGCGCTCGGTTTCGAAGAGAATGTCGGAGAGCGCCAGAAAGAAGGCCGCTTCCTCGGGATCGAGAGCCCCGAGAATCCTGTCCGCCAGCGTGCGCATGATGGTTTGCTCCTCACGCTCGGTGAGGATGTCGAGAGGATCGATGCGGTCATCGACGGCACCGGTCCCCTCGTCGATCGGCTCGAGCGGTTTGCGGTCGCGCCAGTGGTTCTTCATGAGATTGCCGTGGATCGTGCGGCAGAAGGCATCGAAGCTGCCCCGCCGCGGATCGTAGGAGTCGAGGGCTTTGACGAATGTCCGGCTGGCCAGATCCTGGGCTTCCTCCAGGACCATGCCGGTTCGCAATCCCCGGTGGACGAGCGCGCGCCACAGCGCCTGCTCGGCCCGATGGCCGGAGGAATCGTGGGGACCGCATTTCGAATCGCTCGCATCCACCATCGGATCGCTCTTCGCCTCGTCTGTCGATTGCGCGCGGGCGTGCAAGCGCGGATGGGCTCGCCGGGTTGCGCCGCGGCTCACTCATCCGTGTCATTCGATGATACACGGAAGGGGAATTGATTTGGCGGACTTCTTGCGAGCGTTCAGGAGGCATTCAAAGCGAACGGGGGAGAGACCGCTCCGGAGCCGTCGATGACATACAGATACACCGGGCGATCCGCCGGAAAGGCGCCGCGATCGAACACGATCGTGATGCGCTCGTCCGACCACTCGACGATCGGCTGGATTTCCCAAGCCACGGCCGCAGCGCCCGGCCAGGCGTACGCGCGCGAATCGCTGAGGATCACGCGGGCGCGCGTGGTGTCCAGGTACAGCTCGCTGAAGAGAATTTCCGAATCGGCGGGATACGAGCTGGGAGCGCTCGGATCCGAGCCCCACACGAAGATGTGATCGAGCATGCCGTGGCAGGAGTAGAGCGTGCTCGATCCCGAGACGCGCGCGCCGTCAATGAGCACATCCACGCGCCCGCTGCCCGCTTTCAAGTTTCCCCCGCCCTCGATCAACATCTCGATGCGATGCCAGGCGCCGGGGCTGAGCTCGTCGTATCCGCCGAACCAATCCCAGCCCGGCTCGCCGCAGGCCTTGCGCGAGCCGTAGCAATTCTGCGGCTCGATCTCGACCTGCTCCTTCCAGTCCTCGGAGGAATTGCCGGCGGTGAAACGCAAGAGCTTGTTCCAGACCGGATCGCGGCCCGGCACATCGAAGAGCGGATGATTCGCCCGCATCCACCAGGTGAGATAGACGACCCCGGATTCATCCAATCGCGCCAAGGGATTGGGGCCGCGAAAATAGCCCTTCTGGCTCACGCGATACGCGGGCCGTCCGGCCACGCGCGCGTGAGGAGAGTCGAGCGCCAGCACCGGGCGCATGCCCCAGTCTTCCGGGATGCCTTCCTCCCAGGGGCAATCGGCGCAGCCGCCGTCGGCGACCACCGGCACGCGCGCGCCATCCTTCAGATGGCGCTTGGAATAGGCGGCGATGTTGTCGATGCGGTCGTAGAGGACCGCTCCGCTGGGAACCTTCTCACCGAAGCTTGCGCCATGGATCTCGAGCCGCGCGCCGTTGGTGCGCTCGCCGAAGACGCCGCGAATCAACGGTTGCGCCGGCGGCATTTCCTGCGCGAACGCGGCCGGGGGCGCGACGGCGCCAGGCCATGCGCCCACGAATGCGGTGGACAGAAGGCCAAGCCGAAGAGCGGCGGCGCGACCGAGCCGAAGCGCGATGGCGCGGCCAAGCCAGAATGCGAAGCTGCGGCGACCAAGCCGAGGGGCGGTGCCAGGACCGTGTGGCGCAAGCGAACGAGACATGGCTGTCCCTTCTTCGGAAATGCGCGCGGACCTGGGGGGAAATGGTCTCGCGAAGATGGCTCACGCAAGGGGCGTCGCCTTGCGTGCCCGGGATGGCCCGGGGCTTCCTGCTATTCGTAGCCGTTTCGAGGGCGCTTCGTCAAGACGCCGTTGCAGCCCGTTTCCTCAACGCACGATGAGAAGGCGCCGGCTCGCCTGCTCCGCGGGCGCCTCGCCGACCCAGCGCACCCAGTACACGCCCGCGGGCGCGGGCAGCCCCGCATCGTCGCGGCCATTCCATGAGAACGCATGCGATCCCGCGCTCAAGAGGCCCGCGTACAACTGGGCCAGCTTGCGCCCGTCCGCCGTGAAGATGCACAGCGCGCCGTCGCACGCTTCGGGAAGGTCGAGTCGCAGCGAGGCGCCGGCGAACACGGGAGTGGGAGAGATCGTCAAGGCGATCGAGGAGGAGCGGCCGTGCGCTTCGTCGACATCGCTCAGTCCTTCGGGGATGAGCGTGAGGGTCACTTGGGTGGGCGCGCCGCTCACGACGCTCACCTCCGTCGTGTCGGGCAGGTAGCCGCTCTTCTCGCCGATCACGGTGTAGGAGCCGGGGAAGAGGGTCGGCCAGCCGAAGGACCCGTCCGGCGCGCTCGTCTGGACAGGATAGTTGGTGCCGGCCAGCCTCAAGGTCGCGCCGTCCGGCGTGCCGTAGGCCACCGAGGCAACCTCTCCTTCCACCCATCCGGTGGTGCCCTGCAATCCGGCGAGTTGTCCGAGGGTGATCGCGTTCGAGGCGATGATCTTGCGCCAGATGTTTGCGTCGAGACGGCTGACGATGTCGCAGCTGCGATGATAGCAGGGATAATCCTCCCAATCGTAATCGATCGAGAGCATCGCGGGGAAACCGTGATCGTGGAACGGCTCGTGATCGGAGCCCCAGCCCTCGCCGGAATAGCGATACACGACGAGATCGGTGTAGGACTCGGCGTTCGCTTCCATCATGTCCAGCAGCCAGGTCGAAGGCGTTCCGTAACGAAATCCCTCCAGCCACAAATCCGAACCGCCCTCCTTGTAATAGCCCGCCATGTCGAGGTTGAGGACGCCGCGGATGTCGAGGTTCTGCTGATCCGCGAGACTCGCGAAGTGCTCGCTTCCGATCAGGCCTTGTTCTTCGGCGGTCAGACAGAGGAAGTAGATCGTGCACGAAGTCGGAATGTCCGCCAGCAACCGCGCCGCTTCCAGCACGGCCGCGCTGCCCGTACCGTTGTCCTCGGCCCCGGGCGCATTGGTGGTGGGCGTCTGCGAAGTCGAATCGAGATGGCCGCAGATGATGTAGATCCGATGGGGATAGAGCACCCCGCGCTTGATCCCCAGGACATTCTTCAGCGTGCGGCCGCCGTAGGTGAAGGTGTCGAAGGAAGACTCCAGTCCGAGCGCAAGGAATTCCTCCAGGACATACGCGCACGCGAGCGACATCTGGCTCGTGTACGAGTGGCGCGTCAACAGCGTGGTGGCGAGGTAATCGAGATCCGCATAGGTCCTGCCCGTATTCACCGCATCGGCGAGCGCGTGCCAGTATTCGGGAGGCTGCGGGTCGAGCTCTTCGCGAAGGAGGGAAGTCCCGTCCTCATCTGCCTCGCTTGCCGCCGCGCGCGCGATCGGGGGCCGCGGGCGCAATCTCTGCACGCGGCAGCCGGGCTCATCGGCCACCCACGAGAGCGCCTGCGGAAGCCGGATGAGCACCTGCGCATCGTCTCCGGCGAGCGCTTCGATCGCACGCAACTCGGCCGGATCGGGCGCGCGCAGCGGTGGGGGCGTCTCGCCGGCCGCGCCGTCCCCGGATGCCAGGCGGGCGAGAGTGCTCGACCAGCCGGATGGCAATTCGCCTTCCCGAAGCGTCTCGTAGCTCGCGCGCGGAATGAGGAAGAAAGGCGCTTCCTCGTCGAAGGGACCGAGATCGCTGGCCGCAGCGCTCGCCAGCGCGCGGCTGTTTGCGGGCAAGAGGCCGAGGGCGCTTCCGTCGAAGCCGTGCAGAGGAAGCCAGGATGGATCTTCGGGCGCCGTTGCGCCGCGCCACGAGACCAGCGTTTGCAGGTCGGCCGCGCTCGCGGAGGCGAAGGCCGCGCCGGTTGCGAAGGCGAGCATCGAGAGGCAGGCGGCCGCCCCGGCGCAGCGGCCGAGAATGCGAAGCACGGATGCGTTCATTCCGTTCGTCCCTCGAAGGTTGCCTGCGACGGCTCTCTTCAGCCATCGTGTCGTCAGTTTGCTCAGGGGGAAACGACGCCGGGCGCGACGCGCGCGCCCGGCCATTCAGTCAGGATTGTACCATAAATCGAGCAAAGGCATCAGCGTGGGTTCGTCCCAGAGCCTGCCAGGGGTTCGCCGAGATTCGGCTCAGGGGCCCTCGCCCGGGCATCACCCTTCGCGATCTTCCTCTGCGCCCGCGCCCGGCTCCGCACCCGATGCCGCCATGCGCTTCTTCGCCTCGGCGCGCATCGCATGCAGCAAGGGCGCGAGATCTTGGGGCGCTCCCTTGGCGAGCAGTCGCTCCACGCCGTCGAGCGCGGCCTTGTATTCCCCGCGCGCGAATTGGATGCGCGAGAGCAGCACCCCGTAGCGGTCGAGCGATTCTTCGGAAGGGGCCGAGGCCTGGCATCCGATGCATGTTTCGAAGATGAGCCGTTCGGCCTTGTCCAGCCACCGGTTGTGCCGCAGGGCGAACTCCGCGTAGAGACCGCGCGGAGCCATGGCTTGGCCCGAGAGGCGAAGGAGATGATCGTGCGCCGCCTCCGCTTCATCGAGTGAGCCCTCCACCTCGAGGGCGACGGCGTAATACTGCCAGGCCCCCGGATCGGCGGCGAGTTCCCCGTCGAGGAGCGGCTCCAGGATCTCCTTCGCTTCCGTTGCGCGCTTCTCCGAGATCAAGACCTCCGCCACGGCGAGGGAGTAGTCGGTGTCGTCCGGGTCGAGCTTCATTCCTTCGTACAGCAGATCGAGGGCGGACCGGGGATCGGTCGCCGAGCCTTCCTCGCGCCTGCGTCCGATTCCCGCCAGGATCTGCGCGAGCGCGAGGCGCGCATTCTTGCGCCTGGGATCGATTCGGACCGCCTCGCGAAAATGCTCCGCGGCGCGGGCCTCTTCGCCCGTCTGGTCGAGTTGGAAGGCGAGCATTTCATGCACGAGGCCGTCGAGCGGATGGCGGGCCGCTTCCTGCTCGAAGGCCGCCCGCGCGGTCTGGCGGTCGCCGCGCTGGTAGGCGATGAAGCCGGCCTGGAAGTTCTCGCCCAGCTCGAGCGCGTGATCGTAATCCTCCGGGGAAAGGACTCCCGCGTAGAAGGAGAACTCGTCCCCCTCGCTCTCCGCCTGCGTCTCTTCCAGCAAAGCTTCTTCGGGGAGCGGCTCCGCTTCGTCGATGGCACCGGGAAGGAAGCCCGGGTCGACGCGCTCTTCGCGCGAACGCGCGGCCGGGCGCGCTTCCACTTCGAGCTTCGCCATCCGTTCGGTCTCTCCGGCGATCTCGCGCGCGAGCTCCTCGTCGTCGGGGGTGGCGTTTTCCCTGGCGATCGCGAGCGACTCCATGGCCGCGTCGTAGATTCCATCTTCGGCGAATTGCGCCGCCTCGCGAAGCTTGGCGCGCAGGAAGGCCTGGCGGGCCTCGCGAATCTTCCCTTTCAGGCGCGCCGCGTCGTTGGGATCCTTGTATCCGCTCTTGCGAAAGGCTTCGCGAAACAACTTCATCGCGGCGAGAGGATCGCTCGCGAGGAGCGCATCGCCCTTGGCTTCGTGAGAAGGGGACTTGCCGCCGAAGAGACCCATGATCGCCTGCTCCTCGATGATTCTTGCGCGTCGGGTCGCGTCGCCCCGCGACCGCGCGCAAGTGTGATGAAGCGTCGCTCGAGCGAATCGCTCCTTCCGCCATGCGCATCAGATGCCGGGATCCGTTCGTCGCGCGCGATTATCCCGGCCGGGCGAGCGAAGTTCAAGGGCGGGCGAAGCGCAGGGCGACCCACCCGGACGCTTCGCGCTCTTCGATGGGCCGGAAGCCGCTGGCGCGGAAGGAGCCCACGAGCTCGCCGCGGTCGTCCGCGCGAATGCCCGAGAGGATCAATTGCCCATTCCGCCCGCTCGTCGCGTCGTGATGCGCGACCGGCAAGGCGTTCGAGAAGAACTCGCGCAGAGCGAGCAGCGGATTGAGGAAGAGATTCGCGAGAATGAGATCGAACGCCGTCCCCGCGCGGATCGCGCCCGCTTCTCCGGTGAAGAGCAGCACGGGCGCGGCCGTCTGCGCCTGCGCGATCGAAGCGCGGGAAGCCGAAGAGCCAGACGATGGCGGGCGGTTCCACGCCAGATTGCGCGCGGCCGAGCGGACCGCCTCGGGATCGTTGTCCACCGCGAAGACGATTCCGCCATCCATGCGGCTCACATGCTGCGCCGCCCGCAGGGCGAGGACGCCGGTGCCGGTGCCGACATCGAGCACGCGCAGCGCGGTTCGCGGCTGCGGCTCGAACTCTTCTGCTTGGGCATCGTTCACGCGAGGCGACGGCGCGATGGGGCGCCGCGCCGCCCGCTCATCGGCCCACGAATCGAGCAGCTCGAGGCAGCCGCGCGTGGTTGCGTGCGAGCCGACGCCGAAGGCCTGTCCGGGATCGATGACGATCGCGTCCTCGCCGGCGGAAAGGCCGGCCACGGGTTCCCACGGCGGAAAGATCCAAAGGCGCGAGGTCGCGCCAAAGGAATGCAGCGCCTGGCGTGAGCGCTCCGCCCAGTTTTCATAGGGCCGGGAGGCGCACTCGATCACGATGTCGGCGAGATGCGCGCGCAAGGCGGGGAATCTCGCGAACGCTTCGTTCACCCGTTCGCTCGCCGGGGCCGATTCGCTCGCGAAGTAGCCGATGATCTCGATCGCATCTTCGGCTGCAGGCACATGCTCTGAATCTGAAATAGCGGCGCCCGTTTCCCACCCGTTCGCGTGCGCATCCCAGAGGCTGCTCTGCGAAGTGCCCTGCGCGCCCAGGGAGAGGAGAGCCCCTTCCACTTCTTCCTCGAGCGCAACCGGCGCGCGCACGCGGACTTCCACATAGGTGCGAGCGCCGCTGCTATGGTCAGGGCGCGGGACGGCGGGCACATGGTCATCATCGGCCGGCCGGCGCTCGTTCATCGCGCCTCCCTCACGATGCGCACGCGCTCGATGCGCGCGCCGGGGGCGAGCGCGTTCAGCGTCTCCCATCCCTCGGCGAGCTTTCCGAAGATCGTGTAGCGGCCGTCGAGATGCGGTTGATCGGAAAGCGTGAGGAAGTACTGGCTGCCTCCGGTGTCCTTGCCGGAAAGCGCCATGCCGAGCACGCCCGGTTCGTAGTGCAGCGCATTGATCTCGCAACGAATGCTGTACCCGGGCCCGCCCCAGCCGTCGCCGCGCGGACAACCGTCCTGCACGACGAAATCGGGCACCACGCGATGCCAGCAGCCGTGATCGAGCGCGCCCGACTCGGCCAGCCGGGCGAAGTTGAGCGTCGTGAGAGGGGCCGCTTCGCCGTCGAGCGCGATCACGAGCGCCCCGCCTTCGGTGTCGATGATCGCCTGGCGAATGCGCGCCGCTTCGTCGAGCGCGCGGCGATAGTCGGCGGCGGAGAGATGCGTTTCCTGAGGGCCCGCTTCGATGCGCGTGGAAGGACAGGTCGAGCATCCGGGCCTGCCCGTCGTCAGCGGCCCGCCGTCGCGCTTCTCGACCGCGCGAATCGCGCTCGCGCGCAAACGGCGGTCGGGATCGGAGCGCGCCACCCGCACGAGCGCATTGCGCGCGTCCTCGCCCATACGAGAGGGAAGCAGCTCGACGAGGAGCGCAATCCCCATCTGGCGCGCATCCGCAGAACGGTCGCTCGCGCCGCGCACCGCACAGGCGAGCAGCTCACGCGCATCGTTCTCGTCTCCCGCTTGGGCGAGGATTGCCGCGCATTGCCTGCCGAGTTCCTCCAATGTCACGGCGCGCACGATGTCGTCGGCGTGGGTGAGGAGCGGCTCGATGCCGGCGCGCGCACGCGCGAAGCGCGGCTCGGCGGCGAGACATGCGGCCACTCGCGAAGGAGCGACTTCCTTCGCGACGCGCGGATCGTCGTCGAGACAGGCCTGCACGAGCGCGAGAGCCTGCGCTTCGTACTCGTCGCGCGGGTGGTCACGCGATCCCTGCGCGCCGCCCGCTTCAGGATCCCGTTCGCCGTCATGCGCCTCCGAAGACAACCTGCGATCGCAATACGCCGCCAGCCCGATTGCGGCCGCGTCGCGCACGCCCCAGGCCGTGTCCGCCCGCGCATCGGCAATCGCGCGCAAGGCGAGCGCGTGCGCGTCCGTTTCCACGCACCGGGAGACGAGCGCCTGCACGGCCGCCGCGCGCTCCCACGCCGCGGGAGACGCGCAGGCGGGAGCGAGCGCCGCCCGCAGGTCTTGCGGACCGAGCAGGCGCGCGGCCGATTCGATCGCGACCATGCGGACATGCGGATGCGGGTCGAGAAGCATCCGCGCGACATCCGGGTCGCAAGCGGAAGACGGCGGCACCAGCGCGGCCAGGCTGCGAACCGCCTCGACTCGCTTGCGCGGATCTTCGTCGTGAAGCGCAGCGCGCAGGACGGCGGTGGCGCGCGCGGCCAGGTCGCTTCCCGGCGCCGCTTTCCCGAGGGCGCGCAAGGCCGGGAGACTCACGCGAGGATCAGGATCGCGCGCGAGCTCGAGGGCGCGTTCGAGGATCGCGCCTTGCTCGCCGGGCGCAAGATCGGCGCCGCCGCCCGAAGGCGTCCGCCCCGAAGTGGGGGAGCCGAGCACACGCGTGACGGCATAGGCGGCCCGCCAGCGGGTTTCCGGATCGCTCGCGCGAGTGAGCTCGAGCGCGCGTTCGAGGCCTTCCGCCCTGCGCCCCTTCCAACATGCGAGCAGCGCAGCCTGCACGACGGCGGCTTCCGGATCGCTCAGCGCCCGCGCGATCGCGGCGGGATGCGGATCGGGACCGCAACGGCCGACCGCTTCGACGAGCGCGGCACGCACGTCGGCGTTCGCTTCGGCTCCGCTCACGATGCGCGCGGCCGCCGCCGCTCCGGCTTCGCGAGATTGCAGGAGGCCGAGGGCGAAGGCGGCTGCCGAACGAACCTCGGGCGCGGGATCCTCGCGCAGACGCTGTGCGAGCGCGTGCGTGATCACGCGAGAACAATCGAAGGTGTCGGGGGGCGCGGCGATGCGTCCCATCGCCAGGCATGCCCGCGCGCGGACATCGGGGAGCGAAGAGGAGAGAAAGCCAAGGAGCAGATCGGGCGATTCCCTGCGATCCTCGATCCTCAGGATCCGGGCGGCTTCGTCGAGGCCTGCTCTCATGATGGTGGGCGCGCTTCGCCCGCTTGCCGCCACGGCCGGGCGCAAGGCCGTAAAGAGGCACACCAGCGACAACAGGATCGCAACCTGCCCATGGCCAAGTCCGGTCTTGCTCATCCCTTCCGCCTTCCTTGTTTTTCCTGAACCCTCGCGCCTCTTCGGTGACGCGTGCAGGTCGATGCGCGACGATTTCGCCCGCCGGCATGCAGGCCGGTTTCTCCGGATCGGGCTTTCCCGCCCGGATGGGCTCAACCCGGACAGACCTCAACCCGGACAGGCCCGCATTCTGCTACGAGCGGAACAAAGAGGCATTCTACCGGTTTGGCTGATTAGGGCCAACGAGGCGGCCGGAAAGGCCGGCCGGACATCGCTTTGGAGACGGGACCGGATGCGGGCCGGCGGACTTCCGCAGCCCCGCTTGACGATTGCCCCGATTGGGAGGTAGGATTATTCAGACGAAACAGTCGCCGCCCGGTGCAGCGCGGGTGAGTGACGGAGGGGCCATGCGTTCCATCATCGTGCTGATCCTGCTCCTCACTGCGGCGCTATCCGCCGGCGCGCAGAATCGTTCCTATTTCCCCGAAGCCGCTTCGGCGCCACCTTGCGAAAGCTCGTACGAAGGAACCGATCTCGGTTGCTCCATCACGGAATGCATCGGATATGGAACGGCCTCTCTCTGGGCCAGCGAGATCCAGGTGGAATTCGTGCTGCCTGACGCGCCTCAGGGAGGTCCTTGGCTCATCGATCGCGTGGAGTTCTTTCTCAGCGGATCGGGCGAGCATCAAGTGGTCATCCGTCAGCCGGGATCCGGCTCTCCCGCGATTCCCGGCGTAGTCGTCGATGAGACGATCGTCTTCACTCCCCCCTATGAATCCTGGCCTCCGGACGACTGGACCTATGTCGCCATGGCCGGGGCCTTCCCTCCGTACGCTTCGTACCTCGTGCTTGCCCCCGGCGAGCGCTTCTGCCTCGGCCTTCGTCTTTCTCCCGAGGACGCGATCGGGCTTTCCCGGAATGGCGAGACGCTCTCGAGCGGTTGGGCTTCCATGGGAAGCGAATGGCTGCTCGACAGCGCGGGACTGGGAATCTACCCCGCAGTTCGCCTAGGATTGATCGACCTCGGGAGCAGCTCGACCGAGTCCCAGAACTGGGGCATCATCAAGAAGCTCTTCCGATAGCCGAGCGGAAAGACTCTCGCGTTCGACCGCAGGCGGGCGAGCCGCGCGGCCGCAAACCATCCCAACGCAACGAGGACGCAGGCACGAAGGATTGCGAAGACGATCGCTGACGGGCGCGGTTCCTGGAGAACCGCGCTCTTGCGTAGCGAGCAAGGACCCGTTCGAAATCAGTTCCGGGAAGGGAATCGTCCCCTGAACGCTTCGCGATCCAGGGGCGGGCGGCAGGAAGGAGCAGAGCGCGCCATGATCGTCAGCGGGTACACGGCCGAGGAGCACCGCCTGGACAACGGGCTGCTCGCGCTCCTGCTTCCTTCGCACGAAGCTCCGGTCGTTTGCGTGTCCGTCTGGTACCGGGCAGGATCGCGCGACGATCCCGCCGGACGCACGGGGATCGCGCACCTGCTGGAGCACATGCTCTACAAAGGCACGCGCCGCTTTCCGAAGGGCATCTACGACAGCACGCTGCATCGCCTGGGCGCGATCACCAACGCCTCGACGTCGTTCGATCGCACGAACTACTACATCCTGGCGACGCGCGATCGCTATTCGGCCGCGCTCGACCTCGAGGCCGACCGGATGCGCGGCGCGGTATGGAGCGACGAGGACTTTCTCGACGAGCGCTCGGTCGTGTTGAACGAGCTCGAGTGCAACGAAGACGATCCCGACTCCGCGCTCTTCGACCGCCTGCTCGCCGCCGCCTTTCGCGCGCATCCCTATGGGCGGCCGGTGATCGGCGAGCGCCGGGAAGTCTCTTGTTTGACGAGCGCCGATTTGCGCGAGTTCTACGATCAGCGCTATCAACCGGGGAACGCCTTCCTCGTGATCGCGGGCGATTTCGCGGCCGACGAGATGCGGCGCGCAATCGAGCGCACCTTCGGCGCGATTCCCGCGCAACCCTTCGTCGCGCGCTCGCCGGCGGTGGAGCCGGAGCAGGGCGAGGAGCGGCGCGTGGAGATGCGCAAAGCGGGCGGGCAGGAGCTCATTCTGGCCGCGTACAAGGCGCCCGCCCGGCGCGCCCCCGAGAGCTATGCGCTCGACATCCTCGCCCAAGCCTTGGGGCACGGACGAACGAGCCGCCTCTATCGCGGCCTCGTCGAGCGCGGTCTCGCCGTGCAGGTGGGCGCGGAGAACCAGACGATCGGAGTCGATCCCTTTCTCTTCATGATCGACATCGAACCGGCGCCCGGAATCGGATTCGATCGCGTGGCCGCCGGACTCGATCAGGAAATCGCGCGGCTCATCGAGGAAGGCATCCGTCCCGAAGAGATGGCCCGCGCGCGCAAGCGGGCGCGAGTCGATTTCATCCTGCGCCGCGAACGCGTGAGCCTGCGGGCGTTCCTGGTGGGAGAATGCGAGGCCTTGGGAAGCTGGCGCCTGGCCGAGACCTATCTCGAACGGCTGGACGCTGTGCGTGAGGAAGATGTGATCGCGCAAGCGCGCCGCTTTCTGATTCGCGACCGGCGCACCTGGGCCCACTTCCTGCCCCAGGCGAATTGGCGCGCGCCCGAACGCGTCGGAGCGGGAATGACGCACCAGCGCGCATCGGCCGGAGGGCCGCTTTACCGGAAACGGGCGGGAGGGTCGCGCGATGCATGACCTGAGCATATCGGCCCGCGCGCGCGATCTGGTGCTCGCCAACGGAGCGCGCCTCACGCTGATCGAGAATCGCGCGGATGTGACCGTCGACATCGTGGGCCTCTTCGAAGGCGGCCTGTTCCTGGAAGCGCCGGAGCGTTCGGGATTGGCGAACCTGACGCTGGAGATGCTCGATCGGGGAACGAAGCGCCGAGACGAACGCGAGATCTCGGACGCCCTCGAATCGAACGGCATTCAGCTCGAATACGCGCTCCTGCGCGAGGCGGCCGGATTGCGCGCCCGCTGCTTGAGCGAGGACTTGCCTCTGCTGGTCGATCTGCTCGGCGAAACGCTCAACGAACCGTCCTTTCCCGAAGAGCAATTGCGGTTGTGCAAGGAGCAGATCCTGGCCGACCTGCGCGAGACGGATTTCGACACTTTCGAGCAGGCGAGCATGCGCGGGGCCGTGCGTCTGCTCGGCGAATCGCATCCGTATGCGCGCGAACCCCAAGGCGAGCCCGAGATCGTCTCCGCCCTGCAAGCCGAGGAGCTCGAGGACTTCCGGCGGACGACGCTCACGGGCGCGCGGCTCAGGCTGGTCGTGATCGGAGACATCGATCCGGACGCGGTCGCTGCGCTGCTCGCGCGGGCCCTCGCCGCTCTGCCGGAAGGGAATGGGGCGCGCGGAGGAATCGGAAACGCAGGGGCCGCGGGCAAGAACGAAGATACGGCGAACACGGGCGAGATCGGAGACGCGGCGCCCGCGAGCGAGCGGTTCGCGGTGCAGGATGATCGCGCCGAGCCCGGCCTCGCGCGCCCGCTGCGCGAACATGTCGAGATCCCCGACAAGGAGCAGATCGACATCGTCTTCCTGCGGCCGGGCATTCCGCGCACCGATCCGGGCTTCGAAGCGTACGGGGTGGCGAATTTCATTCTGGGCGGAAGCTTCGTCGCGCGCCTCAATCAGAGTCTGCGCGATCGCGCGGGGCTGACCTACGGCGCGCACAGCACGATCGTCTCGGGCCGCCATCCGGGATACTGGCTGGCTGCCACCGGCGTGCCTCCCGCGCAAGTGGAGCGGGCGATCGACATCGTGGAGGAAGAACTGGCGCGCTTTGCCGATCAAGGAGTCGAGCGCGAGGAATTGGAGATCGCCCGCGATCACTTGCTGGGCGCGTTTCCCATTCGCCTGGAGACGAACCGGGGATGGGCCGCGTTCCTGCTGGACGGCATGCGCTTCGGGCGCGGCCGGGACTATGCGGAGCGCTATCCCGAGCGGCTGCGCGCGCTCACGCTCGAGCAGGTCAACGCGGCCGCGCGCCGGCTGATCCGCCGCGAGGACCTGATCGTGGTAACGGCGGGCACCCTCGCATGAGACCCGCGGATCGACGCCGGTCGAGAAGGCATCGCCCGATGGCGGCCGCCGACGCGACTCGGGTCACGAAGGCTCTTTACGCGGCAGGCGGGGGGTGTGCTAGAGTCGCCCCATTCGAGGCCCTGGCATGCTGAACGAAGCGTCATTAGTCCTGAATCGCAATTGGCTCCCGATCGGGACGACTTCCGTGCGGGAGGCGATCTGCCTTGTCTATCGGGAGGCGGCGCACGCCGTCGATCCCGAAGATTTCACCGTCCACGATTTCGATTCCTGGGCGTCGCTGCGCCTCGCGCAGGACGAGCCCTGCATTCGCACCGTGCGCCTGCGCATTCGCATTCCCGAAATCATCGTGCTCACCGAGTACGATTCCATTCCCGAACGGCGGGTGGCCTTCTCGCGCCGCAACATCTACAAGCGCGACCGCTATCAATGCCAGTACTGCGGCGCCAAGCCCGCGGTCAGCGAGCTCACCGTCGATCACATCGTTCCGCGCTCCGCGGGCGGTCGATCCACCTGGGAAAACTGCGTGATCGCCTGCTTGCGCTGCAACCGGCGCAAGGCCAACCGCACGCTGAGCGAAGCGGGGCTGCACCTGTCGAAGCCGCCCATGGAGCCGCGCTGGAGCCCGTGCGTCGCGATTCCGATCGCCAAGCGGCGCGCCTCCTGGGAACAGTTCGTGTCCGAGAAGTACTGGAATGTGGAGCTGGAAGAGTAGCCGCGGCCGGCAGGTCGAACGCCCGCTCACGGCCCGATCATGGGCCTGAACGCCCTGCTGACGATGTGACGATCGTGCCTTCGCGCGCCGCGCTCACGACGAGATCATCCTGCGCTTGAGGGCCGCCCCCGTCGCGCTGTTCGCCTGCGCGAGAAGCCCCGCGACCGGCCCCGCGTACACCAGCCTGCCTCCCTCCGGCCCCGGTCCCGGCCCGAGATCGATCACCCAGTCGGACGCCTGGATGAAGTCGAGCTGATGCTCGACCGCGATTACGCTGTGGCCGCGCGCGATCAGCGCGCGCAACGCGGAGAGCAGGCGAACGACATCCTGCGCGTGCAGGCCGGTGGTCGGCTCGTCGAAGAGGAAGAGATGGCGGCCGGCGACGGCGTTCTCTCCGGCCGCGAGCATGGCCGCAATCCGCAAGCGTTGCGCTTCGCCGCCGCTGAGCGTGGTCGTGCTCTGTCCGAGCAGCAGATATCCGAGACCGACTTCGCGCAGCGGCGCCAGCCGGTCGACGATCGCGGGCGCTTCGGCGAAGAACTCGGAGGCTTCATCCACGGTCAGGTCGAGAATCGCCGCGATGTTCTTCCCCCGCCATGCGACCTCGAGCACTTCCGGTTGAAACCGGCGCCCTCCACAGACCTCGCATTCCACCTCGACATCGGGCAGGAAGTACATCTCGAGCGTTTGCGTGCCCATGCCGCGACAGGTCTCGCAACGGCCGCCCGGCGTGTTGAACGAGAACGAACCGGGGGTGAGCCGGCGCTGGCGGGCGGCGAGCGTGGCGGCGAGCATCTCGCGAATCTCGCCATAGGCCTTCACGAACGAGAGCGGATTCGAGCGGGTCGAGCGTCCGAGCAGATCCTGTCCGATCAGATGCGCTTCCGAAATCTGCTTCCAGCCCTTGATCTCCTGCACGGCGCCCACGCCTTCCACCGGACGGCCTTGCTCGCGCAGCCAGTTGCGATGGAGCACTTCGTCGAGCAGAGTCGATTTTCCCGAGCCCGAAACGCCGGTCACCGCGACCAAGCCCGCGAGCGGAATCTGCAAGCGGGGAATGCGCAGGTTGTGCTGGCGCGCACCCAGAATCGTGAGGTGCGGGCCTGCGCGCAAGGCTTGGATCTGCCGCGCGGAGATCTGCGCTTGCGCAGCGGCGCCTGGCGCCTCGCCGAAGGCCGCGCGAAGCGAGTGTCCTTGGCGGGGAGCTTCGTTCGCGTGCGCGGCCGTCCAGCGGTGGAAGGCCTCCACGCTCCAAGGCTGCGAGAGGCGCGCGGTCCCTCGCCCGCGCTTGGCGCCTTTCGCCATGCGCGCGCGCAGACGCGCCGCCTCGCTGCGGCCGCGCGGAGCCGCGTCGCCGGCGGCGGGAACGGAAGGAGAGGGAAGCATGGGCACCGTGAAGTAGTCAGGGTTCTGCTCGAGGAACGAGCCGGCGGGCCCTTCGTACAAGAGGCGGCCGCCCTGTCTTCCACCGCCCGGGCCGAGCACGATCAGATGATCGGCGCCCGCGATCACATCCGGATCGTGCTCGACGACCACCACCGTGTTTCCCATCTCCGCCAAACGCCGCATCACTCCCAACATCCGCGCGGTGTCCACGGGATGCAGCCCGACGGTCGGTTCGTCGAGAATGAAGAGCGTTTCGGTCAGGGTGTTCCCGAGCGCGGCCGCGAGACGAATGCGCTGCGTCTCTCCGCCGCTCAAGGTCCGCCCCGTGCGCGCGAGCGTGAGGTATCCGACGCCGATGTCCTCCAGGCAACCCAGACGCGCGCGCACGCTTTCGAGAACGGGACGCACGCGCTCGGCGGTCTGCTTCGGCAGCGCGAGCCGGGCGAGAAAATCGCGCGCCTCGCGGATCGGCATCTCGTGCAAGGCGTGAATGTTCTTCCCCGCCAGCGTGGCGGCGAGCCCGGCCGGCTGCAGGCGTGAGCCTTGGCAGACGGGGCATTCGACATAGCCGCGAAAGCGCGCCAGGAAGATGCGCACATGCATCTTGTAGCGCTTGCGCTCGAGCATGGCGAAGTAGCCGTTGACGCCCGGATAGCGGCCGTGCCCGACGAAGATCCAGTCTTTCTGCTCGGGGGCAAGTCCGACGACGGGGAGGTCGGTCGGAATGCCTTGGGCCTGCGCTTCCTTCAACATGCGCCGATACCAATTGCGCGCCGAGGGAACGCTGAAGGGCGCGATCGCGTCGTTGCGCAAATTCCGGCGCGCATCCGGGATCACCTTGTCGCGGTCGATCGTGATCACGCGGCCGAATCCCTGGCAAGTGGGGCACGCGCCGAGCGGGCTGTTCCAGGAAAAGAGCGCCGGCGTCGGTTCGGGCGCGGGGGTCGCGCACACCGTGCAAGTGAGCCCGCCGCGCAACACGCGGGGAGGAAGCGCGGCGGCGGCTTGCTTCGGCGCGCCCGCGGGCTCGAGCGCGTGAAGGACGCATGTTCCGTGGCCGTATTGCCAGGCGGTTTCGATCGCCTCCGCGATGCGCGCGCGGCGCGCCTTGCCGACGACCAGGCGGTCGATCGCGATCCCGATGCTCTTCGCCGCGCGCAACGAAGCGGCCGCCTCGGCGCGCGATTCATCCAAATCGACGAGCGCATCGTTCGCGAAGAACCGCGCGAATCCCTGCGCGTGCAGGCGTTCGATTTCCTGCGCGCTCGGCTTGGGAGCCAAGGGCGCGACGATGGCGAGGCGCGTTCCCGCTCCCCACGCATCCACGGCCGCGAGGGCCTCGTCGATGCCGGTGCGCGCGACCGGCTCTCCGCAGACCAGGCAATGCAGATCGCTTCCGTTGGCGAAGAGCAGGCGGAGGTAATCGCTCACTTCGGTCATGCTGCCGACGGTGGAGCGCGCATTCTTGACGCTGACGCGCTGCTTGAGCGCGATGGGAGGCTGGATGTACCCGATGTGCTCGGCATCGGGCCGGTCGAGGCGTTCCATGAACTGGCGCGCGTACGCGCTCAGGCATTCGACGAAGCGCCGCTGCCCTTCGGCGTAGAGGATGTCGAAGGCGAGCGTCGACTTGCCCGAACCGGAAACCCCCGTGATGGCGGTGACCTTCCCGAGGGGGATCGCGCAATCGACCTCCTGCAGGTTGTGCATCCTCGCGCCGCGGATCTCGGTCACGGTGGGACGAGGCGCGCGGGCGACGGGCGCGGCGGGACCCGGGAAGCGCGGCGCGCACCCGGGGCCGGCCGAGGCGCCGTCGGCCTCGCGACCCCGTCCGTCTTGATCCTGTGCGTCTCGCGTCACGGAGAGCCTGCGTCTTGGTTACCGGATGTTCCCATCCCAACCCATTCCCATCGCGGAGTTCGCCGTCCGCGCCCTCGTCGCACAGCCCGTGTCACCCACCTCGGGGCCGGGTAATCGATCACCGTACCACCGGGAAGCCTCGCCAACAATTGACCAATATCGAGGCAATAGGGGTGCATCCTTCTCGGAGAAAAGAACTTGCCGCCCAAGAACCCGAATCTTCGAGCCACAAGGGGAAGCGCGCTTTTCCCGATGAGAGGGCGCCAGTTGTTGCCGGACGCTTGAGAATTCCCATCAATCTGCCGATGTACCCAAACGGACCGTGAATTCTTCGACAGTGGTTGAATCGCCCAAGGAACGCGGCGGGTCGGACCACTTCTTGAAGCAGACACGGGACAGGAGGTCCCGATGACCGTGATTGCGCCGGCCTCTGGTGCCCAGACGACATTGCGGCTGTTCGAGCGCACTCAGCGCTTGTACGGCCGCATCGACGATCTTCCCGCCTTCCTCGATCTCGTCTGCGAGACGCTGGTCAAGATCGTGGAGGAAGTCGATCCCGAGCAGACGAAAGTGGCCCACCTGTGGGCCGCAGCCGGGCTCCTCGCCCGCGACACGCGGGAGAGCGCCTTTCGCCCGCTGCGCTTGAAAGGGCGTCCCGATCCCGGCGAGCTGCGCAGTTTCGTGCAACATGTCGGTCCGGGAAACATCGACGACCCGACCGGGCTCATGGGCTGGAGCGCGGCGCGGCGCGCGATCGCGCTGCGCTGCGGCGAAAACTGGTGGCTCGCCAAGCGCGACGAAGCGCGCGACGGGTGGGGAAGGCTCGAGTGCGCCGGGCGCGAGGACGCGGAGAGCATGCGTCGCGCCGCGATCGCCGCCTATCCTAGCGTGCAGGCGCAACTGGTCGTGCCCGTGCTCGATCCCGAAATGCGCGGCCAGGCGCGTCCGCGCCACGCCATCGGGATCCTCAGCGTGGAGAGCGACGCGGTCCTCAGCGAGCGCTTCTGCGATGTGATGATCGCCTTCGCAGGATCGATCGGACATCCCTTGATGGCCGCGCTGCGCATGCGCGATCACGACCGTCTCACGCGCAGGCTCTCGCTGCCGCCGTCGCGCGCCTTGCTGGCGCGGGCCCTGCTCGCCGCGACCTTGCCCTACCTGCCCCCGCCGGAACGCAGAGGGTGGGTGGCGTTGCGCGACTTCCGCGAACCGGACGCCTTTCGCGTGGAAGCGATCACGACCGCGGGCCTTTCCGAAGAAACGCATGCCGACTATCGCGCGGGCATGCTGGGATTCGCATCCGGCGAGGGCTTGTGGGGACAGGCTGCACGCGCGCGCCGCCCGCAGTACTTGCCCGACGCCCCCCGCCGCGCGCAAGGCGTGCACCGGCCCTTCTGGCGCGACAGCCACTGCGCCCTTTCGATTCCGCTCGTGACCGGAGACGGCAAGGAGTGCCTGGGAATCCTGCATCTGGAAAGCGCCGAGACGAGCTACGCCTTTTCGACTCAGGATCAGACCTACTTCCAGACCGCGGCCGCCATGGCCGCCGTCGCGATGCCCGCCATCCGCGAGCCGCGTCTGGAATACGCGGACGCGGTGCAGATACCCGCCCTCCTGCAACGCTTGCGCTGCGCGGAATTGCGCGACGTGCCCGACGACCAGATCGTGCGGGTGAACGCGATCTGCCGGGCGCTCGTGAAGCAGGGCTTCTCCTTCCCCAAAGCCGCGGCGCAAGCGCGTCTCAGCGTGCATGTGTTGCGCGAGTACACCTCGCGATCGCCGCGCGTGATCGATGTCGAGGCGCTGCGCACCCTCGGCGCCCGCCAGGAGGAAATGCTGCGCGTTGCATCGGGCGACGAGGCGTGGGAATCTGACGGCGTGTCGTGACGGTGACGATTCTAGACGTCCCGCGCCGGAGGAGATGTCCATGTACATGCCGGGTGCGCCCCCGACGCTGAGCGTCTGCGAGATCTACGCGAGCATTCTCGGCGAGTCGACCTACGCGGGTTGGCCGTGCGTCATCCTGCGCCTGGCGGGGTGCCCGCTGCGCTGCGCGTGGTGCGACACTCCCTATGCGCAGCAACGGGGCGAGGATGTTCCCCTGCCCGAAATCCTGAGCCGCGTCGCCGCCTTCGGGCCGCGCCTCGTGCTGCTCACCGGCGGCGAGCCACTCGCGCAACCAGGCTCGCGCTATCTCGTCTCGGAGCTCCTGCAAGCGGGCAATCAGGTGGTGATCGAAACCGGGGGAGGAGTGTCGATCCAAGGGGTCGATCCGCGCGCCTGCGTGGTGCTCGACATCAAATGCCCCGGCTCGGGAATGCAGGACCGGCAGGTGTGGGAGAATCTCGATTACATGAAGCCCGAGGACGAGCTCAAGTTCGTGATCGGATCGCGCTCGGATTACGAATGGGCGAAAGACTTCCTGCGCCACAGCGGCCTGGCCGAGCGCCAGGTGGTGCACTTTTCTCCGGTGACGGCGGCGGAGCAGGATGCCGCGGCGGCGCGCCCGGCGGCGGCTGCGACGGCGAGCGCGCGAGCGGACGAGCCGGAGGCCGCGCGTTCGCCGAAGGTGGCGGGCGTGGCTGCACGCGAGCTCGCGCAATGGATTCTCGAGGACCGTTTGCCCGTGCGCTTGAACATCCAGCTGCATGTGTGCATCTGGGGCCGGGGCAAGCGCGGAGTGTGAGAATGCAGAACGACGCAGACGAGCGCAGATCCGCGGCGCATCGACGGCCGAAGGGCATCGATCCCAGAGGGCGGGCGATCGTGCTCTTGAGCGGGGGCCTCGATTCCGCGACCGCTCTCGCGATCGCGGACGCGGAAGGATGGGAATGCCGCGCGCTCACCGTCCGCTATGGCCAACGGCATGCCCTCGAGATCGAGCGCGCGCGTGAGCTCGCCACCTCGCTGGGCGCCGTCGAACACCGCGTGATCGATCTCGATCTCGCCGGCTGGGGCGGCTCCTCGCTCACCGGAGATGCGCCGATCGGCGAGTGCCCGCCTTCCTCGCCGCAAGACGATCCAACCAACCGCATCCCTTCCACCTATGTGCCCGCGCGCAACACGATCCTTCTCGCGCTCGCGCTCGCCTGGGCCGAAGCCTGCGATGCGCAAGCGATCTTTCTCGGCGTGAGCGCGATCGATTACTCCGGCTATCCGGATTGCCGGCCCGCCTTCATCGACGCCTTTCAGCAACTCGCGCGGGTGGCCACGCGCGCGGGCCTCGCAGGCCGCGCCCCCACGATTCGAACGCCGCTGCTCAACAAGTCGAAGGCGGAGACGATTCGCTGGGGCATCGCGCTGGGCGTGGACTATGCGCTCACCTGGAGCTGCTACGACCCGCAACCGAATGCGCGCCCTTGCGGCCGCTGCGACAGTTGCCGGCTGCGCGCGAAAGGGTTTGCGGAAGCGGAAGTCCCCGATCCGCTGCTCGCGTGATCCGATCGTTCCAGGCAACTCGTCTCGGCATGCGCCCGGCACTGGCAACCCGGCTCGGATTCTGGCATCGTCTGCGATGCGAGCTTGCTGCGGACGCAAGGCCCGCGCGCAGCTTCGCTCGCGTTTCAGGGAGGGCTCGAGGGGGATGCCATACGAATTGACGAGGGCTTTCAGCTTCAGCGCCGCGCATTTTCTTCCCGAGGCGGGCGAAACGCATCGTTGCCGCGCCGCGCACGGTCACAATTTCGTGGTCGAGGTCACCGTGCGAGGAATGCCCGATCCGCGCACCGGCTGGGTGATGGATTTCGGCGACATCAAGGGGGAAGTGGAGCCGCTCGTGCGCGAGCTGGACCACCGGGTGCTGAACGATGTGCCCGGTCTCGAGAATCCCACTTCCGAGCGGCTCGCGCGCTGGTTCTGGGATCGACTGCACGCGGGGCTTCCCGGCCTGGCGCGCATCACGATCGCGGAAACGCCCGCGTCGCGGTGTTCCTACACCGGTGAGGAGTGAGCGCATGCCGAAGAAGACCAGCACACGGACGGTGCCCGCTGTGGGGAGGAGCGATCGCGATGCCGTCCGCGCACGCCGCGGCGGCGAGGCACGCGGCAATCGTCATGCGGCCTCGGCGCGCGAGACGCTGCTCGAATTCTCGATGACTCCGCTCGACAAAGGGCCATCGGTTTCCGCGTATGTCTCGCGCAGTCTCGACATCATCGATCGTTCCGGCGTTCCCTACCGGCTGAATCCCATGGGCACCGTGCTGGAAGGAACCTGGGAGGAAGTCTGGCGCGTGGTCGACGCCTGCTTCGAACGCATGCGCAGCGATTGCGAGCGCATCAGCGTGTCGATCAAGGTCGACTATCGCAGAGGACGCGAGGGCCGGCTCGAAAGCAAGATCGCCAGCGTGGAAAAGAAGGTGGGGCGGACGCTGCGCAAGTGAGCGCGGGGACAAGGAGGGCGCTCGCGTCGCGAACGCGCGATGCGATGCGAGGCCAACGCGCGATGCGAGCCGGGCAGATGCCGTGCAAGCCGGGCACGAGAAAGGCGGCCACTTTCGTGGCCGCCCCCAGCACCCGGGGACTCCCAGGCGCCTCACACGCTAACTGAATCGTTTTGCGGCGGAGGCGAACCCTGGCGCGACTCCCCTTGGCCAGCTCAACCGGAGGCCCGCGCGGACTTCGTGTCCAGGCCAATGAGGAGCGAGGAGAAGAATGGCGGGCGAAGCGACGAACACCTTCGACCGCGGATCGCCTCCGTGGCCCCTCTTACGCTTCGCCGTCGTCCGTGGCGGCGTACACCCGCATGCAATCCAGAAATCCGACGGGAATGATAGCAGAATTAATCCGAGATGTCCAGCGAAAAGCCCTGCTCAAACCAGGCCGGCGCGGGCGAGCGCGGCGTCGGACGAATGCCTTCCGAAGGGGCAATAACCGCGCAACACGCTGCCTGGATTGTGATTGATGCGGACAGACTCCGAATCTGCGACCCACAAGGGAAGGAGCCAGATACATGCAGACTCGACCCGATCGCGACCGCGTCTGGTATGCGACGGAAGCCCTGCTCGCCTCGATGTCGAGCGAGTCGGCTGCTCACCCGCGCGGAAGAGTGAATCTCGACTTGCACGATTGGGCCGATCCGTATCAGCGCATGCTGCACGCCATCCAGCCCGGCTCATATGTCCAGCCTCACCGTCATCGGGATCCGGGGAAGTCGGAGAGCTTCGTGGCCCTCACAGGGGAGATCGCGTTCTTCGTCTTCGCGGAAGACGGCGCCCTGTCGGATGCGCGGCGCATCGGACCGCGATGCGAATCGAAGCTCGTCGACATCCGTCCGGGAGTCTGGCACTCGCTGGCGGCCCTCGTTCCCGGCACGATTCTCTTCGAGGGAAAGAACGGGCCGTACAATCCGCGCACCGACAAGGAATTCGCGCCCTGGGCTCCGTCGGAAGGCGATCCCGCAGCGAAGGACTATCTCGCCGGACTCCTCAGACGCCTGCCCTGAGAGATCCGCGCACCGTTTCGCCGAGCAGCCGGAATTGACCGGCCGAGTTGTAGAGCTGAGCCGAGATTCGCAGAATGCGCATCGGCGGTTCCGGCCAGCGAAAGATCGGGACGACGATGCGGTGCCGCTCGAAGAGCTCTCGTTCCAAGGCGTCCTCTTGCGGAAGGATGTTCTTTTCGCTCGCGGAAGCAGGCATGCGCGCTGCGCCCCCCGGCAGAACGACGGCTGCCATCGAGCCGAGCATCTCTTCCGGGCAAGGAGGCTCGAGGCCGAGCAGGTCGCAGAGAATCCGCCGCCCTTCGCAAGCGAGCGAGTGATTGCGCGCGTAGATCTCCGGCCATCCTCCCGGCAGGAGCCCACCCAGAAAGCGCAGCGCCACCGGAACGCAGAGATACGGACTGAAATCCTGCGTGCCGACCCAGTCGAACTCGAGCCGGAAGCGGGTGCGATCGGTGCGCGGAGAATTCGCACCGTGGCTGGTAACGAGCGGGCGCAGCGTTGCGGCGCGATCGGCGCGCACCCACAGGAACCCCGCCCCTTTCGGCGCGCACAACCACTTGTGACAGTTGCCGCCGTAGAACGACGCCCCCAAGCGATCGAGATCGAGCGGCAGCATACCGGGCGCGTGGGCCCCGTCGATCATGACCGCGACGCCGCGCTCTTCGAGAGCGCCGGCCAGCCGCCCGACCGGTTGCACGATCGCCGTCGGGCTGGTGACATGGTCGAGAAGCGCGAAGCGCGTGCGCTGCGATTGGCGCGCCAGCACCGCCGCTTCGACCTCCTCCGGCGCGCCGACCGGAAAGGGCACGCGCGCGATCGCGATCCGCGCGCCGGTGCGCTCGGCGGTGACATCGAGCGCATTCCGGCAGGCGTTGTACTCGTGATCGGTGACCAGGATCTCGTCGCCCGGCTCGAAGGGAAACGCGCGCAGGACCGTGTTCACCGCCGTCGTGATGTTCGGAAGGAAGGCGAGCGTTGCAGGGTCGGCGCCGAGAAAGCGAGCGAGCTCCATGCGCGCTTCATCCAGAAGCGGTTCGAGCTCGCGTCCCAGAAACCCGACGGGATTGGCTTCCATGCGCCGCTGGAATTCGACTTGCGCATCGAGCACGGGGGAGGGGCAGGCGCCGAAGGAGCCGTGATTGAGATAGAGCAACTCGGGCGCGAGCTTCCAATGCCGGGCATGCACGGATGGCGTCATAGAGCGGTCCATGCGCGGGGAATTCTCGCCGCCCGAGCGCGGGTGATGTTCAGGCATGCAACGCCCGCTCTCCCTAGACCGCATCCGCGCGGGCGAGCTCGGCCAGGAGCTTCTGCGTGAACTCCCAGGTCTTGGCGACCGTGTCGATCTTCACCCGCTCCTCGGGCGAATGTGCGCCGGTGATGTCGGGCCCGTAGGAGAGAATGTCGAGCTGCGGATACTTTTCGGTGAAGAGACCGCACTCGAGGCCGGCGTGGATCGCCTGCACCTTGCCCGGATCGCCGAAGAGCCGCTCGTGAACGGCGCGCGCGCGCGCGAGGAGCGGCGAGGCGAGATTGGGCTTCCATCCCGGATACCCTTCGTTGTGCGTGACCTCGGCGCCGGCCAGATGCGCGGCCGCGTCCACCTGCGCGAGCAATTCGAGCAGCGCCGGCGCGACCGACGAGCGCGTCGCGCACACGATCCGGTATCCGTCTCCAAGATCCTCCAGCACTCCGACATTGTTGGAGGTCTCGACCAGAGTCGGAATGTCGACATTCATCGCGGCCACGCCCTGCGGAAGGGCCTGGATCAAGCGCAACATGCGCAGCGAGTCGGCGGCGGAGGCGAACGCGCTCGCGCCCGCCTCGCTGACGGCCACCGTCAAGCCGTCGTCGATGCCTTCGAGCTGGCGGCGAACCTTCGCGATCTCCGCCTCGATGACGCCGCGCAGCGCAGCCGCGCGCTTGGGCTCGATGGCCGCTTGCGCGCGCGCCTCGCGCGGCAAGGCATTGCGCTTGCTTCCGCCCGAGGCCGCGCCGAGCAGCAGCGGTCCGACCGACGGGCTCTCGGCCGCGGCCAGCAGCAACCGGCCGAGAATCTTGATGCTGTTGCCGCGATTGCGATGGATGTCGGTTCCCGAATGCCCGCCGTGCAAGCCGCCGATCGCGATCTCGAAGGCGGCCAGCTCGGGACGGGCCATGCGCGGAATGCGCACGGTGATGTTGGTGTCGCGGCCGCCGGCGCACCCGACCGTGAAGATGCCGAGCTCTTCGGAGTCGAGATTCAGCATGAAGCGCGCCTTCAGGAAGCCCGCTTCAATCGCGAGCGCGCCGCTCAGGCCGGTCTCCTCGTCCACGGTGAAGAGCAATTCCAGCGGGCCGTGACGGGTCTCGGTGTCGTCGAGGAGCGCGAGGGCGGCCGCGAGCCCGATGCCGTTGTCGGCGCCCAAGGTGGTGCCTTGCGCGCGCACGAATTCTCCCTCCACGACCGGCCGGATGGGATCGCGCGCGAAGTCGTGGACCACATCGCTGTTCTTCTCGCACACCATGTCCACATGGCTCTGCAGCGCGATGGTGGGAGAGCTTTCGCAACCCGGCGAGGCGGGCACGCGGATGAGAATGTTGCCCGCCCGGTCACGGACCGGCTCGATGCCGTGCGCGCGGGCGACGCCTTCGAGCCAGGCGAGCGCGGCCGCCTCCTGCTTCGAGCAGCGGGGGATCGCGGAAAGCTCGAGGAAGTACTTCCAGAGGGCGCGGGGTTCCAATTGGGAGACGCTGCTCATGATGGGCCTTCCTTCCATGTCGTCCTGTCGGCGTCGGACCGAATGCCTTGGAGAGCGATGACGGCCCGGCGGTTCGAGGCCGGGCGAAAGACGATATCGAAGGCGCGAGGGCCGGGCAAGGGTTGTGTGCCGATTCCCGGGGATGCCGGGCCATAACTCGTTGCGGCATCAAGGACTGAGAGGACATTGCGCGAGGGTTTGACATTCCCCGGCAACTCCCGGCGCAATTTCCGGAATGGCAAGGAGTTCGAATGGGTCCCATCCCGAATCTTCGAGCCACAACAGAAGGGTTGCATCGCCCCCCGGGCCCCCGCTACGGTCGCTTGGCCGGGTCCGCGCCCGACGACGGCATCGCCCCGCGGGACTCGTTCCGGCCGGAAAGCGTCTCGTGCCCATAACCCCCGATCGCGAGGAATGAACATGTCGACTTCCGCTCCGCATTCGACCGGCTCCCGGATTCCCGACCGCGACTTCGCTCGCGCGCTCGAGGTCGGCCGTCCGCCCAATGTGCGCGCCCTGTTCCCGCACTCGCGCGCGCTGATCGTGAGCGGGCAGGCGATCGACCGCGCGCAGCTGGCCAAAGGCCAGGCGATGGCGATCGCGGCCAACGGGCGCAGCCACATCGTCATTCGCGGCGCATTGCGCGCGGCGCAGCGGGCGAATGCGGCCATCATCATCGAGATCGCGAAGTCCGAGGGCGGCACGAGCGGGTATTGCGCGGTCAATCTCTGGAACATCGCCCGCCAGGTGGATGCGGTCTGCAACGAGCTCGGGATCACGATTCCCGTCGCCGTGCACGCGGACCACTTCGGATTGAAGAACGCCGCCGATGTCGAGCGCGCGCGCACGGAGATTCCCTCGCTGTTCGACGCGGGGATCACCTCGATTGCGATCGACGCCTCGCACATGCCCGACGAAGAGAACCTGCTCGCCAATCTCGCCTTGCATGCGCTCATCCCAAGCTGGGCGGGCCTCGAGACGGAAGTGGGAGAGATCAAGGGCAAGGAAGGGCTCTCGACCAAGGAAGAGGCGCTCTTCTTGATTCGCGGATTGAATGCGCATGGGATCTTCCCCGACTGGATCGCGCTCAACAACGGCACCACCCATGGCATCGAGGAGAGCGACGCGGGCATCCAGGTGGAATTGACCGCCGGGATCCACGCAGCGCTCGAGCCCTTCGGCGTCTCGGGCGCTCAGCACGGCACCTCGGGCAACAGCTCCGAACGGCTGCGCCGCATCGCGCGCGAGACGCGCACCACGAAGGCGAATGTGGCCACCGCGCTGCAGATGATTTCGTGGGGCGTGGAAGTGAACGACTACGGGAATGCGATCCTCGACGCGAACGGAGAGTTCAAGAAGCTTTCCGACCGGGGAGTGACCGACGCCCTGTGGGCGGAGATGATCGCCTTCGCGCGCGAGAAGGGGTGGAAGAAGGGCGATTACAAGAAGCTCAATCTGCCATTTGAAAACAAGATCCTCGCGCAGCCGCGCGAAATTCGGGAACGCATGAGCCAGGGAGTGGAGCAGTTCGTGTACGGGCTGTTGACCGAGGTCTTCAACGCCACCGACACGGCTCCTCTGGCGGTCGAGGCGATTCTGCGCGCGGGCTCGCCCGAGATGCCGCCCAAGGCCCGGCAGACCGAGAAGGCGTCCGACTGGACGGAAGCGCGCATCCGTGAGCGGGCCCTCCGCCTGCACGGCAAGAAAGGGCCCGCGGGCGAGTTCGACGATTGAGCCCGTTGCGTCATCGTCGCGCATCCCGTGCCGGGCGGCCGAGGCGCAAGCCGCGCTTCCTGACCCGGTTCTCGAGCCGCGTCCGGCGGACGGTTCGCCGCGTGGCGCTCCTCATCGCGGCGATTCTCGTCGTGGTGTTCGTCGCCGCGCCCGCCGCGACCTTGCTGGCGCTTCGCTGGCTGCCGCCTCCCACGACCGCATTCATGGTGCAGAAGCGGATCGCCGCCTGGTGGGCGGACGAGCGCGATCCGTTTCGATACCGCTGGGTCGCGTGGGAGCGCATCTCACCGCACGCGCGGCTGGCCGCGGTTGCCGCGGAAGACCAGAACTTTCCGCGTCATCATGGCTTCGACATGCAGGCGATCGAGAAGGCTTGGGAAGCGCACGAGCGCGGGGGAAAGCTGCGCGGCGCGAGCACGATCACCCAACAAGTGGCGAAGAACCTCTTCCTCACGCCGCACCGCACCTTCGCGCGCAAAGGCCTGGAAGCGTGGTTCACGGTGTTGATCGAATGGCTGTGGCCCAAGCGCCGCATTCTGGAGATCTATCTCAACATCGCGGAATTCGGGCCGGGCGTTTTCGGCATTCGCGAGGCGAGCGCGCGCTATTTCGAGAAGCCGCCCGATCGCTTGACGGAACACGAGGCGGCGATTCTCGCCGCCGTCTTGCCCAATCCCCTTCGCCTGCACGCCGACCGCCCTTCCGCCTATGTGCTGCGCCGCGCGAATTGGATCGAGGGACAGATGCGCCAGCTGGGGCGCGACTATCTGGCGAGGCTGTGAATCGCCGGCGTTCGCATGGCCGCCGCCGAATCGCTCACCGCGGGAGCGGGCGCGAGGCGCCTTCGGAGCCGGCGTGGGTGATGGGGCGGAAGATGCACCATTGATCGGCCGCCATTTCCAGATGCGTGGCGAGCTGCCGGGCGAGTTGAGCGGTCAGCCGGCGGGCCTCGCTTCCGCGTGCGCCGGCATCGACACGCAAGCGCGCATGCGCGCGCGCATCCGCAGGCGTCCGCTCATCCACATGCGCGCTTTCGTCCACATGCGCGCCCTCGTCCGCACGCGCGTACAGCGGAGCGCCGATGCGCACTTCCTGCCGGAGGAAGCCCGTGCGCCGGGCGAAGATCGGGACGATCGGACAGCCGGTCAACATCGCGAGACGCGCGGGGCCGGCCGGGAAGGCGCAATCCATTCCGAGAAACGGCACGACGATTCCCCGGCGAAACGAGCTGCCATCGAAGGGCAGGCCGACGATTTCTCCCTGAGCGAGCGTCTCGACCAGCGCGCGCATTCCCTTCTCCGTGGATGTGGAGAGCACTCCCTGGCGCGCCTTGCGTGCCTTGACCGCGCGCGAGAGCGCTCCGTGAAACTGGATTCCGGCGGGGGAGAGAATTCGCCGTCCGTGGCGCCAACCGATGGCGCGCAAGTGTTCCCAGTTTCCCGTGTGGGCCGTCGCCAGAATGAAGCCCTTGCGCGCATCGCGCAGAAACGCGAGATGCTCCTCTCCCGTGATCGTCCATCCGGAGGAGATCTCTTCCGGTGGCATCTCGAGCCCGCAGAAGAACTCGACGACGAAGAGCGCCCACGAGCGAAAGACGGAGCGCACGACCGATTCTTCGACGCGATCGCCGGGAGTGCTGCCGCGGCTCGCTTTCAGCAACGCGAGATTGCCGCGCACGGCGCGCGCTTCGCGGGGGCGCAGCCGCAAGCGCAGCGTCCCCAGCAGGGCCGCGATCCGTTCCGCCTCGCGCCGCGGCGCGAGGACGGCCAGGCCGTTCAACGCGCGGATCACGATGGAAGCGCAGGCGTCGGAGAATAGGTCACCATCTTCGAGGGTGGTCAAACGAGTAGCCAAAGGCTCACCGCCATCACCACCATGCCCGCCATCGTCGCGAGAATGGTGAGGTGCTCGTGTCCGAATTCCTTGGAGGCCGGAACCAACTCGTCCAGCGAGATGAAGACCATCAGTCCGCCCACGCCGGCGAGAACATAGGCCAGGAGGGACGGGGTGAGAATGGGAAGCAGGACGAGCGCGCCGACCGCCGCTCCGACCGGCTCGGCGATTCCCGAGAGAAACGAATAGAAGAAGGCGCGCTTGCGGTTGCCGGTGCAGGCGTAGATGGGAGTGGAAACCGCGAGACCTTCGGGAATGTTGTGCACGGCGATCGCCACCGTCATCGCGACGCCCAGTCGGATGTCCTGCAGCGCGCCGACGAAGGTGGCCATGCCTTCCGGGAAATTGTGGATCCCGATGCCGAGGAGCAGGAGCATGCTCGTCCGGCGCAGGCGAAATCCGGGGTCTTTCTTGCAGGGCATTTCGCCGTTCTTGCTCTCCGCCGCGTAGACATGCGGGACCAGCACATCGATGCCGAACATCACGAGCATTCCGGTGAAGAAGGCCGCGTGGGCGGGCATGAAGCCGATGATCGTCACCGCATTGCCGAGCAACTCGACGAAGGAGATGAGCAGCATGATCCCCGCCGCGAATCCCAGGCTGGCCGCCATGAAGCGGGAACCGGGGCGCACGAGGATGCCGAGCAAGCTGCCGAATCCGGTCGACAGGCCCGCGATCGCGGTGAGCAGGAGAGCGATTCCATAGTTGCCCGACATCTCTTGGATCTCCGCCTCAGCTTTCGTCGTTCGGCTCGCCGTGCGACAGCGTGGAAGCTTCGATCCAGGCGAGATATTCCGGCCATCCGCCTTCGATCGGAAGGGCGACGATCTCCGGCACCTCATAGCTATGAAGCGCGCGGATGCGCGCCGCCGCGCGAGCGTACAAGCGTTCGCGGGTCTTGAAGACCACGATCCATTCCTGCTCGCGCGCCACCTCTCCTTTCCAGCGATACACGGATGCGATGGGATGGATGTGCGCGCAAGCGGCGAGCCGCTCGCTTATAAGCGCCGAGGCGATCTCGTGCGCGGCCTGCTCGGAAGGCAGAGTGGTCTGAATGACGATGGTGGATGCGGTCACCAGGGCCCCCTCTCGGTTTGGCAGGGAGCTGCCGGGCGACTCCCTGCGGAGCGCTATCGTTTCGCAAACCGGCTCTCAGTGCAAGATCGCGATCACGCGCTGCGGCCATGCCAGACGAGCCGTTGGGGGAGGCGCGGGAATCGGCCGGTCCCGGCCGAATAACGGCTTGAGACCCCTCGAACCTGGAGGCAGACTGAGGTCGCGATCGTTTATCGGCCAAGGATGTTGGTTTGGAGGCGCTGCCCGGCGAGCCGCCACCATCGTGAACGGCTTGCCCGCAGCTTTGCGGAGGGATGATCCATGGACCGAACGCGTCTTCCGTGGTGGGGGCTTGCTGCTTTCCTCGCTTTCCTCTTCCTGGCTCCGGTTGCGTCGGGCGAGACGTACCTGAATGCGACCTTCGATGACAAGGCGATCGATCAGCCGATCGGGGTTGGGGGGCCCGAGGCGGGGGAGCCGGTGTACGTGGATCCAGCTCTTCAGGCGATCGTTCGTTCCAGTCCTTTTGGGACCCGCTGCCTCGAGATTCACAACACCGATCCGACGCAACACAGCTGGCTGGGTTTTGAGATGGAAAAGGAGGTTTCCAGCGGCCTGGTCGTCGTGATCATGGACGTCTGGTTCTATCGCATCGGGCCGGGCGATGAGTTCTGGCTCTACTTGTACGACGACACTTGGGTCAACAGATTTCTGGGATTGATATTCGATGAAACAGGCTGCATCTGTGGGTCGACCAAGGGCGAAGAATTGGGGGTATTGGGTTCCTTCTCCGTTGGACGCCCATATCCGATCATGGTGGTGCTCGACATGGACGCGGAGACGCTGTCGATCTGGCTCGACGGAGTTCCGGCGCTCATGGACCATCCTCACGGCGCTGATGCCGCAGCCCGCATGCAAAAGGTCCGATGGGCGGGGCGGATGAATGCCGCGCCCGACAGCCGCATGTCGATCGACCAGATCCGGGTGATCAGCGACCTCGTGCCTGCGCCGGCGGAATCGATGACCTGGGGACGGATCCGCGCGCTCTACCGGTAAGATGATTCCGGCGTCGTAAGGTTGCTATGTCAGCGCGAAATCGACCGATTCTCGCGATCGGTCGCGCCGGGTGCCGGCTCGCTTTGCCTCGCTCCCGGTAGGCGCGCGAGCATCCACTCCTCGAGCGGCTCGCGGTACCTCCAATACAAACCGGCGAAGCCGAGGCCGCCGATTCCCAGAATCACCCAGCCCGCCAGGGGAAAGCGCTCGACATTCGCGCCCAGCCACGCGGAGATGAAGTGGCCCGGGAAGCGCGCCAATACGATCACGGCCAGCATCGGCAGAAGCGGAAGCGCGCTCAATCCGATGGCGAAGCAGGCGATGTCATCAGGCATGAAGGGCAGCATGAAGAGCACGAAGAAGAAGAGCGGACCGCGCCGGGCGGCCCAGGTGTCGATGCGTGGGAGGGCTTGTTGGGGAACGAGGCGCACCACCAGCGGGCGTCCGAATGCGCGCGAGAGGAGGAGCACCAATCCGCTTCCCGCTCCCACGCCGATCACGGTGTAGAGCGTTCCCATCCAAGGACCGAAGAGAGAGCCGCTGACGACCGCGAGGATGTGTCCGGGAATGGGCGCGACGAGAACCTGAGCCGCCTGCAGCAGCATGAAGACCAGCGGTCCCCAGGCGCCGAAATCCTCGATCAGGCGGCGGAGCGCTTCTTTGTCGGTGATCAAGCGAAAGAGGCTGGGCCCCCATACGGCGATCGCGGCGCCGAGCGCGCAGATGGCGACGATCGCCGCCGGCCGAAGCCACGCCCGCCACGACCGCCATCTCTTCGCTTCCATCGCTGACATGCAGGACCTGTTCGTGGAGGCCGCCATCCGCGCCGGCCGCGAATGGAGACGGCTCCGACGCGCCCGGAATCCTCGTCCGTTCGAGGGGACGATAGCGGGGGAAGGCGGCGCGCAAAAGTGCGAAGCGAGGCGCGCGCGGGTGATTCTGCCGGCATCGGCGGGATGCGCCTCCGCGGCGTTGCCGGGAAGGCGAGCGCCGCCCTTCTGTCACCAGAACCAGACGCGATAGCGGATCGCCCCCCTCCCTGCGCGACGCTCTGCATAGCGGAACCGGCCATGCGCGCGGCATGCGCACGGTGGAGGCAGGCGCCGCATCGTGGTACTCTGTTCACCCGCGATTCGCAGGGGTGTCGAGCGCGTTGAGGAATTGGAGATGGCACGGGAAAGAAAGATCATCCCGAAGGGCGGCCAAGGAGGCCTTTTCCGCCGAAGAGCAGCTGCGCTGTGCGCGAGCGCTTGCTTGTTTCTCGCGGCGGCCTCCTTCGCGATTCCTTCGAGGAGCTTGGCGGATGAGCCGAGCGCCGCCGGAGATTCGCTTCCAAGCACGCCGGCCGCCGGTCGCGATTCCCTTGCTCAGCCTGTTTCCAGGCATGAAGCCGTCGCTGAATCGACCCTCCACGAAGTCTTGCCCGATGGCGAGCCGATGCCGGCGCAAGAAAGCGACCGAACCCTCGCCGAGGAAGGCTGGGTGATGGATTCCCTGCGGGTGGAGGGCATCGATCGCCCCGGCGTGCGGCGCGCGAATGCCACCGCCCGCGTTCGTCTTCCCGCGGATATCGTCTGGGAAGTGATCATCGGCGAGAAGCGCTCGGAGAAATGGCCCAGCGTGGGAGAATCGGTTCAGGAATACGCGCGCGGCGACACGATCATCACCCGCTATCGCATCGGCGTTCCGGTCTTCAAGGACCGCAAGTATCGCATGCGCTTCGTTCGCGACCGCCGCGCGGGCATGCTGCGCTTCGAGCTCGTCCCCGGCTACGGCAATGTCGACGAAGCGCGCGGCTTCTGGGAGGTGATCCCGCTCGGCGAGTCGCTCACGCAAATCGTCTACCAGCTCGACACCGACCCGGGCATGAGCTACATCCCCGGCTTCCTCGTCAGCTGGGCGACCAAACGGCAGATCCCGCGCATCTTCGGGCACATCTACGAAGAGGGCAGCCGCTTCCTGGAAGCGGGCAAGGACGCGCGCTAGCTCACCTCGTCCGCATGAGGGTCGCGCGCTCGATCCCGAGCGTTTCGAGCGTGGGCGCGATCTCGCGCAGGAATCTGCGGCCGTCGCCGAAGTAGCCGGCCGAGGAGCGCACCTCGGGCGCGCGCTCCTGCCAGAACGCGCGGAAGCGCAACATCAATAGCTCGCGCAGGTACTTCGCCGTCATCGACGCGAAGGCCGCCGGCAGATGCGCGCGCTCGCTCTCCACCTGCATCGTGATCCGCATGCGCTTGCCTTCCCCGATCACTTCGTAGGCGCTCGTGCGAACCTCTCCCTTCACGAGCCGCAATTGCGTCCAGGGAAAGAGCGCGGCCAGAAGATCGAGGTAGTTCTGCCGGCCGCCCTGGCGGTCGACGATCACTTGCACATCGTGCTCGCCGTAGCGCTCCCAGATGTCGCGCAGGTGCCCGGCCACGAAGCGCCAGGAACAGGCCGCCTTCGAACAGTCGTCTTGAACGAGGCGATTGAAGCGATCTTCGAAGACCACCGCCGCGCGCAGATCGGCCAGGCGCAGGCCGCCCTTCTCCCAGGCGCGCGACAAGCGGCCGGCGCAGCGTTCGAGCTCGGCCGGCTCGGCGCCCGCCGGCAGCGCGGGACCGCCGTGCGCCGCGCGATACCAATCGAGAGTGATCTCGCGCGACGCGTCGTCGTATCCGAGCATTCCGAGGATTTCGTCGACCGAGGCGGGATGCCGGCCGGCGGCGTGAAGAAAGCTCAACACCCCGCGTTCGAGATGGCGCAGGCCCATGGGTGCGGAGTAGAGCAGCTTGGAATCGTTGACCGCGATGCGATGCTGCTTGTCGCCCGCGCGGCGGCAAACGGCCCCTCGCATCGTCATCCACAGCGAGGGCAAGCACTCGGGCGCGTCTCCCTCGATCGTGAAGACGCTGCGCGCGACGACGAGCGGACCGAGAATGGGCCCGTAGCCCGCCTCATCGATGCCCGCGTAGACCCACATCCCTCATCCATTCCCCGAGATCATCGCACGCGCACCCGCGATGGCTCTGTTGCATTCGTCGAGCGACGGCTCGTTCACCGGCGGCCCGTGATGGATCGCCTGGCTTTCTCTCCGATGGTGCCTTCCCATCCCGCGCCTTGGCAAGCGATCTCCGCGTCGCGTTCCGGAGACGCGCGCGCGTCGCGCAGGGCGGCCGGGTTTCCCGATCGGGAACGCACCGATCCCGCGTGGCCACGATCCATCGCCTCGAGATTCCCTGAGGCCGCTTTCAGCGCGCGATTCCGCTTCCCCCGGGGGAGGATGCCTTGGATGTGCACGACATCGTCAGCGGATGCCTGAACCTCAGGCTTCGCAAGGTCTGAGCGCGGCGGTCGCGCCGCCGGTCATCGATCAGGCCGCGATGCACGGCCGCGCCTTGACGCCGCGCCTGCAAAGTCGCTATCGTCGTTCGCACCTATGCTGTCGTCGTTCACGCCCCGGGAAATCCGCATCGGCAACCGCCCAGGAAGGGCGATTCTCTCCGAGAAGGAGGGAATCGGCCGCGGTTGGTTTTCGCGGGAACGGATGCGCGCGGGGAGCCGGCGCGTGCTGGTCCTCCTGCTCTTCGGCGCCTTCGCTCTCGCTTCGGTCTTTTCTCCCAGCCGCGCGTGCACCATCGGGGTCGCATCCGGCGCGGCGACCGCGGATGGCCGCCCGCTGCTGTGGAAGACGCGCGACCTCGAGGAGCAGATCTCGAACGCGGTCGTCTACGACTCCTCGAGCGCGCTCCCGTATCTTGCCGTCGTCAATTCCGCCGAGCGCGAGACCGCCTGGATGGGCGTCAATCAGGCGGGCTTCGCGATCGTCAATTCCTACACCTATCCGGCCTACGACCGAAAGGCCGACCTGGGAAACGGCGAACTCATCACACGCGCGCTCGGCTCCTGCGCCGATCTCGATGAATTCTTCGCCTTGCTCGACAGCACGAATGCGACCGGCCGCTCCACGCTCGGCAATTTCGGCGTGATCGACCGGCGCGGCGCGGCCGCGATGTTCGAGGTCTGGCCGGACGGCTACGCCCGCTACGATCCTTCTCCGGAAAACGCAGGCTTCGTCGTGCGCACGAACTTCTCGTTTGCGACCGGCGGCTCGCAAGGGCGCGAGCGCTACGACCGCAGCGTGCAATTGATCTCCGCGATGGTGGCCGCAGGACGCCTCGATGTGCGCGGGATCTTGCGCAGCCAGATGCGCGACTTCTCCGACGCATCCGCGCAAGGGTTCGCGATTCCGTACGACGGGCGCGAGCGCGCCGCCTGGCCGCACGGGTACATCGATTGCGGGCGAAGCATCTGCCGCTCGTCTTCGGTATCCGCGGTCGTCATTCAAGGCGTGATGCCGGATGAACCCGCCGCGCTCACCACGATGTGGACGCTGCTCGGCAATCCGATCGCCGCCTGCGCCGTGCCGTACTGGCCGGTCGGCCCGGCTCCCGCCGCGGCTCACGTGGGTACGCGTGCGCCGCTCTGGCTGGAGGCGGCCCGTCTGCGTGCGGCGATGATACACGAGAGCGGGAGCACGACCCTGGCCGACAGCTATCAATTGCTCGACGGTTCGGGAGGAGGCTATTGGACTGCGCTCTTCGAGACCGAGGATGCGATCCTGCAAGCGGGCGAGAGTGCGCTCGCGAGCTGGCGCGGCGAGGCACGCGAGGCGCAGAGCCCGGGCGCCGGCGCCGCGTCGGTCACGGGCGCCCCTGATCCCGCGCGCCTGCCTGCCTGGAACGCTTCCGACATGCTCGCTCTCGAAGAGCGCCTCGCGATGCAAGCCTACGATTTCCTGCACGGAGTTCAGATCGAACGCGCGCCGGTCGCCGCGTGGACGCTCGATCGCAGCGAGGGTTGCGCGCCTCTCGCGCTCGCGTTTCAGGATGCGAGCCTGCACGGGCCGAACCGCTGGGAGTGGGACTTCGACGCCGACGGCATCGTCGACAGCCGGGAGCGCGATCCGCACTGGGCCTTTCCCCAGGCGGGGCGCTACTCGGTGCGGCTCACGGCGCGCAATTCCTGGGGCGAGAGTGTGCGCGAGGAACGCGACCTCGTGCTCGCTTCGGATTGGCCGTCCCCTCCCGCCGATTGTCGCGCGAGCCGCGACCGGCCCGCCGCGGTGATCGTTACCTGGCGCGACGACAACGAAGATGCGTCGGCCTTCGTCATCTTTCGCGACGGCGCCCGCTTCGCGCTCGCCGACTCGAATGCGACCAGCTTCGAGGATGCCCGCGTGAAACCGGGTAGTGAGCACGAGTACCGCGTGGCGGCGCGCAACGCGTGCGGCGAGAGCGCGCCGTCGGAGGCGGCTCTCGGCCTGCGGCCCGCTGCTCTCGTGGTGCAAGGATCAGCGCCTCATCGCGAGAGCGTGACCTTGCGGTACGCGCTGCCCTCCGGCCGGCGCTTCACGCTCGACATCTTCGATGCGACCGGACGGCGGGTCGTGTGCCTGGCCGAAGGCTTCGGCAGCGGGGAAGGCGTCGAGATCGTGTGGGACGGCCGCGACGCGCGCCGCCGCAGCGCTCCCTCGGGCATCTACTGGCTTGCGCTCGAGGCCGGACCGTCATCCGCGATCGCACGGATCGCGCTCGTGCGCTGAGGCGCGTGTCCGGGCTCTCGTCGCTCTCGCGGCCGCCGGCCTTGACGCTCCGCACGCCCGCGGATACTCTCGCGCTTCTCGCATTCATGAGGGCATGCGGCGCATGGCGGATCCCATTCCCATCGGCTTTCTCGTATCGACGCTCGTGACCGGCGGCGCCGAGCGCCAGCTGCAACACCTGATTCTGCACCTGGACCGCGCGCGATTCGCGCCGCGGCTCTTCTTCCTGCGCGAGCCCGGGCCGCTCGGCGAGGAGCTCATCTCCGGCGGATTGCCCTACGACGCGCAACTCGCGCCCGGCAAGCCTCCCGCGCCGTGGGCGCCGCTCTCCCTCGCCCGGCTTCTGCGCGCGCGCGGCATTCGGCTGCTCTACTGCCTCGATCACACCAATGGTGTGGTCGTGGGCACGCTGGCCGCGCGTCTCGCGGGACACATCCCGGTGCTCGTCGCCGTGCACACGACCGGACAATGGGGGAAGGAGAGCATCCCGCGCCCGATGCGCTGGGTCGCGGGCGGGATCCATCGCTTTCTCTCGATCGCCGAGACCCAACGAGAGTATCTCGTTCAACAGGAAGGCATCGATCCGCGCAAGATCGTCGTCATTCGAAACGGAATTCCCGTTCTCGATCCCGCGCGCCTGCCGTCCAAAGAGGAGGCGCGCGCGACGCTCGGGATCGCGCCGGAACGCGCTCCGGTGATCGGCATTCTCGCCATGCTGCGGCCGGAGAAAGGCCACGAGCATTTTCTCCACGCGGCGGCCATGGTGCTGCGCGAATTTCCGCAGGCGCTGTTCTTGAGCATGGGAGATGGCATCCGGCGGGCGGAGCTCGAGTCGCTGTCGCGGTCCCTGGGCTTGACCGAAGCGGTGCGCTTTCTCGGGCTGCGCCAGGATGTCGCGCGCATTCTTCCCGTGCTCGATCTCTCCGTGCTCGCCTCCTATCCGCGCGTGGAAACGCTGCCGCTTTCGCAAATGGAGGCGATGGCGCTCGAGATTCCCGTGGTCGCGACGCGCGTGGGCGCCTTGCACGAGCTCGTGCGCGACGGCGTCGACGGGCAACTCGTGCCGCCCGCCGATCCCGCCGCTCTCGCCCGCGCGATGATCGAGTACTCGTCCGATGAGACGAAACGGCGCGCGGCCGGCAAAGCCGCGCGCCAACGGATTCTCGAGTGCTTCTCGATCGAGCGCGTGGTCGCGGAGACCCAAGCGGTCATCCTGCAATCGTTGCAGGGTTGAGCCATCCGCCTACGAGGACGACACCTCAGGATCTTGAGGCGGATGTCTTCGCCCGTTTCTTGGGCGAGTCGGCCGGCGTGCGCGCGCGCGGCGCCGCGCTCGCCGTGCGGCTCGGGCGTCTTCTCGAAATGCCGCTTGCCGCGGTACGAGGCGAGAGGTTCCTTGCTCGGCTTCATCGCATCGCTCCCACTGCCTGGGTTCGTCACCGGTTCTCGGCCGCCGGCTCTGCAAAGCCGGAGTACCCTCGGCCTGAGCTCGTGCAGGGAATCCACTGGGGAAGCCCCGCGTGGGCCGGTCGCGGATCATGCCGCTTCCCGGTCGATTCCGCCCTCCGGCCTGAAACCGGGCGCGGGCTTCGGGGACCTTTTGAAAAGCCGCCCGGGTTTTTCCCTTGTGCCTGGCCTGCGATGCCGTTACCAGTCGTGCTCGCGCGTTTTCTCGTCGGCGGCGCGGCCGGTCGTCTCCCGCGAATGCAAGGAGGTTCCATGCGCATTCCGCCGTTTCCCGCCGTCCGGGCTTTCCACGCCGGAAGCCTCGTCGCTCTTAGCGCGTGTCTGTTGGGCGCGGCGCTGATCCTCTCGATGCCGTCCGGGTGCGCCACGGTCGGTCGCGATTTCCCCGTCAACCAGGTGGACCACATTCGCCTGAACGAAACCACCCAGGACGAGATCCTGCGGATGTTCGGCGAGCCGTGGCGGGTCGGCATCGAGGACGGCCGCCGCACCTGGACCTACGGCAAATATCGCTACCGGCTCTTCGGGCAGGCGAGCACGCAGGATCTGGTGCTGCGCTTCGACGACCAGGGCAGGGTCGCTTCCTACACCTTCAACACTACCGAGCACGGCCAGGAATCCGCCGGGAACAAGTAGCGCTTCGAGGCAAAGATGTGCGGAGTATTCGGGGCCTTCGGGCATCCCAACGGCAAGCAGATCACGAAGACGGGCATCTGGGCCGAGCAGCACCGCGGGCAGGATGCCTGCGGTCTCGCGTGCCTGCAGATCACCGGGCCCGGCCGGGGACTGGTGGAAGTCGAGAAGGGCAGAGGCAAGATCCGCGAGGTCTTCCAGGGCGCGGAATTCGACGATCTCCACGGCGATGCCTGGATCGCTCATGTGCGGTACGCAACCCAGGGCGTGCCTTCGCGGCGAAACGCGCAGCCGCACTACGCGCAAAGCATTCACGGCAAGATCGCGATCGTCTCGAACGGCGACGTCGTCAACATGTCGGAGCAGCGGCACTTCCTCGATCAGCACAACATCCGCACCTACACCGAGAACGACGCCGAGCTCATCGCCGCCTCGATCAACTATCAGGTCACGCTCCGCAATCGGGATGTGATCGATGCGATCGGGCAGGTGATGGACCATGTGCACGGCGCCTTCTCCTCGCTCGTGCTGGCCGAATTCGACGACCGGCTCTTCGCCTTCCGCGATCCGCACGGCATCCGGCCGCTCTTCTTCGCGACGGTCGAGGATCAGACCGGACGTTACTATCTCTTCGCCTCCGAAACGGCCGCCTTCTCGGCTGCGATGCCTCTGTTCGGCCCGTCGGCGAAGATCGAGTCGCGCATGGTGGGCGCGGGCGAAGTGGTCGCGGTCGGTCCGCGCGGGGTGGAGACCTTTCAGGTTCGACCGGCGGGGCGGGAAGCCTTCTGCCTCTTCGAGATCGTCTACTTCTCGCGCCCCGACAGCGTCTTCCAGGGGAAGTCGTTTCAGAGCTATCGCATGAATGCGGGCGCGCGGCTCTTCCAAGAACATCCCGCCGATTGCCGACTCGTTTCGCCCATTCCCAAGAGCGGGATTCCGGCCGCGATGGGCTATGCGCGCGAAGCGAAAGTGCCCTTCGTCTCCGCGGTCATCGAGAATCCCTCGTTCGACATCGACTTCCAGCAGCTGCGCACGTTCATCCAATCCACCGAGCAGGAGCGCTTGCTCGCCGCGCAGCTCAAGTTCAATTGCATCTCGGACATCGTGCGCGACAACGATGTCACCGTGGTGGACGATTCGATCGTGCGCGGGCTGGTGACGCGGGTGGTGAACGGCTCCCTGTGGAGCGTGGGGGCCCGCCGCATCCACACGCGCATCGCGTCGCCGCCGTATCGCCACCCCTGCTTCTACGGCATCGAGACCAAGAAGCGCGCGACGCTGGCCGCGGCGACGCGATCCACGGAGGAAGTGCGCGAAGTGATCGGACGGCCGACTTCGCTCGCGCATCTCTCGCTGGAAGGGCTCGTGAAATCGACGGGGTTGGAGAAGTGCCAGCTCTGCACCGCTTGTTTCGACGGCGATTACTGCGTCCCGCCCGGCAACGGCAATGGGAATGGCAACGGCAGCTGCAACGGGAATGCGTGACGGCCTGCGCCCGCGGGCCAGGTCGGGCTAATCGGATCCCCCCGGCTTGCGCGCGAACACCTTCACGCTGGCGACCCGGCCTTGCAGCCGCGGGGCCCAGCCCTTCGCCAGATCATCTCTCGCGCCGCAGCTGCAATCCGATTCTCCCTCCTGCAATTCCGAGCCGATGAACGCTTCCAGCTCCGCGACGCCGTAGATGAGCCGGTCGCGAACTTCCACATCCACCATGCCGGCCTTGCGCAAGCCTTCGAGATACGCCTGCTCGCCGATCGCTCCCGCGAGGCAAGAAGAGTAGAGCCGCTGGTTGCCCAAGATCTCGGCCGGTAGGTCTTCGGCGACGATGTCGGAAACCAGCATCCGCCCGCCCGGCTTGAGCACGCGGGCGATTTCCGCAAAGACGCGCGGCTTTTCCGGCGAGAGGTTGATCACGCAGTTCGAGATCACCCAGTCGATCGTTCCATCCTCGACCGGCAGATCCTCGATGATCCCCTTGCGAACTTCGACATTCGTCAAGCCGGCCGCGTCGATGTTCTCGCGCGCTTTCGCGATCATCGCGTCGGTCATGTCGATGCCGATCACCTTGCCGGCCGGCCCCGCCTTCTTCGCCGCCAGCAAGAGATCGATGCCCGCGCCCGAACCGAGATCGAGGATCGCATCCCCCGGCCGGACCTCGGAGAAGGCGAGGGGATTGCCGCAGCCAAAGGAGTTCACCACCGCTTCGGGCGGCAAGGCGGCAAGCTCTTCATCGCTGTAATCGGCGAGCCGGGCGACGATTCCCTTGGGTGCCGGCGAGCAGCAGCTGCAAGGACCCGGTCCCTCAACGGCTCGCGCGTAATCCTCCGACACCGACTTGCGCCGGTCGTCGTGCGGCCGCGCTTCGAAGAGCGATTCGCGCGCGCGCGGATCTCCGACGAGCAGGTCCAAGCCTTCGCGCGCAGGCGGCGGACAAGGCTCCGCATGGAATCGGCGGCCGATTTCCTCCAGCGAAGGAGGGAAGTAGACGACGACCCTGCAATGCACGCCCCCCGGGTTGAGATGCCGGGTGAAGAGGGCCTTGTCCGCAGGGGGGGCGTCGCCGTAAGCGCGCTCGAACGCCTCTCGAATCTCCGCCAGCGCCGCTTGCGCGGTGACCGCGTCTCCGATGTCTTTCGAATGCCATCCGCTCATCGATCACACTCCTGATTTGTCGAATCCCTGCCGGTGTCGCCACGCATGCGTCCGCGATGACGCCCGAGGCGTCCGTGCCATCTCAGCTTCCCAACAATTCCGCCAGCTTTTGTTCCAGCTTCTTTCCGCGCGCGCCTTCGCCCGCGGCCACCACGGACCCGTCCGCACCGAGGAGCACCGGGAAGGGGATCGAGGAAACTTGATAGAGCTTCGGCAAGGCCGCCTGCCAGCCTTCCCCACCAAAGATCTGCGGCCAGTCCATGCCCTTCTTCGCCATCCACGCGCGAAAGGCGTCCACCGTCAACCGGTCGCCGCGGTCGAGCGAAATGCCGAGGATCGTGAGCTTCGATTCGGGATATTGCTTGCGCATCCGGACGACGGCCGGCAGTTCGGCGACGCAGGGACCGCACCAGGTAGCCCAGAAATCGAGCAACACCGGCTTGCCTCTGAGCTCCGAGAGCTTCCACTCGCGGCCGTCGATGTCGGTGGCGGAGAAATCGGGCACGCCGTGCACTTGCAGGCGATACTCGTTCATCGAGTAATAGAGATCTCCGAGAAGATTGCGGTCGAGCTTGCACCCTGCTTCCAGCTCCTCGAACAGCGGGCGCACGCGGTCCATGTCACGCGCGCTGCTTTCGGCGGTGATCTGGATCGCCTCCGCGAGCGCCTGGCATCCGCCCGGCGTTTGCGGATAGGAGGAGGCGACCGAACGCAGCTCCGTGATGGCCGTTTCGCAATCCTGCTTGGGCGTCTCCTCGATCTTCGCGCGCATCTTTCCATACCATTTGGCGCGGGCGATCCACAGCGCGGCCACCGTGGCCTCCTCGCTCTGCGGATAGCGGGCGAGGAAGTCCTGCGCCGTCGCGAGCGCGCTCTCCCGTCCCACCGTCCACGGGCGTTCCTCGAGATCCGCAAAGCCCGCGCGCGTCCGCAGGATTTCGAGGCGGATGGGCAGCGCGAGCGAATCGTCGGTCGTTTTCGCCAGCATTCGATCGAGCGCCGCGAGCTTGCGCATCAAGATGTCGAGCTGCATGCGGGAGACGTCGGGGCGGCCGTAGATTCGCGCGGCCCCTCCCGTGCGGCGTTCCATTTCCCCGAAGTGCGCGTTGAGCGAATCGAGATCGGTGAAGACGGGACCGTCCTGGGCCGCGGGATGCGCGAGCTGGGCGGCGAGCGCGGAGCGCATGCTCTCGAGATTCCCGCGCATCCGCGCGAGAAGATCGGGCCAATACTTCTGCGCGCGCAGGGGCGCGATGTCGGGATCTTCCTCCGCTTCCTCGATCTCGGCGTACCCGAGATCGATCGCGCGCTCGAACGCCGCGCGGGCCTCGTCGAGCTGGCCGAGGCGCGCCTGGGCGCAGGCGAGGTTGTACTGGGCGCGCGGACTCTCGGGAACGAGGCTCGCCAATTCCTCGAATCGCTGCAGCGCCACCTGCGCGCTGTCCGCCTCCAACGCCGCGTAGCCCATCGAAGTCTGCCGGACGAAGCGCATGATCAAGGAGGCGTCGGGAAGCTCGGGCGCTTGCCCGGCGTCCATGGCCGCGCTCGCCGAAGACAACCAGCCGGCGGCGCAAACACAAGCGAAGATCAAGATGTTTCGCGCAACGGCGAAGCGATCAGACTGCATCGATTCTCTCCCATGTTATGGCCGCCGCGAAAGGCGGGCATCTCCGTTCGTGCAGGACGGGACATGCGCCGCCGTCTTGGCGGCGCAACCCGGGAAATCGCGCCGGTGATGATACGCGAGGCGAAGCGCTCTTCCAAGTGGCGACACGACATCGGCTCCAGCCAACAGCCGCCACTGCCAACGGTCCACTTACGGCAGGCGCAGGATGCGCGTGGTCGCGCGCGCTCCCGCCGCCGCGCCGCGGGCATAGTAGATGCCGGGCGCGGCCGGGGCGCCGTCCGCGTCGAGGCCATCCCACACGATCGTCGCCGTCGCTTTTCCGGATGCAGGTGCGCCGAGGCGCCGCACCAGACGGCCCTGCGCATCGAAGAGGTCGAGGAGCGCGTCTTCCGTACCTGCGCCGCGCGCTTGCTGCCCAATCGCACCGGGAATGCGGCTCCAGTCGAGAAGGAAGGTTGCCGTCTTGCAGGCGGGATTGGGCGAGGAGACCAGGCGCAGACCTTCCGCGCCCGCGGTCCTTTCGGCGACATCCGCGGGGCTCGCGTCCGCGCTGAAGACATAGCTCTGCCCGCCGCTGCTCGAAATGCTCGCGACGACGAGGATGACGCGATCGGCCGCATCATTCAGATGCGGCACATCGATCGTTCCGGCCTGAACAGCGTCGAGGCTCATGCGCGCGACTTCGGTGGGGAAACCCGTGCGCAGAGTGAGCGCCCACACGGCGAAGCGGTTGGTGTCCGTGCCGTCGAAGGTGATCCGCAGACTATGAAGGTCCTGCAGATTCTGGAAGCGATAGTAGTCGGCCGCCCAGAATTGCACATTGGGGGTCACGGGCGCGACGGGATAGGCGCTGAAGGTTCCCGCCACGGTGAAGGCCGGCAGATCGTCCCCTGCGTATCCGAAGCGGCCGTCCGCAATGGTGACATCATCCAGGAAATTCGCGACTACCCAGTCGGCGAAGACATCCGCGAAGTTCACCGTGTACCCGAAGGCATCCAAGACCGCCTCGTATCCTGCGATCGTATTCAGAGGCTGGTGAACCAAGGCATAGGTGGTGGGCGCGCCGCCGCAGCGCTCGTAGAAGTACAGCGACCACAGATAGGTCTGGATGTAATCCGCCCACGCGCCTCCCCAGTTGGTCAGCGAATTGTCGGGCGCCGTATTGAACTCCGAAATGACATCCGGCCTGCCGTACAACCACATGGCCAGCTCGCCCAAACCTTCGGTCACCCACGACACCTCGTCGCTGTCGTACTTCCAGTGGATCATGTGCTCGAGCTCGTGGGCCATCACCGAGAGCATGTACTCGCCGCTCGGCCCTCCCTGGCTGGTGGTGTTGAGATAGAGCGCCTCGCACTCGTTGCTGTGCATGCCGGGCACCGCGCCCTCGGGAAGCTCGTCGAAATAGAAGAAGTTTCCGTCGCCGACTCTGATGTCGAACCAGACGAGGTAGATCCGGCGGTCGTCGTCCAGTTCGTCGGGCGGCACGCCGAACGCGGTGGAATCGATCTCATAGATCCCACGATCGGGATAGGCGCCGATGCTGGAATGCTCCCAGCGTTCCAGGATCAGGTCCACATCCGCCTGATCGATCGTGACATTCCACTGCGAATTCTCGACCACGACATAGGCGCGATCGGAGCGGCCGCGCACGGTGCACGTGCGCTGCTCGAAGTGGGGAGGCATGGGCGAGTGCAGGAAGAGCCACCAGAGCCACGAGTCTCCCACTTGAGGATTGTCGGGCGGCGCCATTCGTTCTCCGGTTGCCGGCCAGGGAACATCCGGCCCCATCTCTGCAAGCGAAGGCAGCGGGACTTCGCGCACGGCCGCCTGCTGGGCGGAAGCAGTCGCCAGGAGAGCGGCCAGAAGAAGAGCGCTGAGGACGAGAGAACGGAGATGATCGCGCATGGCTGACTCCTTCGATGGGCTATGGGATGCGCGCTGTGTCCGGGGTCCACGGGCAGGCGCGGCAAGCGGGGCCGGAGGCGGCCGCGACAGGAGAATTGTACCGCAGGCGGAGAGCGGAATCAGCCTCGATCGCGTCGCTGCCCGGGGGCAGGCAGCGTCTCTGCCTTCCTGCCCGCTCGTTCCCTGGTGCTTCCGACTGGCATTCTTTCAGAGCGAACGGGAGGCGCGCTTCCGCACGCCTCCCGAATCGCCGCTCCTTCATCCAAACCGTCGCTCGATCCGCACTCGCATCGTGGTCGCTGACCGCGGAGCGCGGCGCGGATGCGCGAGGTGGAATCCTATCTCAGCAGCAACAGCCTCCTCGTCGCCGTCTGTCCCGCGGCCGTGAGTCGATAGAAGTACATGCCTGCCTGGCAACCGCGCCCTTGATCGTCGGCGCCGTTCCAGGTGGCGCTGTTCGTGCCGGCGGTCACGCGGCCATCGAGCAGGGTGCGCACGAGGCGCCCGCTCGCGTCGTAGATCTCCAGTCGCGCAGGCGTCGAGGCCGCCGAGCCCGGAATCTCGAAGGTGATTCGCGTGCTCCCATGGAACGGGCTCGGCGCGGCTTCCGCGAGAAGGAATGTCGCCGCGGGCGTGGGCTCGTCGCCGACCGCCATCGAGCACGGATCGGGGTCGCAGGTCACCGTGCCTTCGAGCCAGGTTCCGGCGCCCGCCATGCAGGCTTCTTCGGTCAACACTTGACAGCCGCCTCCCAGGCAGCAGGCGAACCATCGGGCATCGGGATAGCAGTTCACCCCGGGGGTCATCAGGCCAAGCGCCCCATAGCAGTCGATCGGGAAGGAGAGGCCTTCGCAATTCGCGAATCCCGTTTGGGACTGATACGTGAACTCCGTCAACGGCGCTTGCCCGGATGCGTAGACATAGCTTGCCGCCCAGCACATCGGCACGAAATTGCCATTCCACGGCTGGGAAGTGATCAGGGTGATGCCTTCGCCTGGTCCCGGCCAGTTCGGCGTGGATTGATAGCTCGCCCCACCGCAGGGCGCCCAGTCTTCGATGAGCATCGCGCCGGGATCGTAGGAGCCAAGCCCGAAGGTCGTCTGGCACCAGGTCTTGGGCGCAGCCCAGGCGGCCAGCACATACCAGACATAGGCCGCATCGGGATTCACCGGATCGATCCGGGTCACTTGCTGCCCGCTGTTGGTGATGGGACTGCTCGCGTAGGACTCGCAGTAGTCCGTTCCGCTGGTGAACTGCAGGCCCGCGGGCGCGTGCACGATGAGCGCGCCGCTCGAGAGCTTGACGGAATCGGGCAGACAGACATAGGCGTCGCACTCGGGAGAATCGGCCATCCAGGTTCCGCCCATCAACGTGCAAACGGGATAGCTGCGCAGCGAGCACTGATTGTTGATGCAGCACGCGCGAGGAACGCAGGGATTCGGGTCGCAACTTTCCACATGGGCCAGGAAGGTGCCGCCCGCCAGGGTGCAGTCATCGAGCAGGAGCATCTGGCAAGTCTCGCCGAGGCAGCAGGCCGCTTCGACGCAGGGGTTCTCGCTGCACACCGAAGCGTGCCATACACCGCCCGCTTGGGTGCAGTTGTACTCGGTGATGACTTGGCAGGTGCCGTCGCCCATGCAGCAGCCGCCCAGGGTGCACGGCAGCGGATCGCAACTGTCGAGTCCCTGCAGGAACTCGCCGCCACCCACGAGGCAATCGACGCCCCGCGTGATCGAGCAGACGCCGTTGTTGCAGCAGGCCCAGGTTTCGCAGCGGTTGGGATCGCACGACGTGACCAGGCCGAACCATTGTCCTCCGAGGGCCGTGCAATCGGTGATGTCCACCAGCACGCACGAACTGCCGATGCAACAGGCCGCCAGGCCTCCTTCGACGGGGCGGATGTTGTTGATCAGCTGTTCCTGCATGGGATCGGCGGTGTGATAGATCTCGTCGATCGTATACCAGCCGTTGTACGAGCCGCCCCATCCATAATTCATGTGATATTGGTTCGAGCCTTCGAAAATCCGCCAGCCGTCGCACACGATCGCATGTCCGCTGCTCGCGTCGTAGCGGAAGCCGTAATACATCGGCCGCCCGGCGTCCACTTCCGCCTGGATCAGATTGAACCAGGACTGCGCCGAATGGGACGAGCGATAGGCCATGTGGATCGAGCTGTCGTAGCGGAAGTAGGCCGGCATGGCCGTAAGCACGGCAAAGGAGCTCGCCCCGGATGCGCACGCGCCGTAGTTCATTTCGACCGCGACCCCGGCTTCATACGAAAGCTCGGCGACCGCCGCCATCTGCTCGGGCGTGCATCCGCCCCCACAGCTGTTGGGCATGTTCCACCAGTCGTACGCGTCCGAGTAAGTGCACTGCAACCACTGGCCGGGGCTACTGCCGCCGCACGATTGGTCGCCACCCCAATGGTAGCCGTGCGAACCGTTGCCTTGCGGCGGCCAGTTGTGGAACTTCATGATCTGAGCCATCGCGGTCGCGACGCATCCGACAACGCATCGTCCGCCGTCTCCCTGAGGACAGAGCCCGTTGAAGGGCCCGTTCTGGTGCCAGGCGGTGGTGACCAGCGGGCCCGCGTCGCGCAGCGGCTCACGCGTGCGCTGCATGCGATCGAGAAAAGCGCTGGGGTCGTCGAGCAGGACCTTCCACTGCTCGGCGTCCTGTTCTCCAAGCGCTTCTCTGCCCGGAAGAGGCTGCGACGCCTCCAGGCTGCCATACGAGGCGAGGAACACGCGCAGCCGGTTGGCGAGCATCTCGCGCATCAATTGCGTGATGCCCACCGTTTCATCGACGTCGAAATCGCTTTCATCCGAATAGAGCTGAACCGGAGGCAACGCTTTGATGACCGGAACGAGCACATGCCCGCGCGGCGCAATCGAGAAGCAGCGCGCCAGCAGGGTATCACCGGCGTAGAGTTCACGCATGCCGGTCACTTGAGGGGTCGTCGTTCCCGCCCAATCGCCTTTCTGCATCGTCAGGTAGGAGACCCAGTTGCCGCTGACCCGCTCCGCTTCCGCCTGGGTGGCCAACTCCGCTCCGGCGAGGCTCGCGCCGAGGATGAGAAGCGCGGCCGCAAGCATCAGGACTCGAATGCTCCAATTGCCTGTCATGGTGCCTCCTGTCGAATGTGGGATCCGAGCCCGGGTACGGCAGTCCCGGCCCGGCAGGTCCGAGCGACGAGTACAGTAATAATGTTAACCCAAAATCGCCTCGACCGCGAGCAGGCATCTCCCGGACAGGATCGGGCTTGCGGGATGGGGTGGAAGGAAAGGCTGAGATCCACCGATCCTCGGCTCCAAGCAACGGAGTGGCAACGGATGGAAAGGGGCCGCCGGCACCATCATGCGCCGGCGGGAGTTGCCGTCCTTGCGCAGGCGCGGGCCTCGAACTCGGGCCTGAACTTCGTGACCATCGCCTCGATCGGCATCGCGAAGGCTTCGCCGGTGGGGCAGAGGGTCGAGCCCCGCACCGCCGCGCAGAGCTTCAGCACGAGATCGATGTCGCCGCTCGTTCCCTGTCCCGCGACGATGCGCGCGAGGAGCGAGGCGATCGTGTGCGAGCCGTCGCGGCAGGGAGTGCATTGGCCGCACGACTCGTGCGCATAGAAGCGGATCGTGCGCAGCGCGATGGCCGGAATGTCGGCCGTCTCGTTCATGACGATGATGCCGCCTGAGCCGAGCATCGTGCCGCGCTTCTGGCAGGCGTCGTAGTCCATGATCAGGCCTTGCGCTTCCTGGGCGGTGAGAATGGGCACCGAGAGCCCCCCGACGATCACCGCCTTCAACCGGCCGGTCACTCCGCCGGCCGCTTCGAGCAGCGTTTCGAGCGGCGTGCCGAGCGGGTACTCGTACGCGCCGGGACGGCGCACATGGCCCGAGATGCCGAAGATCTTCGGCCCGAAGTTGTTCGAGGTGCCGAATTGCTGAAACGCCTTGGGCCCCTTCTCGGCGATGTAGGGGACGAGCGCGAGAGTCTCGACATTGTTCACGATGGTGGGTGAGCCGTACAACCCGACCACCGCGGGGAAGGGAGGCTTCAGGCGCGGATTGCCGCGCTTGCCTTCGAGCGATTCGATCAGCGCCGTCTCTTCTCCGCAGACATACGCGCCCGCTCCGAGATGTACCACGATGTCGAAGTCGAAGCCCTTGCCCTTGATGTTGGTTCCCAGCATGCCGCGGGAGCGCGCCTGCGCGATCGCGCGCTCGAGAATGCCGGCGATCCAGGCGAATTCCCCGCGGATGTAAATGAAGCCGAGCTTCGATCCGATCGCATAGCCCGCGATCGTCATCCCCTCGATCAGAAGGTGCGGGTCGTACTCCATGATCTGCCGGTCCTTGAAGGTGCCCGGCTCGCCTTCATCGGCGTTGCAGATGAGATAGACGGGCTTGTCGCCGCCCTTCGGGAGGAAGCTCCACTTGACTCCCGCGGGGAAGCCCGCGCCGCCGCGGCCGCGCAGATTCGCCTCCTTCACATCGGAGACGGTGTCCGCGGGAGTCCTCTCGAGCGCGCGCTCGAGGCCCCGATAGCCGCCGGTCGCGAGATAGGTGTCGATCTCGGTCGCATTCGGGATCGCCCGGCGGGCGAGAAGCACGCCGCATTCCGTGGCGAAGTGGGCGGCAACGGGCATGTCGGGCATGACTCCCCGGCGCAGGCTCGCCAGCAACTCGTCGGTGCGCTCGATCGACATCTCCTCGTAATAGCGGTCGTTCACCTGGATCACCGGACAAGTGCCGCAGGAGGCGAGGTCCTCGACGGTGGACAGCGTGAAGAGCCCGTCCGTGGTCGTCTGTCCGACCTTGATGCCGAGCGTGTTCTCGAGATGGGCGACGACCTGCTCGGCGCCGGCGAGCATGGCGGGGATATTGGTGTCCACCTGCAAGTGGAACTTCCCGACCGGATCACGGCGGAACATGGTGTAGTAGGTCTGCACCCCATAGGCTTCGGCCACGGAAACCCCGAGCAGCCGCGCCACCTCGGCGAGATCTTCGGGGCTGATCGAGCCGTTCGAATGCTTCTGCACGAGGTGCAGGGCCGGCAACAGGGCCGACTTGCGATCCGGATACCGGGATGCGATCGCCTCGATCGCCTGCTTGAGTTCTGCATGCATGGGTTCCGACTCCGCTTTCCTGTCGCCGCCAACCGGCGCCTCCGCCGTTACGGCTGGAGGCGCGCATCCGCTGTCAGCATGCGAGGCGCATCCGCCGACACGCACACGCCTCTACTTCGCCTCGCTGCCGGCTTCCACCCGCTCGATCCGCGCCGCGCAGACTTTGTATTCCGGGATCTTCGCAATCGGATCGAGCACGTCGTTGGTCAACCGGTTGGCCGGCGCTTCCGAGAAATGGAAGGGCACGAAGATCGACCCGGGCGCGACCCGTTCGGTCACGAGCGCCTCCGTTTCGATTCGTCCGCGCCTGGTCACGACCGCCACCCGGTCGCCGCTCGAGATGCCATGCTTGCGCGCTTCCTCCGGATGCAGCTCCACATGGCCCGCCTTGACGAGCCCATCGAGCGCGCGCGAGCGGCGGGTCATGCTGCCGGTGTGGAAGTGCTCCAGGATGCGTCCCGTGCTCATGACCAGATCGAACACCTCGTCGGGATCCTCCGCCGGCGGCCGGTACTCGATTGGTGTGAGCAGCGCGAGGCCGCGCGCGAACTTGCCGATGTGAAGCGTCGGCGTTCCCGGATGGTCCTCTTTCGGGCAGGGCCAGGGGATGCCCACCTCGCGAATGCGCTCGTAGGTGAGCCCCGCATAGGACGGCGTGAGATCGCGGATTTCCTGGAAGAGGCCTTCGGGCGTGCGCGGGAATTCGTGTCCGAAGCGCACGGCGAGGTCGGCGATGATCTCGTAGTCCTGCCGCACATTGCCGGTCGGCCGGATCGCCGGCTGCGTGAGCTGCACGCGGCGCTCGGTGTTGCTGATCGTCCCGAGCTTCTCGGCGAAGGAGACGCCGGGGAGCACCACATCGGCCAGCCGCGCCGTTTCGGTGAGAAAGATGTCCTGCACCACCAGGAAGTCGAGCTTCTCGAGGCTTTCTTCCACATGGTGGAGGTTCGGATCGGAGACCAGCGGATTCTCTCCGAAGATGTAGAGCGCGCGGATCTTCCCGCCGCATTCGGGGATCATCTGGGTGAGCGTCATGCCCACCTTGTCGCTGAGCGGCGCGTTCCAGTACTTGGAGAATTTCTCGACCGCGGCCGGCACGGTCACCGGTTGATAACCGGTGAAGACATTCGGCAGGCCGCCCATGTCGCAGGCGCCCTGCACATTGTTCTGTCCGCGCAGCGGGTTCACGCCGCCGCCCTCGACGCCGATATTGCCGGTGACGAGCTGGAGATTGACGCACGCTTTCACATTGTCGACGCCGTGGCTGTGCTGCGTGATCCCCATGCAGTAGTAGAGCGCGCCCACTCCGCTGGTCGCGTAGAGCTTCGCCGCGGCAAAGAGATCGGCCGCCGGCACGCCGGTCAACTCGGCGACTTTCTCGGGCGTGTAGAACTCGAGCGACTTGCGGTACTCCTCCCAACCTTCGGTCCGCTCGCGCAAATACTCGGCCGCGTGCCAGCCTTCACGCACGATGATGTGGGCAAGGCCCGAAAGCAGGGCGACATCGGAGCCGTTCTTCTGCCGCAGCCAGATGTCGGCGAAATCGACCAGATCGATGCGACGCGGATCGCACACGATCAGTTTGGCTCCGCGATGCTTCACCGCCTGCTTCAGCAGCGACCCGAACACGGGATGGTTCCAGGTCGTGTTCGAGCCGATCACGAAGATCACCTTGGCCCGCAGCACATCTTCCATGCTGTTGGTCATCGCACCGGAACCGAGCGTCGCGGCCAGACCGGCCACCGTGGAGCTGTGTCACAATCGTGCGCAATGGTCGATGTTGTTGGTGCCGATGACCGCTCGGGCAAAGCGCGCCAGGGCGTAGTTCTCTTCGTTCGTCACCTTCGCCGAGGCGAAGAAACCGAGCGCGTCGGCGCCGTGGGTTTCCTTGGCGGCCTTTAGCTTTTCGGCGACCAGGTCGAGCGCCTCGTCCCAACTGGTTTCGACCAGCTCGCCATTCTTGCGGACGAGCGGCGCGCGCAGCCGGTCGGGCGCATCCACGAAGTCGAGGCCGAAGCGGCCCTTCACGCACAGCATCGCCTTGTTAGGCTGTCGCTCCCATTGGCCCTCGTGGGCCATGGCGAAGGCATAGCGGTTGTCGATCGTGTGCAGATCGATCTGGCAGCCCACGCCGCAGTAGGGGCAGGTCACCTTGGTGGCCGTCGTCTCGCTCGGGCGGAACTTGCGCTCGCGCGGCTGCTTGAGCACGAGCGCGCCGACGGGGCAGACCTGCACGCATTCGCCGCATTGCACGCAGGTGGAGTCGCCCATCGGCCGGTCGTCGTCGCAGATCACCTTGGCGTGGTTGCCCCGATAGCCGAAACCGAGCACGCGATTGACGACCGCGTTCTGGCAGGCGAGCACGCAGCGGCCGCATTGGATGCACTTGTCGAAGTCGCGCATGATGCCTTCCGACGACAAGTCGGGCTCTTCGGGCGACGACTCGATCAGGAAGGCCGGGCGCTCGATGCCGAGGAAGTAGGCCATGTCCTGCAGCTCGCAGGTGCCGTTGGCCTGGCAGGAGAGGCAGTTGTGATGCCCTTCGGCGAGCAGCAGCTCGACGACCATCCGGCGGGTCTGGTCCACCTTGGGGGTATCGGTGCGGATCACCATGCCGTCGCGCACGGGCAGCGCGCACGATTCCTTCAACCCACGCAGGCCTTCCACTTCCACCACGCAGGCGCGGCAGCGGCCCGCCTTGCCGGTCTTCGGATGATGGCAAAGCGCGGGAATGTAGATGCCCGCTGCGCGCGCGGCATCCAGGACCGTCTGCCCGGGGGTCGCCTCGATCACCCGTCCGTCGATGGTCAACTGCATCGCCAGGCTCCTCTTGAAAGGATCGAAGTGGGAGAGGAAAGCCCGATATCATAGCACGCACGGGCCCTTGGTCAAGGCTCGCTCCGGGCGTGGAGGGGAGCGGTCGCGATGCAGGTCCAGTCCGTCCTGGGCCGCGGGGCGCTGCCCGGAACACCATGCGCTGTCCGTGGCATGGACACCGCCGGCGGCAGGGGGCAGTCCGCGGTGCGCGCTCAGAGCAAAGCGGGCCGGCGATGACGAGTTCCGCATCGCCGGCCCGGCATGGTCAGAATCTGCCGTCCGCTGCCGTCAGGACCTCTACGACCGCGCCGGCGCCGGAGCGCTCTTGCGCAGATAGATGTACCAGTAGACCAGCCCCACCATCAGGCTTCCGCCGATGATGTTGCCGATCGTCACGGGAAGCAGGTTCCCCCCAAGGAAGTTGCCCCAGGTGAGGTGCGAGAACGCATCCGGGCTCTTGCCGATCGCCGTGAAGAAGGCCGGATCGCCGCCCGCCTTCACGAAGAGGGCGAGCGGAACGAAGTACATGTTGGCCACGCTGTGCTCGAATCCCGCCGCGACGAAGCAGGAGATCGGAGGAATGATCGCGAGAATCTTGCCGGTCACAGTGCGCGCGCTGTAGCACATCCACACCGCCATGCAGACGAGCGCGTTGCACATGATGCCCAGCGCCACCGCCTGCACGAAGGTGAAGCTGGTCTTCGCCTCTCCGATGTTCAGGGCCGTCAGGCCGATCGCGCCGTTGCCGAAGGAGTACTGCTTGCCGAGGAAGACGATGTAGGCGGTGAGGATCGAGCCGACGAAGTTGCCGATGTAGACGATCACCCAATTGCGCAGGAGCGCGCTCAACCGGACCTTGCGGCTCGCGAAGGCCATCGCGATCAGGTTGTTGCCGGTGAAGAGCTCCGACCCGCCGATCACGACCAGGATCAGGCCGACCGTGAAGACGAGTCCCATCAGGAGGCGAGTGAGCCCGAACGGCAGTCCGGTGGAGAAGGCCGCGCCGCCCACGGCGTCCTTGATCGCCATGCTTCCCGCGCCCACCGTCGTCGCGAAAATGGCGCCCATTCCGATGAAAGCCCCGGCCAGCACCGCCAACAGGAACATCTTGCCCGCGGGCAAGGCTGCCTTCTTCACGCCCAAGTCCTCGCCCTTGGCGGCCATCGCCGGGGGCAGGAAGTCATCGAAATTGACTGCTGGCTGACTACTCATAACTTCTCCTCATCTCTCCTTGGTTAGGGCCCCTCGTCCGCCAACGCTCTCCCGGCGCATCCTACGCCGCGAGAGCGACCGCCGGCGCGTCCTCCGGCGAGAACCGGCTCGTTCGCCGGATCATCCCCCCCATGGCATCTGCATGTACTCTTCGAAGGCCTTGTCGTGAATGTCCTTGAAGAGCTTCTCGTGGCCCCGCTCCCAGGCGGCCAGCATGGACAGCATCTCCTTCGCCGCGCCCGTCGCCTTGCGCGCGGCCGATTCGTAGAACTCGGCGAAGTCGCGCTCGATCAGGTACGCGGTCCTCAGCACCGGCAGATCGGCCACCATCGCCTCGTCGACCGTCTGCTCGAGCTTCTCGGAGGCGGCGCGACTCGCGAACAGGCCGCCGCTGCCGAGCTCGGCGGGCGGCTCGCTCGCCATCGGTTGGCCGTCGTCCAGGCGCTTCAGCTGGCTTTCGATGAAGACGATGTGCTGCTCCTCTTCGGCGGCGAGGCGTTGAAACGCGCCCACCGCGGCGGCGCTGCTCATCCGCTTGGCATTCTCCTCGAAGAATCGCTTGCCTTCGTGCTCGCGCTGCAAGGCGTACATCAGGATCTTGCGAGTGTCCATGTTCTTACCTCACGGTTGGGGTTGCGAAGGGGCGATCTTCACCGCGCAGACCTTGTACTCCGGGATCTTCGCGACCGGGTCGATGGCGGAATTGGTCAGCTTGTTGGCGGCCGCCTCGGCGAAGTGGAAGGGAATGAACACCACGCCCGGCTTGATGCCTTCGGTCACCCGCACGGCCACCTCGATCTCGCCGCGCCGGCTCGTCACGCGCACGCGCCGGTGGCCGTTCAAGCCGATCCGCGCGGCGTCGGCCGGGCTGATCTCGACATAGGCCTCCGAAACCTCGCTCTCGAGCTTGCGCGAACGGCGGGTCATCGAGCCGGTATGGAAATGGAACATGATCCGGCCGGTCGTCAGGATCAGCGGGAATTCTTCATCGGGCAGCTCCGCCGCGTCCTTGTACTCGAGCGCAAAGAACTTCCCCAGCCCGCGGGCGAACTTGTCCTTGTGCAGGTAGGGCGTGCCGGGATGATCAGCGTTCGGGCAGGGCCACTGCAGCGAGCCGAGCTTCTCGAGCCGCTCATAGGTGATGCCGCCATAACTGGGCGTGACGCGCGAAGCTTCCTCCATGATCTGCTGAGGTGAGGAGAACTCGAAGCCCTTGGCGCCCATTCGCTGCGCGATCTGGCAGACGATCTCCCAGTCCTGGCGCGCCTCGCCGACTGGCTCGATCGCTTTCCGCACGCGCTGCACGCGGCGTTCGGTGTTCGTGAAGGTGCCGTCCTTCTCCGCGAAGGTGACGCCGGGCAGCACCACATGCGCGAGCTCGGCTGTTTCCGTGAGGAAGATGTCCTGGACGATCAGGAATTCGGTCTTCTCCAGGCAGTGGCGCACATGGTTGATGTCGGGATCGGAGAGCATCGGGTTCTCGGCCATCACATAGAGCGCGCGCACCTTGCCCTGCTCGGCCAGGCTGACCATCTCGGTCACCGTGAGGCCCACGGTGAGCGGGGCGGCCTTGCCCCAGGCCTCGCGGAATTTCTTCTGGACGTCCTGGGAAGTGACCACCTGATAGCCCGGGTAGACATTGGGCAGGCCGCCCATGTCGCAGGCGCCCTGGACGTTGTTCTGCCCGCGCAGCGGATTCACGCCGCCGCCGGCGACGCCCAGGTTGCCGCACAGCATCGCCAGATTGGCCACCGACTTCACATTGTCCACGCCGGTCGTGTGCTGGGTGATGCCCATCGCGTAGATGATCGCGCCCGGCTTGTTCTTCGCGTAAGTGCGTGCGATCTCGCGCACCATATCGGCCGGCACATCGGTGATCTCCGCGACCTTCTCGGGCGTGTATTTCTCCACTACCGCCTTGAGCTCGTCGAAGCTCTCGGTTCGCGCGGCCACATAGGCGTCGTCCGCGAGCCCTTCGGAGATGATCACATTCATGATCCCGTTGAAGAGCGCGACATCCGTGCCCGGCTTGAAATGGGCGAAGATGTCCGCCCAGCGCCCGATCTGGTTCAAGCGCGGATCGAGCACGATCACCTTCGCGCCCCGCGCCTGGCCCTTGAGAATCCGCGTGGCGATGAGCGGATGGCCCTCGCTGGTATTCGACCCGATGATCAGGAAGCAGTTCGTGTCCGTCTCGAATTCGGGAATCGAATTCGTCATCGCGCCGGAACCGAAAGCGGCGGCCAGACCGGCCACCGTAGGCGCGTGTCAGAGACGGGCGCAGTGGTCGACATTGTTCGTGCCGATCACCGCGCGGGCGAACTTCTGCAGGACATAGTTCTCCTCGTTCGTGCACTTGGCCGAGGAGAGGACGCCGACGCTGTCGGGGCCGCTCTCGCTCGTGATCGCCCCGAGCTTCTCCGCCACCAGTGTGAGCGCTTCGTCCCAGCCGGCTTCGACCAGCTTGCCGCCCTTGCGGATCAAGGGTTTCCGCAGGCGGTCGTCGTGGCCGACGAACTCATGGGCGTTCCAGCCCTTGATGCACAACCCGCCCTCGCTGATCGGGTGGCCCTTGGCCGGCAGGACGCCGGCCAGACGGCCGTCGAGCGCCTGCAGCTGCATGGCGCAACCCGTTCCGCAGTAGGGGCAGGTGGTCAAGACGCTGGCGTACTCGATCATCTCGTCCTCCTCTAGTGCGGCAGTCCGGTGCGCTCGTACTCGCCTTCCTCCAGCACCAGAAGCTGGGGAGGAGACTGCTCGATGACCGCACCGGTCTCGTACTGGAACATCTCTTCCACATCGCGGGCAATCAGGCGGAAGTGGATCGCGAGCGGGATCCCCGCCGGACAAGTCTCTTCGCATTCCCGGCAGGCGACGCACTTGGCCGTCATGTGCATGGCGCGCACGAGGTGGTACATCGGCGGCACCGGCATGGGCAGCCGGCCCGTCTCCACCCAGGTCTCGTCCTCGAGCGCGCAGACATTGCAGAAGCACTGCGGGCAGATATTCCGGCAACCGTAGCACTTGATGCAGTGCAGGAAGTGCTCGTTCCAGAACGCCAAGCGCTCGGCTTGACCCAGCTTGACGAAGTCGTCGGTGACCTGGTCGGCCACGCCTTCGACCGGCGTGCCCACGGTGATCTTGGCGTGGATCGTGGCGGGCTTGGCGCAGCGGCAGAAGACCGCCTCCTCGTGCGTGCATTGCAGCCCGATCAGCGTGATGTTGGCCAGGTTGAACTGCGCGTGCTTCGCCATCTCGACGACGCCGCGTTCTTCGCAGCGCCGGCAGACGATCGCGAGCTTCGCCTCCGCATGCGCCTTCAGGATCTTCTTCAGGATGTCGGGCAGGGGCTCCTTGGGCCAGACGGCCAGGCCGTCGAGCGCGGCCGCGTCGTCTTTCGTGAAGAGATGCGGCCCCACGATTCCGCCCGGTCCCGTCTTCAAGGCCAGCACGCCGTCGACCTCGGGCAGGATCCTCTGGATGGCTTCGCGCAGAGCGGGCAGCCGGTCACTCATTGTCCGATCACCTCCACGAAGGGTGGCATCGCCCTGATCTTCTCGGTGAACTCTTTGATGACGGTCGCGAACTTCTCGCCTTCGGCCGCCGACACCCAGTTGATGTAGAGCCGCTCGGGGTCGATTCCGCTGTAGGCGAGAAGGTTTCGCAGCACCGGCATGCGCTTGGCCGTGCGGTGATTGCCGGTCGAGTAGTGGCAGTCGCCGATGTGGCAGCCCAGCACCATGACGCCGTCGGCCCCCTCGCGGAAGGTGCGCAGCACCAGTTCGGGCGAGACCCGCCCGCTGCAGGGCACGCGCACGATCTTCACATTGGGCGGGTACTTCAGGCGGGCCATCCCGGCCGTGTCCGCGCCGCGATACGAGCACCAGTTGCAGAGGAAGCCGATGATCTTCGGCTCGTACATCACTTCACCTCCGCCGTCTCGAAGTCCTTCATCGCCGCCATCGCCCCGATCATCTCCGCCACCAGCTGGTCATCGGTGAAGTGGCGGAGCCGGATCGATTTCGACAGGCACGTTCCCACGCAAGTGCCGCAGCCCTTGCACAACGCTTCGACCACATGGGCCTTCTGCTTGTCTTCCAGGAATTCGATCGCGGTGTAGGGGCAGGAGGCAATGCACTCCTTGCAGCCCACGCAGGAAATCTCGTCGACGATCGCCGTGGCCGCTTCGATCTCGATCTGGCCCTGGCCGATGATCGAAAGCACGCGGGCCGCGGCCGCCGCGCCCTGGGCCACCGACGCGGGAATGTCCTTGGGCCCCTGGCAGGCTCCGGCGACGAAGACCCCGTCGGTCATCGTCGCGACCGGGTCCAGCTTGGGGTGCTTCTCGATGAACCAGGCGTCGGCGCTGCAGGAAATTCCGAAGCGCTTGCCGACTTCCTTGGCGTCCGCCCGGGCCTGCAGCCCGGCCGAGAGGACCACCATGTCGACCGGCAGGCGGCGCTGCTTGCCCGCGAGCGTGTCCTCCACCTGGACGATCGTCTTGCCTTCCTCCTCGGGTCCGCGCGCCGCGTCGGTCACTTCGGCCACCCGGCCGCGGATGAAGTGCACGCCCTCGTTGATGATCCGCTGATAGAACTCATCGTAGGCCTTGGCCGGCGTGCGGATGTCGATGTAGCACTGATACACTTCGCCGCCGGTCTTCTCCTTGACGAGGTGCGCGAACTTCAGCGACTGCATGCAGCAAATCGCCGAGCAGTAGTTGTTGTGATTGCGGTCGCGGCTCCCCACGCAGTGGATGATCGCGACACTCTTGGGAATGGTGACCCCATCGCGCAGCACGACCTTCCCGCCGGTCGGCCCGGCGGCGTTGGTCATGCGCTCGAACTCGAGGCTCGTGAAGACATTGGGCAGCCGGCCGAAGCCGTACTGGGGAATGCGGCGCGCGTCGAAGAGGTCGTAGCCGGTCGCCAGGATGATGTTGCCCACCTTGACGGTCATCAGGGTGTCCTGCTGATCGTAGTCGATGGCGCCGGTGGGGCAGACTTTCTGGCAGACCTTGCAGATGCCCTTCTGGAAGAAGTTGCAGTTCTCGCGGTCGAGCACCGGGAACTTGGGCACCGCCTGCGGGAAGGGCGTGTAGATCGCCTTGCGATATCCGAGCCCAGCCTCGAAGACCTCGTCGACGACCTTCTTGGGGCACTTCTCCTGGCACACGCCGCAGCCGTTGCACTTGCTCTCGTCGACGTAGCGCGCGCGCTTGCGGATGGTGACGGTGAAGTTGCCGATGTAGCCGTCGACCTTCTCGACCTCGCTCCAGGTGAGCATTTCGATGTTCTTGTGGTTGCCCGCGTCGAACATCTTCGGCGTGAGGATGCAGGCGGAGCAGTCGAGGGTGGGGAAGGTCTTGTCGAACTGGGCCATGTGCCCGCCCAGCGAAGGCTCGCGCTCGACCAGGTAGACCTTGTGCCCGCTGTTGGCGACTTCGAGGGCCGCCTGGATGCCGGTGACCCCGCCTCCGACGACGAGGACATTGGGATCGATGGGGACGAAGAGGGAATTGAGCGCCTCCTGGTGCGCCACGCGGCTGACGGCGGCGGCGACCAGCGCCTTCGCTTTCTTCGTCGCCTCGGCCTTGTCGGTCGTCACCCACGAGTCCTGCTCGCGGATGTTGGCCATCTCGAAGAGATAAGGGTTCAACCCGGCGCGCGTGCACGCGTTGCGGAAGGTCGGCTCGTGCAGATGCGGGCTGCAGGAAGCCACGACGACGCGATTGACGCCGTGCTCCTTGATGTCCTTTTCGATCAACTCCTGCCCGAGGCTGGAGCACATGAACTTGTAATCCTGGCTGGTCGCGACATGCGGCAGCCCGCCGGCCCATCGCGCCACCTCGGCCACATCGACGACGCCGGCGATGTTGCTTCCGCAGTGACAGATGTAGACGCCGACGCGGACGTTCTCGATCATCGCCACCTCCTAGACACTCATGCGAGGCATGGGCAGGGACTTATCGTCCTTCCTGGGCTTCTTGGGCGCGGCTTCGGGCTCGGCGGCGGGCGCTTCGACGCCGATCTTGGCGAGCGCCTCGCGCGCGCTGACGAGCTCGCTGCCGAGCCCCAACGACTTGGCGTCGATACCCAAGGCCAAGCCGATGAGCTGTGTGAAATAGAGCACCGGCATCCGGTAGTCGGTCTTGAAGAACTTGTTCATCGGACCCTGGAAAGCGTCGAGATTGAGCTGGCACATGGGGCAGAGGGTCGCGATCAAATCGGCCTTCGCATCGCTGGCGCTCTTGACCAGGCGGCGGATGAGCTCGAACCCGGTCGACTCGCTGATCTGCGTCATGTGGCCGCCGCAGCAGGCCGCCTTGAGCGAGAAGGGCACGACTTCCGCGCCCAGGCACGCGAGGAGCTTGTCGAGCGTGTTGGGCTGCTCGACATTGTCGAAGGCCTCGCCCTCGCCGAATGCCGGGCGGACGATCATGCACCCGTAGTAGGGCACGACGCGCAGGCCCTTGAGCGGCTTCGTCACCTTTGCGGCGATTGCCTCGCAGCCGATGTCGTTGACCAGCACGTCCAGGAGATGGCGGACCTTGAGCGTCCCTGCTTTGTATTGGAGCCCGCCCGCGGCCAGGGCGGAGTTCACCTTCTCCGCCAGTGCGGGGCTCTTGGCCATGTAGCTGTCGCACTTGCGAAGATTGAGGTAGCAGGCGCTGCAGGGAGCGACCAGCTGCCCGCCCGCGGAAGTGTTCAAGGCCGCCTGGGCCAGATTGCGGGCGATCAGTGCGTACGAGGCGATCAGGTTGAGCGAGACGTATTCGGTCGCCCCGCAGCAGTTCCAGTCCTCGACCTCGACCAGCTCCATGCCCAAGGGCTTGGCCACGGCGAGCGAAGAGAGATGGTACGCGGCCGCGTTGCGCTCGAGCGAGCATCCCGGGAAGTAGCCGTACTTCATGCCGACGCCTCCAGCTTCTTGGCCTTTGCCAAGATGGCTTTCAAGCCGTCCAGACGCTTGATCTTCGTGGGAGTGAATGCCATCCGGTGCTTCGAAAGCATGCCCTTGCCCATGCCGGCGATCTTGAATGCCCCGAAGGGATTGTGGCGGAGCATGTGCACGCCCATCAGGCCGAGCTCGAAGGCGCGGCCGTAATTCTCCACCCAGAAGATGAAGGTCTTCGAGAAGTCGGGCGCCTTGGAGTCATCGAAGCCCTTTTCCTGAATGGCGATGCGCTTGAGCGTATACATGATGTCCGTGATGTGGACTTCCTGAGGGCAGCGGGCGGTGCAGTAATAGCAGGAGACGCAATACCACGGGGTATTGCTGCGCAAGACCTCCTCCTGCATCCCGGCATTGATGAGGGCGAAGAGCGCGCGGGGCGTGTGGTCCATGTCCGGGCCGGACGGGCAGGAGCCGCCGCAGGTCCCGCATTGGATGCACATCCCCAGGCGGCAGTCGCCGGGGGTAGCCGCGACGACCCGATCGAAGAGCGTCGTCGCTTCCCCTTTGGTGACGGAAGTGGTCATCGAAACCTCCCAAAGCCGACCGGCGCCCCGGTACCCAGCCCTTCCTCGGCGCGCTTGGTTTGCGGTCGAACTGCACCGTCCTCCTTGAATCCCGCGAAGGATACTCGCGGAGAGTTTGGGTCGCCACAGGATTCTCCGGCGACAGCGAGCGGGGAAGACGCGACGAGGCGAACGAGAGGGAAACATCTATGAGAAATCGTGAACGATGGAATCAGCGCCGTTTCTCCGCTGGAATCCGGGGGCCGCTCGCCGGAATACCTTTGGAATCAAGCCTTCTGACCATGCTTTTCCAAGGGAAGTTCCTGGATACATTTCGGCCAGTAACGCCTGGGGTCAGTAACGCCTGGCCGTCAGGGAATCAGGCGCTGTGCGCTCTTGCACCGCCTCGGGCGGTTTTCGCCCGCGTCCGGGCATGCTAGGGTGACCGCCGGCGCACAGATCAGCTGGGCGGCAGGCCGGCGGGCGCGTCGAGGTTCCGTGAGGGAAGCGAGCCCCGGCCCGGGTCAACGGATGCACGAAGATGAAGACGATCGTCATCGCGGGAGCGAGAGCGCGGGTGGGGCGGCACTGGCTTGCGCGCGCCATTGGCGAGATGGCCCCGGGTGCCGTCCGCGTCAGGATTCCCGAGAAGGATGAGCCGGCGAGCGCGCTGGACCAGTCGAGCGAATCCCAGGCCAGGGTCTACCCACCGGACACCTCATGGTCCGCGATCGCGAAGGAGGTCGAATCGGCCTCCTTGGTGGTCATCGAAAGCAACCGCATCCTGGAGCAACTGTCCCCCGATTGCGCCATCTACCTGGAAGGGACCAATCCCGATCTGGCCGACCCGCTTGCCCGCAGCAAATCCGACATCGTCCGCGGGACCGCCGTGGCCGCGGAGACTGTCGCGGCCCTGGCCGGCCGTCTCGCTCTTCCTGCCGGGTTCGTCCGCCGGATCGCCTGGCTGGCCGGCGCGAGGCCTTCCCCGGTCAGCGGCCTCATCATGGCCGGCGGCCGAAGCCGCCGGATGGGAATCGACAAGGCCTTCCTCAATCTTGGCGACGCGACGGCCATCGAAGTCCTCCACCAGCAATTGAAGCTGTGGTGCGACCGGGTCTTCATCGTGACGGGCAGCGATCGGCAGGAGCAGCATCGCGGATACGATGTCATTCTCGACGAGGTGAGCGGCCAGGGGCCGTTCATGGGGCTGGTCTCGGGACTGGCCGCCTCCCCGACGGAAGTGAATCTCGTCGTCGCTTGCGACATCCCCCTGCTCGAACCGTGCTTGCTGGCGACTCTCCTGGCCGAAAGCGATGACCATGACATCGTGATCGCCTCTCTCCCGGCCAGCCATGGCGATCAACCGCTTCTGGGGGTCTACAAGAAGGCCGTCCTGCCCGCCGCCCGGCGGCTTCTCGCCGAAGGCCACCGGCGGGTCGCGGACCTCTTTCCGGAATGCGAGACGGGGCGGGTGGTGGCGGAAGACGACTGCTGGTACACGAACTTGAATACGCCGCGCGAATATCAACGCTTCCTCGAGCGCAGCCGGGGAGCGCAGGCGCCTCTCACGGAGAGCCTGGGCGAGGGAGAAGAGTTCGGCCCAAGCGTTCGCGTGGATGTCGTGCGCGTGAGGCGCGGCATCGGAACGGAGGCGCTCCAGCCGATCGCGACCGAGGTGCCCTGCACGATTACCGGCAACGGGGTCGAGGTCGCCACGCTGCTCTGTTCCCCATCCGACTTGAAGGCGCTAGCGGCCGGGTTTCTCTTTTCGTCCGGCTTCATCAATGCCGCGGAAGACCTGAAGGCCGTGACGGTCGATGAGACCCGCTGGGTTGTGGCCTGCGATCTCGACCGGACTCCAAGCCGGGACCTGTTGGCCCGCCGGATGTACACGCCCGGATGCGGACGCGGGGTGGTCTACTCGAGCTCGAGCGAGGCAGCCGTGCGCCAGCCCTTGGAAACCTCCGCCCGGCTCTCTCCCGCGCAAGTCGGATCGCTGGCCCGCTGGCTACAGCAATGCTCGCCGCTCTTCCGCAGCACCGGCGGAGTCCACAGCGCCGCGATCAGCGATCAGGGCGAGATCCCCGTGGATTGCGTGGATGACATTGCGCGGCATTGCGCGGTGGACAAGGTCATCGGCAAGCGTCTTCTCGACGGCCGATCGTTTGACGGCGCGGTGCTGCTCTGCTCCGGGCGGATCTCATCGGAGATTCTGCACAAGGCCAGACGCGCGGGGATCGCGATCGTGATTTCGCGCGGCGGGCCCACCCATCAAGCGGTCTTGCGCGCCAAGAGCCTGGGCATCACGCTGGTCGGCTTTGCGCGGGGGGAAGACTTCACGGTCTATTCGCATCCGGAGCGCATCCGCGTGTTGACCTCCTAGCCTTTGCATCTCCTGCTCCTCGGGGAGTATGCTTGGTGCAGTCGGCTCCCACTCGAGAACCGGCCCCGCCTTCGTCCGGAAGAGGAGGTCCGCAATGCGTAACCCGGTTCACGCGCCATGGCTTCTCGCCCGCCTGCTTTTGGTCTGCATGGCTGCCTGTCTGCTGATCCCCTTCGTCGCCATCGCATCCGCCCTCGACATCGGTCCAGTGCGACCCGACAAACCCGCGCCCGAAGGAGTCTACGAAGGCGGCGGCCGGGCAGGCGGCGATACGGTGGGCGAGGCGTATCCGATCCCCGCCCTGCCGTTCTCCGATGCAGGCAACACTTGCGGCTTCGCCAATGACTACGATGCGGTCTGCCCCTATTCCGGGTCCACCGCGCCCGATGTCGTGTACTCCTTCTCCGTGCAGGCGGACATGACCCTCTGCCTGGAGCTATGCACGGCCGCGTACGACACGAAGATGTATGTCTGGCAGGACGCGCCCGGCCAGTTGGTCGCCTGCAGCGACGACGCCTGCGGAGAGACGGGGTACCAGTCGCGCATCCTGGACTTGGATCTCTTCGGGGGGCATGAGTACTACATCGTGATCGACGGCTACGGCAGCGAATGCGGTGATTACGATCTTCGCATCGTGATGGGCTGCGGCTGCGAGCTCGATTGTCCCGAGGGCGGCGAGCTCGAGGGCGAACCGCTCTGTCAGGACGACTACATCGATGGCTACAATTCCGGCTGCCATACGGGAATCTTCCAGCCCTTGGAAGTCGATCCGCAGGGAATGGCCACGATGTGCGGGAAGTCGTGCACCTACTTGTCCAATGGATTGTCGTATCGCGACGCCGATTGGTTCACCGCGGATGCGGCCGGGGGAACCGTCACCGCCACTTGCATGGCCGAATTCCCGCTGATGCTGATGCTGATCAAGAATGCCGATTGCGCCGCCATGGAATACGAATATGCGATCACCACTCTCTGCTCTTCCGCCGAGGTGTCCTGGTCTTTCCAGCCAGGGCAAGAAGTCTGGGTGTGGGTAGGGCCCGCCCTGTTCAGCGGCTTGGAGGAGCGCGATTACATTCTGCGCGTCAGTGGGCTTGAACCGAGCCCTCCGGTCCCGGCAGCCGGTCGCACCTGGGGAGCGATGAAGGATCTCTTTCGCCAGGCGCCCTGAGCGCCCGGGTCGGGCATCAGATCTTCAATGTCGTCAAGCATTCGCAGGCGCGCTGCGCAGTCGTGCTATAATCCTGTTCGCGATCCCGGATCCCCGGATTGCTTCTGAGAGGAGGGAACCGCCATGCGTCCTGTCCTGCTGCCATCCGCTCCGTCTCCGGCATCTCTCCTGCCCGTCTGCATGCGATGCGTCTCCATGCGTTCCGTCGGAATGCCGCCCACCATCGTGCGCCTGTCCCTGGTTCTCTTGTTGTATGCCGCCATTGTCTTGCCGCTCGCCCATCCGGTTCTCGCCGTCGACTGGACCAACCACTGCGTTGCTCCCGTGAAGGGCGCTCCCGGGGACGGGGCGTCCGACGATCGCGAAGGCGGCGAAAGCTACGCGGATGCGATCGTCATTGCAGCAGTACCGTTCGAGGATCAAGGTGCGACCTGCGACAACGAGAACGACATCACCCCCTCGTGCGGATACAGCATCGCCCCTGATGTCGTCTACTCCTTCACGCCGTCTCTCGACGGAGCCTTCGACATCGATCTATGCGGCTCGGGCTACGACACGATTCTGGAAGTGCTCGATGAAACGCTGTCTCCGATCGCCTGCAATGACGATGCTTGCGGGCTTCAATCGACCCTGGTCGTTGAGCTTTCCAGGGGCCGTACCTACTACATCATCGTGGACGGCTATGGCGATGCTTGCGGGTCCTATACGCTGCGCTTTTCTATGCTCCTCGGGCCGTGTGGGGAATACTGCGATCCGATCGAAGGGGAGCCGGCCTGTCACGATGAATATGTGGATGAGTACAATGGCGGCTGCAACAGCGATCCGCCGGCATTCCAGATGATATGGGGCGATGGACAAGGGCTGGCGTCGATGTGCGGCGAAAGCGGCACGTACCTTCTCAACGGCTTGTCGTATCGCGACACGGACTGGTTTCAGGTAGTCGGAACCGGCACGACCGCGCGCGCCTCGTTGCATGGGGAGTTCGATTATCAGCTCTTGATCATCTATGACACGAATTGCGAGAACCCGGGCTATATCAGCGCGACCGGTTCTTGCTGGGAAACGATGGCGCTCGAATGGCCGCTGCAGGATGGAACAATCGCCTGGATCTGGGTGGGCCCATCCGTGTTCAACGGCGTTTCCTGCGGATCTGATTACCTGCTCGAAGTCACCGGCATCTCCGAGTCGCCGACCTGGGCGGAAGGACCTACATGGGGAGGCGTCAAGCGGCTCTTTCGATGAGGCGTTCCCTTTTGCGGACCGAGCGTCCCCGGCGGAAGGCACCGCGAGTCACGCTCAGAGGAGGGTACGGCCATGCGAACACGTATGCGTCCCGTTCTGATGGCGGTCGTTCTGATGTTCTGCGTCTCGTCTCCAACGCTCGCCACCGATTGGGGGAACAAGTACATCCCTCCCGCCAAGGACACTCCTGGCGACGGCATGTCCGACACGCGCGAAGGTGGGGAATCGTATGCCGATGCCATTCTGATCCCCAGCCTGCCGTACTCGGACACCGGAGCCACCTGCGACAACCGGGATGACATCATGCCTTCCTGCGCATACTACAGCACGGCGCCCGACGTCGTCTACGCGGTGACCCCAAGCCGCGACTCTTACATCGACATCGACCTCTGCAGCTCGGGATACGACACGATCGTGGAAGTCCAGGATGGAGCTGGGGCTCCGATCGCCTGCAATGACGACTACTGCGGGCTTCAATCGGGGATCGGTTACGTTGTGCTCCAGGCCGGCCACACGTACTACATCATCGTGGACGGCTACAGCGCCGGCTGCGGCTCCTACGTTCTCGACATTACCCTGCTAATGACCTGATGCTCTCTTGAGTGCCCGGTGGGCACTCCGAGCGAGGGCGAACCGGACTGCCATGACGGCTATGTGGACAGCTACAACGGCGGTTGCGACAGTACGCCTCCGGCCTTTCAGCCGATCTGGGGCGACGACCAGGGGACGGCGATCCTCTGTGGAGAGAGCGGCACCTACTTGTACGATGGCGCTTCCTACCGCGACACCGACTGGTTCCAGGTCGTCGGCACAGGCGGCCCGCTGACAGCATCGCTAAGCGCGCAATTCCACGCTCAGCTGATTTTCATCTACAATGCCGATTGCGAGAACCTGCAGTACGACTACACGACCGGCGTGTGCGTGGAGCCGATGGTCCTTGAGCACACCGTCGAGAGCGGCGCGATCGCCTGGATCTGGGTGGGGCCATCCAGCTTCAACGGTGTCCCCTGCGGGTCCCGATACGTGCTCGAAGTCACCGGCATCTCCGGGTCGCCGACCTCGGTGGAAGGGCCTGCATGGGGAGGCGTCAAGCGGCTCTTTCGATGAGGCGTTCCGTTTTGCGGACCGAGCGTGGGTCCATGGTTCGCGGTCGAAGGCGGGAGCTCTTGAGCTTGGAGGAATACGCGGAGGATTTGGCATGAGGCCTCGCATCGCAGCATTCGCAACCATCGCAACCCTCACGACATCTCTCCTGCTCTCGATCGTCCCCGCCGCATGGGCCGCGATTCCCCTCGAGACATCACCCGCGTGGACTTCGGCCGCAGACGGACACTATGCGACGGGAGGCGCGTGGGCCGATGTCGACAACGACGGCTGGCTCGACATGGTGGTTTCGAACGGCAACGACATGGCCCGCCAGACGCTGGCCGTCTATCGCAACCAAGGCGACGGGACTTTTCCCGCCCACCCCAGCTGGAGCGCGACCGACATCGATTACCACGGCAAACTGGATTGCGGCGACATCGACGGCGACGGCTTCATCGATGTGGCGGTGGGCGTCTACATCGGCGCAGCGGGATTCGACGAGCCGGGACGCGTGAAGGTCTATCTGAACGATGGCGCCGGCGCATTCCATTCGACGCCCGACTGGGTTTCCGACGATCGGTTCTACTGCTTCTCGGTCGCCTTGGGAGACGCCGACGGCGACGGCGATCTCGATCTCGCCTGCGCATGCGGAGACGACTACTACGAACATGCCGAGCATCAGCGAGTCTATTTCAACAACGCCGGCATGCTCGCATCGCTGCCCGCGTGGCAATCGAGCGAGCTCGGCTACGCGCTCGATGTCGTCTGGGGCGACATCGAAGACGACGGAGATATGGATCTCGCCTTCTGCGGCACTTCCACTCCGATGCGCGTCTATCGGAACGCGCAGACGGCGGGAGGCGGCATCGCCACGACCGCATCGTGGGAGAACAGCGACACCCCGCAGGCGGGCAACACCGTCGCGCTCGGCGACTGGAACGGCGATCGCTTCCCCGAGCTGGCCGTCGCGGACAACAACCAGCTCGGCGGCCAGGGACTCTTCAAGGTCTACGCCAACGCGGGCGGCGTGCTGAGCGTGACGCCCGCCTGGGTGTCGCAGAACGGCGGCTATGGGTCGCATGTCTCCTGGGCGGACCTCGATCTCGACGGCGATGCGGATCTATTGGCGGGCCGCTGGTGGGGCAACTGCCGCGTCTACGAGAACACCGGAGGCGCGCTCACCCCGCAGCCGGTGTGGACCAGCGCGACGAGCAGCGTAATCGAGAACATGTTCCTGGGCGATGTCGATCGCGACGGAGTGCGCAGCCCCGGCCGCGCGATCGCGAGCGGCGATGGCGCGCGCACCTTCTTTCCGCTGGGAACGGCGACCGTGCTTTCCATCGATGGAGTGTGGGTAAACGGTGTGGCGCAACCGGCGAGCGCGTACGCCGCGCATCTCGGGCACGGGTGGATCTCGTTCGACGCCCCGCCGCCGCCGGGATCGCAGAATGTCACGATCCACTTCACCTATTCCGTCGATCTCGATCTGGGCGTCACGACCTGGGACGCCAACATCGGCAACTATCTCTTCCTGAACACCGGCCCGCCCACCGCCGTGCCCGAGTTGGCGAGCGCGCTCTCGAACTTGCGCGCGCTTCCGAACCCGCTGACCGCGCGCACCTGGCTGCAGTACCGCGGCCCCGCCCTCGGGCACGCGTCGCTGCGCATTCTGGATGTCTCCGGTCGCGTGCGCCGCACGCTGCACGACGGCGCGATCGAAGGCGAGCTCGTGACCTGGGAATGGAACCGCCTCGACGATTCCAGCCGCCGGGTCGAGAACGGAACCTATTTCGCCTGCATGGAAGCGGCCGGCACGCGAGGAGTGACTCGCCTCGTGGTCATTCAATAGCGGGATCCAAATCCGCGTCAGCGCTCCGCGCCTGCGCTCCTAAGCTCACGCCGAGCCTCCGACCACACGCTCGAATTCGAACGCGGAATCGCGTGTCCCCAAAGCGCGCCCGACGGGGGACGCGCCCGAAAATCTCGAACGCGCGGGAATTTGGGAAGCGATGAATGCCCCGAGCGCGATACAATTAACCGCGGGAGGCATGTCATGGGCGAGCCCGGAGTGGGGCAGAGACGCAGCAAGCGGGGCGCGCGAACGATCGGCCGGCATGATGCGCCTCGATCGGTTCCGCTCGTGACCACGGCCGAGCTTGGCGCGCCTCGATCGGCTCCGCTCGTCACGACGGCCATTGCCGTCATCCTCTTTCTTCTCTCGTGCTCGATCGCCACGGCACAGTGCATCGATTACGCCGACTACATTCATCTCGCCGGTTCGGTGGACACCCCCGACTACGCGGCGGCCGTCGACCTCTCCTTTGCGCTCACGCACGCCTTCCTCGCGGACGGCGCTTCGGGCCTGCAGGTGATCGACATCCAAGACCCGGCGGCCCCCGCGATCGTCGCCACCCTCGACACGCCCGGCTTCGCGGGGGGCATCGATTGCTTCACCGATCGCGTCTATCTCGCGGATCGTGAGAACGGCCTCCTCGTGATCGATGGGTCGAATCCCGAATCCCCGGTCCTGCTCGGCTCGGTCGACACGCCGGGCAGCGCGTACAGCGTGGCCGCCTCCTCGAGCTATGCCTGCGTCGCGGACGGATCGGCGGGCTTGCAGGTGATCAACATCACGGATTCCGGGAACCCCGCCATCGTGGGAAGCGTTGCGATTCCCGGCGACGCGCTCGATGTGACCATTGTCGGTGGCCGTGCGTATGTGGCCGGATACGCGGGGCTCACCATCGTGAGCTTCAGCGATCCCGCGCAACCGGTGATCCTGGGCAGCGTCGCAACCGGAGACATCGCCTTCGGCGTCGCCATCTCCGGCCCCTATGCCTGCGTCGCTTCCTTCACGGCGGGCCTGCAAGTGATCGATGTCACCAACCCCGCGGCGCCTCAAATCGTGGGAAGCGTGCCGACCCAGAATGTGGCCCTCGAGGTTGCCGTCGCCCAAGGGCGCGCGTATGTCGCTCACTACTACGGATTGGAAGTAGTCGATCTCTCCGTTCCTTCGAGTCCGATCGTCGTCGGAGGAGCGGGCGTTCCAACGAGCGCGAGCAATGTCGTCGCGGGAAGCGATCTCGCTTTCGTCACCGATCCCGTCGCCGGCCTGCAGATCGTGTCGATCGCGAATCCTCTCTCTCCCCCGATCGCCGGCAGCGTGGACACCGGAGATCATTCCCGCGATATCGCGCTCGCCGGCGAGTACGCCTATGTCACCGATGCCACGCTCAGCTTCCTCGTCGTCGATGCCGGCGATCCCGCCGCGCCCGCCGTCGTTGGTTCCCTGGACACCGAAGGCATCGAGACGGGAGTGGCCGTCTCCGGAAACCGCGCCTGCGTTTCGGTCGGCGATCTAGGCCTGCATGTCATCGATGTCGCCGATCCGGCGCATCCCACCATCCTCGGCAGTCTCGACACGCGCGGCTTCGCGTCGGACATCGCCTGCGCGAGCTCCTACGCCTATGCGGCCTGCGGCGACTCCCTCTTGGTGATCGACTTCTCGAACCCGGCCCAGCCGTGGATCACGGGACGCGCGGGCATCGCGCTCGGCGCGTCGGCGCTGTCGCTCGCGGGCGATCACGCAGTCGTGGCGGGTGAGCGCGGAGTGACGGTCGTGGACATCGTCCCTCCGTCCAATCCGCAGGTGCGCGGCGGTGTGCCGACCGCGACTCCCGGGTACGATGTCGCGACCGCCGGAAGCATGGCCTACCTCGTCTGCCAGGAGGGGTTCTTCACGATCGACTTCATGAATCCGATGAGTCCGATGGTCGTCGGACAGAATGATCGCGTGCTCGACGGGGAGAGCATTGCGGTCGCGGGGCCGGTCGCCTACATCGCGGACGATCATTGCGGCCTGCAGGTGATGGACATTTCGAATCCGGTCGCGCCGATGCTGCTTGGGACCGCTGACACGCCCGACGCCGCGCTCGGTGTCGCCGCAAGCGACGAGCACATCCATGTGGTCGATTACAGCGCCGGCCTGCTCATCCTGCCGGTGGCCTGCGAGCAGTGGACCGCGGTGGCGGAACAGGATCCCGGCGCGCCGCGCCTCATGCTCGACATCGCGCCCAATCCGGTGTCGAACGGGACATCGATCGCCTTCCGCGCAGAGAGCAGCGGCCGCGTCGAGGCGCGCGTGTACGATCCCGCGGGACGCAGCATTCGCGAGTGGTCGGACGAGTCGCGAAGCGCCGGCGTGCGCAACCTGCAGTGGGACGGCCGCGATCACCGCGGGCGGCTCGTTCCGGCGGGCTGGTATCTCCTGCAAGTGCGCGCGGGCGCATCGACGGGAAGCGCGCGCGTCATCGTCGTGCGATAGGCCCGCGCGGGCAGTCGTGAGCTTCGCAGCAGAGAACGAACGCTGCAAGGCTGCTGCTCACTCGGACGATGAATGGTGGCCGCCTCTCACGGGATCACGAGCACTCTTCGGCTCCAGACCGCATCGCCTTCGCGCACTCGGAAGAGATAGAGCCCCGTTCGCAGCGCTTCTCCATTCCCGGCGCGTCCGTCCCATCGCAGCCGCCATTCGCCGTCCGCTTCGCGAGGTTCGATCGTCCTCATCAGGCGGCCGGCCACATCGTAGACATCGATTGTGACGGGCCCGCCGCGTGCGCTCCACCGAATCTCCATCCCCGCGCGCAAGGGATTGGGCAGCGGATGCGGCGTCGATCGCGCCGGCCCCTCACCGTCGCCGGTCGCGAATTCCGCCGGGCGCTGCATGATCGCCAGCGAAGCCGGCAGCGGCTTGCCATTCACCACCACGCGCGCCGGCGCGATCCCACGCACATAGAAGCGCGGCCGCTCGCCCTGATCGGTCCAAATGGAGATCGCTTCCTCGGAGAAGGTGAGGCTCGATCCGCGATCCCCTTCCAGCGCGGCTACGAGGCGGCCCTCGCAGTGCAACGCGCCCGCCCCGCCGAGCATTCCCGCGCAGATCTCGTCGATCGATGAGGACGAATCCTCGAAGCGCACGACGAACATCGTCGCTTCGTGCGCTTCGATGGCGGGGAATCCTTGCGGGTAGATCCACCAGTCGCCGGTGCGATCGTAGGGACGAAAGGCCACGATGTCGGTGAGCGTCCCGCTGTCGATCTGGTAGGCGAGCCCTTCGGGATCGCTGGTCGCAATGGATACGCACGATGCGAGCAGTTCGGGACTTTCGTCGCTCACGAAGCGCGGCTCCACCATGCTCACGAGTTGATGCCGGGTGCGCGCGACCGGAACCTCGCCCTGCACGATCCAGTGCGGGGGCCAGTTGATCGAATCGTTGGGAACGAGATAGGGAGTGGTGAGCGACATCCCCGCCGGGGAAAGGAACGCGAGCACGGCGCGCGCATCACCTTTGTCCCAGCGCGCGACATGGTCGGCGATCGAGGGCATGTTCGCCGCGCTGCCTTCGTATTCGTTCGCGGTCTGCATGCGCGCGCGGATTCTTCCATTCGCAGTCAGCTGGAAATCGTCGTGCAGGAGGAAATAGGGAGCGACCGCGCCGGTGCGCGGCAGAACGACGATTCTGCGCACGCTGCGCTCCACGGAGGTGGCCGCCCAGCACTCGGTGTTGATCCCCCCCGCGAACGAAGGAGCGGATCCCGCGCCGATCACCGCGCCGATCGCCGCGCCCATGTTCCCATCGCCCGAGAATCCCCCCCACGCGCCCGTTCCGATCCGCACCTGATGCAGACTGTGGGCCAAGGAGTGAAAGGCCGGCTCGCCGCCGAATCCCGAGTATCCCGAATCGTAGAAGAGAGGCTCGCCTGCGAAGAAGACGGTGAAGTGATTCACATCCTGCTGTGTGTGGCCATTCCAATGCAGATACCCGGGCGGGTACGCCGGATGTTGGCGGCACTCGAAAGTGATCAGGCAGGAGTCGGGCTTCCAGTCGCGCGTCCCATCGGGAAGAAGCGTCTGCACATCGCTTCGAAAGTAGGTGATGCCCCGACCGGCAAAATACATCCCGTCTTCAAGCGCCGCGGGGTCGAGGCTGGGAGGATCGGCGCCCTCCGGCCATGCGAGCAGGATCCCGGCGCTGTTCAATTCGCCGGGCAGGCATTCGGCCTGCGGATCGATCACATCCTGGACATCGAAAGGATCGTTCACGGGATCGGGATGGCGGTAGTCGAAGACGGCCGCGACCGCTTCGTCGATCGCGGCGGGCGTGTAGATGGTGCGGAAAAACGGGAGGGCGAGATTGGGATTCGAAACGGTCGAGAAGGCGTTCAACCACGGCCAGGCGCGAAATCCCGGATTCATGTCGAAGGGCGGGCGCGCCGTGTCGTTGAGCGGAGTGCCCCCGCACGGCTGGTACGGAAGCTGCTCGCAGTACAGCCAGGTGGGCGCTTGATAGGCATTGCGCGGTCCGATCACGCGCATGTCCGCGGGCAAGGCGTCGTAGCCGGGCGTGACCGTCTGCAGCCGCTCGGTCGCGAGCGCGTAGGGGAGCGCGAGGTTCAGCCCGTACATGCCGTAGAGGACGCCCTCGATGCAGGCCCCTTCTCCGGGAAAGCCGGCATCCAGGTAGACGCTCACGCGCGTGGCGGCCAGCGTGCGCAGAGTGGCGATCGAATCGCGCGCGGTTTGATCGAAGATCGGATTCTCCTGATCGAGGGCGAGCGCGGCCAGTCCCGCCGCGCCGAAGATCACGCCGAGATGATTGTTGTCGAAGCGGCCGTTGCGCCAATCTCCGTAAGGCCCGATGTAGAGATCCTCCGCGCCGGTCACCAGCCGGTAGAGGGCGCGCGAGTGGTACGCGCGTTCCTGAAGGCTCAGGTAGTCGTAGCACCAATCGTAGAAGAGCGCGTATCCGGCGAGCAGTTCCGCGTAGCCAAGCTCGTTCTCGGAAGTAAACCGGTCGGGATCCTGGCCCCAGTTGTGGAAACCATGATCGCGCCACCGATGCAGGAACGCGTTCGCCTTCTGGGCATAGATCCGACCGTCCGCGTATTCGGGATAGAGCGATCCCTTACCCTTCATCAAGAGGTCGGTCAGGGCGAGCGTCGAAAGGCAGCGGTACTGCGCGTCCTGGTGAAGCGGCGGCTCGCCCCACTCCGCCTCGAGATTGCGCCCGTTCCACTCGTGCGCCCCCGCGCGCAGCGAACGGAAGGCGAGCACCGCGACCTTCTTCCGCTCGCTCCATTGCTGGGGATCGCCCGTCTCGTCGACGAGCGCGCGCAACGTCTCGAGGCGGGTCGGATTCTGCTCCGTCCCATACACGATGAGCCGCGGGTGGGGAGGAAGCTCGAGCGTCTGGGAGCGGACGATGGGAGGCGCGAGCGAGAGCAGCCCGATCGCCAGGGAAATATGGAAGATGATGCCAGGCAACCTCATGCGATGCTCCAACCCAGCGACACGCGCCGACAATAAGAATAGCAGATGCCGCTCGAGTTGTCGCGGGGATGACCGCATTCGGGCCGCGAGAGCTCGTCCTGCGCCGCTCGCAGGCGGCCGCGGGCCTCGCACACTGCGCCGCATCGCGGCTCTTCCGCGGCGCGGGTAACCACCCCCAAATGCCGGGATTGCATTTGCCTCCCGGTCCCCGGAAACTGGCAACGGGACTCGGGAAGAATGTGATCGGCTCGTCAACGAAGGAGGTCAGGGAATGAGGAAATCGTGGATGCTCGTCTTGCTGCTTGCCGTGGCGCTCGCCGCGTTTTCGTGCGGCTCGAAATCCGAGCAACAGAAGACGCGCAACGACACCGCGCAACAGGGATCGACATCGAGCCGCAATGAAACCCAGGCGGGCGATCAGACGAAGCCCGCGCAGCCGGCTGCCACCACTCCCTCGCAGACGCCGGCGACGACTCCGTCAGAGACGCCTGCCACCCCTCGCATGCAGGGGCCGGCGACTCCGCCTCCCGCGCCTGAAGCGAAGATGGCGAAGACCGCCTCGGGCCTGCAGTACGCGGACTTCAAGGTGGGAACGGGAGCGACCCCGACGCCCGGCTCCGTCGTTTCCGTGCATTACACCGGCTGGCTCCAGAACGGTCAGAAGTTCGATTCGAGCCTCGACCGCGGGCAGGCGTTCAGTTTCCCGCTGGGCCAGGGCAGAGTCATCAAGGGATGGGACGAAGGAGTCGCGAGTATGCGAGTGGGCGGCAAGCGCCGGCTCGTCATTCCGTCTCAGCTCGCGTACGGGGAGCGCGGATTCCCGGGCGCGATTCCGCCCAACGCGACCCTGACATTCGATGTCGAGCTGCTGGGAGTGAAGTAGCTGCGCCACTGGTAACAGGATGGGCGCATCAGGAATCCGGGATGCCTGTTGCTCAGGCATCCCGAATTCGTACAATCGCAATCAGATCCCGCCACGATTGCATTCAGGGCGGCTGTCAGCGCCCATTCCTCACTTACTGCCTCCCAAATGGTTCGGTCTCTGCCCCTTCCTGCCGATACATCCCTAGATCCGGTTGGCCCGATTCCGCCTGTCCGCGGCACCGCGGCCGTTTCTTGTTGGGGGAAACTCGGAGGACATTCTTGCAGACCGCCGGACCGTGGTTCCGGCCCAGGGAGGTGTTCGATGGTTCGCTTTGGCATCCTGGCTCGCATCCTCTGTCTGATCGGCATGCTCAGCCTTCCCGCTCTCGCGCTGGCCGATGATCCCGTCCCGCCCGAAGAGACGCCGGGGATCGCGTCGGGAGAAGGCGTGGAGTTCACCGTCATCAGCGGAGACTCGATCAACCTCACGGTGACGACCAGCGGACTCGTGCGCGCTTCCATCGAAGCGCCCACGCGCACGACGGTGTACCTGACGCTCGAAGGCGTCGAAGCCGCGGGCGAAACGCAGGTCACGATCGCGGGGCTCCCCGCGGGTCTCGCGCTTCATCGAGCCACCGACGATTTGCGCAACGATGAAATCCTCGCGGTCGATGAGAACGGGATCGCCTCCTTCACGATCGACCTGAGCACCGGCCCGCATTATGTGATGATCCGGGCGTACACCTCGACCTGGTATCTGGGCTCGGCCGGATGGACGCCTCGCCCCGGCATGGAACTGCCCGGGACCTGGGACCCGGCCACCAAGACCGCCGTCCTCACGAAAGATGTCAACGAAACGGTGCAGATCGACGGCGGCGACATCATCTTCGACGGCAACGGTCATCGCATTGCGCCCACGAACGGCAACGCGCTCTATCTCAACTACGCCTCGCGCATCACGGTGAAGAACCTGCAGGTGGTGGCCGCCAACGACGGCCACGGCATCAGCATCTTTCGCGGCAGCGGCGACATCGTGCGCGATTGCTCGATCACCGCGACGGCGATGGCGGGGATCCACTGGAACGCGTCGTCCGGCGGACACATCATCGGCAACGCGATCACGCAGGGGTCGGCCTCCTATGCCGGGATCAAGTCGATCTTCGCAACCGGCCGCCCGGCGCTGGAAGTGACCGGCAACACGATCCACGCCCCGCGTGCGCTGTGGCTCGAGTACCCGGCTGCGTTCGACGCCTACAACAACAACTTCTATTGCACGGTCGCCCCGTATGTCTTGTCCCCCGCGGGCATGCGCTTCAACCTCTGCCTTCCGACGGGCGGCAATTACTGGAGCCCGTACACCGGCATCGACGCCAACGGCGATCGCTTCGGCGACACGCGCTTCCTCTACGGAGCGCGTGTGCAGGACAATCTCCCGTATGTGAGCCCCGACGGATGGCTTCAGCCCTTCACTCCCGCGGACGACCCCGACAGCTTGCTCGCGGTCTACTCCTTCGAGGGCAATGTGCAGGACTTGAGCCCCAGCGCTCTCCACGCGGTCGCGGTCAACAATGTGGCCTTCGCGGCCGGATACGAAGGTCAGGCCGGCGACTTCAACGGCGCCTCGAGCTGGGCCGATCTGCCCATCGACCTCGGCGCGATGAATCATCCGCGCATCACCTTCGGCGCGTGGGTGAAGACGCGCGCGACCACCGGACGGCGCGCGATCCTCTCTCATGAGAATGGCGGATACGACCGCCAGATCGGCCTCGACGACCGCTGGGGCACGCAGGCGGGATGGTCCGCGCAGGCGGGCGTGGGCGATCAGGGCGTGAACAGCGGCATCGTCTCGACGGCCGGCTGGACCTTCGTCGCCGTCACCTACGACGAATGCTCGACCACGCTCTATGTGAACGATCAGGTCTTCACGACGACGGAATCGACCGGCGGCGGAGAGGCGCTCGCCCGCATCGGCAAGAGCCCGGTGGGCAACGCCTACTTCAACGGGCTCATCGACAATCTGTTTGTCTTCCATGGCGCGTTGAATGCGACGCAGATCGCGGCCATCCGCGCCGGCGGCTTGAACGAGATCATGCGCTGGATCACGGTCGACATCGCGGGCACGGTGGCTTCCGACTGCGGCGGACCGCTCGCCGGCATTCCCGTGACGCTCGACTGCACGAACTTCGACGGGCTGCCCGAAAGCCAGACGATCGTCACGACAGAGGATGGCCGCTACGCGTTCGTCGACATTCCCCGCTCGAGCACGGGACAGCTGGCGATCGAATTGCCGGGTCTCTTGCGCCCGATCACGCCTGCAACGACCGAGCTCGCGATTCCGCTGACCGCCGATCGCGTCGCCGACTTTCTCGTCGCGTGTCCCAAGACGGTGAGCGGCGTCGTCTCCGCCGATGTCCCCGGCGTCCTTCCGGGGGTGACCGTCGGCCTCATCGAACCGGAGAGCGGCTATCAGAGCATGGTGACGGGAGCGGACGGGGCCTTCTCCTTCGCCGACATTCCGTACGGGACCGAGGTCGAGCTCTTCGCGGCGGCGCCGCTCGGCTTCGTGCCCGCCGATCCGGTGGACGGCCATTGCCTGCTGACCGTCACGAGCGACATGACGAAGAATCTGCTCTACAACGCGACTCCCGCCACCGGGTCGGCGCAAGGCATGGGCTATTGGAAGCACCAGGTGAGCGTCTATCGATCGAACAAGGGGCGCGCCCAGGAAACGCGCGAGAACATGGAGAGCGTCTTTCCGCAGGCGATCTTCAGTCACTTCAACGAGAACGAGCTGAACGCGATCCAGGTGGAAGGGGTGACCTATCGGATGGTGAATGGATCGCCCGAGCCGCTCACATTGGTCGAGATGGAGGCCACGCTCTCCGTGAGGGGCGGCCGGAACATGCTGGAGCGCGCGAAGCAGCACTATCTGCCGCTGCTTCTGAATGTCGCTTCGGGCAAGGTGCCCACCTACATGGAAGTCTCGGCCGATCAACTGACGGCGAGCCAGGCGCTGCAGTTCGTCGCGGATCTCATCCTAGACGGTGACGACTCCAACGACGAGCTCGCGAAGGATGTGTGCGAGACGATCAACGAAGGGCACACGGTCGCGGCCGGCGTAATCGTCACCAATCGCATCTACATCGCCTACAAGGAGCCGCCCAAGCCGATCCCGTTCCGAGTGGTGCCGAACCCGGGGATCGGGCCGCGCGCGTTCCAGTTCCAGCTCGCGTCGCCGAGCCATGTGGACCTCGTGCTGCTCGATGTCACCGGCCGCGAAGTGAAGACGCTCTTTGCGGGTGAGGCCGAGGCGGGCGTGCAGGAGATCCGCTGGAACGGCGATGCGCAAGGCGCGGCATCCGCAAGCGGGGTGTACTTCGCGCGGCTGAGGATGGGATCGGAGACGCAGATCCTGAAGGTCATGCAAGTCGGCAACTGAGCGGGCGACCATGCCGGCAACGGAGCCGGCGATCGAAGCATGATCGTGAGCTGGGCCCAGCAGGCGCACGCGCTTCATGAGAAGGCGGTCCATCGAGCCGGGGATTCCGGCCGATGGGCCGCCCTCTTCGTAGCAGTCTCTACCGAACGAGACAGATCCTGGCCGAACGCGCGACTTGCCCTTCGCGTTCATTCGCGGCCGTCCGCGAGGCGGCGTCCAGACGCACGAAATACACTCCGCTGGCCATCGCCCGGCCGGTCGCATCGCGGCCGTCCCAGAAGATCTCGCGATGTCCGGCTTGGGCAAGTCCCTGCTCGAGCGTGCGCACCGCGCGCCCCTGCGAATCGAGAATCCTGACCGACAATGGCACGGCTGAAGCTATATCAAGAACAATGCCCAGCCCCCGATCCGATGGGCTCGGCCCCACGAGATGCCAGCGGATTCCATTCTCCGGCGCGTCTTCCGGCACGTCGATGGAGCAGGGCACATAATCGCCGATCGACCTCGGCAGCAGCTGGTAATAGTCCCACTCCGCATCGTTGTCGTAGCGCTGAAGGGTTCCCGTGAGGCGTTGATAGCACTGGCCGCTCGCGACGTAGTAGGTCGAATCGATATCCGTGTTGCCGTAATCCGATCCCCAGGCCGTGTCGCCGAAGTCGCTCACGATCTCGTAATTGTCGCCGCTCTTGCCCAGATCCCTCTCGCCGATGGTCACGCGCTCGGTCAGGGAGACCCGCATGGCGGCGTAGCGTTCGGCATCTTCCGGATGCGCGGGATAGCGCAGATTCCGGACCGGGACGGGCAGTGGGTCGGGAAGAGGATGGCCGCTCGAGATCACCGTGTGGCTGCTGGCGCTGTAGTACTGCAGAGTCGTGACGCCGCGATACTCGTCGACATAGACATTGGTGAAGACGACCGAATCGCCCACCGAGATCCCGGTCGGGTACACGGGGTATCCGCGCACTTCGATGGCCGCCCACTCGGTCCCCGCGGACGGATCCTGAAGCACGATGCGCTGGGCGAATTTGTGCGTGACGATGCCGCCGGTGCATTGAACGATCTCGCCCTGGTGAGGCGACTTCCAGTCGAGCGCGGGGCTCGAGGTCTGCAACTGGGGGATCGTGTAGGAGGGACGGTCGGCCGAAGCGAGGCATCGGTCATGATCCGCGACGGCTCCAACTGCCGTCACGCTCCCTATGCCGATCGCGATCGCGAATGCGCGCATGCCCACGCGCGCGAGCCCGCTCGCCGTCCTCTTGCTAGCGGAATTCATGCTTCAGCCTTCCCCAGGAAGTCAGGATTTCGTCCCCGGTCACGAAGAGGTAATCCGCGGCCACCCGCGGCCGCAGGATGTAGCGCGCGCCATCCGTGGCCTCCGTCTGCAGCACCACGCCTCGCAGCCGTCCCAGGCGGTCGCCCGCGCGGACGAAGAAGGTGCTGTCGGGCGGAACGACGCTGCTCTCGACATCGGACGCGAGCAGCGTGTCCGCTCCGACCGCCACATAGTAGAGCGCGTTGCCTTCGGGCACGCCGCGGCGCACGACGGTGCCGTTCGTGATCGTGACCAGCATTCCTTCGTAGCGTTCGGCGAGATCGGGGCCCGCATGCCGGCTGAGATGAGCCGCCGGCGCGGCGATTCCCGGCACCGCCACGCCGCGCGCCGTCACTTCGATCGCGCTTGCCTCGTCGAAGGAGAGCGCGGTCATGCCCTCTTGCTCCGTGACCAGCACGCCGGTGAGCCGGACCTCATCGCCGATCGTCAAGGAGCCAAGCCGGCCGCCCTCGTCGATCAAGAGAATTCCGGCCCATTCCGCGCCCAGCCAGGGATCGATCAACGCAAGCCGGGCGCTTCGGTCGCGGACCATCGAGACTACCGCCTGCAGGTCGACGCGGACGCCGATCATCGGCGAGGCCCATTCGTCTTCCGCGGCCGATTCCTGCACGTCGCGAATCGTGTACAGCGAGGAAGGCTCATAGTCCCCGGCGCCGCGCGGCAGGAGTTGGTAGTAATCCCAGCCTTCCTCCGGGTGAGAGTATTCCTGGAACACTCCCGCGATGCGCGCATAGCGCTCGCCGCGTTGCACGAAGTAGGTGGGAAACGGCGGCAGGGCGATGTCTAGATTGTAGTAGTCGGACGCCCACATCGAATGCGTCCCGTCGGTGAGCTCGTAATTGTCCTCGGCCTTGCCCCAATCCATCTCGCCGACGCGCACATTCTCGACGGCGATGAGCATGCCTTCGTACTTCTCGCAGCGCTCGCGGTCCGGCGGATGAGCGAGATCGGACAGGGGAACGAGCACCGGTTCGGGCAAGGGGTTGTTCGAGCTCACCACGACGAAGCGGCTGTCGCTCTTGAACTGCGGAATCGTGCCGCCGCGAAATTCCTCCAGGTGCAGGTTCTCGAAATCCACGCGATCGCCCACGCGCAAGGCCTGGAGAGGAGCTTCGTTCTCGTAGGCGCGCAGCTCGATTCCGGCCCATTCGTCGCCCAGCGAAGGATCCTGGAGCGTGATGCGAAAGCCGGCGATGTGGGTGACCACGCCACCCGTGAGCGCGATGACTTCTCCGGCGTGTGGCGAGTTCCAGCCCGCTTCGGCCGTGGAGAACTGCACCTCGCGGATCGTGAGCGCTTGCCCTCGGCTCGCGCCCATGAGCGCGCTCGCCGTCGTGACCAGGCCCAAGCACACGAGCACGCGCACCAGCGACGGCACGCGCACCGGCAACGGCAACCGGCAGCGGGCGGAAGCGAGTGCGCGCCGCCCGCGCCGGCTGAAGCTTGTCTTCCCTGCACAGACCTTGCCGGTCATCCTTGCGTGCCTCGTTGCCGCGGCAGGACTAGCGGAACATGCCCTTCACGCCGCCCCAGGTGCTCGTCTCGGTGGCCACCGGAACGAACAATTCGTAGTCGCGTGCGTCGCGAGGCAGCAATTGATAGTAGTCCCAGCCCTGCTCGGGACGCTTGTACTGCTCGAGATATCCGGTGACGCTCTGGAATACCTGATCCGCCTGCACGAAGTAATCCGATCCGGGCGGAAGGTCCGAATTCGCGTAGTCGGAGGCCCAGCAGACGCCCTCGGAATTGCCCAGCTCGTAGTTGTCCGCGTTCTTGCCGAGATCCATCGCGCCGACGGTGACACCCTCGACCCGCAGCAGCATGAACTCGAAGGGCTCGCTGAGGTCCGCATTGGTGGGCGAGGGGATGTCGGCGACGGAGACGACGAGCGGCTCCACATGATTGCCCGAGCTGCGGACGATGAGCGTGCTCGTGGTTCCGAAGGCGAGCTGCGTATTGCCGCGGTATTCATCCACGCCGACGCCGTGGAGGTCGATCCGGTCTCCCGCCAGAAGGCCGTCTGCCTGGGTGGGATCGCTGAAGACCACCTGAACGCCGGCCCAGGCGTCGCCCAGGGTGGGATCCTGGATCGTGACCTTGGTCGAGCCGCCCACGAAGATCTTGGTGATGACGCCGCCGGCGACGTCGACAGTCTGGCCGAGGTACGGGGAATTGTAGTCCGGCCCCGTCGAGTACTGGATGTCGTAGATGGTCAACGCGGACGCGCTGGAGCCGGCCAGCAGGGCCACGAGAACCGCACACATCGAAACTCTCTTCATGATGTCCTCCTCCTGTGGGATGAGCCTGAGCGCGCTGCGTTCGATGCGCGCTGATCACGCTGAGCAGCGCCGGATCGCCGCGCCTTGCTACTCCAGATCATTCGACTGGAGATCGATCGCGACCGAAACGAGAACCGTTCTTCCTGGTGCCGGGTACATCACCTCCTCTTCGTAGTTGACATCTCCGATGTTCATCACTTCCAAGGTCAACGCCAGACGCCGCTCGAGCCGGGAGGTCACCCGGCAATCCGCGACGGTGTAACCCGAGAGCATCTTCTCCTCGGTCAACGACTCGCTGTCGTAGCGCGACCCGACCCGGCTCACGACCAGCGACCACTGCGTCTCTCCGTCTCTCGAGGAGACGAGCAGCCTGCCGTCGAGCTTGTGCTCGGGCGTGAGATCGAGCGGCAGGCCGGTGTCCCGATTCTCCGCGTCGGTGTAGGTGTAGCCCGCCTCCAGCTGAATCCAGTCCCTCATCCGCAGCGCTTCGCTCACCTCGAATCCGTAGCTGCGCGCGGATTGGATGTTGTAGTAGCGCCCCGCGCGGTGGGCATCGCGATCGATGAGGTCGTCGAGCTCGTTCAGGAAGAGCGTCGCCTCGGTGCGCGTCCAGGCGCGCGGGCTCCAATCGACGCCTGCCTCGGTGCGATGCGCCACCTCGGGCCGGAGATTGCGGTTGCCGGTGTTCTCGCTCCACAACTGGCTCAGGGTGGGGAAGCGCGTGCTCCGGCCGAACGCGGCGAAGATCTTCCAGTCGGAGGCGAGGCGCCCCGTCAGGCCTGCATCGAAGCCGAGAATGTGATCGGTGTCTTTCAGATGGTTGTAGACCATGAAGTGGTCGGCCAGCCCCAGGGAAGCGCGCCACTGCGGCATCAGTTGGACATGCTGCTCGCTGTAGATGGAGCCGGTCACCTGATGGTGATAGAGCCACGGGTCGCCGGGGTTCATGCGCTTCTTGATCTGGTCTTCGCGCAGCGTGATGCCTTGCTTGCCTTGGAGCCGTTCGGACCACGCGTGCTCGACGGCGACGATCCCGCCCAGGTCCCAGTTGCGATGGGTGCTGTTGTAGAAGGCGGCGTCCAGGTCGTAGCGGCTGTCTTCGTAATCCACGAGCGTATTGATGAAGACATCCCCGTAGGCTTTGCCTTGGAGCGTGGTCTTCGGGCCCAGGCTGCGCGAGAGCGTGAAGTCGCCGAAGTAGCGCCTCCAGTCGGTGAAGCGCCAGTAGCGCTCCTCATCGATGGCGCTCGGCACGCCCTTTTCCATGTCCAGATACCCGCACGAGAAAGCCGCGTCGGTAGTGCGTTCGTTCGTGTAGCCGATCTTCGCGAACAGGTCGTACTCGACGCGGTCGCTGTTGTCGCGAAAGCCGCCGTCCTCGGTGCCCGCATACCCCGTGGGGGTGAAGTTGCGCGACAAGCCGCTGCCGTCACTGCCGCCTCCGCGCATGCTCAAGTACAAGTCCCACGGCCCGCGCACGCGGCCGTGCGTCACGAGCACTTCGCCGGTGTTGTGATTGCCCCCCTGGAGGCGCAGGCGCGTGCCCGGCCGGTAGCGCCCGCGCGTGGTGACGAAGTTCACCACACCGCCCATGACATTCGGTCCGTAGGTCACGCTGGCGGGCCCGCGCACGATCTGGACCTTGTCGAGCTCGTCGACATCGAGACTGGCCAGATTGAAGGTGCCGTAGTAGGGGACATTCATCGGCCGCCCATCGATCATGATGGCCACCCGCCGCGACCCGAAACCGCGGATCGCGACGCTGGCTTCATCCTTGCGCCCCGCGCTCACCGTGACGCCCGGGACGCTCTTCAGCGCGTCGGTGGCGTTGTTGCCGGGCTGGATCGCCAATTGCTCGCGATCGAGATCCGCGCCGCGCACCGGCAGCTCGCGCGGCAGGCGCTTGGCGGTGACGATGATCTCGCCGAGCAGGTAGACCTCGGTGGAATCCGGCAGGATGGTCTTGCCCACGATGCGCACCGGAGAGGATTTGGGCTTCTCCGCCGTATTCGGCGAGGAGGGCTCGTCCGCGGCGCTCGCCGGGCATGCCAGGGCGCATGCGAACAAGATGCAGAGCACGCCCGCAGCCAGGCGCTGGGCGAGGCAATGAGTGCGCGCAAAGCTCATCGCGCGCCTCCTTCCACGCGCACCTGCGCCGGCTCGCTCAAGCGGTAGGCGGGTCCCAATGCATCCGGCATGACGAGGAGGTCGCTGGCGGGCACATAGAAGGCGGTGTGCATTTCTTCCCAGGTGAGCAGGCGCGGCAAGCTCGTTCCGTCGCGCGATAGAACCCGGTACTGGCGCAGCGAAGGATCGATGTCGCTGGGCAAGGAATACGCTGCGAGGTCGGCAAGCGTAATCGCAGCAGTTCCCGCTCCCTCGTATCCCTCGGGCAAGAGGGTCGTCTCGATTTCAGCGATCGGCGCCAGCTTGCGCCGGTCCTGCCAGCGCACGTCGATGGCCCGCAGGACCTCGACTCGGATCACGTACTTAACATTGTGCCCCTTGCGGAGATTGGGGTCCTGCGCCGTCTCGAAGAGCAGGCGCACATCGGCGAGGTCCAGGTAGCCGATCGAGAGTTGCGCCCAGGTATTGTCGCCATAGCCCTTCCCGGGCATGTTGGCGTAGAAGCCGTCGGTTCCGATGAAGCGGTAGCCATACATGTCCGGATGATCGACCACGCCGCCGACGAGACGGTCGAGCCGGATCGCGGGCCGTCCCTGATAGGCGATAGGCTCGAAATCGGCGAAGAGGCGGATCAAGGTGTCGGAGGGAGAGATGATCTCCACGCCGTCGCCGAATTCGACGCTCGCGTTTGGACCGAGCGTCTCGCTGATGTAGGAATCCTTGCCGCAGGCGATCACGCCGGCGAGCAGCAGAAAGCTGACTACAAGCCGATGGATCGGCCCGGCGAAGGGCCGGGGAGACAGGCGCACTCGCGCTCCTCTTCTTTTGGGGGCATTCCCGACTGAGTGATTCGCTGAACAAACCGACGATATTATGCTTTCCGAAGCATATTTGCAAGCACGGTCCGTCCTGGGGCCTTACCGGCTGAGAGTCGCGCCTGGGGGAATGGCGTCACTCGAAGATGTCGCGGGCCGCCCGGTCGGCGGCGTCGGTGACGCGTTTCAGCAGCTCCCGGTAACGAGCGATGATCTCGCGCGCCTCGGGGGTGAGCACGGTTCCCGAATCATGCCCCCGCCCGGCATGGGAGACGACCAGCGGAAAGCCGAGCCGCTTCTCGGAGCGTCGAATCCGAGCCCACAAGGCGCGGTACGACATCCCGAGCGATGCCGCGGCCGCAGTCAAGGAACCCTGCTCGTCGATGGTCTCGAGGATGATCATCCGGCCCTTGCCGAAGGCCGGCTCTCCGGACGCGTTTGCCAGCCAAAGCGTCAAGCGGGGCCGCAGTCGTCTTCGCCTTCCCGACATGACGTGAGATTGCCATCCCGAATGCGCGCGAACAAGAGCGCAAAGCAGCTCGGAACCCCCCAACGCTATCGTCCCCGTCGCGGCGGCAGTATGATTGGAGGAAATGGGAGCGGGGCTCGGCGGGGCGAGTGCAATCGCTTCGCGAAGGCGCCGGCAATCGCTCTACGAATTCGGACACAACCTCGCCGGGCATCGTTGTGCCGGTCTCCAAGGGGACCCCGATGGGGCTCTACAAACGCCATTCCGGGATCAGACGAATTCCCCTCGGGCAGCTGCGTGTCGAGCGGCCGGGGCGACCGTATCTCACCCAGGAGGAGTTCGCCAGGTTGCTCGACGGGGACGTCGTTGTGGAGGAGAAACTGGACGGGCATCCGGAGGTGTTGGAAGACGAGAGCCATGTATTCTTTTGTGAGGATCTGCGCTTTCAACATTCGATTCCGTACAGCAGGGTTCCTCGGCCGCGGCTGAAGGCTCCCGCGTTCTTTGTCTGCTACGATATTTGGATTCAGGGCGAGGAAAGGTGGGCGGCGAGGGAGGAGAAGTGCATTCAGTGCGAGGGGGTGGGGCTTCCAGTCGCCCTGCTCGTGTTTGAGGGGCGGATCACGGCGGAAGAGATTCCCCTTCTCGCGGCGCGGCAGTCCGCATTCGGCGAAGCTCTCGCGGAAGGCATCGTCATCAAGAACCTGCAGCATGGACTCTTCGGGAAATTCATCAACGCGGAGTTCAGGCAAGGCGTGGAGAATGCCGAGAACTGGCGGCGTGACAAAAGGAAGAGAAACAGGTTGGCCGTGTGATTCCCATCGCCCCGACGAAGGCTCTCCCGGCCTGCGCGTCCTCTTCTGCGCGGATTCGCATCTGGGCTTCGACGAGCCCGTCCGTCCGCGCATCGAACGGCGGCGGCGCAGCCCCGACTTCTTCGCCAACTTCCAGCGCGTGCTCGATCTCGCCCTTGGCCGAAGCGTCGCCGGCCGTGAATGCGGGCGCGTCGACCTGCTGATCCACGGTGGCGATCTCTTCTTTCGCAGCCGCGTCCCGGCCCGCATCGTCGACCGGGTCTATGGGATGCTCGTCGACTTCGTCGAACAAGGCATCCCGATCCTCATTGTGCCGGGGAACCACGAGCGATCCATCCTGCCGTCTTCGCTCTTCCTCTCTCATCCTCGCATTCATGTCTTCACCAGGCCCGAGACGAAGGTATTCGAGTTACGGGGAGGAACGCTGGCGTGTGCGGGATTTCCCTGCGTGCGCAGCGGCATCGATGCGGCATGCCGGTCGTTGATCGAGCGCACCGGTTTCTGTTCGACCGTGCGCTCATCGTTTACGGCTGGCTCCTTAGAGATCGCGGCCGGTGTGAGTACGCGTTTTCATGATGGCGGACGTTCACGGCCGCCTCGTCGTTGCATGGCGCCCACGGTTTCTTTGGACGTTCGACTGGTCTACGCTGGTGGCGTGGCAAAGAGCTTCGGCGCTGCCAGAGCGCCAGGATTCGAGTGCCGAACGGCAACTGCCTGAGCGGTGGAGGTGTCGGAGATGACCATAGGTAGGCGGGGGCCTTTGCTCGCGTTCGTTGCGGGGCTTTCCATCCTGGCCGCGCCGCCGCACGCGCAGGCCGGGTCCGGTTCATACGCCGCCCCATCCGTCTCGCGGCAGGTGGGGCCCCACTGTTTTTCGGGCGCGGTCAGCTATCCCAATCCCTTCCTCTCGACCTACATACGAAGCAGCACCGGCCTGGGAAGCACGACGAAATTCGAGGCCACGATCTACGACGTTGGCAGCCAACCGCGTGCAGTCAAGGAGATGGACGTCACGCTTCAGTACTTGCTTCTGGGACTCGAATACCAGGAGCGTGTGAGCCACGCCGTGGCCGTGCGGGGAGCAGTGTTGGGGGCAGGTCGCATGGGGATCCTCGACACGGCCGCGCTGCTCACCGATGGCGTCAAGGTGGACGTCGACTGCTCGGTGGGCGCCACCGTGGCGTTGTGGGAGCGCTCGCGATTCAAGCTCTCCGGTAGTCTCGACGCCGCCGGCAAGTACTTTGGCGATGTCTTGATCCGCAACTACGTAGAGGACGTGGTTGCCCATGGCATTGGAGATTCAACCAATTCGATCTGGGAGGATGCCACCAGCCTTCGCGCGACCACGGGGGTCCGTGCGGCTTTCGGCCACAGCAAGACGGTGGGCTATCTGATCTATGGGGACATTGGCGTGCAGTCACCGTTCTTTGAAGAAGAAGACGCGGAAACCGTCTGGGACACGGGTGTGGTCCTGAGCCTTGATCTGCAAGAGCATTGGGGACCCGATCTGGGCGTCGCCATGAGCGCGATGTACCGTTCTCCCGAACTCATAGATCCGTACACGAAGACGAGTCGTTGGGACGCCGACCTGGGGATCTTCTACACGGCGCGGCCCGAACTCACGCTCGGTGTGGAAATCGGCTATACCCCTCTGCGAAAGAGCTCGCTTGATGAATGGTACGGAATGATCACGATGAACATCCTCCTGCGCTATGATTTTTCCTGAGTCCCAGGCGCGCGAACGCTGCGATGGGGTGGCGAAGTGGCGGGCCGGAGGCGTTCGAGTCCTCGAAACGCGTGTCGATTGACGAGCGGTTTCCCTTTCCCAATAATGACCACCAAGGTCCATCCTGACCTGCGCCAGGCGCAGGCCCTGAACCAAGGGGCACCCGTACCGGAAGGAGAAGCCCACATGAAGCTGTCAGAGCACTCCCGACTCGTGACCTTCGCGATTCTGGGCGCGCTGATACTCGCGGGGGCCGGGCAAGCCATCTCCCAGACGTCCGCACTCCAGGAGCGCATCGCTGCTGTCAAGGAATCCCTGCTCAAGAGCCAAACCCTGTTGAGGCAATACGAGTGGACCGAGACCAGGGTCCTGAGCCTCAAGGGAGAGGAACGATCGCGGATCGTGAGTCGCTGCTCCTACGGGGCGGACGGGAATGTCCAGAAGGTTCTCGTCAGCCAGACTCCCGAGGAGAAGGCGGGCGGGCTGAAAGGAAAGATCATCGAGAAGAAGAGAGCCGAAATCAAAGCCTACATGGAGAGTGCGACGGATCTGATGAAATCCTATGTCCTGCCGGATCCTGCCCGCATCGAGGCGGCCTGGGACGCTGGGAAGACCTCCGTCACGAAAGCGGAGCCGCGCGGGCGGATCGACATCCCCGACTACGAGAAGCCGGGCGATGTGCTCAGCATCGAGATCGACATGGAGAAGAACACTCTGCTCGGCTTGGCGGTCGCCACGTGGATGAAGGACGCTAAGGACAAGGTCACTTTGTCCACCACGTTTGCTTCGCTCGACGACGGGGCAACGTATCCGGCAGAGATCATCCTCATCGCGCCTTCGCAGTCGCTCGAGGTGAAGACCACCAATTCCGACTACAAGAAAGTCTCCGCAGCCAAGGGTCAAGATGCTGAGAGCCAGGAGGCAGGTGGCGATCGATGATGTCGAAGAACTCCCGGCACGAGTGTGATTCCGTGCCGGGAGTTCTGTCGAGAGCTTAGCGGGGGTCCGTTACGACGGCCAGTATATTAAAGGTGTGGGCCTCCGGCTGGTGCCGCTCAGGTTTGCGACCTTATCCCTCTACCGTCACCGCGCCAGTCCTCGACCCTACCGAGTCAATCGGATGCATTATGATCGCGTGGCGCTTTCTGGAGGACGGGTCTTGATAGGCTCCCTTCCGCTTTCAGGTCATCTCCAGGATCCGCTCCGGAATCTCCCACCAGGGCACCGCGGTCACGGTCCTGCTCAATCGGATCGCCCGTGGCGCCGTGCAGATGACGAGCCCCGCAGGGGCGTTGTATTCGTCAAGGAACACTGCGAGGTGTCTTGCGTCCGCCGCGGTCGGACGGTCGGTCAGCTTCACCTCAAGCGGCAGGAGCCGTCCCTCGTGCTCAACAACCCAGTCGACCTCAGGTCCGTCGGGATCCCGCCAGAACCCCATCCTTGCCTTCGGCCGGCGGAGACGGCATAGACGCAGGACTTCGAGGCCGACGAACTGCTCGAAGAGCTCACCCTTCCGCCGCGCGTGCAGCCGGGTGCCCTCGCCGGCGGCGAGTCGACGAACTCCCAAGTCAAAGAGAAGGTAGCGACTCGCCCGGGTGAGCTTCTTTCGGGTGCGGCTGCGGGTGATCGGTTCCACTCGCTCCGCCACCAAACAGTCACAGAGGATCTCGTAGTAGGCACTGATCGTCACCGCGGAGACGCCGACGTCCTGAGAGATCTTCGAGAAGTTCGCGATGCGGCCCGACTCTTCTCCGGCGAGTTCAAGGAACCGGCCGAATGCGCCGACGTTTCGGACCAGCGCCTCGTGGCGTACCTCCTCCTCCAGATAGGTCTCGACGTAGGAGCGCAGATCAGTCTCCTTGTCCTGCTCGTTTCGAACAGCCTGAATTGCTGGAAGGCCGCCGAAGAGCAGAGCATGTTCGATGCTCGGAGGGCGGTGCTCCTCGATCATCAGGGGGTCTAGGCGGAGTGCCACCACGCGGCCGGGAAGCAGATTGATCTCATGCCCACGGCGCAGTTTGCGCGCGGACGAACCCGTGAAGACAAACTGAGCTTCTCCGCGGTCGATCAGGTCCTGCCCCACATCCATGATGGCCGGGACTTTCTGGACCTCGTCCACCGTCACGAGTGGTCGCTTCCGACGCCGGGCCGAGCCCGGCAATCCGCGAATCTCGCCCGCCAGAAGCGAGGGGTCTCGTTCATACCGCTGGCGCACGCCTGGTGCGACCAGGGAGATGGCCAGGTCGGCGCTGAGACCGCCCAGCAGAGTGGTTTTTCCCGTCTGCCTCGGTCCAAGCAGCAGGATGCTCTTGCCCCGGGCCAGATGGCGCGCGATTTCCGATTCGAGGGCTCTTGGGTATCGCATATCTAACTTTGGATATTCGCCGAAATTCCAAAGCTGGTCAAGACGGTTCTTTTCCGTTCCCGCGCTTGTCCCCCGTACTCCGCGAAAAGTCGGTCCCAGCGTACGATGAGGAGTGGCGACACCTGCCGAAGGCGGAGATCCCGAGAGGAAGGGCTGATCGGGGGGCTACGGTCATTCGACGGTCGGCCGCAAGTGCGAGATCGATCAACGAGGCTCGAGGGACGCAGCGGTGCCTCACAAGACGAGGATCTCGGAATCTTGACTGGATGTTGTCTCAGGCCACGAGCCGATAATCGTGCAGTACGCCATCGAGGACGGGCAAGGCGATGAGTTTCCCGCGTCGGGAGGGAGACTGCCGCAATTCCGGATACGGATCCGGAATTCTATGGATCGCCTGCGATGGACGAGCGCGATTGTAGTAGCGAATGTACTCGGAGACGACACGACGAATGTGATCGGCACCAAGAAAGATGAAGTGGTTCAGGGTCTCCTCGCGCAAGGTCCGAACGAGCCTTTCGATGTGGGGTGAGGCATTCGGCGCGCCGTAGGGAATGGGGATGCCGTCGATGCCCATGACCTCGTCCAGCCAGCGGTCCAGATGGACTCTTCGCGGAGGACCGCCTAAGACCGTGACCGGGGCAAAGACCGCGCCAGGCCGGCCTCAAGTCGCCTCGCTGAACCGGCCTCGTTTGGCAGGCCTCTCGGGATCCGCGTCACGGGTTCACAGGATGAGCTCTTGGACTTCGCCCCTCCTCGCAGTAGACTCACATGCGGCACCGACCGGGAGGGCCCTGCTATGGATCCCTCGGCGAAGTCTTCCGGCGCAGAGGATTCCTCGCGTCGGCGTCCCAATGGCGATGGGGCCGAGATCCCGGCGAGGATCGGGCGCTACGCGGTAACCGGGTGGCTCGGTCGCGGGGGCATGGGAGTCGTCTACGCCGGCGAGGATCCCGAACTCCGGCGCGCCATCGCCATCAAAGTCCTCGCGCCGGGATCGGCTGTCGACACGGCCGGCCTCGCACGTTTCGAACGGGAAGCGCAACTCCTCGCGGCGCTGAGCCACCCGAACATCACGACCGTCTACTCCCTGGAAACCGACGGCACGCTCCGTTTTCTGACGATGGAGCTGGTCTCCGGCGACACGCTCGCCGACCGAATCACGCGCCGCGTTCTCGGCCTGCCACAGGCGCTCGAAATCGCCAGACAGGTGGCCGGGGCTCTCGAGGCTGCCCATGAGGCCGGGATCGTCCATCTCGATCTGAAGCCGATGAATGTCAAGATCACGCGCGACGAGCGCGTGAAGCTCCTCGACTTTGGCATGGCCCGCTTGCGCCCGGAACAGGGCGTGGGAGATCGACAAGGCGCGGGCCCCGCCGATCCCGCGACGCTCGAGGTTGCGATCCAGGGCTCTCCGGGCTACATGAGTCCCGAACAGCTACGCGGACAAGGCATCGATTTGCGCAGCGACATCTGGGCCTTCGGCTGCGTGCTCTATGAGACGCTCGCCGGGCGCCCCGCCTTTCCCGGCGAGACCGTGTCGGACCGGATCGCGGCCACATTGCGCGCGCCTCCCGACTGGGCCGCGCTTCCCGCGGAGACTCCCGATCGCGTTCGCGTGCTGATCGGCCAGTGCCTGGAGCTCGATCTTGAACACCGATTGGACTCGCTGACGCCCGCGCGCCGGATTCTCGAGGAGGAGCTCGCGGGCTGGCAGCCGGCACCAGCGCCTCTGGTGATTCCGAAAGGCGCCGAGGAGCACCCGACCAATCTGCCGCTGCAGCTGAACAGCTTCATCGGTCGCGAGGAGATTCTGGAAGAGCTCGCGCGACGCCTGCATGCGGAGCGTCTCGTCACCTTGATCGGCCCTGGCGGCTGTGGCAAGACGCGCCTTGCGCGGGAGGCGGGGCGCCGGCTGCTCACCGAGTTTCCTGACGGGGTCTGGTTGGTCGAGTTGGCCCCGTTGAGCGAGCCGGAGATGGTCCCGCACGCCGTTTGCGCAGCCCTCGGTGTGCGGGAAGACTCCCAGCGTCCGCTCAACGAGACGCTGCGGCTGGATCTCAAGGCGAAGAAGCTGCTCCTGCTCCTCGACAATTGCGAGCACGTGCTCGAGGCGAGCGGTCGCCTGGCGGAGTTTCTGCTGCAAGGCTGTCCGCGGCTGCGCATCCTGGCCACGAGCCGGGAGCGCCTCGCGGTGGAGGGGGAGTCGCTCGTTCAATTGCCCCCCCTCGCAGTGCCGCACCTGGCCGGCTCGACTCCGTTGACCGATTTGGAGCGCGTCGAGTCGGTGAGGTTGTTCCTGGACCGCGCGCGCGCATCGGATGCGGGGTTCACGCTGACGGAACCGAATGCCGCGGCGGTGAGGCAGATCTGCCGGCGTCTCGATGGCATCCCCCTGGCCCTTGAACTGGCGGCGGCGCGCGTCGGGGTTCTGCCAGTCGAGGAAATCGCCCGGCGTCTGGACGACCGCTTCCACCTGCTCACGATGAGCACGCGGACCTCCATTCCGCAACATCGAACCCTGCGCGCTCTCATCGATTGGAGTTACGACTATCTGCCTGAGGCCGAGCGGATCCTGTTTCGGCGCCTGGGAGTCTTCACAGGCGGCTGGTCGTTGGAGGCCATGGAGGAGATCTGCGCTTCGGAGGAGATCCAGCCTTGGCGGATCCTCGATCTGCATTCGCGGCTCGTCGAGCGCTCATTGATCGAGCGCGACGTGGAGGCGGGGCGGCGCGCCGGCCAAGTGCGTTACCGGGCGCTGGAGACCATTCACGAGTATGCGCGCGAGAAGCTCCGCGAGTCAGGGGAGGAGGTGCGCACGCAATTGCGTCATCGGGCCTATTTCCTTGCCCTGGCGGAAAGTTCCTCGGCGCACCTGGTCGGGCCCGAGCAGCGGGAATGGTCGCAACGGCTCGAAGTTGAGCACGACAACCTCCGGCTTGCGATCGCGCGCGCTTGTCGTCGCGGTCCGCACCACGATGTCGACGTCGCCCTAAGGATCGTGGCGTCCTTGGGACGCTACTGGTATGGCCGCGGCCGGTGGACCGAGGGACGCGCGCTGATGAAGGAAGTGCTGGGGCTTCCGGGAGCGCACGCGCGCACCGCGCACCGCGCTCAGGCGCTCGCGTGGACCGGATGGATCGCCCTGTGGCAGGGAGATCTCGACGAGGCTTGGGACACCAACCAGGAGAGTCTCGCCATCCGGCGAGAGCTGGATGATCGGATGGGCATCGCCCAGTCGCTCAACAACCTCGGGGCCGTCGCGGTGGAGCGAACGGATTTCGAGGCCAGCCGCGCGTTCCAGGAGGAGAGCCTGGCGCTGCGGCGGGCGGCGGGGAATCTGCGTTACCAGGCCGTGTCCCTGCACAATCTTGGGGAAATCTGCTTCCGGATGGGCGACTTCGAGGAGTCACGGAGATTCAATGAAGAGAGCTTGGCGCTGAGACGCCAAGTGGGCGATCTCATGGGTATCGCCGATTCTCTCAACGCTCTCGGCATGGTGGCCGAGCGCCTGGGGGACCTCGATGGAGCGCGCGATTACTACGAGGCAAGCCTCGCCAACCGCAGGGAGCGGGAGGACCCCATGGGGATCGGGGAGTCCCTCAACAACCTCGCGGCGATCGATGTGCAGGAGGGGCGCTTTGATTCGGCGCGGGCGCGCTATGCCTGCGCCCTGTCGATTCGCAGCGATCTTGGCGATCGCCTGGGAATCACCGATTCGCTCGAGTCGATCGCGTTTCTCGAGGTCGAGGCGGGCGATCACCGTCGAGCCGCCCGCATCCTGGGGTCCGCCGCGGCCGTGCGCGCCGAGATCGAGACGCCAGCCTCACCGGCGCGCGCGACCCAACTGGAAGAGGCCAGGCGTCGGTTGAGGGATGTGTTGGGAGAGACGGCCTTCGACCGCGAGTGGACGCGAGGGCGAGGAATGGCTCTCGGCGAAGCGATCGATGTGGCGGCCTCCGGGCTCGGCCCGGGCGAGTGAACCACCCGTAGTCCGCGAAAAGCTGGTTCCGGCGTACAACGCGGGGCGGCAGGCCTCCCGAAGACGAACGTCCTGAGAGAAAGGGCTGATCGGGGGGCTTCGGTCATTCGACGCGCGGCCGCAAGTGCCAGATCGATCAACAAGACTCGAGGGACGGGGCGGTGCTGGACAGGACGAGAATCCCGGGATCTTGACTGGATGTTTTCTCAGGCCACGAGCCGGTAATCATGCTGGATGCCGCCAAGGACGGGCAAGGCGATGAGTTTCCCGCGTCGGGAGGGAGGCCGCCGTGGTTCCGGACACGGATCTGGGATCCCATGGATCGCCTGCGATGGACGAGCGCGGTTGTGGTAGCGAATGTACTCGGAGACGACACGACGAATGTGATCGGCACTGAGAAAGATGAAGTGGTTCAGGGCCTCTTCGCGAAGCGTCCGAACGAACCGCTCGATGTGAGGTCAAGCGTTCGGCGCGCCGAAGGGAATGGGGATGCCCTCGATGCCCATGACCTCGTTCAGCCAGCGGTCCAGATGGCAGCGATAGCTGCGTTCTCTGGCGTCCTTCTCGATTTTCAACGGCTTCCCGTACTGCCCGAAGATCCCGTCGTTGTCATGCACGAGGAAACGAGGCGTGCCGTCCTCGGCCGTGGCCTCCCGAATCTGCTGCTTCACCCAGGGCAGTGTCGGATTGGTCGTGACATTGGTGTGGACGATTCGTCGAGACTCGATCTCCATCATGACGAAGACATAGACGACGGAGAAGAGGGCCGTGTACTGGATCAAGAAGTCGCAGGTCCAAAGCTCCCGTGCGTGATTGCGGACGAATGTGCGCCAGGTTTGATTTCCACGAGGCGACCCTTGCCGGGGGACCATGTAGCGGCGGATGGTGCTGGGGGAATGGTCGATGCCGAACTTGGCGGTGAGCTCTTCGGCGATCCTGTCCTCGCCCCACTCGGGATGGTCGCTGGAGATGCGGCGGATGAAGGCGATGTGCTCACTAGGGATGCAAGGGCGCCCGATCGGGCCTCGGGATCTGCGGCGCCAGAAGATCCGGAAGCCCTTTCGATGCCAGCCGACGACGGTGGCAGGCTTGACGATGACGAGGGGACGGGTCCAGTCCGGCCAGAGCCTGCGAAGGGCAACCCAGAAGAGGCGATCCTCGGTTCGGAGCCGAGCGCGGTGGGTGGTTCGCAGGTAGACGGCCAGTTGCTGGCGCAAGGCCGCGTTTTCGAGAGCAAGCTCCGCCCGTGGCATCAGGGCTGCTCGCAAGGCTGAGAGAAGAGCTACAATAAATGTGCGCATGGCGAGGGATGGTAGCACGCGGAGGGAAGTGACCTTGGAGAAGGAGGTTCCCCTCGTTGAGGGATGCGCGACGGAGTTTTCGCGGACTACGGGTGGCCTCCCGAATCTGCTGCTTCACCCAGGGCAGTGTCGGGTTGGTCGTGACGTTTGCGTGGACGATCCGTCGAGACCCGATCTCCATCACGACGAAGACGTAAACGACGGAGAAGAAGGCCGTGAACTGGATCAAGAAGTCGCAGGCACAAAGCTCCTCTGCATGGTTGCGGACGAAGGTGCGCCAAGTTTGATTTCCTCGAGGCGACCCTTGCCGGGGGACCATGTAGCGGCGGATGGTGCTGGGGGAGTGGTCGATGCCGAACTTCGCCGCAAGCTCTTCGGCAATCCTGTCCTCGCCCCACTCGGGATGGTCGCTGGAGATGCGCCGGATGAAGGCGATGTGCTCGGCAGGAATGTGGGGTCGCCCGATCGGCCCCCGGGATTTGCGGCGCCAGAAGATCCGGAAGCCCTTTCGGTGCCAACCGATCACGGTCTCAGGCTTGACGATGACGAGCGGGCGGGTCCAGTTCGGCCATAGCTTGCGGAGCACGACCCAGAACACCCGGTCGCCGGTCCGGAGCCGGGGCTGCTTTGAGGTCCGAAGGTAGGCGGCCAACTGCTGGCGGAGGGCGGCGTTTTCGAGAGCAAGCTCCGCCCGTGGCATCAGGGCTGCTCGCAAGGCTGAGAGAAGAGCTACAATAAATGTGCGCATGGCGAGGGATGGTAGCACGCGGAGGGAAGTGACCTTGGAGAAGGAGGTTCCCCTCGTTGAGGGATGCGCGACGGAGTTTTCGCGGACTACGGGACGGTCGAGGAGCGCAAGCGAGTGGTGCGCGCGTTCGTGGAAAGCCTCACGGTCGCTGGTACAAAACGGAGTGGCGAAATTCGGCTGAAAAACCTGCCTGCGCTGGAAGCACTTACGGGCGCGTTTTCTGTCGAGAGCTTAGCGGGGGTCCGTTACGACGGCCAATCTATTAAAGATGTGGGCCTCCGGCTGGTGCCGGTGGCTTTCAAAGCCCGCAGCGGAGCTCTTGCGCCCGTCCGAGCCCCGCGGACGCCCTGGGGAGCCCCGATCCTGAAAGTGGCCGTGGGAGGCTGATCAGCCTGCATGCAAGGGCGGCCCCACCCAAAAGTTCACTCCTTCCGAACTCGTCACTCCGTGCCGCCTAGGCGATTTCGGGCACCCGGGCCGGAGCGGTACGGCCGAGGGTCCGACAATTCGGTTGCCTCTCTCTGCCAGAGGGCTGAAGATTCTGGCGTGACTCTCCTCTGAGACTGTTCCGTTCCTCAAGTACGCGCGAAGGAGGTCCGCTCATGAGAACATGGCTTTTCCTTTTGCTGGCTTCCGTGTTCCTGGTCTCCCTGGCCCATGCCGACCCGGACGACCTCTCCGGAGGCGTCCTCCTTGTCCATGCACCTCCGGGGCTCGTCTACACCAACGAAACAGCCGTCTGGTGCGATTCCACCTACCTCGCCGACTGCGAGGACCAGGTGAATCGCATCGAGGCCGAGACCGAGGCCGTCTGGTTCGTGCTGAGCGCCTGGGCCGAGGAGAAGACCTTCTCGGCGGTCGAGTTTGGCCTGGGCGACTTTGAGACGGAGTCGTTCACGTTCATGGCCGACGGCATCTGCCTCGATGACGCGATGGCCATCCACTACCCGTCGGTGGAGGACTGGCCGGGCCCCAACACCGGAATCGCTCTGGCCGCCACCGGCGACGCCTGGACGGGCCAACTCGTGCCCATCGCCTGGTTCGCGGGCTACAACTACGCCGAGGCGGACACGATCGCGATCACGGAGAACCCGGCGACTGGGCACGCGGGGTGGGTGTCAGGGGAGTCGCCTTCAAGCCATTATGCTGAATGTATGGGAGCCCTGGGACTCGGTGTTCCGGGAACCTCCTGTATGCCCGATTCTGGTCAAGATCTTGCGGGTGAAGAACCGGAACCGGAGAATGACCAAGTCGATGATAACGACACTGGATCCATCCCGTTTGACTACTCCCACCCTTACCAGCCGCGAACAGTCCTAGCGGCCGTGGACAGAGACTCCCTCGCTCTCCCGGCCGACATGATGCAAGTATCTCTCGCGGAAGCAATCCTTCGCGAAGATGTCACAATATCCGATTCCCTGGCCGAGTTGTTCGAAGAATCAGGAATCTCACAGATCACTGCCCAGTTCCCCCATTTCGATCCCTACATCTATGATCGCCAAGGCAACCAGGTAATCGCTCCAGACGGGTATCCCGCGACTGTGCCGAACGATCTCGGTGTCTGGTTCGTTCTCACTCTGACCCATGATGACGTCACGAATGCTGTCTCCCGTTTAAGCGGCCGTTGTGGAGTCTTCTCGGCAGAACCAATTGGCTATACGGCGCTCGATTCGATCGACGATCCACTCTTCTCGCCGCGGCAGTGGAACCTGAACAACGAAGGAGCCTATTGCGGAGGGGTATCAGTATTTGACATCGCTTTCCTGCGGGCATATGAGGCATTCGGCTCAAACCTACCCTATCCAGTCCCAGTAGGCATACTCGATACGGGTATTGATCCTCATCCCGATATTGCTCACAAGGTCCTTGGAAAAGACTGTTGCGATAGATTGGCGCCGCATGTCCTCCAATGCACAGACGACAGTGACATGACCAATCACGGCACTCCAGTGGCAGGCATAATTGGGATGGAGATTGGTGGCGTGCCTCTGCGTGGGGGAGCAGGAATAGCTCCTTGTGATACAATGGTGTCGATCAGGGTGCTTGGATGCTGCTACGATATGGGGGAGGAGCATGTGAATTGGCGGCAGCTTGTAGCCGAAGGCATAGATTACGCACGAACCAGGGGGGCGGGCAGCGCGCCTGGGGACCCCATAAAGGTGATCAACATGAGCTTTGGAGCGGACTCTCCCAACGATATGGAGGCCCAAGCGATTCAAAATGCGTGTGCCTCTGGAATGGCGTGCATTGCTGCCGCTGGAAACTTTGGTACAGATGCGGGCAGCCACTACCCTTCGGGGTATGCCCCCTTGGTGTGTAGTGTCAATGCATTCATCTTCTCTGGTAGACGATGGGAGGACTCTTTGCTGCCACCCTACAATCAAGTTGGGTGCAACAACCACTGCGCCAATTTCGGCCCAGCAGTGGACCTTACGGCTCCAGGTGGTTTCGTTGCTACGACAGCTTACAATGAGGATGAAGTTGGCCCCTATATGGACTTCTACATCGAGGAATACGATGAATACGTAAATCCGAGTTGCGACGCAGCGCAGGACTATCCCGGATCCCACTGCTTTTCGGGGACTTCTGCAGCGGCTCCTCATGTCACTGGAGTAGTGGCTGCTGTACTTGCGTGTGACTATAGGCTATCGGGCGAGGATGCGGTGGCGATTGTCTGCAGTACCGCGGTGGATCATGTGGTGCCGCCGGCCCAATGGGGGCGAGATGATGAATCCGGTTGGGGACATCCAGATATGTTCCGAGCCATGGCGCTGGGGTTTGAGCCAAAGAAGGAGTGGGGTACGGTCGACAGCGCGATGACGAGCATATCCGTCGACGGGGAAGGCGTCGCATATTTCGATCACTGTACGCCTGTAATACCCAGAACGGGGTACTTCAATTTTGTGAGGTACAGGGTGACCGCGACTGTGGCTTTGCAGGAGACCTATGAGTATCCAATTGCGTGGGGGAGGATTCAGAATTCAGCCGGATGGCGGAAGATAGAAGATAACGACACATATAATCTGTTCTTTGAAAGTCCGGGATATGTGCGGATCGACAATGCATCTGCGAATGAAGTGTCGTTAACAACATATCGCTATGCGCTGTACGATGGGGCGACCTTCGTAGATTGGTATCCGTTGAATCGCGCACCCGCTATGTCCTACTCTGTCGTGGAAGGAGCCGAGATGATGTCCGATGCTGATGAGTGGAGTGAGCCCAGGACACGAGCAGGGCTTGTGTGGCCGACACCTACACAAACCAAGGTCTTGTTGAGTCTTCCAGAAGCGACTGATGGGGAAGCAGCTAGGATTGGCGTGTTCTCCGCGGATGGACGGCTAGTGCGTGAGATTGCGGTGCCAAAGACGGGTGCCATGGAGTGGGATTTGACCGACAGCACGGGGCGTCGGGTTTCGGCGGGGGTGTATTTCGTGCGGCAGGCAGGCGGCGGGAAGCGAGTGCCGCAGCGCGTGGTTGTAGTGAGATGAGGGGCTTGGAAGGATGCGATTGCGACTGGATGGAAACGAACGTTGAGGAATTCGAGGGAGAACCGACCTGGGGACGAAGTGCTTGTGCCTGGGTGGTCCAAGGCTGAGCTGGTGAGGTAGGGGGGGCTGGGACTGTTTGGTCGAGGGACCGCACGGGTATCTGATTGGAGACGGTCTATTGTTCCGGTAAGGATTGTGGTCAGTGGGGAGGCAAGAAGAGCGGCTAAACCGGCTCTCGGTTGAAGCTTGGTGGCGGGGCTACGGTCTGGGGTGGGAGACCGGACGGGACAGAGCGGGGGAACATGTGGCGGCACGAAGGCAGTACCAACGGTAAGTGCCCGAGATGTATAATGATAAGAGAGGATACCGGTGCGGAGCCGAACTCGGGCTGTCATCGGGCTGACTGGAGAAGCGGCTCATGCAGATGGTCTGCACGGAGACAAGGTAGTTATTGAGCACGATCGGCAACGGTAGACTTGTCAGAAGGAGAAGCCGTCATGCTCCTCAAGAGTTCACTTCTTCTTGCGAGCGTGCTGTGCCTGCAAGCGGCATATGCGGAGTACTATGTCGTGTCACCCGATGGGAGCGGAGACCTCCCGACGATTCAGGGCGCCATTGATGCTGCCTGCGATGGTGATGTCGTGATTCTGTCGGATGGGATCTTCGTCGGCGACGGGAATCGCGATCTTACCTACAGCGGCAAGGCGATCACGATCCGGTCGGAGAGCGATAACCCCGAGAACTGCATCCTGGATTGCGGAGGATCGGCAGGAGACCCACACCGGGGCGTACGATTTGTCTCGAATGAAACACGGGAATCCGTCCTTCGGGGGGTCACGATTCGCAACGGTTGGGCACAGGGAGTGGACATAGCTGACTATTCAGGTGGGGCGATTCTCTGCGACGACGCTTCGTCGACAATCGAGAATTGCATATTCCGGGGCAACAGTGCGTACGCCGGAGGAGCTGTAATGGTCTATAGGGGGGCAGATCCCGCTATTCTGGATTGCCTGTTTGAAGGTAACCATGCGTATGTCTACGAGGGGGCGGGGGGCCTATGCGTTTGTGTGAGTGCAAATGGTACCATTGAGAACTGCGTGTTCAGGGCAAATGACCCGGTCGGTATGACATCAGGGAGTGGTTCGGATCCGGTGATTCGCAATTGCGAGTTCATAGGTCACAATCAATGCGGACTCATATGCAGTGGCTCCTCCTTCTACGGGCGTATCCTAGTAGACAACTGTCGGTTCTTCGATAATCTGGGACCGGCCATGCTCTCTGTTGGCCCTGCCGTGACAGTGTCGGGCTGCTCGTTCTGGAATAATCGGGCTTCAAGAGGAGCTGGCCTCTGGCTGGAGCGCGATGCAGATATCCGTGTCATCGACAGTCTGTTCTTTGATAATTGGGCGGATGAGACGGGTGCGGCCGTCTGGTGCCGGTACGCAGGCATTGCTTACTTTGAGAACTGCACGTTTATCGGAAACGGGCTCCCAAACGGCGGGAGTGTAATCGATTGCGGGCCGGCCACGGTAACGATGACGAATTGCATTATCGCCTTCAGCAGCGGATGTCAGGCGGTCGGAGGCCCGGCCCAACTGCTGTGTTCCGATATCTATGGCAATTCCGGGGGCGACTGGATGGGCGACATCGCCGGCCAGTATGGCGTGAACGGCAACATCAGCGAAGATCCCTTGTTCTGCGATCCGGACAACTTCGACTTCTCCCTGCACGCGGATTCTCCCTGCGCCCCATTCTCACCGCCGAACCCAGAGTGTGATCTGATCGGATCGGAGCCCGTGGGCTGCGGTTCGACGCCGACGCAAGAGACCACCTGGGGCGCGATGAAGGCGCTCTTCCGCGGAGACGGGAAGTAGGATTGCGAGGGAGATTCCCCGCGTCTGCTCGGGGAAGGATCTCAGAAGCACCGACGACCCCTCGGTCGCCCGAGAGGTCATCGGGGCGGCGGAGTGGCCGAGGTCTACGCGGTCTGGATCCCGCTCATGATCGTCTTCACCGCCGCCTCGTCGTTCCGCGCCGCGGCCACGGCGAGCGTCCGGACGAACTCAATCACCCGTGAGTACGAGCGAGGCGTGCGATTCTGCGCAAAATGACCGTCGCGCAACGGGAGATCTGCATCGATCTCGGGCCGACCCTTGTCCTGGTACCGGGCCGGGGGAGATCGATGCAGGATTGCCGATGCGGATCAGGGGAAGTGCTACGGGGGGCGCCGAAGACCGTGGCCGGCTGGCCGGACGTCATCGGGCGGGGGAGTGAGCGCGCTGAGAGAGCGCGTTGAGCGGCAAGACGTCAATGAAGCCAAAGGAAATCTGCATCGATCTCGGGCCGACCCATGTCCTGGGTACCGGGCGAGGGGCGATCGATGCAGAATTGACAATCCAGTTGCGTCTCCAGCGCTGAAAGCCCAGAATAATCAAGTGACTCTCCTCTGAGACTGTTCCGTTCCTGAAGTACGCGCGAAGGAGGTCCATTATGAGAACGTCGTTTGTCCTCCTCCTGGCTTTCCTGTTCCCGGTCTTTCTGGCCCGTGCCGACTCAGACGACCTCTCCGGCGGCGTCCTCCTCGTCCACGCTCCTCCGGGGGTGGTCTACACGACCGGGACGATCGCTTGGTGCGACTCGACCCATCTGGTCGACTGCGAAGATCAGGTGACCACCATCGAGGCCGAGACCGAGGCCGTCTGGTTCGTGCTCAGCGCCTGGGCGGAGGAGAAGACCTTTTCGGCAGTCGAGTTCGGCCTGGGCGATTTTGAGACGGAGTCGTTCACGTTCATGGCCGACGGCATCTGCCTCGATGACGCGATGGCCATCCACTACCCGTCGGTGGAGGACTGGCCTGGCCCGAACACCGGAATCGCGCTCGCGGCCAGCGGGGACGCTTGGACGGGGCAACTCGTTCCCGTCTGCTGGTTCGCTGGCTATGCGTACGCTGAGGCGGACACGATCGCGATCACGGAGAACCCGGCGACGGGGCACGCGGGGTGGGTGTCGGGAGTCACCCACGCAACTTACGATGCCGAGTGCCTGGGGGCGCTGGGGCTTGGGGTGGACGGAACAGGAGTATCCGCTCGGCCAACCCATGTAGCTCCCTTCCTTGGTAGCTGAGAGACTCTCGCACCGAAGGGAGGTGCGGGATGTCGATACATCGCAAGGGTTCCAAGGAGATCACGGCTCTCGAGCGAGCTTACTGGCGGTCCGCCGACGCGCGAGAAGTACTCGGTCTTTGGCGACGCAGCGGGGGGACTCTCTCCGACTTCGCCCGTGAACATGGTCTGTGCCGCCAGCGGTTGATCCGTTGGCGCGATCGTCTGGAGGCCGAGGGGGCCCCACTGCGCTTCCACCCGGTGCGGCTGGTCGGATCGCCCGATGCTCGTTCCCGGGCCGAGCCGCGGCCAAGCGGGATCGAGATCGTCGTTTCGGGTGGTCGCCGCGTGATGGTGTGCCCGGGCTTCGACCCCGATCTGCTCATCGAAGTGGTGCGGGCGTTGGAGGCGCGGGGATGCTGACGCTTCCGGCCACCGTGCGCATCTACGTCGCTGCCGAGCCGGTAGATCTACGGCGCGGGTTCGACGGGCTCGCCGCCGCGACGCGCGAGATCATTCGGCAGGACCCGTTGTCGGGCTGCCTCTTTGCCTTCACCAATCGCCGGTCGGATCGGCTGAAGATTCTGCTTTGGGAGCCGAGCGGGTATCTGCTGATCTACAAGCGTCTCGAGCGGGGACGGTTTCACCTGCCGCGAACGCCGCGGCCTGGAGCGCGGCATGTGGAGATGGAAGCGGCCGAACTGATGCTGATGCTGGAGGGGATCGATCTGCGCGGTGCGCGTCGGCGAGAACGATGGGCGCCGCGTGCGAATGTACTTGTACAGCGCTCGTGAATGTGCAAGAAAGAGGCGTGCCCACCACGAAGCCAACCAAGAAGACCCTCGACCTAAAGGTGATCGGTGAGCATCTCCACGGGTTGTTGGGAGAAGACCGCGATGACGAAGCGGTCGAGATGGTGCTGGCCATGCTCTCGCAACTCCAGGCGAAGAACAACGAGCTGGTCTGGAAGCTGATGCGGCTGGAACGAGAGCGTGCGGGGCGGAGAAGCGAACGGATCGATCCCGAGCAGTTTTCGCTCCTGCTGGAGCGTCTCATGGGGGAAGCCACCGAGGCAGAGGATCTGGCGGCGACGCGGGCGGAGGACCAGGCGCTCGAGGCCGAACGTGCCGCGCTGGAAGAGACGGTGACACGGCGGGTCCCCCGCCGCAGAAGGCCATCGAAGGACCTTCCCCGTCGCGTGATCCGCTACGAGCTGGCGCCCGAGGAACGGGGTTGTCCGGGTTGCGGCGAACCGATGGCCGAGATCGGCGAGGACGTGAGCGAAGTGGTGGAGCTCATTCCGGCGCAGTTCATCGTCGAGGAGCACCGGCGGGCCAAGTACGCCTGCTCGCGCTGCAAGGAGACGGTGCGGACGGCGCCGGGGCCGGAGAAGTCGATCGAGAAGGGGCTGCCGGGTCCGGGACTCTTGGCCCATGTGGCGGTCAGCAAGTACGAGCAGCATCTCCCGCTGGCACGCCTCGTCAGGATCTACCGCCGGGGCGGCCTGGAGACCTCGACCTCGACGCTGTGCGGGTGGGTGGAAGCGATCGCCCGGGACGTGCGCCCGATCGTGGAACGGATCGCGCAGGAGGCTCTGGCCTCGGCAGAACTTCAGATCGACGGCAGTGGGTTGAAGGTGCTCGATCGGGACGATCCCCAGGGGATCCGCCGGGGCACGATGTGGTGTTGCGTGGGCGACCGCCGGTATGTGGTCTTCCGGTACGCCAAGGATGGCAGCGGCGAGGGAGGTCCCTGGCGATATCTCGAGGGCCGGCGGGGCTACGTGCAGGCGGATGCGGCCAACGTGTTCGACCGGCTTTACAATGGTCGGAAGGCGGAAGCGACGGAGGTTGGGTGCCTCGCTCATGCGAGACGCAAGTACTACGAGTTGCTCGACTCCGACATCCGGGTCGCCTACCCGCTGAAGTTGATCTCGCAACTCTACCAGGTGGAGACGCTGGCAGATCGCCGGTGTCTGGGGCCTTCGGAGAGACTTGAGCTGCGTCAGGCTCGCTCGGCTCCGATCATGGAACGCTACCTTCGGTGGCTCGTGAGGACGCACACGGGGGAGCCCCCGGCGAGCACGCTGGCGAAGGCGTGTGCCTATAGCATGAAGAACTGGGAGGCGCTGACCCGCTTCCTCGCGGACGGGATCCTGCCGCTGGACAACAATCTCTGCGAGCAGCAGATCAGGAGTCTGGCGCTGGGGAGGCGCAACTACCTGTTCGCGGGATCGGATGCTGGGGCGGAATGGGCCGCGGTGCTCTACAGCCTATTGCGTACCTGTGCGCTGCACCGCGTGGATGCCTTGGCCTATCTGACCGATGTCCTGCGCAAGCTCGCCTCGGGCTGGAAGGACAAACGACTGGACGAGCTGTTGCCAGAGAAATGGGCAGCGGCGCAGCAACCCGCGCCCGAACTCACACCCGTCACCTGATCTCCGGCCCGCCTCGCTTCCTCGGAGCGCTGCGGCACTCCGCCTTCGACTCGGATGGGATCACCGAACGGATACGAACAGGATGTTGTCCAGCCCCGGGCCTGGGCGGACAGGACTCCGATGGTTCGGAAGCGGCCGAGGACTCCAGTGGCTTCATGGGAGGGGGCTCTACCGGGATTATCAAGGTCGTGGTGCAGTAGAGGGCATTAGTAGAAAGAAGGGAGGTGCTGTCGTGTCCCGCGCGTTTCCACGGATGGTCGTCGGCTCCTTGATCGGCCTGGCCGCCTCGGCCCTCATCTCCAGGCCCGATCCCTCCGCTCAGCAGCTGGCGATCGCCATCGATCTCGAGACTGCGCCCGTGGTTGATCTTGCCACTATCACGCCGACATACACAGGCGCTGGCCCGGTCGTCTATGCCTTCCTGGTCATCACGGGAGGCGAGAGCATCACTGGGGTCATCACAGGGTACCGACTCGAGTCCGACGGGAGCATAGTGAACGATGGCTTCACGTGCCTCTCGGACTGGATGCCAGCAAGTGGAGAGGCATACGGTTTCGATGTCGATTTGGGCGGGCCCGGCAGATCCGGCCCCCTGGCCCTGGGCTATTGGACCTTGCGTCTCAGGCACGGTTCCTCATCTTGGGGCTCCCTGGGTCTCGTCGCACCGGGCGGTGTGAATGGGGAGACGGTCATCGTGCTGGACGGGGACCATCGAGCACTACCAGTCCCCGTGCTTCATCACGCAGCAGTTAATGCAACCGTCCCTGCACCGACCACCCAGGCATCGAGCTTCCAACACGCGCTGTCCCCGAGTTACCACATTCTCTGCTCCATCAAACAAGAAGCACTCGCGCTTCCAGCCGGAGTTGTTGGTGCCCCCCTGGCAGCTGTGACGGCAATTGACCGCCATCTTGCCGCGATTCTGGAAGAGTACATCCCCATCAGGATCGACAAGGTATTCGTCCAGTCAACGCCGGCTGACAGCATCTTCACGACATCCGACGGCCTGCCGGTTCATCTTCCGGAGCTCTGGAACGTCTATAAACTGACTCTGAGCGACAGCACCGGGGTGGCAGGTCTCATTGCTGACTTGAAGGAAACGGCAATCGTCAGCTATGCGGAGACAAACGGAGTCGGCACCCTCGCTCTGCTCCCGAACGACGAACACTTCGAGGAACAGTGGAATCTCCAGAACACCGGGCAGGAAGGGGGGACTCCCGATGCCGACGTGGACGCCCCGGAAGGTTGGGATACAGCGACCGGGACCAACTCAGTGATGCTCGGAATCGTGGACACCGGTGTAGATGAGAGCCATGAGGATCTTGACGGCAGGATCATCGTTGGAGAGAATGGATACTCGGCGTGGCACGGGACGATAGTGACAAGCGTCGCGGCGGCCGAGACGAACAACGGGGACGGGATCGCTGGGGTCGACTGGAAATGCATAATCGATTCTGAGATCCACACCAACGACGCGGAATCCGTAGCGCAGAACATCTGGGACGCGGTGACGCGGGGGGCGCAAGTCATCAATGTCAGCTGGGGTACGCTCGATAACAGTGAGACCCTGCGAGACGCTGTGTACGCGACGTTCCTTATGGGTCGTCACGTTGTGGCATGTATGCACAATGACTACGGGAATGTGCGGCGTTACCCTGCGGGCTGGAGTGAGATCGTGACGGCGGTGGGTGCAACTACCAACACGGATGTGTTGGCCGACTTCTCGAACTGGGGTTCTTGGGTCGACGTGACAGCCCCCGGTCAACACGTACTGACTGCCGTTCCCGGTCAATACGGGGAGGATGACTATTGGTTCATGGATGGGACCTCGCTGTCGGCTCCCTGCGTGGCTGGCATCGGCAGTCTCCTGCTAGGTCAGAATCCCACGTTGGTGGACGTCGACATCGAGCAGATTATCGAGCGTACGGCGGACGACAGGGGCATTTCGGGGTTCGACGACCACTACGGATGGGGCAGGGTGAACTTAGCGAACGCGGTCGAGTATGTCCAAGCTCGCCTGATCCAACATCGTTACGTTCCCAGTGGCAGTGTCTATGAGGCTGACCATACGGACTGGTATAGGATTAGTTGGTTCGATCCGCCTGGAGGTTGGCCGTCTGGTTCTTACTTCGTGCGCAGGTATGACATGCGAGCGGATATCCAGTACGGCGGGCAATTCCTGGATACGCCCGACCTATGGATAAGGCTCGCCGGTACGACAGGTCTCGATGATGCGAATCCACGTTACTACGATTGGCCGTGGGGGATGGTTCAGTCACAGGGGCCGGTGTCCGCCACGCTCAAGACCTTCATCTACGAGGTGAGGACGTACCCTGACCTCAGGCCGGTCGGCTGGTGGCCCGTCGCGCGTAATCAGGTCACTTTCGCATACACGCGCGCGGGTCATCCGGCTGCAGGCGAAGTGACTGAGCAGGTCGTCGGAGGTGGATTCGCAGTGGTGCTCAAAGGAGAGAATCCGCGAAGGGGAAGCGACGGGGCGGAATGCGCTTTCGAGGTGACGACTCCGGCGGGAGGACGCGTTCGCATGGAGGTGCTCGACATCGCAGGGCGACTGCTGCGCGACCTGGATTGCGGGCTTGTTTCGCCAGGGAAGACGGTTGTGCGGTGGAACGGGAGGCTCAGCGACGGACTGAGGGTGACGAGCGGCGTGTACCTTGTCCGCATCATCCAGGATGGCGTGGGGGAGGAAACGCGCAAAGTCGTGATCCAGAATTAGGGTTTGCGGAAGCATGTGGGGGCGAGAGGGACTATCAAGTGCTGTCCGCCCGCCCTAGGGACTTTCGCGAGGGCGCGCGAAGGAGTGGGTCGCACGCTGCGATGATCTCGGCTTCGAAGTGGGAGGGTGAGAGTGCGGCACTCTTCTAGGCGCCGGCTGCTGCCGGGAATCGTGTTTGTCATGGTGGCATTGGCGTGCAACAAAGGCGGGGATTCTCCTCAGACTCCGCTTTGCGACGACCCCCTTTCGAGAGGGGACTACGTGGAGCCAGCCTGCCATCCGTCCCAGGATACCGTCGCGTGTCGGCGAGTGGCGCGGCGTGGCGGTGAATTCGACGGGATCGTTATTGCTCGCTTGGATGGAACAGGAGTGAGCGAGCTGCTGCCCGGCATGATGGCCCCAGCTTGGGATCAATCTGGACAACGGTTGGCGGTGTGTTCTAGCAGAGGGAAGCTCGCTGTGTACGACTTGCATTTGGAGAGGTTGGACTTGATCCCCATCGGAGGGAGCAACTGGTACCCGTCGTGGTCTCCGTCGGGGCAGCATCTGGCGTATTCGTGCACGGCACCGGTCGAATCATGTGGGGTGTGGACAGTTGACCTTACGGATCTTGCTCAGCACCAGGTGATTGCCATTCCCATGGTGGCGACGACGCCGGCATGGTCGCCTCTGGGGGACGAGATCGCCTTTGCAGGGAATGAGGACCCTGAGTCGGACGTTTGGATTGTCAGGCTGGATGGCAGTAATCTGAGGAAGGTCACATCCGGTAGTATCGCCAAGCGGCCGATGTGGTCGGCCGACGGAACGCGGATCGTCTATAGTGGGCGGCGGGGATCGCATTACGCTATGTTTGTGGTCGAGGTTGGACAAGGAGGGAGAAGCTGGAAGGTGCCAGGGAGCGATGCGTACTGCCTTTCGATGGGTCAAAGTGGTTCGTGGGCCAGGGACGGTGTCCAAATCGTGTACAACAAGGAATGCTTGTGGCTGACCAGGATGGATGGTGGAGGAAATCACCCGATTCTGTGTCGAGGATAGCTGGTAGGAGTTCGCGGAGCGGCATGAGGGATTCCTGCGGCGCGACCTGCTGCTGATGTAGGCGGGGTTGTGGTGTGCTTCCCGAAGACCTCATTGGCTCCTCGAAGAGACCTGAGAGTCAGGCAGGTCGGTCAGACGGCGCGCTTCGTGAAGGCGTAATTGCCTCTCTTGGCGCTGAGGACCGTGGCCAGGAACGCTGTGGCAGCGGGGGGGTGTGGCCGAAGCGTACTTGACCGCTCAAGCCTGAGGCAGAATCGGCACGCTGTGGGGCTTCAGGCCGCGACGCGCTCGTAGTGATGGTGGAGCCCACCGAGGTGCTCGATCTCGACGACAGAACCACGCTCGATCCGCTGAACCTTTCTCGGATCCGGGCTGTCCATCTCGAGTGACTGATGCGTCCGCCACCGGTGGTGGTAGCAGAAGTAGTCGGTGAGGACGCGCCTCAAGTGCCGCTCACCCATCACGATCACGTGATCGAGGCACTCTCTCCGGAAGCTGCCGATCGAGCGCTCGACGTATGGGTTCTGCCAAGGGGATCGGGCGGCGATGACGACCTCGTCGATGCCCATGTTTCCCACGCGGCGGCAGAAGTACTCGCCGTAGATCTTGTCCCGGTTGCGGAGTAGGGTAACCGGTCAACAATCGGAGTCTTGACGCGGGTCAGTTCTTCGGGAGGGGCCACGGTCGGTCGATGGCGGGTCGCAGCGGAGCGTGGGCAAAGTGCTCCTTCCACAAGCACGCGGCGTAAAGCGATTTGCCCCAGGGCCGCCTGAGCCATCGGCCTCGCCTGGCCTTGGAACGTGGAGGGGGGCTTGATCGCCGATGGCGGGCGCGCGGCTGCACTGCGTGGGTCGGCCCTGAACGCCGACGACCCCTCGGTCGTCCGAGAGGTCATCGGAAGCGGGGGAGTGGGCTAGGGCTAGGTGCTCTGAATGCCAGCCATGATCACCTTCACCGCCGCCTCGTCGTTGCGCGCGGCTGCGACGAGCAGGGTGCGGGCGAACTTCGAGGCCTTGGCCGGCCCGGCCGCCTTGTGGATCGCGTCGCGCTCTTCGGCGGTCAGTCGGAACGCGAACACGCAGAGGTCCTCGCGCGGCGCCTTGGGCGCGTTCTCCTCGATGAATGCCGCGACCGCCTCGGGCAGCCCGCCCTCGATCTTGGCGATCGTCGTGGCCTTCCTCGGCTTGGCCTTCTTCATCAGCTTCGGGGCTCTCGTCGTCTTCTTCGGCTTGCTCATGTCGTACTCCTTCCTCTTCGTGCCATGCGCGCCTTCGCGCGCTACCTGCCCGGGCGTTCGCCCTGGGCGTGATCTCCTACTCCGCCTTCCAGCCATTGGCCAGCTGCGCTGCCAGCCAGGACTCCTTCACCGCGATCGTCTTGCCGATCAGGGTGTAGCCCGTCGCATGTCGCCGGCCGTCCGTCTCCCGGAAGTTCGTCCGCTCCAGGATCCGCCCGTCGCTGCAAAGGACTCTGTGTTGGGTGACCACCGTGCCGGCTTCCAGCAGCGTGAAGGTCCGCTTCACCCGGGCGATCGGCCGCGCTCCTCTCGCACTGATCTTGGCCATCGTGCTCGCCTCCCTCACGATCCGACCGCGGCGACCGCCGCGCCGATCTGGCGCGCCTCGCGGAGGGCCGCGGCCTTCGCCTCGGTCCAGGTGCCGTTCACCCAGTAGATCCCGTCCGTCCACCCGGGGCGCTTCCACCCGGCACGGGGGAAGTCGACTGGCAGGCCGTTGGCATACCGCATCCGGAAGGCCCACTGGCCACGCCCTCGCGGGCTGTGCCCGTGGGCGATCACGTATTCTCTGACCTCGATCCGCATGGCTACTTGCCCTCCTCGCGGTGGTCGACCGGGACGAACACCCGGCGCTCGATCGCCGGCGTCCAGGTCCAAAAACCTTCGATCTCGTTCCAGGGGATCTCGCCCATCTCGGTCTCGACTCCGCGATCGGTGACCGCGAAGGCCCGGAACCTCTCGCCGCTGGCGAGCTGTACGAACTCCCTTGGCTGAACTTTCCCGGCGTCCGCTTCTGCTTCCTTGGGCCCGCCTGGGTGGCCGGTGCTTCCCGCCGCCTTCTTGACCCGCTTCTCCCTGCGCGCCGCCATCAGCTCCCCGTGGACCTTGCGCGTCACCTTCATCGCCCTTCCTCCTCTTTGGGTGCGGCGGCGATCATCGCAACCGCCTTCAAAAGGGCCCCGACGCCGCCAACCCTGCGGCTGATCTCTTCTGTATCCGGCGCGTGCTCGACCTGGTGCTTGCGCTGGCCGGTTGCGATCGCGATCATCTCGTGGCGCAGGTTCTCCAAGCGGTCCATCGCCTGGTCGATGAAGCCGACGGCCATCTCCGATTCCATCAAGAGCTCGTATTCGAGTTTGGCGGCAGTGGTGGCTCCGCCGTGTTCGTCCGAGCTGGCGCGCACGATCTCCATCCGCAGGTTGAAGCTTCTGGTCTCGACCGTCTTCCGCTCCGCGTACCGGGCCTGGCGGCGGGTCTTCGTTCCCTCGTAGCTGGCCTCGAGGTCGTAGGCTGTTTCGGTCGTCTTCTCTTCGTTTCCGTTCGTCGTCTTCATCGCGTCGTCACCTCCCATGCCTGGCCCCGGACCCGAAGCGTCTTCTCCCGCCCGTCTACATCGCGCCAGGTGATCCCTTCGGTCGCCAGAA